>VOFG01005054.1_pt1:2030000-2927500 | contig 3040685 bp, 2402 predicted proteins | sample 5384171 | NCBI WGS metagenome assembly VOFG01 (sample SAMN12384726, study PRJNA508395) | human gut metagenome | isolation source: healthy gut F | host: Homo sapiens
GTCACCTTGTTCTCTCTCAACTTAAACTGCGCTTGGGGGCCTTGGCCGGAGGTCTGGGCTCTTACCCTCTCGCCGACGGATATTAGCACCCGCCGACTCACTCCCGACGTCTAATGTAAGCGCATTCGGAGTTTGGCAGGACTCGGCAGGCGGCGAAGCCCCCTCGTCCTATCAGTATCTCTACCTCACTTACACACCGTCGAGGCTGTCCCTAAAGACATTTCGGGGAGTACGAGCTATCTCCCAGTTTGATTGGCCTTTCACTCCTACCCTCATCTCATCCAAGCCCTTTTCAACGGAAACTGGTTCGGGCCTCCATGGCCTGTTACGGCCACTTCACCCTGGACAAGGGTAGATCACTAGGTTTCGCGTCTGCTCCTCCCGACTGAACGCCCTGTTCAGACTCGCTCTCGCTCCGGCTCCGCGCCTCAGGCGCTTAGCCTCGCCGGGAAGAAGCAACTCGTAGGCTCATTATGCAAAAGGCACGCCGTCGCGCTCCCGCGCTCCGACCGCTTGTAAACGAACGGTTTCAGGTTCTATTTCACTCCCCTGTTCGGGGTGCTTCCCACCTTTCCCTCACGGTACTGGTCCACTATCGGTCTTCCGGAAGTGTTTAGCCTTGCGGGATGGTCCCCGCGGATTCGGACAGGATTCCTCGTGCCCCGCCCTACTCAGGTGGCGTCCCTGACATGTCCTCGTTACCGCTACGGGCGTGTCACCCTCTATGCGGCAGCTTTCCATCTGCTTCGCGTTCCTTGACATGTTCCTTTGGACGCTCCTACAACCCCGCACAGTCCGTAAACTGCACGGTTTAGGCTCTGCCCCTTTCGATCGCCTCTACTCAGGATATCGATGTTTCTTTCTCTTCCTGCGGGTACTGAGATGTTTCAGTTCCCCGCGTTCGCTCCATGTAACCATGGTGACAGGTCTTCAACCTGCCGGGTTGCCCCATTCGGACACATACGGATCAATGTCTGTTTGCAACTCCCCGTACATTTTCGCAGCTTACCACGTCCTTCATCGCCTCCGGATAGCCTAGGCATCCTCCGTTCGCTCTTCTCCTCTTTCTCTCGTGTGAATCAAATACGCTAACTCATGATTACTCATCATTAGTGCGACTCGATTCGTCTCGTTGCCTATGTTGAAATTGCAGTCCCTAATTCGCAACTCGAAAAAACTCTCGAATTTCTAAAATTACAAACTGATTTTCTTTATCTATCTTTACCTCTTATTCTCTCTCAATGTTGTCAATGAACTTTCATGCTCTTCCGGCTGCATGCGCCGTAATCTTTAAAAAGACTTCGAAAGTACGGGAAGTCAGGCCAAGAACGTGTCCTGTCCTATCCCTTGCACACCTGACGAAAGCTCGTGTCGAATCTCACTCCAAAAAGGAGGTGTTCCAGCCACACCTTCCGGTACGGCTACCTTGTTACGACTTAGCCCCAATTACCGTTTTCGCCCTAGGACGCTCCTTGCGGTCACGTACTTCAGGCGCCACCGGCTTTCATGGCTTGACGGGCGGTGTGTACAAGGCCCGGGAACGTATTCACCGCGCCATGGCTGATGCGCGATTACTAGCGAATCCAGCTTCGTGGAGTCGGGTTGCAGACTCCAGTCCGAACTGAGACGGCCTTTTAAGATCCGCATCCCCTCGCGGGGTAGCTTCCTTCTGTAGCCGCCATTGTAACACGTGTGTCGCCCCAGACGTAAGGGCCGTGCTGATTTGACGTCATCCCCCCCTTCCTCACACCTTGCGGTGGCAGTCCCTCCAGAGTGCCCAGCTCTACCTGATGGCAACTGAAGGCAAGGGTTGCGCTCGTTATGGCACTTAAGCCGACACCTCACGGCACGAGCTGACGACAACCATGCAGCACCTCGACATCTGTCCGAAGACTTGAATATCTCTACTCAATTCAGCTGCCGTTCGAGCCTGGGTAAGGTTCCTCGCGTATCATCGAATTAAACCACATGTTCCTCCGCTTGTGCGGGCCCCGTCAATTCCTTTGAGTTTCAACCTTGCGGTCGTACTCCCCAGGTGGATGGCTTATCGCTTTCGCTTGGCCGCCGAACCCGCAGGCCCGACAGTTAGCCATCATCGTTTACTGCGTGGACTACCAGGGTATCTAATCCTGTTCGATCCCCACGCTTTCGTGCCTCAGCGTCAATTGACCCTCGCGAGATGCCTTCGCAATCGGTGTTCTGAGTGATATCTATGCATTTCACCGCTACACCACTCATTCCTCCCGCGGCGGGATCATTCCAGCCAAACAGTATCAACGGCACTTCCAGGGTTGAGCCCCGGTCTTTCACCGCTGACTTACTCGGCCGCCTACGCAGCCTTTAAACCCAATGAATCCGGATAACGCTCGCATCCCCGTATTACCGCGGCTGCTGGCACGGAGTTAGCCGATGCTTATTCTACGCATACTCTCATCGGTCCACGCGTGGACCTTATTGCTCTGCGTCTAAAGAAGTTTACGACCCGTAGGGCCTTAGTCCTTCACGCGGCATGGCTGGTTCAGGCTTCCGCCCATTGACCAATATTCCTCACTGCTGCCTCCCGTAGGAGTCTGGGCCGTGTCTCAGTCCCAGTGTGGGGGTCTTCCTCTCAGAACCCCTAGACATCGTCGCCACGGTGGGCCGTTGCCCCGCCGTCTAGCTAATGTCCCGCGAGCCTATCCGCCACCGATGAATCTTTCAATGCAATGCCATGCAGCATCACATCATATGGGGTATTAGTCGCCGTTTCCGCCGGTTATCCCCCTGTGACGGGCAAGTCGCTCACGTGTTACGCACCCTTCCGCCGGTCGCCGTCAGAGCATTGCTGCTCCACGCTGCCCCTCGACTTGCATGTGTTAAGCCTGCCGCTAGCGTTCATCCTGAGCCAGGATCAAACTCTTCTTTGTATATTTCTTATTCTTCAAGTTCAATCCGGCACTCCTAATTCCTAAAAGAAATTAACGCTCTCGTTCTTTGTGTTTTGGTACTTGCTTCCTTGTACTTTCTTCAGTCTTTTCAATGAACTTTCCTGTACTTGAGCCCTTCCAGGCTGCTTTTCCAGACCCCGTCAGCTCAACTCGTTTGCCTCAGTGAAGTGCCCTTGTTTCGTAACGGGATTGCAAAGGTAGGGACTTTTTCTGAACCTGCAAACTTTTCTCAAACTTTTTTTCATCTTTTTTTCATTCCCTCCTCATATTGCATCATTTTAAGTCATTGAGGACGCATGACTTGAGGACCCAAAAAAATATTTTTTCCGGAGGCGGAAATGTTGCCCCGAGGGCCTTAAAATGAGGGGTAAGACGTTTAATGGCATTGATTTTCAACACATTCCACAACCCAAAATGAGGCAAAAATCAGCAAATCCCACCTCCCCCTGGCACGCACCATGAAGAAAAAATGACATATAACAGCTTATCTTACAAGAAGATGCGCACTATTTGCCACCTTTATAGTAAACTTCAGACACTTTCATGAATCCCCGGCGCATAAAAAATTCATGGGCATTGTGATTATTCTTGCCGGATTCGAGATAAACGTCTTTCAGGTCCCTCTGGCGGAACCAATCTTCGGCTGCGGCAAACAAACGGCCCCCGACTCCCCGGCCACGTGCATCAGCATTGACAAGAATATCGCAAAGCACGCCGAAAGGCGCGCCGCCGTCGGAATCGGTTTCGAGGACGCAGAAGCCGAGCAGCTTTCCCGCGGCATCCTCCGCCTTGAACACCGCCGTCCCTTCCGTCGTCATGTGTTCCTCTATATATGTAAGCCACAGATGACGGCTGTCCGCATCGAGTTGCGGCACATATTCCACGCCATTGAAAACAAGATGTCCGATCCCCATCTGCATCTCGCCATGGGAAATATATTCGACATTCTCAGACAAATGCGCATAAAACAAATCCGCAAGCGCATCCTTGTCTTGAATAGTTGCAGGTACAATGACAATATTCTCCATATATATTATGCTATTATTTCCTTAATCTTGCCGACAATGGTGCGGATGGTCTTCGAAACGACCAGAAGCATACCGAAAATCGTGACGCAAGCGACTACCATCACCACCACGGCAGCCAGATGACTGGACTGTATGCCGAAATATGTCAGGAACGGCATCTCCGACTGCTGGAAGAAAAGTTCGAACGTGGAAGCGACGGAAATTATCGCCAGAATGAAATTCAGCACGAAGTCCGACTTCATCGACTTGAAATCGCTCAGATTATGCAAACTGCTGTCCACCATTGACATCATCTCATTCAGGCGGTCGAGGTCATTGTCAAGATTCAGACGCCTGGTAGTGCGGTCGAACATCACCTTGTGCGACGCGAACTTGGAATACTTCACCACGTCCAGCTGCAGCACCATCCGGGAGAGCCTCATGCTGAGCTTGGCATTCTGCCCGATCAAGTCCAGCGAAGAGGTGCTGGAAGCGGACAATGTCGCATCGATAAGCACGTCATTGGCACGTCCGATAACGTATTTCTTCGCCAGAACCATCTGAAGGATAAGCAGATACTCCGGCCACGACACATGATAACGCGCGCGTTCCTTCAGATGCTCCGCCCAGTTCACGCCCTTCTTCTCCACCGTTCCCGCCGTATCCAGCCCGTCGCCGCGACGCCCGTAAGTTCCCAGGACAATGCTCATGTTACTGTTTACCAGCACAAGGTCATCCGTATCTATGGCAATGTTTTCGCCGCAGACCTCGTCATAAGCCGCCGCATCCCTGTACGGCCATTCGCCGGGGTACAATGTCATAAGACCGATGAGTTCAGGCTTGTGCCAGTCACGGATATGGCTGACAATCTGCGCTTCGGTCAACCTGTCCGGCCTGTCGTTGCTGAACAAATCCGTACCGTCGGGAAGCGGATGACGTATGTCCTCCCACAAGTCCACCATCGCATAACGGGAATCATTGACAATGGTTACCGGCGTGATTTTCATGCGTTTGCGGAATTTGGCCTTCTCCTCGCCGCTCAACGTTCTGCAGAACTTGGTGCAGCATCGGTAAATGAACCGCTTGTACCTGACCGCCACTTTCCCGAAGCCGCGTTCGGAACTGCTCATCGGCAGAGTCTCACCGACTTCCAGCGGTTCGCCCGATTCTCCGAAAAAGATATTGTCCACCCTGAAATCGCCCACGAGATTGATGTTCGTGCGCGACTCGCCGTCACCGCAGGACTCAGATTCGTCGCGGCTCCAATATTCCGCCCCCAGCCAGGTCGAGAGCAATGCTATTATATGATCAATGCCGACAGGCGCGGACAATGTTCCCGAATGTCCGTTGAAAAGGAAACGGTAAGTGAAGGAAACGGTATTGCCGAAGAACAATGACATCTCCACATTGACATGACATTTGAGCAGACGGGGCTCGATTTCATCTTCCTCAGGCTCGATCGGCATCTCGAAGTCAAATCCGCGCAGCGAAAACCTCCTGACATTTTTCTCGTCAGGAGACTGGCCTTCATTGCGCAGGACAAATATCTGTTTCTCGATGCTCCGGCCCATCGGCACGATCGGGAGGGCCAATGCATCGGCTTTCTCTTCATAGACGAACTTCTCTTTATGGAAAACATAATCGTCATCGCCCGGAAGATGCTTGTCAAATTCTTCCGGAAGAAAAAACTGCTTTTCCTGCTTGATGCTGAAAGTCTGTATGAATACCGCGGAAAAACCGGGGATTTCCAGTCCATGCCCGTCTTGTGAGCAGCAATAGTCGAATGTCATCGGATATTGTCTTATTTATTCCGTGCGGCCTACGTAGGCGTCGGAGGAATTGTCAATTTCGCTGTTGAAGAACTTTTCTGCCGCTGCAGCCATAGCTTCTCCCCAGAATCTCTTGCCGGATGAGGCCTGGACTACCCAGAGTTTAAGTTGTTTCTTGTGCCAGTTCACCACGCAGTTCGTTCCCCATGCACCGCCGTGGCCGAACCAGGCATCTTCGCTGTCTACGACAGGGGCAGTGAGGCCGAGCGAATAATCACCGAGACCTGCAGGGCGGGTGCTGACTGCAAGGATGGACTTGACAGTTTCTTCTTTAAGGATGCGTACGCCATTGTCACCGACTCCGAGGTTCATGAGCATCTTGTAGAACTTGAGTTGGTCATTGGCAGTAGACCAGAGGCCCGCGCCGGCGGAAGCGAAGACATGGGAATCATTGTACGGACGCTGTTCCCAAGGGTTTTCCTCCAGCCATTCAGAAGGCTGGCCTTCCTTGATGTTGAACAGTTCTATCTTGTTTTCAATCTGCTTGTCCGTAGGCCAGAACCATGTGTCTTTCATGCCGAGAGGGTCCAGGACGGTCTCTTTCAGGTATTTTTCCCATTTCATGCCGGTAACCGTTTCCACGACTGCCGCACCGATGTCAATGCCGGTGTTGGAATAGAGCGCCTTGGTGCCCGGTTCGAACATGATAGGTGATTCTGCGGCAATGGATGCCACCTGACGGATAGGAGCTCCGCCGGACCAGCCGCCTCCACGGACATCCTTGCGCTTGGCACTGCACTCGAACGGGAATCCGCCCGTATGGTTCAGGCACATCCTGACGGTCAGCACGTTTTTCGCCTTGTGCAATGTCATTGTACTGTCAGTCTTCCCATCGAGGACCCAGAGGGTGCTGAATTCAGGAAGGTATTTGGAAACGGGGTCGTCAAGGGAAATCTTGCCTTCCTCAACGAGTTTCGCAATGGTCACGCCGCAGAAGCCCTTGGTCTGGGAGCATTGCATGAACGCGTCGTCCATGGTGATGGGGCGTTTCGTCCTCGGGTCTGCATAGCCGATGCAGCAGGTTTCCTGAATACCGTTATTATATAGTACGCTGATTGCTCCCGGGAGCCGACCGCTGTCGACGTATTGCTGGAGCGCTTCCTGCGCGAATGTTGTTCCTGAATCCCGGACAGAGACCGTGTTCCGGCTTTGACTGCATGCCACGCACAAGAAAAGGGCGACGGCCATCAGCATGTGATAAATTCTGTTCATGTCAATATGTTATTTGTTATTAGTTTCAATAATTTCCACAGAAACACAAATTTATAAAACTGGTTTCGGATTTCAAATAAAAAATCCCGCTCCGTGGGGACGGAGCAGGATAAAAAGTTATGATGATATGGGGTTTTATTCTTTTACGCAGCGGACTGGATAACCTTGTGCACCACACTTATCTATTTTCTTCTCTGCTTTTAGAATACTGGTAATTGTAGCATGAGCTGGCGCATTCAATTGCAAACGGCTTGGATACCACCAGCCGCTCCAACAGTCGGAGGCAGAAGCATTCCAGAACACTGCCGGTGTCGGAACGTTACCAATTGCTGAATTGACTACTCTAAAATTGCCAAACTCTCGACCATCTCCACTAAATGGAAAATAACTATTATTAAAGTTCATACCATGAAGACTTTGATCCACAGAAGCCGCTCCTTCAGCATTAAATGCAGTCACAAAGGCATCTACCACTTCCTTGGTCATAACACGCCAGCCAGCCGGACACGGGTCATACAAAGATTTTTCAATTTTACGCCCGGCTCCACTGTCAGGGTCACCCCATAGGGCTTTGAACGTCTGATCGCTGTCACTCTTGTAATACCAATTATAATTGCTATACTCAAGGTTTCCATTTGGGCCAGTGCCTCTCACAAACATATAAGGATTTCTGGTCACATAATCCAAATATACGTCCAAGCCATCGGTTGATTTGGCAAAAGCAGATTTGGCGATAAGATTCTCAGACTTATTTACATTCACTGAACCATCCGCGTTTGTTTCATATCCGAATATCTGCTCGTTCAAGTCTTTGGAGTCACTCTGCGGATTCAACTGAAGCGCCTTAACCGGAGTGTACGTAGGGATAGTCAACAATTTGTATTCATTGACGCAAGGATATGCAAATTTATAATTGTCGAATGTAGGGAACGGATCCTTACGACCCCACTGATAGAAGTTGCCCACAGTATTCACAGGTTCGTATTCACCACTTGTAGAACTTACATCCAAGATTGCACCTAAGTTGCGGTTCATCATCTTATATCCACCAACGGTTATAGCGTCAGCGTCAAAGTCATAGCCTTCGGCAGCCCAGATATTCCAACTCCAGAGTAGAGTCGCACTGGTAATGTTGCGTTTTTCATCGACGGTGATATTGTCATATGTCACGCCCTCTTCCGCAAATGCAGCTATAACCACGTTACCAGGAACGAACTCTTTCGGAGTCGAGAAGCAGACATATCCATTATCAAGGCTGACACTGTTCACATAAACAGGGCTCGCATCGTTCCAAGGTTTTGTACCGTCATACTTGGTATTATACCATAAAACCAACGCTGATTTAGGAGTCATTTCAGCAGAAGGCACTGCAGACGAAAGCATCTCCGGAATTACGCCATTACCTTTAACCGTAGCCTTAAATTTATAATTACCTGGCGCGGAGATAAGATAGCAGTTTGCAATTCCTGCGGCGCTCAAATCAGCATATTCGGCTTTAATCTCATTGACCTCGAATGAAAGTGCAGCTTTCACTCCAGCCGGAAGTCCTGATGCAGGAACTTTCTTCGATCCGAGCTTTGTTTCAATTCCGTTTACTGTGGCATAAACAGAGAATGTTTTCCCAGCGTGGCCCGGAGTGATTGTCATATAGGCATTTACCGGAGTGGCAGAAAGCTTTGCCGCTTCTTTGAAGTGCAGGGAAATTTCCGGAGTTCCAGAAGTGAGTGCCAGTGAACCATCTGAAAGATTTACACTTCCGTCGGAAACAGAGAAGATTTCGTTCTCGTCCTCAAATCGCACCCGGATATCGGAAACGCTGTAATTGCTTTGTGCGGAAGTAAGAGCAATATTTAAAACGGAAAGTGCGTGAGAAAAGGCCATTTTTACATTCTTTGTCTCATCGTTCGTATAATTCCACTCCGCCATAACAGAACTGTAAAGCAAATCCGTCGCATTCAAATGGGACGCATCGCCAGCTGAAGTCTGAACAACAGAGGATGGCACTACAAACTTAACGGCAAACGGATCCTTACCTGCAGATGCATTGTAAGGATAATAGGCGTAGGTCAAATATTTCACCCAAGCTTGTGCAAGGTAATGATTATCTATCTTAAAAATAGTAGTGCTGCCACTTTCCTTTGCAGTTATTCTGTCATTTAACTGTTTGTCAACCACACTAGTTCCGACTCCTTCAATCGAGCCTCCCTTGTACCAATAAACACCCAGCGCATCATCTTTCACCCACTCGGTCTTCATCACATTGCCTTCATCTACAAATGAAGTCTTGGTCTCAGGAAAAGAGCCTACGATAACAGCAGAAGACTCACCTTCAGCAGGAATCCGCTCTGACTCTTCAGATTTCTGGCATCCGGCTATAGCCGAAAGCGCCAGAATATATATCAATGACTTTTTCATATACATAATTGATTAGAGTGTTTCAACATCTTCCCATTCAGCCCAGTTAGGCATATCTTTCACCCGATTCCCACCACTCTGCGCAAACCCCATTTCGAGATTCACATTGAGAACCGCCAAAGCGGGTGATTCATAACGCTTTGGAGCAACAGCTCCGTCAAATTTCTTATTCATCATAATAGTGTTATTAATTAGTTAAACTTTTATTCTTTCACGCAGCGGACAGGGCAACCTGACGCCAAGTACTTGTTGTCTTCAACTCTCACTTCCTTGAGAGTCTTCGGCTGGTTCTTGTCCGCATAATTTGGCGGAGCAACCATCGCCGCAGCATAAGCATATCCGTAATTGTGGGTCTTAACCGATTCGGATGTCCACATATACGATTTAGTCTCATACCCGCAAGACTTCACGGTTTCAGTCCTGAAATGCTTGTTGCTTCGCGAATCAGTCATCGGCAGATAATGTCCGTCGAAATCATATCCGACAAGATTGGCAGCTAAAGTAGCACTGCTGAAAACAGTCTGCATAAACGACTCTGCCTCAGCCTTGTTGCAGACACGCCAACCGGCAGGACAAGGGTCGAAGAGTGTTTTCTTCGATTCAGAGCCTCCCCAGAAATCCCTGTAACTCTGATCGTCGGTCGTCATCCACGGGTAATAGCCGCCGTCAGGAAATTTCGAATTCAGGATATAGACATAAGGATGCTCCACGGCATAGCCCGAAAAGACACTATTGGACGAAGACGGAGCCGCGATGCTGTTCCTTTCTATCGTATGCCAAGACGAATCATGGTTGAACGAACCGTCATCTTTTGTCCTATAACCCCAGACCTGGTTGTCCACATTCTTCGCAGCACTTTGACCATTGACCCTCAGAGCCACGATCGGGGTATATGTAGGAGTTCCGATGAGCTGGTTTGCGTATTGGCAAGGCCAATAGTTGCAATAGTCCGCAATGGACGGGAACGGATCCTTTCTGCCCCATTGATAATAGTTACCCACCGCATAGGCTGGTTCATATTCGCCTTTCGAACCGACGCCGGAAATAGCAGCGCCGACATTCCTGTCCATGAATGTTTTCCCTCCTGAAATGACAGCCGTCGCCTCCGGGTCATAACCCTCTGCGGCCCAGATGTTCCAGCTCCAGAGAAGGGTCGCATTGGTAATATTCTTATTCTCGTCGACCTCGATATTGTCGTAGGTAACGCCTTCCTCGGCGAATGCCGCAATCACGACATTGCCCGGAACGAACTCCTTCGGCGTGTCGAAGAACACATAGTCACGGTAGAACACCAGCGACGAAAGCAGAATCGGGCATGCGTCCACCCACTTGTTGTCCTTCTGGACAGTGTTGTACCAGAGGACGAGGACGGATTTCGGAGCAATGTCCGCTGTTCCGGCCACTTCCGAAAGCGCTGCAGGAATATAGCCGTTGCCCTTCACGGTAGCCTTGAACTTGTAAAATTGGTTAGCCTCGGAAACAAGGTAGCTGTTGGATGTGGAAATCTCTCCCAGATCCTTGATCTTGATGGCCACGTCACCCGGCACCTCATAATCCGTCACCACGTTGATGACCTTGCCTGCCGGAAAGCCTCCTTCCGGAACCTGTTTCTCCATGATCAGCTTCTCCTTGCCGCCGATGACCGCAACCAACTGCATGGTCTCCCCTGCCAGCGCCGGGTTGAAGACCATGTAAATATGCGAAGCCGCCGGCCATGAAGTCGCAAAATCGCAGTCCAGACGCACCTCAGGCGAGGTCGTCGCCCCCGTCAGGTCCAATTCGCCAGTGCTCAGGTCAATGCTTCCGTTCTCAAATGCCACTGCAGCATCCTTGTTGGAAGTGCAGCGGAAAATCAATGCATCCAGTTTCATTCTGGTGTCGGTGGTCAGCTCCAAGTCCAATATCGAGAAAGGATGGTGGAACGTAAGATTCACCGCGTCGTCAGATTTGGTGACATTCTCCACGGCAGCCCAAATGAAATCATTTTCAGCAAGATGTGCTGTAGAGCCGCTTGAGTACTGGGACTGGGAAGCAGAAATCCCCACCTTTGCCTTATGCGGGTCCGTGCCTCTATCTGCATTGTAAGGATAGCAGGCATAGAACGACTGCGGGGTATTGTCCCCTGCCCAGCGGATTCTCTGGGCACGGGACTGATATGAAAACGTCGTTCCGGCACCTTCCTGATCGGCGAGATATGCGCTGTTGGACTGGAGGGACTTGCCTTCAGCCTCTGTCCAGATTCCGATTTTGTCGGACTTCACCCACGCGAGTTTCAATGCATTGCCGTCATCGGTATGAGTCACCTTGCTCTGGACGGACGGTTTCTGGAAATCTGCAGAAAAGACCGGTCCGTCAGGCAGGATGTCCTCATCCATCTGTCCGTTCTTGGAACAGCCGACCAGGGCAGCCGCCAGGGCAATCATTGATATGTATTTGATATTCATAATTTTACGCATTAACAGTTTACCATTTCCATTTATCCATATCGTCTATCTTTCCGCCTCCAGGGTTAGCCTCTGACGGGTCGTAAAGTGCGGCGTCGATGAGAGGTTTCAAGATTCCTTCCATAACAAGAAAGGCTTTTGCATTCGGATGAACGGAATCAAGGTTCAATGTTCCGTCGGCATTCTTGCCGAATACCCAGCAGTACTCATCAGCAAGACCGTTCTGATCATTTTTCAGAGCGCTGTGGTAATCTGCATAACGGTAGCCTCTTTCAGCAGCATAAGCCTTGATGAGTTTGTTGGCCTCGATAACCTTAGATGCGATGTAGTCTCCGTCAAACTCCGCTTTCCATGCATCCGGTTTCCACCACATGCTCCTTGTCGGACAAATCGAACCGAGTATGACAGGAACTCCCATATCTTCGGCAATCCTGGACATAAGGGCGATGTTGGCAAGAAGATTCTCCTTGCTCACGTGAACCCGGTATCCATCACCGGACATATTTTCAGCAAGGTCATTCGTACCGCAGGTAATCACCACACATTGAGGATTGTCATTTACGATGTTCGAACCGAAACGGTCAATCATATTGCTTGAGGTCTGTCCATCGATTCCACAGTTAAGGTAGCTGTTCTCGGTGAAAAAGGCCAGACGGCCGCGGTCTTTCCAGGTCCTTGTGATGGAGTCGCCCATAAGTGCTGCCCTGTGACCGGTCTGTTTTCCGTATCCCGGAGCTTTTCCGTCCACATTTTCCTTCACGCAGCGAAGTTGCAGTCCGGCACCGGAGTAGCTGTTGCTCTGAGTGATCTTGGCGCCTGCGCCGTTCGGGCCGACAGATGAGCGGATCGGATAAAGAGAGTTGGCGACACTTGCAGAAGCCATCATAACTTCACCTGAAGCCGAAATGACTGAGCCACCGAAACCGGCCTTTCTCTGTCCCGCAAATGGGAAATAGAGGTCATATTCGGAAACATAGACTCCGTGACCGCCCGCTGCAGAACCGGAAGAAGCGAAGAATGTCGCATAGGCATCTGCTGTCGGCACTTTCCAACCTGCCGGACACGGGTCATAGATGGTCTTATCATTGCTGATGTTGTCCGTACTGCCCCAGAGATAGCGCCATTGCTCATTGTCCAGAATGGATTTTGCCTGGAAGTCACCTTCTCCGGAGAACCAACTGTATTGAGGATAGACAGCATCGTTGTTGCCGCCGAACATCCACTTGTGAGGATATTTTACGGACTCGTCCACGGCCTGCTGGAGCGAATAGCCGGAACCGAGTTCAGCATGAAGCATCCTGGCGTTCTTGGCCCTGTCGGCAGAGAAGATCTTGTCTCCGTCGACTTTATATTCATCCAGAGTGGTGTAAGCAGGGTTGCCCCAGTCTTCCTGTACGTTCGTGGCCGATTTATATTCAGATGCTGCAGGGAACGGATCCTTACGGCCCCACTGGTAGTAGTTGCCGATGGCTCCGGCTGCCTTCACATTGTCAGAGACATCCTTTGCGGAAAGTCCGAGCACGGCTCCGAGGTTGCGGTCCATGACCGTATAGCGGCCGGCCTTCCTGGAAGTCGCATCCGCATCCCAGCCTTCCACGGCCCAGATGTTCCAGCTCCAGACGATTTCGCCGGACTCATTCAGCGCAGCGATCACGGCATTGCCGTTCACAAACGTCTTCGGTGTCTTGAAATAGATGAGGCCGTCTACGTCGTCATACATCACGCTGCCGGCAGATACAGGACTTGCATTGACAAATCCTCCCTCGCCTTCAGGGATGCTGTACCACAGAAGTTCTGCTGAAGAAGGGGCCAAAGCGGCATCGAATGCGGTGCTGTGCGGTTCCCCGTCGTAGCTCCAGCTGATGCTCTTCGTACTGCCGTTGCCCTTTACCCTCGCATTGAAAGCATAGAGACAGTCGGCCTTGTTCACGATATAGGTATTGGCAGTACCGTCCGCGCTCAGGAGCACAGGGTCTGCGGTCATTCCGACATTGTAGGAAACACAGGTTCCCGGCTTGAATCCGCCTTCCGGCACATCCACGACAACCTTCTCAAAATCAGCGCCTTCGAGGTCGCAGTCTATGGTCAATGTCTTGCCGGCATACTGCGGATTCACATTGACAATAAATTCAGAGGCCTTGCGCCTGAGGTAAACCGGAGAGGCCGGCTTGATGTCAATCACGGAGCTTACCGTGTCAATTTCAGTGAGACGGGAGGTGAACAGGTCATATTTCGCGTGCTTGAATGCAAGTGCCGTTCCGTCTTCGCCTGTGAGCTTGATGGAATTGCAGGCTACAGGCAGATTGGAAGAGACATTGATCTTCACGAAAGAGACGACAGGTGAAAGGGACATTTCGAGGATGCCGTTTTCCGGACGCTCCACTGATTTCACGGAAGAGACGAACATCTGTTCCTCCTTCAGCTGCATCGAGGTAAGAGGAACCGGAACTGTCTGCTCCGCGGCTACCGAAACCGGAATCGAGGTAGCATCCGTCATCTTGATAGTGAACGGATAATACAGGGCCACGTCATATTTCTTGCCGTCTTCCCATTTGAGCTTGTCAGCGTCACGGAGCGGGAAGAAACGGGATGATGCAGTGGATGTATATGCGTCATAATAGGCATTGTCATTCAACGCCGAACCGGTACCGGCTTCTGACACGAACACTCCGATACGGTCGGAAACCGCTTCCCAGGTGATGACAGCCGACTCAGAAGGCGAGGATGCCGACACCTTGAATGAAATGTACTCCGAAGAAGTCATCGGCGCATCTTTCTCCGGCTCCTTCGTCTCTTCTTTTCCGCAGGCGTTCAGGGCCAATGCGGAAAGAAGCGTCATATATAATATTCTGATTTTCATCTGCTAATTATTGAAGAGTTATCTGATAAAACGAATCTGTTCCGGAATAGTAGTCCTTGGAAGAGAACACACCATGCGTCCATTTGAATTCGCTGACAGTCTGACCGTCCAGTCCGTCTATGCAGTTGCCCTTGAAAGTGTAAGGCTTGTAGAGTTTCATCACGCCGTCAGGAAGATTGATGGCACAGACATTGTCCACGACTTTCTCGGATTTGTAGACCGGAGCGCCGCTCTCGTCCGTCATCGGGTTGCCGTTCTCGTCAATGGCCTGGACAGGCATCTCGTAGGACAATGTCCAGATCTTGCTCTTGTAGTATCTCTCGTAATTGTTGAAATCAGGAAGGGATTCCCTGGTGGCAGTTCCGATCACCTTGCCGTTCACGCAGAGGTCGAATGACTTTTTGGTCACGGCCTTTTCGCTGGTATGTACCTTGGCGATATAGCTTTCAGGTGTTTCATCGCCGGAAAGCGGAGTGAGACGTATTATGTTGAATGACTTCAAGCCTTTCAGGATAATCTCGTCATAATTGTCAGAAACGGACATGATGGTGAACTCATGGTCACCGCCCCAGCCGCGATATCCGCCGCCGTTCGGGCCTCCCGGGAAGGAGAAGAAATGGATATAGTCATTGTTGGTGCTGAATTTCAGCATCGGGCCCGTGCCCAGCTCCACCTTGTATTCAGACTCCGTAACAGGGTCTGTCTGAGGTATGAAGCCGACGCCCTCGAACCATACTTTCACGGTATAGTCAGGCGAGAACTGCAGGACATAAATCCATCCGCCGTAACGGAGGTCCTCATCCGGGAAATACTCCATAACCCAGGTCTCGCGGGCTAACAGCGTATTGCGGCAGAGTTCAACACGTTCTTGCGTGCGTTGCGCAGCCGTCTCTTCGAAGATTCTGTCGCTCTTGTAGCAGGAAGCCAAAGAGAGCAGCATCATCGCGGACATCAAATATGTAATGATTCTTTTCATGTTGATTTCCAGGTTTATTTGTCAAGTGATTCCCAATCCAGATTGTCCAGCTGGGCGATACGGCGATGATAGATTTCGCACCATCTGTCGGTATCGACTCCGTAGGAATCCTTGAGCCATTTCTTCAGCATATCATATTTCTTTCTAATGAGAGGGCCGCCTACAGGACCTGCCTTGGCGATCATTGCCTCTCTTTCCGCCTCCGTGAGGGAAATCAGACGTCCGCCGGTCTCAGCCACATCCTCGCTATAGTGTGAACGGGCATAGTTGCTGACAAATCCCTTCTGGTACGGGTCTTCGGTAAGTGAAGTGTAACGGTCGCCCACATAATCGCTGAGGGTGATGTCCTTGAACTCTGCAGGAGAGCCATGGATACCGTCGAGGATATGGGTGAACTCGTGAAGCATTGTTCCCGCAATTCTTTCCGCATCCTTGTGGTATTCGAAGAAGTTCACGCCAAGGATGTTGATCTGAAGGCCGTTCTCCGCAGATGCAAGGGCCGTGGAACCGCTGCTGCTAATCTCGAAACTTCCCACGAGGAAGAGCACTTTCGGGAAATATGATTTCACGAACAATGCCGGATCTTCAGTCTCGTCTCCGGATGACATCATCTCCACCATGGCCTCAAGTGTCGTGAACTTGATAAGCTTGGCAATCATTATCGACTCCTTGATGTTAGGAGGTGACACCCAGTAATTGAAACTGGTTTCCCTGTCCGGCATACGGTATTCGAAACGGATATTGTAAGGCTCCACATAATTTCTCTGCAGCCATGAGTCGAACTCGGTATTGTTTTGCTCCTCGTCCTTGAAAATGCTCTCGGAGCTGATCTCATCCTTGGTGCAGGAGAGCGTCAGGAGCATCGTGCAGGCTGCCAATATCAATGATATATATTTTTTCATCTTCATTCCTCCTTTAAAAAGATTTGACGAAAGGATGGTCAGGACATTCCGCATTGTTGCGCGGATTGGGTTCCAGACCGGTTTTGATGGATTCTGAAGGAATCTGGAATGCGCGGCGAAGGTCATTGTAAGGCAATGTTACCGTAGCCTCGAATCCTGATGTCGTAGCGTCATCGTAATCGGAGTCATCGAATCTGTCGATAGTGATTCCATATCTCTTGAGATCCATCCAGCGGAGACCTTCCTCCAGGGAATCGATTCTCTTGCAGAACAGCAGGCACTGTGTCATATTTTCCTGAGTACCAGGCTCTACAGTGAATCCATGCGGATGAATCGGCTTTCTTGATGTAGGTTCTTCCCTTGTGTATTCCTTGATGTACAATGATGAAGAAGGGTCGCCGTAAACCTCGTCGATCAGTTCGCGTGTCAGATGACGGATTCCGTTGCTTCCGACCTTGTACATCGAGCAGTTCCATGCATCCAAGTCCGCTGCCGCCTTGTCGTATTCCTTCAGCTGGATATAGGCCTCGGCCCTGTTCAGAAGCACTTCGTTGGCATTGAGAGCCACCATTGTGCTGCGTCCGTAACCTGTACCTGCCACAGGATCGACCACTTCCCACTGGGAAGGCCATTTCGGCCAATACACCTTGTTGGTTATGAGGTCGGCCCAATAGAACGGAACCATCTGGTAGATATACTGCGTATTGTCCTGCTTGCCGGTATCATAAGCACCGCCCATAGGACGCTTCGCACGGACAGTCTCCATCTTGGCGATCCTGTTGGTGTGCGCATATCTTCCGCCGGTAGCGTCCCACGCATTGAACAAGCCTCCGTTCGCAGAATAGAGCGGAATTATCAGCAGGTTCACCTTGTTCGTAGGATTGATGTAGTTCAATGCCCTCGTACCATAATCCCAGGCCATCTTGCTGGTCGCAGCCCAGTCACGGAGCATTTCGGAAGGATTCGTTCCGAGCACTACATTTGCAGCCTCGACAGCCTTCTCCCACTGGTTGCTGTAGACGTAGAACCTGGCAGCAAGCGCATAGCCGGCCTTCTTGTTGAAATGGTATTTCGGAACTGACCATGCCTCGTCGTTCAGAAGAGGAAGTCCTTCCTCGATATCCTTCTGGATCTTCTCGTAGTCCATGGCAAGAGTTCCACGGCTATATTTAGGATTCAGCGTAGTCTCCGGCTTGTCCATATAGGTAACTCCCAGATACTGTGACGCATACTGCGGATGATATGGAAGGCAGTAAATCATTGTCAGACAGAGGTGAGCGTAAGCGCGGCAGAGAAGTGCCTCTCCCTTGTAAGGAAGCATTTCTTCCGGAGTGCCCTGCTTCTCGATGGCCTGGAGAGCGGCATTCGCTGTGGCAATCATATTGTAATATGCCTGCCAGGTGTTCACGTTGCTCTCATTGTCCGCTTCCTCGATCGGCTCCCAGTTATAATTCTGTTCAATGAGTCTGGACGTATTCTTGTTTCCTTCGCTGTAGAGTTCGCAGTTGTCTGACGCATACTCGAAGAACCTCACATAAGTTCTTGATGCATACGCGGAAACAAGCAGTTTCTGTATCTTTTCAGTCGAATTCAGTTCAGTCCTGTTGTCCGGAAGCGTGTCCAGGAACTTGTCGCAGGAGGTCAGGCCTCCGAGCAGAGAAAGAACTGCAATTGAATATGTTATAAATTTCTTCATATCCGCATTGATTTAAAATCCTATCTTGCAGGTCAATGTGAACTGCTTCGGCATCGGCACGGCGACACCGCCGGCATTCAGGAACTCAGGGTCCTGTCCTTCCAGCTTCTTGTCGGCATAGAGAAGGCAGAGATTCGTTCCCTGGATCTTGAATGAAAGACTTTTCAGCCTGAGCTTTTCAACAGCCGTCTTAGGAAGGTCATAACCCAATGAAACTTCCTTGAGCCTTATGAAATCGCCTTTTGCAATCCTCTGGTCAGAATAGTTGTAGGCATTGTAGGCAATGCCGAGATTGCTGATGCTGTTGTTCTGACGCTTGCTGGCAATTACAGGAACATTGGTGATGTTCTCATCGCCCGGATTGATGTACCTGTCCATGAATTCTCTCGGCATGGCCGTAAGGTCGGAATAGCTGTTGGAGAAAATAGGGTCGAGCCTTACCACATTCCCGAAGGAGTATGTCATGAAGACATTCATCGTGAAACCCTTGAACTTGAACATGTTGCCGAAACTTCCGGTGATGGTAGGATCAATCGGCCCCTCATACTTGAGGTTGCTGAAATTGTTCATTTCCTGGAACTGGATGTTCGTGGAAGTGATTTCACCGTCCTTGTTCAGGAAGGTAGGGATACCCATCTCGTCGAGTCCCATGAAACGCAGTGAGAACACGGCGCCGCGCGGCATTCCTTCCATGGAATAGCCTGAACCTGTCAGGTAGCTTATCATGGTCTGGTAAGTCTTGAGCTTGGTCACGGTATTCTTCATGTGAGAGAATATGAAGTTCGTGGTCCAGGTAAAGTCCTTCTTGACGATATTTCTGGTGGAGAGCGAAAGTTCCACACCGGAAGACTTCATGGAAGCCACGTTGCCGTATTTGTTGGACACACCGCCAAGTCCCTGGGTCACAACGCTTCCGATAAGGTCGAAGTTGTTTCTCTTATAGGTATCGAAAGACAGGAGGATGCGGTCGTCGATGAAACCGAGGTCAGCTCCCACATTGAACTCATGCTTCTTCTCGTATGTAAGCTCGGAGTTCTCGATGGAGGACTGGTACAATGACGGTTCCTTGATGTTTGTAGCATGGCGCCAAGGCGTGCTCGGGTAGAACAATGCCGTAGAGTTGTTCACCCACGCCGGGCCTCTGTCCGCTGTCAATGAGTAAGATACACGGAAGTTCATGCTTGACAATGCCGGTTTCAGCGCGTCGAACCATTCTTCCTGATCTGCCGACCATTTGCCGGCGACGTTCCATGTAGGCAGCCAACGGGCGCTTCTGGCCCTTCCGAGCCTGTTGGAGCCCTCATATCGGAACGTTCCGTTGATGGTGTATCTGTAATTATATGAGTATGAAGCGGTAGCGGCGAAAGCGACATTGCGCTCGTGCGTATTGCTCAGACTATAATAATAGGAGTTCTGCTCAATCTGTTTCTTGAACAGGTCCACGATGTAGAACGGTGTCTCACCTGCCTCGTACTGGAGTCCCCAGCCGTCGAAAGAACTTGCATGCCTGTCCAGGGAATTGACTTCCATCGCGGCGAAGGCATTGATGATGTGCTTGTCGGCGATGGCGGTGTTGTAAGTACCTGACGCTCTGAAGTCCATGCTGAGTGCAGAGTAGTCATTCTTCTTCAAGATACCTCCCTGCGGCAGGACAGTGTACTTGTCTCCGGTCGGATTGTCCGGGTCCTTGTACAGATAAGGGTTAAGGCTCTGGATGATCTTCGTGGCTGCGGCACGGTAAGCCTCCGCCTGGTTCGAATTGTCCTTGATATTCTGCTCGGTCATTGAAAGCTGGTATCTTACTGAACCGAGGGCTGCCAGTTCGAGTCCCTTTATCGGCTTGGCCTTGATTTCAGCCTGGAATTTGGTGTCGAGCACGGAGAGGTCGATGTAGTTGTTCGCCAACTCGTGCCTGATATTGAACGGAGCATAGTTCCTGGTGTAGAATTCGTCCGGGTCGAGTGTCCTGGAAGTACGCAGGGCATAAGAATACGGGTTGATGTCGAAATCACGTTTTACGGAACCTTCCACAAGGTTTGTGGTAGATGCGAGTGAACCCGGAGCCCTCTGCTGCCTGTATGAAGCGTTTCCGATGATGTTCAGGGTGATGTAATCCTTGAATATCTTCTGGGAAGTGTTGAACAGCGCAGTATATCTGTTCACCTTGCTCTGGATCGACCAGCCCGGATCGACGAGCGCACCGAGAGAAGCATAGTAGCTGCCTTTCTCTGATCCGGAAGTGATGCTGACGGAGTGGCTGTGCTGCACGGTCGGACGGAAAAGTTCCTGGAACCAGTCCGTGTTGCGCATCTCGGCCTTGCGAAGATATGCTTTCCTGCCGGCTTCGGTGTTCTCCACAAGATATTTTCCGGTCGCCGTATCGTATGTGTTCATCAACTGGTACATCTTGCTGTACACACCTCCCTGCGAGCTGTATACGTTGCTGGTGAAGTTGAGCCAGCCCTTCTGGTACATTTCCTCATAAACGGACATCTGCTCCTGGGAGTTCATGATATTGAACTCGGAATATGAAGGGACAAGACGCATGGTATATTCGCCGTTGTAGTTCACGCGGGTCACGCCAGGTGTTCCTTTCTTGGTGGTCACGACAATGACGCCGGCCATTGCCCTTGCGCCGTAGATGGAGGTAGCGGAACCATCCTTGAGGATCTGGAACGACTCGATGTCGTCAGAGTTCAGGCCCGCAATGGCGGAGCTGATCAATGTCGTGGCGTCTCCGGATGACAGGGAATTGGCATCCACATTGACCACATCCTCCATTATGACGCCGTCCACGACCCACAGAGGCTTGGAGTCACCGAAAATTGAGGTAGCTCCCCTGACTCTGATCTTAGGTGCGGTACCGAATGTTCCTGACACGTTCTGCACTGAAACGCCGGCTGATTTTCCTTCGAGTGAACGGCTGACTTCACCCACACCGCTGATATTTACATCAACGGCAGAAAGTTGGTCGGTCGCACCGGTGAAGAGTCGCTTGTCAGTGGTAGTCATACCGGTAACCACTGCTTCGGAAAGCATTTCCGTGCTGGTAGAGAGCACGAAGTCAACTTTTTCAGCAGCCGGTTTGGTGACATTGGTATAACCCAGGCAGGAAGCCTCAAGTTTGGCTCCTGCGGGGACTTTCGTCAATGTATAATTTCCGTCAAGGTCCGTGACGGCGGCATTGCCAGTGCCCGCCACTGCCACGACGACACCTATGAGAGGCTCGCCGGCATCGTCCTTGACCGTACCGCTGACTGTCAATGTCTGCTGCGCAAAAACTGATAGCGCGCAGGCAAACGACAGCAGCAATGCTATAATCAATCTTTTCATAAGCTGTTACTATTCTGTATATTCCTTGGTAAGAACAAGCTGCTGATATGCTACAATACGTGTAGTGAATGCAAAGAATCTGTCACGACTCCACCAGATGTTCAACTGCTGAGGGATATCGTTGCTGTTCAGTTTGGCATTCTCGAATGAAAGAGTGACTGTGTGGTTCACATCATCGAATACAGGTTCGGCATCCCAAGCGGTACGACCCTCTGTAGAGAAGATGTAGAATCCTGACGGATTGGACGAAGTCGGTCCGTTGAAATGCACTGAGTAGTACTTGTTTGCAGCCTCATCTTTACCGAAGCCCTGGATGCCGATTCTTACTTTACCGTCCACCAGCTGGGCTGAGAAAGGATAATTCACGAGCTCGCCTTTCTGAACCGTAACCGAGAATGACTCGTACATCTTTTCTGTCGCGAACACGAAATCGCTCTTGTCTCCGCATTCATCGGCGTTCTTTGCCACTTTCCAAGTGCCCAAGAGATAATACCAGTCCGGTTTCTTAGGGAGTGTCAATGTTACATATACCGGTTCAATGCTCTTGTCTGAAGGGGTGATGATTGCGCGTCCGGAGAACGCCCTGCGGCTCTGAGCCTTGCTTACTATGAATGTCACACCGCTTGTAGACTTCTCGAATGAGAAGACGCCATCCGGATTCTCAGGGATTTCCACGCTGAAATCAGATGTGCACTTTACAAGTGTCTGCAATTTCTGCTCTGAATCAGAGAATTCCAGGCTTGATTCACTTATGATGATTCCTTTGAACGGTGACTGTTTCACTGAGAAGCTGACGGAATTGCTGCCTTCAGCATTGATTGTAATGTCCGCAGTACGCTCTGTGTCACCAGTATAAGAGAACACATTGAAGAGGACTGACGAACCGGCGACACTTACGCGAAGCCAGTCAGGTGCTGAAGACTCGGCCGTCAATTTGAGGCCGCCTGTCTCTACGACTGCCGTTCCGAATCCTCCTGCAGCATCGAACGACGTAGCGGAAACGCTTTTCAATTCAATCTCAGGAACTGAATTGTCTTTGCTGCATGACAAACCGCAGAAAAGCACGGCTGCCAGAGCGATGATTGATATAAGTTTTCTCATCATATAGAATTATTATTTTACATATTCGATTGCGACCTGTGAGTCACCGTTCAGCTTGGTTCCTGCCAATTCGATATGGACATAGATGAACTGGTAAGTCTGGTCGCGCTTGTATTCCAATGGTATCTCCACTACCGGATTGTCCTTGCCGATTTCGATATTGATGTCCTTCTTGACTGAACGCACCCAGCCGGCAGCATTGACCTGCACACGCTTGAGGATGACATTGTCCTCGCCCCTCTTCCATCTGAATCTCAGGGCCTTGACCGGGATGTAGTCTTCCGGTTCCATCATGCGGATGATCAATGTGCTGCTGTCGCGCATCTCGAATGATGTCCAACCTGAAAGACCCTGGCCTTCAAGAGGTTCAATGTCTTTGGCGACGTTCACGAGATCCTGTGATTCCTTCACGAGGTCCTTTACCGGAACGAAATCGGAGAGTTTCTTTTCTTCGGTGAAATTGCCCTCCCAAGCGGCGAAGTCAAATGGTTTGCCTGCTTTCTTGGCATCGAAGAAATGCTGCCATCTTGGGATATAGTAGTCGCGGATAAGGCCTGACCAGATCTTGCATGCATAGTCATTGAGACCGGCATCAGGATAGCTGACACCCCACGTGGTCACGATTCTGCGGCTGTTTTCTTCATACTTGTCGCTTTCCTGCCGACTGTCACCCCAACTGCGGGCATAGTCGATCCATCTCTGGATGCGGGTTACAGGATTCTTGTCCAAAAGCCTGTCGGCGCGCAGCATCAGGTCCTTGAAACGGACTTCCATGGCGGCAGCCTTGTCATTGTCCCCGGCAAGATAAGCCTCATTGATCTGCTTTACGAGCAGGTCAGCCTTGCCGAACGCATAGAAACCTGCCCACATGGCGAGGTCTGTAAGATAAGCTTCATTGTCACCCAGCTCCGAGGCCGCTGCGATATAGGCTTCCAATGCTTCAAAATGCGCTTTGGAAACCACGTAACGGCCGCCGAGACCGTAGAACGGCTGTCTCTGGACTACATACTGGGCACGGCTTGAGCACATTCCGTAAGAGCTTTCGAGCATCTTGTTCCAGAATGTAATCATCTGTTCTGGGCATTTGCCATATCTGTTAAGTGTATAATTCTTCAGCCACTCGTGGATATCCTTGTGGGATGTGCTCCACCATGCATCGGAAAGGATTTCGTAAATCACTTCGTTGTTCTCCACGCCTTCCGGAGCAGTGCCGACACCGACAAGATTTCCCATATTGGCGGAGCTGAGGGCATTCAGATGGCCGTTGAGATAGAAGTCCAATGCTCCTACAGGGGCGGTACGTCCGCCGAAGTTCGGCACGGTACTGTAAATCCATGGCTTTCCGTAAATTCCCTTGGCATAGTTCCATGTATATTCATTTTCCCAGATTCCGTAGTTGAAGTCCACGCTCAGGTCCAGGAGGAGCATCTTGTCATCAGGTACCTTGGAGAACAATGCTTCGATGCTCTCCGGATCCCAGATATGTCTCTGATATCCGAACATCCAGCCCTGAAGCACCCATATCGCATCCGGATTGGCAGCGGCAATGGACTGATACAGAGATTTTCCATAGCTGGCAATCTGTTCATGGCGCTCCTTTGTGCCACGCTCGGCGAACGGAACCTTCATTTCATTGAAACTGTCGGCGAGGTAGTATTTGCCATTTCCGAATTCCTTTTCCCATTCCTGAATGTATGTCTTCGAGATCAGCTGGAACAGGTCCGTTTCAGGAGAAATGAAATTGGAGACATAGTACGGGCCGTCATCCCAGCCGGTGTGGATGAGATTCGCGTCAGGATAGACACGCTTGATCGCTTCAGGGACAAAACCTGCGAAAGCATTGAAAATAGGTGTCATTCCGAGGTCGTTCATCCTGTCTATCATCTTGTGTTCCAGGGCGATGGTCTTGTCATACCAGCTCTGGGTGAGATTGCCGTCAAGCTCTGACATATTGCCCATCCTGAACCATGGCAGGTAAGCCGGGCCGGTGATGAACTTGCCGATTTCCTCATCAGTCAGGCCGAGTTTCTTCCATACGCGGGCGAAGATCGCTTCGCTTCCGATAGGAGAAAGCGGCATGTTCACTCCATGCAGGGCCATCCTGTCGAGTTCCTTCTCCCAGTCTTCCCATCTCCAGTAAGGCATGGTGTAGCCGAGAGTGCAGACATTCATGTATTGTCTCAGCACGAAGGGAGTGGTGACAAGTTTAAGCGGCTGGTCAGCAAGCTTTTCCGGAAGGACGATATTGTTGATTGTCCATGTGGAGATGCCATAGTGATTCGATGTGACATAGTCATAGAAACCACGGCAGACTGCCACGGCAGAGCTTCCCTTCACGGTAAGTTTGCCTTTCTTCACTTCTGTGGAAAAGTATTCGCTGCCCTCCATCGGGCCGGTAACTACAAGTTTCACATTGGAAGGTTTCCTTCCGAGAGTCCTGGCAATCACTCCCGACGCCGCTTTTTCAGCTGCCTTGAAGTCTTCTTTCTGAGACGCCGAAGCGGAGACGCATAAAAATACGGCTCCGATAGCGCAGATAAATTTCAATTTATTGATTATCATATACTTAAAGGTTATTTCTTGATTTCCCTGATTTCCATCGCATATCCGCCACCGGCAGCGCATTTCTGGACAAGTTTCGAATTATGGCCGATCTTCATCTTGCGGATGATGTATGCCTGTGGATTTGTCTTGTAGTCCGCATCCGGCGCATCGGCATAGAGCGTGGCCTCATATTTCTTGCCCGGTTCCAGAAAGTCGAAGGATATCTTGGATATGTGTTCCTCGGCGCCTGCCGTAGACCCGACAAACCAGTCTCCGGAATCCTTGACCCTGCGCGCCGTAGTGACATATTCGAAAGGCTCGGCTTCAAGATACCGCGACTCGCTCCATTCCATGGCCACATTCTTTATGAACTGGAACGCATCCGGAAACCTTTCGTAGTTCTCCGGAAGGTCGGCAGCCATCTGCAATGGTGAATACATCGTCACGTAGAGGGCAAGCTGGTTCGCAATCGTGGCATTGACATGTGACTTGTTGCCCGGACTGAACTTGCTGATATTCATTTCGAAGATGCCCGGAGTATAGTCCATCGGACCGCCCAACAGCCTGGTGAAAGGCAGGATGCAGACATGTCCCGGCTTGGAACCGCCGAACGCCTGATACTCGGTACCACGCGCAGATTCATTGGCAATGAGGTTAGGCCAGGTCCTGCACAGTCCTGTAGGACGCACCGCCTCATGGGCATTGACCATTATCTTGTATTTGGCGGCCTGGGTGACGGCATAAAGGTAATGGTTGACCATCCACTGGCTGTAATGCATCTCGCCGCGCGGGAGCATATTTCCGACATAACCGGATTTCACGGCATTGTAGCCGTTGTTTTTCATAAATGTATATGCCGTGTCGAGATGTCTTTCATAGTTTCTGACAGAAGCGGAGGTCTCGTGATGCATGATCATTTCCACGCCTTTGGACTTGGCGTAGTCACGGATTTCCTCCAGATTGAAATCCGGATATGGCGTCACGAAATCGAAGACATAGTCCTTCAGGTGACCGAACCAGTCTTCCCAGCCCTCGTTCCAGCCTTCGACAAGCACGGCGTCGAAGCCGTTTTCAGAGGCGAAGTCAATGTATTTCTTCACGTTTTCAGTGGTGGCGCCGTGATGGCCGTGAGGCTTGACCTTCGTATAATCAGTCACTCCGAGCTGAACGGAAGGCAGGTCCCAAGTATAGGACCACTGCGACTTGCCGGTAATCATCTCCCACTATACACCTACATATTTTATAGGTCTTATCCAGGAAGTGTCCTCGATCTTACAAGGCTCATTGAGATTCAGCGTCATACGGGAAGCGAGAATGTCGCGCGCGTCGTCACTGACAATGATTGTGCGCCAAGGCGTGTGCATAGGTGCCTGAAGATAGCCTTTCGCACCTGTCGCATCAGGATTGAGGAAGGATTCGAAAACGAAATTCTTGTCATCCAGATTCAGATGCATGCAGGCATAATCCACAAGGGCAGCTTCATGAATGTTCATATAGAGTCCCTGGTCGGTCTTGAGCTGAAGCGAGGTCTGCACGCCGGTCGGCGAGAACATGTTCTTGTTCATGCGCTTGCTGTTCACTTCCCTGATCTCGGAAAGACGGCAGCACGTATAGTCATATTCCTGTGTATAATGGTCTGCCGGAATCCACCAGGCAGTGACATCTCCAGGCATGGCGAACTGTGTGCGTTCTTCTTTTACGACAAAATAGACCAATGACTTCTGCTGCGGAAATTCGTAGCGGAAGCCTACTCCGTCGTCATACACCCTGAACCTGACATTCATTTCCCTGCCGGTCTGACGCTGCTTCAAGTTGACAAGCAATTCATTGTAATGATTTCTGATGGAAGTCTCTTCTCCCCATACAGGATTCCACGTCTCATCGGACTCTCCACGTGACGTTCCGGCAATTTCAAATTCCCTGTCGAGACGGTACTTCAAGTCGGCGGAATTTCCCATCAGTTCGAATCCCATACCGCTCGTCAGTACCGCAGGCAATTCACCGCAATCCACAGAATACTGCGGACGTCCGTCTTCTGACAATGAAAATGAAAGTCTGATTTTTCCGTCCGGAGAAAATGCAGTTTCCACTTCTCCCGCAGAAAGCGAGGCAATGCCAAACGTTACAAATAAGAAAGATGTCAGGAATCTTTTCATTATACGATAGTGTTATTAATTTTTCGGAAAGGTATGCAACCTGAAAATCAATAACAAGATGTAATAATGAAAATATAAATGAATTTAATAGCTTAATACTTGATTACCAACGTTTTGATTAAAATATACTATATAAAAAATATAAATGGAAAATAAACCATTTTTCGGGCTAAATAGACGAAATTCCTTTTATCTGGTCCTCGAAGCTCTGTGGGGAAACAGCCTTCAGACGCGTCCTCGAACGGTACGCATAGATGGTGGAGCGCGAGTATCTCAGGAGGAGGGAAATCCTGTCCGTACTGTCGATTCCCAGACGGATCAACGCATAAATCCGCAGTTCAGGAGACAGGACATACGAGTCTTTTATCGAGATCCGGAATTCCGGCTGGAGAAAATTATTGAAATCCGCGATGAAGGTCGGAAACAACGACAGGAAGGTCTTGTCGAAGACGCTGTAGAACGATGCCCACTCCTCTTCCACCACGGCATTCGACTTGAGGTCCTTTTTCAACGTCTGGATGTCACCTGCAATGGCCTTCTTGTTCAGATTCTTCCTGTACTTGTCCAGACGCTCGATCCTGGAGATACATTCGAGCATCAGCTGGGTGATATATGTATTCTTGATGTTGCTCGACTCCTTGACAATCTTATTTGCCTCTTCCTGAAGCTGTTGCGATGCGGTAAGCTCATCTTTTATGACTTCGAGACGCTTACGCTGGCTCTTGTTCACGAACAGCAGGACCGTCATGAGCAATATGAGGAAACACAACACACCGAAAGCTGCCAACAATACCCTCAGGTCCTTCTTCTTGACTTCGAGATATGACTCATTGACAATGGAAATGAGCGGTGCCAAAGCATCCACCTTCAGCCTTGCCTGGCAGAAGTTGGCATCCTCCAGAGCCTTGTTCAGATAAGAGTACGCCCTTTTTATGTCACCGTCCTCATAGAGCATGGTGGCGAGCATCCTCAGCGCGACATATTCCTTCTTGGCATTGACAAGATCCGAATAGGCGGAGGCTATCATGTAATCCTTGGCGGCATCCCTCCACCCTATCGTAAGGTAAATATCAGCGATGGCGATGGCGACAGGACCGGTTTCGATAGCTTCAGGGGAAAGGGATTCATACTTTTTCAGCAGCATCTCCAGCGCGCTCTTGTAATCTCCTTCCACCACAAGGCTCTCGCTTTTGATGGTCACATTGTCGGGGAATTGACTGACAATAGAGTCCTTATACTCACGAGCCTTCGAACTGTAATAATGCTTGAGACTCTTATCCATGCTGAGTCCCTCAAGAGACTCATACGTACTCATATAGAAGAGATACATCTCTTCCCTTTCTTTTGCCTGCAATGCACTCCTGTCCACCCTGTTCAGAGTAGCCAGGGCATCATAGCTCATTCCCGAAGTCTGATACTGCTTGGCGAGTGCTATGGATGACGCCCCGACATAGTCCGGACGACCTAGCGCTTTCGCCGCTTCGAGAGATTTCAATGCATAAAAGGTAGCCGAATCCGTCCTGTACCGGTCGAATGTATGACGCATGTCGAAATAGATCAGATACCTCTGTTCCAATGACTTGCTCCGCGCCAGAGCCGTCCTGCATGAGTCCAGGCGGTCCTCCCTCACCATGTCATAGTTCTTCGCATTGCGTATCACATTGTCCAAATCTGACAATGTAATCTTGTCCGTGCCGGGCGTTACAGCCCCCGCGCAGACTGCATGCAGCAATGAAAATATGACAAGTACCGTTCTCCACATAACAATGTCGGATATTAATGTTCAGCCGGTAAATTTACTAAAAAATATCGACCTTCCACAACGCAAAAAGCCCCGGAACCGCAGCAATTACGGTTCCGGGGCTTTAAGATATTTATCTGCAAGATATTACATCATACCGCCTTCCGGCATTGCAGGAACTGCCGGTGCCGGTTCAGGGATGTCGACGATACCGCACTCGGTGGTGAGGAACATGCCGGCTACTGATGCGGCGTTCTCGAGAGCCACACGGCTTACCTTGGTAGGGTCGATGACACCTGCCTCGAACATGTTCACGTACTCATCCGTACGGGCATTGTAACCGAAATCGCCCTTACCCTCACGAATCTTCTGGATAATCACGCTACCGTCAACACCTGCGTTTCTGGCAATCTGACGGAGTGGCTCTTCAATAGCACGGGCTACGATATGGATACCTGTAGTCTCGTCCTCATTCTCTCCCTTGAGATTCTTAAGCACCTCAGCAGCACGGATGTAAGCCACACCACCACCTGGAAGATAACCTTCCTCGACTGCAGCACGGGTTGCATTCAATGCATCCTCGACACGGTCTTTCTTCTCCTTCATCTCAACCTCGGTAGTAGCACCTACATAGAGGACAGCTACACCGCCGGCGAGTTTACCGAGACGCTCCTGAAGTTTCTCCTTGTCATAATCAGAGGTAGACGCAGCAATCTGCTTTCTGATAAGTTCCACACGCTCTGCAATATCATCCTTGTTGCCTGCACCGCCTACGATAGTGGTGTTCTCCTTGGTGATGGTAACCTTCTCAGCCTTACCGAGCATCTCAGGAGTGGTGTTCTCAAGAGTGAAGCCTCTTTCCTCTGAAACGAGTGTCGCACCTGTAAGAGTTGCGATATCCTGAAGCATCTCCTTACGACGGTCGCCGAATCCAGGAGCCTTTACTGCAGCAACTTTGATAGTACCACGTATCTTGTTCACTACCAATGTGGTAAGAGCCTCGCCGTCAACATCTTCCGCAATGATGAGAAGTGACTTGCCATCCCTTGCGATAGGTTCGAGGATAGGAAGCAGATCCTTCATTGAAGAAATCTTCTTGTCAGTGATGAGGACGTAAGGGCTGTCAAGACTAGCTTCCATCTTATCGGAGTTGGTCATGAAATATGGAGAGATGTAACCTCTGTCGAACTGCATACCTTCTACGACCTTGACTTCAGTCTCGGTACCCTTGGCTTCCTCAACGGTGATGACGCCGTCTTTCTTTACCTTGGACATTGCGTCAGCGATAAGCTTGCCGATTGCCGCATCATTGTTGGCTGAAACCGTACCTACCTGCTCGACCTTGGAGTAGTCATCACCAACTTCCTGGCTGTGAGCTTTAAGTTCGGCAACAACAGCGGCAACTGCCTTGTCAATACCTCTCTTCAGATCAATAGGGCTTGCGCCTGCAGTAACGTTCTTGAGACCGACATTGATGATGGCCTGTGCGAGAACGGTTGCTGTGGTAGTACCGTCACCTGCCTGCTCATTAGTCTTGGCAGCGACTTCTTTAACCATCTGTGCACCCATATTGGCAAATCTGTCCTTAAGTTCTACCTCCTTGGCGACAGTAACACCGTCCTTTGTAACCTGAGGAGCACCGAACTTCTTGTCAATAACAACGTTACGGCCCTTAGGTCCGAGTGTAACCTTAACAGCATCTGCAAGAGAGTCTACGCCCTGTTTCATTTTTGCGCGGACCTCAACGTCGAATTTGATATCTTTAGCCATAATTCCAATCTCCTATAAATTATAATATTGCCATAATGTCCGACTGACGTACGATAAGATATTTCTTATCCTCTACAGTCACCTCAGTTCCGGCATATTTGCCATAAAGAACCTCGTCACCTACTTTGACCTCCATAGGTTCATCCTTCTTGCCAGGTCCGCAAGCGACTACTTTACCCTGCTGGGGTTTCTCCTTGGCTGTATCAGGAATATAAAGTCCTGCAGCTGTCTTCGTCTCGGCCTCTTTAGGCTCAAGAACTACTCTATCCGCTAATGGTCTGATCATAATTATAAATTTTTAATGTTTTTATCAATGCAAGTCTCCAATGGAGACCGGAAACAATCAATCAACTGCCGTGCCATCAAATCGACAATGACAATTTGTCAGTGCAGATATTATTACTATATTTACGAATTGGAAAAAACACATTACACCATGAAGACCCTTAACCACATCTTGAAAAGTATCATTGCGACAGCTGCATCGGCTGTTTTCCTATACGGATGCGGAAACGTCGCGACAACTCCTGACAACAGTTTTGCGGAATACATCGAAGCCTACACGGGAGGCATTGTCTCCAACGACAACAGCATTGTCATAGAACTTGCAGCGCCGGCAGACGGACTGCAGGGAAACGAGGCTGAAATCAACAAGGCTGCGGCAGACCTGTTCAAATTTTCGCCTTCCGTCAAGGGAACAGCCAGATGGAACAGCGCCCAAAGGGTGGAATTCATCCCTGAATACGGCGCATTGAAGGCGGGAAAGACATACAAATGCACATTCAAGCTGGGCAAAGTCATGTCCACCGACAGCGCACATGAGGAATTCACGTTCAGTTTCACGACGGCCCGCAAGGAAGCCTTTCTGGAAAAGAACTCATTGGAAATCAGCATGGACGACCCCGGAAAGGCGACAGTTACGGGGACATTGACCCTGAGCGAAAGCATTGACATCGAGAATCCGGAGGAACTGCTGGAATTCGGCTGGAGCGGAAACGCGACGTTCGAAGTCAAGGAGACCGGCAGGCAGAAATACACGTTCACGGCCTCCGGTCTGGAGAGGGATGCGCAGGCTAAAGTATTGACAGTCAAGTTCAAACCGGGCAGTACAGGATTCCCGGCCTGCGACAATCTCTACATCGACATCCCTGCTGCCGGCATTTTCTCGGTAATGGGCGCGGAGCTTTCCGGCGACAACCGCCAGAGCATCGACATCACGTTCACCGAGCCGCTCAGCAAGGCGCAGAACCTCGTCGGACTGGTAGAATTGAGCTACACCCGCACGGAATACGGTTCGACAGACAGATACCGTCTGAACTTCACTTCCAAGGTCAACGGCAATGTCCTGCGGCTTTATTACGAGCCGTGTGACGCGACCACGATAGAACTGACCGTCGACGGAGCATTGAGAGACATGCACGGAAACACCCTCGGCGACAGATGGACGAAGGTTTTCAATGCTTCCAATCCGAAGCCGGAAGTGTCCTTCCCGGTGGACGGCAACATCCTCCCGAACACGGGACAGCTTACGATCCCGTTCAAGGCGGCATACCTCAACGCGGTGGATATCAGCATAGTAAAGATATATCCGAACAACATCCTCATGTTCCTCCAGGAGAATGACCTGAAGGGAAATTCTGGACTCAGGCGTGCAGGAAGACTGGTTTACAAAACTACAATGAGGCTGGACAGCGATCCGTCGAAGGACCTGACACAGCAGAACATATTCACCGTCGGCCTGGACAATCTGTTCAAGAAGGAGCCGGGAGCAATCTACAGGATGCGACTGTCTTTCAAGCCGGAGTACTATATATATTATAAAGGTGACAGAAGCAGCAGTTCCGGCAGCCTGACAAGCATCTCCGCAGGCTCATTGACCGAAGAAGAAAGCGCGGTCTGGGACGTTCCTGACACATATTATTACGAGGGTGGCGATTATGACTGGAACGTGTACAGCTGGCGCGACAGGAACAATCCGCTCACGCCTTCATATTACATGAATTATTCGTATCCTGCACGCAATCTCATGGCTTCAAGCATCGGTGCAATTGCCAAATACAGCGGCGGGAAGCAGATCTGGATAGCGGCAAGCGACATAATTTCTGCCGAGCCGATGGCCGGAGCGGAAATCAAGGTGTACGATTTCCAGCTTCAGAATATCGGAAAAGGCAAGAGCAACGGCAACGGTACGGCATCCATAGACCTCAGCGGCAAGCCGTTCATCGTCACCGTAAAGAAAGGAGATTCAATCACTTACCTGAAAGTGACGGACGGCAGCGAAAAGTCGTTGAGCCGTTTCGACACCGGAGGCGAGACATTGCAGAAAGGAATGAAGGGATTCGTCTACGGGGAACGCGGAGTCTGGCGTCCTGGAGACACTCTGCATCTGACAATGATCCTGCACGGCGAAAACAAGATTCCTGACACACACCCTGCCACAATCGACGTCTACACGCCGCAGGGACAGTTCTTCACCAGAAAAGTGTGCCGCAAGTCGGAAAACGGATTCTACACATTCGAAATTCCTACCGGCCAGGACAGCCCTACAGGACTGTGGAACGCATACATAAAAGTCGGCGGCGCGGCATTCCACAAGCCGTTGAGAATCGAGTCAATAAAGCCTAACAGGCTGAAAGTCAATGTCAATATAGGCCAAGGCATTCTCCGGGGAGGAGCCAGAACCAATGCCAGCATATCTTCCAACTGGCTGACCGGCCCTGCGGCATCAGGCCTTCAGGCGAAAGTTTCAATGACATTGAAACCGGGACGCCAGACCTTCAAGGGCTACGACGGATTCACATTCTGCGACCCGGCGAGCCAATTCGAGTCATACACGACGGAGATTGTCAGCACTAGACTGAACGCTGACGGAAAAGCTTCTGCCTCAATAACATTGCCGAAGGCTGCACAGGCACCCGGAATGCTGACGGCGAACATTCTCGGAAGCGTATTGGAGGAAGGCGGCGACGAGAGTTACACGGTCATGACAATGCCGTTCTCGCCGTTCAGCGCATACGCGGGCATCAAGCTTCCGGCGGATGGCAGCTATCTGGAAACCGGCAAGACGCACCAGATTCCAGTAGTGACTGTGGATGCTGACGGCAGGAAAGTCAGCGGGCACAGACTGGAATGGCGCATATTCAAGCTCAAATGGAGCTGGTGGTGGGAGTCCCGCAGCGAGGCATTGGACTCATACATAAACGCATCAGCCGCAAGTGCTTACAGTTCCGGCACTGTCGTTTCCGGAAACGGGGAGACCAGCATATCGTTCAGTGCGGATGACAAGGATTGGGGAAGATACCTCATCTACGTGAAGGATCTGGAGAGCGGACATGCCACGGGCGGCATCGTCTACGCGGACTGGCCGGCATACAGGGGCAGGTCGGACAAGAACGACCCTGACGCACCGGCAATGCTCAGTTTCTCCACCGACAAGAAGAAATATCAGGCTGGAGAGACAGCCACGGTGTTCATCCCTGCCGCAGAAAACGGTATGGCATTGGTATCCATAGAGAAAGGATGCAATGTGCTTTCGGGAGAATGGGTGAAGACCTCCGGCAGCGGAGAGACTCCATACAAGATAAAGATCACCGGCGACATGGCACCGAACTTCTACGTGCATATCTCGCTGGTCCAGCCTTACATGAATTCCGCCAACGACCTGCCGCTCAGGATGTACGGAGTCCAGCCGGTCATGGTGGAGAACCCTGCGTCACGTCTGGAGCCGCAGATCACAATGCCTGACAAACTCCATCCTGAAGAGCCTTTCAGCATAAAGATCAGCGAAAAGAACGGCAAGCCTATGACTTACACGGTGGCAATCGTGGATGAAGGCCTGCTGGACCTGACAGCTTTCCGCACGCCTGACCCGTGGAACTTCATGTTCAGGCGCGAAGCTCTCGGAGTGAAGACATGGGACATGTACGATGACGTATTCGGTGCCGCCGGAGGAGCATTTTCAGCAATGTTCAGCATCGGAGGCGACGAAGGTCTGGTCAAGGGAGCGCGCAAGGAAAACAGGTTCAACCCTATCGTGAAAGTCCTGGGACCGTTCACCCTGAAATCCGGCTCGAAAACGCACAAGATCACACTTCCGATGTACGTCGGCAGCGTGAGGGCAATGGTAGTGGCCGGCAATGACGGCGCTTATGGCAATGCAGAAAAGACCGTCCCTGTCACCTCGCCTGTCATGATTCTCCCTACCCTGCCGCGTTTCGCAGCCTGCGGAGAATGCATCACGCTTCCGGTCAATGTCTTCGTAATGGAGGACGGCATCGACAAGGTCAATGTATCAGTGAGCTGCGAAGGTCCGCTTTCCATCGAGGGACAGTCCACGTCCACAGTGACATTCAACGGCAAGGGTGACAAGATGACAAGGTTCGCATTGACAGCGGCTTCTTACGTCCCGGACGGCGGCAGTTTCGCGAAAGTGACTGTCTCGGCGGACGGAAAGGGCCACAAGATGACGGAGACCATCAACATCGAAGTCCGCAACCCGTCCCCTCTCATCACGTCCATAAGCGAGACCATGCTCGGAAAGGGCGAAAGCAAGACATTCGACTACAATCCGTTCAAGACTGAAGGCGGCCGCTCGGCATGGATAGAGGCCAGCGGTTACCCGTCCATCGGCTGGAACTCCCTGTTCAGCTACATGTACAGCTACCGGCACTCCTGCACGGAGCAGATTTCCGCGAGAGGAATCAGCATGATCAATTCAATGTCAATGCTTTCCGAGGACAATGCCGCCAAGGTCAAGGCCATGGTTCCGGAAATGCTCACGGAACTGTACGTACGCCAGCTTCCTGACGGCGGATTCGCTTACTGGCGCGGCGACACACATGCCGACGAGTGGGTGACATCCATGGCAGGACAATTCATGACATTGGCACGCAATGCCGGATATGAAGTGAACAAGGGGGTCCTCGACTCCTGGGCGAAGTTCCAGAAACGCTGCATCCAGAACTACAGGACAGCGAAAGTCTATGCATTGAGCGACCTCACCCAGGCCTACAGGCTGTTCACCATGGCATTGGCAGGAAACGCGGAAGAGGCGGCGATGAACAGGATGAAGGAGGGCGGAAACCTCTCATGGCAGGCGACGGCGATGCTCGCTTCGACTTACGCAGTCTGCGGAAAGAAGACCGTGGGAACGGAACTGCTGAACAGTATATTCAACACACAAGAAGAGGACGGATTCAATGTCCCTACATACGGTACCCCATTGAGGAACAAGGCGATAGTGCTGGAGGCGATGGTCCGCACCGGCAACATCCTGAAGGCCATGACGTACGCGACCGACATCAACCGCGGCGCATCGGGGCTCGAACCTTGGTCAATGTCCACGCAGGAATCAGCCTTCATTTCCGGCGCGATGAACCAGCTCGCGAAGAACGTGACCGGCGGCAATGTTTCCGTCAATGTCAATGAGGGCGAAAAGACTCTCGACACGAAGCCTTCAGGCAACGGTATCGTCAATGCCGTCCTGAATTCAGAGTTCGGAAGCGTGACCGTACAGAACACCTCGGACGGTCCGGCTTACGTAAGAATGACGGTGGTTTCACAGGCGGAGCCAAGCGCTTCAATACCGGCCAGAGCTACAGGTATAGCCCTGAATGTCAGATATATAGGCGCGGACGGCTCGGCGATTTCCCCTACTTCCATAAGGCAGGGCACGGAATTCACGGCCGTCATCAGGGTTTCGAATCCGAACATTTCGGAAGGAATCCACAACATGGCACTCACGGAAATGATTCCTTCAGGATGGGAAATCATCAATGAGAGGATGACCGGAGAGGACATACCGTCTGCCGGAAAATATGATTATCTGGACATCAGGGACGACCGCAACGTGTTCTATTTCAGCATTGCAGCAGGCTCTTACAAGGAATTCCGCGTAAGGTTGCGCGCCGCATACGAGGGCAAATTCGTATTGCCTTCAGTGACTTGCGAGGCAATGTACGATTCACGTGTCTTCGCCTGCACTGCATCCGGAGTAGCCGAAGTCACAAGGTAACGTCATGAATTTCAGAGCAATACTCCGTTACGGTCTGATCGCGGCAGGTGCCGGACTACTGATATGGTACGCATTGTGCCTGCCGGAAGATCTGTTCAGTGGAACGGATTATTCGACGGTGGTCGTGGACAGACACGGGGAATTGCTCGGTGCACGGATTTCTAAAGATGGACAATGGACCTTTCCGCCTGAAGCCTACAGTGCGGAAAGATCCGATGTTTCATCATCCGGAAAGGAAAAATATTTCACAGCCCTGACGGAGTTCGAGGACAGGTGGTTCAGATGGCATCCCGGCGTGAATCCGGTCTCGATATGCAAAGCATTCATTTCCAATATGAAAGCGGGACATGTAGTGAGGGGCGGAAGCACATTGACAATGCAGGTAATACGAATGTCCAGGGGCAAGCAAAGAACTGTAGGGCAGAAAATTATCGAGGCAATTCTGGCGACGAGGCTGGAGCTCCGTTGTTCCAAAGATGAAATCCTGGACCTCTATGCCGCACACGCCCCGTTCGGGGGCAATGTCGTAGGCCTGGACGCTGCATCATGGCGCTATTACGGAAGGCCTTCGACCGAACTTTCGTGGGGTGAGGCAGCGACATTGGCAGTCCTCCCGAATTCGCCGTCCAGCATCAGATTGGAAAAGAACAGGGAAAAGCTCCTGGACAAGCGTAACAGGCTGCTGCACAAGCTGATGGCAACAGGAAAATTATCCCCTGACGAATGCAGCCTGGCTTGTTCGGAGCCCCTTCCGTCCGCCCCTGTTCCGCTGCCTTCTCATGCAATGCACCTCGTGGACAAGCTGGCGGCGGAAAACAAAGGAGAATACATACGGACAGACATTGACCTGAATCTGCAGCGGCGGGTCGAGGAGATTCTTGCGCGGAAAAATGCGGAGCTTGCGGCGGAGGGCATCGGAGACCTGGCGGTTATCGTGATGGACGTGTCTGAGGGCAAGGTGATTGCGTACTGCGGCAATGCGGCACCAGAGAGAAAACGGCCCGGTGTCAATGTCGATGTAGCCAGGGCTCCGCGCAGTTCGGGCAGCATATTGAAGCCGTTCCTGTATTGCGACGCATTGGGTGACGGAGCGCTGCTCCCCTACTCGATCATTGCCGATACTCCGGTGAATATCAATGGTTTCACTCCGCAGAACTATAATATGACATACGAGGGGGCTGTTCCGGCTGCAGAGGCATTGAGCCGTTCGCTGAATGTTCCGTGCGTGCATCTGCTGAAGTCTTACGGGGTAGAGAAATTCATGGAAAACCTGAAGGCAAGAGGGCTGACGACATTGACCCGAAGCGCCTCAGACTATGGACTTTCGCTGATTCTGGGAGGCGGGGAATGCCGGCTGGACGAGGTCACGGCGGCGTACGCGGAGATGGCGAGGGAGTATCTGTCGGAGAAGGCCGGCAGGGATGACAAAGTAGCATTGTATTATACTTTCGATGCGCTGAAGGATGTGAACCGGCCGGATGAAATCGACTGGCACATGATACGTTCCGTCCGGAAAGTCGCATGGAAAACGGGGACCAGCTATGGTTACAGGGATGCCTGGGCAGTGGGCGTGACACCTGCTTACGCTGTCGGTGTCTGGGCCGGAAATGCCTCAGGTGCAGGGGCTCCGGGGCTTTTGGGTGCCAGGACCGCCGGGCCTGTGATGTTCGAGATTTTCAATCTTCTTCCTGCCGGTCAGCCGTCTTGGTTTTCCGAGCCGGACATCACGGAGGGCACCAGGCTGGAAGTATGCCGGAAGTCGGGCTATATTGCCGGTCCATATTGCGAAAGCATTGACACTCTGTTACTTCCGAAGACGGCCGTACGGAGCGCGACCTGCCCTTATCACTCCATGGAAGACGGACGCAATGTCTTCCGCCTGACTCCTGCGATGGAGTGGTTCTACAGGCGGAAGCACCCGGAATATGACGCGGCGACATCGAAAAGCAGTGATTCGGCGCCGGTCATGGAGTTCATTTATCCGGAAAACGGAAGCCGCATAACGATTCCGCGCCAGCTGGACGGGTCCATTGAAGGCATCGTGCTGAACCTGGCGCATCACGACAAGGACGCCACGGTCTACTGGCACATTGACCAGGAGTTTATCGGGACGACAAGATTCATCCACCAGATGCGTATCCGCCCCGAGGCCGGCAGACACAGCATCACAGCCGTGGACAATGCCGGACGACAGGTATCGGTGAGCATCAATGTCGTGTTTTCTTCCTGAATTCCGTTTGTCTAAGACGCTGTTTTTGATTAAGTTTGTAAATATTTTGCAAACTACTGATGATCAAGAAGACGGCAAACCAGGATCTCACGGCATACAATACATTCAGGATGAGGGTAAAATGTCATACTTTCATCGAATATGATTCTGTCGCGGATCTCATTGACATAGATTTCGATACACTTCCGAAGCCTGTAAAGCACATCGGCGGCGGAAGCAACCTGCTTTTCAGCGGAAATTTCGGTGGAACAATTCTTCATTCCGCCATAAAATTCATATACATCCTCCCGGAAGACGATCCGATGTATTCTTCTGACAATGAAGTGCTTGTATCGGTAGGGGCCGGCGTGGTCTTCGATGATTTCTGCAAATGGGCAGCTGAAAACGGATTCTGGGGCGCAGAAAATCTGTCCTATATCCCGGGTGAAACCGGTGCCGCAGCAGTCCAGAACATCGGGGCATACGGCGCGGAAATCGGGGATATAATACGTCAGGTCTACTGCTACGACACCGTCGAGGAAGAGTTCGTTCATTTCAATGTAGATGAATGCAAATACGGCTACAGGGACTCCATGTTCAAGTCGCCGGAGGCCAGGGACAGGTATATCGTCACCAATGTGGTAATAGCATTGTCCCGCGGACGCCGTCCGAGGCTGGAATACGGACATATCCGCACGGCGCTTGGCGAGGCATTGGGCATCCCGGGCGATAAAGTAGATGATTGTGAGGCACTTACACCGGAATTGGTAAGAGATACCGTAATCGGCATCCGCAAGGGGAAATTGCCTGAGGTTTCGGAAATCGGCAGCGCAGGAAGCTTTTTCAAGAATCCCGTCGTGCCGGAGGAAGTTTTCCTCAATGTCAAGGCTGCGGCTGACGGTGCCGAAGTTCCTCACTACGTGACGGACAAGGGCATAAAAATCCCTGCCGCCTGGCTGATAGAGCAATGCGGATGGAAGGGGCGCACGGTCGGCAATGCCGGTGTCTACGGCAAGCAGCCTCTTGTGCTCATCAATGCCACCGGGAAGGCTTCCCCACAGGAAATCATTGACCTGAAAAATCACATAACCGATTCTGTCAGAGAGAGGTTCGGCATCGAGCTGCATCCTGAGACTGAAATCATATAATAACACAACAAGATGGACAACAGTACATTCATAGTAGAAGGCGGCCATGAGCTCCATGGCGAAATCATGCCGCAGGGAGCGAAGAACGAGGCCCTCGAAGTGATCAGTGCAGTGCTTCTGACCAAAGAGGAAGTTATCATAAGCAATGTCCCTGAAATTCTGGATGTCAAGAACTTGATAAACCTGCTGCAAGGCATGGGTGTCAAGGTAAAGCGCATCGAGCGGGGAACATATAGCTTCAAGGCGGATGACATTGATACTGAATATATTGAAAGCGAAGATTTCGTGAAGAAATGCGCATCTTTGCGCGGTTCGGTCCTGGTGGTAGGCCCGCTGCTCGCGAGGTTCGGCGAGGCTTGGTTCCCGAAGCCGGGCGGAGACCGTATCGGCAGGCGTCGCGTGGATACGCATATCCAGGGAATGATAAATCTCGGCGCTTCACACAGATATGATGAAAAACGCAAGGCTTTCCATCTGCATGCGCCGGAGTCCGGCCATCTGCAGGGCACGTATATGCTTCTGGATGAGGCTTCCGTGACAGGTACCGCGAATATCCTCATGGCGGCGGCGCTGGCGGAGGGCAAGACCGTGATTTACAATGCGGCCTGCGAGCCGTATGTCCAGCAGCTTTGCAGATTGCTCCAGGCCATGGGTGCAAGCATCGAGGGTATCGGTTCGAATCTGCTCACAATTACGGGCGTGGAGGCATTGCATGGCGCTACGCACAAGATTCTTCCGGACATGATCGAGGTCGGCAGTTTCATCGGCATGGCAGCATTGACAAGAAGTTCGATAACGATCAAGGATGTGTCGTGGCAGAATCTGGGTATCATACCCGAAAGTTTCCGGAGGCTTGGAGTTCATCTGGAGCAGCGCGGGGATGATATTTTCATTCCTGCACAGGAGAGTTATACCATCGATTCGTTCATGGACGGGTCCATCATGACCATCGCTGATGCGCCTTGGCCCGGCTTGACTCCTGACCTCCTGAGTGTCATGCTGGTGGTGGCGACGCAATGCAAGGGCAGCGTGCTGATTCACCAGAAGATGTTCGAGAGCCGTCTCTTCTTCGTGGACAAGCTTATCGAGATGGGGGCGCAGATCATATTGTGCGATCCTCACAGGGCCGTGGTGATAGGTCACGACCACCGTTTCCGCCTGAAAGCCGGCAATCTGCTTTCGCCTGATATCCGCGCGGGTATCGCCCTATTGCTTGCGGCAATGTCCGCCAAGGGTACGAGCACCATCAGCAATGTCGGCCAGATAGACCGAGGCTACGAGAATATCGAGCAGAGGCTCAATGCTTTAGGGGCAAAAATCACCAGAGAATAATTAATACGATAATATTAGAAATGAATCTGAAAAGAACACTTTCAGCAGCGCTAGCATTTGCACTGTTAATGACACCGGCTTTCGTGGCATGTTCGCCGGATGACAACAAAACAGAAATCGATACGCCAGATAAACCTGAGAACCCGGAGCCTGAACCTAGTCCGGAGCCTAAGCCTGAGACGTTGTGCTATACCTTATTGACATCAACACGCACCAACTGGGAGGGCGACTGGATTATTTCCTATGTAGATGGCGATGAGATATATGCACTACATAGCGGAGATACAGAGAAAGGGATGTGTTATGCTCGGAAAATTGACGGATATAAACCTTCAGATGAGATTCCGACTGAAGTCGGCGACAAATACAAGGCAGTATTCAAGAAAGATGACGAGGGATATATCATCAATATCGCCGGGATTGGATATATCGGCAGTTCCGGAGACAAAAAGATAATTATCTCAAAAAGTGACGTCGCAGGAAATAAGGACTTCAGGTGGACCATTACTTTTGATAATGGATTTGTAAACCTCAAGCCCGTAAATCAAGACAAGACTCTTCAGTATAATGTAAGTGCGTCATGTTTCCGATTCTATACTTCAGGGCAGAAGCGGTTGAAGTTATTCATGCGCAGCGTTTCTGACGGGGAAATCGGCGGCGGAACCAAACCCGGAGCCAGAACCAAATCCCGAACCTAAACCAGAGCCGAATCCGGAACCAGTAAATCCAGGAACTGCAAGCGGTTGGTTTGAATTGCCGTATATCAGCGATACAGACAAGAATGATATCGATGACAATGACAAGACATTGTACTACGCATATCATTACTGTGCCGGCAGAGAAAAAGGTCCTGACGGAAAGATTGCAAGAAATTTCTCCACATGCTACAGCAGCGAGCATCATTGCCCGGTTTGGGTGGCAGCGCCTCGGCATCGCATGTATTTAGGTAGCGTAAAACGTACTAACGATTATAAGGTTGATCCTTCCATTCCGGCCAACATTCAAAATGGAAGATGGACAGGTTATACCAGAGGTCACATGTTAGGCTCATCAGACCGCACCTGCTCGTCGGCTACCAATAGACAAGTATTCTATTATTCCAATATTGCTCCGCAGGTTGGAGGTACTTTCAATACCGGCGGCGGTGCTTGGAATAATCTGGAGGACCACATCGACACATTCTTGTGTGCAGACACTCTCTATTCCGTAGTCGGATGCTATTTCAAGAACTTCACCGATAAATATGGCAAGACAGATACCGCCAAGAAAATAGCCGGCAACACTTCTTATCCGACAATGTTCTATTATGTGCTGCTTCGAACCAAGAAAGGCAATACCGGCAAGTCTGTAACTTCATGTTCTGCATCTGAACTCAAATGTGTTGCATTTGTGATGAGACATTCTATGGAAAAAGGCCATAGGCCTCAGGCACGGGACATGATGTCCGTATCCGAATTGGAAAAAATAACAGGATTCAAGTATTTTGTCAATGTCCCGAATGCTCCTAAAGATACATTTAATGCATCCGAGTGGGAATAGTGCCTCATTGGAACAACTCCGGTAAGCGTCTCCGGCGGGACGCGGCCACACTCCTTTTTTGGAGAGGCTGATTTTCAATGATTTATAAAACAGGGCGTGGAAACGCAGGCATTTTTTGGCCACGTTTCCACGCCCTCGTTATTATCATATCTGATTATCAACAAGTTACAAAAACACCCGTGGCCGCGTCCCGACCGGGTTCCGCGAGGTTCGTGACGTGCTTCTGTCACCCCGCACTGAACAAGTTGGCATGAGACCGGCACTCAGTTTTTTCACATTACTAACTGATTATTAAATAGTTACAACCATTATTCATAACAAATAACCTTGCCAACTCCCATGTTTTTTTATGAGACTTGACAGGGGTACTTTTTCGTAACTCACTGACACACTGCCATTTAGCCAAACACCATCCTGCCAACTTGTTCAGAAATTCAGCCAGTGACCGCGCCACACCAAAAATCGAACACTCGGTTATCTCCCGCCGGGCCTGCGGGGAGCTGCCGCAAAGGGCTCTCCTCGGCCCAACGAGGATAACCGCTTACTCCCACGCATTGTCATGAGACCTGGCATCCGAGAAAGGACACGGGGAATGACAATCTAAAATGAGCAACCGGGAAAAGCCAAGTGGCGGAGAAGCCCCGGCGGGGATGGGACCTCTGGAGGCATGGTCGCCCATGACCTTGTGAATGGGTGTCAGGCGACAGCCTGACGGGATGAGCGCAGCGAACCTCCAGAGGTGCCACCCCCGCCGGAGCGTGCTAATGTCACCCCTCACCGAAAAAGTTGGCATGGGACCGAGCCTCACATTTTTCACATTATGTGTTGATTATTAGTCAGTTACAACCATTTTTCACAACAAATATCCCTGCCAACTCCCATGTTTTTTCATGAGACTTGGCAGGGATACTTTCTCGTAACTCACTGACACGCCACCACTTAGCCAAATACCATCATGCCAACTTGTTCAGAAATCAAGCACATGGAGACACGTATCCTGAAAGACCAAGTGGCGGAGAAGCCCCGGCGGGGGGCGGCTCTGGAGGCATGGTCGCCCATGACCTTGTGAATGGGTGGCAGGCGGCAGCCTGACGGGATGAGCGCAGCGAACCTCCAGAGGTGCCACCCCCGCCGGGGCGTGTAAAAAAGCTAAAGGAGTCATGGCGCATAAGTATTTGTTTTAAAATGAATTAGCTATTTTCAGAGTCAGCAAAACAACAACTCTGAAAATAGCATACTATCTAATAGCCAACGATTTACGCGCCACACAAAAATGAACGTAAAAAAAATGAGCACATGGAGACACGTATCGCGGAATGGCTATCGGGGACTGAAGAAATCTACTTCGTCACGTCGACCTTCTTGTGGGAAAGGCGGCTCTTCTCGGCACGGAAGCCCATTACATGGCTTTCGATGGAAGCATCGATGGTGCTGGTGAGCTTGTCCGGATCCTGCCATGAGACAGATTCGAGGAAATCACATACCAGTGCCATGTCTCCGCCGCCATGTCCGGAACCCTTGTACTCAGGGATATCGGAAAGCTTCTTGTTCCAGAGATATTTCTTGTTGCTGCGGAACTCGTATACCGTGAACTCGGAGCCGTTGCCTTCGATGTAGCCGGTCGTACCCATGATACGTGTACGGCGACCGCCGAACGGTGTGAACGCTTCCATGGAGAACGCAGCCGTAGTGCCGTCTTCGAACACCATCTCGCTCACGAAATGATCCGGCTGGTTATTGTCGCAATGATAGACACATCTTCCCCAGAGATTGTCCGGGTCAGAAATCTTGCTCATGATTTCCGCCTCATCCCTGGAATTCTTCAGGTCGAACACACCGAGATGTTGCTTCCTTCTCACATAGACATCAATCGCCGAGAACGGGCATGTACTTTCATGAGGACATCCGTCCGTGCAACGCATCGGAGCTCCCTCCGGGGCATTTTCAGCCTTGAACCATGTGAGAGAACCATCAGCCACGATGCTCTTGCATGGTTTCCCTACGAACCAACGCAGAATATCCAGGTCATGACAGCTCTTGGCCAGGATTATAGGCGTGGTCTTGTTCGAATCACGCCAGTTTCCGCGTACGTATGAATGCGCCATGTGGCGGCACTCGATAGGCTCCATATGCTGGATACTGATGACCTTGCCGATCATGCCGGCATTGAGCGCGGAATACATTGCCCTGAAATATGGGCTATAGCGAAGGACATGGCAGACAGCTACGATGCGGCCGTATTTGTGAGCCTGCTTCGCAATGTCGGTACACTCCTTCTCCGTCTGCGCCACAGGCTTCTCAAGAAGGCAGTCATATCCCCATTCCAATGCCTTCATACATGGAGCGTGATGGACATCGTCAGGTGTCGAAATCACCACTGCATCAGCGAATTTAGGAACAGTGAACACCTCGCTCCAGTCACCGAAACGATGTTCTTCAGGAATGCCGAACTTGTCGCCCATGGCATTTTTCCTGCTTTCGCGGATATCGGACACGCCTACGATCTGCATACATTCAGGGAACATCTTGGCATACTTGGCATAAGTGCGGCCACGGTTGCCGGCGCCAATGATGATGACCTTTACAGGTCCGTTCTTGACATTCGCCTTGAGCCCTTTTACAGGGAAATCAAGTTCCGCATCTGTAGATGCCGGCGATTCGGATCCAAGTCCGATAGCCCTGCCGGCAGCTTTTACAGTCTCGCCGGTTCCGAGAAATGTAGCTCCGGCAGTAATGAAGCCGAGACTCTTGAGAAATTCCTTTCGATTCATAGTTACAGTTTATGATTTTTTGACCTTTATTGAATTCAGCAGATCAAGCTTGCCTTCGTCGATGAGGTGGACAATCAGCTCACCGAAAAGGGTGTTGGCCCAGGCGAACCAAGAACGTGTGAAGTTTTCAGGATTGTCCTTGTGGAAAGTCTCATGGATGAAGCCGGCCGGTACCGGCATCGGTTTTCATCAATGTCTCGATGCACCATTTGATTTCCTTGTCATCGGTAGAAGTGAAAGCCTTCATCATGATACTCATCGGCCAAACCATGTCATAGCCCACATGAGGGCCGCCGATACCCTCACCGGCCTTGCCCTTGAAGAAATACGGGTTACTGCTGCTCCAGACGAACTTCCTGGTATTCTGCCAGATAGGGTCATCAATGGACACGTCACCGAGATATGGGAGGGCAAGAAGGCTAGGCACATTGGCATCATCCATAAGGAACCTGTTGCCCATGCCATCCACCTCGAACGCATAAATCTTGCCGAACTCAGGATGTTCCACGACTGCGTATTTCTTGATGGCGGCTTCCACCTCATCAGCAAGAGCGCGGCATTCCTTGGCAGTCTTCTTGTCTTTGTCCACGGTCTCCAGAATCTCGGCTGCCTTGCGCAAAGACGTGACAGCGAAGAAGTTGGAAGGAATCAGGAAGTCAAATGTAGTGGCATCGTCAGAAGGTCTGAAAGAAGAAACGATCAAGCCGACAGGCTTCACCGGATTGCCATAGCCCATGCAACATTTGGTATCAAGCTGACGCTCGGTCTCACGCATGAAACTATATGAGCCGAGACCGTTCTTGCGCTGCTGTTCTTTCATGACTTTCAATATCTTGCCGATGGCCTCTTTCCATGTGGCATCGAAAATGGAGTCATCGCCGGTAACCTTCCAATACTGGTAAGCCAGACGGATAGGATAGCATTGCGAGTCAATTTCCCATTTGCGCTCGAAAACATTGGGATTCATCTCGGTAATGTCATTGACAGCGCCGTCGCCGGTAGGACCGTCATTGAAAGCATTGGCATAAGGGTCAATGCAGATGAGCGAGAACTGGCAGCGGATCACGCCTTCAAGCATCTGCCTGAGATGCTCGTCGTCGTTGGCGAAACGCACGTACGGCCAGACCTGCGCTCCGGAATCGCGAAGCCACATGGCATGGATATCTCCCGTGTATACGAATGTCCTGAAGTTTCCGTTTTCATCTTTGCCGAAGTGCACCGTGGTGTCAAGAGTATTGGAAAAACAGTTGCCGAACATCCATCTCAGATATGGGTTCTTCAGCTGCGACTGCACCTCAACAATCTTATTTTCAATAACTTCCGAAGAGAACAGGCGATTTTCTTTGGCCGGACGCTGCGATGTATAGTCTGTGGCGCCAAGGGAAAGTGATGCACTTGCGATGGCAAGAGACAATAAGATTTTCTTCATAATGATTTATTCAGTTCAATGTTATTAAACAAACATGCAATATTACGAAAAAAACGTCAGTGTATCAAGACTTTGGACCGGTAGTTTGACACTTTAAAATCCGAAAAAAGTTAAAAATATTTGATAGAGTTCGTTCAGAACTCTTTTTTTTGTCAAATTTATTTTCTATCTTTGTAATGCCTTTGTGATGCTTATTAGGTTTTACTGTTATGATTCTAAAGACTTTGTCAATGGGCAAGCAGCCCGTCTATTATGTTCAGAAGAGTTACCGCAACGAAGACGGTAAGCCGTCCACCAAGTACGTAGAGCGCCTCGGCACCGGAAGTTTGACACTTTAAAATCCGAAAATAGTTAAAAATATTTGATAGAGTTCGTTCAGAACTCTTTTTTTTGTCAAATTTATTTTCTATCTTTGTAATGCCTTTGTGATGCTTATTAGGTTTTACTGTTATGATTCTAAAGACTCTGTCAATGGGCAAGCAGCCCGTCTATTATGTTCAGAAGAGTTACCGCAACGAAAACGGTAAGCCTTCCACCAAATACGTAGAGCGCCTCGGCACTCTTGAGGACCTGGAGAAGCGCTTCGGGGAGAAGATCCCATCGGAGAAGCCAAAAGTACGTTGCCGAGCTCACCGCTCAGGAAAAAGAGAACAGGAAGAAGATAATACTGGAGTGCAATCCCGCCGCACTCATTGACAAGAACGCCCAGCGCTGTTACAATGGCGGATATCTCTTTCTCCAGAAAGTGTATCACGAACTGGGTCTGGACAAGATATGCAGAAAGATAGAGAAGCGCCACAGGAACAAGTACGACCTGGACGAAATACTTCAGATGCTGCTCTTCACAAGGATACTTTATCCTGGTTCCAAGCTGTCGTCGCTGGAGGATGCAAAGCGCTTTATAGAACAACCGAAAGTCGACATTCATCAAGTATACAGGGCGTTGTCCATCCTCGCGGAGGAAAGCGACGACATCCAGGCGGACGTATACAGGCGCAGTCTGAAACTTGGCAAGCGACGCGACAAGGTCATCTATTACGACTGCACCAACTATTACTTCGAATCGGAAGAGGAAAACGGCCTCCGCCAATACGGCCACTCAAAAAGAGAACAGGCCGAACCCTATAGTCCAGATGGGGCTGTTTACCGACATGGACGGCATTCCACTTGCGTTCTGTGTCAATCCCGGGAACACGGCCGAGACCATCACACTCAAACCTTTGGAGGAGAAGCTCAAGGAGAAATTCGGTCTGTCAAAAGTAGTCGTCTGCACTGACGGAGGTCTGTCGTCGTACGACAACAGGAAGCACGACAGTGTCGGAGAACGCTCTTTCATTACCGTCCAGTCGCTCAAGAAGCTTGAAGGACACCTGCAGGACTGGGCCACACAGACGACAGGATGGAGACTGGTTGACTTCAGCACCAAGAATGGCCCGATGCTGTCAAAGGAGGAATACGACCTGACCAAGTTGAATCCTGACGAATATGCGGACAGGCTCTTCTGTCGGGAACGCTGGATAAATACAAAACTCAGCAAGACGGGTGAAGAACTGGAGCAGAGACTGATCGTGACCTTCTCGTTCAAGTACCGCGACTATCTGCAGCATATACGAGAAAAACAGATAGCGAGAGCCGAACAGAGCATAAAAACGGCACCGCTTAAGAAACTCGGCAAGGGCCAGAATGACCCCAAGCGCTTCATCAAATGCGAGAAGTGCACCGTTGACGGCGAGGTCGCCCAGTACAGCAGCTACTCCCTAAATCAGGAGATGATAGATCAGGAATCCCGTTTCGATGGCTTCTACGGCATCTGCACCGACCTTTGGGACGACGCTCCGGAAATCATTAAAGTGAATGGCGGACGCTGGATAATCGAGGACTGCTTCAGACTTACCAAAACCGAATTCGAGGCTCGTCCCGTCTTCCTCCAACGCGACGACCGCATTACCGCACACTTCCTCACCTGCTTCCTTGCGCTCATCATATACAAGTACCTTGCGAAGAAGGTCAACCGTGCCGGAGAGAAGTTCAGCCCCGACCAGATAATCGGAACCCTACAGGACATGAACTTTCTTAAAGTAACGGGAGAAGGATACATCCCGACCTACACAAGGACCGACCTCACTAATCACCTGCATGGTTCAGCCGGCTTTAGAACCGACACCCAGATAGTCACAAAGAAGGCCATGAAGAGCATCATAGCCTCCATCAAGACTTCAAAGGATGAAAAGGACAATGACGAGGTGTAGCCCGACAGGCGGTCAGCCACGGCGGACGTGGCCAGCCCACGGCCTCGGGAAGTGGGAGGTGCCTGCCGGATACAAGTTCTCGCGATAGCGAGGACGCAGGAGACGGTAGGAGGGCCGAACGAAGCAGCGCGGAGTGAGTTCCGCCGTGACTGACTGACTGACTGCCGGCCGGCGTGAAATCACCATCAATGCATTACATACTTGCATAATTGCAAAAGCCCCAGAATCGCCATTACAGCGCTCTGGGGCCTTTATATCTTAAAATCAAAGTGTCAAAGATGGGATATTACGAAAAAAAACGTCAGTGTATCAAGACTTTGGACCGGTAGTTTGACACTTTAAAATCCGAAAAAAGTTAAAAATATTTGATAGAGTTCGTTCAGAACTCTTTTTTTTGTCAAATTTATTTTCTATCTTTGTAATGCCTTTGTGATGCTTATTAGGTTTTACTGTTATGATTCTAAAGACTTTGTCAATGGGCAAGCAGCCCGTCTATTATGTTCAGAAGAGTTACCGCAACGAAGACGGTAAGCCGTCCACCAAGTACGTAGAGCGCCTCGGCACTCTTGAGGACCTGGAGAAGCGCTTTGGGGGAGAAGATCCCGTCGGAGAAGCCAAAAAGTACGTTGCCGAGCTTACCGCCCAGGAAAAAGAGAACAGGAAGAAGATAATGCTGGAGTACAATCCGGCCGCGCTCATTGACAAGAACACCCGGCGCTGTTACAACGGCGGATATCTCTTTCTCCAGAAAGTGTATCACGAGCTGGGGCTGGACAAGATATGCAGAAAGATAGAGAAGCGCCACAGGAACAAGTACGACCTTGACGAGATACTTCAGATGCTGCTCTACACGAGGATACTTTATCCCGGTTCCAAGCTGTCGTCACTCGAGGATGCAAAGCGCTTCATAGAGCAGCCTAAAGTCGACATTCATCAAGTATACAGGGCATTGTCCATCCTCGCGGAGGAAAGCGACGACATTCAGGCGGACGTCTACAGGCGCAGCCTGAAACTTGGCAAGCGGCGCGACAAGGTAATCTATTACGACTGCACCAACTATTACTTCGAATCGGAAGAGGAAAACGGCCTCCGCCAATACGGCCATTCAAAAGAGAACAGGCCGAGCCCTATAGTCCAGATGGGGCTGTTCACCGACATGGACGGCATTCCGCTTGCGTTCCGTGTCAATCCGGGAACACGGCCGAGACCACCACGCTCAAGCCTTTGGAGGAGAAGCTCAAGGAGGACTTCGGCCTGTCAAAAGTAGTCGTCTGCACCGACGGAGGCCTGTCATCGTACGACAACAGGAAGCACGACAGTGTCGGAGAGCGCTCTTTCATTACCGTCCAGTCGCTCAAGAAACTTGAAGGGCACCTGCAGGACTGGGCCACACAGGCCACAGGATGGAGACTGGTTGACTTCAGCGCCAAGAATGGTCAAATGCTGTCAAAGGAGGAATACGACCTGACCAAGTTGAATCCTGACGAATATGCGGACAGGCTCTTCTGTCGGGAACGCTGGATAAAGACCAAACTCAGCAAGACGGGGGAAGAACTGGAGCAGAGACTGATCGTGACCTTCTCGTTCAAGTACCGCGACTACCTGCAGCATATACGAGAAAAACAGATAGCGAGAGCCGAACAGAGCATAAAGAACGGCACCGCCGGCAAACTCGGCAAGGGCCAGAACGACCCCAAGCGCTTCATCAAGTGCGAGAAGTGCACCGTCGACGGCGAGGTCGCCCAGTACAGCAGCTATTCCCTCAATCAGGAGATGATAGAGCAGGAATCCCGTTTTGACGGCTTCTACGGCATCTGCACAGACCTTTGGGACGACGCTCCGGAAATCATAAAGGTCAATGGCGGGCGATGGATAATCGAGGACTGCTTCAGGCTCACCAAAACGGAGTTCGAGGCGCGTCCCGTATTCCTTCAGCGGGACGACCGCATTACCGCACACTTCCTCACCTGCTTCCTTGCGCTCATCATATACAAGTACCTTGCGAAGAAGGTCAACCGCGCCGGGGAGAAGTTCAGCCCCGACCAGATAATCGGAACCCTCCAGGACATGAACTTTCTCAAAGTTACGGGAGAAGGATACATCCCGACCTACACAAGGACCGACCTCACAAACCACCTGCACGGTTCAGCCGGCTTCAGGACCGACACACAGATAGTCACAAAGAAGGCCATGAAGAGCATCATAGCCTCCATCAAGACTTCAAAGGATGAAAAGGACAATGACGAGGTGTAGCCGACAGGCGGCCAGCCACGGCGGACGTGGCCAGCCCACGGCCTCGGAAAGTGGGAGGTGCCTGCCGGATACAAGTTCTCGCGACAGCGAGGACGCAGGAGACGGTAGGAGGGCCGAACGAAGCAGAGCGGAGTGAGTTCCGCCGTGACTGACCGCCTGTCGGCGTGAAATCACCATCAATGCATTACATACTTGCACAATTGCAAAAGCCCCAGAATCGCCATTACAGCGCTCTGGGGCCTTTATATCTTAAAATCAAAGTGTCAAAGATGGGATGTTATTAAACAAACATGCAATATTACGAAAAAAACGTCAGTGTATCAAGACTTTGGACATGTACAACCGAGAAAACCCGCATCGTTTAACCGATGCGGGTCTCATGTAGCCCCGACAGGAATCGAACCTGTATTTAAAGTTTAGGAAACTTCCGTTCTATCCGTTGAACTACAGGGCCATTATTGAGAAAGAAGCTTATTCAGCGACTTTCTTCTCGATGATCTGACGGCCTCTGTAGAAGCCACACTCAGGACATACTCTGTGATACATTACTGTAGCACCGCAATTAGGGCATGTTGCGAGAGTCGGAACAGCAGCGAAGTCGTGTGTTCTTCTCTTGTCCCTTCTTTGCTTTGAAAGTTTGTGTTTCGGATGTGCCATTGTTATATAACTTTTAAAATTTTATTCAATTCCGTGCTCTCTCAATCCAATTTCAACCCCTTGAGCACTGCAAAAGGATTGTAAGTGTCATCCTTGTCTTCAACCGGACTGTCCGGGATTTCCACCGCTTCACCGCTCAGGTACCTGAGGGCCGCCGGATTACATTCCCCGTCTTCATGAATTCTCTGCATAGGCAGCGCCAGATAAGCAAAATCATATACCGTCTGGCTCAAATCCATGTCGGAACCGTCTTCCGGAAGATAAATCACTTCCCTCTCATCGTCCCCGACAACAGTTTCTTCGGACGAAACCGGTTCATCACCGAATTTCACGCTGAGCTTCGCTTCTGCCGAAACAGGCAGCGTCACATCTTCCATACATCTGTCGCACGGCACCGTGAGGTTTCCCTCAATTTCGCAGTCAATCCCGAGATAACTCCCGGACTTTTCCACTTCCGCCCTGACAACGATGTCAGCATCAATGATATCAGCGTTTCCGAACTTCTTGAAGAACTCCATCCCCGCGTGCCATGAAAAGGATGTCCTTCCTGGCTTCAATCCATTCAAAGGTATGATAAATTCGTCTGTCATTCTCCTATAAACAGATTTGGGGTTGCAAAGGTAATAAAAACTTTTGGAATATCAATCCTCATCTCCGCTTTTTCTTTTCCTTTCTATAGGATCAAGCAAAATTTTGCGGATTCTGAGGTGGTGAGGTGTCACCTCAACCAGTTCATCTTCATTGATATACTCAAGCATTTCCTCCAATGACATCTTGATTGCCGGAGGCAGGACAATCTTCTCATCACTACCTGCCGCACGCACGTTCGTCAGCTTTTTGGTCTTGCAGATGTTCACGTTCAGGTCACGGTCACGGGTATGCTCGCCGACAACCTCGCCAGCATAGATTTCCTCACCCGGATCAACGAAGAACTTGCCCCTGTCCAGAAGTTTGTTCATGGAGTATGCAATAGCCTCTCCTGTCTCCAGCGATACGAGCGAGCCATTGGTACGGTGCTCAATATCACCCTTGTACGGCTGGTAATCCTTGAATCTGTGGGCCACGACAGCCTCTCCCTGGGATGCGGTAAGAAGGTTGCTCCTGAGTCCCATGAGACCACGTGTAGGAATCTCGAATTCCAGAAGCGTCCTGTCCCCCCTAGGCTCCATGTGGATGAGAGCGGCCTTGCGCCTTGTGGAAATCTCGATGGCGGCACCGACGAACTGCTCCGGAACCTCGATGCTGAGTTCCTCGATAGGCTCACATCTCTGGCCATTGATGGTCTTGTCCAGCACCTTCGGCTGACCGACCTGAAGCTCGAAGCCTTCCCTTCTCATCTCTTCAATGAGCACGGACAGATGAAGGACACCACGTCCGAATACCACAAAGGAATCTGCATTGAGCCCCGGTTTTACGCGGAGCGCGAGATTCTTCTCAAGCTCCTTGTCCAGGCGTTCCTTGATATGTCTTGATGTAACGAACTTGCCGTCTTTTCCGAAGAACGGAGAATTGTTGATAGTGAAGAGCATACTCATCGTAGGCTCGTCAATGGCGATCGGAGGAAGCGCCTCCGGATTCTCGAAATCTGCAATCGTATCACCGATCTCGAAGCCGTCTATTCCTACTACCGCGCAGATATCGCCGCACTGCACCTCCTGAACCTCTTTCTTTCCAAGTCCGTCGAATACCAGAAGCTGCTTGATCTTCTTTTTCTCAATGCGGTCATACCTCTTGCAGAGGCTCACGTTCATGCCGGTCACAAGCTTACCCCTGGTAATCCTGCCGACAGCGATACGGCCCACGTATGGAGAATATTCAAGTGAAGATATCAGCATCTGCGGGGTGCCTTCCACCTCTGCAGGAGCAGGTATCTCTTCCAGGATGGCATCCAGAAGCGGCGTGATGTTGTCAGTCGGTTTTTTCCAGTCGGTAGACATCCATCCCTGCTTGGCACTGCCGAAAATCGTGCGGAAATCAAGCTGGTCCTCATTGGCATTGAGGGAGAACATGAGGTCGAAGACCTCTTCCTGAACCTCGTCCGGACGGCAGTTCGGCTTGTCGACCTTGTTCACTACGACAATCGGCTTCTTGCCCATGCTGAGCGCTTTCTGGAGCACGAACCTCGTCTGGGGCATGCAGCCCTCGAATGCGTCCACGAGAAGCAGGACACCGTCAGCCATATTCAGCACACGTTCCACCTCTCCACCGAAATCACTATGGCCCGGAGTATCTATAATATTGATTTTTACACCCTTGTAAACTACAGAGACATTCTTCGCGAGGATGGTAATACCTCTTTCCCTTTCAATGTCATTGTTGTCGAGAATCAATTCACCGAGATTTTCAGGCTGTCTGACGAGGTTTGCCTGGTAAATCATGCGGTCCACGATGGTTGTCTTGCCGTGGTCGACATGCGCGATAATCGCAATGTTCCTAACGTCCATAAACTTACTTCTTTTTTTCCTCTAATACAGAAATGCAAAATTACGCAATTCTTCGGTTTTAATGAACTTTTTATATTATTTTTGCAATAGAAAAGACTCATTATGGAAAAAATCATCATTCTGGATGCAGGTTCTCAGGTGACGCAGCTTATCGGCCGGCGTCTGAGGGAACTGAATGTCTTCTGTGAAATCTACCCTTACAACAAGATGCCGGCTCTTGATCCGACCATCAAGGGTGTGATCATTTCAGGAAGCCCATGTTCTGTAAGAGACGCAAATGCGCCTCAGATTAATCTGGACGGAATCAAAGGAAAACTCCCGCTTCTCGGAATTTGCTATGGTTCCCAATATCTTGCAGCCAAGTTCGGCGGTAAGGTAGAGGGCTCATTGGCAAGAGAATACGGAAGGGCAATGCTGAATATTGTCAATCCTGATTCGCCGCTGCTTCAGGGCGTGTCCGTTCATTCACAGGTCTGGATGTCACATGGCGACACCATCTCCCAGCTTCCGGAAGGAGCTGAAGTGATAGCTTCAACTGACGATGTGGTCAATGCGGCTTTCCATTTCAAGGGAGAGAACACTTACGCCGTGCAGTTCCACCCGGAGGTATTCCATTCCACCGAGGGCAGCAAGATGCTTGAGAACTTCGCTTTCAACATCTGCGGCTGCAAGGGTAACTGGACTCCGACGTCATTCATTGACGCGACAGTGGACGAGATTCGCGCACAGGTCGGCGACGACAAGGTCATTCTGGGATTGAGCGGCGGCGTGGATTCGACCGTGGCTGCCGTACTGCTGAACAAGGCCATCGGCCACAACCTCACATGTATCTTCGTGAACAACGGACTTCTCCGCAAGAACGAGTTCGAAGATGTGATGGAGTCTTATAAAGATATGGGACTCAATGTGATAGGCGCAGATGCTTCCAAGGAATTCCTCAACGCTCTTGCAGGTGTAACAGATCCTGAGGAGAAGAGAAAAATCATCGGCAGGCTCTTCGTGGAGACTTTCGACAAGTACGCCCACACTATCGAGAATGCCAAGTGGCTGGCTCAGGGCACGATTTATCCTGACGTCATAGAGTCAGCAGGTATACCGGGCATCGCTTCCAAGATCAAGTCACATCACAATGTGGGAGGTCTCCCTGAAAAGATGAACCTGAAGATTGTGGAGCCGCTACGCATGCTTTTCAAGGATGAAGTGCGCAGAGTAGGACGTTCCCTCGGCATCAAGGAGGAGCTCGTAGGCCGCCATCCGTTCCCGGGACCGTCACTTGCAATCCGTATCATCGGCGACGTGACAGAGGAGAAACTCCGCGTATTGCGTGAAGCAGATGACATCTTCATCAAGAAATTGCGCAATTATGACTGTACCGGCATGGGATTCCCTTCAGCATCCGACCCTCGCATCATGGCCACCAATCTCTATGATGCCGTATGGCAGGCCGGCGTGGTGCTTCTGCCTATCAAGAGCGTAGGCGTGATGGGTGACGAGAGGACATACGAGAATCCTGTGGCAATCCGCGCAGTGGTTTCAACAGATGCCATGACTGCCGACTGGTTCCACTTCCCTTACGATTTCCTCGCGAAAGTGAGCGACGACATCATCAACAAGGTGAGGGGCGTGAACCGCGTAGTGTACGACATCTCGTCAAAACCACCTGCAACGATCGAGTGGGAATAAAATAAAGATTTTCAATAGTTTAGACCATATTCCGGAGGCAATGGTGCCTGGGATATGGTCTCATTGTTTGTGGGTGGGCAGCAATGGCTTGACACCTATTTTCAGCACCTTTTAGCACCTCAATTATTTTACAGCCCAAAGTACCTCTCGAAGAATGCCTGTATCTTATCGATGACAGACTTCTTCTTTTCCTGTCTGTTTCCGCCACCAAACCTTGACAAAGGAGGGAGGATTTTATCAATGTCTGTTCCTGTGGTCCTCACCTGCCCATCCCGGAAGCTATTGTCTATGAACGACTTTGTCTCTTGCGGCTTGAGATGTTCACTCTCTATGATTTCTTTCAGGTCTTCATCTTTCCGCTGCTGGACAAAGTCTTTCCAACTCTTTTCCACATCAGTATTTGCATTTACACTACCAATGAAATTTTCGATGAGTTCCTTCTTGCTCCTGAGTTGCATGCTTGAACCTATGGCTTTGGAAATATTCACAAGTATCTCCTTGTTTGTGCAGTTGCTGTCATGATATTTCTGGACAAGAAGGAGAATATAGTCAATGTTTATCTCCACCTGCCTTATAAGCTCAGTCTCAAACACAAGATCATCATTAATGTTCTCTTTATCCCCAGGTCTGCGTCTTCTCCACTTTTCCTGAAGATCTAGATAATTGCTCTGGTAATCCTGCAACTGCCTGTCAGTGATTATTTTCTGTCCATCAAACTGGTCAAAAGTGGAAAGAATGTTGATGGATTTGAGCAGGCTTCCAAACAAAGCCACAAACCGTCTCTCCGCATCTTCACCCAAGATTGGTTGCCCATCAGGGAACTCATTTTGAAGCTGCTCGACAAGTTCCTTATAGCCATAACAATGTTTTCCCTTTTCCGTGTCGTATCCGTCATAATAAGACAAGAAGTCTTTTAACACCACAATACTGTTTGCATCCTTGTCTCCAAAGAGAGCAATGGCATCATCAGTAGCCTGTTGGAGATCCCTGAAACAAACTATATTTCCAAAGGTCTTGACAGAGTTAAGTATTCTGTTTGTCCTGGAGAATGCCTGTATCAGGCCGTGCTGTTTCAGGTTCTTATCCACAAACAATGTGTTGAGAGTGGTGGCATCAAAGCCTGTAAGGAACATATTCACCACTATCAGCAGATCCACCTGCCTATTTTTCATCCTCAATGACAGATCCTTGTAATAGTTCTGGAACTTGTCGCTTGAAGTATCATAGTTGGTGGAGAACATCTTATTATAGTCCTGGATAGCTCCTTCAAGGAAGTCCCTTGACTGCTGGTCAAGCTGAGTTGTGCTTTCAGGGTTCTCCTCCCCAAGTATCCCATCAACTTCTTCCTCATTTGCACCATAACTATATATGGTAGCTATCTTCAATCTCTGTGCTTCCGGGAGATCAGCCTGCTGCCTTTTGAACTCATTGTAGTATGCCTTGGCCATAGGAATGGAAGCCACTGCAAACATAGCATTGAAGCCACCAAGTTTCTGTTCAGTCTTGTGTTCAAAAACCTTGACCCCTTTTCTGGCACTTGCCACCTTGTGAATATCATCCAGCACACGGAAAGAATAGTACGAACTCCGCTTAGTCTTCTGGTCAAAGTGCTCAAGGATATACTTCACTACATTTGATATCCTTTCAGGAGATGCCATAGCTTTTTCCCTGTCTATGGCTGAAATCTGTTCGTCCGCAATGCCTGTTTTCTCCTTGATGGTATTCACATAGTCAATCCTGAAAGGAAGGACATTCTCATCATTGATGGCATCCACTATGGTATATGTATGGAGTTTGTCTCCAAATGCCTGCTGTGTGGTTTTCAGTCTCATATCCCCACCTGCACCAGCATTCTGTGCAAAGATTGGAGTGCCTGTAAACCCGAACAGATTATATTTCTTGAAATTCTTGGTAATGGCACTGTGCATCTCACCGAAGTTGCTCCTGTGGCACTCATCGAAGATTATCACCACCCTCTGCTGAAATACAGGATGGTTCTTGTTCTTCTGCACAAAGATGGAGAGCTTCTGGATGGTGGTGATTATAATCCTGTAATCGTGATAGCCACCATTCTTATCCTTATTCTCCAATTGTCTTTGAAGCACTGCAGTGGAAGTATTTCCGTCAGCAGCTCCTTCCTCAAAGCGGTTATACTCCTTCATAGTCTGGTAGTCAAGATCTTTCCTGTCTACAACAAAAAGAACTTTGTCTATGTAAGGGAGCCTGGACGCTAGTTGGGCTGTCTTGAATGATGTCAATGTCTTTCCGGAACCTGTTGTGTGCCAGATGTATCCACCACCCTTGATGCTGCCATAAAACTTGTAGTTGTTGGCAACATTGATTCTCTGGATTATCCTTTCCGTGGCTGCAATCTGGTATGGTCTCATCACCATAAGCATCTTCTCACTGGTGAAGACACAGTATTTGGTAAGGATATTCAGCAGGGTGTGTTTTGAGAAGAATGTCTTGGTAAAGTCCAGAAGGTCTGTGATGACCTTGTTGTTGCTGTCTGCCCAGAAAGAAGAGAACTCAAAGGAATTGCTTGTCTTCTTTGACTTGTTTCTGCCGCCTGTCTCCTGTTCTTTGAGGTGATTGGCGCGGGTGGTGTTCGAGTAGTATTTGGTATTTGTTCCATTTGAAATGACAAATATCTGCACATACTCATACAGGCCGCATCCTGCCCAGAAACTGTCCCTCTGATAGCGGTTTATCTGGTTAAAGGCCTCTTTCAACTGCACGCCCCTGCGTTTCAGCTCAATGTGTACGAGTGGGAGTCCGTTGACAAGTACTGTCACGTCGTACCTCGTGTCGTAGTTTCCGCCTTCCTCGACATACTGGTTTATGACCTGGAGGGTGTTATTATGGATATTGTCCTTGTCAATGAGTTTGATGTTCTGGCTTTCGCCGGTGTCTCTTTTGAGAACCTGGATATAGTCATCCTGTATCTTGGCTGTCTTGGCTACAATATCATCGTTCTTGTTGGCTATACAGGTGTTGAAGAACTGCTCCCACTCACTATCCGTGAAATGGTAGTGGTTCAGTTTCTCCAGCTGGGCTCTGAGGTTGGAGATAAGGTCAGTTTCTGTATGAATAGGGAGATATTCATACCCCTGCTCCCCAAGGAGCCTGATGAACTCTTTCTCCAGATCTGCCTCACTTTGGTAGGCTTCTGCAGGAGTTGCCACGTGGTCATACTCTGCAACCACAGTGTATTCCTGGCTTTCAGCTATGATATTGTATTGTGCCATTATTATGTTTCTCGTGTTTTGTTTATGCTCCTTTTCTTTTGAAGGTCAGGAGTTTATCTCTGTAATACTCGTATTGTTGTCTGCGCTTTTCTATTTCGGCGGGGAGACCGATGGTAAGGTCTCCTACCAAGAAATAAAACTTATCAAGGACAGATGCAATATGGTCCTGCTCTGCTAGTGATGGTATAGGGATAACTATTTTTGCAAACTCCTTTTTTGAAATATTGAAACGGGTCACTCCATTTGCAGTCTTGCAGATAAGTTTTCTTATAACTGAACTCCTGAACAGAAACTTCATAAACTCTGGATTTATTCCAGAAAGGTCATTGAACCTGAAACCAAAACAGAAACTGTTCAAATATAGTTTCTCTTCAGTATGGTGCGTAAGGACAGAACACATACCACACTCATCAGGAGTTTCTGATGAGCCGGTAAAGAGAAGATCTCCATATTGAATGGTATTTTGTCTCTCTCCTTCAAGTATCTTTACTCTGTCATCCACATCAGTAATAAGAGACGGGTTATTGAAAATATTCACATAAGATATGAACTTGTCATTCCCATTCTGGAAATCTTCCTTTGTTTTACCTGATAGTCCGGAATAAAAAGTTCCAATATCACTCATCTTCATCCATCTTACTTCTGCTTGATACCCCCCCTATTTATATTCTTGAAATTCAATAAGTTATCGAGATAATAGCTGTATTGTTGCTTTCTTTTTTGCAGTTCTGCTTGCAGTCTGCTTGCAGTTCTGCTTGCAGTTCTGTAAACGCATCCAGAATCCTCACAATCTCTTCCTGCACAGGAAGTGGCGGCACGGGGATTTCAACATTTTCAACAGTGCTTCTATCTATCGTCGGTACTCCGCCTACTCTCTTTTGACTTGCGAAATAACTTTCTTTAGGACTAAGATAGTAATACACATATTTGTCATTTAAAAGCGATGAATGACCTATCCAAAAACTGCCATCTGAACACCAAAAATTCTCATCACAAAACTTCACTCCGCCAATTCCTCCTGTATTCACAACAATAGTTGTTTTCCCCCTTTACGTTGAACTGAGAATATTTTCCTAGCGGCGTATCTTTACTTCCGTGATATACAAAGTATTTTCCATCATCTGACAACTGTGTTTTTGTCAATCGTTTTCCTCTATTGACACTTAAAACATCTCCCAGCCTAACATACTCCACCCCATCCGGACAGTATTGTTGTATCAGTTCCTCTAACTTGCTCATATTTTCTTCTGTCAAGTATTGCTTTTCCCTTTTAATTGCTTACATTTGCATCAGAGATTTTTTATTTGAATGGTTGAGGCGCTCGTCAAACTTATTTTAAAAAGCATTTGCCCTCGGGTGAGTGCTTTTTGCTTTTAAGAGATATACTGACGGAAGTACTCTCAAAGGCCGCTCTCAGCTCTCAAGCTAAAAACCATTCATACAAATATGAAAAAAATCTCTATCATCATTAAGTTTGAAGAGCGCCCTGACACAGAGTGCAGAGCAGCTCACAAACCAATTTTTGTCAGAGGCCATTTCAGATTGGTCGGAGGCAAAAAGGTTTACGTGAAGGCCCACTACCGTAACCGGTAGGCGGACTGCCTTGTCTGAACGCCCGTCAGTATCGGAGCCGCTCCCCACACGAGCGGCTTCGTCATTACCTTCCACTCCGAAATGGCACAATGACATCATATTTCTATTTCCTTTATTATCTTGTCTATCTCAGCCCGCAGCACATTCTCACGTGACACGATCTCTGCAAGTTCTGCATTGAGCTTCACAATATCCACTTTCTCCCTGGTGTCCTCTTGTTCAACATAGGTGGATACAGACAGGTTGTAGTCAGCCTTGGCTATGTCATCATTGGCCACAAGCTTGCTGACATACTGCACATCTTTCCTGTCAGTGAAGATATCCAGAATATGCTGGATGTTCTCCTCTGTGAGTTTGTTGGAATTGGTGACCTTGACACATTCCTTGGTAGCATCTATGAACAGGGTGCAGTTATCCTTCTTGGCCTTCTTCAGTACCATGATGCATGTGGCAATGCTGGTCCCAAAGAAAAGATTGTCAGGGAGTTGGATAATGCAATCTACATAGTTGTTGTCAATCAAGTATTGTCTTATCTTCTTCTCTGATCCTCCTCTATACATCACACCAGGGAAACATACTATGGCAGCTGTGCCATTGCTTGCAAGCCAAGAAAGAGAGTGCATAATGAATGCAAGGTCAGCCTTGGACTTTGGTGCAAGCACACCAGCAGGTGCAAATCTCGGGTCATTGATAAGGGTTATATCATCATCCCCTTTCCACTTGGTCGAGTAAGGGGGATTTGACACAATTACCTCAAAAGGCTCATCATCCCAATGCTGTGGAGAAAGAAGTGTATCTTCACAAGCGATGTCAAACTTATCATAGTCAATATCGTGAAGGAACATATTGATCCTGCACAGGTTATATGTGGTGAGGTTTATTTCCTGTCCGAAGAAGCCCTGGCGGACATTGTCCTTTCCCAATATCTTCGCGGCTTTCAGCAGCAATGAGCCTGAACCGCAGGCTGGGTCATAAACTTTATTGACTTCAGTTTTGCCAACTGTGGCAAGTTTTGTCAAAAGCTCACTTACTTCCTGCGGAGTGTAGTATTCGCCACCGCTCTTTCCTGCATTCGAAGCATACATTCCCATCAGGTATTCATAGGCATCCCCAAAGGCATCAATGGTATTGTCCTGATAATCTCCCAGTTTCATTGACTGGATACCTCTCAGGAGTTTGACCAGTTTTTCATTTCTCTTGATGACGGTAGCGCCCAGTTTGTTGCTGTTCACATCGAGGTCCGCAAACAGCCCCTTGAAGTCATCTTCACTTGCAGTTCCCTTTGCGGAGTTTTCAATGGCGGAGAAGACACCTTCAAGTGTCATATTCAGGTTGGGGTCAGCATCACAAGTTTTGCAGATGTTCTCAAACAGTTGTGAAGGAAGTATGAAGAACCCCTTGACATTCACCATCTCTTCCCTTATGCCTTCTGCCTGCGCATCATTAAGGTCTGCATAATTGAAGTCATTGTTGCCTGTCTCCCATTCTCCCTTGTTTATATATGTTGTGATGTTTTCAGAGATGTATCTGTAAAAGAGCATCCCCAAGATGTAGGATTTGAAATCCCATCCATCCACAGAACCTCTCATCTCATCTGCTATTGCCCAGATGGTTCGGTGGAGTTCTGCACGCTCCACTTCCTTTTTATTGTCGGTCATAATATTGATTATCTTGCCTTAACATGGTAAAGGTATGAAATAATCACCAAATAGGCAAAATACGGAACATCCACATTTTAGGGGGGGATTCACAGACCATAGACTTGTATGTAGTCTGTTGGTGAATAAATGAGTTTTACATTTATTTATTTTGAGCTATCTTTGTTGTGCAGAAGTGACAACACCTATTTGCGACACCATCTGTATGGAATAGATGGATAACTTATTGGGCCATAGGCATACACAACTATAGAGCGGGAGTAAAACATTGATTCGATGAAGATAACATTTCTAGATGCGGCGACAGTCGGAGAGACATCTCTGTCGCCGATTGCTGCGTGCGGAGAGCTGACAGCATGGCCGACATCCAGTCCTGAAGAGGCTAAAGAGCGGGTGAAGGACTGCGAAGTGCTGATAGTCAATAAAGTAAAGGTTACGGAAGAGCTTCTGGACGTCGCTCCTTATGTGAAGCTGGTATGCGAAGCGGGGACCGGAATCAACAACATTGACGTGAAAGCCTGCGAAAAACGCGGCATCATAGTCAGGAATGTGGCCGGTTACTCGACGGAGCCGGTCGTCCAGCAGACATTCATGCACATATTGTCGTTGCTTGGAAACGGCCCGTACTTCGATGACGCTGTCAAATCGGGAGGATATTCGTCAAGCGGAATGTTCACCAATGTCATCAAGCCATTCGTGGAAGTGTACGGAAAACAAATCGGAATCATCGGCATGGGAACCATCGGAAACCGCGTAGCTGAAGTGGCTGAGGCATTCGGCATGAAGGTCGTATATTACTCGACATCAGGGACCGGACACTGCACGAAATATCCGAGCATTCCACTTGAAGAGCTGATGCGCACGTCAGACGTGATTTCCATCCATGCGCCATACAATGACCGCACGGCCGGACTGATAGGAGAAAAAGAGCTCCGGATGATGAAGCCGACAGCCATCATCGTCAACATGGGGCGCGGCGGAATCATCGAAGAAGCGGCATTGGCAAAAGTCATTGACGACGACGCCATCGGCGGTGCCGCACTGGATGTATTTGTCAATGAGCCGATTCCATTCGACAATCCGATTCTCCACACACGCCATCCCGAAAAGTTCCACTTCACCCCGCACATAGGATGGGCAAGTGTGGAAGCGAGGGACCGCCTGGTGGCAGCCATTGCCGACAACATCAAGAAAGGCTGGTAAGACGCCAAATTTGCAAAATTCTGCAAGTCATGACAACGAAAAACGGAACAATCGACTAGGACTGTTCCGTTTTTCGTTGTGCGCGAGATGAGAGTCGAACTCACACGTCGCAATTGACACTAGCTCCTGAAACTAGCGCGTCTACCATTTCGCCACCCGCGCAACTTTTTAGGACTACAAAGATACGAATTGTTTTTGAAACGGCAATAATTTTTTGAGAGATTATATTACGACTTCGAACTGCACGGTACGTTCCCACGCATCAATCCGGAAGGTAATATCCGTCCTGGCATAGTCGATATCCAGCGTAATATCCTTCAAATCCATTGAGTCCCAATCATATCCGCTCGCCTCGATATAGTTGCCGATGGCGAAAGTGCGACGCCTGTCATCATCGGATATGATATCCAGAAGCAGGGAATTGTCGATCTGGCGGGGAAGCACTACATGCGCCTCCATTGCACCGGAATCCCCGGAATCATCCGTATAATCGGCCGGAGCTATGAAATTCCCTTCCGAAGGGGTGCCGTCCATCAGGTATCCGTCCACATTGCCGCGCACCTCCAGACGATATGGAAAGTCTCCACCTGACACATCCCTTATGAAAATCGTAAGTTCACAATAGGATTTGTGAAGCATCAGCGGCACCGTGACATGTTCAGCCTTGGTGGACAATACCCTGCAATCCATCCAGACTCGCGGGCATTCCCGACCGGTCTCTATCTCCAGCCATTTGTCCGGCGGAAGCCGCAGCACGGTACTGACATCGGCAGGCCAGACGGCGCCAAGATACATTTTCCCGCGAGGAACCATTGAAACCCACCTCTCCCCCATCTTGTCTTCCAGCAAGAACCCGTCAGCGGCAGCGGACGCCCCGGCAAGAGACAGGGATATACTGTCGCCCGCATGTCTGTCTCCAGATGCATCCAATTCCAACACACATGGACATAAGTCCCTGTTTTCCTTGACGGAACAGCCCGGGCAGGTGATTATGAGCTGGAGGAACGCCAGGAAAACAAGGACATGAGGAAATCTCTTATCAGAACACATAGCTCAATGCAACCATTATATCTGAAGGCAATATGAAGAACTTGGCTCCTGACGAAGAAGTCACACCGCATACCGGGCACTCATAAACGGAATATTTGTCCATACCTCCCCACAATCCTATTCCGAAATCAAGGTTGAGATGCCGCCCGAGCATATAGGAATAGCCACCGGCCACGCCTGCACCATACCTGTCGCCTTCCCTCGTCTTGCGGGAGAATATGCCGCCGGTATTGTACTCCTGATATTGCATCTTGCCACCCAGCCACCAACCGGAATAGACATTCCAGGGCCACCAACGGACTCCGGCCAAATATGTCTGCTGCCTGTTACGGGCATCCTCTTTTCCTTCTCCGAGATCAAAAGTAAAGGGATTATATCTCACACCTAGGCATTTATGCTCCAATGCCTGGAAACCGGGTAGGAAGCATCCAGATTCATCGTCACGAAATTGGCATAACCGAGCAGGTCGGTGGACAACGACGCTTTCTGCGCATTCAGGTCGGGCAGGCCGCACAAGAAACCCATGACGGCTGCCACAAAAAACAATATCCGTCTCATCATATCAGTCCGCATAACGTTCAAACACTTGTCTGATTATTGCGGACTTGCCTGGATAAAGCGTCAGCAATTTCTTCTTCAGATCTGCCCTCGAATGGATATCCGGCTGCAAGGCCGCGAACAGCTGCGACTTGGTGATTCCGCGCTCTTCCAGATACCTGAATATCTGCGGATGGAACCAATGGGACATTCCGGAATTTGGCATGGAGCCGCCATAGCGGTCGTGATACATTGAATTCTGCATGAAATACCCCCACATTTCACCGACTTCGCAATATCCTGCCAACGGTTCCGTGCCATTACCGTAAGTCTTTCCTCCGGTAGCAACGTAAGACTTCATGATAAACTCTATATACTTGTCCCAGTAAGACTTGCCCACCTGCGCAAAATGACTCGCATGGGCCAGTTCATGACATGCTTCCGAATATATCGAGGCATATTCCGTCGTACCGGACAGGCCGAGCGTAATATCAGGCAGGAAAATCTTTATGAGTGAAGCGTATTCTCCGAGGAATCCACGTATCAGCGCATTGTCGATGAACGCCCCCTGCCTCATCATGACGGCACTGCTGGACTTCATCTTCTGGAACAGCCAGATTCTCAGGTTCTTGGCAGGCCTGGTAACATTCATGTCATCGGCATCACAACGGCAGATATAGTCATAGGCCGCATTGTTCACCACGCTCCTGCACCATAGTTTCCGGTCAGATTTTTTCGTTATCGTGACATCCATCCCAGCCGGATCTCCCTTACCCAACGCGGAAGATGAAGCCGTTACCAGCACCTTGTTCAGGCCGATTGCAAAGCCCTTCCTGTTCTTGAAACGCAAGCGGTAACGAGGACGTGAAGAATACTTCTTCGGAATGCTGTAATACCCGTCCCGGTCCGTATATGTCGTCGAGAACTTCACGAAGACATTGCATACGACTTTCACCTCGGACACGCCGAAAGGCTGGCCTCCATTGGCATCATCGTCCACAATGGTGATTCTTCCTGCCGGTTTGGTCGCGCCGGCCTTGGTGACCGGAGCCAGCAATTCCTCATTGCCGGTCAAGCGGAACGACTCTCTTTCCACTGCGTCCCAGTCAATGCCATCCACGGACTTGGTATTGATATCCGGTATGAAGCAATCGTCCAGTACTTCATGATAAATGTCGTGAGGAAGTACGGTACCATGAGGCAGAACCGCATACTGCCATGTAATATCTTCCTCCGAGACTTCCGGGTCATGATAATAATCCCCGTCCCGGACAATCTGATAGTCAAGCGGATGATCCATCAGATCGTACCCGAGCGAAATCAGCTTCTGATATTCCTCGTCAGTTTTCGGCAGGAACCGCACGTAAATATCCGTGGGTTTCACATCCACCCTCCCGGCCTTGGTAGGATAAAGGCTGGCCAATGCCTTGGTGACATTGTTCACAGAATAAGGGTCATCGAGCTTTTTGCCGAGCTCAATCATTTCATGTGCTACAGTCTCGACACCGGATTCATCTTCATTGAAATTGTTCAGTCCTTTTTCGGAACACGCCGACAGCCCCAAGAACAAGGAATGCCAGCAAACAGTTTAATTTTTTCATGGCTCTTTTCATTTCTGGTTTGACAGGACAAAATTATGTAAAGCAAACCGTGTTCAGAAAATGAAAACGCTTTATTTATTTTTCGGCCTCCTACGGCATTGCAAGGCCGGTTGAGTATCGCTCCCCGCAAGAAAAATCTTCAAAGAAAATGACCCCTTGTAACATAATTTTAACATTTCTGTAACATAATCCCGACGAGTACAAAAAACGCCCGGCAGAAAACCTGTCAGGCGCCATATCATTCAATGTTCCGGAAAGACTAGAAGAAAGTAACGGTCTTCTGCTCAATGGCCGAAATCAAGCTGTTGGCAAGACGGCTCACTCCGAAACGGAACAAATCCTTGTTCAACCACTCTTTTCCGAGAATCGCGGAAACGATGGAGTAATAGCAGACGGCATCCATCACTGTGGAAACACCGCCGGCAGCCTTGAAACCGACCTTGCGGCCTGTCTTCTCATAGAACTTGCGGATGCACTCACACATCACATAGGCAGCCATCGGGGTAGCATTGACCTCGACCTTGCCGGTAGACGTCTTGATGAAATCGGCACCGGCCTCCATTGCGAGGAACGACGCGTCAGCGATTCTCTCAGGTGTAGAAAGCACGCCGCTCTCGATGATCACCTTGAGCACGACCTTACGGCCGACACGCTCACCTGCAGCATCAACAGCCTTTCTGCATGCACGGATTTCCTCCGCAGCGGTCCCATAGTCTCCCACCATGAAAGCATTGAGAGCCAACACGATATCAATCTCGTCAGCACCGGCCTCGACAGCCATTTCACATTCTTTGGTCTTCACTTCGATAAAGCTCTGCGATGTCGGGAAGCAGCCTGCAACGGCTGTAACATGTACGGCCTCTTCCTTACGGCACTCCTTGACCACGTGAGCGAGATTAGGATAAACGCAAACAGAAGCAGGAAGCGGATAACCAGGATAGATATCCCTATAGGTGTTGACCTTTTCCATCAACTTGGTAATGGAATCCACGCTGTCCGCGTTATGCAGAGAGGTAAGGTCCATGAGTGAGAAGCATTCCTTTATAACAGAATCAGATACGAGATTCTCGAGATTTGACGCGATCAACTCAAGACTTCTGTCGATAGCTTCTTTGTCTGGGGTATACCCGTAGTTCAAATATAATTCTTTCATATCAAAATAGTGTTTCAATTATAATCAGCCTTTAATCTGGACTGTAAAGCCTTCATCCACAAGAGGTTTCACGGCCTCACGCATTTCATCCATGGTGAATTTCAGAAGCCCCTGCGCCGGCGCTTCCCTGTCCAGGGTATAAACCATCACCTCACGCGGCTTCGTCTCGCGGACAATGTCCATCCACGCTTTCAAATTCTCCTGTTCTGCCGTATTGAAGCCCGGGAATCTGAGGAACATGGTCTGCATGATGAAGTTGCCTCCGAACAGTTTCATGTCCTGCACAATATCATTCACAGAATAATCGCAAGCAGGCTGGTTGATGAGTTCCACCATCCTGTCTGACGCAGCGTCGAGTTTCAGGATAGGATTATCCACCTTCATCAATGCCTCCCTGACCTCCTTGCGGCAGATACGGGTCGCATTCGTCAGCACCGAAATCACCGAATCAGGAAAATACTTGTCCCTGAGTTCCAGCGTAATATCTATCATCTCCGGAAAATGCGGGTTCAATGTCGGTTCCCCGTCGCCGGAAAATGTTATCGAATCAATGCTTGTGCCTGAGGACTTGCATTCGGAAAGTTTTGCTTCCAGCTCCCTCCTGAGTTCTTCAGGGAGAGGCAGTCTGGAATCATTACGTCCATCCTTGTTCCATCCACATTCGCAATATACGCAATCGAAATTGCAAATCTTGCCGTTTTCCGGCAGAAGATTGATTCCCAATGACGAGCCGAGTCTCCTGCTGAAAATAGGTCCGAATACGAGTTTTTCCCGAAGCATGATCGATATCTAAATTATTCTTCTAGAGGCACTTGCGACAGTAAGCCTGCCGTCCTCCGAAATATGGTCAATATAAACAAGGCCAGGACGCATGCCCTCCTTGATCTGTCCCAGTTCATTCTCCTTGCCCAGGAACTCCGCGCCATTTTTGGATGCCCAGATCACAAGCTCGCCAAACGGGATGTCAGGAAAATTCTCCTGGAGGCAGAACATTTCCTTCACCATGTCCAGGTCATCATTGCTGGACAGCGAGTCCGTTCCGACGGTCAGCTTGATTCCGGATGAACGAATCAGCTCTACCGGCGGCAAAGCATTGTGTATAAATATATTGGAGCAAGGGCACAATGCGATGAACGGATGACGCATCACCTTCTTCACCGCCTCGATTCCTTCCTCATTCATGCAGCATTCGTGGACAAGCAGAATGTGCTCGTCAAATGGTGCCGGATGCGCCTTTTCAAGTCTGTCAATGAAATAAAGCAACGAAGATTTCCCGGTGACAGGCGGCATACTCATGCCGGCCTTCTTACGGTTCTCATACATTGCACCTGAGCCGGAAATCATCATATCTTCCTCTTCCTGAGTCTCTTCACTATGGAACGACAGGTAACCTGATTTCAATCCCTCTCTGGAAACGGCCGTAAGAAGTTCCGGGCTCATGGTATAACAAGCATGAGGTCCCGGAGCGGCATCCAGGCCGAAGCTGTCCGCCACTTTCTTAAGTTCCAGCACACCGCTCATGACATTTTCACAATCCTGCGGCTCCGTGCCGAACACTTCCAGAAAAGTCCTCGTATACATCGGCGACTTGGACTTGCATTCGAAGGAATCACTGCAATTGCTGATATCTCCCATCGCAGATACTCCACTGTCCCACAATGTCTTCATCCAGAAATCAATGTCCGCTTTCTTCTTCTCCATCGAGGAAGTGTCGCGCATTTCATTGATCTGGTCGATGAATCCCGCCATGCCGGTTCCTTTCCTGAACTTCTTGTGCAGGTAGGACAATTCCATGTGACAATGCGTGTTCACAAGTCCCGGTACGACAGCGCCGTCATAGTACTCCGGTTCGGCGTCCTTGTCGGTAAAGGCTCCGGTACGCAGGACATTGCCGTTCTCATCGACCTCCACAAAGCCGTTTTCAACAGGCTGTGAAGATTCATTGGTATAAAGATATTTTGCCGATATTCTTCTCATTTGCAATTATTTCCTTGTAAGTTCCTTGCTCATCATCACGGAAGTTTCATCCAGTTTTACGGTTTTGAGCGGCACGGGAAGTTTCTTTTGAAGCCTCGCGTCCTTCACCTGAACCGGCTTGGACACTTCCTCCGGCTTGACTGTCTCCGTCGCTTTAGCAAGGGTATCCGCCACCGCGACCGTATCCGCCTTCGCCCTCAGCCTGTACACAGGTCCGTCATACAATGTATCCGGAACGAATCTACGCCAAGAATATATGCCCAGCGAGTCAATGCTTACTGCCACGGTATCAATGCGTACCGTATCGCACACGATATCCATGTATATCGGCGCACGCAAGAAAGTCTTCGCTTCAATGGCATTCCGCAAGCTGTCTGCCTTCTGCCTGGCCCTCTCGGCTGACTTCAACTCCTTGATATGACTGTCAAGAATTTCTCTGGTGTCCTTGAATATCTTCCCGAACGCCTCCGGATCTTTCATATAACGGGCGACGCTTTTCGCATAGTCTTTCCCCGAATATCCGTATTTGTTCAGAATCGGCTCATAGACCAATGTAGTGTCAGCCGTCGATGCCAACTGAGGATTGTTCCTGATCCGCTGGTCCAGGACAAGCATTTCCGCGTAAATCTCCGAAAGCTTGTGCGCCGGAATCACCCTGCCATTCCTTCCGCAGGAAATGACAAGGAGAGCCGCTGCCGCAAGCACATATATTCTACGCAAACAGGTCATGCAATTTATCTCAATGTTGCTCCGAAAGAGTTCTGATATGTAGCCAGAAGTCTGGACATTGCCTTCTCCACTTCATTGTCCGTCAATGTCTTCTCAGGATCCTGGAGCACGAAATTGAGAGCATACTGCTTCTTTCCTTCCGGAATCTTGTCACCTCTGTAGACATCGAACAATGTCACCTGCTTCAGAATCTTCTTCACAGCCTTGAAAGCGGCATTGGAAAGTTCCGCATAAGACACGGACTCATCCACCAGCAATGCAAGGTCTCTCCTGACTTCAGGGAACTTAGGCATTTCCTGGAACTTGACCTTCACTCTGCTTATAAGTTTCAGGAGTACAGGCCATACGATTTCCGCTGCAAATACAGGCTGACGCACGTCGAATTTCTTCGCAAGGGCAGGAGAAACCGTTCCCAATGTAGCAAATACCTCATGCGTACCCGGCAGTCTGTAGACGATTCCCTCACTGAAGATATCAGATGGCGCCGCTTCCGTTTCCATCGCATGAAGATCGATGGCGTAGCGGTTGCAAAGCTGCTCGAAATATCCCTTCAGCTGGTAATAGCTGCCCTTCTGTTCACCCAGACGCCATGACTTGGCACCAGGTCCGGAGATGAACATGGCGAAGCATTGATGCTCCTCATAAGAAGCCAACGTCTTGCCGTCAGTTTCCGGAAGGCGCTGATATACAGAGCCGTACTCGAATGTGCGGATAGAATTGATCTGCCTGTTGGCATTGTATGCGACAACTTCGAGACCGTTCAGGATGAGGGTCTGCCTCATGACATTCAGGTCGGAGCTCAACGGGTTCACGATCTTCACGCATCTTTCTTCCGGAAATGTCTGCAAGCCGGCATAATATGCGCTCTTGGTCAATGAGTTGTTCATTGTCTCGACGAATCCGTCCGCAACGAGGAAGTTGGAAATATAGTTCCTGGTAGCCTCCGGATCCGGAGAAGGAGTCGTGCCGACAGACATCTTCATGTGCTGCGGAAGCTCGATATTGTTATAGCTGTAGATTCGCAGGATCTCCTCCACGACGTCGCACTCGCGATAAACGTCGATCATGTACGACGGAGCGGCAACCTTCGCACCACCCTCACGTTTTTCAATGAACTCGTAAGTGAGATATGTCAGGATATTTTCAATGACATCGTGTCCGATCTTCTTGCCGATGAATGCCTCGATCCTGTCATAATCCAGGTCAATGACTTTCTTTTCAATCGGAGAAGGATAGGATATCTGAGTCTTGCCCTCGATATGTCCGCCTGCCAGTTCAAGAATGAGCATTGCCGCCCTCTTGGCTGCAAACGGGATGATTCCAGGGTCCGCGCCTCTTTCGTACCTGAATGAAGCATCTGTCTGAAGGCCCTGGGTCTTGGCTGTCTTCCTTATGGAATGAGGATCGAAATATGCGCTCTCGACGAAGACATTGACAGTATTTTCGGTCACGCCGGATTTCTCGCCGCCGAACACGCCGGCGATACACATCGGTCCGTCAGCATTGGCAATGACCATGTCGCAGTCGTGAAGCTGTCTTTCGACGCCGTCGAGGGTGACGATCTTCTCGCCTTCGGCCGCCCTTCTGACAATGACTTTGCCGCCGATGATCTGGTCGGCGTCAAACGTGTGGAGAGGCTGTCCGACTTCGAAAAGCACGAAGTTGGAGATGTCCACGATATTGTTTATAGGGTGCAGCCCGATGGCGAACAACTTCTTCTGAAGCCATTCCGGAGACGGGCCCACTTTCACTCCCTTGATGGTAATTCCCTCATATTCAGGAGCTCCATCCGTATCGAGCACCTCTACAGGAATCGCGCCTTCTCCCTCGCCTTCCTTGAATGCCGAAACATCAGGATAAGCGAAACGGCAAGGGATATTGTTCAATTTCATATACGCATACAGGTCACGCGCTACGCCGATATGTGACGCCGCATCCACCCTGTTCGCTGTAATTTCATATTCGATGACAGCATCGGACTTCAGATGGAGATATTCCTTGGCGCTGGTGCCGACCACGGCGTCTGCCGGAAGGACCTTGATGCCGTCATGGCTGTTTCCGATACCGAGTTCATCTTCAGCGCAAATCATACCGAAGGATTCCACGCCACGTATCTTGGATTTCTTTATCTTGAAATCACCCGGAAGAACGGCTCCGAGTCTGGCAAACAGGACTTTCTGTCCGGCAGCCACGTTAGGTGCACCGCAAACTACGGTAAGCGGCTCGCCCGTACCATCATTGACCTTGGTAATATGGAGATGGTCGGAATTCGGATGAGCTTCACACTCAAGTACTTCCGCCACTACAACGCCGGCAAGGCCGCCGGGGATCTCTTCTTCCTCCGATACGGAATCGACTTCAATTCCGATGGATGTCATGGCATCAGCAATCTGCTGCGGCGCAAGGTCGCACACAAGATATTCTTTAAGCCAGCTATATGAAAGTTTCATATCTAAGAAAATTTATTTCAATGTATTATTTATCAATGTCTTCCGGGTTGAACAAAGACGACACGAATTCACGTTTGTCGAATACTTTCAGGTCGTCAATGCCTTCTCCGATGCCGATAAACTTGATAGGAATCTTCAATTGGTCGACAATGCCGATGACCACTCCGCCCTTGGCCGAGCCGTCGAGTTTCGTGACGGCGAGTGACGTGACATCAGTGGCCTTGGAGAACTCTCTGGCCTGATGGTAAGCATTCTGTCCGGTGGAGCCGTCAAGCACCAGCATGACTTCATGCGGAGCATCCGGAATCACCTTGCGTATCACGTTCCTGATTTTCGTAAGCTCGTTCATCAGGTTCACGCGATTATGAAGCCTGCCTGCCGTGTCAATGAGGACCACATCCGCGCCCTTGGCTACGGCTGAACTTACCGTGTCATAAGCTACGGAAGCCGGGTCCGAGCCCATTTCCTGCTTCACGATGCTTACGCCTGCCCTGTCCGCCCATATCTGGAGCTGTTCCACGGCGGCTGCACGGAATGTATCGGCCGCGCCCAGAACCACGTTCTTGCCTTCCGCCTTCAGTTTGGCTGCGAGCTTGCCGATAGTCGTGGTCTTGCCGACGCCGTTCACGCCTACGACCAGAATCACATAAGGCTTCTTCGAGAAATCGTATGGAAGGGAATCGTGACTAACTTCCTCACTGCCTTCCACGTCCAGCAGTTTCGCAATTTCTTCGCGGAGCATCTCAGTGAGTTCCTTCATTGACATGAACTTGTCCTTCTCCACGCGCTCTTCCAGATTATCAATGATTTGCAGCGTCGTGTCCACGCCCATATCTGAAGAAATCAATGCTTCTTCAATGGCATCCAGAACACTGTCATCGACTTTGGACTTGCCGACGATGGCCCTGGAAAGCTTCTGGAAAAAGCCTTCATTCGTCTTTTTTACACCTTTATCAAAAATTCCCATACCAATGTCAAACTAGCAGACAAAGTTAATGAAAATACATGCCAAATACAAAAAAGTGGCGCAGCACTTTTCAGGTACTGCGCCACTCTGTTATCTTGGATTCTCCGTTACTTTTTCTCGAAGAATTCTTTCTCTTTGCCTGCATCAACGAACTGCTCAACAAAGACGTATGCTCCAGTCTTTGGAGATTTGTCCATACGGATGCACTTTACAATGCTTCTTGCACCAGCCTTAGCTGCGAAGGTTGCGACTGCTTTCTTTGCCATAAACCGTTCTCCTTATTATTTAATCTCACGATGAAGAGTCACCTTGTGGAGGTATGGGTTATATTTCATACGCTCAAGACGCTCTGTTGTGTTCTTCTTGTTCTTGGTAGTAATGTACCTGGAAATTCCCGGTACACCGCTTTCTTTCTGCTCGGTGCACTCCAAGATGACCTGCACCCTGTTTCCTTTAGCTTTCTTTGCCATAATGCGATGAATTAAACAAGGTTAATAAATCCTTTCTTCTGGGCATCTCTGAGAACGCTTTCGAGACCGTTCTTCTCGATATGCCTGATACCTTTGCAGGTCACTTTCAATGTGACGAACCTCTGCTCTGACTCAAGCCAGAACTTCTTATTCTTGAGGTTGAGAGAGAACTCTCTCTTGGTGCGGAGCTTAGAGTGAGCGACATTGTTGCCGATCATTCTCTTTCTTCCTGTTACTTGACAAACCTTTGCCATATTATTGTACTTTTTTAATTTTCTCTAATAAATAGTCTATGCGGGCTGCAAATATCGCGTTTAATTTTCTGAAATCCAAAAATTCTACACAAATTTGAAGAATCGCCTCCAGCGAATATTCGCCGGGAATGATTTGTTGATATCCGTTGAAAGCCAAATCAATGCGGGTCTTCCGACGATGTGGTCTTCAGGGACGAATCCCCAATATCTTGAATCCAGTGAATTGTGGCGATTATCACCCATCATAAAGTAATAATCCTGCTTGAAAGTGTACTCGTCCGTAACGTTTCCGTTGATGATTATACTACCTTCCGGAGTGACATCCAACTGATTCTTCTCATATACTCTGATGATTCTTTCATAAAGAGGAAGATTCTCCATATTCAGTTTCACCGTTGCTCCCGCTTCAGGAATCCAAATCGGACCGTAGTTGTCGCGTGTCCATCTGAACGACTCCCTATATGGGAAGAGCATGAGATAAGAGTCAGGATAATCCGGAGGATAAACATCCACCTGCTCTTCTACGCTTACGACATTGGCACAGTCTTTTACTTCTTTCAGCATTGCTGCCGTGAGAGGCATCTGGGGATATCCCGGCAGTGCGTCGTCGTACATGAGCTCGGAAATATTGAGTCCGAGTTTTTCAAGGGTTTTCAAATTAATCCTGGAGCCGTCCGTCACTACAGTGTACGTAGACTGGACACCTGGCCAAACCTCCTGGGCTGCGGAATTGATATATACCTGTCCATCGACTACGGAAAGAGTGTCACCATGGATTGCGACGCATCTTTTCACATAATGGTCCTTCTTGTCTGACGGACGGACAATGACCGGTCCGTATGACTTTACGGCATAATCTTTTCCATAGAACCTGCAGACTGTATAATAATCGTCTGCCGGAGCCTTCGTCAGTACCGTATCCCCGTCAGGGAAGCCGAACACGACATAATCTCCACGTTCTACGTTTCTGAAGCCCTTCAAACGCCGGTATTCGTTCTGAATCAATGTTGAATAGGATTCTTTTCCGAATATGACATTGTGAGTGAACGGAATCGTCAGAGGGGTCTCCGGGATTCGCGGGCCGAATGTCAACTTGCTTACGAAGAGATGGTCTCCTGTAAGAAGCGAACTCTCCATCGATGATGAAGGAATCTTGAACGCCTGGAAGAAAAAGATATTGATGAATGTCACGAACACGACTGCGAAGATGATGGCATCAAGCCAGTCCAGCAGTGCATTCCTTTTTTCGCCTTCCTTATAGTCCTTTTTCCAGAACAGCCATTTCACCTTCCTGGTGATATGGTGGTCGAAAATGACCAGAAGACCGAAGAGCCACCAATAATTTCCCAGCCAGATCACCCACAGCAGATAGAGGACTGACCAGAAGGTCATCCGTGCCCACTTGTTATGGTATAGATCCTTCACGCTCATCAGTATAGTTTATTTTACCTGATTTACGATAGCTTCGAAAGCCTTAGGATTATTCATAGCGAGGTCTGCAAGCACTTTACGGTTAAGACCGACATTCTGCTTGGCAAGTTTACCCATGAACTGTGAGTATGAAATGCCGTACTGGCGAGCGGCAGCATTGATTCTCTGAATCCAAAGTGCACGGAACTCACGTTTCTTGTTCTTACGGTCACGGTAAGCGTAGGTAAGACCTTTCTCATAGGTGTTCTTCGCTACCGTCCAAACATTTTTCCTTGAAAGGAAATAGCCGCGGGTCTTCTTGAGAATCTTCTTGCGGCGAGCCCTAGAGGCTACTGAATTAACTGATCTTGGCATAAATTTTACAATTTCGGGATACAGTGACCACCTTGAATGGTACTTTATGACTGCATTCCAAGTTCAACATTTGAGAATAATTACATTACCAGAAGCTCTTTAACCCTCTTCTCGTCTACTGGATGAACCAGTGCGAAGTGGTCAAGATTTCTTTTCTGCTTCTTGGTTTTCTTGGTGAGAATGTGGCTGTGATAAGCGTGTTTTCTCTTGATTTTTCCCGTTCCGGTAAGCGCGAAACGCTTTTTGGCACCGGAGTTGGTTTTAAGCTTTGCCATTTTACAAAAAGTTTTTAATTAATTATATCCGGACTTCCGGAGGCTCGCACCTCCGAAAGTCCAGGTCTTTATTTCTTCTTAATCGGAGCAATCATCATTATCATACGCTTTCCCTCAAGCTGAGGCATGTGCTCTGCACGTCCGAACTCCTCAAGTTCCACAGCGAAACGGAGAAGAAGTTTCTCTCCCTGGTCCGCGAACTGGATAGAACGGCCTCTGAAGAACACTGAAGCCTTCACCTTGGAGCCCTCGTTAAGGAACTCCTGGGCATGTTTGAGCTTGAACTGGAAGTCATGCTCATCAGTGTTAGGCCCGAAGCGGATCTCCTTGATCACGATCTTGGTGGAGTTCTGCTTCATTTCCTTAGCCTTTTTCTTCTGCTGGTACAGATACTTCTGATAATCCAGAATCTTGCATACCGGAGGATCAGCCTTGGCAGTGATTTCCACCAGATCGAGTTCCATCTCATCGGCCATTTTCATAGCCTGTGCAATGGAATATACTCCCGGTTCAGCGATATTGTCTCCTACCAGACGTACCTGAGTAGCCCTGATCTCATCATTGATGTTCAGTTCATTCTCATCCTTATGTCTCGGAGGAGCCATGCGGGCTCCCGCTGGTTTTGGACCTGCAGGTCTTGGTGCTCCTGCCGGTCTGTTACCTGATGGCCTAGGGCCACCGAAGTGAGGTTTAAAAGGCGTTGCGATAAATTTGCCCTCCTAAATAATTAAATTAATACTAGCTGTCAAAGTTCTGAACTATAAGAACTTTCAGCAGCCTTGAACTTCGCGATAAAGTCCTCTACATGCATAGAACCCTTATCTGCGCCTTCATGACGAACGGAGACCATATTCTCTGCAGCCTCCTTCTCACCGACAATCACAAGAACAGGAACCCTGAGGAGCGAAATTTCCCGGATTCTCTTGCCCAAGGTCTCGTTTCGGTCGTCTATTGAAGCGCGAATATCGGATTTTTTCATCAAATCACAAACTTTTTTTGCATAATCAGTGTATTTTTCACTGACAGGCAGGACTTTTACCTGATCCGGCGCGAGCCAGAGAGGCAAATGTCCGGCAGTATGCTCAAGCAGGACTGCGGTAAATCTTTCGATGGATCCGAACGGTGCCCTATGTATCATGACAGGACGTTTCTTGGATCCGTCCTTGTCGGTATATTCAAGCTGGAAGCGCTCAGGGAGGTTATAATCCACCTGTACGGTTCCGAGCTGCCATTTTCTTCCGAGAGCATCCTTTACCATGAAGTCGAGTTTCGGGCCATAGAATGCAGCCTCACCATACTCGACGACAGTCTTGAGTCCCTTCTCGGCAGCAGCCTCGATGATTCCCTGCTCGGCTTTGTCCCAGTTTTCATCCGTTCCGATGTATTTCTCCTTGTGATTAGGGTCGCGGAGCGAAACCTGAGCCGTGAAGTTCTTGAAATTGAAAGTACCGAATACATACAATATAAGGTCGATCACTTTCTCGAATTCTTCCTTCAGCTGGTCAGGACGCACGAACAGATGGGCGTCATCCTGAGTGAAGCAGCGGACACGGGTAAGTCCGTGGAGCTCACCGCTCTGCTCATATCTATATACCGTACCGAACTCTGCAAATCTCAAAGGAAGGTCCTTATATGATCTAGGTGAAGAACGGAAAATCTCGCAGTGATGAGGGCAGTTCATCGGTTTCAGCATATATTCCTCACCCTCCTGAGGGGTATGGATAGGCTGGAATGAATCCTTGCCGTATTTTGCATAGTGACCGGATGTCACGTAAAGCTGCTTGCTTCCGATATGAGGAGTAACGACAGGAAGATATCCGTACTCGTCGAGCTTCTTGCGGAGGAAGTTCTCCAGCTGGAGTCTCATGACAGCACCTCTAGGCAGCCACATCGGCAATCCGAGGCCCACGCGTGACGAGAACATGAAGAGTTCCATTTCCTTGCCCAGTTTTCTGTGGTCACGTTTCTTTGCTTCCTCGAGAAGTACAAGGTATTCATCCAGAAGAGATTTCTTAGGGAATGTGATACCATATACACGGGTAAGCTGAGGACGTTTCTCGTCTCCTCTCCAATATGCACCTGCGATGGATGTCACCTTCACGGCCTTGATGAGTTCCGTATTTCTGAGGTGCGGTCCACGGCAGAGATCGGTAAAATTGCCGTTCTTGTAGAATGTAATCTTGCCGTCCTCGAGTTCGCTGATAAGTTCGAGTTTGTACTCGTCGCCTTTCTCCGTGAAATATTTTACTGCATCTTCCTTGGAGACATGGGAGCATTTGAACTCCTCCTTGCCGCGTGCAAATTCCAGCATCTTCTTCTCGATAGCCGGGAAATCCGCATCGGTAAGCTGCTTTCCGCCAAGGTCAATGTCATAATAGAATCCGTTTTCGATAGCCGGTCCGATACCGAACTTCACACCAGGATAAAGGGCTTCTAGAGCCTGTGCCATAAGATGGGCCGAAGAGTGCCAGAAAACATGTTTTCCTTCCTCGTCTTCCCATTTCAGCAGCCTTACGGTGCTGTTCTCCTCAATCGGTGTATCCAATCCGATTACCGTACCTTTTCCGACTGATGTATCACCTTCGGCTTTCACTGAAACAGCCAAAACCTCTGCTGCCAGCCTCGGGCTGATACTTTCTGCAATCTGATAACCTGTCACGCCTTTCTCAAAGGCTTTGACGCTTCCGTCAGGGAATGTAATGTTAATCATAACTAAATCTGTGTAATAATTAAATTGGACTAACCAGTATTTACAAACCAAGTACTTGAACTTGATTAGCCATATTATTAGCCAAGACTGCAAAATTAGCAATAATTCCGCAGATTATGAACACATTTCCCTAAAAGATAGGCACCCGGAGATTCAGAACTCTTCCTTGATGTTGTATTTGTTCCTTTCCGTGGATGTACGGGAAATCATTTCGCAGATGAAGCCCGCAAGGAACAGCATCACGCCGAGCACGACTGCAAGCAGCGCCAGATAGAACAGAGGCTGGTCCGTGACAGGACGGAAATGCATTCCCCCCGCCTGATGTATAAGTTTGGCGACAATCAGCCAGACCGCTATCACGAATCCCGCAAGGAACATGAGAATTCCGGTAAAGCCGAAAAAGTGCATCGGTTTCTTGCCGAACGTACTCAGGAACCACAGTGAAAGCAGGTCCAGGAAGCCGTTCACGAAACGCTCCAGGCCGAACTTGCTCTTGCCGTACTTTCTCTTCTGATGATGAACAGGTTTCTCCGTAATCCTCTCGAACCCGGCATTTTTCGCCAGATAAGGGATATAGCGGTGCATCTCGCCATAGACCTCGATATTTTTCACAACCTCGTTGCGATATGCCTTCAATCCGCAGTTCATGTCATGCAGATGAATGCCGGTAATCCAACGTGCGGTAGCATTGTACAGCTTGGAAGGCAGATTCTTGGTAAGTTTGTTGTCCTGCCGATGCTGTTTCCAACCTGAGACGACATCCCATCCGTCCTCGGTCACCATCCTGTACATTTCCGGAATTTCCTCCGGCGAATCCTGAAGGTCGGCATCCATTGTCACTACGACATTGCCCTTGGCAGCCTTGAAACCGTGGTAGAGGGCCGCGGACTTGCCGTAGTTCCGCCTGAAACGGATTCCGTGAATGCGTCCGTCAGCCTCTGCAAGTTCCCGCACGACTTTCCAGGAGCCGTCGGTGCTGCCGTCGTCCACCATGATGATTTCGTATTCCCAGCCGCGCCCGTCCAGCGTCCGATTAATCCAGCGGACAAGCTCCGGCAGAGACTCCGCCTCGTTAAAAAGTGGGACAATGATTGTGAGGTCCAATGTTTTATCCATAATTTTCTATATCAATGTCTATTTCAAATCGTCCTGCTCATCGACGGTATCTCCGAAAATATCCCTCGGCGGAATGGACATCGAGAAAATCTTGGATGCAATCACGCCGTACAGGAAGCAGTAGACCAATGTCACGAAAAATGATATCTGAGGCAGCTTGCTCATCATCCGTTCCAACTCCACGCGATCGCTGTCGCCCAATGCCATTGTCGATGAATATGCCTGCATATATGTGTCAATCATCTGGCTCATGCTGTCCGGAGAAATCACCGTGAGGTTTATCAGGTTCACGCCGGCCACAATGATTGCCGATGTCAATGCCGTAAACATTCCGAAGCGGAATGATGATTTAGGCGTAAGCTCGGGATGGTTCACGGCGAATTTCAGCATGAAGAACCGCAGCAGCCACAGGCATCCCACGAATTTCACAAGCCACAATGCCACGCTTATCAGCGACCCGGCCAATCTCGCTCCGAATCCTCCTGATGCCAGTCCCGCCGTCAATATTCCCGTAAACATGAACACGGCCGTGAAAATGCCCAGAACAAGTCCGGACTTGGCTGCCTCGTTCCAAATGGTTCTGAAATCAATATCCTGTCTCATGTAAAATCTCGATTAGACTGGCAAATATACATATTTTTCGCAAGAAAAAGCGCCCGGAGGAGATGCCCCGGGCGCTGAAATATAGATTCTATAAAAGTTTACTTTGAATATGAAGGAACGGTGCCGTCGACTGGTGTCGTACTGTCTCCACATACGGAACCGAATTTATGGAAACCATGGAACTTGATCTTTCCATCTGTGTCTTCTGTGAAGAACATCACGATAGGACCGCCATTGGACTCATCGAATTTTTCCATACCTTGCTTTTTTAAGAACGTAACCGTTCCGCCATCGGTGAATTTCTTATAGAACATCGGATTTGTCGGGAAATCACTCTTCTTCTTATAGGTATCCGCAATATACTCATCAATTGTGTCGTAGTCAAAAGTATCCCATACATACTGAATGCAGTAAACCGCAGCAGCGTTAGCGCCAGGGGTCACAGTAAAGTCTGCTTTATAAGAATCGCCGTCGAAAGAACTCTGTACAAATTTCTCGGATACAGCAACTGAAATCTCGCCCTTACCATTAAGCGCAAACTTCTCATCTTCCGGTGTAGGAATCGGCCACGAAGTCATGCTCCAACTTGAGAACTTGGAAACAAGGTTAATACCCTTGCTCAAGTCTCCGTTTTCATCAACTGCTGCCGCAAAAATAAAGTAAGATTTACGATCTTCGCTAGTTACGAATCGTACAGGGAATGTAACAATTCCATTCACAACATCATACTCGCTGTACACTCCGCCACCATCTTCAGCCGGCAAATACAACCAGTAGTCGACATCCGAAGAATAAGCGCCCCAGTCAACATCAGCAGCAGCCAGAACACGGATTTTCTTAGCATTGTCACTGAGTTTAACGGTAACACTTACAGATTTGCAATCCTTGGCATTTTCCATTTTGTCCACGGACGTGATTGTAGCTTTGCCCTTAGGAGAATATCTAGGCGCCGTGAAGAATGCACGGTCAACTTTTCCGATATTACCATTAGCATCAACGCCGATAGCCCATATGACACGACGCGCACCAGGCATGATATTATCCTTCATCACCGCCTCGATAGGACCATTGTAAATATGTGCCTGACCGAGAGAAAGTTTCATGAGACATTTCTCGAATTCATAATTGGTCATAGTGGTCATATCCTGGCTGCCTGCATTATCCCACTCATCCGGAACGGAAATGCCGTAGAAAATACGCTTGCAACCGGCATCGGCTGTGAATCTTGCTGTTACTTTGGAGTACGACTTGTCCACATCGAGAAGTTCAATCTTCATATCTACAGTACCCTTGATCGGAGAAGTCTCCGGGATAGTGATATCCTGGGTATAAACCTCATGTCCACCCTCTGCATCATAAGCACATACAGCGACTACATATTCCTCACCGGCCTCGATAGGGACTCCCATATAATCATTAGGACGAGTCTTCAAATTGTTAGCTCTCAAGAGATTATATTCCCCAAAATCAGCTGTTTTGGTTTCCATAGGATAAACGGCGAACATCTTGAACTGATCACCGTTATCGCCCTTGGCAAATTCCTCATGAGCTGCAACTGTACGGTCGGACTGTTCCACAAAATCGTCTTCATTGAACATTTCTCTCTTTTCCGGAGTTTCAAGTGGATTTCCGTCCGCATCAATAGTGACCATTTCCCACTTCTTCATGAGAGTTACAGTATACTTGCTGCACTTCACGCTCTTGATAACGCGGACATCCGCCGTAATGATTGTTGAGTTGAGAAGTTTAATCTGGGCAAGTTCCGGAATAAGTTCTTCTGTCTTGAAGTTAAACTCCTTGACAATCGGCTGACTCTGTCCGACGCTGTTGCGGACATAAACAGAAAGCTTGTAATCCGTATCAAGCTTGATGTTAGGAAGTGTGATTACAAACTTTTCGCCTCTGAGAATAGCACCGTTCTCATACTCAGGGCCGTCCTGTTCCACACAGGTCCAATGAAGTTCTTCGGCATTGCCGGAAGGGATGACCTCCACGGTAGCACTCTTTTCATCTTCGGCCAATGTAACCTCACCCAATTCGAAAGTCGGAAGGGTCTCCGTTTTCTCCTTCGCGCAGGACGCACCCGCTACCGCCAAGACGGCGAGGAGAGAAAGTTTTAGTAGATTTTTCATAACAATAAAAAGTTAAGATGTTGTGTATATTGCAGTTATTCGACGCACTCATCCAGGACGTCCTGCGGAACAGCGTCACACTTTCTGTAAAGCGTCACGTCAGAGGCATTATCCTCCGCTGTCCAGAGCATTGTACCAGATGGCATAAGATTGGAAACCACATACTTATGCGACCATTCACCGCGACCGAAATCGTATTTCCCGGAAATGATATATCCGAGATAAGGGTCTGTGGCAATGGTATATGTGCCTGTAACAAGACGGGCATACATGCTGTCCATCTTCTGATAAAGCTTGAACTTATGGTCTTTGCGTTCAAGCTGGAGATAGCACCATGAACCTTCCGCAAGAGGGGCACCGTTCCATTTCTCAATCTTCCACACCGCCGAGATATTGTTATAGTTGACCTCCAACGCTTCCTCCACTTCACTCTTTTCCGTGCATGAAACCATGCTGAAAGAAAGTAAAGCTGCCATTGCGAAACTTATGATATATCTGAGATTTTTCATGTCAATATCAGTTAATTGTTCTACATCCAACCGCCATTTCCTGCTCCGGAACGTACGGTGACAGCTACCTTCTGTAACTTGCCGTCACTCGCTTTTACCGTCACATTGGTCACACCATCCTTTACTCCGTTGATCGTAAGAATCTTGCCGGAAACGGATACGGATGCGATTTCAGGTGAATCCGATACGGCAGAGAAAGTCAGATTCTCGCCATTGTCGAAATAATATGACAAAGTGATTCTTTGGGATTGTCCGGTAGCAATATATGCATTAGGGAGCTTCATCGGCGACCCGTTGGCATTGTCCGCAACCTGGCGCAAAAGAGCACCGGCATTGACCAGACGTCCCATTTTGCCCTTATATTCAGTAAGATTCATGACCGAGATAGAAGAGCCGGCGGATGTATGGTTGTAATTATATGCTTTCTTTCCTGTCATGTATTGATCCAGATCAGAACCGGATTCAATTAGCATCTTACGGAAATCTTTCGCCTTGAAATGCTTGTGGAGTTTCACGGCGTAAGAAAGTCCGAGTGCGGCAACTCCTGAGACATGAGGACATGCCATGGAAGTTCCTTCGTAATATCCGTAAACCGCCTCGCTGCCGCTTACGAGAGTAGAAAGAATCTGCCCCTGCTGCTCATCACCGAGGTCTTCATCATTGACTCCTTTGCGGCCATGATATTCACCGTCTCCACCAGGAGCAGACAGATTAATCTCCGCTCCGTAATTGGAGTAAGATGCCGGGGTGAAATCCGCAGCGATTGCGCTCACGGAAACACACTTGGAGTATGCTGCCGGGAATGCTGACTGAGCCGCATACTCATTGCCGGAAGCGAAGATTGCAAGACCTCCGTCAATAGCTCCGTTAGGCGAGCCCGCATTGTGAATAAAGTAGTCAATAGCCTCTTTTTCAAGAGGATATGTCTCTTCCCATTCCTTTTCAGAAGCAAGGCCCGGGATATAACCATAGATAGGATTGGCCTTTGCGGAGTTGTAGCCCCAGCTGCACTGGAGAATGACCGCTCCATTGTCAGCGGCATATTTGATAGCTCTTGCCTCGCCCCAGAGGGTAGCGGAAGTCGCGCCGTCAAAAATCTGACATGACATAATCTTCACTCCGGAATTCGGAGTTCCGTCGCCTCCGGCAATGCCGCATACACCTATACCGTTGCCATTAACCGCAGCAATGGTTCCGGCCACATGAGTGCCATGCCCCGTATCACCGCTGCTCGCGAATGTAATATCACTGTTATCCCTTACGAAATTATAGCCGTAAACGTCTCCCCTATAGCCATTGCCATCGGCATCAATGCCTGAGTTCAATATTTCTCCTTCATTGACCCACATATTGGCCATGAGGTCAGGATGGGTGTACATAACGCCTTCATCAAGAACAGCGACGATAATGGAAGGGTCGCCTGAGCATAGTTTCCATGCTTCCTGACAATTCACATCTGAACCGGCGACACTGTGGACATTATCATCACGGTCACGGTCGAAGTCATAGTTTCCGGTATTGATATAACCCCACTGGTTCGGAAGAAGTTTGTCATTGAACGGAAAAGAAGATATGCCTTTTGTGCTCAAACGAGCATTATCGCTCACGACAATAGGCTTTTTATCTGATGCATAAGCACGTTTGATGACCGGATTTTTCTGAATCTTGGAAACTTCTCCAAGTGCAGCGAGCCTGGTCACGGCAGCGTCAATGTCCATATTCTTGTCGAAACGGACTCTATACCACAGGTGAAGGCCTGCCTCACGTGTTCTGCTTTCGGTTCTTGCGTCCACCGGGAAAACTCTCTGAAGGCTGTATGCTCCGAGAATTGTCAAAACCTCATCAGTAGACGGGATGCCCGAACGTGTCGCAACGCTGTTTTCAGCAACGATATCATCCAGAATATCTGTCATTTCCGGGGAGAACTTCACAAGAAGCTCGCCCTCGGCAAATTCCGTAGCCACATCCTCAGACGGCTTTGAAGGTGCCGGCTGAAGTTCATTCTTGCTGCAGGATGCAAGGCTGATCAGCATTGCAGCAATTATATATATAAACTTGTTCATTTGCTAGTCTTCTGTTTCTTCTTCCTTAATGTAGTACTTTGTCCTATAAGCAGGGAATGCCGCATAGTAGTATTCAAAATCTACAGGGACATTGCTGAATCCCACCATATTGCCCTTGGAGTCAATTCCTCTGTCCTGCTGGCTGAAGATGAATGTATCCGGCGTCCAATCCATAAAATGAGGATGGTAGAGAATCCAGTCAGGAATCTTTCCTGTAAAGAAATTGAGGTTCAACCTGAGACTCTTGATATTAGGAAGTATCTTAGGAATCGTAGTTCCTTTAGGTGCACCTGCAGGAGTTGCAAATGTCGGGTCATAGAGGAACTTGATAGTATCCCTGAGTCCCATTCTGACAGCATCTTCCTCGGTATATCCGGTAACGCCATCTTCACCGACCTTGAAGTCAGGAATATGTCCTTCCAGATAATTATAAGTCAATGCCAGATATTCCAGTTTTTCCCAGCGGAACAATCTCTTGATTTCCTTCTCCGCCTCCTCATCAGCCATATTCAGATGGAAGCCAAGCCCGTTCTCGAACCTGCTGTTTCCTGCATTGCGGAGGTCAGTCGTCAACCAGCGGCGCATTCCCATAAGGTTCAATTCCTTGAGATTAGGGAAATTCTCCGGAGTAAGTATAGCAGGAATCGTAGGGAAGTTGTTGCTGTTGATATCGAGGACTTCCAGCTGCTTCATGTTCTTGAATTCATCAGGTAATGATGCAATACCATACGCTGCAATCTGAAGGTTCTTCAAATGCCTCAATTCACAGATCTCATTGCCAAGAGCGATATTCAGATACATGGTATTGGTATTACCGAAGAACGAAAGGGTCTCTGCATATTTCAGATACTTGACTTCCTGCGGAATAGACTCTTTAGTGCTGAATACGAAGAACTTGGCATAACGCACACGACCTACGGCTTCTGGACAAGGAAGTCCCTCGTCGCCATCATCCCAAAGTTCCACGGAGTTCCAATGCTTCATATTTTCGCTGGTGTCCCAACCTGAAGCCTGAAGTTTCTCGGCAATTGTGATAAGCGCAAGTGAATCACCGGCGCGGTTATCCTCAATCTTCGGAGCCGGTTTCTGCATTACCATAAGTTCCGCCGGCTTTTCCAGCTTGACAGAAGCATCTTTAGGCACGAACTTGACTTTCACAGAGCGCTCTTCCGGATCCGGATTCATCTTCCAGTCGAAACGGATCTTCACTGTACGGGGACGCGAGCCTCTATCCAGTTCCACCGCGTATTTCGCAGGGCTGAGCCAGTCATACTTACCGCTGTTTTCGATTTCAATGTCAAATTCCACATTGGTAGTGACAGAAAGTTCGAAATAACGCTTGTTATACAACGCTGAATTCTCGACTTCAACCTCTTCCTTATTCAGGGAAATCATCTTGCCGTAGCCTATCTGATTCACTGTAATTAGTTTTGCAGGTTCGCCATTCGGAGAGAAACGGACAGTCGCTTTTCTAACGTCATTCACAAGTGTCGAGTCAATTCTGATGCTGCATTGTGCAGCTCCAACGCCATTTGCAGGAGAGATGGTCACCCATGGCTCAGAAGCCAGAGCCACCCACTCTGAAGCGGAAGAAATGTTCAACAATTCTTCGCCGCCCTCGGCACCGACAGTTATTTCTTCTTTATCTACATTGAAGCCTGTAATCTTGCCGTCTTCATTGTTGCAGGAAGACAAGATGCCGACAAGTGCGACAAGTGCAAGACCAAAATTTGATATATGTTTCATATTTCTCATGTTTCTGTATCCATTTAGTCCAGGTCAAGAAAATCACAGCCTCGGATATCCTGTGTAGAATCGTATATGAGCATTGTATAGCCGGCCTTGATATATGCGGCAATGGTGCTCAGATCTATGGAAATGTCAGGATTGTCAGCTATCTCAAGTATTCTGAGACGGGATGTGAACGTATCTTCAATCTTGCCGAGATTGTTCGAACCGATGAAAAATCTGGTAAGACTAGGACACTGATAAAGTCCGGTAGGCCACTCCTTCAGAATTCTGGTTCCCTTCTCATCCCTCTGGTGACGGATATTGAACACGTCCAGACGGTCGCAGTTCAGCGGATTATATGGGAACTTGGAGAAACAGTTGTAGCTGATATCCAAGCCGTACAGATAAGGAATATTGGTCGGCAGGAAATCGTCAGGGAGACTGCTGAGCTTGTTGTAGCTAAGGTCGAGTACCTGAATCATCTTACTCTTTGGACCTGTCATCGAACCCTTAGGAATGCTCTTCATTCCATTTCCGGCGAGTGTCAATGAGTTAAGAGGAGAACCTTTGGCAACGAGTACTGCAGGGAATGTTTCAAGCTTATTGTAAGACAAGTCTATACTGCTGGTATTCACACCCTTGTGCGCATCACCATTTTCAAATCCGGTTATCTTGTTGTATGCGAAGCTGATAGATGAAATGACGTAGTTTGACTTCGCATTGAACACATCCGGGAAAAGTTCAATTTCGTTATGATTGCATGAGATGGTTTCCGTCTCACCGTTATATCCGAAGAAAAAGCCGTCAGCAGCATGAGGAATCGACTTGAGCTTGTTATAGTCCAGGTAGCACTTCACGATATGTACCTCCTTGCCGAACGGATGGATTGTCTCAAGTTTGTTGTGCTGAAGATCCAGCAGGCTGAGCTTCACCATCTTGTTCAATTTCTCATAAGCAGGTGTCTCGACAAGGTTGTTGTGACCCAGATACAGGAGCTGAATCTTAGGTCCGGCAACACCATCGATGATTGTTTCCCAATCTTTCTTGAGCTGTTCGCCGGAAATACCTGCATTGTGGGCAATGTTTACTGACACGATTTCAGGAAGAGACGAGAGCATTTCCACCGGCAATGAAGTCAGTTTCGTGCAGTTGTAAACCTCCACATCGGTAAGGTTGGTCATATCGGACCATTTCCAGGTATCTTTCTCTGCATAGAACTCAGAAGACGGGTCCACTTCCCTCCAGAAATTCTCCGATGTGATAGGAGAATTCGCAAGATAGAACTGCTGGAGGTTGGTCAAACGCATCACTGCACGTGAAATACCGGTAATGCCGTTTGTCATAACGCCTGTAACCACGTCAGCCATAAGATGTATTCTGGAATTCTTGATAGGACGCATAGCAACATTGCTGTTGATAGACTCCTGGAGTTCCTTGGAAAGTCCTTCCCTACCATCTCCTGCAAGGAAATGCAAATCATAATCATAGCGTGCAGCCATCTTCTCGTCTTCGGTCATATTAGCCTTGAGAGATTTGACGAACTTGCCGCCGACCTTTTCATCATGGGTACCGATTGAGAGAATCTGAAGTTTGGTAAGCTGTCCGATAGCGTCAGGAATAACTCCTTTAGCGCCGAAACCTACCAAAGACAATGTCGTCACACGGCCATCTTCGTCCAAAGATACGCCAGGCTGCTTGCCCCACATGTCAATATCCCTGTTGAAATTCCAGTTGCAGCCGGCAGCGGCAGCCTCTCCGAAATAGCTCCAGTGCTCACCGTCCAAGGCCTCCCATATAGCTTTCAGGGCAATGTAGTCTTTTATAGTCTCACTTGTCTCACTGAGAGTTACAGGAACTTCAACATCACGTGTAATCTTATTATCCTTCACCGTGAAGAAGTCACTGGCTATGGATGCAGTCTCAAGAGGAGTCCTGCCCTTCTTGTCCGCGTAGCTTGAATAACTGGTTACCTGATATTTGCCGGCTTTCAGCCAAACAATTGTGTCACATACACTGTAAGACGTTGCAGGGTTGGTACCTGGTTTACCACCGGTATGAAAATCCTCGGTATAGGTCACCGGGACAGCCTTCACGGTAACAATCTCCTGAGTATCCTGATTCTTCATAGTCAGGTCAACAGCCTTGATTTTACTGAGTGGGTATGCTGTAGGTGTACCGCTAGCCTTGGTGGAAGCGACAATATTCTTCACCAGTTTGAATGATGCCATACCGCGTTCAACTGCGTCTACGAAGATATCGTAAACAGCCAATCCATTCTCCACGATAGTAAATCTGTTATTTTCGGAAATAGTGCCGGTATACAATTCATTGTCAAGGTTGTCGAAGAGATTGTATCCTATAATGACATATTCGCCGGTAAGGAGCTGAAGCTTGTCACTCCTAAGTCCGAATTCTGCATTTTCGGCATTGTAAGAATTCAGGACAAGTGTCTGGGAGATTGTGGCTCCCTCGTGCTGGACGATTACCTGAACCTTGCACGCATCATGCAAGTAGGACAATTTATCCACTGTAGCCTTAACAGAAGCTTCCTTATACAAGCGGAACTGTACATATCCGTATCCTGCGGCCTTGTCCTCCTCCTTGCTGCAAGATGCCAAAGCACCGCAGAAAACGGAGAATGCAAGCACGGAAGCCAATGTCTTTAATATATTCTTGAATTTCATGTTCATCGTTTTCTATTATCTGAATACAACTACCTTCAGAACTTTTTCCGGCATTTTTTCGGAACCGCCAGCCGGGGTTTTAGTCTTTAGTTTTACAAAAATGTCACGAACCAGTCCGGCACTCTTCACATTGACATAGCACATGAACCAGTCATCCCACAAGCTATACTCCGACTTGGACTTGTCCATCAAGTCCTTAGCATAAGTACCATCTGTGTTATAGATTTCATAACCATCGAATATGCTCTGTTTGTCAATCGATGCCTCATTGTATCGTGTAAATATGAGAAGGGAAGTACCATAGGCAACATTGGAAACGAAAGCATTGTCTGTTCCGAAATGCTCCCTGCAGAAGGCAAGTTCCTCCGAATCGGTAATCTTCTCATAACCATAAAGCCTGTTCCATGTAAGACCATTGCGGAGGTCAAGTTCCCGACTTTCATCATCCATCTGGAATGCTTCGATAAGGATATTCGCAGAATACTTATTCATCATTTTCTGATAATAGGTTCCGGCAGCGATATCCTTATTGACCTTGTCATACACTGCTTCAGGAACTGCGATGATAGCGCCTACGCGTGAAGGAACAGATGAAGGGTCAACGGTAATCTTGGCCAACTGCGGATTTGATGCGTCCTTTTCGGCGTGAATCCACTCGGAAGAAGGACGAACAACCTTACCGTTCTTATCAGTCTCGAACATTATGAACTTATAGGCATCGTTTCGTGCGACAACCTTCAGACTGACACACTCCGTTGTCTTCATCAATGAACCTTCGATCGGCTTGCCTGTAATTTTGTCGTATTTACCCAAACCACTGGTAAATGTCTTACCATCGAAGGAAACGACCTGCTGATAAAGTTCATTTTCGTTCCAGCCCGTATTTGTCTTGGCCTGAATGCTGATGTAGCTCTCATCTACGCCCTTATATATAATAGGATAAGAAGCGATAACTTCTTTCTTGTCATCGTAGATTTCGAGATTGACGTTGTCAGACTTGGAAATCGGGCGGGTGATATAATCATTCTTCACCATGATTCCCGTCTTGAGCTCCTTACCTGCCTCGCCGGCTACAGCCGCCATGAAATCCAACTGGTCCAGGACATTGGAAGTGAACTCAAAATTAGTCTCGACGTGGAAGACAGCATACACGGAATTCGTGATTACGAGTTCCTTTACTTCATTGCCTTCTTCGTCAGTTATTTTGACAGAATAAGCTTTCGCGTCTCTGATTACCTTGGCAATGACTTTTTCCATTCCGCCCATATTCAACTTGATCTGTGCTTCGGTCTCCGTAAAGCCTTGTCCGCTCTCAAGCACCTTTACCTTGACACTCTGATCACCAGGCAGGCCGGAAATGTCGAACACTTCCATATTCGAGTCAATGAACTTGACCCATGGAGCTGAAGAAACCAGTTTCCATTTTTCGACGGCATGGAAATTCAGAGTTTCTTCCTGACCGGCAGCAATTGTAAGTGTCTGTTCTTCAGGAAACTGTATAGATTCATTATTATCATCCCCACAGGAAAAAGCAGTCGACATCAAGAATGCTGCTGTTACCAAAAATGCTGATATAATCTTTTTCATAATCCTTGTTTTTTAAGTGCTGCCGCCTCGTCCTCGCTTATCCATCTCATGATGGCACCGAATGTACCCACAGTGCCTACGCCGTCTACACGCAGGGTCATATACAGGAGCACAAACTTTTCGAAAGTGTTATAAAATGACGGATATGTAACAGGAGAAGTCAACAGAATATCTCCGTCGCCGTAGATAGTTCCGAATGCTTCGCCGGTAGATGCGAAAACCTGTTCTTCACAAGAAATGGCCGGCACAAGCAGGTCCTCATTGTGGAACTTCATCTTCAGGTCATGACCATCATAAATGAAATTCTTGAGAATCACCGTATTACTATCATCCGGATCAAGTTCCGTCTGGATCAGTCTCTGGGTAATGCTAGGTATGTATGTATCGAAATATGTACATCTGGTGATAAGGCAATAGCCTGTAAAATCCTTAATATCCAATGGTTTGCATTTCTGCAGGACCACCTTGGCTTCATCTCCGTAAAGAGGAGACTGCAACTCTTTCGGGCAGATCAGCCTGAGAGCGAATCCGAGAGAATCCGTAGGACTGAAATTGTCATACAATCCACGAACCTTGACATTGGCGACACGTTCACCCGCCTTGATGACAACAGTATTACTCTCCAGTTCATAGTGACGTCCCTCGACAGCATTGCTTTTCTTGTCAACGATTTCGACCGCAAACGTGCGATCCGCGCCGTCTGTATACATCGAAACTACAGGAATGTCGAATACTTCCTCACTGTTCTGGATAGGGAGAGTGAACAACGTATCGGAGAACATTATGCACTCCGGCCCGTCATAAGAGACTCTCTCCTCATTGCATCCGGCAACGGACATCAGCAGAAGCGCCGAAGCCGGAAGGACCACAAGTAATTTATTCATTGATGTTTTCATAATCTTAACCGATATTACCTATTGCTTTCATTTGGCTGGATATCCGCACCTGGAGATTCGATTTCGTGCTGCGGAATCGGCCACACGAACAGAGGGTCATCCTTAGCTACTTTCAGATCGCTCTGGGTGAAATATTCCGCGCTTTGGTCTGATACTTTACGCTCGAAACCTTTGTGCCAACGCTTGAGGTCATTCAGGCGGAAGCCCTCCATATAGAGTTCCTTGACACGCTCTTCTTCAATGATAGTCATGGCATTGGACCCGTCCATAGCCGTATTTCCACCATAAGAAGAGTAACGCGCACTACGGATTGCGCTTATGTCCTTGCCGGCTTTTCCATATTCAGGAGCATCTTTCCGGACATAAGCCTCAGCTCTGATAAGATACTGCTCTGAAAGACGGAGGACCATAGGGATACAAACTCCGAAAATCCTGTAAGGCAGGAACAATTCCTGATTACCATAATATTTATACAGCATAGGCCACTGAAGTCCATGGCTGTAGCCTGTAACTGCGGTCTTGAAGAACGCCCTTGCGCGGAGGTCCGTATTTCCATAAAGATTGAGAACCCATGTAGCAGGCACATAATCCGGTTTGTAGGAAACATTGTCAAAGTTGAAGAAAATCCTTCCGAGAGCCCCGCCATACGAGTTCAATGTCATCGCGACCTTCCAGATAGCCTCGGTAGAATTACCGTAATCCCACATATATTGGTAGAAACTTTCTCCTTTCGTGATTTCAGAAGAACAGCTCGACAATGTGTAGTAACCGCTTTCAATAACCTTGGTGGAATACTTGATAGCCTCATCCCATTTACGCATGTTCAGCGCCAATCTTGCACGGAGGGCATAGCATGTATATTCGTTGAAGTATTCCGTATTGTACAGCACGCCATCTACCGAAGGATTGAAATCATCGCCGAGGTAAAGAAGCTCTGCCGCTTTGTCCAAATCAGCAAGAACAAACTCGTAAGAAGCTTTCAAAGTCGCTCTGCGAACAGGCTCATTGCCGTTATAATGCTCCGTCAGCACTACGCCGAGCCGTTTTTCAGCATCTTCATCGCTGTCATAAGGCTTGCAGAAACATTTGAGCAATTCCGAATAGGCAAGCGCCCTGGCGAAATATGCCTCGCCGCAATATTGGTCGATGCGGTCAAGCTCATCATCATCCGTTGTATTCGCTCTTACCTTGTCCTCCTGGTCCAACAGGAAGTTGGCCCGGTTGATAACGTCATAGAGCGCACCATATACACCTTCGATATCGGTGTTGGTAGCCTTGATCTCATTCCAGCGCCAGATATCACCATAAGTATTGTTGTTTTCCTTTACGCTGAAAACGAAATCCGCCTGAATATCAGGGAGAAGGGTCAATGCCCCGGAATACAGGGAACCGCTCTTGAATGCACTGTAGACTCCAATCATCAGCTGGTTCATGTCATCAGCCGTATTGACTGCTTCATCCATAGGGATGGAATCTGACGGATACTTGTCCAGGCACGAAGTGCATGAAAGTGCCGCAGCTACAGGGAGAATATATTTAAAAAACTTTATCTTCATTTCGTAACCTCCTTAGAATGAAATTTCCAGTCCAATAGTAAACTGACGGGTGGACGGATAAGTCGCCTGATACATGTTGGATGAAACTTCAGGATCGAATCCGGAAAATCCTGTCAATGTCCACAAGTTCTGCCCCTGGACATATACTCTTGCAGATGAGAAGAACTTAGTCTTCTTCATGATACTCTGCGGGAGAGAATATGACAATGTCAGATTCTTCAGACGCATGAACGATACGTTCTCAAGCAGACGGTCGTCGAACTGGAGAACTTCGCCGTATTTAGGGATATCCGTAACGTCACCCGGCTTCTTCCATCTGTCATAGAGAAGACGACGGGACTTGTTATATCCCTCAGCCACAGCACTATTCTCATCGAAATAGCGGTCATTGTTCACAATGTAGCGTTTCGCCATCCAGCTGAATTGTCCGGAAAGCTGAAGGCCTTTCCATGCGAAGGTAAGTCCGAATCCGCCCCACCAGGCAGGCTCGTGGTTCTTGCCGGTCATCACCTTGTCGCTTTCAAGCATGACATTGGTGATTTCACCGTCTTTGGTGTACCAGAGCTGTTCACCGTTTGCTGGATTCACACCTGCATAGCGGTTATAGTAATATTCACTTACGGAATGGCCTACCATGTATTTGAATCCGGTAGTGGAGTTCACATATTCGGTAACGCCATTGTACAATTCAGTAATCTTGTTCTTGTTGTAGGTTACATTCGCATTGACATTGAACGCAAAGTCGTTGGTCCTTACGATGGAAGCGTCAGCACTGAGTTCCAATCCCCTGTTCACGAGGGCACCCATGTTTTTCCAATAGCTGCTCTCACCTGTGATGGAATAAGACTGAGGCACATTCATGAGCATGTCAGTCGTCTTCTTGTTGTAGAGGGTAATTTCAAGGTTCAACCTGTTCCAGAAACCGAAAGTAAGTCCGAGGTCGGTCATCCATGACTTTTCCCAACCTAGTTCCTCGTTGCCGCTCTGGGACGGATAGATACCATTCTCATCCTGGGTACCATAGGTAGGACCTCCTGAAACGAGGGCGAGATGATAGTAGTTCGGGATGGTGGAATTACCGGCCGTACCAGTATTGATCTTGAACCTGGCATTGCTGATCCAGCTCACATCCTTGAGCCAGTTGTATTTTGCATTCCACATGAAACTGCCGCTCCAGAACACGCCCCATCTGTTCTTCTTTCCGAATCGTGATGACGCGTCAGTACGGACAGAAAAGTCCGCATAATATGTGTCATTGTAATTATACTCTCCTCTGAGGAAGAATGCCAACAGAGAGTATGATGAGGTGGAATCACCCCAGCGCGATGCACGGGTTCCGGTAGAGACATTGGTAAGCTTGTCATTGGTCTGTCCCTTGGAATAGACATTGAAACCTTCCGACTTGTAGCTTACAGACTCCTGGCCAACCATGAAATTGAATGAATGGCTATCCTTTACGGTAAATGAATAATTCGCCGTAGTAGTTTCCGTAAGATTCAGCGCATCTGTACTTTGGCGCGCCGCCGTACCGATACCGCCATTGGTGGAAAGGGTCGGGAACGACTGCATGAATGCCGTCACATGCGTAAAGTCTACACCGAATTGAGTGCGAATCGTCAAGCCCTCAATCGGACGGATTTCCGCAAAAGCCGTGGAAATTACCTTATATTTCTTATTTTCAACAGGATTGTTGGCCATCCAGACAATCGGATTCTCAGTAGTTCCAGTCCATGAACCGTCCTGCAATGTCGCCAATTGGCCGTTCTTCTTATAAGGATTCCAGTAAGGAAGCATGAAACGGCTCGCGGAAATAGGCGTCGTCAATGCATATACACCATCATCCGCCTGCTCGACTTCCTCATATGCAGCCATAGTGCTGGTCCCGACTTTAAGCCAGTTGCTGGCCTTTACTTCTGCATTTGTACGGAGATTATAACGACGGAATTTGGAGCTTTGCGCTATACCGTCCTGATCATAGAAACCGCCTGAGACATAATAGTTGAGCCTGTCAGTGGCACGATTGACAGAAAGTTCATAATTCTGCACCGGAGCACAATCATTGAACACCTCGTCAAGCCAGTTGACATTTATCTTGGAGAGCAGGTCATAATCCTTGTTCGCGGTCAACCCGACTTCCTTCTCGTACTGGATTCGCTCCGCAGTGTTCATCATATCCCATTTGGTTCTGGTCATCTGGGAAATACCATACTGCGCACGGAGCGTGACTTTAGCCTTATCCATGGCCAGACCGCGCTTCGTGGTGATGATAACGACACCATTGGAAGCGCGGGCTCCATAGATGGATGCAGAAGCCGCATCCTTGAGCACCGACACCGACTCGATGTCATTAGGACTCAATGTGTTGAAATCCGAACTGGAAATAGGGACGCCATCGAGAATAAAAAGAGGCTCGGTTCCCGCGTAAATGGAGTTGGTACCGCGAATCTTGAATTCGGCAGCCTTGCTTGGCTCACCGGACTGCGAAATAACTGTAAGGCCTGTGCTCTGTCCCTGCAAAGCCTGGTCGAAGCTGGCAGCAGGAACGTTTTCCACAATGTCAGATTTGACGGTTGAAACAGAACCTGCAATGGTTCCTTTCTTCCTGACACCGTAAGCAACGACCACGACCTCGTCCATGACATTGGCCGCTTCCGCAAGTTCCACATTGAGCGTATGAGTAGCAGCGGTAACCGTATGCTTCTGGTCTTGCATTCCCAGATACGTGAATACCAGCACTGCTTCCTTGGCCCCATTGATAGTGATGGTATAGTTACCGTCAATGTCGGTAATTACCCCCCCCCGAACGCCCTCTTGCTGAATCTGAACGCCAATCAAGGTCTCGCCATCAGACTGCGAAGTGACCGTACCGCTCACAGTAAATTCCTGTGCTACAGCAGAAATAGTCGTCAGTAATGCAAAAGAGACAAACAAAAGAATAACTCTCTTCATTTCATTATTGCCTTAGAAATTATTGTTTCCAGCTAAACACGGCAGTCTCAACTGCTCACAAAAAAAATATGCCCCAGCAATCAAAGGATTTTCATCAGAAGAATGCCATAACATAGACATAAGATTTCCAATTGCAAAGAAACAACACTTTTTGATATAATCAAACAATTGTTACCATTTTTGTGATATTTTTTAACTAAAACGATTGAATTTTAATATAAAAATGCTGATAAAACAATAAAAAGATAAGACTGCATAGTAAAATACCATGCAGCCTTAAACAATTATATTCACTTCGTAATAATCTAAAAACTATAAGAATTCGCGAATTAAAACATTATAGATTTTTAGAGTATTACCATTAATACTTACAAACCGTAAGCAATCATCCTTCTAGTACCTGTTCAGCGGACGTCCGCCGGTCATCATGTGTACTTTTCTCTTCACTTCCTCAAGAACGGCATTGTGCTCTTCGAGGGATGCGATCTGCTCAGGGGTCTTCTCGCCCTTGGCCGTGATGGCATCAAGATGCTCGGAAGCTGAAGCCAAAACGCTGTCAACAAGTTCCACGATATCTTCCATATCCTTCTCCACGAAACCTCTGGAAGTTACGGCAGGAGTACCGATTCTGATTCCTGATGTCTGGAATGCTGAACGGCTGTCGAACGGGACCATGTTCTTGTTCACGGTGATGTCAGCCTTGACAAGCTCGGTCTCGGCTACTCTTCCGTTCACTTCAGGGAAACGGGTACGGAGGTCGATAAGCATCAAGTGGTTGTCCGTGCCGCCTGAAACCACCTTGTAGCCCTTGGAAATGAACTTCGCGCACATCGCCTGGGCATTGGCCACGACCTGCTTCTGATACTCCACGTATTCAGGCTGCATCGCCTCGTAGAATGCCACTGCCTTGGCAGCGATGACGTGTTCGAGAGGTCCGCCCTGAATGCCCGGGAACACGCTTGAATTCAAGATCTGGGACATCTTCTTGATTTCACCCTTAGGAGTCTTGCGGCCCTGAGGATCATCGAAATCCTTGCCCATGAGGATGACGCCTCCGCGAGGTCCCCTCAATGTCTTGTGGGTAGTGGATGTCACGATATGAGCATATTTGACAGGATTCTCAAGCAAGCCTGCGGCAATCAGTCCGGCAGTATGAGCCATGTCAATCCACAAAATTGCTCCTACTTCATCAGCGATCTTTCTCATGCGGGCATAATCCCACTCTCTTGAGTAGGCAGATGCACCGCCGATGATGAGTTTCGGATGACATTCGCGGGCAATTTCTTCCATCTTGTCGTAGTCGATTCTTCCGGTCTCGGGATCAAGGCCGTAAGCGACTGCATGATAGAGGATTCCTGACGCATTGACTGGAGAACCGTGAGTAAGGTGTCCTCCCTGAGAAAGGTCGAGGCCCATGAAAGTATCACCAGGATTCAGCAATGCAATTTCAACGGCAAGGTTCGCCTGCGCTCCTGAATGCGGCTGGACATTGGCATACTCGGCACCATATATAGCGCAGAGTCTGTCGATTGCCAGTTGCTCAATCTGGTCCACTACTTCGCAGCCACCATAATAACGCTTGCCCGGATAACCCTCTGCATATTTGTTCGTGCAGATGGAACCCATGGCATCCATAACCTGGTCACTGACATAGTTTTCTGAGGCTATAAGCTCCAAGCCTTGAGACTGTCTCTCTTTTTCTTTCTTGATTAGATCAAAAATCTGTAGGTCCTGTTTCATAAAATCTAGTGTTTATCACTGGTAAGTAATCCTTAAAAACCAGTTATCGCAAATATAACATTAATAATCGATTTTTGATTTATATTTGCAACATATTATTTGCGTTCACTTACTATTTAAAAGCGAATCGCTGATATACAATGTTTTACGGATAACGACAAAATCATGAAAAACAGGAAACTTCTCAATATAGAGCTGGGACGCGTCACCCCGGAACAATACAAGGCATTGCCGGAATCAGGCATAAACATCGTACTGGACAACATCCGGAGCGCCCACAACGTAGGCTCAGTATTCCGCAGCGGGGATTCGTTCAAGGCCGACAAGATATGGCTTTGCGGAATCTGCGCCACCCCTCCGTCTGCCGAAATCCACAAATCAGCCCTCGGCGCGGAATTCAGTGTGGAGTGGGAGTATGCACCTGATACACTGGAACTTGTAAAGCGCCTGCACGAGCAGGGATATATAGTCCTGAGCGTGGAGCAGGCCGTGAATTCCATCAGCCTGGACACCTTCGTCCCGGAAAAAGGCAAGAAATACGCGCTCGTCTTCGGCAATGAGGTGGACGGGGTCCAGCAGGAAGTCGTGGACGCATCTGACGGCGTCCTGGAGATTCCGCAGTACGGGACCAAGCACTCGCTGAACATCTCCGTCACAGCAGGCATTGTACTGTGGCATTGCCATTGCGCAAAAAAATAAGCCCCTCCCCTGAAAAGGGAAGGGACTTGACATCGTCATGCGGGCTCTGGAAAAGCCCACTTATCCGAGAATTTATTTTACCGGTCTGATAACCACATTGAACTCGTACTCGGCAGGCTTGACGCGGTAAGGCTCAAGAGGCCATGAGTACCATGAGTCAATGCCGCCCACGCCCATTTCCTTGAGGTCGAAATTCACGTAAGTCGTTCCGAGCGAACGCGCATCATTGTGTGCAAGCGGAAGCAGCTCAAGTGAATGAGTAGCATTTCCCTGCTGGGTGTTGGTAGGATTCGGCCTAGGCATAGGGTTCGTCAATGCTGAATCCATTTCCTTCTGGCTGAACGGAAGAGCCGAACCGCTGAAGAGCACGTCAGATGTAATCTCCAGACCTGTGCCGGCAGGATTGACAACCTTCAGCCATCTCAAGTCTGACTTGGTGCCGCAAGACTGCGTACGCACATATCCGTACCAATACTGGTCCTGAACGCGCTGGGTATAATGTCCCACAAGCGCACCTGACTTCCTGTCGCAATAGTTGTCCCAAGGACCGCGTCCGTAGAAATCAAGGGTAGAGTACTCACCCGGCATAGCCAGTTTCATACCGAAACGGAAGAGGCACGGTGCCTTGGAAAGTTCACCTGCATCATTCAATTTCTCCGATACTCGGATGGAACCGTCAGCATGAACCTGATAAGACATTGTCACGAAACAATACTTCCCGAACGGAGCATATTTCACGTCAACTGTATAATAACCGGCATTTTTCGCTACGTCGAAAGCTGCCACGGCATATTCAGGATATCTCCACATCTTGAGCTTGTCATGCATGACAGCACCCATGTCATTTTCAAGCGGTGCCCTTCCGAATGACGGCATAAGCGCCTCTTTCAGAATCTCCTGGCCTTCAATCATATAGCTTGCCAATGCACCTGTAGCCTTGTCGAACACAGCTTTCCATTCAGCGATTCTGTCGCCTTCCGGCATTTCAGCATATATGAATCTTCCGGAGAACACGGCATTGCCGTCAACATCTGTATAAGACGGGAGAGCGTCAACGGAAGCAGAGCCTGCAACGAAAGCATTGACAGGAGCCTCATATATCGGGAGCTGGTCGTAAGCGACCTCGTAGCCGGCAGGCAACAGGCCGTCCTGTGCTTTGAGCAACCAGCTGACTTTCAGATAGATATCAGTATCGCGACCGTCCTCGCCATTGAACCTTACGCATGAGTCAGAGGTAGCAAGAGTCTTCACGGCTGCAGCGAGCATATCGCGTTTGGTAATGCCGAGGCCTACGGAAACCGTCTCGCCAGGAGCGGCAACGACGTTCTCGATCACGCCGGACAATGCATTTTCACCGCCGACAACGACAGTCCATACCATACGGTAACGTGAAAGATCAATGAAGAAGTTCTCATTGTAGACATTGACCTTGAACTCGGTATTGTCGTCCATGAGTTTGTCATTGGAAGCATTGTCTGCCGCAGATGTCAGGATAGAACGGTGCTGGTAGCCGATTTCATAAGCCTGAGGATGCCATGAGCGGTCAGCGGCGATGAAGCCGTTGCAGTTGAACGATCCGTCAGATGCGTCATAATCATTGCTGTCGCCACCGTAGATGAAGATGTGGTCAGTACCATATTTGGCAGGATCGACCTTCTTGCAGATTGCCTGGTCCACGAAATCCCATATGAAGCCTCCCTGATACAGAGGATATTTGCGGATAAGGTCCCAGTACTCCTTGAAGTTACCGTTGGAGTTGCCCATCGCATGAGAGTACTCGCACTGGACAAGAGGTCTGTCAGGATTGGACTTGAGGTATTTCTCGCAATCCTCAGGAGAGATGTACATCGGGCAATAAATATCCGTATTGCGGTTCAGCAATGCTCTTTCATACTGTACCGGACGGGTCGGGTCATAAGCCTTGATCCAATCATATACCCTCTCGAAGTTGATGCCGTTGCCGGCCTCGTTTCCCATACTCCAGATAATCACGGAAGGATGGTTGTAGTCACGGTAAACCATGCGCCGGTTACGGTCCATGTGGGCAGCGAAGTAATCCTCGCGATGTGCAAGGGATTTCTCCTCATAGCCCATGCCGTGGGACTCGATGTTCGCCTCGTCCACTACGTAGATACCATACTTGTCGCAGAGAGCATACCAGATAGGGTCATTCGGATAGTGCGAAGTTCTTACAGCATTGATATTCAACTTCTTCATTATCCTGATATCTTCGATCATCTCCTCCTCGGAAACCACGTAGCCGCCGTAAGGGCTCATCTCGTGACGGTCGGTACCCTTGATGAGGATAGGCTTGCCGTTCACAAGAAGCTGCTTGTTGCGGATTTCCACGGTCCTGAAGCCGAAAGGCACGGAAGCGCTCTCGATCACGCCCTTCTTGTCGGCAACCTTGACCTTCAATGTATAAAGGACCGGAGTCTCAGCCGACCAGAGCTGCGGATTCTCCACGTTTCCGGTAGAGCTTACGACAATGTTGCCGTCCTGTGCCTTCTCGCGGCCTTTGCCGACAGTCTCGGTGAAAGAGGCCACGCTGTTGCCGCAAGGGTCGATCACCTCGTACGAAACGGTGGTGATGCCAGGTGTGACGATTGATTTCAATGTCAGTTTACCATCCATGCCGCCGCTTACGTTCACGTCCTCAAGTCTCTTCTGCTCACGGGTATAGACATACACGCCGCGTGCGATTCCGGAGAATCTCCAGAAGTCCTGGTCCTCAAGATAAGTGCCGTCGCACCATCTGAAGATTTCCAGGGCAATGCTGTTTTCACCAGGATGCACATAAGATGTGATGTCGAAACGTGCTTCGAGCTTGCTGTCTTCGCTGTAGCCGACTTCCTTGCCGTTCACCCATACACGGACATTGGATGTGGCGGAACCGATGGCCAGGCACACCTGATGTCCTTTCCAATCAGCAGGAATATCGAAAGTACGTCTGTACTGTCCTACGTGATTGTTCTCCTCCGGTATATAAGGAGGGTTGTTTTCGAAGTGGCCGCGCCATGCGTAACCTACGTTCACATAGAGAGGATCGCCATATCCGTTCAATTCCCACATTCCGGGAACAGGCATCGTCCCCCATTTGGAGTCATCGAAAGACAAGGCCTGGAAACCGATAGTTCTTTCAGCGACCGTACCATAGAACGCGAATTTCCAGTCTCCGTTCAGAGACAATGTCTTCTGCTGTTCAGTTACGAATGTCGCCCTCATAGGCAAGCGGTTGACCGCAAATACTCCGGGGTCTTGCCAATCCTTCATTTTCTCAGAAGGAACACCGGCAGCTGCCGCTGACAACGCACAAAGCGCTGCACCGGCAAAAAGGATGTTTCTTTTAAAATTCATTATAATTTATTATTGGTTATTTTGTTTTATATTTGATATACAACTAGTTAGATCATCTCCATGTCGGATTCTTCTATCCAGCCCTGACGTCCGTCGGAAAGGGAAATATTCTTCCACTCCCCTACGGTATCCAGAACCGTAACCTTGGTTCCCTCATGAAGGACGAACAAATCCTTGGACGAATCCCTGGATGGCGAGCTTTTCACGGAAGCCACCGGCTTCATGACAATCGCCCCGTCTGCCCTCAAATAAGAATTTCTCTGCCACCGCGCCATGCCGAAAGACGATGCCGACAATATCAGGGCGACAATGCTGCAATAAAAACCGGTCCTCCGGAGGCCTCTGGACGCTCCCAGTCTGAAAACCAGGAACAATGCCAGGGCAGCAGCAAACAGCACGATGGAAATGACTGCCCAAAAATCCGACGGCATCAGATAGCATACTTTCCGGGCCCAGCTCTTCAAAACGAATTCCGGCACGGCATCTATCTTGTCGCGTATCAAGCTGTTGGCGAAGTCCAGATTGATTCTGGCATCTTCAAATGACGGCGAAATCTTCAATGTCCGCTCATAATACAGTATGGCATGAGGATAATCCCCCGACTTGAAATAAGCATTGCCGAGGTTGTAGTACAATTCCGGGGAAACGACGCCGACAGATTCCAGCGCCTCCAGGCTTTCAGTGCACTCTGACCAACGCCCGTCGGTATATGCCTGCACTCCCTTGCTCCAGAGCGAATCCAGATATGCCGTATTCTCCGCATGCGTAAGGCCCGGAATCATCAGCATTGACATGATCAGAATCATTGCCTTGGCCGCGGACGTATTTTTCTTATGTGTCTTCATGACAGAATCAATGGATGAAATCACCTTTACAGCTTCATTGTAATGAGTATTCATGGCCTCGTTGCCGCCGTCCGGAGAGTAACGGGCGAACTCGCAGGCGTCCAGAAGAGCCACGAACCGCGCGGAAAGTTCCTCGGCGACTCCGGCCTCCTTCAACATTGCCGCTATATTTTCCTTGCTGAGGTCTTCGGCTCCGATGTTCATCTTGTCGGATGCAAATCCGAGCAACGCCTTGTGAAGTTCCTCATAGAAAGCAGAATACAGATTCTTCTGGAGATATCCGGCTGCCATTTTCAGACGTCCGAGCGCCATTTTGGTCGCTTTCCTGTTCTTGTTCCCGACGACATCGGCACGACGCGCCTCCATACCTTTCATGAGATACCACAACAGCCCTGCGACAAGCAGTATCAATGCTGCCGTAACCCAGTACCACAATGAATCCACGAAGAATACCGTCCTGAACTTATATGACGGCTGACGGGTGCGGATAAAGCGGATATCCTCGCCGAGGTTCTTCACGCTCTTGCGGTCAGGCATGACCAACTGTGACGTAGAAGCCTGAGTTTCAGCGACATCCCCTTTCTCGACATTGAAAGTGATCGGGCCGGTCGAGATGGTTTCATATTTACCGGCATTGACATCGTAGTAAGAGTATTCTATCGGGGCGATGGTGAACTCGCCGTGGCTTCTCGGGATGAACGGATATTCGAACACCTTGCTTCCTGACGTGCCGCCGGTAGTCTTGTCGGTATTTTCCGTCGTCTTGGTATCATAGACATCCATGTCAGCCGGGAAATTGACCTTCGGAGCTTCCAGCAGCGACACGTTTCCACGTCCGGAGACAGTGACTGTCAATGATGTAGCCTCATGCATCTTCAACTGGTCCTTGCTCAGGCTCGCTGAAATACGGAAACTGCCCACGCCGCCTCCGAATGTGGCAGGCGCTCCGGAAGGAAGAGGATTGACATGCACATGCACGGCCGGAGTGGTCACGCGCTTGCGCACCGTCATGGTATTGTCATCGAAAAAGCTGTCGAAAATGCTGTTTCCGCGCGACGGCCTCCTGACATTGACCAGGCATACCAGCTCGGCAGGGTCGATTACAAGGTTTCCAACCTGCTGAGGAATAAGTACATAGCGACGGAGCAATGCCGAATTATACAGCCTTCCGTCCACTTCTTCCCTCTGGAAGTTGATATTGTTCGGTGCAGCTGTTTCCTGACTCCAGAAGCCGTTGAATGCCGGGAATTTCGCACCTTCGAATCCCGCGATATCCACGTTCTGATATAGTTTCAATTCTGCCGTAAGCGGCTGGCCTACAACTGCCGATGTGCGGCTCACCGTAAATTTCAGGAACAAATCCTTGGATGAAATCGTTCCGGACGGCTTGGTCTGCTGCGTGTTCCCCGAAGATGCGCCCGACTGTGCGGATGCAGAGGAATCACTTGCCAGCACTTCGACGGCTGTCGGGACTGACGTTATCGTCTCTCCCTTCATCTTGGCCGTAGCAGCCGGCAACTCGAATTTTCCGGTTTTCTTCGGAGCCAATATGTACGTATAGGTAAACTGCGATGACTTGGAACGCTTGCCATTGATGACACGGATGCTGGTCGACTCTCCCCTCTGCGGTCCCCAGACCAGAGTGAAATCATCTCCAGGATTCCAATTGAAATTCGACGGACGATCCTCACCCTCAATGATGAAGGTCACATTGAACTGTTCGTCTGAACCCACAATGTTAGGCGCTTCCACCGCTATCTTCGTCTGCGCAGCCGCCACGAAGCAGACTGCCGCCATCACTAATGCCAATGCAATTTTTCTTGTCAATGATTTCATAATAAATCCTTTAACAGCTTACCAGTTCTTGTCCTTCTGTCTTGATTTCAGGGCTTCTGCCTTCTCTTTGTTGACCTTGTCCTGTGTCTCTTTCTCCTTCGCCTGGATGGCTTTCAGCATCTGCTGGGCCTGCTGAGGGGAAATTTTCACAGGCTGCTGGCCGCTCTGACCATCCTGAGGATTGTTCTGTCCCTGATTATTCTGGTTCTGATTGTTGTCCTTATTGTTGTCTTGATTCTGCTGGTCCTTGTTCTGGTCCTGATTCTGATCTCCCTGACCATTCTTGTCGTCATTCTGCTGATTCTGGTCATTGTTCTGTCCGCCTCCGCCATTTTTCTGATTCTCCAGCATCTTCTTGGCATAGATGTAATTCTCCTTCGCATCCATGTCTGCCGGATTGCGGAGAAGCGCCTCCTTGAAAGCATTGACAGCACCCTGCCAATCTTTTTTCTCTATCGCAATATCACCCGTATTGTAGTAATAATCAGCAGCATTGGCAGTAGCAGGTGCGGTTTCCTTGATCTTTTCCATCACCTTGGCCGCCTCATCGAAATTGCCCTGGCGGTAGAGATTGGACGCAAGGTTGTAATTCGCGGCAATCGACGTGGAATCCTTCACGAGCGCCTTCCTGTAATCAATGTCAGCCTCACGCCAGTTTTCCTTGCGGAACTGTCTGTTGCCGGCACGGACGTCGCGCCTGTCCACCTGGGCAGACATTGACAATGCCCCCAGCAGGAACGCAGTGGCGACAGCAATTATATGTTTCAATCTTATTGACATAATTACCTATTTATCAAATATATGACGCAATACTTTCCGTTCGCCGACAAGCATCTGCAGGACCAGGAGTCCGAGCGCGATGGCGAAGAAATACATATATTGCTCGTCATATTCTTCGAAAACTATGGAATTGAACTCCTCGTCATTGAGCTTGCGGATATTGTCAATGACTGGGTTCAGTCCGAATTCATTGTTGCCGGCATGCACGTACGCACCATTGCCCGCCTTCGCGACTTCTTTCAATGTCGCCTCGTCCAGTTTCGTCACGACGATATTGCCCTGGGAGTCTTTCAGCAGACCGCCTTTCATCGGAATCGGCTGTCCCTGAGCGGATCCCACGCCGATAGTGTATACGGAAATGCCCATCGAAGCCGCCGTTTTCGCCGCCTCCACGGGATCGTCCTCATGATTCTCACCATCAGTTATGACAATGATGGCGCGACTGTTTTCGCTCTGGGCGCTGAAACTCTTGATACACGTGTTGATGGCATCGCCGATGGCAGTTCCCTGGACAGGGACCGACTCCGTGGAAATATTGCCCAGGAACATCTTGGCGGACACATAATCGGTCGTGATAGGCAGCTGGACAAATGACGTTCCGGCGAAAAGAACCAGTCCGATGCGGTCACCGTTCAGTTTGTCCACCAGTCTGGAAATCGCCAGCTTGGCTCTCTGGAGACGGTCCGGGGAATAGTCCTGCGCAAGCATTGAATTGGACACGTCCAGCGCAATCATCACCTCGGCGCCCTTGCTCTGGTGTTCCTTCAGCTTGGCGCCTATCTGAGGCCGTGCCAATCCTATGCTGAAGAACATGAAGGCCAATGAGAAAAGTATCATCCCCACCCAGCCTTTCGTCTTCGAATATGAAGGCATCAACTGCTTCACCAGCGCCTCGTCACCGAATTTCCTGATGCGTCTGGTGCGGCCATATTGCACCAACCCGTACACTATCAGGAAAACAGGTACGAGCAGAAGCAACAACAGATATTGAGCCTGTGCAAAATATATCATAATCCAATCCTCGTTTTATGGCAATCTCCTCAAAATGAAACTGATAAGCACTTCCAGCAGCAGACAGGCCAGGGCGATGAGCGCAAATCCGGTAAACAGTTCCTTGTAGATAGGGAAACTGTCGATCGTGGTACGCGCCTTCTCCATCTTGTTGATTTCGCTGTAGATTTCCGAAAGCTTGGTATTGTCCGTAGCACGGAAATATCTGCCGCCTGTGGTTTCGGCTATGTTTTTGAGAAGATTTTCATCAATTTCCACCTCGACATTCTGCATCTGGACACCCCAAGGGGTCATCACAGGATATGGCGCAGTACCATTGGCACCGACACCTATCGTATATACGCGGATGCCGTAGGTCTTGGCGATGTCCGCCGCGGTCTGCGGGGTGATTTCACCGCTGTTGTTCACACCGTCGGTCAGAAGGATGACCACGCGGCTCTTCGCATCGGAGTTCTGCATCCTGGCCACGGCTGTCGCCAGACCGTTTCCGATTGCGGTTCCGTCTTCGATAAGGCCGGTCTCGATTTCCTTCATCAGGTTTATCAATGTCGCCCTGTCGGTCGTCAGCGGGCACTGCGTGTAGCTCTCCCCCGCGAAAACCACGATTCCCATCCTGTCGGAAGGGCGCTGCGATATGAATTCTATGGCAATGTCTTTAGCCGCACTGATTCTGTCCGGCGTGAAATCGCGTGCCAACATACTGGTAGACACGTCCATAGCAAGCACTATGTCAATGCCTTCCGTATCTATCTTGTCCATCTTGGTGGACGATCTCGGTCTGGCAATAGCGATTATTATCATGACCAGGGCAATGGTCCTGAGCAAGAAAGGCAGGTGTCGTATCACACCCAGTACAGAACGTCCGCCGGCCTTCCAGAATTTGATATCCGGAACACGCAGGTGCGGCCGTCTTCCGCTGAGTTCAATATAGACATAATGAACCAGCATGAGCGCCGGAATGACCAGCAGCCACAACAATGCAGGATACTCAAAGAACATTTCCTTCCTCCTCTTCTTCTGATTTCCATGTAGATGTCACGAACCTTATCGCCGACGGCAATGCCTTGGCATTTTCCTCATCCGACACAGTCATCTTGGCGAATTTCACAAAGTCAGAGGTGACGAACAGGTTTCTGGCTTCTTCCATGAGCGACTGCGGTATCTCCTTGTCTTTCAAGCCCTCGAAGATTTCCGCAGTGGTCATTTCCATGGCGCTGACACCGAAACGGCCGACAATATATTCCCTGAGGACATCAGTGATACCGCTGTAGAACTGCTTCTGCTTTTCAGGCACCCAGAGTTTGTTTCCGCGGAACTTGTCCAGTTTTCTGAGGGCCACGATGTACGGAGGCTCGTTCGTATGTCCTTCTCCCGCCAGGTTCTCCTTCCTCTTCTTGTACAGGTAAACACAAAGTGCCACCAGCGCGGCAAACAGCAGCACGCCAAGTATATACGGCAACACTTCCTTGAAGGTCACCGGATAGCGGATCTGTCCTTTTATGTCGTGAGGCTTGTAAGTGGCCGTATCCACAGGCATTGACATTACCTGAAGGTCCATTCCCTTGAATACCAATGTGTCGACAGTTCCGTCAGGGGCCATTCTGCCGACAGCGATATCCGGAAGCCTGTAGTTTCCTTCATCAAATGAGGTGATGACGAAACTTCCCTCCAGGTCCATCTCATTTTTCTTCTTGCGGAACTTCAATGTATCGAGTTTCCAGTCACTTACGACTTCTATGCTGTCCATCACGCCATGTGACAGGTCAGGAAGCCCGAGTGCGGTACCGGCTTTCACATTTTCCAACCGGAATCCGTATCGGAGCTGGTCGGCGATCAGCACGGAATCCCGTTTCTGAAGCTGCTCCAGAAAAGCATCCCCGGCAGGGACAATGCCTTTATGCCCGGCTGAAGGTGACTGGGCTCCAGACGCCACAGCCATGACCACAGCCGGCACTATGCATGCAATCTTCAGTAATCCTTTCATTTTCATTATCTTCTGTCGAAAAACGCCATCAATCCTTTAACATAATCCGAACCGGTGGAAATGTCCACGCTGTCTATCTGGTACTGGCGCATCAGCTTGGTAGCCTTCATATCAGCGTCCTGTGCAGCTTTCGCGTAGGCTTCCCTTACTTTCGAACTGGAGGTGTTTATCCAGGCAGTTTCGCCGGTCTCGGAATCCTTGACATTGACAAGACCTATGTCGGGTATTGTCCTTTCCCTCGGGTCGAAGACCTTGATGACCGACAGGTCATGTCTGCCGGCAGCCACTTTGATGGCGTCTTCGTATCTCGGGGCACCGCTAGCATCCGTGTCCATCATATCGGAGAGCAGAAACGCTGTGCATTTCTGTTTTATGGCATTGGTCAGGAACCTGAGCGCTCCGCCGATGTCGGTGCCGGAGGATTCGGGTTTCAGTTCAATGATTTCCCTGATGATGCGGAGGAGATGGCTGCGTCCCTTGCGGGGCGGTATGAATTTCTCTATCTTGTCGCTGAAGAACAGGGCTCCGACCTTGTCATTGTTGATGATGGCGGAGAATGACAGGACAGCGGCAATTTCCGCGAGCATGTCGCGTTTGGTGCTGCCTACGGTGCCGAAAAAGCCTGAACGGCTGATGTCGACCAGCAGCATGACCGTCATTTCACGCTCCTCTTCGAATACCTTCACGTATGGGGCACGAAGACGGGCCGTGACGTTCCAGTCCATGTTTCTGACGTCGTCACCATATTGATACTCACGCACTTCGCTGAAGGCCATTCCCCGTCCCTTGAACGCAGAATGGTACTCTCCCGCGAATATCTGATGCGAGAGAGCCCTTGTCTTTATCTCTATCTTCCTGACCTTCTTCAGCAGGTCGCTTGCGGAGTTATCCATGATTATGGCACTATGACGGCGTTAAGAACCTGTGATATGATATTTTCTGTGGTAACGTTCTCAGCCTCAGCTTCGTATGTAAGACCGATACGGTGACGCAAGACTTCATTGCAGACGGCGCGCACGTCTTCCGGAATCACATATCCTCTTCTCTTTATGAAGGCATAGGCTTTGGCAGCCATGGCGAGGGATATGCTGGCACGTGGTGAAGCGCCATAGGAGATGAGTCCGGAAAGGTCCTTGAGGTTATAGTCCTCAGGGGTTCTGGTGGCATAGACGATGTCCACAATATATTTCTCGATTTTCTCGTCCATGTAGACGTCGCGGACTACCTGGCGTGCCCTCACGATGTCTTCAGGTGAGACAACAGGCTGAGCCTTAGGGAATTCGCCGGTATTGTTCATGCGGATAATCTGGCGTTCCTCGTCTTTCTTAGGATAGGACACCACGACTTTCAGCATGAAACGGTCCACCTGCGCTTCCGGGAGCGGATAGGTCCCTTCCTGTTCGATAGGGTTCTGGGTAGCCATGACCAGGAACGGCTCAGGGAGCTTGAATGTCTGTTCTCCGATGGTCACCTGTCTTTCCTGCATCGCTTCGAGGAGGGCCGACTGCACCTTGGCAGGAGAACGGTTGATTTCATCCGCAAGTACGAAATTGGCGAAGATTGGGCCTTTGTGCACTTCGAACTGTTCGTTCTTCTGAGAGTATATGAGTGTTCCCAAAACGTCGGCAGGCAGAAGGTCCGGGGTAAACTGGATTCTGCTGAATTTAGCGCTGACAGCTTGTGCCAATGTATTTATAGCCAATGTTTTAGCAAGTCCAGGGACACCTTCGAGGAGAATATGGCCGTTAGCGAGGAGGCCTATGAGCAGGTTCTCCACCAGCTGTTTCTGTCCGACAATGACCTTTCCCATTTCCATGGAGAGAAGGTCCACGAAGGAGCTTTCCCGCTGGATGCGGTCATTGAGTTCCTTGATATTAACACTATCCATCATCTATGTTATTTAATTTCTTACTTTTCCAATGTTTTACCTTCGTTCGGGCTGTTACCATGAATTGGCAGGGCCCGCGCGCTTTTATTTCGTTACCCCCTCCCTAAATCCCTCCCCTCGGGGTGAGGGACTCATATCCAACCTTTACTTCAACCATCTTTCGACGCTATGAGTCTACCTCTGTTCGGCGGTGGTGGGACGCAAGCAGGGCCCGCGCGCACTTCTCACGTTACCCCCTCCCTAAATCCCTCCCCTCGGGGTGAGGGACTTACCATCGCCTTTCAGGCTCTACGTCGGTAATTCATCTACATTATGTTTTTCTTACTTTTCCAATGTTTTACCTTCGTTCGGGGTTGGAGGATTTCATTATATTTGCGGATAATTTAGTTTAAAACTATCCGACAATGAAATATCGCTTACGCCTGTCATATAACGGTTCCGCCTTTTCGGGCTGGCAAATTCAGCCAAACGCCCCCTCCGTCCAGGAATGTATTCAACATGTTCTGAGCATTCTCCTGAACGAGGAAATCACGGTTACAGGTGCCGGACGGACTGATACTAAAGTTAATGCGATAAATTATGTCGCACACTTCGCAACTACGTCGTCTGAAGCAGTCAAAACCGATTGGCTTAGCTACAAATTAAATGCCATGTTACCGAAAGGAATAACCATCCACGAGGTAGCCTGCGCCGATGAAAACTTCCATGCAAGGTTCGATGCGATAAGCCGGGAATATAAGTACTTTCTACACAGGAAGAAAGACCCGTTCGTAGAACAATTTTCTTATTTCTGTCCCTTCAGCCTGGATATTGATGCGATGAACAAAGCCGCGGCTTTTCTGCCGGGCACGCATGACTTCCGGTGCTTCGAGAAAATAGGCGGCAACAACAAGACCTCCATCTGCACGATAACGGATGCCCGGTGGGAAATCTGGACTCCCGACCACGTCAGGATGATGGGCTACCCATGCTCCGAGGGCGACTATCTCGTGTTCACCGTCAAGGCAGACCGTTTCCTCAGGAACATGGTACGCGCAATAGTCGGGACAATGCTGGATGTCGGCCGAGGCAAACATTCCCCCGAATGGATCCAGGAACTGATAGATACCGGCACCCGTTCAGATGCCGGACAATCCGTCCCGGGACACGCGCTGTTCCTTTCCAATGTCGAGTACGACGATCGTCGGGACGCGGCCACGCCATAATTTTGGAGGCGCTGACTTTCAACTAGTTACAAAACAGAGCGTGGAAACGTGGCCAAAAAAAGGCTGCGTTTCCACGCTCTGCTTAGAATAATATCTGATTATCAATCAGTTACGAAATCCACCGTGGCCGCGTCCCGCCGGTATTGGGGTAACCCTGGAGACGCTCACCGGCGAAGTGGCGCCGGGCCGTAGCGGCCACCACGGAGACACGCACCTAGATACCGTACTGCTTGAAGAAATCATTGCCCTTGTCATCCACGAGAATGAATGCAGGGAAGTTCTCGACACGGATTTTCCAGATAGCCTCCATTCCGAGGTCAGGATACTCTACGCACTCGATCGACTTGATGCTTTCGTAAGAGAGCACTGCTGCAGGACCGCCGATGGAACCGAGGTAGAAGCCGCCATGTTTCTTGCAGGCGTCTGTAACCTGCTGCGTACGGTTACCTTTGGCAATCATCACCATGCTGCCGCCATGAGACTGGAAGAGATCCACGTAAGGATCCATACGGTTGGCCGTGGTAGGGCCCATTGAACCGCAAGGCAATCCTTCCGGAGTCTTGGCAGGACCTGCATAGAATACAGGATGATCCTTGAAATACTGAGGAAGATCCTCACCATTGTCCAGACGCTCCTTCAGGCGGGCGTGAGCGATGTCACGTGCCACGATGATGGTGCCGTTCAGGCTCAGGCGTGTGGAAACAGGGTATTTGGTGAGTTCTTTAAGTACCTCAGACATAGGCTGATCCAGGTCTATCTTCACTGCATCGCCTTCACCTGCCTCACGGAGTTCTGCCGGAATGAGACGTCCCGGATTGTCATCGAGCTTCTCGATCCAGACACCATCTTTATTGATTTTAGCCTTGATGTTGCGGTCAGCAGAGCAGCTTACGCCAAGTCCGATAGGGCAGCTTGCACCATGGCGTGGAAGACGGATGATGCGGATATCGTGAGCGAAATATTTTCCGCCGAACTGCGCACCGAGACCGATCTTGTATGCCTCTTCGAGTACCTGCTTCTCAAGTTCCACATCACGGAAAGCGCGTCCGGTTTCATCACCTGTCGTAGGCAACGCATCATAATAATGTGTGGAAGCGAGTTTCACGGTAAGGAGGTTCTTCTCTGCAGAAGTACCGCCGATTACGAATGCGATATGGTATGGAGGACATGCAGCCGTACCGAGGGTCTTCATCTTCTCCACGAGGAACGGAACGAGTGTAGCCGGGTTCAGCACAGCCTTGGTCATCTGATAGAGATATGTCTTGTTGGCTGAGCCGCCGCCCTTTACGACACAGAGGAATTTATACTCCATGCCTTCCTCCGCCTCGATGTCGATCTGAGCAGGGAGATTGCACTTGGTATTGACCTCCTTGTACATTGTAAGAGGAGCATTCTGGCTATAACGGAGATTTTCCTCGGTATAGGTCTTGAATACACCTTTCGAGAGTGCCTCCGCATCATCGAAACCGGTCCAGACCTGCTGGCCTTTTTCACCATGGATAATGGCGGTACCGGTGTCCTGGCAGAAAGGAAGCTGGCCTTTCGCTGAAACTTCAGCATTGCGAAGGAAACGCAGAGCCACATATTTGTCATTTGAAGATGCCTCAGGGTCGCTGAGAATCTTGGCTACCTGCTCATTGTGCGCAGGACGAAGGAGGAAGTTCACGTCGCGGAAGGCCGCATTGGCAAGCATCGTGAGAGCCTCAGGCTCAACTTTCAACATGTCATGTCCTTCAAAATTGCCTACTGACACGTATTTGTCGGTCAGACGGTAATACTCGGTAGTGTCTTCTCCGAGCTGAAACATTGGAGCGTATTTAAATTCTACCATGTCGTTAAATGTTATGTTATTATAATTATTATATCCTCTCATTATTCACCTTTTTCTCTCGCGAGTCGACGGCCCGCGCGCTTTTCATACGTTACCCCCTCCCCTAAATCCCTCCCCTCGGGGGAGGGACTTACCATCGCCCTCCGGGCTCTAAATTTACTTGGCAAGTAAGCTTTATACACTACGTTATCAGCCACTTACGCATATTTCCACGTACAAGTTCAACGGGTCTCATCGAAACTTCGGCGAGTCAGCGCTAATCAATATCTTCCACAGGGCCGGACTCGGCACCGCCTCCCTGCTGCATAAGGTACGCTTTCATAAATCCGTCCAGGTCTCCGTCCAGAACTCCCTGGGTGTCAGCGGAGGAAAGACCAGTGCGCAAATCCTTCACCATCTTGTAAGGATGCAGGACATAAGACCGGATCTGCGAGCCCCACTCGATACGCTTCTTGCTGCCCTCCAGCTCCGCCTGCTTCTCCTGACGCTTCTTCAGTTCAATGTCGTACAGTCGCGAGCGCAAGATGCGGAGCGCATTCTGTCTGTTGTCCTGCTGCGACCGTGTCTCGGTATTCTCGACCATGATCCCCGTAGGAATATGACGCACACGCACGCCCGTCTCCACCTTGTTCACGTTCTGGCCGCCGTGCCCGCCGGAGCGGAAGGTATCCCATTCGAGATCCGAAGGATTTATTTCAATGTTGATGGTATCATCGACAAGCGGATAGACGAAAACCGATGAGAATGTGGTCTGGCGCTTCCCCTGCGCATTGAACGGAGATATGCGCACAAGCCTGTGCACGCCGTTTTCCGCCTTCAGATAACCGAATGCGTAATCACCGTCCACCTGAATCGTGACAGACTTGATTCCCACCTCGTCACCTTCCATGAGGTCCGTGACCGTGGTCTTGTAGCCGTTACGCTCGCACCAGCGCATATACATTCGCATGAGCATGGCGGACCAGTCGTTCGCTTCAGTACCGCCGGCACCGGAATTTATAGTGAGGATCGCACCGAGATTGTCACCCTCCTCACCGAGCATATTCTTCAGTTCCAAAGCTTCCACGGCCTTTTCTGCCTCTGAATACGCAGCCTCGAGTTCTTGCACCTCGTCCGACTCGGCCGCTTCATCCTCTGCCCCGTCCATACTCGCTTCGGCAAATTCATACAGCACATCAAGGTCGTCTGTCAATGTAGATGCCTTGTCGAAGTCCGTAACCCAGATTTTCACGGCATTCATATTCTTCATGAACGTCTCGGCCGCCTTGGGGTCGCTCCAGAAATCAGGCGCTTCCGTCTGTTTCTGAAGTTCTCCGACCTTCTTGCGCTTGGACTCGATGTCGAGACATTCTTTCAATGTCCCGAGACGTCCGTGAAGTTTCTTTATCTGTTCTTGAGTTATCATCAACCCGCAAATTTAGCAATAATTTAATAACCCCTCGTAATCTTGAGGACCCTGTCAGGGTAATTGGTAATGATGGCCTCCACGTGGAGATCCAATATCCTCCTGATGTCAGCCTCATTGTCCACTGTCCAAGGCACGAGTCTGATGCCGGCCTTGCGGCAGTTGTCCACCATAGTCTGGTCCACAATCACGAATTCAGGGCTGAGCCATTCAGGCGTGAAATTCAGTTTCCCCATATAGGTATCCCAGTCTGTATCCTTCTTGCTTATAAGATAGGAAAGCTTTACCTGCGGATACTTCTCGTGCATATAGTTCAGGGCCCTGGCATCGAAGCACTGGACTACCAGTCTGTCGCCGAGATTCTTGGACAGAAGCAATTCCATACATTTGTCCACAAACTCGTGATATTCAGGCCAGTTCTTGCCTTCGTCCTTGCCTTTCCTGCACTTGATCTCGACATTGTACCTCATCGGGTCCAGACCATTGGCCTTCACGTAATTCTCTACAGAATCGATCAGTTCCGTAGCGAGCGGCTTGATGGCAGGAGACTGCTCCTTGCCCGGCCAGACAGTGCTTGGACGTTTGCCTACATCGTATTTGGCGATCGTGCTGTACGGCATCGTGTAGAGATATTCCTTAGGATCCCCGCTCTTCACCTCGCTTCCGTCCGGGCGGGTAGCATAGCGTGAATGGAAATATGCATCGTGAGAAACGACCACTTTTCCGTCCTGACTAATCTGGAGGTCCAGCTCGAGAGTGTTCACACCCATTTCAGTAGCCTTGGTCATGGACGTGAAAGTATTTTCAGGCCAGAGGCCGGCACCTCCCCGGTGAGCCTGGACGTCCACATAGTCGCTCAGTTTCACGTCGAATTTCCACTCCTTGCCGAAACGGCTGCGGACATTGACAGTCACCACCTTGGCATACTGGTCCGGAGTTGCGGCGAAATAATGGATATTCTTCTTAAGCTTCTTGAATGAAGGAATGTCCTTGCCTTCCTTGGCGTAGAATTCCCCGATTTTCTTGACATAGGCAGGAGAGCAGTCCTGGACCATGTTCATCGGGCCCATATCCTTGCCGTCCTGCGACCAGGTTACTGTCCACTCAGAGTCATGGCCCCATACACAGGCGATTACTGAATTCGGATGGAATTTGCTCTGACCCGGTGCAATTATCTCCACCTGACAGTCGCCGCTCACCCATTTCGCATCCGCATTCGCGAACACGACAGCGAGCATCATCATTGACAATAGAAACTTTTTCATAATTCATTCTGGTTTTTTCACTCTTGATCAACATTGCGCAAAGCACGACTCCGATACCTGCTCCGGCCTGATCATTGTCAATAAAAATTAGACTACCCGAAGTTTTTCCGGATAGTCTGCAAAGATAACTAAAATAGTTAAACAATTGGCACCCTCACTATTTCATCCTCAGCCACATGTAGCCGAAACGCTCACATGCTGCGCGCTCCAGCTCTTCACGGTCATCAGGATGGGCAATCGAGATAAGCGCCTTGGCCCTTTCCGCCAAGTTCTTGTTCCTCAGGTAGACACAGCCGTATTCCGTCACCACGTATTGTGTCTGGAAACGGGTCGTGACCACGCCGGCACCAGGTGTAAGGTGAGAAACGATCTTGCCTTTTCCTTTCATTGTCCTGGACGGAAGCGCGATGAAGGTCTTGCCGCCTTCGGACAATGCCGCGCCGTACATGAAGTCATGCTGGCCTCCCACACTGGAGAAAATCATGTCGCCGATACTGTCGGCGCAAACCTGTCCGGTAATGTCCACCTCGATGGCGGAATTGACAGCCATTGCCTTAGGATTCTGACGGATGCGCTGAGGGTCATTGGTCCATGCGACATCGTAGAACACAGCATCCTTGTTATGATCCAGATAATCATACATGTGGCGGGAACCGAGGGCAAGACAAGCGACGCTGCGTCCCGGTTCGACCTTCTTGCAGGAATTGTCAATGACTCCAGACTGCATGAGACGGAAAACACCGTCTGTCATGGCTTCGGTATGGAGTCCCAGGTGCTTATGGTCTTTCAATCCGTTCAAAATCGCATTTGGAATACCTCCGACACCGATCTGCAATGTCGCGCCGTCAGGAATTTCCTCGGCAATGTATGATCCGATGGCTGCTTCTATCGGGGTCGGCGCACCGAACTGCATGTCCACAGGTGCATCGTCGCATTCCACAGCCGCGTCAATTTCCGAAACATGGATCATTGCCGTACCGTAAAGGTATGGTATGCTCTTGTTGATCTGCGCAATGACAATCTTCGCGGATTCCACTGCCGACAGAGCCAAGTCTGCGGAAATACCGTAGCTGCAATATCCGTTTTCATCCGGCAACGAGCAGTTTATACATGCCACGTCAATCGGAATCTCTCCCCTGCGGAACAGGCTCGGAATTTCTCCGAGGAAACCCGGGATAAGGCTGCCGTAGCCGTCAGCGACATATTTGCGCTGGTCCGCACACAGGAAAACGCTATTTACAATGAATGAGTCCCGATATTCCGGCTTGCAGAAAGGTGCCACTCCTTTGGTGACATTGAATCCGGATACGACTTTCACGTCACGCAGTTCATCGGCGCGTCTCGCCATGGCTTCCTGCAAGATTACAGGTACGGCGGTGCTGCCCTGAAAATAGACCCAGTCTCCGGATTTGACGAGTTTCATTGCCTCGTCGGCGCTCACAAATTTCATAACATTTCAATTATTTATAAATCTCGCGGAACAGTTTCAAGCCATGTTCCAGGCGGGCGTAGTCGTCTTCGGTCTTCATCAGGGAGACGCAGACGCGGATACCTTCCCTCGTGCTTTTTGCCGAGGACAATGTTATCGCACAAATTCCACATCTGAGAAGTCCGAGCAGAAGCTCACTTCCGGTTTTTCCCGGATAGCCGACCGTGAAGAAGAAGCCGTCGCTGACATCCTCATCCAGGTCCTTGTCATATACCAGATGGAATCCGTTTTCGATGAATGCAGCCTTGACACGGGCAGACCTGCGGCCATATTCCCTCATGTTCTCCACGAAGTTGTACAGGCCGTCAGCAGCTGCGCCCAGCATTGCCGCGAACGCGCATTGAGCTGAATGCGAGCAACTTGAAGAATTCACATAGATATATGTCAATGAGAAATTGTCTCCGAACCGGCCGATGCCGTAACGCGACCTCAACTCAGGATATTCCCTATGATACAGTTTGTCGGAAATCGCCACCATGGCAATTCGCTCACCGGCATAACTGAATATCTTGGACGCGGATATGAGCATCACCCAATTGTCGGTATACCTCGCCACTGTCGGCTGATAAGGCGCCGCATACGGAACCGATCTGTCCTTCCTGAAATCCATGCACATGTAGGCCATGTCTTCCAGAGCGATGACATCATATTTCGTACACATTTCGCCGATTATCCTGAGTTCTTCCTCCGTCAGGCACACCCAGGAAGGGTTGTTCGGATTCGAGTAGACCATCGCGCAGACTTTTCCGTCACTGAACAACGATTCCAGTTTCTCTCGGAGAGCCTCGCCCCGGCAGTCGTAAATATCGAACATGCGGGTAGGAAGCCCGATGACATTGGCCTGGACATAGTGGGACGGGAAGCCAGGATTCAAGTAGACGACGGTGTTTTTCCCGGGAACGAGCTGCGAGCACTCCAGAAGAAGGTTGTAGCAGCCCTGCATTGACCCGACCGTCGGAACGATTCCTTCGGGGTGTATGTCAATGCCGGTGAACGCCTTGACGAACCTGGCGCCGTTCTGTTTCAGCTCCGGGGTGCCGGATGCCGGCGGATAAATCGAAGCCATGCCCTCGTCGAGCGCCTTTTTCTGAGCCTCGACACCGACTTCACAGGCATTGATACCCGGAATTCCGAATTCCAGATGCACGAATTTGTCCCCGGAAATATGCTCCAGTTCATGAGCCACGTTCACGCATTGGCGTATCGTCGCATGATTTATATCGGAAATGTCCATGTCTTTCAGGACATTCTGAAGGTCTTTTTCTGAGATAGGTAGCATCAATTCAGTGTTTTTTTACTTCTTCGACGCCTCAAGTCCGGCGTTGAATGCAGCAATGTTCATTTCCACGATTTTCTCTCCCTTGCGGGCAAACACTTCCGCAATTCCTTCGCGAAGTTTTTCAGGGTCAATGATTTCCATCACAGATGCAGAGGCACCGAGCAACACCATGTTGGCACTCTTCGGCGAGCCTACGTCTTTGGCGATGGCGTCGCAATCCACGGAAACCACCCTGCCTACGGATGCAAGTTCCTTATGGATATCGTCCATTTCCGGATAGTTCGGAATATTTACGAACGGTGTGGTATTGGTAACGATCCATCCGTCAGGAGCAAGCCAAGGAAGGTATCTGAGCGCTTCCATCGGCTCTAGCGACAGGATAAGGTCGCATCCGCCCTTAGGTATCAGGTCACTCCAGATACGTTCACGGCTGAGCCGCAGGTTGCTCTGCACATCTCCACCGCGCTGGCTCATGCCGTGAACCTCGGCCTGTTTCAGATGAAGATTCTGGTCCAATGCTGCCCAGCCGATGACTGTAGCGATGGAGAGGATTCCCTGTCCTCCCACGCCTGCGAGAATAATGTCTTTCTTATCCATATTATTTCTCCTGTTTTTTAGCGGCCGCTGCTGCATGACGTCTGGCTGTCTGGATGCATTCCCTGCGGCAGATTATAACTGAAACTCCGTGATAGTTTATTTCTTCTTCAATGACTTTTTCCATGTCCGGATAGTTCTTCGGAAGAGGGACGATGGTGCGGATATGTTCAGGTTCCACGCCGATTCCCTTGCAGATTTCCTCAAGTCGTCCTGTACCTGCAGAGTCCTGTCCTCCGGTCATTCCGGTGGTCAGGTTATCTGAAATGCAGACTACGATGTCGGCTTTCGCATTGACGGCATCGAGCAGGCCGGTCATACCGCTGTGGGTGAATGTCGAGTCACCTATCACAGCTACGGACGGCCAAACGCCCGAGCAGGCAGCGCCGATGGACATTGTAACGGACGCACCCATTTCAACGCAGGTATGGAATGCCTTGAACGGCGGAAGATATCCGAGCGTATAGCATCCGATGTCACTGAATACGCGCGCCTGCGGCTCATAACGCTCCAAGACCACGTTCAATGCCGTGTAGAAGTCTCTGTGACCGCAGCCCTGGCATAGTGCCGGAGGACGCGGAACGGCTACCTGGGACGGTGCCTTGTTTCCTGTAGGTGCCAGGCCGACCGCTGCGCGTACGCAGTCCGGTGTGAGTTCTCCGGTACGAGGCAATGTTCCGTCAAGTCGTCCGCTGATGGAGAGGGCAGCATTGTCCCCGTTATAGAGGAGTCCTCTTAGCCTTTCCTCGATGAGAGGCTGGCCTTCTTCCATTACGATTATGCGGCGGCACATCGAAGCGAGTTCGCGCGCCTGTTTTTTCGGGAACGGGTATCTGGTGACTTTCAGCACAGGATAAGGGCATCCGTCAGGGAAATTCTCCATCAGATAGTTATATGCAATGCCGCAAGCGATGATGCCGACGGAAGCGTCAGTTCCCTTCGCGAAAGCATTGTCCTGAAAATCCTCGGAGTCCGCTGTGAATGCGAGCACGTCATCTGCTAGCTGGCGCACACGTTTTCTGGCATTGGCCGGCAGGGTCACCCAGTTGGACGCGAGCTGCGGCTCCGGGAATTTCACCTGGTTTTCCTCCAGAATTTCGCCGGTAAAAACGACGGCGCGGGAGTGCGCCATTCTGGTAGTCAATCTCATAAGTACCGGAATATGACGGGATTCCGAGTATTCAAACGCCTCACGGACCATGTCATAAGCCTCCTGCTGGTTGGAGGGTTCGAAGCATGGCACCATGGCGAAATCAGCATAGAACCTGGAGTCCTGCTCATTCTGGGAAGAGTGCTGCGAAGGGTCGTCGCATGCCACGACCACCAGTCCGCCGTTGGCTCCGGTGATGGCCGAGTTCACAAAAGCGTCCGCGCATACGTTCATGCCGACGTGTTTCATGCAGACCAATGTTCTTTTTCCGGAATACGACATGCCGAGTGCCGATTCCATAGCGGTTTTTTCGTTGGAGCTCCATTCACAATGCAGGCCGCGCTCCTTAGTGAGAGGATGCGCCTGGATATATTCCGTAATTTCAGTCGATGGAGTTCCCGGATAAGCGAAGACGCCGGACAGCCCTGCGTGCAACGCACCTAGGGCCAAGGCCTCGTCACCGAGAAGAAGAAATTTTTCAGCCATATCAGTAACTTTTAAAGATTGTCACATATTTTCCTCCCCTAAGTTACAAATAATTCGAATTAAACAAAAATTTCTTCGATTTCTAAATACTTTTTCGCGAAAATGGCAAAAATTATCAAATAGTTGTTTGCGTGGGATGGGGCATGTGGATGGAAACTAGGGTATCGCGCATGATTGCACACCTAGCGGAATGTCTGCACATAGTGCGTGGAGCATAAATCCCTGTGCCATAACAAATTAGCCATTTTCAGAGTCGTCGTTTCGCCAACTCTGAAAATGGCGAACCTCCTAATAGTCTGTTACTTACGCATCACGGCAAGGCTTACGTAAGGCAAACGGTTAAGGTTTGATGAAAATGTAAAATATTACGGGTATTATTTGTATTCTCCGTAGCTTTTAACATGAAACGTTCTTTATTCCCAACAAGTAGTTGCACATCTTTGCACGCAAATAAGAATAACCTGGATAGAAATACAGTCATTGACACGCTACAACAGCGAGGTGGATTCATAACCACAGGTGAAGTGAAAAGCCGTGGTGAATATGAAAATCAGGACAAAATACTGCTATTTAGGCACAAAATCGAGTCAATTTGACCCGATTTCCCATAAGAAAACAGTATATTTGTCCCGATTAGCATTTTTGGATATGACGACAGAAATTGAAATATTACAATATCTGCACTATCATCCCCTTTCGAAGCGGACGGAAATTGGCAGTGCCGTCACAGCGAGTATAAGCGACCGCACTCTGAAACGCATCATTGCAGACTGTGTCGAGAAAGGGGCTGTTGAAGTAGTTGGCAAAGGACCGGCCACAAGATACAAACTCACTCCTCAGGCTCATGTCACCATGCCGCTCAATCTTGACACCTATTTCGATAACGATATAGACGAACGCAAAATACAGGAAAATTTCAACTTCAACCTGATACGTGAGATACTACCGAATGTTAGTTTGTTTACGGAAAACGAACTCAAATTACTGCATGAAGCACAATCAAAATTCCGTCTGCACCTTTCTGAAATGACGGATACTGAATATCGAAAGGAAATGGAAAGGTTAGGCATAGACTTATCCTGGAAATCTTCGCAGATAGAAGGCAATACTTATTCATTGCTTGAAACAGAACGTCTGTTGAAAGAGAAACAGACCGCCAACGGAAAGACAAAAGAGGAAGCAGTGATGCTGCTCAACCATAAGGACGCACTCGACTTCATCCTTGACGAGCCAGATTATCTGAAAGCAATATCTTTAAGTCGGATAGAGGAGATTCACGCTCTGCTCATCAAGGAGCTGGGAGTCGAACGCAACATCCGTCATAGACGCGTCGGTATAACTGGAACAAATTATCAACCACTCGACAACGAATTTCAAATAAGGGAAGCTCTTGAAGACAGTTGTCTACTCATAAACGGCAAGAGTGAAGTGTTTGAAAAGGCCCTGCTGGCCCTTGTGCTTCTTTCATACATACAGGCATTTACTGACGGCAACAAGCGTGCAGCTCGCATCATAAGCAACGGAATTTTAATTGCATACGGATATTGCCCTATCTCCTTCCGAAGTGTGGATTCAATAGACTATAAAAAAGCAATGCTTATGTTCTATGAACAGAATAATATTGCCGCATTCAAACAGATTTTTATTGACCAATTCCTATTCGCCGTTAAAAATTATTTTTAAACTGAAGAAATCGGTTGGAGATGACTGACCATGACCCTCTTGGAAAAGTTATCACCTACTGCTCGCTTTCGCTCGCCTGTGAGACCTCTCCAGTTATGGACATACTCTTTCCACCTTATGTCTGCCCGATTTACCTTGGGTAATTTCGGATAGTTATCTGGCTTCGATCTCTTCCGCGTGGACACCCATTGTGGAGCATAAATCCCTATCCCATAATAAATTAGCCATTTTCAGAGTCGTTATTTTGCCGACTCTGAAAATGGCGAACTATCTAATAACCAGCCGTTTATGCACCACACCTCATACTCAACATCGGTAAACTTTTTTCAGGACCAGACAAAAAAACGCCAATATCACACCGAACAAGTTGGCGTGGGAATGGGATTGCACTTGCAAGGGCTAAGATTCCTGCGTGGTATTTCCCGGAGGTAAAAAATGCCAAATGTTGAATAGATATAAAATATTTTATATATTTGCGTCATTGCACCCTTTCGGGAAGGGCCGAAGGATGAACCAGAATAATAATAAAAACGATAATATAATGAGACTTACCCCCCCCCATCGCACTATCTAACATATTGTGCCTCATTTGTTTAGCTTCCGCTTCAATCGGATGTTCGAAAGCTCCGGCAGATTTGTCCAATCTCGAAGACTTCGTAAAACACAGTTACCCTGTGCAAAGCCAGGCTCTGACCGACACCGTGGACCTGTTCATTGACTATTCATCCTGCGTGGCCCAGGCCAAAAATTCCAACTGGTACAATGCCACCCACCCTTCCATCGTCGACTGCTCCCCTACCTTCTATTCCATCAAGGGGAACAAAATCAAAAAAGAAACTTCCGACAGACAGCAAGTCTATCAGCTGCTCAATACCATCACTGAGGTCAACAACGCAGACATCAAGTCCGCTGTAAACATGATCGTCAATTCGAACCATCAGGCAGTACTCATCACTGACGGCGAATATTTCCTCAGCAATGCCTCCCGCGACAATCTGAACAATCCTTATCTTGCAGAAGAATTCCGCACATGGCTTACGAAAGGATATGACATATATATTTATAGTGAGCCATATCTCGAAAACGGACGATATGAGAAGTTCCGCTACTACATGTTCTTCACCGACACGAAGATAGAGGACAATGTCTATAAAAAGTTCGCCCGCACGGTTCCGGCAGACACGAGAGTGAAGCTTCTCCACCTGAACAACGGCGTTCCTGACATCACATTCGCGGAGGATTACCCGAATATCAACCAGGCACTTTCGCCAAATCCTGAAACGACCAGACGCAACAGTGTCATGGATGTCCAGGAGTATCTGCTTTCATGGTCCGACATGAACAGCTATCTCAAGACCGGCAGCATAAACGAAGATTACATTTTCAGAGGCCTGTTCGTAAACAACAGAGACGAGAACAGCTACAAGATAAACAAAGTGGACGCTGTCGTATATCAGATCTACGACGAATATACGGAGTTCTGCGACAGTCTCGCATTGGACGGAGCCCTCCCGGCAGCCGTTCCTGTCTCAAAATTGAAAAAAGTCAAGAATGTATTCAAGGTCAACGACGGCATATTCGAAGAAACCGGAGAGATCGTGCTTGAACTCAGCAAGAATTTCGACGGCATCGGCGACAGGCTGTCGGACGAGCACCCGAACCTGCTCCGCGTGGACTTCGTCGTTTCCGAGGCGAAAGACAATTTCTCGGGCAATGACGGATTGAACTCATCGTTCAAATGGATGTCCATGTCGAGAATGCATCAGAACATGCTCAACACATCCATCTACCAGAGCATTTCACAGACGATTTCAGATCCGAAGATGAATCCGGCTACTGAAAAATCCGTAATCTACACAGTGTACATCAACACCGCATCAATTTAAAAAACCAATAACATCATGTCCCTAATCAAAACCGCACCGGAGTTGGCAAATGCCATTTCCGCTACTTATCTTATCGACCTTGCAGTGGCAGTGGTATTCTTCCTCGCAATGATTGTCACAGCGTTCATAATCAACTATGACTACGGCAAAGTCGACAATTCCGGCAAGACCAGAAGAGCATATTTCTTCATTTACGGAGTCCTTACGCTATTAGTTTCATTGGCATTGAACTGGGCATTGTTTTTCAGGAACATACGCATCGCGGCTTTTTCCAACAAATACCTGATGCATCTGGCGTTGGCGGCTTTCGCGGCGACGGCTGCCTACTACCTGATAAGCTTCATCATTGTAAAGCTGTCGAAAAACCGCAAGCTTTCCAGCATTTTCCCCAAGAAGGACTAAAGAATCAACCACAACAATTCACCACAACACATTATAATCATGCCTAAAAGTGTTTTCGTCGTCGGTATCGGTGGAACCGGTATGCGATGTATAGAAAGTTTTGTTCACTTGTGTGCAATCGGAATGTTCGACGACACAGAGGTGCACCTGCTCGCAATGGATACGGACAAGGACAACGGCAACTTCCGCCGTCTGGCCACTCTGGTCGACAACTATAAAAAAATCAACGGAGGACACTCGAAAAGCGAGACATTGTTCTCGGCCAAAATCAATTACTACCAGTTCAGCCCTGACTACGACAAGACTGACAATGCGACGATGGCCAGAATAATAAACAACAATGCTGACAATAATATTGAAATAGCAAACAGCGTTTCCGGAACGAGGGTAAAAGCTACCGATCTGGCCGACCTGCTCATACGTCCGGAAGTAAAGGAAATGTCTCTGGCTCACGGCTATCGCGCACAGACCCAGATGGGTTCAATGCTCATGTATTACGCGATTCTGGAAGAGGCATATAATACCAGAAGCAACTCCGGCGGCCTACGCGATTTCCTCAGCAACCTGAACAACGGAAGCGCCGGCAAACAGGTATTCGTCTTCGGTTCAGTCTTCGGCGGCACTGGCGCATCTTCACTGCCGATAATTCCTCCGGCATTCAACGAGGCCGCGAAAATCATGTTCAACAATGACAGTATCGATCTCGTCAAGAACAATTACTATGGCGCCGTGATACTCACGAACTATTTCACGTTCGACATACAGTGCAATGAAAAGGTCTACGCAACGGCTGACAAATTCGCGCTGAACTCGCAGGCCGCGCTCAATTTCTACAACAATGACCAGACGGTCAAGGATGTTTATAAACGCCTTTACGTTCTGGGAAGGGATGCCGGTTCTCTCAGGAGACTGCCTTCCGGAGGCACCGGTGGAGCTGACCAGTGCAACCCTTCAGATTTCATCGAACTGATGGCAGCATTTGCCGCACACGATTTCTTCAAGCAGTGCGACAAGCCGAATTCGTTCGACAATCCGGACAAGAGATTCGTATGCAGAGGCATTGACGACAACATTTCACACCTTTCATTCAGGAATTTCACCGAAGACGACAAGGAATTCATGAAGAGGCTGGGAGTCATGACGGTAACTTCATTCATCGATTCCGCTTATGAATATTTCGAGAACCTGAGACGGGACACCGTTCATTTCGACGAGAACGACCTCATCCCGCTGAAAAAATATTTCCAGATGTTCGGTATCAAGTCTTATACCGATGAAAAAGGAAGGCTCGTCAAAGGCTGGCTGAACCAGATAGTGGAGTCTGCAAAGGATTGCGGTTACCAGGAGGGGGCATTCTTCAAACCGACATTGTTCGCCTGCAGTTCCGACAAGGATTTCAAGAAGTACGAAATCAACGAAAAGGTATTCAATATGGAAAGCGCTCCGACATTCAAAGTCAAGCTGTTCTCCAATCCTTTCAATGTCATAAAGGACAAGGTTATAGATACCAAGCCGGAGAACAACAAAACCCTGGAGCAGCTGATGGAAAGGACATATCTGGCTCTTTCAAGTCTGTACTCATTATAAGCAACCATATAATTTGACTAGAAATGGCAACAAAACCACTACTTATAAATTCAACCCAGGGCAACAGCATTGACAGTTCCGACAGTTGGGTGGAAATGAAATCATTGGATGGTTTCATCAACAGCATCGTCACTTCCGACGGTTCAGAAAACGCCTCCTCAGAGCAATTCAATACTCTGGTTTCAGGCGTGCCGTCCCCATGGGCAAGGATAAAATTGACAAAATACGCACTTACATCAGACCTGACAGACAAGGACGACAAGAGGATACTCATTGAGTGCTACAGGCACATGCGCAGCGAGTGGCGCGGTCTCATGGCTTCCTATATCCTGTTCTCCGACAGGTTCATAGCCTCCAGTCCGGTCCCTATGTTCGGAAAGAAAATAACGGAAACGTACGGCAGATTCGACGCCAGGAACATCCTCGGCGAAATGCTGTTCAATGACGGGACATTGTGGAAATACACATCCGACACAGGAAAAAACGAAGACGCCGCACCCAAAATCCAATTGCTGTACTACAAGGATCCGGATTCACCGGACCTGACATTGGTAGGCGCTACTTCGCCATACACCATTTTCTTCCCGTCCACGAATTATTCCATGAGCAATGCCGTCAGCACCTCACAGAAACGGGAAGAGATGTTCTGGATAGACGATGAAGGCAAATTCGCAGACCCGGCTTCAGAAAGATTCAGAAAGCATTTCGATGATGTAAGGACGAAGAAGGACTTCAAGAAAATCGTCCAGTTCCTGAGGGACATAAAGGAATGCCTGCCGGCTTACCAGGAGTCCCTGCTCAGCATCGGAGGAAACGATATCATTGACTCCATGAAGGATATCGGGAACACGATCACGACAATGGCGGAAGACTGGATAAAGGACATCACCAAGATATATTCCGAGGCCGAATTGAACAACATTCCGGTATCTATAAACACGGCAGCCAAGCCGTCGGGACCATTGGCGCAGTTGCTGAACAAGAAATATACTTACTGGTGGGGCGACAACCAATTCTCCGCCACAGAAAAGGAGGGCAAGCAATATCTGAGGATAGACAATGTCCAGGACCTGTTCGTCGACAGCAAATATCTGGTCGCCTTCAAGAGCACGCCGGAAGAATGTGAAAAGTATGAAAATGCACCGGTAATCTACCTGAAAGCCGAGGACAACGGAAACATCTATTTCACCGCCCTGCCGTTCAGCAGATTCGCCATCGACAAATGTTTCAAGAACGAGACCTACAATATCGTCAACGGCAATGCCAACGTGAAGGTATCCGCCAAGGTGAATTCCAACATGATCAAAATCACGCTCACTGCCAAAATCAGCGACAACGAGGTAGACATCGCGTCCAAGGAATACAGCATCTATGAGCCTGATTCTCCGGCACATATCATCACATGGCCAAACTTCGCATCCAGCCTGTGGAACAAGTACTACTACTATAGCGAGTACCCTATAAACGGCTCAGGCATAAAGGCTTCCCCTATTTTCAAGGGCTTCGGGGGCAATGATGACAATTCCGCTCCGATCCTGGATTTCACATTGAAGGACGAAGCGACGCAGGCAGAACTGGAGAAGAGATATCTCGTTTCATATCCTGTCGGCAAAGTCGATTCTTCCGCGCACAGATACGAGATAATCCGCAGCGAATATCCGATTTATCTGGTCCAGCTCGGAATCGACCGTGACGAACAGGAATATACGGCAGGTTTCCTCATGCTGAAGAAAGGCGACAACGGAGGAATGAAAGAAAAGATCACCACCGTGGATTCATTGGCAAACGCCACTGTCGGCATCGATTTCGGAAGTACGAACACATGTGCCTATTACCGTTCGGACAAAGACGAGAAAACCATCCCTATGCCTTTCAGCAACAGGAGGTTGTCTCTGCTTGGATTCGACAATCCGGCACGCAGTCTCGCCCAGAAGAACGAGCTCCTTTTCATCTCGAACGAAGAGACCATCAACAACAACGGACAGGTCAAGTCCTGGCTCCATTCGCACAACAGCCAATATATCGCTTCGGCCAAAAAGGAGAACGAGCTGATCGGCGGCGTTCCTGTAAATGAGACGAACATCGCGGTCAAGGAAATCAGCGAAAACTTCATAAAGACCAATGCCGGTGAGCTGTACAGCAACATGAAATGGCTCTCCGACACGAAAGGCAACGAACTGAAGAAATCTTTCATGAACACGCTTTGGGTCATGATCTGCGCTGATTTGTTCGACGCCGACCTCAAGCCGGAAAACCTGTTCTGGTCATATCCGAGCGCAATGAGCGGCAACGACAGGAAGAGCATGAGCAAGATATTCAATGACTTGCGCGACACTCCGATTGACGGTGTCAGACTGAGGAAGATCAAGTCTCATACTGAAAGTGAGGCTGTCTGTTCATACGCCATCACGAAAAAAAGTATCTCTTCAGGACAACCGTCTGTTCGTCGGCATTGACATAGGCGGAAGTACCAGCGACATCCTGATTCTCGGCAACGGAAACGGAAACGGCAGCGGAAACAAGACTCTGCTTTCGCAATGCTCTATCAGAATCGCCGCCAATCATTTCTTCAAGGCCGTCAACTCTTCAGCCAAGTTCAGGAAAGCATTGTACAAATTCCATGAGTCCAAGGCTACGAAGGTCAAGGTCATAAACATCGAGGATATCATCAGCAATGACAAGGCAGTCTATTCAAGGGCTCCATATTATCTGAACAATATTTTCGACCAGCTCAACGGCGGAGACGAGTTCAGGAAATTCTACAATTCCCTGAACCAGGATGTGCCTTCAGCATTCTGCCTGCCATGCTACATTACCGGAATTCTCGTATTCTATGCCGGACTGCTCACACGCAAGGCCATAAGCACCAATGAATTGCAGAACGACATCGACGAAATACACATGAGGTATTACGGAAAGGGCGGCAGAACTTTCGAATGGATATACGGTGTGTATGAAGATGATGCCAAGAGATTCTATGCCAAGTGTTTCAAGGCAGGTCTCGGAAATGACGGCATAAAGTTCTTCTGCGACAATGCACAGGACATCCTGTCGGAAGACATGCTTGAGAACAAGTCTGAAGTCGCAATCGGACTCGTAAATCTCAAGCCGGACATTGACGGCATCTACAATGCCCCTGAAGACAACGGAGACGACTCTTCCGTAACTGACGACCCTAAGCAATTCCTGTCGGAAGTGTTCGGAGAGAAAGGTTTCTACTATACTGATTCTGACGGGAACAAGACTGAGATTGATGAATTGGACATCGTCGACGGTGCATTCATCAAGAAGCTGCATTGTCCTAGAGAGTTCGAAAACTTCTCGAAGTTCATCTCACTCTACACGAACTTCCTGGAGGAGACCGGCGTGATCAGGGACACACAGGACATCCAGACATTGAGAGACGAGAAGAAGAGCATTGAAAATGTCAAGCAGTTCTTCGACAATGACAAGGAATACGCCAAATATCTGGAATCCCGCAACACCGAGCATCCGTCCACATACAGGATGCCGCTGTTCATAGCCGAGGCATTGTACTACCTCGACAAAGTACTCCTTCCTGAAGTGTTCAAAGACTAAAAAGAGGTTTGGAATTACATGAATGACTACTTTTTGATACTCTATGTCGGCAACGACTACATCGTTCCGATCATAGACTCCCTGAAAGGAGACATGTACGAATACAGGCAAGGTGACGACAACCGCCTCTGGCTGTATTTCCATGAGGAGACGGACACTACGGACGTTACTTTCGGAAGGGAAAACTTCCGTTATTCGATGATGGAGAAAGAGTCCTATTTCGGTCGATACTGGGAAAACGTATCGGCCGAAAAGACCGTTTCCATCCATGGCGTGAAGGCGCATTATCAGGATTTCGTGAAATTATCCGGTCTGACGGACACGCTTGCCAATTTCTATCACGGCATCGTACCTGGGACGGCAGACATTCCTACGGTGTGCATCTTTGATGACAGCATCGATCCATGCGCAAGGCTGAAGTTCCTGAAAGTGATTTCAAATTGCGGGTTCAGGACAGTTTCCTACAGTACTTCCTTCAATTCGCTGACAGCTCTCTATTTCAACGGCGACGTATTCGGACGTTCGGAGCTTTCCGACTCCACGGAAGGCTTCGGAAAGAAGATTGTAACCATCTCTGCTTCCGGCACTTCCGTGAATATTTCAGCGTTGATTTATCTGGATGGTTCATTCGTGACGTGCAGTGACACCATGAGGATACCTACCGGCGGAGAGAACCCTGTCAAGGAGGCATTGGTAAGACATATCGTCGATGAGAACAACCGCACCAACGGTTTCCTGACACCGGAGGGGGTACGCAGAGAGTATCTGTACCAGATGCAATACGCGGAAGAATGGCTGAAACTCGCAAACGAGACAGATGACAATTCATCTTTCAAGGTGTCGTACCATCTGTCCATCGATCCGGAAATCAGCTATAGCCTGAATATCAGCAAGTCCTTTATCCTGAGGAAACAGGCGGAACTTGTAAAACCGGTTTCCGACGGACTTGCGAAATTCTGTTCCGGCATGAATGCTTCTGACATTTCAGCATATCTGTTCATGGGTGAGATGTTCGAGACGGAACAGCTGTACGAACTTCTGGCCAAGATCAGCACCGGAAAGAGCCACTATATCAGCAGTGTCGAATACCCGGAGATTCTTCATAAATACATGAAGGTCAATGCCGGGCTTACGGAAGACCCGAAAAATTTCGACAAGGTGATGGCCGACAGGACCAGAGCGGCAAATTCTGCCAGACTGTGGTCGACGGAGTCCGGAAAAATCCTCAGCCTGAAAAAGGCATTGACAGAAATCGTTCCGGATTTCAAACTCAGGGTCCAGTCCTTCAAGAACAAATGCTCTTCAGCATTGGCATCAATGTCATCGGCGCTGGAGACCAGCAATTTCAATCAGGCTGACGACTACCTCGGCAGCCAGGATGAGGAAAGACAGATGCTGAAGAACCATATCGTTCAGAACATCATGTCCGTCATCGACCAGCAACAGTCTCTCCGACAGCTGCTTATGAAGGTTTCAGAATATCCTTTCGCCAAGAAGGTCGTATCGGAAATCAATGAGCTTCATGACAGCATAGAGGAGCTTTCCAAGGTTTTTGACGAGCAATGCCACCTGCTTGAGGAAGGAAAGGCAAAGGTCAGCCATTTCAGGGAATGTTATCCTAAATACAAGAAGCTCCGCGCAGATTTCGAATCAGCATCGGGTCTCGAAGAGAAACGCAGGATATTGAACGAAATGTCGGGACTTACCGGGGAACCGCTTCCGGAGGACCCTTCAGAGGTCAATGGTGTCACGGTCGAGCTCAGCGGCGATGTGGAATACAAGAAGTCGCTCTTCAGCAAGAAGCCTGTAAAGGTCAATATAAATCTGAGAATTTCAGGATGCGGCATTCTTCCGTACAATTGCGTGCTGGTAGTGTCCGGATCCCCTATCTCGTTCATTGACAGGCGCTGCACCTGCATTGACATTCCCAAGGGAACGGAGCGGTCATTCCAGACGGAGTTGGCTCTGCCGCTGCCGAACGCTGCCGACGGCAAGTACATCAATGCCCGACTTTTCATTGATGATGATAAAGAAAAGATGTATGATCCTGCCAAGGTTTCCTCTAATATCCTGTATATAAACATTTGACAATAATATCATGAAAATACGCTGTCCATACTGCTTTCAGGAATTCGACAATTCCAAAGCATTGCTGATATGCCGTAATACTCAAAACAACTGCAAGTTGGAAGTCACTTCCAATTTCATCCAACATTGGAAAATCAGTAAAGACTCCACGACTGCCCTACGTCCTCATATCTACAAGGGCGGATGGTCGCTGATAGGAGCTCCTAAAATCAAGCCTTGCCCCGTATGCGGTGACGACATCCCGGATTATGTATGTCCGCATTGTCATAACGCACTTCCTAAAGACATGGTGCATTATGGAACCGACATCATCCCTATAATCGGCGGCCCGGGCACCGGCAAGACCTGCTTCATGGTGGCACTTATAAACCAGTTGAACAAATATGGATGGAGACTGAATCTCACGTCCTCACTTGACAGCATGTATGGGGATGCCTCCCAGAAATTCGAGGAGATGTCCAACATCATGTTCAAGGACAAATTTGTGCTTGACAAGACGGAAATCAGGGATAACACCATCAACATGCCTTGGTTCATAAGAATTGAAAACCGGGAAAAAGGAAAGGTTACAAAACCGACGTATCTCATCTTCTATGACATTGCAGGTGAGCAATTTGCGGATGCCAACATAATGCTTAACCAAGGAGCATTAAGACATGCCTCAGGTGCAATCGTCCTGCTGGACTCCTTCGATCTTCCTGTCGTTCAGGATCTCCTGAAATCACTCGGCAAAACGTCGTCCGAGATTCATTTCAGCATCGAAAAGACGGTCAAGGAATTGTTCAACATTTCTTCTAACCATGAAAAGATACTCCAGGACAAACCTATCGCTTTCGCATTCAGCAAGGTGGACATATTGGACAAGTACAGGGCTTCGCTCAAAGCATTCGAGAATACGGTGGATTTGAAGCAGAACAGTTTTTTCCTGAACAGAAGATATGCTGGCAAACAATTGTCTGCGGACGATTTCAATCAATATCTTAGGGACTGTCGGGAAATGTTAACCTATTCCTAACAAATTGATTGCTAATATGTTAAATATTTTGTATCTTTGATATAGAGAAAAAGAATTCCTCCAACAGGCCGTGCAAAGCTGAATTTGGAGGAATCGCAAAATAAATCTGCATGTCAAAGGTACGAAATTTTGCTGAATTAGCACCGAATATCGGATTCTCGGAGTTCGATTTTTATGACCTCTATCGGTCAACGTTTGAAAAGAGTGAATTGGGCAGGATGAAGAAACTGCTTCCTCTCCATGCGATGGCGGAGAACTTCGGACTCGTCAGTAAGAGTATGAGGCCGAAACTTGGACGCAAGTCATACTTCACACCTGAGGGGAAAGTGGCATTGATGTTCCTAAAGATGTACACGGGTCTGAGTTGCCCGAAACTGATGGAACAGTTGAACGCCAACATCCACTACCAGATGTTCTGCGACGTGATAATAGATCCGACTCGTCCGCTGACAAACTACAAACTGCTGGATGACATAATGCTGGAACTTGCCGGAAAACTGAAGATACAGCAGTTGCAGGACATCCTGGCGGAACAATGGAAGCCATACATGCAGAACCTGGATACGATGTACACGGATGCGACCTGCTATGAGAGCGAGATGAGGTATCCGACGGACCCGAAGCTGTTGTGGGAAGGGATAGAGAAGAGTTACGAGAAGATGTGCGAGTTGAGCAAGAGGTTGGGAATCCATCGTCCGAGAACAAAGTTCATTGACGTGCAGAAGGCGAACCTGACATACAAGAAGCAACGCAGGCATAGCAAGAGCCAGACAAGGAAGATGACTCGCAGGCTTCTGGAACTATTGGGCAAGATATTGAAAGAGATCCGCAAGACGGAACGTGCCTATGAGAACGCACAGAGTCTGCTTACAACCAAGGAGAAAAGTGATTTGGAAATCATCACGAAGATGTACCGCCAGCAAAAGAACCACTTCCAGAGCAAGGACTGCAGAGAGAGTATTCCGAACAGGATAGTGAGCATCAGCAAGCCGTATGTGAGACCGATAGTGAGGGGCAAGGAAGTGAAGAGTGTTGAGTTCGGGGCGAAGGTGAACAACATACTGGTCGACGGAATCTCATTCATCGAGAAACTGTCCTTCAATGCCTTCAATGAGGGTACAAGGCTGATACATTGCCTAAAGATGCATAAGAGGTTGTTCGGAGTTGAAGCGAAGAAAGTGGGAGGAGACACCGGTTATGCCGGAACCGACAACAGAGACTACTGCAAGGAGAATGGGATACAGACGTCGTTCGTGAAGCGAGGACGGCCGTTCAGCGAGGAGAAGAATGAGAAAGACCTTGTCAGAAAGGAACTTGCCAGGGTGAGGGCGACCGCGATGGAGGGGCTCGTTCGGCACACAGAAAGAGCACTACGACTTGAGGCGGGTCAAGGCCCGGACGAAGCTGACGGAAATCCTGTACATCTTCTTCGGCATCCACACGGCAAACGTGGTGCAGCTGGCGGACAGGATAGAGCAGAGAGCACAGCTGGTGGTTGCCTGAAACGAAAATATGCACATAGAAAAGTGCTTTCAAGGGGGAACTACGCCTCTGTCATAGAGAATGGACAAAAAATCCGGCCGAAACGACCGGATTGAGATATAAAAACGTAAATTTGGTGACCCGAACGCAGAAATGGATGGGACTAGTCGGCTGCTTCGGTCAAATAGAAAACATTAAACGACAGTCCCTATCTTATGGAGCTTGACCAGAAAGACCACGATTTCAGAAATGCATTGGTCGACTGCGACATGGAAAGCATGCTCCAGAACAACAACTGGGATGAGAAAAATGTGAAATTCTTCGGAGTGTCCTCATTGGGAACCGAGCCGGAAAGAGACGGCAGCCTGAATGTGGACAAGGTTTCACCTTACAGAGTTGTGGATCCGCTTGTCTGGGTCATGCACAAACTAGGCAAAATCGAAAGCGAGAACAAATAAACCAGTATAATAACATTAAAAACTGATAATATGAAATTCCAGGAAATCCTTTACAATTCCTCCGAATCTTCCATAACCGGGAGCGTCGGATTCGGTGTCAGGGCGAAGACTGACGGGGCGTCGGAAGATGTTCTGAAAGCATTGAACAAGTCCAGCTTTTTCCTGCGCAAATACTCGGCCGGAACTTTTAAAGTTCCAGCTCCAAAAGAATTGCTGGAGAATCCGTCCGCGATACTGGATTGCCCTGTAAACTATGCTTACAGAGAGACCAAGACCGAGGACGGTCGCACGATTTATGTTTTTCTCAGACAGATTCCGATAGTTTTCGACTACGCGTTTTTCATCGACGGTGAAGCGACCAGGCCTGGAAACTACGGATATGATGCCATCATCTTCGACCAGAAACCTGAACCGGAAGCATTTGAGATTTTCTATGATGCTCCTGCTCCGGGCGCCAGGGCGTTCTTCCCTGCAAACCGTGTGTTGAGCAAGGACAATCCGGAGCTCAAGTCCATCATGGTGGGCAAGCCTTCACCGCTTCCGGAAGGGGAACTGAATGTAAGGACAGCCGCAAACGGACCGATAAACCTGACGGCATTGAACATATTCTTCCATTACGTGGAGGCGATGCAGGAAGGCAAGTCATTGATAGTCCGCATAGAAGACAAGGACAAGAACATCATAATCGCTGACCTTTTCAGGATTCTCGGAAAATATAGTGCAGACGTGACATTCGACGCCTGCTCGTATGAACAGGGCTTCAACGCAGATACGAAAATCACCTTCATCAGCCAGTATTATCCTTACCAGCTGATGATTCCTGGTGACAAATTCGTACAGAAAAACGCGGCTGATGTTCCGGATACGCCTCTGTACAAGGATTATGCAGAGAAGATGAAAGTACAGATCCAGAAATGCGACTACACTGAACTCCACAAATTGTCATCATGGATCTTGTCTGGAGAATGGAAACACACTGCCGGAAAATCGGAAGACATTGTCACCGGCTACTTCACATATTGCTCGAATCCGGATCAGTTCACATTGCCGATGACAGGCAACAGGGAGCTGCTCCGCCTCATCGCCGCGAAAAAGGGAGCGACATCCGCGAGAATACTGGAGCTTGGAAATGAGGTCCTTACAAATGCGTCGGACGAGACCGGGACTTTCGTCAAGGCGCTCAAGACGATTGCCGATTTGAAGGAGGACGGGTTCGACGTTTCTTCGCTGAAAGACAAGTTTTCTGCGGGTTATACGGCTCTGGCAGCAGCCTCTCCCGAGGCAATGGCGGGAGCATTTTCTGCCCTCGGGAAATCTTTCTTCGAGTATTTCCTGGACATTGCACAGTTCGGCGGAAAATACGATTACCTGTCTTCACCGGCATTGAGACCGATATTGAAAAGATGTATTCTGCTATATAATTCCTCAACGTGAAAAGCGGATTCCGGTTCTGCTGGAGCAGCTCGTTCCTGCGGTCGGAGAAGATGAGACCGTCAAGATGCTGAAATTGGCGGAAAACGACGCGAGAGCAAGGGAACAGGCTTATGTCAATATCATCAAGACCTCGCCGGAAAAAGTATCCGTCATTTCGTCGGTGATGTTCAAGGACATCGTCAGCCCTGCGACCAATTTCATCAAAGAGTTCAAGTCACAGGCACAGAATCCGGACTTCGCTGCACTTTTCTATTACAGCGCATCGCACATCCCTATTACTGACGCATCCGCTTTCATCGAATCCAATGCCCAACTGATGAGCGACAATGCTGCTTACAAGAAAAGGGTTTCTGACGGTGAGGGCAAGAACCACATCTATCACAGGCTCATCGCCGACATCATAAGGAAAATTACGGACAAGAATGCCGCGAAGATGGCAGATTTCATCAATCTGAACATTCTCGAACCTCTTTTCAATGACAACCCGAAAGATCTCAAGGAGTGGTGCCTTTTGAGCGATATGCTGACAGGTCAATATGATGAGGATATCTCTCTCAAATATGAGTTGGCCCGTGACAGTCAGGCCAATAAGATTTTCTCGGAAATCGCTTACAAATGCCTTTCTACAGCTTCCGGACAGAATGAAATCAGCAAGTTGATAAACGACATGCTCGGAAAGGGATGTCTCGACAAGAAGAAATTTGTCGAGACAGCGAAATCATTGAAGAAAAAAGATATCGTCTGCGCGGCGGGAACTTACATGGAATGCTCAGGAATGAAGTTCCAGGACGCTAAAGCATTTGTAGATGAAGCATTTACGGATTATTCAGACCAGATTCTGGAAACTTACTACACGAACGATTTCAAGTCTTGGAAACGCAAGCAGGCCCTGAAATCATTCTTCTCCAATCTGTTCAAGAAGAAGAAAAAACCATCAGATAATATGAAACTGAAAACACTATTGATTCCATTATTATTCATCTGCTCGATGTTCCAGCTTTCCGCAAGGGATTTCGGAGAGAATATCACCAAATACGAGTACCGCTATGTGGTGAATTGCCGGGCGCTGAACCTCAGGGAAAAACCGAAAACAGGTAAAGTCGTCATGGGAGCCAGACAGGGCGATGTCCTCTACGGCACCATTGAGACCGTTCCGGGGGAGACTTGGAACTGGCTCAAGGTGGACGGCGTGGAAATGTATGCATCCACACAATACCTTGTTTCAGAGGCGAATCCGCATTATATGAAACCCGAGAGTTCGTATGAACTGGGCACGTATGATTTCGAGAAGACGCTGCGGATACAGAGGATTGTCCGGTGGATTTTGCTGGGACTTTGTATCTTGGCTTTCGTGATATTCATGATCTGGTTTGGATGGGATTTAATTATCAGCCTTCTGGAGAGCATCCGTAAGCCAAGATATTACCATATGATCTACGATATGCGGTTATGGTTCTACAAAAGTTATCCATATGAGGCGGTACTGACATTGACAGGAGTAATCATCATCTCAATCCTTGCCGGAATCATAGTCCTGATGACCGTTGCTGGTATAGGCTGGGGACTGATGGCCCTGGTATGGGTATTGATGTGGGCTCTGGTCGTCATCGGATGGATACTCGTCATAGGTGGAGTGATTACCATCGTAGTCGCTATTTTTAGCGGAGGAGAAGAGAAAGGATGCCTGGTAGGATTTGGCGGCATAGCTGCAATATTCCTCGGCTACTGCATCCTGAAACGAGAAGAAGATATTCTGGACTTCGGCGAAATGGCATTGGACGGCGGAAAGGCCTTCTTCCAGAATCTATATATCCTCGACTTCGTGAGAGATTTGTTCTTGGTATATTGGAAGACCGGCCTCATCATCATCTTCACTCCTATCGCGATATTCCTGGCACTGGTAATTATAAACTTCATAGTTTCAGGCATTCTCATCATCATCGAGAAAATCGCCATGAGACACTACAATATCAAGAATCCATGTCCTGTTTGCCAGCATAATTCCGAACCGGCAATATATTTTTCAAGGATGAAAGACGGAACGATTTCAGATCTTCCGGTAAAACTCCAGCCTGGACGTTTTGGGCTTCTGCACATCCAACATCCTTACACTTATGAGCAGATGCCGACCATGTTCTTCAATGGCAAAGACAAGTGTTTCCGCAAATGTGGTCATTGCGGCGCGGTAATCAAGGCAGACATGGGTATCGAGAAATACATTGCCCTAGTCGGTGTCGCCGAGTCCGGCAAGACAACATTGGCATACCGTGTAATAACCCATCTTATCTCCAAAGGTTATGCAAGACTCATGGACACGGACAATATGGATGCCGGGGTCAAGAATGACATCGAGACCGCATTGCAAAACATCAAAAACGGTGAAGGGGTTCTTGATCAGCCTTATCCGAACAAGACCGAAGTCGGACTAATGCGTTCAATACAGCTCAAATTGAGACGTAAAGATTCTTCGATAGATTACCGGCTTTTCATCAATGACGTGGGAGGCGAGCTGTATGACACCACTTCAGTGGACAGCAGCACTTCGACACAAATCAGCCTTTTCGCAAGGAACGTGAACACGATATTGTTCCTTGTGGATCCTATGACCACTGATTTTTCATACAATGATGTGTCTGATGAATTCAAGGAATGGCTCAAGAAGAATCAGAAGCCTAATACAGTCAAGATCAATATCAAGAGAACTGCCGACAGGCTCATTGATCTGCTCACAGCGCACAACTTGAGCGACAAGGACTTGGGCAAAATCAATTTCGAGTTCATTCTGGTGAAAGCGGATCTCGGGTATCTTGACAAAGTGAACAATGTAAATGAAGAAGCGCTCAAAGGGTACATGTATTCCGACATGGGTCTGGAGCCGCTTATCCAGACTGTGGAGACCAAGTTCAAGAATATCGGCTACAGCGTATATTCAGCCAACAAGGAATACTACGGTTATCCATACATAACACTAGACCTTATCAAGAGGATCACTACGAAATTGGGTATAGCTCCGCTTGAAAAACTATAATGAACATGAAAAGGACAATCATAATCCTGGTAACAGCGTCTATTGCAGCGCTGTTACTGGGGTCCTGCGGGACAACGGCTGAAAAACAGCTGCGCAATCTGGATTCGTTCGTCGACAAGGTCGAGGCGGATGCGGAGAGTTACACTGACGAGGATTGGGAGAGTCTCAATTCCGAATTCGAGGCAATGATTTCCGAGATCGAGGAGAATTCCGAAAATATGACCGAGGAGGAAAAGGAACAGGCTCTCAACGCCATCGGAAAGTACTACGGAATCTGCGCCAAAAAGGGCATGGAAACCGTAGTGGAAGGCGGCAAAAAGGCCATGGATTCCCTGATACCATTCCTCAAAGGTTTCTCTGCCGCGTTCAAGGACGTTGACTAGGCGTGGAGCACAAATCCCTGTCCCATAACAAATTCGCCATTTTCAGAGTTAGCGAAACGACAACTCTAAAAATGGCGAATTATTTGATAACCAATCGTTTACACTCCACGCCCTACAGCGAAATCAGTGCCTGGCGCGGGGCGGTGTCGTGGCGGCGGCCTACGTTGAAGGAGATGCCGAAATTCAGGCCCAGGTGAAGCTGTCCGTACGGATACGGAATGCCTTCGACGGTCGCTTTGGCGTACTTGAATCCGATGGCGTCGGCACCCAGGAACATGTTGAATCCTGCGGCGTGGAAGCCCAGGGCTGCGCCCATTGTGGAGCCGTAGGACGAAATGGCGTAGTTTGTGGCCAGACTGAACCATTTGCATGGCTTCAGGTTGGCATAGAAACGGCCTTCAGACCAGGTACAAGGGCCATTGAAACGGGTCGAGCTCAGAAAACCGGCGGTGAGGCCCTTGTAGAAAGGCATCACATATTCGGCACCGAAATTCAGGGTCATTGTCAGCATCTTGAACTTGCTGGCATCCTTGGCCGTCCTGTAGAACTTCGCAAGGTCCTGGAGGTCATCGCCTAGCGTCTTGAACTGCTCTGAAAGCGAATTCTCCTTGCCCTCGCCCTCATCAAACGAAATATTGTCGAAACCTTCGAACGACCAGCTGTCCTTCCTGGTCTTCGCCTCAGTGACACTGTTCCATGAAATACCGCCAATGTCATTCAAAGCAATGGAAAGCCTCAGGCCGGGAATCAGTTCCAGTTCTGCACCGAGGTCAATGGCAGCACCATAACCGCCTATTACCGAGCCGATATCGGAGCCGTTGAATTCCTTGAAACCGAACTTGTCCAGAAGGTCAGCATCCTCGGGAGAATCAATGTCCGCGCCGGTTTCCCCCTTCGTCTTGACGTCGAGAAGGCCGCAGGCTGCGGTCAATGTTCCACTGGAAGTGACGCTCCACTTGTCCTCGGTCATCCGGACACGCATCTTGTCAATACGTGCCTCGGCGCTTCCCTCGCCCATGAGGAACTTCACACGTGCACCGACATTGATCTTATCCGCGAACTGACGCGACCAGCCGAAGGAATACTCCATATAGGCATCAGCCTTGACAGCCATGTCCGAAATATCGTAATACTGCGACTTGCCGGCATTCTTCATGAAGTCGAAGAGGCTGTAGGGAACATTCAGTCCCGCATTGACACGCTGACGGATACCGAAAGTGAAGAACGACTTTTTTCCCCAGATACCGAGCGAGAAGATGGACATGTCCACGTTCACACCGAGCCTGTTGCTGTTCTTCAGTTTACCAAGGAAATCATCCGGGGAGACAGCCGAGCTCATAAATGTAGTCAGCTGACCGTCAATAGGATACAGGAACGTGCTCACACCCATGTTACTCTGTGCGGACAATGCCGTGCCGCCAAGTGAGGGCATGGAAAAATAGCTCCTCTCCGCTGAAAATGCGGGGTTCAGGTCTCCCCTTCCGTTATATCCGCTCATGAAATAGGCGGAACGCAACATCGTCTGCTGTGCGAAAGCGCTTGCTGCCGCCAGCATTGACACCAATATCGTAAAAAGAATTCTTCTCATGATTTTCATAGATTAAAGACCGGAATCAATGTCCATTTTGGCCTGGAGCCTGATTTTCATGTTCTTGAACTGCACGCCCTGGTTCTTGTTCAGGCAGACGCCGGCCAACGTGCCCGGATCGCTTCCGGTAAGGTTCAAACGGAGGCCGTCAAGCTTGCGCATCTGCTCCGCGCTACCTTCCAGATTCAGGGTCAATGCCGATGTAGAAGGCTTTTCGACAGATCCTGCCGGGATATTTCCATCCAATGACACCTTTATCTCAGGAATGACATTGCCGTCCACATCGATGGCAGCGGCATCGAGAGAAATGGACAACGGAATCATGTTTACGAAGTCGAACTTCACGTCAGCATTACGGATTTCCAATGCAAAACTCTCATCCTTAGGGTTGAAATTCTCATTCCAGCCTGTAAAATCAGTGCTGTAAACTATCTTGACATCCTTTCCGAATGCCAGCGAGGCAGCCACTTCATAATCATAAACGATATTGTACCTGCCACCCGAGGTCAACGTCACGAACTCGTCTGCAGCCTCCACATCAATGTTTTCCATACCGATACGGTCAGGCACAATGCTGATGAGCGATGACAAGTCAGGCACTACGACAGAGGTAAATCCGGTCGGAACGCCTTCTCCGGTCCTGGAGACATAGAGCCGGTTCATTCCTGAAGGACTCAGCGTAACTGCCGTGCCTCCATTGGCATTGCCGACATGAGCAGAACGCCTGTCGGCGCCCTTGTATGACATGATGTCGGCATTGAGGTTCAATGTAAGCGGGGTGCGGTTGTCAATATCTATCTTCAGCGCAGGATTGTACAGGTCGAGGACCACGTCATCGCCGCTCACGAAATCAGGCAAAGTGCCCACATTCGAAATGAAAGGCTCGATGACAATGCGCGGGTTCACCTTGACCAGCGCGGACTTCACAATCAATGATGAAATGGACATGTCGATATCGGCTGAAATTTCATTCGGAATCGCGGCCACGGTAGCCCCGAAGTCCGACAGCACGGCATTTACATTGAAGGCTCCAAGCTTTATCTCATCATTCAGCACGATCTTATGCTTATCAGCGAGAAATCCCTCACCTGAAGGTATCTTGTCGAAATCAATGCCTACGATATTCAGATGATAGTTCTTGGCCGTCTTGGTGACCTGTGTACTATTGATGGTCAGGATATTGCCGTTCGGATTGAAGTTCATGCCGGCGTCTTTCACATCTGCAAATTCCAGATAATCAGGAAAATCAATGGTCAGGTCAGACAAAGTCGCCTTTCCTGCAGTCGTCTTCAAAGAGACGGTCACGACGCCTGAAACTTCAGCATCCTTTACAGCCAGAATTTCCGTCGGGACATTTTCATTGACCGTCATCGGTGTCGAAGAGGCCTTGAAATGCTTGGTGTACGGTGTAGACGGAACCGTTCCGCTTGACGGCAGCGGAAGTTCGCTCTTCTTGATCGTGGCACTGTATCCGCCGTCCGTCACCAGCTTGTCCGGGAACGAGAAAACCGGCAGCGTCACATCCGAAGATGTACCGCGTCCGGTTACAGAAATATAGTAATTTCCCGAAGCATCAGCTTTCAGGACATCCTTGTCATCGTTACCAAGGTTAAGGAAGTCATCGACCAGAATAAGCTCGGAGTTTCCCAGCGGCGCGCTGATATCCCCTTCAATGCTTATATTCGTGTCAATGTCTTTCGTAAGATCGTAATCCTCATTGAAACATGAAGTTACGGCTACTGCTGCAGAAAGCATTGCCGCGCCCGACAGCAGATGGGTCAAATTTCTTTGCAAAGACATAAAAAAAGGTTTTCGCAAAGTTACCCAATAAATCCGCAAATTCAATGTGTCTGGAGCATTTCCTTCAGCCGGTCCAACGACATTGATGTAAAATCATTGATCGCATAGTCGGACAGAGGCTCGACCACCTCCCGCGGGTTCGAAGTCACGAGTCCCACGACGGTGGCTCCGCTCGCGCGCGCAGCCTTCAGCCCATTGACGGAGTCCTCGAACACCACCGTATCTTCCGGCGTTCCCCCGAGTGCGTGCATGGCCATCAGGAAACATTCCGGGTCAGGTTTCGAGCGTGTAAACGACTCACTTGTAAAGACATGCCCGACAATATCCTTGAAATCGGGATAATGCCTGTAGACATTTTCCATCTTGGCCTTGTTCGAGCTTGTGACCACAGCCGTCGGGACGGAAGCCGCCTTCAGCTGTTTCATGAACTCCATCACTCCGGGAATCGGCGCATACGACATGTTCTGCTCGAATTCATACAATTCTTCGATGATATGTTTCTGCAGTTCCGTCTGTCCCTTGAAGTAAGTATCCAAGATATGGGTCAATGTCTGTCCTTTGCTCAATCTGCCGATTTCGCCGACATCGCCGTACTTTTTGCCAATGTTGTTCCAGAGCACGGTGTACTGTGACTCCGTGTCCAGAACAACACCATCCAAATCGAAAAGAACGACCATTATTTGGAGAGTCCTTTGCTGATTTCGTGAGCAAGATACTCGTAGTGAGTCTTGTCGACGCCCTTGGCAGAAGAAGCTCTCTTATCCACCACCTTCTTGATTTTCAGGAGAGTAGCGTAGAATGCAGCCTTGCCCTGGATCTTGATGTCAGATTCCCTGCGGGCTGCAGTGAGGCTGTTTTCCTCCGCATGAGCATGACCGCAGCCGATATGCTGGCATGGCCATGTGTCATCAATTGCCTCTACACCATGAGCGAAGATGTCATCAGTAGCGAAACCTTTCGCACTTACAGGGCTTTCAAGCAGACCGAGATAGTCGAACATGCTGTAGACGAACGCATACTCCATGTTTCTGTCAGAAAGCGTAAGCTGCTTGCCGGCAATGGTCTTGCCGAATACCAATGAATAAATGTCATCGATATACTCTTCTACTGTGTAAGGATTCTCAGCAAGTCTGGAAGTGTAACCCACCTTCGGATATGTGGAAATCAGGTTCCTGATATAAGCGGCCTGAAGGTCATTGACCAGAGGGTTGGAAGGCTCGAACTTGCGGAGCAGGTCAGGGTCCTGGAGCCATTGCGGCATTTCTGCAGCTTTCGTATAGATGAACTCGAGAGCCTCTTTCTGCTTTTCTCTGGTAACAGGCTCGAATGCCTGCTTGCCGTCACCGTGGACAGGATAGAGAAGGAAGTTTCCGCCGATGTATTTCATGACATGGCCCATATAGCGGTTGAACTGCTTGAGGACCTCGCCATACATCTCGTGGGTATATTTGTAGTTCTCGCCGTCTTTTGCAGTCCACTCGTCCAGATGCGACATAATGATCTTAAGGTTGCGCATACCATACTCGCTGGCCTTGACAGCATCGTCACCGAGAGATTCGGTCTGCGCTGCAGGGTCGACAGAAGACAGGAATTCCTGCTCGCCGTACCAGTACATAGGGTCGTCGGTATGAGCCTTGATCCACTCGTTCAGAACCGGTTTCTCATCTTCCGGAGTAGCGGCCTCATAGATAGGCTTGTAACCCCAACTGATTGCATAGTAATCATATACACCAAGCCTTGGAGGAAGAAGCCATGTTACGCCATCACCCGGCTGAGCCACATAATTGTAACGGGCATAGTCCATTACCGAAGGAGTGGTACCGTATTCGTCAGTGAAGGTCTTGCTGCGGAGAGAATCCACAGGATAAGCATAAGAAGACCTCATGTTGTGCATAAGACCGAGAGTGTGTCCGATTTCATGAACCACAAGGTATCTGAGAAGCGGTCCCATCTGCTCTGCGGTATATACCTCCCTTCTGGATGCAGGCTCCACTGCAGAAGTCTGGATGAATGACCAGTTGTGCAGGAGTTTCAGCACGTCATGATAGAAATATACTGAACCGTTGATGATTTCGCCTGAACGAGGGTCTGTCCATGAAGGGCCCATCGCATTGGCCGTCTGGATGGAAGCATATCGCAGGCAAGAGTAGCGGATATCGTCCGGATTGAAGTCAGGATCGTCCTTAGGATAGTCCTTGGCTACGATTGCATTCTTGAAGCCGATAGCCTCGAATGCTCTCTGCCAATCCTCGATACCTTCCTTGAGGTAAGGACGCCATTCTGCAGGGAATGCATCGTCAATATAATAAACGATAGGTTTCTCAGGCTCTACCATTTCTCCGGCCTTGTATTTTTCCAGATCCTCAGGCTTAGGAGCAATGTTCCAGCGGTTTATATAGCTTACTATTTCGCTGCGGTCCTTTTTCTCCGTATACTCGACATGTCTGTCCTTGAAGTATCCGATACGGTAGTCTGCAAGTCTAGGACGCATCGGCTGGTCCGGAAGCCGGATCATTGAAACCGAAACTACAGCAGTAAACGGCTCTGATGCCACGGTATATACCATTCTGGTACGGAATACGATGTTCTTAGGGAAAGCCTTGAAATCAAGAATGGATGACATGTCCGACTTGAACGAGCCTTTCTTCCTGCTTATGCCGAACAGTCCGTCAAAAGGAGATGCAGGAATGAACGGCGACATATATGACTCATCGCTGCAGAAAAATTTGGTGACATCTATCACAACACCTGTGGAATCAGGATTGACAGCCTTGATAGGGAAAGCCTTCATGACAGGCTTGGCGTAGTTCAATGCAAACCCTTTGGAAATGGACTCTGCAGAATCACATACGGCACGGATGGTACCGTCCAGAAGATAAACCTTGTCTTCATCGCAGCTCCACTCGACCAGTGTAGGCTCGCCAGGCATCTGACCTGCAATGACATCCGAATTGTCACTTGTGGATGATACCTTGGTGGCGAGCAGCATCGGTTTTCCCATCAGCTCGAAAGGAATCTCCAGATAATACGTGCTCTTTACCTTGTGGATGTCCATGACACCTTTGGCGGTCTCCGCTTCGGCAGTAATGACCTTGTCATAGCTTTTCTTGGACGAAGCCTCAGACTTCGTAGTGTCTGCGCTTTCTTTCTTCGCTCCTCCCTTCAGAAGACTCGCGAGAGACGGCTGCGCACCCATAACCGCTGTACCAGTAAGCATTGCTACAGCCCCGGCAGCCAGCATTTTCATCATTTTTGTTTCCATCTACCTTTTTATATTTAGCAAATTTTATTTGGCATATTTGTTTCCGATCGCCTGCAAATCCACGCCGCAATTATCCTTGACGGCCTTTATCAGAATATCGTATTTGATACGGAGAATTTCGTAACCATCCATAAGTTCCTGCATCTGTGCTGAAGAATGCGTCACGATCGTCTTGACGAAATCCGAGATATCCAACTCCTTTTTAGGGCAAATACAAGGATAAACTCCGTCAGGGTCATAACGCCAGAAACCGACCTTTCTCGGATAGTCCGGATCATTTTCATATTGCTTGTATTCTTCCTGTTTGAAAGAGACTCCGTAATACTTTTCACTAGGAGAAAAGAATCCCTCAGGAATGGTCATCAGATTGTTCGAATAGATATAATTTCCCCAGAGATATCCGCTTACCTCTCCCCTGATATCAGCCAACTTGTCCTCATCGGTAGGAATATCTCCTTTATGGAGCCTTCCGATAGCGATATAACTCCTGCCGGAGCCGACCAGGAGGTCGTCACTCTTGCTGGTAGAAACGCTTATACTATCGGCGAGAAGCACCTTCAGAGGAAAGTATTTTTTCGCGAATTCTTCCGGATAGACCTCGGTCAATACAGCTTTCACATATTCGATGGCATCATCCAACACCCCGTCCTTGATTCTTATCAAGTCATTATTGGACTCCGAACCGACATTCCACTTGAAGTCCACGTCGGTATAATCGGAAAGGATATACACTCCCGTCTTCTGATTGTACTCGTAAATATAGTGGAGGGCAGGATTGTCGCTATCCTCTATCTTATAAGGAATCTCGCCCCTCTCAGAATGGAGAGGGTCTTCCTTGTAACAAGCCGTCAGCATTGCCGGCAATACAACGGACGCCAATATCGTCTTTATGGTCAATGTTTTCATTTTCAATACGATTTCAATGTTTTACGCCGTAGCCTGAGGATTTCTTACAGGCCTTTCAATATCAGTGAGTTCCGGTTCCATTTCCAGCACCTCCTTAGGGACAGGGAGTGTATACGCCGGATCATTTTCCTGAAGGACATAGGTCTCGGTCACAGTAGGATTCTTAATGTCCGGAGTATAGGTATGGGTAATGGAAGGACGTCCCCATCTCCTGAGGTCGAACCATCTCAGACGTTCGAAGCACATTTCCCTTCTGCGCTCATCGCGGACAGCCTGGATTACATCTTCCTTGGAGGTCGCCGTAAGCGGCACATATTTGTCAGGCTTAATCCTGTTCACCCTGATCCTTTCTACATCTTCGAGGGCATCAGCTGATTTTCCGTCGATGTGGGAATAAGCCTCAGCCCTGTTCAGATATGCCTCAACAGTTCTTATGGCCTGTCCGTATCTGGAAGTATATGAAGCCATATAGGACTTGAACGGTGCATATTTCTTCACATTCAAGAAGCCGCCCAGCCATCTGATATACATGCCCTTCTTTCCTCCGCGAAGGTCGCCGTCGATGTACATTGCCAGAAGCTCGGCTGACGGGGGATAGCAACTTCCTGCACCCTCAGCAGAAAAGATTTCCGTATCATATCCGAAGGTGAAGAGAATCTCAGGATTTCGTGAGGTAAAGAACCTGTCCATGTAAGAATATGAATCGACAGAAGCGTCATCCACCGCCTTCTGGTTCAAATCCCAGATATCAGCCTTGATGGAGAGTGCCGCATTGGCGTACTTGGCTGCATCTTCCCAATTCTGCATATAAAGGCAGACGCGGGAAAGGAACACCTCAGCGGCAGCCTTGTTCCATCTGAACACAGAATTGCCGTCTCCGCAAATTTCGAATTGCTTCAATGCATTTTCACCGTTTGTGAGAATCTGGTCATAAATGGCTGCCACGCTCTCCCTCTGGAATTTCTTGTTTTCCACGCCGATAAGGCCATTGACCGGTACGCCGGCAGCCTTGTCCGCTGTCTTCGGGTCATAAGGCTCTCCATAGAGATTCACCAGCATATAGTAAGCATAAGCCCTGATCATGTAGGCCTCCGCCTTCACCTGTGCTTTCTCTTCCAGAGTTCCCTCCATGTCATCCACATCATTGAGAATCATGTTGCAAGTGAAAATCTGGTGATAATACAGTCCCCATGCGCCATCGCTGTTCAGCACGCCTTCGCGCTGTCTTTCAGGCTCCTGCTGCCAGGTATAATAGCCGAAAGCCGCAATTCGCTTGTCAGGTGCGAAAGTCGAAGCCTTCTTCGCCAACTCCTCACAGTCATCCGTCATAGCGTCAAGCCATGCATTCTGCGGGCTAGACTCGTTCATCTTGTAATATATCTCGCCGGCAATCAGTTCCTTATAGTCACTGGCATTCTTCGGTCTGATCTGGTCCTGTGACGACTCCTTGAGGAAGTCTGAGCAAGAAGCCAGGGCCAATGCTGCCGAAGCGCATGCGAACACTTTGTATATTGTTTTCATTGTCATCATTATTAGAAAGTTATGTCGAGTCCGAAAGAAAATGAAGATACAGGAGGAGTAGTGATACCGATATTACCCATACCCAGCTGTTCAGGGTCCTGGCCGTTTAGTTTCTTCGAGCAGACTGTCCAGAGGTTGTTGCCCTCCAGACGGACATTGGCCGCACCCACATGGATCTTCTTGCAGAAGCTTTCAGGGATGGCATATCTGATATAAGCCGTCCTGAGACGCAGGAAGTTGGCCGATACGACACGCAGGTCGCTCTGGTTGTACATCTGCCATCTGTTGTCAGCGATAGTCAGTTCCCTGTCACTGAAGAAGCCTGTCATCGAAAGGCTTTCCGTCGACAATGCCGGTATTACAGCCCATGCCTCATCTCCCGGTTTGCGCCATCTGTTCACGAATTCTCCAGACATATTCTGCTGAGGAGTAGGAAGATACTGGCCGCTGTTGTTATAGAGGTTGTTCATGCGGACCTTCGCTCCCAAACTGTAGGAGAAGAACAGGCCGAGCGTCAGTTGCTTGTATGTGAAGTTCGTGCTGAAACCGCCCTGCATGTCAGGAACACGGTTTCCGGAATAGGCGAAAGCCTTGGCATACATTTCTTCACGGGTGATGCCGTCGGTTTCTTCAATGTCCTTGAATGTCGGAAGTCCCTTTTCATTGAGCCCGGCAAACTTGTAGGAGAAGAAGGAGTTTATGGCATATCCCTTGAGCACTGCGGAACCGTCCACATATTGTGCATAAGTATATTCATCCTGCATACCGCCTCTAGTAATCTTATTGATGTTCTTGGCGGAGTTCAATGAAAGTGACCATCTGAAGTCACGTGTCTTTATAGGCACGGCATTGATGATGAGTTCATAACCCTTGTTCATGATGTCTCCGACATTGAGGCTCATGCTCGAAGTTCCGGTGGTAGGAGATACCTCGACGGAGACGATCTGGTCATTTCCCTGCTTGTAGTAGTACTCCACTGTACCGGAAATGCGGTTGTCAAGTACGGAGAAATCGAGGGCGAGGTTATATGAAGTCGTCTTTTCCCATTTCAGCAACGGGTTAGGCAGTTTGGACAATGTCGCCATGTAGTCACCTGTGGTCTGGTCCATTGAACCGAGCTTGATGATCATGCTTGGAGTCTGGTCGTCCGAAACGTTGCCCTGAATACCGTATGAGCCCTTGACGGAGAGTTCATTGAGCCACATCACGTTTTCGAGGAAGGATTCGTTCATGATATTCCATCTTCCTGATACTGACCAGATAGGCAGGAATCTTGTACTCTTGTCCTGACCGAACTTGTTGGAACCGTCAGCACGGACATTTGCATTCACGATATATCTTCCCTTATATGCGTATGAAAGCACACCATAGACGGAGAGGTAATTGGAGACTCTGTCGGTGATGGAATTCGGTGTGGATTTCTGCAATGCATTGAACTTTGGCCACTGTACCGGATCGATTATTACCGAAGTCATACCGCGGTCCGGAAGATAACCCCACTGGGTGCTTGAGATACCCGTATACTTGTTAGACCTGGCCTCGAATCCACCTGCAGCGGAAATGTGGTGGCCCTTTATGTATTTGCTGTAATCCAGCTGGAGACGTGCAGTGTAGCCGAAATTCCTGGTATTGGAAGAATAGAACTTGCCGCCGTAAGGAAGCTTGCAGAGCTGTTCCTTGAAATTTTTGTCGTCAGGAAGGGCCACACCATAGTTCGTACATCTCAATGTCGCTGCCATGTAGGTCTTGTCGCTGAACCATTCCTTGTCAGTGGTATTGGCCACGTTCATGGCGAATGTACCGGTAGCGCGGAGACCTTCCCAGATACCCCACTCGAGATTCGAATTGAAGCTGAACGAATCGGAAGAAACCTTCTTGCCGGAGTTGTTCTTCTCGTTTACAATATTGTATTTCAGCGGGTTCGCATTGTAGCCCTGCTCGGCATTGTAATACGAGAGCGACCCGTCTTCGTTATAGGCAGGGATCGCACGGGAAGTATTGTAAGCATAGCTGTACGGAGAGATGCCTGAGTTCAGGTAATCCTTGTTCTGGACACTTCCCCCTCACCTGTACTGTACCGGTAAGTTTCTTGGCAATCTTCACCTGCACCTTGCCCATCACATTGTAAGTCTGCATACCGGTTCCGCGAAGGTTCGCATTGTCATCGGTATAAGCGCCTGACACATAATAGTTCACGCGGTCATCCGCTCCTGAAATGGAGAGGTTGTGCTTGTGGGAAACGGAGGTGTGATAGAGGATATCGAACCAGTCAGTGTTGATTTCCTCGATTTTCTGTACGCTGTCAAGGAAGGTGTTATAGTCTATCTTCCTGTCATACAGATCATAGAGCAATCCTTCATAACCTACGGCAGCAGGTTCGAATCTATATGCGAGACCTTTCTCGGCAATCTCCTTGGAGACATCGACACGTTCCTTGGAGTTCATGAGATTCAATTTATTGTAGCTAGGTCTCTCGGTAACGGTGACGGTTCCGGAATAATTGATTCTCGGCGCACCTTTCTTACCGCGTTTGGTAGTTACTACGATGACGCCGTTGGCTGCCCTTACACCGTAGATTGCGGTAGCGGAAGCATCCTTCAACACGTCAATCTTCTCGATATCCATAGGGTTAAGGCCGGAAATGGCATTGCCGATAAGGTTCACATTGTCCAAGTCATTGAGCGCCTCGGTGGAGATGGAGACAGGGTCGTCCAGAATCACGCCGTCGACAACCCAGAGAGGTTCACGGTTTCCGGAAATGGTGGAAGTACCACGGATACGGATCTTGGTAGCGGCACCAGGGGTGGATGACGAGCTGAGGACAGTCATGCCCGGAATCTTTCCCTGGAGCATGTTGTCGAGTGTCGTGGCATTGCTCTGAAGCACTTCTTCACCGGATATCGATGCTACGGAAGACGCAGACATTCGCCTGTCAATCTTCTGATAACCAGTGTTGATGACGGCTCCTATCAATGTCGCAAGTTCATCCTTCATCTCGATTTTGAAGAAGTCCTTGTTGCACTTGTGTTCCTGCTGTTCTTTTCCAAGGCAAGAGAACACGAGCACAGGAGCCTCCTGTCCGCTGATGACACGAACTTTCAATGAGAACTTACCGTTCTCATCTGTCATTGTGCCATCCTGGGTTCCTTTCACCATGACAGCAACACCGGGCTCAGGAGAGCCGTCAGTGCCAGTCACGATACCTGAGACCTCTTTTTCAGTTACTTTCTGAGCTGCGGCGGGTTGACCGGAAAAGATCAGAAGACATATCGCCGTCAAGCAAAAAAGAGAAACAGCCATACGGCTGCGGTTAACGGGTCTTAACATAAACACAAAACTAGTTAGAAAAATATTGACTTTTCCCAAATGTAGGGATTTGAAATCGAAAGTCAAGAGAAAATCGACTTAAAACGATAACGGAGACGGCACTTTCCAATGCCGTCTCCGCAAGAATATCCAATATCCAATGATTCGCTAGAAGCTGTATCTTACACTGATGAAGAGACGAACGAGAGGCACGTCTTCCCGGTCCATTTCCTCAGGGCCGAGATTGACCCAGCATCCTTGGAAGGCGTTGATATGTCCGAGGCAGTCCTTCAAAGCATTGAGATTGCCGCCCAAAGGGGAATCCGCAAAGTCTTCATTGACAACCTTACATTCATTTGTCGTGATGCCGAGAAAGCCGTATCGGCGGCCGAGTTAATGATTCGATTGGTCAGGCTCAAAAAGATGTACGACCTGACAATGGTCGTCATTGCCCACACACCCCGATACACCTAAACTCTTTTGAAGATTCAAACTGAAATCGTTAAATTTGTCATTGGCTAAATTAATGAGACTATGAGTTGGAAAGAAGACGCCATAAAGAACTTGCACAACAGCCTCCACCCCGTGAAGGTTGAACTGAATGAACTTGATTGGAAGAGCGGTCTCTCAGAAAAGTCGGAGAGGTTGGCTCAGCATATTTCCGCTTTCGCTAACCAGGTGGGCGGGGGAACCTTTGCCTTCGGCGTCAATGACGACGCCACTCTGTTTACGCCTTCAAGAGAGCAGGCCGAAGAGATCGTCAATCGGCTTGGCAGTATTGCCAGGAACAATTTGCATATCCCCATCAAGTTGGAACATGCTTCTGCAGAACATGAAGGGCATGGAATCCTATTCGTTCATGTCCCGGAACAAACTGACAAGCCCGTTTATCTTCGTGGTGGGACCATTTACGATAGTTACTACCGTTCGGCCGGCCAAACACACAAAATGTCCCGCCAGCAGGTGCACGACATGCTCGCCGCCAAAGAGGGGATTACCTTTGAGGATCGCATTGCCGCTTCCGGTCTTGCTGCCGACCAGATTCTTACTATGCTCGATTTCGGGGAGTTCTATAAGCTTACAGGTAAGCCGATTGCGACGGGAGCCGAAAGCATTGCCGAAGGCCTTGCCAACTATGGCTTCTGCAAGAAACAAGAGAATGGCTGGACCATTACCAATCTGGGCGCCGCACTCTTCGCAAGAGACCTAAGGAGTTTTCCTTCCTTGGAATTCAGGTATGTCGTTATCCGTCAATACAAGGGAACCAGTAACCTGGATATCTCGGCCGAAACCTTCTTCTACGAAGGATATGCCATTTCTCTGGACAAGATTGTGAAGTACGTCATGAGCCTGCTCGAGAAAACGGAAGACATCCTGCACCCAAAACGCGAGAATAGGTATCCTTATCCTGAGGTTTCCATCAGAGAACTAGTGGCCAACATGGTCCTCCATCAAAGCTTCGAGGTTCATGGGATGACCTTGGCTGTTGAAATCTTCACTAACCGTATCGTATTGACCAATCCGGGCGCCCCGCTCATCGATGCCAATCGTTTCATTGACCTGCCGCCGAAGTCACGGAATGACAAGATGGCCCAGGCAATGTTCCTTTTCAACTTATGCGAAAAGCGTGGTAGCGGCATGGACCGCGCCGTTGCTGGAGTTGAGGCTATGCGCCTTCCCGCTATCACGATTGAGAAGGGTGAGAATTTCACCCGTGCTCGACTGTTTCCGCTGAAGAAGTACACAGAAATGTCCAAGGGCGAGAAGGTTATGGCTTGTTACCAGCATGCGTGCCTATTGTATGAGAACGGGGAGGCACTTACAAACCAGTCTCTGAGGGATAGGCTCTCTATCGGTAAGAACAATGCAGCTGTCGCTTCAAGGATTATTTCTGATACGATTGCCGCAGGACTTATCAAGGCACAAGAAGGCCAATCTGCCTCAACAAAGTTCTGGGGATACGTTCCTTATTACGTATAGTTTTTCTTTGCACAGAAAATTCCTCCTAATAATTAACTCGCTGATTACTAGCGAGTTTTTCTTTGCACGGAAAATCACTCTAGTTGTTTCGTTTCCCGACAATCCTGATCCGGTTTCAGGGGACATTATCGAAGAATTCCCGCAACAATAATAACGGATCCTGACTTTGACAGTTAAAAATTCGCTATCTTCTTAACGCTGGATTATCAGCGACATATAAAAACAATAGTTTTTTTAGGGTGAATCGCATCACCTTTGCGTACCTTTGCAAGTATGTTTGTACACAAAAGACGTAATAAATCAGGTACGACAGGATCGGGTTCAATAAAATAGAAGATGACATCCTTCGCCACTTGGCGATTGCGCGCGTCTGTCAGCCCATGAGTAAAGTGGCAACCGTGGAATATCTGAAATCATACTTTGATGAGGATGTTCAACTTCACAATATCTACCGCTACATGGACAGACTGTACAACACGCAACAGGAAAAGATCCAGAAGATTAGTGTATCTCACACGTCGGACGTACTGCGCCAGGACGGATTTTCCGAGGACGGCAAGACTGCCGAATCTCAGATAGTACTAGGCCTGCTTGTGAGTGAAGACGGTTACCCTCTATCATACTCAGTCTTCAACGGAAAGCAGTATGAAGGCTACACTATGATACCAATCATCGATGACTTCGTCCAACGCTTCAACTTAACCGACTTCATCGTAGTAGCAGACTCTGGCCTGATGAGCGAGAACAACGTGAATCTGCTGGAATCAGCAGGCAGCTCTCAAACCGCTAATTGAAGGGGTCGCGCACGCGCGTAAGTGAATTGGGTGAATCATTGTCAAAGTCAGGAAATGTAGGAAATTCAAAATCAAAAGTCAAGAGAAACCGGCAAAAAAAGATAACAGAGACGGCACTTTTCAATGCCGTCTCTGCCCGAATATCTGATATCCAATGAGTTGCTAGAAGCTGTATCTTACACTGAGTGTAGGAACGAAGCTGTAGAACAATCCGTCTTTCCAGAATTCGCCGTCACATATTCCGAATGCAGGACGAAGGTCCGCAGAAAGCTGGAGAGGGAACCAGAACTTGTATTCGAGTCCGATCTGACCTACAAATCCGAAGCAGAAATGATGGTCATCATTGTAATAGGTGGAACCCAGAGTGATACCAGGGCCGGCATACCATGCCCAATTGCCTCTAGGAGTCCATGAAGGCTGGGCGAATGTGAAGTTATATGTTCCGGTAGCCCTGAAGCCCGGCTTGCCGCCAAGAAAATCAAGTCCTGCATTGATTTCCATGAAGTGCGGTTTTCCGAAATAATGCTGATAGCTTGCTTCCAAGCCATAACCGAGTCTTCCGCCGATTGCCTTAGGCTGCGCGGAAGCCATTACTGCAAAGCCGAATACGGCTGCAATGACGATAATAACTTTTTTCATTTTGTCGTGTTTATGGGCATCTGCATCACTGCAAAATGTCCGGTTTAAATTTTCATACAATACAAATATATGAAAAAATTTAAGTTTTAGCACATACCTGAGAATCCCATGAATGCCAAGGCAAGGATGCTGACGGTAATGAGGGCGATCGGAATGCCGCGGAACGCCTTAGGCACATTGCTGATAGCCAGCTGCTCGCGCATACCTGCGAAGAGTACCATTGCCAGACCGTAACCCACTGCGGTGGCGAACGCGTAAAGCATTGCCTCGCCGAGACCCATCATATGGGCAGCTTTGCCGAAGGTGAACTCCTTGGTAACCACTGTAATGGCAACACCGAGCACGGTACAGTTGGTGGTGATGAGAGGAAGGAAAATTCCGAGTGCCTGATACAGGGACGGGCTGACCTTCTTCAACACGATTTCCACCATCTGCACGAGAGCTGCGATGACCAGGATGAATGAAATGGTCTGCAGGAACTCAAGTTCCAGAGGCTGAAGAACATAATTGTTGAGCAGGAAGGTAACCAATGTCGCGAGAGTGATGACGAAGCATACTGCCGCAGACATTCCGGTAGCCGTGGAAAGCTTGTTGGAAACTCCCAGGAACGGACAGATACCGAGGAACTGCGCAAGTACGACATTGTTTACGAATACCGCAGATATGATGATAAGTAAAATTTCCATAATCCGAATCCTTTATTATTTCTTGAGGAACTTGTTGAACAGAACCATCAGGTATCCGAGAACGAGGAATGCTCCAGGTGCCATGATGAACGCAAGAATACCGTCACCGGCAATGAACTTGAATCCGAAAACGGAACCGTTTCCGAGAATCTCGCGTACAAGTCCGATCACTGTCAATGATACCGTAAATCCGAGACCGACTCCGAGACCGTCAAGCGCGGAATCAATGATGCCGTTCTTGTTGGCGAAGGCCTCTGCGCGTCCGAGCACGATACAGTTCACCACGATAAGGGGAATGAACAATCCGAGCGTAGCATAGACTGCAGGGACATAAGCCTGCATAAGAAGCTGAAGCACAGTCACGAACGTAGCGATAACCACGATATAGACAGGGATATGCACCTTGTCCGGAACGGCCGGAGCGATAGCGGAAATCACAATATTGGAAAGAATCAGCACGAACAGTGTTGCAAGTCCCATGCTGAGACCATTGATGGCTGAAGATGTCGTAGCCAATGTAGGACACATACCAAGGATAAGCACGAATGTAGGGTTATCCTTGACAAGACCTTTGGTTATAAGCTGTAATTTTGTCATTGTTCTATCCTCCTTATTCTACTTCAACACTTGCAGCTTCCTCGGAAGCAGGTTCTGCCACAACTCCATCCACAACCGGCTTGCCGCCTTCGAGAGGGGCTGTCGTCAATGCATACAGAGCATTCTGGATTGCAAGAGTATAGGCTCTGGAAGTAATCGTGGAAGCCGTAATGGCATCTACGTCACCGCCATCCTTCTTCACGAGCAACTTTTTCTGTTCAGGATTCCAGCCCTTGAACTGCCCGAAGAAACTCTCTTCGGTACACTTGGCTCCAAGACCAGGTGTCTCGCTATGTGAAAGCACGGATGTATTGTAGACCGTGCCGTCAGGAAGAAGGCCGACCATGAGTGTAAGAGGGCCGCCGAATCCTGACACGGTGGATTTTACGGCGATTCCGATAACTTCACCGTCCTTGGTGCTGAAATAGCACTCTGACTCTCTTCCGCCTACCTGACAAGGCTGGGCATCGGAAATTTCCCCGCCTTCCGGCAACACCTTGGAAACAGATGCCGTGAGGATTGCCTTGTTGGTGATTTTAATCGGTTCCTTGGTTACCGCATAGACACCTGCAAGCACTGATGAGCAGATAAGTGTCGTGCCGAAAAGGCAAAGGACCATGTTCTTCAAATTAGATTTTGCTGCCATGACTATTTCCTCCCGTACTTTTTCTGGTGGAACCACATGTTGATGAGCGGAACCACGGAGTTCATAATAAGAATAGCGAATGACATACCTTCAGGATATGAGCCGAAGTATCTGATCATCAATGTTATGAAACCGATGCCGATACCATAGACGATACCGCCTTTCACGGTCATTGGAGAAGTGACATAGTCCGTGGCCATGAAGCATGAACCGAGAATCATACCTCCGGTAAGAAGGTTGAATACAGGATCGGTGAACCTGTCAGGATTGATCAGCCAGAAAATCAGCGAAACTGCAGCCACAGTACCCCAGATGGAGAGTGTGATATGCGGTTTGATGACCCGGCGCACAAGCAGATATACAAAACCGGCAAGGAGGGCCAGGGCTGAAATCTCACCTACTGAACCGCCAAGATTGGCGAAAAGCATCTGTGAATAGGACAAGCCGTTCGCAGACATGATTTCCGGAACAGGGAGGCCCTTCGCAAGTCCCTCGGTAATCATTCCGAGAGGTGTCGGACCTGTAACGGCATCCAACCCGAACAATCCCTGAGGCATCTGCCACTTGGTCATGTAGGAAGGGAATGACACGAGAAGGAACACACGGCCCGCAATTGCAGGATTGAAAATATTCTGTCCGAGTCCGCCGAAAGTCATCTTCACGACTCCGATAGCGAACAGCGCGCCGATGAACACCACCCACCAAGGAGTAGTGTAAGGCAGGTTCAATGCCAGGAGAATACCGGTCACCGCAGCTGAATAATCGCAGATGGTAGACGGCTTCTTCAGAAGGAACCTTGTGATAAGGTACTCGATAAGCACACATGAAATGACGCTTGTCGCAAGTACCACGATTTCGCCAAGGCCGTAGAATACGACCGAGACAATGACCGCAGGCAGCAGAGCGATTACCACATCCCGCATAAGCGACTTCGTGGAAACCGGTGCATGAACATGCGGAGACGGTGAAACCAAAAGTTTATTCATTGTATATCATTGGTTTATACGTTCAACTTATTTCTGTGGCGCAGCAGCCTGTGCAGCGGCTTTGGCAGCGGCGGCCCTGGCTCTGATGATGCCGAGAACCTGTCCCTTGGCCGGTCTGATGATATCCAGCAGAGGAATATATGCAGGACAGCTGTAGAGGCAGCAACCGCACTCGATACAATCCTGGACAGCATTGGCCTCCAATTCCTCGGTCATGCCGTGACGGGCCAGCCTCTGGAGCAACCACGGCTCAAGTCCCATAGGACATGCGTCGGCACATTTGCCGCAACGGATACAGTTTCCTTCAATGCCGCGCTTCGTCTGTTCTTCGGTGAGGAAAAGCAATGCCGATGTTCCTTTCAATGTCGCAGCGTCGAGATTGGCAATGGCCTTGCCCATCATAGGACCGCCGCTGATGACCTTCACGGCATTCTCAGGAGCTCCGCCCATCTTCTCGATGATATAAGAGATAGGAGTACCTACACGCACGAGATAATTGTGCTGCTTGTCCATCGGGACACATGTTCCGGTAACGGTCACTGAATTGTCGATGATAGGCTTGTTCTTCTGGACAGCGTCGTAAATCGCGAGAGCCGTAGCCACGTTCTGCACGACAGCACCTACGTCGATAGGAAGCGCTCCTGAAGGAACCTGACGGTGCATGACAGCGTCAATGAGCTGTTTCTCACCGCCTTCCGGATATTTCTTGAGAAGGCTCAACACCTTGATACCGGCAAACTTAGGCGATTTTTTCTGGAAGTCAGCCACGATTTTCTGAATATGCTCAATGGCCTCAGGCTTGTTGTCCTCGATGGCGATGGTCGCTTCTGCCACGCCGAGAACCTGCTTGATGATGGCTGTTCCGACTACCACCTGCTCACCTTTCTCCAGAAGAGTCCTGAAGTCGGATGTAAGATAAGGCTCGCACTCGCAACCATTGATGATAAGCATGTCGCATTTCTTTCCCGGAGGAGGAGTAAGCTTGACATGGGTAGGGAACGTAGCACCGCCGAGACCGACGACACCGCCCATCTTGATCTTGTCCATGATGACCTTGTTGTCATCGGTGAACTCCGTGACAAGAGTATCGGTACGGTCAATGTTTTCCATCCACTCGTCACCCTCAACCTGTATTTCAATGCAGGTCTGCATGTTGCCGGCGAGGTCCTTGCGAGGTCCGATGGACTTCACTGTTCCGGAAACAGATGAATGGATATATGCCGAGACGAATCCGCCCGGTTCAGCAATCGGCTGACCGGTCAGGACCTTGTCTCCTACAGCTACAATCGGCTTCGCAGGAGCTCCGATATGCTGTGATACAGAGATATATACTGTCGGCGGAGTAGGCAGGGTCTCGATGGCACAGCCACGCGAAATCTTATTGTCTGCCGGATGTACACCGCCTATGGAAAATGTTCTTTTCATAATATCGGTTCTCCTTATGCTTTAACTACAGGTTTATCAACAGCCGGTGCCGGTTTCTTCGTGCGGTCCACCGGTTTAGGGAAATTGACATCATGGATTGCCCCGGTAGGACAAACCACCACGCACTTGCGGCAGAGCTTGCACTTCGCATAATCGATGTATGCAACATTGCCTTCCACGGTGATGGCGTCATGAGGACAAGTCTTGGCGCACAAGCCGCATCCGATGCAGGCAGCCTTGCAAGCCTTGCGGGCAACAGGGCCCTTGTCCTTGTTCACGCATGAAACGTAGACACGCATTCCGCGAGGACCTTTGTTCCTGAGTTCAATGATGGATTTAGGACAAGCCCTCACGCATGCTCCGCAGGCAACGCACTTGGATTCGTCCACGACAGGGAGTCCCGTCTTCTCGTCCATTGACAAAGCCCCGAACTGACATGCTTCCACACAGTCGCCGCAACCGAGACATCCGAATGAACATCCGGTATCACCGCTGTACAGACCGGCTTTGACTTTGCATGACTTAAAACCATCATACTCATTGGTCTTAGGTCTGTTCTCACAAGTTCCGTTACAGCGGACAACTGCAACCATAGGAGCTTTTTCCTCTACCTCGTAACCGAGAATCGCAGCAACCTTCTGCATGACGGCATTGCCTCCCACAGGACAGAAATTATTGTCCAGATTCGGAGCTTTCACAGCTGCTTCCGCAAATGCATGACAGCCTGCAAATCCGCAACCGCCGCAGTTGGCGCCCGGCATCACTTTCTCCACTTCCTCGATTCTAGGGTCTTCCTCCACCTTGAACTTTTCAGCTACAAGGTAAAGAACTACTGCCAGAACAAGGCCGAGCACTGTGATGACCACAATAGTCCAAATAATTGTTGAAGTCATTATTTTTATGAATTGAGATTATAATCTTTCCGTATGCGGAACACGTAATCTTTCGAGATACGGTTCCTCATGAAATACAATGCCAGATACCAGACCGCCACTCCGGCGAGTCCGGCCAATCCGGCATAAACCTCGTGCATCCCTGCATAAGACATTGACACACAAATAGCAAGCAAAATCACAAGCGGCACGGCATAAGCAGCCAGAACCGCCTTCATACCCATGGATGCCGTCAGCACAAGCTCCACTTCATCTCCCGGAGCATAACCGCTGTTCCCGAAAGCCGGGACATCCACTATCTTCTTCACAGCCTCGGACATGGAACAAAGCCCTGCCGCATGACAGGACGTACAAGCCGAGCTGGATATTATTTCCACGCGTATCTTTTCAGCATCAACCGAAAGGACCCTTCCTCTATGCGAAACTTCCTCTTTCATGGCTAATTGCTTATGATGGAATCGAACGGATATTTGAGTCCCTCCCAGCCGATGAGACACCCGGAAGCCCTTCCGACCTTCAACGGAGCCTCGAAATAGACCGGAATCCTGTTTTCATCTTCAGTAATCCACACGAACATATCCTGTCCGCTGCCGAAGACATCACCGGCTATAAGCTTGGCGGCAAATTTCATTGTCTTTACCGTCCCTATACCTTTTATATATTTCTTCTCCTTTCCGAGCCAGATGAAATAGACATTGTAGATGTCATCGTCAATGACGAATGTCATCGGATATTTGATGTTCGGCTTCACCTTGCTGAAATTCATGTTCCTCGCCATGTAGAACAATGACGGAAGGTCATAGGTACATCCAGAAAGCGGCAGTTCTTCCGTGCGTGCAGGCCTTCTGGAAGTTTCCAGTTCCGCGCGGATATGCTTCGACTCGTCCGGGTCCCAGATATATTCATACCTGTTCACGGAATAATAGCCTCCCTCGCGGGAATCCCTGTAGAACTTTAGCGGAACCACGCCGTCGCGTGTGAACCAAGACTGGAAATCTTCACGCACCTTGAAGAACATGTCGTAAAATCTCGCAGTCCTGCCGAATACGGAACAATGAAAAGCAGGTATTCCGTTCAATGTCGTCGTGTCAAGCTTCACATAAGCTTTCGCCACGTCGGAATTGATGGCCTTCCACTTGTAATGGATGACGAAATCCAACTTTTCCCCGCCGACAAAGGCCAACTTGTCCTCCGCAAGGCTCTTGACAGGAATACAATTGGGACCTTTCAAAGGTTCTACCGCATTTGTATTCACGGACAGGAACACAAGCGACGCCGCCAGGATATGTTTAAGACATGATTTCATAATCAGAAGCCTGTATTTTGGAATTCTCCGTTACCCGGTCCGGGATATCCGCCTCCGCCGAAACCGCCGTCAAAGCCACCGCCGAAATCATTGCCTGACGGGAAACCTGAATCGACAGGATCGTCATTCATCGCGGACGCGAAAGTATTGGAAAGTCCGTCGGAATCTTCCACGAAGCGGAGCTGGTCGCCCTTGAACTTCATAGGAATCGTACCGATCTGACCGTTACGGTTCTTGGCCACCAGGATCTCCGTATATTCCTTGTCATCAACGGTATCGCCCATGCCGATAGCATCAGGACGATGCACGAAGAGAACGATATCGGCATCCTGCTCTATGGAACCTGACTCACGCAAGTCGCTCAACATCGGGCGGTTGTTGCTGTTTCCACGCTGAACCGCATTTCGCGAGAGCTGTGACAATGCCATGATAGGGATCTCCAGTTCCTTGGCCGTTCCTTTCAAGGTACGGGAAATCGCAGCCACTTCCTGCTCACGCATTCCCCGCAATTCCGGAGGTCCCTGCATCAGCTGGAGGTAGTCGATGACGATGAATCTCACTCCCTTGGACTTGACGAGACGTTTCGCCTTTGTACGAAATTCCATAATGGAAATGCCCGGAGTGTCATCTATATAAATAGGAGATTTCGCCAGGGCCTTGGTGCTGTATGAGAGCTGGTCCCAGTCTGCCTGGTCCAGTTTCACACCACCCTTGATCTTGTCGGCCGCCAAACCGGACTCGGTCGTCATGAGACGCTTCACCAGCTCTATGGCTGACATTTCCAGAGAGAAGATGGCCACAGGCATATTGTTGTCCACAGCCGCATTTCTCAGGAGGTTAAGCGAGAATGCCGTCTTACCGACGGACGGACGCGCACCGAGAATGATAAGGTTCGATTTCTGCCATCCCAATGTATATTTGTCCAATGTCGGGAAGCCTGAAGGCACGCCGCTGATACCGGACTGGCCCTGCATTTCCTCGATTTCGTCCAATGCGGATTTCAGTACGGAACCTACGTCCTGCACATCCTTCTTCACATTGTTCTGGATAGCTGCGAAGACCTTGGACTGCGACATGTCGATGAGGTCATCGACATTCTGGGAGTCGTCGTACGCTCCTTTCAGGATGTCGTAGGCCGCCGTAATCAAGTCTCTCTGAATACATTTCTGCTTGAGAATCTTGATATAGTACTCCACATGGGCAGCCGCGCCTATCTTCTGGGAAAGCGCGACCAGAGCCACTGACCCGCCGACTTCTTCCAGATTCTTCCTCTCCTGGAGCTTCTGCGAAACAGACAGCAAATCTATGGCGACATGCTCGTTGACGAGTGCCACCATAGCTTCGAATATCATTCTATGTTTCGGTTCGTAGAAGCAGTCCGGAGACAATTCCTCCATCGCCTCGTCCACGCATGTCGGCTCGATGAGGAGCGCACCAAGCACAGCCTCTTCGAAATCGACAGCCTGAGGTGGTTTGTTTCCCATCTCAAGCCCGAGGGTATCAAGGTTCACCTTCTTGTCCGCCTTGCTCCTTGAACTTCTCTTTGGATCCGGCATAAGGACTTAGGCTTTTTCCTCTTCGATCTCTGAACTTACGATAATTCTTCCGCAATGCTCGCAGATGACGAGCTTCTTGTTCGAAGCGATGTCGATAAGCCTCTGCGGGATAATTGTATTGAAGCAACCGCCGCACGCATTGCCGTTGAATACGCTTACGACAGCAAGATGATTTCTCTCGCTCTGACGGATACGCTCGTAAGCGCTCATTGTCCTAGGGTCGATCAATGCAGCACAAGCGTCTCTCTTGGTGCGGAGAACCTTCTCCTCTTTCGCGGTAGACTCCACGATGTTGGAAAGCTCCTCTTTCTTGGCTTTCAGGTCCTCGTTCCTGACATTGGCTTCATCCTTGATGTCAGCGAGTTCAGCCTTCTTGGCAGCGATGATTTCCTTGGTATCGGCAACATTCTTCACTGCAATCTTCTTCAGAAGGTCCTGGTTCTCAACTTCCTTGGAAAGTGAATCATACTCACGGCTGTTCGTGACGCTATCCATCTGGTTCTTATATTTCTCGATAGCGGTGTCGCACTCCACGATCTGGTGCTTGTAGTCCGTGATGTTCGAGTTGAGAGTATCAATCTCCGTGTTGATCTGGGCAGCACGGGTCTTGAGTCCGAGCACCTCATTCTCAAGATTCTCCACCTCTACAGGGAGCTCACCTCTGAGCTGAAGGATCTTGTCGATTTCTGAATCTGCTTTCTGGAGCGCATAAAGAGTCTTGAGCTTCTCCTCAACACTCAACTCAGAATCTGCGAAATTTTTCTGAATGGAAACGAAGGTCTCTCTCTGATCTATCGGAGTCTCGACTTTCTTGATTTTCTTGGCCATATCTAATTATATATAATTTACGATGTATCAGTATCAAACGTAAAGCACAGGATTGCTTTCGGCAAGCCCGGCACTTTTGCGAACTGCAAAGTTAGGAAATTTTTTCGTTATCACGGAAAATAATATGTCCACAATATCCACTTCGCTTTCGAAATGTCCGACATCCATAATCATGAAGCCCGGACGCGTGAAAAAATGGTGGTACGAAATATCGCCGCTGATATAAAGCTGCGCACCCGACGCCATGGCCTCGTCAATGAGGGAAGAGCCGCTTCCGCCGCACATTGCAATCCTCCTGACCTTCACACCCTCAGGGCGCGAGCATCTGGCGGCCACCAGATGGAACTTGTTTTTCACCATCGCCACAGCTTCCTGAGCATCAATCTCTTCCGGAAGATTACCGACGACTCCGAGTCCGACACCGTCACCGTCCTTTTCCAGGATTTCCACATCTTCAAGTCCAAGACGGGCAGCCATTGCACCGCTCACTCCGGCTATCACCTTGTCGGCAGTCGTGTGGGCCGCATATACGGCAACATTGCCGGAAATCGCCTTCATTATCGTCAACCCGACGGGATCGTCCGGTGAAATCTTCTTCACTCCCCCGAAAATCAAAGGATGGTGCGTGATGATCATGTCAGCGCCGTCCGCCACGGCTTCATCCACCAGCTCCGGCGTGCAGTCGAAGCCGATGAGAACCTTGTGCACCGGGGCAGAAGGAGAGCCGATTATCAATCCGCTGTTGTCCCATTTTTCCTGTATCCCTAGAGGCGCAAACTCCTCAAGAGCATCAATTATATCCTTGACAATCATATCGTTACAATGATTTTCTGATTTCTGCAAGTTGCTGACGTATCGACTTCAGGCAGTCCACGGCTTTCACACGGCTCTCCACACTTTTCCTGTCCTCGGTCAATTTCTTCTTGGCTCCGGCCAATGTCATGCCGTTCACTTTTACCAGATGATAAATCTGCTTGAGCACCTCCATGTCATCTGCAGTATACAATCTGTTTCCCTTAGCATTCCTGTGAGGCTTGAGGAAACGGCTGAAATTGTCAGACCAATAACGCACCAGAGAGACATTCTCCCTCAGCATTTCAGCGGCCTCGCCGATAGTGTAATAAAGTTTTTCCATCGCCATGTACGATTTTAATCCATACTTTGTCCCGTAGTGGCAGCCATGTATGCAGCCTTGAGGTAATCCTGCGGCGAAAGTGACGCGAACAAGAAGTTCACAGGGTTCAGCACCAGACTGTCACGATGGACCTCATAATGCAGATGCGGTGCGAAAGAGTTTCCGGAAATGCCCACATTTGCAAGTTTCTTTCCGGCTTTCACGGTCTCACCTTTTCTCACCACGATATCCTCCAGATGGGCATATACGGTCACATAGCCCCCTTCATGAGTCACCTCCACGACATTGCCCAAGCCCTTTCTCGACTTTCTCACATCAGTGACCGTGCCAGGCCCGGCCGCGAGCACAGGAGTTCCCTGCCCCACGATAAAGTCAATGCCGTTATGCTGCGTAAGCACCTTATAGAAAGGATTCATCTTCATTCCCACGGAAGCGCCGACCTGCGCAAATTTCAGGCCCTCCACAGGAATGCGCATCGGCGGCGTCACATGTCCTTCCGCGCACACATCAGCGAAAATCGCCATGAAATCCTCATCCACCGACTTTACCGCCCGGGTCAATGTCTCCGCTTTCTTCTCCGTATATTCGACAATGTCCTTGTCTGCAACGGAATCTCCGGCGAAAACGAAAGTCATGGAACTCAACGGGTCCACTGAAGGTGCATCTGCCTTGAAAATTTGCTTGTATATGGCATTGTCCCTGAATTCGAGATCTTTGACCACATCCGAAATGAGGCGCTCCTTCTCCAGCATCTGCGGATAGAGCTTTTCATACATGCGGTTTTCCCTCTTCAGCCTCCGCTCCTCGTCAGTATTGATCACCAGCGAAAAAATCAGATAGTAAAACGCTGCAAGAGAGGCTGTCGCAATGACCCATTTGGCGCAGCTCCACAGAATTTCCCATACGGAATGAGTCACTTTGCGGAGACTGAAATCCTTGTCTACTACGTACTTGTTCTTCATTTACGGCCCTCCCGTCTGGACTTGCGGATATGTCCTGTCATGACATTGTCCGACTCGGCAGCCACCTTGTCCACCATGGACGCATATTCCTCAATCGGCATATCCAGGTCGAAATAGTTCACAGGATTCACGTATTTGCCCTTGTACATCACCTCGTAATGCAGATGCGGGCCAGTGGACTTTCCGGTATTTCCGCTTTCGGCAATGCATTCTCCACGCTTGATCTTCATGCCTTCCGTAACCAGGACAGTCTTGAGGTGGGCATATCTGGTCTTATATCCGAAACCATGGTCGATTACAATCGAATTTCCATAGTTGAACAAATCGAAAGTCACGGAAGCCACGACACCGTCCCCCGTAGCATAGACAGGATTTCCCGGTTTCAATGCGAAGTCGAATCCGGTATGCATCTTGGTCTTGCCGGAAATAGGGTCGGACCTGTAGCCGAACGAGCTGGAAAGGCGGAACTTGGACCTGTCCGGAACAATCGGCATCACTGCAGGAATACAAGATGCCATGTCTCCTGCACGACGGGAAAGTGATTCCACGTCATCGAAAGACTTGCTCTGCACGAAGGTCTTCTTCGTGAGCACATCCAGACGGATGGTGGTCGTCTTCAGCAATGAATTCTCGGAAATATTGTCCAGATAGGCGTATCTGTTCACTCCTCCGAAGCCGGCATTCCTCACTTCCTGCGGTATTTCATTCATACCGAAGATGTTCCTGTAGATTTCATCGTCACGGATACCAAGGCCACGCAACGTTTCATCGTACATGTCCAGCTGCCTGTTCATAAGTTCCAGCTTGGAAATCCACTTTGCATTGGATTTCCGGAGCATAGTCGTCTTAGGCAGTTCAAGACCCAAGACGGAAGTAAAAAGCCATAGATAAACACATGACAAAGCGACACTTGCCACAACAAGCGCCGCCATTTTCAGGAAACGTGACTTCGTGGAGACATTTTCTATCTCATACAGAAGCGTTTCCGGATCAAGTCTATATTTCTTTTTACCAGACATATTAATTTTTTACTCAGACGGCAATGCTATCAAAGTCCATTCCGAAGTCTCGCCATCTTGTTCCACGGTGAACCTGCGCTCGTTGAAACAATCCAGCGTCACTGGGAACGAGCTGATAGTCTGCACATTGCCATGCATGTCAGTAGTGGATATGATGCGTGAACGCTTGAGCCCCAGTTTCATGTCACTGATGACAAGATTCGATCGGGAATCTATCGCACTGCCGACATTCGGCTTCACCTTTATACTTATCTTCCTGGTATCGGGGAAAATCGTGGCTTCCCCTACCATCCTATCACATTTCACATAACGCTCCACGGGCTGCTCCGCAGAAATCGTCCACTTGAAATCCCGGAATACGGACAATGTCACCTGATACGGGGACGTCAAGTCGATCTCCCTCCCCTCCGCAATGGCAGGGTCCTGGCAGCGGGTTCCTTCCGAGAATTGCACGGTCTTGATATGCAAGTCATTGACATAAACATCTTCGCCCAATACGATATTCACCGTACAGGAGTTGACGTTGATTTTCGAAGAAACCTGTCCGAACACCTCGAAGACAGTGAAGTCCGCATGGTTCTTCGGCAGCGACATATCATTGTCGAGACCGCATGAGACAAGTCCCGATGCGGCCACGGCAGCCAATATGTATAATCCACGTCTCATGGCACTACAGTTCTGCAGGGTCATAAACGAACGAGAACTCATCCAGGTACAGGACGCTTCCCTTTCCTCCGGTGAAGTAGTCGCCATACTTGCTGGCAGCACCTACGATCACTATCTGCGTCGGCTTGCGTGTCGTGCTGCGATATTGCAATTTGATCGTAAACGGTTCATAGCCATTGACCAAGCCGTCCTTCGTGCTTGTCACAGTTCCGGATTCCACCTTGCCATAGGCGATGATGTCGCTGCCATTCACATCCACGAACTTGCCTTCAGAAGTGTTTATCTGGAATCTGTCGGCACGGTCCGTCAGGAAAATCTGTATCTGGCAGGTATCCGGCTGACCCTTCAAAGCCGCGTGGGCACCGTCCGCCATGTCGATGTTCTTCGGGGTATAGTCGAAATATCCTTTAAGTGCCAAAGGCCTGGAAGTGAACGGTGTACCCCATTCCAGAGCCGCTCCGCTCATACCGATGACCTTCTGGAAGGCACCCGTATAGATGTTTCCGGCAGCCATGATGCCGAATGCCGTCATACTCTCAAGTTTCACAGCGCTCTTGCCTTCACCAGTTACGGCCAGATGACTGGTTTCCTGTTTGGTAGGAATTGTACCGAGTCCGGCAGTAGCCTTGTTGGCAGAATCCCATACGGAATATCCGCCGGCATTAGGCATCGGAGCCTTTCCGTTCATATACCATGAATCGAAACTCATATTGTGCACCTCCGCAGCAGCCTCAGTGGTGAAAGCAATCTGTTTCTTGCCCTCTTCCTTGGCAGTCACTGCACGTACAATATAGTTCGCACCCGGCTCAAGACCTGCAAGTCTCGCCGTAAATGCCTTGTTTTCAGCATCAGTCTTGATCTCGCCTGCGAAATCAGTCCACGCCTCTTCAGTAATCTTCTTGTACTGGAGTTTCAATCCGTCCGGCACGCTATTGCTTTTCAATGAACCGGTTACATCGGCAAACAACGCCCATGCATTGACCGACTTCGCCTCAGCCTCGGAGCTCGTGAAATCCAGCGTCAGGTCAAACTCCTTCTCCGTCATGTTGTCGTCCAGGACAATCCTGATGCCTGCGGCGCCGGCGCTCGGGTCCACCGTCTTGATTCTGAAGTTCAATGCATATTTATGTTTCGCCTTCACGTCAGCGACAGTCTCGGAGCGGGCAAATGTCCTGCCGGCATTGTTCGTCAATGACAATGTCCATGTAAATGAACCTGCAGGGGCGAAATATCCCGTCTTGCCGAAGGTATCCAGCTCCTTGCTCCACACGAGGTTGCCGTTTCCGCTCACGACCTTCAACGACCATGACTTGAAGTATGTCCCGAAATCATCAGAGAAAGCCGGAGCCACCAGAACATCAGCAAGCGAGCATTTTATGTCAGCATTGGCCACCTGGTCGGCAAGTACCTTGACATCGGACTCGCCGTAGTAGCGCGGGGCGTCGAACACGGCATCCACCTGCGCACGGTTCTCCGCTGTCACCTTGTAAGTCGCGCAATTGAACTGCAACGGCTCGGTCTGCAAAGTGCGATGGTCGCTTATCTCCTTGACCATCTCGCTCCCCTTGTATATCTTCAATGCGAACGGCGTCTCCGCAGTCACGTCGGCCTTGGTAGTAATCAGAGTGAACGAATCATCCTGTTCCACGGCTGCCGTCAGATAGCCATGACCGCTGTCAGGAACTGCCGTTTCCCTGCTGCATGATGCCGAAACCAGCGCCATGCAAGTCAGGATATTTATTAATCTGTTGATTTTCATTTGATTCTTGCTCTAATGGTCCTAGTTTCCGCGATATTGGAATTGGAGAGCCTGTGTCAATGTCTGGCCGGCCTCATCCGTCACTTTCAATGTGAATGTATGATATGAATTCACTTCCGGATTATAAAGCAGAATCATTGGAAGAAGGCTTGAGAGTGAGAATGGAACCGTAGGCTTTCCCTTCACGCTGTCTCCGGTAGGGATTCCCAGATCATTCAGGCTGCTGAGTGCGGCATTATTCACGAGGTCCATGGTCAGGCCGTCTCCAGTCATACTCTTGATAACTCCCTCAAATTCAGCGCAATCTGATTTCACATCAATCAGGAAATCTTTTACCTTGCCAGGAACGTTCACAATAATCTCCACGGACATGCCTTCGGATTTGAGCTCGGTCAATGCAAATGTAGGATTGGCTTCCCATACAAGTGAAGGCTTCGCCGGCAATGACGGGTCCGGCTGAGGATCCGGATTAGGATCCGGTGTAGGGTCTATCGGGTCAGGGATAGGAATTTCTTCGAATCCGCCTACGACGATATTTTCAGTCCTGTCATTTACGGTACCGTCCACAGCAAGCGTAATCTGCTGCACCTGTCCGGTAACACGCGCGTCCAGATTCAGGATGATATGGTCCTTAGGATGGACATTTTTCACCACATAAGTGAGCGCAGCGGTAGAACCGTCGATTTCACGTTTACCGTCAATCTGAACATAAAGCTCTGATGCTGAGAAATATCCGTCCTTGGAAAGTTCTGCGGCAAGGGCGTCGGAGCTCTCTTTCCCTGTCTTGCTCCATGTCAGGAAATCATTGTCCGTAGCGGAGACCTTGATATTGAACTCCTGGAGTTCGGTCTTGAACGTGTCGGTGCATTTTATGGACACCATGGTGTTCGAAAGGGAGCATTTCACATTGACAGGAGACGTGGCACCTGCTACGACGGTGAAGTTCTGCGTTCCTTCGAACAGAGGCTGGTCCCATGCGGCAGCTTTTCCGGCAGGAGATCCGGCTGTAATGCGATAAGAACCGGTAGGAAGCTCGATCGCCTGGTCCAGAATGTCCTTATAATTATATGTCTGGGTACCGCCACCTTCGAGGTTGCTTTCGATCTTGACGACAAACGTATTGATATCAGCCAGTTCAGAAGGCATTGCCTTGGTGCTGACATTCACCTCATTAAGGTTGGCGTCAGCCGTTACGGACTGCAGGACGAAATAGCCCTTGTTTTCCTCGACCTTCGTCTGCTTGCAGCCTGCAAGAACTGCGGCTGCGGCCAATATGGTAATGATACTGCGTTTCATATCTATAATATTGTTATCCTTGTTTTTATTCATATATAAGTTCGATGTCGTCCACGGTAAGGACATTTCCTACATAACGGGAATCAGAATAGCCTTTGAGTGCGCCTTCTTTACCCCATACCTGCTTTACCGTCGGTTTTTCCGCCGTGCTGGAGATGAAGACGATATACATGTCAGTGGCTTTCAGCGACGTATCCGTGTAGACTACAGGCAGTTTCGCGAGAGTATATTCGCCGGCTTCCGTGTTTCCGGTCAATTCGGCACGGCCAAGTTCAGTGACCTTGCCTCCGTCCCTGTTCTCGACCACGATGTATGCCTTGAAATATTCCGAGTTCAACGGCGAGAACTTGTAATAGAATTCCAGATAGTCCGGGCGCGACTTGAATGTCCGTCCAAAAGTCTCCGGATTCTCGGCATTGAGCGTATAGCTTCCCATGAACAGCATTCCAGCCGTCTGGTTCTTCAGCACATAGCCGCCTCCTGCAACGAAAGTGGTTCCTTCTCCCCAGTTCACGGTACTGATTTCGGCAGCGGCCGAACCGCTGTGTGAATCGGCTGTCTTCAGCGTTCCGGAATAGGAAGTATAGAAGCATGACGCACCGCTTCGCTGTGATGTCGTCAGGTCATTTCTCGTAGCCCAGTAATCGGCAGCCCCGGCAGATGCCTTAGGGAACCACTCATAAATGGCCCTTCCGACCCATGCCGTCTTTCTCATAAACCTTGGTATCATACCAGTTCTCGAAGCCGGCATTCTCCACCTGTGAAGCATCCTCGGTCTTTACGGTAATGATGTCCGTGGCATTGTCAGGATTATTGTTGTAGACAGCTCTGAACTGATAGTCCGTACCAGGAGTCAGGCTGGCTATCTTGTTGAACTCCACCACTTTGCCGGAAGCCACGCCGTCAGCATTTTTCCAAGTCCCGTCTACGATCCTGTACTGTAATGTGTAATTCTCAGGCTTTCCGGTTTCGACGTTCAGGCTGACATTGCGCACGCTGCGTGCAAAGGCATTGGCCTCGGACAAGTTCAGGACGGCATTGTTCTTCAGCATCTTGAGCGAGAACTCGCCGGACTCGGCAGAATTGCCGTTCTTGTCGGTCACCGACAGCTTGAACGTGCCGGCGAACGGAGCCGCCTCATATTTGAGACAGTCTTTCATTCCGCTGAAATCAATGTATGCGAATCTGGTGTTTTCCTTCATCTTGAGAATCTGGATTCCCATCTGTGAGAACACCTTGGCTGTAGCCTCATCCATCGCCGTAAGGTCCACACGTTCAGCTACTCCCTTGGCTTTCAAGTAGTCAGAGGTGATGTCCAGCCATGCGTGGGAATATCCGGCAGGAGTGAAGATGTCCAGCATCGTACCGTCCAGGTCGTCACCCTCATAGAACTCGACCGTTCCAGCCTTGAGATTGTCGGAAACCTTGATGGAAGGAGCATCCGCCGCCACATCCGTAGGATCCAGTTCAATCGTCTTCTCCACCGTTTCCACGCCATTGTCAATGACAATGCCGACGGTTATCTTCCCGGTGAAAGGCTTGGTGTCCAATTTCAATGTAATGAAGTCATTGGCAGCGGCTTTCACTTGCGTATGGAAATATTTCATCTTGGCATCCGGTTCAGCCGCATACAGGTTCACGGTCAATGTTCCGGCAGGGATAAAGCCCGCGCGGGTCTCCGTCCGGGAGAATCCGAGGGAATCCTTGACGTTCTCCTTGTCAGTGAAAACCGATGTGCAATAGCGCTTGTAGTATGTTTTCAATGCATCACCATACTCGACTGCGACCTTGGTGTTCGCAAGACGGGCTGTTCCTGAAATGTTTACACGGCGCTGGCCGGCATTGATGGAAAATGGCACAAGTGCCTGGTAGTACGCCGCATTGAAACCGGCTGCGAGTGAATCGCCGTGGAATGCGGAAAGTCTGTAAGTGCCTTCATTGAGGCGGATTTTCTGATCCTTTGCGTTGGCGTATGTATCCCTGTACAGACGCGCGCCGCTTTCTTTCTTGAAGATCTCAACCGTGAAGTCCTCAATCGACGGAAGGATTTCTTCCGACACGGATTTCGTGTGGTGAGTCCCATCTGTGTCCAGCGAAAGGATAACTTCCGTCGTCCCGTCGCCACCTTCCACTTCCGTAGTGCCACAGGACACCACAAATGCAGATAAAGCACAGATTGACAATAATTTAACGTAATTCATCTGTTATTCTCTTTCAATAAATACCATCTAGCAAAAGTACAATAAAAAAAATCATTCTGCAAATCGAGACAAGTGCCTGGTTTACAGAATGATAGTCTATAAGTAAATATTGTTGTCCTATAAGTGTGTCTACGCCCTGGTATTTTTCAGGATTTCTGCTGACGTGCCCTGCGTGGTGCTCCACGTTTCAGGATTGCGGAAACCGGCAAGGAATGCCTTGACTTCCATACGTTTCTTGCCTGCCATCTGGAGGTCGGTAACCGAAACGGCTCCATCGGCGGTGGCAATTGCGAAGAAGGTCTTGCCATCACTCAGGATATCGCCAGGTTTGACGGCATTGGCCTCTTTACCGGCCTTTGCCAGCATTGACATATAATCGTCGCCCTCGGCGCGCGTGCCGAAATAGATTTTCAGCTGGGCCGGCGCCGCGCCCTCGTGCACAAGTTCGGTAAATGCCGTCGGGTATGGGCTGAGGCCGCGGATGAGGTTGTAGATGTTCTTCGTGGAATCATTCCAGTCGATATGACAGAGCTCGCGCGTCAGCTTAGGCGCAGGCTTCAGCACCTCCGAGCCCTGGATGAAGCTTCGCTGGACACGGGTTTCAATGTTCTTTTCAATGATACCCTGCACGGTAGTGACCACGAGTTCCGCGCCTACCGGCATCATCTTGTCATGCAATGTCCCGGCCGTATCTTCCGGTGTGACAGGACATTCCTGACGGAGCATGATACCGCCAGTATCGATATCCTTGTCGATCATGAATGTCGTGACGCCTGTCATTCTCTCGCCGTTTATCACTGCCCAGTTGATAGGGGCCGCACCACGGTATTGAGGCAGAAGTGCCGCATGGAGGTTGAAGGTTCCGAGCTTAGGCATGGTCCAGACTTCCTGCGGAAGCATCCTGAATGCCACCACCACGAAAAGGTCAGCATTGAAAGCGGCCAACTGCTTCAGGAATTCCGGATCTTTCAGCTTCACCGGCTGGAGGACAGGTATGCCTTGCTCCACGGCGAATTTCTTGACTGCACTTTCATTGACCTTCAATCCCCTGCCGCTAGGCTTGTCAGCGACAGTCACGACGCCGACGACATTGTAGCCTGCGTCAATGAGGGCCTTCAGGGGAGCGACTGCAAACTCAGGCGTTCCCATGTATACTATTCTCGTCTTCTTGAATATGCTCATAACTTTGCTCTTTATCTTTCTCCACCATGACCCGAAGTTCTCCGTGTTGAAGATTGCGGAGTCATGGACGGCTTTCCATGTGAAATATGCGCCGATCGGACCCAGCACGAATGCCGATATGAATACTCCTGCCGCGGCAGAGACAGCTCCGTCACGTGCCAGCTTGGTTCCCGTGATGTCCACGACCCAATACAGCACAAAGAACATCACCGCGATGATGGCTGACACTCCCAGGCCGCCTTTACGGATGAATGCACCGAGAGGGGCGCCGATGAAGAACAGGAGGAAGCAGGCCAATGCACCGGCGAACTTCTTGAGCAGTTCCACGTCAGTTCTCCTCAATATGTACATGTACGAATAGACATCGTTCTCATATCCGCTCACGACCGTACGGAAATCTTCCGCCGCACCTGCCGCATTTTCATACGCCGTCAGTTCCTCATGTTCATCGCTCCAGTCACGCAGTTTGGAGTAATCGAACGGCACACGTCCCTGGAAGTGGCTTGCAGTATCCAGCTGTGTCGCAAAACGGAGAACTCGCTTGGACATGAACGTGGCCGTATTGACGACACGCGCAGAGTCATTCAGGTGAGACAGGGAGTCCTTGCCGTGGCTGAGCTGATTCAGGTTCATTGCCCTTACCTGGTCGCCGAACTTGGCCTTCTCAGACTTCTGGAAAGCATAGTTGCTCAACGGGATAATCATGTCCTGCTGCCTGAAATTCACTCTTTGCAGCTGGAGCGATGTGTCCCGGTAGCTCATATTGTTGGTTTCCTGATAGTTGACGCCGCTGAACATCTGGAATGTCAGATAATCCTTCGACTTGGACATCTTTATCACCGCAGAATCGGCAATCGTCACGCTGACATTGCCCTTGCCGGCGGTATGGTCATAAACCAGCACGCCATGCATGATTCCGGTTTTGTCGTCCTTGGAGTCGATACGGAGCACATAGCCGTCGATGCCGTCGTAGAATGTTCCGGTCGGGATACTGATTTCTGCCTTGGTCTTGCCGATATCGTCGCGCAGCGTGAAAATCTTGTTGTACGCCACAGGCACCAGATTATTCGCGGCGAAAAACGCAAGTACGCTGATTACTGCCGCACAAATGATAATCGGTGACAGGACACGGGTGAGTGAAATTCCGGCGGATTTCATGGCGATGAGCTCGTTGTTCTCCGCCATCTGTCCCACGGTCATCACCGAAGACAGCAATGTCGCAAGTGGGAGTGACAGCGGCAACATAGTCGCTGCTCCCCATCCGAGGAATTCCAGTATAATCTTGAGCCCCAATCCCTTGCCTACAAGTTCATCAATGTAGAGCCAGAGGAACTGGAGCATCAAAATAAATATAACGACCAGCAGGATGCCGATGAACGGCCCCAGAAATGATTTGACTATGAACTGGTCGAGTTTCTTCATGTGTAACCTGTTATGCTGTAGCCAGCTCGACAAGTCTTGCGAGGGCGTCTCTCAAGCCATCAACATTCTTGCCACCGGCTGTAGCGAGGCCCGGCTGTCCGCCACCGCCGCCAAGAATTGATTTGGCAGCTTCACGCACATCCTTGCCCGCGTTCTTTCCCTTGGCAACCAGGTCCTGCGAGTACATCAGCACGAGGTTCGGCTTGCCGGCATATTCAAATGCCGCAGCAAGTACGAAGTTCTCCATCTGCTTCTGGAGCAGACCTGCCATACCCTTGACCATAGCCGGGTCTACAGACTGTGTAAACTGAACGACCTTCACGCCGTTGATTTCCTTGGCTTCCTTGGAAATCTTCTCTGCCAGTCTTGCGACTTTCTCCTGTACGAATCCTTCGATTTCCTTCTTGTATCCGGCATTCTCATCGACAATCTTGCGGATAGCCTCACCGAGGTCAGGAGTATTGTTGAAGAACGCCTTGGCAGTCTTCAGCGACTCTGTCATGGCACGGAGATGCAGCCAGGCTGCCTCACCTGTAACGGCTTCAATACGTCTCACGCCGGCAGCGACCGCGCCCTCTGACATGATGACGAACATACCGATCTGGCCGGTAGCTTTAGCATGTGTACCGCCGCAAAGCTCGACTGATTTGCCGAATTTCACAACTCTTACCTTGTCGCCGTATTTCTCACCGAAAAGGGCAATCGCACCCATTGCATTGGCCTCTTCCATGGTCGCGTCCCTCTTCTCTTCAAGCGGGTAGTTCGCACGGATAAGTTCATTGACCCTCTTCTCCACTTTCTCGATTTCCTCATCGGTCATCTTGGAGAAATGCGAGAAGTCGAAACGGAGATAATCAGGGCATACGAACGAACCTTTCTGCTCCACATGTGTTCCGAGAACCTCACGGAGAGCCTGGTCGAGAAGATGCGTTGTAGTATGGTTGTTGGTGATTTTCAGCCTTCTGTCAGCATCTACATGCAATGAGAATGACTCGCTGCAATCTGAAGGAATGCGCTCTGCGATATGGATTGTAAGGTTGTTCTCCTTCACGGTATTGAGGATGTTGATTCTCTCACCGCTCTCTGATTCGATGTATCCGGTGTCACCTACCTGGCCACCCATTTCAGCATAGAACGGAGTGCGGTCGAACACGAGCTGATACATCACCTTGTTCTTCTGCTTTACCGTACGCTGCTTGATGAGGCTGACGCCGTCGATATCGGTATAGTCATAGCCGAGGAATTCCTCTTCCTCACCATTATGGTACTGGATCCAGTCGCCGAATTCATTGGAAGTAGCCTGACGGGCTCTGTCCTTCTGCTTCTGGAGTTCAGCGTTAAACTCTTCAAGGTCAACCGTATAGCCTTTCTCCGAAGCGATAAGTTCGGTAAGGTCTATCGGGAATCCGTATGTATCGTAAAGCACGAATGCGTCTTTTCCTGAGATGACCTTGGTGTCGGCGGACTTGGCCAGATAATCATCCATGAGGCGGATTCCCCTGTCCAATGTACGGAGGAATGCGAACTCCTCCTCTCTGATTACGCTTTCGATAAGGTTCTTCTGCTCACGGAGTTCCGGATAAGCGCCACCCATATCATCGGCGAGCTGCTGCACGAGGCGGCAAAGGAAAGGTTCATTGAATCCGAGGAACGTATAACCGTAACGCACTGCCCTTCTGAGGATTCGGCGGATGACATAGCCTGCCTTCACGTTGGATGGCAGCTGACCGTCGGCGATAGAGAAGCTGATGGCACGGATATGGTCGGCAATTACCCTCATTGCCACTTCAGTATTCTCGGACTCATGATACTGGTGTCCGGAAAGTTCCTCGATCTTGTGGATCATGCCGGTGAACACGTCCGTATCATAGTTGCTCTTCTTTCCCTGAAGTACCATGCAGAGACGCTCGAATCCCATTCCAGTATCAATGTTGTGGTTAGGGAGCAGTTCAAGTTCGCCGTTCGCCTTTCTGTTGTACTGCATGAACACAAGGTTCCAGATTTCGATCACGAGCGGGTTGCTCTTGTTCACGAGGTCGCGTCCCGGAACGGCTGCAATCTCTTCGTCGCTTCTGAGGTCAATGTGGATTTCACTGCAAGGGCCGCATGGACCTGTGTCGCCCATTTCCCAGAAGTTGTCATGCTTGTCTCCCAAAAGGATATGGTCCTCAGGCAGGAACTTGAGCCATGTCTGGTGAGCCTCCTCGTCCATAGAGGTCCCGTCTTCCTTGGAGCCTTCGAACACGGTAGCATAAAGCTTGGTCTTGTCAATCTTGTACACGTCCGTAAGAAGTTCCCATGCCCATGTGATCGCCTCTGTCTTGAAATAGTCTCCGAAACTCCAGTTTCCGAGCATCTCGAACATCGTATGATGGTAAGAGTCGTGTCCCACTTCCTCCAGGTCATTGTGCTTTCCGCTCACTCGGAGACATTTCTGGGAGTCGGTCGCGCGATGTGTCTTAGGCGTAACATTCCCGAGGAATATGTCTTTGAATTGGTTCATACCGGCATTGGTGAACATAAGCGTAGGGTCGTTCTTCACGACCATCGGAGCTGAAGGGACTATCTGATGTCCTTTCGATGCGAAGAAATCAAGGAATTTCTGTCTTATTTCGTTAGATGTCATCATAATGACTTTGTTTTATTTTTCTATAGCCAACCGCCCCGACGCAAGACCGCCCGGAACATCATCCGTTGGCCATCCGTCGGAACAACCCGCAAATTTAAGATTATTTTCTCACATTTCCGATATTTAACCGATCTCGGCGCCGTTGTGCAAGGTCTCGGCAGGAGTGATGAAACGCATCTTGCCGTCACCCTGGCGCGCCATCAGAATCATACCCTTGGACTCGATGCCGAAAATGGTACGCGGCTTCAGGTTCGCGAGGATGCAGATCTGCTTGCCGACCATCTCCTCCGGAGTATAGAACTTGGCGATGCCGGACACGATGACTCTCTTGTCAATGCCCGTATCTATGGTGAGTTTCAGCAACTTGTCAGATTTAGGAACCTTGACTGCCTCCAGAACCGTGGCGGTACGGATATCCATCTTTCCGAAATCATCGAACTCCACCTCATCCTTCTGCGGAGCCACCTGGTTTGCAGCAGCCTTCGCTGCAGCCTCACGTGCTGCTCGGATTGCATCAAGACGGTCAGTCTGGGCCTTGATGGCCCCATCTTCAATCTTGGCGAAAAGCAATTCCGCAGCACCGAGCTGATGACCCTCCGGAAGAAGATTTTCAGTTCCGAGGACATCCCAGCCGAGACACACGCCAGTTCCAGGACATGCAGCGGCAACCTCCTTGACATCAGCACCTTCCGGAGCCGAAACTGTATGAAGAGCAGCACCCTCGCCATCCTTGTAAGTATTGACAGTCTCCTGCTCACCATGCCTGTGATCCACGCCGGCACAGAAGCTGACATCCAGCATCTTGCGAAGTTTCTCGGCTGCAAACGGCGTGAAAGGCTCGAACGCGATCGCGAGGTCCGCGCAAATTTGGAGGCTGACATTCAGGATCGTCGCGGTGCGCGCCATATCCGTCTTCGCCACCTTCCAAGGCTCGGTATCAGAGATATACTTGTTTCCGAGACGCGCGATCGCCATCGCATCCTTCAGCGCTTCGCGGAAATGATAAGTTTCAATGTTCTTCTCCAATGACGCTTTCAGCTGAGGCACCTGTGCCAATGTTTCCTTGTCAATGTCAAGCAGCTCTCCGGCAGCAGGGACCTTACCCTCGAAATACTTGTGAGTCAGGACAATGGCCCTGTTCACGAAATTTCCGAAAATAGCCACGAGCTCGCTGTTGTTGCGCTGTTGGAACTCTTTCCAACTGAAATCATTGTCCTTGGTCTCAGGCGCATTGGCCGTGAGGACATATCTCATGACATCCTGTTTTCCTGGGAATTCCTCCAGATATTCGTGTGCCCATACAGCCCAATTCTTGGACGTCGAAATCTTGTCACCTTCGAGATTCAGGAACTCATTGGCAGGGACATTGTCCGGAAGGATATATCCGTCGCCGTAGGCTTTCAGCATTGACGGGAACACGATGCAATGGAAGACGATATTGTCCTTGCCGATAAAGTGTACCAGCTTGGTTTCCTGCGACTTCCACCATTTCTCCCAACTCTTCGGAAGCAATTCCTGAGTGTTGGAGATGTAACCGATCGGCGCATCGAACCACACGTAGAGCACCTTTCCTTCAGCTCCCTCTACAGGCACCGGAACGCCCCAATCCAGGTCACGGCTCACTGCACGCGGCAGGAGGTGGGCATCCAGCCAGGACTTGCATTGTCCGTAGACATTGGTCTTCCACTCCTTGTGCTGCTCAAGAATCCACTCGCGGAGCCACGGTTCATACTGGTCCAGAGGCAGATACCAATGCTTGGTCATCACCTTCACCGGCTTGCTGCCGCTAAGCGTGGACTTAGGGTCGATCAGCTCTTCCGGGCTGAGCGTGCTGCCGCATTTCTCGCACTGGTCGCCATAGGCATTAGGATTGCCGCATTTAGGGCAAGTACCTGTGATATAGCGGTCTGCAAGGAAAGTCTTGGCTTCCGGATCGAAGAATTGTTCCGACTCCTTGGTGATGAATTTATCTTCATCGTAAAGTTTACGGAAGAACTCGGATGCGTTTTTTTCGTGGATCTTGGATGATGTCCTGGAATATATGTCGAAATTGATTCCAAGACCCGTGAAGGAATCCTTGATAATCTTGTGATATTTGTCCACGATGTCCTGAGGTGAACATCCCTGACGTTTGGCGGCGATGGTGATAGGCACACCGTGCTCATCGCTTCCGCACACGTAAAGGACGTCTTCACCGCGCATTCTCAGATATCTCACATAGATATCCGCCGGAACATACACTCCGGCAAGATGGCCGATATGCACAGGACCGTTAGCGTACGGCAATGCGCATGTGACCAATGTTCTCTTGAATTTGCTGTCCATAATTATTTAATTGTTAATATTTTCCGTTATTCTGTCTACTGGACTCTCCCGAGTTTTCCGACGATTTTCTTCCTCAGCTCCACGACCTTCTGGAATTTCACCAGGATTTCCGCCTCTTCCGCCATGGTCTCCGGCGTCTTTTCCATGCGTCCGAGTTCCTTCAGACGTGCTGCCAATGCCAACTCCTGCGACCTGACAATCTTGGAGTTGTAGACCATAATCGCTTTCGGCACCTGTATCACCAGGAAAGACGACTGCGATGTCATGGCATCGGAAAAGTTCTTGACCGTCAGCCTGTATTTTTCTTCCACCAAATCGCCCACGAGCGATGCCATTTCCCTGTCGGGACTGTTCATGAGACTTCTGATGATATCATCCTGTCCCAGAGTCGCATCCGCATCATAAAGTTTGAAATATTCATCGAATGTCCTGGCATACAAGCTGTTGGAAAACGGATGTTCTTCTATCGCATCACGTATGAAATCCGCCGCAGTGGTTTTCTCGCTGTCATAGAATTCCGAATCAGATTCGAAATCCATGGTGTCCAGTCCGCTCACCAATATGAATTTCAGAAGGTCGCGTTCCACCGGCGCCATCACGGGATTTTCCAGATAGACGCCACCGGCATTTGCCCTGGCAGGAGCGGTGTCAGCCGGTACCGGAACATCGACAGGCTCCATCTGGCCATCCATGTAGCCATCCCCCGCAGGCTCACCATAATCCTCAGGATCAGGAACGGATTGACCGCCGGCATTGGCGCCAGCCGACTGTGGACCGGCATTGGCCCTGGCCTGTCTTTCCTCCCGCATCCGCTCGCGCTCCGCCTCCTTGCGCTCGTCATCGATCATCTTCTGCCTGGTATTCAGGATTCTGGCATAGAGCGCGTCCTCGTTTATGCCGAATTTCACGGCCGCTGACTGCACATAGACAGCGCGCTTTATCTGATCCGGAATCAGCGCAATCGTATCTGCAATATCATTGATCAGCTCCGCCTTCTTCAACGGGTCGTTGCCGGACTGGCCCAGCAGCAGGTCCGTCTTGTATTCGATGAAATCCTGCTCGTTCGCCTGGAGAAAAGCCTGAACCTCCTCCAGATTATGCTTCTGCGAGTATGAATCCGGGTCGTCGCCATCCGGAAGCAGCACCACGCGCACATTCAGTCCCTCCTTGAGTATCAATCCGATACCTCTCAACGCGGCATGAATTCCGGCGGCATCGCCATCGTACATTATGGTGACGTTGTCCGTAAATTTCTTTATCAACCGGATCTGCGGGACCGTCAATGACGTTCCGCTGGACGCCACGACGTTCGTGATTCCCAGCTGGTGCATCGACAGCACGTCCAGATAGCCTTCCACCAGGTAGCATTTGTCCAGCTTCGATATCTCGCTCTTGGCGAAATAGATGCCGTACAACGACCGGCTCTTGTCGTAAATCTCTGTCTCAGGGGAATTTACGTATTTTCCGATATTTGCGGTCTTGTAGTCTGACCGGAGCGTACGTCCGCCGAACGCTATGACTCTTCCGCTGACGGAATGGATCGGAAACATCGCCCTGTCATAGAATTTGTCTATCAGGCTGCCGTCATTCCTCTTGATGCAGACTCCGGTGGCCGTCAGGAATTCCTCCTTGTAACCTTTCGCCAATGCGGCTTCCGCCAATGCGTGTCCGCTTTTCGGAGACCAGCCGAGACCATATTTCTCAATCGTGGCATCTTCCAGGCCTCTGCTCCTGAAATAGGCATAACCGATGGATCTGCCTTCCTGCGTCTTCAGGCTGTCCTTGAAGAATTGCTCGGTATAATCCATCACCAGAAGCAGGCTTTCATTGCGCTGCCTTGCGGCAATCTCTTCCGGAGAATCTTCCTTTTCCTTTACCTCGATACCGTATTTCCGCGCAAGATATTTCAATGCCTCCACATACGTCATGCTTTCATGTTCCATCACGAAGCCGACAGCCGTGCCTGACTTTCCGCAACCGAAGCATTTGTAGATGCCTTTGGCCGGGGAAACGTAGAATGACGGCGTCTTCTCGTTATGGAACGGGCAGCATGCAATGTAGTTGGCGCCCCGCCTCTTGAGGGAGACGAAGTCGCTTATGACATCGACTATCTGCGCCGAGTCCAGAATCTTATCTACGGTATCCTGGGGAATCATTGATCTTTACTGGTCGTCAACTTTGTGGTAATCAACGTCTTTCACATCGCCAAGACCCTGCGGTATGGAGTCGTTGTCATCTACATTGTCACGATTGTATCTTATATCGTATTCGACTTTCGCCTTGGAGACTCTGCGCATGGAAATCAGTTCAGATATTCCGTAAAAAAATCAGAAAAATGCCGGCAAGCACGCTCATAATCCTTTCCGAGAAAGGATTGAACAGCAATGTTATACCGCCAATGACTGCCAATATTGAAAGTATCAATGAGAAGCCGCCCATGCCGACGAGGGACATCGTTCCGCCGAGGACAATCAGCTGGAGGATACCGAAGAGAAGTATCACGATACCTATAATAGTAACAATCGCGCCTGCGACCACGTTCGGGAAGCAGAACAGCAAAAGGCCTATTACAATGTCGACGACAGCATTGACCGACATCAATGCCATGGCGCCGGATTTCCTGTGCGCGAAGCCGTAGCCCAATGATACCATGCCGGCTGCAAACAGGAATGCGGCAATGATTTTTACTACATTGACGGTAGCTTCGGTACTGAATACCATCACAAGGCCGATGCCGATGGCGGCCAGAGCACGTAACGCCGTGCTGAATTTATTGTTATATCCAAATGTTATCATACGCTGACTGATTTGTGTTCGTTTATTAATATGCTTACCCCAAATTTCGCAAGTTGTCAAACGTGCTGAACGTTAGTGCTAATTTGAGGGTTGTCTCTCGTTCGAAGTCGACTAGGCCGACACGCCGCATGGGCTAGAACGGGAGGTCGTCGCCCGGCATGTCATCGAATGTCGGAGCCGGGGCAGATGGCTGTGGCGCTGAGGATGGAGCGAAACCTGCCGGCATGTCATACGATGCCGGAACGCTCTGCTGATAGCCGGACGGAGCCTGTGCATAATTGCCTGCAGCCGGAGCTCCTGCCTTGCTTATTCTCCATGCCCTCAGATCAGTGTACCACTTGCCGTTATACTCGCGGCTGGAGACATTGAACGACAACTTTATCTTGTCGCCGATCTGGAACTGCTCCAGTTCCTTGACTTTGTCCGCACCCCAGACATTGAAACAAGCCTTGGTCGGAAAGTTTCCTTCCTGATATTCTATCACGAAGTCTTGCTTGGCCCAGTCTCCTCTGGCAGATTTGCCGGACTGGACAGCAAGCTTCTGAATGAGTGTTCCTTCTATTTCCATAATTATCCTATTATATACAAAATTAAACCACGTCAGAGGCTCGGTATCACCTCCAACCATAATAATGCAAGTCCCGGATTTTCGCGCGGTTTTTACAATTCCGAGGTTCGCACGACAAAATTAGTAAATTTCAAGTAATTTTCCGCAGCCCGGATAAACATACAAAAACGGACCGCCGAACTTTCGTCCGACAGATCCGTTTTTCAATTATTTCGTCCGAAGACTTATTTCTCAGCCTCTTCTGCTACTTTTACTTTGTTGACCTTGACAAGTTCTACATCGAAGATAAGAGTGCTGTTAGGCTCGATACCTCTGGTACCATTCTCGCCATAACCGAGCTCTGAAGGAACGAAAAGCTGAATCTTTCCACCTTCGCCGATGAGCTGAAGACCCTCTGTCCAACCTTTGATCACACGGTTGAGAACCATTCTTACGCCTTCGTCATTCTCAGGAGACTCGTCGAACTTGGTGCCGTCGGTAAGAGTACCCTTGTAGTGAACGAACACTGTATCGGTCTCGCTTGGCTTCACATCGTTACCAGCCTCGATGATGATATACTGAAGACCGCTCTCGGTAACCTGTACACCGGCTTTCTTGCTGTTTTCAGCGAGGAACTTGGTCTCTTTCTCCTTGTTCAGGGCCATGGTGTAATCACGTCTCTTGGCGAGGAATGAGTTGAACACTTCGTTAAGTTTCTCAGGATCAACCTTGAACTGCTTTGCATAAGTAGAGTCACGATAGTCACCCTTAGCCTTCAAGAAATCCTTGATACCCTCTTCGATGAGCCTGTAGTTGAGATCGTCACCGAAATTGTAACCCTTTATGAATGAACCGAAGTTGATACCCATAAGGTAGCTGACCTCATTGATCTCCGACTTGCTTGGTCTGAAATCCTTAGGATCTGCAGGCTTTACTGTCTTGGTAGAATCTGCACCCTCAACAGTTGCTTTTGCTCCATTTCCCTCGGAGCAAGACGCTGCCAGTGCTACAACGAGCGCAGCGGCGATAAATCTGAATGTCTTCATTATTATAAGATGTTTAATGTTTCTGTTCTGCCAGTCGCCGGGATATTTTTCACCCTGGCGACAAACAGCCGCAAATATCGCAATTTTATTTGAAAGACCGAAACAATTTTTGATAGTACGGAATTATTTATTAAATTTGGTATACGTTAAAAACTATACACCAGATTGAAACTACTCACGCCTATGGCTATCAGTTCGGCAGAAATTCATTCAAAACTGAAGGAATTCTTTGGTTATACCGGCTTTAAGGGTGACCAGGAGAAGATCATCACGAATCTTCTTCAGGGTAATGACGCTTTCGTCATCATGCCTACGGGTGGAGGCAAATCATTGTGCTACCAGCTCCCGGCGCTGCTCATGCCCGGGACCGCCATCGTCGTCTCCCCTCTTATCGCATTGATGAAGAATCAGGTAGATGCCATCCGGGGATTCGTTTCCGGAAACGAAGGCATTGCACATTTCCTGAATTCATCATTGAACAAGGCTCAGATTGCCGAAGTGGCCGCAGACTTGAAAGCCGGCGTGACGAAGCTTCTCTACGTGGCGCCGGAGAGCTTGACCAAGGAGGAGAACATTGCCATCCTGAATGATGTGCACATCTCGTTCTATGCCATTGACGAGGCGCATTGCATTTCGGACTGGGGACATGATTTCCGTCCGGAGTACAGGCGCATCCGTCCTATAATCGATGAAATAGGAAGAGCCCCGATCATTGCATTGACAGCGACAGCCACCCCGAAAGTGCAGAGCGACATTGTAAAGAATCTCGGCATTTCAGAGGCGCAGGTGTTCAAATCTTCTTTCAACAGGCCGAACCTTTATTACGAGGTACGTGACAAGGTGGAGCCTGACAAGGACATCATCCGCTATATAAAACAGAATCCGGGCAAGGCCGGAATCATATATTGTCTCAGCCGCAAGAAAGTCGAAGAGCTTGCGCAGGTATTGGTAATCAACGGAATACGTGCCGTGCCATATCATGCAGGCCTGGATGCCAAGGTCAGGGCCGAGAACCAGGACCGTTTTCTGATGGAGGATGTGGACGTGATCGTGGCGACCATCGCATTCGGAATGGGAATCGACAAGCCGGATGTGCGTTTTGTCATCCACTACGACATCCCGCGAAGTCTGGAAGGCTATTATCAGGAAACCGGAAGGGCGGGCCGTGACGGCAAGGAAGGCGTCTGCATCGCATACTATAGTTATAAGGATATCCGCAAACTGGACAAGTTCCTGCAGAGCAAACCGGTCGCCGAACAGGAAATCGGGCGTCAGCTGCTGATGGAGACATTGGCGTACGCCGAGTCCGGAGAATGCCGCAGGAAGCTGTTGCTCAGCTACTTCGGTGAAGATTACCCGAAAGACAATTGCGGCGCTTGCGACAACTGTCTGAACCCGAGGCCGAAATTCGACGCGCGGAAGGAAATGGCCCTGGCCATAGAACTGGTGAAGTCGCTGCCGGAGCATTTCAAAGTCGAGCATCTTGCCAATGTCCTTACGGGTGTCGCCAACGGCATGATCAAGTCATATAAACATGACAAGCTGAAATTCTTCGGAGCGGGATCAGACCACACCGTGCGCTTCTGGGAAATGATTCTGCATCAAGGACTTATAAAGCACTTCCTGGGTAGGGACATTGATTCCTACGGATTGCTGACCGTGACGGAAGAAGGCCTGAAATTCGCGGAGAAACCTTACGAGCTGATGCTTTCCGGCGACAGGAATTTCTCGGAAAGCACTGATGATGAGGATGATGACGATTCACCTGTTCCGGCAAAAGGAGGCCAGGGCGGCGACCAGGTGCTTCTTTCAATGCTGAAGGACCTCAGACGTTCAGAGGCGAAGAAACTTCATCTCCAGCCGTGGGTCATCTTCAGCGACGTTTCGCTGGACGACATGTCCATAATGTACCCGGAGACATTGGATGAGCTCATCAAGTGCCAGAGTGTCGGAGAGGGCAAGGCGCGCAAATACGGCAAGCCGTTCATCGAACTGATCACACGCTACGTGGAGGAAAACGAAATTTCCCGCCCGGATGATTTCGTGGTAAGGTCAATGCCGAACAAATCTTCGGACAAGATATTCATTATCACCAGCATAGACAGGCGGATGGACCTGGAGGACATTGCAGACGCACGCAACATGGACATGAACGAGCTTCTGTCCGCAATGGAAGACATCGTGGAGTTCGGCACCCGTCTGAATCTGGACTATTACATTGACCAGAACATTGATGCTGACGTAGTTGACGAGATTTACGAGTATTTCAAGGACGAGGCAGAGTCCGGTTCTCTCGAAGATGCGATCCAGGCGCTCGGCGGCGACTATGAAGAGATGGAGATCCGTCTTGTAAGACTGAAATTCTTGTCGGAGGTGGCCAACTAAGCTAGGACTTCACCATTATCAGACGTCGCGCTTCGTAGTGGGCGAGGTATCTGAAGCCGCACGATTTTATCAATTCGGCGAAATAACCGAAATTGAGCCCGGTCCGGCACGCGTCGTGCGAATCGGAGCCGAGACTTATTATCTCACCTCCCAATTCCATGTAGCGCAGGAGAATGTTCCTGTCCAGTTCAGGAGTTCTGCCATGCAGTTCCTGATAGGTTTTCGTATTGATTTCCAATGCCTTGCCGTTCTCGGCCAGATAACGGAGAATCGCATCCAGCAAATCCGGAAAGTCCTTGTAGAATATGCTCATCTGCGGATAAGGAGCATAACGTGTCACATAATCATAATGCCCCATGATGTCGAAACGGTCCCCGAGCCATACCATCTCCTCGTACAATGTCTCCAGATAATGCCCGTATGCCTCACGCCAATCCTTGCCCTCGTAATATCCGCCCCAGAACGGGTCCGTATCATCGAGATAATGCACTGAAGCAATGATTTCATCGAAACTGTGCTCCGCCAGGTGCTTCGCAATCTTCTCCCTCTCACTCTTCTGCACGCCTATCTCAATGCCTTTGAACACTTTAAAGCCTTCCGGAATCACGACATCCCTGTATTCAGGTTTGCTGCGGTCCAATATTTCCCCGGTATGCACAAGGGCATTGACCCTGTCAATTTCCTGATTCCTTGCGTCGACGTCGAAAACTTCCGAGACGTAAGCCTCGTGATCCGCCTTCATCGGAGGAACGAAGAAATCGCAGTGGTCAGTGAAGCAGAGGCCGCCCAACCCCTTTCGGATGGCCTCTGACGTAGTCGCCTCCACTGTCGTGCGTTCCCCGTCGAACGAGAATTGACAATGATTATGATTGTCGTAAAGCATCAGCTCAAGCCGTCAATGTGTCCGTCAACCACGTCAATTCTCAATGCCTGAGGCGATTTCGGCAGTCCAGGCATCCTGATGATGTCTCCGGCAATAGCCACAATCATCTCAGCACCGGCATTGATGACGATGTCCTTGATATCGAACTCGAAGCCTTCCGGCGCACCATAGAGTTTCTGGTCCTGGGAGAACGAGTATTGGGTCTTGGCGATGCAGACAGGGAATTTCGCGTAAGCCGTGCCTTCGATCTTCGCGAGCATCTTGCGGGCCTCCGGACTGAATTCCACCATTCCGGCGCGATAAATTTCCTTCGCCACGCCAACTATCTTGCTTTCAATGCTTTCCTCATCATTGTAGATAAATTTGACAGGCTCCGACGGCTGTTCGTCAATGGTCTTTACCACCAGTTCCGCGAGTTCCACGGCGCCGTCGCCTCCGCGTGCAAATGCATCATTGAGGGCGAAAGGTACTCCAAGTTCGGCGCAATGCTCCCTGACCATCTGGATTTCTTCATCCCGGTCATCGCCGAATTTATTGAAGCATACCAGCACGGTCTGGCCGAATTTCCGCATGTTTTCAATGTGCCTGTCCATATTGGCAAAACCCTTTCTTACGCCTTCTGCCGAGGCCTCGCTGATTTTGTCGACAGGAACATCGCCGTGCATCTTGAGACCGCGGAGAGTTGCCACCAGAATCGTCAGCGAAGGATTCAGCCCGCTCTTGCGGCATTTGATATCGAAGAATTTCTCTGCACCGAGATCGGCACCGAAGCCGGCTTCCGTCACCACATAGTCGCCGTAAGTCATTGCCATCCTGGTAGCCAGGATAGAGTTGCAGCCATGTGCGATATTGGCGAAAGGACCGCCATGGATGAATGCAGGCGTGCCTTCCGTGGTCTGCACCAGATTCGGGTTCATCGCATCGAGAAGCAGGGCGACAATGGAGCCGGCCACGCCCATGTCCTTCACGGTAAATGGTTTGTTGTCAAGAGTATAGCCAAGCAGAATGTTTTCTATTCTACGTCTGAGGTCATCGATATCCTTGGAGAGGCAGAGTATCGCCATGATTTCCGATGCAGGAGTGATGTCGAATCCTGATTCCTGGACAAGCCCGTTGGAATGTGGCCCGAGCCCTGTCACGATATGCCTGAGCGAGCGGTCATTGACATCGAGTACGCGTCTCCAGAGAATCTGCTTCAATCCGAAGCCTTCTGCCTGATGCTGATACAGATAGTTGTCCAGCAATGCCGATATCATATTGTTGGCAGATGTGATGGCGTGGAAGTCTCCCGTAAAATGCAGGTTGATTTTTTCCATAGGAAGAATCTGCGCATATCCGCCTCCGGCTGCTCCGCCTTTCATTCCGAAGCAAGGTCCGAGAGATGGCTCACGCAGCGCCGCAACTGCTTTTTTCCCGATTTTGTTCAATCCAAGCGCCAGACCGACCGAGACTGTGGTCTTGCCGATGCCGGCTTTAGTAGGGGTGATGGCCGTCACGAGGATAAGTTTGCTTTTCTTGACTTTTTCCTCGTCAATGAGTGTGAGCGGCACCTTGGCCATGTTTTTTCCATAAGGTTCCAGTTCGTCCTGAGGAATCCCCAACTGGTCAGCAATTTCCGTCACAGGCTTCAGCCTGATGCTCCTGGCAATCTCGATGTCTGATTTCATAGCTCGCGTTTAATAGTACAACAATTCAAGTTTCGCAAGTTGTCAAACTTGCTGAACATCAGCACGAATTTGAGGGTTGTCGCTCGTTCGAAGACCGTAAGGCCAACGCGCGTTTATCACGTTACCCTCTCCCTAAATCCCTCCCCTCGGGGAAGGGACTTGCCCACGCCCTCGCGGGCTCTATAAGCGGTGTTTCGCACTTGCGAAACTTGAGTTAAACAAAATGCGAATATACGAAAAGGCCGTGGCAATCAAAATAGAGGGAAGCTATTTTTCCCAGTTTATATATGGATTTTTTGTCAATGCCGCATTATAGTAGCGGCTGTCGCCGGTAACCTCGTCACCCAGCCAATCCGGTTTTTCGAAAGCCTCGTCTTCACAAGAAAGTTCAATTTCCGCCATGACCAGACCTTCATTGTCCCCGTAGAACTCATCTACTTCGAATGTATGTCCCGCATAATCAACCAAATACCGGGTCTTGTCGATAACGCCCGGCTCACATAGCCCGAGCAATGCCAATGCATCATCCACGGAAATCTCCTTTTCCCATTCAAACCGGCTCACGCCACGAATGTCGCTCTTGCCTTTAACCGTGATAAATCCCTGATTGTCACGCACTCTTACACGCACCGTCCTTTCCGGCACGGAGCTCAAATATCCCTGACTGATGCGCATGGCCTTTCTCGCCGACGACTTGAATTCGCCACGCACCAAAAATTTCCTTTCAATTTCCTGTCCCATGGTTCTACAATTTTTTCGTCCCCGTTCTGTCCTCAATCCTCTCCTACGAGCATTTCTCCCGTGCGTAATAAAACGTTTTCCACGCACAACACCTTGAAAAACGTCCCTCTTGTGCGCAATAAAACGTTTTCTACGCACGAGAGCCAGAGTTCCCGGCTCCGTCCGAGGTGGCTCCTCGGGAGGTTCGCTTCGCTCATCCCCGTCAGGCTGCGCCTGCCACCCCGTTCACAAGGTCACGGCGACCATGCCTCCCGAGGAGCCACCTCGGACGGAGCGCAACACAAACCTCATCGACCAAATTTAGTCACAATAAACAGCAACCACAAAAAAAATGTCAGAGCCGGCAAGTGCAGACTCTGACAATATCTATAAACATTACCCTAAAGCAGGCAAACAAATCAGTCCAACTTGTGGATTGCGAGACCGGAACGGAGCTTCGGCTCGAACCATGTGGTCTTAGGAGGCATGATATTGCCGCTGTCGGCGATGTCGGTGAGCTGCTTCATGGAAACAGGATAAAGCGCGAAAGCAACCTTCATCTCACCATTGTCCACGCGGCGGGAAAGCTCGCCGAGACCACGGATTCCACCTACGAAATCAATACGTTTGTCCGTGCGGAGATCCTTGATACCCAGAATCTTGTCAAGAACCAGATTCGAAAGAATCGTCACATCGAGGACGCCGATAGGATCCTTGTCATCATATCTTCCGGCCTTTGCCTCAAGAGAGTACCACTTGCCCTCCAGATACATGGCGAAGTTATGAAGATGGGAAGGACGATATTCGCCTTCGCCGTCATACGGCTTCACGTCGAAATCATTGCCGAGAGCCTCGATGAACTGCTCTGGGGAAAGACCGTTGAGATCCTTGACCACTCGGTTGTAATCGATAATCTTCAACTGGCTTTCAGGGAAGCAGACCGTCATGAAGTAATTGTACTCCTCATTTCCAGTATGGCCAGGGTTACCCTCACGCTTCTCGGCGCCGACACGTGCAGCAGCAGCTGTACGATGGTGACCGTCAGCTACATAGAACGCATCAACCTTGGTCGTGAAAATTTCCGTGATACGGGAAATCACGGCATCGTCATCAATTACCCAGAAAGCATGACCGAAGCCATTCTCATCTGTAAACGAATACTCCGGTTCTCCGGAAGCAGCTTTGGCAACTATCTCATTGAGTTCCTCATTGTCCTTATATGCGAAGAAAACAGGCTCGATATTGGCATTCTGGATTTTCACATGAATCATGCGGTCATCCTCCTTGTCCTTACGGGTAAGCTCATGCTTCTTGATCTTGCCGTCGGAATAGTCATCGGTATGGGCGCAAAGCACCAGACCGTACTGTGTTCTTCCGTCCATGGTCTGGGCATAGACATAATAGCAAGGCTTGCCATCCTGAACGAGCCATCCTTTCTTCTGCCACTCGGCAAAATTCTGCACAGCCTTGTCATATACACGGCTGTCGTGGTCAGGAAGTATAGGATTGAAATCAATCTCCGGCTTGGTTATATGAAGCAATGACTTCTCACCTGCCATATTTTTCGCCTCTTCCGAATTCAACACATCATAAGGAGGCGCAGCTACTTCAGTAACAATATCTTTCGGCGGTCTGACAGCCGCAAACGGTTTTACTTTTACCATCTCAATCTACTATTTTCAAATTCCGCGAATGGAGCAGTTTCATACCGGACTCCATTCATGGAAACTATGTTTTATTATTTGTTGACCTGGAACTTGGTGCAGCCGTCGGCGAAATATGCTACGATCTGACGGGCAGCTGCAAGACCGGCATTGATATTGGCCTCTGCAGTCTGGGCACCCATCTTCTTAGGAGTAGCAAACACGCGGGTTCCGAATTTCTCCTTCAACACATCGATATTGTCAGGAGCAACGTCTGTAATGTACTTGAGATCAGGACGATCCTCCAATGCCTTCTCCAATCCCGCCTCGTCGATGACTTCCTTGCGGGCAGTATTTACGAGGGTCGCGCCCTTAGGCATGGATGTAATCAATTCGTAGTTGATGCTGCCGATGGTCTCAGGTGTAGCAGGGATATGCACTGACACGAAATCAGAATTTGCATACAGTTCCTTCACGGAAGCGACAGGTGTGGCGCCAGCCTCGGCAATCTTCTCTGCAGGAATGAATGGATCCACTGCAAGAACGCTCATACCGAGAGCCTCAGCCTTCTTGCCGACAAGCCTGCCGACATTGCCAAATGCCTGGATACCAAGTCTCTTGCCAGAAATCTCGCATCCGGAAACAGGGGTAAACTGGTTACGGCACATGTAAATCATCATGGCAATCGCCAACTCTGCGACAGCATTGGAATTCTGTCCAGGAGTATTCTCCACGACCACGCCGCGCTCCTTGGAAACGACCAAGTCAATGTTGTCGAAACCTGCACCTGCACGAACGACAATCTTCAGTTTTCCTGCAGCCTCAAGGACAGCAGGAGTAACTTTGTCAGACCTGACAATCATAGCATCCACATCAGCGACAGCATTGATAAGATCCTGTGCCTCTGCATATTTCTCAAGAAGGACTACCTCATGTCCGGCGCCTTCAAGAATTTCTCTGATTCCCGCTACAGCTGCTGCTGCAAATGGTTTCTGAGTAGCCAACAATACTTTCATGACAAGTGGGTTTTATTTTTTCATTGATTCAAACTCTTTCATGCACTCTGTGAGAGCTGTAACATCCTCAACCGTACATGCATTGTAGATGGATGCGCGGAATCCGCCGACTGACCTGTGGCCCTTGAGACCGACCATGCCCTTGCCTTTGGCGAATGACATGAACTCGTCCTGAAGATTCTCGTAACCTGGAGCCATCACGAAGCAGACGTTCATGAGCGAGCGGTCTTTCTCTGCGGCGGTTCCCACGAAGAGGGAGTTGCGGTCAATCTCACCATAGAGCAATTTGGCCTTCTCCATGTCATATTTGTGGATAGCCTCGACGCCACCCATGCCCTTCAGCCATTTGAGGGTCTCGTTCATCACGAAGATGGAGAACACAGGAGGTGTGTTGAACATTGACTCCTTGTCGATATGTGTACGGTAGTCAAGCATTGTAGGAATATAGCGGCTGACCTTTCCGAGAGCGTCCTTGCGGATAATCGCGAACACGACGCCGGCAGGGCCTACGTTCTTCTGTGCGCCACCATAAATGAGGGCATATTTGCTGACGTCCACCGGACGGCTCATGATGTCAGAAGACATATCCGCGATAAGAGGAACAGGGGAAATGATATCCTCCTTGATTTCCGTACCGTAAATGGTATTGTTCGTCGTGATGTGGAAGTAGTCGAGATCTGTAGGAATCTCGTATCCCTCAGGGATATACGAGTAATTCTTGTCTGCAGAAGATGCGAGCGCATAAGCATTGCCAAGTCCCTGAGCCTGCTGGAGAGCCTTGTGAGCCCACACGCCGGTATCAAGATATGCAGCCTTGTTCTCCAGGAAGTTCATAGCGACATAAAGGAACTGAAGGCTGGCACCGCCGCCGAGGAAAATCACCTCATGGGTATCAGGGATGTGGAGCAATTCTTTCCAATTCGCGCGAACCTCATCCATGACCTCACCCCATTCTTTCGACCTGTGCGATACGGAAAGCACTGATATTCCAGTGTTCTTGAAATTCTTGAGCGCCTCGATAGAATTGTCAATGGCCTGCTGAGGCAGAAGGCATGGCCCGGCATTAAAGACGTGAACGTTCGCCATAATTATAAAAATTAAATAAAAATCAAACAACGATTCGGATTTTGCTTTCCAAATCGTTGTAAAGATAATGATTATTCAGAAAAAACAAAAGATTTGATAAAAATTATCAACTTTCTATTCTTTCTATCTGTAACCGAGAAGATAAGAAATCACGGCCATTCGTACATACATGCCGTTCCGTGCCTGCTCGAAATAATATGCATAAGGCGTATCATCCACATCCCGGGCGATTTCCGTAATACGTGGAAGCGGATGGAGAATCTTCATGTTAGGCTTCACATTGCCCAGCATTGACGCAGTCAGCTCATAGACATCCTTCACGCGGTCGTAATCCTCCTTGCTCGGGAAACGCTCCTGCTGGATTCGCGTCATATATAATATGTCACAATCGTCGAGATGTTTTTCGAGGGACTCGGTTTCCTCATACGGGATATGTTTCTCCTCCAGCTCCTTCAGATACTTGTGCGGCATCTTCAGCTCGTCCGGCGCCGTGAAAATGTAGCTTGGGGAAAAATCAGACATCGCCTCGGAGAGCGAGTGCACGGTACGTCCGTATTTCAAGTCGCCTACCATATTGATTGTCAAGCCGTCCAGCTTACCCTGAGTCTGCCGGATGGAATACATGTCCAGAAGTGTCTGGGTAGGATGCTGATTCGAGCCATCGCCGGCATTGACCACAGGGACAGGGGAAACGCTTGCAGCAATGGCAGCAGCTCCTTCCACAGGATGGCGCATCACGATCATATCCACGTAGTTGGAGACAATCTTGATGGTATCTTCAAGGGTTTCGCCCTTGGTAACGCTGGTGTTACGGGAATCCGGAAATCCGATGACACGGGCTCCAAGACGGTTCACAGCCGCCTCGAAAGAAAGCCTCGTCCTCGTGGACGGTTCGAAGAACAGACAGGCAATGACTTTCCCCGCCAGGAAATTCTGTTCATGATTTTTCTCAAATTCCTTGGCCACATCCAGGATATGAAGGATCTCATCCTTCGAAAAATCCCTGATTGAAATCAGACTTTTAGGCATAATGCTCATTATTATTTAATTAAGTATCGTTGTTTCTTCATGTTTCCGAAGTCGCCGGCCCCTCCTCCACTGCAGTGCAATCATCAATGTTGCCGACACGCTCCAAGAAATCAGCCTCAGAGGAAAGGCGCACTTTCACCGTCATCGAGCAATCGGTGCCGAAATCCTGCCCGTTCTGTTCCAATGACATGTCCTTCACCATCTTCATGACGCTGTTCATCGCCAGGTAGCCAAAGCGGAGACGATACCGTTTCATCGCTACCTTCGTGATTATCACCGCATTGGAAATGGCATCCGCAGTAGACGTCTTATAAGCACGGATCAGGCCGGGAATACCCAACTTGATTCCGCCGAAATAGCGGATGACGACAACGAGTATATCACTGAGGCAATTGGAATCAATCTGTCCGAGAATCGGACGTCCCGCAGAAGAAGACGGCTCCCCGTCATCATTGGCCCTGAACACATCCCCGCGATAGCCGAGACGGTACGCATAACAATGATGCCTGGCGTCATGGTACTCCTTTTTCAAAGAACCGACAATCATCTTCACTTCCTCCTCCGACTCGACCGGATAGGCTTTCGCAATGAATCTGCTTCCATTGTCCTTGAAGAGTCCTTCCGATTCTCCGGAAATACTCCTGTAGGTATCAGGAATGATGATTTCGTTCTTTTCCATGGCCTCAAAATTAGCTAAAAACACGTTATTATGCAACGGAACGGAAATATTTTGTTAACTTTGGCGCTTGTAAGGAAAGCTACATTCAATATGATTCTTAAATATCGTGTATCCCTGCCGGGAATAAAGGGCTTCGCCCGCGTTTATGAGCTAAAGTCGACCACGACTTTGTATGAATTCCACAAGAGAATGAGAGATGACATGGACTTCTCCCATGATCAGCTGATTCAGTTCAAGGGTCTCGACAAATCCGGATCGCTCGTGGCCAGGTATGGCATGTTCGACCTCGGAGCAGGAGCCGTGGATGATGTCACCCTGGCTGACACCATAAAGAAAGGCATTGCCGAATTTACTTATTTCTACGATGTCACAGACAGGAAAAGTGTCATTGTAACCTACGAAGGCGAAGTAGAGGAAGAGCCTGGAAAGACTTATCCCGCCCTCGTGGAATCGAAGGGTCCGAACCCTGTCGAATTCGAGAACGGCTATGTGGCATATGAGGATTTGCCGGATGAGCAGAAACATCTGCCGGGCGAGTCATCATGGGGCAAGGGCGACGATGCGGCTGACGACGCTGACGATCTGACCGATGACATGGCGGATGTGGACGAAGACGATGAGGATGATGAGGAGGACGACCTCAAATCATCAATAGAGGAAGACAGCGACATCATTTTCGACGGTTCAGAAGACCTGATGCTGTAATTCTACCGGAAACGAATTCGGCAAGATGGCTAGAAAACTCGTCGTAATTACCGGACCGACGGCTGCGGGGAAGACCGATTACAGCATAGAAGCGGCATTGTCATGCGGCTCTCCGATAATTTCGTGCGATTCCAGACAGATTTACAAGGAAATGACCATAGGGACTGCTGTCCCGGATGCTTCACAGCTGAATGCCGTGAAGCATTATTTTATCCGGACCATCCCTGTCACGGAACCCTATTCTTCCGGACAATACGAAATCGACGCCCTCGACCTGATAGAGCGACTATTCAACGAAGGCCATGAGACATTGATAATGACCGGAGGCTCAGGGTTTTACATCGATGCCGTCTGCAACGGGCTGGACAATCTTCCTGTAGCACCGCCCGAAATGCGCGAGAATCTGACGCGCAGAATCCGAGAGGAGGGGGTCAATGTTCTCGCACAGGAATTGAAGGAATTGGACCCGAAAGCATGGGCCAGCATTGACATAAACAACGGCCAGCGGGTGGTGCGGGCATTGGAAACGGTCCTGGTTTCCGGGCGTTCTTTCACAGAGTTCAAGATGACGCAGCCCAAGAAACGGGATTTCGAGATAGAGAAAATCTGCATCACACGTCCACGCGAAGTCCTGTATAACAGAATCAACAGACGCGTACTGAAAATGATAGATGCCGGGCTGGTGGACGAGGTCCGCAATCTGCTGCCATATAGGGATTTGCCGGCATTACAGACCGTAGGATACAAAGAGATTTTCAGTTACCTGGACGGGGAAATCCCTCTTGAGGAAGCGATACGGCTGATCCAGCGGAACACCAGACATTACGCCAAGAAACAGCTTACATGGTGGAAACGATATCCAGATGTAAAGTGGATGGAATTATAACAAGAAAACACTATGCCAACGACAACTTTCACAAGAATAACCACAGTAATCACAGTTTGCGCAACTCTTTCAGCAGCAACGGTTTCATGTATTTCCCAAAGGGCAAATGCAGAAGAGGCTTCCGCAGGACAATTCACTGCCGGTGCCAATGACAGGATGTATTATGAGTTCCCGGCAGCAATCTGGGAAGAGACCTTGCCACTCGGAAACGGACGTCTGGGCATGATGCCTGACGGCGGAGTGCAGACTGACCATATAGTGCTGAACGAGATTTCCATGTGGAGCGGCAACGAGGCTGACTACAGGAATCCCGATGCAGCCAAAAGCCTCCCGGAAATCCGCAGACTGCTTTCCGAAGGGAAGAACGCAGAAGCTCAAGAGGTTATGTATGAACACTTTGCGACCAAGAAACAGACAGCCGACGCAAGATATGGCTGCTATGAGACATTGGCAAACCTCGACCTGAAATTCAGCTATGGTTCCGGCGCGGCACAAGGAGGAATCCCGGCAACAACGGACTACACCCGTGACCTGTCGCTCGCAGACGCCGTCGCCCACACCGGATTCATCTGCGGCAACACACGATATACCCGCGAATATTTCACGTCCAGGGACAATGACGTATTCATCATCCGCCTGACAGCTTCCGGCAATGACAAACTGAACTTCACCGCGTCACTCGGAAGAGAAGCCAACGCCTCAACAAGGGCGGCAGGCAATTCTTCGATATTGGAAGGAGCTCTGCGCAATGGCAACGGGCCGGACAGCGGCGTCAAGTTCATGGTAGCCATGAAGGCAATCAACTGCGACGGCAGGCAACGCATCTCGCCGGACGGCACGCTCCACATAGAAGGAGCCGGGACCGCGACACTCGTTCTTTCAGCCGCCACATCCTTCCACGCCGAGGGCACCGACTTTCCGGGCGACAAATATAAGGAAGCCTGCAATGCCAGACTGAAAAGCGCCGTCAAACTGCTGGACAAGAAGAAGCCGACACAGCAGGAACAGGCTTACAAATCAATGCTGGACAGCCATATACGTTCACATAGAAACCTATACGAAAGAGTACGCATCCAGCTTCCGGCAGTTCCGGAAGACAATCTGCCGACAGATGTCCGACTGAGGAAAGCCGCCGAATCAGAAACGGCACAGGCTTCCCTTGCCGAACTTTATTACAATTTCGGCAGATATCTGCTTATCAGCAGCACACGACGGGGCTCATTGCCGCCGAACCTCCAGGGCCTGTGGGCAGACGAAGTCCAGACTCCTTGGAACGGCGACTATCATACCAACATCAATCTCCAGATGAACTATTGGCCTATGGAGCAGGCAGGGCTTCAGGAACTCATGCAGCCTCTGGAAACGTTCATTGACAGGCTCATACCATCGGGCAGGGAATCCGCAAAATGCTTCTATGGCGAAAGCGCCCGCGGATGGGTACTCCACATGATGACCAATGTCTGGAATTTCACCGCACCGGGCGAACAGCCATCCTGGGGAGCGACCAATACCGGAGGAGCATGGCTCTGCGCACATCTGTGGGACCATTATCTCTATACCGGAGATAATGATTTCCTCCGCAGAATCTACCCCGTCATGAAAGGAGCGGCGGATTTCTTCCTCTCCACGATGGTAGTGGAGCCGAAGCACGGCTGGCTTGTGACATCACCAAGTTCATCGCCGGAAAACCAATTCCTCTGCGACGGCAAACCTGTAAGCATCTGCATGGGGCCGACAATGGACGTGCAGATTCTCACGGAGCTTTTCAGAAACACCGCCAAGGCGGCGGCTCTTCTGGGAACGGACAAAGCATTCGCAGACAGCCTCGACGAGGCCGTTTCACATTTCCCGCCGATGCAGATAGGCAGCGACGGCCGACTGATGGAATGGCTGGAAGAATATCCCGAGACAGAGCCGCATCACAGGCATGTTTCACATCTCTACGGTCTGCACCCAAGCAATCTCATATCTCCACATAAGACACCTGAACTTGCGGAAGCATGCCGCAAGTCGCTCATGGCCAGAGGAGACGAGGGCACAGGATGGAGCCGCGCATGGAAAATCTGTTTCTGGGCAAGACTCCGTGACGGAGACCATGCCTGGAAGCTGTTCCACAACCTCCTGTCACCTGCCGTCAGCTATGACCGGCTGGACAGCCTTCACAAGACAGGAACCGCACTGGACGAGTCTCTGCCTCAGCACAGCGGCACATTCCCGAACCTTTTCTGTTCACATGACCCGTTCCAGATAGACGGTAACTTCGGCGGCGCATCCGGCATAGCGGAAATGTTGCTGCAGAGCCACGAAGGCTATGTCAATTTCATTCCGGCACTTCCTTCAGGATGGCATTCCGGAAGCGTCCGCGGAATGCGTGTCAGAGGTTTCGCCACGGTGGATTTCAGTTGGGAGAACCATACTCTGCAGCAGGCCGTTGTCCATGCAGACAGAGGTCATGGCGATATCCGCCTGACAGTCAAGACACCTGACGGTCTCATCGCCCGCGACATCTACGGAAACGAGTTCCCGTCAGACAGCAACGGCTTCATCTACCCTACCCTGTCACCGGGTTCCCTCCCTGAAAATAAGATTCACTTCAATTTAGAAACTGTTTTGAAATTATTCACAGAAGGTTTGAGTGGAAAAAACTTCAGATTCAACCGAGGGTTCAGGGAAGATAGCTGGGCCTATCTGACTTGAAAACTCGGGAAGAAGATGAAGGAATTTTACCTCAAACAACTATTCAATCATTTCAAAACAGTTTCTTAATCTTACCGTTCAAGGAACGAGAAGGTCAGGTCCACATCGCCGAAGCGGCTGGTAATGCCGTCATACTTTTCAAGGTAGCGGGCCGAAAGTTCGCCGCGCCAGACGATGTCATCCCTGGAATTGAACGGCAGGGACACATCGAAACCATAGCTCTTCGACTTCACTTTCACCACGGCAGAACACTTCCATTCTGTCCTGGTGCCGCCGTCATCTTCCGTCAGGAGAAACGCGATATTGTCCAGCTGGTCAGTCCATTGCGAGACAAGCATAATGTTCATCGAAATCCGCTGCCCTACCTGGTTCCTCTTCACCACCAACATAAAATCAGTAATCTGAGGATTGTACAGCTTCAATTCCGCTTCAGTGCTGGCCGTGAAATTCTCCACGCTCCCCACCTTGAAGAAGAATTCCGAGGCACCGGCGAACCAGCAATCGTAATTCCTGTGCATCAGGAAATCTTTCAGCACCAGCGAGCGTACTGTACCTGAGGAACTTGCCTGCACAGGCAGCCCCGTCGCCACACCCGACGGCCTTATGACAATCGAACCTCCGCCTGTTCCCCACTCGGGGTCACGTTTCTTTATCATTTCCAAGGACTCGTATTGGCAATCATCGTTTCTGTTGACGACCCAGACAGGATGCTCCGCAGCCATTTGTTCATCGACAATGACTTCTTCCACATACTTGCTTCCATCGGATTTCTCACGCATGCGATAACCGACATTGACCTCCGCCCCATTTCCCGGGTCAAATGTGATTATAGGCCACTCTCTGCCGTCCCATTTCTCCGAATAAGGCCAATATATCTGAATATCAGACTTTTCCAACGCGTCCAGATATTCCTCCGGGGTCATCGCACCACGTTCGGAATCCCCGGCTGCCTTCGTCATGGCTGCAAAATGTTCAGCAATGAGCTCTTTCAAAGGACGCGCATACGACTTGGTGCGGACGGCACGGCTCTTCGGGTCCATACCGACTCCCGCACCCGGCGACTCGAAAAGGTCCTTCATCAAATACTCCTCATCGTAGCCGTTCCCGGAAGATGAAGAAACGGCATCATGGACTTCCTGCATGTGCCCGACTTCAATCGGCAGCACGGAAAACAATTTCGCCACAGTGTCCAGCGGAAGATATGCCGTATCGGGATAATATTTCTCACCGGAATGGTCCACTCTCTCACACGAGGCTGCCAGCATCAGAGCCGCAGCCAAAACAAAAAGTAATTTTCTCATAAGCATTGTCTTTTACAATGCAAAGTGACGAAAAAACATCCGTTTTCAGAAAATGAACACGGATAAAGTTAAAAATCGGCCTCACAGCAATCTGCAAAGCCGATTTATGTTAACATAATAATTTTAGATTCTAAAGTTATTTATGGTAAATTATATACCTGTTCTTGTCGGAGAGATCACGGACTATCTCCGTATGGGCATAACCGGCAGCCTTGAAGACCGTTTCAGTCTGGCGGGCAAGCGACTCATTCACCTCTGAAAGGCCGACGCCGTCGGGAGACATGAACCGCTGACTCCATCTGGCTATCGCACGATAAAAAAGCAGCGGATCGTCATCAGGCACGAACAATGCCGATTCAGGTTCATATTCAAGAACATTGCGCCTCATATCCTCCTTTTCGGACTCCATTATGTATGGCGGATTGCTCAGGACCATATCGAAAGGACCGAGTTCAATCTCCTGCTCGGAATCCAGGACATCAGCCTTTATAAACTCCGGCCTGAATGTCTCCTTGGATTTCAGCTCCGATGCAAAGTCCTGCCCCGCAGCCACTTCCAATGCCGCATCAGAAATATCCACCGCGGTCACCCGGCTTCCCGGAATAGACAGCGCCATAGTCCAGGCGATGCATCCGGAACCTGTGCACAAGTCGAGGATACGCACCGGTTCGGCATTTTTTCCATACGGCGAGCGCATGCGGAACACCCTCATCCCCAGTTTGATGGCATCACGACAGAGGAGCTCCGTCTCCGGCCGCGGAATCAGCACAGCGGAATCAACTTTGAAAGTCCGTCCATAAAACTCGGTGTGGCCAAGCACATACTGCACAGGCTCCATCTTCTTCAGGCGCTCCATAGCAGCCTCAAGTTCAGGCAGTTTCTTGTCGTCTATCTTGAATTCAGGTTCAACGATATGGGTATATCTCTCCGTTCCCAACACCTCTTCGCATAGCATCAGGACAATGGAACGAGCCTCCTTTTGCGGGTACAACGATTCCAAAGCCTTGGTGCCGGCTTTCACAAATTCAGCAAGAAGCATTTTCCCTCCTATGAATTTTCAATGACAGTCGTCAGAAATGCCGTCATATCCATCCCGGCGGCCCTGACCATCTTAGGAACAAGCGAAGCGCTCGTCATTCCCGGAATAGTGTTCACCTCCAGGAAATAAAGTCCGTCCTCAGCGGAAATATAGTCCATACGGACAATGCCGTTGCATCCGAGATGTGCATATATCTTCTCCGTAATCTTCTGGATTTCAGAGGACAACTCTTCAGATATCTGCGCAGGGCAGACCTCCTGGCTATGGCCGTTGTATTTGGCATCATAGTCGAAATACTCATTTTCCGTGATGATTTCGATTACAGGAAGAGCCTTGACCTCTCCTCCGTCCAGATAGGCAGCGCAGGTAAACTCACGTCCCTTGATAGACTTCTCGACCACGACTGCAGGTCCCTCGGAGAAGGCATAATTGACAGCAGGCACCAATCCATCGGCCTCTTTCACTTTCGTGATACCGAAGCTGGAACCTCCGTCAGTAGGTTTTACGAAGAGCGGCAGTCCGAGACGTTCTACGGCCTTGGCAGCGAAAGCATTGACCTCCATTCCTTTACGGACGAATGCATCCGGCGCAAGCTTCACGTAATCAATATCGCGGAGATAGCTCTTGCAAGAATATTTGTCGAACGCCACCGTCGATACGAAAGCGCTGCATCCGCTGTGAGGAATGCCGAGCATCTCGAAATAACCTTGAAGAAGGCCATTCTCGCCAGGCGTGCCGTGCTGCATTATATAAACGTAGTCGAACTTCACTTTCTCCCCGTAAACAGTAACGGAGAAATCATTCTTGTCAATCTCCGGCCTTGCCTCTTCCGGGAATGGAACTCTCATGGAGTTTTTCTTGCGATATGCTACCAGAGACCATTTGCCGAATCTCGCAAAAATCTCATACACATCATATTGAGTATCATCAATCCTTGATGCCGTATACTCACCGCTGCGGCAAGCCACCTCCCACTCGGAAGAGTCGCTGCCATAAATCACTGCGATAGTGTTATATTTTCCCATATATGTAATAATATATTAGTCAAAATAATAATCTGCCTCGCTGCTGGTTTTGCGGTCCGCATCTTCGTCACCGCCGCTGCAGCTAAGGTCAATGTTCATGCCGGCAGGTGCCACGAAACGGTCAGCCTCGGAAATGCCGAGAGAGCCGTCCTTCAGCACTTTCTTCATGAAAATACCCCATATCGGAAGTGCCATATTGGAACCGCTTCCCAACGCAAGTGCCTGGAAATGAACCTGTCTGTCTTCCGCACCTACCCAGATTCCGGCAGTAATGGAAGGTGTATATCCGATGAACCATCCATCCGCATTGTCATTGGTCGTTCCCGTCTTTCCTGCGATTTCGCCTTTCAGCTGATATACCGACCTCAGACGTGCACCCGTACCATTGTTGATCACACCCTGCATCAGGTTCTCCATAAGATATGCGGTCTGCTCGCTGATCGCCTCACGCTTGCGGTTAGTGAACTCGCCAAGCACATTGCCCTGATTGTCCTCTATCCTGGTAACGAATTGAGGCGAGATGTAAACTCCGCGTGACGGGAAGGTATTGTAAGCAGCAACCATCTCATATAGAGACAAATCCGCAGGTCCGACGCAGAGTGAAGGCACCGCGTCGATATGGCTCTGGATACCCATTGTCCTCATCATGTCGGCCATAGGCTCCGGTCCGAGCTGCTTCATCAGGTATGCGGAAATATTGTTCGAACTATGGGTAAGTCCCCATTTCAACGTCACTGTCTTTCCGATCCAGATATCCTTGTCGGTACTTCTTGGCGTCCACTCATTGTCCCCGACGATGAAAGTCTGAGGCACATTGACAACCTTCGTGCAAGGGCTCATGCCGGACTGCATTGCCAATGTATAGAGGAACGGCTTGACGGTGGAACCGATCTGGCGCTTGCCCTGACGGACATTGTCATACTTGAAATAGCGGTAGTTCGGGCCGCCGACATAGGCCTTGACGTGTCCGGTTACAGGCTCAATAGCCACAAAACCAGCTCTAAGTATTGATTTGTAATATCTTATAGAATCGTCAGGAGTCATTGTCGTATCTATGTAGCCCTTCTTGTTCCACGAGAACAGACGCATCTGCGCAGGCACAGAGAAACTCTTGAGGATCTCTGACTCGGAAGCACCTTCCTTCTTCATGATACGGTAACGGTCGCTCCATCTCCTCGCCTGCTTCATGACATAATCACGTGTGGATTTGTCCACATCATTGGAGAACGGCTTGTTCCTCTTCGAACGCAAATCTCTCTCGAAACTCTTCTGCAAGTTCTTGCCAAGATGCTCGGCCACAGCTTCTTCCGCATATCTCTGCATCTTGGAATTGATAGTGGTATAGATCCTGAGACCGTCCTTGTCCAGATTATAAGGTGTCCCGTCCGGCTTGGTATTCTTGTTCAGCCAGCCATAGAGAGGATCGTCCTCCCAGGACAATGAATCTGCGACATAGTCCTCACGATAGGTATATTTCGAACGGACAGGCTTGCCAGCATTCATCACGCGACGGAGCATGTCCCTGAAATACGGAGCCAGACCGGCATTGTGGTCCTGGACCTGATATGACAATGATATCGGCACCTGCTGGATGGAGTCGCGCTGCTCTTCCGTTAGATAGCCTGCCTTTTCCATCTGGCTGATGACAAAGTTCCTGCGGTACAGGGCCTTGTCCGGATTAAGAGCCGGGTTGTATCTCGTCGGCTTGTTCACCATGCCCACCAGCGTGGCGCTTTCCTCAACGGTCAGGTCAGCCGGTTCCTTGGCGAAGAATGTCTGCGACGCCGCCCTCACTCCATACGCACTGCTGCCGAAGAAGACGGCATTCAGGTACATGTCCAGAATCTCGTCCTTCGTATAGTCGCGCTCCAGCTTGACCGCCGTTATCCACTCCTTCAATTTGATCCAGACCATTTTCACCTTGGAGAATCCCGGGATGCGGCTGGAAACATCGGCACGCGGGTACAATGTCTTCGCAAGCTGCTGGGTGATGGTACTTCCGCCGCCCTGTCCGGAATCGCCCATCAGCAATGTCTTCACGAGCACGCGCCCGAGGCTCTGAAAGTCAATGCCGGAGTGCTTGTAAAAGCGGATGTCCTCCGTCGCCACTGCCGCCTGCACCAGATAAGGGGACAATTCTTCGTAGGAAACATACGACCTGTTTTCAATGTGGAAGGTCGTGAGAACCTGACCGTCATCGGCAATGACTTCGGTCGCAAGCTTGCTGTCAGGGTTCTCCAGCTCCTCGAATGAAGGTATGTCGGCAAATGCCCAAACCAGCAAAAGCATGATAAGGACCATCAGCACAGGCACGGAAACGATTATCCAGAACCATTTCACGCATTTTTTTCTCGTATCGTCTGTCATATCTGTATTCTTCGAAAGAGCAAAAATACATAGAAAATTTGGAAAATATCCTTATTTGTTCCTTACTTTGCAGTCCGTTTACTGAAATAGAGGTAAAAACATCATTAAAAATTGGAGCTAGAGTTGGCGATGGAAAAGAATCTTGTAATTGTCGAGTCTCCTGCGAAAGCCGGGACAATACAGAAATTCCTGGGGGAAGGATATGTCGTAAAACCAAGTTTCGGTCATATCAGAGACTTGCAGGACAAGAAATTGAGCGTGGATGTAGATCATAACTTCACACCTGAATATGTCATTCCTGCGGACAAGAAGAAAGTCGTGTCTGAGCTCAAGAAGCTGGCAGCCGGCGCCGAGACCGTATGGCTGGCATCCGATGAGGACCGGGAGGGAGAAGCAATCTCTTGGCATCTCTATGAAACTCTCGGCCTGAAAAAAGAAAGCACCAGAAGAATCGTATTCCACGAAATCACCAAGAATGCGATTCTGAACGCAATAGAAAACCCTAGGGACATTGACATGAACCTCGTGGATGCGCAGCAGGCAAGGCGCGTGCTCGACCGTCTCGTAGGCTTCGAGCTTTCGCCGATTCTCTGGAGAAAAATCCAGCCGAAACTCTCTGCCGGACGCGTACAGAGCGTCGCATTGAGACTCGTCGTCGACCGCGAAAGGGAAATTCTCGGGTTCAAGCGCGAGCCTTACTACCGCACGACCGCCGTCTTCCATCCGGAAAGCACAGCCGCAGGAGTGAAGGTCAATGCCGTGCTCGATACCAGGTTCAATGGCATTGACGAGGCCCGTAAGTTCTTGGAGGACAGCGCGGATGCCGTATTCCACATAAGCAGCATTGAGAAGAAGGAGGGCACCAGGACACCTGCAGCGCCTTTCACCACATCGACATTGCAGCAGGAAGCGTCCAGAAAGCTGCGTTTTTCCGTGAGCCAGACAATGCGTATCGCACAGGGTCTTTACGAGCGAGGTCTCATCACATACATGAGAACTGACTCGACGAATCTTTCCGGCCTGGCATTGAACACATCCAAGAAGTTCATTGAGGAGAATTACGGCGAGAACTATTCGAAGACCCGCCAGTACAAGACCCATTCGAAGGGCGCACAGGAGGCGCACGAAGCCATCCGTCCTACATATATCGACAATGTGGAAATCGACGGAACACCACAGGAGCAGAGACTTTACAGCCTCATCTGGAAACGCACCATCGCTTCCCAGATGGCTGATGCACGAATATTGAAGACGGACATCAAGATAGCTTCCGACAAGAGGAACGAGAAATTCGCCGTCCAGGCAAACCAGGTGAAGTTCGACGGTTTCCTGAAAGTATATCTGGAAGGTACTGATGACCAGCAAGATGAGGAGGAAGTAATCTTACCGGAACTCCATGAGGGAGATGTTATGAAACCGATAAGTTTCGCATCAGACTGCAAGTTCACGACTCCTCCTCCAAGATATTCCGAGGCTACTCTGGTCAAGAAACTGGAGGAACTCGGCATCGGACGTCCTGCCACATACGCACAGACCATCACGACATTGACCACCGGACGCGGTTATATCATCAAGGGCGACAAGGAAGGCGAAGGCATTCCAGTCACATGCCTGGCAATGAAGAACGGGAAAATCACCGAGGCTGTCAAGACCGAGACTGTCGGCGCCGAAAAGAGCAAGCTTCTCCCGCAGGAAATCGGCATGATCGTAACGGATTATCTGGTGAAGAATTTCCACACGATCCTGGGATATGATTTCACCGCCAATGTCGAGAAGGATTTCGACCAGATCGCTGACGGCAAACTGGTATGGAACAATGTGATAGGACAGTTCTACACGCCGTTCCACAAGAAGGTGGAAGAGGTGCTCAGTGACAAGGAATACAGCCATGTCAGCAGAGATCTGGGCAATGACCCGACTGACGGCGAGCCGATTGTGGCCAAGTTCGGACAATACGGCCCTTACATTCAGAAAGGTGAGGGAGAGAAGCGTCAATTCGCTCATCTGGCACCGGGCCAGCTTATCGAGAGCATAACTCTTGAGGATGCCATAAAGCTGTTCCTTCTGCCTAAGACTGTGGGACAATATAATGGTATAGACATAGTTGCGACCAAAGGCAGGTTCGGACCATATCTGAAATATGGCGACAAGAACGTGTCGCTGCCACGCGGCAAGGACCCGCTCACGGTAACATTGGACGAATGCATCGCAGTAATCGAGGCCAATGCGGAGAAGGCGAATGCCAACACCGTGCTTGCAGATTATACGGAAAGCGGCATTCAGGTAATCGACGGAAGGTATGGCCCTTACCTGAAGCAGGACGGCAAGAACTACAAGATTCCAAAGGGAACCGATGTCGCAGCCCTTACAGAAGAAAAGTGCAAGGAGATAATCGAGGCTTCCGAGCCGACGAAACGCACGGCCCGAAGAAAATTCACTAAAAAATAAAATCTGAAAAAGCACTGTTTTTTCTGACTGTTTGGTCGAAAACGGTGCTTTTATCTTATAGTATCGTACTTTTTAATGCAAATAATTATAGATTATTAAAAAATATTCTGTACATTTGCATCGTTTAAGTAATGAATCGTAAGATATGGTTAAGTATCACATCGACCAGACGGACCAGAAAATCCTGTCTTTCCTGGTCAAGAATGCAAGAATGCCGTTCCTGGAAATCGCACGCGAATGCGGCGTGTCAGGAGCTGCCATACATCAGAGAGTCAAGCGTTTGGAAGCCAACGGCGTCATCACCGGTTCCAGACTTCTCGTAAAACCGCAGGCCATCGGGCTCAACATTTGCGCCTTCATAAGCATCTCCCTGTCGGAGGCTGACAAGTACAATGTCGTCATCGCGCACCTGAAGAAGATTCCGGAGGTCGTGGAGTGTCATTTCGTGACAGGCAAGTACGCCCTTCTCGTGAAGATTTATTGCTTTGACAATGACCACCTTATGGAGATTCTTCTGAACACCATACAGAAGATTCCTTATATCCTTTCCACAGAGACAATGATAGCTCTCGACGAGGCCATCGACAGACAGGTCTGGGTCAAGGATTACAGCAATACAAGCTACAGCGGTTCGAACAAAAACGATGATTCGGACGAATAGGATCTAGCCTTTTGAAATCGAAATTATAGCTTCCGCGAGAACCATATCTTCCGGGGAAGTTATCTTGATATTGAGCCGCTCGCCTTCAACGAAGGTGAGCGGTATTCCGTATTTGTCGGCTACGGAAGCATCATCCGTGAACAATCTGTCGTAAGCTTGTGAATACGAATCCTTTATATCGCCGGCACGGAAAATCTGGGGCGTCTGTGCACCATACACCTCAGAGCGGTCCACACTGCGCCCCGGAGCGGAACGCAGGAATTCATTGCCCTGGTCATCCTTGACGGTTTCGAGGATTTTCAGCGTGTCCACCATGGGAATCACAGGAATGAGCGCCCGGCATCTGTCATCATTTCCAATGCGGGAAAACATTGACCTGATCATGCCTTCCGACAGGAGCGGACGGACGCCGTCGTGGATGGCGACAATGGCGTCCGAAGGGACCCGCGCGAGGGCTGCTTTTACGGAGTGGAAACGGGTGATTCCGCCGCGGACGAGAATCTGGGAGCAGTTGAAATTACGGCTTATGCAGTAATCGCGCCACCACGTATCATATTGACCGTCAGAGGGAAGGACCGTGATGACGTTTATATCCGGGACGGCTGCCAGAAATTTCAAGATGGTCTGGTGAAGTATCGCCTTCCCGTCCAGCTGCATGAACTGTTTCGGAAGATTGCCGCCCATCCTGGTCCCGTGGCCCGCAGCCATGACTATCAGATATTTTTTTCCACTCATAATTGGCTCGATATTTTAAGCAAATTTAAGTTATTTTTCGTATATTTATGGAAATTATGAAATTAACAGAAAATTCCTATTTGAAGATATGAGTTTTTCTTTCTTGAACCAAGAATTGGCAATGGACCTTGGTACTGCCAACACGGTCATTTTCCAGAATGACAAGATTGTTTTGGACGAGCCAAGTATTGTCGCAATAGATAGTGCAACAGGCAAATGCATTGCACTCGGACATAAGGCGAAACTTATGCACGAGCGCGAGCAGCCGGGAATCAAGACAATCCGTCCGCTCAGGGACGGCGTCATCGCGGACTTCAACGCGGCCGAGATGATGATACGCGGTTTCATCAAACAGGTGAACAGCCAGAGAAGGACATTGTTCTCACCTAACCTCCGGTTGGTGGTCGGCATTCCGTCAGGAAGTACCGAGGTGGAAATCAGGGCCGTCAGGGACTCAGCCGAACATGCGGGAGGACGTGACGTATATCTGATTTCAGAGCCTATGGCAGCAGCACTCGGTATCGGGCTGGAAGTGGAGGCACCAAAGGGAAGCATGGTTGTCGACATAGGTGGCGGTACTACTGAAATCGCCGTGATTTCACTCGGAGGTATCGTGATCCAGTCAAGCGAACGTGTCGCAGGAGACGTATTTACGAGCGATATCCAGTCATATTTGAGGCAGCAGCACAATATCCGTATCGGTGAGACGACTGCCGAGAAGATAAAGATAGCTGTGGGTGCAGTTCTGCCGACATTGCAGGAAGAACCTGACCCGTACCCTGTAAAAGGACCGAACCTCATGACCGCACATCCGGTAGAGGCGACGATTTCATATCAGGAAATGGCGCATTGCCTGGACAAATCCATCACCAGGATAGAGTCATCAATCCTGCATGTATTGGAGCAGACTCCTCCTGAGCTTTACTCAGACATTGTGGAGAACGGTATCTTCCTTTCAGGAGGCGGCGCATTGCTCAGAGGTCTGGACACCCGTCTCTCGGAGAAGGTGAACATTCCTTTCCACGTGGCAGAAGATCCGCTTCACGCCGTGGCAAGAGGAACATGCATCGCATTGAAGCATGTAGGCAACTGCTCTTTCCTGAAGAGGTAGGCAGATGCCCAAGCAGCGCACCATAACAGGAACAATCATTAACACGGCAGTCTTCATAGCTCTGGAGATTGCCGCGCTTAATATGTTGAGCCACAGCAGTTCCGTGCAGAATTTCTTCATCACGAAGGCATTGCACGTAGTGAGCGGAAGGGTCTGGGGCGTGACGGAATCAATTTCCGGATATTTCTCATTGAACAAGAAGAACCGCAAGCTGGCGGACAATGTTTTCGAGCTGAGCAAGGAGGTTTCGAGACTGCACAGCATGCTGGAGCAGATCCATCTGGATTCGCTGGAACAGGTGAACATGGCACGGGCCGGGGAAAAATTCAGCTACATCCCGGCTTCCATCATAAAGAGCAGCACCAACAAGCAGCACAACTACCTGATAATCGGGAAAGGTTACGAAGACGGCATACGTGAGCAGTCCGGAGTCATAACGCCGCAAGGGGTGGTCGGAATCATCGATGCCGTAAGCAAGCATTACTCATACGTCATATCATTTCTGAATTCCGAAATCAGCATCAGTGCCAGAATCGGAAAAAGCGGCGCGGCAGGCCCGATGGTATGGGACGGGGTGCACAAGGGCGGAGCCATTCTCAAGGAAATACCGCTACAGTACAAATTCGAGGAGGGCGACACGGTCTATACCAGCGGCTACTCCTCCATATTTCCGTCCGACATCCCGCTGGGCACGACAGGCGGTGTCAAAATCGTGAACGGCGCCACTTATGAAGTGAAGGTCAAGCTGTTCCAGGATTTTTCAGCATTGAGATACGTATCGGTGGTAAGCAATAACGACTCGCAGGAAATAGCGGAACTGGAGAGACAGGAAACACCTAAGAAAGGAAAGAAATGAAGCAGAACTACATCATGATGTTCCTACTCATTGTCGGAGTGCAGCTGCTGATATGCAATTATTTACATATCAGCACGTTTCTCACGCTCAGCATTCTGCCTTGCGCCATTCTCCTCATGCCCACCAGGTACAGCCCCGTCGTGGCGATGCTTCTTGCCTTCGTTTCAGGTCTGGCAGTAGACACATTGGCCGAAGGAGTCACGGGGCTCAATGCCCTTGCACTCGTGCCGGTTGCCGGAGCCCGCAGGTGGATCTGCGGTTTCATCTTCGGAAAAGAATTGACCTCGACCGGAGAAGACGTTTCAATGATGAAGTACGGAACGGGTAAAATGGCATTGGCAATATTCATTGCCCAGTTCATTTTTCTCGCTATATACATCTGGGCCGACGGCGCCGAAGCCAGGCCGTTCATGTTCAATGCATTGAGATTCAGCGTCTCGCTCGTGGCGGGAACATTGATTTCCCTGATTATCGCGAACTTGCTGGATCCTAACGAGAGGAAATAGCGATGAATGCGTCCAGGGTCAGCAAACTCCGTATCGGACTGTTGATATTCGCAGGCATATTGCTCGCGAAGCTTTTCTACATCCAGATCATCGATGACCGTTATAAGATCAATGCTTCCAACAACTCGATGGTCTACGATATCATCTACCCGACCCGAGGCATCATCTATGACCGCAACGGAAAAATCGTCGTCGGAAACAAGGTCGCATATGATATCCTGGTGACACCCAAGGAGGTAGAGCCGTTCGACACGGTACTTCTGGCTGACGTGCTGAAGATTTCGCCGGACTTCATCCGCAACAAGATGTCGGAGTACCGGAAGAACAGACGGAGAATCGGCTTCCAGTCAATGGTCATGCTGAAGCAGATTCCGTCGGACACCTACATGAGGTTCGCCGAGGTCCAATACAAGTTCAAGGGATTCAAGGGTCAGATACGAAGCATCCGGGATTATCCGGTCAATGCCGGAGGAAACCTTCTGGGATATGTCTCTGAAGTGGACCAGTCATACATAAAGAAGCATCCGGGAGAATACCGGCCAGGAGATTATGCGGGCAAGACGGGCATAGAGGCGGCACGCGAGAAGGAACTGCGCGGTGAAAAGGGCTATCAGATATACTTGAGGAACTCCCACAACCAGATACAATCCAGATACAGGGACGGCGAAATGGACAAGGAAGCCATCCCGGGAAAAGATGTGGTGACCACCATTGACGCTGATTTACAGCAATATGGACAGGAGCTGATGAAAAACAAGGTGGGCAGTCTGGTGGCGATAGAGCCGTCGACCGGAGAGATTCTGACAATGGTTTCAAGCCCTGGTATCGATGTGGAGATACTGGCAGATATCGGCAAGCATTACAGCGAAATCGTGAGCGACCCGCACAAGCCTATGTTCAACAGGGCGGTGCAGGCACCGTACCCTCCGGGTTCGGTATTCAAACTTGTGAACGGTCTCATCGGCCTGGAAGAGGGAGTGCTGAAACCGGAATACACCTATCCTTGCTACAAGGGTTATCCATACGGAAAGCACAAGCTGGGATGCCACGCGCACAGGTCGCCGATCAATCTGGAGGAGGCCATCATGATGTCCTGCAACGCATATTTCTGCTACGTGATGAAGAATGTCCTGGAGAACAAGAAATACAAGGGTCCCGGCGAGGCATTGGACAAATGGCATGACTATGTGCAGAGTTTCGGACTGGGCCGGAAACTGGGGAGCGACTTCCCTGCCGAGCTTGGCGGAACTATCCCTACCTCAGCATATTACAACAAGATTTACGGAAGGAACGGCTGGAAGTTCACAACCGTGATTTCATTGTCCATCGGACAGGGAGAAATCGGCGTGACGCCGCTTCAGATTGCGAACATGTGTGCCATCGTGGCGAACCGCGGCTACTATTATATCCCTCATATCATCAAGGATTCCGATTCGCTGAAAATCGAGCAGAAGTACAAGGAGCGCCAATACACGATGGTGGATACATTGCAGTTCCGCAAGGTGATACAGGGAATGTGGCGTGCCGTGAACAGCGGTTTCGGTTCCGGAGGTACGGCGAGCATTGCGGCCGTGGAGGGACTGGACATCTGCGGCAAGACAGGTACGGCACAGAACCCGCGCGGAGCGGACAATTCCGTGTTCATCTGTTTCGCGCCCAAGGACAATCCGAAGATTGCGGTGGCGGCATATATTGAAAATGGCGGTTTCGGTGCCACGTGGGCATGTCCTATAGCCTCGCTTCTGGTGGAGCGATACCTGCGGGGAGAAATAGATCCGAAACGCAAGCCATTGGAAGACAGGGTGCTGCAAGGCGACCTCATGTCGAGGGTAAAGAAGTATTGACCTTCGTAGAAAACATTGAAATGAGCAGATACAGCGGCAGAAGCATTGGCGAATCATACGACTGGAAACTGATAATCCTTTATCTGTTTCTGGTTTTCATCGGCTGGGCGAACATTTACGCTTCAGTCCATGGTGCCGATGTCGAGGGAATTTTCGATTTCAGCGCGAACAGCGGCAAGCAGTTCATCTGGATGCTCACTGCTTTCGGGCTTGGCGCGACCATCATATTTCTGGTCAATCCCAACTTGTGGGAAGGAGGCGCAGCACTTTTCTACGTAATGGTGATAGGGCTTCTGGTCGCCGTAATTTTCCTGGGCGTGGAAGTCAAGGGCTCCAGGTCCTGGTTCGCTTTCGGACCTGTGCGGTTCCAGCCGGCCGAGGTGTCTAAAATCACCACTTCCCTGCTGCTGGCATTCGTGATGAGCCGTGCAACGTTCAGACTGACAAGGTTCAAGGACTTTCTTACGGTGGCATTCATCATCATTCTCCCGATGGTCATCATCCTGGCGGAGAAGGAAACAGGTTCGGCCCTGGTCTACGTCGGCTTCATTTTCATGCTTTACCGAGAGGGGCTTTCCGGATGGCTACTGGCAATGATAGCATTGGCAATCCTGATATTCATCCTGACCTTGGTGGCATCGCCGTATACCGCAGTTTTGGTTCTCATAGGCATAATTTCGTTCTGCAGCGCATTGATTTCCAGGAAGATATGGCAATGGCTGCTGATTTACGCGGTGGGCATAACGGCGCTGGCCTTCCTTCCGCATTTCTGGACAATGCTGCAGGAACTCAAGGGTGAAGAGTGGGCGTTCTTGATGAACATCACGCCGTTCATGATTCTTCTGGGCGTTTCCGGAATCGCATTGCCGCTGATAATCTGGCATGCCATGAGCAGCAAGAACAGAGTGTTTTCATTGGTATCGGTATTGACTTTCCTCTGCGGTGTGGGGCTGGTGCTGTCGGCTGACGTGGTGTTCAACAAAGTGCTGCAGGACCACCAGCGCAAGCGCATCGAGGTGCTCCTCGGAATGAAGGAGGACCCTGCTGGCGTCGGGTACAATGTGAACCAGTCAATGATAGCCATCGGCTCGGGAGGTTTTGCCGGAAAGGGTTATATGAACGGCACTCAGACGACGTACGGATTCGTCCCGGAGCAGAGCACCGATTTCATCTTCTGCACCGTGGGAGAGGAGTGGGGTTTCGTAGGCTGCCTTATTGTAATAATGCTGTATGTGCTTCTGATTATGCAAATTATAAAAGACGCCGAGCGCAGCAGGGAGAGTTTCACCAGGATTTACGGCTATTGCTTGGCAGGCTGCCTGTTCATGCATCTTTTCATCAATGTGGGCATGACCATAGGCATCATGCCTGTCATCGGCATCCCGCTTCCTTTCATGAGTTACGGCGGCTCATCCCTCTGGGCATTCACCATCATGCTTTCCATCTTCATCGCCCTGGACCACAGGGAGAAGAAGTATTTCTAGGGGACGAAAAAGGCCAGCCGCGAACGGCTGACCTTCTGCAATTATTTGTATTTCAATGATTAGCAATTCATTGCACCGCACACGTGGATAACCTGTCCGCTGACATAAGAGGAGAGGTCACTGGCGAGGAAGAGGGCGACATTGGCAACATCTTCCGGTGTGCCGCCGCGACGGAGCGGAATCGTCTTCATCCACTGCTCACGCACTTCCTCTGAAAGCGCCTTGGTCATATCGGAAATGATGAAGCCAGGGGCAATGCAGTTCGCACGGATGCCACGAGGGCCCATTTCCTTGGCGATAGACTTGGCAAGACCGATAAGACCGGCCTTGGAAGCGGAGTAGTTGCACTGGCCGGCATTGCCGGAAACGCCTACTACAGAAGACATGTTGATGATGCTTCCGCCTCTCTGGCGTGCCATGATAGGGGTCAATGCGTGAATGAAATTGAATGCTGATTTGAGGTTGACATTGATGACGGCATCCCACTGTGCCTCGCTCATCCTGAGCATAAGACCGTCCTTGGTGATACCTGCATTGTTCACGAGAATATCGATATGACCGAAGTCTGCCATAATCTGGTCCACAACCTCCTGAGTCTGAGCGAAATCAGCAGCATTGGAAGCATAAGCCTTCACCTTGTGGCCGAAAGCTTCGATTTCCTTTACGGTCTCTTCTGCAGCCTCATTGATAACGAGATCAGTGAAAGCCACGTCTGCACCTTCTGAAGCGAATTTAAGGGCAATCGCCTTGCCGATTCCTCTTGCAGCTCCTGTTACAAGAGCGACTTTTCCATCTAGTAGTCCCATATTGATTTTATATTTAAACAAATTTTTCTAACTTTGCATTTCCAATTTGCTTTGGTGGTGGAATTGGTAGACACGAGGGACTTAAAATCCCTTGGGCAGCAATGCCTGTACGGGTTCAAGTCCCGTCCGAAGCACAAGGAAAACATTGTACCGCTTACAGCGATGCAATGTTTTTCTCGTTCAAGAGGTTCTTGCCTTCTGCCGTAAGCGCATATTCAATGCGGTCGGCATAGTGCTTCTCCACTTTACCACGGACAATCTTCATCGTGCTGTTCACCATGTGGTTCTGCTCGGTGAACGGCTCGTCAGCTACGATGATCGCAGCAGGAAGCCATCTCTCCGGGAACATGCCGGCACGTGAACCGCCCTTTCTATATGAATTGACCTCTTCCTGAATCTTCTTCAGCATCAGCTCTTTAGCTTCACGGGAATTGATGTCGATACCAGGATTGCCAGCCTTCACGTACTCTTTCAGCGCTTCCTTGTTAGGAACGATGATGACCGTCGTATACGGGTCCTGATTGTTATGGAGCACCACCTGGTCGATGAACTTCGAGCTGTCTGTAAGCGAGTCCTCGAATCCTTCCGGACTGTATTTCTCGCCGTCAGCAGAAATGAGCAATGACTTGAAACGGCCTACCACATAGAGGAAGGTCTTGTCTCTCATATAACCCATATCGCCGGTATGAAGCCATCCGTCAACGACTGTTTCAGCGGTAGCCGTAGGGTTCTTCCAATAACCTGCCATAACGTTCTCGCCCTTGATGACGATTTCTCCTTTCTCGCCATAGCCGAGTGACTTGCCGTCGCCATCGCAAATCTTGATTTCCATCGGTGTCACTACACGACCGGACGAACCGAAGATGCAGGCATCGAATGAGTTGGCAGAAATAATCGGTGTCGCCTCGGAAAGGCCGTAGCCCTGGAACATCGGAATGCCGATGGCGCAATAATATCTCTGCAGTTCAATGTCGAGAAGCGCACCGCCTCCTACGAAGAACTGCATCCTGCCGCCAAGTCCCTGACGTACGTTCTTGAAGATAATCTTGTCGAACAGCGCCATGAGAGGTTTTTTCCAAAGCTGGAAGAATCCGCCCCTGTTGTAATATTCCTTGTTGTAGGAAATCGCCAGGTTCAATGCGAAGTTATAGAGTTTCTCCACCTTAGGTCCCTTGGCCTTGATGCCGGACTCGATATTTTTCTTGAAGTTACGTGCAAGTGCAGGTACGGAAAGCATCACATGAGGACGTACTTCCTTGATAGCCATAGGAATATTCTTCAGCGATGCCATCGGAGTCTTTCCTACAGGAACCGTGGCGATACTTCCGCCATAAGACATCATCGTGTAGAAACCTGCCACATGTGCGAAGCAATGGTCCAGAGGCAGGATAATGAGCATCACCGCGTCCAGAGGAATGCCGACTACGGAATGAGCCTGTTCAACATTGGCAGTGTAGTTCCTGTGAGTAAGGAGGATACCCTTAGGGTCAGCGGTAGTTCCCGAGGTGTAGCTGATGTTCGCGTAATCGTCAGGCTGAACAGACTTGTATCTCTCTTCGAGAGCGCCCGGATGTTCTGCCATGAACTTGTCGCCGTTTTTCAGGATCTCCGACATCGGAATCTCTTTCTCCTGATACTCAGGAAGATCGTCCAGGACAATGATTTTCTCCACGGCAGGAATATCTTTCAGGATACGTCTTACCTTAGGAAGTTGTGTTCCGGACACCATCACGAAACGTGAGTCAGAGTGATTGATACGGAATACCAGGTCGCTGCCTTCTTCAAGCTTGATGGAAAGCGGAACGTTCACGCCACCGGAATAGAGGATTCCGAGTTCACCGATAACCCACATGTTGCGGCCTTCGGAGAGGAGTGACACCTTGTCGCCTTTATTGATTCCGAGAGCCATAAGGCCCGCTGCAACTCTATAGGCTTCAAGCCTGGTTTGTTCAAAAGTAGTTTCCGTCCAGCGGTCAGCTGGCTTTTCACGAAGGAAAACATGTGATGCGAATTCATGGGTGTATTTCTCCACGAAATCGATGATTGTCGGTCTTGCTGTCATATTTGAATTATTTCGATTCTTCTGCCGGGAACAGTCCGAAGAGTTCCGAGTCAATCATGTTCGTGATGGCTTCGAAGTCTTCTTCCTTGTTTCCGAATTTATATCTGTCGGCGTCAATGACGAGAAGGTGGCCGGTATAACCGCTGATCCATTTCTCATAACGCTCGTTAAGTCCTGTAAGATAATCAATCCTGATGGTTTTCTCATATTCGCGGCCTCTTTTCTGGATCTGCGATACGAGATTAGGAATGGTTGATTTGAGATAGATGAGCAGGTCAGGCATCTTCACCAGTGACATCATCAGGTCGAAAAGGTCTGAATATGTCTCGAAATCGCGGGAGCTCATCAGTCCCATGTCGTGAAGGTTCGGCGCGAAAATCCTGGCGTCCTCATAGATTGTCCTGTCCTGGATGATCACTTCCTTGTTCTTGGTGATATCCACGACGTCCTTGAAACGCTTGTTCAGGAAATAAATCTGGAGGTTGAATGACCATCTGCTCATATCTTCATAGAAATCAGACAGATACGGATTAAAATCCACGGATTCGAATTTAGGTGTCCAACCATACCTCGCAGCCAGCATCTTGGTCAATGTGGTCTTGCCGCTGCCGATATTTCCTGCTATAGCAATATGCATAATTTTATGATATTAACGCGTTTAGTAATCCTTAAAAAATAACTTGACAATCTTTGCTCGTCTTTTCGGTCTATATTCCTTTTTTCATCAGTCGTGTACGTCCAGTACACTCCTTCTTCAAAAAGAAATCTATCCTCGAAAATCCTTCACAAATCTTTACCAACTTATTGTTTAATTATTACTTACAAAATTATATCGTCCTACCAGGTCCTGATAGAGACGATACAAAATTACTAAATTTCCGTATAGTGTCAAAGCAAGTGTTCCTTATTGAACAATCTATGTGGTTTTACGCACCTCTATTTCTTGTTCTTGACGAACTTGAAGACAGCGATGTCTGTATCTTGCTTCTTGCCGTCAACATAGAACCTTCGGGTAATCACCGGTGATCCGTCCCACTTCCATCTGAAGTTATTGAAAATAGTTATCGTGTTGGAGCTCCCATCTCCCCAATTTATAACAAGGTTTTCATTGGCAATGTTTTCCGTCCCGTCAAGTTCCCCGAATGAAATCATCCACTTTCCGTAACGGTCCACCTGAAGCATCAGCCCCGAGAATTGCGGCATGTATGCTTTCGTGGAAATCCACGCCCCGGTTTCATTGAAACGGCTCATGTCCACGGCATAGGTCTGTCCCCTGAATTCCGCGGAAATCCGACTGATGTCGAATGACTCCTCGCGGGTGTCCGGATCAAGCATGTTCTGTCCGTCGGAATCTTCGAGATAGATATAGGAAACTATAGGCGCGATATCATAAACCATGTCCGAATTTTCCACCGAACAAGACATGACCAGCACCGCCGCTGTCAATATATTGAATATTCTCTTCATATTGCATTCTCCAAACATCATTATAGATGCAGTTTTGCATCAAAATGTTGCATGGCGGGCCGGCGGCGGTTCAGTGTTTTTTTTACACGCCCGGTCGGTGGTGGGGCCGCCGGAGGTTCGCTTCGCTCATCCCGTCAGGCTGCCGCCTGACACCCATTCACAAGGTCATGGGCGACCATGCCTCCATCGGCCCCACCACCGACCGGGCTTTTATGAAACGGGGATATTGGCGGCGGGACGCGGCCACGCTGCTATTCTGGAAGCATTGATTTTCAATAAGTTATAAAACGGAGCGTGGAAACGTAGACTTTTTTTTGGCTGTGTTTCCACGCTCTTGTGAAAATGGTATTTGATTATCAATAAGTTACGGAATGTGGCGTGGCCGCGTCCCGCCATCTCAACAGGAAATATGGTGAACAGCCGAGTACGGATGCTAGATTCAGCACCGCGGCAGATTCCGCCTTGGAAATATCTTGTTTGTTTTGTTCGTAGGCGCGGATCATCCTCAATGATACACCGGACCGTTCCGCGAGTTCCTGCTGAGTAAATCCGGCGGACTTGCGCTGACGTTTCAGCGGGGAAACATCCGTTTCGGAATTTGACATGGTTTTCAATGCTGAAGTCACGAACTTGCTTATGTCTGCCTCATGAAATGTAGGGTACATATCCATAACTCTATGGACATCAATGCCTCTGGCATTCAGAGATTCAAATGGGAGATTGGTGTACCACTGAAGATATGCCAGCACCCAGCCTGTCCAGAAAATGGCAGAACGGTCATCAAGCACATAGTTATAGTCCCTGGCATGACCGCCTGTGCTTTCAATAATCTTTTTCCCCAATTCAATGCCGGACAAACCGGAAACGTATTTCGGATTGCCTTTCTCGAATTGGCGTATCACATTTCCGGCAAGCATCCTGTCATAAAACTCATCGATGCCGCCGGCACATGCAATGGAGCCATAATCCAGAGCCACTGCCAGATTCAGCATTGCATCTTCCAAATAAGTTTTATCGTAAGCGCGGATCATCATTCTTCCAATTATTTCTTACAATGTCAATAACATATGTGCCGTCCAATACTGTTTTCTCCCTTTCGCGTCTGAAAGTGTCACGTGCAGTCCTGTCACGCGCAGATTTTTTCGGGTAATAGGTCTGATTGTCTGCAAGGACAGCACGGGAATACTCTAGTTGTTCAAAAGCATTCCGGCTTTTAAGGACTACTTGTTCTCCCAGTTTCCCCAATTTCATGGCTTTCCCCAGTTGCTCCAGTGAAATCGTATTGTTCAAGAAAGCAGATGCGAATGAGAAGTAGGAATCATCGGCTCTATAGCCGCGTATCACATCGGCTTCCTTGTAGTCGGGAAGAAATTCCGAAAGGATGTATTCTTTTGCAGCCGACGGGAGTCCTCGTTCTATTACAAATGTCCGGTTTTCCAACAGAATGGCAAGCCAGTTAAGTATATGATACTCAGCTCCCGACAAGTTCAAGACGGTCAACCCGTCCATTTCCAGTTCATACTCATTGGCGAAGCCATCCCGATTTTCAGCGCAGGCCCATTCCTTGGCCAGTTCAATATGTTCAGTGCAATAAAATCCCAAACCGTAATCGTTCTTCGCATTTCCAAGTCCGAATTCCGGTTTTTCTATGATATTGGCAGAGCCATGATACAATTTCAGTTTCATAAAACTCACGTTATAACGTCACTTTTTCGCAAAGATAATGGATTATCAGCAAAATGTCAATAGTTTTAGCATGAACGAACAATAACAGGATTTTCACCTTTTCAAGACTTAGCGCACCCTCGGATTTACACCTTTTCAAGGTTAATTGAAAGAAATCGGGAAAATATTTAGGTTTTAATGATTTTTCACACGTCCGGTCGGTGGTGGCACGACAATTATTTTATTAGCAAAATTTCATTAAAATAATTATATTTGCATAAAACACGTGGATATGGAGACGAATCCCTTTATTTTGACAAGCCGGATTCCTGAGCAGTATTTCTGCGACAGGGTTGCCGAAACGGAAAACATTCTCAAATGCATTGACAATCAGGAGAACATTGTGCTTACGGCAAGACGGCGCATCGGCAAGACCGGACTGATCAATCATTGCTTCGACGTGGAGCGCATAAGGCAGAACTACTATGAAATTTCCATTGATATTCTGCATACGGCATCGCTCAAGGAATTTGTCCAAGAGCTTGGCAATGTCAGTTTTCGTGCCGTTGCCAGTCGGAGCGAAAGAATGATGAAATCGTTTGCTGCCGCATTGAGGTCTTTGTCGGCGAGTTTCGGGTATGATCCCGTGTTGGCGTCGCCGACATTTGACATTAAGCTTGGAGATCTCGAGCGACCTCAATACACGCTTGATGAAATTTTCCAGTTTCTTGAAAATGCCGACAAGCCATGTATTGTTGCCATTGATGAGTTCCAGCAGATAATCAGGTATCCAGAAAAGAACGTGGAGGAGCTTCTGCGTGGAAAAATTCAGAAATTGACCAATACGCATTTCATATTCGCTGGTTCAGAAAGAAGAATAATGTCCGAAATGTTCTTTTCCGAGAAACGTCCGTTTTATCTTAGCTCCACATCTGTTGCACTTGATCCGATAGATAGGGATGTCTATCGGGAATTCGCAGGACTCCAGTTCCGCAATGGTGGAAAGCAGTTATCTCCAGATGCGTTTTCACACGTATATGATAAGTTTGAGGGTGTCACAATGCATATCCACAGGGTTCTGCATGATGCCTATGCCTATACTGGGCACGGAGGATGTATCTCCGTTACCGATATCATGTCCATCTGCAAGTCCTACATTCACGAGTACGGGTCGCGTCTGCGTGAATTGATGTCAAATGTTTCGGAGCAGCAGAAGGAAGTGCTTTATGCGATCGTAGAGGAAAAGGAGGCCACATCCATAACATCATCGGCATTTATAAAGCGTCACAGGCTCAAGTCCGCCAGTTCGATACAATCAGCCATGAAATATCTTTTGTCTGAGGACCTTGTGACCAAGACCGGAAACGTATATACCATCTCAGATCCAATGCTGCGCATCTGGATAGAGTCCGAGAAAATCTGTTAGCGGGTTCGCTGGCGGGACGCGGCCACGCTTGATTTTTGGAAGCACTGATTTTCAATGAGTTATAAAACGGAGCGTGGAAACGCAGACTTTTTTTGGCTACGTTTCCACGCTCTTGTAAGAATGGTATTTGATTATCAATGGGTTACGGAATGTAGCGTGGCCGCATCGCGTCGTTTCTTTACACGCCCGGGCGGTGGTGGGGCCGCCGGAGGTTCGCTTCGCTCATCCCGTCAGGCTGCCGCCTGACACCCATTCACAAGGTCATGGGCGACCATGCCTCCAGCGGCCCCACCACCCACCGGGCTTTCATGAGACGGGGAAAGACAAGTATAACTACAATAAGGGCGTCATGTAAAGTGGCAGGAAAACAATGCCATCTTCAATCTTCAGGTCCTTATCATGCAAGACATATGGTGTCGACAAATCCTTGGAGAGTCTTCGAATTCTACGAAATAACTATACGTGGTTCACCGAATGCTTGCTATTATTCTCCGTAGAGGACCAATAGTTGCCGTTGGAATCTCTATTACTCCCATTGTTGCCAGCGGCTGGCATAAAGTGCGGCCTCTCACTGCTGAAATGGGAATGGGCCACTCATGATCTATTCCCATCACAGACATAATGGCTGAACATTATTCAGCGGGTCACTGAACTTGCAAGCCCTCTCTGCCAGGCCATAACCTGACAGACTCTCAGCTAATTTCTGCTAATAAAAAGAATCTTATGACTGGAATGTGATGTTTATACTCTCAGTGGAACCTGTCAATGGGTTCTCTGAAGTCTCATCACCTTCGACTTCGGCATATATGGTCTCCATGGTAGACTTCAATTGCGGATTCGAACCCATAAGTCGCTTAATTTCACTTAAAGAAGACTGCAAATCTGCAAGCAACTGGCTATATGAAATCTCATTGTATTCAGAATTATTCTCGCCAGTTCGTTTCAATTTAATACTTCCTGAAGGATACATATCATGGGTCAATCCGCATCGTAAGTTCTCATACAATTTTTTAAAGTTTCGACAATCCTTAAACGCATTCAGATTTTTTATTGCGAATTCAAACTGATGTCTTTTCCCTCTTATAGAAGAAGGAGTCATGCAACTTCCTATGAATTCTATAACATCCGAAATAAGCCATATACCTAAAAACGGTTCATCCTTTCCAACCTTTTCAATAGAGCCCACAATCATCTCCAACCATTCAATTTTTGTGTACATTCTTTTCATAACTAGATTTTTTTAAGATTATTTTCAGTCAAGCTATGGCCAAACCTGACGGTCTCGCCACAGCCGACTAATTTTGTTCTTGATTTACAAGTCCCGCTTACGCAGTGACTTGCTAGTCCTTGACGCAACGGACAGAATTCATCTTCGACCCGTTGTCGTCGCTCATGCCTACGCCAGAGCTACCGAATATGAGGTCGTAGGCGTCGTCGTTATAGTAAACCGTAGAGGACCAATAGCGGCCGAAATAATCACTATTACTCCCACCGCTGCTAGCGGCTGGTAGGAATATCGCCGGGACACTCTCCGAATAGGCATTACGGCCTGAGAACCAGCGGCCTTTCATACCATTGCACGTTGTAAAGTCAGAATAATGCGCAGACAATGATGACAGTTCATCTCTTGTAGGGACACGCCAGCCTGATGGGCAGGCGGTCTTTGCCTGCCTAAATGTATATTTTTCACCATACGTATTCGATGCAGAATAGCCTACGTTATAAGGATACCATGTAAGGCCGGCAATAGTGACACCTAGACATTTTTCCCCATTTGCAAACTTTAATGTTGCGATTTCGGGATTAAATAAAATGCCTCTCAGTTTATTAAGGTTATCTTCGCACTTGAGAATTACTACTTTTAATGTCTTATTATTAAAAACATTCAGATCAATCAACTTTTCATTCTTCGTCAAATCCAGTTCCGAGATGCCGAGACCGCTGGCGTTAAGGGCGGTCAGTTCGGGATTCTTATCTACATTTATGACAGAGATATTGGCATTGCCTGAGACATTCAGTGTCTCCAGGAGCGGGCAGTTGCGGACATTGATGCCGACCAGGTCGTTGCCTGAGACGTCGATGTTCTTCAGCATGGTGTTCTTCGTGAGATTCAGCAATGTCAGCTTATTGCCGGAGGCATTGAGTTTCTCCAGAGCTGTGTTGTTCTGGACATCAAGGGTCGACAGATCGTTATCAAAACAATACAGTGTCTTCAGATTGACATTCTTCGAGACATCAAGAGAATGCAGATAGTTCATGTGAACATGAAGGTCTTCAATAAGCGTCAAAGCCGACACATCAACATTCTCCAATTTCTGATTACCAGCAAGAAGCATTACGACAATACTATGACATAGATCAACTGATGTCAGATTCGCATTATTAGTGATATCAACATCTGTAACATAGTCATTGTCACTGATATCTATAGAAACATAGTTTGTCTTGCTTATCTTTATTAATGTAATATGAGGTATTCCTGCAAATGACAGCTTGAACGAATTCGCAGAACTGGTATAATCCAAGAGAGAGAACTCTTTTGTCGGAACAGATTTGCGAGCCTGGATAGCATCTGTATTGGCATCCTTCATATAGCAATGCCTGAACGTGATGCATCCTGTCAGATCCAGCTCCGATATCGGGTTCCCGAAGCAGCGGAGAGTCTCAAGTTTCGTGAGCCTTGGCAGACGGATGGTGCTGATGCTGTTGTTCGAGCAGTCAAGGGTCTCAAGGTTGGCGCATGCCTCCAGTCCTGCAAGGCTTGATACACCCTTCCCTGAGCAGTTCACATTCGTGATGTTCTCTGCCTCAATTATGCTTATCTCTCCGTCCCCGTCGTCATCATAGTTGTTCACGAGATATGCCTTAAGCGCTGCATCCTCGAACTGTACTCCACCATTGTTATAGCATATCATCGTGGCATCCTCCTTTGTTATCGCGATGGAGAGCTGGTGTGCGGTATCCTTGACCCAGAGCCTGTTCATGTCCGCATTGCCTGAGCAGTCGAGGGTCCGGAGAGAGGACAATGTACTGACATTCAGCTGTCCCAGTCTGTTGCGCGAGCAGTCCACCGAAGTCAGGGCGGTGTTCTTCACGACATCGAGTGTCACCAGGCTGTTATCCGAGCAGTCAAGGGTCTTCAGCACATCGCATCCGTTCACGCCGAGCGAAACAAGTTCATTGCCGTGGCAGTCCAGGTCCGTGAGTTTCGTGAACCCGCCGACATAAAGTGATGTCAGCTTATTGCCGGAGCAGTTCAATGTGGTGAGCTCCAGACATTTCGACACGAGAAGCGAAGCGAGCGCGTTGTCATGGCAATCGAGGGTCATAAGGTTTACGTTCTTCGTGAGATCCAGAGATGTCAGCTGATTTCCTGAAACATTCAGGCTTTCAAGAGGGACAATGTTGCCAAGCGCGAGAGCAGCCAATGTGTTTCCGCTGCAGTCGATGGACTTCAGCGCCTTGTTCTGAGACACGTCCAGCTTCACAAGCTTGTTATTCGCGCAGGTCAGTGTCTCCAGGTTCTTCGCGATGCTTATGTCAATGGTCTGCAGCCTGTTGCCTGAGCAGTCAAGTTTCTCGAGGTTCGTGAAATATTCTATGCCGGAGAGGGACTTTATCTGCAGCAGCGATGCGGAGACATTGATCTCCTTCACAGGCTCAGCCTCATCCTGGGATATCTCGCCGTCACCATCCTTGTCGAACTCGTTCAAGAGGTAGGTCTTGAAGTTCGCGTCCGGGATATAGATATTGTCTGTCGTCCAAGGAACCATCTGGATATACTCGGAAGTGAGGTCATTGTTACCGTCAGAGATGCTAAGCCGGACATTGGCAGAGCACTTGCTGAGGAAATACGCATCCTTGAGATTCCGTCCGCTGACGGTTACGCTGAGGAAGCCGTTATCGGCTGAAACGCTTTCTACGGTGAGAACCACTGTTTCATGGGAAGCCTTGGTGATGGTGTAAACGGCTGACATTGAGAGAGCTGTCTGCCATACGGCGGCCACTTCGGCGGCTGTGGATGCAGGTTTCAATTCAAAGTCGAAGGTGGCGGTGCCGGGAGTTATGGTACCGTTGTTCGTAAAGGTCATGACTGCCTTGCCGTCAGAATATTGCGGCACGTAAGCGATGGAATGAATCCTGGCGAGGATTGCCGTAATCTGCTCCTGGATATCCTCGATGTCATTCTGGATGGCATAAATCTGCGACTTGATGCTCTTGATATCCTTCTCGCAGGTCGCTACTCTCTTTGTGAGAGCCTCAATTGTGGAATTGACCGCAGCTACCTCGGACGCTATCTTCGCATTGATAGTGTTTACTTCTTCCGCAATCTGCGCAGTAATCTTGCCTTCGGAAGTCTCGATGGCCTCCTTGATTGCTGCCTTGTATGCGGCAGTCAGGTCCGATTTTGCAGTCTCCAGGTCGGTACGGAGCTTGGCAATGTCAGCTGCATTGTCAGCGATAGCTGATGCATTATTGTTGATGGCGGAAGCATTGTTCGCGATGAGTTGAGCATTATCCGCAATACCCTGTGCGTTGACAGCAATCTTTGATGCGTTCTCAGCAATGGCGGCATCCGTAGATGATTTCAGTTCCGCGATGGCAGTCTTGTTCTCCTTGACACCTGCAGCATTGGTCTCAATGGCTGTCTTGTTCGTCTTGATCAGGTCGGTATTGGCGGATATGAGCTTCGTCATCTCCGTCCTCAGCGCCGAAATCTTCGAAGCGTAGTCTGACTTGATGGCAGTTATCTCGGAATTGATTTTGGCGATGTCATCCTTGTTCGCGATGACCTTGTTCTGGAGCGACTCTATCTTGGAATTCATCTCCGACTCCAGCGATGCAATATTGGACTCCAACTTGCTGATTTTCGTAGAATTAGCACTAATGGCCGATGCGTTCTTGACGATAGTCTTGGCATTGCCGGCAATCTTCGTAGAATTATCCGCAATGGCATTCGCATTCTTGGAAACATTGCCCTGAAGTGTGGTCACATCGCTTCGCAATGCCTTGATAAGCGTGGTGTTGGCACTGATTTTCCCTCCAGCTGCGTCTGCAGGTTGCTGATGAGGTTCTCCAGATAAGACTTCTGGCTGGCGAGCTGCGATTCCAGATTCGTCTTGAGGACAGAGAGTTTCGCATCCGTCTGGGCAGTCGTGTAATAGCCGGTGAGCTTCTCGTTCACCCAAGATTTCAAGGATGTCTCCAATGCAGAAACGGCATCTGCAATGGCCTGGGTATAAGCAGCCTCGATTTCAGATTTGGCATTCGCGATGGCGGTGGTATAACCCTCTGATACGGCGGCCGTTACATCACTTGCAATGTTAGACTTTATCGGTTCCAATGCGGTCTCGATTTCAGTAGTGACGGAGGTCTTGATCTTGTCGTCAATGTCGGTCATCTGCTGATTCAGTCCTTCAATGGTCTGCTGGATGGAAGCGACGGTAGAGGCAGTGGAATTATATTGTTCCAATGTTACGAAGGTAGCTGATGCCCAATCTTTTACGTCCGTAGTCTGATTATCTGCATAAGTCCGCAGGTCGGCAATCTTGCCCTCCAGTTCGGTGTCCTTCGCCTTCAATGCGGTTATGGCATCATTGATATTGTCCACCTGATTCTGCAGTTCGGTACGTGCGGAGGAAAGCTGTGCGATGACATCCGACTTGGCGGCCTCGATGGATTTCACGAGGTCGTTCTTCAGCGTAGTATTGTCGTCAGCGGCTTCTTTCTTGGCATCGGCAATCGCCTTGTTGAACTCTGTCTTGGCGACTTCGAGCTTGGAATCATTGTCCTTGATGGCCTTGTCGAGCTTCTTCGAAGTCTCCGTGAGGTTGTCAATGTAGGTTTTCAGCCCGGCGTCCGCCTTTTCCAGATCGGACAATGAAGTTGTGATGGATTTGAGTTGCTTGTTGATTGAACTGATCTCACTGTCTTTGATAGTGTCGATCTGGTTCTGCAGGTTCTTGATATCGTCCTGGCTGACGCAGGAGAACGTCAAGAATAATCCGGTAAGGATTAGAAATGCTGATTTAGATAGTTTCATATAATGGTGAATTTAATTGATTTCGCTACGGCGAATACGAAAGCAGGCGGCATCAGTCACGACGTCGCTTTCATTACGTAATATATTGTTTATCAGAACATTATACCCCCCCCCGAACTGAAAAATCAGCGCGGGCAGCACTCAAGATACAAGATGCGCATATGGGTATCATCGTGATTATTAGAGTTTTGACTTCACGCAAAGGTAGTCAATATTTCCATAGGGTGTTCAAATTAATTCAAGATGTTTTCTCTGCGGTCAGATTCCACAGTAAATCATTGAAAAGAGGTGATTCAGAGGGGCGGGGTCGCCGGAGGAGAGAAGGGTGACGGCGGGGGTGCCGTGGTGGACGAGGTCACCAGAGCGGGCGGGGCGGGATTGAGGGCGCGGGTGCGGGCTGTTGCGGAGTTTGGAAGAGGCTCGGAAGACTGCGGGAGCGCTGCGCCGGCCTTTTCTGGCGAAAGGAGATGCTCTTCGGACATGACGTGGACCAGCTGACGGGCTACGGCGGGAGCGGGGTCGATGAAACGGATGTCCGGCCCTGCAACTCGCTGAAGGACAGGGAGGAGGAACGGGTAATGGGTACAGCCTAGGACAATGATGTCCGCACCGGCCTGGAGCAATGGACTCAGGCTGGCCCGGACGGTGGATTCGGCTTCTTTTCCGGAAAGGCATCCGGACTCTACCAGTTCTACAAAGCCCTGCCCTACATGCTCCACCACACGGACATTGTCATCGACACTGCCCTTGGTGTTCAGATATTTGGAGCCTTTCAACGTGCCGGCTGTGGCAAGGACGCCGATGGTGCCGGATTTCGTTCCCAGGGCGGCAGGCTTCACGGCCGGCTCCATGCCGATGAACCGGATATGGTCATGACGACCTCCGGTCAAAGCCAGCACACGTTCACGAACCTCGCCGGAAGCCGCATCAGAGTAATCCGAACGGAGTTTGGAAATAGCGGCCGCCGTGGCGGTATTGCACGCAACCACGATGATGTCGGCACCGCGACGGAGCAATTCCTCAGTTATTGCACACGCCCTGACCTGGATGAACTCCGGGGACTTCTCGCCGTAGGGGCAATATGCATTGTCCGAATAATATATATACTTTTCATCAGGAAGAAGACGGGTTATCTCCTTCAGGACTGACAACCCGCCTTCTCCAGAATCAAAAATTCCGATACAAGCCATTGACTAATAGCCGTTATAGTCGCGTGCCAACTGGCCGTACATCTGGCCGAGCACCTCAAGATAAGGAGAACCGCTTACAAGCGTGAGACGATATACGGTATCATCCACCCTGTAGTACTGGACGCCGCCGAGAGTGATTATGTCATAATCCTCAGGAAGATTCTGTACCAATGCCCCTGCAGGAGGAACGATAACCTGGTATTGTCCACCGGCATTGACGATATAGAAAACGCCGTCCTGATAGAAATAGTTCCTGTCAGCGTATGCGTAGCTCTGCACCAGGCCCAGGCGGTTGGCGATCTCGTATGAAGAAAGCGCCGAGTTCGGATTCATTGCGATAGCGCGGTTCTGCGCCATGATGGTCGCATTGTTCTGGGCGATGATCCTGTTCTGCTGGTCGATGTAGCGGTTGTTAGCGTCGATCGCGCCGAACGTGCGGTAGACATTGGAATAATACGCGAAGTTCACGGTCGCGAACGAGATGTCCACCACTGAACGGGCGATGGTCACTCCGAACGGAGGACGGCAAACGATATAGTGGCCTCCGTAAGGTCTGTAATATACGTCATTGTAAATGTAATAGTCAATGCCGAAGTATCTTACGACCTTGTATCTAGGAGGCAGGACCTCAACCCTGAAGCCGAAGCAGTGAGGGTGATGATGATCATAGAAATGACTAGGACGATCATAGTGCATGAAATCACGGTCACGCGGCGGAATTCTGTGGACATTGTGGTCTTCAATCCTGAAATCCATGGAGTTGTCCATCCTGGAACCGCCTCTGTTGTTGCCAGGCTGGCGCATGTTTCCGGAAACGGAACTGAGTCCGGTCCTGGTTACGTTCGAATTTCTCCTTACCACGCTGCTGCTCTGTGAAGAAGGATTGTTGCGGACACTGTTGTCCACTCCGTCTACACGCGCAGTAAAGGTTTCCCTGTTGGAGGAAGAAGAATTGTTCTGGCGCACTGCTCCGCCGTTGCTGTTCTGACGGACAGAAGAGCTGCTGCCGGATGTGGCGGTGCTGCCGGAAGATCTGCGTACGGAAGACGATGAGCCGCTCTGGCGGTTCTGGGTAGAGCTGCCGTTCTGACGAACCTGGGAGCTGGTTCCGCTCTGGCGAACCTGTGATGAGGTTCCGCTCTGACGCATCTGACCGCTGGAAGATCTCGTGCCGGACTGTGTAGAAGACGAGGTTCCGGAAGATCTGCGGACTGTCGTGCCCGATGTATTCTGACGGGTCTGCGAGGTACTGCCGCTCTGACGGGTCTGCGACGAAGTACTGCGCGACTGCGTAGATGAACTGCGTGTCTGGGATGTACTCCTGCTCTGTGAAGAAGTACTGCGAGACTGGGTGGACGTGCTGCGGTTCTGCGTAGACGTGCTTCGTGACTGTGTCGACGAGCCGCCTGAAGTGGTGCGGTTCTGCGTCGTGGTAGTAGTCCTGCGCACCTGTGCATCCGCATTGTCATAAGGAATAGTCAGCATCGAAAACGCTGCCAGCGAAGCCAATGCAAGATTTAGAATCTCTTTCATAACAGTGTCATTTATAAAGGTGATATTTGCTGGAAAGCGTCCGGAAATCCTCCGCATCCTTGTTCCAATAATCCACAATATCCGAGACCTCCAGCCTCTTTGAAAACGTTTTTCTTACATAATCCGTACCACAGATTTTATCGAACATCGACGTCCTGCCAGCCGCCATCTTGAACGGATCCCTGCCAGGATAAAGCCGATGCAATGCCTGCATGACATAAAACTGTGTCAGAGATATGCATGCGGCGGAATAATCCGTAAAGAAATACTGCACGCCATGTATCAGTTTCCCCTGGCTGCTCCCCGCAATCGGCTTGTAATGGATGGTCCTGAACGCCGTCCCCGGAAGGCGATAGCTGTCCAGTTCATCTTTAAGTGCGTCAGCATCAATCCATTCCGCTGCAAAAGTCTCGAACGGCAATGTATATCCGATACCGATGTTCAGATACCCGTACAATTCCCCGGCAATACCGGCCGAAGGATAATTGACAGCAGACTGCGGATAAGGGATGTTCGGCGACGGCAGCACCCAAGGCAATCCGGTATCGCCATAAAGCATATCCCTGCTCCAGCCCTCCATAGGCACGACCGTCAACTTGCATTTCAGCGGCTTCTCGTTTCCACGCTGCCCGCAATTCAGCCCCTCCTCATTTATGAGAAGAGCCAGCTCCCCAACCGTCAATCCGTAAATATAAGGAATCTTGAATTCACTGACAAACGAGAAGAACCCGGGTTCCACGTTACAGCCTTCGATTTTCTCGCCTCCGAGAGGATTCGGCCTGTCCAATACGACTACCTCAATGCCTTTCTTCGCGCAGGCGCGCATCACCAGTCCCAATGTGCTGATGAATGTATATGAACGTGTCCCGACATCCTGGATATCATAAACCATGACATCGATTCCATCCAGCATCTCCTGTGACGGCTCCCTGAATTGTCCGTAAATGGAATGTACCTTCAGGCCGGTCCTGGTGTCTCTGGTATCTGACACCTTACCTCCCGCATAAGCGTCTCCCCGTACCCCATGTTCCGGACCGAACAATGCCACAAGTTCCACGTTATCAGCATTGTAGAGAATGTCGATGGTAGAGCGGAGCTTGCTGTCCACGCCGCTCGGATTGGTCACAAGACCGACTCTGCGCCCCTCGATTTCCCAGAAATTATGTTTTTCCAGCATCTCGATTCCGGTCATGACCTTGGGATTTCCGGCCATGGCGGAGACGCACGAAATGACAGCAAATGGAATCGCCAATATCTTATGTTTCAATGCATCCAGCATATCATCTAGTTTTCGATGGTCGCAATTTTTCCGGCAAACAGGATATCATTGTTCTCCGCATTGAAGATAGCGAAGACGAACGGCCTGTCCACATTCATAATGAACGGTCGCGGCTCAGGTCTGACGGAGGTGAGTCTTACGCCTACGGATGTAACTGCCGCAGCCTCGGAACCTTCTTCATTGACCTCGATGAAACATTTCTGGCGGACTTCATCCACTGCCACGCCCGCCTGCGTCATCGCACTGAAGTCAGCAGCTCCCGAAAACGCCTTGTGCACGCCCATCGACTGGAGCAAGCTGTTCATTATCAATGTTGTATTGACCTTAAACTTAGGCATTGACAATGCGACGGTCTGCATAGTCGCGGCTTCCATGAAACTCTTGAACCTGTCAGCATTCACGTAAGAAAGGAAATCCTTCATGTCCACGCCTTCCGCCGGCAAGCAGACAACCATGTTCCAATTCCCTGATTTATAAGGAAGTACCACGAACTTGCAGCCACTGATTTCTCCGCAGAGGAACGATTTCCTGATATGCATGAAGTCGGTATTCTGCACTGCTGAAGGGCTGTGGAACACCGCCTTGAATGTGGAATTCTTGTCGAACTTATATTGCCACGGAGCCTTGAAGTACAGGGCATTGAGAAGGAACATCATCATATCGTAGCCGATGTTGTCGATGATTTCAGGAATCTTTCCGGAGGTCTTGTCAGAGCACCATTTGTTGATTTCCTTGACGGTAGCCGGCACGGAAAAGTCCCTTTCGGCAATTTCAGCAGAGTATGAGTTCTTCAAAAGGCTTGCATATCCCGGCAGGACAGGAAATCCGCTTCTTATCCACACCGAATTGGCGCTGGAGATGATGCATCCGTCACCACTTTCGAGGATATCGCCTGAGTATGAGGCATTTTTCAATGCGGAAACGAGCTCCGCCTTGGTATCGCCTGCTGCACCTTCGGCAAGCATTGACAATGCCATTCCTGCGCTGTAAGGTGACACGACGATGTTTTCAGCAGCATTGCCGCTTGCGGAAACGGCTTCATTGAACAGAGACAGGCCGAAGGCGAGACGTCCGTCAGCATTGCCCCCGATGGTGGAGACGGCTTCGGGCGCGGTCGTGTTTTCGGCGACGGTATTGTCGGTTGCAGTTTTCCTCTGGGTTCCGCAGGAGACCATTGCAAGGGCCGCAAGGGCAAACATCAATTTCTTCATAACTTATTGTCTTTTAACCATTTTACCATATTCAGGATCTACTTTTACCAGCGACGTCACGGCTACCGTAGCGAGGCAGCAGATTATCACCATCCAGAAGAACATCGTATAGCCGAGCCATTCCTGAATATAGCCGGCCACAGCCCCCGGAATCATCATGCTGAGCGCCATAAAGGCAGTGCAGATGGCATAATGCGAGGTCTTGAATTCTCCTTCGGCAAAGTACATCATAAACAACATATATGCCGTAAAACCGAAGCCGTACCCGAATTGCTCCACAGCAATGCACGTGCTGATAATCACCAGGTTATGAGGCATTGCCATACTCAGATATACGAAAGTGAAGCAAGGGAGGGTCATGCAGGCGGCCATCGGCCAGAGGGATTTCCTGAGGCCCCAACGTGATGCCGCCATGCCGCCGATGATGCCTCCGACGGTCAGCGCAAGGACGCCGATGGTTCCGTAGACAATGCCGACCAGGGAGGTGTGCAGTCCAAGTCCGCCTTCGCTGGCCGGGGAAAGCAGGAACGGATTTACCATCTTGAGCAGGAATGCTTCCGGCAACCTATAAAGCAGCATGAAGATTATCGCTATCCACACGCCGGGTTTACGGAAGAATGAGGCAAATGCCTTGGCGAATTCGCCGGCGGAACCGGAACCGTCAGTGCTCACGGCAGAATCTCCGGCAGGCCGTGGAAGGGCAAAGGTGTGATATACCGTCAATATGGTGAAAATGACCGCAGTAAGTCCTATTGTCAATGACCATGCGAGCGGGATGTTCCCAGTCTTTTCTTCCAGGACTCCGGCTACGACGACCAGAACTCCCTGTCCGAAAATCGAGGACAGACGGTAGAATGTGCTTCTGATGCCGACAAAGAACGATTGCTGGCCGCTGTCAAGGGCGATCATGTAGAAACCGTCGGCGGCGATGTCGTGTGTAGCGGAGGCGAATGCCGCGAACACGAAAAGGAGCAACGTGAAGGTAAACAGCGACATAGGGACCTGCGTGGAGGTCTCCGGAGAAGGCAATGTCAGGGCGAGCAGCACGAAGGCAGCCGATACCAATGCCTGCATCATGACAATCCACCAGCGTTTGGTCCGGAATATGTCCACAAGCGGGCTCCAGAGCGGCTTGAGTGTCCATGGCAGATATAACAGGCTGGTAAACAGCGCCATTTCGCCATTCGGCACGCCCATTTTCGTAAACATTGTCACGGAAATGTTGTTAACTATGAAATACGGAATGCCTTCCGCGAAATACAATGTCGGAATCCACCACCATGGCGATCTTCCTGTAATTTTGCCAGTCATGGAAATTATTGATTATTGGTTCTTCTGACAGAGCAGATGCTTCCAGGATAATAATGGGAAAGGATATCCCTGTACCTGTATCCTCTGGATGACATTACCGCCGCACCGATCTGACAAAGCCCTACGCCATGCCCCCAACCGGCGCCATGCAGTACGACAATGTCTTCTTCAAATGACGTTCCGGACGGCTGAATATCCACCACGAAGGCGGAGCTCTTCAGATGTGATGCAGACAGGAACTTTCTGATGACCAGTTCCTTACCGACAGTCATTGAAGATTTGGTCCCGCGTATTTCCAGAAGCGTGATCCTGCCGGAAGGTCCGCGTTTAAGAGGCTCAATGCTTTCCAGCATACCTATGTCATGTCCCGAGCGGGAGGCAATCAATTCCGAAAGTTCCTTACGTGTGTACCTGACTTCCCAGCGGAAAAAGTCCTTGGTCTCCAGGTCATAGTCATTGAGCACCTGCGCGAGAATCTTGCCGTTTTCGGTATTGCAGAAAGCATCCGACGACTCTTCCATCTCGCCCATTATCCATTTGCGGGCATTGTCCTCCTGCGTCAAATCCGGAATCTTTTCCTCGGACGGCGTATCGGGAACGGCTGCAAGATACGGATAATCAATGTCTTCCCAGCATGAGCCGAATCTTTCCATCATACCGCCGCAGCACTTGGAGAAACGGGCATCGCAGATTTCCCCGTCATAGGTCAGGACTTCTCCCCATGTCTGGTCGACAGCCTTGCGGACATTGTCCCCTACTGCCACCGTAAGTCCCTGGTATCTCTGGCAATGGTCGTCGGCGCAGACATCGAAAGCCTTGTGGTCATCCCTGCCGAACCATTTGACGAGATGATAATCGCCGTCGACGATGCGGTCTTCCTTGACGGATGACCCGGACGAATGGACATTGTCCCGTCTCTCCTGGATTCTGGCCATGAGCCATGAACGGGAAATCACGGCATGGGCTTTCAGAAATTCGAGCGAGGCCGTGGCCTTCATCTCGGAAGAGATGACGCTGAGCAGATAGTCCTCAACACCTACCACATTGACAGCCACCACCTTACCGTCATCTACAATGAATTTCAATGACCCTGCAAATTTCTGGACCTGACTTCTTTCCCAATGGAAACCGATGCCGATAGTCACGCCGTACAATATGAATGTTGGCTCGGCGAACATCGTGGACATGGTCTGCGCATCGAAAAACAGCTCATCGTACAATGTTCCGTTATAGGAAATCCGGCCGTTTTCATACACTACTTTCTGCCTGCCGGCGCCATCGGAAATTATCTCGAATCCGATTTCATTGCCGGACATTATGCCGACCTGGACAGTCTGCTGGCTGCGTGTCAGCTTCCAGATTATATTGCGTTCAACTTCCTCACTTACAGATACTTCCGAGAGCATTTCCTCCAGAAGTCCGGTATTCAGTTTTTCATAATCGTCCTGATGCGGAGCCACGAACAGTCCCGCCATGTCGGCACAGCCGGGGCTCATCGTCAGGTGGTCCGCACCGTCAGAGAAATAGTGATGCGAACGATGCTTGTCACGCGCCATGAGGATAGCCCGGTATTCGCCAAAACGCCCATGTGATATGCCTGACACTTTCTGGGAAGGCCGCACCTTGTACCATGTCAGGAGATTGAACATCGGCTCGGTCTCGTCTTCCCGCTGCGGAAGGCAGTCCAGCAGCCTGTAGAACAGCTTCGCCATGGACTTGGACGTGCGCGCCGTAAGCACGAACACGCCTCTCGTAAATTTATGATAATGAAAGAGTTCCGCATCCTGAACAGAGGTCAGCCAAGTAAGGTCTTCCCTACCGCCGTCGAGGTTCAGGTCAATGTCTCTTTCCAATGGCATGAGTCCGCGCGGACAGGCCTGGAAATGAAAATGGTCAGGGGCGGATGCACCGCATTTCGGCCCGTTGTAGAATATCGTGAAGTCCGGAAAATGTCTTGCCAGGTCGGTCATGTCAGGCATACGGTGCCATATCGACTGGGGGACATGGACATCCCTGGCTATCACCAGATGCTTCGGGAAAATCGGATAGGGATTCACCAGCATCTCATAGCGGCGCCCCTTTCGTCCTTCGAATGCCATAAAATGCTGCTCTTCAGGCCTGTTGGCACTGCAAAGGAAACATTTTCTGCTCTGTATGGAAGCCTTGTCCACCTTCGCTGCCGAAGAACGTATGCGTTCCAGGTTATGCTGGACCGTGACTTCCAGACCGCCCACCATGAGTTTACGCGTCAATGCTTTTTTCATTGACCTGAAATTGGCGGCAGCCGCAGGCCAGACCGACAGCTGGTCGCGGACGAACTTGGAGATATCGTTATCCATTTGCAGACAGGTTTTTATGATTCAGCGCAATCCTGGCTTCCATCTCCCAGGTGCGGATGCTGTCCTTGTAAAGATTATTGGCATTGACCCTGGTGATGTCGAGCGCGGCGTCGGAATTTCCTTCCCAGCGGCGACAGCAATACAGCGGTTCATAGATGCGGCCGATATGGTATTCCCGGCTGATCCTCAACCCCACGGCATAGTCCTCGCCATAGCTGACATTCGGGAAATTGATTTCGCGGAGCAACGGCACATAGAATGCGCGCGGCGCACCCAACCCATTGATTCTCAAGGCATTGTTCTTACCGTTATCTTCAGTCCATTCTTTATGGTCAATGATTCCCGGAGGGAGCGGTTTCATGTCGAAGTCGGTCATTTCGTAGGACCCGATGACCATCGCGCAGCCTTCCTTTTCGAAGATATCCACGATTTTCTGAAGCGTCGTGGAGTCCTTGTAGACGTCGTCGCTGTCGAGCTGGACCGCATAAAGCCCGCACCTGCTGTCGTGCACCGCCAAGTTCCAGCAGCCGCCGATGCCAAGGTCCCCACGTTCCGGCGTCACGACAATGAGCCTGCTGTCGTCAATGCCCGCGAGAATTTCGGCCGTCCCGTCCGTAGAATGATTGTCTACGACAATGACATTGTAACCGAAGCTGCATTCCTGGGACAATGCACTTTTAACGGCGTCTGCAATGGTCCTTACCCTGTTGAAAACCGGGATGACGACTGAGACAGACGGCGTTTCATGCTGATGGTCAATATGTTTCGAGCCAGGTGCCAGATACGCTCCCGCACGTTTGAGGTAAGCGGTGCAGATTTTTTCCATCTCCACCTGCACTTCCCTGTTACGCGGATTCACATAGTCGAACTGCTTTTCGCCTGACTTGCGGAGGTCGGTCTCCACCTCGGTATAGAGGTATTCGCCGATATGGACTTTCTTGGCCATGCGGAGACGCAGGTCATACATTGCCCCGAAGCTGTAGTCCACATCCATTTCCGCCACGGCTTTCCTGAATGAGTCGGCACGATATACCTGCACCGGCCCGAAATCGAAGTCGTCTCTCAATGCTCCCTTCTGACATTCAATCACAGGGTGACGGCGGCGTTCCCCGTTTCCGTCCGGTGTCGTAACCAGCTCATAGTAATCAGAATACAGCATGTCGGCCATCGTATATTCCGCCACCTCCGCGAAGCGTTCAAGGGCAAGATTGCCCAAATCGCAAGGATGCGGCTTGGTATTGATGACAATGTAATCGTCGGCAAGGTCAGCAGCGGCCTTGCGCAAATCTGATGTCCTGAGTACAGGGCCGTCAGACAGGATTTTGAAAGTGGCCATCAGGTTATGTGTTTTACAGCAGGGCCTCCAGGGTTTTTCTGATTTTCCTGAATTCGCCCTCGAAATTAGGCGTGAATATGGACTTGCCGAGGTTTTCCTCGATTTCATCCATTGACCAGTAGCGGCCTTCAGCCACCTCATCCAGGTCAGGATGAGGCGTGAAGTTTCCTACTGCCGCGAATATGTTTATGAGTTCCCTTTCCACATCGCTCTGGAAAATGTAGTTTCCGAGCCAGATAGGGTTGTACTCAGTGAATTTCAGTTCTTCTCCGGATTCCCTGAACAATGCCTCGCTGACATATTCCCCATAGTCGATATGTCCGCCGACCGCCGTGTCCCATCTGCCCGGAAGCAGGTCCTTTTTCATGGAGCGCTTCTGGAGATAGAGCTGGTCGTAGCGGTTGAGTATATGAAGGTGCACTACCGGGTGCAGAAGCATTGACCCGCCATGGCACCATGCGCGCGAAGCTTGTGCGTATACGATACCGTTTTCGTCTATCACGGGCAGCATTTCCGTTCCCGGAGCGGGCCTGTCGGCAGGCTTGTCGGCTGTAGGTTTGGGCAGCACGACCGCCGGAGAGGCCGGATAAACCAGATCGAACATGGTGCTACAGCGTAAATAGGATCATGAGCTGCGCCACGAGGACTCGCATGAACATTGTCAATGGATATACGGTAGCGTAACTGATTGACGGATAGTTGGTACCATATACTTCCTGGGAGAATGCGAGCACAGGAGGGTTCGTGGTTCCACCTGAGACAAGACCGCAGATCTGGTAGAAGTTGAGCTTGAATACCAGTCTCGCGAGCAGAATCACGCAGGTTACAGGCACCAATGTAATCAGGGCTCCGTAGAGAATCCACCAGTAACCGCCGTTCACGATGGAGCTGATGAAGTTTTCGCCTGCTCCAAGTCCCACTGCCGCAAGGAAGAATGAGATGCCGATTTCACGGATCATCATATTGGCACTCAATGTGGTATATGTGGTGATTTTCAGCTTAGGGCCGAAATATCCGAGGAGGATAGCAATGATGAGCGGACCGCCGGCAAGACCGAGCTTGATGGGCTGAGGAATGCCAGGGAACTTGATAGGAAGGCTGCCGAAGATGACACCGACCACGATACCGAAGAAGATAGGAATCAGGTTCGGATGGCTGAGGCTGGCCGCCTTGTTTCCGAAGAGTCCGGCAACCTTGTCCATCGCCTCTTCAGGTCCTACGACCAGGAGGCTGTCTCCCACGTGGAGGTAGAGGTTAGGGCTGGCTACGAGTTCCACGCCCGACCTGAATACACGGGTCACTGATACGCCATATATGGATCTGACATTCAAATCTTTAAGGCTGCGTCCTGTAATGGACGGCTTGGTAACGGTAATCTTCTTCGCAACGAGCTTGCTGCCCGGCTTGTCCCATTCCTTGAACGGCATGTCAATCTCGTCTCCGAAGAGAATCTTCACGAGGTCTTCCGCATCAGGAGAGGTGACAATCAGAAGCTTGTCGCCTTCTTTCAGGAGCATATCGGATGAAGGGACACATAGTTCGTCGTTACGCAGCACACGGGAAATGACGAAGCGGTCACCGTTGTCTTTCGTCACATCGCCGATCGTCCTGCCGAAAATGGCCGGGTTCTTTACCGCGTAAGTTGCACGTATGGCGCCTGTTCCGAGTTTGCCCTCATTGTCAAGATCTTCTTTTTCCTTGTTCAGGTCGACATTGAAAATGGCTTTGAAAACCATCAGGAGAATGATTACTCCGAGGACACCGATCGGGTAGGAAACCGCATAGGCCGATGCTATGGCTGAAGAAGCTTCAGCGGCCACGAACGATGGTGCACCTTCTGCAATCATTGCATCCGAAAGTGTCTGCTGGGCAGCACCGAGACCCGGGGTGTTGGTAACAGCACCGGACATGACGCCGGTCATGGTCTGAAGGTCTTCGCCCGTAACCAGGTGTATGATGCAGGTAACGAGCACCGCAAGCAGCACGAGCGTAATTGCAAGCATGTTCATGGTCAATCCGCCTTTACGGAATGAATGGAAGAATCCCGGACCGACCTGAAGTCCGATGCTGAATACGAACAGGATAAGGCCGAAGTCCTTCATGAATGCCAGGATATGCGGGTCGCCCCTGAGGCCGAAGTGGCTGAGGAGAATGCCGATAAAGAGGATCCATGTGGAGCCGATGGAAATTCCCTTGAACTTGAATTTGCCCAGATAAAGGCCGAGGGCGATTACCACAGCAAAAAGAAGGATGGTATGCGCAATACCGGTTCCCAAGAATAAGTCTCTCATTTCTATAATCTTTTACATATTGATCTTAACACAGAACGCTGATTTTCCGTCAGCCTTCCCGTCAATGTACCAGGTTATCGTACCGTCTTCATTTTCCGTACGTACCTTTTCGAGGGTAATTACCTCGCCGGCGCGTGTCTCATGGATGAATGTCACCGTGACATCTTTCACCGGCCTTGTTTTAAGTTCGTCAAAATCAATGCAATCCATCGCCCAAACCACGTATCTGGCATTGTTCGTATGCCCGAGAAGGTCAATGTCGGAGAACTCCACCTTGTGTTCGCCGGCGATTTCCGGGGTCACGCCACGCGGCATCATCACCTTGTCAGCAGGCCTTTCGATGGCATTGTCCTTACAGACGGTATCCTCGGGGATCATGTCCATCACGTCGGCTGTGCGGCACATGGTCCTGTTGGCGACGTCGAGTATCACCCAGGAGCTGGTGGCCCGCACAGGAGGTCGCCGCCGGCATTCTTCAGTTCGAAGTCCCTGAGGTAGAAAGGCCCGTAAGGTCCTTTGTGCCAGGTATATAGTTCAATGTTTTCGCGCCATTTGGGATGACGGATGAATTCATAGTGCATTCTCGACAGCACCCAAGCCTTGCCTTCCGTCTGGAGAGCGTCATAACCGAACCCGAGCGCCGTAGCTGCCTGATAGGCAATTTCCTGTGCCAGGTCCATAAATGCTGCCGGTTTCATGTCCATATTCGAGTCCACGTCATAGCACGGGACCTCGCTGGTCATGACATATTTCTTGTCTTTTGTATACTGTCCGCTCATATTTTTTTCATTTATCTTACAAAATTACAAATCTTGCCGGACTTTATCAAAAATCGCGTGGACCGGAAATAATGTGTACCAATTTGGTACTTGTTTTGAGAATTACTATATTTGTGCAGTAAACAAGAAATATTATGGTCGTAGTAAGTAGCAGAGAATTCCGAGCCAATCAGCGAAAATACTTTGATTTGGCTCGCACCAATGATGTCGTGATTACTTCAAGAACTCACGGCAGCTATCGTCTTGTACCTGTCCAGGATGACGACACCATCATGAACAGCACAACTTTGAACGCCAAAATCCGTCAGGGCATTGCTGATTACGAGGCAGGAAAAGTATACAGAATGAACGACGGCGAGAGTACCAAGGACTTTATTGACAGAATGATTAGCGAAGACTGAAATGTACACTCTTGTTTTTACCGAAGACGCAAAAAAAGACCTGAAAGAACTCAACAAGAGAGCACCACTGGCCTTGGCAAAACTATCCAAACTCCTTGAAGAAGTCAGAGAACACCCTCGGGCGGGACGCGGCCACGCCATATTTTTGAATGTGCTGATTTTCAATGAATTATAAAACATAGCGTGGAAACGCAGCCAAAAAAGCCTGCATTTCCACGCTGTCGTTTAAATAGTATCTGATTATCAATTAGTTACAAAAACACCCGTGGCCGCGTCCCGACAGGAATTCATTTTTGAAAAAATGAAAAACCGGGGCATCAGTGGTGTGATGTCCCGGCGAGGTGTTTATATCAGTGTTTGTAATGCCAGACTACTTTACTACATATGAGGTCAAGTCTGACTTGTCAACTGTAATAGTCCCGGCATCGATTGCAGCTTTCTGTGCGGCAGTGACATAGATAGTCTTCATAGTACACTTCATTCCGTAATAGTCTTGAGCTTCTCTCCTTGCCTTCAATGATTCCAATGACGTACAGCCGGTGATATCCAGGGATGCGCACCTTTCATAATCATAGGCAATCATCCAGCTTGAGCATGTAATATCAATACTCTTGACCTTAGAGCCGGAGAATGTAAGAGACTTGCTGTTAAGACCCGAATCATCTGGATTTCCGAGAGAGAACGACTCTACCGGTCTGTCTCCAAACTTAACTGTTTCAAGCATACTATACTCTTTAGCCAGCACTGTCTTAAGTTTCTTGCAACCTGAAAGATCGATCGTCCTGACAGTTTGAGACTTATCCAATGTCAATTCAGTAAGTTCAGGAAATCCGTCGAGTCCGTCAATAATAGTAGCCTGCAAACCATAGTAATACTCACCTGACAATGTCAATGACGTCGAAGTAAGACCGGCATCTACCACTTCACATTCTGTACTTTCACCGGAAGTGATAATCCAACCCTGCTTGGAAAGTGCTTCACGCACCTTAGCATCGGTGATATTGCAAATGATAGGATTAGGATTCTGCTGCTTAATCGAGAACTGATGCATGACGATGCCGTTGGCATCTGCCTTATGGCAGTTCATCACAGTAACCCTGGAACCTTTAGCTTCAGGAACGGAGAACACAAAAGTATAATCCGTAAGTCCGTCTGCAGCCTTTTCACCCGCAGTTTCAGACACTTTTTCAAGCCAGGTAGATTCAAATGTCAGGAAAGGAACCACATTCGCCCTCACTACAAGTTTGATATCACCGTATGCAGCGAGATCTTTCACGATATCAGGCGTCTCGCAAAGCATGGTATCCCTCTGTGCCTGTGTAACATTGATCTTGATATCACCACTGGATGCACCCTTGATTATGATATCTGAAGTACGGGCAGTAAATTCCTTGCTTCTTTTCACATTGAATCTCAAGGTAGTCAAGCCGAACGCATCAGACCTCTGATCAAAAGAAATCCAGTCTGCACCGCCATCACTATAATCATATTCAAATTTTTCAATGTTAGTCTTGAGTTTTATGACAACAGCATTTGCATCAGCCGATACATCCACTTTGTCTTCAGACTCCAGATTAATCACCTGACCGGCAGAGATTTTCACCTTGACCTGCTGAACCGCAGAACCCGCAAAAATCTTGAAAAACACTGAGTCAGTAACCATCGAAGATGATGGAGCAACTGTAAAAGTAACCTTTTCTCCGGATTTACCACCGGTCTTATCGGCAGTCACCCAATCAGAGATTCCGGACACCCGCCAATCTTCAGAACTGGTTACTGTCACATCAAATTGACCTCCCTCTGAATCACTAATGATTTCATTGGTGGAAAGCGAGACTGAACTTAAATCCAGGCTCTCCTTTCCTTCTTCACCACAGCTTGAAAGCATCAGAGCTGCAGAAGCGAGAATAACAATATATTTTTTCATCGTTTATCTAATTCTCTGTTAATATGGGTTGGTTTTAAGAGACGTTGTAGTAGGATAATAAAATTTCGGTTCTATCAATCTACATCCGTAAAGGCCCTCGGAAAGGTTGCTGAGGTATCCGAACTGAGTTTTGCTTCCCTGGTTATTTGCAGCCCATGGAGCGAATACCATATAATAGCCATATTCACTTTCGGCAACATCCTTGGCCGTACTTACTGCAATAGCACCATATCTTGCCATTTCAGTAGACTGACCGGAGCAGTTTGCCTTGGTCATACCTGCCATAGGCCTGCCTTTACTGCCATAGTTGGCAACAGCGATGTCAAGCCATGCACCTGCTTCGATTCCATCTATGTAATCCTCTCCTCCCATATATCCATACTGGAATGTGGTCACATATTTGTCAGGCATAGCTTTCTTGGTCTCAAACATAAGACGTGCACCAGCCACAGAAGATGGCCTGGTAAACAACGGGTTACTGAGATCCGGATCTTTTGAATACTCATCATCGAAATTCACGCCATCCAGATTGTATGCATAGCACATCGCGGCAATCTTCTGGGCGAAATCCCGTGCACCCATTTCGGAAAGCTGTGCAAGACCTGCTTCGTCATGGTTTCCGAGGAGACCGAGAATCACCTTGATACCACACTTGCGGAGCGGCTGGATTACCTCTTCATTGTGAGCGAGTATATAAGAAACCTGAGGGTTTGTGTAGATGTAAACCTCACCTTTCTCTCTGTCATAGTTGATATTGGCAGCGAAAAGAACCATATAGTTCACAAGATAGCGACCATCCTCCATCTTCCACTGAAGAGCATTCAGCGGGTTGGTATCATTCACCTCAAAGAAGAAGAAAGTCTCTTTCTCGCCAGGTTTTCTATCCGTATTGCCCTCACCTGCAAGGTTTTTCACGAGATAAACGCAGTGAGATTCTTTCTTGGAAACAGCAACTCCGTCAGTCTTGACCTCTGCCTTGAGAGGAAGAAGATAAGTCTGGTCTTCCTCGAACTCATCGGTTCCAAGAGTTGGAATGATGAGATCAAGTGAATAAGAAGCCTTGTCGTCAGGTGCCATCACGATTTTGCCATCATGCTGAATCTGAACCTTATCGGCAGGATAAAGCTTGAATGAAGTACCATGCTCGGCATTGTAGGTGTCGAGATATTCCGCATCAAAGGAGATGGTTACATCCACTCCTTGTTTAGGCACTCTCGAAAGTCTGAACTCTACAGCTGTAGAATAGTCTTTCTTGCGAAGCTCCACGATAGTGCTGGTCTTGCCGTTGTTGGCATCACGCACAGCACCTTTAAGCTCTTTTACATTGTCATACTGCGACTCGTCCAAAGTTCCGATCTGGATATCATCCGTGCAGGATGAAAGCATCACCCCTGAGCAGAGGACAGAAACCGCAAGCATATTAAAATATCTTTTCATCTTGTATTCAATTTAATGCTATTGTTTATGGAAGAGAAACCTTGGTCCAACCAGGATTGGAGTCCACCGTAAGGTCATTGCCGTTAACACTGTAATCCTTGATTGTATTGCCTGCGCCCTCATCGAATTTCCAGTAAGCCACGAGACCTTCAGATTCAGGATCGACCGTATAGAAATGGGCAGGAGCATTGATTTCTTCAGCGGTAAGAGTCTTGTTCCAGATTCTCACTTCAGAAATCTTACCGTCAAGATAACGGTCCGATGCATAAGAATATCCAATCCAGAAACAACGTGAACCATCACTTTCATTGGTATGAGCAGCTCCCAAGCTTATGCTAGACACGCCGCAATTACCTGAAAATTTCTGTACGCCATTGTAGTATACTTTCACCTCGCCATTGTCGAATGTAACAGCTACATGATACCATTTGTTGGTGTCGAACTGAAGATCGCTGCTGGTAAGATTCCGTGAGCATGCCACCTGGAGCTGGTTATCAGGAACACCTGAATCACCGACACGGAGAAGGTAGTTACCCTCAATACCCATAATGGTGGAAATCTGACGTCCGAACTTATTGAAGTTCACCATGCATTCCATAGTGAAATTGGTCAAATCGTCCACGATGCTGCCATCTTTCCATGAAGGGTAAGCCCTGTTCTCAGCGAGGTCAGCAACCACATTGACAAGAGCTGCGCCCTTGAACACATAATATACGACCGTCTTGGATTCAAGCACATCAATACCCTGTACATCAGTAAGTTTGACAGGCTGGACATATACAAGTTCACGATCCAGTTCCTCAAGACCATTGAAAGAAATCTCTACTTCAGGAGAAGCATTGGCTCCTTTGTTAATCTTCAAAGTAGACTCGGCAATCTCGCACTTCCCTTCCGGAAGAATGATTGCATCATCATTGTAATAAGACTGCTTGTATACAGACAACAGTTCAGGAGCTGCAACAAGTTTGGCTGTAACCTCACAATCCGTCTGAAGAGCAGTGCTTATGGAAAGTGTTCTGCTGACAGTCACGGTCGAGCCGGTCTGTTTTACCAGAATCTCATCGGCAGCGTTGGAAGCATTCAGATAGAGCTTGTTGTCGAAATGATGCTCATCCATCCGCTTGCTCTCCGTCTGGCAGCCGGCAAATGTCAATGCCGCAGCAAAAAGAATAAAGCTGTATTTCAATGTATTTTTCATCTTCAATGCTTAATTAAGTGGTGAAGGGTTCATTATCGCTATGGCCTTGCGGACATTCGGATAAACGAACTGAATATTAAAATAGTCATTCTGCACATTAGAGATGCAGATACCTGCCTTGGTCACGCCGGAAGTCTTCTGAGTCGTCCAGTAAGCCGCACCGGTTATAGCAGTAAGAACATTGCCATTGTCATCCTTGTCAAGGAAAGTACCCTTGGTATCACCCGGATCTGTCAATGAAACGGTGGTAACTCCCATCACAAACTTGTCAGCAGGGATGTTTCCGAAACGCATAGCCTGATTGACCAGATAAGAGAATGCATATACATTCAATTCTGACAATGCCGGTATGATGATGTAATCAGCGTTCTTAATCAGTGACATATCTTCGTTCAACAGATACTGAGGATTTCCCTCGTAGAAGAAAGAAGCGTCAGCATTGGATTTTCTCCACTCACGGATTCCTTCGAGGAAAGCCTCCTGCTCGGCAAGAAACTCCTCCTGACCATTTTCAGGAACACTGAGAGGATTCTTTGTAGTGTAAGAAGCGTTGATACCATCATAGCCATACTTTGTGAAAAGTTCAAGCTGCTCTGCAACAGCATTTTTCACAAAATCATTTTGCGATGTCGGCGTCTCTACCGGTTCTGAAGGAGTTTCCCCCTCACCTTCCGACGCTGTCGTTTCAGGATGAGCGGCGTTCCATTCTTCAAGATATGCCTTGTAAGAGGCAATGATGTCGCTGCAGCTGATTTCATAAAGGACCTTCATGCCTTTCTTCGCGCGGACTTCCTTCATTTCAGCCTGAATTTCAGAACTGAGATTGTCAGGATTCTGAAGAATCACATAGTCAATGCTGTCCGGAAGAGCATTGATATGCTCAGCCTGTCCGGCAGGTGATGTCGCCTTGTTGTCGAACTTGGCAATCACGACCTTATGGTCACTGTCCCTGTAATCTCTGAGAGACTGCATATACTGTTCATAGAGCTCAGGTGCATCAGTCTTGAGATCAGGATATTTGATATTGACGCTTTCCGTCTCGGTCCAGTCGGAACATGATGCCATAAGGAGCACCACTGCGGAACCGAGGACAGCCTTAGCCAATTTATTATCTTTAATTGTCATCATTAAGGATTTTTAATGTTAGTTCTTGTAATAAGGGTTGTCAGGATTGCAGTCGAACCACAGGCGGGTGCTCATGTTATCCTCACCTTTGAGAAGATTGCTGACAGCATTATGATAGTTCTCCGCATTGGAGGTGGTCTCATTTGTAGGGTAAGCCATACGCCTTGCACCCTTGCGGGAATCTACCATACCGTTACTCTTGTTACCCTTGTCCGATACAGGAATGAGTGTAGGATAACCGGTTCTTCTCCAATCCGACCACGCCTCGTTACCGAGCAGCCAGTTGGCAATCCATTTCTGGGTAATGATACGCTCCTGCTTCTGGGCTGTTGTAGCGTTTTCGTCCCAAGCGATGGTGATGGAAGAAAGTGTCTCAGCATAAGTGTTGGAACCTGAAGGATCGGTGTATGTACCAGGTACGCTGGAGTTGTCAGCTATATACTGAGCTGCACTGCCAGCACCCCACTGCTCAAATGAAAGTGCAATGCCTTTCTCATAGAAATCCTTTGCAGAACCGCCCATATCATAACCGAACACGGCAACCGCCTCCGCCTCAAGGAATGCAACCTCTGCAGCATTCATCCAGCATACAGGGTCCGACACCTTGAGAGTGAAACCTGAGAACTGGTGACCGATGGAAGCCTGGTTAGGGATAATGATACCTCTTCTCATTCCGCAATATTTTTCAGTGGTTCCCCACTCGTCCATTGTGAAATAAGACGCACGTCTAGGGTCATTGTAACCATTCATGTAGCAAATGATGTCGGCTGCGACGTGAGAGTCACCTGCGGCTGTGGTACAAGCCGTTCCATTGGTGTGAGTCTTCACCTTGTTATATTCTACAGCGACCTTTATAGGGTTCCCGTCTGTTCCCCAAGAATCAAATCTGGCATTATCATCATTGGAAGTGAACACGCCTACTTCATTCTTGACAGCAGATTCAGCCATCTGCTTGGAAAGTTCCGGAGCCGCATAAGAAATTCGCATCGCAAGTCTGAGTTTCAGAGAGTTGGCGAGTTTAATCCATTTCTCGACATTTCCGCCGTAGATGGCGTCCGCATCGGCCGCAAAGTTGTTTGTACGGTTAGGCATAAGAGCCTCTACAGCAGCATCAAGTTCCTTGAACATTGCCTTATAGACATCTTCCTGGGAATCGTAAGGTACCGTAAGACTTCCGTCCTGTCCGATCTGAGTGTAAGGAATCGGGCCGTAAGTATCCGTAACTCTGTGCATTGCAGCAACCTTGATAATATCGCCGACCGCAAGGATTACAGGATCGTCAGTTACCTGATGTAGCTGTTTGTAGTTCGTGTAGATAACTGGAATGATCTTATCACTCTTCATGAATACATTGGTCCAGTTGTCTGTCGGGTTGTAATTGGAAATGGTATTGGCGAAGCCGGCATTGGCGTCAGCCATATATCCTCCTTGGGTACCGCCAAGAAGACACTCGGTGAACTGGGTAGTGTTAACATCCGGTGAAATGACGCCATTTGCGATTCCGGTGAGGGATGCGCGGATAATATATCCGTCTCTCTGCATCTCATCGTCAGAAACACCGTACGGGTTCTTGTTGATTTCTTCAAAGTTCGATGTGCAGGCAATTCCGCAAAGGGCCAAAGCCGCCACCGAGAATACTTTATTTATTTTCTTGTTCATTGTAGAAAGCCTCCTTTTAGAATTTGATTCTCACATTGAAGCCAAAGTTTCTGGTGTTCGGCATCATGAAATAGTCGAGACCTGAATAGAAGTTGCTTGTAGCGGAAGCCACTGTTTCCGGATCATACGGAGCTTTGTTGTAGATCATCCAGAGGTTACGTCCCACAACCTGCAAAGTAAGGTCGAAGAGTCCGCCTAGCATCTTCTTAGGGAATGTATAGCCGATAGAGGCCTCCTGAAGTCTGACGTTGGTAGCCGAGTATGTATAATACTGTGGGACAGCGTCTCCGGAGCCGATAGCCGTATACCATTTATTGGCATCAATGATGTCAGAACCATTGATATAGACACCGCCGTTGTCACGTGCTGAAGCAGAAGCTTCAGATACGCCATAGTAATCGAGCATAGCCTGGGTTCTGGAATAAACCACTCCGCCGAGACGTGCCGTAAGCATGAAGCCGAAGTTGAAGTTCTGAACCTTGAAATCATTTCTCCAAGCCATATTCGCCTTAGGGAGTACGCTTCCAAGCTTGATGTAGCTGTCGAGATCCTTGATCACTTCAGTCGCCACGTTGCCTTCTGCATTGACATAAATCTTGCCGTTGCTGTCTCTTACGAAGTCCTGGCGAGAGTAAAGGTCGCCGAGGGAACCGCCTTCCTTGAGGATGAATCTGGCATTGCCGAGACCGCCGACTTCCATTGCGGAGATATTGAGAGGCTCGCCGGTAACAGGGTTCATGACATCCTTCACGAGGGAGACGATCTTGTTCTTGTTGGTAGAGAAGGTATAGCTGCTGTTCCATCCGAAGATGCCCCAGGTCTTGTCGAATCCGAGCGAAAGCTCAACTCCCTGGTTCTGAACGTCTCCGGACTGGATTGGAATCTCAGAGTAACCGGAACCGGTAGAAATTTCAGGATAGATGGTCTGGTTCTTCGTATGCGTGTTGTAGTAAGAAGCATCGAGGCTGAACCAGTTCAGGAAACGTGCGGTAATACCGACCTCCCAAGAGTTTGTTCTCTCCGGTTTGAGGTTCTCTACAGGATAAGCTGTCTGAGTGTTCCATGAGTTTCCTTTATCAGGCCATTCGTGCATAGGATTTGCAATCCATCTTCCGAAAGGCACACCTACAGAAGCCCATGAAGAGCGTACTTTCAAGTATTCCAGCTGCTTAGGCATGTTCGGAATAATCTCGGAAAGCACTACTGAAGCACCGACTGAAGGGTAGAAGAATCCTTTCTGGTTTGAACGCGGACCTGCAAGCTGTGAAGGCCAGTCGTTACGACCTGTAAGGGTAAGGTAATATGCATTCTTGAATCCGATTTCAGCAGAAGCGTACACAGCCTGTGTCTGCTCTCTCCATCCGGCCTGTTTCTTTACCGACTTGGACTGGCTGATAGCGAACACATTGAAAACATTAGGAATGTTCTTGGATTCGGTCGGATCTACTTCACCGTCAGCGATAGGTCCACGGAGCGAGAATGCGTCTGAACGCATGTCCGAGATGGATGCACCGACATTGGCATGAATGCTCCAGTTGTTCCAGGTCTTGTTGATGTCGAGAAGGACGTCAGCATAGAACTGCTTGTCCTGAGACTCTTCCTGACCATAAAGTCCGTTGTGAGAGTACTCGGTAAGCTGAGTGTTGGTAGTAGCGTAGAACTTCTCAGTGAACTTGTTTTCAGAGTTGTCCACTTTCACGCGTCCGGACAATGTCATCCAGTCGGTGATATCGTAATAGAGTCCCGCGCTGAGGTTATATCTGTTCTTCTTGTTCTGGCGAAGGTTGCGATAGTTGATCCAGTAAGGATTCTGCATGGTCATGCCTGCATCGCCGACCGGCCAGTACTGTGAGTAAATCTTACGTGAAGAATCCCATCTTTCGAACATCGACACATCATTCCAGTCGTTTCCGCGAGGGAAGATATAAGCACCCACGACAGGGTTGTTGTATGTACCCTGGTTCGTGAGGTTCCTGTCATTCTGCATGATATAGCCTACTGCCACATCAAGAGTCATTTTGTCGTTCAGGAACTTGGTAGTGTTGCGGAAGTTGAAGTTGTATCTGTTATATCCGTTGTTCGGAACGATACCCTTCGAATTCACGGCAGCAGCAGAAAGATATGTCTGGTTCTTGCTGTTTCCTGTTGAGAATGAGACGCTTTCCGTTCCGGTGACACCGGTCTGGAAATAATCGCTGCGTGGATTGTATCCCATATAATTGGATGCATTCAACTTGTTTCCCCAGCTGCGTACGATAGAGCCCTCTGAAGAATTGAGGTCACCTGTTCCGTATCTGTTCTGGAATGAAGGCAAGATGAACGGATTGAAAATCTCGGTATTGCTGGTGATTGTGAGAGACGTCTTGCCTTCAACACCCTTCTTGGTGGTAACTACGATGGCTCCATTGGCAGCGGAAGAACCATAAAGAGCGGCAGCTGCTGCACCGGTAAGCACAGTCATTGACTCGATATCCTCAGGATTGATATCAGCGATAGGATCGGTCGCTCCCTTGGAGTCGAAACCTGTACCGGCATCCTTTGCAGAGGTGTACATTGGGACACCATCGATGACGTAAAGTGCATTGGATGACTTGCTTATGGATTTCTCTCCACGCATCACCACCTTGGATGCGCCACCAACTCCAGAAGAAGAAGAGTTGATGACCAAGCCGGCAACCTTACCATTGAGAGAATTGACAAAGTTCGCGTCTTTGTTGGCGAGGAGTTCGTCAGAATCCACCTTCTGGACATTGTAGCTCAATGCCTTCTCTGAACGCTTGATACCGAGGGCGGTCACTACGGTTCCTTCGAGAAGCTGTGCATCATCCTGCATCACGACATTGAATACACGTTTTGCTCCGAGAGGGAGTTCGACGGTCGTGTAACCGAGACAAACGAACTGCAATGTCTTCGTGCCGGACATATTGTCATTGTCCAGTTCAAATGCGAACTTACCGTCTACATCCGTGCTGGCACCATTGGTGGTACCTTTGACAAGGATAGCAGCTCCGATAAGCGGCATGCCGGAAGCATCTGTAACCACACCTGAAACCCTGCGGCCAACTGTAGCGGCATCCTCTTTCTTGGTGGAAATGTAAATGTTTACACCATCAATTTTCCACGACACCGGTTTAGCGGCAAAGACCTCGCCCAAAGTAGCGGAAATAGTCGCTTTGGTAACATTTACGTCGACAATCATATTGACATCAACGCCATCATTAAGGAACAGGTACTGAGACTGATTTTCAATGGCATCCATCACTTTTCCAAGAGGAGCATTTTCCATCTTCAAAGTGATTTCACCCGCATTCTGTGCAAATGCGCTTGTCATAGCGCAGACTGCCAGAATCACAGCCAATGAAAAACGTTTCAATGTTTGTGTGAAAAGAAACTTGTTCATTGATTATGTTTTTGATTATTAGTGAAATGATAAATTAAAATATTGTAATACTATTAGAATTTCTGTCGTGCTTCCAGTTGAAATCAGAAGCGCGAGAAAGCATTTCAAGAGCATGATCGATACCATCAGACACGCGCACCTTTCCTCTGGAGTATCTGATTTCCGGCATATCGCTTCTTTCGATAACAATCTTGACGTTATAAACATTTTCAAATCGTCTCATCAACTGTTCGAAAGGAAGATCCGTCAAGTTTACGAGACCATCGCGCCAGCATATTACTGATGATGAATCCTCAATGCTTGCAACGACAAGCCGGCCATTCATCATACTTACAGACTGATCAGGTTTAAGGATGACACTATCGTTTTCGTCAAATTTATTGATAACTTTTACTAAACCTCGGATAAGGGATGTTTGAAACGAACCGTTGTTTTCATCCGCAAGCACATCGAATTTAGTTCCCAGCACGCAGACATCGGAAGCAAATGTGCTGACAGTAAACGGTCTCTTCTCATCGTGGGTTACATCGAAAAGGACTTCTCCTCTGAGGAGTCTCACATTTCTGGTTTTTCTTCCGAACACTGACGGATATTCGATTCTGGTCTCGGAGTTGAGCCACATCTTGGTACCATCTTCTAGTGTGAGTTCCATGGTCTTACCGGCAGGAACATATACTGACTCTGTCTTTTCTGCCATCATATCCATAGTATTATTACGCACAAGCATAGCCGTACCTGCAATCATAAAAGCAACTACAGCCGCAGCAGCGACGTAACGGACAACGCGTTTCAATACAGAAGGGCGCTTTACCAAGATTTCCTGTTTCTTTTCCGCATGGATGGTCATACCTTCGAAAATGAAGTGCGCATCCTTGTATTTCTTCGCATGACTTCCATCCGGATCATTTGCAAGCCATTCACGCACAGCGCGTTCCTCTTCCGGAGAAACGTGACATTCAAGATATTTCAGAAGTAACGATGTATCCATTGTTCAAGTGTCATTTACGTATGCAAAACCTTTTAATTTTATCCGCATACATCATAATGACACAATTATTCAACATCCGGACCCCCGAAAAGTGCTTTTTTTTAACGAAAAGATATATATTTGCCAAAATTGAAGACTCGACGATGCCTACAACGGATATGACTCCATCTGAATTCGGAAGACTGTTCATTACCCGCAGGGACAGTTTCATAAAGATAGCCAGATCCTACGTCAGGGACCAGGCTATCGCAGAGGACATCGTATCAGAGTGCTTCACCTTGTTCTGGGACAAGCACGAGAGCATTGATTTGAAAGCCAGCCCTGAGGCATATATAATGAAGTCGGTGAAGAACCGGTGCCTGAACTATCTTCGTGACAACGCCAAGATTATGCATTCCGAGGGCTCCATCGATCCGGAAGTCAACCTGCGGATAAAATCCATGCTTTCCGAGATTTCAGTGCTGGAAAGCAGCGACATGGGTGAGATTTTCAGTTCCGAGGTGGAGGGCATTTTCCGGAAATTCCTGGCTGATATGTCAGAATTGTCCCGCAACATATTTATTTCCAGCCGCTTCGAGGATCTCACATATGAAGAAATCGCAGCGAAATACGGTGTTTCGCCACGCAAAGTCAAACGCGAAATCCAGAAAGCTCTGGAAATTCTCAGGGTCTCCCTAAAGGATTACCTCCCGATCCTGCTTCTGCTCATTTCCAATGGGTAATAAAAATGAAAGACGGCCGGAATCACTTCTGACCGCCTTTCGGAAATAGTGTATTATATTGATATAAAAAAATTGCTGTTTATATATACAGGAAGCGTTTGATGCTGCCCTTCGGGGTCTTCGCAAACGATTCATAGTGAATCTCGTAGGAAGATACTGCCGAATATGCCGGGACTATCTTGTTGAGCGCGGCTATGTTGGCATCCATGATCTGCGTCAGGCTGGCGGCATCGGTGCCGGCTTCTCCCAATTCGTTCTGGTCAGGCACCACAAGCGCGACCAGCTTCTCGTTTCGGCTGACTATCAATGACTCTGCCACGAAAGGCATGTTGTTCAGAACCACCTCGATTTCCTCAGGATAGATATTCTGGCCATTAGACGAGAGAAGCATGCTCTTGCATCTGCCGACGAGGAAAATGGTACCGTCCTTGTCAATGGTGCCGAGATCTCCGGTGTGGAACCAGCCATCCTCCGTGAATGCTGCCTTGGTCGCCTCATCATTCTTGTAATATCCGGTGAAAACCACATCGCCCTTCACGAGAAGTTCACCAGCAACATTCTGTGAATCAACGGAATCAATGCGGACTTCAATATGCTCGCGCATGTATTCCCCCCACAGACTTCAATTTATAAGTATCAGGTTTTCCGACGCTTATGAGCGGGGCGCATTCAGTCATGCCGTATCCGGTAGCGAAAGGAGTTTTCAGTTTCACCGCCAGAAGCTGCTCTATCTTGTCAGGAATCGCTGCTCCGCCGGTTACGAATTCCTCGATTCCGCCGCCCATTCCTTCCATGAAAATGGTCCGGAGCGCAGCGCAGAAATCAGGATTCTGCTCATAGTTCTCAAGTTTCGCCTTTCCAGACTTGGTGTTCATGAACTCGCCTATCGTCTCATCGATCATCTTGCGGAGAATCAGCGGTACGGCGAAGAATACCTTAGGACGGAATTCCCTCAATGCCGGTCTCAAATTGGATGGTACCGGCGGCACAAAGAGCACTACCAGATGCATTCCCAGGCACAACGGCGCTATGGCATCGAAAGTAAGTCCGAAAATATGCGCATAAGGGAGGACGCTGACATAGTTGTCGCCTTCATGATAAGGGCAATGCGTAGGTATCATATCCACATTCGCGCTGAAGTTCCGCACGGTGAGCATGACGCCCTTCGGGAATCCCGTAGAACCTGACGTATACATGATTGCGCAGAGATCATCCATCGGGCGGTCCATATAATGCACGTCAGCCGGCACCATGCCCATCGGATGTTTCTGGACGAACAGCTGGTCGCGCTGTGCATAAATCGTCGCGAAATTTCCGCGCGATTCCAGCAGTTCCCCAGACTTGAGGTCAATGACTCCGAGGAGTTTCGGCATGGCCGCAAAGTCCATGTCCTTGTACATTGACTTCTCCGTAAAAAGCAGACGGCTGTCGGAATGGTCCACGAGCGCCTGAGCGTCCCTTGCCGTGTAACCGTTGAAAAGTTCCACTGCGACATATCCCCCGGATACCGCCGCCATGAAAGTCTTGATCCAGTTCGCACTGCTTCTGGCATTGATGGCAATCTTGTCTCCCGGCTTCAGTCCGGCTGCTTCGAAATAAATATGAATGGCTTCTATGTCCGCTGCTACTTGTCCGTACGTTTCGCTTGAAGTACGATATTCGTCCAATGCCGGCTTGTCCCAGCACCTGCGTACCGTATTCTCAAATGTCTTGATAAAATATTCCATGTCTATTTGTCAAATTCTGAATTTCCAACCGATGCAAATATAGACAGGCAAAACGAAAAATGTACGTTTTCATACATTGCGTAACCCAATAAAGCGAATAACAGGCAACGCAATGTCACTTCTGTGACACTTTCCAGCGGAAAACGCCGCGGCAGGGGTGAGGCCTATGGAGGCATGATCGCTCATGACCATGTGAATGGGTGCAGGCGATAGCCTGACGGGATGAGCTGAGCGAACCTCCACAGGTTTCACCGACCCGCCACGGCTGTAGTATCAAAATACCATGGTAACGTGCGCAATAAAACGTTTTTCACGCACGTCATTCCCGAAAACTATGCTGTTGTGAGTAAATCAGCCGTTTTTACGCACGTCGGAAGTCGACCCGACCCATTCCCGCACCCTTACCCAGGAAGCCTGGCGGCATGGGGAATGTCGTTGACTAGAGACGTTCGACAGGTTAGAGAATGATACAAAAAAAAGAGAAACCCATCTGGATTTCTCAATATAAGTCGGGATGATGCGACTCGAACGCACGACCCCTACGTCCCGAACGTAGTGCGCTAGCCAACTGCGCTACATCCCGCAAAGATTCGGGTTACTGTACCTTAGGCGAGCTTGTTAATGTAAACAGCGATTCCGCTCTTCAGATTGGCAGCCTTGTTCTTGTGTATAATGCCAACTTTAGCAAGTTTGTCGATCATTGCATAAACCTTAGGTGCGTTTGCCTCAGCTGCGCCCTTGTCGGTCGTGTTTCTAATCGCACGGATAGCATTCCTCGTGGTTTTTGCATAATACTTATTATGCAATCTGTGCCTTTCGCTCTGGCGAATGCACTTTTCTGCAGATGCGTTATTTGCCATTGTTTTTATTTTTTAATATTTAGTAGTGGGTAGGAGAATCGAACTCCTATTGCGAGAATGAAAATCTCGAGTACTAACCGTTATACGAACCCACCAGACTTACCCCGTCATCTCGATATGAAATTTTGAGGGATTGCAAAGGTATGTATTATTTTTAATACCTCAAAATATTTTTATCAATTTCCCTAAAAATTTTCACATGAGGAGGTGTTCCTAGTTCTCCGGAAGTTTGACACTTTAAAATCCGAAAATAGTTAAAAATATTTGATAGAGTTCGTTCAGAACTCTTTTTTTTGTCAAATTTATTTTCTATCTTTGTAATGCCTTTGTGATGCTTATTAGGTTTTACAGATATGATTCTAAAGACTCTGTCAATGGGCAAGCAGCCCGTCTACTATGTTCAGAAGAGTTACCGCAACGAAAACGGTAAGCCTTCCACCAAATACGTAGAGCGCCTCGGCACTCTTTGAGGACCTGGAGAAGCGCTTCGGGGGAGAAGATCCCATCGGAGAAGCCAAAAGTACGTTGCCGAGCTCACCGCTCAGGAAAAAAGAGAACAGGAAGAAGATAATACTGGAGTGCAATCCCGCCGCACTCATTGACAAGAACGCCCAGCGCTGTTACAATGGCGGATATCTCTTTCTCCAGAAAGTGTATCACGAACTGGGTCTGGACAAGATATGCAGAAAGATAGAGAAGCGCCACAGGAACAAGTACGACCTGGACGAAATACTTCAGATGCTGCTCTTCACAAGGATACTTTATCCTGGTTCCAAGCTGTCGTCGCTGGAGGATGCAAAGCGCTTTATAGAACAACCGAAAGTCGACATTCATCAAGTATACAGGGCGTTGTCCATCCTCGCGGAGGAAAGCGACGACATCCAGGCGGACGTATACAGGCGCAGTCTGAAACTTGGCAAGCGACGCGACAAGGTCATCTATTACGACTGCACCAACTATTACTTCGAATCGGAAGAGGAAAACGGCCTCCGCCAATACGGCCACTCAAAAGAGAACAGGCCGAACCCTATAGTCCAGATGGGGCTGTTTACCGACATGGACGGCATTCCACTTGCGTTCTGTGTCAATCCCGGGAACACGGCCGAGACCATCACACTCAAGCCTTTGGAGGAGAAGCTCAAGGAGAAATTCGGTCTGTCAAAAGTAGTCGTCTGCACTGACGGAGGTCTGTCGTCGTACGACAACAGGAAGCACGACAGTGTCGGAGAACGCTCTTTCATTACCGTCCAGTCGCTCAAGAAGCTTGAAGGACACCTGCAGGACTGGGCCACACAGACGACAGGATGGAGACTGGTTGACTTCAGCACCAAGAATGGCCCGATGCTGTCAAAGGAGGAATACGACCTGACCAAGTTGAATCCTGACGAATATGCGGACAGGCTCTTCTGTCGGGAACGCTGGATAAATACAAAACTCAGCAAGACGGGTGAAGAACTGGAGCAGAGACTGATCGTGACCTTCTCGTTCAAGTACCGCGACTATCTGCAGCATATACGAGAAAAACAGATAGCGAGAGCCGAACAGAGCATAAAAAACGGCACCGCCGGCAAACTCGGCAAGGGCCAGAATGACCCCAAGCGCTTCATCAAATGCGAGAAGTGCACCGTTGACGGCGAGGTCGCCCAGTACAGCAGCTACTCCCTAAATCAGGAGATGATAGATCAGGAATCCCGTTTCGATGGCTTCTACGGCATCTGCACCGACCTTTGGGACGACGCTCCGGAAATCATTAAAGTGAATGGCGGACGCTGGATAATCGAGGACTGCTTCAGACTTACCAAAACCGAATTCGAGGCTCGTCCCGTCTTCCTCCAACGCGACGACCGCATTACCGCACACTTCCTCACCTGCTTCCTTGCGCTCATCATATACAAGTACCTTGCGAAGAAGGTCAACCGTGCCGGAGAGAAGTTCAGCCCCGACCAGATAATCGGAACCCTACAGGACATGAACTTTCTTAAAGTAACGGGAGAAGGATACATCCCGACCTACACAAGGACCGACCTCACTAATCACCTGCATGGTTCAGCCGGCTTTAGAACCGACACCCAGATAGTCACAAAGAAGGCCATGAAGAGCATCATAGCCTCCATCAAGACTTCAAAGGATGAAAAGGACAATGACGAGGTGTAGCCCGACAGGCGGTCAGCCACGGCGGACGTGGCCAGCCCACGGCCTCGGGAAGTGGGAGGTGCCTGCCGGATACAAGTTCTCGCGATAGCGAGGACGCAGGAGACGGTAGGAGGGCCGAACGAAGCAGCGCGGAGTGAGTTCCGCCGTGACTGACTGACTGACTGCCGGCCGGCGTGAAATCACCATCAATGCATTACATACTTGCATAATTGCAAAAGCCCCAGAATCGCCATTACAGCGCTCTGGGGCCTTTATATCTTAAAATCAAAGTGTCAAAGATGGGAAGGTATGTATTATTTTTAATACCTCAAAATATTTTTATCAATTTCCCTAAAAATTTTCACATGAGGAGGTGTTCCTAGTTCTCCTTCTTCTCAACAGGAACATTGCCGCCCGCCCATTCGAAAGAATACAGGATAGCCTCTACCTGCCTGAGATATTGACGTTTATCATACTTCGGAGCATATACGAAACCGTCCAGAACGATGATATCCTTGCCGTCACGGCTGTAGAACGAATGAGAGACGAACGGACCTCCCATATAATCGCCGTAGACCTCCCACAATCCCCTGGTCTCCGCAAACTGTCTCCCGCGGAAACGGATGAACTTCACCTCAGGAGTAGCTACCTCATTGGTAATCATATAGGTATTGTCGAACATTCCCGGAACATTCTCCTTCAGGAACTGATTCCTGTGGGCAATGATGTTCTGCTCGGTAAAGTTTTCCTTGTCAGAAGCAGGATACTTATATACGAAGACGCCCTGCGTCGTATATTGCTTGTCATCGGATATCCAGATGAAATCATCCGTCTTCTTCCTGATTCTGTACCCCATAGGGAAATTCGGAGAACCGCCCGTCATCTCCTGCACTACAGGAGCGATGTTCGGCGCCTCATACCTCTTGGCATTGACAATGATGCGGTCACGCTCAGCCTGCTCGATGGCATTGACGATCCTCTCGCCGTTTTCCTTGAGAAGAGTGGCGGCAGAGTCGCTGGACGGCGCGGAAATCTGAATCACGCACTGAGGATAGGCCCAGACGTCATGCCTGTAGATAACCCCGCTCTTGCGCACATCCTGCGATACATTATATATGACAATGTTCCTGTGAATCTTGAACAGGTCGGCGAATCCCGTCGTCGGGACATTGACGATGGAAAACAGCGGTTCCCTCTGAGGCAGGAAAGGATAGTCCGCCGCGAGAAGGTCCCTGGTAGCGCTGCCGAGATTGCCGTCCCAGTCACTTCTGTCCATTACGGCAATGACTTCCCCGGCCTTGCCGCTCACATTGGGAAGCAGCGGCTTGTCGGAACGACTTCCGCACGAAACCGTCATCATGACAGCACCAAAAAGAGCTACAGCCCTGATAATCAAATGTTCAGCTTTCATATCCCAAAATATAATTACATTAAACAATCAGTTCATTCACAGCAGACGTCCGATGTCATTGCCGAACGCAAGCACCATTATAAGCAAAAGAATGAACATTCCCAAAATCTGCGCGGCTATCATGAATTTGTCACTCGGCTTCTTCCCGCTCACCATCTCATAGATGAGGAACAGGAGATGTCCGCCGTCCAGGCCAGGAATCGGAATCAGGTTCATCACGCCCAGCATAATCGACAGCAGTGCCAGCAAGTTCATGAATATCAGCCAATTCCACTGCGACGGGAATACCTGTCCTATGGCAATGAAGCTGCCCACGGACTTGTATGCCCCGGTACTCGGCGTCGCCACGAGCTTGAGGTCACGCACATAGCCTGCGACCATATTCCACGTGTACTTCACCCCGGCTGGAATTGCCTGGGCCAATGTATATGTCCGTTTCTGCATTCCCGGGACCTGCAGGACGACTCCCAGCTTGCCCGTCGTATCCACCTGCAGAGGCATTGACAATGTATCATTGCCCCTGAGGATTTCGGTCTCGATGCTTCGTCCCGCGCATCCGGTCAGCACCTTCCACGCATCCTGCACGTACCCGATATCCGTCGAGTCGATTTTTATGACAATGTCGCCGTGCCTGAGTCCCGAACCGGCATTGACCGAACCGGCCGCCACCGAATCCACTGCGAAAGGAATGGCTATGCTGAACATTCCCGGAGACTGGAGCACCTCCCCTATCATGCTGTGGTCAATGTAGATGAGCACGGTGTCCTGCCCACGGAGCACCGTTGCCGTCTTCACGGAACGGCGCGCAAGATCAGCCTGCAGCATGGTGAAATCTTCCGGTTCGTAATCGTCGAATTTCAGGATCTTGTCACCTGTACGGAAGCCCATCTCGTATGCAAGGTCATTGACATAAATGCGGTTCTCCTTATTGCTGAGATAATCGTTGCCCCATATCGAAAGCATTGATATATAGATGATTATGGCGAAGATAAAGTTAAACAGCACTCCGCCGACCATCACCAGGGCCCTCTGCCATGCCGGCTTGGAGCGGAACTCCCACGGTTTCGGGTCATGCCTGAGCATTTCCGTGTCCATGGACTCGTCGATCATGCCGTTTATCTTGCAATACCCGCCGACAGGAAGCCATCCGATACCATATTCAGTATCAATGTCTTTCATCTTGGGAAAGAGCCGCGTAAACCATTTGGTCTCCTTCGTGCTGAAGAGTTTCACGTCCCCCGCATCGAAGAAAAGGAAAAATTTGTCGACCTTGATGCCGAAAAGGCGGGCAAAGACAAAATGCCCGAGTTCATGTATGACAATCAGTACCGAAAGGGCAATGATTACCTGAAATATTTTTATTAAAACTACCATGCTATTTGCCATGTACATTGCAGAGTTCCGCGGCCTTTCTATAGACCTCGTCATTCATGCTGATAAGTTCATCGATTCCCGGTGCGCTGACAAATTCCACGCCAGCCATGCAGGAAGATATGATATCCGGAATGTCATAGAACCGGATTCTGTCTTGCAGAAACGCAGCTACGGCAGCTTCATTGGCCGCATTCATCGCACAAGGGATATTGCCGCCGCGTCCTATCGCCTCGAACGCGAGCGCGAGACACGGGAACTTGTCCATGTCCGGTTTTTCGAACGTCAGGCTGCCGAGTTCAGCGAAATCCAGCTTCTTGTTGTCCAGCGTAAGCCTCTCCGGAAAGCTCAACGCATACTGTATCGGCTCCCTCATGTCAGGGTGCCCCATCTGCGCAATTACCGCTCCGTCAGCGAATTCCACCATTGAATGAATGATGGACTGAGGGTGCACGACAATGTTTATCTTCTCCGGCTCCGTATCGAAAAGCCACTTCGCCTCTATCATCTCGAAGCCCTTGTTCATCATCGTCGCGGAATCTATCGTAATCTTCGCACCCATCTTCCACTGGGGATGTTTCAATGCCTCCTTGCGTGTCACCGCAGCGATTTCCTCCTTCGTCCAGGAACGGAAAGGACCGCCGGAAGCCGTAAGATGGATGCGGGTCAACGGATTCCCGGCCGCACCCATAAGGCATTGGAATATAGCGGAATGCTCCGAATCCACCGGCAAAATCGGCGCATTGTGCGTCTTCGCCAGCGCCATCACCACCGAACCGCCGGCCACGAGCGTCTCCTTGTTCGCCAGGGCAATGATTTTCCCCGCCTCAATCGCCGACACCGTAGGACGCAACCCGCTGAAACCGACAAGGGCGGTCAGGACAATGTCAATGTCTTCGGACCTGACCAGGGCACAGACGGAGTCCATTCCCGTAAACACTTTGATGTCATGAGGTTGCAGCGCGTCTGCAACTTCCTGGTATTTGGATTCATTGCAAATGACTACATTGGCCGGCATGAATTCCAGCGCTTGTTGGATAAGCAGTTCGGAGCTGTTGTTGGCAGTGAGCAGTTCCACTTCGAACCTGTCCTTGTGCTGCCTTATCACGTCCAGAGCCTGACGGCCTATCGAGCCGGTCGAGCCTAATATTGCAATATGTCTTTTGTCAGTCATCAGAATTTAATGTATTTGACAGGGTCCACCGCTTCTCCCTTGTACCACAGCTCGAAATGAAGATGGTCACCTGTAGTTACCGCGCCGGTATTGCCCACCAGAGCTATCGGAGAGCCGGCAGAAACCTTGTCACCGGTCTTCTTCAAGAGTTTCTGGTTATGTTTATATATGGAGACAATGTTGTTCGCATGTTGTATCTGTATCGTGTACCCCGATTCGTCACTCCAGCCTGCCCCGATCACCGTGCCGTCAAGCACCGACATAACCACCGAATTCGCAGGAGCGGTTATGTCAATGTAAGGATGCAGCAGCGGGTCATATTCCTGAGAGACAACACCTTTGAGCGGTGTAAAGAAGTGCACTCCTTCTATAGGGAGCCTGCGGTCACCGGCATTGTTCAGTCCGAATTGTTCCTCCTTGCGGACGTTTTCGCGCAGAAGCGAGTCTTTCGCGTCCAGCTCCTTGGCGGAAATCTTTTCGGCTGCGGCATTGCGCGAGGCCATGCTGATGATGCTGTCAATCGCCACAGGGTCAGCACCTTCCATCACTTTCTTGAGGTTGTCCGTGTAGAACATCCATGTGTAGATGACGTTCTGGAGGGAGTCTATTTTCAATGCATTGTTGATGGCGGCGCGCTTGGTGTGGGCGTCCGGATAGCCCGGAATGAATGTCCTTATAGGCGTAAATGCAATCACGGAATAGCAGACGGCGATAATCACGCTTATTACGGAAATGACTGTCAGGAACAGCGAAGTCCTGCTGAGCCTCATGACCCAGAGCTGTTTATGGGTCATGTCATCCACAATCGATATTCTGAAATTCTTCGTCTTCGGGCCTTTCGGCTGTTTATGAGAAGTCATGATGCGATAGCCGTTTGAAATATTATTTCTACCTTTGCAGGGTTATGGACAGAATCATTGGAATAGATTATGGCAGAAAGAGAATCGGCATAGCCGTGAGCGACCCTCTGCGCATATTTGCTTCTCCGCTGGAAACCGTACAAAGTGCAAAGATAATAGAATATCTTAAAAGTTATTCCGCCGGAGAGCGCATTGTAAGGTTCGTGGTGGGATATCCCATCAATATGAACGGCAAGCCGTCCGAGGCCGCGGCAGATGTGGACATCTTCCTGAAACAGCTCGCGAAGGCATTTCCGGATGTGCCTGTCACACTGGAAGATGAGCGTTTCACGTCAGTGCTGGCACACAGGGCGATGATAGATGGCGGGATGAAGGCTTCCGACCGTCGGGACAAGGCTTCCGTGGACAAGATAAGCGCCGCCATCATTCTCCAGGGCTATCTGGACCGCACAGGTGATGCTGCGGGAGGTGGCACAGGTTTTGCGGCATTGTCCGCGCCCATGCCGGAGACATTGTCAAGGAACGTCTCCAAGAAATCCGGGCGTAGAAAATAAATTGAAAATCAATATATTAAATAAATGATACAACCTATATATCTATATGGTTCCGAAGTTCTCAGGGCCAAGGCTGAAGAAGTGGATCTGACGGACAAGGAAGGAATCGCCACGCTTATTCAGGATCTTAAAGACACATTGAAACATTCTGACGGATGCGGACTTGCAGCGCCGCAGATAGGCGTGAGCAAGAGGGCATTGATAGTGGACGGTACCGGCATGACGGACGTTTACGATTACTTGAAGGATTTCAAGCGCACGATGCTGAATCCGGTGGTCCTGGAGGAGAGCGAGAAGGAGGTCGATTATTCCGAGGGCTGCCTGAGCATTCCTGGAATTTATTGTGAGGTGCGCAGACCGGCTGCGATTACGGTGGAATACTACGACGAGAACGGCGAAAAGGTGACCGAGAAGTTCGACAAGTTCGCCTGCCGCATGGTGCAGCACGAGATGTCGCATCTGGACGGCAACCTGTTCGTGGACAACGTGGCGCCGATAAGGAAGAAGATGATTGCCAAGAAGCTGCAGAACATTTCCAGAGGCAAGGTTTCGACACATTACAACACTAAAATAAAGTAAACATGGGAGCTTTTCACGCTTATGACATTCGCGGAGTCTACAATGTGGATTTCGACAAGAACACTGCCTATAAGGTAGGCTACTTTCTGCCAGAATTGCTCAAGACAGACAAGGTTCTGGTAGGAAGGGATTGCAGAGTCTCTTCGGACGAGATACATGATTATCTTCTCAAGGGTATAACTGATGCAGGTGCAGATGTTTATGACATCGGCCTCAGTACCACGCCGATGGTATATTTCGGTACTGCCAAGTATGGATTCCATGCGTCTGTCCAGATTACGGCTTCGCACAACCCTAAGGAGTACAACGGACTGAAGGTTTCATGCGAGAATGCCCTGCCTGTGGGTTATGACACGGGATTGGGTCAGATTGAGGCATGGATCAAGGGGAACAAGCCGACGCCTGCGGCTGCCGTTCCGGGAAAGGTTTACGAGAAAGACATCCATCAGGATTATCTGGATTTCCTTCTCGGCTACAAGACCGACCTGAGCGGGCTGAAACTGGCATTCGACCTTTCTAACGGCATGAGTTCATTGTACGCAAAGGAGATTTTCGGCAATGAGCCTGAATATATTTTTGACACGATGGACGGCACGTTCCCTAATCATGAGCCTAACCCATTGGTACACAAGAACGTGGTGGCTCTCGAGGAGCTCGTGAAGAAAATCGGCGCGGATGCGGGCGTCATCTATGACGGTGATGCTGACCGCGTGATGTTCGTGGATGAAAAGGGACATTTCGTATCTCCTGACCTGATGATTGCAGTGCTGGGCCACTATTTCATTGACGAAAGACATGAAACCGGCTATGTCATTCAGGATATCCGCAGTTCGAAGGCCGTGGGTGAATATCTGGAGCCGATGGGCGCGAAGATGTTCACATGGAAGGTCGGCAGGGCCAATGCTGCCAGAAAGCTGAGAGAAATCGACGGCGTATGGGGCGGCGAGCTTGCAGGACATTATTATTTCAAGGATTTCTTCTATTCCGACAGCGGATTGCTGGCATCAATCCTGGTGCTCCGCGTGCTGGCTTCAATGAAGAAGAAGGGTATCACTTTCAGTGAGCTCATCGGCAAGATTGCCCGTTATCAGAATTCCGGCGAGATCAATTTCAAGCTTTCTGACAAGCAGGGTGCGATGGATGCCATCAAGGAGCATTTCGAGAGTCAGGAGAAACCGACGGCATTCATGGATTTCGATGGTTACCGTGTAGAGTTCAATGATTGGTGGTTCAATATAAGACCTTCAAATACAGAGCCTTATCTGCGTTTCATCTGCGAGGCGACTTCCAAGGAGCTGCTGGATGAAAAAGTGAATGAGGTAAAGGAGATTCTTAAAACGAAATTTAGCGCAGAGGTATAGGATGGCTCTTTTCCTCCGACGAAACGAATTGTAACAATGATTTTCAATATCAGAAAGTTCTCGGCCGTGATGGCCACGGTATGCCTGTCCGTATTGACAGGTGGAAAGATTGAAGCTCAGGATACATTGATGAGCATGAGCAAGGCTTCACTGTTGGTGCCGAGACTGGCATTGCAGCCGATAAAGTCCATTGATCCGTCTTCGGCAATTCCTATCGACACTCTCGATACAGGTAATCCGGCCGTAAAGATTCTGCTCATGGAGAATTACACGTGGAGGTACTACAAGGACCCGGCCGTGTTGCTTCAGACTGAGCTTTTCAACAGCAATTGGAACGAGGATATGCCGAATCCATATCGGATGGATGTGAAGGATTTGCAGAATGACATTTCCATCTGGCTGGTGGATTCATTGGGAGAATATCATTGTCCTTACCAGACGAAGGTGTATTCGCCTTTCGGGTACAGGCGCGGACGCAGACACATGGGCGTGGATCTTCCGCTGAAGACCGGTACTCCGGTGGCAGCGGCGTTCCCCGGCAAGGTGCGTCTGTCGAAGTATTACAAGGGTTATGGAAATCTGGTAATCGTGCGTCATGAGAACGGGCTGGAGACTTTCTACGCCCATCTTTCCAAGCGCTTGGTTTCGCCGGGGGACTGGGTGGCTGCCGGACAGACTGTCGGGCTTGGCGGTTCCACAGGGCGTTCGACGGGAGCGCATCTGCATTTCGAGACCAGGTATTGCGGCTTCGCGTTTGACCCTCAGTGGCTTATAGATTTCGAGACCGGGACTTTGCGCCATCGTCTTTTCATCTTGAAGAAGCGTTTCCTGGATGCTAGGAGCAAGTATATTCCTGAAAGTGATGAGGAGGATTATCTCATCATGAAGGAAGATTCGACGTATTATGCGGCGCGTGCTGCCGAGCAGGAGCTTCGTGAGAAAGAGGAGGCGAGGAAGGCTGCCGAGCTTGCCAAGGCTCAGTATTACAAGATCAAGTCGGGCGATACGCTGGGTTCGATTGCCGTGAGGTACCATACGACTGTCAGAAGTCTTTGTGCCCTGAACGGCATTACGCCGAAGACGACGTTGCGTATCGGGCGGTCGATCCGTGTGCGGTAGGGCTTTCACATCCATGTCTGACGGGCTGGCGCCCGTGTGGGGACGGAGGGTCGTGACGGCGTGCGTGAAAAGGCCGGATTTACGCACGTCATGAATCATTTTGGACGCGACGTGCGTAGAAAACGATTTAGTGCGCACGAGAATCTAGATAGCATGGAAATAACCACCTAAAAAACCATGTAGCGGAGAAGCCCCGGGCGGGGTGGAGCCTCTGGAGGCATGGACGCCCATGTCCTTGTGAAGGCCGCTGAAAAAGTCCTCTTGATAGCATAGGAAGCACACTCAAATAATTCGTAAACTATTTGGTCGTTTACGGATTATTTCGTATCTTTAATGTATTGAAAAACAAATTGTTATGCTCCCAATACAAGGTACTATACGCTTCTCTGAATACTCGTCTCTGTATGACCTCATTGTCCCAAAAGACAACAAACTACGTCTGATCAATGACCTTGTTGATTTTTCTTTCATCTATGATGAATTAAACGGGAAGTATTGTCAGGATAATGGCCGTATGGCTGAAGACCCGGTGAGGATGTTCAAGTACCTCATGATTAAAAGCATCTCCGGTCTATCCGATGTTGATCTCGTTGACAAATGCATGTACGACATGTCCTACAAATACTTCTTGGGACTCGCCCCGGAAGACAAGGTCATTGAATCCAGCACATTGAGCAAATTTCGCAGAATGCGACTCAAGGATATGGAACTTCTGGATATGCTCATCAACAAATCAATAGACATCAAAGGAGAAAGGGATAGAAATCAGCAAGAGGATAATCGTTGACTCCACGCACACGTCATCCCGTTCAAATCCGGTTCTTCCTTCCGGGGCATTGCAGAAGCAGGCGAAGATACTCCGCAAGTCAGTATATGAAGCCGATGCTAACATGAAAGACAGGATGCCTCAAAAATATGAGGGCGGCGACTTGGAAAAGCAGATGGATTATGTAGCAAGACTGCTTGCATTCTTGAAGGGGCAAAAAGTTGCCGTTCTTCCTGCCGTGTCGGAAAAGATCAACCTTTTGGCGGAGATGAGGGATGACATAAAAGACCATTATACGATATCCGTGGACCCGGACGCCCGTGTAGGGCATAAGGCGGCCGATTCCGAGTTCTTTGGCTACAAGGGACATTTGGCTGTAGTGCCCGAACGCCTGGTGGTGGCCGCCACGATGACTTCCGGAGAGAAAGGAGACGGGCCAGAGTTGCCGACCCTGATCAGCAAAGCGAAAGTCAATATTCCAGATTTGAAAGAGATGGTTGGAGATAGCGCTTATTCCGGACAGAACAATCTGGAAAATGCTTGTAAAGAGGAAGTGGAACTTGTCGCAAAACTCAATCCGATTCTTACTACTTGCCACCAGAGCGAAAGAAACGGTTTTGTTTTTAACAAAGATGCGGGTATGATGGTGTGTCCCGCCGGACATATGGCAATCCGCAAGCGCATGAGAATTCCGAGATCAAAGACAAAGCGAAAGAATTTACAATGCCGTTATATTTTTGACGTGCATAAATGCAGAGTATGTAATCGAGCGGAAGAATGCGGATATAAGGGTGGAGAATCTAGAGAATATTGCATAACGATCTTGACGGAACAACAGGAAGAGTTAAAGCGACGACAAGAGACAAGCGAATTCAAAGAAAAATATCGTGAACGATATATTGTTGAAGCTAAGAACTCTGAGCTAAAACATCCTTACCATCTTGACAGGGCTATCAGTTACGGACTCGAATCATTCACAATGCAGAGCGCCGTAGCTATCTTCACGTCAAATCTTGTGAGAATAAACAGGATATTGTCCGATAAAAGCGAGAAGTAGAGCAGATATCCGCTCTATCTGTAGAAATAACTCTCCGAGAATCGATTATTCAACCGAAATGTGAAAAATGTAGAATCGTGTTCAAATACTCGATTCTCACGGTCTTTCAATTCCAATTTCTTTTTCAGCGGCCTTCACAAGGCCATGGGCGTCCATGCCTCCAGCATCCCCACCTCCGCCAGGCTTATCTTTCATATGGAAATTCAACAAGTGAGAAAACAACTGGTCATTCGTTGCCGGCGTGCGTGGAAAGGCCGGTTTTACGCACGACATGGACCATTTTGGACGCGACGTGCGTGGAAAACGTTTTAGTGCGCACGGGACACACGATAAACAGATTGACAATCGAATGGAGGGGAGGGGAAAATAAAAAAAGAAATCCGGTGCTTTTCACAAAGGACCGGACCCCTATATAAAACGAACTTAACAAATAGACATAAAAACCTTTTATTGTCTAGGTGCAAAGTTAAGTACATAAAACGTTATTACCAAATTTTTCGTTGAAATTTTTTAATAATTCTTTTTTATATTCTTTTGATTGTAAAATCTAAAACGTTTCTGCGGTAGTTTGACACTTTAAAATCCGAAAAAAGTTAAAAATATTTGATAGAGTTCATTCAGAACTCTTTTTTTTGTCAAATTTAATTCTTATATTTGTATTTAGATAGTGTTAGATACTACGATATTTAGATGCAAATATGACTCTCCAATTGAAGAAAAGCGGCAGTTACACCTACTTGTACGCAATCAAATCGTTCAGAAAAGAGGACGGAAGGTGCACCACCAAGGTCGTCGAGAAGTTCGGTACCGTCGAGGAGCTTCGCGAGAAGCTTGGAGGTGAGGATCCCATTGAGTGGGCACGCGCCAGAGTCGCGGAGATGACGGCCGCCGAAAAGGAAGAGAGCCAGAAGGTCGTCGTAGAGTATGACCCGCAGACATACATACAGAAAGGAGAACAGCGCAGCTACAACGGTGGCTACCTGTTCCTGCAGAAGATATACTATGAGCTTGGGCTGGACTATATCTGCAAGAAGATAGCGAAGAAGCACAAGCTGCTCAAGTATGACCTGAACGGCATCCTTTCCATGCTTGTGTATACCAGGATACTGTATCCAGGATCAAAGCGGTCCTCTCTTGAAGATGCCGGGAAGTTCTTCGAGCAGCCCGAGTGCACTCTGGAGCAGGTGTACAGGGCGCTGTCGCTGCTTGCCGAAGAGTTCAATGAAATCCAGGCGGACGTGTATAAACGTAGTCTGAAACTTGGGAAGCGCAACACGCAGGTGGTGTACTATGACCTGACGAACTACTTCTTCGAGTGCGAGGAGGAAGGCGGCCTGGTACAGTTCGGACACTGCAAGGAGGGCCGTCCGCTGCCTGTCGTGCAGATGGGACTGTTCATGGACCATGACGGCTTTCCGCTGGCGATGTGCATCGAGCCGGGGAACAAGGCGGAGACCAGCACGCTCAAGCCTATGGAGCAGATACTCAAAGGACAAGTTCGGCCTGTCGAAGCTAGTGGTGTGCACCGACGGAGGACTGTCGTCATACGAGAACCGCAAGAACGACAGCGTCGGTGACAGGTCATTCGTTACCGTACAGTCCCTCAAGAAGCTCAAGGGATATCTTCAGGAATGGGCGCTGGACTGCAAGGGGTGGCGCACGGTAAGCTCTGACAAGGAATACGACATCAGCACCTTGGACTCCAAGGAGCATTGCGAGACCCTTTTCTATAAGGAACGTTGGGACCCCACCCAGATGTCCACCGGAGAGACGCTGGAACAGCGCATCATCGTCACGTTCTCATTCAAGTACAAGGCGTACCTCTCTTATGTGCGCGAACGGCAGGTGAGCCGTGCGGTCGCCCTGCTGCAGAAAGGGCAGGGTGTGACCTCCAAGCGCAAGAGTCCTAATGACGCCAAGCGCTTCATCAAGGCCGAGCACTGCACAGCGGACGGCGAGCTCGCGCAGATAGAAAGCTATTCCCTCAATCAGGAGATGATAGACCAGGAGTCCCGCTTCGACGGCTTCTATGCCCTGTGCACTGACCTTTGGGATCCTGCGCCGGACATCATCAGACTGAACGGCGGCCGATGGATCATAGAAAACGGCTTCCGCATAATGAAGACTGACTTTGACGCCAGGCCGGTCTACGTTAGGAGGGACGACCGCATCAAGGCTCACTTCCTCACCTGTTTCCTTGCCCTGCTCATATACAAGTATCTGGAAAAGAAGGTCAACCGGGGAGGCAGGCACTTCACGACGGAGGAGATAGTGGGCACGTTGCGTTCAATGGACTTCCTCAGCATCGCCGGTGAAGGATATGTCCCGGCATATACCAGAACGGACCTCACAAACCACCTGCACGGCAGCGCAGGGTTCAGAACCGACACGCAGATAGTCACAAGACAGAAGATGAGGAGCATCATCGCCCAGACTAAGAAACGCGAGAAAGATGATGACGGAAGCGACAAGCACTAGGGACGGATGGCCGAGGGACTTCGGACGGCGTAGCCGCCCGTGGCTTCGTGAACGGGAGGGATAGCACCGACAGGTGCGTAAACCCGAAGTCCCTCGGCCGCAGACCACGAAAGGGCTTGTCTACTACAAAGTCAGAAAAAATCCAAAGGCCCCAAATCGCCAACTCAGCGGTCTGGAGCCTTGAATTATCCTTGTTTCTACAAAATCAAAGTGTCAAAGACAGGAAGTTAAGTACATAAAACGTTATTACCAAATTTTTCGTTGAAATTTTTTAATAATTCTTTTTTATATTCTTTTGATTGTAAAATCTAAAACGTTTCTGCGCTTACAATTTCTACCGGAAGTTTGACACTTTAAAATCCGAAAATAGTTAAAAATATTTGATAGAGTTCGTTCAGAACTCTTTTTTTTGTCAAATTTATTTTCTATCTTTGTAATGCCTTTGTGATGCTTATTAGGTTTTACAGATATGATTCTAAAGACTCTGTCAATGGGCAAGCAGCCCGTCTACTATGTTCAGAAGAGTTACCGCAACGAAAACGGTAAGCCTTCCACCAAATACGTAGAGCGCCTCGGCACTCTTGAGGACCTGGAGAAGCGCTTCGGGGGAGAAGATCCCATCGGAGAAGCCAAAAAGTACGTTGCCGAGCTCACCGCTCAGGAAAAAGAGAACAGGAAGAAGATAATACTGGAGTGCAATCCCGCCGCACTCATTGACAAGAACGCCCAGCGCTGTTACAATGGCGGATATCTCTTTCTCCAGAAAGTGTATCACGAACTGGGTCTGGACAAGATATGCAGAAAGATAGAGAAGCGCCACAGGAACAAGTACGACCTGGACGAAATACTTCAGATGCTGCTCTTCACAAGGATACTTTATCCTGGTTCCAAGCTGTCGTCGCTGGAGGATGCAAAGCGCTTTATAGAACAACCGAAAGTCGACATTCATCAAGTATACAGGGCGTTGTCCATCCTCGCGGAGGAAAGCGACGACATCCAGGCGGACGTATACAGGCGCAGTCTGAAACTTGGCAAGCGACGCGACAAGGTCATCTATTACGACTGCACCAACTATTACTTCGAATCGGAAGAGGAAAACGGCCTCCGCCAATACGGCCACTCAAAAGAGAACAGGCCGAACCCTATAGTCCAGATGGGGCTGTTTACCGACATGGACGGCATTCCACTTGCGTTCTGTGTCAATCCCGGGAACACGGCCGAGACCATCACACTCAAACCTTTGGAGGAGAAGCTCAAGGAGAAATTCGGTCTGTCAAAAGTAGTCGTCTGCACTGACGGAGGTCTGTCGTCGTACGACAACAGGAAGCACGACAGTGTCGGAGAACGCTCTTTCATTACCGTCCAGTCGCTCAAAGAAGCTTGAAGGACACCTGCAGGACTGGGCCACACAGACGACAGGATGGAGACTGGTTGACTTCAGCACCAAGAATGGCCCGATGCTGTCAAAGGAGGAATACGACCTGACCAAGTTGAATCCTGACGAATATGCGGACAGGCTCTTCTGTCGGGAACGCTGGATAAATACAAAACTCAGCAAGACGGGTGAAGAACTGGAGCAGAGACTGATCGTGACCTTCTCGTTCAAGTACCGCGACTATCTGCAGCATATACGAGAAAAACAGATAGCGAGAGCCGAACAGAGCATAAAAAACGGCACCCTTAAGCAAACTCGGCAAGGGCCAGAATGACCCCAAGCGCTTCATCAAATGCGAGAAGTGCACCGTTGACGGCGAGGTCGCCCAGTACAGCAGCTACTCCCTAAATCAGGAGATGATAGATCAGGAATCCCGTTTCGATGGCTTCTACGGCATCTGCACCGACCTTTGGGACGACGCTCCGGAAATCATTAAAGTGAATGGCGGACGCTGGATAATCGAGGACTGCTTCAGACTTACCAAAACCGAATTCGAGGCTCGTCCCGTCTTCCTCCAACGCGACGACCGCATTACCGCACACTTCCTCACCTGCTTCCTTGCGCTCATCATATACAAGTACCTTGCGAAGAAGGTCAACCGTGCCGGAGAGAAGTTCAGCCCCGACCAGATAATCGGAACCCTACAGGACATGAACTTTCTTAAAGTAACGGGAGAAGGATACATCCCGACCTACACAAGGACCGACCTCACTAATCACCTGCATGGTTCAGCCGGCTTTAGAACCGACACCCAGATAGTCACAAAGAAGGCCATGAAGAGCATCCTAGCCTCCATCAAGACTTCAAAGGATGAAAAGGACAATGACGAGGTGTAGCCCGACAGGCGGTCAGCCACGGCGGACGTGGCCAGCCCACGGCCTCGGGAAGTGGGAGGTGCCTGCCGGATACAAGTTCTCGCGATAGCGAGGACGCAGGAGACGGTAGGAGGGCCGAACGAAGCAGCGCGGAGTGAGTTCCGCCGTGACTGACTGACTGACTGCCGGCCGGCGTGAAATCACCATCAATGCATTACATACTTGCATAATTGCAAAAGCCCCAGAATCGCCATTACAGCGCTCTGGGGCCTTTATATCTTAAAATCAAAGTGTCAAAGATGGGAAGTTAAGTACATAAAACGTTATTACCAAATTTTTCGTTGAAATTTTTTAATAATTCGTTTTTATATTCTTTTGATTGTGAAATCTAAAACGTTTCTGCGCTTACAATTTCTACTGTCGTGGAGTAAAAATAATAATCTTTTTCATTGAGCATCACCGACATAGGACGTGGCAAACTCACCGAAATTCAGGGAAATCTTCAACTTGCCGGCAGTGATTTTACCTGTGAGCGATGTTACGTTATATTTTGCATAAGGCATTCCCATGGCCAGCGGAACGATGTCATTGCCTGAAAGGATGATCTCATTTTCGCGAATTTCACACTTGACTCCGGGAACAGTGACATCCAGAGAAACAGGCATCTGAGGAACGAACTTGACCTTGTTGAAGATGATGGTCGCCGTCCCGTCATCCTGGAGACTGACGTTGACATTGACATTTTCGGAAACATTGTCCTTGCCGTCGGCTACTACCGTCATGGTGCCGGAGTAAACGGTTTCGGTCGGAGTTTCGATGATTTTCACCGGTTCATTCTTGGAACAAGCGGCAGCAACTGTTAAAACGGCCGCAATCAAAAAAGCATTTAACAATTTCATAATGACTATATAATTAATTTATTTACAATTACTTAAAAATCCAGAGCAATGCCGGCATTGAAGCGCCTCGGCTTGCCGGTCTGGAAAAACGAATTGCCTACAGACTTGAAATAGAACACGCTGTAGGAGGTATCGGCGAGGTTTTCCCCGCGAACGAAAAACTGGACTTTGCGGAAAAACAGCCTTGCGTCGAGACCTAAAAGAGAATACGGCGGCTGGACCAGGGTTCCGCTTTCGTTCCAGGAGACGGAGCCGTTCCAGAGAATGTCGGCAGACAACATCAGGGAGTTCAGGACCTTGGAATTGAAACCGAACCTGTACCCTGCCCTGGCATATAGTGACGAAGACGGAGAATAGGGAATCCTGTTTCCGGAATAGTCTTCATGACCATCGTCATACGAGACGAAACGGGCATCCATGAAAGAGGCGGAGAGATTCATATTCAAGCCCTTCCATCTCCAGGAGAGCTCGGATTCCACGCCACGGCTCCTGGACTTGGCAGCATTGGCCATCATGCGTCCGGTCCCCTTCCCATGCGGAAACACGGTAATCTGCTGATTCCGGCAGCTGATATGGTATGCTGTCGCGGATGCGGTCAGAAAATGTCCGGCGGCATTGATTCCGAAACGCACTCCGGCCTCGTAATCCGTGCAGGACTCCGGCCTGTAGCTGGTGGAAGATGCCGGAATCTCCTCAGCAGCATCTAGATACACGCCAAGTTCAGACATCATTCCGTTCATCATGCGGTTCTGCAGGATGTCCGAAAAAATCTGTGTATTGAAACCTCCGGATTTGTAACCGCGCGAAACGGAGCCCGTCAGTTTCAGGTCAATGCCGCGATGCCGCATGGCTTCAGAGGCGGCATCGAACAGGACGGACGCTTTCGGAAGAATCTGGAAAAACGACATGTGCTCATTTCCACGGTAGCTGGTCGGGAAATCCTTGTACGAAGGCATTGGCGAAAGCTTGAAATGGATGTCAGAACTGGAGTCGTATGACATTTGGTCGCCTTCATAATCTACACGTAGCCCGGCGGTAAAGAGCCATCTGGACAGACGGAAATATGACTCATGATAAGCGGCCATGTTGTAGCTCCAGAGAACGAAATCGTTGGAAATCAAGAAATTGTCCTCATCGATCATGAGTTTGCCGAACTCCTGCGGAATGTAGGCATTGGCATTGTCCAGAATGAGGGAACTGATGCCGTCGCGGAGAAATGTCACGGGCGCGCCCATGCCGTTGCGGCGGACGAATGCGAAAACGCCGCTTTGATGGTTCCACCAGGCCGGATGTATCTGCGGGCGCAGTACAACTTCCTGTGTTACAGATGCTTGCCGCTGCGTTTGGTTCAATGTAAACATCGACGCGGACGTGAAATCCTGGTCCAGATCCATGGAATCGAACAGCAGCTGCAGGCTGGTTACCGAACTCAGCTTCCATTTGTCCAAGTCGACATTGACGCGCAGACCGTCCATCACGAAAAGACGCTTGTATGCACTTCTGTCATTGTAATTTACAGGATAGAGCCAGCCTCCGGCCAATGCTTCCCCGCCTTGTGCCGCATCCGTGGCATCAGCCTTCCAGAGCCGGTAAGGATAGCCGCCCTGATCCGTATAAGACGCGTGTAAAGTATTATCAATGAAAGTGCTGCTACGTTTCTTCACATATCGGAGACGCACGGATACGGCATCGGAAACATCACATTTGCTGCCTGAATATTCATTGGTATAAAACCCGTCAGAGTGGCCGTACATCACGGTCGCGCCGACATTGTTCTTATACATGGAAGCATTGACCCTCAACGAATTGGCACTTCCGTATTCGACATTGGCCCTTAATCCATGCCAGACTGTCGGGGACAATGTTTCCACAGCCATGACCCCGAGCATGGCATTGCGTCCGTAGAGCGTCCCCTGTGGACCGCGGAGCATGTCGATCCGCCGGATGTCCATGAATGAAAAATCATAACAGTTCTTGTCCAGGACAGGCACATCATCTATATACAGGCCGATTACCGGGTTTTCCATACGCGAGCCGATGCCGCGCACATAAATGGTAGACGTCATCGATGAGCCGTAATCAGGCATCGTGAGCCCGGGGACAATGCCTGCCAAATCCTTGGGAGAGGCAAGTCCCGCCGCCTCTATCTCCTTCATTGCCAAGGAGGTAACCGGGACGGCAATCTCGTTTTTCGTCAATGTTTGTTTCAATGACGAGGATATGACCGCGCCCGTCAATGTATCTTTCACGGCAGGTGTCGCCGACAACAGCACCACCGCCACAACAAAATTAATCATAGCGGCGGCAAAAGTACTAGATACAATGATTTCCGTCATTGCACTATTCGCACATCCGAAAGGACGATTTATACCATTTTTTCGCGGAAAGCGGAAGGAGAGATGCCGGTCATCTTGCGGAAAAACCGGGAGAAATATGATGCTTCGGAGAAACAGAGACGTTCAGCAATTTCCGACATTGGCATTGACTTGTCGCAGAGAAGCTCGCGGGCAAGAGCCAGACGGGCATTGTCAATCCACTCTCCGGCGCTTTTTCCGGTTTCGGCCTTGACGGTGCGGTTGAGATGGCTTGGAGTGACGCACAGAAGCGAGGCGTAACCGGCGACATTGGTGAAGGGCAGCGAGACGTCGAAGACTTTTTCGAGGTAAGACGAACATAGCCTGGAAGCAGCGGACCCGCCCGGAGCCGGAAGGAGCTCGTCGAACTGGCTGAGTATCACCTCCATCAGGCTTCTGACGATGGCAACCTGTCCAGCATGACGCATGAGACGGATCATGAGTTCATCGTAGAAAAGTTTGTCCTCTACGGGGATGGAAAGAACCGACGGTTCCTTCATGCGGAGCACGGAATGTCCGGCATTGCGAAGCAACCCGGTAGAGAACGCGCCCATGTAGCCTATCGTGTCCTTGAAATACTTTACGGAATAGTGAATGGACGGAGGTATCAGGGCGAAATCGCTGGCTTTCAACAGGTAAGGGCGTCTGTCAATATCTATGAGCACCTCACCTGAAAGGAGATATACATACGACCAATCGTCTCGGGCAATCGAGTGCATCGGATGTGCAGTCACTTGCCCGGCAGCATTGAGAGGGCGTATTACGAAAAGGCTCATTCGTTACGGTATTGGCTCGGGGTCTTGCCGGTGTGTGATTTGAAGAATTTATAGAACACCGACTGGTTCGGAAAATTCAGCTTGCATACTATTTCCTTGATGGACAAGTCGGAGTATTTGAGCATGTTCTTGGCTTCGAGTATCACGAATGCGTCAATCCAATCAGGGGCTGAACGGCCGCTTACGGATTTCACGAGTTTGGAAAGATATTTAGGCGTGAGACAGAGCTTGTCCGCATAGAAAGCCATGTTGCGCTCCGAGGTGTGATAGTCGGTTACAAGACGGAGGAACTGGTCATAGACATTCTTCGCCTTGGCAGAAGGTGCATGTGGCTGATGTTCTGCTGCGGAAAGACGCCCGGTCCAAATAGAGCCGAGGAAATATGAAATTGAAGACACAAGTGCTCCGATGGCCTCTTTTTTATTCTGGATATCCACAGTAAGAAGTTCGGATGCCAGATCCAGGTATTTCTTGCAGATATTCCGCTCGTGGTCATCCAGGGAAATGCACGGGTTATCCATCAGGGCGACGCTCTCATTGAAAAGACGGTTGAAGTCGAAGCGGACGCTGGACATGAAGTTCTTGGACATGGCCACGACGATGAAATGCATGTTGTCATAGTCGTCACGGTCGATGCCGGATACCCTGATTATATTTCCGGGGACATTGAGCACCAATGAGTTCTCTGCAATCTGGAAGGAGTCCAGGTTCACGTCAAGCTTGATCCTGCCTTTCAGACAGAATATGATGATATAACCGTCGAAGCGGAAAGGATATTGGAATACTTTCAATTCCTTGTCATATCTGAGTTCCGCTATGAGGAGGTCGTCGCCGAGGCCCTTGCCAGGCATATCCGGAAAAAGGTCCTTGAATTTTCGGATACTTATATTATGCAGTACGTCTTTCTGTTCCATAGCCTGCAAATATACTGAAAAATTGCCAAAAATCGTTTTTTTCGACCAAATTATCACTTGTTAGGCCAATATTATCTTAAAAATGGACAATATGGCAACTTTTTTGTATATTTGTCGGCTGCCGATATAGGCGAGAAAATAAAAAGATATAATATATATGAGTAGAGTAAAGACATTGATATGTACCGCCGCGGTGATGATGCTGCCGCTGTACATGAGCGGTCAGGAGACTCTGACATTGGACCAATGCAGGGAAATGGCCATCAAGAACAACAAGGCTCTGGACCAGGCCCGCACGAAAGTCGAAATGGCAGGGTATGACAGAAAAATCGCCAGAGCCAACTACTATCCGAACATCAGTGCCACGGGCGCGTACATGTACAACCAGAAGAGTATCGCGCTTATCAATGACGAATTGTCAGGCAAACTGACAGGCACCGGCACGGCGCTCCACCAGCAGTTCACCACCAAGATGACTGAAATACTGGAGGGGCTGGCACAGCTCCCGGGCGGCCCTGAACTTATTCAAGACCCTAAAGTGCAGGCTCTTATAGGAGCATTGAGCAAGGGAGACATCAGCAATGCGATTACCGCTCTCGGCACGGAGCTGGACGATTTGCTGCACCCTGATACACATAATATGTTTTTGGGTGCCGTTTCACTCCAGCAGCCGGTATTCATGGGCGGCAAGATCGTGAATGCCAACAGGATGGCCAAACTCGCCGAGGAATTGTCACGTTCACAATACGACCAGGAATATCAGGACCTCCTGATTACAGTAGATCAGGCATATTGGCAGGTGGTTTCCATTTCCAACAAGAAGAAATTGGCAGAGAATTTCGCCGACCTGCTGGAGAAGATGGAGCACGATGTGAACATCTCCGTAAAGGAAGGTGTCGCTACCGAATCAGATGCACTTGCCATCAAGGTTAAGGCAAATGAGGCCAACATGATGAAAACCAAGGCCACCAACGGATTGGTACTTGCCAAAATGCTTCTCTGTAAAGAGGTAGGCATTGACCTGGGCACCGACATCATTCTCGCGGACGAAAGTCTTGATGCCGTTCCTGTTCCGCAGATGAGCCCGGAGAAAGACCTGGAAAGCATCTATCAGGACCGTCCTGAAACCAGAAGTCTGGATCTCGCGGCGGCGATTTATGACAAGAAGATGAAAATCGCCCGCGCGGACATGATGCCTAAAATAGCATTGACGGCGAACTACATGCTGACAAATCCGAACCTCTACAACGGATTCGAGAAGAAATTCGGAGGCATGTTCAACGTAGGCGTAGCTATCAATATTCCTATTTTCCATGGATTCGAGGCATTGCAGAAGACCCGCAAGGCTAAGGCCGAGGCTACCCTTTACGTCAGCAAACTGGACGAAGCCAAGGAGCTTATCAACTTGCAGGTGACGCAGTTACGCAAACAGCTCGACGAGGCATTGGAGAAAGTGGAGATGGCAGAGAACAATCTGAAGAGCGCAGAGGAGAACCTCCGCAAGGCATCAGTAGGTTTCGAGGCCGGCGTGGTTACCACCAACACGGCCCTTGCAGCACATACTGCATGGCTCCAGGCTCATTCAGAGTTTATCGATGCAGGTATCGAGCTCCAGATAACGAATGCAAACCTCCAGAAAGCTGAAGGAAATTATAAATCAGACATTGACTAAGAAAAATATAGAAATCATGGTACAGAATAAGAAATCTTACAATCTTGTAATAGGCGTCGTAGCCCTTTTGGCTATCATACTGCTGATTGCAGTCATCGGATATTTCGTTTCAAAACCTAAACCGCTGGTTATCCAGGGTGAGGCAGAGGCCACAGAATACAGAGTTTCAGGCAAGGTACCTGGACGTATAGAGACACTTTTCGTAAAAGAGGGTGACAAAGTGCAGAAAGGTGACACCGTGGTATTTATCGATTGCCCTGAGGTCCGCGCCAAACTGGAGCAGGTTACAGCGCTGAAGAACGCCGCTTCCGCACAGAAGACAAAGGCATTGAACGGCGCACGCAAGGAGCAGATCGAAGGCGCTTACGAGCTCTGGCAGAAGGCCATCGTGGGCGAGACTGTCATGAAAAAGTCTTACGACAGGATGAAGAGCCTCTACGACCAGAAGGTCGTTTCCGCACAGAAGTTCGATGAGGTCGAGGCTCAGTACAATGCTGCCGTAGCTACCACCAGGGCAGCCAAGAGCCAGTATGATATGGCAGTGAACGGCGCACGCGCAGAGGACAAGGCTGCCGCAGCAGCTCTCGTAGACCAGGCTAATGGCGCCCTCATGGAGGTCAATGCCGCACTTGACGAGCTTTATCTGACATCTCCTGCAGGCGGTATCATTTCAGCTACCTTCCCTAAAGTAGGCGAACTCGTCGGTCAGGGCTCCCCTATCATGACCGTCACCGATCTCGACGACATGTGGTTCACATTCAATGTCCGCGAAGACTATCTCCATGGGCTCCAGCAGGGTGACAAGGTAACGGTGACCATTCCTGCGCTTGACGACAAGGAGTGCACAGCCACAGTCAATTACATCGCTGTACGCGAGTCTTATGCGACATGGAAGGCTACCAAGGAAACCGGCATGTACGATGCCAAGACATTCGAAGTAAGGGCAGTTCCTGACACCAAGGTCGAGGGTCTCCGTCCTGGAATGTCCGCAATCGTAAAGGATGCGAAACTTCTTAAGAAATAGCATATTATGAATTTCTGGCAAAATATAGGGGCGGTTGTCCGCCGTGAACTGAGGATAATGAGGAACAGACCGATTTATCTTCTCGGCTCCGTCGTGACAGTCGCGTTCTGCGCCATATTCTTCCTTACATTCCTGAAACAGGGCCTGCCGCACGATCTTCCTATCGGAATAGTGGATCTGGACAACTCATCATTGTCCCGAAACTTCGCCCGCCAATTGGACGCGACGCAGCTGGGCAAGGTCCTGAAATACGACTCTTTCGCCGAGGCGCGTGAGGATATGCAGAGCGGCAAGATTACCGCGGTCTGCGTCATTCCGGCAGGCATGTATGCCGATGTCCAGGCCAGCCGCCGTCCTACATTCACGTATTACCTGAACGGACTGTACTTCGTCGGAGGCGCATTGTCATACAAGAACATATTGACAATGATCAATCTCGCCGACGGCGCAGTCCAGCGCGAGGTATTGAGGGCGAAGGGTGTCAATGAGGATGCGATAATGGGAAGGATACGGCCTGTCAATGTGGATGTCCACCAGATAGGAAACCAATACACGAACTACGGCTATTATCTGACGAACATCTTCCTCCCGGGAGTTCTGGCATTGACAGTCGTAATCATATTGATTTACTCCCTCGGCGCCGAGCTTAAGTATGGCACATCGCGCCACTTGCTGAGTACTGCCGGCGGCTCAATGTACAATGCTCTTTTCGGCAAACTGGTGGTTTACACCACATTATTCTCGGTCATCGGACTCATCCTTATACTGCTGATGTATGACTGGATGCATTTCCCGATAAATGGCTCGATCTGGAACATGTTCCTGGCTATCGTACTGCTGGTACTTGCAAGCGAGAGCGTGGCCATCTTCATCATAGGCCTGCTTCCGATTCCGCGTCTGGCGCTGAGTATCGGTGCATTGTACAGCGTGCTGGCATTCTCAATGTCCGGTTTCACGCTTCCTGTAGAAACAATGCCGCCGTATATCCAGGGCCTGGCCGAGGCATTCCCTCTGAGGCATTATTTCCTGTTCTATTCACGTGAAGTGATTTTCGGAACCGGGTTTGCCGGATGGTGGCAGGAGGTAATCCATCTGCTTATATTCCTGCTTCTTCCTAGTCTCGTAATTTACAGACTTAAAGGGGCTTATGTACGTCAGAATTTCCCTAAAAAGTAAACGGCATCATGAAGAAAGATAGTTACATAAAGCAATGGCTGGAGGACTTCTGGGGAATTTTCACCCATGAGCTGAAGTTGATTTTCTCCGATTCCGGAGTGATGGTGATATTCTTCCTGGCCGGTCTCGCCTACCCGGTTTTGTACAATTTCATGTATCTGAACGGTGTGTTGAGCGAGACGCCTATCGCCGTGGTGGACAATGCCGACTGCTCCGCAAGCCGCAGGTTCGCGCGCGAGGTAGATGCCACGAGAGAATGCGCCGTCAGATATCATTGTGTCAATGTCAATGAGGCGCAGGACCTCATGAAAGAGGGCAAGATCAGGGGCTACTTGTATTTCCCGGCAGATTATGGCGAGAAGCTTGCCCGCTTGGAGACGGCGACATTGTCGGCTTACGCGGACATGAGCAGCTTCCTTTATTACAAGAACATCCTCATGGCGGCCAATCTGGTGATGCTCAATGAAGTAGGCAGCATTCAGATGGAGCGCTATGCTGCAGCTGGATTTTCCGGAGAACAAGCAGAAGCATTGATACAGGCCATTCCGTACGAGGAAAACAATCCGTATAACAGGGCATTTTCATATTCATTGTTCCTGCTGTCGGCAATTCTGCTGGTCATCGTGCAGCAGACATTGTTCTACGGAATGTCGATGCTGGTGGGTACGGCGCGTGAGGAGAATCGCAGCTTTGCATCATTGCCTGACAAGCTGGAGGGCCACGGCGTAGGTCGTGTGGTACTCGGGCGCGGCGCCGCTTACTGGCTGATTTACATAGGAATATCCATCTACATAGCATGTATAATCCCGGCATTGTTCGGCATCCCGCAGAGGGGCGAGTTCTGGGAAATCCTGTTGCTCCTGCTGTTCTTCGTCACGGATTGCGTAATGTTCTCGATGGCGTGGAGTTCGCTCATCACCAGAAGGGAGTCAGTATTCCTGCTATTCCTCGTAATGTCACCTGTATGCCTCTTCCTTACCGGCTTTTCATGGCCGACCGAGGCATTCCCTGAGTTCTGGAAGTGGTTCTCGTACATTTTCCCTACGACGTTCGGCTGCCAGGCATTCATTAACTTGAATACCGCCGGTGGCGATCTCGGAACAGCTCATGACCAGATGGTGGCATTGACCATCCAGACGATTGTTTATTTCGCTCTGGCAGGTATCGCAGTTTATGCAGAGAACTGGTATCTCCATCACAAGGAGATGCTTGAGGAGAAGAAGCGTGAGCTTGCTGCCCGTGCAGGTGTTGATCTGGATGAGGATCGCCGCATCATCGCCGGTGACGGGAACGATTAGTGATATAGTTGACTCTTCCCTGTCGGCGGGACACGGTCACGTTTGGTTTTCGAGGAAGTTGATTTTCAATGAGTTATAAAACCGAGCGTGGAAACGCAGGCTTTTTTTGGCCACGTTTCCACGCTCGGTTGTCTTTCCGTGCGTACTAAAACGTTTTCCACGCACGTCGAGCCGCAAAAATGCGATGACGTGCGTAAATCTGGCCTTTTCACGCACGCGAAAACTAAATGAGGTGCGTCCGGGCCAAGTCACTGAGATACGTGGCGATGCCAGAAACGGGAAGTGATGTCCTGCAGGGTGAAACGGCATTGACCCATGTCGTCATGGTGACTCACGCGGTAGAGATGCTGGTTCGTCGTCGTGGCGTTCAGCGGGCCGCAGTCGGGGCGATATGGACCGACCTTGACATAATCGAAGAGGGCGTAGATGTCATCCTCGACGTTTTCCCTGCCGGAATATATGGCCAGGGACACGGCCGGATAAGCGGTGCGGATGTAGGAAGCGACGGACATCAGCGCCTCCCTGTCGTTCCCCTCGCCGAGAAACAGAAAACAGTTCACGCCGAAATTGTCAGCCAGAAGCTTGTCAATGACGGCGGGCGTCAGTTCCACGCCTACATCCTTGCGGAGAAACGGGGAGTGGCAGCCCTCACAGAGACCTGTACAATTCGAAATATCAACAGCCAGCGTCACCATGTCGGGAATCTCCTCCATGACGACGCTGGTCATTTTCGGTACATATTTTATCATTGGCGATATACCTATTTCTCTGCGTAGAACCTGTGCTCTGCCTCCTCCTGACGCATCTCGCTGAAAGAAGACACACGCTTCAGGTAGCCGATGACACGGGTCAGGTAATCCAGGTTGTGGCTTCCGCACTTAGGACATACGGTCAATGTATCCTTGCTGATGTAGCCGCAGTCGTTGCAGACAGTATTGCGGCAGTTGAATGTGAAATAATTCGTGCCGTAATGCGCAGCAACATTGAGCAGCTGCCTGTACTGGTCCTTGCTCAGATGCTCGGCAATGTTCATGTGCAGCGCAGAACCGCCATCCAGATACTTCACATAATCCTCTCCGTGGAGTTTGAACTTGTCGATCATTGACAATGACTCATCCTCCGGATTGTAGAAGTAGGAACTGTACATATTGTGCTTCGACGACACGAAGAATCCGTCCTTCTTGTCCCACTTGTAGTTCTTTCCGGAAAGATTCTCACCCGGCACGAACTCGGTATTGAACATCGTGTCGCGCGTCTTGTCCTTTCTGTTGGAGATGTTTATGGTCTCCAGAATCGTGTTCACGAACTCGCGGTACTCCTCGTTCGGCGAAATCTCCAGGCCCAGGAACTCGGCAGCGTCGGTCAGGCCGTTCACGCCGATGGTAAGGTACTGCTTGCGCATGTCGATGAAGCCGGCCTTGTAGACGTCCAGCATGTCCGCCTTGAGGAAATCCAGGATAATCTCATTGAAAGCGGTCTGGTACTTGTGCACCCTGCCCGTCATCTCGCTGATTTCAGCGTCAATGAATCCGTACAATGCCTTCCTGTCATATTTCATTTCCTTGGCAAGCGGCTGTCCCTCAGGAATGTCTACGCCTTGCGTCTCCTTGAAGAATTTTCTTGCGGCAATCTGTATAAGCCTGTTCAGATTAATGGTCATCACGGACTTGGAACCGGTGGCCACAGATGCCGTGCCCATGGAATACTGATGGGTGGTATGGTTATGCTCCTCATCTGAATTATCCATGTCTTTCAATGAGTTACGCAGACGGCAGCAGCTTGAGAGGCTGTCCGGGCTGTTCGAAATGTAGCAGAAGAAGCTATGGCCTTTCGACCACATCTCCGCCGTAAAGTCAGCATAATCCTTGTCCGCATAATCATCCCCGCCGTCGGTCAGGAGCGCCATTGTCTCGACCGGGAAGGTCAGGATATAATGGTTCCTTTCCTCATTGAACCAGTTCATGAAATGCTTCTGCAGCCAGGACAATGTCTCCCATTTCGGCGCAGTGCCGTCAGGGAAGCGGAAATCGCCGAACACGCCCTCGAAATAAGGCTTGTCGAAATAGCCGATGTTCCAGAAAACCGTCTGATAGCCGCGGTTTCCCGCCGGCATGTTCATCGAGTGCACGACCTGCTGGAAGTAATTGTCAATGACCTTCTCCAGCGTGCGCTGCTTGGTATTGTTCTCGACCACCTCCCCGAGCCTGTCCGTATAGTTCTCGCCATAGTCCTTGCGGATGAAATAGTCGAGGTACATCAGGAATTCCGGTGTAGCTACCGCTCCCATGAACTGTGATGAGATGGAATAGACAAGGTTGATAAACTCTCCGCAGAAGGACTTGAGGTCAGTCGGTGCAATGGACACGCCGCCCAATTCCCTCAGGCCGCTCTCCAGGAACGGATACATCGTGATGGCTACGCAATATGGATATCCCGGAGTGCCGCTCTCGTCATGCTTGTAGAGGACATGGCTTTCCAGGTCATCAATGTACTGCTCAGCAAGACGCTTGCCGTACATTGCCTTGATCTTGTCCTTCATGATATAGCGGTTCTGCTTGATATTGTTCTCCTTATACAGTTCCTGACCGAGAGTCACGATGTTCTTGCGTGTGACATTGGCATTGGAATCGAACTTGGAGCCTGTCGCGGCATTGGAAGCCTTGATATAGTCGCGGATGAAGTCGCGCTTCTTGCGGAGGTCGATGCCCGCGTCGAATTTCTCGATGTACGCGAGGGCGACCTTCTTGTTTATGGACATCAATGACTCCTCGACCTGGCGGCGAATTTCCTTGCTGGCGATCTTGTCATATATATAAAGATTGTCCACAATCGAAATTACCACAGCTTCAGGGCATTCCTGTCCGGCAGTCTTATATGCTTCGTGAATACCTCTTATCAGCTTTTCCCTGTCATACTCCTCGTACGAACCGTTAGTCTTGTAAACGTCCATAGTCATTTAGAATTATTAAAAATAAAGTCCAATCCGGGATTACCGAATCGGACTTGCAAAATTATAAAATCCCTCTCCCTTATCAAAGGGTTTTCTAGGGAAAAGTTATCAACATGTGAACACCGCGCCAGGACGCGGCCACATCACGATGCCTGCATCGCGTACCTCATAATGAAGAGCGCGGCGAGAATCCACATTGTGATGGAAATCTTCTTGAACTTGCCTGTCAATGCGTTAAGGACTACATAGGTAATCATACCCAGCATGATACCGTCGGAAATGCTGTAGGTCAACGGCATGAGAAGCATTGTCACGAATGCAGGAATTGCGTCGGCATAATCCTCCCAATCGATGCTCTTCACAGGAGCCGCCATCATCACACCTACGATGAACAGGACAGGACCTGTAGCCGCTGCAGGGATAGCAAGGAACAATGGCGAGAAGAAGAGAGCTGCTGCGAAACAAACGGCTATGACGAATGACGTCAGACCTGTACGGCCACCCTCTGAAACACCGGAAGCACTCTCGATATATGTGGTGGTGGTACTGGTTCCGCACATGGCGCCGGCTACAGTAGCCACGGCATCAGCCATGAGCACCTTGTTGATGCCGTCCACATTGCCGTCCTTGTCCACCATTCCGGACTTCACGGACACGCCTACGACAGTTCCGATCGTATCGAACATGTCAATGAAAAGGAACGTGAACACGATGCCGACCATCTGCCAGGAAAATACCTGGGACCAATCGAATTGGCAGAAGATAGCGTCAATGCTGGGAGGGGTGGACATCACGCCGTTGTAATGGGTAACGCCCATAGGAATACCGATGATGGTGGTGGCGATGATACCGATGAGCATGCCGCCGCGGACTTTGAGAATCACCAGCGCAGAAGTGAGCACAAGACCTACAATCGCCAGAATGACGGTTGTGTCGGACAACTTGCCGAGCATCACTAATGTGTCATCATTTCTCACAATGATACCAGCAGATTTAAGACCGATGAAAGCGATATAAAGACCGATACCGGCACCGATGGCACGCTTGAGGTTCATCGGAATCGCATCCACGATAAGCTTACGTACATTGGTGACTGTCAGCAGGATAAAGATGACACCCTCGATAAACACCGCGGTCAGTGCCAGCTGCCATGGAATCTCCATGCCGATGCATACGGAGAAAACGAAGAAGGCATTGAGTCCCATGCCCGGAGCAAGTCCGAAAGGTTTCTTGGCATAGATGGACATCACGAGACAGCCGACAATCGCTGCAAGAGCCGTGGCAGTAAACACGGCTTCCGTAGGCATTCCCTTGGAGGCAAGCTCCGAGAAGATGTTAGGGTTCACGGCCAATATATAGGCCATCGTGAGGAAAGTAGTGAGACCGGCAATGATTTCAGTCTTGATGCTGTGCTTTGCCGGATCCAGACCGAAGGTTTTCTGCAAAAGTAAGTTCATGACTTGTCAATGATTAGAAAACCCACTTTACACCCAGACATGGACGGCACCAGAAGCCTTTTGCTGAACCGAAGTCATAAGAAAGCTCAAGCTCGGTACCGACATTGAGATTGTCCACGCCGAAGTGCTGGCCTACTGCATACCAGAGCTGTGGCTCTGAGACGAACACGACATTGGAAGTTTTTGCTTCTGCCCATTTGCACTCACCCTCTTTGTTTACAGGACATACCGAATGGTTCTGCCACCAGAAATCAGCGAATCCGCTGAATCTCAGACCCTTGACATTGAAAAGATCCTGCATGCCCCAAACTGCGGTGAACTGTATAGGAACCTTGCTGTGAGGTCTGCTGCCGTCACCCCTCTTGTCATACACGATATATTTGCCGAGAACCTTGAGGTTCAATGTATTCTTGAAATCCTTGCTGTGGAAGAACCAGTCAACACCGCCGAGGAATGCATGATTGATTTTGTACGCACTGTACACACCGCCATTGTACTCCACATGGAGGCTGAGAGGGGCGAGCTTGCTGTTTTGCCAGAAATTCAGGCAACGGGCGATCTCGAAGTAAGTTCCTGACGGAGCCTTGTTTCCATCAGCTTTTCTTGCTTTGTAGTCGTAGTCGATGAAGAAGAAAGTGTTACCCCATTTGTCCCCATAGAAGCCCTCAAGGGTAGTGGTAACTTGTTTACGGTCACGACCGAAGTCGTAAAAGATTTGGAGGTTGGTCTGCGCTTTCGCCATCTGCGAGAACGCCATCAATGCTACAACTGCAGCAAAAAAGGTTTTTTTTAACATAAGTTTGTTTGTATGAGTTGATAAGTATATCCGAAAAAGCGCTTGAAAAAATCGCGGGGCGGCCGGAGTCGGTCGTCCCGTGATTCATCTACAGCTTCAACAGGGCAGTAGTCTCGATGTCGGACGGCATTGCAGCCATCCCGTCGCACTCCGCCAACTCTATTATGAAGTTCGCAAAAATCGCCTTCGGCGAGAACTTGCGTATAAGGTTCAATGCTGCCACGGCAGTTCCGCCTGTCGCCAGCAAGTCGTCATGAAGCAGCACGACATCATCCGATGTCAATGCATCCGTATGAATTTCAAGCGTGTCGGGACCATACTCCTTCATGTATTCTTCAGAGTATGTGTCACATGGCAGCTTGCCGGGCTTGCGTATCGTGACGAAGCCTGCGCCAAGTTTATATGCCAATGCCGCCCCGAGAATGAATCCGCGGGATTCCAGGCCGGCGACCTTGGTAATGCCTTTATCCTTGTAAAGCTCGTATATCGCATCTACGGCCTCCTTGAACGCATCAGCATTCTTGAAAAGCGTAGTCACGTCCCTGAAAAGGATTCCCTCCTTGGGAAAATCCGGAATAGACCGGATGCTGGAAACAAGTAATTCCTTATCCATCAGACTAGAATGTAAATTTCACCATTCCTAGAAGACGATGGTTGGTAACCCAGTGAAGGTCTCCGTCGACAAGTCCGTTGGAAGAGTTCACGTGGCCGTCCACAGCGTATTTTCCATACTGCGCCGATGTGATGTCGTACTCAAGGCCAAATGAAAGTTTGCCGAGATTATATACCACGGTCGGGGTCACACGGATAATCTGGTTCAGGTTATGGAAACCGTTTCCGCTGATATAAACATTCTTGGTGCTGGTATATCCCGGATTCGCAGGGTCCTCATAAAGGGACTTGGATGTTCCGAGATTCTTCATGTGGCCGATCATGCCCTGGACCTGAAGCTTGCGCCCGTATTTTACAGAAAGATATGATGCAGTGCTATGGAGCGGTGCATAATCCCATGAACCGTCGGAATTGACATCCGTCACGCCGTAACCTGAAAGCATGTTGAAATGCTCGCCTGCAGAAGCATACACCACTTTGGCATTGACAGCGAAAGCATTTTTCGAATACTGGGCATAAACGTATGGGCTGACGGTGGTGATACGGTCATCGACCTTGTCGCCGTCAGAATTTCTCCATCTCGGTTTGATGCTGAGCACATCCATGCCCACACGACCGGTAAATCCGTTGTTGCTCTTGAACGTAACGCCGGCATAGAACTCCGGAGTGCAGCCATACTTGATATAATTGTCAGAAGCACCGTTAGGACCTGATGAAAGATACTGCATCTGCCAGATGAAGCCGCCTGTCAATGTGAAATTCTTGGAGAAGTTGTGGTCGAGCATGACCTGAGGAGTACGGCTGAACGGATTGAACGGCGTACCTGTCTCCAAATCAATCACATAAGGCTGGTCAGCAGCGATAGGATGCCATGCCTGGCCGATTTTCAGCGAAGTGCTCTGCTTGCCGTCCTTTCCGAGTCCGTCCCATCCCAATGTAGCATAAGCCTGACGCAGACGGAGTACGGCGACATTGTCGTTCATGCAATAGAAGTCGGTCTCAATCTTAGCGCCGACCTTGGTCTTGCCAAACTGGTAATCCTTTACATCCAGACCTACACGTGAAGTAATCGCGAGGAAACGGAATGTAGGATTCGCGTTCATATCCTCCCCTTTCGCGTTAAGCGCCTCATCCTTAGGGATATAGTAGAACAAATCCTTGGTACCGGACTTGCTCTCGCGTGAGTCGAAAGCGAAGTAGTTGCGGATAAAACCGTAAAACTTGAAATGCGAAGGCTTCTCTATTTTAGCTGAAGCATCAGCAGGCTCAGAAGCAAAAGCCTTGGCAGCCGGAGCGAAAAGCGCAACGACTGCCAGTGCCAAAAATCTATTTTTCATTAGAATCCGATGAAAATCAATACTGCATAACCAAGTACGAGGCCGACGACACCGATGATTGCACCGACCTTCGTCATATCCTTGACCTGGATAAGACCGGTAGAATGCGCAATGGCATTCGGAGGTGTACTGATAGGGAAAAGCATTGCCACAGAGGTAGAAAGTGCAACTCCCACGAGGAGGGCCTTCACGCCGCCGATAGGTCCGAGCATGTCACCCATACCTACACCTACCGCACTGAGGATAGGAACGAGGAGGCTGGCTGCAGCGGAGTGCGAAATGAAGTTGGACATCGCATATCCGAGGAGACCTGAAAGGATGAGGATTACGAGCGGCTTGAATGATGCGAACGGAATAGACTGGACGAGGTTCTCGGCAAGACCTGTCTTGTTCAATGCAATACCGAGCGCAAAACCGCCGGCAACCATCCAGAGTACGCTCCACTCTACATTCTTGAGGTCTTCTTTCGTGATGACACCGGTCGCGCAGAACACACCGACAGGAATCATTGCCACCACATTGGCATTGATGCCGGTATATCTGTCGAGCACCCAAAGAAGGATGGTCACTGCGAATGTAACCCAAACGATATATGTCTTGGTATCAGGCTTTCTGGTATTCTCTATCTTGAGTTCAATCTTGTCAGATGAGAACGGGAAGAGTTTCAGAAGGAGGAACCATGCGAAAAGAAGCATCACGATAACGTAAGGCACCATGATGAGCATCCACTCGCCGAAACCGATGCTCTGATGCATTGTCTCAGTCAGATAGCCGAGAGCGATAGCGTTAGGAGGGGTTCCGATAGGGGTTCCGATACCACCGAGGTTAGCTGCAACAGGAATTGCCAATGCCAATCCGGCCTGACCTCTCTCACTGGCCGGAAGTGTCTTGAGGACAGGCGCCAGGAAGGTAAGCATCATTGCGGCGGTAGCAGTATTGCTCATGAACATTGAGAATACACCGATGACCATGAGGAAACCGAGAAGCACGAATTTAGGCTTGGTTCCGAACGGCTTCAGCAGGACTCTCGCAAGCTGGACGTCCAGACCGACCTTGGTCGCTGCAATCGCAAGGAGGAATCCTCCGAGGAAGAGCATGATGGTAGGATCTGCAAATGCTGCCAGGAGGGCCTTGTAGCTGACAAATGTGCCCATGTCACCAGGATCCGCGCCCACATTCCTGAGGAATAGCGGACAGCTGTCAGAAATAGTGAACAGCAATACCACGATGACGGTTACGGATGTTGCCCACGTCGGGAGAATCTCGAACATCCACATCAATGCTGCCAGTGCGAAAATCGCTACTGTTCTCTGTTCAATGATTGAAAGGATAGGAGTCCCGTTAGGTGTCACTCCGAAGAATGATCTTGGAACAAACCAGAAAAAAAGAAATACGGCAATGGTAAGAAGAAGCATCACGAGCTTCTTTACCGGAAAAGCCGCAGTTGGTTTAACTGTTTCAGTTGACATTTTATGTTTTCGAATAATATTATTGTCTATTTTTATTCAATAATAAAACGCGAATATAGACAATTTTCAAGAGATATACAAAACGATAACGGGTGCAAATCATAACAAATGCACCCGTTATCAATCGTTATCAATCAATCTAGATAATGCCCTGTGCAAGCATAGCCTCGGCAACCTTCATGAAGCCGGCGATGTTGGCACCCTTGACATAGTTGATATATCCGTCCTCCTGTGTACCGTACTTCACGCAAGAAGCATGGATAGCGTCCATGATGCCATGGAGTTTCTCGTCCACCTCTTTCGCAGTCCAGCTGAGGTGCATTGCATTCTGGGTCATTTCAAGACCTGATGTAGCTACACCACCTGCATTGACAGCCTTTCCTGGAGCGAAGAGAATCCTGGCCTTCTGGAAGGCCTCGATAGCGCCCGGCTGGCAACCCATGTTGGAAACCTCAACGCAGCACCATGTGCCGTTTGCGATGAGTTCCTCAGCATCTTCCTTGGACATTTCGTTCTGGAATGCGCAAGTCATAGCGATGTCGCACTTCACGCTCCAAGCCTTCTTGCCAGGGGTGAATGTCGCATCCGGGAATTTCTCTGCGAATGGAGCGACAACGTCGTTGCAAGATGCACGGAGTTCGAGCATGTAGTCGAGTTTCTCCTTGGTCATTCCGTTAGGGTTGTAGATAACTCCGTCAGGACCTGAGATAGCTACGACCTTAGCGCCGAGTTCAGTAGCCTTTACGCAGGCACCCCATGATACGTTACCGAAACCGGAAACAGCCACGGTCTTGCCCTTGATGTCGAGGTCAGCCTTATGATTATGAAGCATGTGCTGCAAGAAATAAACTGCACCGAAACCGGTAGCTTCAGGACGGATGAGTGAACCGCCGAAAGAAAGGCCCTTTCCGGTAAGCACGCCATTGTGCTCGCGGGTAAGTTTCTTGTACATACCCTCAAGGAAGCCGATTTCACGGCCGCCGACTCCGATGTCGCCTGCAGGAACGTCCATGTCAGGACCGATGTTTCTCCACAATTCAAGCATGAAAGCCTGGCAGAATCTCATGATTTCGCCCTCTGATTTTCCCTTAGGGTTGAAATCTGAACCGCCCTTGCCGCCGCCCATAGGCAATGTCGTAAGAGCATTCTTGAATGTCTGCTCGAATCCGAGGAACTTCAAGATTGAAGGGTTCACTGAAGGATGGAAACGGAGACCTCCCTTGTATGGTCCGATAGCGTTGTTGAACTGTACACGGTATCCGGTGTTTGTCTGAACCTCGCCCTTGTCGTCAACCCAAGTAACACGGAATGTAAACATTCTGTCCGGCTCCACGAGGCGCTCGATGATTCGTGCGTTCTCGAATTCAGGATGCTTGTTATATACATCCTCGATGCATTCAAGTACTTCACGTACAGCCTGGAGATATTCCTTCTCCGTAGGATACTTGGCCTGGAGTTTGGCCATGATTTCTTCGGTTCTCATTGTGTTATTAGTTAATTGGTTTTACTTTAACGTTTTATAGTCAATTGTCATAAAATCTGGCCCTGCGGCCAGTCACTGTATATATTCCTTATAAATATTAAAGAATCATACTTAGTTCTCTGCAAATCTAATAATAAAAACGTTCAAATCATAATAATTTGTAAGAAATTTACAGAGAAAAATAAAAAAGACGATATCTTGAAGATACCGCCCTATAAATCAATGGTTTATTACTGCTTCTGTGACTGAGCCTGAAGTTCCTGCTGGAGAGTTTCCAGAGTTCTTCCGTCAGGAATGTTGAGAGCCTTTCTTGCAGCCGGTGTCAGGTCTACGCTCTGAGTCTCATCAACATACAGCATTGAAGCCTTTTCGAAAACATAGATGTAACCGCCTTCCTTTGCGAGCTTCTCAACTGCTGCGATAGCCCTCTGCTGGATAGGAGCCATGAGCTGCTGCTGTTGCTGCTGGAGTTCCTGCTGGATGGACTGGTCGAAATCCTGGATTCTGGTCTGGATATCCTGGAGTTCCTTCTCCTTGCTTTCGCGGATGGCAGGTGTCCAAGTGGAGCTCTTCTGCTGATACTGCTGATACTTAACCTGGAACTCGTCAGTCATGCTTTTGTATGTATCCTGAGCTTCCTGCTGAGAAGCCGCGATCTGTGCTCTAGCAGAATCTGCCGCAGGCATAAGCATTACGAGCTCATTGAAATTAACATGAGCGAATTTCTGAGCTGAAGCCGACAATGAAAGAAGCGCTGCAGCTGCGATCAAAATAATCTTTTTCATATCAATCAATTTTTATGTTTTCAATATCAATATCCTAGAACTGCTGACCGATAAGGAAGTGGAACTGGCCCTTTCCATTGGTCTTGTCATCAAATCCATAACCCCAGTCGATTCCGAGGAGGCCGATCACAGGGAGGTAAACCCTCACGCCGACACCGGCAGAACGCTTGATTTCGAACGGATTGAAATCCCTGATGTCCGACCAGCAGTTACCGCCCTCGAGGAACAACAATGCAAAGATAGTAGACTGCGGCTGCATTACAATAGGGTAACGGAGTTCGACAGTAAATTTATCATAAACATTGCCGGCATACGAATAACCGTTCGAGCTGTACGAGGTCGCCTGGTATGGTGTCAATGAGTAGTTCTCATAACCACGGAGGGCAATGACTTCGGAACCGTATGAGTTGTAGCCCGACATACCGTCACCTCCGACGAGGAAGCCCTCGAATGGAGAATAGCCCCACTTTCTGTTATAATATCCGAGGTAACCGAACTGCGCCCTGGTCATGAGCACGAGGTCGCCCACGAGTTTCGTGTACAATGATCCCTTGAATGTCCATTTATGATACTCAATCCACTTGTATCTGTCCTGTGACGACCATCTGTCATAGTTGATGTCTCTCCAGTTGCCGACCTTCGTAGGATTTCCGGCGGCGTCAAGTACGCCCTTGTCCTTGCGTCTGAACAATGAATACGGAGGCGTGATCTGCACCGAGAATGAGAGGTCCGAACCCTGACGCGGATAAATCTGCTGGTCGGTAGAAGTTCTGGACAATCCCAATGTGTAGCTGAGATTATGGGAAATACCGTCATCGAATATGAAGTAGTTCGAGAACCAATCCCTCAACTTATATGTCTGCCAGCTGAGCTGGTTATACAATACGAAGTAGTTGTCAGGCCATTTCAGACGGTTTCCGAGTCCTGCAGAGAATCCGTAGACCTCGAACTGCTTGTCATTGTTCAGGATGTTCCACATGAGGTAGGAGTTCGTCTGACGGCTGTAGTAAGCTGAAAGGCTCAATGATGTAGGCTTCTTGCCGAACAGCCATGGCTCCACGAAACTTGCGGAAAGCGATGAATAATATGTACCGCTGGTCTGGAATCTGAACGAAAGGTTCTGTGCATCTCCAAGCGGAACAGGCCTCCATGCGCTCTTGTCGAACATACGTCTGGTGGAGAAGTTGTTGAAGCTTACACCCACGGTGGCAACGAATGTACGTCCTCCCCATCCTCCTGAGAGTTCCAGCTGGCTGGAAGGCTTCTCGGTAACATTGTAGACGATATCGACGGTGCTGTTCAGCTGGTCCGGAATGATGGAATAGCCCTTCGCCGGATCGGTTATCGCCTCAGGGTCGAACTGACCGAGAGATGCGATTTCTCGTATGGACCTCTCGAAGTCGCTCTGACTGAACAGATAACCAGGTCTCGTGAACACCTGACGGCGCACGACGCGCTCGTTGGTAAGGTCGTTGCCGTTGATTATGATATTGTTCAATGTCGCCTGCTTGCCCTCGGCAATTCTCATTTCCACGTCCACGGAATCACCGACCACGTTCAGCTCGACCGGCTGGACATTGAAGAAGAGGTATCCGTTGTCGCGGTAAAGCTTGGAAACGTCAATATCTCCCTGCTTTCCGCCGCCCTGAAGACGTTTCTCCATCGTAACCACGTCATAGACATCACCTTTCTGAATCTGGAGAATGGAGTTCAATGCCTCTGACGTATAGACGGAGTTTCCGGTCCAGGTGATGTTCCTGAAATAGTACTTGTCCCCCTCGTCGAACACGAAATCAATTCCGAGCCTGCCCGGTTTCACGGTGTAGATGGAATCACGGAGAAGTCGAGCATCCCTGTAGCCCGCCTCGTTGAAGGCGCTGATGAGGGATTTCTTGTCATTCTTGTACTCCTTGTCATTGAACTTCTTGCTGCTGAAGAAGTTATAGAACTTTGCAGACTTGGTCTTCTTCATCGACTTGGCGAGCTTATAGTCGCTCACATGGTCATTGCCGATGAAATTGATGGTCTTGATCTTGATTCTCGGGCCGCGGTCCACGTCATAATTCACGCGGATGGCATTGCCGATGATGGTATCTTTCTGGACACGAGGCTCCACCCTGACGTCGAGGAAGCCCTTGTCCTTGTAGTATCTCTTGATGATGTCGACGGAGGTCTTCGCCACGTAGTCGGAATACTCGCCTCCCCGTTTGAAGTTCAGACGCTCCTGAAGATCTTTCTTTTCACCGCTCTTCACTCCGGTAAACGTCCATCTGGTGACTCTCGGACGCTCTTTCACGACCAGTTTCAGGAAGATGGTATCTTTCGATGCCGAAAGCGAATCGGCATAGACGGCCACATCCTGGAAATAGCGCTGCATCCACAGACGGTTCACGATGGACGAGATGTCCTCACCGGGAATCGTAACCTCCATTCCCTTTCTGAGACCTGTCTGCTGCAATATCTTGTCATTGTGGAAGCCCTTGTTTCCCTCAACGGAAATGCCGCCCACAATATATTTGCGGGGATTATTGTAATCTACCTCTATCGAACTGCTTTTCTGCTGCCCGAATGCCACGGTCTGCATAAGGAGGAGCACAGCCAGGCAGAATATCCGATTAAAAATCTTCATTCTTTTCTAAGAAAGTGTTTTATATAAAATATCTCACAAATATACGGCAATTATTTCACTTTTCCATAACGGCGGTCGCGAGATGCAAATTCGGCCAATGCCGCGGTGAAATCTTCCTTGCCGAATTCCGGCCACATCTTCTTGACGAACAGGAGTTCCGAGTATGCTCCCTGCCACAGGAGATAGTTGCTGATACGCTCTTCGCCGGAGGTACGGATTATCAAGTCAGGATCAGGAATCCCGTCGGTGACCAGATATTTGGAAAAGGCCGACATGTCCGTGATTTTGTCAATGTCTTCGCCGGAATGCTCTGCCGCAAACTTCTTCGCAGCCTGGAAAATATCCCACTTGCCGCTGTAGCTCACGAAAAGAATCAGGTCCAATGCAGTATTCTCCCTGGTCCTTTCTTCCAGAGCAGCAATCCCCTGCTGAAGAGCCTCAGGCAGACGCTCAAGATTTCCGAGAACACGGAAACGCACTCCGTTCTTCATGAGCATCTCCACCTCCGATGCAATGGAATCCATCATCAGATGCATGAGGAAGTCGACTTCCTCCTTAGGTCTGCCCCAGTTTTCTTCGGAAAAAGCATAGAGAGACAGGTACTTCACACCTGCCTCGGCAGCAGCTTCCGCCACGACACGCACCGTCTCCACGCCTCTTTTATGGCCGAAGATACGTTCATGCCCCTGTTCACGTGCCCACCTTCCGTTTCCATCCATTATAATGGATACATGGACGGGGATTCTGTTCTCATTTTCCATCTGGTATTCTTGATTTCAGTCGCTGTAATTCCTGATGTCCTCGCCCCAGAACAATTTGCTCATAAGAGCCTTCACGAAGTTCGAATTCCGGAGCCGGATACGTTTTAGCGAAAATTGTGCCATAGAGACATGAAGTTCCACGGACCCGTCGATACGCATTGTCCTGTTGTCCAGGGTGAGGACGGCAGATTCGTCGCGGGATATGATGGAGATGCCGATACGGCTCGTTTCCGGAACCACGAGCGGACGCACATTGAGGTTATGCGGAGCAATCGGCGCAATTATCAGGACCTTGGAGTCCGGGGTACAGATCGGGCCGCCTACGCTCAATGAATACGCGGTGGATCCCGAACTGGTCGCAACCAGCAGTCCGTCAGCCCAATACGCCGGCAAAGCATTGCCGTCGAGGGTAACTTTCACGCCCAACATCGCCGCGCCGTCCCTGTGCACCGCGATTTCGTTCAATGCGAACGGCCAATACTCCCCGTCAGGGCGGAGTTCTCCTCCAGAGGCCGAGACCGAAAGCATGGTCCGGTTTTCCAGCTCGTAACCGCCGTTCAACAGGGCATTTGCGACATCTTGCGGACGGTTCTCCGACAGAAAGCCGAGTCGTCCGAGATTGACACCGAGAATCGGGACTCCTGAATCTGCGACCAGTTGGGATGCCGACAGGAAGGTCCCGTCTCCGCCGACGCTCAGGACAGCATCCGTGCCATCCTGCAGATTATCATTCGAATCAATCTCATACATAACCGCGCCAGCCCCCTCCAGTTTGCTCTTCATTTTAAGGAAACCGGGGTCCGCGGCCAATGCCTTGTTCTTTAAATATACACCGAGAAGCATTTTCAATGCGGGATTTTATCGTGGGATGCCAAAATTAGCACTTTCTTTACAATATTTGCATAATAATAATTATTTTTGTCAAGATTTGAGGAATCAAGCTATGACAAGGCTAAGTGTAAACATCAACAAAATCGCGACGCTCCGCAATGCCAGGGGCGGAAATCTGCCGGACGTGGAAAAAGCGGCCTGCGACTGCGAAAGATTCGGTGCAGAAGGGATTACCGTCCATCCGAGACCGGATGAAAGACATATAAGATATAGTGACGTAAGGGAGATCAAGCCTCTCATCAATGTCGAATTCAACATTGAAGGGAATCCGATACCTAAATTCATTGACCTGGTAAAGGAGGTGGGGCCTGCGCAAGTGACGCTGGTGCCGGACGCCGAAAATGCGATAACCTCGAATGCAGGCTGGAACACATTGGAACACAAGGACTTCCTGACGGACATCTGCCGCGAATTCAAGAACGCCGGCATCAGAACGTCGATTTTCATTGACCCGGATCCGGCCATGGCCGAGGGTGCTGCCGCCTGCGGCGCCGATAGGGTGGAACTTTATACGGAGGCTTATGCGTCGCAGTATGCAGCCGGCAGGGAACGGGCGATCGAGCCTTATCTGCGCACTGCCGAGAGGGCGAGGGATTGCGGTCTGGACATCAATGCGGGCCATGATCTGAACCTCGTGAACCTGGAATATTTCATCAGGACGATTCCTTGGACAGCGGAGGTTTCCATCGGACATGCCATCATCTGCGATGCGCTGTACATGGGACTGGAGAAAACAATTCAGGCATATCTGTCGAAGATTAAAATATTTTAGTAACTTTGCGACATTGTGCCCCTTAAAAAGCACAACGCATAATTAAGGAAAAATAATACAAATTAAAATAAAGATGAAAAACACACCATTGATTATCAGCATCATAGCTCTTGTTGGCGTGATTGCACTCGGAGTAATGTCGCTTACAGGCAAAAAGGCTGACACCGCCGGCGCTGAAGGAACAGAGGCTGCCGCAACAGCAGAGAAAGGCGCTATCGTCTATTTCAACATTGACCGCGTCCTTTCAGAGTACGACATGGCGAACGACCTGAGGTCCGTAGTCGAGTCCAAGGCGCAGGGCATCCAGGAAGAAATGAACAGAAGGGGCAACAGCCTCCAGAAGGACGTAAATGCTTTCCAGGAGAAGATCAACAAGGGTCTCCTTACCCGTTCAACCGCTGAAATCCAGGGCCAGAATCTTGAGAAGAGGAGAAACGATTTCAATGAATTCGCTAATCAGAAGAATCAGGAAATCGCTGAGGAGCAGCAGGTTATGATGAACAATATCGGCGACGCCATCAAGCAGTTCCTCGACAAGTATACAGTCGAGAAGCATTATTCAATGGTAATCGCTACATCCGGTGACATTCTTCCTTCACCTGTAGCTGCCGCCGACAGTTCTCTCGATGTTACTGACGACATCATCACCAGACTGAACGATGAATACGTCAAGAACAAATCGAAGAATTCTTCCAAGTAGAAACCAAATAACTGAAGTGTGAGAATCGCAGTATTATCCTGCTTCTATCCTTTCAGGGGAGGTATTGCCCAGTTCAACGCAGCTTTGTACGCAGAACTGGGCAAAACTGATATTGTCGGGGCGTTCAATTTCAGCCGGCAGTATCCGAATTTCCTTTTCCCGGGAAAAACACAGTATGTAACCCCTGACGATGAGGCAATGCCTGTGGAAAGTACGGCCATACTGGACACGGCAAATCCTTTTTCGTGGATAAAGGCAGCCAAGAAAATCAGGGAATGGAAACCGGATGTCCTCATAATGAGATATTGGATGTCCTATTTCGCGCCTTCGCTCGGATTCGTGGCAAGACATGCCGGCAAAGGGTGCAAAGTCATCGGCATACTGGACAATGTCGTACCTCACGAGCAGCGGTTCTTCGACACTCCTTTCACGAAATATTTCCTGGGAGGATGTGACGGGTTCGTCACGATGTGCGATGCCGTCACGGAGGACCTCCTGAGATTGAAACCGGATGCCAGATACATCATGCGCCAGCATCCGCTTTACTCGCATTTCGGAGAAAAATTGAGCAGAAGTAAGGCGGAAGAGGCTCTCGGGCTGAAACCGGGGATGAAGAACATCCTGTTTTTCGGTCTGATAAGGCAGTACAAGGGCCTGGACATCCTTCTGGAGGCATTTGCAGGGCTTGACGACAGCTACCAGCTGATTATCGCCGGCGAGCCTTACGGGTCATTCGAACCATATCAGAAAATCATTGACTCGATACCGGGCAAGGACCGGATCCATATCTTCCCCAAGTATATAAAGGACTCCGAGGTAAAGGATTATTTTTCCGCAGCTGACGTGACGGTGCTGCCGTACAGGAGCGCGACGCAGAGCGGAATCAGCTCGGTGTCATACCATTTCGAGGTACCGATGATTGTCACCGATGTGGGAGGATTGAAAAGCACTATCGGGGATACGGGCACGGGAATTGTCGCCGAGAAGGCCGAGCCCGACTGTATCAGAAAAGAAATCGAAAGATATTTCGCAGAGCCGGCCACAAGGCAGGACTGCATCGAGCGCATACAAAAAGAGAAACGCAGACTATCCTGGTCGGCATTCTGCACAGACCTGAGAACGTTTGCAGAAAAGTTGTAAAGACGATGATGAGAACGATTATTCCAGCTATTTGCACATGTGTAGCCATTTTTGGAATCATTTCCGGGACGGCTGAAGCTCAGACATATACGCCGACACCTGTAACCATATCGAAGGATAAGGTGAAGGGCAGCGACGGCAAGGTGTATTGGTCACATGTAGTGCTGGAAAAACAGACATTGTTCTCCATCGCGAAAGCCTACGGGGTCAAGACTGACGACATCCTGAAGGCGAATCCGAATCTGGACTTGGGCCACGAGGGACTGAAGAAGAATTCCATCCTTCTGATTCCGGTGGTGGAGGCTGCTGCCGAGGCTGTCAAGGAAGAGCCGGAGCAGAAAAAGCCTGAGAAGGCAGCTGACAAGAAAAAGAATGACAGCTACACCATCCATGTGACCAAGTGGTATGAGGATATCAGCGACATCGCCTACAAGTATTCCATCCCGAAAGAGGTCCTGATGAAGTACAACGGGCTGACCAGCGAAAAGCTGAAGAACAGGCAGAGGCTGCGCATCCCGTCGCCGGAGGTGGTCAAGGTTATGGGCGCCGAGAAGGAGAGCGCTGCCAAGACAGAGCATAAGACATTGACGGACAATGTTTCTGTCAATGACGTGCAGCAGCCGGAGGTGCAGGAAGAGGACACGGAGGGCCCGTACATGCGTTCAAAGGTGAATGCCCTGCTCATGCTTCCGATGAATGCGTCGTCCTCCCCTAGCGAAAGCAACATGGATTTCTACAGCGGCGTCCTCATGGCTGTAAGAGATCTCGGAAAACAGGGCATCAGCACTGACCTGAGTGTCTACGATGTAGCGGGAGGTGCAATGCCAATAACCACGGAGCGCCTGAAAGCCAGCGACTTCTGCATTGGCCCTGTAAACAAGGACGGCATAAGCAGGGTACTGGAGCTCGCGCCGGAGGACACTTATATCATTTCTCCTCTCGACCACAGGACTTCCTGTCTAGTGGCAGACCACAAGAACATGATACAGGCTCCGACTTCACAGCAGGTGCAGTACGCCGATCTTCTGGATTGGATAAGAAAAGAGAAGGTTTCCGGTGACCATGTCATCGTGATAAGCGAAAGCGGCGTGACCGGGCCGATGACCCATGCGATAGAGAATTCCGGCATCCCGCACACGAATTATTCCTACGCGATTCTCCAGGGAAGAAACGTGGCCAATGCATTGACCTCGATCATGACTTCGACCGGCACCAACCGCGTGATCATCAATTCCGAAAGCGAGGCGTTCGTGAATGACGCTGTCCGGAACCTGGACATGCTGGTGTACAGAAAATTCAATGTCATTCTCTACAGCCCGTCGAAAATCCGTTCTTTCGAGACCATCGACGTGGACAATCTCCACAATCTGAAGACCCGCGTTTCCACGGCGTACTACATTGATTATGAGAATCCTGCAGTAAGAAGATTCCTTCTGGAATACAGGGCATTGTACAACACCGAGCCGACGCAGTTCTCGTTCCAGGGCTATGACCTTGCATATTTCTTCATTTACATGAAAACGAAGTTCGGCAAGTCCTGGATGGAAAAGGTGGCGCGTCTAGGAAACAGCGCCATGATGCAGACCGATTTCTTGTTCAGGGAGTCCTCTGACGGAGGTTACATCAACGAAGGCGTGCGCCGCATCGTCTACGGGCCGGATTATTCGGTCCGGATCGTGAGGGAGTAGGACGATACAGCGCGCGTGACGCATAAGTCTCTATCTCATAACTGATTAGCCATTTTCAGAGTTATTGTTTTGCCGACTCTGAAAATGGAGAATTACTTAATAATCAATGGTTTACACTCCACAGCCAACGCGCCCTGGCGGGGGTTGTGCCGCCACATGGCCTTACAACACGCTTTACTATATCCACTATTTCCCGACAAACTGTAAAACTAGAATTTCGTGCAGTTTAAAACGTTTTCTGCGCACAACAGGTCAGAAAACAGTCACGACGTGAGTGGAAAACGTTTTAACGCGCACGCCGAAACAGGTCGTCCCAGACTTTTCCATGTACAAAACAAGCCCCGGCGGGGCCTGTCCGCCACATGGACTTTCCACGATTGTTCATTCCAGATGGGCATTCCATGATACGTGTTTCCGTGTGCTCAATTTCTGAACAAGTTGGCATGTCGATATTTGGTTAAGTAGCGATGTGTCAATGTGTTACGAAAGGGGATCCATGCCAAGTCTCATGAAAAAACATGGGACTTGGCACGACTATTAATCTTAAAAATTAACTATAACAGATTGATAATCAGCAAGTAATACGAAAAATACAAGTATTGGTCTCATGCCAACTTGTTCAGTGCAGGGCAACGGAAGCACGGCACGACGACCCTCACGGAACGCAGGCGTCGGGACACAATCGGAACACAATCGGGACGCGGCCACGCCTCGGATTTTAGAGACATTGATTATCAATTAGTTATAAAAAGCAGTGTGGAAACGCTGCCAAAAAATGTCCGCGTTTCCACACTGTTGTTAAAAAGACATCTGATTATCAGCGGGTTACCATATTAGTCCGTGGCCGCGTCCCGCCAGTATCGCTCTATCTCCTCAAGAGATTTGCCCGTAGTCTCAGGGACCAATTTCCACATGATGAACAGGTATGGAACACACATCAGCGCAAATAGGAAGAATGTTCCTGCAGGTGCAAATGGCGGCACATTAGCAAGGAGCCATGGAGTAAGCTGACCTATAAGGTAAGTGCCGATCCAAAGCGACAGACCTGCGATTGACATCGCAATACCACGTACATTGTTCGGATACATCTCTGAAAGAAGAACGAAAACCACTGCGCTGATGGAAATCGCACAACAAAAAACGTAGAAAAGGAAGAACACCAGGATAAAGATACTTCCCAGCTGCTCTGCGAAGATGAAATAGAAACCTATCATCAGAAGTGAAAAGATCATTCCTGACACGCCCCAATACACAAGCTTCTTTCGTCCCACCTTATCTATAATCAAAAGTGCAATGACTGTCGTCCCCATATTCACAAATCCGACAAGAACCTGTGAAAACAGGGCGTCTCCAGATGCAAGACCAGCCTTCTGGAAAATCTCCGGGCCATAATATAAAACGGCATTGACCCCCATAAACTGGCCCAGAATGGCAATGGCAGAACCTATCAGGACCGCTTTCAAGATTCCGGGGGACAGCAGGGCGCTCCACTCGGATTTGGTCTCGCCCCTTATAGATTCCTCGGTCAGCGATTTCTGCCGGGAGGCCTCATCCTCAGAGAGATAAATCTTCTGAAGAACCGCTGAAGCCTTCGCACCTTGCCCCCGGACGATGAGCCAACGAGGACTTTCCGGAATCAAGAATATGATAAAGAAAAACAGAAGAGCCGGGATTGTCTCCGAGCCTAGCATTCCTCTCCAATATTCATCTACCAAAGCCCTGTTCATGAAATCAGACACGAAACGTGCAGCCGAGTCCAATGCCGCCGTTTCTGCCACGGATAGAATCCACCAATTAATAAAATACGCGAAAAGAAAGCCTACTGTAATCGCTAATTGATAAAGAGATACGAGTGTTCCACGTCTTTCCGGCATGGCAATTTCCGAAATGTAGATCGGAGAAACAATAGAGACGACACCGATGCCAACTCCGCCGATAATACGATAAATCACAAGTTCCGTAAAAGAATTGCAGATGGCGCAACCGATGGCTGAAAGGCTGAACATAAATGCAGCGAAGAGCATGGCTTTCTTACGACCGAGGCGGTCGCTGATAATTCCCGCGGAAGCTACACCAGCTATCGACCCTATAAGGGCGCAGCCCACGTACCAGCCAAGCTGCATCGTGTCAAGCCCGAATTGGGAAGTAACAATCGATGTCGTACCGGAAATTACGGCCGTGTCATATCCAAATAGTATTCCCCCGATTGCAGCGACAACCGAGAGGAACACTACATATCCGAAGTTTTCATTTTTCATATCAATTCTTAATTCACGCTCGCTAATATTTGGCTTGTCCACATTTTTCAGCCAACTGCCAAATCTGGTAAAGTCCCCTCGGGACATGGAAACAGCCTTTCCATTTACCGCCTTTGAGCGGGAGAAGGACCTCGCCACGGCGGTTAAGGTATCCGAACCATTCCGGATATTCCTTATCCTTGAAATTATCCCAGAGATACGCATCCAGTTTCGAGAACCATTCGAGGCATTTTTCATTTCCGGTCAGCTGATAGCCTTTGATCATGGCTATCGCAGATTCGATATGCACCCACCAGAGTTTCTGGTCCCATTCGAGTTTCTGCTGCGGAACTCCTTTGGCATCAAGGAAATAGTATATTCCGCCGAATTCCTTGTCCCAGCCGCGTTCAATGACGTTAAGAGCGATTTCCACACATTTTTCTATCAATGCCTTGTCGTCGCGACGCACTCCGAGATTCATCATAAACCACAGAGCCTCAAGATCATGGCCCGGATTGATTTCCCTTCCTTCAAAGCAATCAACAGGAGATCCGTCCACTGAAGAGACATTCTCCAGCATGCAGCCTAGTTCCGGCTGATAGAACACGTCGAACACTTCGTGAAGACAAGTGTCGATAGTCTGCTCCAGAACTGACTTGTCCTCGAGGATATCCTCGATTTCGAGGGCCATATTGCAGATAATCATGGGAAGGGCGAAATCCTTCATCGGACGTGTGCCCGGATATGCCTTGCACCATTTTCCTTTAGGATTTGAGCGCCTTTCGAGAATCCGCCCGAAGATACGACGGGCAATCTGCGCATACTCCTCATTGCCGGTGGCTTTTGCAAGCTGGGCAAATGCCATGCAGGCGAATGTGTTGGAAAAGATATTGTAAGGCTGGACAAGCGGATTTCCTTTCCTGTCAAGGGAGAAGTAGAAGTCCCAGTTCTCGTCGTGTCCGTATTTTTTTCAGGAATTCCGCGCCCTGGACAGCGCAATCGAGCCACTGCCGGTTTTTCTCCACATTATTATAGAGCATCGCGAACATCCACACTTCACGTCCCTGAAGCCAGATGAACTTGTCCGTATCATAAACTGACCCGTCACGATTGAGGCAGCTGAAATATCCGCCGTACTCTTTATCCTGAGAATGCTCAAGCCAGAAAGGAAGACAGTTTTCCAAAAGTTCTCTCTTATAACGAGAAGAAATCTGTTTAAAGTCTACATTAGTCATTTATTGCCAATTTTATTATTGTCAAAATTTTTGTCAGAAAAGTGCTGAACAGAAAACTATTGTATCCAGCACTTATTTGCGATTATTTTAGTTGTAGCCGTTATTCTGCTTTATGGAACCTCCGGTACGGTCTATCTCGCTCTGCGGAATAGGGAACACCTCATTTATTCCCTTACGGAAAGCTGATCCACGACCATTGGCATAAGGCTGAACCGCGAAGGCATTCATCGTTTCCGTATAACAATTCCATCTCTTGAGATCATACAAACGATTGTATTCCATAGCAAGTTCCACACGGCGCTCATGCTTGACTGCAGCCAAAAGATCGTCAGATACTTTAACTGGAACAAGGTGTTTGTTGGCAATCTTGCGGACTCTTGAAACTGCGTCCTTGTCACCATTACGTGAATTGTCAGCACGTGTTCTTACGTCGTTAATATACTTGACAGCCAATGTTTTATCACCATCAGTGCGAATCAACGCCTCTGCATACAAAAGCAGCACATCTGCATAACGGATATGATGGAAAGACCATGCATCATCACCCCAGCCCGGTCCACGACGGCTCTCGATCAAAAAGACTTTACGGCTATGATATCCAGTATTAGGATATGTAGAAAAGTCAAGAGTTTCAGATCCTGACGCTGTCGGAAACTTATCACCAGGCTCCATAATAGTATAGAGAAGCCTAGGGTCGCCATTTTCAAATTCATCTACGAGATTTTGGGTCGGCTGATCAAATCCGTAGGCACCAGTTGACCTAGGACTTGCATAACAAGGGAGAAAAGAGCCATATACATATTCAGAAGGCACGTCGCCACGAATATTTACAAAAATAGACTCGCATGAAAGATAACCATCCGCACGATACAAATCTTGGAAATCTGGTTCTAGTTCGTAATTTCCGGAATCGATAACCCTTTTAGCAGCGTCTCTGGCATCCTCGCACAATTTTTCGTCATCCTTAGCAAAATACATATAAACTCTCGCCTGCATAGCCCATACCGCTTCACGAGTAACCCTACCCAGCTCACTTGAAGGCAGTGTCAATTTAGAAGGAAGACTCTCATCATCTGCAATCGCTTTCAGTTCATCCATTATGAAAGAAGCAGTTTCAGCCTCAGTCGCACGAACCAAACTCTTGCTGGCAGCTACTGTCAATGTCTTATCCACGATTGGAACGCCACCAAAAATTTTACAAAGCTCAAAATGATAGAATGCCCTAAGGAATCTTGCTTCAGCCATATATCTGGCTTTAACCTCTTTCGCAAGTGGATATCCGGCAGCGTCAATCATATTCACTACAGGAATTTTTTCTATCAGCGTATTGCAGCGTGCAATTCCCATATACATTCCTTCCCAAAGATTATAAAGGTCTGTATTTGAGGCTAACGGCTTGCCGAATGTAAGCTCGGCAGCAGCCTGGCCGTCACCGGCATCAGAGCCGCCTTTCTCAGCATCATCTGTCGAAATATTATACAAATCCATGCGCGGTCTCTCGAAGCGATAGAAGTCATTCAACATCTGATAGCATTTTATCAGACTCTTGAATCCGGCATCTTGCGTAGTGAAGAATCTGTCTTCATCCATGGTCCCCTTAGGATCTTTCGTCAAAAAATCCGAACATGATGCCAATGAAATAACAAACAGCAGCCCAAATATAAGTTTTATCTTTTTCATGATTGTCATTAGAATTTAAGGTTTAAACCAATAGTCCAAACTCTTGCTTGCGGATAAAATCCGGAGTCAATACCATTGACAGTAGCATTAGATGAACCTATTTCAGGATCCAGCCCAGAGTAATTAGTGAAAGTGAATAAATTCTGGGCACTCACATAGAGTCGGCACTGACTGATTATCTTGTTCTTCTTTATCAAACAATTACAGAAATCGTAACCGAGTTGGACATTCTTGATTCTTGCATATGAGCCATCTTCCAGGAAATAATCTGAAACCAGAAGGTTATCGCCCTGAACAGCAGAGATTCTATGATAACGATCTGTCGAGCCTTCTCCATTCCATGCTCTGGAAAGATAATCCGACTTGGCATTCATATATCCGGTTCCTGATTCAAAGTCCAAAAGAGTCATATTCATCACGTCATTACCCTGAGAGCCTTGGATAAACACATTGAAGTCAAATCCCTTCCATGCAGCTCCGAGTGTAATTCCGTAAACGAAATCCGGCCAAGGACTTCCAATCTTGGTTCTATCCTTATCATCGATGATATCGTCGTTGTTCAAATCTTTATATCTTACATCACCCGGGACCGCCGTTTCTCTCTGAGGGCTTCCTTCGACTTGTTCGGCATTCTGGAAAATACCATTAGTAACATAACCATAGAAGTAACCTACCGGCTTTCCAACTTCAGTCTTAGTGACTACGTTGTTATTATATGCATATCCATATATAGCATCGCCATTTCCGAGTGAGGTAACTTCATTTCTATATGTAGATATGTTTGCAGATGCTGTGAAGAACCAGTCTCCGAAACCTTTTCTCCAGTTGATGCCGAACTCCCATCCTTCGTTTTTCATTGAACCGACATTGGCATAAGGGTAGGAAGCGAGGCCAAGGGTGGTAGGCTGAGGTTCCATCATCAACATATTATCGATGTTCTTCACGAAATAATCCGCTACGAAATCGAGACTCCCATTAAAGAAGCTCAAATCAAGACCTAGGTCAAACTGACGCGAGGTTTCCCACATAAGTTCCGGGTTGCCTACAGAGGTAACGCCCGCTCCAATTACAGCCGTTGAAGGACTGCCGAAATTATAACGGTCGTAGATTGTACTTCCCCAGGTGGACATATACGCTCCGCCGCCGATATTCTGGTTGCCGATATGGCCATAGCTGGCACGAATTTTTCCGTCACTGAGCCAACGACTGGCAGACTTCATGAATTTTTCTCCGGAAAAACGCCATGCTGCTGAAACAGAAGGGAAAACTCCCCACTTGTGTCCTTTGGCGAACTTCGATGAACCATCATAACGGAGATTTGCCGAGAGAAGATACCTTTCATCGTAGTCAAAGTTGAGACCTCCGAAGAATGAAAGCAGCGAATTGGAATAAGGATATCCGCCAACCATCGCATTAATTGTACCGGCTGCTAAAACCGCCATATTCTTGTCATTATTAGGCAGCCCTTCTATGGAAGCATCTACAAAAGAGCTATTCGTAACCTCCGCGGATGTTCCCAACAGCGCACCCCACTTAAACTTGCCGGCACTCTGATTATATGAAAGCAACTGTTCCCAAACATAGTAATCAGAACGTGAATTATTGGCAATAACTTTGTTCTCATTTGAGTAATCGTTTGCGTTCAAAGTGTATTTAGGCTGCAATCCATCCACAGAGCTTCTTGAAAGATTCATACCGAATCTCGAGTCAAATTTGAGCAGATCACAGAACTTGATTTCCAAATCTGCACCTCCCATAATATAGAGATAATCATAATCACTTTGCCTCATCCTTTGAATCTGTGCAACAGGGTTACGCTTATTGGAGAACAGAATTCCAGAATACTGAGAGTAGAGATTATCAGCCTCGTAGCCATCCTTAATCTGAGACAAGAGAGCCGGCAAATCGACTAAATTGTTTCTGAAAACAGGCGTGATAGGATCAGCGCCCATCGCTGAAAAAATAGTACCTGTGAAAGGATTGTTTTCGTCAACAAGATTTCTTTTCTCATTGATAATGCTGAAGTTTCCTGTCAATGATATATGTTCCGATACTTTCGCATTAAAATTATTTCTCCAAGAAATACGCTGATACTTAGTACCTTTGACGATACCATCCTGCCCTGTATAAGCAAGACTTGACATTATTCCGACATTCTTGGAGCCTCCACTTATACTGACATTGTGATTCTGCATGAATGCATTCCGATGTATAATCTCATTCCACCAGTCCGTTCCATTCTCTCCAGTATTCTTTCTGACAAAATCAAGAACTGCATCTATCTTTTCTTGGGTAGCGAATGCCGGAATTCTCTTTTGCCCAGCATTATCCGCCGCAAGATTCTTATACTGAATATATTGTTCAGCATTGAGCATATGAGGGCGTTTCCATGGATTCTGCCATGCAGCATATCCATCATAAGATATCTGCATGCGTTCTTTATGCTGTCCGTTCTTTGTTGTTACAACAATGATTCCGTTTGCACCTCTTGATCCATAAATGGCAGCCACAGAAGCATCTTTGTGAACAGATATCGACTCAATATCATTCGGGTTGAGATAATCGATTCCACTTTGAGGCAATCCGTCCACGATATAGAGTGGAGTCGTACTTCCTGTGATGGAGCCGATTCCTCTAATTCTCGCCACACTCCCGGCTCCAGGTGTTCCACTGGTCGAAGTAATGGTAAGACCCGGCACTTTGCCCTGAAGAACATTGTTCACACTCGTTACCGGCATCGCTTTCAATTCCTTGCCGCCAATCACTCCTACTGCTCCGGTCATATCTTTTTTGGCGATAGAACCATATCCAGTAAATACCACACCATCAAGACTATACGCACTTTCATGAGCAACCAGCTCAAGTCTTTGTCCAATACGAGCCTCAACAGATATTGTTTCGAAGCCTATCATACTGACAGTAAGCACATTTTTATCTTTAGCAGCTACTATGTCAAACAGTCCGTCAAGGTCCGTTTCCACTGCAGAGGATGTCTGTCCATTAAGCATCACCACTGCTCCCGGCAATGGCTCTCCATTTTCATCCACGACTTTTCCTGTTATCCTATTTCCTTTCTGCGCCCACATAGGCATCGCAAGAACAAGCATAACGAAAAGCGCCACAAGAAACCGCATTTTGGAAGTTATCTGTGTTTTCATTTCCTTATAAATTAGTGTTATTTATTTCTGATAATATCTATTGCAAGCAGTAATGCTCCAGCCTCCGCATCGTACCAACGCTCTTTTTGCTCTCCTTTCACATTCAGTCCATAAATGTGAGACACATAAGCATTGACCCTTTCCTTATCACCCATTACAGCGGCGGCATATGCAATCATTGTCCAAGGAAAAGAATCATATGTCTTACCTGTGGACCAATCCGGGAAAGAAGAATTAAATCTGTCATAAACAAGTTTAGACTTCAGATCGCTGGCCGAGACGACGCCGAAAAGGCTCGGATAAAGCTGGGCGGTCGCATCGGGATAAAACTTGTTCCATGTTGACGTATTACCCTTGGCGTAATTATAATTCGACTTGGATTCATTATAAAGTCCGCGGATACCGCCCGTATTTTCTGCAAGCAACGCCTCCAAATCAGATGATGTCTCAATAAGGCCCTTGCTTTTAAGTTTAATAGCGGCCTTCAGTCCCAGATTAACTTCGCTGTTATCCATCAAATACTTGACAGGATAACCATAATGTGCAATGCTTAATCCATCATTCGCATTTTCTCCAGGCAAAGTATTTTCAGCACAGTCTATCGTTTTCACCATTGCTGAAGTAATCTTGCTCAACTCACTTTTGTGACCTTTCAGCCATGTCAGACAACCGTTGGAAACTTCAGCAAACCTAATGGCTGCTTCAAGAAAAGTAGCAGCATAGGAGTCTACAGAATCGTATGTCCCTTTCGTTGTCTCATTGGGTGCAAAATAATCATATACCGAACCTTCTATCTCTTTGCTATTATATTCAGTAGATGAGCCATTGAGTTTACTGAAATACCAAGACATATAGTTTTTAACAACGGAAAGATTTTGCTCCGTAGGTTCCGTCAAAAGTGCAAGCACGGCAAAATGCGCGAAATATGGCGTAATTTTACTATTCTCGGCAATTTTATCCTTAATTGCACCCGACGGAAGCTGCAATGAACGAATATAAGCCGTCTGATAAGACCGGACATAATCGTAAATCTCCGTTATGTCCGATTCAGTCGATCCATTATCACCCTTATTAGGAGGAGGCAACGTACTCGACGAATCACAAGAACACAACACAAGAGTCATCGCACAGAACATAGCAAGCGTTGTCGTTATTTTGGAAAATATTTTCATAAACATTACCATTGCCTATATGCCTCCACTTCATAAATTCCAATTCCCCAAGGTCCGCTTGGGCTTCCAAAATCAAGTCTAATAATGCTTACATTACGTTCTGCAAATGTCACATTCATAACAACCTTGGTCCAGACAGTCTCACCAGGTTCCCTCGGCTCTGATGCAGCAGACCAGTCTGTCACGTTGTAGACTTCCTCGAAAGTTTCCCCGTCTTCAGAAACTGTTATCTTCATATCTTTAGCGTAAGCTCCTCCATCCATAGATATGATGATATTGTTTATCTCAATAGCTTCTCCGAGATTGATTGTAGCCCAATGTGTTTCATGTGCTTTATCACACTGCCACATATTCGCAAGTTTACCGTCAACAAGATGGAACTTGGAATTAGGATTGGCCTCGCAATCAGCGTCTGCTACCTTTTGGAGTGCGACATTGACAGGATCCGGAGCATTGTATATTTCGAACTCACCGAGAGTCATGTTGTATGGTGTCACACTATTATACAAGGACGACAAGCGGACAAATTTGGCATTTACAGGAGCAAATTTGATTTTCTTTACACCATTATCCTGGCCATTGGACAGCCAGCCGACTTCCTCTTTAATGATGGTAAATGTCGAACCATCCTCGGATACCTCAAGTTTATAATCAGTAGCCGCTGCATTAGGATCCCATTTAGTTACCACCATATTGATTTCAGAGAGTTTTTCAAGTTCAATCATCACCCAGCGGCTAGCTGATGGATCATTACCGGAAGCTACCCAATAAGACTTCTCGTTACCATCATTGACATTGGCAGCAGAAAAGCCTGAGAACGGCTCTGATGCGGTAGCTTTAGCTCCTATCGCAAGATTAGGATTCTCTGAAGGCTTAACCGGCCAAATATAAGTAAATCCCTGAAGAGAACGCTCACCTTTATGATTCGTAACAGAGACTGCTCCAGATTTTCCGTAAGGACCAAGAACAGCAGAAATAGTTGCATCATCAATGACCTCAAAGGACTCCGCACTCATACCTCCGAAAGTCACTTTCGAGGCAGTGCCGAAATTAATTCCTTTAATCGTGACAATATCTCCCGCTTGTCCCTTTTCAGGAGAGAAAGACAAGACTTTCGGCCATTCAGACACGGTAACAGGCGTAGAAGGGTCATATGGATTCGCCCCAAAACCATCTGTTTTGCATGCCGAAGCTAACAAGCACATGCATGCCAGCGGCAAAAAAACATTTACTATCAATTTCATCGCTATAAATATAATTGGTTATTAATTTCTATTTGACTTAACCTTATCCATATAGGTTTTATAGTCATTGAACAACTGTTTAGTACGCTCCTCACCCAAACAGAACGACCAAGATGGGTCGCTGAAAACTCCTGGGAACTGATAACACAGAACCTTCTCGAAATTATCCAAAAGGTTGAGGTCTCCTATGATTTCGTCTATAGGACGTGGATACAACGACATATCCGGGTTAAACAGAAACGCTTCAAGATCGAACCAAAGGTGAGAACCGGCAGCATCGCAGAAAGACTGAAGCAAGTCAGCCGCTTCCTTACCAGTAAGGTCCCCCTCCGGCATACGCGCAAAACCAAACGGACAAAGAATGTCAAGATTCTCAAGAAGAGACGGATAAGCATCTGCTCCATCCATAACTCCCATACTGTTGGTTGCCAACATGACTGGTTTATCAGGGGCCATCATATGCGTAAACTTTTTGAATTCGCGGAAGAAATCAGCAATTTCTTTCTTGCGCTTTGCCTTCATTTCATCAGTCTGCTCTGAATTATAAAGATTCCCGGCACATTCTTCCGACACATAGAATCCATAAAAAGAACTATGGCATCCATACCTGTTCCACAATTCCTCAGCAACATTTTTATGCCATTTCAATGACTGCTCTGTAAAATCAAACCACGCAAACATTCCAACGCCCATCATTACAGACATGCCAAGAGCATCAGCTTCAGAAAGTATCGCTTCAATAGGATCCTTTGATGCTATCGGCATTCGTCCCGGGTAAAGTTCTGACGGATAAAATGCGCGGCCCTTATAGTTTTCAACAGTTGTCTGATGCTGACCGACATAATCATTGTTTCTAAACGCCTCCTGAACAACTATGACGTCCATCCCTATCTCATGCATCGATCTTACTACGTCCCGCCATTGATCTTCTTTCAGTTCCTTTATATCTTTATTCCACAATTTTCCTTCTTCTTCACTCCAATGATACAGACCAGCCCAAGCTCCGTCAATCAAGCGTGTGGAGCGGATATCTGATTTCACAACCTCGAATTCAGATTCTTTCGAAATTTCCTTACCGCCAGAAGTCACGATTTTTAGAGACACTTCATTTTTACCGATCATTCTTTCTGTCTTTAGGAGATATTTTGACTGATAATTTTCTCCTGGATTCAGGGTAACAGACTCATTCAACAAAAGATTATCGTCTGCTGGTTCGCCGAGATACATATAAATATCATATGACTCTGTTGAAGTTCCCTTATTCACAATTCCGGCCCTTACGTCAAGATTTACCTTATCTGTAATGGTTCCTGGGGGGATTAAAGACAACCCTACATAGTCCGGTTCTCTCGAACAAGAGGCTAATATGGTCAGTGTCAACAAATTAACTCCTAAAAGTATTCGTTTAATAGCGCGCATATATTTTTTAATATTTTAATCATACTACAAAAGTAATTAACTTTTTTTAATTATTACTACATTATTGTTAAATTTGTTTAATTATACAATATTTCTTATCCGCACCACAGCCAATATAGTCAGAATAAAATGAAAACTTTTCTGCGAAATCTCATGACGAAGTACATATTTTTAGCGTTTCATTAGAAAACTCAGCGAGGATAATAAAATTTTTTAATAAGTCCTTCCATTTAGAAAGTTCTATTTATTATCTTTGTAGTCCATTGGAAAAGAACACATGTCAAGCAAGCTTGATAACTTGAGACACTTGAGACAAAGAATATTCATCAGACAAACAACACTTTATAATGAACTCATTTCTAGACAACATCGAGGGCAAGGGAGCTATTATGAAGCAAAAAATCCTCGGTCTTTGCATAAACGATGGAGATTTCAGCATCGCAGAATTGAGCAAAGAACTGAATGCCAGCATCCCCACGGTCACACGACTGATCGGTGAACTGATAGAGGACGGATTCTTGGAAGATTTAGGTAAAACCGGCACATCAGGAGGCAGACGCCCCAGCATATATGGACTGAATCAAGCTGCCGGATATTTCGTCGGAGTTGACATACGCAGACGTCACATCAGCGTCGCTGTAACGAATTTCAAAGGCAAACTCGTTGATTATAAAGATGATATTCCATTTGTACTTGAAGATACAGAAGAGTCCCTCAAAAAGCTTCCGGAAATCATAAAAGAAAACACATCAGCACTAGGAATCCCCCAAGAAAAGGTGCTCGCTTACGGAATCAACCTGACAGGACGTGTAAACCATACGACCGGTTACAGCTTCTCTTATTTCATCGGCGAAGATAAACCACTTTCACAAGAGCTTGAAAAAGAGCTGAATGCGCCCGTGTTCCTAGAAAACGACTCAAGAGCAATGGCGTATGGAGAATACCTCTGCGGAGAGGGGAACAATGAAAACAACATGCTTTTCATAAATCTCAGTTGGGGACTTGGAATGGGCATGATCATCGAAGGCAAACTATCCTACGGCAAATCTGGATTTTCAGGAGAAATAGGACATTTTCCGATGCTGGACAATGGAAAGATTTGTCAATGCGGAAAAATCGGTTGCCTGGAAACAGGAGCATCCGGTTCTGCCCTACATAGAATTTTCCTTGAGAAATTGAACGAAGGAAAAGTCTCCACATTATCAACCAAATTCGACAGTGTTGAGAAAATCGGACTGGACGACATCCTCGACGCCTTAATGGAAGAAGATATGCTCGCTATCGAATGCGTAGAAGAAATCGGCTCCGTGCTCGGACAGGCAATTGCGGGATTGATCAACATTTTCAACCCGGAACTTGTGGTTATAGGCGGAAGACTGGCAATTGCAAAAGATTACTTGATGCTTCCGATAAAGAGCGCAATCAACCGCCACTCGCTCATCATTGTAAGTAAAGACACAAGCATCAAATTCTCAAAACTCGGGAAGAAGGGCGGCCCTATTGGAGCTTGCATGCTATCGCGCAGCCGTCTGCTAGGGCTTCTATAACAGCCGACGACATCCCGCCATGTTCCCGAATATCCACCAAAGCTATTCTTGATGGCAGCCTTGAAACTCGAAAACAGCTAGCACAGATTTTGATGCTCCGGAAATTATATTTAGATTTGCAAAGTCGAGGGGATTTCGCGTAAGGGATGACAACCCTTTCTGTTTCGGCAGTTTCGAGCCCCAAAGTATAGCAGCCACTCTAACGAGTGGCTGTGTTGCTTATATAGATATGATACAATACTGAACTTTATCTCCAGTAGATTTCTGGAGTCCGACTGTCATTTTGATATTATCCAGCTGCATAGAAAGAACATAAACAATATAAGCAATTTGCAACCTGAATGGGCATCGGTAGCCTTGTAGCTCAGCGATTATTTGTCTATTTTTGCCTTGTTAAACAATCACGAAACCCAAATTGGGAAAGCACTAATTCACCAACTAAAAAAACTGACAATGATATCAACACGAAGAACCCTATTGAGCGTACTGCTGACAGCAACGACTTTTTGTGTCGCCGCTGCGCAGCAGACCAATGTTTTTTATCCGGCTTTTCCGGTGCTTACCGGGAGGTCACATAACATCGTGAGCGAAATCTGCATTGACGGAAAACGCGGAAGCACATTGGATTATGTGGAAGTGGCGTTGGACGGGATTGACCGGAAGGCTGTCAGGAACGTGAAACTGATGTATACGGGCACCACTTCCGTAATTCCTTCACGCACAACATCTTTCGTCATAAGCGACCGGGTGAAGATGTATGGAGGCGGACAGAAATTGTGGTGCCATCCGGATTTCGCTATTGAGATAAGCACGACGCGGATAAAGGACGGGAAGGCATATCTGCCGTGCGGGAAGGCACTCGTCGAGGGGCCTAACTACATGTATGTCAGCATGGAGATCGCCGCGGAGAAAGTGGATTTGTCAATGCCGTTCAAGGCTGATGTCCAGGCAATTTCGGTGGACGGAAAGCAGGTGGACATTGAAAAGGACGGAAACGCCGTCAGGCACCTGGGGACTTCGGTGAGACAGGCCGGCGACGACGGAAGCGACTCTTATAGGATTCCGGGGCTCGTCACTACAAAAAAAGGAACATTGATAGCCGTTTATGACGTCAGATACGACTCAAGCCAGGATTTGCAATGCAACATTGACATTGGCGTAAGCCGAAGCATTGACTCCGGCCGTACTTGGGAGAAGATGCGCGTGGTCATGGACTTGGGCGAATGGGGCGGTCTTCCGCAGGCGCAGAACGGCATCGGGGATCCGGCGGTGCTGGTGGACGAGGAGACCGGCGAAATTTTCGTGATTGCGGTTTGGACGCACGGAATCGGCGGCCGAAGGGCCTGGTCCGGCGTAAAACAGGGCATGACGCCTGAGGAGACGGCTCAGCTGATGATCTGCAGCAGCAAGGATGACGGCAAGACTTGGTCCGAGCCGGTGAACATCACTTCGCAGATCAAGCAGCCGGAATGGTATCTGACGCTGCAGGGCCCTGGACGCGGCATCACCATGCATGACGGGACATTGGTATTCCCTATACAATACATCGGGACAGACAGGATTCCGATTGCGGGCATCATTTACAGCAAAGACCATGGCAAGACCTGGCACATGCACAACCACGCTTACACCAATACTACCGAGGCGCAGGTGGCAGAGGTGAGTCCGGGCGTGCTGATGCTGAACATGAGGGACAACCGCAGGACTGGCAGAAGGGTCTGCACCACGACCGACCTGGGAAAAACGTGGACCGAGCATCCGTCAAGCGGCCATCTTGTCGAGCCGGTGTGCATGGCCAGCCTGATAAGTGTTCCGGCCGATGACAATGTTTTCGGAAGGGATATCCTGCTTTTCTCGAATCCGGCGACCACGAAGGGCAGGCACCACATGACCATAAAGGCCAGCCTTGACGGCGGCAACACATGGCTTGATGCGAATTCCCTGCTGCTGGACGAGGAGGAACTCTGGGGTTATTCATGCATGAGCATGATCGACAATGAGACTGTAGGCATCCTCTACGAGGGCAGCACTTCACAGCTCGTTTTTCAGGCAATCAAGTTAAAAGAGCTGATCCGGGAGATGTAATACTAGACATGTAGACCAAGTTCCCAAATTGCAGTCGTGGAGTATAAATCCCTGTATCATAACTGATTAGCTATTTTCAGAGTCGCTGTTTCACCAACTCTAAAAGTAGATAACTTATTATATAACAATGATTTACACACCACACCACATGTTCCAGGAAAACGTTTAGATGGTACCAAGTCTTGGTTGTAGTAATATAAACATGAGACCCCTTTTTGCGAAAATTTAACAAACCTGTTTTAAACAAAGTTGTTAAATTTTGGAGAAATTTGATATCTTTGCAAAAAACATAGAAGCTATGGCTAACGAAAATGAGGTACCTTTCGTATTCGGCGTGCGAGTCGAAGGGGACACTTTTACAGATAGGAAAGAAGAGACTAATCGTCTAAAAATGAATTTCTTATATGGAGTGAACACCATATTGATCTCACCAAGAAGGATGGGCAAGACATCGTTGGTAGAAAAAGTAAGCTCAATGGTGGAATGCGAGTCATTGAAAATTGCTAAAATTGACGCATTTGGCTGCAGGTCGGAAAACGACTTCATAAACGCCTTTGCAACTGCTGTCGTGCGCGCTACATCCACCAAATGGGAAGAATGGATAGAAAATACCAAAACATTTCTCAGCAGATTCATCCCTAAAATAAGCATCGGGCAGGATCCTCTTTCAGATTTTTCAATCGCATTGGAATATAACAAATCCAATACCGTAACTGAAGATATCCTCCAATTGCCGGAGACAATAGCAAAACAGAAAGGTATCAAAATCGTAATCTGTATCGATGAATTCCAGCAGATTGCTGACTTCCCGGACTCGCTCACATTTCAGAAAAAACTCCGCAGCATCTGGCAACTCCAGAGAAATGTATCATATTGCCTATACGGCAGTAAAAAGCACATGATGGAAACAATGTTCCAGAGCCAAAGCCATCCATTCTACAGATTCGGAGATATATTCTATCTTAATAAAATCGCCGAATCAGACTGGGTTGAATTTATATGCAACAGATTTAAAGTAACAGGAAAGGAAATCTCTCCGGAACTGGCGACTGAAATATGCAGCGTGACCGACCGGTATTCATCTTACGTTCAACAACTATCCTGGCTGGTATGGCTACGGACTACTTTCCGCGCCACAAAAGAAGACGTTGAATACGGCATTGACCACATGCTGGACGCATGCGAGCCATTATTCATACAGCAGACTGAAAGTCTATCGTCATATCAAATGAATTTTCTTCGGGCATTGACAGATGGAGTAACCACCGGTTTCACAAGAAGCGAAGTACTTAATAACTACCAACTTGGAACAGCCGCGAACATATCAAGACTAAAAAAAGCATTGACGGAAAAAGATCTGATAGCATTGACAGCGCCCAAGAAACTTCAAATTTCAGATCCGATACTGGCTCTATGGCTGAAACGACGCGTATGGAAAACTCGGTAGGATTACTTACCCAGCAGCGATTTCGCATTTGCGATGGCCTCCGGGGGTGACTTTGGAGCCGCTCAAGATGCGGACCACCTCCATGAGGCGCTCTTCGCCGGAGATACGGCGGATGGAAGTTACGGAGCATGCATGCTGGCCCGCAGCCGAATGTTTGAAATCTGAAAAACATCACAGATTTTGATAATTCGGAAATTATATTTAGATTTGCAAAGTCGAGGGGATTTCGCGTAAGGGATGACAACCCTTTCTGTTTCGGCAGTTTCGAGCCCCAAAGTATAGCAGCCACTCTAACGAGTGACTGTGTTGCTTATATAGATGTGATACAATACTGAACTTTATCTCCAGTAGCTTTCTGGAGTCCGACTGTCATTCTGATATTAACCAGCTGCATAGAAAGAACATAAACAATATAAGCAATTTGCAACCTGAATGGGCATCGGTAGCCTTGTAGCTCAGCGATTATTTGTCTATTTTGTCGTGGAGTATAAATCCCTGTATCATAACTGATTAGCTATTTTCAGAGTCGCTGTTTCACCAACTCTGAAAATTGCTAACTTATTATATAACAATGATTTATACGCCACGCCACAAAAGCTAAAGCCAAGACAGCCAAGTTAAAAGACCAGTTCCTGGAAACGTAAGTATTACTTACCCAGCAGCGATTTCGCATTTGCGATGGCCTCTGGGGTGACTTTGGAGCCGCTCAGGATGCGGGCCACCTCCATGAGGCGCTCTTCGCCGGAGATACGGCGGATGGAAGTGACGGCGCGGTCGTCAGGCTCAAATGTCTTGGTGACAATGTAATGCGCATCGCCTTTGGCGGCCACCTGAGGCAGATGAGTTATCGCGAAGACCTGCATGTAATCGCCCATGCTGCAGATCATTTCGCCCATCTTGTCAGCCACGCTGCCGGAAACACCGGTATCGATTTCATCGAAAATCATTGACGGCATATTCGTATAGCGAGCCATCATCGCTTTGAGACACAGCATGATACGGGACATCTCACCGCCGGACGCACACTTGGCTACATCGACAGGATTCTTGCCGGTGGACGAGAAACGGAAAAGAATCGAATCCGAGCCGGACGGTCCCTGCTGCGAAGGTTCGAGGACCACGTCGAAAACGGCCCTGTCCAGTTCCAGCGAACGGATTGAACTGCAGATGGCATCCGCAAACTCCGGAGCAGCTTTCGCACGGGCATCATGAAGACGCTCGCACGCACCGGCCAGATTCGCCTCAGCCACGGCAATCCGTTTCTGCAGTTCCGACTTGCGCGCCTCCAGCACAGAAGTATCGGTCAATGCCTCCGAAAGTTTATCCCTCAATGCTATAAGTTCGTCAATGCCGGAGCACGAATGCTTCTTCATAAGGTCATAAAGCATTGACAATCTGTCATCTACCTCCTGAAGCCTGTCATTGGAAACATCCGTCCGGGACTCCAGTTCAGACACCTCGGAAAGAATATCATCCAGTTCCAGACGGGAAGACTCTATGCGTCCGGACAATGCCGATGCAGCCGGAACGTAAGCGGAAATCTTGTCCAGAAGCTTCGATGATTCCTTCAGGATAAAATCAAGCGAAGGCCTCTCATCCTGTCCGTCATCAGCAGAAGGATTAAAGTAATTCTCTATCTGATAAAGACTTGACTTGATTTCCTCGGCATTCGCCAGCTGTTTCTGTTCAGTTTCCAGCTCCTCCAGCTCGCCCTCTTTAAGTTTGGCGGCTTCAAGCTGTGAATATTGGGCCTGATTATAATCCTGCTCCGCATTCATCTTGGCCAATGTCTCCGTAACGGAAGCCAGTTCGGATTTCAGACCGGTCAGTTCCGTCCAGGCCTCACGGCATGATGAAAGGAGAGCGGCATCATCAGCGAAATGGTCCAGCATTGACATCTGGAAAGCCTTGTCCCTGAGCAACATCGTCTCATGCTGGGAGTGGATGTCGATCAGTCGTGAAGACAACGCGGAAAGTACTTTGAGCGGCGCCGGGGAATCATTGACAAACGAACGCGAACGCCCGGAAGCATTGATCACGCGCCTGATTATCAGCTCATCAGAATCGTAGTCGATCTCATTTTCGTCCAGAAGGGCACGTATGCTGCCGTCCTCATCCTTGAGACCGAACACGGCCTCGACCACGCATGTGTCACCCGACGCACCGATAGCCGAAGCATCCGCCTTGGAACCGAGCACAAGAGACAATGCACCGAGAATAATGGACTTTCCGGCGCCTGTCTGACCAGTAATAATGACTAGACCCGCAGGAAATTCAATATCCAGCGAGTCTATCAGTACATAGTTCTTTATGTGCAGTTCCTTCAGCATGGCCAGATTTTACTCGGCAGCCGGTTTTTTGCCAGGACGAGCCTCCTCAGCAGCAGGCTGCTCCTGATCGTGCTTTGCCATCCTGTATGTGAGTTCATCGTTCTGGAACTCTGCAACTGCTACAAGAACAGGTTTAGGCTGTCTCTCATAATATTTCGAAATCTCAATCTGCTCACGATTCTCGAAAACCTCATCCATAGAATCGCGGTCATTCTTGAAATCCTCAAGTTTCTTGTTCAATTCCTTCTTCTCGGCGAGAGCAATCTGATTTGCCCTCTTGTACAGAATCACTACGGTCTCATAAATGTTTCCGGTAGGGGCTGCAAGATATTTCACATCCCTGGTAATAGTGTTCTGAGGTACGTTCTTCTTATCCATTTTATTCAATATTATAATCCTGGGCATCTGCCCGCATGGCCATTCCAAGGCCTCTGATTATATATACTTTACCGGTCGCGGCAAAGTTTCATTATTTTTCAATCTGTTTTTTCGAAACCTTCTCAGCCGACTTTCTCTCCTTCTCGAAAGCCTTCTCCTTCTCCGTCACCTGCTCATCCGTCCCCACATACTTGCCCAATGCACGCTGCGCCCTGGCATACAATGTCTTGAGTTCCTTCGTATAAGGCGACTCCTGAATCTCTCCGATAAAGTTAAGGTAATCATCAACAAAGGTCATATAACGCTCCTTCTGCTTCGAAGCGACACTCAACTGTGCATACTTATATGAAGACTTGGCAATATAATAAAGGATATCCTCACGATAAATATTGTCGGCATTGTCCTTCAACGTGTTCCTGAACGCGACCCTGGCTGCCTTGTAATCCTCCATATTGTAATAGAGCTTCGCAGCCTCATAGGCCTTGCGGTCCAGTCGCTGATTCAGGTCCTTCAGCATCGCATCGCACTCCTCCTTGTGGGAATCATTGCCGTAATCCTTTCTGTACTCGGCGATTGCATTGATAGCCAATTTCGTAGGAGTCTGGTCGAGTTCGTATCTCAATGTCGATTTGTACAGACAGTCGAGTCTGAGGAAACGGGCCTCTTCAGCGAACGGGCTGCGCGGGAAATTCGACACGAAACGCGAGAAATTCGCCTCTGCCGTGATATAATCCTTGAACTTATAATTGCTCAATCCCCAATAGTATTGAACGGTATCATCCTTCTCCGTACCATCCGTGAGCACCGACATTGACTCGAACAGCGACGCCGCCTTCTGGTATTTTCCCTTGTCGAAATACTGGAACGCCGCCTTATATTTGGCATCCACATCGTTGCTGGACAGCAGCGTGTCATACTGCGATTTGCAGGAGACCGCCGCCAGCAGAGCGACTGCGCCCCAGACTACTTTTCTGAATGAATTCATTTCTTTCAATTATTTATGCGCGTTAAGGAACTTCTCCACGTCAAGTGCCGCCCGACAGCCTGAGCCGGCAGCCGTAACTGCCTGTCTGTAAAGCGGATCCTGAACATCACCGGCAGCAAAAACGCCCTCGACATTAGTCTCGGAAGTCTTGCCTTGCGTGATGATGTAACCGTTTTCATCGATGGAAACCCACTCCTTGAAAAGGTCGGAATTCGGGTGATGCCCGATGCCGAGGAAAAATCCGTCGATTGCAATATCAAAAACCTTACCATCTTTTCTCATAAGACGCGCTCCGGTAACTCCCGACTCGTCCCCGAGAATTTCCTGCGTATTGCAATTCCACAATACCTCTATATTAGGGGTGTTCAAAACACGCTCCTGCATGGCCTTAGACGCACGGAAAACATCACGGCGCACAATCATATAGACCTTGCTGCAAAGCCCGGCAAGATATGTCGCCTCCTCGCATGCCGTATCGCCGCCGCCGACCACGGCAACAACCTTCTTCCTATAGAAGAATCCGTCGCAAGTCGCGCACGCCGACACTCCGAGCCCCTTGAATTTCTGCTCCGACGGCAAGCCCAGATACTTCGCTGTCGCGCCGGTAGCTATTATCAATGCCTCCGCGACCAGTTCCCTGCCATTGTCGTCGACCAGCTTGAAAGGCCTGGAGGAAAGATCTGCTGACGCAATGCGGCCGGAACGGATTTCCGCTCCGAACCTTGCTGCCTGTGCTTTCATCGAAGCCATCAGCATATTGGCATCCACGCCGTTTTCGAAACCCGGATAGTTTTCCACTATCGTAGTGGTGGTCAACTGTCCTCCCGGTTCCATCCCTTCATAAAGGACAGTCTGGATTCCTGCTCTTCCCGTATAGGTCGCTGCCGTGTAACCGGCTGGACCTGAACCTATTATAAGACACTTTATATTTTCCATCGCTTATTGTTTCTTTTTGGTTGCGGTTTTCGACGGCTTGGCAGTCTTGGAAGACTTGGCCGACTTTCCGGATTTGGATTTGGAGAGCTTTATCGCCTGCTGCACCTTCGCCTTGCGGGCAGCCTTGTCACCCTCTCCGGCAGCCGGTTTCGGAGCCCTGACCTTAACAGGTTTCTCGCTGACAGGCTTCTCATTGACAGGCATTTCGCCGACCGGACCGGCATTGGACTCTACCGGCTTAGCTTCTTCAGAAAACGGCTTAGCCTCCCAAGCATTGTCCCCGGACGGACGTCTGGAGAATCCTGGGCGGGAGCCTCTTCCTGTTCGCGGAGAGTCACTGCCTTCGCGCCTTGTCCTCGGGCGCTCGCTGTCACCGAATCTTCTTGCCGGACGCTCGTTTTCATTGTCCTGAAACCTCCTGCGCCTGGGAGAATCCTCCTCGGATGCGTCACGGTAGCTTTTGCGCGGACCGGCCGAACGATTGTCGCCGAACTCGGAATTGCGATTGTCCCCGAACTCGGAATTGCGATTGTCCCCGAAGCGGCCGCCGCGTCTGTCGCCGTCCTTCTTGCGGGTGGTCTTGTCGAAAACCTTCGCCGCCGGGCGACGCTCCTCGTATTGTCCAGGAATATCCTCGTAGTGGCTCAGCCTGTCTTCGTTGCCAGTCTCAACCAGTTCATAATCAAGGAGTTTCTGCTCCAGATTAGTGGATTTCACGCGGATTTTCACAGGGTCGCCGAGGTTATAGATGACGCCGGTACGCTTGCCCACGATGCGGTAATGTTCCTGATCGAACTCGAAGAAATCGGACTGGATATCGCGAAGTGCGACCATTCCTTCGATCTTGGTCGGCTCGATTTCCACATACATTCCCCATTCGGTAAGACCTGAGATATGGCCATCGTACTCGCCGCCGACCTTATCCTGCATAAATTCCACGAGCTTGTATTTCGTGCTGGACCTTTCTGCCTCAGCAGCAATCACTTCCCTTTCAGAAGCATGTTTACACTGGTCCTCGTAATATGCCTTGCTCTGCGAATCAGCACCATCGAGATACATCTGCAGAAGCCTGTGCACCATGGTGTCCGGATAACGGCGGATAGGCGATGTAAAATGCGTGTAGAACTTGAATCCCAGACCATAATGGCCGATATTGTCAGTGCTGTAACATGCCTTCGCCATTGAGCGCAGCGCCAGAATCTCGATCGCGCTGAATTCCGGTTTGTCCTTCGCTTCCGCGAGGAGTCCGTTCAATGCCTTGGCGAGTTTCCTCCCGTCTTCGGCTTCTTCCATCTTATATCCGAAATTGCCGGCGAACTTGCGGAGTCCGTCGACTTTTTCCAGATTAGGCACGTCGTGAATACGATAGACGAATGTCTTGGCGGTCTTCTTCGCCACGCCGTTCATCTTTCCGCCGGTAGCGATAAACTCTGCTACTGAGCGGTTTGCGAGAAGCATGAACTCCTCGATGAGCCAGTTGGCTTCCTTGGAAATCTTCTGATATACGCGTACCGGACGACCTTTTTCATCGACTTCCACTTTCATTTCCGGTCTGTCGAAGCTGATGGCGCCTGCAGCGAATCTACGTTTACGGAGAACGGATGCCAGCTTGTGCAATGTCAATACGGCTTCCTTGAGTTCACGCGGAATGACGCATCCCTCGTAAACGCCCTCGCCCATCATTGCCTCGGAACGGCCTGCAGCTTTGAATTCAGCGAACGAATCCCCCGACGGAACCTCGACATTGTTTTCCGGCGCCTCGACTTCAGCATTGGCCTGAGCCTCTTTCGCTCTGCGCTCAGCCGCTTCCGGCGAAGCTTCGAGAATCGGGTCCTTCACCGCCGAATGGATGCCGTCGGTACCGCCCCTGAGCTCCATGTCCAGAGCCTTTTCGCCGTTGTCAATTATCTGCTGTGCAGTCTCATACGCGAATCTGTAGTCGGATTTTATCACCGTCCTGCCGAACCATGTACTCTGGATTCCGGCGAGCGGAGAGAGTTCGAAAACGGCCGAGAATGTGAGTTTTTCCTCATTCGGACGAAGCGAGCAAAGCTTGTTGGAAAGCTTTTCCGGGAGCATCGGCACCGTGCGGTCTACCAGATAGACGGATGTGCCGCGGGACTGTGCTTCCTTGTCGACTACGGAACCAGGTGTAACATAATAAGATACGTCCGCGATATGCACGCCGACTTCATAGTTTCCGTTGCTGAGTTTCCTGAACGAAAGCGCGTCATCGAAGTCCTTGGCGTCTTCAGGGTCAATCGTGAATGTCAATGTATCCCTGAAGTCCTTACGTCCTTTAAGGTCCTCAGCTGTAATCTTTTCCGATATGTTGTCAGCGGCGTTTTCCACTTCAGGCTCGAACCTGTAAGGCAGGCCGTATTCCGCCAGGATGGAGTGCATCTCGGTGTCGTTTTCGCCCGGCTCGCCAAGCACGTCGACCAGATGCCCCTTCGGATTAGGTTCTCCCCTGTCCCAGCTGTCGACCAGCACCGCCACTTTCAGACCGCTGCGCACTTTCAATTCCTGCCCGACGCCGTCGACTGTTTCAACGACTCCGGCCACGGAAAATTCCCCGTCGCCGAGTTTCTTCAAGTATCCGGTTTCCGGCACGGCGCTCTTCCTGCGATGGACCGGCGTTCCGTTTTCGTCAGTTATGTCAATGCTGATGTCGTATGGCATGACTCTGCTCTGCATGAGCACCCATGCCTGGTTCCCGACCACGTGGAGTATGCCGACGAAAGGCTTGCGAGACCTCTCTACTATCTCTGTAACAATGCCTTCCTGTCTTCTGGTTTCTGTCTTTTCTTTCGTTATCGAGACTTTGACAATGTCGCCGTTCAGGGCTCCCTTGGTCTTGCCCTGTCTTACGTAGACATCATCTTCCATGTCCTCGACCTTGACGAAGACGAATCCGTCCCGCGTCATCTGGACAGTGCCAGTGTACACAGGATATTCCTTCTTCTTGTCATCATCTTCCTTGCGGCCTTTTTTAAAGAAACTGCCGCCATTTCGCCCGGCCCCACGTCCGGTGCTTTTCCTTCTTGAATCTTCGTGCCCGCGATTACCGCCTTTACGTCCTCGTCTGTCAAATGCCATGATGTATTATATTTACTTAAATCTCACAAATTTAAGAATAAAACGCCAATATTCCTTGCTTTCATCTGTTTATCAGGGTTGATTTTTCAGTGATCACCCTCCGTGACTGGCCTGCAAGCGCCGTGGAGACCACCCCGTTAGGACCATTGCAAGCTTTCCTGCGATTGCCTCCACGAGGTTCCGAGCTGTCAACAAGTTTTCCCGGGACTCCCCGCGACTTGCCGGCGCACCTCCGCGGTAACGTGGCGGGACGCGGCCACGCCCAATTTTGTAACTCATTGATAATCAAGTACTATTCAGAGACGAGCGTGGAAACGCAGACATTTTTTGGCCACGTTTCCACGCCCCGTTTTATAAATCATTGATAATCAATACTGTTTCAAAGCAAGGCGTGGCCGCGTCCCGCCAGGGCAATTTAGGGACACGGATCCAGCGGTCTTGGGTAACCCTGGAGACGCTTACAGGACGACCACGCGGGCGCTTATGGCCATCCCGCCGATATCCTCGCGGACGGTCACCCCTGAAATATTTTCTACGGAAACTTGATAATTAGACACTTAAACACTATCTTGCTGAAAATTATCACGAAAATGAAATATTGCCCTAACTGCGGAAAACCCGTGGAAGACGGAACCAAGTTCTGTCCTGAATGCGGCGCCTCGCTCCAGCCGGAACCGAGGAAACCTTCGAACATCAACAATGAAGACAGATGGCTAGTCACATTGCTGCTGAGCATTCTTGTCGGCAGCCTCGGCGTGCATCGTTTCTATACCGGAAATGTCGTCACTGGAGTTTTGATGCTCCTGACATGCGGCGGCTGCGGAGTCTGGACCATCATTGACATAGTCATGATTGCCGGGAACACGTATCGCGACGGCGACGGTAACACTTTGAAATAACAAACAAAACAAACCCAAGACAATGAGTTTTTGCCCAAATTGTGGAACACAGCTGGACGACAGCGCTGTGTTCTGTCCGAATTGCGGACAAAGATGTAAACTTGACGAACCTGCAGCATCACCGTCACCGGGGGCGCAGCAAACCACACCGACAACGCAACAGCCGACATCATCGGCACAGCAGACGGCGTCACGAGGACAATGTCCTGACAGCTACCTGCTTTTCGCCATTCTCACGACCCTCTTCTGCTGCTTGCCATTCGGTATCGTCGCCATCGTGAAAGCCGCATCGGTATCATCGAAATATCAAAGCGGCGACTATGAGGGTGCTGTGCAGGCAAGCAACGATGCGAAAAAATGGTGCAAGATTGCCGTCATCTGCTGTCTTATCCCTCTCGCATTGACTCTTGTAGGATACGCCATCATGGCAATTGTCGGTGCGACGTTCTTGTTCTAAAACAATCATCCTGGCAGCAGCTGCAATACTGCTGTCAGGACTGTTTCTATATATCTACGCCACAACCAATCCGGAATCCAGCCGCCTGTTTCCCAAATGCATTTTCCTGCAGCTGACAGGCTTACGTTGTCCAGGTTGCGGCTCGCAGCGCGTTGTCCACTCCCTTCTGAACGGTGACATCGCTGCCGCGTTCAAGTACAATGCTTTTCTGGTGCTGATGATTCCGTATGTCTCGGTGCTGGCATTCGCGACCTTCTTCAAGAACCGCGTGCCCGGGCTTTACAATGCCCTCTGCCATCCAGCCGTCATCGTGGCAATACTCGTGCTTACGATTCTCTGGTGGATTTTCCGCAATGTCTTCGGATGGTAAAATCCTGATTCAGCGCATTTTACAATTTACCGTTCGTGGCGAATCCACAAAAAAACAGACCTCGGAAAGAAGTCTGCTTTTTGGAGGGTGAACGGTGGGGCTCGAACCCACGACAACCAGAACCACAATCTGGCGCTCTACCAACTGAACTACGCTCACCATGTTTAGGATTGCAAAGGTAATGATATTTTTTTAATCTGCAAGGGGTTGGTGTTGTTTTTTGCAAATAACCCCAAAAATCGGAAGCGGGAGGTGCAAAACTTGAACTGATTTAGAGAACTTCTTATTATATTTGCCCGATAGTTATAACTTGGCGAGCATTGGAAAATGAAACAGCGGAGACGCGTAAATCATTCCCGATGATTGCCTTAAAACAAAAACAAACAAATGGCAAGAGAAATAAAGTTTTCTCTGGTATACAGGGACATGTGGCAGTCTTCCGGCAAGTACGTGCCGAGAGTGGACCAGCTGGAAGAAGTTGCACCGGCAATCATTGACATGGGATGCTTCGACAGAGTCGAGACCAATGGCGGCGCATTCGAACAGGTAAACCTCCTTTTCGGCGAGAACCCTAACGTGGCCGTACGCAGATGGACTGCACCATTCCACAAGGCCGGCATTCAGACACACATGCTGGAACGCGGACTTAACGCATTGAGAATGAACCCGGTACCGGCAGACGTTCGAGAGCTGATGTACAAGGTCAAGAAAGCACAGGGCACTGATATCGCCAGATCATTCTGCGGTCTGAATGACCACAGGAACCTGAAATTGTCGGTAGAATATGCGAAGAAAGCCGGGATGATTTCTCAGGTGGCACTTTCCATCACCCACTCCCCTGTCCACACGGTGGAATATTACATGGGCATCGTGGACAAAGTCGTGGAATACGGCTGCGATGAAATCTGCCTGAAAGACATGGCCGGCGTCGGAAGACCGACATTCCTGGCAGAACTCACAAGCTGCATCAAGAAAAAATATCCGCACATCCTGGTACAATACCACGGCCACACAGGCCCGGGATTTTCACCGGCATCAATGCTGGAAGTAGCACGTGCAGGCGCTGATTATCTGGATGTTGCAGTAGAGCCGCTTTCATGGGGCAAGATTCATCCGGACGTGATAACCATCCGCGAAATGATGCGCGCCGACGGATTCATTGTCAAGGACCTGAACATGGACGCATACATGGAAGTGCGCCGCCTCACACAGAAATTCATTGACGATTTCCTCGGATATTGGATCAATCCTTCGAACCACCTGATGTCGTCGCTGCTCGTCGGCTGCGGCCTCCCGGGCGGAATGATGGGTTCAATGATGGCCGACCTGAAGGGATTCCAAGCTGCCATCAATGCTTCAGAACGCGCTCACGGACGCCCGGAAATCAGTCTGGACACGTTGATGGTCAAGCTGTTCGAAGAAGTACAATACGTTTGGCCTAGACTGGGCTACCCTCCGCTGGTAACGCCGTTCAGCCAGTATGTGAAGAACACCTCGCTCATGAACCTGCTGAACGTCCTCAACGGCAAGCCGAGGTGGACCACCATTGACAAGGACACTTGGGGCATGATTCTGGGCCGCATGGGACAGCTTCCGGGAACGCTTGCACCGGAAATCATTGACCTGGCGAAGGAAAAGAACATGGAATTCTACACCGGCAACCCGCAGGACATGTACCCGGACGAGCTGCCGAAGTTCCGCCAGATGATGAAGGACGAAGGCTGGGACGAGGGTCAGGACCAGGAGGAGCTTTTCGAGTTCGCAATGCACGAGAGGCAGTACCGCGACTACAAGAGCGGCGTCGCCAAGGAGAGGTTCAATGCTGAGCTTAAAGACTTGAAGACCAAGGCTGGAGCGCCGATAAACGTCGTGCGCCCGGTAGTGGAAATGCCTAAGTTCAATGTCGAGGAATACGCGCAGAAATATCCTCATGCAGTTCCGGTCCAGGCTCCGGCAAAGGGCCAGCTGATGTGGCAGTTGGATGTCGACGATGATTCGACGGCGCCTATTGCAGGTACCAAGGTCAATGCCGGCGAGGCAATGGGCCATGTCCAGACATACTACGGAATGGAAGACATTGTTCCGGCTATCGACGGCCGCGTGGTCGCAGTAACCGGTAAACAGGGCGACAAGGTGGTCAAGGGCGAGATTATCGCTTTCGTCGAAGGCGCGAAGTAACGTGAAAAAATAATCACTTCCGTTTATATGCGCGGCTCGGCCTGCAGATGATTTGAATGTCAATATCTTCCACGTGATATCCACGGAACCTCCGGCTTGAAAGACGGGATGTGACAAGTTCGATGGTCTCGTCGTCGATCACATCCGTGAAAGTATTGTTCACATGGTCGTATAGGTGGATATGCTTGAAGGTATTGACATCGAAATACATCTTGCTGTTCGAGCTCATCCTGTAATTGTAGATTCCCAGCAATGCTATCTGCGTCAGGATGTTATATACTGAAGCCACGGTTACCTTGACGATACCGTCTTCCCTGATCTTGTCAGTGACCATGTCAGCGGAAGCATGGCCGAGAGCGAGCATGGCCTCATGGACAGCAATCCTCTGCTGCGTAGCTTTCAAATTATGTTTTTTCAGCAGGCGCTTGAATTCCTCGACATTCGGGGCTTCATATGTCTGTTTAATCATATATTGGACTCATTTTCCATTAATCGCGCAAAGTTAGCTATTTTATAACAATTATAAAATAGATTTGCATTGTGAAAATCCTGCAAGTCAGCCACTCGCGTTCCGGCAGAAAATAGTTATATTTGCAGGATGTTTGGAACTAAATAATTATAGATATATGGACAGAAAAGTTCTTCTTATGATTCTGGATGGTTGGGGTGAAGGCAGACATGACCACTCCAATGCCATCTACACGGCCGGTGCGCCTTTCATTGACTCTCTCAGAGCGAAATATCCTATGAGCCATTTGCAGACATGCGGCGAGGCTGTCGGTCTTCCTGACGGACAGATGGGAAACTCCGAGGTCGGCCACATGAACCTGGGTGCAGGACGCGTTGTATATCAGGATCTTATGAAAATCAACAAGACCTGCCGCGAGCACAAGCTGCTTACCAGAGCGGAGATAAAAGGCGTATATGACTATGTAAAGCAGACCGGCAAGAAGCTCCACCTCATGGGACTTTGCTCAACCGGCGGCGTACACAGCTCACTCGACCACTACTACGAATTCCTGAATGTCGCTAAAGAATATGGTCTGGACAATGTTTTCGTTCATTGCTTCATGGACGGACGTGACACCGACCCGCACAGCGGAAAGGGCTTCGTGGCTGATCTCGAGAAACATATGGCAGAGAGCACAGGAAAGGTCGCTTCCGTATGCGGCCGTTTCTATGCAATGGACAGGGACAAGAGATGGAACCGTGTAAAAGAGGCTTATGACCTGCTCGTGAACGGACAGGGCGCAGCATTCACCTCTGCGACTGACGGTATCCAGGCTTCATACGATGCCGACGTGACCGATGAGTTCATCAAGCCGATCGTCATTACCGATGCTGCAGGCGCACCTCTCGCCAAGATCGAGGAGGGCGATGCCATCATTTTCATGAATTTCCGCAATGACCGCGCACGTGAAATCACTGCAGTGCTCACCCAGCAGGACATGCCTGAGGAGGGAATGCACATCATTCCTGATCTCTATTACTGCTGCATGACTCCTTACGATGCTGCCTTCAAGGGCCTCCACATCCTCTTCGACAAGGAAATTGTCAAAGATACCCTCGGAGAAATCGTATCGAAGGCAGGACTTCACCAGCTCCGCATTGCCGAAACAGAGAAATATGCTCACGTGACATTCTTCTTCAATGGCGGCCGCGAGACTCCTTTCGAGAACGAGGACAGAATCCTGGTTCCTTCTCCAAAGGTGCCTACATACGACCTCCAGCCTGAGATGAGCGCTCCTATCGTAACCGAGAAGCTCATTGAAGCTATCGACACCGACAAGGAGGACCTCATCATCCTGAACTACGCAAACGGCGACATGATCGGCCACACCGGAGTTTACGACGCCATCTGCACCGCTGTCAGATGCATTGACGGCTGCGTCGAGAAGGTCGTTACCGAGGCCATCAAGCACAACTACGTGATCCTCATCACCGCCGACCATGGCAATGCTGATCACGCAGTTAACGATGACGGCACTCCGAACACAGCCCACTCGCTCAACCCTGTTCAGTTCATCGTTGTCAATGCCGGTGACGAGGTCAAGAGCGTAAAGGACGGCGCTCTCTGCAATGTAGCTCCTAGCATCCTGAAGCTGATGGGTCTTCCACAGCCTGCAGACATGGACGCAGAGCCGCTTTTCTAGCGAATAATTGACACTTCATAATAAACCCGGTCAGAGTTCCAGTTGTGGAGATCTGACCGGGTTTGATTGTTTAGTTTCTGCGATTATTCTGCAGGGGCTTCAGTCCTTTTGAGCTTCAGGACAGTGGTTCCCTCTGCAGAGAGGATAGAAACATTGTCATTGTCCGTCACCTGAACTTTTGCGGCAGCGCCAATTCCTTCAAGCACAGCAGTTTCCACCTCCGGAGTAGGACCCATCATCTTGGTCACGCCGACTTCACCGAATTTCAGCGCATCACCTTTGACGCTGTATTCGCCGAAGAAATTATTGATGCTGGTATTTCCATGAACACCTTTCTCGTCGAAAGAAATGGTAGCCTTCTCGAAGCCTTCCTCCACCGCGAGACCGCCGGCCTCCACGATTTCCCAGTCGCCGATCAATGCCTTGGCCACATCAGACTTCTTTCCCGCTCCACAGCTGCAAATCACAGCCAGAGCCACGAACATAAGAATCACTTTTTTCATAATCTATTGATTTTAAATAATTTATAATTAATTGCAAACATCAAAGTGCTTAATTGGCAAAATTACATGTATTATATATAAAACACAAATCGCAGTAATCTGTATTTTACGTAAAAAAATATATGGAGAATTTGTTTATTATAAAGACCAGTTGGCTGGTATTCTGACAGAAAACGATGCCTGATATGAATTCCGCTATTTCCCGGGGTAGTAGATAGCGTCACGGAGGTCTTTGGGGATAATGCGTGGATGAGCAGTGGATATAACCACCTAAAAAGGTGGTAAATTTCAAAAAGGTGGTAAATAATTGCTATCTTTGTGGAAACGTTAGTACTATGAGCAAATTGAGCGAGGCATACGAGAAATGGTTGGCTTTACAGCCTTTCTCTCCGACGGATTCGGCAAGACTTGACCGCAAGTTCATGCTGGACTTCAACTATAACAGCAACCATATCGAGGGTAATACCTTGACTTACGGCCAGACCGAGGTGCTTCTTCTCATGGGGGAGGTTATAGGCTCTGCCAAGATGAAGGACCTTGAAGACATGAAGGCCCACAATCTCTGTCTGAATCTCATGATTGAGGAGGCCAAGACTGCTGATCACCTTTCTGAATCTTTCATCAAGCGACTCCATCAGGTGATGCTTCGTGAAGATTATACTGTCTATCGTGAGCTTTCTGGTGGTCGCCAGACAAGTTATGTCGTACACGCCGGCACATATAAGACCAGACCTAACTCTGTTATTACGCCTACGGGTGAACGCTTTGATTATGCCTCTCCTGAAGAGACTCCGTCTTTGATGTATGATCTGATTCAGTGGTACAACGAAGAAGAGCAGGCATGCAATCTTTCGCCGGTAGAGCTTGCAGCCTTGTTCCATTACAGATATATCAGAATCCATCCATTCGAGGATGGCAACGGCCGAATCGCGAGGCTTATTGTGAACTTCATTCTGCTCAGACATAACTATCCTATGGTTGTTGTGCTCAGTCGCAAGAAGACTACATATCTCAATGCTCTTGGCCTCGCTGATGTGAATGTTGGAGTAGTGCCCGCAGATGGCTCACATGCATCTATCGAGCAGATTAAACCATTTGTGAAGTACATGACGGATCTTATGGTATCTGAGATCAATCAGAACATTGCTTTCCTTCATGCTGATGCGAAGACTACTTGGTGGTATGATGGTGAGACTGTCACCTTCAGGAGCCCGAGAACAGTTTTGCTCCTGCAGCATCTGCAGAAGAATCCCAAAGCGACCATTGCAGAACTCGCGTCTGTGCTTGACATCAACACCTCAGCTGTCCAGAAACAGCTCTCAAACCTGCTGGCAAAGGGGTATATTACCAAAGATCCAGACACAAACAGCTACCGTGTAATAGCAGTATCTACCACCAAATAAGGTGGTAAATTTCCAAAGGTGGTAAAATAAATCAGAGTCGGTGATGTGCCGGCTCTGATTTTTTTAGGGGGGATCGACGTGGTCGATTTATTTGAGCTCCACACTGCCTGGCCAGGAGCCGGAGGTGGTGCCGTTATTGCTGTCAAGTGTCTTAATTCGGTCAACAATTGCAGACTCCGTTGTCTTCGTGAATTTCCGCAATGACCGCGCACGTGAAATCACCGCAGTGCTCACCCAGCAGGACATGCCTGAGGAGGGAATGCACATCATTCCTAATCTCTATTACTGCTGCATGACTCCTTACGATGCTGCATTCAAAGGCCTCCATATCCTCTTCGACAAGGAGATTGTCAAGGATACCCTCGGAGAAATCGTATCGAAGGCAGGACTTCACCAGCTCCGCATCGCCGAGACCGAGAAATACGCTCACGTGACATTCTTCTTCAACGGCGGCCGCGAAACTCCGTTCGAGAACGAGGACAGAATCCTGGTTCCTTCTCCAAAGGTGCCGACATACGACCTCCAGCCGGAGATGAGCGCTCCTATCGTAACCGAGAAGCTCATTGAAGCTATCGACACCGACAAGGAGGATCTCATCATCCTGAACTACGCGAACGGCGACATGATCGGCCACACCGGTGTTTACGACGCCATCTGCACCGCTGTCAGATGCATTGACGGCTGCGTCGAGAAGGTCGTTACCGAGGCCATCAAGCACAACTACGTAATTCTCATCACCGCCGACCATGGCAATGCTGATCACGCAGTTAACGATGACGGCACTCCGAACACAGCCCACTCGCTCAACCCTGTTCAGTTCATCGTTGTCAATGCCGGTGACGAGGTCAAGAGCGTAAAGGACGGCGCCCTCTGCAATGTAGCTCCTAGCATCCTGAAGCTGATGGGTCTTCCACAGCCTGCAGACATGGATGCCGAGCCGCTTTTCTAGCGAATTGAGAATCAATAGTCAAACCCGGTCAGAGTTCCAGTTGTGGAGATCTGACCGGGTTTGATTGTTTAGTTTCTGCGATTATTCCGCAGGGGCTTCAGTCCTTTTGAGTTTCAGGACAGTGGTTCCCTCTGCAGAGAGGATAGAAACATTGTCATTGTCCGTCACCTGAACTTTTGCAGCAGCGCCAATTCCTTCAAGCACAGCAGTTTCCACTTCCGGAGTAGGGCCCATCATCTTGGTCACGCCGACTTCTCCGAATTTGATTGCATCGCCTTTGACGCTGTATTCGCCGAAGAAATTATTGATGCTGGTGTTTCCATGAACAGCTTTCTCGTCGAAAGAAATGGTAGCCTTCTCGAAGCCGCTTTCTGTTGCGAGACCGCCGGCCTCCACGATTTCCCAGTCGCCGATCAATGCCTTGGCCACATCAGACTTCTTTCCCGCTCCACAGCTGCAAATCACAGCCAGAGCCACGAGCATAAGAATTACTTTTTTCATAATCTATTGATTTTAAATAATTTATATTAATCTCAAATTTCAATGTTGCACATCCGACAATGCGGAAGCTGGCCGTCCACTAATACAAGAAACCGAAGGCCCAGAGAGGAATCTTGCGGAAAATAGCAGAATCAATGTCATCTGCCGCAATATAGGCATTTTTTTCATTTCGTATCTGTTCATAGCCTTTTTCTGCCCCACCGACCTCGATGACAACATCACCGTCAATCTTGAAATCTCCGGTTTTCAGTCCTCCGTATTCAACCTTATGGCCTGCAGAAATCAATTGGTTACAGAAAAACGTCTCACGCGCTGTCCCGATTTCAGGGACCTTATCTGACAACACATAGAGCAAATTCGGGTTGTCAAGCAATATCTTGTCAGGTTTCTGCAGATCCGAAATAGTGTCCAGGTTTTGGAACAATCGACATATCAATTTAGCCTCTTCCATGTTTTTAAGATACCTCATAATCGTAGTGCGTTCCATTGAAGTCGCCCTGGAAAGTTTCGACACATCAATTTCATACGGAACAAGCTGAGCCAGAATATGAAGCAGAGCCTTCAGTTTACGTGTATTGCCCACATCCATATTCCTGAAAGCCGGCAATTCATAGTCGATGATATAATTCATGACATTCTCGACCTGAACAGGATATGTTTTACGATTTTCGAAATAAAAAGGATAGAAGCCTCCCTGCAAATATTGTTTGAACAACTTGACAGGCAAACATTTGCACTTCACATCGGAGCAAAATTCATCAGCCGAACCAAGGAGTTCTTTCAATGAGACAGGCTCAATTTCCACGCCTTGGTCAAAACGCACGAACTCCCTGAACGACAATCCCGGCATCATGTAAGGAATCATACGTCTGGAAAGATCCGCATCACCGTCATTGAGCTGAAGCAATGAGGAACCGCTAAGCACGATATGCAAATTCTTGTGCGTATCATACATTTCCTTTATCTCACGGCTCCACCCATGATATTTGTGAACCTCATCAATGAACAGATGCTTTCCGCCAAGCATCACGAAAGTATCTGCCGTATCCAAAAGCGTATGAGTGGAAAAATACGAAGAATCTGCACTGCAATACAGGACACTCCTGTCCCCCGCTTTGAAATTCATCTTGATATATTGCTGCATAAGTGTGGATTTCCCCACACCTTTGGCTCCCTTTATGATAAGCAGGCGTGAAGACCAATCTATAACATGCATCATGCTTCTGATCATAGACATCGGCACGGCAGCAATCTCTTCATCATGTCGCTTGAACAACCTTTCCATAACAATCTTTTCTTTACACACAAAGATAAGTGTATTTTATAAAAAACACAAATTGCGGTTGTTTGTATTTTATGTAAAACAAATATACAGCCGATTTGTTTTTTGTAAAACACATCTCTTGGCTATCGCTGGAGATACTCCGCCTAATTTCTTGACAATGTTCGAACTAGAACGAACGGCGGTGGAAGACAAATCTTCGAGAGTGCCGCTTGCCGCATGAGAATTATTTTCTACATTTGTAGTGCCGGAAAATCCGGCAATTAAATATGGAAGTGCGTTCACGCAATCCTCGTCTGAAAATCTGACAGTTTTCTTTCGAATAAGAGGATTCAAGCAGCGCTCCTATTCCTTTGTGTATCAAGCCGTAGCTGCGTCTTGCAGCAGCGGGTGTGTTTTCATTCGCCGGCTCCATACATACGGGTGTGGAGTCCGGCCGTTTATTCTTATTCGGGTTTTGTCAGAACCTTCAGACGAATGAATGTGCAGAGCTCCACACTTTCGTACTGTATGTTTAACTCAATAATCTTTATTTTATGGAAGAAAAGTATATTTCTCCTGCCTTGACGGAGATTGTGCTTTGCTTGGAGCATGGCTTTGCACAATCAAAAGGTATCGGCTCCCGATTTGAGGAACCAACGACCAATGACAGCTTATTTGACGGCGTATGGGACGACATCTATGACGGCGGCAGCAAATAAAATGATACAGATTCTATGAAAAAGAATATTAAGAAGATATTCGCCGGACTTGCTGTACTTGTCAGCGTTTCCTGCGCGAACGAGTCAATGGAACCGGACGCTTCCATTGACAAGAAAGTGGAGACAAAGACCGTTTCTATCAATTTTTCTGCAAGGATGTCGGTTGATGACGATGTTACAAAAATGGGGTATACACGTCATGAAGGATATACATGGAAGGAAAAGGACTCCCTGTACGTGATTGTCGCTACTTGGATTGATGGGCAATGGCAAGAGGTTGACAAATACAACCGTGCATATATTCATGTGAAGGACGGTTCTATCTCAGCGGACGGAAAAACGGCAGAGTTCGAGGGAAACATAAAGACTGTCGGGGACAATGACCATATTAAAATAAGTGCATTGTATCCTGCTTTTGAGTTCCCTGGTCATCAATACTATATTAAGGACGGCTGGGAAAACAGTTTGCTCATGGGAGCCGCATCCGGCCAGCTCGGAGTTGATGACATTTCCATAGAACTGAAGAATGCCTCGGCTTTCATGTGCCTGAATCTGTCTTCTGACGATAATGTTATGATATCGCGAATAGAACTGACTGCGTTCGCCTCTGAAGGTTCTGAAAAGATGTATATCCCACTTTCCGGGTGGTTATCTCAAGTTTTAATACCATCCGGCGATTCCAGACCGTCGTTCATGTGGGACAGCACCAGCACTTATGGCAATGTTTTCCTGTTCTGTGACCGAGAAAGCGAAGGTGTAATATTACCTTCAGAACCAGAGTCCTTTTACATATCAGTCCCGGCAGGGGATTATCCTAACGGATTTTCAATCGAAGTGACTGACGTTATGAACAGGAGATATTATCGTCGCTTCTTGAAAGGAAAAAGTGTCTCTCTTGAGCAGAACACGATATATAATCTTCCGAATCTTAAGCTTTCTTCCGGTGATTTCATGAGCTACAGTTTCCCGATACCGGACAAGGCACTACGCAACGCACTCCTTGCAGAAGGATACATATCCGTTCTTGGCGACAGCGTGAGATGCATGATTACGGATAAGGGCCATGAACTGCACAGCCTTAGAGTCCCGGACGAATGCAAGTCTCTGGAAGGCATCAAGCGCTTTACTTCTCTTACAGATCTTGATGTCCGCAACTCACAAGTATCAGACATCGACATCAGCGGCACCAATATCTGTGAGCTTTCAGTTTCAGGCAACGAACATGTCAAAACCATAAATGCATCAGGGTCCGCCATTGGAGACATTGGATATGACATGCTTGATGTCAGAGGTTGCATGAATCTGACTGAATTGAATCTCACCGGATGCAAGAAACTGCGAACACTCAATGTTGGCTCCGCTCCTCTTTCAGGGCTCAATTTGTCCGGATTATCAAACTTTGAGTGTCTTATAGGCGGCGGTGCCATAACAGGCACGATTGATTTGTCCGGAACAGGCATAAAGTCATTGAACAATTATAGCGACAGTTATGCAGCAGCGGAAATAATATTGGATAATTGCAAGAATCTGACATCAATAGATCTCGAACGATGCAACAACATGACGAAGCTCAGTCTTACAGGCTGTTCGTCTCTGGCAAGGATTTACTGCAGGAACTCCAATTCTTTGACGAGCATAGACTTGTCGACATCCACGGAGCTTTCAGAGCTATACTGTCAAGGTTTATCAAGACTTAAGGATATTAATTTATCTGCAAACAATAAGTTAGAGTGCATTGAGATTTGGGGCACAGCACTGACTGACCTTGACATTTCGGATAAGCTGAATCTTACCAGAATAGAATGCTATGGAAATGATAATCTTGAGAACCTCGTGATTTCCAACTGCCCTGAACTAGAATTTTTGGATTGCAACAGTTGCAATTTGGAAGCTTTGAACGTCGGCAGTTGCAGCAAACTACAATCCCTGTACTGCGATCAGAACTGGCTGACCTCATTGGAAATAGCGCCAGATTGCTTGACGAGTCTTGGTTGCAGTCAAAATATGCTCGGCGGCACGCTTGACTTAACTGCATTCACCAAACTGGACTACCTTGGCTGTAACAACAATATGCTAGAAAAACTGATCCTTCCACCTTCGGTTTCAACACTCATATGTTCTACGAACAATCTCTCCGAGCTTGACATAACGTCATGTCCGGAGCTGATGAAGAGCGGTGATGAGGATTCTTTCTGTGTCGGAAAGCAGCGGAAGAACAAAGTTCTGACTCTCCATCTGACATCACAGCAGAACAGGTATTGGCTGAGGACCTATTCCGAAACGGACGAAAATACAAATGTGACGACTGACATTAAGTAACCAAATGCTCCGTAAATAAAATCAAGAGTGCTGTTCCCCAAGTGATAATCTGACAGATTTCATCGAAAACGGGACACGAACAGCGCTCTTGTTCTTTTCAACAGAAGCCGGAAATACAAATTCCACTGTTTTATCATAAGACGATAAAATTTATTTCATATAGCGTTCGGTGAGCCAGGTGGCAAAAAACATGTCATAGACTTGGTATACGCCACGTGAACAATTCAGCAAACCTTTTTCGAGCAGTCCTTTGACTGCCGAATTTACGGAACTGGCAGACGACAAGCCATATTTCTTGACAAATACTCTGGAAGTAATCTTCTTGGCCTTACCTTCAAGTGCGATTGCCTGGATTATCTGTTTTTGCTTTTCCGGAAGCTGATATAGAAGATCCTCATAAGTGTCGGCACTGAAATCTATAATATAGTCTACCGCATCAGCAATACGTTCTTTCACGCAAGTCTCGCCCTCATTGGTCCGCATAAACAAGATGTTCATTACCTTCTGGAGATAGAATGTCGTCCCGTCAAACCTCTTGTAAAGTTCCGGAACCACTTCATCATCAAGACATTTACCGGCAGCGGCGAAATGCTTTTTGCAGAACTCGGCATACAGTTCTTCCCTGATCGGAGGAAGATTGATGATAGTGGCACTCTGATAAAAAGGTCTGGCTGAAGAAGTGAACATCGAGCCCATCATCTCGCGGTGCGAGCCGGAAAAGACGAACTTTGCATTCGGGCAATATTGGATGTATGTCCTCAATGTAGCCTCGACATTCTTGTCCGCATAATTCGTAATTTGCTGGAACTCATCAATTGCGACCAGACACGGCTTTTCAGCATTGCTCAGATAAGCGAAGATCTCATCAAGCGTAGTCTTCGGATTGCCCAAATCACCGATCTTCAATGTCCACGAGGGCACCCCGGCGGCATCGTAGCTGATACCTCCCTTGAGCGATGAAAGCGCGTTCAAGAATTTAGACCAAGCCTGCGTTCCCTTCGGCTTGAGCGTATCAAGGATAGACTTTCCCATCCGTTCAGTCATTTCTGCTAGCGACTTGGTGGAATAGATATCAATGATAAAGGTAGAATACTTCTCACTGATTTCCTTCTGTCCGAAACAATGCCGTATAAGATCCGTTTTCCCATATCTCCTTGGGGACATCAATGCAACATTGTTCCCATTCATCAACAGGTCAGTGAGCGCCTTGGTCTCCTCAATTCTATCACAAAAGTATTCTGGTCCAGCGTATCCAGTCGTAATAAACGGATTCATAATAATCTGATTTTCAGCAAATATAGTGATTTTTCCAATATTTTATCATAAGATGATAATCATTTTATGATAAAAACTGCAATAAGAGGTAAAAAAATCAGAGTCGGTGATGAGCCGGCTCTGATTTTTTTAGGGGATCGACGTGGTCGATTTATTTGAGCTCCACGCTGCCTGGCCAGGTGCCGGAGGTGGTGCGGGTGGTGCCGAGCTGATCTTTATTGAAGCCGCCGAGACTTTCTACCCACTCTACGAACTTAGGAGCGAAGGCGCCGTTCAGGCGGGTGTTGCCGTTATTGGTTGTAATGTCGTTCAGGCGGGTGATGATGTCTGCCCCTTTTGCCTTCACGAACGATGCGGACGGGCCGTTCCAATGCCAGTAACCCTTTGAACTGTCGAAAGAAGAACCATTGCAGAATAACAATTCGCCGTCAACCACGACATTGTTCTTTACCAGCCAAGCGCCATCAGTATTGGTGGCTTTAGGACCGATAATGTCATTATACAATTTAACTGACGAGTTCGCTTCTTTAAAGAATACGATGCCATTGGCATGCTTGTTCGCGAGAACGCAGTTGTCATACATACTGAACGAGTGGCTGTCAGTATTATTATTTGAGCGGCACAGTGACTTGGCATTTTCTCCTACTGCTGTCGTATTTACTACTACCGTGAATCCGTCATTGTTCAGACAAACGGAAGTGCCTCCTGCCTGCTCGCTGACATTGTTGTAAATCGAGCAGTTGTTCATGCAGACTACAGAAGGATTGCCGCCGTGAATGACTGTACCCCACTGGTTTGTCCTCATGGTATTGTCGTAAATCTGACAGTTGTTCATAAACAGGGCAGCCTTTCCGTCGGTCTGGATAAGGCCTCGGGATGCGCCCTTATTGTTCTTGAACACGCTATCAGTTACACGAACCAGTCCGTCACCGCTCTGGAGGAACATTGCGCTTCCTATAACTCCCTTGTTGCCGTCAAAAGTACAGCCGATGACATCGAGACACGCATTCTGAACCGAAATTGCACCTCCGCCATTACCTCCATCACCGTAATCATTCTTGAGATACGATTTATTACGCGCAGCTTCGCACTCAGTGAACCTACAGTCTTTAACAGCCTGCACCGCTGATGCACCATTGACATGAATTGCGCCGCCAATGCCTGCTTTATTGCCACCTAAAGTATAACAGCCTGTAAACGTGCAGTTTTCGATCGTCTGAGTTCCATTGCTGTTATTGATTGAGCCACCGGTATTCAATGCATAATCTTCAGTGAACGTGCAGCCTTTGACAGTAAGTTCAGCCTTGGCATTGTTGGTGAACAATGAGCCGCCGTTTCTACCATAGTTTTTAGAGAACGAGCTATTCTCCACTGTCACTTTAGCCTCGAAAACATGGATTGCTCCACCACTTAAATACTGCGTACTATTAGTTCCGTCTGTTACCTTATTGCCCTCGAACACACAATCAACGACATTGCCGGTCACGCCGGTTCCGTTGAAGACCAAAGCTCCGCCATTATCCTTTGCAGAGAAACCATTCTGGAAGGTCAGTCCGTCAAACAGGACATTTCCCTTTTTGGTGAGCCAAATCTGGGATTTTCCGCCACCGTCGAAGACAGTTGCATTGACCTTGGCGTCTCTTCCTGCCAGACTTGCAGCCTTCGCACCTGCAGGATAGCCGCCATAAACACTGAAATCAGCACCTTCAGCTTCAGAAACAAGAGCTTCCTCTACTGAATATGTTCCGGCTGACATATAGACATTCATGACAGCACCCTTGGCAAGAAGAGCTTTAAGTTCTGTGAGCCCTGCGGCATTGTCCCAGTTGCTTCCGTCCTTGCGGCCTTTCGCTTCGACAGAAACATAGAATCTGTCATCGAAGCCAACCACCTTTCCGAGAGGAAGGACATGACCCTTTTCGATGACAAGAGACCTCGTAGTAACCTTCTGGCAAGTTCCTCACCGTCCGCGTCTGTCAGCACTACTGAAAAGCCTTCGAGTGCGGATGGTGCAACTGCTGCGTAATATGTACCCGCGCCTGAAACAATGAGCGTAGCTACGTCAGCATCAGCGCTTTTCAATGTTATCTTGGAAACTGCAGCATCTACTGCTTCGATACGCAACAGACCGCATTGGTTCTTGAACGTGAGAGAATTGCTGCCGGTCCATTCTGCAACGGAAAGGCTCGCGTGAGCGAAGGTTCCGTCCTGTACCTTAGGTGCAGAGACATTGATCTTACCGCCCTCGAAAGTAGCAGTCGCGTCGTACGGATAAACCGCAGAAAGGCTGCGGGTTCCTTCGAACTGTTCCAATGTGAAGGCGGCTGGAACTTTTACGGTAATGGAAGCGGAGCCGTCTGCCTTGATGTTTTCGGCAGTAAGAGCCTCGGATTCAGAGCTTCCGGTCGCACCGTTCACTTCATAGAATACAGAGACCTTATCACCGACAGACCAGAGCACAGTGCCGTCTTCCTTGATTTCAGTTTTCGTAGATGCTTTTTCGACGTCCGAAATTGTACTTTTCTTCGCAGAAACGTCAAATGTCACCTCAACGAGCTCTGCCGGGTCAATTTTCTGACCCGGAGTCTCGTTTTCCTTATCACATGCAGCGAATACTACCGCCGCCATTGACAACAGTGTTAAAAAGTTTTTCATAATTGAATTATCTCAATCCTTTACCGTCAAGATACTTGATGACGAGCTCGGCGACATCGGTCTGGACGAAATCAGATCCTGAGGCAATGAACTTGTCCAGCGGAGTGTAGTCCCCGTTGCGCAGGGCATTATCCCACCGGTCAAGGAGATTGGAATATGAAAGATATCCTTTCACATGCATCTTCGTGCCGAACTCAGGAATGCTGTTGTTCAGATATACGGCGTTTCCGTACTGGAACAGTTTCGCGCCTATCATACCGGAGTATGAAGACGTAGCCTCCACGCTGTTGACGTACGGATGAACCGCTACCAGAGGATTAAGCTTCTGATATTCAGCAATGTCTCCGCTGGCGAACAGCATGACCTGGTCCTCCACGCCGGCTTCATAAATTACTTCAAGCACCTTTGCCGGAACATTGTTTTTCCCCGCAAGGTCAAGATTGACATAAATCTTGTCCTTGGTGGCCTTGAGAGCCTCCAAGAGGGTCGGGACCTTCGCGACATTGTTCTGTTCGTCCTTATAGACCTTGCCGTCACGGACCATGTCGAAGGACTTGATCTGCTCCAGCGTCAGAGAAGAAACGGCACCGACACCGGTAGTCGTCTCATTGACAGTCTCATTGTGCATAAGAACGAGCTGGCCGTCCTTGGTAGTGCGGACATCAAGTTCCACCATATCCACTCCGGCCTCGATCGCATGAAGGATGTTCGGAATGGAATTGTCCGGAATCCCCTGCTTGAAGGATTCCATTGTATTGCCGCGGTGCGCAACGACATAGATGCGGCTCACCGCAAGGTCTTCCTCCCACTTCTCCTGAACAGCATCGCAGAGTTCAAGCAAAGATGTGGTCTTGGGATTGATCTGTCCCTTATCCTGATCTTTTACTACGTACTCGGTGCTGTTGCAAGAGACAAGTGCGAGTGATGCTACGAGAAATGATACAAAAAGTTTTCTCATTTCGATATAATTAGATTTGACGGTTCGTATGACGTCTGTCGTGACCGAACATCGGCCATTCAGATGCAGCAGGTCCTTTGCAGAACTTGTTTTCGCTCTTGTCATAAGGACGGAACGCGATCACACCAGAGAATGTTCTGGTATCGGAATCAGTAAATGAGACATATACTATACCGTCGTCACCGATGACTACAGATGACCAGATCTTCGCCACTTTGAGGCCTTCGAATGTCTTGGCATCTTTCGCGATTACTGCATCAGCGATATCTGCTTTCAGCAACAGGTTGCAGTTCTTGTCAACCACGTAGTAATTACCCGACTCTGTTCCGAAGTGAATGTTTCCGGCAGCGTCAACAGCCGGTGAACCTGCAACTTTCTCCTGAACTTTGTAACGTCCGACAACTTGGCATTTGCCGTCAGCACCGGCGGTCTTAGGGTCAATGACTACGATTCCGCCATCGTCCTGACCTGTAGTGAATGAAAGGGCAGCTACGATGTAACCTTCAGGAGTAACGACTACGCCGCCCTGGTCCTGCACAGCGGCGCCGTTATCCTCAACATAGTGGTTCACAACAATATTACCGGTCGCAGCCTCCACAGCATAAACTCTTGTTCCTACCTGGTCTGTAAGGACACCTGCAACGCATGTCTTTCCGTTAAGCGTAAGAGCTGCGATTCCTCCCATCGGAGCTTGTTTGACAAAAGTCTGCTCTTTGTTATTGTTCCATTTGCCCCAAGCCGGATTAACTTTATTGTCGCCGCCATTGTCGAGGGTATTCTGGGCTATGGTCCAAAGACCCCAGTTTCCACCATACCAGCTCACATAGCCGTCTTTCGTAAGAAGCAATCCTGTACGGCAGCCTCCTGCAGGCTGTGCAAAGCCATTGCGCTTGCCGGTAGCTTTATCTGCAGAAACGGCGATTCCATTTTGTCCTGTGCAGCCGAAATAGATATTCTTGTCGCCAATACCACCTATACTTGCCTGATATGCAGGCTCCGGTGTAGTTCCATCAGCCCTATACCACTGGCTGAATGACCATTTCACTGAACCGTCAGCATTATAGGCGATAAAATGGCCATCCTTATCGGCTGAACCGCAACCGATGAAAACGGTGCCGTCGGTGTCGATTGAAGGAGTGCCGTAAGTCACGCCTTTATTGACAGCTGTGAACATTTCCTTGTCGAACACTTTCTTGCCGTTCTTGTCGAACTTGTAGAGCTTGTTCGATCTTGTAGAACACCATACGCTTCCGTCATTGGCGATAGCCGGAGAGGTGATGGCATTATAACCTTCCATATATCCGACCCAAAGGACTTCGAGGCCGCCAGTTTTGGCAACAGGAGCCGGATCCACTACGACAAGCTTCTTTTTGCTTGCCTTGTTGCCGAGGTCATCTGTCAATGACAGTGTCACGGTATATGTTCCGTTGGTCTTGAATGTGTATTTCACATCCTCGTCATGCTTTTCGAGCTTTTCGCCGTCGACTGTCCAGTCGTAAGTATATGGCTTCTTTCCGCCAGTGCTGGTGCTGGTGAAATGAATTTCGTCTCCTGCATAACAAGGGTTTGCAGAAATCTCGAAACTTGCAGTAAGACTGCTTACTTCAACCTTCTGCTTCTCGCAGGCAAGAACTGATACCAGCGCGCCTGCTACCAGACATAATGTTTTAATCTTATTCATAATGTTTTAATGATATGGGTTTTACAATTATTGTTCTGCTCCTGAATAACCGGGGTTCTGGGTATATGCTCCGCCGGCTTTATCTCTTTCATCCTGAGGGATAGGCCAATACATGAGGAAGTCACGTCCGTTCCACTCGGAATACTGCTTGTCAATCCACTTCGAGAAATCGGCAGAATGATGCCTCAGGCCGATTCTCTTTATATCGAACCAGCGATGTCCCTCAGCATAGAACTCCCTGCGGTTTTCATCGAGAATAAGCGTTTCAAGCTCATCTTTTCCAAGTGAAGCAGGCAAGTTCACCGATGAATACCTCTTTTCGAGAAGTGAAAGAAGGGTCTCACGCGCTCCCGGATAATCTCCGCTCGCCCACTGCGCCTCAGCTTTTATGAGATATACATCTGCCAATCTCATACACATCAGCGGAGACTGTGAAGGCTCCGGATTCTTTATGAACTGACCGCCCTGTCCGTTAGGGAATTTGATGATCGGCTTAGGATCCTCGGTAGAGAATGTCGCCGCCTTGCGGATGTCTCCAGTCCTTGTGGCATCGTCACTGTACAGATTGGTCCAGCATTCGTCAGTCGGAGAGTAGTTGTATGAGCCGTCAGTATCATTGACACTCTCAAACAAACGGTTGTAATTGGTAGAGCGGATGTTGATCGGGGCGAATATGATTTCCTTGTTTGACGTACCATTGATGAACATTGACGCGAAATCCGTACTGTTTGAGTTCAATGAGAAGCGGCCGGACTTGATCACATCGTCAGCAAGGGCAATGGCTTCAGCGTCCTGCGCCATCCAGAGCATTATCTTCGCACGGAAAGCCTTGCAGAATTCCTTGGACGGATAGGCGAAGCTCTTGAATTCACCCAAAAGGTCCTCAGCGGCCTTCAAATCCTCGACTATCATCGCCCAGACTTCTTCCTCGCTGGAACGCGGAACAATTTCCGTGCTACCGGAAACCTTTATGATAGGAACACCGCCATAACGCTGCACGAGTCCTGTGTAGATCATCGCCCTGAACAGATAGCCTGTTCCGAGTGCGGTCCTGACGTCGCTGCTGCCCTGGTTGGATGCTCCAAGTGCAGATTTTATCAAAAGGTTGGCATAGTTTAGTTTCTGATAACAATACTGCCACCTGGTCAATGGAATCTTTGCAGAAGCCGACTGCGTCTCGCCATGGACATCCGAATAGGAAAATCCGGGACCGCCTTTGAAGTTTTCTGCCAGATAATCCCCTTCAAACCACAAATTGGTCAAAAATGCTTCGTACTGATGGAGAGTACCGTTTGTCAACAATGCGAGGTCATTGTCTGTAAGCTTGTTGGCAGGAATCTGTCCTTTCGGACTCGGATTGTCCAGCCACGAGCATGATGCCGCAAGAACCGACACGCACAAAATCATTGAAATAAATATCTTGTTTTTCATATCTGTCAGTAATATTGATTGATACATCTTTTAGAACTGAATCTGAATACCGAAGAGGTAAGACCTGAGTGAAGGCTGGTAGCCGAAATCGACTCCGTAACCGGCTGACGCAGGGCCGCTCGACATGGAGACTTCAGGGTCATATCCGTCATACTTCGTGAGTGTCAATGCATTGTCCACAGAGAAGAAGACTTTTGCAGAATTCGACTTGATGGCTTTCAGCACCTTGTCCGGAAGATGATAGGAAAGAGTTATCGTCTTGAACTTGAAATATGACGCATCCTCAAGATAACGGGTAGATGTCAGGATATTGTAGTCCACATCCCAGCCGGTATGGACTCCTGAAAGAACCGGACGCGGCATATCATTGATTCCCGAGCCTTCGCGCCAATAATGATTGGCGGCGTGCTTGCTCACATTGAAATAGTTGGTCACTGACTTTCCGGAATCATCCGTCACGGTTCCGGAGCTGAGTCCGAGATGCTCGGTACCTTCCTGGCCGCAGCCCTTCCAAGCGGCGAACACCTTGCCTCCGATGCTGTACTGGCAGAAGACTGAAAGTTCGAGGCCTTTCCAACCGAAATTGAGGTTCGCGCCCCCGAAGAAATCAGGAGTCGCCTTTCCGACACGCATCCTGTCATCGTTATAGTCAATGTCTCCGTCACCGTTGACGTCAGTATAGATGCAGTCTCCGGCTCTTACGCCTTTTGCATAGAGTTTTGCAGGAACATCCTCGTCATTCTGGTAGATACCCTCAAAATTGAGCATATACCAGGAAGATACAGGCTGACCGGTGATGAGCGCGTGCTTGGTACCGCCGAAAAGAGTAGCCTGCTGTATAGGGATGATATCCTTACCGTCAAGAAGTTTCGTAAGCTTATTCTTGTTGTAGGATATGTTGGCGTCCATATAGAGGTGGAAGTCTCCGATTTTGAGAGGTGTTCCGCCCACGGTGAGTTCGAAGCCGTCATTGGATATGCTTCCGATGTTGGAGGTAAGTGTCGTGTAACCTGAAGTTACGATTACCGGCTTCTGATAGAGCAGGTCGTCGGTAGTAGCATGGAAATAATCGAAATCGACATGCATCCTGCCCTTGAACAGCTCCGTATTGACTCCGAAATTGTACTTTGTCGAAACCTCCCACTTCAAGCCCTGGGCAGGAGTAGAGAATGCAAGACCTGAAACGCCGTTATATGAGGAGCCCGCGCTGACGAGGTCCATTGCAGCCCAGTTGCTGATGCCGTCCATGGAACCGGTCTGGCCTGCTGATACGCGGAAACGCAGTTCATCTACCACATCGTTCTTCGGGAAGAACTTTTCATTGGAAATAATCCAGGCGAGTGACGCAGCCGGGAAGAATCCGAATCTGGATTCCTGCGGGAAACGTGACGAACCGTCAGTTCTGAACGAAGCGTTGAGGACATATCTGTCTTTCCAGTTGAATGCCGCTCTTGCGAACCAGGATTCGAGGGCATATGCATTGTAACCGATGCTTCCGCTGTAAATCTGGGTTCCGCTCGTTATGAGGTTGAAACTGGACGATGGGAATGCATTGTTCGCATAATTGTCTGAAGCTGCGCCGAAATTGGATGCGCTGTAATTCTCGTATGAGAAACCGGCCATAAGGTTATAGGTGAGGCCTTTCCATTTGTTCTCGTATGATGCCACTGCATCGAACACATATCTCAGACTGGTGTTCTTCTGCTCTGAAAGTGCATGCCAGCCGTCTTTGTAACCACGCTCGGTATTGAGTTCCGTGAGCTTCTTGGTGGTATGGTCATAGATGGAGTATGCACTGATGGAAGGCGTGAACTTGAAACCCTTGAACGGAGTAAAATCCATGGAGAACGTTCCTTGGAGCTGGAACCTGTTCGTCCAGTAATCTTCCTCGTTGATGGCCATCACAGGATTATGACGGACAAGACCGTCCTTGCTCATTGTCCTGTAATCTCCTCCGTCGGCATTGACTCTGGTCTGGAAGCCCTTGGAGTCGGTGGTTCTCGTGCAATATGGTGTGTACCAAGGCTGTTCCTCGCGGGCAGCTCTCAAGACCTTGAGCGAGCCGTCCTGCTCCTCGATCATGTCGTAGCGGGAGAATGCTCCGGAAAGATTGAGGTTCACCTTGAGCCAGTCCGTAAGTTTCTGGTTCACTTTGGAACGGAGGGTGTATTTTCCGAAATTCGTCTTGTTGAGATATCCCTGCTGTCCCTCGGCGCCGAATGAGAGAAATGCCTGTGTCCAGTCGTTGCCGGCCTGAACGCTTGCCGATGCAGTGTAACGCTGCGCAATTTTTCTGGAGATGGAGCCTACCCAGTCGAAATCAGTGATGTTCTCCGGTATCGAGAATGTCTTCAGTTCCTTTTTCTGGAGGTTATAGTTGTCGAAAGCTTCCTGCATGACCTTGATGTATTCCGCAGTTGAAGCCATCTCGATATCCTTGGCAATGTTGGAAAGTCCGTATGTGCCGTTCACGCTGATTATCGGCTTGCCTGACTTGCCGCTCTTGGTAGTGATCACAATGACTCCAGAGTTCGCCCTTGAACCATAAATGGCTGTCGCAGAGGCATCTTTCAGCACCTCCATGCTTTCAATATCAGAGGCGTTGATGTTAGGATAGGACTCTGCGGGAATGCCGTCCACCACATAAAGCGGACTTGAACTTCCTGCGATGGAGTTGACTCCACGGATAATCACATTAGGGCTTGAACCCGGAATTCCGGACGCATTGCTGATACTCACGCCCGGAGCTCTTCCCTGGAGCGCCTTGATAGGGTCCATCTCGGCGCCACGGTCCACCTGATCCATTTTCACGGACGAGATTGATGAGCTGACCAGCCTCTTGGACTGACTGCCGTAACCTACTACGACAGTCTCCTCGATGGCAAGCGCGTCTTCTTCAAGCACGACCCTGACCGGAGTGGCATCCTGCGGAGTCGCTATCTTCTTCTCGACATATCCGAGACAAGAAAATGTCAACTGAGGGACATCGGCGTCTACAGTCATCGTAAAACTTCCGTCAATGTCAGTCAGACAGCCTTGATTCGCCTTTCCGCTAATTACCGCGACTCCTACAATCCCGAGTCCGGACGCATCCACGACTTTTCCGGTCACTGTATGTTTCCCGACTTTCGGGCTGACCTTTACGGGTGAGATAAGAGCTATCTGGCGGCCTTTGATCGTATAAGTAATTCCCGTTCCTTCCAAGATAGTCTTTACCGTCTGTTCAATGTCCGCACCCTTCACATTTGCAGAAATTCGTGCATTTGTATCCACGTTCTGGGCATCATAGAAGAACGAGTAATTACTGTTCTTTTCCACTGCCGCAAGTGCCTCGCGAAGCGTGACACCTTTCAGATTCAGCGTAATCTTCTCCTGAGCCAGTGCCGTTCCGCACATAAGCAGGAAAAAGGATATTGCTGCGCATATCAACTTTTTTACTTGCATAAGATTTATGTGATTAATTTAATAGACTATAGCAGATTTAGGGCTCTCGAAACGATAATTCACGCCTGTAGTCGCGCTGATGATGGAAAGCACGGACTCTAGAGACTCATCGGTTATCGTGAAGTTTATGCAGCCCTTTCCGACCAGATTGTCGGCCAGAACCACATTTACGCCATACCACATGGACAAGTCATGGCACACCTTGTCAAGAGTCGCATCCTGGAACGACAGGCGCTCCATGCACCACAACATTGATCCGCGCACATCACCCTTTCCGATTCTCACCTCGCCGCTTTTCTTGTCGAAAACCGCTACTTCACCAGCCTTCATTATGCTTTCGTTCCCCTCTTCGATTCCTGTCAATGACACAGATCCTTCCACCAGGCTGACAATCACCTCATCCAGCCGTGAGTCCACATCGAACTTGGTTCCCAACACCTTGATTTCCAGCCCTCCTGTCTGAATGACGAACGGCTTTTTCTTATCTTTGGCCACATCGAAGAACACACGTCCTTCCGCCAAGACATTCCTGTCCTTCTCGCCGAAATGCTTTCCGTATGTGACAGACGCTCCGGCATTGAGAGTGACGTCACTTCCGTCCGGAAGGCAGACACGGCTCTTTCCGGAAACGCTCGCGAATGTGACAGGCTTGTCTCCATACGATTCATATATATTGTAACTGAATATAGAAACGACTGCAACGGCAGCGGCAGCGGCAATTCCGACAACAATGCGGACAAACCGGGAAGCGAACAAACTCGCCCCACGTTCCGCAGCCAGGCGCCTGTTAAGCTCAGACCAGGCGTTATTTATGTCAAAATCAGGAGTTTCCGCGTCCACAATCTCGTTCCATACTTTCAAGAACTTGCGATACTCGGCATCATTTCCAGGCACGGCCAACCACTCCGCAAACAGCTTTTCCTGTTCCGGAGAGTTACTTTCCCTCAAATGTCCGGCTAATACTTTTACGATTTCCGTCGGTATGCGTGTCTTCATAATTACGTGACTTTACTATAAAGACACATCCGGACACACCGCTACCCTCGAAAAAAAATTGATTTTTTACATGAAAATAAGAAAAAGGTAAAGTTTTTTCACAGCGATACGCATATATTTCAGGGCCCGGGACATATATCCTTCCACTGTCTTCACGTCCAATCCCGTCCTGGAGGCAATCTGCGCGTATGTCAGTCCTTCCTTACGGCTCATATTGAAAATATCCCGGCACTTTTTCGGAACCGAAGAAGCAGCCTCCCAAGCTATTTCTATCAATGTATCCGTATCGAATTCGTAAATTTCCTCATAGGACACCGATGATGCCGTCTCCAGCTCCTCATGGTGTTTGCGTGAGCGTATCTTGTTCAAGCTGCGGTTATGCACCGCTCTTTTAGCGTAAGTTTCGAAAGACTTTTCAATGTTTATGGATGTCCTGTTGCGCCACAGATGCATAAAAAAGTCCAGCACGACCTCTTCGGCATCCATCCTGTCTCCGGTGTAAAAATAGGCATAACGGCAAAGAGGTTCATACCAAAGATCAAACAACGCCTTAAAGCTCTCGTTGTTTCCTTCAGCACTAGACTTCCACAATATGCCCGTAGCCTTTTCTTCCATCAGTTACGAATTATCTATATTGTTCTACGCAAATACTGTGGCGAAAGTATATAAATAATCGGTCAACTCCAAGATTTTTTTTAGAGACGCCCCGATTCCGTCGCAATCATCTCCGCGAAGGCGGGCCAGGAATTGCGGGCTATGAAATGGCGGATGGCGGTCTGGTTCAGCTGCTTGGGGGAATTGAGGATGGACACCAGTTCGGGGATGGAATGATATATGCGGCAGACATTTTCGGAGGCCAGGTCTGCGAAGGCGCCGAAAGACGGACCCACCGGTTCGCCGCCCATGGCAATCGTGTCCATAAGGACGCCGGAACCGGAAACGGAGCCGGGAAGATATGGGAAAACCACGTATTTGCTGGACGGGATGAGACTGCGGAGCTCGTCGAAAGATGCGGAACGGTTTTCGAAAAGGAAGTGAGTGGCGGACGGACGGGAAATGCTCTGCTCTATCGAAGCGGACAGAGAAGCATCTCCACAACGCCCCACTATGTGGACATCCAGGCCGGCATCACGGATTTCGGGACAGGAAACGAACTCCAGGACGCCCTTATATGGAAGGACATTGCCCCAAATCAGAATGCGGCCGGAAGACATGTCGGGCGCGGGAACATCGGTCGCTGGCATCGGATGGCAGACGTATTTCACCTTGGCGGGGTCGCCGCCGAAATTGGAAATCAATGACTTGGCGTACGCGGCCGTGTCGGTGGAATGGGACAGCACCAGGGCCGACTGGCGGAGCATGCGCATTGTCAGGGAACGGGACATCCGATTCTCGCCCTTGTGCGGATGCGGATTGTGGAAAATGAATATGACCTCACGACGGCGCAGCTTCATGATGAGAAGCGAAAGCATTGCCGCAAGATACTGGATGAACGCAAGTTTGTGGAACGCTATGGTCTCCACGAAACTCAGCAGGAAAACATCGGCAGAGAAAGAATAGCGAAGCAAGGTCAAGCCCTGTGAAAGCCGCGGTTTATTCTCAGAATCAAGCACTTCGAAATACGATGCGAGTTCCTTTTTCAAGTGGATGAAATAAGGATTGGGGTAACCGCCCTTGCGGTTGGCCGACGGAGCCACGTAAATTTTCCTGCGCATAATCCGGTCTGTCAGATCAGAAACATCAGATATCCAAGGCCCATGAGAACGGACAATGCGAATGTCGACATGACAAGCATCGGAAGCATCGGGTCCAATGCCTTGTCTTCACGGGTCCAGATAAAATATAAATGTACCGCGAAGAGCGGAAGTGTCAGGAAGAAGAGCCAATGCCAAGGGTCCGGGAACCGCAACAGGTTGAATATCACAAGACATATCCAGCCGCCTGCGATGAGGGCGGTATGATAAATACGGGCACCCTTCACACCTATGCGCATAGGAGTGGTCACACGGATTCCGGCATCGGATTTCACGTCGCGTATATTATTGACATTCAATACTCCTACGCTGAAACAGCCGATGGCGACAGCAGGAAGGAGAAGAATCATTGACGGTATCGTATGGGCCACCACGAAATAAGCGCCCAGCACTGAAACGAGACCGAAGAATATGAATACCGAGAGGTCGCCAAGTCCCCTATAGCCGTAAGGATTGCTGCCGAGGGTGTATTTTATCGCTCCTCCGATGGCTGCCGCGCCGAGAATAATGAGGCAGATCGGCTCCAGCTGGAACAATGTTCCGAAAGATGCCTGAAGCATCAGGAGTCCCGACAATGCACATGCCACGGTCATCACCACGATGAAACGCTTCATTTCGGTAACCGTGAGCCCGCCTTCCTCCAACGAATATTTCGGGCCCTTGCGCTTGGCATTGTCCACACCGCTCAACGAGTCGCCGAGTTCATTGGAAATGTTGGAAAGAATCTGGAGACAGACCGTGGTGAGCATCACCAGCAGCGCCACCTTGAAACTGATACGATAGTCAGCAGCTGCCAACATGATGCCCACTGCCACTCCCGCAAGAGAGAGGGGCAGAGATCTCAGCCTCATGGACTTTATGTAGTACGACAATTTCTTCATCATTTCATTTTCTTAGGGAAAAACACCTTTATCGCTACAGATATGCCATGCACGACAGCATAGACAAATCCCTGACTTCTACAATCATATATGAACTGCTGATGCGGAGGACGTCCGTCAGGAGCATAAAGATAAGCGATTCTGTCGTGAAGGGAGCATGACCGGTCACGCCATTTCTGGACATGCTCTGGACGGTCGCACGTGCACAGTACACCCGGAGCCACCACGCGGACGACATTGGCCTTGAAGGCCCTTACACCATAGTCAATGTCTCCGTAGGAATGTTGGTAATGTATGTCAAGATTTCCCAGAATCCGGTAGACGTGCGACGGGACCAGCACCAGCTTGCCGTCGAATGTGTAACACGGAACCGGAATCGCAGGGTCCGGCTCGACAATCTTACCCGACTTGTTGCGTCCTCCATAACTCAGTTCTCCGGAGGAATCTTCCGCCGTACCGACCACTATCGCCTTGTGTCTCAGGAACATTGACGTTTCCATAAGACATGCGAGAGCTCCTTCTTTCATGCGTACACGGACATTGGTCCAAAGGTAGAAATCGGGCGCGTCCTTCGCGGCTTCTTCCCACGCGGCGTGCATCCCGAGATTCCAGTACAACGTCCCGCTTCCGCGGACAATGCGGGTCTGCGGAAAGTTTTCTTCAACGGCTTCGGCAGTCCCGTCCGTGCACCCGTCATTCACCAGATATACCGTGAAGGAATACATGCCGTCGCCCTTCATGGAATCTATCTGCTGATAACAATTGCGCAGGCAATCCAGAGTCTGTTCCAGACTGTTGTGGACTGTCAGAAGTACCGCTACTTTCTGCATTATGAATCGAGTTTAAGAACAGCCATAAACGCACTCTGAGGCACCTGTACGGTACCGATCTGGCGCATACGCTTCTTTCCTTCCTTCTGTTTTTCGAGCAGTTTACGCTTTCTGGTCACGTCACCGCCGTAGCATTTCGCCGTCACGTCCTTACGCACCTGGCGCACGGTTTCACGGGCAATGATTTTCGCGCCGATCGCCGCCTGGATCGCAATGTCGAACTGTTGACGCGGAATGAGGTCCTTCAGTTTCAGGCATATCTTCCTTCCGAAATCGTATGCCCTGTCTTCATGGATGAGCGTAGAAAGCGCATCGGCAGGGTCACCGTTCAGCAAGATATCCAGCTTGACCAGTTTTGCAGGTCTGTAACCCTTTATGTGATAATCGAATGAGGCATATCCCTTCGAAATCGTCTTGAGCTTGTCATAGAAGTCGAACACGATTTCGGAAAGAGGCATCTCATACGTAAGCTCCACCCTGTCGGCAGTGACATAATGCTCGCCCATGAGGGTTCCGCGCTTGTCGATGCAGAGTTTCATTATCGGACCGTAGAACTCCGTATTGGTAATGATCTGCGCCCTGATATATGGCTCCTCGATATGGTCGATGAGCGTCGGGGCAGGAAGTCCTGACGGGTTGTGCACGTCAATGCACTCTCCCTTGGACGTGTAAACCTTGTACGACACGTTAGGGACAGTCGTGATGACGTCCATGTTGAACTCCCTGAAAAGCCTTTCCTGTACGATTTCCAGATGGAGGAGTCCGAGGAAGCCGCATCGGAAGCCGAATCCCAGCGCCATGGATGACTCCGGTTCGTAGACGAAGGAAGCATCGTTCAACTGGAACTTTTCCAATGTCGCACGAAGTTCCTCGTATTTGTCCGCCTGCACCGGATACATTCCGGCGAAAAGCATCGGTTTCACCTCCTCGAATCCCGCAATCGCCTCTTTACAAGGTCTTTCCACATGTGTGATGGTATCGCCGACCTTGACCTCCGCCGCAGTCTTGATACCGGAAATGATATAACCCACATTGCCGCAGCTGACCTCCTGTGTCGGCGACAGCCGCATTTTCAGCACACCGATTTCGTCTGCGACATATTCCTGTCCGGTGTTGAAGAACTTGACCTTGTCACCGGTACGGATAACGCCGTTCTTGATCTTGAAATATGCGATAATGCCTCTGAACGAGTTGAATACAGAGTCGAAAATCAATGCCTGAAGCGGTGCTTCCGGGTCTCCTTCCGGTGCCGGAATCTTCTCCACGATGGCATCCAGAAGCGGCGCCACGCCTTCTCCCGTCCTCGCGGAAACCTGGAACACTTCCTCCGGGTCACATCCGAGAAGGTCGCAGACCTCGTCGGTCACCACGTCCGGACGCGCTGCATCCATGTCGATCTTGTTCAGGACCGGTATAATCTCCAGACCATGATCAATGGCCTGATACAAGTTCGAAATCGTCTGTGCCTGAACGCCTTGTGTAGCATCCACCACAAGCAGCGCACCTTCACAGGATGCGATGGAACGGGACACCTCATAAGAGAAGTCCACGTGGCCCGGGGTATCGATGAGGTTCAACACATAAGGTTCTCCCTTATAGTTGTACTCCATCTGAATAGCATGACTCTTGATGGTGATACCCTTTTCCCTCTCCAGGTCCATATCGTCCAGGACCTGATTTTCCATCTCCCTCGCGCCCAACGTCTGGGTAAGTTCAATGAGCCTGTCGGCCAATGTGCTCTTGCCGTGGTCAATATGGGCAATGATGCAGAAATTTCTTATATGTTTCATTTGCCCTCCTATTTCTGAATTTCAGTGTTCTCCGAAGAATCTGCCGGAGCATAACCGGCTACCTCTTCATCTGGAATACTAGACCTCATCATCGCCACAAGTGATAGTTTAAGATCGTGAGACACAGTCTTTTCGCCGCCTTTCTCCAATTCGTCTATGAGGTAGTAGAGGAACTGGCAGGCACGCTCGAAGTCATCTGCCGCATACTCGTAGAACTGCATGTAGAAGTTCGCCGTCGTGAGCAATTCCTTGCCGAGACGCGCACCGAGGTCGGCTGCCTTGTCAGGTGCCCCGGCTGCGAAATAATCCGACACCATATTGACCACCATATAGTCATTGGTATAGAAGCCGAGAGGAATCGACTCCAGCGGCCAAACGTGATCCGGCATTGACTCCTGACATTTGTCCAGGACTTTAAGCGCCCTTTCCTTGTCGCCTGTCTTCAGGAGAGCATTGGCCGTAGCTACGAAGAGCTCACGCTGCGGAAGCACTCCGAGGAAGGTGTAATAGTTCTGATAGTCAACATCATAGTTATCCTGTCGGATGGCGTCCCATGTGAAGACGTTCATCATCTTGTCATAGAGCTCGTCCACGTCCACGAGTCCCGGATCCGCTGAAGAAATCCTGTTGCGTATCGGCACGAACTTGCTGGAATATCCCTCATACATGAGATAATCTTTCAGTCCTATATTGAGGTCACCGCCCTGGCTCAGAACATTCAACGGTCTGTCCCACTGATAGTTGGAGAGCAGGTCGAGAACAAAGAGCTCCGGCTTGGTGATATAGTTCTTGCCCTTGGGAATTTCCAGCACTATCTGGTCCGGAATCATATCCGCGAACTTAGGACTTACGATGCCCGATTTCAGTGCATTTTCCTTGTTCACCGGAATGCTTATCTTCCTGGACATGATATAGTCCACTTTCTTGCCGTTTTCCAGCACCAGTTTAGCGTCAGGATGCTTGAACACCATCATCACATCGGAGATAGGAATGACCTGGTTCCTTGAATCAGAGATGTATATGAAGTCATTGGTACCGTAAAGGTACTGCTCCACGCCCACTGTCAGCGGAAGCGGCTTCGATTCGTTGCAAGCCCACTTCATCTGACCGATGTGCCAGTCCGTACCGAGAAGCGAGGTATTCACGATGCGGACATCCGGACGGACATTTTCGACCTCCTGGGCATACCATAGAGGGAAAGTATCATTGTCACCATGAGTGATGAGAATGCCCTGCTCGCCTACGGAATTCAGATAGTTTCTCGCCATCTCGACGGAGGTGCGACGGTTGCTTCTGTCGTGGTCGTCCCAGTTCTGCTGCGCCATGAGGGCAGGCACGAAAAGGCAAGCCAATGTCAATGCACCTGCGGTGGCAGCCGGATATTTGTTTTTCAATGCCCCGCCGATCCAGTGGAACAATGCCATAGCACCGAATCCGATCCAGATGCAGAACGCATAGAACGAGCCCGCATAAGCATAGTCACGCTCGCGCACCTGATAAGGCGGCTGGTTAAGGTACATGACAATGGCGATTCCCGTCATGAAGAACAGCAGGAATGTCAGCCAGCAGCCTCTCTTGTCCCTCTCGAACTGGAAAAACAGGCCGAAGATGCCCAGCAGCAACGGCAGAAGATAGTAATGGTTCTTGCCCTTGTTGTTTTTCAGCACTTCCGGAGCATCGCTCTGGTCACCGAGACGCAGCTGGTCAATGGCCGGAATGCCGCATTCCCAGTTTCCGTAGAACAATTCTCCCGGGCTCGGGCTGTGTATGTCGTTCTGCCTTCCGGCGAAGTTCCACATGAAGTATCTCCAGTACATCCAGTTCAGCTGGAAGTCGAAGAAGAAATTCAGGTTCGCCCAGAAAGACGGCTTCTTGTAGTCGGCTCCCGGAATCGTACGGCCTTTGCCACCCGTGTAGGATTCATAGAACTTGATATATTTAGGGTCGCCGTTCCACATTCTCGGGAACAGCATCTTGCCGGATGATTCGTAGACAGGGTCCGACGGTGCATCCACATGCTTGTACTTGCCGCCCACCGGAGCCCAATATTTCTTGCTTTCGAGGTGGTAAGGTGCACCGTAATACTGTCCGTAGACGAGCGGCGTGGTTCCGTATTGCTCACGTGAGAGATAGCGGACGAGAGTAAAGGCATTGTCCGGCTGATACTCATTGGTCGGCGGCATCACATTGGAACGGATAATCACGATCGCGAATACAGAGAATCCGATAACGATGGTGGTAAAGCACAGCAAGATGGTGTTGATCAGCACCTTGCCTCTCTTGTAGGTCCAGAACGCGCCCCAGAAACAGAGTGCAAGAAGTGCGACCATGAAGAATGACGCTCCGGAGTTATAAGGAAGTCCGAAGACATTGACAAACAGCAGGTCAGCGTATGCGGCCCATTTCGGGAGATACGGTATGATGACGAACAGGAGCAATGCGAATATCACGACTGACACCATGAAAATCTTCACATATTCCCATAACGAGTAGTGACCGTTCTCGCGGCGTCTGTAGTAGAACAGGAACACCAGCACCGGAATTGTCAGCAGGTTAAGCAGATGCACTCCTATGGAGAGTCCCATGAGGAATGAAATCAGCACGATCCACCTGTTCGCATACGGGGTGTCCGCCTGGTCGTACCATTTGGTCATAGCCCAGACTACCAGCGCTGTGAAAAGCGACGACATCGCATAAACCTCGCCCTCGACAGCCGAGAACCAGAATGTGTCGGAGAAGCAGTATGCCAATGCTCCGATCGCACCGCTGCCGCATATCAATATCGCCTGGCTGACGCTCCAGCCGCCGTTCTCTTCAGGTTTCCCCGCGAGACGTTTCGCGAAAAAGACGATGGTCAGGTAAAGCAGGAAGATGGTCAATGCCGAGCACAATGCGCTCATGACATTCACCGCAATAGCCGCATGAGCAGCGTCGGTAAACATTGTAAAGAAACGCGCAATGAGCTGGAACATAGGGTTTCCGGGAGGATGGCCCACTTCCAGTTTGTATGATGATGCAATAAACTCACCGCAATCCCAGAAGGATGCTGTCGGCTCGATAGTGGAAAGGTACGTGAACGCTGCTATCACGAAGACGACCGCAGAGGTTATACCGTCCCAGAGTCTGAACTTTTTATTATCCATAAATAAATTTAAAATTTCTTCTTTGCGGAGACAATGTATTTCTCCGAACTAGCAAAGATAAAACAGATTAGCTATCTTTGCAAAAAAGAAATTGCACATTATGGCAGATAACGATTGGAAACAGCGTCTCGGAGTAGTTTATTCGACCAATCCGGACTTCAGATACGAGCAGGACAATGCTGCGGAAGCACAGACATTGCCCCCGGAAAAACAGAAATTGACAGTTTCCATCGACAGGCGTTGCAGGGCAGGCAAGCAGGTGACGCTGGTGACAGGTTTCGTCGGAAGAGAGGCCGACCTGAAGGAACTCGGAAAGACATTGAAAGTGAAATGCGGGGTCGGAGGCACGGCGAAAGACGGGGAAATCACTATCCAAGGCGACTTGCGCGACAAGGTGACCGCTCTTCTCAACTCCATGGGCTACAGGGCCAAACGCGGAAACTAACCGGATTCTGACATGCCGGTTTCATCACAGATAACTTCAGTGGATACGTTGCAGGTCAAGTCTGCGACGGAGGCTTTCGTGCAGGGATATCTGCCGACTCATGACGGAACCCTCCCGGGCACGATCGCGAGCCCCGACTTATGGGGGATATCGCCGCTGAACTGGGGCCTGATGGCATTGTGCATAATTCTCATCCTCATATTTTTCAGGCGTTTCATCTCGATATTTCCGCATGTTTCCAGAGGCATGATAAGATGGAAGGAAGTCCTCACGATGGAGAACAACATGCGACTGAGCAGGGAACGCGATTCCGTCGCGGCCGTCGCGGTGCCGGTAATATGCGTCTGCGTGTCGAGACTCGACCTTTTCCATGCGTCCTACATTGACCCGGCCGAACCCGGGACGAAAACATTGATAGTGTCCGGAATGATCCTGGGATTCCTGCTGGTGCGCGGAATGATTTCACTGATGCTGCCGGCGCGCAAACTCAGGAGCGAGACCGCGAGGGCTGCCGGCAGGACCGCATACAATTTCATCATCGTGCTTTCAGTCGTTTTGCTCGCCCTCACCGTCGTACATTCATTGTCCCGCGGCTGCGCAGTCTTCTCCATAAAGGCTGCATTGATCTCGTCGGGCGTCCTCTGGGGGCTGTTTTTGCTGAGAAAGTATCAGATAATGGCGTCAGACGCTGGTCATTTCGCCGCATTTTTGTATCTTTGCGCCGTTGAAATTTTGCCAGCTGCGATGTTGGTAGTTTCAATGTTTCCGGAGGCTGTCCGGGAGCTTGTGGGGATGATTCCCACTGCGATAACGAGAAGTTGACAAACGAATTATGGCAATTAAGAAGATTTTGATCTCACAGGAGACACCGATGAACGTGGCTCCATACGAGGCACTCAAAGAAAAATATGGTGTACAGATAGATTTCATGCCGTTCTTTCTGATCGAGCCTCTTTCTTCCAGAGAATTCAGAGCCCAGAGAATCAACGTACTGGATTATACAGCAATAGTTTTTTCAGCCAGACATATGATCGACGCATTCTTCCGGCTTTGCGAGGAATTGCGCGTGAAAGTGCCTGAGACGATGAAGTATTTCTGCACTTCAGAAGCTGTGGCAATGTATCTCCAGAAGCACATCGTGTTCAGAAAGAGAAAGATTTTCTACGGCAACGGTACCCCGGCATCCGTACTGGAGCAGATCGGCACCAAGCACAAGGGCGAGAAATTCCTGATAACCACTTCTGATTCAAGCAGCAATGAGGCTCTGAAGGGTCTTTTCGATGCCCAGAAGATTGATTACAGCACGGCAGTTTTCGTGAAGTCAGTTTCACAGGACCTCAAAGGCGTGGATTTGTCTTCATACGACATGATCGTGGTTTACAACCCGTCGGATATCAAGTCATTGCGCGAGAACTATCCTGACTTCAAGCCGGAGAACACGAAGTTCGTGACTTTCGGAAAGCAAATCGTGAAGGCAATGGAGGAGGCCGGACTCCCGATCGAGATTCAGGCTCCTACTCCTGAGGCTCCGTCAGTGGCTCGTGCCCTGGACTTGTATCTGGAGAATCACAAGAACGACTAATGGTTAATGAAGTCCGTAACACATTGAAAAAGAATGAGAGGCTATCCTCCAAGGCTGGTCTCTCTGCTCTTTTCGCGAACGGTCGTTACGGCAATGCCAAAGGTATCAGGTATTGTTTCCATGCCGGCAATTCCCTGCCTTACAACAGAATAGTGGTTTCCGTGCCGAAGCGTTGCTTCAAGCGCGCGGTAAAGCGCAACCTTCTCAAGCGCCGCATCCGCGAGGCCTATCGTCTGAACAAACAGCTCCTGCCGGTGTCAATGCCCGATGGCGGTACTGACATCTTGTTCATTTACAGCACGAAAGAGGTGCTGGATTTTTCTGCGGTGCAGGAAGCCGTGACGTCTTCTCTTACGGCGGTTGCCGCACGTCTTGCCGCCAGGTCCGCTGCTGCAGAAAGTAATGTCGTCGAAATTCCGGAGTAATGTGCAAGTCTACAGATAAGGGACACCGCAGCAAGTTCGCGGAAATCGTGAGGAAGGTCGCGATATTCCCTTTCATTGTCCTTATTATCACATTTTACCGCAAGTGCATATCGCCCTACACGCCGCCGGCATGCCGCTTCACGCCGACTTGTTCCGAGTATGCACTCCAGGCGTTCCGCAAATGGGGCCCGTTCAAGGGGCTTTATCTCACCGTCCGCCGTCTGCTGCGCTGTCATCCATGGGGCGGGTCCGGATATGATCCTGTACCGTAGACGTAGGAAACGGGGCATGGGGCATTCGACTTCTGTCGTGCGTAAAAACGGCTGATTTACTCACGACAACACAGTTTTCGGGCATGATGTGCGTGGAAAACGTTTTATTACGCACGCCAGCAGAGTATTTCTATTTTCACACTGGGGCAATCGAGTAGGAGGAAAACGAAGTAGTTTTCTTCCTACTTTCGTTTTCCGACCTCTCACACCACCGTACGTGCGGTTCCGCATACGGCGGTTCTTTATTTTACGTGCAATCTGACATAGTAGTCCATCAGACAAGGGTAGCCTGCGGCACGGAGTTTATCGTTGGTTGCGGCGTGGTGCATTATACCTTCCGCATTTGCCCAATATCCCTTGCTGCTGTTGCCATAGATTCTTGCCCAGTATGGCTTGATGCCGCATCGTATGAGATTCTTTACCCTTGTCTTGGGCTTCTTCCAACTTTTCCATATACACATACGTATCCGCCTGCGAAGCCACTTATCAATGGATGCAAGAGACGTTTTCGCATCTGCATATTTGAAGTATGATACCCATCCGCGTATGGCTTGGTGTAGCGCACCCTTCCTTCGTTCATATCCCATCCCGTTGCTCCTGCCCGTCAGCATCTTGAGTTTTGCTTTCAGTTTGAGCAGGCTCTTGGAATGGACACACAGCCTTCAGCCCTCTCCAGTCTTGTAGAAGGTATGTCCTAGGTACTTCATCCCACGGACATAACCGACTTCCGTCTTGTCGAGGTTTACTTTCAGGTGGAGTTTCTTTTCGATGAACTTGGTCAGGCCCTCGCATACGCGCTCCGCTCCCCTCTTGCTTTTGCAGAAGATTAGGCTGTCATCTGCGTAACGCACGAACGGATGACCGCGGCGTTCCAGTTCCTTGTCCAGTTCGTTGAGCACAATGTTGCTCAACAGCGGGCTGAGTGGGCCGCCTTGCGGCGTTCCCTCCGTTGTCGGCTGATATACTCCGTTAACCATCACGCCAGCATAAAGGTATTTATGTATCAGGCTTATGACCCTGCCGTCCTTTATGGTGTGTGATAGCAATTCTATCAGGTAACTTTGGTTTACGGTGTCAAAGAAGCGTTCCAAGTCTATGCCTACGGCATATTCATAACCTTCGTCGAGTATCTTCTGCGCTTGTTTCAACGCCCCCTGTGCACTGCGGTTCGGTCGGAAGCCGTAGCTTCCCTCGCTGAACTGAGGCTCATACATTGGCGTCAGTACCTGCGCTATACTCTGTTGGATGACGCGGTCCACCAGGGTTGGAATACCCAGTTTGCGCGTCTTGCCATTGTCTTTCGGGATTTCCACCCTGCGCACTGGCATAGGCTTGTATTTCCCGTTCAAGATGGAGTTCCTGAGTTCATCGTTGTGGAGTTTCAAGTATGGAAGCAAGTCCTTTGCCTCCATCGAGTCGACACCTCCGCTCCCGCCGTTCGATACTACCTTCCTATATGCTCGGTTCATATTATAGGGAGAAAGGATGAGTTCCATCAGGTGTTTCTCATCTATCTGCACTTCCGCAAGTCCGCCTTCGGTTATCTCCATATAGGTCTGCGCTCCCTCGTTGGCTTCGGCTTCCAGCCTATCTTCCCGTGGGCAGCCCTCATTCGTTTTCTGCTTTCTTTCCTCCATAGAGTTTCTTCATTAGACTTACTTCGAATAAAGTTCGGCCCTTCCCTGCGTGTCGATATTAGGCAGGTACTATGGCCTCTGCTGACTTCTCGCAGTTCGTTGTTACTGCTCGCTTTCGCTCGCCTGCGAGACCTCTCCAGTTATGGACTTACTCTTTCCATCTTATGTCTGCCCGATTTACCTTGGGCGATTTCGGATAGTTATCGGACTTCGATTTCTTTTGCAATCTTATCCTCACCCATAGGCCTCATATCGGATTTCTGTCCGTCAGACCAGATGTTTGCCGCCGGCTTCCTTCAGATTCCGTCTCGCGGCGGACACCCTTGCCTTTGGCTGTAACCTTCCCACTATCAGGGCGGTTTAGGAACTTGCACCCATTAGAGTATGTTCGTGCTGGACGAACAAAAAAGAGCCGCACGAAGATTATCCGTACGGCTCTTATAGTATTTACAGAGTAAATTAGTCTGTGAGTGAGAATCTCTGGAAAGCGAGAACTTTAGCCTCTTTATCCGCTGTGTGGATATATTCGAGAACTGAAAGTTTGTTATCCCAAATGAACTCCTGATCCTCGAGAGTCTGCTCTTTGAAGAACTTCTTGAGCTTACCCTTCGCGATGTTCTCAAGCATTGCCTCAGGCTTGCCTGCCATCTTCGGATCCTCGGCGATCTGCTGCTTGTACATAGCAAGCTCCTTCTCGACAGTCTCCTTAGGGCAATCAGCCTCTGAAACAGATACAGGGTGCATTGAAGTAACCTGCATTGCCACGTTGCGGCCGATTTCGGTAGGAACCTCTTTGTTGAAGGCAACGATAGCGCCCAACTTGGAGTTGTTGTGAACGTACTCGGCGACATACGGAGCCTCGAGAGCAGCGTAGAAAGCGAGAACGTGCTTCTCACCGGTCTTACCAGTCTGAGCAGAAATCTCCTCTTCTACAGTGTAGCCATCGTTCAACTTCACAGCTTTAAGAGCCTCGATGTCAGCAGGGAAAGCTGCGATGGCAGCATCTGCGATAGAGTTGGCGAGATTCTTGAAGTCTGGAGTAGCTGATACGAAGTCTGTCTCGCAACCAAGGCACATGATGATAGCCTTGTTACCGTTGATACGGACGAGGACAGCGCCCTCGGTAGTCTCACGGTCAGCTCTCTTGGCTGCCACGAGCTTGCCTTTCTCACGGATGATCTCAACTGCCTTGTCGAAATCGCCTTCAGCCTCTGCAAGGGCTTTCTTGCAATCCATCATACCGGCACTGGTCATCTTACGTAATTTCATTACGTCAGCTGCTGTAATCTGCATAGTAAAATGAGTTTAAATTATTCTGCTTTAACTTCTTCTGCTGCAGCTGGTGCTTCAGCAGCCTCTACTGGAGCGGCCTCTACAGCCTCCTCAGCGTCTTTTGCGCCTTTACGAGGACGGAGCTTCTTGGTAGCTGGTTTCTCAGCTGCCTCGTTAGCTGCCTCTTTCTCCTTTTCGAGCTTCCTTTCGTCCAATCCCTCCTGGATGGCAACGCAAAGAGCATTGGTGATGTACTCAATTGACTTTGCGGCATCATCATTAGCCGGAATCACATAATCAATAGGGGTAGGATCGCAACATGTATCAACCATAGCGATTACCGGAATATTCAGACGGTTTGCCTCTTTAACGGCATTTGCCTCCTTCTGTATGTCCACTACGAAAAGTGCTGACGGGAGACGGCTCATATCCTTGATGGAACCGAGGTTCTTCTCAAGTTTAGCCCTCTGGCGGTCAATCTGAAGACGCTCTCTCTTGGCGAGCTTCTCATAAGTACCATCTTCCTTCATCTTGTCGATGGTATTCATCTTTTTGATTGCCTTACGGATGGTAGGGAAGTTAGTAAGCATTCCACCTGGCCATCTTTCTGATACATAAGGCATGTTGACTGAAGCGGCTTTCTCTGCGATGATTTCTTTAGCCTGCTTCTTGGTTGCAACGAAGAGAATCTTGCGGCCTGAGCGTGCAAGTTCTTTCATTACTTCTGCAGCCTCGTCAATCTTGACGATACTCTTGTGCAGGTCGATAATGTGAATCCCGTTCCTTTCAATGAAGATATAAGGAGCCATTTTAGGATTCCATTTCCTGGCAAGATGCCCGAAATGTGCACCTGCTTCGAGTAATTCTTGGAAATTTGTTCTTGGCATTTTTTCTAGTGATGTTTCTTTGTTACACTTTCCCTTCAAGCTGTAGCCATAGCTTGTCGGGCTCTTTTCATCAATCCTGAAGCAGCGGCCGTCCTCGACCGGTCTCCGGGATTTTCCGCAGTCACGGCAATCTTCAAGCAGCTTGCGCAGAATTCGCATCCTGCACCAGGTCCGAAGATTTGTAAACCTGACTGTGCATGTAAATCAATGTGTCCGTAAGATTAACGCTTACTGAACTGGAAGCGGCGACGTGCACCAGGCTGACCAGGTTTCTTCCTCTCGACTTCTCTTGCGTCACGGGTAAGGAAACCAGCGGTCTTGAGAGCAGAACGATAAGCCTCTTTATCTACTTCGCAAAGTGCGCGGGCGATACCGAGTCTCAATGCTTCTGCCTGACCTTTGATTCCACCTCCCACGAGGTTGGCCTTGATGTCAAACTGACCTGTCGTACCGGTTACTTCGAATGGCTGATTAACAATGTACTGGAGAGACTCGTCAGGGAAATATACCTGGAGTTCCTTTCCATTGATAGTCACATTGCCTGTACCAGCAGCGACATAAACACGAGCCACAGCTGATTTACGTCTTCCAAGGGCGTTTACTGTTTTTTCCATTTGCTCTGTTTAAATTTCGTTCAACTTAATTTCTTTTGGTTGCTGCGCCTGGTGCGGATGCTCAGGACCTGCATAGATGAACAGGTTGTTGATGAGCTTGTCACCAAGACGAGTCTTAGGAAGCATGCCTTTGACAGCCTTCCTGACCAGTTCGGTAGGTCTTGTGCGAAGAATCTCCTTGGCTGTGGTAGTACGCTGTCCACCCGGATATCCGGTGTAACGTGTGTATACCTTGTTGGTCATCTTCTTGCCTTTGAGAGCCACCTTCTCAGCATTGATGACGATGACATTGTCACCGCAATCAACGTTAGGTGTGAAGCCGGCTTTGGTCTTGCCACGGAGGACAAGAGCAACGCGGGCCGCAAGACGGCCAAGTGCCAGATCGGTAGCATCAATGACGACCCACTCTTTGTTTACAGTTGCCTTGTTAAGGAAAACTGATTTGTAGCTTTGTGTGTCCACTGTCTTGATCTTTAATTGGTTAATAATAAAATTTGCGATCCCTACACATTATAGGGGTCGCAAAGGTAGCAATAATTTTCCAAACCACAAAATATCAATGAAGTTTGTATTTCAATGGTCGTCTTTCGGATCTTCTTTCGGGTCCTCCTTCGGGTCTTCCTTAGGAAGGACGATCGTGCGGAAGCGTTTCTGCCGGCGTTCCCAGCGTTCGCGGGCGAACTGCTGCATGTCCGTCGCCTGGTCATTCTCGTCAATGATTTCCAGACCAAGTATAGTCTCGATGATGTCCTCAAGGGTGATGATTCCCTGGAAACAGCCATATTCATCTATTATAAGGGCCATCTGCTCATGCTTCTTGAGCAGCTCCTCCCAGATGAATCCGCATGAATCCTCTTCCTTGAAGAATGAAATAGGACGTTTGAGTTCCACCAGTCTCTTGTCGAACTCGTCATCCGCCAGACCTTCCAAGGCATCACTCAACAATATATATCCGGTAATGTATTCCGGCGAATCGGCATAGACCGGGATTCTGGAGAAATGCAGATACGTGTCATTCTTGTAGAAATTCTTCAGTGTCATGTTCTCCTGGGCAGTCATTGCGACAATCCTCGGAGTCATCACATCGCACGCCTTCACATTGTCCAGCTTCATTATGTTCTGGATGACCTTGTTCTCGTCGGAGTCGATCACGCCTTCCTCCAGTCCGATGTTCGCCATGGCGGTCACCTCGTCCCTGCTCACGGTCGCCTCGTCGTCATCTCTGCTCAACAGACGTGTAATCAATTGAACGATAATGACAAGCGGCCACATCAGCACAGTCAGGAATGAAATCACCGACGTCACGAATCCCATCAGGCTCTTCCAATATGAAGTTCCGATGGTTTTCGGCACAATCTCCGAGAACACCAGCACGAGCAACGTGGTAGCCGCCGAAATGATTCCGAACCATGCGCTCCCGAACAATATCGTAGCCTGACGGCCAATAGCCGCCGCACCCAATGTATTGGCAATCGTATTCAACGAAAGAATTGCAGCCAGGGGTCTGTCCGGATCCGATTTGAACTTGTAGAATTTATCGGCCGGCTTGTATCCCTGTTCTTTTTTCATCGTCACGAAAGATATCGGCGTAGACATCAACACCGATTCCAGAAGCGAGCAAAGGAACGAAACGCCCAGCGTCCCCAGCATGTAAATTATAAGCAGAACCATAGGTTTTCCATAATATTCCGCAAACTTACACAAAATCCCGGAATAATTTCGTCCGCCGCCCTATAAATCTTAACGTTTAAGAATTTTATTGAGCCTCGGCGTGAGTTTGTCCAGGATGCGGGAGAAAATAATTAACTTTGCAGAAGGATCTAAAACCAAAATAGATATGCTTGAGATTGGTAATGTCATTCCTGAATTTGCAGCGCAGGATCAGAATGGAAACATTGTTTCATCTGCCGGCCTTATCGGCAAAAAGACTGTGGTTTATTTCTATCCGAAGGCCAATACACCTGGTTGTACTGCGGAGGCGTGCAGCCTGAGGGATAATTATGAGAGATTTTTGGCACTCGGATATAATGTCATCGGAATCAGCAAGGACAGTGTGAAGGCACAGAAGAATTTCAGCGACAAATACGCATTGCCGTTCCCGTTGCTTTCCGATCCGGACGCATCCGTCATCAAGGCTTTCGGCGCATGGGGCGAAAAGAAGCTTTACGGGAAGACCTATGAGGGCATATTGCGTAAGACATTTATTTTCAATGAAAAAGGAGAGCTTGTAGAAATCATTGAAAAAGTCAATACCAAAAATCACGCTGAGCAGATTTTGAAATAGAGACAATTCCAAAGGCCTTTCTCGTGCGTAAAAACGCCTGATTTACGCACGACAGGATGAATTATGGACGTGATGTGCGTAGAAAACGTTTTAAACGGTACCGAAGGTATTTACAGAAACCATTTGTTCCGCGAAAACGTTTTAGATGGTACAGAATCTTGGTTTCTCACCATGGCCTGGGTCTACCCCCTGACCCCTAATCCACAGCAGGCGTGCCACGGAATTTCGATACGCCAGAGTTTAGGCGACAAGGGACTCCCCACCCCTGACCCATGAACTGGAGAAGCAAATCGTTTTCTCTTGTTGTCATATCATGTACCTTTATCTATTCAAAGGTACATACTTTTTAGTTATCCTAAACACAGGGTTTTCCCCCTGACCCCAAACATTCCTTTGCGAGAGCCAGAATTCGCGGGTCAGGAGAACGCTTAGAGCATGTTCGTGCCGGAAAAAAAACGAAAAAAGCACCTCGGAAATTCCGAAGTGCTTTTCTTGGAGTGGGAGCAGAGGGAGTCGAACCCCCGACCCTCTGCTTGTAAGGCAGACGCTCTGAACCAACTGAGCTATGCTCCCAAGCGATTTTTCAATCTTTGGCTCCTGAACCAGGACTTGAACCTGGGACCCTCTGATTAACAGTCAGATGCTCTAACCAACTGAGCTATTCAGGAATTTTTACCCGTTATTTCGTATCGGGATTGCAAAGGTACAACAATTTCTGGTCCCTGCAAATTTTTTTGCTATTTTTTTGCTACCTTTGTCAAGAAATTTTTACGGCAACGGGGCGCAGGAGATAGAATTTCCTTAAAATCAATCGAATACGCTTTCATTCAAATTCTACGAAATATGGACATTGATCTCTTATCGAAAATAGTCAAGGAACTGATTCTGGACAATGACGAAGTGGCATTGCCGGGAATCGGCTCATTCATCGCCGAGATTGTCCCGTCCGTATTTTCCGACAAGGGATACACTATCAATCCGCCATATAGACGCCTTTCATTCAGGCAGAAAGGAAGCGGCGACGAGAACATGGTCATTGACTTTTACGCACGTTGCAACAACATTGACACTCCTACGGCATCGCGGATAATCCGGGAATTCCTGGAGGAGATGAGGCGCGTGCTGGAAACGAAGAAGTCGATCGTGTTTCCGGGGCTCGGGAAGTTGCGCGCGACTAAGGAGAATTATTTCTTTTTCGTGGCCGACGAGGACCTGGACATCTATCCGGAGGGCTTCGGGCTGGAGCCGATTTCGCTGAAAACGCACGAGGAAACGCCGGCGGAAGTGTCAGCGACAATGGCGGCGCTCCGGTCGATCCTGAACCCGGAGGAGGCCGAGACGGCAACAGAGGAGACAGCCGAAGCCAAGGAAGTCAACAGGCCGGAAGAGGCAACAGCGGCACCAGCAGAGGACAATGCGAAGGAGGCTGTGGCCAATCAGGAGGAAGCCAAGGTCAATGCCGCGGAGGCCAAAATGGAGGAAGACGGGATCAATGCGAGCGAGACGGAAACCAAGACGGCGGGCACCGAGGAAGCAGCGCCGGCTGAGGCCAATACCGAGGAGGTCGAGGCCGATGTCAATGAGCCTGCGACAGAGGAGGTCAATGCCCCTGCGGAACCGACTGGAGACAATGCGACGCCAGCTGGCGACAATCCAGTGAATGTCAATGATTTGGCAGCCAATGCCAAAACAGCGGAAAATGCCGAAACAGTAGAAAACACGGAATCGGAACCGGCTGAAGTGCCGATGACTGACGACAAGTCGGGCGCAACCATGCCAGCTACCACGACCACCTCAACAGCCACGACCGCCCAGGCCACCAGCCAGAAACCGGCCGGCAGCAAGACATGGCAGGTGATAAAGTGGACCGTGATAATCCTCGTGATACTTGCCGTGACAGCATTGCTGACATTCATCATCCTGGCACACATTGCCCCGGACTTCATCGACACCATACTCTACACCCCGGAAGAGCTGGAAATCCTCAACCTGTAGACCAGCCATCTCAAAACTACCAGGCTCACTGGCGGGACGCGGCCACACCCTAAACTCCAGAAGCACTGATTATCAACAAGTTATAAAAACAGAGCGTGGAAACGCAGCCAAAAAAAGGCCGCATTTCCACGCTCTGTTAAAAATAGTATCTGATTATCAACGAGTTACAAAATCGCCCGTGGCCGCGTCCCGACCTGCCGCTCCAAGGACAGCCACAAAACCGCGTCCCGACCGGCCGACCCGAATCAGCCTCCAAACCAACCAAGGACAGCCACAAAACCGCGTCCCGCCGGACCGATCCAAGGGCCGCCGCAAACACCACGGCGCAAAACCCCCACACACCAAGCCCTACAGCGTCTGTCCGCCGATGAACTCCCTCATGATCGACGTCGGCGGAATCGCCGCAATCTCGTCCGGCGAAAGCGCCACGATATAATCCAGGAACTTCAGGAGACGGATGGCCTCAGTATAGGCAGGAGACGACGGAGCGATACGACGCAGCAGCGGCTCGGCATAATACTTCAGCATCGGGAGCTCATACAGGAGAGCCGAATTGAACGACGCATCCGCATTCTCCTGGAACGGGAAAATATTGCGGTTCTCACCACGCCTGACACTCTGCCAACGCATTATGGTCTCCTCCGGCGTTATGCCACGTACACGATTGTCACGCACCATGCGACGCAAGAGACGATTGTCAGAAGTCGAAATATTGTTGTTCTCATCGATGTTGAGCGACGTGAGAGCCGATGCATAAACCCTGAAAATACGGGAATTATCCACATCCGGAACCATGGCCGGATCCAGCGCATGGATACCCTCCATAATCAATATCTCCTTATCCCCCAGCGAAATACGCTTCCCGGAAGGAACAGAACGTCCCTCCTTGAAATCGAACTTCGGCAACTCCACCTCCTTGCCGGCGAACAAATCATTGAGCTGACTGTTAAGCAGCTTCAGGTCCATTGCCTCCAGCGCCTCGAAATCATAATTGCCGTCGCTGTCCTTAGGCGTATGCTCGCGGTCGACGAAATAATTGTCCAGTTCAATGACCTTCGGCACCATTCCGAGAACACGGCATTGCAACGCAAGACGCAGCGACGAAGACGTCTTTCCGCTGGAAGACGGACCGGCGATGAACACCGCCTTCACCTTGTCCCGGCGCGAATAAATCTGATCCGCGATAGCCGCATACTTGCGCTCATGAAGAGCCTCCGAAAGATTGATCAGACGCACCGCATTGCCCTCGGTAATGGCCCGGTTCAATGTTCCTATCCCATTGACCCTCACTATGGAACACCAGTCAGAATAGGCAGCCAATGTAGCAGCGATCTTCGACTGCGTCTTCACCGGGATCACCTTGGAGAAATCACCCTCCGACGGGAATTGAAGGCAGAAGCCATTGGCAAAAGGCAGCAAGTCAAAAACCTTCAGATACCCAGTCGACGGAAGCAGCGGGCCATGAAAGGTATCCACCTGACCATCAAGGAAATAAACACTGCAAATAAACTTGCCCAGAGACTTCTGGAGCTCCGCCTTGTCAGGCTGGTTGTTTTTCTCGAACAACGCCTCGGCTGCCGAAGCCTCCATCTTTTTCTTCACGAAAGGCATATCCGCAGCCACGATCTCATGCATGCGCCTCTTGATGGCCGCCAGATCCGCATCACTCAGCCGGACAGGCACGCGTCGCCCATCCTCGCGCAGCTCCACGTCACAGATATTGCAATACAGACCACTCGGAAGAGAATGGTCAATGATAAGCACCTTGTCCGGAAACAGTTCCCTGACTGCGTTCTGCAAGACAAAGCAGAGAGAACGCAGATAAGTACGACGGCCATCCGGATGATTGTAACCGATAAATTCCACCTCATGGGACATCGACAGCCTATAGTCGAGTTCCTTCAGCTTATGGTCCACAAGTGCCGCGAGCACAGGATATTCCACCCCGGTTTTCTCATCCGTCACAGTCTTGCAGACCTCATCGGAAAAATCTCCGAGCCTCTTCAGGAACGGAACCTCATAACGCTTTCCGTCATTGACCAGAAAAACATTGAACTTATCAGTCTCAATCATTTTATTTACCACTTACTAATTTTCCGTCAAGCACTTCCTTCAGATACGGCCCTGTGACCGAATCCGGATTCATTGCCAATTCCTCAGGCGTTCCCTGCGCCACAATATAACCGCCGCGACGGCCGCCGTCCGGTCCCATGTCGAAAATATAATCCGCGCATTTCAGCACATCCAGATTATGTTCAATGACAATGACCGTGTTGCCACTTTCGACCAGTTTCTGAAGCACGCCGAGCAACACCTTTATATCTTCAAAATGCAGGCCTGTAGTAGGCTCATCAAGTATATAAAGGGTGTTTCCTGTGTCCTTCCGGTACAATTCCGACGCAAGTTTCATCCGCTGGCTCTCGCCGCCGGACAATGTCACCGCGGATTGGCCCAGATGAATATACCCAAGACCGACATCCACAAGCGCCTTCAGCTTCTGCGAAATCTTCGGAATCCCCTGGAAAAATTCATAAGCCTCGCTGATAGGCATTTCCAGTACATCATTGATACTCTTGCCTTTATACTTCACCGCGAGGGTATCTTCCTTGTAACGCCGGCCGCGGCACTCATCGCAGACGACATTGACCGAAGGCAGGAAATTCATCTCGATGACCTTGATGCCGGCACCCTTGCACGCCTCGCAACGGCCGCCGGGAACATTGAACGAAAACCTCCCGGGCCCGAAGCCGCGCACCTTCGCGTCCGGCGTCTCGGCGAACAGGTTGCGGATATCGTTGAACACGCCGGTAAACGTGGCCGGATTGCTCCTCGGAGTGCGTCCGATGGCGCTCTGGTCGATCTCGATGAGTTTGTCGATATTCTCCACGCCGACCAGTTCGCGATACGGCAGCGGATGCATCTTCGCGTTGTAGAACTTGTTCTTCAGAATCGGCATCAACGTCTCGTTTATCAGCGACGATTTGCCGCTTCCGCTGACGCCGCTTATGCCGATGAACACGCCCAAAGGAAAGTCTATGTCAATGTCTTTCAGGTTGTTGCCGCTCGCCCCGCGAATCCCCAACACATTCCCGGTTCCACGCCTGCGCATCGGCGGCACATCTATCTTCCGCACCCCTCGCAGGTAATCCAAGGTCAATGATTCCCCTACCACGACGTGTTTCAATGTTTCCGCATCGGGAGCGATGCCCTGGAGCAGCATCGGCACAGGGGCATTGAGACAGATACGTCCGCCGTTCAGGCCCGCGCCGGGTCCAACATCCACGAGCCAGTCCGCGTTATACATGGTCTCGGCATCATGCTCCACGACCATGACGGAGTTCCCTTCGTCGCGCAATTCTTTCAGGGAATTTATCAGCTTGCGGTTGTCGCGCTGGTGGAGACCGATACTCGGCTCGTCCAGGATATAAAGGACATTGACCAGCTTGGAACCGATCTGCGTAGCGAGGCGGATGCGCTGGCTCTCACCTCCTGACAATGAAGCCGTAGCCCTGTCAAGCGACAGATAATCCAGACCGACGTCCAGCATGAAGCCGGTGCGTTCTTTCAGTTCCTTGAGTATATCCCGCGCTATAATGTTCTCTCTGTCAGTTAGTTTCGACGGAAGTTCAGCAAACCATTCCGTCAGGGTGGACATCTCCATGGCCGCCACTTCCGATATGGTTTTCCCGTCGATGCGGAAACAGTTCGTCTGTTCATTCAGCCTCGTCCCATGACAGACAGGGCAGACGATTTTCTCCTCTATGTCATCCACGATTCCCGGAAACGCCACCATTTCAGAAAGCGTCCCGTCGCCCACGCGGAACAATTCATCCGAGCCGTAGACGATAAGTGAAACGGCTTCCTCCGGAATATCCTCTATCGGGTCGTATGGCGAAAAGTCATATCTTCTTGCTATCGAACGGATTATATCGAACTTTTTGGTCTCCCGGATCTTGCCGAGCGGAATGATGCCCCCGTCCGCGATAGAAACCGACCTGTCAGGGATGATGGCGTCGATATCCACATTCACAATCTTTCCAAGTCCCTTGCAATGAGGACAATACCCCTCAGGCGAATTGAACGAAAACGAATGCGGCGCCGGTTCTTGAAGCGAGATGCCGGAATCCGGGTCCACGAGATGCTTCGAATAATGCTGAAGTTCCCCGGTCTCCAGATCCATCACCGCCACGGAGCCCTTTCCGCGCCCCAGCGCAATGGTCACAGAATCCTTCACACGCTTGTCGTCCCCAGGCATTGGCTTCAGCCTATCTACCACCAGTTCAATGAAATGCGGCTTGTATCTGTCCAATGCCGTGACGGTCGAGAGGTCATGCAGTTCACCGTCGATGCGTACCTGCGTGAAGCCACGTTTACGCAATTGGTCGAACAGCTCCCTGTAATGTCCCTTCCTGCCCCGGACCAGCGGCGCCAGAAGGTAGCATTTCCTGCCATTGTAATTGTGCATTATCAGACTGACAATCTGCTCGTCCGTATAGCGCACCATTTCCTTCCCCGTCACCGGCGAGTACGCTCTGGACGCCCTGGCATAAAGCAGACGCAGGAAGTCGAAAATCTCCGTAATGGTTCCGACCGTGGAACGAGGATTGTTTCCGGTGGTTTTCTGCTCGATGGCGATGATCGGGCTAAGTCCATTGATTTCATCCACTTCCGGCTTTTCCAGAACGCCCATGAAATGCTTGGCGTAAGTGGACAACGTATCCATATAACGCCTCTGGCCTTCGGCATATATCGTGTCGAAAGCCAATGATGATTTACCGCTGCCGCTCAGGCCCGTAACCACCACGAATTCTCCCCGCGGGATATCCAGGCTCACGCCCTTGAGGTTATGGGCCTTCGCTCCCCTGATTTCAATATATCCGGTTTTTTTCATTATTTGCTCTCCTTCACTGATGAAGGAATTTTCTCTCTCTTATAAGTCGTTACCTCGCCCGAACCGTTGTTCGCGGTGAGTTTCAATGTTTTAGAGGACAATGACACCGCATAGCTGCCCGCTCCCCAAGGCGTGCCGTCGGAGTAGAAACCATAGAGCTGGTTATCTACCATTTCCCAGTTTCCGGTATAATGGACATACTTTCCGTCCTGCAGCTTCTGATACAAGTCGAAGCCGCCGGTCTTGGAGAATGCCAGATAAACAGACACCTCATAAGGTTCCTGCGCCTTGGTAACTACACTTATATCAGACAGATGCCACTCCCCGCAAATATCCTTGTCCTCTTTCGAGCAGCCCGACATTACCACAGCCAGAGCTGCCGCCATCATAATTTTCCAAAGTTTCATGATTTCTCGTATTAAATTGCCCTACAACCAGCCTCCGTTGGAAGCCTTCACACCTCTCGCAAGCACGGAAATTGTCCTGGGAAATTTCCATGCCGCCCATCGTCGAATCGTTACCGACGTTCTGCCCGCCGGCCACAGCCTTGATGGTAAGTTTGACATTGCCGGATTTAACAGGCTTCAATGTCAGTTTTCCGTTCACGATCTTAGGAGCTGACGTCAGACCGAAAACAGCCAAATCGCCCGATGAAACTTCCACGCCAGTATATTTCAATGAGTTATACTCGCTTCCGAAATACTTTTCAAGGCTCAATGTCTCTTCACCCCCGACGGTCACAACCTCACAAGGTGTTCCCTCCACATTCATCAGAAGTTTCCACGCATTCACAGCGCCTGTTCCCATCCTGCCCTTATATCCGCTATAATTAACCGAAGTAACATAGCCTTTATCATCATAAAAATATGTGCTTCCGGTGCAATACTTGTCAATCTCATCAACCGAAGTCAAAAGCATTGACTTGAATTCATCTACGGTGCAGGTCTTTCCGATCGCCTTCATATATGACAGACCGAGGGCCGCCACACCGGATACATGAGGGCATGCCATCGAAGTTCCTTCCATATAATCGTAGCCGGAACCGTCATAATAGTCGTTTTCCAATTCGAGCGGCATCGTGGAAAGGATGCTTGAGTTCAATGTCGCATATTCAAGATTCGACCTTGTGGTGCAGGCAGAGTAGGAGTCTCCTCCCGGAGCGGCAATATTGCAGCCAGGGCCGTAGTTGGTATAAGAGGTCGGCCTGTTGTCGCATCCGACTGCAGTCACCGATATAAACTCTGTCATTCCTCCCGGATAGCCGGACATCGGATAAGTCTCATTGCCAGCCGCGAAAATCACCAGACCGCCGCTTATCGGGTTATCCCTCTTCAATCCGGCAAAATATCTGTACGCTGCGACCTCGGCACTCGCATCATCATCGGACATATATTCCTTGTCGGACTTAACATCGCCGCCTTTTATACCGAACGAGCACTGGAGAATGCAAGCGCCATGGTCAGCCGCATATTTAGCCGCAGCCGCAATCATCGAAGCCTCACCACCGTTTTCTCCCGAGAAAATCTGACATGACATAATCCTCACGCCATCGCCTTTCCCCGTACCACCGGCAACTCCGCAAACACCTATGCCATTGTTGTTTACAGCCGCGATAGTTCCCGCGACATGGGTTCCGTGACCAGAATCGTTCGCATCTGTCCACGTAATCCTGTCCGTGTCCGTAACGAAGTTGTAGCCATGTTTTCCGGTCTTCGGATCAGTCCACATATTGGCGGCAAGGTCAGGATGGCTGTAAGCCACGCCCTCATCCACGACCGCCACGATGACCGAAGGGTCGCCGGCAGTAAGTTTCCACGCGTCCACGACATTGACATCAGCCCCTGCCACGGAATTCCACACCGGATTCCCATTGCCGGCATTATGATAACTCCATTGCTTCGAAAGCATCGGGTCATTGAACGCGGCATTCGAGTTCTGCACCGCTTTCGTCTGGATATTGGAGACATACGGGTGCGGCCTGCGCGTCACGACGTTGCGCATGCGGGTATTGTACTGCACGCGCTCGACCTTTTTCTGCGAGGACAATGCCGTCGCCACAGTTTCCAGCGAAGTTCCTTTCTTCAAATCCAGCTTGTACCAGCGGTCAAGACCGAATCTCCGCTCGTCCTCCTCATGTCCGGGATAGGACTCGAAAAGAGGTTTGCATGCCAATGCTCCCGCCTCCTTGGCGATGGAGTCAATAGCTCCCGTACCGGCCACGCCATCTGCCACATATATCAGAATAGACTCGGCATCAGCGTTTTCCGGCGTATTTATCACCTTCGAAGCTGCCGGTTTCGGGCCTCCTTCATTTACAATGTTCTCCTTGGCACAGCTGCAAGTCAACGCAGCCAACGCCACCATCAATATTACATTTTTCGTTTTCATAAATTTATATGTTGTCACGTTTATAGCCATCCTCCATTGCCGCTGCGATGAGTCCTCACGATGATGGACACCGTCCTGCTGAACGCCATGCCTCCCATGGCCGAGTCATCGCCGACACGGCTGCCGCCTCCTACAGCATTGATTTTAATCTTTATCGATCCGCACTTGGTGGGGTGCAGAAAAAGTCTTCCTCTGTTTATATAAGGTGCATCCTTCAATCCCAGGCTCTCCGCATCTTCGTCCGAGTACTCCAAGTCCTGATACGTGAGCTGCGCTGCCGCCCCGCCGAACCATTCCGACAGGTCAATGCCCTGCGACTTGCCGCAAATCGCTTGTGCACAAGGAGTTCCTTCAATATTCATCATGAAGCGCCATGCGTCTACCGCACCAGTTCCCATCTTCCCCTTATAAACACCCGGCTGAGGTGCCACGACCGTCGTGCCATCGCCATAGTCCTTGACTGCGCCCACAAGGCCAGAGTCAATGTCATTTACAGAAGAAAGTAGCAGGCTCTTGAACTCATTGACAGTAAACTTTTTACCAATCTTCTTCGCGTATGCCAGGCCCAGAGCCGCAATTCCGCTGACATGAGGACATGCCATCGATGTGCCGTACATATATCCGTAGCCGGAGTTGTATTTCTCGGTAGGCAGCGTGGAAAGCACCCATGACCTCGGAGATACCGGCTTCAGATATGGTTCCCCGCCCGGAGCCGCTATATTGCAGCCTGCGCCATAGTTCGTATAACACGACGGCAGGAAGTCCGGTCCGAATGCCGTTACGCATATCACCTCATTCAGAGCCCCCGGATACGAAGCATAGGATTTGGTATCGTTTCCGGCCGCGAAGACAGCGATTCCACCATCCAGGACATCATTGTTACGTGTCGCTTCGAAATCCATAAGCGCTTCATATTCAATAGCATTGAGCCCCGAATTTCCTCTTTTGTAGGCGCCGTCGGAATAATATGCCGCGCTCTGGTAGCCGAATGAACATGAAATAATGGAAGCTCCGTTGTCCGCAGCATATCTTATGGCTTTCGCCACTATCGAAGGCGTGCCTCCAGTTCTATTGTCCAATATCTGGCAGGACATTATCCTGACGCCGTCACCTTTCCCGGTTCCGCCCGCGACACCACAGACTCCCCTGTCGTTATTGTTCACGGCTGCAATGGTTCCGGCGCAATGCGTCCCATGTCCCTGGTCCTTCTCCTTGTCCCATGTGAGAGGTCCGTTGGTAACAAAGTTAAAGCCATGGATATCATCCACATAGCCATTTCCGTCCGTGTCCGTGCCGTCTTCTCTCTCATCAGGATTCGTCCACATGTTGGCTGCAAGGTCAGGATGATTGTATTTCACGCCTTCGTCGATTACCGCGACAATGATGGTGTTGTCACCGCCCGTTATCTTCCGCCAGACATCGGCAACATTGATATCAGCCCCCACGACTGCGGATTCCGCAACGGACTTGTCGCCGGTATTGCGGTAATGCCATTGTCTTGCGAGCAGCGGATCATCGAAAACCTGCTGGGAAGATGCCGCTTTGGTGGCCACTTCTTCGCACGGATAGCATTCACAGTCAGACACTTTCAGGAACGGGGCATCGTATTCTATGGTTTCGATGTTCTCCATTGCCGCAAGTTTCCTGGCGACGTCCGAAGCGGAGTGGCCTTTTTCCGGTATCACATGATACCACCTTTCCAGACCGTAAATGCTCTTCCTTCCGTTTTCAGGGAAGACGCTGCCAGCGATTTCCGCCCCGGCTCCGCGTACTTTATCCGCGTCAATACCATCAGGCAAGTCTTTGAATTTCACCAGGATACCGTCCACACTATCACAACAAAGCGGAGCATTGACTATCTTGGCCAATGTTCCGTCTTCATTATAGCCTGTCTCCGGAGTCCCGACCGTACATGAGACGGCGAGCACTCCAAGAGCCAGCATATTGACATATCCCTTTTTAGCAGTCACTGCGCAATCAAAATTAAGCGCGTTAAGTTACGACATCTCGCCGAAATGACAAAGCCGGGCTACGAATTTTTCTTGACTTCTTCAGGAATAGTGCATTTACGATAAGTATAGGAGTCTTTCCCGTCAGGAGATGATACCATCACCAGCGTATCTCCGTCACGGGACACCTTATATGGACAGCCCCAATTCTTGCCGTCCGAGTAGGTCCCGTTCAGAAGGCCGTTCGAACAAGACCATGCGCCGGAGAACTTTCTGAAGCGTCCTTCGCCCAGCTTCTGATACATCGCAAACGTCCCTTTCGCGTCGAAATTTATATAGACAAACACCGTTTCCGAGCCTACGACAGCGCTCTTGGTGGCAAATTCGACATCCACCAGTTCCCATTCGCCCGTCACAATCGCCGCCTTGTCCTCCTTACTGCCGCAAGCCACCGCAAAAGCCGCAGCCACCGCCACGGCAACCGTCATTGCCAATTTTTTGATCATAACCATTTTCATAAAGTGTGGAACTATCCATGCGATCACGATGAATCGCAAAAATAGCTCCACGCTTATAATCAGGTCGCCTTTATGGCGAGATATTCACATTTTATTTGAGTGTAAAGGTGTCATTGGTCCAAGGAATCAATGTTCCAAGAGACACGTTACCGCAACACTTAAATGTAAACGTTTTGCTTTCGCTGTCATATTTCGCGTTTTCAGTATCTATATACATAGAAACCAAGCCATATGACGGATGATACCGACCGGTAGGGAAAGACACTCCTCCCTTTGCATCTGCAGGCACAGTAAATGAAACTTCAGATGATGTGCCGCCATCCCAAAGGAAAGTGAGATCATACCCACTATCTGAGAAGTCAGTGCCGGCATTGTGATACCAATCCTTGAGCCTGTAGAGATTAGGCTTTTCTTCAGCCACTTCCACCGGCTGCTCCCAGGAAGTCACTTTGCCGAAAAGTTTGGACAAAATACCGCTAACATACGTTCCTTTAGCATACTCTTTCCAAGTATAATCTCTGACCACCACCAATTTACATTCAGTAGCATACGGAAGATCAGTTTCAGACTGAAGATTTACGGTAATTTCGTTTTCCTCGCCGATTGTCAGTTTCGAACGGTCAAACGAGATCTTTACCGACGAAGCAATTTCGCCATCTTTAAACTCAACCGAAGCAGGAGCAGTAAAAGCCTCTTTTACAGCCGGATTCGCAACTTCAATAGTCACGCCCACGGATGCGTCTCCCGACTTGTTCGCACGCAAGACCTCAACACTATATGCGTCTTCCATCTTCGCACTCACGACATAGCTGTACTCCGTATCATCGAAGAAAGCCTCATCTCCACGCGCAGGGTAGGTGTTCATTCCGGTGTCTTCAGAGCATGACGCCATGAGGAGCGCTACCGGAAGTAAAAACAATATCTTTATCTTTTTCATACGATTCATTGATTAAGAGGTTTAATTCTGATCTTTAGACATATCCAATGCAGTATTGCTGTCAAATTCTTTCAGAGGAATCTTAAGTATAAACCTCGGGTCATTAGGTTTCGCATCCGTTGGTTCCGACTGAAGTTTGGAACGGCTGTAGCCAAGATTCAGTCTCCTCAAATCCGGAACACGACCCATACCCTCACACCAAAGTTCAATTCTTCTCTGGAGCAGAATCTCATCAATCAGAGTGACAGGTGCGATATGGGTATCCAGGCTGACATCATCAGAGTCCGTAAGCGAAGATATATCGCGTGTCGCCGTATAACGTTTGGCATAAAGTTCCTCCAGAAGGGCTCTAGCATCAGCATACTCTCCCTTGCGGCACTTGCATTCAGCAAGAGTGATGAGCATTTCTTCAGCTCTCATATTGATTATGTCAGCGACTCCTGTAGAGGCATTGGCATAACCGAATTTGTTGTTCACATAGTAATAACCTTTGACCTCCCCTTCTTTGTTTTTCACTAAAACTTGTTCTCCCCATGCACGACGTTCATCAGTATCGGACATACCATCTTCGTAAAGCCAGTAGTCAATACACTGCGGTCCTTTAGCTCCATACGTGCCGTCTTTAGCCATGTGGGAGATGAAACTTCCATAAAGACCGGCCTGATCCGCTGTAATTTCGAAAGCCCACAGCACATCCTTCATGTTACGGTTGTTGAACTTACCAAGTTCTGACATGCCCAGCACTCTTTCAAGTTCTGGCTTCTTCAAGGCTTCCTCCGCACACTTGCCCGCTCTATCATAATCCTGCTGGCCAAGCGCAGCTCTTGCCCAAAGGCCATAGGCTGTATACAAGTCGATATGTGACGGATGGCTCTGCGTCTGTCCACCGGAAGTGAAATATCCGATAGACTTTTCGAAATCACCATTAATCTGCTTGAACAAGCCCTCAATGGTACCACGACCTACACCTTCAGTGTCCTTGTTGGTGCCCTTCGTATATATAGGAACTCCTGGCTTGTCTTTATTCGCAGTATAATTGCCCTGACAGAAAGACTCATAGAGGCAGTAGTATGCAAATGCTCTGATAGCGTATGCCTGCCCAAGGACATTCTGACCGACTTTATCATTCTTCAGCGATTCTTCCGCATCAGTCACATAATTGGCCTGGGATATGAGCGAATAGAACAAATTCCATGTTGCATACTGGCGGCCACTTGTATTTGTCCAGTCAGAAGTCGTATTGAAACAATAGTCAAAATAGAACCATCCCTGTCCTTGCGAGTACATAAAATGATCTTCACCCATAAGAGAACGGACAATGGTAAATGTCGCCAATCCCGGATTTTCATGTGCCCAACTGGCACTCCAGCCATTGGAATACATCATTCTGTAAATACCATCCACGGCACTCTGCGCTTTCTGCGAATCTCCAAATATCTCCGCACCGGAAAGTGCCCCTGCCGGAGCGGTCTCCAGAACCTCTTTTTTGCATGACGCGAAGAGCATGGAAACGCCGAGCGCCACTATTAAAACATTAAGTATCTTTTTCATAATTTACCTCAATTAGATGTGACTAGAACTTAAGCGCAAGACTGAATGAAACAGTTCTTGTCGGAGCATAGACGTAGGAGGTTCCTCCGGTAAGTGAGTACTGTGGGTCCATACCCTTCAAGTGTGTGAAAATCCAGAGATTGTCCACAGATGCAGCTATGCGTGCGCTCTTGAATCCTATCTTCGAAGTCCAAAGCTTAGGAAGGGTGTATCCGAGTGTAATGTTCTTGATCGAGAAGTAAGAAGCATCGATCAATTTATCATCAGTCACGATAGGAACATCACCGATTTCATATCTAGGGACATCAGTTATATCTCCCGGCTTTCTCCATGCGCGGAGGATATCTTTATGCTTCGCTTCAGCAACATAATAGCATCCCATGAACTCCTGATATACGCCGTCATAGTTCTTTCCTCCGATAGAATAGTTGGTAGACACGGCCAGGTCAATGTTCTTCCACCTGAATGAAGTCGACAATGATCCATACAAATCAGGAATACGGCTGCCTACAATGACGCGATTTTCCTGAGCCTTGCTGGTACTTGTCGTGATGTAGTCATTGCCATCTTTATCCTTTGCCCAGTACATCTTCAATCCGGTCATAGGATCCACTCCGGCAGAACGAGCTACATAATAAGAGTACAATGTCTCTCCGACTCTGATGATCTGGCTGCCGCCAATGATATCCTTGCCCTCATCAGTAAGTTTCAAAACCTTGTTGTTGACAGTCGAGCCCATCCAAGTCACACTCCACTGAAGATCGTCCTTATCGAAGATGTAACCGGTCAAAGCAAACTCGATTCCCCGGTTGCGCATCTCGCCGGAATTACGGTAATAGCTTGAGAATCCTGAAGATGCAGGCAGAGGATAAGCTAGAAGCATGTCCGTGGTCTTCCTGTTATAGAACTCAAAGCTGAGGTCCAGGCGATTGAACAGTCTGGCTTCCAAACCGGTATTGAGGTTGTTGTTGGACTCCCATGTCAAATCAGCATTCGCAACATCATTGATAGTCGCGCCAGGAAGAGTAGCATTAGGAGAAGACAAGTCATAGAGAGCCTGATAAGCGTAATATGAACCGACGTTGTTGTTACCCTGGACACCATAAGAGAATTTAAGGGTAAGGCCATTCAGCCAATCAAGTCCCTGCATGAATTTCTCTTCTGACAATCTCCACGATGCACCTACTGACCAGAAGTTACCCCAACGCTTGGCAGCAGCGAATCTTGAAGAGCCGTCTGTTCGCCAGCTGGCAGACAGGAAGTATTTCTCATCGTAGTTATATCCTACACGTGAAAGGACTGATTCAATACGGTCCACGTCGCTGGAGCTGCCGGTTCCGACAATTACCGCAGCAGCATCAAGTTCATAGATTCCTGCTCCAGGAAGTCCCGTCTTGTGTCCGGACAAATCCGCCGTCTTGTAGTTATAGTACTCATGTCCTACGAGGAGATCCACATTGTGACGTCCGAATGTACGGTTATAGGTCAGCAACTGGTTGAAAGTATAACCCAACGAAGTCTTATTGGTTCTCTGAAGTCGTCCGTTTACCTTCTCCGCATTACCGAAATTAGGGTTGTGATAAACCATGGACTGTGAGTTGAAGTAGTCAGCACCGAAATTCACCTGGAATTTAAGTCCTTCCGACCAATTGTCCTTGACGCCCATGATGTCGATGTGGGAACGTGCGGACAATGAATATGTGTCAGCTCTATACTTGTCGTTAAAGAGAGTGGCATTACAGTTGAAATCACTCTGTTGTCCTGCTGGACGGGAAACACCATAATCGAACTGTTTCTGTCCATTCGCATCAAGGATATAATCACCCGTCGACGGATCTCTCTGATATATAGGATAGATCGGAGCCATCAACTGAGCGGAATAGAACACATTGGAAGCTTGGGCGTCCTTTGCTCCCAATGAGTTGGAGCCTGTCTTGGAGAAGTTCGCTCCGAGTCCTGCTGCAAACCAAGGCTTGGCATGAGTCTCGACATTCAGACGGCCGGTATATCTTTCGAAGTTGGTGGTTTTCAAGACACCGTCCTCGTTAAGATATCCGAGCGAGAACATATACTGGGTACCCTTTCTACCTCCGGAAACACTGATTCCATATTCCTGGCGCAAAGCCTTGTTGTCTGTAATTTCCTTCATCCAATCTTCACTCCATCTCAAATTCGCATCATCACGAACTTTTCCGTCAGAAGTAAACAGTTCAGTAACAGGCTTGTCGTATGGATTATACATTCCGCCTTTTCCGAAAATCGCCATGGAGCCGTTCAACATCTGATTGGCAGCATTGTTTCCGTACTTATTATAGAATGCAGAATACATGATTTCCATATAATCCTTGACACCTACGGTCTCATAACAAGGGATAGCTCTTGAAGAAATGCCGACATTGACTTTCAGGTCCACTGTAACACCGCTGTCGCTACCTTTCTTGGTGTTGATGATAACGACACCGTTTGCACCACGCGCACCATAAAGAACTGATGCAGAGGCATCCTTGAGAATGGTCATGCTGGCAATATCGTCCGGATTGATGGCGGATATGCTTCCGTCATAAGGGACTCCGTCCACTACATAGAGAGGGGTCGAGGAAGCATTGATGGAACCGAAACCACGGATTACGATAGTCGATCCTGAACCAGGCTGTCCGCTTCCGGAAGTAGCCTGCACACCAGGTGCCAAGCCGTCAAGGGCCTTCGTGACGTTGGAAACGTTCCTGCGCTCCAGATCCTTGTTTTTCACTACAGCCACTGATCCCGTGAAGGATTTCTTGTGAGCTGTTCCGTATGCGACTACGATTGTCTCATCGATAGCTGTCGCATCCAGATTAAGTTCCACATTGATGTTTTTCTTTCCGTCAGTTGCAACTTCATGTTGTTTATAACCGACAGAAACGAAGACAAGCACAGCGTCGTTGGATTTGACATTGATACTGTAGTTACCATCAGCGTCCGCCGATGCTCCTGTCATTGTACCTTTGACCTGGATTGATGCGAATGGAATACCTTCGCCTGTTGTAGCATCAGTCACCTTACCTGTGATGTTGCGGCTCTGCGCAAATCCCAGTCCTGCTGACAACATGATGGTCACGAAAAAAAGAAGGATTTTTTTCATAAGCATTATTGAGTAAGTTTAACATATTGTTTCCACATTCATGTACATCCGCAGCGCTATCAGCACCCACTAGAGGACGTTTATCAAATGCGATTTCTGCAAACATACAAAATACATTTTTAAAATGCAACATAGTGTAACTTTTCGTAATTACGTGTAGTTGCCCAAGTTATAACGATTAATAGAATGCAGATTTTTAGCAGAACTTCAATTTTACTTACGGTTTTTAATTAAATTGGAATTAAAAACTATCAAATTAAAACGAATAAAATTTTTAATTTTTCACATAAAATATCCCAAAAACGACATTTCGTGGCCCAGAAAAGACTTTTTTTTATATGAAATCCGTGATTTTTCAAGAAGAAATGCCGGTATTTTCAAACGAATGGCTTTCAAAAACGATAATTGTAAAAAAAATACGGCGTGATTTTTTCACCAAATCCGGATTCTCCAGCAGCATATCGTGGAAATGACCATCTGGAAAAACCACGTGACAGCAGAAGCCCCGGCGGCGGTCGGGGGTGACAGGAACCGGGTGGACGTGACGGGATAGCGGGACGCGGCCACGCTCGGTTTATGGAGACATTGATTATCAATGAGTTATAAAACGCAGCGTGGAAACGCAGCAAAAAAAAGCCTACGTTTCCACGCTATTATTAAAAAGATATCTGATTATCAGCAAGTTACATATCACCACCGTGGCCGCGTCCCGCCGCTACTACTTCTCCGTATCCGAAGCGAAGAACTTGTATTGGAAAAGAATCACTTCGAGCGTTTCAAAAACGGATATTTAATAAAATCGTTGGAGTTTAGAAGAAAATACCTTACATTCGTAGATGTATAAGAACCAAAAATATAATAAAAAGGTTTCAAAAACATGGTACAGACATCAAGCCAAAGCACTGTAAATAAGATAGAAATGAGACTTAGGGGAAAAGGACGTGGTTCGATAGTCTTCCAACAAGACTATGCAGACTGCGGAACACCATCAGCCGTGAAGTCAACATTCCATCGGATGTATACCGGCGGAATGTTGGTGCGGTTGGCTCATGGCATCTATTATTACCCCAAAGAGGACAAGGAATATGGACTTGGAATTATCTATCCGTCTATTGAAGACATTGCCCAGGCTATAGCCAAGCGAGACAAGGCGAAGATTGTACCTATGGGAGCATATGCCTTAAATCGTCTCGGATTGTCCACGCAGATGCCCATGAATGTCGTGTTCCTGACCAACGGCGCACCACGTAGGATAAAAATCGGAAACGGACGCGGCATCTTGTTCAAGCATTCTTCTTCGGGCAAGAACTTTGCCTATAAATCAGAGCTGATGATGCTTATTGTAACAGCCATGCGCACCATAGGCGAAGAAAAAATAACCGAGGAGGAACGCAACATGCTTGTCGAGCACACAAGGAATGTAAGCGACAACGATTTTAACCATGATATTAAACTTGCCCCTGCATGGGTGCGCAAAATACTGATTGCACGATGAAATTCATAGACATACCAGAAGATAGACAACGTGAAGCTATCAATACCGTGGCGTTGCAAACCGGATTGCCACCGTCAAGTATCGAAAAGGACTGGTGGGTAACGCAGATGTTGAAAGCCCTGCATACTTTGCCCTATGCAGAACACATTGCTTTCAAAGGAGGTACAAGTCTCAGCAAATGCTGGAACTTGATAGCCAGATTCTCCGAAGATGTGGATATTGCACTTAGCAGAGAATTCCTTGGCTTTGGCGGTGAATTGTCGAAGACTCAAATTAGTGACAGGTTGCGTCGCTCTGCCTGTTCTTTTGTAAGAGAGAAGATGCGGCGTATTTTTTTCACCAAATCCGGATTCTCCAGCGTATCGCGGAAATGGTCATCTGGAGAGACCACGTGCCTCCAGAAGCCCCGGCGGCGGTGGTGCCTCTGGAGGCATGGTCGCCCATGACCTTGTGAATGGGTGGCAGGCGACAGCCTGACGGGATGAGCGAAGCGAACCTCCAGAGGCACCACCGCCGCCGGGGCGCGTCACCACGCTCCAGTTCATAGCAACCGGTTCCAAGAAAACGTTTTAGATGGAACCAAACGTGAATATTATGACACTTGGTTCCGGAAAAACGTTTTAGGCGGTACCAAATCTTGGTCGCAGTAAGATAAACATGCGGACCGGTGGGCGTGGCTGGCGAGACCAGCAGGCGCGGCGGTCGGGGGCGACAGGGACCGGCGGACGTGACGGGCAGGCGGGACGCGGCCACGCTCGGTTTATGGAGACATTGATTTTCAATGAGTTATAAAACGCAGCGTGGAAACGCAGCCAAAAAAAAGCCTACGTTTCCACGCTATGATTAAAAAGATATCTGATTATCAATAAATTACGCACCACCGCTGTGACCGCGTCCCGCCAAACAAATTTACTTCTCCTGATCCGAGGCGAAGAACTTGTATTGGAAAAGAATCAAGTAGAAGGCTCCGACGGTGACGCAGCTGTCCGCGAAGTTGAAGACAGGCTCGAAGAAGCGGAACGGATGGCCGCCGATGAACGGGAACCAGGACGGCCAGGTGGTATCGATCAGAGGGAAATAGAACATGTCCACTACCTTGCCGAACATCACGGGCGCATAGGAACCGCCGAACTGAGCCACCTCATAGGGCGTCGATGCAGAAAACAACTGACCATAGAACAAGCAGTCAATGATATTGCCGAAAGCACCGGCCGTTATGAGAGTCAGGCCGACCAGGACGCCCGTCGGCACATGCTCATAAGTTACTGACTCATTATCCTTTCCGACATTGACTTTGATCCTGCGGCCTTTGCGGTTCAGACTTGTGATCCACCAGCAGAGGAAGCCGAACAGCACCAGGCGGAACGCCGTCAGCACGAATTTGCCGAACATTCCGCCGAACTTCATGCCGAACGCCATGCCCTCATTCTCGATGAAAAGAATCTTGAACCAATCGCCCAAGACATTGAAATTCTCACCGATGGTCATATTGGACTTGACCAGAATCTTGATGACCTGGTCAATAACCACAAGCAATATTCCCGTAACAAGCAGAGCTCTGCCTCTGGATATTTTCATGGTATTACCTGTTCTTGTTCATCTTCTCCTTAGCCTCTACGGTAAGGGTTGCATGAGGAACGAGACGGAGACGCTCCTTAGGGATGAGCTTTCCGGTAGCACGGCAGATACCGTATGTCTTGTTCTCGATACGCACCAGCGCTGCCTCAAGGTTCTGGATGAACTTGTATTGACGCTGTGCAAGCTGGCTAGCCTCCTCACGTGAAAGCTGCATTGCGCCGTCATCCTCAACGGTCTTGAAAGAAGGAGTGGTATCCTCGATATCATTGGTTCCGTTATGCATGACGACCTGCCTGAGAGTATTGTACTCAGCCTTGGCCTTCTCGAGCATTTCCAGAATAATCTTCTTGAATTCCGCGAGCTCTTCATCGCTGTAGCAGGTTCTCTCCGGAGTCTGCATGTTCTGTTTAGTCTCTTCCATAATCTTATGTGATTTTTAGCTGCGTTTCACAGCAATTCTGATGGTACCTTCATTCCACTCAGCCTCCACGGCCTCAGGAACTGCCTCGGCAGCATCTTTCAACGTAATATCAAGCGCAAGTGTCTGTGCAGCAACATATTCCTTATACGATACCAATGCTTTCGAAATCTCCTCGTAAGCCTCGCCATCAGCATAAAGCGTCACCTCGACCTTGTCCGTGACATCGAATCCGCTATCCTTACGGATATTCTGGATCCTGTTCACAAGTTCACGCGCAATGCCTTCGTTCTTCAATTCCTCGCTGACCTCGATGTCGAGTGCCAATGTGAGCGGACCTTCCGAAGCCACGAGCCATCCCGGCATATCTTCTGAAGAAATCATGTAATCACCAGGATTCAGGATGACGTCGCCGCCCTCCAGTCTAAGGTCATAAGAAGTTCCGGCAGACTCGGCATTCTGGATAGCATTGATCTCCTGCTGGGAAATCACACCGAACGCTGCTGCAATCTCCTTCATCCTCTTGCCGTAAACCTTTCCGAGAGTCTTGAAGTTAGGACGTATCTTCTTGGTAATGATGCCCGTAGTGTCGGAAATAAACTCAATTTCCTTCACATTGACCTCACCGAGAATCAGGGACTTGACCTTTTCGAGCTGCTCGCGGACCTTGTCGGAAATGACAGGAATCATGAGCTTCGAAAGCGGCTGGCGGACCTTGATGTTCACCTTGCGGCGCAATGCGAGCACCATCGAAGACGCCCTCTGCGCAAGTTCCATCCTCTCCTCCAGGTCCTTGTCAATGACTGACTCGTCGCATGACGGCATTATCACGTAATGTACTGACTCCTCTCCGTCCGGAACCAAATCAAGATAAAGCTGGTCCATATAGAACGGCGCGATAGGAGCCGCGAGTATCGCAATGTCTTTCAATACCTCGTAAAGTGTCTGATATGCAGCGAGTTTGTCTTCATTGTCCGCACTGCCCCAGAAACGTTTCCTGTTCAGACGCACGTACCAGTTGCTGACATGGTCGCAAACGAAGTCCTGAATCATACGGCCTGCCGAAGTCACATCGTAATCCTCGTAAGCGGCCTTCACGTCCTTTATCAATGTATTGAGCAGGGAGATGATCCACCTGTCGATTTCCGGACGACGTTCATAAGGAACCGCCGGAGCATTGATATCGAACTTGTCCACATTCGCGTAAAGTGCGAAGAATGAATATGTATTATACAGTGTTCCGAAGAACTTTCTTCTGATTTCGTCTACACCGGCCTCATCATAACGTAGATTATCCCAAGGCTGGGCATTGGTAAGCATGTACCATCTCAATGCATCTGCGCCGAACTTGTCGAGCTGACCGAACGGATCCACGGCATTGCCCAGGCGCTTGCTCATCTTGTTGCCGTCCTTGTCGAGCACCAATCCGTTGGAAATCACGCGCTTGAACGCAGGAGTGCCGCTAATCATCGTATGAATCGCATGGAGAGTATAGAACCATCCGCGGGTCTGGTCAACGCCCTCGGCAATGAAATCAGCGGTCGCGCCGAACTTGGACTGTCCGAGCGAACGCAGGCCTTCCTGCGCATAAGGCATTGCACCTGAATCGAACCAGACGTCGATAAGGTCACTCTCACGTACCATCTTCTTGCCCGACTCGGAAACGAGGAAAATCTCATCCACGTAAGGACGGTGCAGGTCGATCTTGTCATAGTTCTCCTTGCTCATGTCCTCCGGATTGAATCCCTTGTCTTTCAGCGGATTGGATGCCATGATACCGGCAGCGACAGCCTTCTCGATTTCAGCATAGAACTCTTTCAGGCTTCCGATGCATTTCTCTTCCTTTCCGTCCTCGGTGCGCCATACAGGGAGCGGTGTTCCCCAGAAACGGCTTCTGGAAAGGTTCCAGTCCTGAATGTTTTCCAGCCACTGTCCGAAACGGCCTGTTCCGGTAGATTCCGGCTTCCATGTAATCGTCTTGTTCAGAGCCACCATCTGGTCCTTCACCGCAGTAGTCTTGATAAACCATGCGTCGAGAGGATAGTAGAGCACCGGCTTGTCGGTTCTCCAGCTATGAGGATAGCTGTGGACATGCTTCTGGATCTTGAATGCCCTGCCGTCCATCTTCATCATCATGCAAAGGTCAATGTCCAGGGTCGGAGCATCCTTCGGCAATGAATCATCGAAGGCGTTCTTCACGAAACGTCCGGCATACTCTTTATATTCAGGTGCTACATGCGTAGCAACATATTCAGGGTCAAGGTCTTCCAGCAAGCAGAAGCGGCCGTCGTGATCCACCTGCGGCTGCGGATTGCCGTTCTTGTCCAGCACCATCATCGGAGGAATACCGGCAGCGGCGGCGACCTTCTTGTCGTCGGCACCGAATGTCGGGGCAATGTGTACGATACCTGTCGTGCCTTCGTCCGTGGAAACATAGTCTCCCGGAATTACCCTGAACGCATCGCCTTCCAGCGGTTTGAACCATGGAATCAACTGATGGTATCTGATGCCCACGAGGTCAGAGCCCTTGAATGTACCGTCAAGGACTTTGAACGGAATGAGCTTGTCGCCCGGCTTGTAGTCTTCGAGCTGGAGCTCGGCAGCCTTAGGGCTGAACCATTCTGATACCAATGACTTGGCTACCACATAGATAGCTTCAGCACCGGTATATGGATTGAAGGATTTTACCCTTACATACTCGATGTCCGGCCCCACGCAAAGCGCCGTGTTTGAAGGCAATGTCCATGGAGTGGTGGTCCATGCCAGGAAGTACACCGGCAATGTCTCCAGACCAAAGAGCGGCTGTGACTTAGCATCCTTTATAACCTCGAACTGTACCGTGGCTGTCGTATCTGTGACATCCTTATAGCAGCCCGGCTGGTTCAATTCATGGGAGCTCAGTCCGGTACCGTCAGACGGAGAATACGGCTGGATGGAGAAGCCCTTGTAGAGCAGCCCCTTGTCGTAAATCTTCTTCAGAAGATACCAGAGTGTCTCAATGTATCTGTTGTCGTAAGTGATATACGGATCATTCATGTCCACCCAATAGCCGACGCGCTCGGTCATGTTCACCCACTCGCGGGTGTACTTCATGACCTCATGACGGCAGGTGTCATTGTACTCGGCCACAGAAATCTTCTTGCCGATATCATCCTTGTGGATGCCGAGTTTCTTCTCGACGCCGATCTCCACAGGGAGTCCGTGGGTGTCCCATCCTGCGCGGCGGTTCACCTTATATCCTGTCTGAGTCTTGTATCTACAAATGGCATCCTTGATAGAGCGGGCCATTACGTGATGTATGCCCGGCATACCATTAGCTGACGGCGGTCCCTCGAAAAAAATGAATTCCGGAGCGCCTTCTCTCAGTTCGAGTGATTTCTCGAACGCATGATTCCTCTTCCATCGGTCAAGTACTTCATTGCCGACAGACACGAGATTCAAGCCCTTGTACTCTTTGAATGTCATAGTTTTTATGTATTTTTGCAGTCTGCAAAGTTAGTAAATTTTTTATGCAATGTGCACATTGGACATCATATTGTCAATTTGTCTGGCCGCATCCGTCATACAAGGCCTTGTAAAGGGGTTTACGGATCAGATAATTGCACTGGTTTCCATAATTCTCGGCACATGGGCGGCGTTCAAATTCTCCGACTTGGTCTGCGGATGGGCCGGTCCCTACCTCCACATGTCCGGGCAAGTCCTGCATGTCATCGTGTTCATTCTCATGATAATCGCGGTAATCGTGGTCATGCACCTGCTGGGAAAAGTCATCAAGGCAAGCATAAAGTTCGTGATGCTGGGCTGGCTGGACAGACTACTTGGCGCCGTTTTCGCCCTGCTGAAAGCAACATTGATAATAGGTATACTCATAATACTTTTCAACACGCTGAACACGTCATTCCATATTGTGGATGAGACAGTTATGGAGAAATCCGTACTTTATTCACCGATAAAGAGAATCGCGTACGGAGTGTTCCCTTACTTCAAGGAACTCCTGTTCAGGCAATAAAGACATTTGACATGGAAAGAATATTGTTCATAGAGACTTCTACAGCACTCTGCTCCACCGCCCTTTCCGAGGACGGAAAAATCGTATCGAGACGTGAAAACGCAGAGCGAAAGCATGCATCGCTTACAGCGCCGTTCATCAAGGAAATGCTTGACGAGCAAGGACTTGCAGTGCGTGATTGCAATGCCGTATGTGTCAGTATGGGTCCCGGTTCCTACACAGGTCTCCGTGTCGGCGTCTCTACCGCGAAGGGACTTTGCTTCGGTGCCGGACTGCCGCTCCTGGCCGTAGGTTCACTGGACACGCTGGTTTGGCAGGCCATCGGCGAGAAATTGCTTCCGGAAGGGTGCAAGTACATTGTCCCGATGATCGATGCGCGCAGAATGGAGGTCTACACCGCGGTATTCACGCCGGACGGCAAGCAGGTTTCGGAGACCGAGCCGAAAATCATTGACAATGAGAGCTTTGCCGATATTCTCGCCGAGGGTCCGGTGCTCTTCATCGGCGACGGCGCCGGCAAATGCGCGGAAATGATCAATTCTGCCAATGCCAGTTTCGTCCAGACTTGTCCGAAGGCCGAGTCAATGCTGGTTCCGGGATGCAAGTTGCTGGCGGAGAAGCAGTTCGAGGACGTGGCGTATTTCGAGCCGTTCTACCTGAAGCAGTTCGTGCCGACCGTTTCCAAGAAGAAGGTTTTCTGATTCACCGCCGGGTTTTGCGTCAATGTTGTGATCAGCGTGGAAATGGCGTGCGTAAAAAGGCCCGTTTCACGCACGAGAGCGGCTAAAATGCAGGTTTTGTGCGTAGAAAACGTTTTAGTACGCACGGCAACTTTGGCGGATGTAATTAATTAGTCAGCAATCACTTAAAACGACCAATCTCATGGACGGACCGCTGGAAAACTGCGCCAATCATCTATAAACCAATCAGTTAACTAGCCCCATCATCCCGACACGGGGTGTGATACTTTCATTCAGCGACGAAAAGTAATATCTTTGCCGGCGACAGGATATTTTATCCAATATAGTTTTCGGGAGTTCTTCCGACACCTCACTCCCGTACAGTAAAAAAATGAAGCAAATGATTTACAGAAATTCTTACACGACACCGGAAATCGCAGTCACCGATGTGACTGTCGAAAACGACTTCTGCGGCAGCCCGGTCAACGATTCATTAACATTCTCTCCCGACATGCTGTTCGGCGATCTCGAAGAGGAAAATTAACAAGACAACAAAATGAAGAAATTTATACTTTCTATGTTTACGCTTGCCGTTCTGGTTTCCTGCGGCAAGGAAGCCCTTCCGGCGGATAGGCCGAAAGGTGAAGCAGTCGCATTGACGATTGCACCGGGAACCAAGGTGGGAATCGAGGGCAACGAATATGTTTTCGAGGCCGGAGACAAAATCATTGCGGTAGCTGAAAACGGCAGCATTGCCGAGCTAAGCAACAGTGAATCAATGGTTGACAAGTTCAACGGAACATTCAGCGAGCCTCTCGGAGGCAGCAAGTTCATTGACCTATATTATAATTGCTGCGACGCGAAGGGGGACGTGAGCTATGCGCAGAACGGCAAGCCTTGGCTTGAGGCGGTGAAGTCAGGCTACGACAGGAACGACGACGGGAGCATCAGGATTTCCGCAGCTCTTACAGCGCCGGAGGGCGTCAGGGCCATCGGCGTGACCAGCACTTGCGGCGCGACGGCTGTCGATTTCCATGCCAACTCAGTATCAGTCAGCACTTTCGACGGAACCAGCTTCGCCGGCGAGAAGAGCATCACGGGAATCAGCCTCCAAAACGGCCCCGTGTTCGTCAATGTCCCCGCAGGCATGAACGACGGATTCTGGCTGAAATTCACCGACGCCGAGGGCCGCGCCATGTACAAGAAATACGCGTCCGCGACCGCCATCGACCAAAATTACAAGGTCAATGTTTCCGAGTTCGTTCCTGTCAATGTCGATTTCAATGTTTCTGTTTCCGGTTTTGCGACGTCGTATAGCTACTACGCTGCAAATGAAGGAATTGAGGGCATTGATTCGAAAGATGTGAATACTGCGAACGCTGTGGCGAATGATTGGATGGGCGCCGGCAAGGCGACGTTCTCCGTCAGCAAGGAGGGCATTCCGTCTTCGCTGCTGAAGTTCGATTCGTTTACGCTTGTGGTTGACGGTGAGGCGTTTACATACTCCGGAGACGAGAGCGGGGAAATCAATGTGAAGGCTACGCCCGGGCACACCACCTGGGGTCAGAAGGACATCACTGCCACCGTAAAATACAAGACCGAAGACGGGCAAGAGTTTTCTGCGTCCAAGACCATCACGAGGCAGATTACCGGTCTGCCGTATGTGGCTGCTCCGCCGAAGAATAGCGGGGAGAATGCGTGGAAGGTCGAAAGGGGCACAGCTATAAACTGGTCTGCGGACAAGGTGACACTCAAATCAGGTGCTTTCTCTCCACAAATCTGTTCTCCCGCTTTTAATATTCCTGACGACATTACTGTTTCAGTCAGCACGAAAATCGAAAGAGATGGCGCAGGTGTAGGAAATTTCAATGATTACCTAGGAATATGGAATGATACAAACGAGAAAGATTACTTGTTCTACGAAAAATTCTCAAAGCATCAGGTCCTGGAGAAAACATTCGATAATGCGTTGATGACGAATACGAACAGCTCCTGGCACATTTACTACTCCTATGCTGCCATTTGGGTGGAAACCTACGTCTACTACTTCAACATAAATTATCGCTAGACCTATTTCAGAATCGGAAAAATCCCATTCTGCCCCAAGCGACAAAACAATAAAAACTCTCGGGTAAGAATCAATGCGATTCTCACCCGAGAGTATTTTATAACACCTATTCCTAGAACTTCGAAGCGATGAACTTGCGGAGGGAAGCGGCGTCCTTGACTTGCGGAGCGCTTACCAGGGCACCGTCACAGATGAAATATACCATCGGAAGTGAGGTGACATTGTAAAGGCCCAAGGTCGAACCGGCCGGGTCACAGACATTGGTCCACGGAAGCTTCTGGCTCTTGACTACGGATGCCCATGCGGCCTTGTCGGCGTCAGCGGCTACGCTGTAGATGTCGAAACCCTTGGAGTGGAACTCGTTATACACCGGCTTCATGACATCCTGGTTGAACATCTTCTGTGCGGCATCGGATGAACTCCAGAAGTAAATCATCACTACCTTGGAATCCATGCTGCTGAGTTTCACCTTCTTGCCGTTGATGTCAGCGAGTTCGATATCAGGGAATGCAGACTCGTCGGCTGACTGGATGCGGGCATTCAGGCTGAGCATCTGATGCCTTCTCGTCGCTTCCTTGTCCAATGCCTTCACATACTTGGACTCAGGATAAACCGTCTGGAGTGAATCGCAGATGTTCCTGAAATGAATGGCATCGGTAATCTGGCCGAAAACAGGAAGTGATTCACCGATAATCTGATAAAGTACAGGAATGGCGGTAAGCGAGTGTGAATTCTGGAGAATGTATTTCACACGGCTTCTGTAATAAGCGATGTACTGCGCCGAAATGTCTTTCTTGAGCTGGATTGCCTCGGCAGAAGACGGATCCAGATCATTCAGACGTGCCGAAGCAGCCATGAACTTGTTCTCGAAATCAGCCTCGTCCTTCTCCACTTCCATAAGCTTCAATGTCTCGTCAGACCCTGTAACAGAATATGTTCCGAGAGTGTCCGCCGTAACCTGCACCTTGTCGCCACGCTGAAGAAGCATTGACGCGATACGGGTATTGTTGTGGAAAAGATAGATGAACTCCGGCTGGCCGGCCTCGATGGAGGTCTTGTAGCTGAATTTGCCGTGGATATCTGTCTTGACGGTGTCGAGCACCTTGTACTTGTTCACGTCCAGCAGTTTCACAATTACCTGTGACTCCGGAGCGTCGGCAAGTGTTCCTTCAATACGTGCAGAACGGCAGCAAGAAGTAAAAGCCACCGCAGCAACCGCTGCGGCAGCCATGATATTTCTATAATTTCTCATATTCGGAGAAGATTGATGATGCGATTTCCTTGAATTCCTCTTCGGACAATTTAAGCTTTTCTTTTCTGAAATCAATGTCGCTTTCCTGCTGGAGAGGCACCAGATGTATGTGAGTATGAGGAACTTCCAGTCCCAGGACACAGACGCCGATACGCTTGCACGGAACAGCGGCCTGAATAGCCAGCGCCACTTTCTTGGCGAAAGCGCAAAGTCCCAGATAAGTCTTGTCATCCAGATGGAAGATATAGTCGTCCTCCACGTTCTTAGGAATGACCAATGTGTGACCTTTTACCAATGGATTGATATCCAGGAAGGCATAAAAGTCCTCATTTTCAGCAACTTTATAGGAAGGAATCTCGCCCTTCGCTATTTTGGTGAAGATGGTCGCCATAATTATAATGTAATATCAAGAATCTTGAACTTCATCACGCCGGAAGGCACCTTGGCCTCGACGATTTCGCCTTTCGAATGACCGAGGAGAGCTTTCGCGATAGGTGTCGTGGAAGCGAGCTTGCCATTCGCGAAGTCAGCCTCTGTCTCACCCACGATGGTGAATTCCATAACTTTCTTCATGGCAAGGTTTTCCACTTTCACCTTGTTCATCAACTGGACTTTATCTGTTCCGATCTGCGACTCATCGATCACTTTCGCATTGGCGACAAGATTCTTCAGGTTCACAATCTTGATTTCGAGCAATGACTGTGCTTCTCTTGCGGCATCATATTCCGCATTCTCCGACAAGTCACCTTTTTCTCTAGCTTCTGCAATAGCTGCAGAAATGACAGGACGCTGTGCAAGGGCATCAGCAAGGTCTTTCTTCAGCTTGTCCAACCCGTCCTGCGTCATATAATGATTCTCTGCCATAATAAAATATATTTCTTACAACTAAATTATAACTAAAAATGAGTTCTGCCATAAGACAGAACCCCATACGTTTCGCACAAATATAATCAATTTTCCGATAAAACGGTCAATATTCATTGAATTTAGGATTCATGATGGCGGTGTAGACCACAAGTTTCTCCGGATCAATACGCTCTTTATCAATGCGTTTCTTCGGTTCAGCCCCACCGATGGCGCCATCCGCAATAGCCTCGGAACAATGACTTTTCGCAGGGACTGTTACTGCCGGCTTCGTTTCAAGCGTCTTCCCGGCAGCGGGCACCACTTCCTCTACAACCGTCTGTTCTTCAGGAACTTCATCGACAGACTCTGCCTCCATCGGCTGCCCCGTCAATATCTCCATCCACGACGGCAGATTATCCTCTTCAGGCTCCTGCGTGACAACAGGCCGGCCCTGTGCCTTCTTTTTCTTCTCGGCAGAGGCTGCAATTCCGGAAATCACAGGAAGTCCGATACAAATCACCAGCCATAGTATGTCGAATAAATCCATAATTACCCGTTTTCGTAAAGATAATTATTTTTCCCGTAAAAGAATGCGACAATGCGCCCTATCTTTTTCAAGTTGTCCGGCAAGAACGGAGAAATCATTGAACTTCACCTCATTACGAATCTTGCAAACGAATGAAAGCCGTATGTCAAGACCATAAATATCCTCATTGAAATCGAATATGTTGGTCTCGACGGTCAGCGCGTTTCCTGAACCGAGGGTCGGGCGGACACCGATATTGCACATGCCGTCATAGACACGGCCGAGCGTCTCCACCTTGACGAGATAGACGCCGTTCCCCGGGATAAGTTTCAGCGGTTCGTAAAGCTGCATGTTCGCCGTCGGGAACCCGATGGTATGGCCGAGCCTGTTGCCGGAAACCACCACTCCATAGAGCTGGTATTGATACCCCAGCATTGAATCAGCCTCTTCTATATCCCCAGTCTGCAATGAGTTGCGGATTTTGGTCGAGCTTATGACGATGCCTGCGTCCGACACGAACCTTTCGGGCCTTATCACGTCCAGTCCAAGCCGGCGCGCGATTTCAGCCGTCTGCTCGGGCGTGCATTGGTCAGAACCGATACGGTTGTCATATCCGACCAGGATTGCCTTGCCGCCGAACTTTCCGACGATGTAGTCCCGCAAGTATTCCTCCGCCGACAAGCGGCAGAACTCCTTCGTGAAAGGTATCACCTCGATATGGTCGACGCCGAGGCTCCGGATCAATGCTTTTTTCTCCTCCATGGAGGTCAGAAGCCTGAGATTCCGCGCATCATCCTGGAGCACATTGCGCGGATGCGGCCAGAAAGTGACGACCATGCTCTCGTCATTACGCCTGCGGGCTTCTTCCACCAACTGACGTAAAATAAAACGGTGCCCAAGATGGACACCGTCGAAAAAGCCGGTCGCTATAACCATCTTACAAGTCCGAAGTCTTGTCTATGAGGCAGGAGCGGATTCTTAGGATAAATCCTGGTAGCCACCTGATACATTCCCGTTCTCTCAGGGAGAATAGATGACTGGTATTTTACCACCCCGTCCTTGGACTCGACGATATTGAATTCACACTTGTCCTGGATATGGAGCTTGCCCTTGTTGTCGGTAACGGCGAAGAGCATTTCGACTCCGATGTCCTCAGGCTTCAGAGAGCCGATATTGAGAACGACTTCCGCATTGAGAACATTGTTCTGGGACAGCGAGTATGATGAATCAGGCTGTGTGTAAGAGATGACCTCGATCGAAGGCCACTCCCTGCGCACGTGCTTCTTCCATGCTGCGATTTCACGGGCAACCTTGTAGTTGTCAGCGATAAGGCTTGCGGCGCGCACTGACTGCGGAGCATAATACTGGTTCACGTAGTCGGTAAGCATCCTGTTCGTGGTGAAGTTGCATGCAACCTGTGCGACAGTATTCTTGATGTACTCGATCCAAGCCTCTGAATGACCTGTTTCCTTGTCTACATCATAATAAACCGGAGCGATTTCGTTCTCGATCGTGGTGTAGATGGTAGCGGCATCCAGTTCATTCTGATAGTTCTGGTCATCGTATGTCCTTTCGAGAGGAAGAGCCCAGCCTGCACCCTGCTTGTAGCCCTCAACCCACCATCCGTCAAGTACGGAGAAGTGCATGACGCCGTTCATGGCAGCCTTCTCTCCAGATGTACCGGAAGCCTCCTGAGGCCTTGTAGGGTTGTTCATCCACACATCGACACCCTGAACGAGTCTCTTGGCCAGGGAAATGTCATAGCCCGGAACGAACACGATCTTGCCGATGAATCTTGGCTGCTTGGAAATCTCCACGATCTGACGGATGAGATCCTGGCCTGCCTTGTCTGCCGGGTGAGCCTTTCCTGCGAAGAGGAACTGTACCGGCATCTTAGGGTTGTTCACGATGGCATCAAGCCTGTCGAGATCGGAGAAGAGCAATGTAGCACGCTTGTAGGTGGCGAAACGTCTTGCAAAACCGATGGTAAGCACGTCGTCGCGGAGGGTCTCCTTGATGGTGACTACCTGACGTGGAGAATAGTGGTTCGCCACAGCCGGGTTGGAAAGTTTCTCCTTGACCACCCTGATAAGAGTCTTCTTGAGCTCCTTTCTGGCATTCCATATCTCCTCATCTGAAACCTTGTAGATTCCTTCGAAGCATTTCTTGTCGTAGTGATGTGTCTTGAACTCAGGTCCGAACACCTTGGCGTGGATGGCCTTCCATTCCTTGGCAGCCCATGTAGGATAATGCACGCCATTTGTTACATAACTGATATACAACTCCTCAGGGAGATAGCCCGGATACATGTTGGAGAAGATATCCTGGCTCACCTTGCCGTGGAGCATTGAAACGCCGTTCACGTTCTGGGAAATGTTGGCAGCAAGAATACTCATGGAGAACTTCTCGTTCACGTCATTGCCGTTGATCTTGCCGAGGCCCATAAGGGTTTCCCAGTCGATTTTCAGGCGCTGCGGATAATGCCCGATGTATTTGCGGAGCATGCCCTCGTCGAAAGCGTCATGTCCTGCAGGAACCGGAGTATGTGTGGTGAACAATGATGATGCACGTACAACTTCCAATGCCTCAGGGAATTCCAGATTGTCGTTCTGGATATATTCACGGAGACGCTCCAGACCGATGAACGCTGCATGTCCCTCATTGCAATGATAAACCTGAGGATTGATGCCCAATGCGCGGAGAGCGCGTACACCGCCGACACCGAGAAGAAGCTCCTGCTTGAGTCTGTTCTCCCAGTCGCCGCCATAAAGGTGATATGTCACCTGACGATCTTCTTCAATGTTCGCTTCATAGTCAGTATCAAGGAGATAGAGGTCGGTTCTGCCGACTGCCACCTTCCAGATGCGGGCCGTGATGGTCCTTCCAGGGAATGCCACGCTAGTGGTAACCCAGTTGCCGTCTTTGTCCATTACAGGACTTGCAGGAATCTTGGAGAAGTTCTGTGCGTCATATTTCGCTACCTGGTCACCCTGTGCGGAAAGCACCTGTGTGAAATAGCCGTAACGGTAAAGCAGACCTACAGCCACCAGGTTCACGTTCATGTCACTTGTCTCTTTCAGATAGTCACCGGCGAGAATACCGAGACCTCCTGAATAGATGCTGAGCGAAGAATCCAGACCGTATTCCATACAGAAATATCCGATGGAAGGGTCTTTTCTCTCGGCCTTAAGTGCCATATAATCATTGAATTCCTGCATTACGCTCTCGTACTGGCCCATGAATGCCGCATCCTTGCTGAGAGTCTTGAATCTCTTCAGGCTGACAGTATCGAGCACAGCCATCGGGTTGTGGCCCGATTCATGCCAGATGACAGGGTCAATGGCCTTGAACAATGCTTTAGCACTTTCGTTCCAACACCACCAGAGGTTCTTGGAAAGTACCTCAAGTCCGTTCAATGCATCAGGCAGATGCCTGGTAACCATTACACTCTTCCATGAAGGAGTGCTGGTCGGGAGTTTTTCGTATGTCATAATTCGTTTTTCTACTGATTCAGGGAACGCTCCATTGGCCGCAATCACTTTGTCAATGGCCATTGAATAAGCCTCCTGATAATATTGTATTTGATTTTCCCACAATGCGATAGACGACACATCTTTCGCATTGTCCATATATTCTTTTCTCTGTTCGTCCGTAATGAGGGATATTTCGCGGATTCTCTCCGCTACCGCATCCACCACATCCTGATAATTGGAGTCATTGCGCTCGACGACCGTGATGCCGGGGTGCTCCTTGTTGTAATGGGTATCCACCCACAAGCCGAATCCGGCGAGGGTCGTGGTCAATGTCGGCACACGGAATGCCAGACTTTCGAGCGGCGTATATCCCCAAGGCTCGTAATAAGACGGGAACAATGCCAGGTCCAGACCGATGAGCAGGTCATAGTACTTCATGTTGAAGACGCCGTCATTGCCGTTCAGATATGACGGTATGAAATAGACCTTTATATCGGAGTCGGACGCATTGTCCAGTCCAAGTTCTCTGAATCTTCGCGTAATCTGGTCATATTCAGGGTTCATCAGGTAATGGGAAACCTGAGTCCTGTAGTCGGCGTTTCCTGTTCCGGAGAGTTTCGCCACAAGATCGCGGTCCGCGCCGTTATGGCCGGACGGAATCATGATGAAGGCATGAATCTGTTTTCCGCGCAGCCCTGAATTCTTGACTTTGCTGACAGCATCGATGAACACGTCAATGCCCTTGTTCCTGTATTCGTAACGTCCGCCGATACCTATAAGTATCGCATCTTCAGGGACTTCGGAGCAAGACATTGCGGCAGCGACTTCACGCAGCTTTCCTCTGGCGGCAGCGCGCATGCGCACGTATTCTTCGTCAGTAGCCGGGGTAAAGCTGTTTTCGAAGCCGTTCGGCGTCACCACATCGACAGGCCTGCCCAGGAAGTGTTCGCACTCCCTGGCAGTTATGTCGCTCACCGTGGTGAATACGTCTGCATTCTCTGCTGACTTTCTTTCGAGAGAGTAGAGTGCAGTGACATTGAACTGACGCGCCTTGTCATCCGGGTTGTACGACTCCATCGAATCGTAAAGCGGCAGGTTGTTTCCAGCGAGGCACCTTCCGACCACGGTAGCGTGTGTCGTGAAGACGGTGGCCACCGGCAACTTCCTATATTTCAAGTACAATACGCCGGCTCCGGTCTGCCATTCATGGAACTGGGCGACCACCTTGTCTGAAGATGAAAGATAGAAATTATAGAAGCTCTCTATCACCTTTCCGGATACATATCCGAACAGTGCAGACTCCTTGTAGTCCCAGTTTCCGGTGATGGAATCCACCCCGAAAACTTCCCAATATTTACCGAGAATCCAGTTCTGCTCCGTAAGGAACTGCTTGAAATCCACAAGGATAGCCACAGGATTACCCGGAACGTTCCATTTTCCGATTCTTAGTCTGAGGCCACTTTTGGCTGCCTCCAGACGCCAGTCCTGCCACAATAAAGGGTCTTCGTGGAAATCGGGATTCGCATCCGTATCCATCCAGACGTCAGGACCGATAAGAATATGATGTCTATTCAGCTGTGATTTGAGGAACAGGGATTTCGTAGCGATGACGGTGTAAATACCTCCGACCTTGTTACATACTTCCCAACTGACCTCAAACAGATAATCAGGTTTGTTCAGTTCTTTCGCCATTCTTATTCACTCTTCTTTTTCACGGCTTTTTTCGCCGGCTTCGCAGTAGTCTTTGCAGCCGGTTTGGCAGCCGTAGTGCGCTTGTTTACAGTCTTTTTCGGCGCAACAGGTTTCTTCTCCGGCTTAACCTCCGGAGCATTCGAATCCGCAAATTTAGCAACAGTTGCGGAATATTCATCATTTACCCTGATAATAAAATCACTCAAAACGTTCATATAGTTGATAAACGCCTCGTATGGAGTGTCATAAGGGTTGAAATATTTGTGGACTTCACCGTCGGAGAAGAACTTCGTGCACATATAATAGAAGTGGTCGCTCTCCTGAAGATGTCCGAATTCATTGAACAGGGCAGGATCATTGATGAGGGCGAGCTTCTCGTAGAGGCCGTACAATTTGTTGAAGGCTTCCTGCTGGAGTTCGTTTCCGAGCCATGCGGTAACGTCGCGCTCCTCGTCAGCCCATGAAATCGGCTCAGGGACTTCAAGTTCCGATACCGGCTTGCAATGCTTGGCCACCTCGGCAGGTGTAGCAAATGCGAACGTGCCGTCCTTGAGCACAGCCTCAGGCAGATATTTCATGAAATCGAAGATGCCGGTAGATGCGCTCTGGTGCTCTCCGAATGTCTCATAATCCATGAACAGGTTTATCACGTCACCGGATACGGCCACCTCGTTCTTCATCCAAGAGAGGAATTTGTCGCCTGAAAGCGGCCACTCTTTCCAGCCTCTGTCTGAGAAACGGAATGCGATATCGTCGCTGAACTCATAGTTCCTGAGAAGGAGCTTCAGCCTCGGCTGTTTCGGATCAGAGTACACGAAATCAGGGCTGCGCCATCCCAGAATGTGCTTTGCACCCTCGGTCAGCATTGTCTTGAATCCCATATCGTAAACCTGGGCGCCGATAGCGTCGGAATAGATGAGCTCGGTGTTGCGGAAGGTGACAGGTGTCACTCCGAAGTACTGCTCGACAGCGGCCTTGTGCTTCAGGACCTGATGCTTGAACTCCGCCTCGGAAGCGAGGGAAGCCAATGAATGATAATAAGTTTCGCTCAGGAATTCCGCGCAGCCGGTGTCGGCAAGCTTGCGGAAGCTGTCGATGACTTCCGGTGCATATCTCCCGAACTGCTCCAATGCTGAACCTGAAATGGAGAAGGCCACCTTGAATGCGCCGTCATATTTCTTGATAAGGTCCAGGAGAAGGCTGTTCATAGGCAGGTAGCAAAGCTCCGAAACCCTGCGGAGAATTGTCCTGTTCGTAAAGTCATCATAATAATGTGAATCTTTACCTATATCGAAGAACCTGTAAAGTCTCAGTCTGGTAGGCTGGTGAATCTGGAAATACAGGCACAGACTTTTTTTGCTCATATCTTTAATTTTTTATTTTATCACTGATTCATAAACGCTCTTTATCTTGGCAGCGGCGTTGTTCCACTTGAGGGTATTGACCTCATCATAGCCATACTTGGACGCGAAGTCCGCAAGTGCAGGATACTGGAGAAGAGCATAAATCTCATCTGCCATGGCATCCACATCCCAGAAGTCCACCTTGAAAGCGTATTTCAGGACCTCTGCAGCACCTGACTGTCTGGAAATTACCGACGGCACTCCGGAGCGCATGGCTTCCAGAGGAGAAATACCGAACGGCTCGGAAACCGACGGCATCACGTATACATCGGACAATGCGAACATTTTCTGGACCTCTGCTCCGCGCAGGAATCCGGTGAAATGGAACCTGTCGGAAATTCCGAGTCTTGCCACCTGGCGGATTGAGCGGTTCATCATATCTCCGCTGCCGGCCATGACGAAACGTACATTCTTACATTTCTTGAGGACCTTGGCTGCTGCCTCGATGAAATATTCCGGACCTTTCTGGAAGGTGATACGTCCAAGGAAAGTAACGACTTTCTCTTTCACTCCCCTCTCCACCTGTATCTCGCTTCGTCCGCTGAAATCCACCGCGTTATGGACGGTGACCACCTTGGAAGGATCAATGCCGTACTTGGTTATGACAATGTTCCTGGTCAGGTCGCTGACGGTAATTACCCTGTCGGCAGCCTCCATACCGCGTTTCTCGATATCGTATACGCGGGTGTCAATGTTGTTGTCACTGCTCCTGTCGAACGATGTCGCATGCACATGTACGACGAGCGGTTTTCCGGAAAGGCGTTTCGCGGCGATGCCGGCCATGTACGTAAGCCAGTCATGTGCATGGATGACATCGAATTCGCCCTTATGAGTCATTGCGATAGTACCTCCGACCATTGCGTATCTGGCAACCTCTTCCATGAGGTTGGAGCCGTATTTGCCGGAGAATTTGTAAGTCTGGCCGTAATGTATGGAGAAATCACGGACCTGGCGTTTCCTGTCCTCTTCCACCAGAGAATGGAACTCTGCCGGATCCAGGTAAGGTACCATGTTGGTGCCGATATGCACGAACTGTACCTTGTCCAGAAAATCATCCACGTTCATGGTACTGGAAACCTCGACCGGAATTTCGCTGGCATTGATAATGTCCGCTGCGCTCCTGTCTTCGTCTCCGGACGCTGACGGCATCACAAACATGGTCTGTACTCCATTGTAAGCCAAGCCTTTGACAATACCGTAGCAGGCTGTACCCAGTCCGCCGGCAATATGTGGAGGGAATTCCCATCCGAACATCAGCACTCTCATTATCTTTCCTCCTTATATTTGTTGATCAGATTTTCCACATAGAGAAGAGCAGCGGTGCTCATCGCAGAAGATATCGCTCCGTGAGGTTCGTGAGGAGGGTCGCCGTCATAGAGTTCGGAGAACATTCCGACGCCATGCTTGTTGAGATCATCATAGAATCCCTCCATCAGCCATTCCGCACGTTTGCAGAATGCCGCGCCATCCATTCTGAACTTGATGCGGGCATAAGGCAGGAGCAATGCCGGCCATGCACAACCCTGATGGTATGCCAGGTCACGTTCCCTCTGTGTCCCTTCGTACACGCCCCTGTATTTCAAGTCTCTAGGGGACAATGTCCTGATGCCTCTGGATGTCACGAGCTCCCTGTCCACGACATTCATCATGCTGCCGAGCACGGTGTCATCCACCGGCTGATGGTGCACTGCAAGGGCGAAGAGCTGGTTCGGGCGGACATCTGTATTCTGTCCGTTATTGTCCACATAATCAGCAAGATATCCCTTGTCCGGCATCCAGAACATCTTCTGGTAGTTCTCTGCCACCATATCTCTTACCGGAGACCATTTCTCCACGAATCCGCTTGTCTTGCGGCCATACTTGCTTTCCATCTCGATGGCGAAGCACAGCATATCGTACCAGAAAGCATTGGTCTCCACCTGATAACCTGCCCTTTCGGTGACAGGACAGCCGTCGATATAGGCATTCATCCATGTCAATGCAGTTCTGTCTTTCTGTGCCCATAGAAGGCCGTTCGGCTGGAGGGGAAATCTCCTTTCTGCATCCGGGAGCATAGCTTTCAATGACTTTCTTCACCACATCGCCGTATTTGCTCCATACCTTTTTAGCAGGTGCACCGGCATTGACATATTCCTGAAGAACAGTGGAGAGCATCAGCGGCGCTTCGACCTGCGTGGTTCTGGAGTAGAACCTTTCTTCGTTGTCGGCGATGATATTGTCCAGAATCTCCTCGAACTCGGCGAGCTTGCCCGTGGTCAGGGTGAATCCCGGAAGTGAGAACATCGTCTCCCTCAGAAGTCCGGTGTAAAGCCATGAGAATCCGGCAGTTATCATCTTATGTCCATTTCTGTCGCGTGTCAGGAGGTCTGCGCAATGCAGCAGCTGGTCATGGTAATTGCCGATGCCTTTCATTCCCTTCAGGGCAGCATTGAACTTGCGTGTGATCATCCTCGGATTCTCCTCTTCGACTGATGCCGAAAAGATTATGGAATCGCCCTCTTTCATTTTCAGGATGAAGGAGCCCGGCACGAAGAGGTCTTCCTTGCAGTCGAATCCGCGGCGGGCCTCATCGGAATATGTGATTCCGTTGTACCAGTACGGGGACGACTTGAATGTGAAGCCGGAGTTGCTCAACTGCAGGTTCAGGTCAGGAAAACCCTGGTACATGTTGAACGAAACGCCGTTCTGGATATCTTCGTAGTCGGTGCGTGCCTCGGAGTTCTGCTTCGTAAGGCTGTGGATGTTCCTGAAAGCGAGGAACGGTTTCAGATACAGTTCCACTTCGGCCGGAGACCTGCGCAATTCATAGCGGATCATCACCTGATCCTTGTCTGGAGCCAGCAGAATGCTTTTCACGAACTCCATCTCACCTACCCTGTAGACCACTGTAGGCACAGGATCCGCCATGAAGTCCACAATATATTTGTGTCCTCTAGGTTCGTAGATTTCTCCGTAGCAATGAATTCCGAGGTTGAACATCTTCCCGTTCACGGAAAGGCTCTCGTCAACCGATGACAGCAGCATGTATTTGCTGCCTCCGAAATTATCCACGGGGACTCCCAAAAGGCCGTGGTAACGTCTTGTGTTGCACGTGACAATCGAGGTGTTGCAATATGCACCCGTCTTGTTCGCGCAAATGATCTCCCGTTTCAATGAATACGACAGATTCACAAGCTCGGCCTTGTTGAATTTCAGAAATGCCATATTATATATCAATTTACTTAATTTTCACCAAAACAAGCGCACAACGGCTAGGCAGATATACTGACAATGCCGTGTCCGCGTGATGAAGTTCTCCGGTAGTTAGTCTGGCGAAGCCATCGTAGCACTTTTCATCAGAATCAAGCACCAATTTCCAGTCTCCTTCCGGGGCTTCGAACCCATAATCGGAAAAAGAACCTGATGGATTGAAATCGAATGCAAAGATATAACTTCCACGGCGGAATACCAACACTTTCTTTTCTTCGTCCGCCCTGATGAGCTCCGGTCTGAACGCCAGAATTCCGGAATCACGGAACAGGTGAACCATGTCTTCATCGAAATTCATAAGGTATTTGTACCTAAGGTAATCCGGTTTGCAGAGCGACCATTGCCTGCGCGCATATTTGTAGGACCAGCCGTTCCCGGCACGCGGAAAATCAATCCACTCCGGATGCCCGAATTCATTGCCCATGAAAGTAAGGTATCCGTCGCCTGCGGTCGCGAGCGTCACGAGCCTGATGAGTTTATGAAGGGCAATGCCTCTGTCCACGACGAGATTTCTCGATCCCACATTCATCGCGGTGTACATTTCCTTGTCCATCAATCTGAATATCAATGTCTTGTCACCTACAAGCGCCTGGTCGTGGCATTCAGCATAGCTGATGGTCTTCTCATCTGCCCTCTTGTTCGTCAGTTCCCACCATATTTCTCCCATGCTCCACTGCTCGTCGCTCTTCTCTTTCAGCCATTTGATCCAATGGTCCGCGATTCCCATAGCCATGCGGAAATCAAATCCGAGTCCGCCGGATGCGAAAGGAGCCGCGAGTCCGGCCATGCCGCTCATGTCTTCCGCAATCGTAATCGCATCAGGATCAATCTCTTTCGTAAGCATGGCCGCGAGGGCAAGGTAGGTCACGGCATTCTCGTCGACACCGTCATTGAAATAATTGTCATAACCGACGAAGTCCTTGCCGAGGCCGTGGTTCCAGTACAGCATGCTGGTCACGCCGTCGAACCGGAAGCCGTCCAGGTGGTATTCTTCCATCCAGAACTTGCAGTTCGAGAGTAGGAAGTATTTGGTTTCAGATTTTCCGTAGTCGAAGCATCTGGAGCCCCATGCAGGATGATGCCCCTGGCTGCCCTTATAGAAATAAAGGTCCTCCCGCCCGTCGAAAAGGCTGAGGCCTTCCGCCTCATTTTCAACACTATGCGAGTGCACGATATCCATAATCACGGCAATTCCGCGTGAATGGGCCTCATCTACCAGCCGCTTGAATTCTTCCGGCGTGCCGAAACGTGACGAGAGCGCATAGAAATTGGAAACCTGATATCCGAAGGAGCCGTAATAAGGGTGCTCCTGCAATGCCATTATCTGCAATGTGTCATAGCCGAGCTTCTCCACATGCGGAAGGACATTGATCCTGAAATCTTCGAACGTGGCGACTTTTTCCTCCTCGGAGCTCATGCCGATATGGCATTCATAGATAAGGGGATGCGGGCGCGGACCCGGGCTCTTGTGCTTCCAGACGTATGGCTTTTCGGGCTCCCACACCTGGGCGCTGAACACCTTGGTCACAGGGTCCTGGACCACGCGGCGCACATACGACGGCAGACGTTCTCCGCCACCGCCCGGCCATTCGATGAACAGTTTGTATAGCTCGCCGTGATGCAGGAACATTGACGGAAGCCGGATTTCCCAGTTTCCGCCGCCTGTCGGCTGCAATGCGTATGCGGAGGTGCGCTTCCAGTTGTTGAATTCACCTATCAGATATATGCGGCTGGCATTCGGCGCCCATTCGCGGAAAATCCAGTTCCCGTCGGCCTCACGGTGCAGGCCATAAAAAAGGTGGTTGTTCAATCCCTTGGACAGCGACCCGTCCACGGCGATCTTGTCGCGTTCCGCTTCAATGCGAGCGTGTCTGGCTTCTATCGCTTCCTTGTACGGAGCCAAGTATGGGTCCGTCTCGTATATCATTGAATGTCGTGTCATGGCTGGCATATATTATATGGTATCTATATTTTCGACCTTATCCCTTACCGTGCGCAGGTAGGCCCGGCAGGAGGCGATAAGTTCGCTTGAACGTCTGACATATTTGTCTATATCGTCAAGTCCCGTGGACGGGTCCTCGACTTTCACCGCGATTTTTTCAAGTTCATCGACAGCTTTCTTATAATCGAATTTATCCATAGTCAATTATTTTCCGGGGTTGTAGTTTTTCACTTCGCAGTCCAGCCGCCCGTCGGCAAACATGACGGAGACATTGTCCCCTGCCTTCCTGCCGGAGGCGCTTTTCAGCACGACGCCGTCGCCGTCCAGCACGAGCACATATCCTCGGGACAATATTTTTCTCGGGTCCGCGCCCTGGATTCTGGCTTCCAGCAGGTCCACTTTCGAGGACATCAGCGAAATCTTGTTCAGAAATGCCGTTTTCAGACGGGTTCCGTATGATACAAGAGACTGGTCCTCAGCAGCATAGATATCCAGAAAGACATCGGCCAATGCTGTCGGCGTCTTCACGTATTCCCATGCGGCCATGTCGCAGATATGGTAGTCCTGATCATGTCCGACCGCCGTGAGCACGGGAACGGGACAGCGCCCTATCGCCGCACCCACCTCATAATCATCGAAGCAGGCAAGGTCCAGTTTCGCACCGCCGCCACGCAGAATCAGCACGGCATCATACCCGGGACTTGCTTTGGATGCAGCGGCAATGGCCTCCGCTATGGAAGACGGAGCCGCAACACCCTGCATCACAGCCTCGAAGAGGTCCGTGTGGAAGGTGAAACCGTAATCGTTTTCGTGCAGATGGCGCATGAAATCCCGGTAACCTGCCGCGTCCGGCGCAGAGATGACAGCAAGCCTGTAAGGCAACGGCGCCAATGTCAGCCGCTTCTGACGGTCCAGCAGTCCCTCCCGCCTCAGCCGTTCAATGGTTTCCTGCCGCTCGCGCTCCTTGTCCCCGACAGTATATTCCGGGTCAATGTCGTCGATTATCAATGACAGTCCATATAACTGGCTATAGTTCACCTGCACATGGACGAGAACATTGATGCCCTCCTGGAGCGGTATTCCTGTAACTGATTGGAAATAAGGCGCAAGCATTCTGAACTTGGAGCTCCAGATTATCGCCGTGGCCTTGGCGGCCAGTCCTGCGTCCCCGCTCTGCGACAATTCCAGGTAACAATGTCCTCCTGCTCTCGCCTTGACAGCGCTGATTTCTGCTTTCACCCACATCTTCGCAGGAAAAGAATCCTCCAGCACCGTCCTGAGTTGCGTCTGCAACGTATATAAGTCTATGGCATTTCTATCCATATATGTATAATCTATATGACCATGTCATCAATTGTGTGGTTCTTCAAATTTACGATTGGTTTTGGTCAAATCAAAATCGGGACACCACTTATTTCGCAATCTTCGCACATATTTCACATTACTGAAAAATAACTTCATTAAACTTTAACAACAGGGTGTGCGGTCCAATGATTTTTGCTATATTTGCAGCGCTTTTGGTTAAAAAGCAAAAGTTAAATCCATACAGTTTCTTAGAAACCGTCATTTGATGAAAACGAATATGAAAATCTCAAGCGCGAAATTTGCGGGCAGCAGCACGCAAGTTACGCAGAAACCGGCCAGAAAACTGCCCGAGTTCGCTTTCATCGGAAGGTCCAACGTCGGTAAATCATCATTGATAAACATGCTTTGCGGAAACGGCAAGCTGGCCATGACTTCCGGAACTCCCGGAAAGACCAGGCTGGTGAACCATTTCCTCATAAACGACAGCTGGTATCTGGTGGACTTGCCGGGATACGGATTCGCCAAACTTCCGGAAAAAGAGCGTGCCAAACTCCAGGATGTCATTCGGGATTACCTGAACCACTCACAGGAAATGGTCATGCTCTTCGTGTTGATAGACGTGCGCCATGATATCGGAAAGATTGACATGGATTTCCTTAACGAGCTGGGTGACAGCGACATACCGTTCGCCATCATCTTCACCAAAGGCGACAAGCTGGGTCCTGTGGCAAGGGCTGCGCAGCTGGAACGGGACAAGGAACAGCTCGGAGCGTTTTGGGAAGAGCTTCCGCTCAGCTTCGTAAGTTCTTCGAATTCAGGTCTCGGAAAGGAGGAAATCCTGGGCTACATCGGCTCCGTGCTGGAAGACCTGAAGAACAAGGACGAGGCGGAACAAACCAAATGATCGACATTGACAGAACAAACCAATAACTTAAAAAATGAACACCGTACACAAAATGGAATTGTTTGCCTGCAGGGCCTCGAAAGACTTTGCTGCAAAGGTAGTTGACGAGTTGAACAGACTTCAGCCGGAAGGAGAGGGGCAGATTCACCTCGGAAATTCAGAAGTTACCGTCTTCAGCGACGGTGAGTTCCAGCCTTCTTTCACTGAAAGCGTACGTGGAGCTACAGTATTTATTCTGCAGTCCACCTTCCCGCCGGCAGAGAATCTGATGGAGCTTCTTTTGACAATCGATGCAGCCAAGAGGGCTTCAGCTTACAAAGTCATCGCAGTCATGCCTTACTTCGGATGGGCAAGACAGGACAGAAAAGACAAGCCGAGAGTTTCTATCGGAGCCAAGCTCGTGGCCAATCTTCTCTGCGCCGCAGGAGTTGACAGAATCATGACCTGCGACCTCCACGCTGACCAGATCCAGGGATTCTTCGACATTCCGGTAGACCATATTTATGCAAGCAAGGTGTTCATACCTTACCTGAAATCTCTCAAAATCAAGGATTTGGCAATCGCTGCTCCTGACATGGGCGGCGCCAAGAGGGCCAATGCCTATGCCAAGGATCTCGCATGTCCGGTCATCATCTGCCACAAGTCAAGAGAGAGAGCGAACGTGGTCGCATCCATCACTGCAATCGGTGAGGTAGAGGGCAAGAACGTGGTCATCGTCGACGACATGATCGATACCGCAGGAACATTGACCAAAGCCGCTGACATCCTGATGGAGAAGGGCGCGAAGAGCGTGCGCGCATGTGCGACCCACGCGATCCTTTCAGGACCGGCATACGACAGGATCAATGCTTCCAAGCTTTCAGAGGTGTATGTAACTGATACAATTCCTCTTACGAGCAATCCTGACGTGGACAAGAGCAAGATCAAGGTGGTTTCGATGACGGAGACATTTGCAAGAATCATCCGCAAGGTCTGCGACAACGAGCCTATCAGCCCAGAGTTCATTTTCTAAAAAAAGTTCAATATATAATGGAAGTCTTTCTGGCAGCATTGGTACTCGTCGGATTCGGGGTCTTGGGAATGTGTTTCAACATCATATTCCGCAAGAACGGCCAGTTTCCGCAGACGGATGTCGGTTCGAATGAAAACATGAAGAAGCTCGGCATCAAGTGCATGCGCGAGGAAGACGACGAACGCTTTTCGAAAACGCACGGCGGTAACGGTTCCGGAGCTACATGTTCCGGAACTTATAGCGACTCCTGCATAGGATGCGGCCTGTACCCGCTGGAAAAGAAAGCAGAAAAGAAGGGCCAGAGCCCTATATTATAAACACGAAGCCCGGGATACGGGAAAAACAATCTTCTCGTGAGAGTAGATATCAACTAGTAAAAAGATGAGTCTAGTAGCAATTGTAGGACGCCCGAATGTGGGTAAGTCCACACTTTTCAACCGCCTCGTAGGTATGAGGCAAGCCATTGTAGATGAAACCGCAGGCGTTACGCGCGACAGGCATTACGGAAAATGCGAATGGTGCGGCAAGGAGTTTTCAGTGGTGGATACCGGTGGATATACTTCCGGTTCCGATGACGTTTTCGAAGAGGAAATCAGAAAACAAGTAGTAATCGCCATTGAAGAGGCGGATTTGATAATGTTCATGGTGGAAGCTTCCACCGGAATCACCGACTACGATGCTGAGATCGCAGGTCTGCTCAGAAGGAGCGGCAAGCCCGTGGTCGTGGCTGTCAACAAGGTGGATTCCGGCGAAAAAGTTTTCGACACCTACCAGTTCTATGGTCTCGGCCTCGGAGATATCTGGAGCATTTCCGCAGCTAACGGCAGCGGCACAGGCGACCTTCTGGACGAGGTCCTGAAGAAACTTCCGGAAGATACGGAGGCCGAGGATGAGCATCCGGGCGTTCCGAGAATCACCATCGTGGGCAAGCCTAATGTCGGCAAATCGTCTCTGACCAATGCGCTTCTCGGTGAGGACAGAAACATCGTGACTTCTGTCGCCGGCACCACAAGAGATTCAATATCATCGTATTACAACAAGTTCGGCCACGAGTTCATGTTCGTGGACACCGCCGGCATCCGCAAGAAGAACAGGGTCAATGAGGACTTGGAGTTCTACTCCGTGATGCGTTCCATCAGGGCCATCGAGCACAGCGATGTCTGCATCATGATGATCGATGCCACCACAGGTATGGAGGCACAGGACATGAACATCTTCAACCTCATCAAGAAGAACAGAAAGGGTTGTGTCCTGGTAGTGAACAAGTGGGACCTCTTCACTAAAGAGAGCAACACGATGGCGGAATATACCAAGGCATTGAAAGCAAGAATCGCTCCGTTCAATGACGTGCCTATCATCTTCACATCCGTGCTGAAGAAGCAGAGAATCCTGGATGTGCTGAATGAGATCGCACACGTATGGGACAATTATTCACGCAAGGTAAGCACTTCCAAGCTCATGGATGCAATGCTTCCGGAAATCGAGAATTATCCCCCTCCGATGTGGAAGGGCAAGCTGGTGAAAATCAAGTATATGACCCAGCTTCCTACCAGATTCCCGGCATTCGCGTTCTTCTGCAACTTGCCGCAGTACATCAAGGATCCATACAAGCGTTTCCTGGAGAACAAGCTCCGCGAGCACTTCGACCTGACAGGCTGCCCTGTGCAGATGTTCATGCGCCAGAAATAACGGCACTTCGCCGAACCAAAAATGAGGGTCACCCGGATTGCGGGCGACCCTCATTTTTAATGTTGTATTGACAGTCAGATTATACGCGCTGGCCGTATGAACGGTCTGTGGTATTTACTGTGATGACGTCATCCTGGTTGATGAAGAGAGGAACCATGATCTTGGCACCTGTCTCAAGTGTACACTCTTTAAGAGCACTGGTAGAAGCGGTATTGCCCTTTACTGCAGGCTCGGTGTAGGTAACCTTCAATGTAACGTATGTAGGAAGCTCGCAGGTGAGGCATCTTTCCTCGTCTACCAAGAACATCATCTCCACGTGCTGTCCTTCTTTCATGAGGTCTGCGTTCTCTACAACATCCTTAGGAAGGTGAATCTGCTCGAATGTCTCCTCGTGCATGAAGTTGTATCCATCCTCATCACCATAAAGGAACTGGTAAGGACGTCTTTCGACATTGATAGTATCAACCTTCGCACCTGCGGTGAAAGTATTCTCGAGGATTCGTCCGTTCTCAAGGTTACGGAGTTTAGTCTTTACGAATGCTGGACCTTTTCCCGGCTTTACGTGCTGGAAATACACGAGCACGCATGGTTTACCGTTGAAATTCAGGTACATTCCGTTTTTGAAATCAGCTGTTGTTGCCATATATCTAATAAAATTTGATTCAGTTTTCCGAATGACGGCGCAAATTTATAAAAATGCGGCGTAACTGCCAAATTTTCATTGAAAATGAGCCGAATATGTCCTTAGCCGTTCAATGCCAGGATGCGTGACGCGACGGATTCGAGAAGCCATTTCGGGGTAGATGTGGCACCGCAGACACCGACGCGGTCGTCATGGCGGAACCACTCCGGACGGATTCCCTCTTCATCGCTGACATGATAAGTCCGGATATTCAGGGAGCGGCAGAGATTGCAGAGAACTTTGCCGTTCGAGCTCTCGCTGCCGGAGACGAAAATTATGATATCATGATGCAATGCGAAGTCAGAGAGCCTTTCATGACGTCTCGCCACCTGCCGGCAGATGGTATCATGCACCGCCAGCAGACCGGTGCCGCGGAAACGCTCCTCGGACAACTCATGTTCCTTCGCCATCGCTTCGCGCAATGCACAGCAGATGGCAGAATACTCGGCAGGGCTCTTGGTGGTCTGCGAAAAGATTTCCACAGGGCCTTCAAGACGGATTTTGCCGGAGGACAATGCTTCCATGAACATGTCCATATTTTCTATCACGACGGCATCGCCGCCTACCTGACCGAGAAGCCCCAGCACCTCGGCATGGCCGACCTTTCCGAAAATCACGATCTGACCGCCGGCGGCATTGACACGGGCATAGGCCTCGCGGATGCTTTTCTGGAGATTCAGCACCACCGGACAGGTACAGTCAATCACCTCAAGGCCAAGCTCTTCCGCCTTGGTGTATGTGGAAGGCGGTTCGCCATGGGCGCGGATAAGAAGACTGTCGCCTTTATGGAGGGATGAGAGATCAGACAGGCCGATCGTCACAAGCCCGGCTGCACGAAGGCGCGAAAGTTCCGCCTCGTTATGCACAATGGAACCCAAAGAATATAATCTGGAATGTTCCGCGCCCGAAAGATATTCCTCGGCGCGGTCAACTGCCCTTATCACTCCCCCGCAGAATCCGGAATCCGGATCGATTTCCACCGTAATGTTCATGTCGACTAAGCCCCGAATTTCTCCTTTACAAGATTACGAATCCAATCCATCTGATCATCTAGAGTCATATCCGTATTGTCCAGGACAATGGCATCGGAAGCCTGCCTCAACGGGGATGTCTCCCTATGTGAATCAATATAGTCCCTCGTCTTCAAATTTTCCAGAACTTCCTTGAAATCAGGGTTTTGCCCTGACGCACGCATCTCTTTCAGACGACGTTCCGCACGGACATTGTCATCAGCGACCATGAAAATCTTCAAATCTGCATTCGGGAATACCGACGTACCGATGTCGCGTCCGTCCATGACGATGCGCTTGTTCTTTCCATATCCGACAAGTTTCCGGTCCACGAAACTGCGCACTTCGGGAATCACCGAAACCGGACTCACATGGGAAGAGACCCCGATAGTACGGATCTTGTCATCCACGCACTCGTCACCGATAAAAGTATGACTGCCGCCGTCGGCGTACTCGAAACGGACATCCAGCGCAGGAAGGGCCGCGTCAAGAGCGGGAATGTCAATGCTGCCGTCGGGAAGAACCATGCCATGCTCCATCGCGTACAGTGTCACGGCGCGGTACAATGCCCCTGAATCCAAGTAAAGAAACGAGAATTCCTTAGCTATGAGTTTGGCAAACGAACTTTTGCCTGTGGACGAATATCCGTCAATTGCAATGATTATATCTGGAACTTGCATTTGTAGTCGGTTGGTTTGGGGCAAAAATAGGCATTTTTTTTATTTTTCCCTCATTATTTTCAGCTGCTGTATCTTATATGTGTCCTGCTTGAAAGTGACGAAGATGGTCACTTCGAAAGATTCGCCGCCGGCACTGAGCCTTCCGATGGCATATTTCATATTGGAACGGCCTGCCGTATGTGTTATGTCGAACCCTCTCGGGGAATAGCTGTCGAAGAATGCTTTAAGAATCTGTTTCGCCTGATTCTTGCTGGAATCGCTGGTGTTGGATATTATGGAAATCTCCAGGCTGTCGTCAAACCATGCCGAGAGTTTCTCCGCATCTCCAAGACGGATGTACTTGGCAATAGGAACGAACACATCGTACCCCTCATCCTGGGCAGATGTCTTATGTCCGCAGCAGCAGAACGCTACCGCAGCAGATAAGAATATGAGCAATCTGTTTTTCATACTGTTTTCCTACATTGTTGTACATCAAGCATTCTGTTTGCAAATTCCGAGCCGCGAAAATGATTTTTCATTATCTTTGTGGATGACAAGATTGGAAAACGCGGAAGTCTGATGAAAATAACATTGATAACAGTCGGAAAAACCGATGTGAAGTGGGTAAAAGAAGGTCTGGAGCTGTATGCAGGCAGGCTTTCCCACTATATACAATTCACTATCAACGAGATTCCCGAACTGAAGAACGCCTCGGCACTTTCCCGTGACCAGATAAAGGAAAAGGAAGGCGACCTGATATTGGGGCTGATACGTCCGGCAGACGATGTCATCCTGCTGGACGAGCACGGCAAGGAGTTCAGATCAATGGAGTTTGCATCCTATATCCAGAACAAGATGGCCTGCAGCGGCAGAAATATTGCATTCGTCATCGGAGGGGCTTACGGCTTCTCACAGAAAGTCTATGACAGGGCAGACTCGAAGATGTCGCTTTCGAAAATGACTTTCTCCCACCAGATGGTCAGGACGATTTTCGCAGAACAGCTCTACCGGGCATTCACCATCATAAAGGGCGAGCCTTATCACCACGAATAGCAGAACATGTCCAAAACATTGAAACATAGTAAAGCACGAAAATTCTTCCGTTCATTGACGGGCAAGAACGCCGGTCTGCTGTTCTTCGCGATAGCGGCATTGAGCATCATTGCCAACATATTCCTGAACAGGAGGTCGGACTTTTCGGATTTCGCCGCCAAACGATTCACGAGCGCGGTAAACAAGCGGTTCGACAAGCTGGAATCATACATGAACACCGCGCTGGCCACATCGCCCGCAGATTGGCTGAACCTGAAAGGGATTCCTGATGACATGGTCGTGTACCGCTATGCCGGCGACTCCCTGCAGTCATGGTGCAACCAGTTTTCATTGGACAATGACGATATCGCGGACCGCATGGTGGTGCAGCGGTTTGCAAACCTGCGTTACAACCTGATTTCACCTCTCGCGGAAGCAGACACCACGGTCAAGTTCATGAACATCGGGCCGAAATGGTACCTGGTGAAAGCGCTCTTCGGGAAAGGAGGCAGCCGCATAATCGGAGGACTTGAAATCAGGAACACATTGGATTCCAGGTCAATAAACGGGGTTAACCCGAAATTCAGGCTCTCGGACAGATTCTCATTGCAACCGATAAGCTACAGCGGCGGCTCGGTCATTTCCGTGAACGGCTATCCGCTGATGAAAATCATACAGGAGACCACCAGGGTAATGCCGATTCTTCCTGACACTACAATGGTCTGGGTCTCAGTGACTTTCATGATATTGGGAATAATGCTCTACCTGCATTTCAACCGCAGCCGCAAGGTATTGCGATTGGCAGTCGTAGCATTGACATTGATATTTCTGGCATTTTACCTTTTCGGATACGGGATGCAGGGGTCGTCTTCCCTCTTCTCGCCTACGATTTACGCGGACGGGCCGATGCTTTATTCCCTCGGCGCCGTATTGATCATAAACCTCTGGCTGATATTGCTTTTCTTCTCGACCTACATGGTAAGGAGAGACATTCTGGAATATGTCTTCGAGAAAAACACCAGGCACAGGGCCTCATTCATGATAGGCGCCACTGTCGCGTTCTGCATACTGCTGCTGGTCTACATAACGTTCACTTTCCGCAGCCTCATACTCAACTCGAACATTGGACTGGAGCTCTATAAAATCACACAGCTGGGACGATACACATTGTATATATATGTATCGTACCTGACTCTCATATCGGTGATTCCGATGGGGCTGCAGATGATCCGCGTGCCGGTCCACAGGCTCACGGGATTGAAATACAACATGGCATCCAGATTCGGACGTACTGCATTTTCGGTTTTCTGCGCCGTATATTTCATGAGCATGTTCTCGATTCTGGGGCGCGAAAAGGAGTTCAGCCGCGAGGAAATATGGATGAACCGCCTGTCAATAGACAGGGACCTCGGGCTGGAGCTGCAACTGCGAGGCATCGAAAAGGTCATAGAATCTGACAATTCCATACCGGAAGTCATCTTCACGACCAGGGACTACAGGGTGATATTGAACAGAATCACAGAGACTTACATGAGCCGCATATCGAAGGATTATGATGTGAGCCTCTACATCTACAAGGACAAGACCTCTGATCCTCAGATGCTGAAATTCATTGACGAGAGAATCCTGAACGGAAAGCCGATTGCTCCCGATTCCAGATTCCGGTACAGCCGGAACATGAACGGAAGGGCGCAATATGCAGGCATGTTCGTGTACTATACTCCTGACAAGGGGTCCGTGAGAATGCTGCTCGGCATCAATTCCAAGGCGGACCGTGAAGAACGTGGCTACTCTTTCATATTGGATTCAGGGACACCGGGTTCCGTGACGATACCGCCGCTGTATTCGTACGCCAAATACATTGACGGAAAACTGGTCAGCTATAAGGGAGACTACCCGTACCCGACGATATTGTCAGGACAGTTCAAGGAGGATGGTCGCGACCCTGACCACAACAGGATAGCGTCCGGTTCATATGTCCATTTCTTCAACCATGTTTCGCCGGAAGAAGTGGTGATATTGTCCCGTCCGAGAATCAGCATATTGCAATACATATTGTCGGCGAGCATCGTCTGCCTGCTGACGTATTTCTGGATCAGCCTCTGCTGCCTGCGAAGGAAAAGGCGCGGCGATTTCGAGAAGAACTATTACAAATCCAGGGTGAACACGGTGCTTTTCCTGTCCATGCTCATGACATTGGTCACGATGAGCGTCATCATGGTGTTCTTCGTCTACAAGCGCAATGATGCCAACGTAATGAGGCTCATGAGCAGCAAAATCTCTACTATCCAGTCACTTATGGAGAACAAGACGCGGGCGCTGCATTCATTCAGGGATATGCCGGCGAACGAGATGTCAGCCATTATCGACAATATCGGAGACTACACCAGGTCGGACATAACGTTGTACAGTCCGGGCGGCAAAGTGTTCAACACCACGGCGCCTGAGATTTTCGAGAACATGATTATCGGTTCCAGGACCAATGATGAGGCGTACCGGAACATCATGTATAACAACAAGAGGTACTACATCCACAAGGAGAGTCTCGGCGGCAAGAGTTTCTACACCATGTACGCGCCCATTTTCAATGATGAGGGCAAGGTCATGGCAATCTTGAGCGCACCATATACTGATTCCGGACTTTCGTTCAAGGCAGATGCGATATTCCACTCAGTATTCGTGATGACGGTGTTCTTCATATTGCTGATTATCACCAGGTTCTTCACGACAAGAGTGGTTGACAAGATGTTCCGCCCGATTATTGACATGGGACGCAAGATGGTATACGCCAGGACTGCGGGATTGGAATACATCATTTACGATAAGGAGGATGAAATTTCCGGACTTGTGAGGGCATACAACCTGATGGTACATGACCTTTCCGAGTCCAGCAAACAGGTGGCGCAGGTAGAGAGGGAGAGGGCCTGGAGCGAAATGGCGCGTCAGGTGGCGCATGAAATCAAAAACCCGCTTACGCCAATGAAGTTGCAGATACAGAGGCTGATACGCCTGAAGAGCAAGAACGATCCGAGCTGGGAGACGAAGTTCGATGACATATCCAGGCTGGTGCTCGACAGCATCGAGGTCTTGACGGATACGGCCAATGAATTCTCGACATTCGCAAAACTCTATACCGAGGAGATGGTGCCTATCGACCTGGACCGCATGGCGTCCGACCAGATTTCAATGTTCGACGACAAGGACAATATCACTTTCCAGTATTTCGGACTGAAGGACGCGCTGGTAATGGGGCCTAAGCCGCAGCTGATCCGCGTGTTCGTGAACCTGCTGACCAATGCCGTGCAGGCTATCGAGAACCAGCAGACTGAGGACATGGAGGCCGGGCGCGAACCGAAGCATGGACAGATAATCCTTTCTGTCAGAAATAGTTCCAAGGAAGGGTTCTATGATATCGTGGTGGAGGACAACGGTCCCGGCATCAAGGATGAGAACCGCAACAGGCTGTTCACGCCGAATTTCACCACGAAGAGCAGCGGAACGGGACTGGGTCTTGCCATTTGCCGCAATATCCTGGAGCGCTGCGGCGGAGAGATTTCGTACAGCAGGTCGTTCTCCATCCAGGGGGCCTGCTTCACGATACGATTCCCGAAGAATATCGCGAAATCCTGACAGTCCGACCACTTTAGAACAATATTTGCTATATTGTACTCTCGCGCGAGGGCCGGCACTTGGTTCAGAACAGGCGGAAGACAGAGTTAACTCCTCATGCACGGGAGCAGGAAAGAGGTTAGTGTGGAGCACAAACGCCTGTCAGTCAGCAATATAGCTGATTTCAGAGTTGGAGTTTCGTCAACTCTTAAATTAGTCAAACAGCTGACATTCAAGACCTTACGCTCCACGCAAACTCACAATGAAGCCCTCCACTAGGGCAGCATTGAAAGCAACTTAGAGCCCGATAGGTAACTTGGAGCCCGATAGGGCGTGGGCAAGTCCCTCCCCCGAGGGGAGGGATTTAGGGAGAGGGTAACGAATGTAAAAGCGCGTGGGCCTACAATAGTCTTGGTCAGCAACAGACTGAAACAATGGTATCCAACACGCGAGGCACGAAACGAAATTTAGTAGTTGGATTTCAAGTTCCTCCCCCGAGGGGAGGGATTTAGGGAGGGGGTAACGAATGTAAAAGCGCGTGGGCCTACAATGGTCTTGGTCTGCAACAGACTGAAACAATGGTATCCCACACGCGAGGCACAAGAATATAATTAGTAGTGAGATGAAAATATTGATTGTTGATGACGAAAGAGCTATCAGGAACTCATTGAGCGAGATCCTGTCAGATGAAGGATATAATGTGGAAGTGGCTGAAGATGGTCCTACGGCCATCGAGATGGCGGAGAAGGAACGTTATGACGTGATTTTCTGCGACATCAAGATGCCCAACATGGAGGGTACGGAAGTGCTGGAAAAGCTCCGCAAGGACGGCATTGACTCTGCCATCATCATGATTTCCGGCCACGGCGACATTGAAACGGCCGTAAAATGTATAAAGAAAGGCGCCTTCGATTTCATCCAGAAGCCGCTGGACCTTAACCGGATATTGATCACCATCAAAAACGCGACGGAGCGCACGCAGATCATCACCGAAAACACCAATCTGAAGAAGAAAGTGTTCGGACAGCAGATGATAGGCGAATCCGCACCGATAAAGCATCTGAAGGAGATGATAGAGAAAGTGGCGCCGACTGATGCCCGTGTATTGATTACAGGACCTAATGGTTCCGGTAAGGAGCTGGTAGCCAGGAGTCTGCACCAGCAGAGCAACCGCAGCGCCATGCCTTACATCGAGGTCAACTGCGCGGCCATCCCGTCAGAACTCATCGAAAGTGAACTTTTCGGACATGAAAAGGGTGCATTCACATCTGCAATCAAACAGCATAAAGGAAAATTCGAACAGGCCGACGGCGGTACATTGTTCCTGGATGAAATAGGCGACATGAGCCTCGCGGCCCAGGCGAAAGTGCTGCGCGTATTGCAGGAAAAGAAACTTTCACGTGTCGGCAGCGACAAGGATATCATCGTGGATGTCAGGGTTCTGGCTGCCACGAACAAGGATTTGAAAGCGGAAATCGAGAAGGGCACATTCAGAGAGGACCTTTATCACAGATTGAGCGTAATCGTCCTCCACGTGCCGTCACTGGACGAAAGACGTGACGATATTCCGCTGCTGGTCAAGTACTTCAACGACCAGGTGAGCACAGAATCCGGTATGCCTAAGAAGGATTTTTCTCCGGAAGCCATCAAGATGCTCCAGGAAAAAAGCTGGACGGGAAACATCCGCGAATTGCGCAACGTAGTCGAGCGCCTGCTGATCCTGGGCAGCAACCCGGTATCCCCGCAGGACATCCGCGACTACGTGAATATCGGATAAAACGCCTCTATTGGCCCTGCTGCTCTTTTGAGGACGTGGATTCGGAACAAAAGCAGGAATCGCACAGAGCCCCGAGGGGTGGTCATCCACGCAGCTGGCGGGACGCGGCCACGGCTGGATTTGTAACCTATTGATAATCAGATACTCTTTTAATAGTAGCGTGGAAATGCGGCCTATTTTTGGCTACGTTTCCACGCTTTATTTTGTAACTAGTTGAATATCAATGTCTCCCGAAACGGAGTGTGGCCGCGTCCCGCCAGGTAGCCCTCGCGAGCAGAATTCCATCAGACAGCTGTGTCCCGCTTTCAGAATTTTTACCAAATTATTATTTAAAGATTACTTAGAAACTGTTTTGCGATAAGCGGAGATGTAGCCAGGTTATCATTTCGGTGAGAACATCCGGGGAGAAAGTTTCTTCGATTTCTTTGTACTCTGACACTTCACCGGTCCGGCAGTGCTGGAACAGATGGTTCAGCCCGATTTCGGCCTTGACGACATTGACCGGAGATTCATCAGCAAAAGTATAGCCTCCTGAAAGGCCTTGGCGAAGAAGTGACAGGTTGCGATCGCAGTCTACCTGGGTATCCTTGGTGCCATTGAGAGCCATTACCGGACATTTGACCGAGCCTAAAATATCCGACACATTCATTCCCAAGAAATATTTCATGTAAGGAGTTTTCAATGAAGTACTTAGCATGAATGCATTCTGCTTGAGCCCGGCAGGGAGACAGTAGCTGTCAGGAGACGGTAACGGCATATCATTGACAACAGCCGCGTAGGCGTCAGCAAGAAATCTGCAATAGTTGTTGGTTTCGGATTCAGGCATCCCGGCCATCTGGAGCGCTCGACGGTTCTGGTCCAGAAGCGTTTCGGAACCGGAGGCTACCATGCCTGCCAGGCTAATCACGAAATCAGCCTTGCCTTCCGCAGCCAACATCAGCGCAATGCTTCCGCCTTCACTGTGTCCGAGCACTCCGACATGGTCAAACTTCTCGCGCAGAAGACCGATTCCGGCAAGAGCATCATTCTTCAAGTCCTCCGTGGTACACGAAACGACATCGCCTGTGGACTCACCGAATCCCCTGTCATCATATCTCAATGTCGCAATACCGGCCTTGGCAAACGCGTCGGCAATGACTGCAAACGGCTTATGACCAAACATTTCCTCGTCGCGATTCTGCAGCCCGCTTCCGGTAACCATGAGGAGCACAGGAGTCTCTCGGGAACAGTTCTCCGGCATTGTCAATGTACCTTTCAGAACAGCATCACCATTGGAAAACGAAACATCGGCATTGACATAAGCAAAGGGGCCTACAGGGGTTTGCGGACGCTTCAGAACTGGGGCTCCAGGTGTCAACGGCAGCGGAAACGACATTCCGTTCTGCGCATATATCCCAGTAATGAGTTTACCCGTCCACAGTCCTTTGTATGAAGCATTTATGGACGGCACTTCCAACTCAATGGAACCAAATGCGGAGCGTTTTACCGATACCGGAATCTGCTTCGCGCCCTGGTCGGGCACGTCAAGAGTGGCGGTGCTGTCGCCAATGTGAAAAACTAGCGAAAGCGTCGTGCCGGAAACGTCCAACCTGCCGCTCCAAGTCCCCGTCTGCGCCAATGCCGACGCCGTGATAAAGGTCAATGTCAATGCTGCAAATATTCTTTTCATTTTTCGAGCGATTTCCCGTAAATATAGGATTATTCTCATCAACGACAGCAAAATAATATTACATTTGTGCCCAAACACGAAAGGCACATGGGTAATAAGGTTCTGATTATGATGTTGTTGGCGTTTCTTGGATTCGCGTCATGCGGAAAAGAGAACGGCAGTGAACGGATTCCGGACAAGGAGCCGCCGGCCGGCATTGACTTTCCGGAGGATGACGGGGCTAAGCGGCTGCCGGCAGACGGGGCACTCGCGCTGCGCGAATTGTTGACGGCAGTGGACCCTGCAAAGACATTGACTCCGGGAGAAACGAAGATTACGGAGAAGCAGTTTGCCGAGATCAAGCAATTCATTGACAACAACTTGAAAACGGGCAGCAAGATTCAGACATACGACAATATTTTCAATTGGATCGTGAAGAATGTCAGATACGGCAGCGGAAATGAGACCATTTATCTCGACCCTTATGACGTGTTCATCCATAAGGTCTGCGTCTGTCAGGGTTATGCTAACCTGTTCAAGATAATGTGCCAGAGCCAGGATATTCCGGCAATGTGCGTGAACGGCTGGCTCGTCGGGATCGGCGGCCATGCTTGGAATTACGCATACGTGGACAAAGAGTGGCACGTCAGCGACCCGACAAACGGCATTGACTACAAAATGGATGATACAGGACAATATCGCAATGTGCTCCAGCCGGTGAGGGCGGATTTCAATCTCTTCGAGGACGGGAAGTTCGCGTATAATTTCGAAGAGGGCAGGCTCAATGTTGCAGAGGTGAAGGACACCGGACTCGATTATGTGCTGGTGCCGTTCAGCATCAACGGCTTCAGAATCACGTCTTTCTGCCCTGTCAAAAAGGTCAACGGGTCATATGACAAGCTGTATCTGGGCAGCAATGTGGAGAGTGTCGGAGAGAACACGGTTTATCTGGGCAGCAACTTCAGTACCCTCCGCGAAATCAATGTCGATCCCGCCAACAAGTTCCTGACTGCATACAAGAATGTGTTATACAATACAGGTAACGATGCGCCGCACTTTATCCCGCCCGCGATAACCAGACTGGAACTCAAGCCGGTCAAGGTAATAGAAAAGAATTTCATCTGCCGCCTGGAAAACGTGGAGGAGATAGTTTTCGCGGAGGGGACAGAGAGAATCGAAGCCTATGCCGTGGAGAAGTGCTTGAATCTCAGGAAGGTGCATATTCCGTCCACAGTGACGTACATGGACAAGGATGCAATATACGACTGCGGGGACAAAGTGGAAATCGTACGCTAGAGTTTTTCTTCTGCAGCCGCGCGGGCAGCCATGATCTCGGCATGTTCGCGGCGGGCCTTTTCTACGGCCGGTGAACGCTTCAGGATAAATCCGGAACTGAGGTACTTTGTGCGGACATCCTCGTCATTCGCGAGTTTCTCCGGCGTGCCGGACTGGAGAATCGTGCCCTCATAAAGAAGATAGGCACGGTCAATGATCGCCATGGTCTCACCCACATTGTGGTCCGTGATAATCACGCCGATGTTCTTGTATTTCAGTTTCGCAATGATATACTGGATATCCTCCACAGCAATCGGGTCCACGCCCGCGAAAGGCTCATCCAGAAGAATGAACTTAGGGTCAATGGAAAGCGCCCTGGCGATTTCACAACGGCGGCGCTCACCTCCTGACAGCTGGATTCCCAGACTCTTGCGCACCTTGGAAAGGTTGAATTCGTCAATAAGCGACTCCAGACGGTCACGGCGCTCCTCCTTGGTCATGTCGGAAAGTTCCATGACTGACATGATATTGTCCTCGACAGACATCTTCCTGAACACGGAAGCCTCCTGCGGAAGGTAGCCCACTCCCTTGAGAGACCTCTTGTACATAGGAAGATCCGTGATGTCCTCATCATCCAGGTAGATTCTTCCGCCGTTCGGAACCACCTGACCTGTAATCATATAGAAACTCGTAGTCTTACCTGCTCCATTAGGACCGAGGAATCCGACGATTTCACCCTGCTCAACTTCCATGGACACGCCCTTGACGACAGTCCTTACACCATATTTCTTAACAAGATTTTCGCAACGGAGTTTCATTTTCCCTTCGTTTTATTATTTCACATCCAAATCCAGATCTTTCACCAGATTCCTGATTTCTTCATTACCTGCCATCATGGCTTTCGCCTTATCCTCAGGCATATATATTTTCTTTTCGACTTTTTCTTCCGGAATGACCTCTACCGCCAGTCTTACCCGCTTGGTGCCCAATGACTTCTGAAGCTTGTCCTCCAGCTCGCGGAGCAATTCCTGCTCCACCCAATTCTTCTGCGCCAGGTTCATGACATAGAATTCCAGCAGCTTATAGCCATCCATCTCCTTGACATTCAGCTTGGTAGTGGCCAATGTCGAATAAAGGCGCGGACGGGAACGGTATTGTTCAGGCAATTTCTGCCAATGTCCGGTAATCTCTGCATTTTCAGGCATCCTGTCAGAAAGATTATTGTTCGCAACTTCCGATGAGGTCGCCTTGGATTCCTCCTTTATCGCATCCAGTGAAAGTGCTGCCGACTTGGAAGTCCTCTTCCGACGTGCCGGTGCAGCAGTTTCAGCCGGAGTTTCCGATGACGCCGGTGTCTCCGGAGCGGCAGCCGTTTCTGCAACAGGCTGTGCTACAGTCGTTTCTGCGACATTGACATGCTGGGCTGGAGCCGTATCAGGCTGGGCCGGTACTGGCTGGGGCTGCGGTCTCAGCGCCGGCTGGGGTGCTGTCCTCGGCGCAGATTGAGGTGCGGCCTGAGGAGCCGTAACAGGAGCCGCCGGACGCAATGAAACAGGGCCTCCAGTAAGGAAGCAAAGTTTCATCAACGCGAACTCGATATGCAGACGCGGATTTATGCTCTCCTTGTAACCGGACTCGCACTGGGAGGTCACGGAAAGCGCATCGTACAGGAACTGGATCGGACAGCGGTCCGCCTGCTCCTTATATTTCAGTTTCAATGAATCCGGAAATTCCAGCAAAGCGTCCAAAGCACCATTCTTAGCCACCATCAGATTTCTGAAATGAGTGCTGAGCGAAGCCACGAAATACAAGGCATTGAACCCCTTGGACAACACATTGTCGAACTCCAGAAGCGCTGAACCATAATCATTTGCAAGCATTGCATCAGTAAGGTGGAAACAATGTTCGTAGTCCAGGACATTGAGATTTCTGATGACGTCCTCATACTTCACATCGGTACCGCAAAACGCCACCGTCTGGTCGAAAATCGTGAGCGCGTCACGCATTGCCCCGTCAGCCTTGCGGGCGATGATGTGGAGCGACTCGTCATCAATATTAATATTCTCCTTGGTCGCGATGTCGCGCAGATTCCTCACTATGTCCGGAATGCTGATACGGTTGAAATCGTAAGTCTGGCATCTGGACAGGATCGTCGGCAGAATCTTGTGCTTCTCGGTGGTCGCCAGGATGAAAATCGCATGTGCAGGCGGTTCCTCCAACGTTTTCAGGAAAGCATTGAACGCAGACTGCGTCAGCATGTGGACCTCGTCGATGATGTACACGCTGTATTTTCCCACCTGCGGCGGAATCTGCACCTGGTCCATCAACGTCTTGATATCCTCGACACCATTGTTGGACGCGGCATCGAGCTCATGGATGCAATACGAACGTCCTTCCTGGAAAGAAACGCAGGACTCGCATTGGCCGCAAGGCTCCATATCCGCCGTCGGCGAAGAACAGTTGATGGTCTTGGCGAAGATGCGGGCGGCACTCGTCTTGCCCACGCCTCGCGGACCGCAGAAGAGATAGGCATGCGCCAATTTTCCCCTGACAATGGAGTTCTTCAGTGTTTTGACAATGTTATCCTGCCCGATGAGATCCTCGAAAGAATCCGGGCGATATTTTCTCGCGGAGACTATGTATTGCGAATTTTCCGGCATAGCTTGAAAGCTGTTTATATTAGGACATTCTCTACAAAGATAAACATAAATTTTGTAACTTTGTTTCCTATCACGCAGCATGTGATGCCAATTAGGCCGGACAATGCGTGCGCAACTTAAACGAGACGTGTTATGATGAAGAAAATAGCAATATTCCTGACGGCATTGATGATGAGTGTCAATGCTTTTTCACAGGCCCAGATAACGACCAGAAAAGAAAAGCTCAGCGACTTCGCCACGAGGACAATGAAAGTCGTCCTGCCGGGCACCAATTTCATTGACCCGATATTGCAGGAGGCGCTGAACAACACCTGGAGCCTCTCCCCTTTCGAATTCTGTTCGGTAGACGAGTTCAACTCATTGAAAAACAATGAGGAATACTATTTCATGCTTCCGGTGAAGGTGAAATACAAAAAGGAGGAGCAGCCGGGCATAATGATGCTCACCATCGTGAAAGGCAAGGCCAATGCCAAGACTGTCAATGACATGGTGGAGGTCGTGAGCATGCCTGTCTGCGCTGCCGATTTTCCTTCCGGACGTGAGGCCGCGATGCTTCCGGGACTGGTGGACATCATGCAGGGCTACATTGCCAAATCCTTGCAGGGCAACTTTTCCGGCATCGGTTCATACGTAACCCCTCTCAGCAAATCGGCGCGACGCAAGGCAGTCATAGCTGAAGAGGACATCGCACCGGCAGCGGATTCCGCATTCCGTGAAAAGATTGCACAGAAAGGCATTGACATAGAAAGCGGAGACGTGGCGGACAGCCTGTTTCTGGCAGGCGACAGCAGGACATTGGTCAGCTACGTGATTACCCCGACGGAGCCGCACAAGGGCGCCGTATGCTGGAAGATTCTCATTGACGCGAGAACGCACGAGCTGTTCTATTACAAGAAACATACTGTCACCGGCACGGAGAATGCCGGCTTTCTCAAGGGAGATCTTAAAAAGATCGCAAAAACCAGATAAACAGCATATTATGATTACAGGGAAAGCAGGGTGCGGAATCAGATATGCAGTGAAGAGAGGCGGATCCGCCGTAGCTTATTGCGCGTTGGGCATCAGTTGCGGAACAAGGTCCGAGGCAGGGTTCCATAGCGGCATCGCCCACTTTACGGAGCATACGCTTTTCAAGGGTACGGCAAACAAAAGTTCCTCAGTGATAAACGGTTACCTCGACAAGTTGGGCGGAGAACTGAATGCCTACACGACCAAAGAGGAAATCGTGCTCCATGCGACGGTACTGAAAGAAGATTTGCCGAAAGCAGAGTCATTGCTGCTGGAAATCGCGACTTCGGCCATGTTTCCGGACAATGAAGTCGATACCGAAAGGGGCGTCGTGATAGACGAAATCAAGTCTTACAAGGACAGCCCGGCAGACGACATCTACGACCGCTTCGAGGAGAAGCTTTTCATGGGGCATCCGCTTTCAATGCCTATACTCGGGACGGTGAAATCGGTCAAGGCCATCACCGCGGAAGAGCTGCGCAAGTTCATGAAAGACAAGTTCGTACCGCAGTCAATGGCATTCACCATCGTCGCCGACATCGACGAAAAAAGATGGAGGCTGACGCGCGAAAAATGTTCAGCAAGTTCTTCGGGGACAATGCTGACGCCACCGGCGGACAGACCAGGCTGAAGCCCGTGGTTCTGGACAATGTCTTCAGCGACGTGCTGAACAAGAGGAATCATGAGGCCAATGCGGTGATCGGTGGTTTCGCCCCGTCGCTTTACGAGGAGAGGGAAAGAATCGCCACCGTATTGATGAGCAACATATTGGGCGGGCCGGCAATGAATTCTATATTGAACAGCGTGTTGCGTGAAAAACACGGCTGGGTGTACGGCGTGGAGACCTCATATACGCAGTATTCGGATACCGGGATTCTGGCCATATCGCTCGGATGCGAAAGGGAGAATCTGGAGAAATGCATGGCTGCCATAAACAGGGAACTGGCGAAACTGCAGGAGTCGGAACTATCTGACAGAAAGCTCAATGCGGCCAAGAAACAGCTTCTGGGCCAGCTCGCCATCAGTTCGGACAACGGGGAGGCCCAATGTCTCGGCATGGGTAAAAGTCTCCTGGCTTACGGCATGGTTTCTTCTTCGGAGGAGACCAGAAGGCAGGTGGAGGCGGTCACAGCCGCCGAGATCCGCGACATGGCCTGCCGGATTTTCGCCCCGGGCCGCACCAGCTCGCTGATAATGTTGTAATATGCGATAAAGATTCTGAGTCTTGCATAAAAATGTACTCATAAATCTAAATTATTGAAAACATGACTATATCTCATTAAATACACCTTTGACATACCCGGCTTGAACGTTAACTCAAGTTAGTGGTTATCGCCGAAATGCCGGGGTAGTCATCACTAAAATCCGCACAATCACAGCACATCACGTTTAGAAAGGTGACGGTGCATGACTTCATTAGGAAGCATATGCCTGTTCTTGCCTGTCCAACTCATTTCCGTCTGGATATGAAATATGGTATAGTATTTTACCCTGCAGGACATCATCGTAACCAGTTATCGTCTCTATCCACTCTCCTGTTATCGGATCCTGTTTCTTCTCAATAACAGGAGTATGGCAATATTTATTGTAGATTACGGTAAGTGTATCTCCTGAGAGGGCCGCATAATCTAATGTGTAAAAAATCCCCGTGCCGTCTTTATCTTCACGTAATGAAAAGAGGTTATAAGACACAGTCACCTCCAAAATAGCTGATTTAATGTCCATTATATGCAATGTGCGCCAATTGCAATTTAATGTTTCATACACCAATTTTCCATTGACAACAATATAGTTATTAGAATAACCTGGAAATCCAATATCTCTTATAATTATAGAGACGTCGAGATTAGCTGACCTCTCTGTCCTCGTCATTCTTCTGATCCACTTATCTTCCCCATATTTATTCACATGAAACAGATAGCCATTATCCGCGGCATTCTGAATGAAAATATAAGAGTCTTCAGAATAGCAATAAGACCTACAGCCACCAACCTCTTTGCAAGGTAATTCAGGAGTCGCATATAATAATCTGCCGGTATCTCCATCAACGGCATATGCTATGTACGTTGTTGTTAAGCGGTCCTTTTCAGATTGACTACGATTATTTATTGCCAAAGAAAACATTGTGTTACCGATGGAAAATGATCCAGGGAAAATCCACCACTTCTCCTCAGATAAATTATCTATCACGGAAGTCCAAACATTCTTTCCATTTATGTCCGTCTTTTTTATTGTAAGCTCAGAGTGTAACCCAACCTGCCCACTACGACAAGCATAAAGAACAGAAATAGTATCTTTATCAACTTCACCAAGTTTATACCAATATTCACCATCCAGAATGGCGGGTGGTCCGAGCACTATATTTTGCACAGTGTTTTCCTGTTTCGAGCACCTGCAGTTCAAGCCAATCATCACGACTGCAAGTGTGATCTCCGTTCGATAGGCACAAAGGATGGCCATCACTTTTTGCCCGGCACATATAAGATCTGCTGATTATTTTGATTTTCAGACACACTGTTTCACAGACATAACAACGCACCAGTTCCTCAAAATCGAGTAGGAGGAAAACGAAGTAGTTTTCTTCCTACTTTCGTTTTCCGACCTCTCACACCACCGTACGTGCGGTTCCGCATACGGCGGTTCTTTATTTTACGTGCAATCTGACATAGTAGTCCATCAGACAAGGGTAGCCTGCGGCACGGAGTTTATCGTTGGTTGCGGCGTGGTGCATTATACCTTCCGCATTTGCCCAATATCCCTTGCTGCTGTTGCCATAGATTCTTGCCCAGTATGGCTTGATGCCGCATCGTATGAGATTCTTTACCCTTGTCTTGGGCTTCTTCCAACTTTTCCATATACACATACGTATCCGCCTGCGAAGCCACTTATCAATGGATGCAAGAGACGTTTTCGCATCTGCATATTTGAAGTATGATACCCATCCGCGTATGGCTTGGTGTAGCGCACCCTTCCTTCGTTCATATCCCATCCCGTTGCTCCTGCCCGTCAGCATCTTGAGTTTTGCTTTCAGTTTGAGCAGGCTCTTGAATGGACACACAGCCTTCAGCCCTCTCCAGTCTTGTAGAAGGTATGTCCTAGGTACTTCATCCCACGGACATAACCGACTTCCGTCTTGTCGAGGTTTACTTTCAGGTGGAGTTTCTTTTCGATGAACTTGGTCAGGCCCTCGCATACGCGCTCCGCTCCCCTCTTGCTTTTGCAGAAGATTAGGCTGTCATCTGCGTAACGCACGAACGGATGACCGCGGCGTTCCAGTTCCTTGTCCAGTTCGTTGAGCACAATGTTGCTCAACAGCGGGCTGAGTGGGCCGCCTTGCGGCGTTCCCTCCGTTGTCGGCTGATATACTCCGTTAACCATCACGCCAGCATAAAGGTATTTATGTATCAGGCTTATGACCCTGCCGTCCTTTATGGTGTGTGATAGCAATTCTATCAGGTAACTTTGGTTTACGGTGTCAAAGAAGCGTTCCAAGTCTATGCCTACGGCATATTCATAACCTTCGTCGAGTATCTTCTGCGCTTGTTTCAACGCCCCCTGTGCACTGCGGTTCGGTCGGAAGCCGTAGCTTCCCTCGCTGAACTGAGGCTCATACATTGGCGTCAGTACCTGCGCTATACTCTGTTGGATGACGCGGTCCACCAGGGTTGGAATACCCAGTTTGCGCGTCTTGCCATTGTCTTTCGGGATTTCCACCCTGCGCACTGGCATAGGCTTGTATTTCCCGTTCAAGATGGAGTTCCTGAGTTCATCGTTGTGGAGTTTCAAGTATGGAAGCAAGTCCTTTGCCTCCATCGAGTCGACACCTCCGCTCCCGCCGTTCGATACTACCTTCCTATATGCTCGGTTCATATTATAGGGAGAAAGGATGAGTTCCATCAGGTGTTTCTCATCTATCTGCACTTCCGCAAGTCCGCCTTCGGTTATCTCCATATAGGTCTGCGCTCCCTCGTTGGCTTCGGCTTCCAGCCTATCTTCTTCCGTGGGCAGCCCTCATTCGTTTTCTGCTTTCTTTCCTCCATAGAGTTTCTTCATTAGACTTACTTCGAATAAAGTTCGGCCCTTCCCTGCGTGTCGATATTAGGCAGGTACTATGGCCTCTGCTGACTTCTCGCAGTTCGTTGTTACTGCTCGCTTTCGCTCGCCTGCGAGACCTCTCCAGTTATGGACTTACTCTTTCCATCTTATGTCTGCCCGATTTACCTTGGGCGATTTCGGATAGTTATCGGACTTCGATTTCTTTTGCAATCTTATCCTCACCCATAGGCCTCATATCGGATTTCTGTCCGTCAGACCAGATGTTTGCCGCCGGCTTCCTTCAGATTCCGTCTCGCGGCGGACACCCTTGCCTTTGGCTGTAACCTTCCCACTATCAGGGCGGTTTAGGAACTTGCACCCATTAGAGTATGTTCGTGCTGGACGAACAAAAACGGCAGGGCGGAATCGCTCCCGTCCTGCCTACATCTCTTGTTTTATCTCTTAAGATAGTTGATTAGATGGCGGACGGCATAACTTAATAGTTCACCGGCTCCCCATCCAATAATGAATCATACTATGATATTTATCATAATAGTTATTATTAAAGATTTAGAGTCTTTAACAAGACTCATCTATTCTCAGCAATCGTTAAGATTGCACTCGAGATGTTTTCTTTATATTTAAATGCTACCAGTCTTCGTTGCCGAAACCAGGGGCGTCGATGTCGCCATTGAGGAGATCTGCCTGCCACTGAAGGAGGGGGCATTGCGCGTCAATGCCTTTCCATACTTGCGTGGAGTATGCTTCATCGCCATTGATGACGGACAATAGAGACAGGAAGGTCTTGTCTGGACCGCAGTTGCAATTGGCAGAATCATTTCTATTTTCTTTTAAACATGGAGAAGAAGTTAAATTTTGAACATAACTACTGTATTTATTGTCATAGTCATACGCGACACCATAATTACTAGAAACGAGTCCATTTGAATAGCAATATCTACAATAAGCATCGCCATCATTGGACGACTCCATAATATGTCCAATGATGCCGCCAACAGTTTCATAGCTATCGCCAACGACATCGCCAATTATGTACGAATTTTCCACATAACAATCAATACTGATAAAATCGCCCACTATACCACCACATTTACCGCTACCGGATATATCTCCTTTGACATAGCACCTATCCACTTTACACTGATAGCGATACTTAGAATCCATACACCCGACAATTCCACCGATATATCTGTCCCCCGATATATTACCCTCATATCCGCAATTAGAAATTGCCGATTTTTTGAGGTCACCTTCAGTAATCTTACTACAACCAATTATGCCCCCAACATGTTGGCACCCTGAAACAGAATTTTCATCTTGTATAGTACACCCTTTAATATAATAATAAGAGGGTGATAATTCGGCATATCCATATAGCCCTCCAATATTATCGTTTCCAACGATTTTTATGTTTTTGCCACAACAACCGTTAGTGTTTCCTTTCAGCACGCCTGCTATTCCACCGACATTATCGTGGCCTTTTATTGATACATTTTTTACGCAAAGGCTATCAGCTGCCCCTGTTGATAAGACTCCGACGTTATCGCATTTTTCCAAGTCAATAACAATGTTGGAGAGAATATGTTTATGTCCATACAGTTTTTTTGCACAAATCGGAAAATAATCCTCGCCATTAAAGTCAACATCAGATTCAACAGCGTAATTATTACTTTGGTTCCAATATGCAGCAGCTCTGAATTCTGTAGGTTTTGTTAGGGCATAAACATCAGCTGTCTTTTGACTTTTATTTAGGATTGTTTCGTTGGAGGCATTGCTGAAATCGAAAACAATGTTATAGTTGGTTCCAGCCTTGATATTTATTCCATTTTTAATAAACTCGTATGTCTTAAATTCCCCATCGGCATCCGTGCCATTGATATAAAAGTAAACCTTTTTCGAAGACAGGTCGAGCGGAGCTATCGTTACACAGCCAGAATCATCTGCCACACTCCATCCAAAAGATATGATTGCCTGTGCGACAACTTCTGAAAAACCTGTCTGTCCAATAAGATGCCTCTCAGCACAGTTTAACCCATCTTTTGAAGCAGCCATTCCCATATCACTGACTTTCAGTCCAGCAGGAATATTCTTGAATTTGAATGTCAACCGTGCATAAGCATGTGATAGAGAAATATTTGCAGACACCTGACCGTCTGTTACTGAAAGTGCGCCATATAGTATTATGTGGTCGTTCAGGGATTTGGCATTAAACATTTTCCATGATGTTTTCACTTTATCTGTGTCACTTCCATACAGAACGACATATTCTCCGCTTAAGACACTGGTCGTGGATTTGAACGAGGCTTTCTTCGACGGAGCCGTTATGGATGTCGTGAGAGTTACTGTCTTGTTCTTGCCAGCCACATCCACCAGGTACAGCTTATCCCCAGGCTGCCATGTGGTTCCCAGTCCATCTTCATCGAATGTGAGCTTAGTTTCGGGTCCTCCATATGTCGCAGTCAATATAAAAGGGACATCCGAGCCTACGGATTCCGCTTCCGGTTCTAGCTCTCGCTTCTGGCATCCACCCAGAAATACCATCAGGCTAATCCCGATGATTAATTTTGCATAAAGTTTAAGGTTCATAATATTTGTATTTTACCAGTTTTCATTATCAAGTCCCGGTGCTTTAACATCGGACACCTCCATATCTAAATCCTTGTCTTCATCATGATTGTTGTTTTCAACATGCACGGAACATGACGCAGATGCATTATTATCGGCGACTTCAGCCATAATCAACGCTTCTCCAGGGGACACTGCCGTAACAAGCCCATCCACGGAAACAGAACATATATCAGCATTGTCTGACGACCAGACTATGATTTGTGCATTATCTGGTCTAACAGTGGCGTTTAACTGATATGTTTCCCCGACCGATAGCGTTATTGAATTAATGTTCAATACAATGCGTACATTTTCCGACGAGACTTCTGTTTGACTGCAAGACATAACGAATGACATCGCAACCAACAGTGGTATTGCCCTTGACATCATTGCTCAAATGCTCGTGAAATAGTCGTCTTAAATGTTTTGTTATCAGGATTGTATGATTTAACTTTGAATTCGCCTTCACAACGCCCGACGTATGACATTTCGCCATTGCCATTCTCATCTGGCTCATTGATACGACATTGAACGGAAAATGAGCCTATTTTGCAGTCTTCAAGGTTAGACTCATCTACAGGATTGGCATTCTCATCAAAGAAATTCTCCACATCAATCCTCTGAACATCTTCGACCTCTTTTCTGCTATTTTCCAGAGAATAACCTTTAAGTGCAGCTTTAACAGAATCTCTCAGGTTATCGAGTTTGTTTGCAGGTATCATAAACATCTCTATTGTTAATTCGCCCAGTCAGCTCCAGGGGACGGTATCAGTTGGTATAAAAAGAAAGTGTGGAGCCGGTTCCGTTTATTGATTAGAAGGCTGTGGTAGAGCCTTGTGAGAATAAACGACATCCAATACCCCACACTCGGATAGATATGACGACATGAAAGCAAGTACTGCTCCCACCGCGACATCGGTCTATACAAGAATGAGTGTTGTCCGTTAGTCCTCCCACTTTGAAAACTACCACATTTTCTAATCAGGACAATGCGAAAACACTTTCAATATGTAATGCTGAATTGCTTCAGCGTCACAAAGATAGAAATTCTTTTCGTATAACGGGCAACACTCAGGGTATTGAATTGCAAAATTCGGTAAAATTTACCGAAGTATTGCAATATAAATATGTCAATGAAGTCCACTTTTGCGTGAATTTTCTTACTGAAAAGTTTGTATTATCAATGATTATTTGTATATTCGCAGTGTCAGTTCCCACCAAGCCTCTCAACGATGCTCAAATGCGTGGGGCTTTTTTTTATATATACGTTCAACTACTCTCAAAACGCGTTAATGGAAAGATTACCGCACTTCACTAAACATTATAAGACAGAGACGGACTTGGTGGCTCTGTTGGAAAGTCGTGGACTTGTCATTTCTGATGAAGCCAAAGCGGTGCGGTACTTGGAGAGCATCGGGTACTATCGTCTTTCCGCTTATATGTATCCGTTCTTAAAAGTACCAAAGGAAGCCCATCAATATAAAGAAGAAACAACTTTTCTGCAGGTTCTGAATCTATATCGTTTTGACAAGAAGTTGCGTATGCTTCTTCTCAATGAGATTGAGAAGGTAGAGATAGCTATTCGTCGTGCCATTATGAATATTCCAGTGCTGATGACAGGAGATATTTATTGGCTGACAAACCCTGTTCACTTTGCCAACCAAAGAACTTTTCAAGACACGAAGATCACCATCGACAGGGAATATGAAAAATCAACAGAAGAATTTATCAAGCATTTCAAAAATAGCTATTGCGAGCCATATCCTCCTTCCTGGATTTTAGGAGAGTTGCTGACAATGGGCAATGTGAATATGGTTTACCGAAATCTGAAAGCGGATAAGATACGTAAACGCATCTCCCATTATTTTGGTTTGCAGCCAATCGTTCTAGAATCTTGGATAACATCTTTGACCTTGTTGAGGAATGCTTGTTGCCACCATTCAAGGGTGTGGAACAAGGTAAGCTCTATCATGCCTGTTTCTCCGAGAAGGATTGCCCATTCTTGGATTACCCTGCCGACAAACCCTCAAAGAGTGTATTTCACTATCTGCATTATCAAGTACTTCCTTGACATCATATCACCCAACAATGATATGTTGGGAAAGATGCACACACTATTTTCCAATTATCCGGAGATAGATCTGGCAGCTCTTGGATTTCCGAACGGATGGGAGAGCGAACCTCTATGGACATAATATTGAAAAACTCAGATAGAGATGGAAAGTCCTTTGGAAAAATACATTGAGCTTCATAGTTCGTTCAGGAACGAGGCTCTGGATTGGCTGGAGAGGCAGACCAATATCAGGACCAATTACCCGAGGATGCTGTCCGGACGCACCCAGGGCGCATTTTTATATATGCTGGTGAAGATGCTGTCGCCACGTAACGTGCTGGAAATCGGAACATTCACAGGTTATTCCGCCATCTGCATGGCACTCGGACTGCCAGAAGACGGACACATTGACACATCGGAAATCAATGACGAGATGGAAGACCTGATAGTGGAGGGATTCACACGCGCCGGCGTGGAGGACAAGATTTCGCTCCACATAGGGGACGCCAAGGAATTTCTCCGCGAGCAGGACGGGAAGACAGTCTACGACCTCGTATTCATTGACGCAAACAAGAGAGAATACGCTGACTACTACGAACTTGCGCTAGCATTGACGCGAAGCGGAGGATTTATTCTCGCCGACGACGTCCTTTGGGACGGGAAGGTTTTCGCGGAGCACGTGCCGGAGGACAAGCAGACCGCGGGAATCGTGAGATTCAATGAATTGGCGGCGAACGACCCGAGGGTGGAGACCGTCATCATTCCGGTAAGACATGGTTTGGGCATAATTCGTAAAAAATAAGATATGGCAAGCGCGGTAATCATCTGCAACGGAGATTTCCCCAAGAAGGAATATCCTCTATATCTCATTCGCACAGCTGATTACGTCATCTGCTGCGATGGTGCGGCGACTGCATTTATGCGGAACAACATGAAGATTTTCGGAGAGGAGAGGCTACCGGATGCCATAATCGGGGATCTGGATTCGCTGCCGAAATCCATGCGCGGGAAATATGCCGGCATCATCGTCCAGGTTGAGGAGCAGGATTACAATGACCTGAACAAGGCTTTCCGCTACGCGCTGATGAATTACCATGATATAGATACGATTCATATCTTGGGAGCGGGCGGAAAAAGGGAGGATCATACCATCGGTAACATGGCATATCTAATGGAATACGCCAAGGAACTCAACGGTCTGAAAGAGAAGGAGTTGCTGGCAGGCGTGGAGATTCCGCACGAACTGGACGTGGACATGATTTCAGATTGGACCACATCTTTCGCCATCTGTTCCAGCACTTCGTTTTTCGTGGGGAACGGCAGGGAGATTTCCATATTTTCGCCGGACAACACTCTCACCATCAAGTCGGAAGGTCTGAAATGGCAGACTTCGGGCGTGGTTTTTGACAACTGGTGGAAGGCAACATTGAACGTCGCGGACAAGGATGAGGTCAAGCTCGAATTGAGCCACCCCGCTCCGGTCCTGATAATAATGAATTAAAAACAGTTTATGCTGAAAAAGATTCGCACAATTGCAGCAGGAGCCGTGTTTATCCTCTGTACTCTTCTGTTTCTGGACTTTACGGGCCTGGCTGCCAAATGGTTCGGATGGCTGGCGAAAATCCAGTTCCTACCTGCTGTCCTGGCAGTAAATGCAGGCGTCGTCCTGACATTGGTCCTCCTGACATTGGTCTTCGGAAGACTTTACTGCTCAATCATTTGCCCGCTCGGAATCTTTCAGGATATCGCCGCGCGGTCATTCAAGGGCTGGAGAAAGACCCATAAGAAGTCCTACAGCTGGTCGCCCGAGAAAAAATGGCTGAGATATGGCGTGCTGGTGATTTTCATCATTCTTCTCATAGCCGGGTTCAGCGCGGTTACGGCACTCATTGCTCCATACAGCTCGTTCGGCCGCATTGCCCAGAATCTTTTCGCGCCTGTCTGGCTTTGGGGCAACAATCTTTGCGCATGGATTGCCGAGAAGGCCGGTGGATTTGCATTCGAGCATAAAGAGGTGTGGATCAGGAGTTTGCCTACATTCATCATTGCTTCTGTCACTTTCGCGGTGCTGGTCTTTCTGGCCGCCCGCAACGGCAGGACGTATTGCAACACCATCTGTCCTGTGGGAACGGTCCTGAGCTTCTTCTCCAGATTTGCGATTTTTCGTCCGTTCTTCGACACTTCCAAGTGCAGCAATTGCCACCTCTGCGAGAAGAATTGCAAGGCGGCGTGCATTGACGTGGACAACCACAAGATAGATTACAGCAGATGCGTGGATTGTTTCGACTGCATAGACACCTGCAAGCGCGGAGCTATACGATACATGCCTTTCTGGAAAGCGAAACAGACTGAGGCTCAGAAAGTTAAAAAGTCCGTTCCGGCAAAAGACAGCGGCAGGCGCGCATTCATCGGCACATCAGCATTGGTCCTGGGATCATTGACCCTGAAGGCGCAGGACAAGAAGGTGGACGGCGGTCTGGCTACGGTCCTCGGCAAGAATGCGCCTGAGCGTGAGACTCCGCTGGTTCCTTTCGGGGCATTGAGCGTCAAGGATTTCTACCAGCATTGCACCGCGTGCCAACTTTGTGTGTCACAGTGTCCTAACGGAGTACTGCGTCCGTCGACGTCGCTGGAGCATCTGATGCAGCCGGAGATGTCTTATGAGCGCGGATGGTGCCGTGTGGAGTGCAACCGTTGCGCACAGGTCTGCCCTTCCGGACCGATCAGGAATTACAGCATCGAGGAGAAGACCACAATGCATATCGGCGTGGCGAAGGTAAACCTGGATTTGTGCGTGGTGAACAGAGATGGCGTTTCATGCGGAAACTGTTCAAGGCATTGTCCGTCAGGGGCTATCCTGATGGTCAGAAAAGATTCTTCGGATAAAGATTCATTGAGAATCCCGACGGTGGACGAGAGCAGGTGCATCGGTTGCGGCGCATGCGAATTCCTCTGTCCGTCAAGGCCTTTGAGCGCAATCAGGGTCAACGGGCTTAAAGTACATAGGAGAGACTAGCTATGGGCGGATTTATGGATAGAAGAGATTTTCTCAAGACAGCCGGCGCAGGGGCCTTGGCTGTCGGAACGACTTCATTGACAGGATGTTCGTTTTCTTCTGACAAGCGGGCCGAGGTCTCCGGAGATGCGTCAATGCAGATGCGCACGAGTCCGAAAAACGGGGAAAAGGTGTCGTTGCTGGGTTACGGGTGCATGAGGTGGCCGATGAAGAAGGGCGAGGACGGCAAGGACCATATTGACCAGGAGGCTGTCAATGAGATGGTGGATTATGCTTACCGGAACGGTGTCAATTATTATGATACGTCGCCGGCTTATCTGCAGGGCCAGTCGGAGGAGGCTGCCGGTATCGCATTGAGCCGCTATCCTCGTGAGTCATACTACATTGCGACCAAGTTGTCGAATTTCAATAATTTTTCACGCGAGGCCGGTCTGAAGATGTATCGTGATTCGCAGAAGGCATTGTGTACAGATTATTTCGATTATTATCTGCTTCATGCCATCGGGACTTCCGGTTTCGAGGGTTTCGAGGAGAGGTATATAAACAACGGCCTGCTTGATTTCCTTCTGGAGGAGCGTGAGGCAGGGCGTATCCGCAATCTCGGCTTTTCTTTCCATGGCAGGAAGGAGGTTTTCGACCAATTCATGGAGCTCCATGAGAAATATCATTGGGATTTCGTGCAGATCGAGATGAATTATGTCGATTGGGAGCATGCGAAGGTTCCGGAGAATGTCAATGCGGATTATCTGTATGAGGAGTTGGCGAAGCGCAATATTCCTACGACCATCATGGAGCCGCTTCTCGGAGGGCGCTTGGCGAAACTGCCTGCTGCCATCGCGGAGAAAATGAAAGAGCGTGAGCCGCAGATGTCCATCGCGTCATGGGCGTTCAGGTTCTGTGGTTCGTATCCGAATATTCTCACGATGCTGAGCGGCATGTCGTCCATGGACCCGCTGATCGAGAATGTGGAGACGTTTTCGCATTTCAAGCCGTTGAATGACGAGGAGAAAGCGTTCCTGACGGAGATGGCGAACCTCATGGAGGACTACCCTACCGTGCCGTGTACCGCCTGCAGCTATTGCATGCCTTGTCCTTACGGCATCGACATCCCGACGATTTTCAGGCATTACAATGACCATGTGAATTCCGGCGAAATCGCCCAGAGTTGCGAACAGGATCATTTCCAGAGGCTGAAGAGGCGTTATCTTGTCAGCTACGACAGGGTCGTGGAGACCGTCCGCCAGGCGGATCATTGTATAGGCTGTGGCCAATGCCTGCCCAAGTGTCCACAGAGCATAGATATTCCGAGGGCTCTCAGGCATATCGACAGATATGTGGAAAAACTGAAACGCGAAACATTGTAGTTTTACAGATAATTAGTATATTTGCAATCCTGTTTCCGCGTTTCGTGCGCCGACAGGGTTGTTATTGGAGAGATGCTCGAGTGGCTTAAGAGGCACGCCTGGAAAGCGTGTATACCCCTAAAGGGTATCAGGAGTTCGAATCTCCTTCTCTCCGCAAACGTCATGAAGCTCGGCGCAGCGCGCCGGGCTTTTTCCTTTGAAGACCGTCAGGAGTCCGCTCCTGTAAAGGCCTTCAGATGAAAAAGCCCCACGGCCTCCGGCCGTGAGCTTCATGACGCGTGCAAGGGCCCCTCCGGCAAGGAGCAGAGAAAAGGCACGCGCAGCGTGGCTAATCTCATCCCTTCTCTCCTTTCCCGAACCTCACGTCATAAACGGCTAAAATCTGATGCACCCCGCATTTTGTTCCGCAAAAACGTTTTAAGCGGAACCAAGTGTTCAATTTAATGCGTTTTGTTCCGCGAAAACGTTTTAGATGGTACAAAGTAGCAACGCAGGACGCATTGCCAGCGGAGGAAATCTTTGCACTTCGTTTCATTATTTTTCATTATCTTTACGAATCGTATCGAATTTTGGAAAAATAATTAAAAATCATATCGTAATGACAAATGACTACAACAAGGAACTGACGCCGGAGATCAGGGAGAAGCTTGCTAAAATCAAGCATATTGCCTTGGATATGGACGGTACCATTTATATGGGAAGCCGTCTGTTTCCTTTCACGCCGGGATTCCTGGAGGACATGACGAAGGCCGGGGTGGGATATTCATTCTTGACAAACAACCCGACGAAATCCGTTGCAGATTATCTGCATAAGCTGGACGGATTGGGAATCAAGGCTGACGAGGGAAACATGTATACGACATCTCTTGCTGCAATCGATTATATAAAAGAGACTTATCCGCAGGCGAAGAAGCTTTTCATGCTCGGGACCCCAAGCATGGTCAGCCAATTCGAGAAGGCCGGATTCGAAGCTTGCAGCGACGACCCGGAAGATGTGCCTGATGTATTGGTCGTAGCATTCGACACTACGCTCACCTATCCGAGACTCTGCCGCGCAGCGTGGTGGGCCAGTCAGGGCATTCCGTACGTGGCGACGAATCCTGACCGCGTATGCCCTACCGACCAGAAAACCGTGCTGGTGGACTGCGGCTCCCTGCAGAAATGCATTGAACACGCTACCGGCAGGAAACCGGACATCGTTCTCGGCAAGCCGGATCCGACAATGCTGGACGGCATCATGCACAGGCATGGGCTCAAACCGGAAGAAATCATCATGACGGGAGACCGGATTTATACGGACACAGCCATGGCTCATAACGCAGGGGCGGTAGGTGTGTTGGTGCTGTCCGGCGAGACCACTTTGGAGACCGCGCTGAAGGTGGCAGAGGACGCAAGAAACAATCCGGCCCCGGAATTTTTCCCTCCGGATCTGATCGTGCGCGACATCAGGGAGCTGGGTGACCTGATTTTACGGAGTAAGTAATCCTTAAAAAACGCACTAAGGGAATATAAAAAATCGCTCTGAAAAATTATAATTTTGTCACATGGGAGATAAAAATCTTCCACGGAACATAAAAATCATAAAAATCTGCATGTGCAAAGTCCACAAATGCAGATTTTTTCGTTTTTTCCTCTGTATCTTGCCGATGAAACTCAAACAACCTACATGATGAAACTGAAAGATATCAATGAAGAGGAAAGGCCTAGGGAAAGGCTATTCACCAAAGGGGCGGAGGCCCTGAGCAATGCCGAGCTGCTGGCAATTCTGCTGCGGACGGGTTATGGAAAGAAGAATGTCCTGGAAATCTCGCATGAGCTCCTGCACAACGCATGCGACCTGACCGGATTGTCATCGATGTCAATAGACAAGATGATGGAAGTGCCCGGTATAGGAAAAGACAAGGCTGTTACGATAACTGCCGCTTTCGAACTTGGACGCAGGTTCGCTTCCGAAAGTTCCACGTCGCCGAGAACACCTATCACGACATCGAAACAAGTTTATGAACTGATGGCCCCGATACTGAAAGGGCTTGACCATGAAGAATGCTGGATATTGTACCTCAACAGGTCCAACATCGTAATTTTCAAGGAGAAACTGACATCCGGAGGGCTCTCTTCCACATCCATTGACACGAATATGATAATGAGGAAAGCTCTGGAAAAGAGGGCGGACGGCCTGATTATGACACACAACCATCCTTCCGGCAACCCGCATCCCGGCCAAGCGGACATCAAAGAAACCGAACGTCTGAAGAAAGCCTCCAACACGTTCGGAATATCACTTCTGGATCACCTGATAATAGCCAACGGCTGCTTCTACAGCTTCGCCGACGAACAAATCACGATGATTTGATTCACTACACCAGCTCGCAGATGAGGGTGGCGGAGGTGCAGGAGAGGACTTTGACGGTGGTGTAGTCGCCTACATTGAAAAACTTGTGGCCGTCGGCCGGGTTGTTTTCAGTGGCAAGCAAGGCAGGGAACACGCACATCTTGTTCGTAGTGGTGCGGCCGCAGAGTTCCTCGTCATTGCGACGGGACGTCCCTTCGATGAGGACCTTGAACGTCTTGCCGACATCACGCTTGTTGCTTTCCAGGCTCAGTTCATTCTGCAGGGCGATTATCTCGTTGAGACGGCGGGTCTTCTCCTGAGGAGTGATGTCATCAGGATAATTGCGGGCAGCCAATGTCCCCGGACGCTCGGAATACTGGAACATGTAGGCGTAGTCATACTTCACGCGACGCATGATGTCCAGAGTGTCCTGATGGTCCTGCTCCGTCTCACCGCAGAAACCTGCTATGATGTCGGTAGTTATGGCACAATCCGGCATGGCCTGGCGAATTCTTGCGACACGGTCCAGATACCATTCCCTGGTATAGCGGCGACGCATCTTCTCCAGCATCACATTGCTGCCGGACTGGACAGGCAGATGGATATGACGGCAGACATTGTCATACTTGGCCATCATGTCTATCACCTTGTCGCTGATATCTTTAGGATGGGAAGTCGAATAACGGACACGAAGTTCCGGACTGATTTCCGCAACCATTGAAAGAAGGTCTGCGAAATCCACCTGCTCCTGAGGATCGTCAGGATTCTTCCAGAGGTATGAATCCACGTTCTGACCGAGCAGAGTAACCTCCTTGTAGCCCTTGGCGAACACGTCACACGCCTCCCTCACGATAGTATGAGGATCACGGCTGCGCTCCGCACCACGGGTATAAGGAACTACGCAATACGAACATACATTGTTACATCCCCTCATGATGGAGATGAACGCGGAAACTCCGTTCTTGTCGATACGGACAGGCTCGATGTCGCCGTAAGTCTCCTCGCGGGAAAGCTCGACATTGATCTGAGGCTTGCCGGGAGCAATCCGGGAAAGAAGCAGAGGCAGAGACCTGTACGAGTCAGGACCGGCGACAAAATCCACGCGCCCGCTCTCCAAGAGCTTGTCCTTCAGGCGCTCGGCCATGCAGCCGACGATACCGGAGACCACGCCCTCGTGCAGACGTTTCTGTCCATAAAACTGGTCAATGCGGCCCCATATACGCTGCTCGGCATTGTCCCTGATGGAACAGGTATTGGCCATTATCACGTCAGCCTCGTCCATATTTTCCGTGCGGTCATATCCAGCCTTTTTCAGGATGGAAAAAATAACCTCGGTGTCATTGACATTCATCTGGCACCCGTAAGTCTCTATATATACTTTCTTGTTTCCCATTTAGGACCTCCTTTAGATGTTACGGCTCTGATTTCCAAAACCGCATGCAAAGATATGACATTTATTAATTTTTCACTATTTTTGTAAAACCGACCTTATGCGGATGAGGCGATTTTTGAAGATTATGAAGAGAAAAATTTACATATTGTTCATCGCGATACTTGCCGTATGCCTGACCGGATGCAGCAAGGCGAAGGAAATAAGTGTAACCTCGTGCGAACTGGTATCATTGTCACCGTCAGGACTCAAGAGCATTGACGGAACTGTGGCCGTAGGCATACACAACCCGATGTTCGGGTTCAGGGTCACGAACACTTCAGGCGTCGTCTACTACAAAGGCGCTGAACTGGTGTATTTTACGGTGGATGATTTCGCAGTGGAACCACATTGCGACGAGAAATACAATTTGACGGGAAGGGCATCATTGGCTCCCGGAATATCATTGTTCACGGTTCTGGGATTGGCCCGGAACATCAAGGCGGAACAATACACTATCGATGTTTCCACCACGGTGAAAGCGAAAGGTCTGCACAAGACCATCACCAGGAAGGGAATTCCGCTGGAAGAGCTGATGAATGCCGCAAAATAAATGAAAATGAGACGTAAGATATTGATATTGTGTGCAATGCTGTTTTCAGTAATAGCTGCGGCACAGAACAGGACAGAGGAAAAGGTAATGGTGGATTCGCTTGTTTACAGGCAGGCGTCGGCGGTGGATTCCGCATTGGTAGGAAAATCCATCTTCAATCTCCTGACGGCCCACGACTACGGGACCGGCGACGTGAAGATCCACCAGTCGCAGGCGATAACAGGCGCAATGAAGCAACACATTGCCAAGAACCCGGCACGTACATTTGACCGGTTACAGGGTGCGCATTTTCTTCGACAACAGCAAGAATGCGAGGGGAATGTCGGAAAACATCATGAGGACGTTCAGGATGAATTACCCGGGAGTTCCGGCATACAGGAATTACCAGAATCCTTTCTTCAGAGTGGTCGCGGGCGATTTCAGGACCAAATCTGAAGCCATGGAGTTTCTCCAGAAGATAAAATCGTCTTATCCGTCGGCCCTCGTAGTCAAGGAAAACATCCAATTCCCTGCGGTGGACAAGGAGCACAATTATGTAGTTGATACGGTCATGGTTGCCAGGCCGGCCGCCAATCTATAATCCATATCAATCATGCTGAAACAGGAACTAGGACTAAAACAGGTACAGAAGCTCTCCCCTCTTCAGATCCAGACCATCAAGCTCATCGAGCTGCCGGTTCAGGAACTGGAACAGCGCATCCGTAAGGAGCTGGAAGAGAATCCGGTACTTGACGACGATGCGCCTGAGAGCAAGGATGAAGACGGAGATGAGCAGCCGCGTGAAGTGTCATTGTCGGAAATCAAGGATGACGATTCCATACCGGAATACAAGCTGCATGTAAACAATTACGGCAAGGACGAGAAACCGCAATACAACACTTTTTCCGTCAAGGAGAGTTTTACGCAAAGCCTTATGGACCAACTGGGTTTCAGGGATTTGAGCGAACAGCAGCATAACGTGGCGGCGTTCATAATCGGAAGCCTGGACGATGACGGATACCTGCGCAGGGACATTGACAGTATCGTGGATGACCTGGCTTTCAGGATGAACATCACGACGACCCGCGAAGAAGTGCTGGACATGCTGCATATCATTCAGCAATTCGACCCGCCTGGAATAGGCGCCAGAGACTTGCGCGAATGCCTGCTCATCCAGCTCAAAGGGCTGAAGCAGACACCGGAGGTCATCAATGCGGAGAGAATCCTGACAGATTATTTCCAGGAGTTTTCGAACAAGCATTTCCAGAAGATAATGAGCAAGTTGGGCTTGTCGCAGGACGAGCTGAAGGCGGCGATGAACAAGATCGTCAAGCTGAACCCGTCACCGGGCGGCCAGATAGACGATTCTTACAATGACCAGGCGCAGCAGGTCGTTCCGGACTTCATCCTCACATTGGAGGACGGCGAACTGAAGCTCTCAATGCCGAGATTCTCGATTCCGGAGATAAGAATCAACAAGAAATACGCTGAACTGCTGATGGATGCGGCCAATTCTTCCGAAAGGCAGAAAAAAGAGGCGGCTACCTTCGTGAAGCAGAAGATGGATTCCGCCAAGTGGTTCGTGGAGGCGTTGAAACAGAGGCACAACACATTGCTCAGCACCATGCAGGCCATCGTGGATTACCAGCACGATTATTTCATGGACGGGGACGAGTCCAATCTCAAACCGATGGTATTGAAAGACATCGCAGCCAAGACCGGCTTCGACATTTCGACCATCTCCCGAGTCGTGAACAGCAAATATATCGAGACTCATTTCGGCATCTTCCCGCTGAAGTATTTCTTCTCCGAAGGTCTTGAAAACCAGCAGGGTGAAGAGGTTTCCACAAGGGAATTGAAGAAGGTGCTCCAGGAATGCGTCGACAAAGAGGACAAGCACAAGCCGCTTACCGATGACGAGCTGGTGACCATAATGAACGGCAAGGGCTACAAGGTGGCCCGAAGGACCATCGCCAAGTACCGCGACCAGCTTGGAATCCCGAAAGCAAGGCTCAGAAAAGAGCTTTGATACCACGATTTGAACGACAATTCAGCAAGCCAGACAACTTGCGAAACAAAATAACACGATGAAAACCAAATATATTCTGGCACTAGACCAGGGCACAAGCTCGTCACGCGCCATCGTTTTCGACCACGACGGCCGGATTTGCGCTACGGCGCAGAAAGAATTCCCGCAGCATTTCCCGAAACCGGGATGGGTGGAACATGACCCGAAAGATATCTGGTCATCAGAAGCATCCGTGGTGGCCGAGGCCATTACAGCATTGGGAATCAACGGATTGGACATTGCCGGTATCGGCATCACCAACCAGCGCGAGACGACGATTGTCTGGGATGCGGAGACCGGCGAGCCGGTTTACAATGCTATCGTATGGCAGGACCGCAGGACGTCGGAGTATTGCGACAGCCTCAAGGAACAGAACCTGACGCAGTTTATACGCGAGAAGACCGGGCTCATCCTGGACGCCTATTTCAGCGCGACCAAAATCCGCTGGATCCTGGAAAACGTGCCGGGCGCACGTGCCAAGGCCGAGGCGGGAAAACTGCGCTTCGGAACGGTGGACACCTGGCTGATCTGGAACCTCACCAGAGGAGACATCCATGTCACCGACGTCAGCAATGCTTCCAGGACAATGCTTTTCAACATCCATACATTGAAATGGGATGAAGAATTGCTTGAACTCTTCGGCATCCCTGCGTCAATGATGCCGGAAGTGCATTCATCTTCAGAGATTTACGGCCACACCAGGACGACATTGTTCGCACATAAGGTACCGATTGCCGGTATTGCCGGAGACCAGCAGGCCGCTCTCTTCGGGCAGATGTGCATAACTCCCGGTTCTGTAAAGAACACATACGGCACCGGCTGCTTCCTGCTCATGAACAGCGGCGAGAAACCAATCATGTCATCGAACAACCTGCTCACGACCATCGCATGGAAAATCGGCGACAAGGTAAACTATGCGCTTGAGGGCAGCATTTTTGTGGGAGGCTCTGTAGTCCAATGGCTCAGGGACGGACTCGGCATCATCAAGTCTTCATCTGAGATAGAAGGCCTGGCAATGACGGTTCCGGACAACGGAGGAGTCTACTTCGTCCCGGCATTGACCGGAATGGGCGCGCCTTATTGGGATCAATACGCGACGGGCACCATCTGCGGCCTCACCAGAGGTACGAAGGCTGCGCACATCGCGAGAGCCGCACTCGAAGGAATCGCATTCGAGACAATGGATATCGTCAATGCGATGGAACAGGATTCCGGCATAAAGCTTTCCGAACTTAAAGTCGACGGCGGAGCATCCAGGAACAATCTGATGATGCAATTCCAGGCTGATATCCTGGGCACCACGGTAATCAGGCCAAGGGTCACGGAGACAACGGCTATGGGCGCATGTTATCTTGCAGGACTTGCCACAGGGTATTGGGAATCATTGGACGACATCAAACGCCAATGGAATGCCGACAAGGTGTTCGAACCGCTGGCACCGGCTACCAAGGTATTGAAACTGAAGGAAGGCTGGGCCGACGCCATCAAGAGAACGCTTTCAGGAAAGGAATAAAATAACGTCGTAACATGGAACTGACATTGTTTGACAAATGTGTGTTCGAGTTCATTGGAACTCTCATACTGGTATTGCTCGGAGACGGAGTTTGCGCAGCCTGCACATTGGAGAAATCGAAGACCAAGGGAGCCGGCTGGGTAGTAATAACATTGGCCTGGGGCTTCGCGGTGATGTGCGGTGTTTTCGTGGCCGGCCCTTATTCCGGCGCGCACCTGAATCCTGCTGTGACTCTGGGACTTGCGGTAGCCGGCAGCTTCGCATGGAATGCGGTATTGCCATATATGGCGGCGCAGATGCTAGGCGGTTTCGCGGGCGCGCTGCTGGTCTACCTGTTCTATTATGACCATTTCAATGCTTCTTCACAGAATCCTGACGGCATGCTGGGAGTATTCTGCACAATGCCGGCGATAGAGCATAAAAGCATCAATTTAATCAGCGAGATTATCGCCACTTTCGTCCTGGTATTCTGCATTTTAGCGCTCGGAACGTCCGGAAACATCGCGGCTTTCAACGGAAGTCCGGTGACGACTGGAGGCATCGGAGCTTTCCCTGTAACGGCACTTATCATGGCACTGGGCATGTCGCTGGGCGGAACTACGGGTTATGCAATGAATCCGGCAAGGGACCTGTCTCCACGTATCGCACACGCCATCCTTCCTTTGAAGGGGAAACGTGACAGCGGATGGGGGTACAGCTGGGTTCCGGTATTCGGCCCGCTTGTCGGCGCGATTTTGGCAGCAGGGATTTATCTGATAGTTTATTTAGGGTGAGGGTAACGTGCACATAAAAAGTGCGTTGGGCTTACAGCCTTCGAACGAGAGACAACCCTCAAATTCGCACTAACGTTCAACAAGTTTGACAACTTGCAAACTTTAAATATTGATGAAATGACCATTATCTCCATTTCTTTCTCGATTCTTCTGGCGCTGCTCATAATCGGCACCATCGTCGTCATCATCTTCGACAACGGAGACTCATCGAAAAAAATCGCCTGGCTTCTGATTATCACGATATTGCCGATAGTGGGACTTCTGCTTTACTTCATGGTCGGCATCAATTTCCGCCATTCGTGGTTTTTCAAGAGGAAGCATCAGAAGTTCATCAAGGTATTCGGAGAGAAGGCCAATGACAAGGTGCTCAAACTGCTTTTCGGGCACGAGAAGGACAATCTCATACGTCGTGATTACAAGACGCTTACCAAACTTCTGGCTTGCGACGGTTCCACATGCGTGACCGATGGTAACGGTCTGGAAATCATCACGTCGGGACATCGCAAGTTCGAGTTGCTGATGGAGGATCTGCGCAATGCCAAGGAGTCCATCCACATGGAATATTTCTATTTCCGTCAGGACCAGGGCAGCAAGCAGATCAAGGAAATGCTGATGCAGAAGGCTCGTGAAGGGGTGAAGGTCAGGTTCATACACGAGAATATCGCCAATATCGTCATCCGTCCGAAGTATTACAATGAGATGAAAAAGGCGGGTGTCGAGGTGGAGAAGTTCACCAAGCCGAGGTGGCCGCTCGTGAATCTCGTAACGCAGCTGAATTACCGCGACCATCGTAAGATCGTGGTAATCGACGGGCGTATCGGCTATACCGGAGGCATGAATATCAGCGATGACTATTTCGTGAGATGGCGCGACACGCACATGAGAATCACGGGCAATGCCGTGGCAGGATTGCAGTACAGTTTTCTCAATTCCTGGATTACGGCAGATGGTGAGGTGGACAATGATTTCATGAAGTATTTCCCGATGTGCAAGGAGGATGAGCCGACCGTTCCGGTAACGGGATCCGCCACGAAAAACATTGAAAATGAGAGCATTGATATAGACAACGATACCGAAGGCAATGGTATTGCCGAGGCTTTGGCGAAGGCTCCGATCCAGAGTTTGGACATGAATTTCAAGCTGAAGGGGAAGGACAAGCTCATCCAGATCGTACCTGACGAGCCGGAATCGCGTTGGCCGAACATCCACATGGGTGCGGTCTGGGCTGTACAGCATGCGAAGAAGTACATTTATATCCAGACGCCGTATTTCGTCCCGCCGGAGCCGATGCTGCAAGCGCTTCAATCTGCGGCACTTAGCGGTGTGGATGTCCGGGTTATGGTGCCGAAAAAGGCGGACCTTTTCTTCATGGGTCCTGCCAACAGGTCGTATTTCACGGAGTGTCTGGAGGCCGGGATAAAGATTTATGAGCGTTCCGGAAGGTTCATCCATTCAAAGACGTTCGTAAGTGACGATTATCTTTCCGAAATCGGTTCCGCAAATATGGATTTCCGGAGTTTCAACCTGGATTATGAGTTGAATGCCTATGTCTACGATGTCACGGCGGCGAAGGTCAACAAGGCCATTTTCTTCAAGGACATGGAGGCGTCACACGAGGTGACCCTGGAGGACTGGATGGCCCGGCCATGGTACCAGCAGTTCGGCCAGAAGGTCATCAGGCTGTTCGCGGCGCTGCTGTAGTTTTCGGTCATGACGTGCGTAAAAACGGCTGATTTACTCACGTCAGCACAGTTTTCGTGCATGACGTGCGCAAAAAACGTTTTATCGCTCACGTCAGCATGATATTTCACCTCTGCATCACTGCCGCGGCCTCGCGAGATATAAGGCTTGCATGAGGCAAGAGACTATTTCACCGGGCGCCTTTCCGACGGTTACAGTCGCGGCAGAGCATCTGACAATTCTCGGCAGTAGTTCGGCCTCCGTCACGCCATGGGGTAATGTGGTCAGCCTCCATCTCACTGATATCCAAAACCTCATCCTTACGTAGACATTCAGGATTGGCACAATGCCCTCCCTGGCGTTCATAGACTTCGCGTTTGGTATTTTCATCAAATGCCCTGAGATCCAGATGATGCTCATCACCATCCAGGACATAGGAATAAATTCCAGATTTTTTCTTGATGTCACTGTCCATCATCAGTTTCTTGATTCTGTTTTCAAGAGCTTCAGTATCAATGATTTCTTTACCGTATTTATTATACAGTTCACCCCAAGGGACGCCCTTCATTTCCTTTCGATATGTCTTGAAGGTAGCATTTACCCACTGGATGACGTTAGTAAAATAAAACCACAACTCATTTGCGTTCGGGTCATGCTGGTGCTTGCCCATATACGTTTCAATGTTTCCATGAGAAATCCAACGGATGGTCGTTTCAAGGAAATCTTGACGGATGGGAGATCCATTGAGATATCGGCTTCCTATGCCGTATGCCGCACAACCGCTCTTACTGAAATAACGTTTGGCATCTGCCAGCCACGGGCCACAATAAACGGCATTGCGAAGCTCCTGATCCATCAATTTAGCACCGGCGATATTGATTGTCCTGAACCATTGCAATTTTTCACTATCAGCACCTGTGCAGACATAAATCATCAGTTCATAATCCAATATACGGTCCTGCTCATCATCGGTAAGATTGCAGAAGGACTTGAAGGCAAAGCTGAAATCATTGTTCACATACTGGCAAAGAGAAATCGTACGTTGTTGTCCGTCAATAACTTCGAACGTCCCGTCTTCTCTGGTAGCCCAATACATTACGTTAAGCGGAAATCCTTTCATGACGGTGTCAATGACTGCAGCTCTCTGCTTGTCATCATATACGAATTCCCTCTGATACGGAGGTCTGATATCCAGTTTGCCGGAATATCCCTTAACTCCGCCTTCCTCATGGTCAATGTAACCCGCGGTGAGTTCCCTGACGGTTATATTCTTCAATGTTATATTCATGGTGAGGTGTGTTTGGTTATTTACATCTACGTATCAAGATTCTGAAATATGGGCATTTTCCATTAACTGATAGGTCCTTACCATCATCACCCTTTCGGAACTTTATAATCTCGAATTGTTCCGGATTATATTTATACAAAAAAGTGATAGGAACACCCATTACCCCGTCATAATCACATGGTATTTCATCTGTCTTGCTAACTTCGATTGCCCTATAATTATCATATTCAGGATATTCTTCCGGAGTATACTTCTTGTAAAGAATCAAGTCCTCATGGCGCTTGGAGATATCAAGATTCGTAAACCATGTCACCCCGGAGACGCGAATCATACCAGCCTTATGATCCCCAGCTGTAGCAACGTCTTCATATTTGGAAATGAAATGCCCCGCACCGCCTTTGAATCCAAAGCCCAACCAAATTTTGTTTTCCTTAATGAGTGGAAATATTTCTTTATATGTTATGGCATTTTGGTGGCCAATGATTATGAACTTCTTGTCATACTTAATGAGCTGAGCTACATACTCCCGGAACAAACTGAACGGAGGATTGGTGACCACAATATCCGCCTGCTTGAGCAATTCTATACATTCCTGACTACGAAAATCGCCATCTCCTTCGAGATTGTGAATTCCTATTTCCTCCGGACTTGGAATCCTGTCACCATCTTTGTCCCCATTATACTCAAGATAAATCGCCGATTCACAGTCATTCATGCTCAAAATATTCATATCCTGACTCTTATAGCATGTTGTAATCAGTTTCTTCAGTCCAAGATATTCGAAATTGTACGAAAAATAATGAAAGAAATTGCTTACTCGTGGATCATCGCAGTTGCACAAGACGGTCTTGCCTTTAAAATGCGACTTGTAATGACGTAATTCATTTTCAATGTCCGACAGCTGTGTGTAGAACTCGTCCTTCTTTGCCTTGTTGGCGGCATGGAGATTCTCGTTATTTGCCATATTGACTGATAGTTACAGCATCACTATCAGTCGCTCCAGCGCAACAAGAAGGGCGTGAGCTTCTTATTGCGTTTACCAAGGTAGCCCAGGAAGGAAACCTTAAACCTACATAAGATACTCACACCCGAAATCGGATGCGAGCATTGCCATTATCGTAGGTTTAAGGAATCTCCTTCCACATATGAGATTCCCTTACTAATTATTTCTTCGTTTATTTCCTAAAAAAGTTTCCTGGGCTTTTCGGTAAACGCGAAATAATAGCAAATGCTTCGTTATAAAAATTATGTCTTGCTACGCGGAATCTTCCGCATACACAAATATAAGTCTTTTTTATGAATGTCCCACATAACACTTTCTGTAAAATGAACAAGTTGGCAGGCCTAAATTTAGTTAAATAACCATATATCAATAAGTTGCAAAAATATTTGCCTGCCAAGTCTCATGAAAAAACATGGGACTTGGCAGGGGGCGATTGCGCATAAAGTAGAGCTATACGATTGTGACACAGCAGGTTATACAATTACCTGCAAGCATCCATGCCTGCCAAGTGGTTCAGAAAAAACGGAGAGGCGGAAGCGGAGGAGGCACTTACACGGAGAGATGGAAGAGGACGTGCACTCACGCGGCGGAGGCAGAGGAATAAAAACGGCGGAGAGAGGGTTATAAAAAACATTCACGCGTGGAGGCGGAAGAGGCGGCGGTAGATAGCCAGGAGGTAGCGGCGGAGTGGAATGCGGTGCCAGATGCGTGCCTTCATGAGGTTCAGGCGGGTGTAGGGATTTATAGGGGTTCGGCCTTTCTTGAGGATGGTCACTACGCGGCCGAAGATGTCGCAAGTGGGACAATGTTCGCGGCAGATGGCACCATCACCCCGCATAACAGCCTGGTTACCATCCAATTGGATAATGCGGTGGAGAATATATCGGCCGGCGACACGAAAAAGGACAATGTCTCCTACGGCCAGAGGGCGGGCATCGGCCAGGGGCTCAAGTTCCACGGAATCCCGGTCTCCACGTATGAAGGGGAGCATGCTCACGCCCTTGACGGGGATGGTTACATTCTTGCCTTCGCGGAGGATCCGGAGGACTTCCGCGAAAAATATGTCATTGCTGATAACTACTTTCTCCATAACTGTCTGCCGGTCTATCTCCCGGACTATAGTACAAAGTTAGTAATCCTTAATTATTACTTAAAAAAAATCAGTACCTTTGTTTATCTGCGAAGCAGGAGACACCTGCACGGCGGACAAATGACCATTCCGAAACTAAGAACATGAAAATCAAGGACGGCTTCGTATTGCGCGAAATCTGCGGAGAAAAAATCATCTCCGGAGAAGGACTGAATCAGGTAAATTTCAGTAAATTCATAAGACTCAATGACTCTGCGGCATTTCTGCTGAAGAAGGTTGAACATGAAGAATTTACGGCAGAGACATTGGCAAAGTTGCTCTGTGAGGAATATGAAATTTCAGAGGAAATCGCAGCCAAAGACGCCGAGGCGCTCTGCAAAAGTCTGGTAGAAGCAGGAATAGTCGAAGAATAATGAGTGAGGTAAAGCATTTCCGGACAGGCGGATTGCACTTCAGTGTCGAACTGGATGCACCATGGCATTTCATGGAATATACGGCACCTGTAGCGGAGCGCATACGTAAAGCGGCTGCCGGAGAAGTACTGGATCTGCTGCCCACCAGGGCGGGAGATGAAATTCCGGCACGGACACTCGTGAAAAGCCGAAGCGAATTGCCGGAGAATTTCAATGCACACACCTTGGATTTCTCTCAATATGAGCCATTTGCGATAGAGCCGTCAGACGAAGAAATGCTGAGGCTCAAGATAGCGGGAGACACACCGGACTGGGCTGCTGACATCAGTGATACAGAACTCATAATGGACGTGTCGAATATTGATCCGGGATATAAAATCTACAAACGCGGGAACGACACCATATTCGAATTTCTGAAAACAGATGGCGTGAGGAGCGGGTTTATGAGAGTTCCGGAAGACTGCCGCATCTGCGAATTTACCGCAGAGGCAGGAACCAGACCATACGCTGCAATATCATTGACAGACTTTGCATTACGCATAGCATGCACCTATATATCATCACGTTACGGCGCATTGATGATACACTCGTCGGTGGTCAGCATTGACGGGAAAGCTAACCTTTTCCTGGGCGCTAGCGGAACGGGAAAAAGCACGCACAGCCGGCTTTGGCTGGACAACATTCCGGGGGCGGAACTGGTCAATGACGACAATCCGATTCTCCGCGTCGAAAACGGGCAGGTATTCGTCTACGGCACGCCTTGGAGCGGCAAGACACCTTGCTACCGCAATGTAAAAGTGCCGGTAGGGGCAATCGTAAAGCTGAGCCAGGCACCGCAGAATAGTATCAGACGGCTGAAAGGGCTGGACGCTTACGCAAACATCATCGGTTCCGTGTCAAGCATCCGCTGGTCACGCAAGATCATGGACGAAATCACATCCCTGATGTCGCAGATTGCCATGACCACGCCATGTTTCGCGCTGGATTGCCGTCCCGACAGCGAAGCAGCCTTCATCTGCCGGGAGGGTATCATAAACGGCACACGCGAATCATAGAACTACTCACACACTTCAGCTGCACGCGACCTTCCGAAGAAACGGTCGATGACCAGAGCGATGGCAGCATCTCCGCTGACATTGCAGGCAGGGCCATAGCCGTCCAGAGCCAGGTAGATGGTCATCATGAGAGCGCATTGGTCAGGCGTGAAACCCAGCACCGACTCCAGCAGCCCGATGGAAGCCATGAGAACACCGCCCATCACGCCCGGAGCGGCAACGGCAGCCACGGCCTGGAGAAGAGCGAAGTTCAGGAAAAGTCCGAAAGAAAGCGGGATGCCGCACATGTAAGCTATTGCTACTGAGGTAACTGTAAGCTTTATCGTAGAACCGCACATGTGCACTGTAGAGCAGAGCGGCACCACGAAATCAGCGATATCCTTACGTGTCCCGTTCTTTATGGCGCACTCCAGCGTAACCGGAATCACCGCCGAGCTGGAACAAATGGAAAAGCCTGTAAGATAAGCCGGAAGGATGTTCCACAAACACTTGAACGGATTTTTCCCGACACGGCACCGGCAATCAGATATTGAAGCACCAGATAGCAGATGGACAGAGCCACGCCTGTACAGATGATTTTCACACCCGAACCGAGTACCACGGAAAGTTTTCCGGCAGCACTCATTTCGCACATCATAGTGAAAATATAGAACGGCAGAAGCGGGATGATTACCTTTTCAATGGTGAGTTTCACGATCTCCCCGAACTCATCAAAGCCCTTTTTCAATCCGGTCGAGCCGGTCACGATAATGCCGACACCCACCATGAAAGACAGCAGCAATGCAGTCAGGATGTCGCACACCGGAGGAATCTTCAGTTCAATGAAAGGAGCGAAAGTCTTCCCTTCGGCAGCGGACGTCGCAATCTCTCCGACTTCCAGATAATGAGGGAACAATGTCGTGGCGAAGCCGTATGAAAACAATCCGGCACCGACCGTAGAGACGTATGAAATAATCATCACGGCGATCAGCATTTTCCCGGCGCCGCGTCCCAGATTCGCCACTGACGGCGTCACCAGGCCCAGCACCAGAAGCGGCACGATAAATTTCAGGATTTGTGCAAAAAAGACATTGAAAGTCTTCAGGATGCGCACCAGCACATCAGGCGCGATAATGCCCAGAAGTGAGCCCAAAAGTATGGCAATCACCACCTTGGGGAAAAGTCCCAATTTAATTTTCTTCATCACTATTTCATTTTGCAGATTACGGAACTGACACCCTTGATGGTAATCACAAGTCCCTGTCCGGAAGATTTCATGGAAATATTCTCCGGAGCACCCCAAACCACAGATTCCATACCGTCATATCCGGTAATGGTGCATTTAGCTTTTTCCGCGCGAGGATTTATTACCACAAGATATTTCTCCCCATTGGCAGAACGCTCATACACAGCAGGATACGGCTGATTGGGGTTACTTGCATATTTCCAGTCACCTGTATTGCCAAGAGCAGGTATCGACGTTCTGAGAGCCAGAAGCCCTTTAGTCCAGGAATACATTGAACTGGCATCATTGATTTCATTTTCGACGGTCGGACGGGTCGGACTCGGGTCAATCGGGAGGTAGAGTTTTTCCGGCGCGCAGGTGGAAAATCCTGCGGTCGGGCCTGCGCCCCATTGCATCGGGGTACGCTCCGCGGACCTGTCGCGGCTGCCCTCGACAGCCGGTACGCCATCCATCGACCTCATGCCGATTTCCTCGCCATAGTACACAATCGGCACCCACGGCATTGTCAGGAAAAAGGTCATCATGGTTTTAAGTTCCTCCGGGTCAGAACGTTGGTTACGGTTCATGCGCCACGTGTCATGACTGGAAGTAGGCATGCACGGGAAGCCCTGACCGAGAGTCTTGCGATACATCTCCGTGAAAGGAATCACGAAAGAGGAAATCTTGCCCTTCCCTGCCTTGTCAAACCAGCAGTCACAAGGCGGATAAATCCCGGTTGAAGGATCGGCATTGCGGCGAGTGTTATAGACAAGGTCACGGTACATCGTCTTGCCGCAGCCATTGTGACGGATGATGTCAATATCGAAGCCGCACGAAATGGATTCGACCGGGCTGGACCATTCGGAAAGAAATATTCTGTCAGGATAATTCGCTGAGGTCCAGGCAAATATCTCATCCCAAAGATTTCTTACACCATGGAATTCCTCATCATCGCCCTTCACCAGCGACCATGCCAGGTCACAGCGGAAACCGTCAACACCCTTGTCGAACCAGAAGGCAATGATGTTCTTAAGTTCCTGGCGTACAGCCTTCGGGCCCGGCGCATCGTAGGACTGCTCCCAAGGACGCGACGGATCAGGAGAAAGATAGCCGTAGTTCAATGCAGGCTGAACATCATAGTAATTCTTCATGTAACGGGCACCGCGGGGATAATTGCAGTCCACCCATTTCTTCTTTTCAGAGTCACGCGGTTTGCCGTCCTTGCTGTCCATCCATATATAATAGTCGCTGTAATGGCCGTTCCTGTCGCCATTTGCAGATTCCACGAACCACGGATGCTTGTCGGAAGTGTGGCCGGCAACCAGGTCCAGGCAGATGCGCAGTCCCTTCGCATGGGCATCCTTGACCAGATTTTCCAAATCAGTATTGGTCCCGAAACGCGGATCGACCTTATAGTAGTCCGTAATGTCATAGCCGCCGTCCTCGAACATGCTGCAGAGCACCGGACTAATCCATATTGTATTGAAACCCAGCGTTTTCACATAGTCCAGCTTCGAGCGGATGCCTTCCAGGTCGCCATAACCGTCGCCGTCGCTGTCCTTGAACGAAGACGGATAAATGTGATAGATGGCAGCATTGTCAAGCCACTTCGGATAGGTCTGCACCTTATCAGGGCAATCAAGTCCAAGGCCTTTCCAATCATTGCAGGTGCCGCCTTTCACGCCCCATCCGATGAGCTGCTCCACAAGTTTTTCATCGCCGACAGGGATGCCGTAGCACTCCACCGTCAAGCCCTTCGCATGACAATAATCCACGAATTCCTTGGTCAGGTCTGTCGATTTCGGCCTGATTACCAAGTTCTTGACCCTGAGGCTACAAGTGTCCACATCCTCTTTCGTATAACGTCCGCCAGCCTTCATGAACTGCAATGGTGCATCAGTAAGCTTCGAGGCGGTCAAGATGGAATTCCAGTTGAACGAAGTAAGCACATATTTCCCGTCGAAGCCGAAATCGTGAAGCATCTCGATTGTCTTGCGGATGCCTTCCTCATTCACCCTTTTCAGCTCGACATAAGGCGTCAATCCTCCCTCGCGGCAAGCCTCCAGATATGTCGCAAACGTAGGGATTTTCAATGTCTTGGCATATTTCTCGTCCCAGCCGTAGCCACCGTCAATCCAGAATTTCTGCAATTCATTGAAAGTGTATTGCGACACCATGCCGGTACCGTCAGTGGTGCGGTCCAGTTTCTTGTCATGCATGCAGACAATGATCCCGTCCTTAGTCATCTGCACGTCGGTTTCCATGCCGCCGTAGACCGGAATTTCCGCAGCCTTGCTGAAGGACAATGAAGTATTTTCAGGGTATCTGGCCGCAATTCCCCTGTGAGCCTCCAGGACAAATTTGCAGGAAACCGGCTTTACAGGTTTCAATTCCGCAGCCCATCCTCCGCCAGGCGCCATCTTCACCTCAACCTTGCGGGAAGCCGGAACGGGGCATGTAACCTTCTTGTAATCAGTAGCTATACGGTGGGCATTGGCTCCGTCCTGATATATTGTCATGGTATAATCCCCTGCCGGAAGGAAGCTGAGGTCGAGCTCCAATGCGCGGCTGTCCCAATTGGTCATTGCCCCGACATACCAGCGGTCGTCCTTTCTGCGGGCCATGGCGACATATTCGGCTACTTTGCCGTCGAGCGCGACGGTTTCATCCCACACAGTCGGTATTGCCGAGATGAAATCGGTGCACTCCTGCTCCGCACGGTAATTGTTCGGAGAATCGCACATCATGTTCAGCGGTGACTCGAAAATTACGTATTCCGCCAGCTGGTGGCAACGTGTTCCCTGGCTCATCGGTTCGGTGCGGATCGGGCGGTAATTCTTCTTGACGGCATTCCGCATGGCGCCCTGCGTATAATCCATCGGGCCTGCCACCATCCTGATGAACGGAATGGTCACGTCATAGGTCACGTGGTCCACATCCGTGGCGCTCCATTTCATCTGTTCCAGACCAAAAACGCCCTCGAAATTCACCACGTTGGGATATGTGCGCTGAAGTCCCGTAGGCTTGTACGCCCCATGGAAGTTCATGAGCATGTGATACTTGGCACACATTGCGGCAGCATCGCGGTACCATTCCACCATTTTCTGATCATCACGGTTCATGAAGTCCACCTTGAAGCCTTTCACGCCCATTTCCGAGAAACGGCGGCAGACATTTTCCATATCCTTGGTGAACGGATACCATCCCGCCCAGAGGATAATGCCGACTCCACGTTTTCTGCCATATTCGATAAGTTCCTGTAAATCAATCTCCGGTACCACCTGCGTAAGATCATTGGCATACTTTACGGCCCAGCCCTCATCGAGAATCACATACTCGATCCGGTTCTCGGCGGCGAAGTCAATGTAGTACTTGTAAGTGTCGTTGTTCACGCCCGCCTCGAAGTCTACGCCCTTGATATTCCACGCGTTCCACCATTCCCAAGCCACCTTTCCGGGGCGTACCCAGGACCAGTCCGCGTCAGCATCCGCCGGCGTCGCAAGTTTCCAGACAATGTCGGAGTCCGTCAATTCCTTGTCGGATGAGGCTACCGCAATGACTCTCCACGGGAACTCCGCACCGGGCTTGCACTCTGCAATGTAGTCCTTTCTGGAATTGACCATTTCCTGCACCATGTTGTGTCCGCCGATTTCCACATCGTCAGGCACACGGGCGAAATAGCCGCTCAGGGTCTCCCCAGTCCCCTTCTTGTAATTATACAGGAACATGCCGGGATAATCCATCAGGTCCGCTTCCGTAATCACAACGCTCTTGCCCTCGGGACATTGAACCAGAATCGGCGCAATGCTCCATCTGTCAATCCATTCCGAAAGTTTGGAACAGGTATAAGGACATTGGAAATCATTGATAAGGATATCCTGGAGCGAGCCTTTCCATTTCTTGTTCACATACGGGATGTACGCGGTGCGGTCCTCCGGGAAGCGGAAATCAGCCTGCTCGTCAGACACGATGAACGGCTTTTCGGAACCGGAAATGAAACGGTATGCGCAACCCTCGTCGTAGGCGCGGAATACCGCCTTGAAGCCCTTGAATTCGAGCGTAAGTTCATTGAACTTTTCCTCAACCTCGGATTTCTTGTAGACCGGTGATTTCACGGTCCGGTCCACACTGCGGGTGCGGGCGCGTTTCAATGTCTGACCGGGGGCTCCATAAACGGTACCATCCTGCAAAGTCATTGACATTCTGGAGTTTTCAAGCAGCAGAACGCCATCTTGGAGGACGTCGTACGAGAGGCCTTCCCCGACATGGATCTTCATTTCGAGCCTGCCGTCCGGTGATGTGAGATCATATTGTTTCGGCGCCGCGCCAAGCGACAAGGTCATGAACGCGGCAAGCAGAAACGTAAGTAAGTTCTTCATATAAGTCTATGTCTATCAAAGTTTAAAGGTACAGGTCACAGGGTAATGGTCGGAAATGAATTTCTTGCCGTAGTCATGGCCGTTCACGGTAATGAAGTCCATGGCTTCCGCCCCGCGATAGAAAATATGGTCAATGTTCCCGATTTTCTTGTTGTAGGTCGGGTCGAATCCGTTGAAGCTGACAGCGCCTTCATAGTATGCCGATTCGTCTCGCGCAGACCACATGTATTCCGTAAGCGGTTCCAGGCTGTAGGCGCCGTTCCTGGTCGATCCGTCATAGAGCGAGCAGTTCAAATCGCCGACCACGAAGACGGACGCCTTCTGTTCCCCGACGAGCTTTTCTATCTGGGAGACAATCAGTTGCGATGCCTTACGCCTAGGTTCAATGTTGAAGATCTTGTTTCCCTCGGCATCCGTGACTTCCGGGTCATGGGTAAAATGCGTGTCGAAGAAATATATTATCTGGCCATTGGCCTTGACCTTCAGTTTAGTCCATACGCAGCCGCGGACCTGCCATCCTGAAGCGCCGAAAGGATAATGGACAGGCTTCCCGGGGTCTTCTTCATTGTAATAGAAGACGCCGGCATCCAGTTTCTCGAAACGCGACTTCCTGAACATGATGAGGTTAGGAGGAAGATGGTCCTGGAGCACGGTCGGGTTCGAGCCGTCATATTCAGCCACGCGGAAGACCTCATATTCAGGCAGAAGCGCCATGTCAGCTGCAGTTTCGGCCTTGGCTTCCTGCATGCCGACAATGTCCGGCTGAGTATCGCTCAGCATTGCGATATAAGCATTGCGCCGGTTGCACCAGAGGGAGTCTCCGGTATCACTTTCACCATTCCTCACATTGGAAGACATGACTTTTATGACAGTCCTGCCGCCGTCTGGAAGTGTGGATATTTCGGTCTGCGGTTTTTCGGTTTCTGCTTTCGAGCACATCACTGCCAAAAAAGCCACAGCTATTATAAATGTCTTTTTCATAATCAGTTATATCTTATAGCGAAGTAGTCGATACCATTTCCGGATTTCGTTCCGTCAGCCACCATTCCCTCTCCGAAATACAGGGTATTGGAAACTCTGCTTGCCGGACGCAGACGCAGATAGACCTTGTCCTTGCCAAGCATTTCCAGAGGCAGGACGAAATCGTATTGCTTGAATGCAGGGAGCTGCCATTCGCGCTCCTGACCGTTCAGCACGCCGTCCGGAACCACATAGTCCGCCACCTTTTTCCACACGGATTCATCATTCAGGTCGAAGGTATCGGACCACGAAACCGTCCAGTTATATGGAGCATTGCCCACATTGCTGGTTATGGCGCTGTACGATGTAAACTGCATCGAAAGGTGCTGTGCAGCAATGTCTTTCGTAGAGAATTCCACGATCCAGGATTCAGCCGGGGCATCTTCGCCCTTCCACCAGGTCTTCGACATCCATCCGTCATAAAGCTTCACGGACACGCCGTTGTATGTGTTCTTCTTATTGGAGGCAACCTTGCCCTTGCCGTCGCTGTTCGTACCGGAATAGTCGAAGACATATCCGTCTGCAAACGAGTAGCCGAGAGGCTGGTCGATGGAGCCGTCGAAACCGATATGGCCCTTGAACGGAGCGACTCCTGAATTGGTTCCTGTCCAGCCGATATAGTTGAATGTTGAAGGACAATTAGTTACGGCATCGCCTGATGTATGGAAGAATCGTGCGGAAGCCTGGCCGTCAGTGGCATTGAAATATGACATGCCGTTTTCCCCGGTCCGGAAGCCAGTAGCATAACGGAACTCCGCCAGAATGTTGGAGAAGGACTTTTCCTTGTCGAAGGCAATGTCGGAATAAGACTGGTGACGGATCTGGTAGCGGCCGATATTTCCGCTAAGTTCCTCATCATCATTGTCCCCATATACGTAGTTAGGGAAAAGTTCATGCACGATCACGCCTGACAATGTTCCCGACCCGTACGGGAGCCGCACGCCGTCCCTGCGGTACGGACAAGTGGTGTTCGTATAAGTGTATATGCTGCTGCCTTCTGCGTCGCGCACGAGCCTCGGATATTTCGAAATCATACCCTTGCCGGAGGACAATGTATATGCGTCATTGAGCGGTGTCAATGCCCCTTTACGTACCGCGAACTCACAGTCTTTCAGCGTAATATAAGTATAGATATCAGCATCCGTGAGCTCGGAGATAAATTTTTCGCGCTCCGGCAAATTGCTTGAAAATCCGGTTTCACGACCGACGATGTTGGATGATGTCAGGCCGGTGATTTCATAACGTTCAGGGTCCGTTTCCTTGGTCAATGAGGTGCCCTTCAGAAGAAGCGTCACCTTATCCGCAAATGTGAAGACATTGTCCTCTTCGGTCGCAGTCTGCACGAGGAAGCCATAATTGCCGTCGAGACTTTCGAGGTAGAATTTCTTCTTGTAGGAAGTATTGTCCGAGGCGGTCAATGAGAGTTTCTCGTTCTCGCCGACATTGCCGGAGGCCCGGTTGCTGACCACATAGCCCTCAACGATAAGGTAGTCATTGATTTCCACTGTCTGTCCGTCCTTGCCCATGGCGCGCACGTCCGCGAATGACATCGTCTTGCCGATGCCGTCGTTTCCGGTCTTCTGGATAACGTACAATGTCTGGCCGTATTCCGTTCCGAAACCGTCTGTATAGTAGACCTTTACGGAGGCTGTGCGAAGATTGTCCGATGACGGGTTAGCCTTGTAATCCAGCTTTACCTTGTCGCCGTCGATGCTTACCGCGTCTATCCATCCTTCTCCTCCGGAATAGGATATCTGATACTTGATGTCCTGATAATCAGAGATATTGGAGGTATATGCCACCTCGCCGTTGCCCGCAGTGCTGCCGTTCAGGACAAGCGATCCGGACGCAAGTTTGATGGAAGGCTCCCGTTTTCCGAGCTGCTTTACATATACGGTGTCGGTACGTGAACTTGTCTGCACGAGGAGTTTCACCATACGCGCATAATCATCGTTCTGGTCACATTCGATACGGAAACTGCAATCGCCGTCGAACGCTATCTGCCTGCAGACCTGATATGTGTCCAAATCACGGATCCGCATCCAACCCGCCTCCATGCCGTCGACGTATGATATGACACATTCCTGGTTGGAAAGTACTCGAATTTCCTTCTTCAGGTCAGAGACTACCTTGCCGTCGGAATATTCGATTTTCGCCGGGAATTGAATCTCAGACTGGGATATTCCGAATTCCTTGAATTCGAATTTCTCCACCTTTTCCTCAGTGCAGGCCGTCATGGCCCACGCTGAAGAAACGGCTAGCAAAATATATGACAATCGTCTCATATCCATTATTTTACATATTTGACTGCAACGGCGCCGAAACGGAAGTACTGACCCTTGTTCTTCTTGTCCGGAACGAAGGTGACATGCGCCGTGTACTCTCCTGTACCGAAATCAATGGTGGTATCATCTGCGGCGGTAAGCCTGAGCGAAACCTTTTCCTGGCCTGCGATTTCCGTCGGGAGGTCAATGCAGTATTCGTCAAGTGCAGACGGGAGGCACATCAGTGTGGAAGCTTTCTTAGGAAGCGGACGGATGAACACTTTTTCGACAAGTTTGTATTCCCCGCCATTGACCGAGTACATCAGATTCCAGTTCACCGGAGCCTGTCCGTAGATATCCTCTGTCATTTTTCCGAGAGCGGAAGAGAACACGAAATAGAGTTTCTTACCGGCGCATTCCTTGGTGGAGAATTCCCACGCCACATAATTGCAGGCCGCACCGTCCTTCCACCATGTTCCGTCATAACGCATTCCGCGCAATCTGTCTCCAGACGTATCAGGCTTCCCTTCGTAATTCAGGAAAGAGTCTGTCTGATTGATTGTTACAGCGTCACTGCTCATAGTGCCGGTACCGGAAGATGAAGGGAAAGTATTGCCATCCTTATGGTTGCCCGGACCATCCGGGAAGAACCACTCCACAAGTGTGCCGCTGAATCCGGTATCACCTAATGCAATGTCCGACAGCTCCATAGGACGTATCTGATATTTTCCGAGAAGCTTGGCATCGTGGAATTCCGTAGTCGTGTTCACGATGACTCCGGAGATATCACCGGAACCCTTAGGAACGCCATTGGCAGTAAGCCACCACTTGGTGTCGCTGTTCACGAGCATATTGATCTTGTCACCTGACTTGTCATTCAAAATCCTGTAATCGAGATTCTGATACTTGGTGTCAATCCAGGTCGTTCTGATATTGTTGTAACTTCCATAGCTGAACGCGATTTCCACATCTTTGAGTGTTACCCAAGTGTAGATATCGTCATCTGTAAGTTCGCCGACAGTTTTCTTACGCGCAGCGACCGCTACATTTTCCTCGACCGCTACAGCATTGGCATTCAGCCCTTTGAGAGTATAGCGCACTGGAGCATCCTCGCGGACAAGCGTAAGGCCATTGAGAGAAATCTTCACTTTGTCGCCTTTCTTGAGAGTATTGTCCGCAGCGGCAGCGAACTTCAGGCGCAAGCCGTATTTGCCGTCCGCCGACTGCACGTAATTGGTCTTCGCGGATTCATCAGCATCGTAGGCATCCGGAGCGGTCATCGGATTGGTCTCCATGTTTTCCATTCCGGCATCTGCCTCAGCCACAGCCTCGAACCAGTCGCCGTCAAATGTATATTCACCGGCAGAGGCAAGCAAGCCGCGGAGTTCCTCGAAGGTGTACTGCTTGGACGGCTGCATCTGCGTGATGCTCAATGTCGCAACAACATTTTTCTCGGCAAGTTCCGCCTTGATGACTGCCTTGCGCTCGGCCTTTACGGTATTCTCCGCCACCTTGAAGGTGAGGTTTTCTTCCGTAGCGGCAAGGTCCGTAATCCAGTCAGACTGAGCGCCTTCGTATTCCACGGAGAGCTTGAGAGCCGGCATGAACGTACCCAGGACGCAGTCCCAAGGAACAGTTTTCACAGCCTCGTAAGCCTCCACCGTCATCGACGTCTCGTCCAGGACAAGATGTCCGGCCTGAGCCGTCTGCGAAATAGTGGCTACCGCCCGATAAACGTTCTTGTCAATGTCGGTGTATTCCAATGACAATGCCGCTGACCTCTCCTGTCCGGTAGTGTTTTCGGCAACATTGAAATTCAATTTTCCTTCCTCTATCTTGAGATCCGTAATCCAGTCTTCGGATGCGACAGCCTTGATTTCATCTTCAGGGACATTGGCATTGAATTCGAGCGCATCGGAAACCGCCCATGCGATGTAGGTCTTTTCGGTAACGGCGAAACTGAGTTTCGGATTTCCGAGCGCGCCTTCCTGGTTTATGGTAAACGGTATCACCTTGTCGACGCCCGATGCGGAAATGAGGAGCTTCGCACGACGCATAAGTCCCGCATTTTCAGTGAATTTGACAATGAATTCGCCATTGCCCTCGCCTTCGGTCCTGTCCAATGTCAGCCAGTCGGCAGCTTCTTCGAAAGCGACTTTCCAGCGGCTCTTGGAATAGACCAGGACGTGTTCCGAGCCGGCTTTCGCCGTGACGTTCATCGTAGTATCATTGACAGCCAATAACATAAGGGTAGGAGATTCCTTTTCCTCCTGACATCCGGCCATCAGCATGGCGGCAGCTGCAGCGGCCACGCCCAACATTTTCTTGAATATAGATATAGTTTTCATGATCATTTGTTTTCAATTATAGTCCATAATTTTCGTACTCCTTGTTGTCCAGGGCGTAGCCGGAATAAGCGACCTGCGTGGCAGGTATCGGATAGTACCTGTGACAAGGAAGGATGTTGGTCTTGAGGGCCACGGATCTGGTTTCGGATTCGGTGCGCTCATACCATGTCCCCCATCTCACGAGGTCGAACTTGCGCTGGAATTCGCCGAAGAGTTCCCTGCCCCTCTCCGCCTGGATTTCCTCCATGATCTTCTTCCAGGAACGTTTGGTGAAAAGCCTCACACCTGCACGTTCCTTGGTCATATTCAGATACTTGAGAGCTTCGTCCATATCATCCTGGAGCATGCAATGCGCTTCCGCAATCATCAGGATTGCATCGGCATAACGGAAGACTTTGTAGTTATTGTAGTCATTGTTCGCCTGCATGTTCGGACACCAGAACTTCGGACCGAAGAACGCCGTGGTCGTGGTATTCTTCATGGAATTGAATGTCTGGCCGTTCCATTCCCTCACGATGGACATCGGACGTCTCTTGTCATTGTTCTCTTCCGCCAGAAGGTTGTTCACGAGGTAGTTGTTCGCCTGGGCCGGAGCATATCCGGTGGTATTGTCACCGAGCTCTTCGATTACCACGCCGTCGTATTTGTTGCCGCTTCTCTTATATGGCATGCAGAGGCAGGCGACATTGGACGTATACTCCAGTCCCCCAGCGGAATACGCATGCTGCACTTCGAGAATCGACTCCGGGGTGTTCTTCATTCTGAACGGAATGTCGGTAAGCGGATATTGCTGGAGATCGCCATAGATTTCTTCCAGTTTCTTGCAGGCGTCCAGTGAGACCTGCCATTCTCCGTTCCATTGCGCCAGCTTGGAAATCAGCATGTAGCCGACTGCCGCGCCTGCCCTGTTGTCGGTGATTTCGGAAGAACGGACCTGCGACATTGACGGCAGACATTCCTGCAAATCCTTGATGAGCCAGTCCCTGGTCTCGACCGCGGACATTCTCGGCAGCTTCGCCACTTTCTCAAGCATTGCCTCGTCTGAAACATCGTCGGTGTAGAACGGGATGTCGCCGAAGAACGAGGTCATGAGCCAATAGTAGAACGCGCGCATTATCTTGCCTTCAGCTACCAGCGGGGCCTTTTCGGTGTCGCTGAGGCTGGAGTTTCGATGCCGGTTATGGCTCCGTTGCAATAGCGCACGCCCAGATAGCCCTGCTTCCAGACATCGGCACCGAAACGCGGATTGGCCGGCGAGATGTCCAGCTGCGCGTCCTGTGTGGAGGAACGTGAATATGCCAGGTCCGTGACGCACTCTGTAGCAAGCATCATCTTGTAGGAATACATGCTCTTCATCGGAATATAACATGTATTCAATGCCGCCCTGCACTGCTGTGCATTCTTGTAGAAGTTGGCGGAAGTGGCGAATGAGGACGAATCTTCCTCCAGACTGCATGCGGAGAGCGTGCAGAGGGCCACTGACATGATAAATATATGTTTAAGTTTCATTTCCGTGAGTATTAATATCTTAATTGTATGCTGAAGACGACGGTGCGGGCCTTCGGATATGCGCCCATGTCAAGTCTTCTCAATGTAGAAGAGTCTCCCGAGGATGATACGTCCGGGTCGAATCCGTTGTATTTCTTCCAGAGAAGGAGGTTCTCGCCACTGAGGTTCAATGTCAGGTCACGCAGCCAGTTGATTTTCTTCGAGAGGTCGAAGGTGTAGCCGAGCGATACGTTTTTCAGCCTGATATAAGAGGCGTCGTAGACCATCCTGTCGCTAGGAACGTCCTTGGTCATTGAACCGCCGGCCCTAGGATAGTCTGATTCCGGGTTGCGGATCGGATGCCAGGAGTTCACCATGTAGCGGTACTGGTTCGTGGTGTTTCCGCCGGCCATGTAGAGTTCCGAGTAGTTGTAGATCTTTCCGCCGAATGAATAGGCGACATAAACGCCGAGCTTGAAGTTCCCGATGGTGAATGAGTTCTGGAGTCCTCCGTAGATGTACGGATCGGCATTCCCGAGATAGACAAGGTCTTTCTGGTCGAGTGCGCCGTCATTGTTCATATCATAGTAACGCGGAGTTCCGAGGTTCGTGGCGTATTTGTCGGAGGTGATGACGGATGCGGAGGTGTAGGCGTGGGTAACCTCGTTGCGCTCGAATTCCTGGACATTGTGCCAGACGCCGGCATAGCGGAAGCCCCAGAGCGCATTCAGAGGATAGCCCTTCACGAAACCATGCATCATGAACGGGTTGTTTCCGCCTGAATCAGCCACGGAAACATATTCCGACGTACCGATATTGTCCACATTCTGCTTGCTGTGGGACAATGTGAAATTGGTGGTCCAGGTGAAGTTCCTTTTCACGATGTTGCGGCTTTCGAGTGAAAATTCGAGTCCGTAGTTGGATGTGTTACCGAGGTTCACGAAATGGGAGTCGTAACCGGTCTGGGATGCCACCTGCACTTCCATGAGGAGGTCACGGGTCTTCGCCATATACGCCTCGGCGGTGATGTTCAGCCTGCTGTTCAGGAAGGACATGTCGAGCGCGACATTGTACAGGTCAGTCTTTTCCCATGTCAGGTCAGGGCTAGGCAGCTGGCCTCTGTAATATGCCGCTTCCTGGCTTCCGCCGAAGATATATCCCTTGGAATTCGTCGAAAGACGTTCGAGACTCCTGTAGGCAGCCACCGCGTCATTGCCGGTACGGCCTGCACTTGCACGGAGCGACAGTTCGTCCAGCCAATCCACGGATTTCAGGAAGTTTTCCTTCTTGATGTTCCATTTCAATGCTGCTGAAGGGAAGAATCCCCATTTGTTGTTGGCAGCAAAGTTGGAAGCGCCGTCGGCACGTCCGGTGACCGTAATGTAGTATTTCGACTTGTAATTGTAGTTCGCACGCGCGAGGAAGGACATCTTGGTGGTCGAGACGTATGAGGAACTCGGCACGAGAGTGTTCTTGTCCGTGACGCCTGCCATATTGTTCCATTTCACATCATCCACCATGTAGCCTGAACCGCTGAGTCCCAATATGTTGGACCTGTAGGAGTAAGCCGTAAAACCGCCCAGCACATCGAATTTGTGCTTCTTCTTGCTGATGTTCCAGGTCAATGTGTTTTCACTGGAGAGCGTCATGTCGTCCCTTTCAGTTCTCGCAGCGTCGCCGCCTTCTCCCGGATTCTTGGCCGGAAGAGTGCTCGGGTTGTAAGTGAACGCATGCGACTGATAGCTGTAATAGGAATTCGTTGAACGCAGCTTCAGGTTTTTCACAGGCTCGATTTCCACGTAAACGGAATGGTTCGTGGCAATCTTGTTTTCATAGTTCGTCTTGAGTGCCACCAGCGCTGTCGGAGGGTTATATGTGGTGGTCACATTGTCCTCATCGTCAGTGATGTAGTAGTCATTCTTGTTAAGCAGCGGGCTGAGGTATATGGTGGAGCGGGTGCTGGTACCGCCGATAGCTGCAAGGTTCTTGTCCTGATGGCGGTAGGTGTACGAGCCCTTGTATCCGGCGCGCAGCCATTTGAAGAGCTGCTTGTCCAGATTCAGACGGCCTGAATAACGTGTCTGGCCGCTGTTCTTGATGATACCCTCGGTGTCATTGTAACCGAATGACATATAGTATGAACTCTTCTTGTTTCCGCCCGAAACGGAAAGGTTATAGTTCTGATACACAGCGGTTCTGGTAACAGAGCCGAGCCAATCCGTGCCGTCGCCGTATGAAAGCGGATCCTTGTAAGGGTATTTCGAAAGCGGTGCACCTTCGACCGCATCGGTGTTGCCGGTGGTGAAATATGCAATGTCATTTCGGTACTGCGCATATTCATAGCCTTTCATCACGTCGAGTTTCTTGGGCAGCTGGCTGACGCCGGCTTCCGCCTTGAAGACAATCCTCGGCTTGTCGCTGTCGCCGCGTTTGGTCGTGACAATGATGACGCCGTTGGAACCGCGCGAACCGTAAATCGCTGTGGATGAAGCATCTTTCAGGACCGAAATCGACTCAATGTCAGCCGAGTTCAGGTCGCCAAGGTCAGATACCGCATCCATGACGCCGTCTACGACAATGAGCGGTTCATTCGATGCAATGATGGAGCGGGTTCCACGGATACGGATGGATGTGGAGGCTCCCGGTTCACCGGAAGTGGTCATGATGTCCGCTCCGGCAATACGGCCCTGCAGCGCCTGGTCCACGGAAAGGACAGGTGCATCCTTGATGTCGCCCATCTTCACATTGGTTACCGATCCTGTAAGGTCCTGTTTACGGACCGAGCCATAGGCAATGGTAACTGATTCATTCAGAGTCAGATTCTTGTCAGGCATCAATGCGACGGAGATGTTCCGCCTGTCTTTCGGCACAGTTACTTTTTTGGTTTCATAACCAAGAAACTGGATTTCAAGCACACTGCCGGCTTGAGCGTTTATGGAGAACTTGCCGTCAGCATCCGTGCTGGTCCCATCAGTCGTTCCGGTTACGAGAACAAATGCTCCCGGAAGCGGTTCGCCGTTGTTGTCCACGACGGTTCCCGTGATGGTTACTCTGCCGCCTTGTCCCTGGGCTCCCGCATAGGCGGCCCCGAGCAAAGTGCAGATAATCGTTAACAGAAATATACGAATCCTCATACGTGTGTTATTAAAAAATTCGGTAACACAAATTTGAGGATTCTCGGGCTAACTGAAAATAGGTGGCTTGTCGAATATAGACGGATATGGACTGAATATAGATGCTTTAAAATCGCAATTCTTTATTCATCAACATATTACACTTGTAACGTATTGGCTTTTGTATCGTTTAATATATAGATTAAGCGAAGATTTTTATGTCAAATCCGGGCAATTTCAGTCTCGAAATCGTCTTTAGGGCATAGCGCCAGACGCTTCAATTTGGTGCGGTAAGTGTAGACGGTATTCGGGGAGCATTTCAGGAATTTGGCTATCTTTCCGCTCTCCGTTATGCCGATTCGGATGGCTGCCAGGACGCGGAGTTCCGTGGTCAACACTCCTGGTTCGACATTGAACCGGCCCTCTTCCTGCAGGAGGGCATTGACCTTGGTGACGAAATCCGGATAGAGTCCGAGGAATGTTTCGTCGAAGATGCGGTAGAATGCGTCGTATTCGCGGTACATCACGGACGGCGACTTGAGGTTCCGCATGACGGCTTCCAGGCCCTCATTCTTGGCAATGGACCGGATTTCCGTCCTAGTTTCGGCGATACGGTCAATGTAGCCTACGGAGAGTTCCATGTAGCGGAACACGTAGCTGTTCTTGATTTTGTTGGCATCCAGCAGTTCCTTGTTCGTCAGTTTCAGCTGCTTACGAAGCCGGACTTCGCGGCGCAGGAGCATCAGAATGGAGATAAGCAGGAGCATGATCACACCTGTCACGGCAGCAAGCCAGCGCACCCTGTTTCTGGCAGCATTGCCCGCGGCATCTGCGATGATCAACTTGGCTTTTCCTGAATTGTAGAACCGGTTGCTGTAGCCGCCGGCCATCACATCCATCAGATTCTTGTTGATGTATTGCTCGGCTTTCGCGTATTCCCCATGTTCATATAGAATCACAGCTATCTCATACAGAGACATATACGCGCGTTCCGCATTGTGAAAATCATGGACGGCGCTACGGACGAGCCACGTGAAGCGGCTGTCTTTGTCGCCCGCCATTTCATAAAGCTTGGAGATATTGTACGCCACGGAGGCCTTGTTGTGTTCGTCTTTCTGCCGCGGATAAAGGTCCAGCAGTATTTCCAATGCCTTCTTCACATTGCCGTTATCCCTGTAGAACATGGACATCAGCCTCTTGGAGTAGAAGGAAGTGGAGTCGAACTGCATATATGCCAGGCGTTCCTGCTTAACGATTTCCAGATACCGGTTACGTTCCGCCTCGTCGGAAGCCTCGTCCGCAAGTGAGGAGTTCACCAATATCCGGCAGCGGAGATAGTCCAGCCTGACTCTCCTGTTCGGCAATTCATCCGGCGAAATGGATTTCAGCACTTCGTCTGCCATGTCCGCCTCATTATGGGTGAGCAGGACCCTGATCTTCGCGCACAGAGACAATGTCTTCTGTTCCTGCGTCACCGCATGCAACTCCATCTCCCTCTGATACTTGGCCATGGAATCCAGACTGTAATGGTGGTATTCCTTGTAGAGTTTGTCAGCCAGCACCCATTTCATCGAATCGGACGATGCAGCCTTCATTTCGGTCAACAGACCGCGTATTTTTTCTTCCGCTGCTTCATGATACTTGGCCTGGTTCCGTATGGCATCATCCAGCACTTTCAGCTGTTTCCGGTAATTTCCGGACGCAGCCGAAGGCAATGCCACAGCGACCATCAGGACCACGGAAAGCAGATACGCGATATGTCTATTCGGACTCATCTGTGCGTTTCCTGAGTTTTTCGTAATATTCATGCCGCTTGGGATTCTCGGGGAACCATCCCTTGAGCACCCGTTTCTCTTGAGCAATCACTTCCCCGATTCCCCAGAAAAATGAAAAGGCCCCGGCACCGACAATCGTTGACAATGTATTGTCGCGGAGCATCAGCGAAACCGCAGCCAGGACAATGCCTCCGGCCAGAAAGCCCCACCAGGATTTCTTTCCGATGTAGTATTCAGCCTTTATCACGAGCGGGTGACAGATTCCGATTATGAGGAACGTCGCGGCGCCCACTATTATTCCATTGATATTCATCATCTTGCAGAGATTTTATTCCATCGTGTTCATGTCGATGAGATTGTTTAGGAGCGCATAGACCGTGAGACCTGCCACAGTCTTTATTCCCGTCTTTCTGGTAATGTTCTTCCTATGGGTTATCACAGTATATATGGAGATGTTGAAATGGTCGGCTATCTCCTTGTTAAGCATACCTTTCGCCACGCAGACCAGGATTTCTTTCTCCCTGGCGGACAGTTCCTCACCGTCGCCACGCTGGTCGGAAGGATTCGCACGCATTGTCGCAGACAGTTTCTGCTCGATTTCATCCGACTTGTCGGTAAGGTAGATTGCTCCGTCATAGGCGGAGATGAGACTCGCGTCCATGGCGTTCGTGATGAGCGCGATTACGGGGACATTGATCCCGTTTTTTATAAGGTCTTTTCCGCCGGTGCGCGTCCGGATGTCGAAGATTGCGGGGTCCACGACCAACAGGTCCGCATCATAGTCATCCAGGGTGATTTCCATGTCTTCGCCGAGGTCCTGCAAAATACCGGTGACCGTATATTCGGCGAGGTTATCGACAATATATCTAACTCCCTCAGCCACAATCACTGAGGGTTCTATTATCAATATTCGTTTTATAGTTTCTCTCATATCGTTCAGCGCGTCCAAGCTTTCTGATGCCCAAGTTCCTTTTCGCGTGCAGCCGCCATTGGAACCAATATTTCGTCTTCTATATACGTGTGCTTGCCAAGGTCGTCCTCCAGAGAATAAAGGCAATTCAACACCTTCTGTATCAAGTTATTGTCACAGTCCTGCGGGAGATATTTCATGACAATGTTTTTCAGGTCGTTAAGTTTTTCGTCGACGTCAGAATGGTTTTCCTCGTATTGTTCGATGCCATAGCCCTCGGTGGTTTTACCTTCGTCAATCGCCCTGACGTACGGGAATACCGTTTTCTCTTCGTATTCGAAGTGTTTCAGGATTTCGTCACGATAGCCGCCGTAGAAGCGCATGAGAATCTTGTAGTGTTTCTCGTCGCAGGTGTTCATCATCGCATGAATAGCCTTGTCCAATGCTTCCAGGGCTATGTCAATGTAGAAGTCGTGTGAGTTGTGCAGATAGGTAAGGATGTCCCGCATACTGCTGCGTGAGAGTTCTTCAGCAGATGGAACATAACCGTCATACGCGTATATCTTGCTGATAAGCAACAATGTATGTGGATTGACGCCGGCTTCATCACATACTTCCCCGACGGTTTTCTCGCCGAATCCGAAGTTCAGTCCCAGCCTGCGGATCACGCCCAGAAGCCTATGGTCAGCGTCCGGAACTTCCGCCATCTTCATCCCGATAGAGAAAATTTTCCCTCTATGTCTGTCGTTAAGTGTCATATTTCTTGTCAATGTTTTCGTTTAACAGCTTTCCGTCTTGGTAGACTTGACGCCTGCTTACGTGCCGCGTCATCAGGCAAATATAGTAAAAAACCGAATAACCGGTGGTTTAAAGATATTACTAAAAGCGGCGTCCTTCCCAGGAGACCGCTTTCAACAACAATCAAAAGGATTCACACAAGAATCTATTTACAAAATTCAAACAGATTCATTCATAAACACTATATGGCTTATAATCTCAATCCAATGTTGCAAAGTTACTGCCCGGCAAAATTTTCCACAATCGCTAAATATGGTTAAATTTGCGTCATGCAGAAAAGAGTGAAACACACATTGGAAGTAACGCCGCCGGGCAGCAGGATACTGCTTCACGCCTGCTGCGCGCCATGTTCGTCAGCCATAGTGGAATGCCTTGTAAATCATGGCATTAGACCAACCATTTTCTACAGCAATTCGAATATTTTTCCAGAAAGCGAATACGACAGACGCCTGAACGAATGCATTCGCTACGCTGAAGAAACCGGCCTGGACATCATCAATGATAGCTATGACCATGGACATTGGCATCACGCCATACATGGTCTTGAGCATGAACCTGAACGTGGTTCCCGCTGCATGATGTGTTTCCGTTTCCGCCTGGAGCGTGCCGCAAGATATGCCCAGGAGCATGGTTTCGACGTACTCACGACGACATTGGCCTCCTCCCGCTGGAAAAACCTCGACCAGGTGAACGCCGCCGGCTTCTACGCATGCAGCCTCTTCCCCGACGTGACATGGTGGGACATGAACTGGCGCAAAGGCGGTCTTCAGGAGCGCCGAAACGAAATCATCCGCGAGCACGGCTTCTATAATCAGCTATACTGCGGATGTGAATTCAGCATCCCAAACGCCAGTCGGGACGCGGCCACAGGTAAATCCGTAACTCATTGATAATCAGATAGCAATTTAACAAGGGCGTGGAAACGCAGCCCTTTTTTGGCCACGTTTCCACGCCCCGTTTTGATAACCACTTGCAAATCAACCACTTTCAAACACGCAGCGTGGCCGCGTCCCGCCACCCCATCAGATGGAGGGCCAAGATTTGGTGGAGGGAGGCACCTGTCACGAAAAAACATCGGGAAAGACCCTGTGGAGGGAGAAGCCCCGGCGGAGGTGGAGTCGCTGGAGGCATGGTCGCCCATGACCTTGTGAATGGGTGGCAGGCGACAGCCTGACGGGATGAGCGAAGCGAACCTCCAGAGGCTCCACCTCCGCCGGGGCGTGTCAACAAATTACTTGCATTTTTTGAATGTCACTAAATTGCTTTAAGAGAAAAAGCTTCGGAAAAAGGAATTGTGGAATGCTTGCTGACGCAATCTTTCCAAGCGCTTTCTTCGTGACTCAAAATGGAGATTTCATGGGAGGACATATCCTTGAATTTATCGCAAACCTTTTCAATTATTGAAATCTCCTGCTCACTGAACAGCGACAAGTCTGGTTTTTCACTTCCGTGTAGAATAATGCCTTCAAACTCTCGTATGGATTTCGGCACTTGGCGGACAGCATCGAATTCACTGAAAACCCTGTCCCATCTTTCCGGTACGGGACCAAATTCTATGGCTTTATATGAAAGTCCAGTCAAAGCCATACCGCGTTCACGGTATGCTGCAAAGTCAATGTAAAACAGCATTTTGTTCATCTTCGTACACCACAAATCTCCGCATTTATACAATATGAACAACAGGATATTTTTGAGCCTAGACAAGGATTCAGGCGCATAGCCGTTCACGGCACCTCTTTTATGCAGAAACACACGCGATTCTTCAAGACTATCCAACAAAGACCTTTCGCCGTCATCAAACGCAGCTTTGACCTTTTTGCTGATTTTTTCAACTTCTTGTTTTGATAAGAAATTCTTGGAGTTCTCCACGAGATCAAGCATGACTTCAGGTTTCATTATACTTCTGATCATTCGCCCGTTTGAGACACTCGGTACCTCCCCTTGCTCATAAAGTCGCCATTGATTAGAGCCAAAACCAAGAATGGAAGACATTGACGCACAAGACAATCCATACTTTTCTCGAAGCCCGATTATTTCGTCCGGATAGGGTATCCCAAATTTTTCTCGGTAGCTGTTATACACTTGTGCGAGACTTGCGCCGTCCTGATCGGTTGTAGTGAAATCCTCTCCGGTGTCATCACAAATCCAATATTGAGCGACATATTCAAATTTTTCTTTTCGATATGTCACTTCGCGAGTTTCATGCATTAATGTGCAAGTGCCTCCGGTAAATGGACTTTTCATACGCCTTGTTTATTCTTGAAAGGATAATTCATCGGGTACTCTGCAACGTGAAATGATATGCATATAGTATGCAATCCGTTGAGCCCCATTGTTATCTTAATATAAACTTCCTTATCATGTACATCTTTGCCGAAGACCCACATATCCATACCATTATTAAGCGTGTCAGCAATGGGGCCTTCGCTATAGTCTTCAATCTCTATCGTCTTGACAACTTGCAGACGCTCCAATTCCGTAATGTTCAAATCCAAAAGCGTCTGGATGTTTTTACCCCTGTCATTTCGGAAAATAATTCCGAATATCTCCATTTTAACTCTGAATTGTTTCAGAAATATCTCTACATCCTCCTGCGTCGCCATAACTATATTGATTTACGGCAAAGTTACAAAATATATCGATATCACAAAGTAATATAACTATAAAGTTGTATATAAAAAACAAACCAGTCGGGACGCGGCCACGGGCGAATCCGTAACTCACTGATAATCAGATAGCAATTTAACAAGGGCGTGGAAACGCAGCCATTTTTTGGCCACGTTTCCACGCCCCGTTTTGATAACCACTTGCAAATCAACCCCTTGCAAAACCGCAGCGTGGCCGCGTCCCGCCACCCCACCAGATGGAGAGCCAAGATCTGGTTGAGGAAGGCACAAGTCACGGAAAACCACCGGGAAAGACCAGGTGGCGGAAGAAGCCCCGGCGGAGGTGGAGTCTCTGGAGGCATGGTCGCCCATGACCTTGTGAATGGGTGGCAGGCGACAGCCTGACGGGATGAGCGAAGCGAACCTCCAGAGGCTCCATCTCCGCCGGGGCGTGTCAAAGAGCACAACCGGCATTGGCTCCCGAAAAGAGGAGACCCACGTTAGTGGGGAGGAACGGCGCAATCCCCCGTCCCCGACAGGGCGCGAGTAAAAAGCCACACGGGGCGTGGTGCATAAGTCTTTGTCTTATAACGAATTAGCTGTTTTCAGAGTTAGCAAAACATGAACTCTGAAAACAGCGTACTATCTAATAGCCAACGATTTACGCACCACACCTAATGTATCGAACGCGCGGCTCCATGTCGGGGCCAATCAACACCAAAACTCGCCGGAACGCGTAAAAAAATCACCGCCCCACCACCGGGAAGGGTGACGGGGCGTGACAAAAGGTGACTTGGAAAACCTCAACTACTTCAGCCACGTGGCGAGCTTGTCCTTCGCTACCAGGTAGTAGACGGCGATGCCGAGCCAGCTGGTGAGGACGAGCAATACGATGACGACGATCTTCTTGACCGGGTCAACATTGAGATTCCAGATTTCGATGGCGGCCTTGATGGTAAGGACCACGCCTATAATCCAAATAATAAAGCCTATCATAGCAATAAAAATTAATTCTTGCCTGCCAGAATGTCTTCAGGAATGGAATCACAGCGACGATAAACGCAGATATCGCGGACAGGAGCAGCTGTCATCTTGGTGGAAACCGTCTGCGGACCGGAAGTAGTGCCGGTGGAAATCCATGTCATGGAATCAGCCGTCACTGTCGTCACTATATAGTCGGATGCCCAGAAACCTGAATCATGATCATACCATCCGCTGATGATGTTCTGACCCTTGTCCTCCTTGTAAACAAGAGAAAAGTTGCTTCGGTCAGATGACGGGAATACGGGGAATCGACATTCTGATAGATTTCGAACGTATTCTCCTTGCTGTCAAGCACAATGTAGCTGTACACGCCCTCCGGAATCTGACCATAGCTCCAGCTCTCCAGCTTCCATGTGCCTGTAATCTGATACAGCGCGATCTCCGGATCAGTGTTATCCTCATAGGTGTGATCCTTTTCACATGAGCACATCACCGCAGACGCAGCAAGCACAGCAAATATTGCATTAAAAAATTTCATATCCTTAAAAATAATCAATCAACTTTATATTTCAAAACCAATGTTCTCTGCGAAGGCTTCGCATCGATACCGTCCAGAACAACGGACGCACTCCCCTCCGAATCAGGCAATGCGCTCCGGTCCAATGTCAGGACAATGTCCCCCTCTCCGGAAGGCGCAATCACCGCAGGATCTGTCCTGAACTTCAGCCAGGCCGGACAAAATCCCGGCAAGACGCTCAATGTCAATGCTTTCGTTCCGGTGTTCACGCAGGCTATCCTCTCCACGACACGCTCATCAGATGAGGAAACATTGAAAACAACCTCATTGCGCTTGCACGCAAGCGGGCCGATCTTCACATTGAAACCCGAAGGCATTGAACCCGGAAGGACATTCACGAGCAGCGACAGCTTGGCCGCAGGCACCGTCGAACCGCCGATATAGACGTACAACGTGCGCTCCTGGAATCCTATGCGTCCGGCAGGATGGAAAAAGGCATTGACCTTCCCCTCCGCTCCCGGAGCAACGGGCGACGAGCCGTAAAGCACTGTGACACAGCCGCAAGACGAAGTCACCTTCGTTATGGAAACCGGAGACTTGCCGGCATTGGCAAAAACGAATGAGACCTGAACCGCCGATGCATCCTCGCGGACATCCCCGATATCGGCCTTCGCAAAATGGAACTTGAGAGGACTGTCAGTCAGCACGGCAGGCGATGCCAAGGAATCCAGGACATGTTCAGGGACAATGATCCCCTGTGCCGATGCCACGACTCCGGCAAAAACCAAAAATGCAGATATGAGCAGCTTCCTCCTCATTCCATGACAATGCTACAGCCAACCGGTCCCGCCTGCTATTCTACGCACTGTAATAGCAGCAGTCTGCTTCTCACTTGCGCCGGAAGACACTGTGAACGTGGTGCTGCCTTCCTTGAGGCCCTTGAAAGTAATGACCCCGCCATTTACCGTCGCCTCTGCAACGGTAGGATCAGCGACACTTACGGTAAACGTGGTGGTCTCCCCGTTCTTGAATGAACGACGTACATCCTTCGCACAGAACTCGCCCGGAGCGACATACACGTTGGTAAGTTTCATCGGAACGCCATTGGCATTATCCTCGATATTGCGCAAGAGAGTCGCGGCATTGATGACGCCGGAACCCATCTTGCCCTTGTAGCGGCCTTCCAGGTCCACAATCTCCGGACAGGTGTTGCCGAGGGTGGCATTGAGATAATTATACTGTTTCTTGCCGGTAAGATGCGAGTCGATGTCACTTACGGACTTCTTCAGCAGTTCACGATATTGCTCCGCGCTGAAATGCTTGTGGAGTTTCGCCGCATAAGAAAGTCCGAGAGCTGCCACGCCTGAAACGTGAGGGCAAGCCATGGAAGTTCCCTCCATATAGCCGTATCCCTTTCCGTTGCTGGCCTCAGGGGTCAATGTCGACAAAATGCCGCCTTTCGCACCATGATAATCGGTATCTCCGCCTGGAGCAGCGATATCAGTGCCGGGGCCGAAATTGGTATAGGTGGACGGAGTGAAGTCGCCACATACGGAAGCCACCGAGATGAAATCCCTGTAAGCTCCAGGATATGAAGCCATTGCAGCATACTCATTGCCGGAGGCAAAAATCACGAGACCGCCGTCGATCACACCGTCAGGAGAACCTGCATTGTGGATGAAATATTCGAAAGCCTCTTTCTCCAGCGGCTGGGCTTTCTCGAAATCTTCGTCATCGTAATACTTGGTCGGGGTATAATTGAACGGATCTGACAATGCCGAGTTATATCCCCAGCTGCACTGGAGAATCACGGCGCCGTTGTCAGCAGCATATTTGATGGCGCGGACCTCATTAGGAATGGTCACGCCACCGCTTCCGGCGAAAATCTGAAGAGACATTATCTTGACGCCCTTCTCGCCCTTCGCCTTGTCACCGCCTGCGATACCGCTCACGCCGATGCCGTTGTTGTTGGCAGCGGCAATGATTCCCGCCACATGAGTTCCATGTCCTGTGTCATTGACATCGTTCCATGTGACGATACCGCTGTTATGCACGAAGTTATATCCGTGGACATCACCGGCATAGCCGTTTCCGTCATTATCCTTGCCGGAAAGGTAAACCTCATCCGGATTGGTCCACATGTTGTCAATCAGGTCAGGATGACTCCACATCACGCCTTCATCCATGACGGCCACGATGATGGATTCATCTCCGGTGCATTTCTTCCATGCCTCGACACATCCTGCATCAAGACCTGCGACAAGATGATTGATCTCGTCTCCTCCGGGAAGCGAACCGGAGTTGCTGTAATTCCACTGGTATCCGGACTCAGGATCATTGAAATAACCTGACGCGAGAGCCTTGTAAGAGGAAAGCGGAACAGCCTTGGCCGTAGAAGTGCGCTTAAGCTCTTTACTGTACTCGACGGTGGAGAGTTCACCGAGAGACGCAAGACGCTCTGCGACATCCTTCACGTCAGCATCCGGAGAAAATCTTACTACATACCACAGGTGAAGACCGGATTTCCTGGTCTTTTCTTCAGTCTTTCCATTGTACGGGAACACTCTTTCCAATGTGCAGCCGCCAAGATATGACAGCAATTCGTCCACTGAATGTATACCGGTGGTTTCCAACACATTGGCACGTCCGCCGGCCTTGGTCGCACATGCCTGGTCGAGCAGACCGGACACTTCAGGACGGAACTTGACCATAATCTCGCCATCCTGCGCCCCGTCCGGGCTGTTCACGATGACAGCACGAGCGGTTTCTCCGCCGACAGGCTTCACCACTTCCTTCTCATTGCAGGCAGAAAGTCCCGCAGCCATTGCCAGTGCAATGAATATATATCTGTACTTCATTTTCATAACCGCTCTTTACTTGTCCTCCACATAATCCGCCGGTTTCTTGAGCGGATATGCCTCATAATAGTAGTTCATATTCTCAGGAACATTGGTGAAACCAGGCCTCTTGCCCTCGAAATTGTTGATGTCTCCGGACTGATTGAAAACGATGGTCTCAGGATCCCACTCCATAAGATGCGGATGATAGAGAATCCATTCAGGAAGCTCACCTTCAAGGACATTGAGGTTGATTCCGAAGAACTTCAAGTTAGGCATGACCTTAGGCTTGCCGATAAGGCTGTAGTGGGCAGGATTGTTCTTTCCGTCAGGAAGAGTGTCATTGGCCGCACGTATATCCTCCTCCGTATAAACCTTGTCATAATCCTTCATGTCAGGAAGTTTTCCGTAGATGTAGTTGTATGACAGGCGCAGATATTCAAGCTTGTCCCAGTACAGGAGACGTTTAGGGAACTCGCCCACGAAGCCGCCCCACTCAGAAAGGTCATAGTTCGAATTCTTCATGTCCAACACGACCACCCTTCTGTTCGAAGCTGCATCCAGCGACTTCAGATTAGGGAAATTCTCCGGCGTAATGATATCAGGGAATTCATTGAAGTTGTTGGAGACAATGCCGAGGAACTCAAGATTCTTCAAATTCTTGAAGCTGTCGTCAATCTTCACGAGACCGAGAGCCGTCATCTGGAGCCTCTTCAGCTGCGTCATCTTGGAAATATACTCTCCGGTCGAGAAATTGCGTCTGTACCAGTCACCGTTACTGAAGAACTCGACGTCTTCGCATTTGCGCAGGAACTGGATCTCGTATGGAATACCGTCCATCGTCTGGAAGAACGAGAACTTGATGGAGCGCACGCGGCCCTTCTTGTCCTCGGTGTAACCCTTGTTGCCTTTCTCCCACAATGTCAGGAATGTCCAATGATCCATGGACTCGCCCTCGAACTCACTGATGTCGAATCCAAGGCTTCTGGCGCAGCCTACGACTGCAAGAGAATCGCCTTGACGGCTATCCTCAATCTCCTCAGCAGCAACCTGTTTCACGGAGAGCTTGTCATTTTTCGCAAGCTCCGAACCATCCTTGGCCTTGAAGGAAAGCAATGCCTCTCTCTCTGACGGACGGGTATTGTTCTCCCATCTGAGACGCAGTTTCACTGTCCTCGGACGTGAACCCCTGTCCAGTTCGAAGTCATAATCCTGGAGCTGGACCCATTCCTTGTCGGCTGTCACGGTAGGAACAAAGTCCACATTGGCAGTAACCTCGACATCGATATAACGCTTCTTGTAATCCTCATAACTAGGCACATCCACCTCCGTCTTGTTCAGCACGATCATCTTCTCATAACCTGTCTGTACGACACGGATATCCGCCGTCTTGTTGGACTTGGACATGAAGCGGACGATACCCTCGCGGGTCTTGTCTGCAAGCAATGTCGTGTCAATGACAATTTCGCAATCTGTCGAGCCAATGCCGTTCGACGGGGAAATCGAAATCCACGGAGATGTGGAATTCGCTGTCCAGCCATCCTCGGCGTCAATATGAATCACCTCGTTTCCCCCCTCTGCCCCGATTGTAATCGTGCTGGAGCTGACTCCGAAAGAAACTGTCGGAGTCTCCTCTTTGCAGGCCGACATGAAAGACACGGCCGCAAGAACTGAAATCAGAATCAATGTTTTTCTATATCTCATAGTTCCAACGTATTAAAGTTTAAGGGCCTCATCACATCCCCTGATATCCTGACCAGGAGAATACATGAGATTGAACCATCCCGACTTGATATATGAGCAGACAGCGCTGACATCGATGGAGATGTTAGGATTGTCCTGGATATCAAGATTGTAAATCATATACGAAAGCTGGTCTGTCACCACGCGGATATCATTGGAACCGAGGTACAACGCCCTGAGTCCCGCAAGCGCCTGACCGATTCCGGCAGGCCAAGTCCTCATGCACCTGTCGCCGTCCGCATCGCGCTGATGACGGAAAATGAACACTGACAGATACTGGTTGTTCACAGCCGTATATGGGAAATAATCGAACCTGTTGTAGCTCATGTCAATGCCCGAGAGGTACGGGAACGTAAGGCTGTCGAATTCATCCGGAAGCGACTTGAGCTTGTTGTATGCCATGCTGATGGTGGTAGTACGGTAAGTGTACTTGCCCTCGATGGCCTCCTTGGAAATCTTCTCCATGCCGTTTCCGTCGATTTTCAGATAAGAAATGGACGAACTGCTGGTACCGAACAGCTGTACAGGCAATTCCTTCAGCTTGTTGTAGGAAATGTCGAAAGTAGCTGCCTTGATTCCCCTGTAGGCATCACCATGCTCCACAGATGCAATCTGGTTCTTGGAGAAATCCACTGTCCCGACCTGATATGCAGACTTGGCGTCGAAGATGTCCGGCAGTTCGGTGAACTTGTTGCCTGAGAAGTTAACTTCCTCTGTCTCAGCATTATATGCAAGGAAATTACCTTTCTCGTCACGCGGCAGGGAGGTCAATTCATTGTCGCTCGCCATGAACTGCACGAAGAACTGGTCCTTGCTGAACGGAGCAGTGAAGCTCTTCAGTCCGCAGCCCTGGATGACCAGGACGGAAAGACGAGGGATGTTGCTCAGGTCCGGCATGTTGTCAATCCTCTGGTTAGGGAAATACAGAAGCTGTATCGTCTTGCCGGCAGGTCCGTTGTTGATGGCTGAAATACCTTCCTCCATAGAAGGAATTGCAGTATTCACATTGAACGAATATGTGAGCGAAGTCAGTTTCGGACAAGTCGCGAGACCCTTCGGGAATTCAGTGAGTTCCGTGCAGGCGAAGATCTCGACATCGGTCAATGCCGTAAGTCCGGACATGTCAGCAGGGAATGTCTTTATCGGGCTGAAGGCAATGGTGATATGCTCCAGGTTCTTCAGCTGGTTTATTTCATCCGGAAGAGAAACGATGTCGGTAGCATTGACCTCAGGCTTGTACATTACCGGCATACGCTCGCTCAAGCTCTTCACGCTCGGCTTCACAGGGTCGCCCGCGATCTCGAAAGACTGCTGGAGCTCCTTGGAGAAGCGTGAACGAGGGTCACGTGTACCGATGGTCAGCCTTCTGTCAGCCTCATGGTCCTCAGGGGTGAAATAAGTAAGTTTGCGTCCGGTCGTGACGGTGGTACCGCCTGCGGCAGCATTGTAACCGATGGTTCCCAATGTGAGTTTGCGCAATTCCGTCAATTTGGCGATTGCGGCAGGCATTGCACCTTTCGCTCCGGTACCGGTCAGGTCCAGGGATGCGACACGTCCGTTTCCGAGAATCTGGACTCCGGTGTTCGCCGTCCATGCGTCCACATCGCAGTTGAACTCCCACTTGATTCTCCAGTTAGGTCCGTCAAGCGCCTCCCAGATTTCACGGAGAGCCAGGGCATCCTGGACATGGCCTGATGTAGTATGAAGTGTGACAGGGACATCAGCATCAGTCTCCTGATTGTCCTTTACAACGAATTCATTTTCAGCGACATCGGTAGACGTTTCATAGACCTTCCTGAAATAGTCGAAGTAGGTCCTGAATTTCGTGACGGTATATGTGCCGCCTTTCAGGGCCACGAGGGTGTCACTGACACAGATGCCGGAAATATAGTCCGGGTCAGCAGCATTCTCCCCGTCCACGAACTTATGGGTTACCTCAATGTTCGTGATTTCGGTTATTTCACCGGTGTTCTTGTTCTTTACCGTAAGGTCCACCGACTGGATGCCGTAGAACGGATGCTCGTCCGCACCGTCCTTGCCGGCCTTCGTGCCGACAATCTCGGACAAGTCCTTGACCAGACGGAATTTCGCCCAGCCGCGGTCCACTACATTCAGTGCAATGTCTTCCGAGACAATGCCGTTCGGTTTCACATCCAGGACGACCGTTTCTGATGGAGAGCCGACCAGGACGGAATTATCCAGACCATCATAGATCTCATAAGCCGTCATGGTGTACTTACCTGCAACCAGACGGATTTTCGCCGTCTGGAGTCCCCATTCGGAAAGGTTCTTGTCCACAGCCTCGACGACTGCGACCGGTGTGATGATGTCATTGTCTTGACTGCGCAATGTCACCCTTATTTTGGCTGCATCACGCAGATATTCAAGTTTGTCGCCGGCCTTGGTGTACGAGCCTTTCTTGAAAAGATGGAACTGCACGTAACCATAGCCTGGCTCCGATACCGGCTCCGCCTCTTCGGTGCACCCCGTGAAGAGCAGCACCGACGAGAGCAACGCCAGAATCAGTAGAGTCAGATTTCGTTTTTCAAACTTCATGTTGAATATTTTGTTATGTTTTTTTACCCGGGATTATTTCTTAACAATCACCAGAGTTGCGACAGCTTTGCCTGCATTTTTATCAGCAACCGTCTTATAGAAATGAACGAATACCGTTCCTGTGAAATTCTTGCTGACAGGATTTGTGTCCGGGTCATTGAAGAACTGTGCCTGCTTGATCATAAGACCATTAATAGGCGACGCACCGACATAGATGGGGGCAGTTTCTACATTCTTCTCATCCCAGTTTCCTTCATAAGCCTCGAATTTATAAAGCTTATCCATACCAGAAACAGGATAGTAGCCTTCTCCCATACCCTTAGGAGCGAATTTCAGGGCACCGGCAGGACGTCCCGTAGTCATAACGATAGACGCTTCACTAATCTCTGCTACATAAGCATTGTCATCGCAGGAACCTGGTTTGACATCGCTAGGTTTCTTTCCGCTGAATTCCGCATAATCTGCGAATTTGACTGTCTTTACATTGGCCGAGGACGCGCCCCACTGTACCATGAAGTCATCAGCTACCGCATGTCCGCTCTGGGTCACCTTGAATCCGAACTGTGAAGTACAATTACCCCATTCATCGAAATGTTCCGAAATTACAAGATTTTTGGAAGCAGGCAGAACAAAAGCATAAGCGACACGGTCTGCCGTCGCCGTATTGTTATCCACAGAGAAGACCAATTTACCTTTCTTGTCATCATTGATCTTCAACCAAGAGCCGGAAGTAACCTGAGCCGGAGTACCATCTTTAATTTCAACTACATAGACAGAGTACTGCATATTCTTGGCCTTCACAGATACGCTGCTCGATTTCTCTGTCGTAACAGTGCCAGGAGTCCAAGGATCTGTTTTCTGGACAAAAAAATCCATCATCCGTAAAATTCATACCGGCAGACCATTGTCCCACCAGATTGCTAGGGTCCAACATCACTACATCCTCAGCAAGACCTGCATAGGTAACAGGGAACTCCACAGGATTGTTGCCCTCCATATCGGTAATCTTTATCTTCTTGGAGAACTCGTATGGAATTTTATCCTCCTTGATAAAGAGCTGAGCAGCCTTAAAGTCCACGCTGTCAGCCTTTCCGGAAAAGCTATCGACATCTGCATAATCCACCTGCATTTTAAGCTCCGCAGGCAACTCTGCCACCTTCCATTCATAATTGGCCACGATGCCGAATGCAATATAACTTGTGCTTCCCCACTCGTCGGCAGTCAATTCCAGATTGTCGACTTTTTTATATGTAGAACCCCAGTCCGTAGAAGCATACATCTTCACGACACGCTCTTTAGGAGAACGTGTAATCTGGAAGACAGTCTGGGTCTTTTCACCCATTGTCATGTCGATCTTGGCCACTTCAGCCTCGAAACCGAGACCTGCATCACCGATTTTCACCTTGACGGTCACCTCACCGGCCTCACCGGCTACCTGTGCTGTCTCCACACCTTTGTCATCGAACATGCACCATGTGGTCTTGTCAATGGTAAGTTTCCAATCTGCTTCAGCCGTGAAAGTCAACTCTTTGGACTCTCCGGCAGCTATCTCGACTTCCTGTACTGCAGGAAACTGCGGTTCTTTTTCCTTTTCGTTTTCTTTGGAACAAGACATCATCGCTGCTACAGCAGCGGCAAAGGCAATGCCTTTCGTAAACAAATTTGTTCTCATGTCAATAAAAATTAAGTTAAGTGTTGTTATTTTCCGGCTTCCTCATCTGTAAGGAACTCGAGAATGTTCACATAAAGGCCCACGGTGCCCACACCGTCGACACGGATTTTCATATACTGCTCGGCATACTTGTCGCACAAGTGCAGTTCGGCGCTGTATCCGTTCACCTCACCTCCGAGGAGCAGACCGTTTCCATAAACATAGTTCATGAATGTCCTGGTGTTGCCGACAGGTGTCTCATCCAGCATGTACATGGTAGGATGCAGCATGTCAGACACATCGAAACGGAATTTCACGTCATAGCCTTCCTGGAACATGCCTTTGATGACTATTGTCTCGTCATCCACCTTCTCCACTTTCGCGAGGTTGGACTCCTTGTTCGCATACGCGATGAGGAAGGATGAAGAAACACGGCACCAGCCGGTGTAATCATCGATATTGAAAGGACATATCTTCGTCAGGTATACTTTCGTCTCCGTGCTGTTGAAAGGCCAATCTTCATTCCCCTCTCCGACCAGACGGAGCGTCACGTAAATGTCACCGGAAGAATCCACATTGTCATAAATTCCTTTTACATAGACCTTTGTGGCAGTTTCGCCGGCCTTGATGGTGACCGTCTGGTCATCGATGACGAAATGTTTTCCGTAGACAGCCGTGCTCTTGGACGGAACGGCCTCCACTGCGAATGTCCTGTCATGGTCGGCGGCAGCGGTAGCTGCTATGTCGATGCCGTAAGCGTCGCCGCTCTGCACCACCGGACAAAGGCTCGCCGTATCTGCAAACGCGATGGCAGAAGGTCCATCATAAGTGGTATACTCAGTCTTGCAGCCGACAAGCGAAAGCATTGCCGCTGAAATCATTGCTGATATATAAAGTATCTTTTTCATTGATCTTCCTCCTTTTTAGCGGTTGCTTTCGTTAGGTTCGATTTCCGAATCCGGGGAGTTGAGCTCATGCTGAGGGATCGGCCATACGAAGAGCGGATTGTCAGCATTGATCTTGAGCGAGCTGCCCTCCTTTACGGAGCTGGTCTGAGGCTTGCGCTCGAAGCCCTTGTGCCAGCGCTTGAGGTCCTGGAGACGGAAGCCCTCCATGTAGAGTTCCCTGACGCGCTCCTCGCTGATGGTATCCAGCCAGTCATCCTTGGTCAGGACGGTGGTTCCGTATGTCGAATAACGCGCCGTACGCAATGTGGTGATGTCCTTGGCTGCTTTTCCGTAGTCGCCCTTGCGGCAATATGCTTCCGCGCGGATGAGATACTGCTCGGAAAGACGCAGGACCTTAGGCATGTTCACATGGTAGATGTTGTTCTGTATCAATTCCATATTGCCCTGGTACTTGACGAGCAGCGGATAGTTCAGGCCGTGCGCATATCCGGTCTGGAGCTGCGCGAAGAAGATATTGTAACGCAAGTCCGTCTTCGCATAAAGACCCAATGCCCAGTCTGCCGGAACGTAGTCAGGATAATATGTTATCTGGTTGTAGTTCAGGAAGACCTGGCCCAATGCTCCGCCGAATGAAGTCGGGGTGAAACCGATTCTCCAGATGATTTCACGGGCATTGTCACCGGTCCACATGTACTGGTATTCCGACTGGTTCGAATAAGGGGACGGAGCAGCGACCTTCACGCTGGACAGTCCGAGATATTTGTCTTCGATGACCTTGGAAGAATATTTCACGGCATTGTCCCAATCCTGCATATAGAGGTAGACTCTGGCCATGAGGGCGTAAGCGGCGCTCTTGCAGAAGAACAGCGAGTTGTTCGTGTTCTCGAGCTCGATTTTCTCCGCAGCCTTTTCGAGGTCTTCGAGCACGAATGCGTAAGAATCCTTCAGAGAGGCCCTCTTCAGCTTTCCAGGGTTATGGTAGCTCTTCACCAGCGCCACGCCGAGTTCCTTGTCGGCGGTCTCCGGCTCATAAGCCTTGCAATACAGTTTGATGAGTTCGGAGTAGGCCAATGCTCTCGCGAAATAGACCTCACCTTCAAGGCTTTCCAATTGCTTGAAATCCTGGTCGGACTTCAGGGTTTCACGGAGCCTGTCGTTATAGTCGAAGAAGAAATTGCAGCTTCCTATTATACTGTACAATGCACCATACACTGCCTCGACATCGGTGTCGGTAGGAAGAATTTCCCATCTCCAGAAGTTGCCGTAAGTATTGGTAAATCCATCCACAGCATATACAAGGTCCGCCTGGATATCCGGGAGTAACGTAAGCAGTCCGCTGTAAAGCGCGCCGCTCTTGAAGTCGGAATAGATTCCAATCACTGCCTGGTCCGCCTCATCCAAGGTGGTGATGGCATTGTCCTCCTTTATGGCATCATCCGGATATTGGTCCAGACATGATGCCACGGAAAGCGATGCCGCAATGATAATCAACAGTCTTTCAATATATTTCATTTGTATATACGTGCTTTAGAAAGTTAGTTCAATGCCGAGTGTAAACTGGCGTGACATAGGATACTGCGCCTTGTAGATGTTGCTTGAAGACTCAGGGTCAAGGCCGGAGAACGATGTGAATGTCAGCAGGTTCTGCGCCTGGACATAGGCTCTGGCAGCCGTGAAGAAACGTGTCTTTTCCAGCAGAGGACTTGGAAGAGAGTACGAAAGCATCAGGTTCTTCAGACGCAGGAAAGAAGCATCCTCCAGAAGATGGGTGTCGAACTGAGGAGAGACGCCGTGGCGAGGGATGTCGGTAATGTCGCCCGGTTTCTTCCAGCGGTCATAAAGCATTCTCTTCGACTGGTTGTAGGTGTCGAAGTTTCCGCCGCCTTCTTCGAAATAACGGTCGTTGTTTATCATCCACCTGTCGGCCACCCAAGAGAACTGTGCATTCAGGGACAAGCCTTTCCAGGTCAATGTCGTACCGAATCCGCCCTGCCATGGAGCGATGCAGCTCTTGCCGACCATCACTTTGTCAGATTCGTTGAACTGGTCGGTAAGTTCACCGTTCGCGTCAAGCCAGAGTGCATCTCCGTTAATAGGGTTGACACCGGCGAAGCGGTTCAGGAAGAACTCTCCGTATGAATGTCCTACCACGAGCTTGGTTCCGGTAGTGGATACCACGTACTCGTTCAGGCCATTGTAAAGTTCGGTAATCTTGTTCTTGTTATATGATGCGTTGGCATTGATGTTCCATGTGAAGGTGCGGGTCTTGACTGCATCTACATTGAGGTTCAGCTCGACTCCGCGGTTCACCATGCCGCCGACATTGTCCCATCTGTAACCGTAGCCTGCGTCGGCGTAGGACACCGGCACGGACATCAACATGTTGGAAGTCTTCTTGTTATAGAACTCCACTTCGAAGTCGATGCGGTCGAAGAACCCGAGATGGATGGAAGCATTGGAAGACCATGTCTTCTCCCATTCGAGGTTTTCATTGCCCTTCGAATACGGACCGATACCGGCATTGCCGTAATAGTCCTTGCCGCCGGCGACGAGGGCGATGTGGTCATAGTTCGGAATGGTGGAGTTTCCTGAGGTTCCGGTTCCGAGTGATACCTGCGCGAAGGTAAGCCAGCTTACGTTCTTCAGGAATTTCTCGTTATTGGCATCCCACATGAATCCGAGTGATGCAAACGGCGCCCAACGGCCTGATTTACCGAATCTTGAGGATCCGTCACCACGGACTGAGCCTTCCAGGAAATAGCGGTTCGCGTAGCTGTATTCGGCGCGTCCGAAGAATGAGAGATATGAATATGCCGTAGTGCTGCTGCTCCAGCTTGTAGCTCTGGTAGCGGATGACACATCCAGCAGGTAGTCATTCGTCTGACCTGCGGTAGATACGCTGAAACCATCTGCCTTATAGAGGATTCCCTCCTGTCCGGCCATGATGTTCAGGGTCTGGCCCGTGAGGTCGAAGGCATAGCTTACGGTATTGAAAATGGTAAGGTTCAATGCGTCTGAAGAGCTGCGTGAAGCCTTGCCCTGTCCGTTGTTAGGCTTGTAGCTAGGAAGCACCGTGGTCTTCACTGCCGCGTGGCTGAAATCAACACCGCCCTGCGAATGGATGGTGAGGCCTTTCACCGGAGTGATATCCAGGAACAAGCTGGAAATGAGCTTGTACTTCTTGGTAATATAAGGATTCGTCTTCGCCCATTCGAGAGGGTTCTGTCCGAGACCTTTCCATGAGCCGTCATTCACGGAAGCGAGAGAGCCGTCTGCCCTGTAAGGATTCCAGTAAGGAAGCATGAAGCGGGCTGCCGAGATAGGCGTGTTCAATGCATATTCGCCCGACATTGACTCGGCGTAATTTTCGTATGCGAACATGGTGTTCGTGCCGAACTTGAGCCAGTCATTGGCCTTGGTCTCCAGGTTCGCGCGGAAATTATATCTGGAGAAGTCAGAGTCGGAAGTGGTTCCTTTCTGGTCGTAGTATCCTCCTGACACATAATAGTTTGTACGCTCATTGGCACCGCTGATCTGAAGGTCATAGCTCTGCAGCGGGGCGAACTTGGTAAACACTTCATTGAGCCAGTTGATATCCGTCTTCGCCAGTTTTCCGTAATCCTGGCCGGCAGTCAGACCTACTTCTTTCTCGTACTGGATACGCTCGGCAGTGTTCATGAGGTTCCAGTTTCCGAGCGCCAGCTGGGAGAAACCGAGCTGGGTACGCAACTGGATTCTTGCCTTTTCCGCCACGCGACCGCGCTTGGTGGTAATCACCACGACACCATTGGACGCACGTGCTCCATATATGGAGGTAGAAGTCGCGTCCTTGAGAACAGAAATCGACTGTATATCATTGGGACTGATGGCATTGAAATCGCTTGCGGAAATCGGAAGGCCGTCCAGAATGAACAGCGGCGCCGTCCCCGCATTGATGGAGTTGGTGCCTCGAATCTGGAATGATGCAGTGGCGCTTGGTTCTCCCGAGTTGGAGAGCACCATCAAACCTGTAGCTTTCCCCTGAAGAGCCTGGTCGAAACTTGCGGCCGGCACATCTGCCAGAGCTTCAGATTTCACGGTGGCGACAGAGCCGGCAATCGTGCCTTTCTTCCTCACACCATAGGCAACCACCACGACATCGTCGAGGGAGTTGTCCGCCTTTAGTTCTACATCATGGACGACGGTCGCTTGTCCGGAAGGGACAATGAATTCGGAGACTACGCATCCGATGTACTGATAAGATAATGTTTCTCCAGGAGCCGCAGTTACGGAGTATGCACCGTTTTCATCTGTCGATGCTCCACCCCCGCCTACCAGAATGTAGGCTCCAAAGAGAGGCTCACCCGTTTCAGCTGACTTGACAACACCTTTCACCGTCACCTTGTTCTGGGCAAATGCCACAGGCGCGATCAGAAGGGTTAGCAGCAGCAATAGCCGGAAATTCTTCATGTTGCGTGAATATGTTATTGATTCAAATTGGGCGCAAATATAGGGCGGAAAAAACATGAACCAAGGAAAAACATGATTTTTCTCTACTACAACGGTTTATATCGCTGATTTTTATTGAATTAGCCTTTTAGGAAAGTGCACAATAAAAACTACCGCTGCATCTCACGATGTTGCGGTAGCCCAGGTTAGAAATTCTAATATATCTATGTTAAAACAATAGGTACAAACCAGTGAAAGCGCGTAAAAAACTAACTAAAAAACGCTTATCCTGATTCCGACGAGCAAGATAAGAAGTTTTTTTGAAACTTACAATCTTTAATCGAAAAAATTACATTTTTTTTAACATCGTATCTCTTTAGTAATTAATATATAAGCAAAACTAAAAAGATTTAATTATCGCTAATTATTTAGCAGTCACAGCTATTTTTAATGCGATTCATAACATAAACACGCGAAAAGATTAAAGGTTGCAAGTTAAAGCACTCGTAAGTCATTCTTTTACACACCGTACGCTTGCGCCGGTTCCACGTGCGCCCAGACCTGACGGATCACTGAGGGCACTTCCGGTATAGTAAACACCGAAGTACAACCTTTCCAATGAATTGAAAAGACAGCATGAACGTCCCCAGCCTTCATTGAGAGCCTTCGGCAGCGGGTCGGCAGACCAATAATAAACATCTTCGCAGGTATATTGCGGAGCACCGAAAAGGCTGAGCATACCGGCTTTAGGGAAATAAGCATTGTCACAATTCTTCCAGTACCAGCCGTATCCGTCCTCGTCTTCTTCCCACGGCTTCTCGCCAGTCTCATTTCCACTTTCATCCAGGACCACATCGACCCTGGTGAATTTGTCTGTTCCACCTAATGTCGCGAAAGAATTGCCCTTAGGTACGACATAGCCGGCAGGACATGGGTCGAAGATGCTCTTGTATTTCACATCAGAAGAAGTGTTTCCCCAAAGGTTGGACTCGGTCTGGTCATCCGTTTCCTCGGAATTGTCAGGGCTCATGATATACCAGTCACACTTGATGCCGCCGGAATAAACAGGATGGATGGTAAGGAAAGTTTCCGGATGCTGTACGGCGTAAACCGCATTGCCAGGAGCGGAATATGCGACTACGGCCTTCTCTGCATTGATTCTCCTTACGCCGTCGCCTTTCTGCTGATTGGCGACATTGGCCGACGGGCGGAGCTTTACCTGCTCGGCGTACTTTGCATTTGCGGTAGCATCGTCGTCCGCGTAATAAATGGTCGGTATGTCGACGAACCCGGCAGCAGACGGAAGGAACGGATCCTTTCTGCCCCATTGGTAGAACAAGCCTCTGGTATTCACCGCGTCAGAAGGCTTGGCACTGAGCGCACCGAGATTCCTGTCCATCCATACCAGACCGTTCTTGTCGGTCTTGGTCGCGATTTCATCATCCGTAACCCAGATATGCCAGCTCCAGAGGATGGTGCCGTCCGCAGCACACACTGCGACAACGGCATTGCCGGCGGCCTTGCCTGTAGAGAAATAAATATTCTCGCCGTCGTACATCGGCTCGCCGTCGATGACGTATGTGCTTCTGGTCTTGTCGCCATCCAGCGTGGCCTCCCAGACGAGCTCGGCAAAAGCGGCATTCTTGATCTCAAGACCCTCGGCAGCAATGTATTTGGAATTGCCGTCACCGGCGCCGTTACCTTTCACCTTGGCAGGGAAACGGTAAGAAGCCTTCGTATGGGCAATGTAGCAGTTCGCCGTAACCCCGTCTTTCACAAGGTCTTCCGGCTCATACGTCTGCATGACGCGGATATCGCGGCTGTCAGTATAGCCCTCGTCACCGCAAATCACGGAAATCACGCCATAGCGGTCTGCACCGGTGGTGTTCTTTTCCGCACTGATGGTCACGGTACCGGAATTCAGGTCCGCATCGAAGCTCATCCATGTATAGTCACAGTCCAGATGCCACTCCGCATTCGTCGCTACCGCAATGATCTTCGACCCGCCGTCCACAGGAAAAACCACCTGCGAAGACGAAACCTCGACCTTGCCCACATGAACCTCGGGCTTCAGTTCATCCTCCGGCTCATCGTTCTTCGAGCAACCGGCAAAGGTCAATGCCAATGCCGCCGTCGCCATCATATAGAGTCCTTTCATAAGGACATTGTCATATATTTTCATAATTATCATCAGTTAAGCAGTTTATTTCCAGTCAGTCGTAATATCCTCGTAATCAGAGAGTCCGGTACAGTTATAGAAGCATTTCGTTCCGGTGATCCGGTTATTGAAACCGCCGAGATTATAGAGCTTCTTGCGCTCGTAAAGGTGAATCTTGTTTCCGTTATACATCGTATAAGGCGATTCTCCCGTCAGACCGGTACAGCCTGCGAAAGCATAATCGAATTTGGATGCCTTCAAAGCCTTGTCGAACAATGCTGCCGGAATCGTCTTGAGCGACGTACATGCGATGAAGCACTCCTTGAATGTGGCGGCTGTAGATGCAGACGGCACGGAATCGAACAAGCCTTCAGGAATTTCCTGGAGAGATGAGCATCCGGCGAATGTCTGGATGAAATAACATGCGGACTTGTTGTTGATGAACAAATCGGCAGGGATTGTCTTGATACCCGTACAGTCCACAAACAAATAACTGAACGTCTGGGCTGCAGTACAAGCCTTGAACAGACCTTCCGGAACACTGGTCAGGGATGTACACTTATAAAACATGTTGTTGAAATCCCTGGCGCTCTTGTTGTTTGCAAACAGACCGGCCGGGATGGCTTTAAGAGATGTGCAGCCATAGAACACCTTCTGGAACTTGTTCGCAACAGTATTCTTGGCGAACAAACCCTCCGGAATGGATTCCAGACCGGTACAGCCGGAGAATGTCTGATCGAAAGTGGCCAGCTTCGCCATACCTGCAAACAGGTCTGAAGGCAATGTTTCCAAGGCCGTGCAGCCGTAGAATGTACGCATCAATGTAGTGACATTCGCGCATTTCGAGAAAACATTTCCGGAAATGTCGGTAAGCGACGTGCATCCACTGAATGTGCTGTTCAATCCTGTAGTGGACACCGTGGAAGGGAACACATCAGCACCGACTGACTTCAATGACGTACATGCGTTAAAGCAGTTGAGAAAGTTGGCATTCCTCACAGTAATGAATCCGAACAGTCCGTCAGGAACGGATTTGAGAGACGTACACCCCCAGAACATTGATGACAGATTGCTCAACTTGGCGGCAGCACCTTTGAACATTTCGGACGGCAATGTCTCCAGAGCCTCACAACCATAGAACGTATTGCCAGCATTCGTCAGAGCCGTCAACGAGTTTCCGAATCCTTCTGGAATGGACTTTAGAACCGTGCAATTCTGGAAACAAGCATTAAGCGATGTCAGTTTAGTCGCTACCGGGTCAAAAAGTCCAGCCGGAACAGATGCAAGTTGCTTACAGCCAAAGAAAGTTTTTGACATTTCGATTTTTGTCGCATCAGTCCCCAGGCCTTCGAAAAGATCCTCCGGAAGTTCAGTGACATTTATTCCGTAAAAAGTCTGTAAAAGAGAGTTCACCTTTTTCATTCCTTTGAAAATCCCCCCTCTCAACGGCTTCATGAAGACGGCGCTCTCGAACACTTCGGAAAGAGATGTAACACCATCAAGTCCCTCGAAGAAACCTTCAGGGAAATCTTCAATTATGGAATTCTGGAACATCTGGTTAATCTGAATGGCCATTCCTGAAGGACAATGTTTGAACAGGCCTACAGGAAGACTCTTCACATCCGTAGCATAGAACAGCCACTTGAAATCCTTTACCTTCTGGTTGTTTTTGAACAGGTCTGCCGGAACAGTCTCAAGTTCAGTACATCCGGTAAACAATCCGTTGAATGAAGTGACCTCAGCATTGTTGGCGAACAGATTCTCCGGCACGGTGGCGATATTCATGTCCCTGAATGTCTGTGTGAAATTCACAGCCTTGGTATTGTTGCGGAAAAGGCCTTCCGGAATCTCTATCCTGTTGCCCTTCGAAACAAACGGCTTGAGCACTTTCGCATGAGAGTTGCCATTTCCCTGAAGAACAGCGCTGCCGGTACCGGCGCCATAAAAGCATTGTCCGAAATTAGTGGCTTCAATACAATTCACAAACAGGTTCTCAGGAATAGACTTCAGGGAAGCATTATATCCGAAAGTAGTGTAGAACTTTTGGGCTTTCACCGCATATTTGAACAAGTTTTCAGGAATCGCCTTGAGGCTGTAGCAGTTGACGAACATATCGGTAAAATCGGTAATCTCCGCAAACGTACCGCACACGTCGTCAGGGATGGATTCCAGTTCCTCATCTGTCTTGCAGACATTCTTGACATCCTTCACGCCGAGCTTACCCCAGGAAATGATGTTCAGGAAATTCACATGCTTGATGCCGTCAGAGACATTGTAATAATCACCTGCAATATCGGTCAGACAATATAAAGGTGCGGTTCCCTTGGTCTCGACAGTATATTTTCCGGCTTTCGCATATTTGTGCGACGGCTGGACATTGACGAAATGTTCAGGCTCGGAACCGTCACCCCAGTCGATGGTGACATCCAGATCGCCAGCGCTCGTCTTATAGACACCGCCGTTCTTGAAGGTGTAATCATCATAATTGATTCTCACCTCGAAAATCAGGGACTCGGTATCATCGCCGATCTGGAGGACACGCAGTTTGGCTGCCATCGTGTTTTCCTTTTCACCGACAAGAACATTGATACAACCCTCACGCTGCTTGCCGTCGGAAGCCGTCAGATTCACCTTGACGGTGTGATTTTCCTTGTCTTCCACGAAGTCGAACCATGTATCGTCACCACCCTTGGTGAAGGTAATGCCGAGTTCCGGATTGGACACATAAGTTATTTCCTTCGAACCGCCGGCAGGGGATGCATTGGCCATATAAGAAGACAAATCCAGATAGGCCTTGCCGTCCTGGCTGATGCGGATGACATCGGAAGCGGCATCTTTCCCGGCACCTGCCTTCAGCTGCAGATCAACGGCACGCTGGTCCGTAGCCGCATTCGGGTCCACGGTCAGTTTCAGACCGTTGTCTGTCTTCTCGACCAGCAGCCACTGGCATGTACAGTCGAAATCCAGGTCATCCTGATTGGTTTCCACTACCACTTCGGAAGAAAGTTCGCCGCAGGCAGGGAAACGCACAGCATTGGCCCCGACAGTTATTTCAGGCTGGCCGGCATAATTCTGGGAGACATTGATGACATAATTGATACTGTTGTCGTTGTTGTCAAAAGCCGTCACGGTTATCGCCGATTTGCGGGACTCGGCGGACTCGTTCTGTCCTGCGGACAATGTGATATAATGTTTGTCGGCAGTCACGTCCAGCCATGAATCGTCAGATATGTCGTATGTCCAGTTCTCCATGTTGGTGGACACAGAGACGACGACTTCGCCGCCGGCGTTCTTGAAGTTCAATGATGCTGAAGTTCCGTCTTCCGCAGGGACGAAAAGGCCATTGTCAGAAACGACTTCCAGGCGTGAGTCGCGCGATGGAGCCGGCTTTTCCGGTTCGTTGTTTTCCTCATTTCCGCATGAAGCAAATGCCATCAGGGCGGCAATGAACATATATGGTAATTTTTTCATACTCTTCTGGTTTAATTATTATTCATCCGTTTTTCTGCGTAGTTCGACAGCATTGCCATACGGCATGTAGATCTTCTCGAAAGGCGTAAGCACCGGAGAAGAGATTCCCATGTTCATATAGACCAGAGTCAGGCCCGAGCCTTCGACTTCGCCGTCTTTCGGCTCCGTGGAAGTGTCGATTGTAATCGTATTGCAATCCTCTGACACAGAAGCCTTTATCACGCCAGCGGAATACTGGTTGTATTTCATCGACACATCGGATGAATTGATGGTAAAATTGACGAGGAAGCAAGGCATGTCCTCCGGAGGACTATATCTACTATAATAAATGAGTGCTGTTCCGGTATTCCACAGGGTAGGAATCTCCAGTTTGCCGGTCTCCTTGTTCAGGTTCACCGGCATCTTCTGCCCCTGAAGGAAACAGCCCTCCAGATAATATGAGACCCCGTATTTGTCTTCGGTCAATGTCGCCGTCGTAGTGAACAGCGCACTTGCAGGTGACGTGCAGAGTTCCCTCAAAGTGCCGCTCTTGCCAAGCGCGCCGCACAATCCTTTCTGCGAGTAAGAATTATATCTGGTTACCTCATACCACTTTTCGGCATAGATGTCATACTCGCCGAGCAGCGCAAGATATTTGTCTGACGCAAGAGTGGCCTGCGAGAACGCATATTCGAGAGAAATCTCTCCGGAGGTAACCTTCACCTTGCCGGAAAGGACTTCATTTCCGTTATTTTCAGGCGCTTCGATGGTAACGGAAGAGGCATCTGAAGAGATTGTCGCCCAGCTGCAGTCCACGAGTTCAGCCTTCCATTCAGCGGATGAGGAGACAGAGAACTTGTATTCGCCGCCCCGGCAACCGAATTCGAAGGACTCGGAAGCGGTGGTTTTCAGATAAGGCACTTCTCCGGATTCCTGCGCCACCTTGATGGTCATAGGAAGCACGGCCTCGGAGTCGAACTTCACCACAACATCGGCAGAACGGTATTCTTCCGTGTCATTGGCAGTCACTTTGACCACAATCGCATCTGCCGACATCTCAGCGGTACACCAATCTTCGGCAGAACTTTCGACAGATGAAACAGCCAGTTCACCCACAAGGGTCACGGTAACCGGCTTCTCTGACGCGGTCTGGTCGAAAATCAGCCGGTCAGCAGACATAAAGGCTTGAGGAACCACTTCGGGTTCACTCTCAGAGCATCCCGCCATCAAGAAGAAGGCGAAGAGCATTGCTAGTACGTTTATAGTTTTTCTCATACGCTGATGAATTATTATTGCTGGTTGATTTTATATGATAATTTGCCGCTCTGGATCATGAATGCTGTGCCCAGATTGAGGTTTCCTTCGGAAGGACCTGCATAGAAACGGACAGGGGCATTGTAAAGATTGCGGGCCGACATCGAAACAGGAGTTCTGGATTTCCCAGGCTGCGGCTTCACGGTCATTTCAGGGCAGCCGACAGTAACAGGCCAATAACGGGTGGAGTTCAGGCTCTTTCCGCTGGCATACCACGATGGAACAGCATTTTCCACAATATCCTGAGAGTCAGATACTTTCTTCATCGTGTATGGCCCTACAGGGAAATCGCCGTAGGTAAAGCCATCGGCAGCATTGTAATACAAAACTCCACCGTTCGTGGTAATAAGGGTTACTTCCATGGATGAGACCACATACTGTTTCGAGCCTACGCCAGGCGCAGCCATCCTCACCTTGCCTTCTCCGTTCTTGTCCAGAACTGCGGACATTGCATAGAATTCTCCCGTAATAGGCACATACTTGCCTGTGCTGCGGTCATAGACGCGGGCACAATACGCCACGTCTGCCGTTCCGTATGAGCCGTAGTTCGCATTCCTCGCAAATATCTGATAGTTCTTTATGGAAAGGGCGCTGTCCGATGGCTGGAATTCGCCCTCGACGGAAGCCACGAGAGTGTTTCTCGGCGCCGTAGTTCCCCATCCGCGGATATTGTACTTCTTTCCGGTCGTTCCCGGACGGACTACCACTCGCATGGTCACAGGTTTCTTGCTGACCTCAGAGGTGGCACTGGTCACATCCCAGGTTCCCAGCCATGCCTTCCACTCGTCAGTCGCAACACCGGAAGCATCTGTCTTGAACGCCTTCTTGTAGACCGAAGAAGTAGCTACATTGCCATTATGCCCGAACGCTACCACGTAATAGTCGGTATCAGGGTCGAGAGACGTGATTTCCATCGCCTTGGCACCGGACTGCAGGAATGCGCCGATACCGCCCTGCGAGCCGAGGAAGGTGTCGATTCCTTTTATAAGTGCGTCAGTATCAGAGCCATACCTGTCCACAAAACTCTTCTGATAGATGTTCCAGAAATATGTTTCGGTGTTGGACGGCGATACCGATATTATCGCCCCCTTGTCAGAAGGATTGGTCACGGTGAGTACGAGAGCATTGGACTCCGACGAACCCGAAAGGGCGAATCTCTTCTTGGTCACGGTCGTGGTCGGATGGTCGGTATCATATCCGAACGCCACCACGCAGTACTCCGTTCCGGCGGTCATTCCGGAATAATCCTGATAATGCGAGCCCTTGTAGAGGAAGTTGGTGAGGCCGCCATAGCTGGCATAAACGTTCTCCAGCTGCATCACAAGCACGGCATCATCCATCTGGTCGACATCGGAAGCCAGCATTACATCGAAGAAATATGTCTCATCTGCATTGGACGGGGTCACGCCGATGCGGGCCGTCGTGCTGGAGATCTCTTCCACTTCCAGGTCCAATGTCAAATCGCTGGACACCACATAATCCTTCTTCTTGATGGTATAAGGCCCGATAGGGAAATCCCCGTTCAGGTACTGCGATGCAGGTGAGAAATTGTAGATGGTTCCGCCCGCATAGAGGAAGTAGTCGAGACATGAGAACTTGTATGGCTTCTCGGAATCCGCATAGAATTCATTGCCGACAGCCTTGCCGCCGTTTTCATCTTCCAGACGCGCAATCATCGTCACGATACCGCCTTCCGTCACCATGTAATATCCGTCGCCATGGTTGAAACGTCCGAAGTGGCAGATCCAGCCGGAAATCTCGGAATCGGCGTATTTGCTTACCTGATAAGCATTTTCGAAATACATGTATCCGGTCTCCATGTCGAATTTCGCCTCGGTGGCGAGCATCCTGGCGATGGAAATGCCCCATCCCTGGACATTGTAGCTCTCGCAGAACTTCTTCTCGGACACTACGATGTCGAATGACAACGGCTTGCCGCTGACCTCGGAAGAGGTGCTGGTCACGGTCCACATGCCTATCCACTTCTTGTAATTGTCCTGGACCTCGTCAGAAGGCGCCTGGGTGGTGAACTCCTTGTAAGCGAACTTGCCTGCCCCTGAATCCTCATCGAAAACAAACGCGAACACGCAGTACTTGTTCAGGTGCTTGAGTCCCGTGAACGTATATGTATCTTCGCCATAGAGGCAGTGGTCCACAAGCGTTCCTTCGGAGTTCAATGATTCAACTATCTGGGCCTCAGTATATTTCGTCATTGTCGAAACAGGCAGGATGTCGTAATAGTACATCACGTCATTGCGCTCCGGCGTCACCTTCACGACAGCCTCCGTACCGGTCACGTCCGAAATCTCGAAGGTGAAGTCCATGTCAATGAGCTTGCTTCCTTCGCCCGTACGGAATTCGGTAGTCGAAAGCGGGGTCGTGATTTCCCCGTCATCAGACAGGCCATAAGCATAGGCCACATAGTCCGTCTGCGGTGAAAGTCCGTTTATCAGCTTGGGAGAATAGCCGGAAATACGGTTTGCCTCGACATATTCATCGAAAGCGATGCCTTTCTCCGCCGCATTCATCTTCATATCCGTAAGATAGTCCGCAGCGAACTCAGTATCAGACGAATACAGTTTATAGATATCCTTCCTTACCACGGAAAGCCAATACTTTACCGACATCTTGGTCGGGACAGCTGACAGCTTCACCGAATTGCCGGTAATGTCGGAGATATTGATCTTGAACGAGCAATCAAGGAGCTGCACCTTCTCCTGTTCCTTCTCCTCCTCGGCGCACGACACGGCCAGACCTGAAGCCAATACCAGAGCCAACGCCCATTTCCATATTTTCATTTTCATCATCATTTTCGAAACGTGTTCTAGAAACTATATCCTATTCCGCAGGCCAATGTGTTTTTCATCGGTCCCGACGCCATCGCCGAATAAGCGAGGTCAATGCAGATGCCGCCCAGTTTCAGGCTCATGCCTGCAGCAGCGTAAGAAGGGATGCCGTTCTTCTTCTGTCCTTCGCTTAGACCCGCCCTGACGGCCAGCATGCCGTTCCACTCATACTCCAGCGCCACACCGCCGGCCATAGCGGAAGGTCCGCCGAAATAATATCTGCCCTGCAATGCACCATAAAGCCGGGATTTGCCGAAACCGAAACCATAACCCGCATTCAGTCTCGCGTTCATCGGCAGCTGATAGCCCGCTCCGCCTTCATCCTTCACCTGCATTCCCAGGTTGCACGCGGCCACCGAAAGGTCCAGACCGTTTCTGCGGAAAGCCACCTGCACATCCGCCGCGAAAGCATTCGCCGTACCGGCAATGTTCTTCGACATGACATAGTTCAATGCTGCACCGGCGGAGAGTCCGTCAATGATTTTGTACGCGAAGCCTGCACCGGCCAATACATCCACAGGGTGCATTTCGGCAGTCTTGATTCCCAGTTCGTCATATTTTCCGTCCTTCTTGTATAGGGACATGGAAGCACCGGCCGTCACCGCCATCCTGTCATTCAGCTTGTAACTTGCTGATACAGAGAACATATTGGCATGGGTAACATCCGGCTGCCACAGGCCGTATGACACTCCGGCATACATCTTCTTTTCACCCGACACGGCGTCAGCCACATTCCCGAAATGCGCATAGGCATCCGGCTTCATGATCACGCCTGCAGACCCTGCGGACACGACGCTGCGGATCTGGTTAAGGAACGGGAGAGCCGCTGACTCGCCTGCACTTTCCTGGGCCGAAACACGCATTGCCGCCAGAAGCAATATTGCAACAGTTATCTTCCTCATATTCCTTATTTCTTTACAAATGTTGATGTTCCATAAACTTTTCCGTCAGTACGGATTTCGACGGTATATCTGCCCGGCGCCAGCGATTTGACATCCACCTTCAGCGGGGAATTGATGCCGAGAGTCGCAGACACGTGAGACGCTTCGCTTCCGGCAGCATTGTAGATAATCACTTCCGCATCGAGTTCAGATGCACCCGGACGGACATTGACATAATCGGTTGCCGGATTAGGGTAGACATCCATCGGCGCGGATGCGTCGCGGACCACGAGCGTGAAGGCCTGCGAAGCGGACTCGCCTTTCGCGTCGGCAGCCGTCAGCGTGACTTGCGTGCGCCCTACCTTCCTGCCGGTGAACGTCACCTTCCCGCCATCGACGGCAGTCGAGACAATGCTTCTGTCAGCGACCGTGACTACGGCGAACAATGATTCATTGTCCTCATCCGTAAACCATTCATTGACATCGATTTCCGTCTGTCCTTTGATACCGTTTACCGTCAGGCTGCCGATTTCGGAAGCCACTGCGGGAACGTGGTTCACTTTCACCACGTAAGGCACTTCCAGTACGGTCGGGAGGTCATATTGGTCCGTAAGGGTAATGACGTATTTGTGTGCTCCGGGCGTGGATTTCACTCCGGAAATTTCCACCATCAGCACGTCATCCTGCATCTTGGTGAACGTCACCGCAGCCGGCTCGTCGCAGGTCCAGGTAAATGAGGCAGCATGGCCGTCAGGGTCGACACCGGTATAGATGCGCGCCGCCTTGCCGAAAGATTCCAGCTCCACAGGGGCTTCATTGTCCACGGTGATGACAGGCGCGGTATTTCCGCCGGTGGTAATCTTGGTTATCTCCGACATCGGGGACTCATTGCCCGCAAAATCGGCAGCGACCACGCCGTAGTAGTAATCGGTATTGAATTTCAGACCGTTAAGGCAGAATTTATAGTAGCCGTCTCCGGTGGTTTCCTGCATGGCAGCGACGAAGGTGGCGGTCATCGCGGAGGAGTGCTCCAGTTCCGTGAACGGCGAGGTGCTGTAATATACCTTGTAGCAATACGCGAAGTCCGCATCCGGATCCTTAGGCAGGTCCGCTGTGAAAGTCAATGTGTTGGACTTGGCAGAGACCTCCAGATGGGTAATTTTCTCCGGCGGCACGGTACTGATGGAAGACAATGCATTGAAAGCATTGATCATACCCTTGCCGAGCTGGCCGTCCATCGACATATTGTATTTGTAGATGGTCTCGTCCGAGCTGTTCACGATGGTCTTGAAGAGGTCCTGGTTCGTGTAGCCGGGGCCGCCGCAGGCAGAGAGCACCAGGGCTGCGAGTCCGGAGACATGAGGACATGCCATGGACGTGCCTTGCAGATAACCATATTTTCCGCCCGGCAATGTGCTGTAGACTCCGCCTTCCACAAGCTGCATGTTTCCGCCCGGAGCACAGACATCCACCCATTCGCCGTAGTTCGTGTAATATGCCGCCTTACCGTCAGGTCCAATGGATGCCACGGAGAGCACCCTGTCGTATTGTGCCGGCCATGCAAAGCTCTGACTGTCATTGCCCGCCGCGAAAACGACCAGACCGCCTGCCATCGGACCGACCTGCTTGCCGTCCTTCATTCCGGCTTTGTCAATGAAATAGTCGATCGCGTCCTTGTCGGCTGAAGGCATCGTGGTCACATCCTTCTTGTAGCCCCAGCTGTTCTGGGCGATTACGGCTCCGTTTTCTGCCGCGTACTGCATTACCTTGGCGAGGCTCGCGCCCTTGTCGGGAAGTGTGGCATCCATGATCTGCAGGCACATCAGACGCACACCCTTTTCAGGATAACGTCCTCCGGCGACACCGCAGACTCCCACGCCGTTGTTATTCACAGCGCCAACCGTACCGGCAACATGAGTTCCGTGGTCTTCCGGATGGATTTCAGCGGAACCTGCCACGAAATTATATCCATGGACATCGTCCCTGTAGCCGTTGCCGTCGTCATCCACGCCCGGCTTGCCATTCAGTTCCGCCTCGTTCGTCCAGATATTTCCGGCGAGGTCCGGATGGTCATAATCCACACCGCTGTCGAGAATCGCCACGATGACATTGCTGTTGCCGAACATGCCGTACTGGTCCCAGGCTTCCTGCAGTTTCATGTCAATGCCTTTGCGGCCGCTGCCTTGTCCGGTATTGTGATAATGCCACTGGACGGAATAGTCCGGATCATTCATCTTCACACCTGTCTTCACCGGAATATAGATAGGTTCAATATGCTCAACGCCAATCACTTCCGAGAAATCAGCGGCAGCTTTCGAAATAGGTTCCGTCTTGTCATATTCCACATCGAACCAGCGATGCAGTCCGGATTTTTTCTGCTCTTTCAGGTAAGGGCCTCCGATATGGAATGTCGTGCTGACAGATTTCACTGCCACGCCGTCAATCCTCAACGCGGCAGCCGCTTCTGCGCTGACATTGCCATCCTCATCGGAGGCGGCAATCAGTTTTTCCGCCAGATCAGCATTGACCTTCAGTCTTATCATGCCGGGGACGGCTGAACTTGCCGGTTCTTCCACGGCCACCGGGGTCGGCGCGATGCTTTCCTGCTCTTTCGCGCATCCGGCGGCAATCGCCATAACCCCCATAAAACCAGCTATATATCCAATTGTCTTCATCTTGCTCATTATTTAGCCTTTAACACTCCTGCGTCATACGACTGCTTGATGTTTGAGCCGGAAACGACTCCGAACATCGGGTAAGACAGTTCCGACACATCTTCATTGAACTTCCATATGAATTCCTTGTCGGCATAGACGCTCTTGTCCTTCAATATGAACGGCATAAGCGACATTCCGGTGGCGAGATGGGCATCGACGCCGTTCTGCGTGACAGGGAATGAAACGGTCATTTCTTCGATATCCACATCTCCGACAATGTAGTTCACGCTGTTGTCCTTCGTATAGTCAAGACCTTCAGACAGAGAATATGCGCAGACATTGCCGACGGTGAGTTTCTTCGTCTTGGAGTTGTATTTCAGCACCATGGTATGGTCCGGATAAGATGCTTTTCCCTGCTTGATGGTGTCATTGGCCATCGTGCCGACATATTGGTCAGCAATCTTGTACTGCCACGGCACATCCGGCACGTCGACAGAAACCTTGGCAGAATAGGCCGCGCCGCTGCCGCATGCCGCCATAGCCATTATCCAGTTCGTCTTGCCCGGAGTCACCGGGACACGGAGAGTATAGCTTCCGTTACGGTTGCGCTTCGCATAAACTGCCTTCGGGTCGGAAAAATACTCGTCCAGCGAGGAGAGCAGCCCTACTTCCAGGCTCTTCATGTCCGGGTCAATGCCGGAGACGAGAACGGTGGCAGATACTTGCTTATCGTATTGGTACACATTGATTTCCGACGCAAGTCCCACTTTAGGGACACGTCCCAGAGCATCGAAACCGGCCTCGACATCAGCCTTTTCCTCCGCTTTCTGGCAAGAGAAGATGGCCGCAGCCATGATCATCATATATAGAATTCTATGTTTCATGCTAGTCCTCCTTATCATTGTCCTGTTCCTTAGACCATGGATTCTGCTCGTCCTCGGAAATCATGTCGTTTTCGGTGATTTCCTTCAGAGGGAGCTGGAACCACCAGAGATTGTCATGCGCAGGCACCTTGATCCTGTTCGCAGGCGTGTGGTTGCTGCCTTCGTAGTTCCGGTCAATGCCTTTGCCGCTACGTCGGAGGTCGTAGTAGCCATGTCCCTCGCCCCAGAGCTCGATGCGGCGCTGGAGCAGCACGTCGTCGACAGTCACCGAAGCGGCTTTCCATGCAATGTCACGTTTCGCCATCAGTTCGCCCAGGACAGATGCGGCCTTCGCCCCGTCTCCCAGACGCGCATAGGATTCAGCTTCAATGAGAACCATTTCGGAAGCCCTCATATAGATGTAATCCTGGAGCCACTGCGCCATGTAGCCGAATTTCCTGGAAGCATAAGGTCTCGCAGCTCCCGGCGTATCGGCGCTCGCGGTCTTGTCTCCCTCAGGTCCGTTGAAAAGCGACTTGCGATAGTCCGTCTTGGAAATCTGGTCATAGAGCGACTTGTCTATCAGCTTGGCCGGCTGGTCCAGTCCGGCATATCCCAGACAGTCATTGCTCATGTGCGAGGAGAATGACACATAGGTCAGCTGCGTCTCGGTCGTATGGTTGAAGCCCCACATGAATTCCGCATCTTCCAGCTCCATGAATCCGCCGTGCAGACGTTCCCTGTCCATGATGTCGTAGCCCTGACGCGCCTTGGACGCCGCATCGGCCGCTTCCTGCCATTTCTGCACGAACAGGTAATATCTGGCCGCGATGCCATAGGCCACGCTGAGGTCAATCTCGTTCTTCGACGTGCGGCTGTAGCCGTCCAGGTATTTCACCGCTTCCGCAATGTTGTATTCGATATGTTCCATCACGACAGAGTAAGGGTTCCTGCCCTGACGGCTGTAAGCCACATCCGTAGGAATATTGTCCCTGGTGGCATACACGAGAGGCACTGAAGGGGCATCCGTACGGAATTTCCCGTTCTCATCCACGGGGTCCTGGTACAGAAGCATCAGATACATGTAGGCCATTGCCCTTATCGCGTAAGCCTGGCCGATATAGCCTCGGACGGTCACGGAAGAAGGCTCCTCTCCCGGAGGGAAGAAATCCAATATCGCATTGGCATTGTTTATAAGCGTGTAATACTGGGTCCAGAACTGGTAGGTCCTGACATACTGGTCCATTCCGTAGTCGAAATTGTAGTCGTATTGTCCCCAGTTTTCGGTGCCGTCCAGGACAATGTCCTGGCCCATGAAGTCCGTAAGCATGTTGCAGAGGATGAATCCGCCGTCGTCATGCCCTTTGTAGACCGTGAACGGGGTCACCATCCATGAATACAGACCCGAGACATACGAGGCGAGGAATTCAGGGTCCGACTCCACCATCTCGGCTGCCTTGGTTCCGGTAAGATTACCGGTAGAATCCACATTGAAAGCATCCTCGCAGGAGGTCAGCATCAATGCAGCCGAAGTCAATATTATAAATATCCGTTTCATATTCTCTCGCTGTTAGAAGGTAAATGACAGTCCGGCAGAGACGGTTCTCAATGCCGAATAGGTGAAGCCGGCAGCTCCGCTGAACGACTGTCGCACGTCCAGTCCGCGGCGTTTCGACATGTACCACAGGTTATCCCCGATGACATACACCCTCAGGTTCGAAATCTTGGCTTTCTGTGTCAATGATTTCGGGAAAGTGTAGCCCACGGTGACGTTCTTCAGGCTTATGTAAGATGCCTTGGTAAGGAATCTCGTCGAAGTCTGGGAGGCTTCCTGATAGCGGTTCTGCACTCTAGGAACGTCAGTATCAGTATTTTGCGGTGTCCAGCGGTGGAAGATGTCCTTATGCCAGTTGGTGCCGGCAGATCCGCCGGACATCAGGCTCTGGTAGTTGGAATCCAGTGTCCATCCCCCGATCTGGTATGCGAACTGTGCGCTCAGGTCCACCCCGAAGAATGTCCAGGACGTGGAGATACCTCCGTAAACGGCAGGTATGGAACTCTTCCCTGTCTGGATCATCTTGGCATTGGCAGCTTCATGGACGAGGTCTTTTTCTTTTCCGGTGTATAAAGCTTCGCCGGTCTCACTGTCCACTCCCCTCCATTCGTACATGTAGAAATCGTAGAGGGAGCCGCCCTTACGGCGCCAATAGTTTCCTGAGGCATAGCCCTCTGCAGGTTCATTGGACGGAAGCTTGGTAATCTTGTTCTTGTATGATGTGCCGTTCAACGTGATGTTCCAGCCGAAGTTCTTGTGCTTGAAGATGTCTGCGGAGACCTCAAATTCCACTCCTATGTTCTTCATATCCATATCGTTGACGAGCTGGCTTGCAGGGTCTCCCTGTGAAGGGGCCAATGCGCGGTAATAAATCATGTCCTTGGTTTCCTTTATGAAGAAATCCGCATTGACCGAAAGCCTGTCGAAGAATCGGGACTCGATACCGGCATTGAAATTATTGGATTTCTCCCAAGTGACGTCGGGCGCTGCGCGGAAGACTTTCACGATGGAGGCCTCGCCGTTCACGCGGTCGATGCGGTAAAGGTCTTCGTAAACCTTGGTCATACCGATATTGTCATTGCCCTGCGTGCCGTAGCTTGCCTTGAATTTCAAGTAGTTGACGGCTTCCAAAGGGAGCAGGAACTTTTCCTGCTTGGCGTTCCATGAAAGGCCGAGTGACCAGAAACCGCCCCATCTCTTGTCCGGAGCGAATCTGGACGATGCGTCACGTCTGTAGGAAGCCGAAAGGAAGTATCTGTTTTCGTAGCTGTACTCGCCACGTCCGAAGACACCCTGAAGGAAATATGACGTCCTGTTGGATGTAAGGTCTTGGTATACAACAGCATTGGCAAAGTCAGAGACTGTCGGGTCGACGAAGTTGGTCATTGAACCGGCGAGTCCGTAGGAATGGTCGCTCTTGATTTCGTGTCCGAAAAGCAGGGAGACATTGTGCTGCCCTTCGCGGCCGAAGTCCTTGTTGTAAGAAAGCAGCTGGTTCGTGTTCAATGCCGAATATCGGCTGGTATTCTGGGTTCCGCGTCCGTTCACGGTGGAGGCGTCGCCGCCGACAGGGGTGAAGAAGTTGTCAGACTTGGTGTTGAAGACATCGTATGCGACATTTACCGTAAACTTCAGTCCGTCAAGGATATTGATATCCACATAACCGCGGGATGAGGTGTTGTCGCGGACGGTGTTCACGATGGAGGAAAGGAGCTGGCCGTAAGGGTTCGACAACTGGCCGTATGCACGCTGCTCGCCCCAGTCGTAAAGGTCTTCGCACGTCTGCCCGTAAAGTCTTTCGCCCGTTTCGATGTCGTATTTATATATAGGATAAATCGGTGCGATGTTCTGGCCGAAGAAGAAGATGTTCGAATATGATCCGGCCCTTTCTGCGCCGAACTGGTCCTGGTTCGTGTTGGAATAGGCGATGTTTATGCCGGCCTTGATGAACTTGGCAATGTTCTGGTCCACCTTTCCCCTGACGGTCACCCTGCGGAAGCCTGAGTTGGGAACATAGCCCTTGTCGTTCAGGTAAGAGACTGACATATAGGCCTTTGTCTTTTCAGAGCCACCGGAAACCGTGAGGGTATATTCCTGACGGATGCCGCGTTTGAAGACGTCCTTGTTCCAGTCGTCGGTCCACTTTCTTTCCTTGGCGGCAGGGTTGATCTTGCCTGTTCCGGGGAGTACCACTTCGCCGTCCTCCACACCTTTATATATATTGTAGCGCAGATACTTGCTGACGAGGGCTCCGGAAGCATAAGCATTGGCCTGACCCAGGCCCATTGAACCGCCGTAGTAGACTTCATTGCGAAGCGCTTCCCAGGTCATCTCGTAGTAGTCGGCCGGGCTGGTGATGATGTCGTAGGTCGGGACTCCTCTGGAATTCACTCCGACCTTCGCGTCGAATTCGATGCGGACTTTGTCGGAAGTGCCTCGTCTGGTGGTGATTATGATGACTCCGTTGGAACCTCTGGCACCGTACATGGAGTTCGCGGCGGCGTCCTTGAGCACCGTCATTGACTCGATGTCATGGGTCGGGATGGAGTTCAGGCTGCCTTCGTACGGCACTCCGTCGACGACCAGAAGCGGCGACTGTGATGCCGACACTGAGCCGAGTCCACGGATGATGATGCTGGCGGAAGAGCCCGGGGTTCCGGATGAGCTGGATGTCTGCAGGCCTGCCACCGCACCTTCAAGCGACTTGGAGATGTTGGTAGACTGCATCTTCTGCAATTTTTCTCCGCTGACTTGTGCGGCAGATCCCACGAAGGAGGATTTCTTCTGCACGCCATAGGCCACGACGATGGTTTCGTCAATGGCTTGTGAGTCAGGGTCGAGTTTCACGACAAGTTTCTTGCCCGCTTCGACGGCAATCTCCCGCTCCACATATCCGATGGAACTTACAAGCAGGATGTCACCTTTCGAGACGTCAATGGCAAATACTCCCTGATCATCAGTCGACACACCGGTGGTGGTGCCCTTGATGAATATGCCGGCGAACGGGATTCCTTCGCCAGTCACCGAATCCAATACTTGTCCCGATACAGAAACCTTCTGGGCCTGCATGGTCAAGGTCAGAAACAGTAACATCAGAGAAAACAGAGTTTTGGAAGCCTTCATCTGGTACTTATATATAATATTGGTTGTTTAATTGCGAGTCTGATTACAGATTATCATAGGCTCTCACATAAAGCGGTGCTAAAATTATTGATTTTTCGGATTAATCACAATTTTTTCGCCACAAATTTACGATTTTCTTGCTTGTATATACTTTAGTGTCAATATTTTAGCGATTTATTGCATTGATAAAATACGCGCATGCTTATGATTTTTAAGTCATTCGCTAATAATTTTCAATCAAACGATGCAAATTTTCGCGCAAGATATTGGTCCTCAACATTAAATAAATAACTTTAGCGACCGATTGTAAAATTACACGTCCTATGAACTTTTCGAAGTCAATTACAGCGGCTTTTGCCGTTATCGCCACTTTCTCCGTTTCCGGCTGTCTGGAGAACATCAAGGAGAATACTCCCGACCTTTCCGAAGATGGAATAGAGTTTAAGATAGAGGTGTCCGACCCGACCGACAAGGGCGCGACTTTCCTCATCACCAACAACGGAACCGACAAGAACACGTGGTATGCGTTTGCATACGACGACGTGAACACGTCTCCGGAGGCGGCGATAAACAGAAAGGTCAAGGAGCTTTCAAGCGAAGAGGACGGCATCAAGAGTGTCATCCAGAGGGGTTCGAAAAGAATAAGGATTGATGACGGACTTGCCCCGGCCACCAAGTATATATATGTGGTATTCGGTCTCACTTCAGAGGGTACCGTATATGGCAAGCCGGCGTCATGCGAGTTCAAGACCGTCCACATGGAGACTACATATAAGGTAGAGCTCACCGCCGAGACTTCTTCCAGTGCGGAACTGACGGTCACCCCGGGAGGCGGCTCGACGGATACATGGTTTGCATTCGTCAGCGACGACACTGCCTCGCCGGCAGAGGATCTCATAAAGAAGGAAATCGGAAAGCACGAGGATATTTCCAAGGAACTGCACTCCGGCAAAAAAAACATTGACCTTCAAGGAATTGGAGGCAGGAAAGAAGCTTCGCGCCATCATTACGGGATTGGATGCGGACGGCGAGGTCTTCGGGAAACCGGCCGAGTTCGTGTTCCGTCTGACTCCAGAGGCTACGGCGAACGACGCGTGGAAGGTGACATACGACGGCTACGTTACGCCACAGGGCGCAGAAAAGCCATACCGGAAGATTACGAATACTTCTACCGACTCGGAGCGTTATTTCATCAGCGTCATCTCCGAGAACAATCTGCAGACCGGGTTCGACAATGACATCAACAAGTATATCAAATATGCCATTGAGAATCTGACATCCACCTCGACCGGCTGGAGCAAGTACGTGTTCACGCAGACCGGCAGCATGTATTACACGCTCCGCACACGCAAGAGCTACTACGCTTTCGCCATCGGCATTGACAAGAACGGTTATTTCACAGGCAAGTTCGCCATTTCCGACAAGTTCTACATCGAAGGCAAGGATTGGTCCGAGGTTTATGAAAAGTGGCTTGGAAAATGGGAGGTGGTCGACAATGACGGCTACGGCTACGACATCACCATCGAGGAGGACAGCAAGGCGGACTACACATTGAAGATTACCGGCTGGAACGGCGTGATAGACACACCGATACACGGCGTCATAGATGACGAGACAGGCAACCTGTGTCTCTCCTCATACAACTACGGCAAGCATGACCTTCCTACCGGCGACGGCGTGGTTTCCGTCACCAAGATGCTTGTAGGCCAGGCCGGCAAATATTATTACGGTGTTTCTGACGACAACAGCGATTCCTACAACATCTGCACGTGCAGCCTGGACTCGAAAGGCAAGAACGGCACAATGAAGGGTTACACCCTCCAGACCAATTCCGGCAACATCACTTTCTCAATGATGTTCTACATCGGCATAGGCGACACCGGCACCTACACCTACGGCGACAAGTCCAAGTTCCCGATCTTCCCATGCCGCATGGGCCGGGCCGGATTATAGAGGGCCAGGAGCGTCCGGAGTGATTTCTCTGACACGCAATGCCTGCGCCCCGAGGGCCGCGCTCCGGCATCTGGCAAGGCGGCGGCTCCGGCGTTCGGCTAAGGTCCGTGAGCCCTAGCGCGATGTCGGGACGCGGCCACAGCAAGATTTGTAACTCGCTGATAATCAGATAGTATTTTAGCAATGGCGTGGAAACGCAGGCTTTTTTTTGGCCACGTTTCCACGCCACATTTTGTAACGCATTGACAATCAGCGATGTTTCAGAACGGAGCGTGGCCGCGTCCCGACATCGACCTCTGACGCACCCCGTCGGGTATGCCTCCTGAAGTTATCATCTCGCGTCCCGACAGGCTGTCGTCTGACACACGTTCACAAGACGGGCATCCATGCCTCCAGAGAGAATGTCCAACTTTACAGTAGCGGTTAACGAAAAACGGAACAAGTTGGCAGGCGCAATTTTGCACAATCATTTATCTTTCAGTCACTTACAGCATTGAATCCCTGCCAAGTCTCATGAAAAAACATGGGACTTGGCAGGGGGCAGTTGCGGAAGATATCGCCATATATAATTGGTTCACAAGGATTTACAGCCAAACAACCAGAGCCGCATCCATGCCAACTTGTTCGGAAAATCGGAATGTTGCGGGTTGCGGGGGATAGTGGCAGAGGTGGAAATAGAACAGCGTGTAAAGACAGAGGCGCTCTCACGCGTGGAGGCAGCTGAAGGAATAGACGCCGCATAGGCCGGACTGTATAGTCATAAATTTTTTTGGGATTGAATTATTTACACTATATTTGCAGCATTAACAAAACGCTTTGGATTTTATATGGAACCTCCCAGTTCTGTAAATAGTGATCAAAATCTGACAACAGGGGCGCCAGTGGACGATCCTCTGTCGAAAATTTTTACTGACGAATCATACCTTGTAGTTACCGGTCTTCCAGATGAGATGGAGGGCTGCGGATATGTCGTGTGCGGATATTCTCCGCTCACAGGTCTTTCGTATCTGGGCACGTCAAGTTCAATGAAATCCTGAAGCACAATCAATTATGGCACTATATCTTAAAAAAGAACTCGAAAACAAAGCAGAAATCGCCGTTTGGCAGATAACAGAAACCGAAGAAGAGCTCAAGACATTGAGCTCGACACCATCAGATGAGATGGAAGAAATTTCATGGATCAAAAGCGAGACCATGCGCAAGCAGAGGTTGGCAGTAAGGGCTCTTCTCAATGAACTTTTCGACGAGAAAGTCTACCTCAGCCACCATGACAACGGAAAACCGTTCCTGGAAAACAGGGTTACCAATATCAGCATCACTCATACGGACAAGTATGTCGCTGTCATTCTGCATGATACGGAAGATGTCGGCATAGATATAGAGTCATTGGACAGAGATTTTTCCGCAGTGGAGCTGAAAGCATTGTCGGAAGACGAAATCGAGGACCTGGACGACGAGAAAAGAAACGAGCAGCTGGCGATTTACTGGTGCGCGAAAGAGGCGATTTACAAGAGGCTGTCCATTTACAATGTGGATTTCGCGGAGCAGATCGAGATAGAGAAATTCCATCCTCGCGGAGAGGGCGAACTGGAGGCTACATTCGTAAGCAAGGACGGCTACGAGGACGAGTACGAACTGGAGTACATGACCTTCGACAGACATGTCCTCGTATGGGTAGTCGGATAGTTTGGCACGGAACGCAATTAACTAAACATCAACATATTACGCATTGCAGAGTCACCATTTGGGCGGCTCTGTATTTATTTTATCCACAATGTCTCTGTTGAAAACTTTACGTATAATATCGGCATAACGTGGTGGTTTTATAGCTATATTTGTAATTCAGGTTTCGCAAGTGCGAAAGACCGCTTATAGAGCCCGCGAGGGCGAGGGTAAGTCCCTTCCCCGAGGGGAGGGATTTAGGGTGAGGGTAACGTGCACATAAAAGTGCGTTGGGCTTACAGCCTTCGAACGAGTGACAACCCTCAAATTCGTGATGTCGTACAGCAAGTTTGACAACTTGCGAAACTTGAGCAAGAAGCGGCTTCGGAAAGCCGTATAGGGAAGAAAGCTTCTAATAACTGATAACCTTACACCGATATTATTATGGTAAAGTACGTAGTAAAACGCGACGGAAGACTCGTCGACTTCAACAATCAGAAAATCGTTGCCGCCATACTGAAGGCAATGGATGTTACCGAAACAGGTGAAGATATTGTTCTCGCAGCCAAGATTGCAGACACTATCTCGAAGAAAGAAACAGAGAGAATGGGTGTCGAGGAAATCCAGGACTGCGTCGAGTTCGAACTTATGAAAAGTCCACGCAAGGAAGTGGCGAAGAAATATATTGCGTACAGAAACCAGAGAAATCTCGCGCGCAAGGCCAAGACTTGCGAAATTTTCAAGGAAATCATTGACGCTCAGGCCAATGATATTACACGTGAGAATGCGAACATGAATGCCGACACGCCTGCCGGCATGATGATGAAGTTCGCGTCCGAGGCAACGAAGACTTACGTGGACGAATGCCTGCTTTCCGAGGATGTCCGCGAGGCTGTCTACAACGGCTATATCCATATCCATGACAAGGATTATTATCCTACCAAGAGTCTCACCTGTCTCCAGCACCCTCTGGACAAGATTCTGGATGAGGGATTCCACGCAGGACACGGCGAATCGAGACCTGCCAAAAGAATTGAGACGGCAGCTGTCCTGGCTTGTATTTCCATGGAGACCGTACAGAACGAAATGCATGGAGGTCAGGCAATTCCGGCATTTGACTTCTATCTGGCACCATTCGTAAGAAAGACATACAAGGAGGAAATCGACCAGCTTTCCGCACTGGAAGGCATTGACCTCAGCGCGCTGAAGGATGCGCCTATCGACGATTACATCAAGCGTGACCTGGTCGGCATCAAGGGCGAAGAAAGGATGAAACAGCATGCCATCAACATGACCGTGAGCAGGGTGCATCAGGCGATGGAGGCATTCGTTCACAACATGAACACGATTCACTCCAGAGGCGGCAACCAGGTGGTATTCAGCTCGATAAACTACGGAACGGACACTTCTGCCGAGGGACGCTGCATCATCAGGGAAATCCTCAACACGACATACGAGGGTGTCGGCAATGGTTCCACCGCCATCTTCCCTATCCAGATCTGGAAGAAGAAGCGCGGCGTAAGTTATCTGCCGGAAGACCCGAACTATGACCTTTACAAGTTCGCCTGCAAGGTTTCCGCAAGACGTTTCTTCCCGAATTTCCTGAACCTCGACGCGACATTCAACCAGTGCGCGGAATGGAGGGCTGATGACCCGCAGAGATATATGCATGAAGTGGCGACGATGGGCTGCCGCACACGTGTTTTCGAGAACAGGTTCGGACCGAAGACTTCAGTAGGAAGGGGCAATATCAGTTTCACGACCGTGAATATTGTCCGTCTGGCAATCGAATGCATGGGCATTGAAAACAAGGAAGCGAGAATCACGGAGTTCTTCAACAAACTCGACCACGTCCTGGACATTACGGCGCAGCAGCTCTGCGAACGCTTTGATTTCCAGAAGACTGCGCTCAAGAAGCAGTTCCCTCTGCTGATGGGCAAACTCTGGCTCGGAAGCGAAAACCTGAACCCGGATGATACCATCGAGTCGGTAATCAACCAGGGAACGCTCGGCATCGGATTCATCGGCCTGGCGGAATGCCTTATCGCATTGACAGGAAAACATCATGGCGAATCCGAAGAGGCTCAGGAGCTTGGACTAAGAATCGTGACTTATTTCCGTGACAAGGCCAATGCTTATTCAGAGAAGTTCCAGCACAATTTCAGCGTGCTCGGTACGCCGGCTGAAGGTCTTTCAGGACGCTTCACGAAGATGGACAAGAAGAAGTTCGGCATCATAAAGGGCGTTACGGACAAGGATTACTATACCAATTCAAGCCACGTTCCGGTTTACTTCCATTGCACGCCGAAGCACAAGGCCGAGGTAGAGGCTCCGTATCATGATCTTGAAAGGGGCGGCCATATCTTCTACGTGGAAATCGACGGTGACGCGACACATAATCCGGAGGCCATCATGAACATAGTGGACTTGATGGACAAGTACAACATAGGTTACGGCAGCGTGAACCATAACCGCAACAGATGTCTGGATTGCGGATATGAGGATGCGACGGAGGGACTTGAGGAATGTCCTCATTGTCACGGACATAACATCGACACGCTCCAGAGGATTACTGGTTACCTGGTAGGCACGACAAACCGCTGGAACAGCGCCAAACTCGCCGAACTGAAGGACCGCGTGGTCCATAAATAGTCGTTTTAGAGGAAGGATTGCTTTTCGAAGATGGAGTAGTGTATTGGACATACACGACTGATGAGGCAGGAATATAGACAGAAAAGACGAGCAACGATAACTAAGTTGTTTTTTAAGGATTACTAAAGAATTAGTTAGAGCCCGTAAGGGCGAGGGCAAGTCCCTTCCCCGAGGGGAGGGATTTAGGGTGAGGGTAACGTGATAACGTGCGTTGGGCCGGCACACTCAAACAAGCAACCACCCTCGCATTAAAACCCAGCAAAAGAATATGCATGAACTTTATATAATGGAGGTGATGGAGCAGACCATGGCTGACGGCCCGGGCCTCCGCACCTCCATTTATTGTGCCGGATGCGAACATCATTGCCCCGGATGCCACAACCCGCAGTCCTGGAAATTCGAGAACGGGCACAAGATGAGCATCGACGACCTCATGCAGGTCATCAAGGATGACGATATCAGCAATGTTTCTTTCAGCGGAGGCGATCCGTTCTATCAAGTGGAGGGGTTCACCGAGCTGGCAAGACGGATAAAGACGGAAACGAACAAGACCATCTGGTGCTGGACCGGCTTCACCTACGAGGAAATCCTGGCAGACAGTCATTTGTCAATGCTTCTTCCATATCTGGACGTTCTCGTGGACGGGCCATATATAGAGGCTCTGCGCGACACCCAGCTGCATTTCCGCGGCAGCTCGAACCAGCGGATCATCCATCTCACGCCGGAAGAGGACGACGAGATCCCCGGCACCGTAAAAATCATCCCGTTCAAGTAAATTGCACCCTGGAAAGCGTGAAATCTGATCGCTTGCTTACATTTCATATAGGGCGAAAAGCGCAGACCCGCTGCCGGACATTGACGCATAAACTGCTCCCGAATCGTAGAGAGACTGCTTTATCGCAGCCAGTTCAGGGTGTGCCTCGAACACCGTAGCCTCGAAATCATTGACCAGCAAATCCTTCCACTCCGGGACAGGCTTGGCGAGGACATCTTCGAGTCTGACGGCAGGGACGGCCGGCTTGATGCCGCGATATGCTTCGGCGGTAGACACTTCTATCCCCTCGGGCACGACAATGCGGAGCTCATAAGAGCCGGGAGCGGCATCAGACGACTCTACTATATTGATATTCAAATCATAAGGAGAAAGAATCTCTCCCCTGCCGCTACCCATCATCGGACGGTTCCACGCGAAAAACGCGCAATCGCTTCCGAGCCTGGCGGCATATTCGGAGACCTGCTGTTTGGAAAGCCCAAGGCCGAACATTTCGGAAAGCATGGTCAATGTATATGCAGCGTCTGCGGAGCCGCCGCCAAGTCCGGCGCCCACAGGAGACGTCTTCTCCAGATATATCTTCACCGGAGGAAGATTAAACTCAGCATCAAGCAAGTGGTAAGCCTTGGCACACAGGTCCTTGGTCACCGGCCAGTCTACTCCTTCACGTCTCGCCACGGTTATCATCAGCTTTCCGTCGCCGGATATGCCTTGTGCGAATGTAGGCATCACATCGTCATCGAATGCGTCGAACTCTTCCGACGCGGATGCAGTGAGGTCCGTAATCTTGGGCCTGTCACCATAGAGGGCAGACAGCCTCGCGGATGTCCGGCTATAGTCATCCCCCTTTATTATTTCCAATGTGTCATGTATCTGTTTACAAGGATAGAACAATGTTTCCAGATCATGATATCCATCTTCTCTTTTCCTGAGGACATTGAGTCCGAGATTTATTTTTACAGGAGGTTCAGTTATCATAACATTCCTTTTTTACAGCTCCATGAATGACGTTATTCGGACAAACTTACATAAAATCCATTGAATTTGTGTAAGTTTGTGCCTGCAATCGTAATATCAAGGAGATGAAACACGAAATTATCATAAATGACCTGGCGCATATCGGCGAGGCTGCCGACAAATTCCTTAAAGAGACTGCCGGTCATAGCGTCATCGCATTTTATGCACCGATGGGTGCAGGCAAAACGACATTTACCACTGCCCTCTGCCACAGGCTGGGCGTAAAGGAAGATGCCGTAAGCTCGCCTACCTTTTCCATTGTCAATGAATACAAGACTTCTGACGGAGATTCGGTATTCCACTTCGACTTCTACAGAATCACCCGCACGGAAGAGGCTTTCGACATAGGCTTCTACGACTACATCGACAGCGGCTGCCTGTGCCTCATCGAATGGCCGGAGAATATCGAGAGCATCCTTCCTGAAGAGACATTGAAAGTCAGCATTGCCGTACGCCCGGACGAGAGCCGCGTCATCACTTGGGAAGACCAGGAACAGTGACTGAAGATATAAAACCATTGATCTTCAGCTCGGTAGAAACACCGTTCTTTACCAATACGGGGACTCCCCCACGCTCATGCGACGTCAGGCCGGCATAAAATGTTCCGCCATATAGAGCGGCGCACCGCGTGTCCATAAGGTTGTAACGCTTGGGCAGGACACAGGTGTACACATTTTCATCATCCTGGACATTGCGGACGAATGTCCCGCCCGACGAGTAGTCAATGCCGACATAAGCATATCCGTCATCTTCGGCATAATAGTCGAAAACTCGCTTGTCGTTGTCCATCGTGCCGAAGATATTGCCATTCATGTCCCACATAAGCGCGGACGAGGAGTACCATGCATTTCTGGAGTAATCCGTCTTCAGGTACATGTCCTTTCCGGACCACAGGGCCTTGCATCCTGCCATATAACACCCGCCTCCTGCATAGAAACGATGCTCATCATCGCCCGCCAGCATTATCGCATAAGCATTATATCCACCGGAATTGCCTGATATATAAATCTTTCCGTCAATCACCCGGACATCGGAAACATTGGTCATCTCATAAGGACATCTTAACGGTGAGGAGGCATCATTTTCCACCAGGAATACAGCAGGCCGCTGCTCCGTCACCTGTTTGGACGGTATCTGATAAGCGAAATACAGATTTCCGCCGTCATCACTGACTGCACCGGCAGGATTGGTCTGGTCCGATATTCCGCCAATGACATATCCCTGGGAATCATAGAACAGGGTTTCGCCGTTGCAGCGCCACGTAAAGCCCGCCCCGTCGCGGTTCTGGCTGAGAGTGTATATCTGTCCGTCCTTGACAAGGAAACCGCAAATCATTTCCCTGCCCTTGAACCTGATGATTTCCTCGCCGTCCCTGCAAATGACCGTCTCCGAGCCGGAAGACCAGTCCGTATAAAGGTGCCCGTCAATGTATCTGTGCATATCCGGAGCGTAACTGATGTTTGTCCCCGGTCCGCCGGCTATGGAAAATATCTTCTCCATGTTCTTGTAGACATTGATCCTGAACGGCTCATTGTCTCCTGCCGTATCTCGTTGCCAGAAATAACTGGGGGCGAATTCCACAGCCGTGATGAAGACTGCGGTGTCAGTTTTCTTGTCGTCTTCAGACGACGCGCCTTTATTGTGGCGTTCCGCCAAAAGTGTTTCTGATCTGTGTTTGTTCAGTCTGGACTCTCCGGTGTCCAGCAGGCCGCATCCGAACAGCAATAGCAGCAGTACGGCAATGGCCGAAAAGTAGTCTGTTTCATGGTTATGCTTTTTTCCGCAAGTACGCAATAAAAAAGAAAAGCTCCGAATTCTTTCACCAAGAACTGGAGCTTTTTACCACAAATGGAAGATTTTTAATTTACCCACAACATAAAAATCTTCAATTAATGCCTATATACCCACTCTGAAGCCTATTTCGAAGTTCATCATCAACGGCTGCTGAGTCCTGATGCTGACCGGCTGTCCGCAATCAAAATAATATCTCAACCCTGGATTTACATACAATCCGAGCTTGTCAGCAAGCATGAATTCCACTCCGAAGCCGGCACCGGCCGAAGCCTGAACACCTTTTACGCTTTCATGATAACGAATATCGCCCTCTGAACGGCCGATTCTGTAGACATTGGAAATACCCTTCTCCACGGCACCGCCCGCATAGGCATAAAACTTGACTTTGGTCCCGTCCACGATATTGTAATATACATTTACGGGGATACCTACATAATGTAAGGTATTCTTTATATCTGAAGAGGTTACAATTGTCGTTTTTCCCTCATGGATGTTCGTGTAGACTCCGGTAAACGTTCTCTGGAGCATAGAATAGTTCAGTCCGATACCTGCCGACCAGCGTTTCGCGAAAGGAATCCTCGTGGAGAATCCGAATGAAAGCGGAATCATATACTTGGAGTTCTTGCCGACCTGCTCGATATAAGTCGCTTCCAGAATACCCTCGCCCGGTGCACGGAAACCGCCGAAGCCATTGTAGCCCTTGGCATTGCCATTGCTTGCAAGGTCTCCGCCGACAGTCATTGAAATCTTCCTGCGTCCTTTCGGCTCATCTTCATCTGCGATGGAATCGAAATAGTCGCTCAGTTTTCCTGTTTCTTCTTCAACTTCTTGATTCGAAACATGCTCATGAGGTTTTTCTGCCTGACCGGGTTCCACCGGTTCTTCCGATACGCTGTCCTCCTGAACAGCTTCCGGCAAACTTTCTTCCACAGGAATTTCATTCACAACCACCGGACGGGAAATTTTCCTGACAGGCTTCACTACATCAGCTATAAGTTCCTCTGAATGAGCTATTTGATTTTCAGAGTCTTCCCTCACCTCGGCAGTGACAGCCGGTTTTTCCACCACTGTAATATCCTCCTTTTCAGGGAACAGCAGAACGAACCCGGTCACCAGCACGGCAGCCGCAGCCATCACCGCAGTGGTGCGCTTCAGCCACAATGGCAGCACAGGTTCACGCTTCCTGTCAAGGCGGGAGAACACCTCATCCATCAGATACGAAGGAACTTCTTCCTCAGCATCTGCCAGAATGGAGCGAATCTCCTTGTCAAACTCTGTATTAATGTCTTGCATCTTTCCTATTTTTTATCTTGTCCTGCAGCATCGCACGTGCCCTCAACAACTGGGAACGCGATGTAGCCGCACTGATATTCAAGGCTTTGGCGATTTCATCATGTGAAAAACCCTCTATCACATACATATTGAAAACCGTCCTGTAGCCAGCCGGCAGTGCTGCCACGAGCTGCATAAGCTCCTTATATCCCAAATCTTGAACCTGAGACGGCATGTCGCTGCTCACATTCCACGCAGAATCCAGATCATCGCTCATCTTGAGCGCGTCTTTTTTCCGCAGGGACATAAGTGCAGTATTGACAAAGATCCGTCTTGCCCAACCATCGAATGAACCTGTATCAGAGAATGAGTCTATCTTGGAGAACAATGTCACAAAGGCATCTTGCAGGAAATCCTCGGCAGCTTTACGTTCGCCCATATAGCGGAGGCATACGGAGAACATTTTCGGCGCAAGATGCTCATACAGCAGCTTCTGCGCTTTCCTTTCCCCTTTTATACAGCCCTCTATGACATCGCTATATGCCGCTGTTCCCATTCTTTTTCAGGCCTAAACTCTAGTTGTCCGTAAATAGAGATGCAATTCAAATGCGAAATGTTGCATGAAACCGATTTTGGAGCCCCGGATTATCTCAACCACTTCTCCGGGTCCTGAGGCGTGGTACCTTTCCATATCTGAAAATGCAGCTGCGTCGCTCCGTCAATGGTGTCGACGGTTCCGATTATATCACCGGTCTTGATCTTGTCTCCCGGTTTCACGACCGCGCTTCCCAGTTTGCAATAGAACGAGAAATAATTTCCATGCTGCACCAGGACGCATTTGTTATATCCAGGCATCACCACGATCTGCTTCACCACTCCGTCGAAAACCGCCTGTACGGCAGCACCTTTCGCCATGGAAATCGTAATGCCGTTGTTGAATGGCAGTTTGACTGATTTGAATACAGGATGATAATGCTGTCCGAAATGATCCGTTACCGCGCCATCTGCCGGCCAAGGAAGCTTGCCCTTGTTCTTGGCAAATTCAGCATCCAGCTTGATATCCACCGGTTTACGTGCAGTCGACTTGCCGGATTTCCCATTGACGGCAGCGGCGATGATTCTCTGGATTTCGCGGTTGAGAGCATCCACCTGACGCTTTTTCGCCGCCAATTCCTTCTGGTATTTCGTCCTGTTGCGCTGCAACTGCGTGACAATCCTTGCCGACTCGGCCTCTTCCTGCTGAAGCGACTGGACATCCGCTGCCCGACGGCTTCTGATTACCTCGGCATCACGTTTCAGGACACTGAGCGAATCCATTTCCCGCTGCAATTCAGACTTTGTATCGATAATTTTCTCGCCCTGCCGGTTCATTTCAGCAGACAGGTTACGAAGATACCATGCTCTTCTGAAGGCCTGTCCGACATTCTCACTTGCAAGGATATACATATACCAGACCTTGGAATCACGGTTCTTGTAAGCGCTCTTGACCAGTTTCGAATAATAAAGCGAGAGCGTATCCAGACGCGCCTGCACCCTGTCCACATCCTTCTGCTTCGCATTTATCCTGCCGGACAATGCCGCAATCTCCCTGTCGCTCTCCGCCACAAGCTCCTTCCTGTCCGCAACCTTCTTCCGGACCAGGTTCAATGTCGTCAATGCGTTGCTGCTCTTCGCAGCATTTTCTTTCAACTGCTTGTCAATGAGCGCAATTTCCTTTTCCAGCTTGGCTTTACGGCTTTCCTGCACCCGTGTATCCTGCGCTGAAAGACTCAGAGGAACCAGCATTGCCGCTGCAGCAATGATATTGATAAGCAGTTTTTTCATCATTCCTTACCCTCCGATGCCTTGTTTTTCGCCTGCTGCCTGTAGACTTTCGCAAGGTCTTTCTCACCCAACGCCTCCAGCACCGTGGCATAATGGTCCAGAATAGTGGCGCTGTCCTTGCCTCCGTACAGCATCGCATGCTTAAAGAAAGGCTTGGCTTCCAATGCTTTGCCCTGCAGATACAGTATCCATCCGAAGGTGTCCAGATAAGTCGCATTGTCCGGCTCAGCCTCAACCGTCTTCTTGCTCATCGCATAAGCCTTCTTCAGTTTCTTGCCCTCCACAGACAAATAATAGGCGTAATTGTTCAGAACCGGAGCATTGTCCGGGGCTACTTTCAATGCTGTTTCATACGACTTGAACGCCTTGGACTGATCACCCAGAAGATGATACATGTCACCGATGGTGCTCCACGCAGTCACGAACGTGGCGCTGTCAGTCGGCGCTATCCGCAGCATCTTCACACAATTCTCTATAACGGCTGGATAATTCTTCCTATTGAACTCAGCAGCATTGGCAAACTCCAGAAAACCAGCCTCTTGCGGGAATCTCACCATGGCAGAATCACATGCGCTGACCACCTTGTCCCAATCATTGATATAAAGCAGGGTCTGGATATAGCTGGCCGTCGCGCCCACATTGTCCGGGAACTCCGTCATCACCTTTTTGAATGCATCGGCGGCTGCCTCTTTCCTGTCGGTAACCAGATAGTACAATCCGGCTGTCTGAAGAATGGAAGAGTCTGCAGGGTGGGCATTTACAGCGATATTGACCGTCGAATCCAGCTGACTAGAAAATGATTTCATAAACCTCGGATCCGACTGTCTGAATACGGCCTGGAGATATTCCGCCTTGCCGGCAGGTGTCGCATCGCGGTCAGCCATGAGGATATCCAATGTCTTGAAATATGACACGTAATCCCTTGCTATCCTGTAAGTTTCAGCTTTTCCCAGCAATGCCGGGGCGTAGCTCTTGTCCAGTGACAGGGCCTCATCGTAATATGCAAGGGCCGAGGAATCATTGTACATTCCCATCTCATAGTCGCCAAGCATTGACAACACCTGCGTAGACGAGTATTCCTTATTGTATTCTTCCAGCGCCTCATATGCCTCTTCATGGCGTTCCTGCCTGCTGAGGATATTGAAACGCGTCATCACCGTCGCATCGCTCTTTCCAAACTGGGTCTCGATGTCGCCGATGATTTTCAGAGCCTTATCTGCCTGACCCTGATTGATATACAGGTTCGCAAGCCCATAGTACAACTCGCTTTTCTTCGGGAAGTCGCGCAACAGGGATTCATACATGTCGATGGTCAGGACCGACCGCCCCGTCATGCCGTACAGACCTGCCAGCATGTAGCGGTACCAATAGTTCGTGGAGTCCAGCGCCACAGCCTGCTTGAGGTCCCGTTCAGAGTCCGCTGCATTCTTCAGCCGCATGTTGCAAAGCCCGCGGTAATACCATGCAGCGTCATTGTCCGGAGATGTTTTCAGGATGGCGTCCAACATGGTTTTCGCTCCCGTAAAGTTCTCATCTTCATACATTTGAACGGCGTTCACAATCCTGCCGTCCGCCCGGATTCCCTCCTGCGTCGGCTTCCCCTCCGCATGTCCGGTCTGCGCCGATGCTTCCGTCCAGAAGGTCCCTGCTATCGCAATGACGGCTATCGCCAATGTCCTGAGTATCTTGTTCATGTCAATGTCTTTTTATCAATGCGGTTATCACAGTGTGCAATAAACACGCCATCAGACAAAAATACGAAAAAAGCGTGGATTCGTTGCAAATCCACGCCTGCTTTATATTACTGATAACCTTTTCTACTGATTCTCAGCCTCTTCTACAGCTTTGAAATATCTGTATGAATTAACCTTGAGCTCACCTACTGAAAGTTCATCGCAAACGATGGTTCCTTCCTGATGAGCCTGGAGGCCTGAAAGTGTGCAATAGTGAGTGTATGGTCCCTCTACGGCGTCCTTGATGGCACGTGCCTTCTTGCTGCCGAATGCTAGGATAACTACTTCCTTGGCACTGAGCACTGTAGCGACACCGACGGTAAGAGCGGACTTAGGCACCTGGTTAACGTCATTGTTGAAGAAACGAGAGTTCACCGCACGTGTGTCGTAGGTAAGGACAACCTCTCTGGTTCTGGACTGGAGTGAGGAGAACGGCTCATTGAAAGCGATATGTCCGTCCTCGCCTACGCCGCCGAGGAAGAGGTCGAATCCGCCTGCGTCCACGATAGCTTTCTCGTATGCTTCGCATTCAGCTTTTACGTCAGCCGCATTGCCGTTGAGAATGTGGATGTTCTCTGCCGGCTCGTCGATCTGGTCGAAGAGGTATTTGTGCATGAATGAGTGGTAGCTCTCAGGATGTGATTCCGGAAGACCTACATACTCGTCCATATTGAAGGAAATCACGTTTTTGAAAGACACTTCGCCGGCCTTTACCATACGGATAAGTTCTGCGTAAGTCTCGATAGGAGTGGAGCCTGTGCAGAGTCCGATTACGAAAGGCTCATTCGTACGTGCTGCCTTTTCATTGATTTTCTTGGCGATATAGTGAGCAGCCCAGATGGATCCTTTGCTGCTGTTTTCTCTGATGACAAGTTTCATTTCTCTATTGTTTTACGATGTTAATATAATTTAAGGAACACCTCAATAGCCTGATATTCAGCCATTCCGAGTTCATCGTAGAGGCGTGCCGTGTTCTGGGTGCGGTCCTCTGCCCTCTGCCAGAATTCACGTGGGTCATCTCCTGGGAACGGAACGATGTCCTTCTGTGAAAGGTGACGGAAGATGGAGTGACGTTTCTCGACCACCTCGTCCGGGCTCAATGGAACTGCCATGTCCACGCGGCCGAGTTCCCACTCCATCCATGCGCCTCTATAGAGCCATACATGGGTCTCGTTCAGCCAGTTCTCGCCCTCTTCTTTCAACTGCTCGATAGCCTCGAGAGCAGCCTCGGTACATACTCTGTGTGTTCCATGAGGGTCGGCAAGGTCGCCCGCCATGAAAATCTGGTCAGGACGAAGTTTCTTGATCAACGCCTTGATGATATCCAGATCCGCCTGTGTACGAGGGAGTTTCTTCACTCCGCCGGACTCATAGAAAGGAAGATTGAGGAAGTGGACATTGGTATTGTCGTTAAGACCGAATGATCTGTCAGCGCCTCTGGCCTCGCTACGACGGATTGCGCCCTTGATGGCGAGAAGTTCCTTAGGCTCCGGCTCACCCGGTTTCTTGGAATCAATGATAGCCTTGACCCTGTCGAACTCATCTGCAAATCCGAGCTGATGAGCTGCATCCATGTGCTGGAGAACCACATCGTCATGCACTGCAAGGTCTCCGGATGTCTCGTACGCTACGTGGACATTGTGGCCCTGATGAACGAGACGGATGAATGTTCCGCCCATTGAAATGACGTCATCGTCAGGATGCGGCGAGAAGATGAGCACCGTCTTAGGGTAAGGCAATGCCGATACAGGTCTCTGGCTGTCGTCAGCATTAGGCTTTCCGCCCGGCCATCCGGTAATGGTATGCTGGAGGTCATTGAACACCTCGATATTGATCTTGTCGTAAGGACCGAACTTGTCAAGCAGTTCTCCGAGCGAGTGCTCCAGATAATCTTTCTGGGTAAGTTTCAGAATCGGCTTGTGTACTTCCTGGCAAAGCCATACTACAGCCTTTCTGATGAACTTCCTGGTCCAGTCGCAAGGTCCTACCAACCAAGGAGATACGACTCTCGTAAGGAGTGACCCGGCAGTTTCGTCCACATAGCAGCAGATGTTCTGGTGTCCCTGGAGGAGAGATGCCGGATATTCGTAGTCAGGATTGCATTCGCAGACATGCTTTACTGCATTTGCCTTATCCTCGCCCCAAGCCATGAGCACGATTTTCTTGGCGCTCATCATGGTGTCGATACCGATGGTGATGGCCTGTGAAGGGGTATGCTTGAAATCGCCGTTGAAGTTCTTTCCCTGACGTTTTCTCGACTGGTAAGAAAGCAGTACGGTACGTGTCCTGCTGACAGGCGACGTGCCGGCCTCATTGAATCCTACCTGGGCCATTTCGCCCATGCCGATTACGAGCATGTCCAGTCCGCGGACCATCTTGTCATACTCCTCGCAATAAGCTGTGATTTTGTCCTCCGGAACGCTGCCGTCAGGAATATGGATGTTTTCCTCCTTGATATCGACAGCATTGAGGAGTGAGTTGTGCAGGATGCTGTTACGGCTCTGCGGCTCACCTTTCCCATAAGGATAGTACTCGTCTATAGAGTAGACCTCAACGTTGCTGAATGATACTTTTCCCTCCTGGTACTTCCTGGTAAGCCATTTGTAGAGGGATACCGGGGTAACACCTGTGGAAAGACCCAGTTTGAAGGTTCTTCCCTGGCATGCATTGATGGAATCAATGATCTCGTCAGCAATTACTTCGCTGGCTGTTGTGGACTGGTCATAAATCTCAGTCCTGATTTTCTCATAACTGTGGAGAATGTCGGAAGGTATGTTCTTCTCGACAAGACCGCCTTCTTTAGGCAATGTAAAGTGTTTCATTATGCAACTGCATTAGTATTGGTCAAGCCACAAAGTTACTCATTTAAGCCAACATTCCCAAATAAAGCCAAGTTTCTACCGGTCCAGGCGGTCCAGAAAGCGATAACTGAAAGATTCCAGGATATGGCGGGGCGCAATGGGGCTTTCGCGGTATGATTCCGGAAGGGTTATCGCATCATATCCCATGGCGTCAAAACCACCTTCACCGGCCGTATCTTCATGCCCGGCCAATCGGCATCCGGAGGAAACCATCGAGGCGGCATCTTCCAGATCGGCAATGGTGCGTGATAGTTTCAGCACCCTGGAAAAGGCACGCGCCGAAAGCCCAAGCCGGTTCGACATCTTCTCCATAAGCGCGGCGCATTCGTCTGACAGACGGCAAAACTTTCCAAGCATTTCACCGGTCATCCCGGCATTGACATGGACATCGGTGCCCGCGAATCGGATTTGCTGGATTTTGCGCGCCACGAGCACGCGACGGGCGATTTCCGTGCTGGTCTCACATTGACAAGTATTGTCCTTCCCCTCCGAACGTTGCCGCCGCACCATATCCTCCGGCGGCACCGGCCGCATAGTGAGCTGAATATCAATGCGATCCATTATCGGTCCGGACAGCCGGCCCATGTAAGCCTGGCGCTGGGACGGCGTGCAGGTGCATTTTCCTTTCACTCCGTAATAGCCGCAAGGGCAAGGGTTGGAGGCTGCCACCAGCATGAAGGAAGCGGGGAATTCCACCTTGGACCGCAGCCTGGAAATCACCACTTTACGGTCTTCCAACGGCCCACGCAGCGCTTCCGTGATATTGCGCGGCATCTGCGCGAATTCATCCAGAAACAGCACGCCGTTCTCCGCCAGCGACACCTCGCCTGGCAAGATGTTCTCACCGTTTCCGCCGCCGATTATCGCCGCCATGGACGCGCTGTAATGCGGTGCCCTGAACGGGCGTTCACGCATAAGTCCCAATGTGGCAGTCCGCAGGCCCGCCACGGAATATATCTTGCTGGTTTCAATCGCCTCCGCAGTCTGCATCCTGGGCATTATGCCGATCATCGCCTTGGCAAGAGATGTCTTTCCTGAGCCGGGAGAGCCCACCATAATCACATTGTGCCCACCGGCAGCCGCGATTTCCAGCCCCCGTTTTGCCCCGTCCTGGCCGACGATGTCCGAGAAATCAATGTAGTCTTTCAATGTTTTTTCAGTCTGAGGCACATTGCGTCCGGTCACAAGCAGATCCGAAACATCTTCCTTGTCTTCAAGAATACGCAGCACGTCGGAAATCGTCTTCACGCCGAACACCCTGGTCCCGCCGAGTTCCGCCGCTTCCAATGCGGATTCTTCCGGAAAAATGCAGCCTTCAAACCCCGCTGCGGACGCATATTCGGCAATCGGCAGGGCTCCGGGGATTCCGCGGATCGTCGCGTCCAGTCCCAATTCTCCCATAATCACGTATTTGTCCAATGCGGGGAGGTCGCATTGCCCTGACGCGGCAATGATTCCCAGGGCAATGGGGAGGTCATACCCGCTTCCGTTCTTGCGCATGTCCGCGGGTGCCAGATTTATGACTATCTTCTTTCCCGGAATGCGGAATCCTATGGACTGGAGAGCTGTCATCGTACGGAGCAGGCTTTCTTTCACTGCCACGTCGGCGAGTCCCACCAGATGAATCCCGATTCCGGAATTGATGTCCACTTCCACCGTCACAGGTACTGCCTGTATACCAATGCATTTCGCACAGAAAATATTTATGAGCATAGTTCAGATTTTTTCCGCCAAGGTCGACGGAAAAGCCCGTTGGATCAATTAAAAAAGATATATATGTGGCGGAAAATTCCTCCGTGTGGGGAAATTTTCTTATCTTCGACGCGGCAGAAGGAAAAACGAGAACAACATGAAAGCCAATATATTCAGTTCAATAGGAAAGTACACGCTCTTTCTCAGGCAAGTGTTCCGCAAACCGGAGAAACGCAGCATGCTCAGGAAGCAATTCATCATAGAAACAGACAGGCTGGTAATGTCGTCGATTGTCATCGTCGGTGTCATTTCCCTGTTTATGGGAGGTGTCCTGGTAATCCAGACCGCATCCAACATGGAAAATCCATTTCTGGACAGGATGCTTATCGGCTATATGGTGCGTGAAAGCATGATATTGGAATTCAGTTCCACAATGGTAGCATTGATCCTGGCGGGCAAGATGGGGTCCAGCATTGCTTCGGAAATCGGCAGCATGCGAATCACCCAGCAGCTTGACGCCATCGACATGATGGGTATCAACAGCGCGTCTTTCGTGGCCCGCCCGAAAATTCTCGCAGCCACCATCCTCAGTCCGGTGCTGACGCTTTTCAGTTTCGTTCTCGGACTCGCCGGAGGAGCATTGATAACATGGGCGACGGGGATTATTCCCATCGGAAAATATTTCACAGGCATAAAGTTTTCTTTCAATGGCTTTTTCATGGTCTACAGCTGTTTCAAGACGGCGGTATTCTGTTTCATAATTTCATCTGTCGCCTCTTATCACGGATACAATGCCAAGGACGGGTCTCTCGGAGTGGGAAAATCCAGCACCAAGGCTATCGTGGCATCAAGTATCCTGATACTCATGTCGGACCTTATAATCACCCAGCTTCTCCTTTATTGATATGATAACAGTCAAGAATCTTCAGAAAAGCTTCGACGGGAAGCAGGTTCTAAAGGATATTTCAATGTCTTTCCGCCCCGGCGAGTGCAATATGCTGATCGGAGCCAGCGGTTCCGGCAAGACAGTGCTGCTCAACATGTTGATCGGTCTGACAGAGCCCGATTCCGGAGAGATCTGGTACGGGGACGAGGAATTTACCAGAATGTCAGAAACGGAGAAAAAGGCATTGCACCAGAAAATCGGCGTTCTCTTCCAGGGCAGCGCGCTTTTCGATTTCCGCACCGTGCTGGGCAACATCATGTTTCCTATGGATTTTCTCACGGATTGGAGCCCGGCGGAGAAGAAAGAACGTGCCAGATATCTTCTGGACAAGGTGAATGTCAAGGATTCGGAGGACAAGTATCCTGATGAGCTTTCCGGCGGCATGCAGAAGCGTGTCGGCATCGCCCGTGCAATCGCATTGAACCCGGAATATCTGTTTTGCGACGAGCCTAATTCGGGGCTTGATCCCGAGACGTCCATCGTCATAGACCAGCTAATCAGTTCATTGACCAAGGAACTGGGCATCACGACCATCATGAACACTCATGACATGAATTCGATTCTGGAAATCGGGGACAATATCGGATTCCTGCACAAGGGCACGATCCTGTGGGAGGGTGACAGGCATTCGATCCTGTCTTCGGACTGCAGGCAGCTGACGGATTTTCTGTGTTCCAACACATTGGCCAGAAACATCATACGGCCGCAAGGACGATAAACTTACCATCACACATAACGACAAAAAAAGCCACGGACTGAAGATGTCAGGCCATGGCTCATTAGTGTAATATTATTGGTAGTTTATTTCTTCGCTTTCGTAGAGTCTCCCTCTATCATTTCCGGTTTGAGGATGACTTTCTCGGCAGGTTTTCCATGGATCATGCCGATAAGGACATCGACAGATTTCTCGCCGAGCTGCTTGAGCGGCTGGACGATATGGGTTACGGATGTCGAGTACAACTGATAGATATCACTGACGTCGAAACCGATAACCGCCAGATCCTCAGGAGTCTTGAGATTCATGTCGCGCATGGTCATAAGGACAAGTGCCGACAATGAATAGGTAGGAAGGAACAATGCTTCCACGCCTCTGGCAACGGCATCTTTGATAATGGCAGGCACGTCTTCCGTAGCTTTCGCATAAGAAGTATAATGTACTGCAACATTGTCATAAAGGTCGTGGTCCATCATGGCCTGACGATATCCTGCCTCTCTTTCTTCCAGACTGGAAATACCCAGGGAGTAGGAAATCATTTCTATCTTCTTATAGCCATGGTTGATAAACATTTCGGTAGCCATCTTTCCGGCCTCTCCGTCATCCAGAAGTACTTTTCCGACATTTTCAATGCTTTCGATATCCCTGTCGAGAAGAACCACCGGAACTCCGGAATCGGTCGCCTTGCGGATGGCGGCTTCTCCTCCTGCGCAAGGTGCAACGATCACACCGTCAATGTTATGCGCAAGAACAGCATCCATCACGCTGTCCAGTCTCTCTGCACTTTCATCCGAGCTGGCGAAAAGTACCGTATAGCCATAACTCTTGGCCTTGTCTTCAATACATCTTGAGATTCCGGCAAAGAATTTATTGGATATGTCATTAGGAATGACGGCTATGGAATTGGAGCGGCCGCTTCTGAGTGAAACCGCTGCAAAATTTCTTCTATAACCTAACTTCTGGGCAACCTGCAAAACGCGCTTTGCTGTCTCAGCGTTTACAGGACAATCGAGATTTCCGTCTTTATCTCTTTTTGCGTTCATCACAAATGATACAAGCGTGACCGACACTTTCGCCTCACGCGCAACATCACGAATAGTGATTCTTTTCATACTGCAAGCCCTCTTTCTTTTATTAAAACGATTGCAATTAAATTAACAACGCAATTTAACGTTTATTTTTAACATTATCAAATATTTCGACAGCAAACATTGACAGTGCTGCTATCCTACCATCACTGTAAGCCCTGCCATCACGATGGAAACCATGCTCATAAGTTTGATAAGAATGTTCAATGAAGGACCGGATGTGTCTTTGAAAGGATCGCCCACGGTATCACCTACGATGGTGGCCTTATGACAATCCGAATTCTTTCCTCCGAAGTGTCCGTCCTCGACATATTTCTTGGCATTGTCCCAGGCTCCTCCTGAGTTTGCAAGGAAAATCGCCAGCACGAAGCCTGCGCCGAGGCCGCCGACAAGAAGGCCCATCACGCCTGCAGCACCGAGGCAGAGACCGGTAATCACCGGAACGACTATCGCAATGATGGATGGCAATATCATTTCACGCTGCGCACCGAGGGTGGAGATTTCCACGCAACGGGCATAGTCCGGTCTTTGTTTTCCTTCCAAAATGCCCTTGATCTCAGCAAATTGCCTGCGTACTTCCGTCACCATCTTCTGAGCGGCACGACCTACTGCATTCATTGTCAGACCACAGAAGAGGAAAGCCATCATGGCACCGATGAACACGCCCACTAGCACTCGTGGATTCATCAGGTTAACCTGGTAATATTCAACGATTTGAGGTATTGTCGCCGTCGTTGCGTCCACAAGTTCCCCGCCGACTTCAATCGTAGCTTTGCCGATGTGGACAAGACCGATCTTGATTTCCTCGATATATGACGCGAGAAGCGCGAGGGCTGTCAATGCGGCCGAACCTATGGCAAAGCCCTTGCCTGTAGCGGCCGTAGTGTTCCCGAGCGCATCCAGAATATCCGTTTTCTGGCGGACTTCCGGGTCAAGGCCACTCATCTGGGCATTGCCGCCGGCATTGTCCGCGATAGGTCCGTAAGCGTCGGTCGCGAGTGTGATTCCCAATGTCGAGAGCATTCCCACCGCCGCGATACTGATGCCGTAAAGGCCGTTGCTTATCAATGACGGGTCGAATGAGAATCCGGTGGCGCAGAGATATGACATGAGGATCGCGACAGCGATGGTGATAACCGGAACCGCCGTAGATATCATTCCGAGGCCCATTCCGCCGATAATTACGGTAGCGGATCCTGTCTGTGAGCTTTCAGCAAGTTTCTGCGTCGGCTTATATGAATGGGATGTGTAATATTCCGTGGCTTTTCCGATGATGACTCCGGCCGCAAGTCCGAACAACACTGACAATGACAGTTGCCACCAGTTGGCGAATCCGAGGAGATAGAATATTCCGAAAGACACCACTGCAATAAGTCCGGCACTGAGGTTGGTCCCTCGGCTCAGTGATCCGAGAAGATCCTGCAGACCTGCTCCTTCCTTGGTGCGGACGGCAAAGATTCCAAGCACTGACAGTATGACTCCGACAGATGCAATGCACATAGGAGCAAGTACCGCACGTGTCTGGCCTTCAATGTCTCCGAAGAATGCGGAAGCGCCAAGTGCCATCGTGGCGAGGATTGCTCCGCAATATGATTCGTAGAGGTCGGCACCCATTCCTGCAACATCACCTACGTTGTCACCTACATTATCGGCAATGGTGGCAGGATTCCTAGGGTCATCTTCCGGAATGTCGGCTTCGACTTTTCCTACTATGTCCGCCCCCACGTCAGCCGCTTTCGTATAGATACCGCCTCCGACACGCGCGAAGAGAGCCTGGGTGGATGCTCCCATACCGAATGTAAGCATTGTGGTAGTGATGGTTACAAGTGTCTGGGATGAGTCGGGATCTCCCACGAAACATTTCAAAACGAAATACCATACCGAAATGTCCAGGAGGCCGAGTCCCACTACTGTAAGTCCCATGACGGCTCCCGAACGGAATGCCAGTTTGAGTCCGGCATTGAGAGAGCGTGAAACGGCATTGGCCGTACGTGCGGAAGCGTAGGTCGCGGTTTTCATTCCGATAAAGCCGGCAAGGCCCGAGAAGAAACCGCCGGTAAGGAATGCAAACGGCACCCAAGGGTTCTGAATGTGAAATCCGTACGCGAGAATCGAGAAGAATACAGCAAGGACAATGAATACGATAGTAACTACCTTGTACTGCTGTTTCAGATAGGCCATTGCACCGTCTCTGACGTATTGTGCAATTTCCTTCATAGTTACCGTTCCCTCACTTTCTTTCATCATCTGATGAAAAAACAACCAGGCGAAAAACAATGCTGTCACAGCTGCCGCCGGAACCAAATAGAATAGTGAATTCATAAACAATGGTATGTGTTATTAATTATTAAACGAAATCATATGAAACGTTTCTGACTTTCGTTCCGAAAGCAGCGCCTTTCGTTTAATACAAAGTTAGAATTTTTTTTGAATAATCACGCCTTTGCCCGTATTTTTCCTGCAAAAACGAAAAAGCACCGGCGAATTCAATCGTCAGTGCCTTTACTATATCAGGTCTTATTTCCTGATTACTCAGCTTTAGGAGCCTCTTCAACTTCTGCTGCAGGTGCCTCTGTTGCAGGAGCTTCAGCTGCCGGAGCAGCTTCTGCCTTCTTTGCACGGCTACGGCGAGTTGTCTTCTTGGCCTCTTTCTTGGAAGCCTCGGAAGCGATAGCAGCCTCGTTGAAATCAACGAACTCAATAAGAGCCATCTCAGAACCATCACCCTGTCTGAAGCCGACGTGGAGGACACGGAGGTATCCGCCCGGACGGTCTGCAATCTTAGGGGCAATTGTACGGAAAAGTTCTGCTACAGCAGTCTTGTCCTTGAGATAACTGAAGACGATACGACGAGAGTGAGTAGAATCGTCTTTTGACTTGGTGATGAGCGGCTCAAGATATGTCTTGAGGGCTTTAGCCTTTGCAAGTGTTGTGGTGATTCTCTTATGAAGGATAAGAGAGTTCGCCATGTTTGCAAGGAGAGCTTTGCGATGACCACTCTTGCGACCAAGATGATTGATTGCTTTATTATGCCTCATGATTATGCGTTATTCTTTTTCTTAGGTTCAATATTGTACTTGGTAACATCCATTCCGAATGTAAGCTTCATCTTGTCAAGCATCTGATCGATCTCATTGAGTGACTTCCTTCCGAAGTTGCGGAATTTCATCAACTCAGGCCTTGAATAAGATACAAGGTCGGCGAGAGTGTCGATCTCAGCAGCCTTGAGGCAGTTGTATGCCCTGACCGAAAGACCGAGATCAGAAAGTTTGTTAAGAAGAAGATGCCTCATACGGAGTGATTCGTCGTCAAGCTCCTTTGAATCAGGAACGACTGCGCTCTCAAGAGCGAGCTTCTTGTCATCAGTGAAGAGTTTGAAGTGGTAAATCAGAATGTTTGCAGCGTCCTGAAGTGCAGTATTAGGAGTGATAGAACCATCTGTAACAATCTCCAGATTAAGCTTCTCGTAGTCAGTCTTCTGCTCGACACGCCAGTTCTCCACTGTCCAGTTTACCTTGCGGATAGGAGTGTAGATGGCATCCACCGGAATTGTTCCGATAGGAGTGTTCTCATCCCTTTCCTCTTCAGCCGGAACGAATCCGCGGCCTTTGGTAACTGTGAGGGAGATTTCGAGTTTAACAGAAGGTTCGAGAGAGCAAATGTGCAACTCAGGATTGAGCACCTTGAAAGAAGACAATCCCTTGGAGATATCCTCTGCAGTAAACTCCTGTTTACCGCTAATTGTGATATTTGCTACCTCAGAGTCTACAGACTCAACCATCCTCTTTAGTCTGACCTGCTTGAGGTTCAGGATGATGTCCTGCATACCCTCGATAACGCCCGGAATAGTATCGAACTCATCGTTCACTCCCGAGATTTTTATCGAGCTGATAGCAAAACCCTCCAGAGAAGACAACAGGATGCGACGAAGAGCATTGCCGATGGTCTGACCATATCCAGGCTCAAGAGGCCTGAACTCGAAACGACCGACGGTGTCTGTTCCTTCGAGCATTATCACCTTATCTGGTTTCTGAAATGCTAAGATTGCCATATTAATTCTTTTTGGGTGTTAATTTATTACTTAGAGTAGAGGTCGACGATAAGCTGCTCGTTAATGTTCTCCGGAATCTCAGTTCTGGTAGGAACATTGAGGAACTTGCCTGAGAGCGCCTTTGCGTCGAAATCCAGCCATGAATACTTCTTTGCAGAAGCAACGCTGCTCTGGATTACTTCAAGGCTCTTTGATCTCTCTCTTACAGCGATCACGTCACCAGCCTTAACCTGTGCAGAAGGGATGTTGCAGACAATACCGTTGAGGGTAATGTGGCAATGACGCACAATCTGCCTTGCTGCTGCCCTTGTAGGAGCGATTCCGAGACGGTACACGATGTTGTCAAGTCTTGACTCAAGAAGGAAGAGAAGGTTCTCACCTTTCTGTCCCTGCATGCGGCAGGCTTTCTCGTATGTGTTACGGAACTGTCTTTCGAGGACACCGTACATATATTTTACTTTCTGCTTCTCTTTAAGCTGATTACCGTATTCGGTAGACTTTCTGGCACGCTTTCTAGCTGCGCCGTGCTGTCCCGGAGGATAATTTCTCTTCTCGAAATCTTTATCAGCTCCATAGATCGGCTCGCCGAATTTGCGGGCGATTTTAGTACTTGGTCCAGTATATCTTGCCATAGTAATTAATCATTAAAACTGTAAAATTAAACTTTACGACGGCCTTTAGGTCTGCAACCGTTGTGCGGCATCGGAGTAACGTCAATAATCTCGGTAACCTCAATACCTGCCTGGTTGATTGTTCTGATAGCAGACTCACGTCCTGCACCAGGACCTTTAACATAGACCTTTACTTTGCGGAGGCCTGCATCGAATGCAGTCTTGGCAGCATCTTCTGCTGCAACCTGAGCTGCATACGGAGTGTTCTTCTTGGAGCCTCTGAAGCCGCTCTTACCAGCTGAAGACCAGCTGATAACCTGGCCAACATTGTTTGTGAGAGCGATGATCACGTTATTGAAGGTTGATGAAATATGAGCTTCACCAGTAGCTTCAACTTTTACTACTCTCTTTTTTGCTGTTGTTGTCTTCTTTGCCATAATTCATCAAGATTTATTTGGTTGCTTTCTTCTTGTTTGCAACAGTCTTCTTCTTACCCTTTCTTGTACGGGCATTGTTCTTGGTGCTCTGGCCACGAACAGGAAGTCCGAGACGATGACGGATTCCCCTGTAGCAACCGATGTCCATGAGACGTTTGATGTTCATCTGGACAGAGGAACGGAGTTCACCCTCGATCTTGTACTCGTTAGCGATGAGCGTACGGATCTTTGCGATCTGGTCGTCGTTCCACTCGTTAACTTTAGTGTCAAAATCAATTCCGCACTCCTCAAGGATCTTTCTTGCAGAAGAGCGCCCGATACCGAAGATGTAGGTCAGGCCTATCTCTCCCCTTTTGTTGTTTGGTAAATCAACACCGGCTATTCTTGCCATAATATCTTTACTTTATTAGTTACACAACTGAATATTATCCTTGGCGCATCTTGAACTTAGGGTTCTTCTTGCAGATTACGTAAAGACGGCCTTTGCGTCTTACGATCTTGCAATCTTCGCTGCGCTTTTTGATGGATGTTTTTACTTTCATATCGCGAAAATTTTTATTTGTATCTGAAGGATATTCTACCTTTTGTTAAATCATAAGGCGACATTTCAACTCTAACCTTGTCACCGAGTAGGATGTGGATGAAGTTCTGCCTCATCTTGCCTGAAATATGTGCAAGAATGACGTGACCGTTCTCCAGCTCTACTTTAAACATAGCGTTAGGGAGAGTCTCGACTATCGTCCCGTCCTGCTCAATTGCTGTTTGTTTAGACATTTAAAATACCACTTTAAAATTTAATGTTTCCGTCTTTCTCGATAAAGTCGAACGTCGAAAGAAGTTCAGCCTTGCCTTTCCGGATAACAACCGTAAGCTCGTAATGTGCCGCGTTCTTGTGGTCAGCTGTGTGTACCGCCCAACCGTTTCTAGCCAGATACACATCTTTTCTGCCCGCATTGATCATCGGCTCAATACAAATTGTCATGCCATCGGTCAATCTTGCACCATGTCCGCGTCTTCCATAATTAGGAATTCCGGGAGCTTCATGCATATCGGTTCCGATTCCATGGCCTTCCAGCTCTCTTACTACAGAAAAGCCGAAAGATTCAGCATACGACTGCACCGCGTATCCGATGTCGCCAGTACGGTTTCCGTCAATGGCCTGCTCAATGCCTTTGTACAGGGAAGCCTTCGTAACATCAAGGAGTTTCCGGGTCTCCGCGTCCACTTCCCCGACAGGGAAAGTGTAGCAGGAGTCACCGTTATATCCTTTATACAAAGTTCCGATGTCACAAGAAACGATATCGCCCTCTTTGAGAACATAGTCCGACGGAAAACCGTGAACCACGACATCGTTTACAGAGGCACATATTGCTGCCGGGAAACCCTCAAAACCAAGAAAGCTAGGAATTGCACCATTGTCACGGATGAAAGTCTCTGCGACCCTATTCAACTCGGCAGTTGTCACACCAGGAGCCACAGCTTTACCGACTTCAGCCAGCGTCTTCGACACCAGTATTCCGTTTTCGCGGAGCAACTCAATCTCTTCTTCTGTTTTTGGCTTGAACATCTTTAACTCTTGTCTTTATCGGGAATTACATTCCAGAACGTCCACTCAGACGACCTGTCTTCATCAATCCGTCATAGTGACGCATGAGCAGATAACCTTCTATCTGCTGGAGGGTATCGAGAACCACACCTACAAGAATCAACAGTGAAGTACCACCATAGAAACTTGCGAACTGGTTGTTGATACCTGCAAGCATCGCAAATGCCGGCATAATTGCAATGATAGCGAGGAAGATAGAGCCAGGGAGAGTAACCTTGGACATAATGTCATCGATGTACTCCATGGTCTTCTTACCAGGCTTCACACCAGGTATGAATCCGCCGTTCTGCTTCATCTGCTCTGCCATCATGTTCGGCTGAACTGTAACGGCAGTGTAGAAATATGTGAAGATGACGACGAGAAGTCCGAAAATAAAATTATACCAGAAACCTGTATAGTTGCTAAGTGTTGCAGCAAGTCCTCTGGTAGCGTCCCACTGTGAGAAAAGGAGAGGGAACAGCATGAGGGCCTGAGCGAAGATGATAGGCATTACACCTGCCGCATTGATCTTCAAAGGAAGATAGTTGCGTACTCCGCCGTACTGCTTGTTGCCGACAACACGCTTTGCATACTGGATAGGAATTCTCCTGACAGCCTGTACGAGAGCGATAGCTGCAACGAACACAAAGAACAATACAATAAGCTCCACAATCAGGAGAAGCACACCACCATTGGTAGTTGTGAGCTTTTCACCGATTTCTGCAGTAAGCGCATACGGAAGGCGGGCAACGATACCGATCATGATGATAAGGGAAATACCGTTTCCGATACCACGGTCAGTAATGCGCTCACCGAGCCACATGACGAACATTGAACCTGCGAGGAGAATCACTGTAGAGACAAAGTTGAATGTGAAGTTACTCCATCCGAGCTGTGTCACAGCAACGAATGCCTGACCAGGGATCTGGTTGTGGATAGCAGCCAGATATGCAGGGCACTGGATAGCAAGAATCAGGACAGTCAGATATCTGGTGATCTGATTCATTTTCCTACGGCCGCTTTCGCCTTCCATCTGCAATTTCTTGAAGTATGGGACGAACATGCCGAGGAGCTGGATCACGATGGATGCCGAGATATAAGGCATCACACCGAGTGCAAAGATAGAGGCGTTACCGAACGCACCACCTGAGAACATGTTCAGGAGTCCTACAAGACCTTCCTGAGTTTTGCTCTGAAGTGAAGCGAGCATAGTAGCGTCTATACCCGGGAGCACTACAAAACATCCCAAACGATAAACGAGTACCAAGAGAAGCGTATAAACGATTCTCTTGCGCAACTCCTCTATCTTGAAGATGTTCTTGAATGTCTCAATAAATTTCTTCATTATTTCTCGATCTTAGTAGCTTTTCCACCGGCAGCCTCAATCTTCTCGATTGCTGACTTTGAGAATGCGTCAGCGGTAACCTCAAGTTTAGCGGTAAGCTCACCGTTTCCAAGAACCTTTACAAGCTCATTGGTGTGAACCACGCCAGCATCTTTGAGAGTATCAACAGTAATTACTGTAGTACCGAGTTTCTCTGAAAGTGCCTGAAGAGCAGAGAGATTGATAGCAACGTACTCAACTCTTGTAGGATTGTTGAAGCCGAACTTAGGAAGTCTTCTCTGGATAGGCATCTGACCACCCTCGAAACCAACCTTGTGCTCATATCCTGCACGAGCCTGAGCTCCTTTTGTACCACGTGTAGCAGTGCCACCTTTACCGGAACCCTGTCCGCGGCCTACTCTCTTAGAATTGTGTGTTGAACCTTTAGCAGGTTTCAAATTATGCAAATTCATCTTAGTTCCTCCGAATTAGATTTCTTCTACAGTTACGAGGTGACGAACCTTAGTAACCATTCCTGTAGTTACAGGGTTTTTCTCAACCTCTACAGTCTGATGCATTCTACGGATTCCAAGACACTGAAGAGTAGCCTTCTGTCTTTTGGTTTCACCGTTCTTGCTGACTACCTGAGTGATTCTATATTTACTCATTTCGCTTTCTCCTATAACTAACCGTTAAACACTTTACTCATAGGCACACCGCGAAGACCTGCAACGGTATAAGCATCTCTAAGTTCAGTAAGAGCTGCTACAGTAGCCTTTACAAGGTTGTGAGGGTTGGATGAACCCTTAGACTTTGCAAGGACGTTCTGAACACCTGCTGACTCGAATACGGCACGCATTGCACCGCCGGCCTTTACACCGGTACCAGGAGCGGCTGGCTTCATGAACACTTCAGCACCGCCGAATTTGGCAATCTGCTCATGAGGAATGGTAGTGTTGATGATCGGAATCTTGACAAGATTCTTCTTGGCATCCTCAACACCTTTCTGGATAGCCGCAGTTACCTCGTTTGCCTTACCAAGGCCGTAACCTACGACACCGTTCTCGTCGCCTACTACTACGATAGCAGCGAAGCGGAAGTGACGGCCACCCTTGGTGACTTTGGTTACCCTCTGAATGGAGACAAGTCTGTCTTTAAGTTCAAGATCAGATGTCTTTACTCTTTTAACATTTGTATTTGCCATAATTCCGATTAGAATTTAAGACCGCCTTCACGGGCAGCGTCAGCCAAACTTTGAACTCTACCATGATAGAGATATCCTCCACGGTCGAAAGCAACCTCATTGATACCTTTCTCGATGGCGCGCGCTGCAATAGCTTTACCTACGATTGCGGCAGCCTCTTTTCCGCTCTTACCCTTGCACTCTGCTGCAAGAACCTTGTCGTTTGAAGCAGCTGCAACGAGAGTTGTTGCGGTCTCATCATTGATCACCTGCACGTAAATCTGTCTGTTGCTTCTGAAAACAACGAGTCTAGGCCTTTCGGCTGTTCCATTGACGTGCTTGCGAATACGGTAGTGAATACGTCTTCTTCTTTCTATTTTACTCAATGCCATAATTCATTCCTCCTATTATTTAGCGGCTGCAGTCTTACCTGCCTTACGACGAATATGCTCGCCAACGAACTTGATACCCTTGCCCTTGTATGGTTCAGGCTTGCGGAGTGAACGGATCTTGGCTGCAACCTGTCCTACGAGCTGCTTGTCAGCAGACCTGAGGATAAGGATAGGATTCTCACCTTTCTTTATTGCAGCAGCTTCTGCCTTGATTTCTGCAGGAAGAAGTATCTGAATATCATGTGAATAACCAAGAGCTAAAGTCAGAAGCTGACCTTTTACATCTACACGGTAGCCGACACCGACGAACTCCTGTTTGATCTCGAATCCTGTAGAAACACCCACAACCATGTTGTGAACGAGAGCGCGGTAAAGACCGTGCATTGAACGGTGTCTAGGAAGATCTGTAGGACGGGTGAATTTAACTTCTTTTCCCTCTACGGTTACGGTAATATCCGGATCAACTTTCTGAGAAAGCTCGCCGAGAGGTCCTTTAACCTTCACAACGTTGCCAGGAAGGAGCTCGAAGCTCACCTTGTCCGGAAGGCTTACAGGTAATTTACCAATTCTTGACATTATCAGTTCCTTTAAAAATTAATATACATAGCATACGATTTCACCGCCGACATTGAGGCCTCTTGCCTCCTTGTCAGTGATAACGCCCTTGGAAGTCGAGATGATAGCGATTCCGAGTCCGTTGAGAACCCTAGGCATATCCTTCACGTCAGTGTACTTTCTGAGACCCGGAGTAGAGATGCGCTCAATCTTCTTGATGGCAGCCTGCTTGGTCTGAGGATGGTACTTCAGAGCGATTTTGATTGTGTTGAAAGGTGTTCCCTCCACTACCTTGTAGCTGAGGATGTATCCTTTCTCGCAAAGAATTTTGGTCATAGCAACCTTCATTTTGGAAGAAGGAATCTCCACAACCTTGTTTCCTGCACGATACGCATTACGGATGCGGGTGAGGAAATCTGCAATTGGATCAGTCATTTCTTTTGTTTTTTTTGCGAACCGGCGCTTGTTTGTCAGGCGCCCGATATCCGATTGTTAATAATTAATAAATATTGTATGCTATAAAGCTTCTACCAGCTTGCTTTCTTTACGCCCGGAATAAGACCGTTGCTTGCCATTTCACGGAACTGGATTCTGCTGAGGCCGAAGGCACGCATGTATCCTTTTGGACGTCCGGTAAGAGAGCAACGATTGTGAAGACGTACTGCTGAGGAGTTCTTAGGGAGTTTATCAAGAGCTGCCCAATCACCTGCCTCTTTAAGAGCCTTACGCTTCTCGGCGTACTTTGCAACTAATTTCTCGCGCTTTACTTCGCGGGCTTTCATTGATTCTTTTGCCATTATATACTCTTTTAGTTGTTATGTTTCTTGAATGGCAGTCCGAACTCTTTCAGAAGGGCATAAGCCTCTTCGTCAGACTTGGCTGTGGTAACGAAAGTGATTTCCATTCCGTGAACGCGCGGGTTCTTGTCCATGTCGATTTCAGGGAAGATAATCTGCTCTTTCAGACCGAGAGTGTAGTTTCCGCTGCCGTCGAGCTTCTCGGAAATACCGTTGAAGTCGCGGATACGAGGAAGAGCTACACGGATAAGTCTTTCGAGGAACTCGTACATCTTGGTCGCACGAAGAGTTACCTTCACACCGATAGGCTGACCTTTACGGAGGTGGAAGTTGGAAATATCCTTTCTAGAAGCGGTGAGAACTGCTTTCTGTCCTACGATTGTTGAAAGCTCCGCTGCTGCCTCCTCTACAAGTTTCTTGTCATGAGACTGGTTCTGTGAAGCCTCGCCGACACCCTCATTGATGGTGATCTTTACAAGCTTAGGAACCTGCATAACTGTAGTGTAAGAGAACTGCTTCATCAGGGCAGGGATAATCTGCTCATTGTATACAGTCTTGAGAGCCGGTACATATCCTGCAGGAACAACCTGCTCTACAGCTTCGTTTTTAGTAGATTTCTTTGCCATAACTATTTAATCTCCTCTCCAGATTTTTTAGAATAACGCACCTTCTTTCCGTCTACGAACTTGTGACCTACTCTTGTAGGAATCGGCTTCGCAGCCGTGCTCTTAGGGTCAAGGAGCTGCACATTGGAAATATGGATACCAGCCTCTTTCTTAATGATACCGCCCTGAGGAGCCTGTGCATTAGGTTTGGTGTGTCTGCTGACCATATTGATACCTTCGACAATGACACGATCCTTGTCAGTGATAACTGAGAGGACTTTTCCGGTCTTGCCCTTATCATTACCGGCATTCACAAATACGGTATCGCCTTTCTTTACGTGAAATTTTTTCATAATGACTTAATATTAAAGGACCTCCGGTGCCAGTGAAACGATCTTCATATAATTCTCACGAAGCTCTCTGGCAACTGGGCCAAAGATACGTGTGCCTCTGAGTTCTCCTGCATTGTTCAAAAGAACGCATGCATTGTCATCAAAGCGGATATATGATCCATCCGGTCTGCGGATCTCTTTCTTTGTACGGACCACAACAGCCTTGGATACAGAACCTTTTTTGGCGTCTCCGCCTGAGATTGCACTCTTAACTGCAACGACGATCTTATCGCCGACAGATGCATAACGGTGACGGGTTCCACCCAGAACGCGGATGCAAAGAACTTCCTTGGCTCCGCTGTTGTCTGCCACCTGTAAACGTGTTTCCTGCTGTATCATCGCTATTTGACTTTTTCTACAATTTCAACTAATCTCCACCTCTTGGTCTTGCTCAACGGGCGAGTTTCCATAATGCGCACGGTATCTCCCTCGCTGCACTCGTTCTTTTCGTCCTGAGCGACGAATTTAGTGGTCTTGTTAATGAACTTACCATACATAGGGTGTTTTCCTTTAGTCTCGACGGCTACGACGATAGTCTTGTCCATCTTGTTGCTGACTACAACACCTATTCTTTCCTTACGAAGATTTCTTTCCATAGAGCATCAAATTAGTTCTGTTCTTTTTCTTTCTCAGTAAGGACTGTCAGCATACGTGCGATATCCTTCCTGCTCTTCTTAAACTTGGATGTATCCTCTAATGGAGAGATAGCATGATTTATCTTCATTGTGTCAAGATTTGCCTTCTCCACTGCAATGCGGTCACGCAGATCTGCTACGGACATTTCGCGAATTTCAGATATTTTCATTTTCTTCTCCATTAAACTATTCTACATAATCCCTGCGAACGATGAACTTCGTAGCGATAGGGAGCTTATGAGCTGCAAGGCGCATAGCCTCTTTAGCGATCTCAAGCGATACGCCCTCTGCCTCGAAGAGAATTCTGCCAGGAGTGATAGGGCATACAAATCCCTGAGGATCACCCTTACCTTTACCCATTCGGGTATCGAGAGGCTTCTTGGTGAACGGCTTTGCAGGGAACACCCTGATCCAGATCTGACCCTCACGGTTCATATAACGCGAGATTGCCTGACGGGCAGCCTCAATCTGCTGCGATGTAAGCCAACAATTCTCAAGGGTTTTAAGACCGAAAGAACCGAACGCAAGCTGGCTGCCCCTCTGGGACATTCCTTTCATGCGGTTTTTCTGTTCCCTTCTAAACTTTGTTTTCTTTGGTTGTAACATTGCTGTATTACTTTAATTATTTTTCCCAAATTCCCTAAATCTTTGAGCATCAGCTGGTTGGGCGAACTTCTCCTCAATTTTGGGAATGCAAAGTTAGTAAAAATATTCGAAAAACAAACATTTTTAAGAATATTTTCATACTTTTTCGACGAAATATTTTGCACGCCATCATTCGGTATCTCAATGAGTTACGCACATTGAAAAAATTTAATAACCGACATTTTCGACAAAACGCAACCGTAAATTTGCATTCTCTGAAATTTGCGTACATTTGTTCCCTCATTCCGGAGGACACGAACGATGGACAAAAAGACATTGATAAGGATAACGGTAGTTTGGGCATTGTCATTGGCATTGCTCCTGCCGGCGGATGCCCAGCGGAAACGCGCGCCGGTTCCTCCGAAGGCGCCGCAGTATCTGCAGTACGAAATCGTGGACGGGGACACATTGTATATGGACGTGCTGACGCCGTCGCAGATTTCGTTGCACCGCCGCAGCGGCAAGGAATGGCGCCGTTATTACAGGCTGGTGTGGAATTTCAGCAAGACATACCCTTACGCGCTCGTGGCGAGAACGCTGATCCGCCAGACCGACAGCACCTTCACCGCGGACGAACTCGGCAGGCGCAAGAGAGAAAAATACGTGAACAAGGTGCAGAAGGAGCTGTTCAATGCTTTCGAGCAGCCTATGCGCAACATGACCGTCACGCAGGGACAACTTCTGATGAAACTCATCGACAGGGAGGTCGGCAAGTCATCCTTCTATATCATAAAGGATTACAAGAACGGAATTGCAGCAGGATTCTGGCAGGGAGTGGCCAAACTGTTCGGTTCCGACCTGAAAAAGCACTATGATCCCGCCGGCGTCGACCGGCAAGTGGAGGAACTTGTGCAGAAGTGGGACAGCGGAGAATTTCCGGCTCTCTATTTTTCAATATTCGGAGAGTATCCGAAAGTGGTGGAAATCCCGTCGAAATACATGTAGGACGCCCCGTCCATCCAGTCTTTCAGGACAATGAGCTGCGCGCCGCCTTCCACAGGCATGTCCACGCTGCAATGGAAATGGCCGAAAACGAAATAGTCCACATGGGTCTTCGCGGCGAAATCCGCTGCAAACTTGTAAAGCGGCTCGTCCTTACCCTTGAAAACATAGTCCATGCTCTTGGCCACGCGGCTCTTCTTCGACCAGCCCTTGCCGAAACGGAATGCCAGATAGGGATGCAGAAGGCTGAAAAGACTCTGGAAGAACTTGGCCCTGAATCCCCAACGCATGAACTTGTATAGTATATGTCCCGGACCGAGGCCGTCTCCGTGACCGAGACAGAAGACCTTGCCGCGAATATTGACGACATGAGGCTGCTGGAGGATGGTGATTCCCATTTCCTCGAAATAGTGGTAGCACCAGATGTCGTGGTTCCCCTGAAAGAAATAGACCTTCACGCCCGCGTCCATCAAGTCCATAAGAGACGAGAACACACGCACATAGCCCTTCGGGACCACATCGTGATATTCATACCAGAAATCCCAGATGTCGCCCAAAAGGTACAATGCCTCCGTTTCTTCCTTAGGAATCGACCGCAGGAACTCGACGAAACGCGCCTCCCGTGCGACGGGATCCTTGACATCCAGCCCGAGATGCACGTCCGAGACGAAATAGGTCAATGTTCTTTCTTTCATGAAGGTTTAGGCGAAGATGAATATTGCGAGTGCAGCCAGAAGGCAATACAATGAGAACCATACCAGCTTGGCCTTCTTCACGATGGCGATCATTGCCCTGCATGAGAACAGGCCGGCGACGAACGCACCGATGAAGCCCATTGCCAACGGCATGAATCCCAGACCTGCAGCGGATGCAGGTTCGCCGAAACTCTTAAGGATGCCCAATGCCTGCTCGCCGATGATAGGCACGAGGACCATCAGGAATGAGAACTGCGCCATGTTTTCACGTTTCACTCCGCAGAGAAGTCCCGTAGCGATGGTGGTTCCGGATCTGGAAAGGCCGGGGGCCACGGCGCATGCCTGACCGAGTCCGACGACGAATGCCTGAAGATATGACAATCCGTTCCTGTGTTCCGGTTTTTCAGCATTGCCCTGAGGCAGCCATTTAGCCGACTGGTCGGAGGCGAAGAGCAGAATCGCGGTGATAATCAGACAGACGCCGACAGTGAAAAGATTGTCCGCAAACAGGCCCTCAACCTGGTCCTTGAAGCACAGGCCCACGATTCCGATAGGAACCATCGACACGATAAGCTTCAGGATATAATCCGTCTCATCATTGAATTTGAACTTGAAGAGTCCCTTCAGCAGATTCCAGATGACGTGCCAGAATACGATTATCGTACTGAGGACGGTAGCGAAATGAACCGTCACCGTAAAATCGAGAAAGCCCTCCGTATCGACGCCGAGCAGTTCCCTGAAAATCATGAGATGTCCGCTGCTGCTGACCGGCAGAAATTCTGTAAGTCCCTGAACGATACCGAGTAAAAGCGCTTGCCACCAATCCATATCTATTCCCTCCCCTGTTTATCTCCTTTGAAAACTTTCATGATGGCCACAATCTCGATGATGATTCCGCATAGAATCACAATCGGCGCTGCCACAAGACGCTGGAAATCAAACATCGCGTAGTTGAACACAGCCGGGTCATCGCTGCCGCCGCCAATCATGAGAATATAGCCGGAAATCATAACGAGAAGTCCCGCGAGAAGGCATTTGAGACCCTTCGGAGTAATCGCCATCTTATTGTTATCCATAATCTTACCTTTAATAATAAAGTTCATCCTTGCTCAATGAAACGAGCTTGTTCACTACCCTGTATGTACTCAAGACGCAGATCGCAAGTCCGGAGACCACGACTATCGCCATGACTATCAGGAGTTTGTCCAATGTAAATATATCGAACAGCTGAGCAAATTCAGAACGGACGAGGAAAAGTACCCCGACTAACATAAGGAGCGCCATGACAGACGAAAACAGCCCGAGGAACGCAGCCCGGAGCAAGAACGGTCCCCGGATGAAAGATCTGGTGGCGCCGACAAGCTTCATGGTATGCACGGTAAAGCGCTTGGCATAAACCGTGAGCCGCATCGTATTGTTGATCAATACGAAAGAGATGAACAGCATCAGGATGATGAAGATGCCCAGCACAGCGGAAATCCTGCTGAGATTCGCATTCAATGCATCCACGAGCGAGCGCTGATAGACCACTTCATCCACAATCGGGGATTTCCCGATTACGGCTTCCACGACTTTGAGGCTGTCCTCGGAAACGTATGCAGCATTCAGCGTAACACCGATGGACACCGGAACCGGTGAAGTCTCGAAGACTTTCAGGAAATCACTGCCGAGCATATCCGCCATTTCTTTCTCTCCACGTTCACGGGAGACGAACTCGGTGCCATGCACGAATGACATCGTATCGAGACACTTCTTATATTCAAGAGCTTCATTGTCAGGAACTTCCTGTTTCATTATCACTGAAACCTGGACATTCTCCTTGAAATAATCGGAAACGCTCCTGGTATTGACGAGCAGCAGGCTCGACACGCCTACCAGCAACAGTACGAGGCTGATGCTGATAACCGAAGAAAGATACGCATTCGCCAGACGGCGGCGCATCAGTTTGTTCTCGTTACGTGATGAAGATGCCATATTACTCCAAATTGTCCCCAAAGATACGCATTTATCGAAATATCAAAAAAAATTCTTACCTTTGCATCTCGTAACAAAATATCAATTAGTGATTATGAAAATCCTGTTCGTAAATTCCGAAATTTTCCCATATCTTCCTGAGACTCCGATTGCAAACATCGGAAGATACCTCCCGCAGGGAATCCAGGAAAGAAAGAAGGAAATCCGGTCATTCATGCCACGCTACGGCTGTATCAACGAGCGCAAAAACCAGCTTCACGAGGTTATAAGGCTCTCGGGCATGAACATCATCATCAATGATGTGGACAGGCCGCTCGTAATCAAGGTTGCGTCCATATCCGCTGCCCGCATCCAGGTGTATTTCATTGACAATGAGGATTATTTCAAGAGAAAACAGCTGAGTTGCGACGACAACGGCGCATTCTTCGGAGACAATGCCGAACGCGCGATATTCTTCGCCCGCGGAGTCCTCGAAACCGTCAAGAAGCTGCGCTGGGCACCGGACGTCATTCATTGCCAAGGCTGGATAACACAGATTCTTCCGCTTTACTTGAAGAAAGCATACAAGGATGATCCTATCTTCGCTTCCAGCAAGGTGGTGCTGTCACTCTACGATGACATGCCGGAGAAATTCAATGAAGAACTCGCAAGACTTGTAAAATTCGGCGACATCGACGAGAAAGACGTTCCGCTGCTTGCCGATCCTACTGGCATAAATCTTGCTAAAACTGCCGCTCAGTATTCCGACGGCGTGATTGTCGGTTCAGAGAACGTGGACAAGAGCCTGATTGAATACTGCAAAGGACTTCCTCTTCCGGTACTTGACTATGACGCGAAATTCATCGAGGACGGGTCCTACATTGATGCGTATAACAGTTTTTATGATAGCCTTTAGCACAGATGAAGCTTTCATTTAGAGCCGGTGCGGCTGCACTCATGCTTTCAGCCGGCATTTTATGCGGTTCATGCATTAACGTGAACAAGACACTCGGAGAATCATTGATTCCGGACAATCAGCTGTACGACATCTACACAGCCGAGTTCCCGATTGAAGATATAGAGCAGGACATGCCGGACAGCTTGTCAGGCTACAATATGTATAAATTCACATTCGGAGCACTGAGGGATGACACTTTCGGTCTCACCACCAGAAGCACGGCATTCACTCTCGTTCCGATTGCAGATACATTGGATTTCGGCAAGAACGCTAAATTCCGCCAGTTCCACCTGTCGGCAGTAGCGGATTCCATTTCTTACGCAGACCCTACCCAGCAGTATATTCTTCAGAATATCAATGTCTATGAGTTGGAGAGCCCGCTGAATCTTTCCAAACTGAATCCTGAAATAAAATATAACAGGAAACGCATCACGGACGGAGTGCCGGTATATAACGGAATGGACTCATTGTCAATCGATTTCAGCAAGGAATTCGGCGAGAAATATATGGGCATCACTGCAGCCGACATGGATACGATCACGAATTACACGAAGAAATTCCCTGGCATCTACATCACCACGGACGTTCCTGCCGGAAACGGCGGCCGTATCAACATGTTCAGACTGCCTATCAGCGTCAATTCCGGCACCATCTACGGCAGCTACGCCGAACTGAAGTTCTCTGCCGACTACGGCGACCGCAAGCAGGTGGACACCTCGTTCCTGTTCTATTTAGGGCCAATGACTCTTTACGATCTGAGCGGCGTCAAATCCACGACTGTCGCCAAACAGACACAGATCGCCTACGATATGACCACCCATTCCAGCAAGGGATTGCAGGGCAAGGCCGAAAAGACCATCCTGATGGAGGGCGGAAAGGGACTGAAGCCTGTAATCAAGGCCAAAGACCTCAGAGACAAGGCATTGAAAGAAATTTTGAAGCACACGGACGATCCGAAATCAATCGTCGTAAGCAAGGCTACGATAATCCTGCCGTTCGAATTCCCTGACGATTATACGGAAATCTGCAAATATCCTGTAGCCATCAGCCCGACATGCCGTATCGCGACAGACACTTCGGTGACATTCGCAAGTCTTACGGATTCCAGCGTATCGACTGAGGACCAGGGCGATATAAACAGGTCATTGTGCATCTATTCCCCTGATATCACGCATCATGCGCAGGAGTTCCTCAAGGTGGAGGATGACAAGAAGATTTCTAATTACGACATCTGGATTCTCGCCATGGCCAATGAGACCATCGCCACGGCAAGTTCCACCAGCAGTTCATATGATGATGACTACTACAACAGTCTGATGTACTATAACTATTACAACAACATGTACAATGGTTATGGTTATGGCGGATATGGTTACGGTGGATATGGCGGCTACGGCGGTTATGGCTATAATAGCTTGTACAACAACTATTTTAACTACGGAATGCTCCAGTCGATGTATTCCGCATCGTCGTCCACTTCTTCCAATACGACCACGAAACAGTCTATGATGGACAACCATCGCTACTACAAGGCTGTATTCAACGGTCCGAAGGCCGAAAAGAATGTGCCGATGTTCAGAATCGTGTACGCAATTCCGAAATCAGGAAAATAATCGAAGTCACATAACATTAAAAAAGAAGATACCCGTTTGGGTATCTTCTTTTTTCTTAACGTCGTAAGTTGCTATTATTTGTTAGCTACTTTCTCTTCAACGTACTTGACAGCGTCAGCTACAGTTGCAATCTGGCTAGCGTCCTCATCTGGAATCTTGATTCCGAATGTTCTTTCAAACTCCATAAGAAGCTCAACAGTGTCGAGGGAATCTGCTCCAAGATCGTTTGTGAAGTTAGCGGTCTCAGTAACCTCTGACTCCTCAGCGCCAAGTTTGTCAACAATAATGTCCTTGACCTGTTTTACGATTTCTTCGTGTGACATAATCTATTATTTTATTAAGTTTAAGATTTTATAATACACTACTCCTGTAATAATCTGCAAAGTAAATAAAAAAATCCGAATAAACGAAATTTTTTGATTAAGAGGCCTTTCTGCTGAGCTGGAGCCATATTCTCAGCCCGTTGATGGAGTTGAGAAGATAGAAACTGTATTTGATTACCATGACCACGGTGTAGCTGGAATCCGGCGACGACATGGCTTTGTCGGCCCAAAGCAGGATAGAAAAGACATTGACTAGGAGCCAGATTATCCACTGCTCCATAAACGCCAGAGACATAAGCACTTGCCCCATCACATTGAGGACGAATACGGCTGCGTCGAACAGAATCAGCATACGGAGCGAACCGTCTGCAGACTCCTTTCCGCTTACCGCGCAGAGGATAAAATAAGCCACTACAGTTCCGATTGCCAAAGCTCCGGCTGTCAATGCCCCTTGCGACGCAGTGAGACGTCGCGCAGTCACTTTCTCTTTCGATGTCGCTCCCCGTTTGCGCCATTGCCACCACCCTACGAACTGCATAGGCAGAAAATAGAAGGCATGAAGCGCGAAATTTCCCCATACCGGTTCTCCTCCTGGCCGGATGCTGCTGTCAAATGCCACGATGGAAGCGATGGACACGTCAATGACCCCGAAAAGGAAGGTCCAGATATTGCCGTTGGCGGACAATACCGTGTTCATGACTCCCGTCAACGCTCCGATGCTGGCGAAAATCAGCATGAAGTGTCTGGCTCCGGGCTGCTGCAATTTGTAAATATTCGTCAATACGACAGCCATGGTCATACCCACAAGGATAAAGACATTGAACCATAGGTTAAACTTCCCGTTGGATTTCATCATCATTCGTATTTAATTGTGTGTGAATACGTTCTGCGAGTTCACGCTTGCCCAGGAACGATACCAGGTCTTCAATCGGCGCGGCGGCTATGCGCGGCACGCTGCCGTAATGTATAAGAAGCCGCTTCTCCGTCTGCTCTCCCACGCCCTTTATCCGTGTCAATGCAGATTCTATCTGGCTCTTGCTGCGCAAACTGCGATGGAAGGTTATACCGAACCTGTGCGCTTCGTCACGAATCTGCTGCAGGACCTTCAATGCCGAGGAATTCCGGTCAATGAAAAGAGGATATGGATCCCCCACACGGATGACCTCTTCCAGCCTCTTGGCAAGTCCCACTACCGTAAGTTTGTCAGTAAGACCGAGTTCCGCCAATGCCTGATAGGCAAAATCGAGCTGTCCCTTGCCTCCGTCAATGACTATCAATTGCGGAAGGTCGTCCGGGTCTTCACGCAACATGCGCGAATACCTGCGGTTCACCACCTCTTTCATTGATGCATAATCATTGGCCCCGATTACGGTCTTGATCTTGAACTTGCGGTAGTCCTTCTTGGACGGGACGCCGTTGCGGAAGACGACACATGAGGCGACCGGATTCGTTCCTTGGATATTGGAGTTGTCGAAGCACTCGATATGCATCGGCAATTCTTTCATTCCCAATGCCTTGCGCAGCTCTTCGACCACCATCTTATGGTATTGGTCCGGGTCGGTATGCTCTTTCTGGCGTATGGAATTGAACTGGAATTCCTTGGCGTTCTTCGTGGAGAGTTCCAATATGGCGAGTTTGTCGCCTTTCGCCGGAATACGGAATGCCACGCCGTCCATTTCGACATCGGGCAGGAACGGGACAATGACTTCTCCGCTGATTTTACCGAATTTGCTTTCAATCTCGGCAATGAATTCACTCAATACTGACGCGGGCTCTTCTTCAATATTCATTCTGAAGCCAAGGTTAAGTGACTGGATGACAGCCCCTCCGCGTACACGCATGAAGTTGCCGAAAGATTCGTTGGCATCGGTGACTAGGGAGAACACATCCACATTGGTATCAGATGCAGACGTGATTACTGATTTGGCGTAATGTTTCTGGAGCGAGTCGACTTTCTGCTTGTATGCCTGGGCCTGCTCGAAGTCCAGGTGGTCGGCAGCGTCCAGCATGAGGTGCTTATAGTGCTGGATAATTTCATTGGCCCCGCCTTTCAGCAGATTCACAATCTCCTCTATATCAGCATTGTATTCCTTTACGGATATTTTTCCTACGCAGCAGCCGGCGCATCGTCCGATGTGAAAATCGAGGCACGGGCGGAACTTGCCGCGGAGAATCGCATCAGAGGTAATCTTGTGGTTGCATGAGCGGATTTTGTAGTTCTCCGAGAAGAATTCCAGCAGATTGCGGGCGTGCATCACCGAGCTGTAGGGCCCGAAATAGCGGTTTCCCTTGACCACACGGCGGGTAAGGTAGACTTTCGGGAATTCATCTCCTGTCACGCATATCCACGGATAGGTCTTGGAGTCCTTCAGCAGGATGTTGTACTTGGGTTTGTATTGCTTGATGAGATTGTTCTCCAGGAGCAATGCATCCGCTTCGGAATCCACGACAGAGTACTGGGCATCGGCGATTTTGGAGACAAGGATGCGTGTCTTGACATTGAGCCGTTCAGGCGGCACGAAATATTGCGCGACCCTTTTATGAAGGTCTTTCGCCTTGCCCACATATATGACAATCCCCTCGGAGTCATAATATCTGTAAACTCCGGGGGAATGTGGGAATAATGCTATTTTTTCTCTGACCGTCAATTACTTCACGTATCTTGCGACCTCTTCCTCGATAGCTTCGCCATGAAGACCTCTCTTGATGATGGTTCCGTCAGGGCCGAAGAGGATGATATGAGGAATTCCGAGAATGCCATAGATGTCTGTAGGGACATTCTTGGCATCTACAATCTGGTTCCAGGTCACGCCGTAAGCCTTGGCTGTGTCGAGACTCTCCTTAGGGGAATTTTCCCACACTGCAACGCTGAGCACGTCAAAGTCTTTTCCATGATGCTTGTCATAAACGGCTTTCACGTTAGGAATTTCGTGTTTGCACGGTCTGCACCATGATGCCCAGAAGTCTACGAGGACATATTTGCCTTTTCCTACATAGTCAGAAAGTTTCGCGGTCTTGCCATCAGGCTGCATAACAGAGAAATCGATGAAATGCATACCTTCTGCGGTAGCTTTCCTTGCCTTGATGCTGCCGTAGACTGCTGAAATGAAGCGGCTGTTGGCAACTACTGTAGAATCCATTCCGGCGATTGTCGACTCAAGTTCGTCGTCAGACATGTCCGAATAAACATTCTGGAGGGCGACGGTAGAAATGACATTGTCCAAATTGCTCTTTACAGCATCCATATTGAAGCTGCTGTATTTCTCGCTGAACTCATTATAGAACTCCTCCTTAAGGCTGTCTTTCTGCTGGTCAGAAAGACCTGTGCTGTCTGAAATTGCAGCCATCTGTGTCCTGTAAGAAGCTACCAGAGCCTGATGGTCCTCTACGAAAGCATTGAACTTTTCGGTAAGGGACACGGACGGCTTTTCGGAGTTGACCGACAGCAATCCGTCATTGAGATTGGCTGTGAGGGTAGTTCCGTCAGCAATGAATCTCCCTGCCGCATTGCCTGCTGTAACCTGACCGAAGGCTGCCTTGTAAACAGGGAGCACGATCTTGAAGGCTGCGTTCTGAAGGCGTACAGTGGTGTCAATGACTCCAGGAATGGTAACGGTCACTTCTTCCGGCACATCTGCTCCGGAGAATTTTCCTTTCAATGTGGTGGTCGTGGAGACCGATGTACAGGCTACTGCTGCAATGGCAGTCAATGCGCCAATGATTACTTTTTTCATATCTTATAAAATTTTTATGCTTCAGCGCCGCGTCAGGCTATGTGCCAGCCGGCGAATCAACTCGTAAAAGTAATGAATAATTCCGTGATTAGCAAAGCCATGCCTCCACATCGAAACAAGCCTCCAATCCGGGAAGAGCCTCCCGCAGCGGGCATCGCGTCTGCGACCCCGTCCTGACAGCATTGCAAAAGTCTGCGACAATGTCAATGTCGGCGCCGGCGTGAAGCGGCAGGGCGCAGGTTCTACGGAAGTCCTCCTCGCGCAGAACAGTTCCGTCGGTGCTTTTCAATGTAATCACATTGTCTTTAGCGAGTAGCGTGCCCCCTTCGAACCGGATTTCAGTTTCGCGGCCGTCCTTGTCAATGATGCCGTCCATGGTGATTTCGATTTCCAGCCCTCCGGCTGCACGAATCGATGCCGTCTGCCAGTCGAAAACGTCATTGTCACAATGATATACGCATCTGCCGTAGCGTCCGCTGCGCAGTTCCTCCCCTATGGCATCTTCGATGGTCCGTCCCTTGGTGACTTCGAAGTTTTCTATCCAGTCTTTCCGTCTGAGATAGAGGTCCACGGCTGAATATCGGCACTCCGATTCTATCGGACATTTGACGCAACGTTCGGCAGAGTGTTCAGGAGCCGCTTCTTGACAATATTTCGTCAGACTTCCTTTAGAGCTGATTTTCAAGTCATCGGACAAATGTTCCGGGCCGGCAAGCCAGAAGATGAAGTCCACGTCATGGCAGCATTTGGATATGAATATCGGGGAAGATTCCTCTTTTCTGGACCAGAGTCCGCGCACAAAGGTATGTGTCATCCTGTCGATGCCGACATTGACACGATGGTTGATCTCGGCAATCTTCCCGAATTCGCCGCTCCTGGCGATTTCTCTTATTCTGGAGAAGTATGGGTGATAGCGCATCACGTAGCACATGGCCGTGACGGCATTCTTCCGCTCTGCAAGTGCCACCAGTTCCCTGCATTGGCGGATATTTTCGGCCATCGGCTTTTCCAGCAGCAGGTTGAACCCGGCTTCAAGTATCTTTCGTGATATGGAGTAATGAGTGTCGTCTCCCGTGGCTACAATGACCCCGTCCGCCCCGATCCCGGACCGGATAAAGTCATCCACGTCTGCAAAGCATTGATTTTCAGCGAGTGAATATCGACACCGGGCCTCTGCAAGCCTATACGGATCAGTGTCCACGACGGCACATACCCGAGCCTTGTCCGGATGCGACTCCGCATATTCAAGGTATTTCCGCGCCCTGTTCCCTATCCCTATCGCGCAAAGATTGACAATTCGTTCCATACGGCACAAAGATAATATAAAAAATCCCGGCAAGAATCAAACTTGTCGGGATTAGATATAGCTTAGGACAAAAACTTAGTTCTTGTTCTCTTTTCTGTCTCCACGGCCTCTTCCGCCACGGCGTGAGCCACGGTCACCACGTGGTGAACGGCCCTGACCCTGTGACTGTGCAGAAGCTGCTGCGATACCTGCGTTAGGTGAAAGATCTTTCTTTCCGTAAACCTCACCGTTGCAGATCCATACTTTGATACCGAGTGCACCTACCTTGGTGTGAGCCACTGCGAGAGCGTAGTCGATATCTGCACGGAATGTGTGGAGCGGAGTACGTCCTTCCTTGAACATTTCGCTTCTTGCCATCTCGGCGCCGCCTACACGGCCGCTGATCTGAACTTTGATACCCTCAGCGCCTACACGCATTGCGGTAGAAACTGCCATCTTGATAGCCCTTCTGTAGGAAACACGGCCCTCGATCTGACGAGCGATGCTGTCTGCTACGATATTGGCATCAACCTCTGGTCTTCTTACCTCGAAGATATTGATCTGGACTTCCTTGCTGGTAACTTTCTTAAGCTCTTCCTTAAGTTTGTCGACAGCGCTTCCGCCCTTTCCGATAATAACGCCCGGTCTAGCAGCCTGGATGGTCACTGTGATGAGCTTGAGAGTTCTCTCAATGACGATCTTGGAGATGCTTGCATTGGCAAGACGGTTTACGAGGTACTTGCGGATCTTGTAGTCTTCCGCGATTTTCTCAGCGTAATTACCACCACACCAGTTAGAGACCCAACCACGGGTGATACCGATTCTGTTGCTGATAGGATTAGTTTTCTGTCCCATATTATTTATTGTCCTCCACTGTTGATGGTTTCTTTACATCGAGGATGATAGTAACGTGGTTGGAACGCTTGCGGATTCTGCCGGCTCTACCCTGTGGGCAAGGACGGATTCTCTTGAGTGTACGACCCTCGTCGACCATGATGGTCTTTACGATTACATTACCGTTATCCAATTCTTTTGTTTTGTCCTGATTTTTGGCCTCCCAGTTAGCGATAGCGCTACGGAGAAGAGTCTCAAGCACCTTTGAAGGAGCCTTCTTGGAGAACTTGAGAAGATCAAGCGCATGGTTCACCTCCACACCTCTGACTGTGTCTGCAACGAGACGCATCTTACGAGGAGAGGACGGAACATCCTTTACCTTTGCAATGGCGGTCTGTCGCTTAATCTCTTTCAGTCTTTCGGCCATTTCTCTTTTACGTTTTCCCATAATTTCTGATCAATTAAGCGTTTTTACTTCTTGTTGTTGCCTGAATGGCCTCTGAAAGTCCTAGTAGGTGCGAACTCTCCGAGCTTGTGGCCAACCATGTTCTCAGTAACATAAACAGGAATGAACTTGTTCCCGTTATGAACCGCGATAGTGTGACCTACGAAGTCAGGAGAAATCATGCTTGCGCGTGACCAGGTCTTCACCACTTCTTTCTTCTTGCCACCTTCATTCATAGCAAGAATTCTTTTTTCCAGAGCTTCCTGGATATATGGACCTTTTCTTAATGAACGACTCATAATCTCTTAAGTTTAATTCCTGTTATTTCTTTCTTCTTTCAATGATGAACTTGTTTGAAGTAGCCTTAGGATTACGTGTCTTGTAGCCCTTTGCAGGAAGTCCCTTACGAGACCTTGGATGACCTCCGGAAGCACGACCTTCACCACCACCCATCGGGTGATCTACCGGGTTCATTACGACACCACGGTTGCGAGGGCGTCTACCGAGCCATCTGCTACGACCGGCTTTACCATAAGACTCCAGATTGTGTTCTGGGTTCGATACGACACCTACTGTTGCACGGCAGGTTGTAAGCACCATTCTGGTCTCGCCTGAAGGCAGACGGAGAACGACGTGATTTCCTTCGCGGGCAGCAATCTGAGCATAAGTACCTGCAGAGCGTGCCATTGCACCACCCTGACCAGGACGGAGCTCGATGTTGTGTACGAGTGTACCGACTGGAATTTCCCCAAGAGGAAGAGTGTTTCCAAGCTCAGGAGCAACGCCTGAACCTGATTCGATGATCTGACCTACCTTCAGTCCGTTAGGAGCGATGATATATCTCTTCTCATTGTCCTCGTACTGAACGAGCGCGATACGTGCGCTACGGTTCGGATCGTATTCTATAGTAAGAACAGTTGCCTTGCAAGCATCTTTAGCACGATGGAAGTCGATGATACGGTACATTCTCTTGTGACCGCCACCGAGGTAACGCATGGTCATCTGACCAGTGTTGTTACGTCCGCCAGTGCTCTTAAGAGGTTCAAGCAATGATTTCTGTGGCTTCTTGGCGGTGATATCGTCAAAAGCGCTGATTACCTTGTTCCTTTGACCAGGAGTAACCGGTTTAAATTTTTTTTGTTGCCATTGCCTTATCCCTTAAATATTACTGTAGAAATCAATCTTATCTTCGCCGGCAAGAGTAACGTATGCTTTCTTGAAGTGATTCATACGGCCTCTAAGCATGCCGGATTTTGTATAACGGGATTTTCTTTTCCCGTGGTAGTTCAATGTATTGACTGAAGCGACAGAGACGTTGTACATCTGCTCCACAGCAGTCCTGATCTCGAGCTTGTTAGCCTTGCGATCTACAATGAATCCATAACGGTTCAACTTTTCGCCCTGAGCCGTCAATTTTTCTGTTACAATTGGCTTAATGATAATTCCCATCTCTCAATCTTTTTAGCGTCTTACTCTAGAGGCGAGGATATCCTGAACACCGTCAACGAGAACCATTGAGTGTGCGTTCATGATAGTGTAGGTATTGATCTCATCAACTGAGATGACCTTCACCTGCTCGAGGTTACGTGATGAAAGGTAAATATTGGCAGAATTTTCAGGAAGCACGAAGAGCACTTTCCTGTCGCCTGCCTTGATGGCTGAAAGAATGTTCAAGAACTCTTTTGTCTTAGGAGCTTCCATTGCGAATGGCTCTACCATGACAATCTTGTTCTCCTTAGCCTTATAAGAAAGAGCTGAGAATCTAGCGAGCTGCTTGAGCTTCTTGTTGAGCTTCATATCATAGCAACGTGGCTTAGGACCGTGTGCACGACCACCACCTACATAGATATTAGCTTTCAATGAACCGTGACGGGCTCCACCACCACCTTTCTGGCGACCCTGCTTTTTGGTACTGTATGAGACTTCGCTTCTGTCCTTGGTCCTTGCAGTTCCCTGACGCTGATGTGCGAGGTACTGGATGACATCGAGGTAGATAGCGTGATCGTTCGGCTCCACGCCGAAGATTTTCTCATCAAGGACGACCTTCTTTCCGGACTCTGATCCGTCAATCTTCAAAACTGACAATTCCATAATTAAGCCTCCAACATTAGATAAGAACCTTTGGCTCCAGGTACAGAGCCTTTCAATACGAGAAGGTTGTTCTCAGGAATTACTTTGACAACCTGAAGGTTGAACACCTTTACCCTTTCATTGCCCATGTGGCCTGCCATTCTCATTCCCGGGAATACGCGTGAAGGCCAAGATGATGCGCCCATAGAACCAGGGTGACGAAGTCTGTTGTGCTGACCGTGGGTAGCACCACCGACACCGGCGAAGCCGTGACGTTTAACGACTCCCTGGAATCCTTTACCTTTAGAAGTACCGACAACGTCAACGTACTCAACACCTTCGAAGATGTCAGCAACTGTCAGAACGTCGCCTAATTTAAGCTCTCCTGCGAAGTCAGCCTCGAATTCAACGAGCTTACGATGAGGAGTGGTTCCTGCCTTTGCAAAATGCCCTTTGAGAGGGGCGCTGGCGTGTTTTTCTGTGGTTTCGTCATAGGCAAGCTGCACGGCGGCATAACCATCTTTTTCTACCGTACGGACCTGCGTAACAACACACGGACCAGCCTCAATAACGGTGCATGGAATATTTTTTCCATCAGCACCGAAAACGGAAGTCATTCCGATTTTCTTTCCAATTAATCCAGGCATTGGTTTGATAATTAATTGTTTATTAATACTTTATCGTATTTCCGCATACTTTGCGGTGCGCAAAGGTACGAATAATTTTTTAATTTTCAACTACTTCCGTGTAAAATTTCGTAGTTTTGGCAAGAATTCCTAAATTGCAGTCAAATTGAAAAATGATGAAAAGAATAGCCTTGCTTATACTATATTTGTCCATAGGCCTCGCCGCCACGTCTTATGCCGAAAAATTACCCCATGTCTCCTACTACAGAGCGGCCGACGGACTCTCTTCGCGATCTGTCAACTGCATTTCCCAAGATGAGGCCGGATTCATCTGGATCGGCTCTGAAAACGGGCTCAACAGATTCGACGGACACCACTTCAAGCACTACGACATCGCCGACGGCAGAACCATATACACCATTTATCCGGACAACCAAGGCAAGCTCTGGCTGGGCACCGGGGAGGGCGTATTCATATTCAACACGGAAAACGGCCTGTCCGAAAAATTCAACGTCGAAACAAAATGGGCAGTCTCAGTCTGCTCGAAAGCGACCATCATTTCCAAAGTATGCAACAAGATTTTCATCGGGACAGCAGGACAGGGATTCTTCTTATACAATCCTGAAAATGAAGAACTTGAACAATTCTGCCAATATGCATCAATGATAAGCGCAATGTCCGTGTACAAGGATTCCTTGATGTATGTCGGCTCTGAAGAAAGCACGATTTCCGAATTCAAGACAGACGGGCAATACGTGCGCAACATAGCCTTCACACCACAAGACTATGATGTCAGGATGTCCAGCATCCAGTTCCTCTATGCCGACAATGAAAAGATATGGGCGATTCTGCAGAACAAAGGCTTGTGCAGCATTCCGCGGGACAATGTTTCGGTGTCCGGGAATGTCAGCATGGACAAATCCAGACAGTTCCACGAAGCCAGGTTAAGCATACCTGACACAACAGGCCGCTTCATTGTCGGGTGCCAAAGCGAGATAAAAAGATATGACCTGAAGAACAGAAAGGCCGAAACAGTCATATCCGGCATGGCTTCCAGCCCCAGATGCATGTTCAAAGACAAGAACGGAGGCCTGTGGATAGGCGTAGAAGACGACGGCATCGCCTACTGCCCCCTGAAAGCAAGCAGTTTCGAGCACCGCTTTGCAGGAAAGAACATTACGGCATTGGCAAAAGACAAAGGCGGAAACATCTGGGCGGGCACGGTTTCGGGCGAACTTTTCCGCATTGACAGTCATGGAGAAACGACAAGCCTTGCCATTCCGGAGATTTCGAGCATCCAATGTCTGATGGCAGATTCCCGTGAATTGTGGATCGGAACCCGCTACGACGGATTGTTCATCCACAATTTAGACAATGGGAAGACCACCAACCACAGGTACGACAGATATAAAGACTCCAGCATCAGCGATAATTGCGTGACCGCATTGTTCAAGGACTCGGCAGGAAAGATATATGTCGGCACGGAATGGGGCTTGAGCTATTATTCCCGGGAGACCGGAGGTTTCATTCCCGAACCGCGCGCTTCCAACCATTCAAGCGTGACTGGTTTCTTCGAAGACTCCAAGAAAAACATCTGGATCCTGTCCAGCAACGACGGTCTGTACCGGACGACTCTGGACGGGAAAATCTGGAAAGATTTCAACATATCCAAGACAAATAACTTGACCAGCAACACGACTTACGACATGGTCGAAGACAACAAGGGGCTTATCTGGGTTGCCACGGCCAGCGGTCTGGTCACATATTCCTATGAAAGCAACACGTTTTCCCCTGTAAATCAAGAATTGGCCTCAGGCTCAATCTCGTCCTTGGAAAAAGACTCATACGGAAGAATCTGGTACGGAGAAGGCTCTGTCCTGGTTTGCATCGACAAATCCGGACGCACGGTGTTCGGAAAAGAATCCGGCATGAACACGGGATCTTTTCTCAACGGATGTGCCCTTTCCTCGGACAACGGCAAGCTGCTTTTCGGAGGAGTCAACGGAATCGATTCATTTTCACCTGACAACGTACTGAAAAACGCATCCGACAACCATGACCGGATCATTATAACCGACGTACTGATCGACGGTGTATCCGTGGGCGTTTCCGATGAAGTAAAAGTAAACAGCGGCGCCAAACGCGTCGTAATATTATTCTCCAATCTGTCATTCAAGTCATCCGACATCATCGACTACTCTTTTTACATGAAGGGAGAAGATTCCGGCTGGCGACATGACAGTTCCGTGGCCACCTACGAACATCTCTCTCCGGGAAGTCATACTTTCACCGTAAAATACGACGGCGATGACGAGCCGATGGAGACATCCATAGAAATAAAGGTGAGGTATCCGGTGTATGCCAGATGGTGGGCCATACTTGTCTATTTGTCAATACTCGGCCTGTCAAGTCTCGCCGTAATCAATTTTTACAGAAGAAAAAGGGAAGAAGCCACTTTCCGGGAGAAATACAACTTCTTCACGAACATCATTCATGAAATCAGGACGCCTCTCACCCTCATCAAGACACCTCTGGAAAGGTTGATGGGAACATCCGGGCTCAATGAACAGGCTAAGGCAAGTCTGGGCATGATCAACAAAGGGACCGACACGCTCATCAATCTTGTGAACCAGCTTCTTGACTATAGAAAAAGCGAGGGCGGTTATTACGTATTGAATCTTCGCCCGTGCCTTATAGGAGCCCTGACAGAAGAAATATGCAGCAGGTTCAGACCGATAGTCGAGTCCGAAGGGAAAACGCTGGACGTCACGATACCATCTGAGGCATATTCGTACAATGTCGACCATGAAGCATTGGAAAAAATCCTCAACAACATCCTTTCCAATGCCGTAAAATACGCTGTATCGACAATAAATCTGAAATTGGAGGAGTTCCCCGATCATTTCAGCATTGTCATAAGCAATGACGGCGAAAAAATCGCGACTGCGGAGCGCGAGAACGTGTTCAAGATGTTCTATCAAGTCAAAGGCAGCAAGAACGGGACCGGTATCGGACTGCCTCTGGCAAGAATGCTCGCCGAACGTCACGAAGGATCTCTTGCCATCGACCCGAACAGCGAGATGACCACTTTCGTCGTCCAGATTCCGGGCGAGAGGTCTCTGGTACAAGATTTCGGGCAGGCAGAGAACATGGAAAAGCCTGACGAGATCGGAATGGTGGAAAGCTCCATCCTCATCATTGATGACAATGAAGACCTCCGAAGAATGATCGCGGAAATCCTGAAAGACGACTATAAGGTATTGCAGGCAGGAAACGGCAAGGAAGGCATTGACATACTTGGGAAGGAAGCGGTAGATCTGGTGTTGAGCGACATCATGATGCCGGAAATGGACGGCTACGAGCTATGCGAGTTCATGAAATCAGATCCGAGATACTCCAGCATCCCTGTAATCCTGCTTACCGCCAAAGCTTCCGTCGAAGACAAGATAAAAGGACTGAAATATGGCGCGGACGATTACATAGAAAAGCCTTTCTCGCCGGATCTCCTGGTGACAAAAGTCCATTCGGTAATCGACAACAGGGAGAAAATCAAAGAGTTCTATCGCGGACTCCCGATTGTTCATCCGTCTCAGATTTCCAAGATCACCAAGAGCGATTCGGATTTCATCAACAAGATGAAAGCAGAGCTGGAGAAGCATCTTTCAGATCTGGACTACAGCCTGGTGGACTTGACCAAAGACATGTTCATGAGCCAGAGTTCCTTCTACAGGAAGGTAAAAGTCCTGACAGGAGTCTCACCAAACGATTTCGTCAAGGAATTCAAGCTCCAACGCGCCGCAGAAATGCTGAGCGACGGCAAATACTTGGCCAACGAAGTCTATAAAGAGGTGGGATTCAGCTCATTCTCCTACTTCTCCCAATGTTTCAAGAAAAAGTACGGCGTTTCCCCTACTAAATACGTGGATTCCCTGAAGAAACACGAGGAAGCCTGACATTCCGGGGAACAGGTTTCCCGAATTCGGGATTGCCTTCAGCCGAGAATGATATAGGCTGCATGTATATGGACCTGCTATGCGGAGACTTTTCCGTGACAGCGGCAGAATACATCAGATATGTACACTCCCCATCCGGAGATTTGATGAGAACCGGTGCGGAAGGTCCATAAATTCCAGCTTCACGATTCTCGGAAAAGACAGGATGAGGAATCTTGGACCAAGAGCCGCCGTCCAGCAGATCCGCATCTTTGTCGGCATAAAGCTCACCTATACAGCAATACGCCGTCCAATGCGCGCTGGCCGAGTAGAACACATATACCCTGTCAGTTTTATCATCAGCGAAAAAAGACGGACGCTCATTGACAAATACTGGATAGCGCACGGTGCTGCCGCCGTCACGCTGGATCCATTGCTGCTCCCACTCATATTCAGGAGTGGAAATCATCACTCTCTTCCCGGAAAGTTCAGTCGGGCTTGCCATCTCGGAAATATAAATGTTCTGCCGCTCGGCATAGACACGCTTCGACTGCCAGCCGGACCAGATCATATACAGTCTGCCACGGTACTGGAACACATGGCCGTGTATGGCCCAATTGTCATTTTCATCGGTTTTCAAGCGTCCCGCCATCTGAAACGTCCCCTCCATAGGGTCTTCATTTTCATTGACCAGGACATACATCTTGTGGTTGTCGGTATTGCCGTCATCAGCGGTAACGTATATGTACCATTTGCCGTCAATCCGCGTAATCTGAGGGTACCATATATGGGTAAGCCCATAATTTTTCCGCATTTCCACCGCCAGTTTCATCTGGTCGAAACTCGCATCTGCCGGGTCATCAAAGGCCTGTACATAAATATTTCCTCCCCTATCCTGCGCGACATAGTACTTTCCTTCATATTGATAGAAAATATCATTGTCCATCCCTTCACAAATGGGATTCGTATACCAATTTTCCTGCTGCCCGCGCTGACGCGTACCACAAGACCACACGCCGGCCACCAGACATGCCAATGCAATTATCCAGTTCAATGACTTCCTCATAATTCCAAGATTTTCACAAATGTAATCAATAATCGGCATTTTTACTTCCGCGCGAGAAGTTAGAGGAATGAATAAAAATTTACTATTTTTGCAGTTTGAACGCATATGATATATGGTCATGCCTCTGGAAATATTCGGGTTCCTTAAATTTTCGGTTACCGATATGCTGGACGTCCTGCTGGTCGCCCTGCTTATATATTTCATTTTCAGATGGATACGCGACTCCGCGGCGATGAACATCTTCACGGCCATCATTTCAATCTACGTCTTGAGAGTAATTGCGGACGCATTGAAGATGAAACTCGTGAGCGCATTGCTGGGGACATTCATTGACGTGGGCGTGCTCGCGGTGATCATCATATTCCAGCCGGAAATACGACACTTCCTGATGAAATTCGGAAGCAGTTCCAGATTCGGCGCGGGGGCCAGGAACTTCCTGAACAAATTCCTGGGAAACGAAGCCAAACCGCTGGACAGCGGCGCGGTAAAGAAATCACCGAAGCATGCAGGACAATGTCGGAGCAGAAGACCGGTGCGCTCATCGTGATACCCCACCAGATAAGCCTGGACTTCGTAATCGAGACCGGAGACAGAATTGACGCCAGCATAAACCGCAGGCTCATAATGAATCTGTTCTTCAAGAATTCACCGTTGCATGACGGCGCGGTAATCATTGACAATCACCACATTGTAGCCGCGAGGTGCACGCTGCCGATTACCGAGAGGACCGACATTCCGGCGAAATACGGCATGAGGCACAAGGCAGCCATCGGCATCACGGAAGAGACTGACGCCGACGTCATCGTCGTATCGGAGGAAACTGGCGGAATCGCGTTCGGACACGGAGGGACATTGACCGAAATAAACAATATCAATGAGCTCAAACTGAAACTCGGGGCATCATTGTCTTCAGGGCAGGAGGAAAAGCAATAAAAGGTTATGACAGAGGAGAGAATTGAAGCAATACTTGGATTCGACAGGATAAGGAAAATCATCTCGGACAGATGCAGCACTGACTATGCGACAATCAGGACTGCAGAGGAGAAATTTTCCACAAACCCGAAAGAAATCCGCAAAAGACTGCTGCTGACCGACGAAATGAGGCTGATCGTGATGTTCGAGGAATCATTCCCCGCGAACGGCTACATCGACTGCGTCGGTTTCCTCGAAGTCCTCTCCAAAGAAGGCGCGAACATCGACCTCGTCTCTCTCGGAAAGTTGAGGACAATGCTGGACACTCTCAGGAAAGTGTCAATGTTTTTCGGCAACATCAAGGATGGTGTCTATCCATATCTGAAGAAAATGGTAAGCAGCATCGTGCTGTTCCCTGAAGTCCATCAGCGCATAGATTCCATACTGGACAAATTCGGCAATGTCAAGGACACCGCATCGGACGAGTTGTACGACATCCGCCGGAAGCTCAAGGACAAGGAAGGAGCCATCTCCAAGAGAATCGGCATCATATTGAAAAAAGCGCAGAGCGAGGGCATCGTGGACAGCGACGCGTCTGTCGTCATGCGTGACGGAAAAATGCTCATCCCTGTCAATTCCGCTAACAAGAGAAAGCTTCAGGGTTTCGTATATGACGAGTCCTCATCAGGCAAGACCACCTTCATCGAGCCGGCTGAAATCGTGGAAATCACCAATGAAATCAGCGAGTTGCATTTCGCGGAATCACGCGAGATAGCACGCATATTATATGACTTCAGCGACTGGGTGCGTCCATTCGTGCAGGAACTTCTGGAAGGTGCCAAATGCATCGGCGAGCTGGATTTCCTCATCGCCAAGGCTCAGACATCACTTGATTTCGTGGCCGGAATGCCGATAATATCCGAAGAAAACGAGATGGACCTGCGCAAGGCAAGACATCCGCTTCTGGAAAGGTCCCTGAAAAAAGACGGCAAGGAAATCGTTCCGCTGACAGTGAAACTTACCCCGCAGAAGCACATTCTGCTCATCTCCGGACCTAACGCCGGAGGCAAGTCCGTGTGTCTGAAAACCGTAGGCCTGCTCCAGTACATGTTTCAGTGGGGCATGCTCATCCCGACATCCGAGACATCCGAAATGATGGTCTTCGACAGGATAATGGCAGACATCGGCGATGGCCAATCCATTGACAATGACCTGAGTACATACAGCTCTTTCCTGGCTTCGATGAACGACATGCTGGCTCATGCCGACTCGAAGACATTGATCCTGATAGACGAATTCGGGTCGGGCACGGAACCTGCCGCCGGAGGCGCGATTGCGGAAGCGATACTCAGCGAGTTCGACAAACGCGGAGTCTACGGCGTCATCACCACGCATTACACGAACCTGAAACTGTATGCGTCAGGGGCGGACACGGGCGTCGTGAACGGGGCGATGCAGTTCGATGCCAAGAACATTGCACCGCTGTTCAAACTGGAAATGGGACTGCCGGGAAACTCCTTCGCATTCGAGCTGGCACGTAAGATGGGGCTGCCGGAGACGATTGTCAAAGACGCGGAAAACCGTGCAGGTGAGGAGTTTGTGGGCATTGAAAGGAATCTGCGGAAGATTGCGAGAAACAGAAAGGTACTGGACGAGAAAATCCAGAAAATAAGAAATACAGACAAGACGCTGGAGAGCATCACCGGAAAATACCAGAAAGAACTGGAGGATATCCGGAAGATGCGGCAGGAGATTCTGGACGAGGCGAAACGCGAGGCGGAGGATATCGTGAAAGGGGCCAACAAGCAGGTAGAGAACACCATACGGACCATCCGCGAGAAGCAGGCGGAGAAGGCGGAAACGCGCAAGGCCAGGGAAAATCTCCAAGGTTTCGTCAATGCTCTTGCACAGAAGAAGGAGCAGGACAAAAAAGACCGCGACAGCTATCTGGAGGAGAAAATCCGCAAAGTCAGCGAAAGGCAGCAGAGACAGCAGCAGCGCAAAGCCGGACGTGACGGCGGAAATTCGCAGCAGGAGGACAATGCCGGGATGGAGAAGAAAATCTCCGCTTTCCGCAGCGGGCCTCTGCAGGTAGGCGAAAAAGTGCGCGTGAAGGCCAACGGCATGGTCGGCGAGGTCGCCATCGTGTCAGACAAGGCGGTGACGGTCATCGTAGGCAACATAAAGAGCAAAATGCCGCTGGACAAGGTGGAGCGTATCTCTTCCAATGAATATAAAAGTGCAATTAAGGCGGCTCCGAAGCCGGTACAGACCAGTTCTTCGATGGATAGTTCAATATCTGAAAGGAAATTGAATTTCAAGATGGAACTGGATGTCAGGGGGGCAGAGAGTGACTGAAGCGCTGGAGAATGTGATGCACTATGTCGACGACGCCATCATGCTCAATGTTTCTTCTGTCAGAATCATACACGGAAAAGGGACAGGCGCTTTGAGAGAAGAGATTCAGAAGTTCCTGAAAACGACGCCGGGCGTGGTCTCGGCCAAAGATGAAAGCATACAGTTGGGAGGATCGGGTGTCACAGTCGTCACCTTCGACAAATGACAAACCGGCTCACAACTAAACTGAAAAAACTATTTGACATGAAAGGAAAAAACGCATTGGGGCGACATGGTGAGGATGAAACCTGCCAATACCTTATCGGCCACGGACATACGATACTGGAGAGGAACTGGCGGTACGGGCATTTGGAAATTGACATCATTTCGCTGGCCAGCGATGGAATACATTTTGTAGAGGTAAAGAGTCGGACCGCGCCTGTGCAGGGAGAACCGCAGGAAGCCGTCACCGCATCGAAACAGCGGCATATCGCAGCCGCAGCCGGAAAGTATATGTCGATGAAACAGAAGTATTTAGGAAGAGATTTGGAGGTCTGGTTCGATGTCGCGGCGATAACATATGACGGGGCCCAGGTGGAGTTCAGATACTTCCCTGCCGCTTATGTGCCGATATATTTATAGAAATAACACGAGACTATATATACATGAAGAATAATCAATACTGCGTCATAATGGCGGGCGGACACCTGAACCGCTTCTGGCCTATAAGCAGAGAAGGAATGCCCGGACATTTCCGGGACATTTCCGGAACAGGCAAATCATTGGTAAGAATGGCTTACGAAAGATGCCTCGGAGTAGTACCTGAAGAGAACATCCTGATAATCACACTGGGCAAATTCAAGGATATCATCAACGAGCAGATTCCTGAACTTCCGAAAGAAAATCTCCTACTGGAGCCTTATGCGAGACGTACCGCACCATGTATCGCCTACGCCACCTACACATTGCTGAAAAGAAATCCCGATGCCGTAATGGCGGCTACGCCGGCGGATATCATTGTCAATGACGAACAACTTTTCAAGGAGACAATGACCCACGCGCTGGATTATGCAGAGAAGAATCCTGTCTTGGTGACCCTGGGAGTCAAGCCGGACAGACCGGACACAGAATATGGTTATATTCAGGCAGTTGGAGGCAAGGGAGCGTGCAGCAGCGGTGACCCTGTAAAGGTCAAGACCTTCACAGAAAAGCCGGATGCTGAAATCGCGGACGTGTTCTTCAGGAGCGGTGAGTTCTTCTGGAACTCCGGTATCTTCGTATGGCAGGCTTCCGTAATCAAAGAAGAGATGGAGAGATACATCCCGGAAATCACCAGACTGTTCGACGGCTGGGAAGGCGCCCTGGGAAGTCCGGCTGAGGAAGTTTTCATCGAAAGGGCATATACCGACTGCATCAAGCTGTCCATCGACTATGGCGTAATGGAGAAAACCGACAGGGCTTGGGTATATCCTATCCAGTTCGGCTGGTCCGACATCGACAGCTGGGAGAACTACTATTCCAGCATCCGGAGCAAAGACCAGGACGGAAACATCTCCAACACGCAGATGAAGATTCTCCAGAACGACAAACGGAATATCATCCTCACCAAGAACAAGAACAAACTCCTGATGATAAGAGGTTTGGAGGACTGCCTGGTGGTAGATACCGACGATGTCCTTCTGATCTGTCCGCGTGATGACAAGCAATACAAGGAGCTTGTGAACAGCACCCGGATGCCGGGATACGACAAATACAGATAAAAATAACGGAGGATTTTCAATGTCCTCCGTTATTGTTTTTATTCGCTCTTTCTTACATCGAGATGAAGTTCATCCAGCTGCGACTGGTCGATGGTCGACGGTGAATCTATCATCACATCGCGGCCCTGATTGTTCTTAGGGAATGCGATATAGTCGCGGATGGAATCACTGCCGCCGAACAGGGCGCACACGCGGTCGAAACCGAATGCCAGACCTCCGTGAGGCGGAGCACCGAACTTGAAGGCATTGATAATGAATCCGAACTTGTATGCGGCTTCTTCCTTGCTGATGCCGAGAACCTCGAACATGCGCTCCTGGAGAGCGGCCTCATGGATACGGACAGAACCGCCACCGAGCTCGGTACCATTCAGGACGAAGTCATAAGCATTGGCACAAACCTTCGCGAGATCCTCTTTCTTGTCGCTGTAGAACAGGTCGAGGTGCTCCGGCTTAGGCGCTGTGAACGGATGATGCATCGCATAGAAACGCTGGGTTTCGTCATCCCATTCAAGCAGAGGGAAATCCACGATCCAGAGCGGTGCGAACACCTTAGGGTCCCTGAGTCCCAGACGGTTGGCCATCTCCATACGGAGGACGCCGAGCATGGTCTGAGCCTTTCTCTTAGGACCGCAAAGAATCAGGACGAGGTCGCCGGCCTTGGCACCTGCAGCCTCCGCCATTTCCTTCACCTGTTCAGGAGTATAGAATTTGTCAATTGACGACTTGACAGTGCCGTCAGCATTGAACTTGATGTAAACCAAGCCTTTGGCGCCTACCTGCGGTCTCTTCACCCACTCCGTGAGCTCGTCGAGCTGCTTGCGGGTATAATCTGCCGCGCCCTCGACTGCGATACCGCCGACATACTCCACCGAATCGAATACGGAGAAGCCGTGGCCCTGGGCCAATGATGTGAGCTCATGGATGGTCATGCCGAAGCGTACATCCGGCTTGTCGGAACCATATTTGTCCATGGCATCATACCAGCTCATGCGAGGAAGCGGATTAGGAATATCCACATCAAGGACATTCTTGAAGAGCGTCCTCATCATCTCCTCGAATGTATTCAGCACATCCTCCTGCTCCACGAAAGACATTTCGCAGTCAATCTGCGTGAACTCAGGCTGACGGTCGGCGCGGAGGTCCTCATCACGGAAGCAACGTACTATCTGGAAGTAACGGTCATATCCGGCAACCATGAGCAGCTGCTTGAATGTCTGAGGAGACTGCGGCAATGCGTAGAACTCGCCGGCATTCATTCTGGAAGGAACGACGAAGTCACGCGCTCCCTCTGGTGTAGACTTGATGAGATATGGGGTTTCAATCTCCATGAATCCCTTGGAATCCAAGAAATTACGGACTTCATGAGCAATCTTGTGACGAAGCACGAGGGCATTCTTCAACGGATTTCTCCTGAGATCAAGATATCTGTATTTCGCACGAATATCATCGCCGCCGTCACTTTCATCTTCGATTGTAAACGGAGGTGTGACAGACTTGTTCAGGATATGTATGGCGCTGAGCTTGATCTCGATTTCGCCGGTATCCATCTTGGTATTCTTGCTCTGGCGCTCGATAACCTCGCCCTCCACCTGAATCACGAACTCACGACCGAGAGAATTGGCCACATCGACCAACTCTGCCGGAGCATCAGCACTTACAACCAGCTGGGTGATTCCGTAACGGTCACGGAGGTCAATGAATGTCATGCCACCAAGTTTCCTGGTTTTCTGCACCCAGCCTGAAAGAACCACCTTCTTGCCGACGTCTCCGAGACGGAGTTCACCGCAAGTGTTTGTTCTGTAGAAAGTATTGAACATAATATGCTTTAGTTTTAATCACGCAAATTTAACAAATTATCGGCAATTCCGAACCTCCTTTATCGGCATAAAATATGTAAATTTGCATTTCCCGTCCATATCGGCCGGGAAAGACTGAATCACAAACATTGAATTATGAAAAAATTTCTGATTGTTTTGACAAGCATGTTCTGCGCGGGAGCCTTGATGGCGCAGAACAAGGGTACCATCAAGATTACTCACGGGCCATGGCTCTGTGACATGACAGAGGATGCCGTCACTGTCGTATGGAAAACTGACGTGCCGTCTACCGCATGGGTAGAATGCGCCGAGGACAACGGACAGCATTTCTACAGCGAAGAGCTTGAGCGCATCTATGAAGCGCGTTTCGGACGCCGACTCACACATGAGACCATACATTCTGTCCGCCTTACTGGTCTGAAACCTGGGACCAAGTACATGTATAGGATTTTCTCTCAAGCAGTTACAGGATGGAACTATTCCGATGATGCCAAGTTTGGCGAAATCGCGTCGTCTGTCGTTTACAAGAAAGAGCCATTTCGTTTCAAGACCTTCAGCAACGATACCGACGAGCTCAAGTTCTTCATTCTCAATGATGTACACGGACGCGCCGACGATATCAAAAGGCTTTGTGCCAATGTCGATTTCTCACAGTATGACTTCGTCCTGCTGAACGGCGACATGCTTACGACCACCGAAAACGAAGAAGGAATCTTCAACGGATGGCTGGACGCATGCGTGGACATGTTCGCGAAGAACATCCCTATCATTTTCGTAAGAGGCAACCACGAGAACAGAGGACAGTATGCTGACAACATCTACAAATACTTCCCTACTCATACCGGAGAATTCTACTACACATTCGATGCTGCCGGCATCAGCTTCCTGGCGTTGGACTGCGGTGAAGACAAACCGGACACCGACATCGAATATCACGGAATCATCGAGAGTGACAAGTACAGGGAACATGAGGCAGCTTGGCTGAAGAATGAAATCGGTAATCTGCGTTACGGTAAGCGTATTGCATTCCTTCACATTCCTGCCGGCAACAGCACTTGGCACGGCGACATACATCTCCACGAAATCATTACTCCCCTGCTGAATGAAGCAGGCGTGTCACTTATGTTCTCCGGCCATACACATCAGTATGGGCTGCACAATGCCGGCAAACTGGCTGATTTTCCGATACTTATCAACGGCAACAAGACATACGCCAGCGTAACCATAAAGGGTTCGAAAATCCGCGTGGAAGTAGTCGGTGAGACGAAAGAGGAAAATCACACCGCAGAATTCAAGTTCAGACAATAACGTTGAAAAGAATTTCTTTCGGGATAAAACTCCGTTAGCGGACAGTCAGCTGCTTGGCCGCAATCAATTCCTGATAATCCTGCATTGACCTGAGAATCACATCCTTAGCGACTTCCGCTCCGTAGATGCTGATGAATTTCATGCGCTGGCTGTTCTCTCCCGGGATATCCTTGTACGTGGTGAAATAATGGATAAGCCTGCGGATAATGTCCTTCGGAAGCTCATCAATATCAGTAAGATGACCGTAGACGGCATCATTTTTCAGGACTGCGATAATCTTGTCGTCCGCCTGGTCATGGTCAAGCAGACGGAGCCCTCCGATAGGTCTGGCGCGAACGATTATATCGCCGTGGGTGACGTCCTTTTCAGTAAGGACGCAAATATCAAGCGGGTCGCCGTCGCCCTCCACGTCATAGCGCGCAAGCGCCTGATTGGTAAGCTCTGCCATGTGTGAAGCACAATATGTCCGAGGCAGAAAACCATACAATGACGGAACAATGTTGGAGAATTTCTGCGGCCTGTCCAGCGAAAGATAGCCGGAAGCCTTGTCCACCTCATATTTGACGGTATCCGTCGGTACTATTTCAATGAATGCGCGCACTTCCTCGGGAACGTTTTCTCCCAAGTCAATCCCGTGCCACGGATGCGCTTTATGTGAATTTGCAATATCCATATCTGCGTTATGCCCTCCAGGGCTCAAATTTCAATCAAACAAATATACTAATTATTGTCGATAAAAGTCGCTCATCCGGTTCCAAAAGCAATGTTCCACACCCGGCGAAGCTTACCACGGTTAGCGCGCCAGGAGATTCGTGAGAGCGATGAAATCCTCGACACTCAGGCGCTCGGGACGAAGCTCGAACACCGGCTGCGCCGTAAATGAGGACAATGCTTCCGCATCCCAGCCCTCACGGGAGGCTTTCGCCGCAATGAGCGGTTTCAATGAGTTCCGCAATGTCTTTCTCCGCTGCCCGAAAGAGGTCTTGACAATGTTCTTGAAGGCATCTTCATCACATCCGAGCGACGTTCTGGAATTACGGGTAAGCCTGATGACTGCGGACTGGACCTTAGGAGGCGGGGCGAAAGCTCCGGAACCTACCGTGAAAAGATATTCGATATCATACCACGCCTGAAGCAGCACGGACAATATTCCGTATGTCTTGGAACCCGGCTTCTCCGCAATACGTTCCGCCACCTCTTTCTGTATCATGCAGACTGTCTGCGGAATACGGTTGCGGTAATCCAGGATGCGGAAGAAAATCTGCGAGGAAATGTTATACGGAAAATTGCCTATGACATTGAACTCACCTGCGAAAAGATGGTCAATGTCCAACTTCAGGAAATCCCCATAGATCACCCTGCCGCGAGCCTTGTCGAAATGTTTTTCCAGATACTCCACGGACTCGGCATCGATTTCTATCATCTTGAGGTTTACATCCTGACGCTCAAGGAGATACTGCGACAACACCCCCATACCGGGACCTATCTCCAATACATCCATATACCCTACGGCATCCTCCGTGTGCAGCTGCAACGCCGCCACGATGGCTTTCGCAATGCTCTGGTCTGTCAGGAAATGTTGCCCCAAAGCCTTTTTAGCACGTACTTCCATATAAAACACCTTCTTTAACCTTGCAAAGTTACGCCTTGTTCCCTAAATTCGCCAACATAAAACCAAAAACATTATTATGAGACACTTTAAATTAACGGGCTTGACAGTGATGGCGGCACTTTTATGCGGAAGTTGCTGCCAGGAAGCCTTGGAAGGAGGCTGGATCAGCAATGACCGTCATTTTACATTGAAAGCAGACGGAACTTCCTGTAAGACAGGACTTGACAAAGTTATGTTGCAGGATTCCGCATTCACATATTCTGCATGGAGAGGCGAAAAGACATCTGCACAAGCATTGGTATGGGCAGGCAAAGAACTCAAAGACCTGCATGTGACAGCCTCTTCTCTAAAATCCGATACGAAAGAAATACCTGCTGACCGTATCAGCGCATCATTTATAAAATATGTCATGGCGGACGTCCTGAAAGAAGGTTTCGGCCAATGCGGGAAGCGCAACAAGGGGCAATACGATTCCTTGTTCGTGGCAGACAGAATCAGCAAAGATACCCTCAACACATTACCTGACAGCACATTGCAGCCAATTTGGATAAGCATTTCCGTTCCTTCCGATGCTGCTCCGGGCACATACACCGGCGCATTGGACATAAAAGCCAAAGGCACGAAAACATTGACATTGCCTATCAGCCTGGAAGTCATTGACAGAACCCTTCCGGAGCCGTCCGCATGGTCTTTTCACCTGGATTTGTGGCAGAATCCTTATTCCGTGGCGAGGTATCATGGCGTGGAGCCTTGGAGCGACGACCATTTCCGCCACCTGGAGCCGGTGATGAAGATGCTTGCGGCTGCCGGCCAGAAAGTTGCGACGGCGACCATTATGGACAGGCCTTGGAACGGGCAGACCGAGGACGCATTCGGTTCAATGGTCGAGAAGACAAAGCTCGAAGACGGCAGCTGGAGTTATGATTTCAGCATTTTCGACAAGTGGGCTGATTTCATGGAGCGCATGGGAGTCTGCAGCCAGATAAACTGCTACACGATGATTCCATGGAAAATGACTTTCGATTATATAGACGGAAAAAGCGGCAAGACGGAGTATTTCCAGTGCACCACGGGGTCGCAGGAGTATCGTGATTACTGGGGTTCTTTCATAAAGGCTTTCGCTATCCATCTGAAGGAAAAGGGATTGTTCGACAAGACTGCCATCGCCATGGATGAGCGTCCGGAAGAGGATATGAAAAATGCATTGGCCGTCATCCATGACGCTGCGCCGGACATGAAGGTTTCGTTGGCCGGTTCATATCACGAATCGCTTGTAGATGAGCTGTTTGACTATTGCGTGGCGCTGCGTGACAATTTCCCTGCAGAAGATATCGCACGTCGCAGGGCTGCCGGACGGATTACGACATATTACACCTGCTGCGCTGAGCGTGTCCCTAATACTTTCCTGGTTTCGGAGCCTGCCGAGGCAGAGTGGATCGGGTGGTTCGCGCTTGCCAATGATTATGACGGTTATCTCCGTTGGGCGTTCAACAGCTGGACCGTAGACCCGACAAAGGACGGACGGTTCAGGACCTGGCCTGCCGGGGATTGCTTCATGGTCTACCCCGACGGCGAGTCCAGTCCTCATTTCGAGAGATTGGTCGAGGGCATCCAGGATTTCGAGAAAGCGCGCATCATGATGAAGGAGTGGAGCGACACCGGCAATACCGCAACGCTGGACAAATTCAAGGAGGCGCTCAAGGCATTCAATCTGGACACATTGCTGGAAGAGGGCGCCGCACCTGCGCTACGGACAGTGAAAGAAATGCTATAAGAAAATCCCCGTTTGGAAGTTCCAAGCGGGGATTTTTTTCATGAGTAATCTAAACTATTCGTCAGAGTCTTGTGCTGCGTAATCTGCGAGAAGCTTGGTCTGGACATCTCCCGGTACAGGCTGGTAATCAGCGAACTGCATGGTAAATGTAGCACTTCCGGATGTCAGCGAACTGAGAGCGGTAGAATATCTGTAGAGCTCTGCCAACGGAACTCTGGCCTTGATGACCTCGAATCCCTTGTCGCTGCCCATACCCTCGATAATCGCGCGTCTGTTCTGAAGGTCTGACATACAAGCTCCCATGTACTCGCTAGGCGTAAGGACTTCCAGATTGTAGATAGGCTCCATAATCTTCGGACCTGCATTGCGGAACGCCTCCTTGAAGGCATTGCGGGCTGCGAGAACGAATGAGATTTCATTGGAATCCACCGGATGCATCTTTCCGTCATATACGAATACCCTGATGTCGCGGGCGTATGAACCGGTAAGAGGGCCTTCCGTCATCTTTTCCATGATACCTTTCAGGATGGCCGGCATGAAGCGGGCATCGATAGCACCTCCGACAACGCAGTTGTAGAACTCCAGTTTTCCGCCCCAGTCGAGGTTGTATGACTCCTGGCTCTTCACGTTCAGGGTAACATCCTTGCCGTCAATCTTGAACTTGTTGGTGAAAGGAACGTCGTCAACGATAGGGCAGATAAGCAGGTGAACCTCACCGAACTGGCCTGCGCCACCGGACTGTTTCTTATGACGGTACTCGGCGGTAGCTGTCTTGGTAATGGTCTCCCTGTAAGGAATCTTAGGAGGGAAGAGTTCGATTTCCACCTTGAACTCATTCTGGAGACGCCACTTCACGACATTGATATGCTGCTCTCCCTGTCCGCTTAAAATAGTCTGTTTCAACTCCTTGGAGTACTCTACAATCACAGTAGGGTCCTGTGCGGAAATCTTGTTCAATGCATCACCGAGCTTGGTCTCGTCTGCCTGAACCTTGGCCTTGATGGCTGTACGGTACTTAGGAGCAGGGAACTTGATAGCCTCGTATGAGATGTTCGTACCAGGCTGCGCCAATGTGACATTGGTCTTGCCGGCGCGAAGCTTCACGGTACATCCGATATCTCCGGCCATCATGTCCTGAACCTTCTCTTTCTTGGCTCCCGCCACGGCGTAGATCGTAGAAATGCGCTCACGGTTTCCGGTAGCAACGTCTTCGAGATCCATACCTTCGTCGAGTTCTCCGCTCATCACCTTGAAGTAAGAAACCTCTCCGAGATGCGGTTCCACGTCGGTCTTATATATGAACAATGAAGTAGGGGCATCCTGCTTGCACTGGATTTCCTCGCCTTCCTTGGTCAATGTCTTGGTAATTTCAGGTGAAGCAGATGCCCTGATGGTGAATTCCATAAGTCTCTTCACGCCGATGTCCTTCTTCGCTGAAAGACAGAATACAGGAAGCACCTTGCCGGCACGGATTCCTATACCGAGACCCTTTCTGATTTCATCTTCGGTAAGCGCTCCCGCCTCGAAGAATTTCTCCATCAATGTATCATCGTATTCTGCCGCCGTCTCGATAAGGGCCTGACGCAGAAGTTCAGCTTCATCTTTAAGATTTTCAGGGATTTCCCTATCCTCTCTGGTTCCATTATCATCAGTAAAATGATAATATTTCATCTTGAGGACATCCACGAAACCGTCAAATGACGGACCTGGATTCACCGGGAACTGAATGATTACAGGCTTGTTCCCGAAAGCCTCTTTCATGCTTGCCTGAACAGCATCCCAGTCTGCCTTTTCGCTGTCAAGCTGGTTTACTGCCACGATAATAGGAACATTGTACTGTTCTGCATAACGGGCGAATATTTCTGTCCCCACTTCCACTCCCTGCTGGGCATTGATGACGAGAATACCGTTTTCGCAAACCTTGAATGCCGAAACGGCACCTCCTACGAAATCATCAGAACCCGGGGTATCAATAATATTGAACTTGGTATCCATAAACTCCGCATATAAAGGTGTAGAGAAAATGGATCTCTGGTTCATCTGCTCGATTTCAGTATTGTCTGATACAGTGTTCTTGTTCTCGACCGAGCCGCGTCTGTCAATGACTTTACCCTCGTAAAGCATCGCCTCCGCTAATGTGGTCTTGCCTGACTTGGTACTGCCAAGCAAGACCACATTCCGGATGTCTTTAGTAGAATAGGATTTCATGACCTTGATATGTTATTAGTTTATAATATGTCACTAGACGATTCCGTAGAATACGCCAGAAGCAGCTTGTGCCGCTTCTATTGCAAATCTAATAAAACAGATATGCAATAACAATAGATTCGGCACTTATTTTTAAAACATTTTATAAAAAATCATTGATACGGCCTGGGACAATCCCCCTCCCTGTACGCTTCCATCAGCTGCCGGCCGGTCATCCCCATCTCGGAAAATATCAGCCTTTCCAGCGCCCCCGTTTCAATCCCGATCCGGCGGCAGACATCGTCGAATGTCAATGTCTCCTCCCTGTAGACTTCTTCCTCTACCATCATCCGCCCGAAAGCCTCGTAAGCTTTCCGCAATTCCTTGTCTGCAATTCCTTTCTTCATATTGTTTCAGTTTTTATAAGAGTCCGGCTGCATTCAGCCATTGTTCATCCGCAAATCTCGTTTACCTTTTACGAAATATCAAGGGAGGGTGACTGTATTCGGCCATTAATTTATGTTTTTTTATGTCGATTTGATAAGATTTTCGAATTGTTGACATATTTTTATTGTCAGCATGTCCGGTTTTCATTTCACAAAAGACAAGTTTACCTGACAGAAGGCACTCGTAATTATAGGTTCCACAAGCCTTCAAATGCGGAAAAAAATCATTAATTTCGCATATCCATACAGAATGAAGATGAAGTTGCCGAATCTAAAGAATTTTCTCCACGAAGAACTCATTGAGGCAGGATGCGACGAAGCCGGACGCGGACCGTTGGCCGGCCCAGTATTTGCCGCGGCTGTCATATTGCCGAAAGGTTTTTACCACCCGCTGCTGGACGACTCCAAGAAAATGACTGCCGCACATAGGGATGAAGTAAGGAAAATCATTGAAAAAGAAGCTATTGCGTGGGCCGTAGAGGAAGTTTCTCCTGAGGAGATTGACGAGTTGAATATCTTGTGGGCGTCCGTGACGGGGATGCAGCGTGCCGTGTCCAGACTTGAGCCGGCACCGGATTTCCTGCTCATCGACGGCAATAAATTCAGGCCTTTCGGAAAGTACAAATCGACTGATTACCAAACGGTTGTAAAAGGAGATGCCACATACGCGCCCATTGCCGCCGCATCAGTCCTAGCCAAGACTTACCGGGACGAGTTCATGCAAAAGATCGCGAAGGAGTATCCCCAATACGGCTGGGAACGCAATATGGGCTACCCCACTCCCGAACACATCGCCGCCATCAAGAAGTTCGGCTACACCCCCTACCACCGCATGAGTTTCCATCCGAAACAACTGGAGCCCTCGTTATTCGGCGAATAGAAACATACGAATGTTAAGTATCCGTATTTGTTGATTTATCACGAAATATTTGATATAATTATACAAATATGTATATTTGCATGTATGGATCAGTATATAGATAATGACCTCTACGAGAGGTCGAACAATGACATCATCGTGGATCTTGGGGCACGCTTCAAGAATTATCGTATGGCACTTCGTCTCACGCAGAAAGAAGTGTCCAGACAAAGCGGCGTATCCGTAATGACTATTGTCCGGTTCGAACGCGGCGAGTGCACGGCAATGCGACTGGATAATTTTGTAGCATTGATGCGGGCAATCCAAAAACTTGACGGCATATCCGGAATGATTCCGGAAATGCCGGCCAGCCTTTATAATACTTCTCAGAAACAACAATTCAGGGTCAGGAAACGAAACGATGAAAAATAATATAGTCACCGTCTCCCTCTACGAGAAGGAAGTATGCAAGTTGGTGTGGCAGGGAGGCTACCGCAACGGTTTCGGAAAGGTTGGTGCGCTCGTGTCATTCAACCCGGAATATCATAAATATGGCCTGAATGCTGACCCTCTGGGACCTTACCAAGTTTCCAACTATCTAGTCCGGCAAGGGTTGTCAGATATTTGCCGACGGAATGAATATGAAGGTTTACCCAGATTTATAAGTAGCTCTTTACCTGACGATTGGGGGAATGAGGTGTTTTCCCGATGGATAGAATCCAACGGAATACGGGCCCACGATGTGACGCCTGTAGACAAACTCGCTTTCATCGGGAAAAGAGGAATGGGAGGCTTCGAATTCATACCGGAAATATATCAGTCCCCCTCCACTTCGAATCTCATTTTGGAAGATTTATATCATTGCGCCAAAGAAATCCTCTCTCAACGAGAGTCTCTAAGCATAAACCTCGATGACAATCTGGGCATCAACGACCTTATGAGCGTAGGCATGAGTGCCGGTGGAAAACATCCTAAAGCAATCATTGCTATAAACTGGGACACTAAAGAAATCAAATCCGGTCAAGTGCTTCTTCCTGAGGCGTTTACCCAATATATCCTAAAATTCAAGGATTCCGACAGATGGCCTGCTGCCGAGATAGAATACGTCTATTATTTGATGGCCAAAGCTTGTGGCATCCGTATGGAGAACTCTTCACTACTTCCAGTTGGAGGTGCGAACCACTTTCTCACCGAAAGATTCGACCGGAAGAATGGTAGAAAAATCCATTCCGCCACACTACGCTCCTTGTGCGGAGAAATATCTTCATACGATGACATATTCAAGAAATGCAGGGCATTACACCTCGAATATCAAGACATTGAACAGCTTTTCAGAAGGACTGTCTTCAACTATCTGGCAGGCGTTACGGATGACCACGACAAGAACTTCTCTTTCCTGATGGATGAGAATGGAGTATGGAGCCTGGCGCCAGCCTACGATTTGACATTTACCGTCAACTACAAGAACAGGTTCATCGGCGAACGGCACGCCATGAGCATTGAAGAATGCGACCGGAACATTTCCAGAGAACAGCTCTTGCGTTTGGCTAAAGAAAATGATGTCCGCGACGCCAATAATATAATTGAGGAAGTCATCTCTTCTGTCACGACCTTCCGCGACAAAGCTCAGACATTAATCCCACCTGAATTCTCAAAGTTGATTTCAGGGTTTATCAGCGAGCAAGTAAAGGCACTATGAAAATCCAACTGAGAACATTATCTTTGTATGATGCGGCTGGCAGGAGGCGTGCCGGCGGCTTGAAAAAGAATATGCAAACAAACATTGATATAATATGAAAAAAACACTTTTTGCGATTTCGGCGTTTTTGATGCTCACTTTTGGGGCGAGCGCTGACGAAGGAATGTGGTTGCTGCCGCTTCTTCAGAAAATGAACGGCAAGGCGATGGCGAACATTGGCTGCCGCCTGACTCCGGAGCAGATTTATGACATAAACCACAGCTCATTGAAAGATGCCATCGTACAGTTCGGCGGAGGCTGCACGGGCGAGATGATTTCCGACAATGGACTTCTCGTGACGAACCACCACTGCGGCTACGGCAGCATCCAGAAACTCAGTACCCCGGAGCACAACTATCTGGAAGACGGCTTCTGGGCAATGAAGAATACCGAGGAACTGCCGGTGCCGGGACTCACCGTGAGATTCCTGCAGAGCATGACCGACGTGACCGCCATTCTGGAAAAATCCAGGACAGCGGCATTGAAGGAATACAAGGACAGCGCCAATGCCGAGGAGCTTGCGATGAAGGCTTACATGGCCGCACGCGAGCAGCTCATCAGCACGACCGAGGCCGCCAACCCGAACTGCCAGGTCCGCATCATCAATTATTACAATGACAATGTAAGCTACCTCATCATCGACAAGGTTTACCGCGACGTGCGTTTCGTAGGTGCCCCGCCGGCTTCAATGGGCAAATTCGGCGGCGAGACCGACAACTGGATGTGGCCGCGCCATACGTGCGACTTCTCAATGTTCCGCGTTTACGCGAATAAGGACAATGAGCCTGCAGATTATTCCGAGGACAATGTTCCTATGACACCGAAACAGTCATTGAAAATATCATTGAAAGGAGTGAACGAGGGCGATTACGCGATGGTTATGGGCTATCCTGGACGCACGCAAAGGTTCCAGACTGCGTCAATGCTGGAGCAGATGATCCGCAAACAGGATGTCAGCATCGCTGCCAGGACATTGAGACAGAGCATAATGAAGGAGGGCATGGAGGCTGATCCTGCCGTACGTCTTCAGTATGCGAACAAGTATGCAGGTTCTTCCAACGGATGGAAAAAATGGATCGGTGAGAAGAAGGCATTTGAAAAGCTGAACATCATCGGCCGCGAGGAGCAGAAAGAGGCTGATTTTATGAAATGGGTGAATGCCAACAAGAAACGTAAAGCAGCTTATGGCTCGGCATTGACCGACATCAAGTCCGTCATTGACGAAACTTCCGCTGACGAGCTCGCATTCAGGCTGATTCTGGAGGCGCCGCTCAATATCGGAATGTGCAATCTGATAGGTGATTACGCACAGACACTCATGCTGACATTCAGGGCTCATCCAGAAGATACCGCTGCCGCTTTCGTCGCTGCAAAGGAGGCGATGAAGGGCGCTTTCAAGGATTATTACGAGCCGCTTGAGAGAAAGCTTACAGCCGGACTCCTGAAGTTCTATCGTGACAACGCCAGACCTTCAGACTTTCCGGAAATCGAGGGGCATGACTTCGCGACAATGGACATTGACGCTTATGTATCAGACCTTTACGACCACAGCATTTTCGCTTCGGACGAGAAGATGCAGAACTCTGACATCAAGTCTTTCAAGGAATTCAGGAACGAACCGGCATTGGTCCTCTACAATGCGATCATTGAGAAGTACAGTCCTCTCTACAAGTCGATGAAAGCTGCCAATGTGAAACTCTCTGCCGGCAGCAAGGCATTTGCGGCAGGTCTCCTCGAATGGGAGAAAGGCAAGCCTTCTTATCCGGATGCAAACTCCACTATGCGACTGACTTACGGTACCGTGAAGGGGTATTCTCCTGCTGACGGCGTCGTATATAAATACTACACCACTCTCACCGGCGTGATGGAAAAAGAGGATCCGGACAATTACGAGTTCCGTGTTCCTGCCAAGGTCAAGGCTCTCTACGAAGCTCATGATTTCGGTCAGTATGCCAATGCCGAAGGCAAGGTTCCGACTTGTTTCCTGACGAACTGCGACATTACCGGCGGTAATTCAGGAAGCCCTGTGCTCGATGCTGAAGGCCGCCTTATCGGTCTCGCTTTCGACGGCAACTGGGAGTCAATGTCGAGCGACGTGATGTTCGAGCCTGATTTACAGAGATGTATCTGCGTGGACATACATTATGTGTTGTTCATGGTCGACAAGTTCGGCGGCGCAGGATATCTGCTGAATGAAATGAATATTGAAAAATAACAATAAGTGATGAAGGAAAATGAGGTAATGAAGATGCTCTTCGATGTTACGCATCCCGGAAAGGGAGACCGTAACATCGTGGAGCTGGGTTTGGTAGACAAGGTGGAAATCTCAGGGGACAAGGTGACAGTAACCCTTGCGTTCACAAAGCATCGTGACCCGCTTGCGGAGTACATCATGAGCAGTGCGAGGGCGGCCATCTATCGTCATGCCCCTGAAGTCAAAGACGTGGAAATCAAGACTATAGTGAAGGAGGAAAGCGCTCCGAAAAAGCAGACCGGACTCAATCTCACTCTGGATGAGGTAAACAATGTCCGCCACATCATCGGCGTGGCATCCGGAAAAGGCGGCGTGGGCAAATCCACCGTAGCGGTCAATCTTGCAGTAGCCTTGGCACGTCTCGGATATAAGGTGGGATTGGCGGATGCCGATGTCTACGGGCCTTCAGTTCCGAAAATGACGGCTACGGAGGGCGCGCTTCCCGAGGCTGTCAACGAGGGCGACCATGAGGTCATCATGCCGATTGAAAAGTATGGCGTGAAATGGATGTCCATCGGCTATTTCGCCAAGCCTGGCCAGGCGCTCATCTGGAGAGGCCCAATGGCTTGCAATGCATTGAAACAGATGATTCTGCAGGTGCGCTGGGGCAATCTTGACTATCTGCTCATAGACATGCCTCCGGGAACGGGCGACATCCATATTTCTCTGGTCCAGGACATTCCGATGGAGGGTGCCGTTATCGTGACCACACCTCAGGACGTGGCTCTCGCTGACGTGGAGAAGGGCGTAGACATGTTCCGCAACAAGAACATCAACCGCCGGATCTTCGGTATCGTGGAAAACATGTCATGGTTCACACCTGCAGAACTGCCTGAAAACAAATACTTTATCTTCGGTAAAGACGGTGGTCTGAAGATGGCTGAGAAGTACGGCGTGCCACTGCTCGGACAGATTCCGATAGTTCAGAGCATCCGCGAAAACGGTGATGCAGGTGAGCCTGCAGCCCTGTCGTCGCGACCTGACGGCCTGGCATTTATAGATTTGGCAGAAAAACTTGTTAAATCCGTGGACTTGCCGTAAATTTGGCCCTTGGAAGCGTGTCCGAGTGGCTGAAGGAGGCTGCCTCGAAAACAGTTGACCGTGTCAAAGCGGTTCGCAGGTTCGAATCCTGCCGCTTCCGCTTTCAGCAATTACATGTAAAGGGTTGGTTTTATAGCCGGCCCTTTATTTTTTGGCAGATTCCGAAAATAGACCTACTTTTGCACCCGGAAAAATTTGAGGCAACCCCTGAATCACCAATTTTATAGTATATAAATGAATTATTCAATCTAGAAAAAGACACTCAAGGCAATAGGTATCATGGCATTGAGCGTGTCAGCAATCGCCTGCACCAGCGACGATGACAAACCCGTAAAAACTAACGAACTCACGATTGCAGATGTCCTGAAAGCAGAAGACGGCGTCACATTCACCAATCTCGAATGCGTTACCGTCGTGGCAGCCAACACCCAAGGCGTTCTCCTTCAGGAAAACGGCAGCAGCATCTACGCATTTATCGGCGAGAAGCACAATTTCACCATCGGCGACATGGTTACTGTAGAATCCGGTACCACGGCCACATACAACAAATGCCGCCAGTTCACCAAAGGGGTGAAGCTCGTGAAGACATGGCACGGCAAATTCAAACAGCCGAAACCGGCACAGTTCACGGCAAAGGACATTGACGCATATATGAAGGAGACCGCTCCTGAAATAAAATATGTCAGCTTCTCAGGAGTCCTCTCTGTTTCAGGCAATTATGTCAATGTAGAAATCGACGGAACTGACAACATCGCCAGCATCGACTACATGTCCGACGAATTCAAGGAGAAATACAACAACCACAATGTCACCATTTCCGGCTGGCTGACCGGTTCCTATAACACATACATGTATATCATTCCGGTAGATGTAAAGGACAATGGCGAGTATCAGGAATACGTTCCGGAAGGCGCTATTTTCTACAGCAGTTTCGACAAGGAAAAGGCCGTACAGGATAAAGACAAATACCAGACGGCGAAAGGCTGGCCTGCACTTGAGCAATTCGACGGATGGATGAACGGAAAGGGTTCCGGAGCCGCAAACGTGGAATACGACTATCAGGAAATGTCCGTACGTTCAAACCAGGAATCCAAGGGCTCGCTTTCATGCTACGAAGGAACCGGTAAGAACAATCTCCTTTTCTGTGGTTCAGCAGCCAAACCTAACCACTTCACAATCTGCAAGATAGCAGTTCCTTCCGAGAAATTGAGACTCACTTTCGGCGCGCAATATTACTCCCAGGGAAGCACCAATACCTTCCTCAAATGCGCGTTCCTGGTACAGCTGTCCAACGACGGCAAGACCTGGTCACCGGCATTGGACTACGATTTCGGCGGAGTAGAGAATACTCCTGACGGAAAATGGCGTCGTGCGACAGCGGACTTCACGCTTCCTGCCGGCACCAAGACATTGTACATCAGATTTTCTTCCAAGAATTTCAGCACAAACAGACTTGATGACGTGCTCCTCACGGAAGGCAACGGCGGTCAGGCAGTGGAATTCGGCAAAGTTATCGTGGTTCCTGTATCCAAGATTTCCGATGTCATCACCAAGCCGGTGGACAACATGTACAAAATCGAGGGCACGGTAATCGCCACCCATACCAAAGGATTCCTTGTCCAGGACAATACCGGAGCAATTCTGGTGTTCAAGAAAGGCCACACTCTGAAGGCCGGCAAGACCGTAACCATTGAAGGCCCTACCACCGAATACGGCGGAATGAAGCAGTTCGACGGAATCTCCGAGGTCAATGTGACCGGAAACACAACCATCAAGGAGCCGGCAGCAGAGGAGTTCAAGGCGGCTCAGGCCAATGCTTATGTGAACAATGCTCCTGCTATCAAATATATCACCTTCACAGGCACACTGAAGTCATATCGGGACAATATTTTCCAATGGCACAACAATGTGGAAATCGAGGGCACTGATGTTAAGTTTACATTGTCCTACGTCGACGAAAGCTTCAAAATCACCAAATACGAGGGCAAAAAAATCATTGTGAAAGGATATACTCTCGGCAAGACCGAAAGCGACAATGTAAAATATATTTCCACGATGGTGACAAGCCTCGAACCACTGGAAAAAGAGGAGAAGCCTGAGGAGAAAGATGCCATTACCGTCACTGAATTGAACGAGAAGCTTAAAGGTCTCGCTTCCGGTTCAGAAATAACGTCAGATATCGCTATCGCCGTCAAGGGTTATGTGGCTGCAAACAATGAAGGTGGCAACTTGAAGGGCGTCATTGCTCTTGTGGACAACACAGGTGCGGCACATTCCGGCATTATCCTGAAGGGAGAGACTCACACTGAAACATCTCTTCCAGTAGGAACGAAGGTCATTGTCAGCCTGAAATCTGCCAAGTATACAGTTTCAAAGAACCTTCCTGCCATAACAAATTTCACCATTTATCCGACTGAAGAGAAGGTAAGCATCAAGGTCCCTGAAATAACTGACAATCAGATATCTGACTATGTAGGTCAATATGTGTGCGTAAAAGACGTGACTTCTCCGGACTACAGCAGCACATGGTACAACAGCAATTATAAGGGAGGACACAGTTTCGTAGGCAAGAACGGCACGACCGTCACCGTGTACGCCGTTTCCGCAGCCAAATTCGGAAAGGAAACCTTCTCTGCCAACAAGACCGGCAACGTGAAGGGCGTAGCGGAACTCTACGACAGCAAGCTCGAAATCATTCCTACATGTTCAGCAGACGTAGCCGCATTCAAATAGGCCACCTACTTGGTCTCCACTGGTTTCTCTTCGATTACATCGCCATGGAAGTGGACTACGGCCTCTTTCCAGGTGTCGGTGTAACCAGGCTGGGTCAGGCCGTCAGGACAGCCGGCTGAAAATTCCGTGTGCTTGAACGAGCCGTCAGGATTCTGCGCCTTCACATTGCCGTCGATAAATTTCACGGTCATGGTGATTTCCAGTTCCTGCCATGCCTTGAACATCTTCTGGGCTGTGTCTACGGAGTACTTCGTGAGAAGAGACTTGACCGCTGAGAAAGAAGAACCGGTATCTGACATGACGTCGTATGCAACCGATGCCTTCTTGCCTTTCTTCTCTGCACCGTCCATCGCCTGCTTGAACAAGTCGAGCGCCTTGTTGTCATTCTCACGGACCTTCACCATCTGCTCGTTTTCGAATGCGTCAATGCGTTCACGCACGTATGGAGCCATAATGTTATACATTCTGTAGCAAGCATTTGTAATCCTGTTGTTAATCCAGAAAGAAGATGTGTTCGAATAAGTCAGCAAATCGCCGTTGCCCTCACGGAAGCATTCAGGGACCCTGTTGATATTGGTGTAAATCGGGGTGAGATACGAAGTCGCCGCATCATCGGTGCCGAACCAGATGAGGCCGCCGATGACATCGGGAAAATCGCCTCTGGACTGTCCCACGAACCAGAAACCGGTCTGCTGGGTAGCGATAGCACGCTCATTGGTATATGTCTTGCCATTGTACTCGAAATCCATTGGCCTCCAACGATATGGAAGGGCATTGCCACCGGCTCCGATATCGGTGGTCATATCCATTGGCGTACCTTCGTAATGGTCGCGCATGACATCGGCTACATTCTTGACAGTCACCTTCTTGGCAGGCTTGATCCACAGCGGCATACGGTTCTCGGGGTTATGTCCCATGGCGTAATCCACGTATGCGTAGGCATCCTTCGTGATCATATTGCCGTTGCCGTCATCGAATGTGAACCATCCGTTGCTGAGAATGTTGAATGCGCTCCAGACTCTGGCCTCGCATCCTCTCAACGCGCCGAAATCGGCAGGGCAATACGCGTCACGGAAGCTGAACTCGCTGTCCGGTCCGCTATACCAGCCTTGCTTTCTGGCAAAGTCGATGACATCCGGTGCATAGATGCAATTTTCAGGGTCATTGAGAGGGAAAGTCGTGATGCGGGACTGGTTCGCGTGGCAGCTGATATAGCCGTCAGGAATGCGCACAGCCACCCACACTGCGCCTTTCTCGGATGTTCCCTTGCCGACCATCTCCATTATCCACGCCTCGTTCTTGTCCGCGATGGAGAATGATTCACCCTCGGAGAAATAGCCGTATTTGTCTGTCAATCCGGTCATCACCTTAATGGCTTCTCTGGCGGTCCTTGCTCTCTGAAGGGCAATGTAAATGAGTGAGCCATAGTCCATTATGCCATTCGGATCATTCAATCCATGCCTGCCTCCAAAAGTCGTTTCCGCAATGATGAGCTGATGCTCATTCATGTTTCCGACGGTCTTATAAGTATGCTCGACCTGGTCAATGAGCCCGAGGTATTGTCCTGTATCCCAATCAGATACGCGAAGCTTATCCCCTATTTTCCAATCAGCCTGCGGCTTGAAATACAATTCTCCGTAAAGCCAATGCGAGTCGGCGGCGTAGGAAATCATACATGAGCCATCCGCGCTGGCTCCTTTGGTTACAATGACATTGGTACATGCCTTGGCGCTGTCGGCGGCGAATGAACCGAAGACGGCTGTTGCCGCCAGCGCTCCCAGGATTGCTTTTATCTTCATATTTTGTTCTATTATATTAATTACGTAATTTTGTCCGGATACTCCCTGGACAAATACAAATATAGGGAAATAAATATTATATAGCTATGAAGAAAGTTTTGTTTGCAGTTCTTTCCGTTTTTCTTTGTGTCAATGCTTTCGCGCAGGAGCAGGATCAGAAAACGCCTACCCCGGAGGAGATGGCAGCCAAGGAAGCGGATCGCCTCGGAGATCTTCTGAAACTGGAGGACTGGCAGATATTCCGCGTGGATTCCACTCTCCAGAACGATTTCGCCGCGCTTCAGGCGGAGATGGAGAAGATGCAGAAGTCCCGTGTGGACAACTATGATTTATACATGTTTATCCGTGACAAATGGATGGACCAGATAGACAATACCTACAGGAAGATATTCACTGACAGTCAATGGGCTGCATATCTGAAGTCGGGTGCCGGCAAGCAGCAGAAAGCCAGAGAAAAGCGCAGGGCGAAAATCGAGCAGGCGACAGCGGCACAGCAGAAGAAAAAGTGATACTTTTCCATGGAATTTATTTAACTTTGCATATTGTCCTGTTCCGCGAAGTCCGGAATTGTCATCCGGAAATCGGGCAGGTGTATTTACGGAGCATTAGATTATGAAAGAGGAAATAGAGCAGATTCTTGCCGAGATCAAGGAACTCAAGTGCAAGACAGAGAAAGATATAGAGGATGCGAGAGTGCGTCTTCTCGGAAAGAAAGGTGAGATAACCAAGCTTTTCGAGGAATTCAGGACAGTGGCTCCTGAACTGAAGAAGGAATTCGGTCAGAAACTTAATGTCCTCAAGAAAGAGGCTACGGCGAAGATTGAAGAATTGAAGGCGCAGGCTGCCGCTTCCGGTGCCGCTTCTTCCGATTCATTCGACGCGACAATGCCAGGCGACCCGATTCCTCTGGGTTCCAGACATCCGGTATCCATCGCCCGCCAGCAGATTGTCAATATTTTCCGCAAATTCGGCTATGATGTGGCGGAAGGTCCTGAAATCGAGGATGATTACCACGTTTTCGAGGCATTGAACTTTCCTCCGAACCACCCTGCGAGAGACATGCAGGACACTTTCTTCGTGTCGACAGGTCATCCGAATCCGCTTCTTCTGCGTACCCACACTTCCAGCGTGCAGGTAAGGACAATGGAGAGGAGCAAACTTCCTATCCGTGTGATCTGCCCTGGCCGTGTGTTCAGAAATGAGGCCATCTCGGCACGTGCGCATTGCATTTTCCATCAGGTCGAGGGTCTCTACATTGATGAGAATGTGACATTTGCCGACCTCAAGCAGGCAATCCTTCTGTTTGCACGTGAGATGTTCGGTCCTGACACACAGATCCGTATGCGTCCTTCTTACTTCCCGTTTACGGAGCCTTCCGCTGAGGTGGACGTAAGCTGCAACATCTGTCACGGAAAAGGATGCAACATTTGCAAGGGCACAGGCTGGCTGGAGATTCTCGGCTGCGGCATGGTGGACCCTAACGTCCTCGAAGCTTCCGGAATCGACAGCAAGAAATACTCAGGTTTCGCGTTCGGTATGGGTATCGAGCGTATCGCAATGCTCAAGTGGCAGGTGAACGATCTCCGTCATTATTTCGAGAATGACATGCGTTTCCTCCGCGAGTTCAGCTCCTGTGTAGAGGTCTAGACACGCCTTTGACAATGTTTTTTCGAAAATAATCGCAAAAAGATTCGAAAAAATTTGCAGAGTCAGAAATTATACCTATCTTTGCAATCCCGAAACACCAATAGGGATTACAAAATGCGGAAATAGCTCAGTTGGTAGAGCACAACCTTGCCAAGGTTGGGGTCGCGAGTTCAAGTCTCGTTTTCCGCTCTCAGAACAAAAAAAGCCGTTCGAAATTCGAACGGCTTTTTTGTTTATGTCGACATCATTGGCACACCCCGTGCGCACTAAAACGTTTTCCACGCACGTCGCGTCATAATTGATCTATGTCGTGCGTAAAACAGGCCTTTTCACTCACGCCAGCAACGAATCACTGTCCCCAGCAACGCGGCAAGCGTCTCCAGGCCCCCCCTCCCAAGACCGTTGGCGGGACGCGGCCACGTCCCGCTATTTGTTCTTCAGAACTATCTCACCGCCGGCAACATCGGCCTCGATTACAGAATCCCTGTGCACGGTACCGTCAAGAATTGCCTTGGCAAGCTGGTTTACAAGCTCACGCTGCATGACCCTCTTGATAGGACGCGCACCGAATGCCGGATCGTAACCCATATCGGTCATGTAATCCTCGAATGCCGGAGTAAAACTGATTTCCACACCATCCTCGGACAGCTTGCTCTGAAGCTGTTTCATCTGGATATGAAGGATATCACGTATATCATTCTTGGTCAGAGGCTCGAACATTATTATCTCATCGATACGGTTCAGGAATTCAGGCCTGATCGTCTGTCTGAGAAGCTCAAGTATCTTGCCCTTGCATTCGCCCAGCATCTGGTTCCTCTTGGCGATGGCTGCGGCAGCCTCGGCAGGAGCCTCCCCTTTCTTCCCGACCTCAGGAAGCTTCTCCATGTAGCTCTGGATAATATCCGAACCGACATTGGAAGTCATGATGATGATGGTATTCTTGAAGTCCACGGTACGACCCTTATTGTCTGTCAGACGACCGTCATCAAGCACCTGAAGCAAGATGTTGAACACATCAGGATGGGCCTTCTCGATTTCATCAAGCAGCACTACGGAATAAGGTTTACGCCTTACAGCCTCAGTGAGCTGGCCACCTTCATCATATCCTACATATCCCGGAGGAGCACCGATAAGACGGCTCACAGTGTGACGTTCCTGATACTCACTCATATCAATACGGGTAATCATGTTCTCATCATTGAACAGGAACTCCGCAAGCGCCTTGGCAAGCTCGGTCTTGCCGACACCGGTCGTACCCATGAACAGGAATGAACCGATAGGTCTCTTTTCATTGGAAAGGCCCGCACGGCTTCTGCGCACGGCATCAGCTACGGCATGTATGGCCTGTTCCTGACCGACAACCCTCTTATGAAGTTCGTCCTCCATACGGAGCAATTTCTCCTTCTCGCTTTCCAGCATCCTGTTCACCGGTATTCCGGTCCATCTGGACACCACATCAGCGATATCTTCCGGCGTAACGGACTCTGTGATGATAGGATCCTTCACAGCAGCCTGTCTGGCGGTAAGTTCATCTATCTTCTTCTGGGCTTCAGCCATCTTGCCGTAACGGAGTTCCGCTACCTTTCCATAATCACCGGCCCTCTCTGCGGACTGCGCCTGAATCTTGTAGTCCTCCATCTGCTGGCGGGCTGTCTGGATGCCGGAAAGAATACCTTTCTCCTCATCCCACTTCTTCATCAGAACGTCACGTTTCGCGTTAAGTTCCTTCAACTGGTCATTGATCTTGTCAAGTTTCAATGAAACTCCTTCCCTCTTGATGGCTTCCTTCTCGATTTCGAGCTGACGAATCTGGCTGTTGAGCTCATCTATCGGCTCCGGTACGGAATTCATCTCCAGACGAAGCTTGGAAGCGGCCTCATCCACAAGGTCTATGGCCTTGTCCGGAAGGAAACGGCTCGTGATATACCTGTGAGACAAGTTCACCGCAGCGATCAACGCATCATCCTCGATACGCACCCTGTGATGGTTCTCATATCTTTCCTTCAGGCCCCTCAAGATGGCGATGGACTCCGCCGGCGTAGGCTCATCCACCATGACCATCTGGAAACGTCTTTCCAATGCCTTGTCGGCCTCGAAATATTTCTGATACTCGTCCAATGTGGTGGAACCAATCGTCCTCAGCTCGCCCCTGGCCAATGCCGGTTTAAGAATATTGGACGCATCCATTGCACCGGAAGCCCTTCCGGCACCGACCAACGTATGAATCTCATCTATGAACAGGATAATCTGTCCCTGGCTGTCCACAACGTCCTTTACGACGCCTTTCAGCCTCTCCTCGAACTCGCCCTGATACTTGGCACCTGCTATAAGTGCACCCATATCGAGCGAATAGACGATTTTATCTTTCAGGTTTTCCGGGACAGCCCCATCAACGATTTTCTGCGCAAGACCTTCGGCGATAGCGGTTTTACCCACACCCGGTTCACCTACGAGAATAGGGTTGTTCTTGGTCCTACGGCTCAATATCTGCAACACTCGACGGATCTCCTCATCCCTGCCGATGACAGGGTCAAGTTTCCCCGCTGCAGCTCTTTCGTTCAAGTTCACCGCGAACTTGTTCAATGTCTCAAGCTTTCCGCCGCCGGCATTGTTCTGCATGTTGTAATTTTCCATAATAATAAACTCCTTTTTGTCCCCTGGAGCTTATCATTCAGGTCTTCCTGCTGATACTGAGACTTATCCTAACGGGATATAGCCGTCTGCTCCGAAGAACAAACGGCTATAGTCCAAAATATATTCCTTCCCGGAAATTACTGACAATTTGTCAGTTCCGGCATTTGTCGCAAACTACTCTGCAGGAGCTGCTGGAGCTTCAGTTGCAGGTGCGCTCTGCTGTGCAGGTGCAGGTGTAGGGAATGCAGGCTGCTCTGTAGTCTCGTTTCCGAGCTTATTGGTAATATCCACCTGTGTGCCCTGTGAGCCCATAGTAAATGAGGAAATCACAGAAACGATTACGATGAATGCAACAAGACCCCAAGTAACTTTCTCAAGCATATTGGCTGTCTGCCTTACACCGAAAGTCTGGTTTCCTGCAACGAAGTTGCTGGCCATGCTGTCACCTTTGCCATTCTGAAGCAATACTACGATTGTAAGCAGTATGCTGGCAATAACAACGAGAACTACAAGAATAGTAAATATTACGTTCATAACGTCTGATTATTTATCAAATTATCCAATTTTCCAATAAGGGATGCAAAGTAAGCACTTTTTTCCGGGAATGCCAAAATTAGTTTGCCGTAAATGCGCTTTGCCTGTTCAAAATAGCCTTGTTCAGCGTAAATTTGCGCCAATGTTTCCGTGCAGAAATCCAGTCCTGACACATCTCCATGCTCTTCCGGACGCGGACGCGTCTTCGGCTGGAAACGGGCAAAAACATTGTCCTCGACTTTCTTGACCTTCTCGTACTCCGACTGGGAGAAGAAATCTCCGCCGACGACGTGGACTTTACGCTCATAGACCGGAGCATCCTCCTTTTTCTTTTCCTCTATATATGAACTCAGCAGCGCCTCCAGCCCTTTGTCGGAATAATCCGCCCCATCGCCTTTGTGCATAATCTCGGCTATTGACCCTCGGTCCCCCACATACATTGCCTGGTCGGAGAACTGGGACACGCCCCACGATTCGCCGCCTACACCGGCCATCCTGCGGCAGAGCTCTTTCCTTGCCGCGCCATACCATGGATAAAGGTTCACCACACCGGCCAACTCATCCATTGTCAATGTTTTAAGATTTATCGCTTTCTGCTCCATATTCTACCAGTTCGCCACAGTCGCATTGAACACATCCTCACAAATCTTCTCAATGATCTCGTCGCACAATGTGCCTTCCACCGCATCCAGGGACTGGGTCGAGTCATAATCCGCATACGCAGAAAAAGACTTGCCCTGAAAATCATCCTCAGGATATTTCCTGTTGGTAAAGTCAATCTTGACCGTAACCGTGAGCCTGTTCTGCGCCGCCACCTCGTTCGCCGTCACCGCCATTGCGCGCACGTCATAGCCGGTAATCGAGCCGGTAATCTCCAAATCGCCGTCCATGTCCACCTGCTCCAGCCTCGTCATCTTCCGGAATTTATCTTTCAATGACTCCGTCATGCTGTTGCTCAATGTCGGGTTCACTTTCAACGCCTTATACTCGAAGTAATTGATAGTGACGGTCTTGATATCGGGCTGAATGGAAGTTCCGGAGAACGAATATATCCCGCAGGAACGCACGATCAGCGCCGTCGTCATGATAGCCAATGCGACACCTGCCGCCGAAAATATTTTTCCAAATGATTTCATATCAATACTATTCGTCCGCCTTCTTCAAATTGCGGAATTCCGGAGGAAGTTTCCTGTACAATGTCCTTTCGGAAATCCCCAGCTCCTCCGCTGCTTTCTTTCGGTTTCCGTTATGTTTCTCCAATGCTTTCCTTATCAGGTCCTGATTCGACTGCGATATGGAGAAATTCTCATCTCCGTGTCCGGGCTCTACAGCATGAATTTCATCATGCCGCGGCAATGTCGACTGCTCATCGATATCACGCTCATTGTCAGTCCAATCCGATTCCGGTCTGGAAATATAGCCGTCACGGGAACCAGTGTCCGCCGGCATTGCCAAAGGCTTGGGCTGCGTCACCTCCGCCGCAGACGGCCTGATACCGCCGGAGGCAATGATCTGCTTCAGCTTGGTCACCTCGGCATTGAGACTGTAAAGGGCCTTGTAAATCTCCTGCTTTTCTTCCTGCGAGATATCTGACGAACTGTCATGATACTTGACAGGCAAGGCATTGACATCATCCTTCGGGAGGTAGGTCGCCAGCGTCGCGGCATCGACCTCGCAGCGTCCGGACACCGGCGTAAGGCGCTGCCCTTCCAATGCGGACACCGTCTCGGCAATGTTCTTCAGCTGGCGGATGTTGCCAGGCCAGCGGTAGCGCGTAAGCAATTCTATCGCGTCTCTGGTCAATGACACCTTGCTCATGCCGTATTTCTCGGAGAAATCCGAAGTGAACTTCCTGAACAACAGATAGATATCCTCTTTCCGTTCACGAAGCGACGGCATCTTGATCTGGATGGCGTTCAACCTATAATATAAGTCTTCACGGAATTTGCCCTTGGAAACGGCGTAGAGAAGGTCGACATTGGTCGCCGCAATGACCCTCACATCGGTCTTGCTCACCTTGGATGAGCCGACGCGTATGTATTCGCCGGACTGGAGCACGCGGAGAAGTTTCGCCTGTGACGGAAGCGGCAATTCGCCGACCTCGTCCAGGAACAATGTCCCCCCGTCTGCTTCCTCGAAATATCCTTTCCGGGCCTCAATCGCTCCGGTAAACGAGCCCTTCTCGTGTCCGAACAATTCAGAATCAATGGTTCCCTCAGGGATAGCACCACAGTTCACCGCGAAGTATTTGGCATTCTTGCGGCGACTGAACTGATGAATGATCTTAGGAATATTGTCCTTGCCGACACCGCTCTCGCCCGTTACAAGCACAGTAAGGTCGGTCGGCGCCACTGCCACGGCCATTTCCAATGCGCGGTTGAGCGAAGGATCATTGCCGACAATGTCGTATTTATTCTTAAGTTTCTGTAAATCCTGTGTGTCCATAGTCAGACAAAGTTACAAAATACACTGAAAATATGAAGCCACATTGCCTAAAATTGCAAAATTATTAGTAACTTGGTGCGGAATTTGGTAAAAGTACAATTCAGTTATTATAAATTTATTTTTATTTCAGTCATGAGAAAGGAAATCAAATCATTGGCAGTAGCAGTCCTCGGACTTGCAGCTGTCGCTTGTGCTTCTCCTGAGAAGATGGCAGAGATGGCAGAGAGCGTTACCGTTACCTGCGATCCGTCACCGCTTGAAGTTGTAGCCGGTAAAATCGATGCTACCGTATCTGTAACTTATCCTGCTGATTACTTCCACCCGAAGGCAATCCTCGAAGTTACTCCAGTGCTCGTTTATGAGGGTGGTGAAGCTACAATGGCTCCATTCATGTATCAGGGCGAGAAAGTTAAGGATAACTACACCGTAGTATCTTCTGACGGCCAGACCGTAACAGAGAAGGTTCACTTCGAATATGTTAAGGGTATGGAGCAGTCTCACCTCGAGCTTCGCGGTGTCGTAAAATACAAGAAGAAGTCTATCGACCTCCCTATCAAGAAGGTTGCTGACGGCGCAAACACCACTTACATGCTCGTAGGTTACGGTGAGGGTCTCGGCAAGGTAGCTTACAAGGCTGACAACTATCAGGAGGTTATCCCTCAGTCAGCTGAAGGCCAGATTCTTTACACCATCAACTCTGCAGACGTTCGCAGCAAGGAGCTCAAATCATCTTCGATCAAGGACTTCCAGGCTGCTCTCGATGAGATCAAGAACAACGAAAGAAAGACCCTCAAGGGTACTGAAGTCGTAGCTTATGCATCTCCGGACGGCGGACAGGAGCTTAACGCCAAACTTTCTGACAAGCGTTCCAAGAGCGCTGACAAGGCATGGAGCAAGGTCGTTAAGGGTAAAGAAGTTACCGACCCTGAGGTTAAGAGCGTAGGTCAGGACTGGGAAGGCTTCCAGGAGCTCGTTTCCGAGTCAAACATCGAGGATAAGGATCTTATCATCCGCGTTCTTTCCATGTACAGCGATCCTGCTGTTCGTGAGAGCGAGATCAAGAACATGTCTGAGGTTTACACAACCCTCAAGAAAGAGGTTCTTCCTGAGCTCCGTCGTGCAAGATTCATCGCTAACGTAGAGTATCAGAACTACACCAAGGAAGAGCTCCTCAAATTCGTTGACGAGAACATGGACGTTCTTGACGAAGAGGCTCTCCTCCGTTCAGCTACACTCGTTAAAGAGGCTAAGACAAAAGAGGCTCTCTACAAGAAGGCTGTCGAGAAGTTCAACAGCGACCGTGCACAGTTCAACCTTGGCGTTCTTTACTTGAACCAGAACGACCTCAAGGCTGCTGAGAACGCTTTCGGCAAGGTTCAGACCAAGGATGCTGACCTCGAGAACGTTAAGGGCGTTATCGCTCTCCGCAAGGGTGATCTCGCTGCTGCTCAGAAGTCATTCGCTGCTGCAGGTGCAAAAGAGAACCAGGCTGTCATCGACATCCTGAACGGCAACTACGAGAAGGCTGCTGCCGCTCTCAAGGGTACCAACTCTTTCAACGAGGCTCTCGCATACGTTCTTATCGACAAGCCGGCTGAGGCTGCTGCCGCTCTCAAGTGCCAGTGCCCTAAGGCTAACTACCTCCGCGCCATCATCGCTGCTCGCCAGGGCAAAGCTGCTGACGTGAAGACATATATCGAGAAGGCTAGCAAGGATTCAGCTCTCAAGGCTCGCGCCGAGAAAGACATCGAGTTCGCTCAGTACAGATAATAATGTCAATGCCGGTTAACCCCGGCTAGTCATAAAATATCACTCCCCGAAATCCGCCATGGATTCCGGGGAGTTTCTTTATGTCCGCGGAGTTCCGCACCGACCTCTGCGGCATCAGACCAATGCTCACGCCATATCTGATAGCTCGGATGATCAGCCCTGGCGCTGAAAACACCCGCCAGGAACGACGGATAACCCTCAGGGTGGGACTATGCTCCATATCCACCAGAACATGGGCTTATTTGAGGTTTTATCCTGTTCAGTATGCCATATATGCGAAAAGCCCCGACGGATGTTCTCCGTCGGGACTTGACATATTCTAAGGCGTCAGAACGCCAGGTTTATTTCTTTGTTGCGGCTTTCTTGGCTTCTTTTCTCTTCTCGTTCCACATGTAAGCATCGAACATTACAGGAGTACCGATGAAGATTGAAGCGTATGTACCGAAGCAGATACCGAGAATCAAGGCAACTGACAGACCGCGGATAGACTCGCCACCGAAGATTGCGATTGCAAGCATTGTCACGAGAGTAGACACGGATGTGTTGATGGTTCTGGTGAGGGTGCTGTTGAGCGCAAGGTTTGCATTGGACTTGAAGTCGGCCTTAGGATGCATTGTCTTGTACTCACGGATTCGGTCGAAGATAACCACGTTATCGTTGATGGCGTATCCGATGATGGTCAGGATAGCGGCGATAAACGTCTGGTCAACGTCCAGGTTGAACGGAAGGATTCCGGAGAACAGGGAGAAGAAACCGATGACGATGATAGCCGTGTGTGCGAGTGAAACCACACCACCGAGACCCCATGTCCAGCCATTGAATCGTACTGCGATATAAGCGAAGATTACGAACAGCGCGATGAGGACTGCGAATACAGCTGATCTCTTGATATCGTTTGCGATGGTAGGACCTACCTTGTCGGAAGAAATGATACCGTTAGGGTTGTCGAGAGTAGACGTGAACTCGTCAAGGGTAATGTCTTTCTCTGCGAAGAAGCCCTTCATTGCCTCATAGAGTTTAGCCTCTACCTCTGAATCCACCTCGCTTGACTCATTCTCAACCTTGTACTTGGTAGTAATCTTCATCTGGCTCTCACCACCGAACTGCTTAACCTCCACAGACTCACCGAATTCTTTCTCGGCAGCCTCACGGACTGACTCGGCAGTAACCGGCTTGTCGAATCTAACGACGTATGTACGACCACCTGTGAAGTCAACACCATAGGTAAAGCCCTTGATGCAGATGGATGCAATCGCGATTACGATGAGCGCTCCGGAGAACATATAAGAATATTTCTTCTTGTCAAGGAAGTTGAACTTGGTATGCTTGAGGAAATCCTTTGTAAGATTGTTCTCGAATGATACGCTCTTGCCCTTGGAAACTCTGTCATCGAAGATGATTCTGGTGATGAAGATGGAGGTAAGAACGGATGTGATGATACCGATGATGAGGGTGGTGGCGAAGCCCTGTACAGGACCTGAACCGAAGATGAACAGCACGATACCTGTAAGGAGTGTGGTAACCTGACCGTCGATAATTGCAGAGTAAGCATTGGAATAACCGTCAGCGATAGCCTTTGACAGACCCTTGCCGGCAGCAAGTTCCTCTTTCACACGCTCATAGATAATCACATTGGCATCGACCGCCATACCCATTGTGAGGACGAGACCGGCAATACCTGGCAATGTCAGCACAGCTCCGAATGATACGAGAGTACCGAAGAGGAGAAGGACGTTGCACAGAAGTGCGATATCAGCCACGAATCCGGCGCCGCTGTAGAAGAATATCATGTATGCAAGCACCAGGAGGAAGGCGATGACGAATGATATGAGACCGGCATTGATGGACTCTGAACCGAGTGTAGGACCTACGACCTGCTCCTGGATGATCTTGGCAGGTGCAGGGAGTTTACCTGAATTCAGGACGTTGGCAAGGTCAGTAGCCTCTTCCACGTCGAAACCGCCGGTAATCTCTGAATTTCCGCCTGTAATCTCCGAATTGACGTTAGGATATGAATATACACGGTCATCGAGTACGATTGCAATCTGCTTGCCGATATTGTCCTTGGTAAGACGGGCCCAGATGGAAGCACCCTCGGCGTTCATTGTCATGGAAACTGAAGGGTTACCCTTGTTCATGCCCTGTCCGCTGTAAGATACGCGGGCATCGGTAACTGCTGAACCGTCGAGAGGAGCCTTGCCGTCTCTGGTAGCAGCCTTGATGGCAACCAACTCGAAGTAATTGCCGCCCTGGATGTAGCTTGAAGGCTTGACGGTCCAGATAGGTTTGAGTTCTGCAGGGAGGACACCGCTCAACTCCGGAGCTTTAAGGAGTTTGGATACAGTCGCTGTATCGCTGCCAAGTGCATAACCCATGCAAGCACCTCTACCATAGTTCGTAGGGTGGAGCACTGCGAAGAGAGGATGAGCTTTCTTGAACGCAGCCTGAGCCTTGGCATCAGCAGCAGCTGACTTGCCTATTTCGCTGTTAAGCAATGAATCAGAAGCGGATTCCACTGTCTCTGCCACTGCTGTAGAGTCTTCTCCAGATGTTTCAAGAGTCTGGGCGAGAATAGCATCAGCATTCTGGAGGTCCTGCGCGATTTCTGAATAATCGTAAGTGGTCCAGAACTCAAGGGAAGCAGTTCCCTGCAGGAGATTTCTGACACGCTCAGGTTCCTTTACGCCAGGAAGCTCGACGAGAATACGTCCGCTGTTACCAAGTCTCTGAATAGAAGGCTGTGTAACACCGAAACGGTCGATACGGTTACGGAGGACATTGAATGAGTTGGCGACAGCGCTCTCAGCATTCTCTCTGATGACAGAAAGAACCTCCTCGTCGGTAGACTGCGGGTTGATGAGTTTGGCGAGGTCGTATGTACCGAACACCTGTGCAAGTCTCTGGCCGTTGGAAACCTCTTTCCATGCCTGGGCGAACAATGTGATGAAATCATCCGGTGATTTCACGCTGCGCTCTTTGGCGAGGCTGATTGCCTTCTCGAACTCAGGAGTTCTGTTCTCTCCTGCGAGAGCCTTTACGAGGTCTTCGAGCTGGACCTGAAGCATGACGTTCATACCGCCCTTCAAGTCGAGACCGAGGTTGATCTCCTTAGACTTTACATCTTTGTAAGTATATCTGAAGTAGACTTTCTCGCTTGAAATCGAGTCAATGTACCAACGATTCTCTTTTTTGGCGATAGAATCGAGCACATAGGCTTTATCCACTTCAGGGATTTCAGCAAATTCTGCTGACTGCTTGTACACTTCGACAGCATTCTGGGCGTATTTCGCTGCCTTGTTCTCCTGAATACTTGTTACAAGAGTGAAAGACAACTGCCAGACGCAGGCGAGAGCGAGCAGAACCGCTACTAGTTTGATTGCACCTTTGCTTTGCATTTGTTTGAATATTTTAAATTTATATTAATTTCCAATAGTGGCAATAGAGTGCAAATTTATCTAATTTTTTCGTACTAAGAAACTTTCTGCAAGTAATTTCTTATTTTTGCAGTCCATGTTATGAAAAGAGTGAAGATTATATTTTCAATATTTGCCGTCGTTTCCGCTGCATTCACCATGCAGGGGCAGGACGTGACGGACACATTGCATGTGAACCGCAGAAGCGTGGACATGCGACGCCTGAAGGTCGTTACTGATTCATTGATACGTAGTTACAAGTTTGCGGAGGCTACCGGAGCCTTCGAGAGCGCGAAGGCTGATGCCGATTCTCTCACGTCAATCCTCATCGACGAGGCGATGGTACAGGCGCAGAACGGGAACAGCATGAAGGGCTTTTGCAGCAACCCGGTTGCCGTGGCGAGGAAGCGTTTCTCGCTGAAAGATTTTTTCCTGTACTTCCCTCTCCCGGACAAGAGCTGGCGGGCAATCCCGAACCAGCTGGATTCTTCGGCGCATGACCGTTTCGTGAGGGCGACATATGTCCCGGAAGGATCTGGACAAATATATTGGTCGGCGAAGGACCAGGAGGGCATCCGCAACATCTATCGCACTGAGCATCAAGACTCTCTGTGGTCTGTTCCGGAGCTTATCAATGAGCAGGTAACCTCTTCTTCAGACGAAATTTACCCTATGCTCTCGCCGGATGGAAAACAATTGTTCTTCGCATCCAGAGGTCTCTATGGCATGGGCGGATACGACCTTTATGTCTCGGATTGGGATGAAAACCTGAAAGATTGGGGCATGCCTGTCAACATGGGCTTCCCTTATTCTTCTCCATACGATGATTTTCTGTTCATCAATACCACTGACGGGAAATATTCAATGTTCGCGTCCAATCGCGCCTGCCATGCGGACAGTGTGGATATCTATGTGCTGGAATTCGACAGCATGCCGGTGAGGAAGGCCATTGACAGTCCGGAGGAATTGGAAAAATTATGTCGTTTGGAACCGGCAGACGACCCTGAAAGGGTTGGAAGCAGCCCTGCGGCGGCTGATGATATGCAGGACAATGCCGACATGCGGAGATATTCCGACAAGTTGTTACAGGTAAGGTCTTTACGTGATTCCATATATAAGCACAGCACGGATCTGGACAAGGACCGCAGCTGGCTTACAGAGGTTTCCGGACAGGAAAGGAGCAAGCTTGCCGCCTCTATTCTGAGTAAAGAGGCATTGATACCTAAACTGAAGGATTCATTGGCGGTAGCCAGCAGGGAATTGCAGAAAATCGAATTGGAATTCCTCCAGAGCGGCGTCGTCATTGACCCTGAAAAGCTTCAGCATGAAGCTGACAGGGAGATTGTCGGCGGGTCGGCGGGCTACACTTTCGCGAAGATGAACATGGGTGCGCCGCTTCATCTGGAGATGCAGAAGCCGAAGCCGTCGTTCGACTACACGTTCCAGGTACTTGAAGAGGGGCGTTTCGCAGAGGACAACACATTGCCGGGAGGGCTGATATATCAGATACAGATATTCCTGATGTCCAACAAGGCTACTGTAAAGCAAATCAAGGGATTAAGCCCTGTATTTGAACGTATCGGCAGCACCGGGAAACGCATTTATTCCGTCGGATTGTTCCATAGCTACAAGGATGTCCTGGCTAATCTGAACAAGGTCAAGAGGGTCGGTTTCAGAAGCGCGATAATCGTCGCGTTCCTGGACGGCAAACCGATTACCGTACAGAAGGCAAGGGCATTGGAAAAGACCATACACGAGCTGTTCCAGGTGAGGATTTTCCCGGCGGACGGCGCGGCGTTGAATGATACGGAAATGGCTGCTGTCAAGGTGGTTACGGAGGCCGACATGGCGCGTACTACGGAAGGCGGCGTCATATCCTTCATCTTGGGCCCTTATGACAGCCGTGCAGAGGTGGATGCCGTCATCTCGGCATTGAAAATATCAGGAATCACGAACGTCCGTATCGAATCTGCAGGCATGTCGGAAATAAAATAGCTCTTCATTGACCGGGTTCTTCAGGAAAATGCTTATCTTGTGGAATGGATATTAATTGAAGATAATATGGGACTGGTCATAACACTCGTAATCGCAGGCATAATTCTTATCCTGGCTGAGATATTCCTTATCCCGGGCATCGGCGCCGCAGGAATCTTGGGGCTTCTGGCCCTCTGCGGGTCGTCTTATTACGCATTTGCCTGCCTGGGCACAGCCGCCGGAGTCATCACGACATTGGTCAATATCGTATTGATTTCCGTGCTGCTTTTCTACGCATTGAGAGCGAAGACGTGGAAGCGTCTGCAACTTGATACGGTAATCGACAACAAACCAGAGGAGGAGTCTGTCGGCGTGGGAGACCGCGGAAAAGCCGTCACGAGGCTAGGTCCTGTCGGCACGGCAAGAATCAACGACAAAAGCTTCGAAGTCACGGCATTGGAGGGAATGATCGATGCCGGAACGGAAATCGAAGTCGTGCACATGGAGAACAAAAAAATCTATGTAAAGCCGGTAATGCCGGATGAAGCATTCTAAAAATAATTAAAACACAATAACATTATGGGAATTCCAATGATTCTGTGGGCAGCTATCGCTTTAGTAGCTCTCATCGTCCTGTTATGGTTCTTCCCGGTAACCTTATGGTTCCAGGCGGTGCTTTCAGGAGTACATATTCCGCTCGTCCAGCTGGTTCTCATGCGCTGGAGAGGCGTGAATCCGAACACCATCGTAATCGCAATGATTACCGGTACCAAAGCCGGCTTGACGCTAAAGGCCAATGAGTTGGAGGCGCACTATCTCGCCAAGGGCAATGTCGTAAAGGTGGTCAATGCCCTTATTTCCGCCGACAAGGCGAACATTCCTCTGGATTTCAAGACGGCTGCAGGAATCGACCTGGCCGGACGTGATGTTTTCGAGGCTGTCCAGATGTCGGTGAATCCCAAGGTCATCAACACTCCGCCTGTAACGGCCGTGGCCAAGAACGGTATTCAGCTTATATGCAAGGCACGCGTGACGGTTCGTGCCAATATCAACCAACTCGTCGGCGGTGCCGGTGAAGAGACGGTTTTGGCACGTGTAGGCGAAGGTATCGTATCGTCAATCGGTTCAGCAGAGAGCCATGCAGAGGTTCTGGAGAAGCCTGAGTCAATTTCCAAAGTGGTTCTGGCCAAGGGTCTGGATGCAGGTACTGCATTCGAGATTCTGTCCATCGACATAGCGGATATTGATATAGGAAAGAATATCGGTGCAGTTCTCCAGATGGATCAGGCTGATGCCGACAAGAACATCGCACAGGCCCGTGCAGAGGAGCGCAGGGCAATGGCCGTGGCTCTGGAGCAGGAGATGAAGGCAAAGGCCCAGGAGGCCCGCGCAAAGGTTATCGAGGCCGAAGCACAGGTTCCGCTGGCAATGGCCGAGGCGTTCCGCAACGGCAATCTCGGTGTCATGGATTACTACAAAATGAAGAACATCCAAGCCGACACCGACATGCGCGAAAACATCTCGAAACAGTAGAAGAAGTCCCACCAGGGACCACAAAAGAAAAAGTCCACACTTTCGTGTGGACTTTTTCTTTTGTGGTCCCAACAGGGCTTGAACCTGTGACCCTCTGATTATGAGTCAGATGCTACTAACCAACTGAGCTATGGGACCAATATTGCAGGACCGGCTGCAAGAACCGGTCTTGCAAATATAATTATTTTTCCTGAGTTCCGAAACAATTCAGCACTACAGGATGCTGATTTCTATCAGACTTTGATTTCAACCTCAACTCCTGAAGGCAGCTCAAGCTTCATAAGAGAATCAACTGTCTTAGCATTAGACTCGTCGATATCCAGAAGTCTGCAATAAGAATTGAGTTCGAACTGCTCACGTGACTTCTTGTTAACGAAGGTAGAGCGGTTCACAGTGAAAATCTTGGTACTGGTAGGAAGTGGAATAGGACCACAAACCTTAGCACCGGTAGAAGACACTGTTTCAGCGATCTTTTTAGCTGACTTGTCAAGCAGCATATGATCGAATGATTTGAGCTTTATTCTGATTTTCTGACCCATGTCAAAATACTCCTTTTTACCGTTAATAATTATTCGTCGTCATCGGATGCCTTGTAACCGCTCTTCTCGATAACCTCCTTAGCCAAATTAGCCGGAACCTCTGAATAGTGGTCGAAGGTCATTGTGCTGGTAGCACGGCCGGAAGAAAGGGTTCTGAGGACAGTCACATAACCGAACTGCTCTGAAAGAGGAACGTATGCCTTGATGATTCTTGCGCCGTTGGCGGTGGAATCCATAGCATTGATCTGTCCTCTACGACGGTTAAGGTCGCCGACGATATCACCCATGTATTCTTCTGGGGTCACAACCTCAAGGCTCATGATAGGCTCAAGGAGAACCGGATGTGCCTTAGGGCAAGCGTGACGGAATGCATTGCGGGCGCAGATCTCGAATGAGAGCTGGTCTGAATCGACCGGATGGTAAGAACCGTCGAGGAGAGTAACCTTGAGAGAAGGAACCTCGTAGCCTGCAAGAACACCATTTGCCATTGCTGACTCGAAACCTTTCTGTACGCAAGGAACGTACTCCTTAGGAACGTTACCGCCCTTAACCTGGTTATCGAACTGAAGTCCGGTAACTCCCTCGTCTGCAGGGCCGATTTCAACGATGATATCTGCGAACTTACCACGACCACCGGTCTGCTTCTTGAAGAGCTCACGATGCTGAACTGTAGTTGTGATAGCCTCTTTGTAGTTAACCTGAGGTGCACCCTGGTTAATCTCCACACCGAACTCACGACGGAGACGGTCAACGATGATATCAAGGTGAAGCTCACCCATACCGCTGATGACGGTCTGGCCTGTCTCGTGGTCTGACTTGACTGTGAAAGTAGGGTCCTCTTCAGCAAGCTTGCCGAGAGCAACACCGAGTTTCTCAAGGTCAGACTGAGTCTTAGGCTCTACTGCGATACCGATAACCGGATCCGGGAACTCCATTGCCTCAAGGACAACTGGATGATCCTCAGCACAGATTGTATCATACGAAGGTCTTTGAAACCTACTGCTGCACAGATGTCACCTGCCTCTACGAAGTCGATAGGATTCTGGTGATTTGAGTGCATCTGGTAGAGACGGGCAACTCTCTCTTTCTTGCCTGTACGTGTGTTGAGCACGTATGAACCTAGGCATCGAGATGTCCCTGATAAGCTCTGATATATGCAAGACGACCTACAAACGGGTCTGTTGCAATCTTGAATACAAGGCCTGCAAACGGCTTGGCTGCTGTAGGCTCAACCTTAACCTCTTCACCGGTCTTAGGGTCTGTACCCTTGACAGCACCTACATCGATAGGTGAAGGCAGGTAGCGGATGACAGCGTCAAGAAGGAACTGCACGCCCTTGTCCTTATATGAAGAACCGCAAGTAGCAGGAACAATCTTCATCGCGATAGTACCCTTACGGATAGCTGCAATGATTTCGTCCTTGGTAACTGACTCCGGATCCTCGAAGTATTTCTCCATAAGAGCATCGTCGCACTCGGCAGCAGCCTCGATAAGCCTGTCTCTCCAGAGCTCTACCTCACCCTTCATATCTTCAGGGATAGGAATCTCGTGGTAGTTTACAAGCTTGGTGTTGTCTGCCTCGTACTCGATAGCTTTTCTGTCGATAAGGTCAATGATACCGACGAACTTGTCCTCAGCGCCGATAGGAAGTGCAATAGGAACTGCGGTAGCTCCGAGTTTGTCCTTGATATCCTTGACGCAACCGAGGAAGTCGGCACCTACACGGTCCATCTTGTTGACATAGGCAATCTTCGGAACACCGAATTTGTCTGCCTGACGCCATACGGTCTCGGACTGTGGCTGAACTTTACCTACAGCATCGAATGTAGCGATAGTTCCGTCAAGCACACGGAGCGAACGCTCTACCTCAACGGTAAAGTCCACGTGGCCCGGGGTATCGATAAGGTTCAGCTGATAAACATTCCCGTCATAATGCCAGAAGGCTGTGGTCGCAGCAGAGGTAATGGTAATACCACGCTCCTGCTCCTGAACCATCCAGTCCATTGTAGCACCACCATCGTGTACCTCACCGATTTTGTGTGTCTTACCGGTGTAGAAAAGGATACGCTCTGACGTGGTCGTCTTACCGGCATCAATGTGAGCCATGATACCGATGTTTCTGGTAAATTTAAGATCTCTTTTTGCCATCGTCTGCGGGAATTAGAAACGGAAGTGAGCAAACGCCTTGTTGGCCTCTGCCATTTTGTGCATATCTTCTTTTCTCTTGTATGCGCCACCCTCATTGTTGTAAGCGGCTACAATCTCTGCACAAAGTTTTTCTGCCATAGAGTGGCCGGAACGTTTACGTGCAAAAAGAATCAGGTTCTTCATCGAAAGTGAAATCTTTCTCTCCGGTCTCAACTCTGTTGGCACCTGGAAGTTAGCTCCACCGACCCTGCGGCTCTTGACCTCAATCTGCGGGGTCACATTTTCGAGAGCTTTCCTCCAGATATCTAGAGGAGCCTTGTCAGAATCTTTCATCTTCTCGCCTACCATGTCAATGGCATCGTAAAAAATAGAATACGCGATACTCTTCTTCCCCTGCAACATAAGATTATTCACGAAACGTGTTACGTTTGCATCGTGAAACTTAGGATCAGGAAGTAGAATCCTCTTTCTAGGCTTCGATTTTCTCATTTTTGTGAAAAATTAAAGTGAAAATTGGTAAAAAAATTACTTCTTAGATTTCTTTGGTCTCTTGGCTCCGTAGAGAGAACGGGACTGTGTCCTGCCTTCTACGCCAGCGGTATCCAAAGCTCCTCTAAGGATGTGGTAACGTACACCAGGGAGGTCCTTTACACGACCACCTCTAACGAGCACGATTGAGTGCTCCTGAAGGTTGTGACCCTCGCCCGGGATGTATGCGTTGACCTCTTTAGTGTTGGTGAGACGTACACGGGCAACCTTACGCATTGCTGAGTTAGGTTTCTTAGGTGTAGTAGTATACACACGTACGCAAACACCTCTCTTCTGAGGGCAAGCATCCAGCGCACGAGACTTGCTCTTCACAGCGATTGTCTCGCGTCCTTTGCGAACTAATTGTTGAATTGTTGGCATAAATGATTGTAAATCTTTAATTTATGTTACTTTCCCCAAATTTTGGGGCTACAAATTTACACATAATTTTTTAATTGACAATAAAATACTTGAATTTTACTTATTGTCAACATATTCTGGCAGAAAGGATTGCGCGGACTACAGTCTCACGTCAATGATATTCGGATAGTGGTCGGTAAGCTTTACGGTGTACTCTTCCATGATGCAGTCGAACACCTTCACCTCGACAGACTTGGACGGTTCATATATGAGGATTCTGCGCAGCAACATCCACGATGGCTTACCTGTCCACAGCCATGCTGCAGACGCTGAAATCATATTCATTGTCCTTGCAGGCTCCCACAACGGCCCCACCCAAGCAGCAATGCTGTAATCAGTCTATAATATCTATTCATGATTCTTATTGTTTCTTTAATTTACCAAACATATCTATCGTCAAATGGTTTTCTTTCTGTTTTCTAGCACTATTTGAGACCATCTCATTTTCAAAGACACCTATAAGAGCCCCATCTTTAAATATAAAGTGATATTCAATTGTCATCGGAATTGATATCCCACCAGAGCAATCACGTGCTCTCACATTGATGAGATAAGACATCTGTTCATATAAACAACTATCTGCAATCTGAGCAAATGCAACTTTATACGGTTCTCCTAAACGTTTTTTCACGAAATCTCTGCTTGCTCCCGGTTTTATACTTTCTACAATCCGCAAAAACTCAGTATCGCATCTACGATCCTTTATAGGGTTGCGTCCAAACAATGCGGAACAAGATACAAGCACAACAAATAGGCATACAAGCAATCTCTTTAGATTCTTATTATAAGACAACTGTTTCATGTGGCACTCCGTTAAATGTCTTTATTTTAGTGATATTATTTGAATCCAGTTCATATTCTGTACATTTTGCTTTAATTTCCGCACAGTCAATCCCACTCCAACGTCCCTCCAAACGTATTTCTTTCCCTGTATTTACACTTCTTAAGTATGTCGTATATCCTACATTTAGTTGATATCTTGCCACAATGGCTTCGGCTACTATTCTACAATACGGAGGAACACTTATTGGAAAATTATAATTTCTAGTATCTGATTGAGTCTCTGATTTCCCCCAAGTATGAGAATATGATGAATTCATACTTATCGTCAAATTAGCACTTGCAACAGGAACATTTACAGAAAAAGATGAGGTGACAGATACAGACACGCCATATGTGTTACTAAAGCTAGATGTCCTAGTTGCAGTAGAAGAGAAGCCTGTACTCAATTGTTGCGTAACAGAAGATCTGTTCTCATATTCCCATCTCACAACAAAATCTGGTATCTGAGCTACTGTCGCCGTAGCATCGTCGTGATATTCAACTTTTATAACTTCATACTCGTCTTCCGGAACAGAAACCTGGGCATCTTCCATTATCTCCTGGACCTTCGCCACATCCTTCGCCCATTTGGACCTGAGAACATCCAACGCCTCGTTCCTGGCGCACACGAACAGCCAGTTCTTTAGCGAGAGCCCCGGCTCCAGGCTGTTCCGTGAGACATAAAGCCGCATGAATATGTTCTGGGTAATATCTTCCGCACGCATCTGATCCTTGATCATCTTGCGGACAAAATTCAATACCATCGGAGCGTAGCGGTCATATATCGCCTTGAAACTGCGGATATTGCCACGCTTCAATTTCACGAGAAGGACTTCGTCCGTCTGGTCTTTGATGGATTTGAACATTTGCATCAGTAATTATTCAATAAGAGGATGCGCGCGGACTACAGTCTCACGTCAATGATATTCGGATAGTGGTCGGTAAGCTTTACGGTATACTCTTCCATGATGCAGTCGAACACCTTCACCTCGGCAGTTCCGGCCGGGTCATAAATGAACAGATGGTCGATGGCGCCCCCTTCCCTGGTATCGGACTTTCTCCTGTTCGCCGTAGAATATCCGTCGGCCGGGCTGCATATATGATGACCGTTATGGTTATCCCCGTAAACAGTAGCAGCTTTATAGCAAGGAACATAGCCCGCCTGGATAAACTGCTGCATCGGGACAGTATTCTCCTCGCAATTCATATCCCCCACGACAAACACCGGAATATCCTTGTACTTGGCAAGAATACCCTCCACCTCAGCCATAATCAGACGCACCTGCGAAGCCCTCGCCTGCGTGCTTCCCGCCTTTGCCTTGTCGCTCTTCCACCAGAGGTGAGTTCCGACCAATGCGAAAATCTTCCCGTCCTTCTTACGCTTGAACACAGCTGACGTATAAGACTTGGAGCCATGGTTGCACCACTCCGACGGCGTATAAAGATTGAACTTCACATAAAGGAGCTCCAATTCATCCGGCTTATAGAATATCGGTGTATTGTTCCAGTTCTTCCCGGACTCATAAGCGATCTGATATCCCTTTTTCTGCACCAACGGATAGAATACGTCGTGCATGTGTTTCGAATATTCCTGCAATGCGAACACGTCCGGTGCGTAATCCGATATCAACCGCGCGAACTGCGGCCCCCTGACACTGTCGCGAGGGTCCTCCCCAAGTTTCCGCCAAGCCGGCGGAATCGTGTCCTTGCTGTAATCCCAGATATTGTCGTCCAAGATGCGCAGGTCCGCACCCTTCGCCACCTTATACTTCCCCCGAGGGCCCTCCGCCCTCAATCCAGGCTCCGCATTCGCTACCGCAATGCATCCAAGTGACAATGCCATCGTCACCAGTGTTTTCAAGAAATTTCTCATAATTCAGGTCAATGTTTTATTATCAATGATTCCGAAAATTACTATTTTTAAAGGATTCATGCAACAAAATCTATCATTGCACGTCTATGGTATAGAACATTGGATGAAGAAATGGATATTGATGACAAAAAAGCGGCGGAACTTTTCCGGCAATACGGCAAGAGACTGTACAACACGGCCTTGCGCATAACTTTGTCATCAGGCGAAGCGGAAGAAATCATGCAGGAGACATTGATCCGGTTCATTACGGGCAGCAGGAGACCTGACGACGAATGGGCGTGGCTGAAGCGTATCTGCATAAACAAGTCGATTGACTTTCTGCGCCGCGAAAAGCGGTTCGTGAATATTGACGATGCCTTCACTTCTGCGGAACCCGTTCTTGCCGATGGCAACGAAGAGGTTTGGTCCGGATTGGACGGAAAAGTGTTCCCGATGGTGATGGAAGCGCTGAAGGCAATGCCCGACGGCTACCGGACGATATTGACATTGAAACTTATAGAAGACATTGATTATAAAGAGATTGCATCAATGTTGGGAATCAGCGAATCCAGCGTCCGCAGCCAATACATGAGAGGACGCAAAAAACTTGCGGAAAAATTGAAAGAAAAGTTGAAAGTCAATGATTATGAATGATATGGAGAAATATTTCGAGAAGTATAGGGGTCTGGCCGAATGGCTGGAAAGCTGTCCGTCGGTGACGGAGCAGGCGTTTCTCGGGAGGCTTCATGAGGAGCGTGCAAGAAAGCGCTTCCGCAGACGTACACTCGCATTGACCTTAATAGGGATGGCGGCAGCATTGATGGTCGTCATCATTTTGCCGGGGCGCGAAGCACGGATTGATCCGGCGGAGGTGTATGTGGAGAATTATCGGGAGGGCGTGGCGCCGCTGCTTTCGGAGGTGCGGGAGATGGAAACGGCGTCGGAGCTGTGCCGCGAGATGGGCCTGTCGTCAGTCATCGAGAGCCTGCTGTATTGCCCGGAGGATCTTGCCGAAGGACTGGAAGATACTGAAAAACTGGAGGTTACGAAAAAATATTACAGCCGCAGCCTTGACGAAATCAGAATATTATACGGCGAATGTTGCCGGGCTTATTTCATCGGGACGGCGGCCGTGCATGATAATTAAATTTTCAATGTTATGAAAAAGAATCTTTTTTTGCTGATCTTGCTTTGCGCGATGTCCGTAATTCAGGTCAATGCGGGTGTGAATCCTGCCATGAGACGGGAATATGATTTCAAGTCTTTCAACGCTATCCGCACCGTGTCCAGAACCCAGTCAGTTTCCGGACGTGGCAAATTCGTTTTCACTTCTTATAAAATTTCATTGGTCAAGTCGGATCATTATAAAGTCGTCATGGATGTTTGGGACAAGGATGATATCGACTTGTTCGAAATCAGAAAATCGGGTGGCGTCCTGGAGCTGGTGACGGATGTGAAAAAATATCCGTACCGCAGTTCGAATATCAGCGCCCCATGTGCGACCGTGACAATTTATACGCCTGATTTTCCGAGCGTTACATTAAACGGAGCCAGCCGCATGAGCGTGTCGGGCGGGACTTTCTCTGGGGACAATCTGGCGGTAACATTGTCCGGGGCAGCGAAGTTAGACGGGCTATCCGGAACTTGGAACAAGACCAATATCACACTGAGCGGCTCCTCACGCATTGACAACCTGACGCTGAAGTCCGGGACATGTTTCATCACATGCAGCGGCGCTTCCGAGATAGCCGGCATTTCTTCCATAAATTCCGACAAGGTCCAGCTGTCAATGTCAGGCGCGACAGCGATCAAGTTCGAGAATATCCGTTCCGGAATCATCAACACCACCGCAAGCGGCGTCGGCAAGATCAAGACTCTGGAGGTCAATGCCAATGAATTGCTGGCAAATCTTTCCGGTGCTTCATCTGTGACTTTTTCCGGAAAAATCGGAATTGTTTCTGTGGAATTGGACGGAGCGTCGTCGCTGTCTCTCCAGGGAGACGGAGATAAAATGAGTGTCACAGCCTCCGGAACTGCGACTTTCAATGGCAAGAGTTTTACCGTGAAGGATGCTTCCGTCAATCTGTCCGGCGTGTCCGGTGCCACAGTCACAGTCACCCAAAAGCTCGAGACCGAGACGTCCGGGAATTCCCACATAGATTACTACGGAAATCCCAAATCAGTAAACAGCAAGTCTAAAAATGTGGTAAAGCATTAGGTTTACATATTGATTCCCACAGGTGGGAAAATCATGGCCGCCGGATCAGGAGCGATTCCCCATCCGGCGGTCAGTTTTTACACCTGTCTCACAAGTACTCTTACAATTTGGTTCCAAATAAACGTTTTAAGTTGCACCGAATGGGTTTTTAGAGGCGTTTGGTTCCGCGAAAACGTTTTATGTGGCACAAAATGCGCACTGTGTTAGAAAAAGGCGTGGGTATAATATAAACCAACCACCTGGCGGGTGAGAATGATCTGCCTCCAATTAAGGAAACAGTAAATAGGATAATAGTCTGTCTAGCTTTCTAATTACTCCTCCTCTATCGGTCCGGGAATCAAAGTTTTCTTGTCGGAAATCTTTATTCCGTAAGCAATATTACGAACTTTACCCTCCTCAGGAATCAGGATGCCTATCTCTGCGAGGTGCTGTACATCACGAACTGCGGTATCTGGAGAAACCTTGGCGAGTTTTGCCCAGCGCTTGGCAGTAAGTTTACCCTTGTTACCGTCCAGGAAGATGTTGAGAACAGTGCGTTGACGCTCATTGATATCAGATTGGGAGTGGTTCTGCCAAAAGACGGCTTTGTCCAGAATGGAAGACAGCATCTCTTCCGCCCCCTTGATTGCCCGCAGCATACAATCCAGGTACCACTCAATCCAGGCACTGATGTCAGTTGTGCCTTTCTGGCAACGCTCTAGCATGTCGTAATACTTGTTCTTCTCCTGTCCTATCTGGCGGGACATACTGAAGTATCGCAGCGTCGAGTTGTCAGCCTGGTTCAGCGCCATGTCTGCAATGGCCCTGCCGATACGACCGTTGCCATCGTCAAAGGGGTGGATACAGACGAACCAGAAGTGAGCAATGGCTGATTTGACGTAATCTCTGGGGGTAGAAGGGTCATTGAACCATTTTAGAAATATGTTCATTTCTTCCGGAACTCTCTCCGGTGCGGGAGCGTGGTAATGGACCTTTTCCCTTCCCAGAGCACCAGAAATGACGTTCATTTCATCTCCGCGGTATTTCCCCACGTTGATTTCCTCGTAACCGTTCCTGCCATTCGGGAAAAGAGCGCAATGCCATCCGAATAGCCGGTCATCGGTGAGAGGCTTGTCGTAACCTTGGACAGCATCCATCATCATTTGCACGATTCCCTCTACGTAATGGCCGTAAGGGACCTCACCTGTAATTTGGACACCCATCCTCCTGGCTATGGAAGAACGTACCTGGTCTGGATTCAGCAACAGGCCTTCAATCTCTGAGGACGCGACGATATCATGCGTGTAAGCTTCCACTGCTGCACGCTCCTTTACGTAGAAACCAATGGAGGACAGTATCCCCTCCAGATAACCGGTGGCTTTATTTACGGCAGCAAGTTTGGGATCTATACGGCTCCGGTCCCAATTGAAATGCGGCCAAGTGTCTGTCTGATGAATATACATCGTGCTTAATTTTTCTGCGAATATAACACTTTGCGGCTAATAACCCGCAGATTTTGCGGATTATTCGCCGCAAATGTGATCGAAACCGTTCACAAGGACGTGTCTTTTCATTATGCCTTTTCTACAGGCGCCTGGATGATGGTGAGCCACTTGTCGGCATCCTCTTGATTCCAGATACCGTCGATGTAAACGGCGCGGGGAGCAGCAACAATCCTGTATCCACCGTGTTCGATGGTGTAGCAGTAGCCGGGTTCCGGGCAGAAAGGCAGATAGTCGTAACCTCGCCCTCCGGCCTGACACGATTTTGTTCCGAATAAACGTTTTAAGTTGCACCAAATGGGTTTTCATGCTGGTAATAAAACACATAACCGGCCACAACTCGCGACCGGTTATCTAATTTCATGCTTAAAATGAAACACCTAGCTTAATACCTATCTGGTTCAGTTTGTATTTGACTTCTGCATTCATAACAGTCGTCTTGCAACTATATCTTTCGTATAATAAGGTCAATTTCATTCCGACCTTCTGCCTCATCGGAAAATGTAAGCCGAACTCAGGTCGGAACATTAAACCGCCTGTCATATCATACGTATAATCGAGTTTTGTTCCTACATCCACCCCAGCTGTCAAATCCAGTTTTCGAGCAACTGGCAAATAACCTTTTACATCAACGAATATCGGGAAGATTATGGCTTCATCTGAAAGATCAGCGGTCGCTCCTATACCCGCACCTGCGAAAAGATAACGTGAGAAGCGCACGCCATTGATTACTTCCAGGTTAAGGTTATTAAGTTCTTCGCTCATGTCGAACGTATAGGACACATTCACCTCTCCTTGATATTTGAAGTACTTGACATCCTGAGCATCGATGCCGAGCGGCAAGACCAATAAAGTCAATAGGCACAATAAGCGATTAATTTTCATGGATTTTGGATTTGAAAACAGGTGTTATATATTTTTTTCGAATTTAGCTATTTTTTTTTGAGAAAATTGTTATAAAAATGTTAAAAAAATAACCATCGCAATTTCACGATTGTAAACGCTCCCGTTGCCGTTTCTTCTTTACGATTAATTATTCAAGTTTGATGATAGAAGAAAAACGTATCAAGCAACGTCTTAATATGTCTGCCCACCCATCCCCGCAGTCAAACCAACAGCATCAAGATAAACAACCAGATGCACTGTTTTGAATAGCTGTCGGCTGAAGGCTAACACAATTTCGTTCCAAATAAACGTTTTAAGTTACACCAAGTGGGTTTTTAGAGGCGTTTGGTTCTGCGAAAACGTTTTAGATGGAACAAAGTGTGCACTATGTAAGAAAAAAGGCGGGTGTATTACATGAAACCACCTGGCTGGTGAGATGGATTACGAGTTGAACTGCGAGTTGGATTGCGAGTTGGAACTAGCTGATAAACAAAGTGTTATCTTATCAAGATAAATGCCTGATTGAGAGAAAACTGCGAGTTGGGGTCAGGTTAGGGAATCTTGAACGGCATTGACGAGATTAGCCACGCTGCGCGTGCCTTTTCTCTGCTCCTTGCCGGAGGGGCCCTTGCATGCGTCATGAAGCTCACGGCCGGAGGCCGTGGGGCTTTACATTTGAAGGCCTTGACAGGAGCGAGCTCCTGACGGCCTTCAAATGTAAAAGCCCGGCGCGATGCGCCGAGCTTCATGACGTTTGCGGAGAGGACGAGATTCGAACTCGTGGTACGGTAAACCCGTACGTCAGTTTAGCAAACTGGTGGTTTCAGCCACTCACCCACCTCTCCGGAAATGCATTCCTTCGAGAGATTCGTCAACCGATTTCTCCTGATAGGAATGCAAAGATAAAACGAATATTCGGTTTTGCCAAAAAATTTTGACTACAATCCGAGTTCATCCAGGATTCGGCCCATTCCGGCGTACTTGTCGAGGGTCCAGAGAATGTAGCGGATATCCACGCAGACGCACTTGTTGTAGCCAGGGGTACAATAGAGGTCACTCGCGAGAGACTCCTTGTTGCCGTCAAATGCCAGACCGATGACCTGACCTGAAGCATTGAGGACAGGACTACCGGAATTACCACCTGTTATGTCATTGTCAGTCAAGAAATTGACAGGAAGCGTGCCGGCAGGGGCGCCTGAAAGACCGGAGGCGGCTACATCTGAGTCGGCGCGGGACTTCTTGGATGCGGAAGGCATCGGGACAGCCCAGCGGCCCCAGTCGCGTGACCTCAACATTGACATAAACTCATCCGAAGGCTTGAAATCACGATTCTTCGGGTCGTATTTTTCGAGGATGCCGTTCGTGGACGTCTGCCATGAACACCAGACACCATCATTAGGCTCAAGCGGACCGACAGTACCGTAAGTAATTCGCATTGTGGAATTTGCATCAGGGTACTGGGCGATGCCCTTGTCCGCACGCATCTCGTAGAGCGCCTGGACATAGCCATGATTGCAGCCGAGAATCTTGTTCCTGATATTCAAATCATTGCAGGCACTATTGAAATCCTGAATACTTACATCAGTGATGAAACGCGCCAGACGATCCTCCGCGAACTGCTGAGGAGACGTGAACTGCTGCGACTTCTCCACGGACGCAAACATTGTCCCGTCCCAGATATAATCGACCATTGCGTCGTAATCGGTGCCGAACTTTGCGATCAGCTCGCGCTGATAAGGCCCGAAGTAAGACGGGTCAATGTGAGTGAGAAACTGCTCTGCAGCATATCGTACGAGGTCTTTTTCTACACGCGGGTCCGTCTCCTCCATGCCACGTTTCAAGTATCGGGACATCTTGGCGAAATCACCCCTGGCACTCTTCATGCGCATGATGGTGCGGCCGATGATTGTGCCACGGAACATGGTTTCGCGGAAATACGCCTTGTCACGCTCTATCGCTTCCGTCTCGGCATACATTGACTTCAAATCCTGAAGAAGAGTCCCCCACTTGGCCTTGCGGTCGGGCGACGACTCGATCCACTCCTGCAGCTGCTTCTCTTCATTCTCCTTTATCTCCTTGACACCGAAGCGTTTAAGGCACATTGCCTCACCCTCCTGCATCTCACCGACATTGCTCAGACCGAAGAAAGTATCAGAATATTTCAGCCAAATGGCAGGATCGGAATCCATCCAGCGACGCATGATTTCCATCTGCCCGCGGCGGAGTTCATTGGTTATCGGCAACGACACACGCTCCTGATAATCAGTCTCCATGGAGCTGGAATAGCGGAAAGTGCGGCCCGGATAGCCGATCACCATGGCGAAATCACCAGGCTTGTAACCGGCAAGAGAAATCTCCAGTTTACGGAGCGGTTTAAGCGGCACGTTCTTATCGGAATATGCTGCCGGAGCCCCGTCAGGCGCGGTATAAACCCTGTACATGGCGAAATCGCATTTCTGCTGAGGCCACTCCCAGTTATCCGTATCGCCACCGAAAGACGCGATGGAAACAGGAGGCGCAGCCACCAGACGCAAGTCCCTATACACATCATACAGAGCCATATAGTACTTCTCCCCTGCCCACATTGAACTCAAATATGCCTCTTTGCCGGTCTCCTTCTTGTACTTCTTTTCCATGACGGAACTTAGACGGCGCATGCCGCAAGGCTGGCCCTTGCAACGCAAGTCCTCACGAAGCGCAACGACTTCTGACGTAACATCCAGCACGCGCTTCAGGAAAAACACCTCCTTGTCAGGAATCGGCAATTCCTTGTCAGCCGTCGTCGCCCAATATCCGTCTTCCAGATAATTGTGTTCCGGCGTACTCAGCGCGAAAACATCACCGTAGGCACAATGATGGTTCGTAATGAGCAGTCCCTGATCGGAAATGATGCTTCCGGTACAATAAAATCCCAGCGAAATGATGGCATCGGAGACCGCAGCCCCCGGCGCATCCGCGTTATAAATCTCACCTGCAGACAGTTTCAATCCCCTATCCTGCATCTTCTTTTCCAATGCAGAATTGATGTCCTGAATCAGCCACATGCCTTCATCCGCCCTGGCTGCCGCCTGCCCCAGAATAATACCGGCCAGGGTCAATGCTGCCAGACAATGTCTTTTCATATTCATATTGTTTTTATAAGAACTTTAGTAATCCTCGGACAGAAAACATCCAAGGAATGCTAATCCATTAATAATCAATACCTCTAACCAACGCCCTGAGTAATTTCTTCAAGAACAGAACCATGATACGGAACCTCCGTACCCGGAGTCTTGAACTTCAATTTGGCATCCACTTCACGCACGTCGTCGGCAGCGTAAGTGATGGTCCATTTATCCATATTCAGAAGTTCCCAGACACGGTCAGCAGTCATCGGAGCCGCATATCTGATCATAAGCGTAGGCACCAGCTCCTTGTTTAGCTCGAGATATACACCTATGATGCCGTCATTTTTCGACAAATGGTTGCTTACAAACGGAAGATTGCGCAGGATGATAGGCTTCTCGTAATTCGCATCAGGAATCTCATACACGAACTGCGGTTTGCCCTCGAATTCCTCGACTCTCTTCTTGAACTCTCCCTTGAACGGTGTAAACATCTTACGGATAAACGCTTCCGTAGAAATGTAGTCCTCGCCGTCTTCCATATCCACGAACTTGAAGTTCACCGGAGTAATCTTCGTTCCGCCGCCGTGTACAGGCATCTCAAGTTCCTTCATATTCACAATCTGCTTGAACCAAGCCTTGTCGAGATTCTCGGAAGGATCCATATAAACCCTGACGATGAGCGGACAAGCGAACACGGACTCCAATCCATATATCTTCTTGTCAGTCAGACGCATCTGCAGACCAAGATAATTAAGGTCCAGCTTGTCATACATGTTTTCCGTCCTGATGGTCACCATCTTCACACTGTCGACAACAGCAGGGTCAGGGGTATTCACACGGAACTTGGACGGCGTGAACACTCTTTCCTGAATCTGCTCAGGAGTCGTAACTGACGGATCATACGTAATTACAGCCCTATGATGAGCCACGAATGTCTTCACGCCATGCACACCACGAATGTCTGTCAATTTATTCTTGAAATGCACTGAACTTCCATAGCACTTCACAGAACGCAATCCGGTCATTTCCATGGTCTCCAGAGCCGAAGGATCCACCAGCTGCTTCACGGTGCCGTCCTCCATTGTCTGCTCCAGGCCCCAGGTAACATTGATCGTAGGCAATTCATACTTGTCCCCGGCCCAGAAGCCGAAAGCCACCAGCACGACGGCGATAGCCGCAGGCAGAACCACATTGCCCAGATTCCTGCCGCCCTTCACGCACACACCGGTATGGATAGCTTCCGTAGGACAAACCGCCGTGCACTCGCCGCAAAGCGTACAATCCACAGACTTGACTGCCCCGTTCCTGCTGTTCGCAACATCGATTCCATAAGGACAATGCTTGTTGCAGATTCCGCAATGCGTACATTTCGCATCGTTCTTCATGATGTGCAGCACCTGAAGTTTCGGACGGCCGCAAAGTATCTCCAGAAGATATCCGGCAATACAGAACAGCGCCAGAAGAAGCCACCAAGGAACATTGACACCCAAAAGTCCCAGCACGTAATAAGCCGCCGCAAGCACGACGATCCAGCCCCAGAACTTCAATGAATTCGAAATCGCTCCGAGCGGGCACAAGTACCTGCACCAGAACATGTTGATCATGAATCCGCATATCAGGACCAATGCTACCGTCACAATGGACATCCATAGGGTGATTTCTCCCTTGAATCCCGTCGCCACAGCGTAATACGGGTCCAGATTCTTGCAGAACAGCTCACTTGCCGTGGCCGTCATGTAGAAAATCCAGAACAGCAGCGCGTATTTGATGACGCGGAGGACCTTGTCGGCAACGCTTCCGTTCTTTATTTCAATGCCCTGCCAACCGATGACATTGCGCAGCTTGACCAGAAGGTCCTGCACAGTGCCGAGCGGACAGATATAACCGCAGAACAGTTTGCTGAAAAGCACGACAGAAGCCGCGAGGACAACACCCATGACTATCTGCACCATGCTCATGCTGCAAGGCAATGATCCTCTTACGAAGAATGTTGTCAATGCCTGAAGTCCGCCCATAGGGCAATATGCTTCAGGGTTGGCCGGGTTCTTGCCCGGGATGAGCAAGAACGCCGCCAATGCGACCAGCACTCCCCACTGGAGGAGATACTTAGGCCAATTCTTTTTGATTGTTGATTGTTTAGCCATGAACTGTAGCCTTGATTATTTGTTTTTTACGCAACGGAGCTGTGCTGCCGCCTCGCTCTGCACATCTCCAAGAGACAAACGACCCTCCTTATAATTCTTTGTAAACGTTGACATCACGCCCCAGAACTTAAGCGAAGTAACAACATCTGAACCTGAGGCTTTTCCAACAGCATGGAAGGAACTTGATATTAAATAATTCATGGCAATTTTACCCTTGTATGCTTCCACTGAACAATTGTTATCCGCCGTAAGAACAGTGGTAAACTTTCTATCAGCTGTAAAAGTATTTTTCGATAAAAATCCCGAGAATGTAAAATTCATTCCGGCTGCATCCCAAGAAGTGATTTTTCCTCCCTTATATGCAGCATCATAGAATAGTGCATCAGCATTGTCTGTCGCACCATTAGCAGCTCCACAAAGGGCAAAATAATCAGCATAAGTTGGCACATGCCATCCATTAGGACATATACCTTGTTTCCCTTCAAAGGAGGATGCATTTGCCTCGGTGATTTCAGATACGCCAAACGCAGCTGCCAAGTCATAAAGGTAACCACGTTCATTTATAGCAGATTCGACATTTTCAAATTCTCCTGTCTTATCAGCAAGAACTTTATATGGAGCCCATATATGAGCAGTCTTGTCCGCAATATCCGTAGAAACCGTATATCCCTCAGGCACATAACGCATCGGCTGAGCCATCCACACAGAACCGTCAGAAAGCTTCACAGTATTATACCTCTCATTCTTATAAATGAAATATCCGTCATACTCCGCAAAGTCGATAAATGCAGGAACATCTCCGCCGATCTCGCCGCCATTTCCCCAGCCCTCGATTTCACCGGAAATGGAAACCTTGATGTCAGCAGGCAGGACCTTCACCTTGATGGTATACTGCATACCCTGCTTCAATTCGGATGAAACGAGCTTCTGTGTAAGTTCCTTGCCGGTAGAAGTAGTCACAGCCATCTCGAAAGCCACTGTCTGAGGAACTACGATTGCGCTGTACAACGCATTGTCAGTCACCTTGAAAGCCTTCACGGTCTCCACTGCGGAAGACTCGGAAGCCACGGCCGTCATTGCAGTAAGATCGACATCAGCGGTAGTCTTCGAACCACGAAGTTCCACAGATGCGATATTCGCCTGCGACTGGTTGTCGATTTCCAGGGAAATCTTGGTCAGCATGTGCTTGAACGGAACCACGATGGCATTGACCGAAGGGGTCACATCCTCTTTCTTGCCGGCGATAAGGTCAGACGCCGTATAGCCCTTGGTCTGGTCCGTAGCCACAGTGAAAGAAGAAGGAGATCCCGCAGAAGCATAAGGATAATATGCGGTAATGGTAGATGGTGTCAATGCCTCAGGATACCATTTCAGAGTACCTGAAAAGACATTGTCCCCATAAGTAAGAAGTTCATTGGTCGCATAAGCAGTCTCACCCTGCATGATGGTAACACCTACTTTATCGCCATTTTCGAAGTTTACGTCAGTAGCCTTGGTTACGACAGGAACTATCTTAACCAATTCAGGAACAGGCGATTCCACCTTTTCCGTCTGACAGCCGGCCATAACGGCAGCCGCCGTAGCGAGTAAAAAGACTTTCTTCATAGCACTATGTTTTAAAAATTATATCCTATTTTCAATGTTTCCGTATTACGGTTGCCGCTGAGCAGGCCATCCTTCTTCTTCGACAATCCGGAGACGATCTCAGCTGCCGCCTCGATATAAACGCCCTTCGGGAAATTATATCTCAATGCGATGTCATACACGCCTTTCTGTCTGGCTTGCCACTCGGTCATCCACTCCTCATATTCATTGAGCCTGAACGGTTCGCCCGTCACGGCGACGGACTCATTGACCTTGCGCGAACGGTCATCGTCCCATCCTTTGGAGAAATTCAGGTTCATCCTCCAGTCCACAGGGCCGAACTTGAACAGGAAGCCGACGTGGAAATTGATGATATCCAGCTTGTTGGTCATGACATAAGGGTACATTACCGTGCTGATACCCTTCTCCTGATTCCAGTCAAGACCGGCATTGAGATACTCCCCTGCGGCAGTTATTATCTCCCATTCGAAACCGGCAGCGGTATTCTGACGGGTAAGAATCGTATTGGAACCGTACTTCTGCGTAGTGGTCACGCCATTCTCGGTGACATTTTCCAATACATTCTCATCATTGTCCTGACTGTCAAGCGCCCATCTTGTCCTGAAATATTGGTCAAAACCGCTTCCAGGCACGCGGTAACCCAGTCTGGCATTCATCGCCCAGCCGTCGAAATTGTACCAGATTTTCTGCTTTTCACCTGTACTTCCGTAACTTGCAGTCATCTCATAATCCGCGTAAAGGTTTCCCCACTGGAACTGGAGAGCCCCGCCATGCGAAATCTCCCTTGATGGGAATCCCGACACGCCGGCCTCCTTGATATGCAGTCCGGAATTGTCCCATGCATCCTTCACGCCATACATCAGGCCCTTGTCGACAAACGCCTCATATATACCGGATGAAATTCCAAGTTCCTCAGCAGTAATCGTTTCCGAATTCTTGGAGAAGATATAGCTTGCTCCGAGCGCCAAATCTCCGCGATGCCACATCACACTAGGCGACACGGTCATGTCCAGAAGATAGTTCGTATGCCTGAGGTCCTTGCGCTTGGTATAGTTCTCCGCAGCAAAGTCGATTATACCGCCAAGACGCCAGCTATCATTCAAGTCCACCGCGATTCCTCCCATAAACGCATATTGCTGTCTGGTTTTGCGTCCCGGAGTAAATTCGTAAATATCCACGGGGTAATATCCAGGACGGGCAGACATTGACCCGCAAGCCTTGCGACTTTCGGTATTGGTGAACGAGAATCCTCCAATCATGGAAAATTTCTTCAGATGGGTAATCGTCCCGGCAGAAGCACCCGCACTCCACTGGGAGACAGGTTCATTGGGATTTCGATATTTTCCTCCGGTATAATTTCCGAAGAGTTCAGCATAAGACACTGTCAATGAATCCGTTCTGAGACCGTTGACATTTCTTCCGGCATTCCAGAAGTCCCTGCGTTCCACGATATCGAATGTCTGCGCGAACAGTCCGGCAGACCAGAAAAGAAGGGCCGCAGCCACTGTAAATTTCAATGTCTTATTCATGGAGAGACTGTTTTTCGCGTTCATAAAAATCTTTGGTAGAATTATTTGTGTCCATCAGCACTTCAAATCCGGAAACAGCAGTAGCCTCTTTATCCGTATTACGGAAGAGCGTATGACCTTCATGCTTGGCCGTAAAATCTATAGCCCCGGCATCAATATCAGGACAGAGCCTCTTCTTGTTCGCTCCACCTTTCTGGAACACCTCGACACCGTCCACAACCCACTCTATCGGCAATTTGACGATACGGTCTTTCGCCGAACCAGGTTTCTGGATTATGCTGCCTTCCTGCTGAACGAACTCTCTCATGTCAGTTCCTTCAGGAGCCCTGAAAATCACTACCGCCGGGGATGTCTGGGAAAGAGCGTAAGCTTTAGCCTCTCCCAACTTCACTACGACATCCAGTATCCTTTCCTGCTGAATATTGTTTCCGGGTGCAGGATGGAAGAACGTCATATTGAAATAGTTCGAATTATAGCATACGAAATAATCCGACTTGTTCAGATTCACCGAATTAGGATATGTGGCGGCATGGTCGATGGCACCATAAACCACGATTACCGCATCCTTGCCCGGTTCCAACGGGAATCTTGTTCCATCTCCGCCTATCTGCCATACGGCCTGCACGACCGGAACGAAATCAGGATAAATGGTCTCGCCCGTCGCAGGGTCAGTAGAAGTCCAGACATTGCTGGCATTGGCATTGTACGGGTCGAGAACGCCGAAGCACAGCCCGTCAAGATACTGGACCTCGGAAGTATTGTTATGCAGAATCACATAAGAATCCGAATTGTAGGTTCCCTCTTCCGGATATTTCGTACAACCTCCGCAATATATTTCCTTGAAGACAATCTTTCCGGAACGGGCATCCCTGATCGAAAAGGAAACAGACCTTGAGCCATCCAGAATCACCTTATCTACGGAACCATTATACGACACTCCGTCATAACTGCTCGAATAGGACACACGGTAACTGCCGGCCGGCAACTCGATCTCGGCATTACCGTCAGCCTTCGTGCTCTGAGTATAACTATTCCCGCGATTCCTGTCTGTCACGGTAATCGTAGACCCGCCCTTGATCTCCGAAGGAAAATCCTCAGGATAAGAAGGTTCAATGACCAGACGGTACAATGCCTCCGAATACGGATCCCCAGTTTTCAGGTTCACGCAGGAGGCCAATGCCAATGCAGAAAGAACTATATAAAATATCTTTTTCATATCATTCAGAATTTAAGTCTGCAAGTCAGCCCGTAATAGAATGCCGGAGTGAAAATCGCGCTCACGCCGGTAGCCTTGGAAGTCACGAACTTGCGGGAATTGGTAAAGTTGTTGGCGAAGAAAGAAAGCGACACATGGTCTCCGATTTCTTTCGTAACGCTCAGATTGGCAGAGAAATACGCGCCATAACCATCCTGCGCGAAAGTGTAGACGTTGCTGGACTTCACTATAAGGTTGGCAAATGTCGGATCTGCGGCCTCCTTGTCCGTAAAGTCATGCACCACACCGTTCTCATCCATATATTTTACAGGACGGATAGCCGTGTAGCTGTTGGACTTGTAAATATCTCCGCCTGTGGACTCGAAGCCCTCAGCATTGACATTGTACGCATACGGCTTGCCCTGGTAGCTTGACAGATTGCGGAAGCGGTTCAGCAGCGACATTTCCAGACGGCAGGTGATGACAATTCTCGCCTCCGGGATGTGCGTGATCGCGGTCAGGTTGGCATTCAGGTTATGGGCCTTCTTTCCGTTGAATGTGCTGTTGGCCCCGCCGTTGGCGTAAATGCCGACATATTGGTAGGACCGGTTCGGCAGGCTAGTATGCGACCAGCCGTTGCGATAGTCCCAGCTCAATGTATTGTCGACATAACGGGTAAACGAGTAATTGGCATCCAGCCTGAACTTGGTCCTTATCGGGGCGATTTCCGGAAAGTCAATGATGAGTTCCGCGCCTGTACGATATATGTCATCCCCGTTTCCAGGCAATTGCGATTCGGCAAATGTCTTGTCAGTCACCTTGGTATCCATCGGGGTCCAGAAATCTTCATCCGTTCCGCGCATATAGACCTGACCCGTCTGGTCATCCACACGAATCTGCGGGTTGTCAGGCACCTTGTAACCTGCAGGCAGCGTCATTATGTTGTAACTGAACGGAGTATATGTCTTCTGGTAAGCATACGGATCTTTCGTCTTGTTGAAGAAACCGACGAGTGAAACCGACGTATGCCAAAAATATGTCTCAATACCGAACTCGGCATTGTAGTTCTTCTGCCACTTCAGATTTTCATTGAAAAGCATCTTATATGGCTGAGTATAATAGACATACGAAGACGAATCGCCGTGCGAGAAACCGAATGTCTGGATATCGCGGTAATTCTGCACCGGATAGAGGATGTAGAATGACGGAAGTTTCTCGCTCACTCCCCAGCCGCCGCGGACAGAAAAATTGTCCGAAACCTTCCACTTGGCATTGAAACGCGGAGACAGGCTGCTGACGTTCTTGTAATCGGTATCTTTCACGAAGAGATTCTCCATACGCAGACCTGCGGAAACCTGAAGCGTGGTCTTGCCGATAGGGAAAGTATAATCTTCTTCTGCGTATACGGCAACATTGTGCATGAACGGATATTGGCTGTAAGGCCTTGGACGATAGCCGTCTGCAGCGAGAGAAGGATCCTTGTAGTATTCACCCTCACCGACATTGCCGTTTGCCTTCCACTGGACACCGGCCTTCAGTTTGCTGATTTTCTTTCCGGACTTCCAGAACCACTCGTATTTCAGCGATGCAGCATAGTCCAACTCCTTGGAATCCACCACCTTATCAGAAAAATAGCTCTTAGGCAGCTTGTCCGCAAGATAATAACCCTCCTGTTCCGCATGGACCGCCGGCATGAAGGAAGCCGACGAACCGTAAGCATGATCCTGGGAGCGGTTGTCATTGTAGTTCACTGACGCATCGAACTTCAAGTTTGTAACCCACGACTTGCGAAGAAGCCACGTAAGCGAGGTGTTGGCACGTAAGACATTGTCCCTCAACTTACTCCATGTCCCGGTGTAGGCGTCGGGGTCGTTTTTCGTGTTCATTCCGCCGATATTGCCGGTCGCGCCGATTTCGAATTTCAGCACCTTCTTGAAAGTATTGCTGTAAGATGCCGAGAAACCGCGCCTCGTATACGACGTGTACGGCGACGACAGTTTCTTCGTCGCGCGCGTCCATTCGGCGCTGACGTTCAGCACGCCCCTATGATTCAGGTCAATGCCCTTGGATGCGGATGCCTGATATGTCCTAGGATTCACAGCGAAGGTTATATTCCAGGGTGTCAATCCCTTACGGGTATTGATTCTCACCATTCCGCTGTTCAGGTCTCCATATTCAGCTGAAGGAACTCCTGTTATGACTTCGATGGACTGGACATTTTCCGTGGAGATATTACGTGTGCCGGTTCCTGACATGGAGCCGAAAGAAGCATTGTTCCCGACACGGACGCCGTCCACTTCGAGGGCGGTTCCGAAAGCAGCATTTCCTATAGCCAGACCGCCACTTCTGATAGAAACGGCATTTTCTGAAGTCAGGTCGGGATTCACGGTCTTGCCACCGGGGAGAAGCGCGCTGATGTCAGTCACATTGCTCATCTGCAGGTGATTAAGGGCATTGGCACCGAATTTCAAAGAGGTATTCATGCCTTCCTTGTCGCGCTCTGCCGTAACGACCACGCTGTTGAGTGCTAGCGTGTTCTGGTCGAGCTTGATGGTCAGGTTGGGGATGTCCTTGCGCACGACGAACGAGAGAGTCTTGTCCACGAATCCAAGGCATGAAAACACCACCGAGTAGCTTCCCGGTTTGATTTCCGTCAATGTGAAGGCGCCCTTTTCGTCCGATATCGCCCAGATACCGGTGTCTTCCACATTGACCGCCGCTCCGATTACCGCTTCGCCTGTTTTAGCATCAATGACTTTTCCTGAGATGCTGTACGTTTGTCTGTTCTGCTGCGCAAATGCCGTCTGCGCAAATGCCAGAATCAGCACTGCTAAAATAATTTTTCCAATCCGTTCCATCAGCAATTCGATTTGGGGTCGTCTACAAATATAAAAAATTCGATGGTCAATACGTCGGTTTTTAATTTAAAATAGCAACAAATCACTGAAGCCGTCCTACGGGTGAGTAAAAATACTCCTTAAAACGGGGGATTTTTCGTATCTTTGTCAGTCTATAAGAAAGATACTGTTATGGCATTCGTTCACCTCCACGTACATACGCAATACTCCATTCTTGATGGTCAGGCATCTATAGAGAACCTGTTCAACAGAGCCGATGAACTCGGCATGCCCGGTCTTGCCATCACGGACCATGGAAACATGTACGGCGTGAAGGAATTTTTCAAGTTCGCCGCCAAACATCCGAACGTAAAACCGATCATCGGATGCGAGATTTATGTTTCCAAAGGAGACCACCGGGTGAAGGAGAAGGGTTATTACCACCTTATCCTGCTGGCGAAGAACTACAACGGCTACAAGAACTTGATGAAAATCGTATCCACCGGCCATATCGAGGGTATGTATTACAAGCCGAGGGTATCTCACGAGGTCATAGAGAAGTATCATGACGACATCATCTGTTCTTCCGCCTGCATGGCAGGAGAGATTCCGAGACTCATCCTTGCAGGAGACATAGCGGGGGCGGAAAAGGCCATAGAGTGGCACAAGAGGGTGTTCAAGGATGATTACTACCTGGAAGTCATGCTCCATAAGACGGAGGTCCCCGGACTTTCGCTTGAAGTCTACGAAAAGGAGAAGGAGTATGACGAGGTAATTTTCGACCTTGCGGAAAAACATGGTGTGAAAGTCATTGCCACGAACGACTCCCATTTCGTGAGAAAAGAGGACGGACCGGCACACGACAGACTTATCTGCCTCACTACCAATGCCTACATCGATGATCCTGACAGGCTCAGATATACCCAGCAGGAGTACTTGAAAAGCGAGGAAGAGATGGCGGCATTGTTCCCTGACCATCCTGAAGTCATCACGAATACGGTAGAGATTTGCGACAAGATCGAGCGCTACACGATTGACCGTGGACACGTTCTTCCCAAGTTCCAGATCGACCCGGACTTTCTCGCAGACATTGACAATCAACTGGAAAAATACAAGGGCGTGATCGACGCAGGCAGATGCGACGAGAAGGGCAACGACCGCGGGGAGGAATTCCGTCATTCGGTGGCATTCCTCTGTCACCTCTGCTACAAGGGTGCACATGAGCGTTATGGCGATGTTCTGGATGAGGTGACATCGGAGCGTCTGGATTTCGAGTTGAAGACCATTTCCCGAATGGGTTTCCCGGACTACTTCCTCATCGTGCAGGACTATATCGCGGCAGCGAGGGCGCAGGGCATTTCCGTGGGACCGGGCCGTGGTTCCGCTGCGGGTTCCGCCGTAGCTTATTGCTTGGGTATCACCAATTTGGACCCTATCAAGTACGATCTCCTGTTCGAGCGTTTCCTCAACCCGGAGCGTGTGTCAATGCCGGATATCGACGTGGACTTCGACGATGACGGACGTTATCGCGTAATCCAGTATGTACAAGACCATTACGGCGTGGACCATGTGTCGCATGTCATCACTTTCGGCACAATGGCGGCGAAGGGTGCCATCAAGGACGTGGCGCGTATCAGCCGGTTGCCTCTGGACGAGTCGAACAGGCTGACCAAGATGATTCCGGACAAACCGATTACCGTAACGGAGACTTCTGAGGTGGAATTGAAGGAGGGAGAGGAGCCGGAAAACGGCGAAAAAGTCATAGAAAAAGACGGAAAGCGGTTCAAAATCGTCAAGAAAGATGTCGACAAGAAGCCGACGCTGAAAAACTGCGTAAAGTATATTCCTGAACTGAAAAACGAGCTGGAAAACGGTTCTCCTCTGGTCAAGGAAGTGCTCACATACGCGCTCCAGCTTGAAGGTTGCATCCGCCAGATAGGCATCCATGCCTGCGCAATGATCATCGGTCGTGGAAACCTCACGGATTATATCCCTATCACCCTTGGCGTGGACAAGGCCACGGACCAGAAAGTGTGGGTTTCCCAATATGAGGGTTCGTTCATCGAGGATGTGGGTATGCTCAAGATGGACTTCCTGGGACTCAGGACATTGTCCATCATCAAGATTTGTCTCGCGGAGGTAAAGAAGAGATTCGGAATAGACATTGACATAGAGAAGATTCCTATCGACGACCCGAAGGCGTACGAGATTTATTCGAACGGTGATACGAAAAGCGTGTTCCAGTTCGAGTCGCCGGGCATGATGGAGTGGCTCCAGAAGCTGCATCCGGAGCGTTTCGAGGACCTTATCGCCATGAATGCGCTTTATCGTCCGGGACCTATGGACTACATTCCGTCATTCGTTGCCAGAAAACGTGGCGAGGAGCCTATCACATACGACCTTCCTGCGATGGAGGAGTTTCTGAAGGAGACTTACGGCGTCACCGTCTACCAGGAGCAGGTGATGCTTATCTCCCAGAAGGTGGCAGGTTTCTCGAAAGGTAAGGCGGACAAGCTCCGTAAAGCGATGGGTAAGAAGAAGATAGACATTCTCCAGTCGCTGTATGGAGAGTTCATCGAGGGCGGAAAGAAGAACGGGCACCCTGAAGAGGTCCTGAAGAAAATCTGGAAGGACTGGGAGAAGTTCGCTTCCTACGCGTTCAACAAGTCCCATGCTACGTGCTATGCCTGGGTAAGTTACCAGACCGGATGGCTCAAGGCGCATTATCCGTCGGAATTCCAGGCGGCCAACCTCAGCATGAACAAGAACAACATGACTGAGATTCAGGCGATTATGGCAGACTGCAAGAAGCATCGCATAAAAGTTCTGAATCCGGATGTGAATGAGAGCGAGTCGAACTTCACCGTAAACAAGAACGGCGACATCCGCTTCGGAATGGGCGGAATGAAAGGCTTCGGTGCCAATATCGTCGACGCCATCGTCAAGGAGCGTACCGAGCACGGCCAGTTCACCGACATCTACGATTTCTGCGTGCGGATGTCCGGAACGGTCAACAGAAAGGCAATGGAGTCGCTTGTCAATGCCGGGGCATTCGATTCTTTCGGCATTGAACGAGGCAGGTATTTCGCATGTGGAAAGAGCGGGCTGCAATTCATTGATGATCTTATGAATTACGCCTCTGTCACGAAACAGAATGAAGAGGATGATGCGGCGTCATTGTTCGGTGATGCAGCGGAGCTGAAGGTGGAGAAACCGGAGCCGCCTATGATGACGGTGGAGCCTGATATCCTGGAAATTCTCCAGAAAGAGAAGGAAATGGTGGGCATGTATCTGTCCGACCATCCGTTGAAGAGATATGAGTTCGAGCTCAATGCTTTCACGAATTGCAAGCTGGCGAACCTGGATGACCTGGTGGCGGAGTGCGAGCGCGGGAAGAAGCAGATGAAAGTCTGCGTGGCAGGTTTCATCAACAGTGTGGAGACCAAGACTTCCAAGTCGGGGAAACCGTACGCCAAGGCCGTAATCGAGGATTTCAGCGGCAATTATGAGATGGCATTCTTCGGAAAGGATTACGAGACCTATATGGAATACCTGAAAGATCACACCGCAGTATTCGTGGAGGGCGAAATCCGGGAGGCATATTTCACCAAGCCGGAGGACAAGGACAAGATGACCAATGTCCCTTACAAGTTCAAGGTCAAGAAGATAAGTCTTCTGGGCAATCTGTCAGACAGCATGATTTCAGAGTTCGGGATAGAGGTTCCAGCACATGTAATCAATCCTGATTTCAGGAAGAATCTGGTGCATGTGCTCAAGTCCAGCAAGGGCAATATCCCTGTTTCCATCTATGTGGATGACCCTGAGACGAAGTATGCCGTGGAGTTCATATCCAAAAAATTCCAGATCTCCGTCACGGCTGACTTCATCGCCGATGTGAGAGACCTGGGATTAAGGTTCAAGGTTTCCAGAAAGAACGCTTCCTAGAAAATCAGCACTGCGCGCACAGGATAGTGGTCTGACACGAATTTTCTGTCGAGATAAGACTTCTTGACGATTTCGAAAAGCGTGCAGGCGCTGAATCCCGAGTAATATATATGGTCAATGACTTCGCTTTCCTTGCCCCATCCGTGGTAAGTTCCGCCTTTGTCGGTCTTGACTGCCGCGTCTCTGGCACTTGTCATCATCTTGTCGAGGTCGGACAATACAGGATTTGACGGTTCCACGTTGAAGTCTCCCGTGAGAATCATCGGATATCCTTCCTTGTTCATGGCCTTGATACGGTCCACGATGAGGGCTAGTCCGTTTTTCTGCGCCAGCATTCCCACGTGGTCGAGATGCGTGTTCACATAATAGAACTTGCGGCCGTTCTTCTTGTCTTTCATAAGCGCCCAGGTAGCAGTCCTGCGACATGCGGCATCCCAGCCGAGTGACGGCTTGTCAGGGGTTTCCGAGAGCCAGTATGTGCCCCATTTGAGGAGTTTCACGGTCTTGGAATTGTAGAAAATCGACATGTGCTCGCCGTCATGCTTTCCGTCTTCCCTGCCCACGCCTACGCATTTGTATCCTTCGCAATATTCTTTAAGGTATGCCACCTGGTAGTCATAGGCTTCCTGAACTCCGAAGATGTCCGGTTTCTGGTCCATAATCATCATTGCAGAAGTAGGATAGCGATATTGCCATGAATTCGTCCCGTCATTGGCCTCGCCATTTCTGATATTATACGAGATGACCGTGATTTCATCAGGAGTGCCCGCATTTGCAGCCACCGGCATAGCCATGACCAAAGCAGAAGCAAGAATTAAAATTTTACTTGTAATCGACATGTGTTTTGTGTTATTGAACATTGATATGTATATCCTTCGAGGGCACGAATTTAGAAATAAAATATTACTTTTGCACCTTTGAAGGAGTATTTTGACATGGAAAACAAGAATTTCAGCGATATAGGGAAAATCGAGGCCATAAGGCTTCTGTTCGAGGAGTCACATTTCAAGCAGGCTGACGGGACTTCCTATCTCTGCGGAGAGAAAGGCAGCGTGGTGAGGACCGCGTCAAGAATATGGCTTGAAGGCATTGACTTCGACCTGACTTATTTCCCATTGAAACATCTCGGATACAAGTGCGTCGTCGGTACTGTCGGTGAACTTTACGCTTCACTTGCCAGACCGCAGGCGATTTCCGTGAGATTGGGCATTTCGGCGAAATTGGACCTGCCGCAGGTGAGCGAATTGTGGGAGGGCATCTGCACTGCAGCAGAAGAGCACCATATCAGTAGAGCGGATTTGGACCTCGTTCCGTCACGTAACGGATTGACTGTCAGTATAGTTATCAGTGGAATAACCTCTTCTGAAACCGCTGAGAATCGAAAATCCGCGAGCAGCAAGGACCTTATATGCATATCGGGCAATGTCGGAGCGTCATTTTTGGGCATGAGTCTGCTGGAGCGTGAAAAACGGAAATTCGAGAAAGCCGGCGAGCTGACCGGTCAGCCGGACATTGAAAGATACAAGATGCTGGTGGCTTCTTACCTGAAGCCGGAGATTGACGCGAACATTGTCAGTCAACTCGGCGATTCAGGTATAATTCCTTCTTATGGTTATCTCGTGAACCGCGGACTTGCGGATGTGGCGAAGAGACTCCAGAGGGACAGCGGGCTCGGCGTCAAAATTTACACCGACAAGATTCCGTTCGAGGGTAATTCTTTCGAAGCTGGAAAGAGACTGAACATCGACCCGGTATCGGCTGCATTGAACGGTGGTGACGATTTCAAACTCCTGTATGTCATACCGATGTCTGCGTACGAGACTTTCCGTCACGACTTCCAGACGTTCTCCATCATCGGCCACATGGCCAAAACGGATGTCGGAGCAGTATTGGTAACACCTGAAGGTGCCGAGCTCCCGGTCCACGCACAAGGCTGGCCTGAAGACGAAGAATAAAAACAACATCCGTGTGCAAGGTTTCGCGCCTGCACACGGATGTTTGTATTTTCGTGAACTCCCCTATTCAGCGGAGAACTTGTAGATGGTATGCTGGGTGTAGACCTCTCCCGGACGGAGAACGGTGTCTGTGAACCCAGGATGGTTTATCGAATCAGGCCACTTCTGGGTCTCCAGTGCAAGGGCTTCACGATAACCGATAGGCTGACCTTCCACCTTGCCGCAATATGAGCCGTCGAAGAAGTTTCCGCTATAGAATTGAAGGCCAGGCTGGTCAGTAAGGATTTCCATCTTGCGGCCTGTCGTAGGGTCACTTACGGTGCAGACGCTGTGGAGGTTGCCGTCTGACGGAACATTGAGTTCCCAGTTAAGGTCATATCCTCCGCAGAACGCCAACTGAGGGTGATTCTCGCCGATTCTCTCGCCTATCGCATGAGGCTGGCGGAAATCGAACGGCGTTCCTTCCACGGCAAGATGTTCGCCTGTAGGAATCAGGACCTTGTCTACAGGGGTAACCTTGTCGGCATTGATGGTAATCACGTGGTCGAGGATTGTGCCGCCCTTGCTGCCATGCAGGTTATAGAACGCGTGGTTTGAAAGGTTGACAGGCGTGGCCTTGTCGGTCGTAGCCTTGTAAGCGATGTCGAGGCCGTTGTCGGAGGTGAGGGTATATGTAAGGTCAATGCTGAGGTTCCCTGGGAATCCGTCCTGACCGTCAGGCGCTGTATATGAAAGAGTTATGGAAGAATCCGTGCGCTCTTTCAATTTCCAGACCACCATATCTATACCGAGAAGGCCGCCGTGCAATGTCTGTCCGTTGTTGTTCTTAGGCAGATTGTAAGTGACACCGTCCAGGGTAAATCTACCGCCTCCGATACGGTTCGCCACACGTCCCACCGTCGCACCGAGGAATCGCTCGCCGGTATTGTGCACATATTTCTCACCCTCTCCATAACCGACTATGATATCGTCAATGTTTCCGTTTCTGTCCGGAGCGAAAAGGCTGATTACACGGGCACCGAAATCGGTCACCTGCATGGTAAGGTCACCATTGCGCAATGCATACAGGTTCAACTGGTTACGTACTCCTGCAGAAGGATCCTTATAATGGAATGCGGACGGGCGTACAATAGGAACAGAAGCCTCCAACGGAGCATTGATGACAGATTCATTGGCCTCGCGGACGCGTTTCGCGTCTACTTTCAGCACCTCACGGTCGTACGTGTAGAATCCGTTCACTTCGCCTTCCACGTCGGTCGTCTGGGTATAGACGGCAGCTGAACACCAGTCATTCTGTTTTATGTCGATGAGGTCGCGTGCGTACATGCAATATGTGTCGGTAACCTTTTTCTCCGTGTCATACTGGATATATCCCCATTTGCGGCCGATATCCCATGTATGGCCTTCTACAGGGCGTCCGATGCCGCCATATTCACCGAGGACATTGACCATGGCGCTGTCAAGGATGCGCATACAAGGATTAGGGTATGTATGGGTGTCAAGGATTTCGCCGGCGCCCTTTATCCAGTTACCGCCCGAAGCGGCATTGACCAGACGGGTAGGGTCCATTGTCTTGGTGAAGTCGGCGACGGTCTTGGTGTCGAACTGTCCCCAGGCCTCATTGAAAGGTACCCATACGACGATGGACTGATACTTTTTAAGCTGAGAAATTATTTCGGTCCACTCCTTATAGTAATTCTTCATATTGTCCTCATTGCGGGCCCAATAGTCGCTTCCTGCGCCGTAGCAGTCTTCGTTCTGTCCCCACTGGCTGCGTTCATTGTAACAGCCGATGCAAGGCATATCCTGCCAAACCATCATACCGAGGCGGTCGCAGGCATAATACCAATGCGCCGGTTCTACCTTGATATGTTTACGTATCATATTGAAGCCCAATTCTTTAGTAGCTTCAACGTCCCAAACGAGGGCTTCCGCCGTAGGAGCAGTATAAAGTCCGTCAGGCCACCAGCCCTGATCCAGCGGTCCGAACTGGAAAAGGATATTGTCGTTCAATGCGAGTCTCTTGATGCCCTTTCCGTCCTTCATCTCGGAAATCTTGCGCATTGCCGTATATCCCTGAACCTTGTCGATGACTTTTCCGTCTCGGATCAATGTTATTTTAAGGCCGTAGAGATATGGTTTTTCCGGGCTCCAGAGTTTAGGACGGCGAACCTTCACGGTAGCGGTTTCGCCTGCGGCAACGGTAGCGCGGCCCTTGCGGAATATGCTCCAGCCAGGTTTTTCGGTATTGTAACCTACTTTCGGGCGAAGCACGTCCACGCGAATCTTGTCGCCGTCGACTGCGCCTTCACAGGAAGCTGTAACGGAGATTTCGCCTGTGGCAATATCTGTGGTCACATTATAGTCCGTGATATGTGCACTTGCATTGACAGCCTCCATCCAGACGCTCTGCCAGATGCCTGTAACAGGGGTATACCAGATGCCGTTAGGGTTGGAAACCTGCTTTCCGCGCGGAATCGAATATGCCGGGTCGTCGGTAGGATCCCAGACTTTCACAACCAGCTCAGACGGCGTATCACTCAGATATTCAGTAACATCCACTGAAAATGCAGTGAATCCGCCAGTGTGGGAGGCTATTTGTTTTCCATTGATATAAATCTCTGCTGACCAGTCTACGGCATTGAAATGAAGGAGGGTCTTACGTCCGTCCCATTTCGCCGGTTTTACAAGAGATGTCCTATACCAAAGCAGCTGGTCTCCACTCACGCGTTTTCCTACTCCTGAGAGTGATGATTCCACGCAGAACGGCACCAAAATCTGCCCGTCGGCAGTTTCAGGCATAGATTCCACGTCTTTAGGCGTGATGGCGTAGTCCCATAGTCCATTGAGGTTTTTCCAGTCCGGACGTACCATCTGCGGTCTAGGGTATTCCGCATGGCAATTTTCCGGGTTTACTTCAGCGGCCCACCTGGTCCGGATATTCTCACCGGCCGGAGCCCACTGCTGTGCAAAAGAGATGCTGCAGACAGCAACTAATGACAATAGTGTAATCAGTTTCTTTTTCATTGTGTACAGTTATGTGATATGATAACAGCGTTTTTTTCTGATTTAAAGTTATCACTTTTCGGTTTCACAGGCAATCAATCGGAAAAATTGACGGAAAAACGATTATGATTGACTATTTTTTTGTTTTAGTAAGCATGAAAAAGCAGCATTTCCGGCGACTTTCCGAAAACGCTGCCTAATTATATTGTCAGTACCTTATCCCTCGATACCTCTGAGGAGATTGGACATATTGACCTTCTTGTCGATCATTGCACGAAGTTCTGAAATAGGCACGCGGACCTGTTCCATGGTATCACGGTCGCGGACGGTAACACAATGGTCTTTCAGTGAATCATGGTCTACGGTCACGCAGAACGGCGTTCCGATGGCGTCCTGACGACGATATCTCTTACCGATACTGTCTTTTTCGTCATACTGATAGTTGAAATCGTATCTAATTTCGTTTACGACCTCCTGTGCGAGTTCCGGAAGACCGTCTTTCTTCAGAAGAGGAAGAATGGCCACCTTTACAGGAGCCAGCGGTGCAGGAATGCTGAGAACCACGCGGGATTCCCCGTTTTCGAGTTCCTCTACCTTATATGAGTGTGAAAGCACAGCGAGGAACATACGGTCCACTCCGATGGATGTCTCTACGCAATATGGTACATAGCTCTCGCCTGTCTCAGGGTCGAAATACTGGATTTTCTTGCCTGAAAGCTTGGCATGATTTCCGAGGTCGAAATCAGTTCTTGAGTGGATTCCCTCCAACTCCTTGAAACCGAACGGGAAATTGAACTCGATATCCGTAGCTGCATTGGCATAATGAGCAAGTTTCTCGTGATCGTGGAAACGATAGTTTTCTGCGCCCATTCCGAGGTTCACATGCCATTTCATACGGGTTTCCTTCCAGTATTTGAAGAACTCCATCTCAGTTCCAGGCCTGCAGAAGAACTCCATCTCCATCTGCTCGAACTCCCTCATACGGAAGATGAACTGACGGGCTACAATCTCATTTCTGAATGCCTTTCCTATCTGGGCGATACCGAAAGGAATCTTCATACGGCCGGTTTTCTGGACATTGAGATACTCCACGAAAATACCCTGGGCGGTCTCCGGACGGAGATAAATCTTGTCGTCAGCGTCACCAGTATTGCTGATCTGGGTGCTGAACATAAGGTTGAACTGACGCACATCAGTCCAGTTGGCAGTTCCTGAAATAGGGTCTACTATACCGCAATCCAGAATAATCTGCTTGTATTCTTTAAGGTCATTTGCCTGTTCAGCAGCCACATACCTGTTGTGAACAGCCTCATACTTGGCCTTCTCACGGAGGATGTTAGGGTTCGTCTCACGGAATTTGGCCTCATCGAAGCTGTCACCGAATTTCTTGCGTCCCTTTGCCACCTCTTTCTCAATCTTTTCCTCGATTTTTCCGAGATAATCCTCGATAAGATTATCGGCACGATATCTCTTCTTGGAATCCTTATTGTCTATAAGAGGGTCATTGAAAGCAGCCACATGTCCTGAAGCCACCCATGTCTTAGGGTGCATGAAAATGCAAGAATCGATACCCACTACATTCTCATGGAGACGAGTCATAGACTCCCACCAATATCTCTTGATGTTGTTCTTCAATTCAACACCCATCTGGCCGTAATCATAAACGGCTGCAAGTCCATCATAGATTTCGCTTGAAGGAAAAATGAAACCATATTCCTTGCAATGCGCAACCAGGACCTTGAAAAGTTCATCCTGTGTCATAAACAGTTATATTAAATTCTTAAAATTCAGCAATCTGCAAATGTAATAATTCGAAGTCTGTTTTCAAAGGGGCAATTCCGGAAATGCCACGCGCAGTTCATCCGTTTCCACCTGCCTCAGCGGAATCATCACGAAATCACGCTCTCCCATCAGCGGATGCGGAATATCCAGGCGCCCGCTATGGACCCGCTCGTTCCCGAACAAAAGTATGTCGATGTCTATCGGCCGCGAGTGATAAACCCGCTTCCCGTCAGGCCCGAATTCAATGTTTTCCTCCCGCCCGAGATTTTTCAATGCCTTTGCACACGTCCAGCATTTCCTCCGGGGTCAATGTTTTCTCGACCTGCACCCGCGCTACGCAATTCAGGAAATTCTGCTCCGCAGCGAAGCCCCAAGGTTCAGTTTCAATGATATCCGACACTTTATCGACGTGGATTTTCTCATTGGAATTCAGCATTGACAATGCTGAATCAATGTTTTCCCGCCGATTTCCTTGGTTACTGCCAAGTCCCAGATATACATCGACTGCCCCCGACATGATTCTAGTCTCCGTCCAATCCGAGTTCAATGCGAGCTTCTTCCGAAAGCATGCTCTTGTCCCACGCAGGTTCAAATACCAGTTCAATGTTGCAGGACTTGATGCCGGGAACATCTTCCACGGACACTTTCGCCTCGTTCATGACCTCGTCAGCCATAGGGCAGTTCGGAGCGGTGAACGTCATCTTCAGATATACATCATGCTCCTTGTTGATGACAATTTCATATATCAATCCGAGGTCATAAATATTTACCGGAATCTCCGGGTCATACACTTGTTTCAATGCCTTGATGACATCAGAATACAGCGGTGCCAATGCTTTCGCATCCTCCGCCGTAAGTACTTCTGAATCAATATTTTTCTTTTCTTCCATAGTCTATTTGATATTTTCTGCCGCTACCGTCTTGATTCTTGCAATCATGGATGCCAGACCATTGGCCCTGGTCGGTGAAAGGTTCTCTTTCAGGCCTATTTTCTCAATGAAACTGAAATCAGAAGAAGCAATCTCCGCAGGAGTTCTTCCCGAATAAACGCTGATAAGCAATGATATTATGCCCTTGGTAATGATGGCATCGCTGTCAGCTATGAAATACAGCTTTCCATCTTTAATGGTATAATCCAGCCAAACCCTTGATTGACATCCTTTTATAAGTTTATCATCAGTCTTGGAAGATTCCGGATACGCTTCCAGATTCTTGCCCAGGTCGATCAGGTATTCATACTTGTCCAGCCATTCGTCATACATTGAGAATGAATCGATTACATCCTCTTCGGCTTCTTTTAACGTCTTTTCCATAAAACTAAACACTTTTTCTAACCAAGCATCTTTATCGCCTTGTCCAGCGACTTGATGAAATACTCAGCTTCTTCCATGGTATTGTAAGGAGCAAGTGACAATCTCAACATTCCGGTGACGCCGAATCTGTCCATCAGCGGTTCAGCGCACATCTGTCCCGAACGGACGGCGATTCCCATCTTGTCCAGGATCATCGCCAAATCCCCATGGTGAGCACCTTCCACGGAAATGGAGAAGAGCGGAATTTTTTCCGACAATGTTTTCGGCATTCCGTAAAGACGGATTCTGCCGTCACGTGTCAACGCATCGTAGATGTATTCCTTTACACTTTCACCATATCTAACGATTTCCGCATCTTCCATAAGTTTCGCCACTTCAAATGCTGCTTTCAATGAAGGGACAGCATTGAAATTCTGCGTACCGGCTTCGAATTTCTCAGGCAGCGGAGCATACGTCGTTCCGGAGAATTTCACGGTGGCAATCATTTCTCCTCCGCCCATATACGGAGGCATCTGATCCAGCCATTTTTTCTTTCCGTAAAGGACACCCGTTCCAGTAGCACCATATATTTTATGCCCGGAAAATGCATAGAAATCACAGTCTGTCTTCTGCACATCAATGCCGCGATGTACGACGCCCTGCGCTCCATCTATCAAAACTGGAATTCCTTTCGAATGAGCGATATTGATGATTTTCCCGATTGGATTTATCAATCCGAGAACATTGGAAATCTGCGTTACGGCGACGAGTTTCGTCCGTTCTGAAATAAGTTCTTCAAGAGATTCCACTTCCAGATGCCCGGAATCGTCCACTTTAAGGACCTTCAAAACGGCTTTCTTCCGCTGGCACATCATCTGCCAAGGAACGATATCCGAGTGATGCTCCGCTTCCGAGACAATGATTTCGTCTCCCTCATGCACGAATGCCTCGCCGAAACTGAAAGCGACCAGATTTATGGAAGCAGTGGTTCCTGAAGTAAATATGATTTCTTCCCTGCTCTCCGCATTGATATAATTCTTCACTATATCCCTGGTGGTTTCGAATGCTTCGGTCGCATCTTCAGCCAATTTATGAATGCCGCGATGAATATTGGCATTGGTTTCTGAAGCCAGACTTCTGCAAATATCTATGACTTGCTGCGGTCTCTGGGCCGTAGCTGCATTGTCGAAATAAACCAGATCCTTACCATAAAGTTTAGTGGACAGAATCGGGAACAATTCTCTTATTTCTTTTACTGAAGCCATATTATATTCCTTATATACAAACTGCAAATTTACCCTATTTTGATTTCAAATGAAATTCAAATAGCTTATTTTTGCAATAATTCATTAAAAGTATTGTTATGTACGACTATATTAAGGGCTGCATTGCCGAAATATCCCCTACTGAAGTCATTCTGGAGTGTTGCGGTATCGGGTATAGCATCATGATTTCTTTACAGACATACGATGTTCTTAAAGATTGCAAAGAGGCTAAGATTTATGTCTACCACTATATCAGGGAAGATGATGAACAGTTCTATGGTTTCGCGACCAAGAACGAGAGAGAACTTTTCAAACTTCTCATCAGCGTTTCAGGCGTAGGTGTGGCATCAGCCCGCATGATGCTTTCTTCATTGACTGATGATGATATCAGAAATGCCATCATAGGAGAAGACGTACATAAGATAAAAAGCGTAAAGGGTATAGGATTGAAGACAGCGCAGCGCCTTATCCTAGATTTGAAAGACAAAATCATAAAGGGCACCGGTTCTGATATAGCTTTACCTGCCGCTTCCCCATCCAATCAGCATATCGATGAAGCCACGGTTGCGCTTATGAATCTCGGATTCACGAAGGCCAATATCAATAAGATTATACCTGAAATATTAAAATCCAATCCTGACGCCAGCATCGAAACCATCATTAGAGAGGCACTAAAAAGACTTTAATATTCCTCTATGTTTATTTAGTAATAAATCCGGGTGTTCCACATGGAACATCCGGATTCGCTTTATAGAATGATTAAAAAATTCTACCTACCGAAATACATGAGGAGAACAGATACATCCGAAGGAGAAATACCGGAAATTCTGGAAGCCTGACCAATGGTACGAGGAGCATATTTCAGCAATTTCTGCCTGCACTCAATAGAAAGACCAGAAACTTTATCAAAGTCATATCCTTCAGGAATAGTCAAATTTTCCAATCTGTGAATCTTATCGGCAATCTGCTTTTCTCTTTCTATATATCCCCTATACTTTACCAAAATTTCCGCACATTCAAGAATAGAATCAACATATCTATTGAAAAGTATATTCCTATAATCATGGAAATAAACAGGCGAGAATTGCAAAGATTGGTTAAACTTGAGGATTGACATTGCATTTAATATAGAATCATTGATCTTATTATTATCAACGCAGATGTCAGACGGATTATAGTTTGGAATGATCGAATAATCTTCTTTCAGGGACTCAACTAGTTTTGTTCCACGTGGAACAATCTTTACAACTTCAGAAAGTTTAACATCAGGTCTGGTAACAACATCAGCGACTCTCTTGGACTCTTTAAGTTGAGCCTCCCCTATCGAAACGAGATACTCATTAGCATAAGTCGGGGTAACATTGACAGTGTCAGAAAAATTGACAAATTCATTGACACGGTCATACTTCTTCTGGGTATAAGAATATCGGAATTCGTCTGCGAGGCCGATTGCATGAGATCGGGATGTCAACCTGAAATCGGCATTGTCCTGGCGAAGAAGAATCCTATACTCTGCACGAGAGGTGAACATACGATAAGGTTCATCGACACCTTTCGTAATCAAATCATCTATGAGAACTCCGATGTAGGCCTCTTCCCTACCCAAAACAAAAGGCTCTTTATTCTGGACAAGAAGGGCAGCATTGATACCTGCCATCAGACCTTGGGCGGCAGCTTCTTCATAACCGGTAGTTCCATTGATCTGCCCGGCGAAGAAAAGTCCCGGAACAGATTTAAGTTCGAGGGTTGATTTCAACTGAACAGGATCGAAGTAGTCATACTCGACTGCGTATGCAGGTCTGAAAATTTCTGCTCCTTCGAATCCTTTGATTGCATGCAGGGCATCAAGCTGAACATGTAGAGGAAGAGAGGATGAAAAACCTTGAAGATAATACTCCGAAGTAGATCTGCCTTCAGGTTCCAAAAACAATTGATGAGAATCCTTATCAGCAAAAGTTCTCAACTTGTCTTCGATGCTTGGACAATACCTTGGTCCCTTGCCATGAATAAGACCAGTAAACAAAGGAGACTCATCGAACCCTGAACGAAGAATGCCATGAACCTCCGTATTGGTATGATAAATATAACAAGGCATCTGCGTATTGCCATTTTGGATAGCAGACAAATAAGGCAGATAGGAAAACTTGTCCGGAGCAGCATCACCATACTGAATGACGGCTTCGTTCAGATTAATGGACCTTATGTCAATTCTCGGCGGCGTGCCTGTTTTCATCCTTGAAGTGGAAATACCCATAGAGACGAGTTGTTCCGTCAAACCAAGAGATGGAGACTCACCGATCCGCCCTCCGGGAAATTCTGTCTTGCCAATAAAAATTTTTCCATTGAGGAAGGTCCCGGCAGTCAAAACAACCGCCTGAGATTTAAAAATTGCACCGGTAGATGTACAAACGCCTGAAATTTTTCGATTCTCAAAGAGAAAAGAAGTCGCTTCGTCGATGTAAAGTGTTAAGTTACAATTACTTTCGAGGATTTGGCGCCAGTATAGGGAAAATTTGATTTTATCACATTGGGCACGGGGACTCCACATGGCCGGACCTTTGGACCTGTTCAGCATCCTGAACTGTAATGTAGAGGCATCAGTAACAATACCAGTGTAACCGCCCAACGCATCTATCTCCCTGACTATCTGACCTTTAGCAATACCACCAATAGAAGGATTGCAAGACATTTTGGCTAAACCTGTAAAGTCGGAAGTAATCAAAAGAACCTTTACACCCATATTGGCAGCAGCCATGGCAGCTTCACAGCCGGCATGTCCCCCACCAACAACTATTACATCATATTTCTTTTCCATCAAAGAATTTATTTTAGAAGTACGTTTCTCTTCTCTAGGTAATAATTTTCTTTTGAGCGCATGATTTTCTGCTCTTCCTCGGTATGATCATCATAACCTATAAGATGAAGAATACCATGAACGATTACACGGTTAAGCTCATTCTCAAATGTAGTTCCGAAGAAATCAGCATTGGCCCTTACGGAATCAATGCTTATGAAAAGATCACCGGAAAGAATGTCCTTTTCACAATAATCAAAAGTTATGATGTCCGTATAATAATCGTGATGTAGAAATTTCATATTTACATCCAACAAGTAATTGTCAGAGCAGAAAATGATATTGATCCGGCCCAATTTTCGTGATTCTTCAGTAGCGACAGCCTTCAGCCAAGCGTTATTCAGACGTTTGCAGGAGAACTTGAAATCAATATCTTCGAGAAAGTAAGAAACCATAAAAACTCCAATTTTGGTGCAAAGCTAATAAAAACGGCCCTAAATAAAGACAAATAATTTGAAAAGAAAATATTTCTTTCTAACTTTACGACACGAATGGAAAATAAAAACATATTGATATGGAAGTAAAAAAATCACCGAAGGCAAGCCTTGAGAACAAGAGGTTTCTCTTTACAGAGATAGGCTTTGTAATTGCCTTGCTTGCTGTGCTGTTTGCTTTCGACTACTCTTCTAAAGAAAAGAAAGTAGCTACACTGGAAACAGAGACGGCAGCAGTAGAAGTAGAGGATATGATTCCTATTACCCAGGAAACCCCTCCACCACCAGAGGCAGCACCAAAGATTCCTATCCTTTCAGACCAGATCGATGTTGTCGACGATAATATCAAGATTGATGACAACATGTTCCAGAATCTGGAGGATGACGCAAATTCAGGTGTCGAGATCATGGATTACATCGAAAGCGCACCAGAGGAAGAGACCATCGAGGAAGAGGCTATTCCTTTCCAGTTGGTAGAGGAAAAACCTTCATTCAATGGTGGCGATGCCAATGAATTCTCAAAATGGGTGAACTCAAGACTAGTTTATCCAGAAATAGCTAAAGAGAATGGTGTCCAGGGCCGTGTTACCCTTCAGTTCACTGTGAACGCTGATGGTTCAGTCTCTAATGTAAAGGTGCTCCGTGGAGTAGACTCTTCACTCGATAAAGAGGCTGTCAGAGTCGTATCAAGCTCACCTAAATGGAAACCAGGAAAACAGAGAGACCGCGCTGTTAAGGTAACATACACATTCCCTGTTATTTTCCAGTTGAGATAATAAGGATTACCAAACAACATATATTAAGGCTGTCCCCAAACAGGATAGCCTTTTTTCTTAAAAAAGTATGACAGAGAACATAGAAAAAGCTGTATTCGTAGGAATTATCACTGACAAGGACGAAGAAAGCAGGGTAATGGAATACCTTGACGAGCTCGAATTCCTCGCTGAGACAGCAGGAGCTACCAGAGACAAGAAATTTGTCCAGAGACTGGAAAGGCCGGATAATGCTACATATATAAGAAGCGGAAAACTGAAGGAAATAGCAGAATATTGCGAGGAAAATGAGGTAAAATACGTCATTTTCGATGACGAATTATCTGGTACACAGCAGCGAAATATCGAGAAGATAATCAAAACTTGCAGTGTCATTGACAGAACCAGCCTTATTCTGGAAATTTTCGCGCAGAGGGCTAAAACTGCCTATGCAAAGATGCAGGTAGAATTGGCAAGATACAATTATATGCTGCCGAGACTCGCAGGCATGTGGACTCACCTTGAGCGACAGAGAGGTGGCATGGGTACGCGAGGAGGTATGGGTGAAACCCAGATTGAGATTGACCGCCGTATCGTAAAGGAGCGCATTTCCAAACTGAAAGAACAGCTGAAAAAAGTTGACAGACAGATGGCTACGCAGCGCGGCAACCGAGGACAGTTAGTCCGTCTGGCGCTTGTAGGATATACTAATGTAGGTAAAAGCACATTGATGAATCTCCTCTCGAAAAGTGACGTTTTCGCCGAAAACAAACTGTTTGCGACACTTGACACGACAGTAAGGAAGGTCGTTCTGGAGAATGTACCGTTCCTTCTGAGTGATACGGTAGGATTTATCAGAAAACTGCCTACACAGCTCATTGAAGCATTCAAAAGTACGCTTGACGAGGTTCGGGAGGCGGATATTCTGGTGCACGTTGTCGATATATCACATCCGGGATTCGAAGAACAAATGGAGGTGGTAGAGCAGACATTGAGAGACATAAAAGCAGACAACAAGCCGGTTTACGTCGTATTCAACAAGGTCGATGCGTACACTTACGAAGAGTATGACGAGTTCTCGCTGGAGCCGAAGGGAAAGAACAACCGTAGTCTGGATGAACTTAAAAACAGCTGGATAGCTAAGGAAAAAACGCCGTGCATATTCATATCGGCGAAGGAGAAAATCGGAATAGACAAGCTCCGCAATGACATATACAAGATGGTTGCAGAGATCCATGCAGGACGCTATCCGTTCAACAATTTCCTCTGGTAATCATTTGCGAGTCTTTTCGGTCTATATTCCTTTTATCATCAGTCGTGTACGCCCAGTACACTCCTTCTTCAAAAAGAAATCTATCCTCGAAAATACTTCGCAAATCCCATACAGCAAATTTACAAACACATACAAAAGAGACCACCCGGAAAAGGATGGTCTCTTTACATTTATGTGGAAAAAAGTATTACTCGCTGAATTTAGCAGCAAGGAATTCCCTGTTCAAACGAGCGATATGCTCCACTGAAATACCCTTAGGGCACTCCATTTCGCAAGCTCTGGTGTTGGTACAGTTACCGAAGCCGAGTTCATCCATCTTCGCAACCATCGCACGAGCCCTTTTAGCAGCCTCTGGACGTCCCTGAGGAAGAAGAGCAAGTGAACTTACCCTTGCAGCCACAAAGAGCATTGCAGAGCCGTTTTTACAGGTAGCTACGCAGGCACCGCAACCAACGCAAGCAGCAGCGTCCATACTCTTTTCAGCCTTGTCATGAGGAATGAGAAGAGCATTGCCATCCTGTGCAGAACCAGTTCTTACGGAAGTATAACCGCCGGCCTGGAGAATCTTGTCGAAAGCAGATCTGTCTACGACGAGGTCCTTGATTACAGGGAAAGCAGCACTTCTCCAAGGCTCTACAGTGATAGTAGCACCATTCTTGAAATGACGCATGAACAACTGGCAGGTAGTAACCTGATCATCCGGACCATGAGCTCTACCGTCAATATACAGGGAACAAGCACCGCAGATACCCTCACGGCAGTCATGATCGAATGAAACAGGACCATAACTCTGACATCCTTTATCTACAGCAACCGGATCATCTCCGTTACGTACAAGCTGCTCATTAAGAATATCAAGCATCTCAAGGAATGAAGCATCTTCCTCAATTCCGGTCACGGTGTAATTCTTAAATTCACCTTTAGACTGGGCGTTTTTCTGACGCCATATTTTTAACTTGAAATCCATCTCTAATTAGTCTTTATAGTTTCTGGTAGCAACATGGATATTCTCGTATACGAGTGGTTCTTTATGGAGTTCCGGCTCAACACCTTCTCCCTTGTACTCCCAGGCAGCTACATACATATAGTTCTCGTCATCACGCTTAGCCTCTCCTTCTTCGGTCTTGCTCTCCTCACGGAAATGACCGCCACAAGACTCATTACGGTTAAGCGCATCAAAAGCCATAAGTTCTCCTATATCGAAGAAGTCCTCAAGACGGAGAGCTTTCTCAAGCTCCTGGTTGAACTCATACTGTGTTCCTGTCACGCGGACAGTCTTCCAGAATTCCTTGCGGAGAGCCTTGATCTGCTCAATTCCCTCTTTAAGACCTTCTGCTGTACGAGCCATACCGACATGCTCCCACATGATGTGTCCGAGTTTCTTATGGATAGCATCAACAGGCTCTGTACCCTTGACAGCGAAAAGCTTGTCAATACGAGCCTGAACTGCCTTCTCAGCTGCATCGAATTCAGGAGCTGAAGTGTCAGTCTTAGGCTCTGCAAACTTATGAGAAAGGTAATCTCCGATGGTAACAGGCAGGATGAAATATCCGTCTGCAAGACCCTGCATAAGGGCTGATGCACCGAGACGGTTTCCGCCATGGTCAGAGAAGTTAGCCTCACCTATAGCATACAGACCAGGGATAGTTGTCTGAAGATCATAGTCAACCCAAATACCACCCATTGTATAGTGGATAGCAGGGTAAATCATCATAGGTTCTTCCCAAGGGCTGGTAGCCGTAATCTTCTCATACATCTGGAAGAGGTTGCCGTAACGCTCTGCAACTCTCTGTTTTCCAAGTCTTTGGATAGCATCCTTAAAGTCAAGGAATACTGCGAGACCAGTCTCATTTACACCGAAGCCGGCGTCACATCTTTCCTTGGCTGCACGTGAAGCGACGTCACGAGGAACGAGGTTTCCGAATGCAGGATAACGACGCTCAAGATAGTAGTCTCTATCCTCCTCTGCAATCTGTGAAGGCTTGATTTCATGCTTGCGGAGCTTCATCACATCTTCCATCTTCTTAGGTACCCAGATACGACCGTCATTACGGAGAGACTCTGACATGAGGGTCAGTTTGCACTGCTGGTCACCATGAACAGGAATACATGTAGGGTGAATCTGTGCGAAAGCAGGATTTGCAAAATATGCACCCTTCCTGAAGCACTGCATTGCAGCTGAACCGTTACTGTTCATCGCATTGGTCGAAAGGAAATATGTGCGACCGTAACCACCTGTAGCAATAACGACAGCATGAGCACCGAATCTCTCAAGCTTACCTGTTACGAGGTTTCTTGCGATGATACCCTTAGCCTCACCATTGATAACTACGAGGTCGAGCATCTCATGACGTGGATAGCTCTTTACAGTTCCGGCTGCAATCTGCCTGTTGAGTGAGGCATAAGCACCGAGAAGAAGCTGCTGTCCGGTTTGTCCTCTGGCATAGAATGTACGGCTTACCTGCACACCACCGAAAGAACGGTTGGCGAGATATCCGCCATACTCTCTTGCAAAAGGAATTCCCTGCGCAACGCACTGGTCAATGATAGCGGCGCTGACTTCAGCAAGACGATAGACGTTAGCCTCTCTACTACGATAGTCACCACCCTTGATGGTATCGTAGAAAAGACGGTAGACAGAGTCATTGTCATTCTGGTAGTTCTTCGCAGCATTGATACCACCCTGTGCTGCAATAGAGTGCGCACGACGAGGTGAATCGCTGATACAGAACACTTTAACATTATAACCGAGTTCACCGAGGGTAGCAGCTGCAGAAGCTCCACCAAGACCGGTACCGACTACAATGATTTCAAGTTTCCTTTTGTTGTTAGGACTGACAAGACGAATTTCTGACTTCCTTTTGGTCCATTTTTCAGCCAAAGGTCCGTCAGGAATCTTTGAGATTAATTTATCGGCCATTGTATAGTTATTATGAAATTGTACAATTATTCTGCAAGTTTAGTGATTTTTAATGAATAAACCTTGGAAACTGAAAACAAAATCAAAAAAGAGTGTTCTCTATGACTTCCGGGCCATCGGAAACGCCGGGATAACGTTCCAATCCCAGATGCTCGTAAGCAAGCTCAGTTACGACCCTGCCTCGTGGCGTACGCTGCAGGAAACCCTCCTTTATAAGGAAAGGCTCGTAAACTTCCTCGACAGAGCCTTGATCCTCCCCCACTGCCGTCGCAATCGTATTCACTCCCACCGGACCGCCCTTGAACTTCGTGATGATAGTCGAAAGAATCTTGTTGTCAATCTGGTTCAATCCCCTCCGGAAGTTTGACACTTTAAAATCCGAAAATAGTTAAAAATATTTGATAGAGTTCGTTCAGAACTCTTTTTTTGTCAAATTTATTTTCTATCTTTGTAATGCCTTTGTGATGCTTATTAGGTTTTACAGATATGATTCTAAAGACTCTGTCAATGGGCAAGCAGCCCGTCTACTATGTTCAGAAGAGTTACCGCAACGAAAACGGTAAGCCTTCCACCAAATACGTAGAGCGCCTCGGCACTCTTGAGGACCTGGAGAAGCGCTTCGGGGAGAAGATCCCATCGGAGAAGCCAAAAGTACGTTGCCGAGCTCACCGCTCAGGAAAAAGAGAACAGGAAGAAGATAATACTGGAGTGCAATCCCGCCGCACTCATTGACAAGAACGCCCAGCGCTGTTACAATGGCGGATATCTCTTTCTCCAGAAAGTGTATCACGAACTGGGTCTGGACAAGATATGCAGAAAGATAGAGAAGCGCCACAGGAACAAGTACGACCTGGACGAAATACTTCAGATGCTGCTCTTCACAAGGATACTTTATCCTGGTTCCAAGCTGTCGTCGCTGGAGGATGCAAAGCGCTTTATAGAACAACCGAAAGTCGACATTCATCAAGTATACAGGGCGTTGTCCATCCTCGCGGAGGAAAGCGACGACATCCAGGCGGACGTATACAGGCGCAGTCTGAAACTTGGCAAGCGACGCGACAAGGTCATCTATTACGACTGCACCAACTATTACTTCGAATCGGAAGAGGAAAACGGCCTCCGCCAATACGGCCACTCAAAAGAGAACAGGCCGAACCCTATAGTCCAGATGGGGCTGTTTACCGACATGGACGGCATTCCACTTGCGTTCTGTGTCAATCCCGGGAACACGGCCGAGACCATCACACTCAAAGCCTTTGGAGGAGAAGCTCAAGGAGAAATTCGGTCTGTCAAAAGTAGTCGTCTGCACTGACGGAGGTCTGTCGTCGTACGACAACAGGAAGCACGACAGTGTCGGAGAACGCTCTTTCATTACCGTCCAGTCGCTCAAGAAGCTTGAAGGACACCTGCAGGACTGGGCCACACAGACGACAGGATGGAGACTGGTTGACTTCAGCACCAAGAATGGCCCGATGCTGTCAAAGGAGGAATACGACCTGACCAAGTTGAATCCTGACGAATATGCGGACAGGCTCTTCTGTCGGGAACGCTGGATAAATACAAAACTCAGCAAGACGGGTGAAGAACTGGAGCAGAGACTGATCGTGACCTTCTCGTTCAAGTACCGCGACTATCTGCAGCATATACGAGAAAAACAGATAGCGAGAGCCGAACAGAGCATAAAAAACGGCACCGCTTAAGCAAACTCGGCAAGGGCCAGAATGACCCCAAGCGCTTCATCAAATGCGAGAAGTGCACCGTTGACGGCGAGGTCGCCCAGTACAGCAGCTACTCCCTAAATCAGGAGATGATAGATCAGGAATCCTGTTTCGATGGCTTCTACGGCATCTGCACCGACCTTTGGGACGACGCTCCGGAAATCATTAAAGTGAATGGCGGACGCTGGATAATCGAGGACTGCTTCAGACTTACCAAAACCGAATTCGAGGCTCGTCCCGTCTTCCTCCAACGCGACGACCGCATTACCGCACACTTCCTCTCCTGCTTCCTTGCGCTCATCATATACAAGTACCTTGCGAAGAAGGTCAACCGTGCCGGAGAGAAGTTCAGCCCCGACCAGATAATCGGAACCCTACAGGACATGAACTTTCTTAAAGTAACGGGAGAAGGATACATCCCGACCTACACAAGGACCGACCTCACTAATCACCTGCATGGTTCAGCTTGGCTTTTAGAACCGACACCCAGATAGTCACAAAGAAGGCCATGAAGAGCATCATAGCCTCCATCAAGACTTCAAAGGATGAAAAGGACAATGACGAGGTGTAGCCCGACAGGCGGTCAGCCACGGCGGACGTGGCCAGCCCACGGCCTCGGGAAGTGGGAGGTGCCTGCCGGATACAAGTTCTCGCGATAGCGAGGACGCAGGAGACGGTAGGAGGGCCGAACGAAGCAGCGCGGAGTGAGTTCCGCCGTGACTGACTGACTGACTGCCGGCCGGCGTGAAATCACCATCAATGCATTACATACTTGCATAATTGCAAAAGCCCCAGAATCGCCATTACAGCGCTCTGGGGCCTTTATATCTTAAAATCAAAGTGTCAAAGATGGGAGTTTAGTGATTTTTAATGAATAAACCTTGGAAACTGAAAACAAAATCAAAAAAGAGTGTTCTCTATGACTTCCGGGCCATCGGAAACGCCGGGATAACGTTCCAATCCCAGATGCTCGTAAGCAAGCTCAGTTACGACCCTGCCTCGTGGCGTACGCTGCAGGAAACCCTCCTTTATAAGGAAAGGCTCGTAAACTTCCTCGACAGAGCCTTGATCCTCCCCCACTGCCGTCGCAATCGTATTCACTCCCACCGGACCGCCCTTGAACTTCGTGATGATAGTCGAAAGAATCTTGTTGTCAATCTGGTTCAATCCCCTCTTGTCAATGTTGAGAGCATCCAACGCATAACGCGAAATGGCCAGGTCAATGTGCCCGTCCCCCTTCACCTGCGCGAAATCCCTCACACGACGCAGGAGCGCATTCGCAATACGCGGCGTACCACGGCTTCGCAATGCGATTTCACGTGCTGCGTCTTCCTCAATGCCTACCCCCAGAAGAGCGCTGCTGCGCTTTATAATATATATGAGGTCTTTCGAATCATAATACTCAAGAGCGAAGTCAATGCCGAACCTCGCACGCAACGGAGCAGTGAGAAGACCCTTGCGGGTAGTGGCACCGACAAGCGTGAAAGGGTCCAATGCAATGCGGACGGACCTGGCACCAGGTCCCTTGTCTATAAGTATATCTATAGCAAACTGCTCCATAGCGGAGTAAAGGTACTCTTCCACCACCGGAGACAAACGATGGATTTCATCTATAAAGAGGACGTCGCCCTTCTGCAAAGAGGTCAGAAGCCCTGCCAGGTCTCCGGGCTTGTCCAGCACCGGACCGGAGGTAATCTTGATATTCACCCCGAGCTCATTTGCCACGATATTTGCGAGCGTAGTCTTTCCCAGTCCAGGAGGCCCGTGAAATAGAACATGGTCGAGAGGCTCCCCTCTCATTTTCGCCGCTTGGATGAAGATTTTCAGATTGGTCACGATCTTGTCCTGACCTGTGAAATCTCCAAGTTCATGTGGTCTTATTATTCCGTCTAAATCCTTATCTTTGTCCGTACCGGAAGAATACGGTGAAAAATCATCAGGCATTCTCAAAAAACATTAATAATACAAATTTATATATTTTTATTTTAATGTTGTTTTATATACCGCTGTTGATATGTTGATAAGCGATTGTCGAGTATTGACTATCAATTAGTTGTAGTGGTGAATAATTGTTGATATCACTGAAGATGGTCCGGTGAAAAATTGTTTGGAAAAATATTTGCAAGTATGCCCGGACGTCTGCATAATATTTGAAACCGGAAAAGAAAGAACGAGTTTTCAATAGATGTCAACAGGCTTATCAACGGGTTATCAACAGAAAATAGGGGGTATATGTTAATAAGTTCGAAAACTTCAGCCGAACTGTCAGAACTGATAAAAAAACAGCTGAATACTTACTGCGGCGGCTTGTTCCTTTCCGCCAGATGGTTCGTAGTTTCCCAATGCGCTTCCACGGGTGTAAACCTTGTGGTGCTTCCTGATAAAGATTCTGCAGAGTATTGTGCATCAGATCTTTACACATTGGTAAAAGGTGACAGGGTGTTCTTCCTTCCGGACTCCGGAAAGAATGTCGAGAGGAGCAATTACAAGTCTTCACTGGGAGTTCAGAGAACATCCGCCGTCGGCAGCATCCTTGCTGATCAGGACAATGCTTCACAACTTTTCATAGTTACATATCCGGAAGCGCTCGAAGAGCCGGTGCCGGAGAAAAAGCGCATTGCCGATTCCCTGCTGACTCTCCGCAAAGGCGACACCATAAGTCACGAAAGCATTGCGGCAGCATTGTACGAAAAGAAATTCTCGCGCGTGGATTTCGTTTCCGCTCCTGGGCAGTTCGCGATCAGAGGCGCCGTCGTAGATATCTTCTCTTACTCGTTCAATGATCCTTTCCGAATTTCATTCTTCGGTGACGAGGTCGAAAAGATAAACGTATTCGATTGCAACACACAGCTTTCCAAGGAAGAAAGAGACAGTGCGGACATTTTTCCCGACATTGTGGCTGACGACGGCCCGGGCGTAAGCATTGCGGAAATACTGCCGAAAGAAACACTGGTATGGATGGACTCCTCGGACATGTACAGGGAAAAACCATTCTACAGCGGATTGGAAAGCTTCCGTAAAGTTTACATTGACACTCCCCTTTCGCATCAGGGCGAAGAACAGGTCAAGTTCCGCATATCTCCCCAGCCTGTATTCAACAAGAATTTCGAGCTTCTTTCAGCCGACATCCGCAGCCGCATGGAGAGCGGATACAAGGTATTCATCTACACCGAGAAAGAGTCTCAGGTAGAGCGCCTAAAGTCCATATTGTACCAGAACGAGGGCATCATGCCGGAGTTCATTCCGGAGCAGAATATCCATAAGGGATTCATTGACAATGAAGACAAACTCTGCTGCTATACTGATCATGAGATTTTCGACAGGTTCCACAGGGTAAGCATCAGGAGAACAGTCGAGAAAAGCGAGCAGCTGACATTGAACGACCTCAATTCTTTCAATATCGGTGATTATGTGGTGCACATCGACCACGGCGTCGGCGTGTTCGGCGGTCTTGTCCGCATGAAAGATGACAAGGGCAGGATCCATGAGGTCGTGAAGCTGATGTACAAGGACAATGACGTCGTGTTCGTATCCGTACATGCATTGCACAAGATTTCGCGATACAAGTCCAAGGATGCCATGCCGCCGAAAATAAACAAACTCGGCTCCAAGACGTGGCAGACGCTCAAGTCCAATGCCAAGGCGAAGGTAAAGGATATTGCCAAGGAACTTATCAATCTTTATGCGAAAAGAAAGGCAGCCGACGGCTTCGCGTACTCCCCCGACACTTATCTTCAGGAGGAATTGGAATCGAGTTTCATGTATGAAGATACTCCGGACCAGGAAACGGCCACACAGGCTATAAAGAGAGATATGGAGGACAAGAGTCCTATGGACAGGCTCGTGTGCGGCGATGTTGGTTTCGGCAAGACTGAACTTGCCATAAGGGCTGCTTTCAAGGCAGTTACGGACAGCAAGCAGGTGGCGGTGCTTGTGCCTACTACCATTCTTGCTTTCCAGCATTACAATACATTCAAGTCCCGTCTGAAGAATTTTCCTTGTAACATAGAGTATGTCAGCAGGATGCGTACTGCCAAGGAACTCACGGACATCAAGTCTGGACTTAAAAGCGGGGCCATTGACATAGTAATCGGAACTCACAAGATTCTCGGCGGAACATTTGAATTCAAGGACCTTGGCCTGCTGATCATTGACGAGGAACAGAAGTTCGGCGTGGGCGCGAAGGAGAAATTGCGTCAGCTGAAACTTTCCGTGGATACATTGACATTGACGGCTACTCCTATTCCGAGGACATTGCAGTTTTCGCTTCTGGGCGCGCGCGACCTTTCGATCATCAGTACTCCCCCGCCGAACAGGATTCCGACCCAGACGGAGATCATTCTTTTCGACGAGGAGGAAATCAGGAACATCATCACGTATGAGCTGAATCGCGGCGGGCAGATTTTCTTCCTCCACAACAAAGTGCAGGAACTTCCGGCAGTGTATGACATCCTTCACAGGATCGTGCCGGATATGAAGATATGTGTCGCGCATGGACAGATGGAGGCTAAAGTGCTGGAAGATAAGATGATGGATTTTATACAGGGGGATTATGACCTGCTTCTGAGCACTACCATCATCGAAAGCGGACTGGATATTCCGAATGCCAATACCATCATTATAAACCAGGCGCAGAATTTCGGATTGAGCGACCTGCACCAGTTGCGCGGACGTGTAGGAAGGTCGAACAGGAAGGCATTTTGCTATCTCATTGTGCCGCCGCTGATGACATTGTCAGAGGATTCCAGACGCAGGCTCAAGGCTATCGAGGAGTTCTCCGACCTGGGCAGCGGTTTCAATATCGCCATGCAGGATTTGGATATCCGTGGTGCCGGCAATCTTCTCGGGGCTGAACAGAGCGGATATATCGCCGATATGGGATACGAAACTTATCAGAAGATTCTGGCGGAGGCGATGGACGAACTTGGACTCGAAATCGGACTTTCCAGCAAGAATGTCAATGATTCTTACGTGGAGGATTGTACCATCGAGACTGATCAGGTCGCGCTCATTCCTGACAGTTATATCGACGTGCAGGCTGAAAAGATGCGTATCTACAAGGAACTTGATTCCCTGGACAAGGATAGTGAGCTGGACAAGATGGCTGCGCGTCTGGCTGACAGGTTCGGCCCTATACCGGATGAAGTAGCCCGGCTTTTCGATATCGTGCGTATCCGCCATCTTGGTGAAAAGCTTGGTTTCGAGAAGATTATCATAAAGAACGGCATATTGATAGCATTCTTCATAAACAACCAGATGGCGGCGTATTACAAGTCAGGAGTGTTTACCAAGATATTGGAGAAAGTATCTGAATACAGCCGTCTTTTCGAACTGAAGCAGAACGATTCGAAACTCAGGATAATATCCAGGAAGGTGAATACCCTCTCAGATGCGTACAATATTCTGTGCAAACTCCGTTAATTGCAGAAAAGTTATAACTTTGCAGGTAAATTCAACAGGTTTTGCAGAATCTTATTATTGACATAGGAAATACGGCTGTCAAGGCGGCCTGGGCAGAGGGCCCGACTATAGGGAAGACTTTCCGGTATCAGGGTGAAAGGGTGAGGAATTTCATACTTTCATTGACTGAAAAGGAGAAGCCTTCGGTCATGATAATTTCTTCTGTCAATGAGATTTCCGCTCATGATGAAGCGGCTTATTCCAATGAATGTGAACGTCTGATAATTATGGATAGCGCTCACACTCAAGTACTTGCCGATAACGGTGTGCCTGAGTGGGTGTCATGTGACAGGGCTGCGTCCGTGATTGCCGTAAGGCATCTGTTCAGAGGAAACGGCTGCACGGTAATGGATTTCGGAACTACTTTCAGCATTGATTTCATAGATAAGGACGGAGGGTATGCGGGCGGCAATATCTCGCTTGGATGCCGTACCCGTTTCAAGGCATTGAACCGATATTCGAGGGCCCTTCCGCTTGTCGATACGCCGTCAGAAATCGAGTTCCCCGGCGATTCTTTCTTATCATCCATAACGTCCGGAATCATATCGGGCATAATGTTTGAAATAGAGGGGTATGTTTCGAGTTATCCTGAAAATGTCATCGTTTTCACAGGCGGTGATGCGAATTATTTTGCAAAACGGATGAAAAACTCGATATTTGTAGTTTGTAACCTGGTGCTAATAGGTTTAGCTTTAATTGCTGACGGGTATGTCAAAAAAGATTATTAGAAATTTTCTATGTGGAATTGCGCTCTTTCTGGGTTGTAACGTTATTTATGCTCAGGATGGAGCCTACAATTCGTATTCACCATATTCGATTTTCGGTGTAGGAGACCTCTCCCGTCAAGGCACGTCATACAACAAGAGTATGGGCGGTGTCGGAATTGCGTCCAGAAACAACAGGATGATCAATTACCTTAACCCTGCGGCTGTCACGGCCAGGGATACATTGTCATTCATGCTGGATTTCGGCGTTTCCGGAGAAGGAAAGATGTACGAACAGGGAAATGTGAAGTCCGCCAACAATATTTTCAATATCTACGACTTCATATTTACCGTGCCGATTTACAAGAGTTCGGCATTGATTGCGGGTATTACTCCTTACAGTTCGCTGGGATATGATTTTTCCCATGATATTACAGACAAGAACCTTATAGCAAGTGCCGGCAACATCAATTACCGTTCTTACGGAAACGGAGGATTGTATCAGATTTTTCTTGGCGGCGGAGCCACTTTCTGGAACAAGTTTTCAGTAGGTGCGCAGTTCTTGTACTACTTCGGAAACATGGACAAGTCCACCATTATGGATTTCGAAAAGTCTTCGTTCCGTGATGTTTACAGCGGTTATACCCTGAATCTTCATTCATTCGGAGGCAAGTTCGGAGTACAATACGAGCAGTCATTGAACAATGGACTTTACATGACATTCGGAGCCACGTACAAGACATCGTCCAAACTGCATGGCTATGTGACTGATTACAAGTATGCTACGATTTCCAGCGTGAGCGATACCCTTCACCACAGCATTGATACCCTCTCTCATGGAAAGGCTACGAAACTTGCAAGCGAATATGGCGTGGGTGTGTCATTGAGGAAAGGCGACAAATGGAGAATCGAGTTCGACTATCTCCGTTCTGACTGGACCAAGTCCAATCTTGAGAATACTACCGGTTTTTCCAATGTCGGTGAATCCAAGTTCTCTACGACTTTTTCACAGTCCTTCAGGGCCGGATTCGAGATTGTTCCGAACAGAAACGATATCCGTTATTATATGAGAAGGTGTTCTTATAGGGCCGGAGCATATTATGACAGAGATTATTACAAGCTTAACGGCAACACGGTAAACTCCTATGGAGTAACTCTAGGTATTACGCTTCCGGTGTTCAGATGGTATAACGGAGTGTCTCTCGGCGTCGATTTGGGACAGCGTGGAACTAAAGGCAACAATATGATCAGGGAACGATATGCGATGTTTGTGATTGGCTTCAATATTCATGACATCTGGTTCCAGAAACCTAAATACGAATAATTAAAAATATTTATTGATATGAAAAAAATTGGATTTATCGTCGTATCGGCGGTTTTGATGGTTTTCGGCGGACATGTCATGTCTGCGCAGGGTAAGTATGGTGCGGACAGCGCTGAGTGTATCAAGTATTTGTCTTATTACAAAGAGTATTACAAGAGCAAGAACTACGATTCAGCTCTGCCTAACTGGAGAAAGGCTTATTCGCTCTGCCCTCCTACTGCTAATCAGACAATGCTTGTGGACGGAACAACTCTTGTCAGAAAATTGATTACCAAGAATGCAGCCAATGCAGAGTACCGCAATGCTCTCATTGATACATTGTTCTCTATTCACAGGACTCGCGCCGAGTATTATCCTAAATACAAGGTTGTGGCTATGAACAATCTCGGTTTCGATATGGCTAATTTCTACAAGAATGACGCACAGAAACTTTTCGAGGGATTGAATGAGGTCATCGCTGCCAACAAGGAGCTTACCAAGCCTTCAGTTCTCCTCATTGACCTGAATGCGGCAATCCAGATGTATCAGAACAATGAGCTCGATGCAGATGCCTTGATTTCAGTATATCAGAACAATATGGCTTATCTTGAGCAGGCCGTTCCGACAGATGCCAATGCGAAAGAGGATCTCGAGAAGGTGAAAGATGACATGGAAAGCCTTTTCATCAGCAGCAAGGTTGCAAGCTGCGAGAAGATTCTCGAGGTTTACACTCCTAGATATGAGGCTGCTCCTGAAGATCTTGCACTCGTTTCCAATATCGTGAAGATGATGAGTTCAGCAGATGATTGTACTGACAATGACTTGTACCTCAATGCTGCTACTTCTCTCCACAAGCTTCAGCCTTCTTCACAGTCAGCTTACTTCCTTTACAAGCTGAATGCTGCAAGAGGAAACTTCGACGAGGCTGTCAAGTATATATCAGAGGCATTGACTTATCCTGAAATCAGCGTGGAAACAGCTGCTGACTACAACTATGAGGCTGCTACATTCTGCGTGAAGAATGGTAAGAACGCCAAGGCACTTGAGTTTGCCAACAAATCAATGGAACTTGCCGACTCTTACAAGGGTAAGGCATACTTCCTCATAGGAACCATTTGGGGTGCAACTACTTGCGGAGGTGATGAAATCAGCAGACGCGCTCCTTACTGGGTTGCTTATGATTATATGGCTAAAGCCAAGGAGGCTGATCCTTCACTTGCTGAAGATTGCAACAAAATGATGTCCCAGTACAGGGTTTACTTCCCTCAGACAGCTGAAGCGTTCATGTATGACCTTACTGACGGCAAGCCTTACAAGGTATCTTGCAACGGCATGACAGCCAATACTACAGTAAGAACTCAGAAATAATATTCTTCTTGAAGAATTCTGGAAATATCAAGACGATGATAGCAACTGCATTTGCGGTTGCTTTCGTCGTCTATTCATGTAAATCAGGATTGTCTGAAGCCGGAAAACTGGATTTGTCAGCCACTCCCCTGCAGATTGTCGACAGCATGAATATGGTACAGACCAATAAAGGGAAAATCGAAATGCGTGTCGTCACAGGACAGATGCAGCGTTTCGACAATGATTCTGTGTCACGTGAATATTTTCCGGAGGGAATGTGGGTGTACGCCTATACTGACGATGAAGTGCTGGAGTCTACCATAGTTTCCGATGAGGCCAGCCACGAAAAGAGGAAAGATTCCGGAGAAGAAATCTGGATGGCTTTCGGCAATGTGGTGGTGAAAAACATTGTGAAACAGCAGACTATGGAGACTGATACCATATACTGGGACAGGACCAAGAAGGAGATATATACAGACTGTTATGTCAGGATGTACTCCCCCGACGGTTTTATGCAGGGCTATGGAATGCGCTCCGATGAGAGGGCCAGAAACTCCATAATAATGAAGCCTTTCAACAATTTCGCGGTGGTGGTAAAGGATACGACCGAGGTCTTGATAGATTCGGCCAATTTTATAGGTCCATTACTAAAAAAATAATGTTGGTTTCATGGAAAATTACTATCTTCGTACCCCCAATAATATGTAAATAAATTAAACAATTATAACACAATGGCGGTTCTTGAAAAGTTACGCGTTAAATTCGGCATGGCGGTATCCATTATTATCGCTATCGGCCTGTTATCATTCATTATAGACCCGAATGAAGTAATCTCCGCTTTCAATGGAATGTCATCCAAATATGACGTAGGCGAGATTAACGGCAAGTCGGTGTCCTATAATAACTTCCAGGAGGATATCCAGAAGTTTACCACTATCAATGAGTTCATGACAGGTTCTTCGGCTCAGGGCGCTGAGCAGCAGGCACAGATCAGAAATGCAGCATGGCAGGACCTTATCTATAGATATCTTTTCGATGAGAAGGCTGCAGAGGCAGGACTCAAGGTAGGCGATGCTGAGTTGCTCGACCTTACCACCGGAAACATGATTTCCCCTCTTATTGCGCAGAATCCGGCTTTCCTCGATGAAAACGGAAATTTCTCCAAGGCAAATCTTATCCAGTTGGTCAACAATCTGGATTCTGACCAGAGCGGAAGCTTGAGACTTTACTGGAATTATCTCCAGAGCTCAATTTATAACCAGCAGCTCTTCTCCAAGTATAATTCTCTCTTCACCCAGAGCAATGTAGTTACCCCTATGATGCTCAAGAGAACTGTAGCGGAGAACAACAATACTTCAGACGTCGAGTTCGTGATGGTTCCTTTCGGATACCAGCAGGATTCTTCTATCGTAGTGTCTGACAGCGAGATAAAGAACTATTACAATTCTCACAAGAAGTTCTACAAGCAGCAGGCAAGCCGCGATATCGAGTATGTCGTATACGAGGTGAAACCATCTGACAAGGATGTTGCTGCAGAAGGAAAGAAAGTAGCTGACCTTTACAATGAGTTCGCTGCTGCCGAGAACATCAAGTCTTTCCTCATGAAGAACTCTGACAAGCCTTACGAAAATGTTTTCTACAAACCTGGCGACCTCAAGACCGTTTCTCCTGAAATCGAGGAGTTCGTATGGAACGGCAACGGTGAAGTTTCCGGTGTTATCGAGAAAGGCAATGATTTCTATGTAGCAAGAATCATGGACACCAAGATGGTTCCGGATTCAGTTTACGTAAGACATATTTTGCTCCAGGGAGACAATGCGGAGAAAGAGGCAGACAGCCTCAAGACTGTCATTGCCAAGGGCGGCAACTTCTCCTCCATAGCATCACTTTATTCTTCAGACAAGAACTCTGCTGCTGACGGAGAGAAAGGCAATATCGGCTGGATGACCCAGACTTATATGATTCCTGGTTTCGAGTCCGTTCTTACCGCACAGAAGAATGTTCCTTTCGTTCTCAAGACCAACTATGGTGTTCATGTAGTGGAGGTTACCAAGACTACCGCTCCTGTTCTCAAGAAGAAGGTTGCTCTTCTCGTGAAAGAGACTCTTGCAAGCAAGGAAACATTCCAGGCTGCTTATGCTAAGGCCAACCAGTTCGCTGTGATGGCTGCCGGCAAGTATGAGAACTATAGAAAGGCTGTGGATTCACTCGGAGTTTATTCTCATCCTGTTAACAATATGATTGAGGGTACCGACAGACTTGGAGCTATCGAGAATACCAAGGAAGTTGCACGCTGGGCTTATGAGAACAAGGTAGGCAAGGTTTCCAACATCATTACTGTAGACAACGCTTACTTCATCATCGCTACTGTACGTGGCATCCACAAGGAAGGCTATGCTACAGTCAAGGAAGTGGCTTCTTCTATCAAACAGCAGCTTTACTATGAGAAACTTGCTGAGAAGAAGGCTGCCGAGGTGGCTGAGAAAATCAATGGTTTGAATGATCTTCAGGCAATTGCGGAGAAACTCGGTACTACCGTAAGCACACAGTCCGGTGTAGCATTCTCTTCAATGACTTCACAGGGATTGGATCCTAAGTTCATCGGTGCCGTTTCAGTAGCTCCAGTGGACAAGATAAGCGCTCCTGTAGCGGGTTCTATCGGTGTATATGTATTCAAGGTTACCGGCCGTGATACAGGTTCTTTCTACACTGAGGATGATGCCAAGACCAGACAGTCACAGATGGCAATGTATTCTTCACAGATGATTATCCCTGTAATGATGCAGGAGGCAGACGTGAAGGATAACAGAAACAGATTCTATTAGTAGTCAGCTACTTATAAACATAAAAACAGACCGCTCGGGAATTCTTGAGCGGTCTGTTTTTATATTATATTTTTACGGAGACTGATTTGCACAGTCTCCATTATATATTAGACATTGAACAGGAAGTGCATGATGTCGCCGTCCTGGACGATGTATTCCTTACCCTCTGTAGCAAGCTTTCCGGCGGCCCTTACGGCAGCCTCTGACTTGTAGTTGATGAAATCCTCGTATTTGATGACTTCGGCGCGTATAAAGCCTTTTTCGAAGTCCGAATGGATGACACCGGCAGCTTTTGGAGCCTTGTCACCTTTGTTTATGGTCCATGCGCGGCACTCATCTGCACCGGCAGTGAAGAAAGTCTGGAGACCGAGCAGTTTATATGCTCCCTGGATCAGCCTTGCGGAACCTGACTCCTCAAGTCCCATCTCATCCAGAAACATCTTTCTGTCCTCATAACTCTCCATTTCCGCAATATCGGACTCGGTTCTCGCAGAAATGATGAGAATTTCAGCATTTTCATCCTTGGTAGCCTCACGGACAGCATCTACATAAGCATTGCCGTTTACGGCGGAACTGTCATCTACATTGCAGACATACATTACCGGCTTGTTGGTAAGCAGGAAGAGGTCGTGAGCCATTGCTTCCTCATCAGGGCCTAGTTCTACTGTACGGCAAGACTTGCCTGCCTCCAATGCGCTCTTATATCTGAGAAGCAGGTCCAAAAGTTTCTTCGCATCCTTGTCTCCCCCGGTATTAGCCTGTTTCTGAACCTTTGCAATACGGCTTTCTACGGTTTCCAGATCCTTGATTTGCAATTCGGTATCCACAACCTCCTTATCCCTGACAGGGTCCACGGAACCATCCACATGCACGATATTGTTGTCATCGAAACACCTCAGCACATGAAGAATGGCATCAGTTTCACGGATATTTGCAAGGAATTGGTTTCCAAGACCTTCGCCTTTGCTTGCACCTTTTACGAGGCCTGCGATATCCACGATGTCGACAGTTGCCGGCACTACCCTCTTCGGGTTGCACAAGTCTGCAAGAGCCTCAAGTCTTTTATCAGGAACATTTGTGGAGCCGAGATTAGGCTCGATCGTACAAAAAGGAAAATTGGCGCTCTGGGCCTTTCCCGAGCTGATACAGTTGAACAATGTGGACTTGCCCACGTTCGGCAGTCCTACAATACCGCATTTAAGTGACATATATTAATACTCTATTTTCAATATTGGACTGCAAAGGTAGCAATAAATGATATTCTTATGGATTAATTTTATGATTTTTAACTCTTTTCCGGAATGAATTGATGACATTTGCGGAAAAAATGAGACTATGAAAATCCGGACGACTATTCTGGCGGCATTGATTGCCTCCACATTGGACTTATCCGCGCAAGCGCAGGACGAAGACAGGATTCTGTCAATGTTCTGGAACCTGGAAAATTTCTTCAGCTGCAAGGACGACGGGACAGGGGAGGCTGACCACGAATTCAGCGCAGAAGGAAAAAGGCATTGGACATCTTCGCGATTCTATGCCAAATGCTCGGCAATTTCCAAGGCCCTGTTCTGGACAGGCGATTCATTCGGGGCAATGCCGGACGTCATCGGCGTGGCGGAAGTGGAAAACAGGGAAGTGCTTCAGAGACTTATAAATACGACCGGGCTGAGGAAGGAAAAATACTCCATTGTACATTATGATTCTCCCGACAAGAGAGGAATTGATGTGGCGCTGCTGTGGAAACGGGAGAATCTGGAATTATTGTCTTCGAAAGCCTGCCATGTCCCTGGAATGGCCACGCGCGACATTCTTCTGGCCAGGATGCGGAACAAGCTGGACGGTGAAGAAATGGCATTCATTGTCGTGCATCTTCCTTCCAAATATGGAGGAGGAAAAACGGCATGGAAGAGGGAAAAAGCTGCCGAAAGATTGAGGCAAGTAGCTGATTCAGTGCATGATGAGGGTTGTAAAAGAATCATTGTAATGGGAGATTTCAATGATGTTCCTTCGGCGGAGGCGTTCGCCCGGCTGGGTCCGCTTCTTGTCAATGTCTCTGAAGAATTGGACAAAAAAGGAGAGGGGACGATACGCTTCAACGGGAAGTGGAATCTGATAGATATGTTCTGGACGACTGCAGATTTGGCCGACAGTACATTGATGCATATTGTCAAAATTCCGTTTCTTATGGTACGGGACAGGCAAATGTCGGGCGAAAAGCCGTTGCGGACATATCTTGGCCCGAGATATGCCGGGGGAGTGAGCGATCATTGTCCTGTAGTTCTCGAAATATATTGTAGGAAAAAATGATAATTATATATAAATTTGCTATGAAGTTTTCTATAGCATAAAACCATGGGTTACTTCATGAAAATGGTTGTAAAATTTAACAAACCACATATCTTATTATGGAAATGAAATCTAGAATTCAGGAGAAATTCAAGACCCTGTATGGAACGGATGGCGAAATGTTCGCATCTGCCGGACGTGTCAACCTTATCGGAGAGCATACCGACTATAATGGCGGTTATGTATTTCCCGGAGCTATCGATAAAGGTATCATAGCTGAAATGAAATTGAACGGAACTGACAAGGTTCATGCTTATTCTCTTGATTATGATGAATATGTAGAGTTCGGACTGAATGAGGAAGACAAACCTCAGCAGAGCTGGGCAAGATATATATTCGGTGTCTGCCGCGAGACATTGAAAAGAGGCGGAAAAGTAGAAGGATTCGATACTGTATTTGCAGGAGACGTTCCTCTCGGAGCCGGACTTTCTTCTTCAGCTGCACTCGAAAGTACATTTGCCTATGCTATCAACTATCTGTTCAACAACATGATAGATAAGTTTGATTTGGCGAAGATCGGTCAGGCTACAGAACATAACTATTGCGGTGTAAACTGCGGCATCATGGATCAGTTCGCTTCTGTATTCGGAAAGAAGGGAAGTCTCATCAGACTTAACTGCAAGACATTGGAATACAAATATTTCCCGTTCGATCCTGTTCAGGCCGGATATAAGCTCGTGCTCGTGGACTCTTGCGTAAAACATGAACTTGCTTCATCTGCATACAACAAGAGACGTCAGTCTTGCGAGAACGTATGCGCTGCCATCAGAAAGAACCATAGCGATGTAGAATTCCTCAGCGATGCGAAACGTGTATGGCTGGAGGAAGTGCGCGACCTCGTTCCGGAGGAGGATTTCCTCAGGGCAGAATATGTAATCGGTGAGGTGCAGCGTGTGCTTGACGTCTGCGACGCTCTCGAAAGAGGTGATTATGAGACAGTCGGTGAAATGATGTATCAGACACATTTCGGTCTCAGCCGTCTCTATGAGGTAAGTTGTGCAGAGCTCGACTTCCTGAACCAGCTCGCGCGCAAATGCGACGTTACCGGTTCACGTGTGATGGGTGGAGGCTTCGGCGGATGCACCATCAACCTCGTGAAAGAAGAATTCTACGATAACTTCATCAATACAGCTATCGAAAAATTCAGCGAGAAGTTCGGCCATGCACCTAAGATTTACGATGTAGTCATCAGCGACGGTGCCAGAAAACTTGAATAATAAACCGGATGGCTAGCGCATTTTGGTCGCCAGCCATTCAGCATTCACATAAGAAAATCCCGGTGTCGGCATGACGTCGGGATTTCTTTTTATAATCCCCCGGCAATCCTCATAAACATTGAAACCTATCTGGATACCCTGCATCTGACCATTCACAGGATAGGTGAGAGTAATGTCATTATCCGCGCCATCTATCTTGTAGAACTTGAAAACGGCATCCATTATTGCCTTGGCTTTCTCTTTATCTGTTTCTTTTTCAGCGATTTCCATCTTGGTGATGTACTTGCACATTTCCATAGCGATATCATCCAGTCCGGCATCGAAAATATTGACCTTCTCGATAAGTTCCCCCGCCTCCTTTACGCGGCGCAATGCGTACCCGCGTAGGAGCTCTCCGCTCTTGTCCTCGGCAAGCTGTCCGGCAATCGCCTGTATATGGCTGTCCACCAATGCTCTTTCGGAAAAAGACATTGAATTGGGAGTGAGCCATATCATGACTTTCTCATCCGGGTCATGGTACAATGTCTGATACGGAGCGAGGTTCACCTGGCCGCAGTCCGGGCATGTCCAAAGGAACAACGTACCGTCTTTTATGCGCGCTTTCAGTTCCGGCGATTCCTTTACATTGATGTTCGGATATGTCTGGATGTCATGCTCTTTACCGCATTGCGAGCACGTTACGGCAGCAGTTATTGATGTAGCCATAGAAGTATCTGATTTTTAATATTAAATGCAAAATTACTATAGGTGAGTTCTATCAATTCAATTTATCCTCTTGTATCAGACAGCAGAACTCTTTAACTGCCCAATTTGTGAGCTTTAGTCTTTCAAATTTAGCGAATATTTTCTACCCCCCCCAATTTTTACAATAATTAACTTGTGTTTGTTGTAAAAATTGGATGTGCAGGCATAATTCACCCCAACAACTCAGGTTTCAGCCTGATTATTTGCGTGTAACGACTGATGTTATACACAAGACTGGTGAGTGCTACATTGGCTTTAGCACGAATAAGCCCTACTGTACGCACCACAAGTCCACGCATGGTTTGTTCCTCAAACCCGAATACATGCTCGACAAGGCAACGTGTCTTGGATTTTTTCCTATTGTCTGATTTCTGCTCCTTGGTAAGCGGACGGTTACGGTAGCCCTTTTCGCAAATTATCGGATTCATCTTATGCTGTTTTACAATCTCCTCTTGTCCGACATAACCGGCGTCCAAATACAAGTCCTTGCCTTCGTCTTTTTCATCCAGCAGTCCTTCAAAGCCTTTGGAATCATGCACTTCTGCCGACGTGGTATCATAAGAAAGTATGATCTTATTGCGTTTCTCAACTTTAGTATGCTGCTTGTAGCCGTAAAAAGTCTCATCACGCTTCTTTGTCCAGCGGGCATCTACATCCTTGTGGCACTTCTTGTGGGGATTGTCATTCCACAACTTATCACCCGCTCCCTGTTTTATCTGCTCATTTTCATCACGGGTGTTACGTTGGCGAGGGGCAATAACAAAACTGGCATCAATGATGCGACCCTCATTGAATTGCAGACCCTTACTTTCCATGAAACTATGAAATTCCGAAAAAAGCTTGTCATAAACGCCTGTATTTGTCAGGAGTTCGCGATACTTCCACACCGTCTTCTCGTCAGGAACATCGTCAACACATTCAATACCAAGAAACTTGCGGAAACTCGTACGGTCAACTATCTGATACTCTATCTGATGGTCACTCAAACCATAATAACGCTGAAGAAACAAGACCTTGAACATCAGCACACAGTCTATCGGCGGACGACCGGCATTACTTTTGCGCTCTCCGGTAAAAAGGGCTGATTCAAGAGTAGGACGAAAGATCTCAAAATCAACATACTGAGACAACACTTCAAGAGGATTGCCCATTTCATTCAAACGCAATTCACGATTCTCTGACTCAAATAGTTGATTATAACGAAGCTTACGGTATCGGGATAACTTGTTCATTATAAAATTCTTATTTTCTGCAAATTTACGCTCTTGGAACCATATAAACAACTGTACTACAATATTTTAATTTATAGAACTCCTCTATATTTGTCGAACTTTCGGAGCCAACCGCCGAAAGATACTGAAAACTAAATCTAATTTTAATGAAATCGTGGCTCAAACAATTCACCACTGAAGACTGGATTATCGTCTTTGTGGGTGCCGTAGTGCTTGCCCTTGCATGCATTTTCCCTGCTGCAATGCCTTCAATGCCTAAAAAACTTCTTTCATCAGCAGACTGGATCAATGCCGTCTATATGTTCGGCTTCGTCCTTCTTCTGACCTATGTTACACTTGCGGCCCTCAGGAAACCGCTCAAAGGAACATTCGTCTCCCTGCTGTTCATATTCGTGATTACGCTTCTGGCACAACTTACGGCGAACATTCCTATCATAAAGACATGGGGATTCGAATCAGTATTCTTCGCAGTCATCTATGGCCTTATATTGAACAACTGCTTCACCCTTCCTGAATGGCTCAAACGCGCCGTAAACAGCGAATTCTATATCAAGGTGGGCATCATCTGCCTCGGTTCCACGATACTTTTCGGCGAGCTTGCAAAATCCGGCGCATACGGACTCGCACAGTCGTTCATCGTCGTGTTCCTGGTATGGTACTTCTGTTTCTGGGTAGGAAAGAAGATGAATGTCGATCCTGAAATGGGTACAATGCTTGCCAGCGCGGTTTCCATCTGCGGCGTATCGGCAGCAATCGCAACCTGCGGTGTGATCAAGGGGGACAACAAAAAACTCTCATACGTGGTATCACTCGTGCTTATAGTTGCCATTCCGATGATGTATCTTCTGCCTTGGCTTGCAGGCCTCATGAACCTCACGCCTGACGTTGCAGGAGCATGGATAGGAGGAACAATCGACACTACAGGCGCAGTTGCGGCAGCAGGTACATTGGTAAGCGAAGAAGCGGGCAAGACCGCGATCATCGTGAAGTCCTCGCAGAATGTCCTTCTCGGCCTCGCAGCCTTCTTCATTTCAATGATGTGGGCATATAAAGGCACGAACGGCGATACCAGACCGACAGCGGGCGTCATCTGGGAGAGATTCCCTAAATTCGTGGTAGGTATGGTATTGGCATCCCTCGTATTCAGCTTTGCGCTTCCTGAAGAAATGGCGAAGAGCGTAGGTGCCGTGACCAAGGGATTCCAGAACACATTGTTCAGCATCGCCTTTGTCTGCATAGGACTTGAAACCAGACTCAAGGATATCTTCGGAAAAGAGAACAGAGTGCCTCTCAAGGTATTCCTTACCGCTCAGACTTTCAATATTTTCGTGACGCTCGTAATCGCATACATCATCTTCGGCATGATCAAGCCGGCATTGTAAGCATTACAGCGAAATATCGAAAACAAATCCTATATAGTGGTTGTCCATCGGATAGCCACTATTTTTTATGAAATTGAAACTTGGTCCGCCGTTGTAACTTGCAGTAATGCCGATGCTGCAATCGTATGGAATCCAGAGCAGATTGGCCAGTTTCGCCACGATGGAAGCCCCTGCGCTGAACAATCCGCCGTCAGTGAGCCCTTTCCCCAGGGAGAACATGGTATAGTCGAAATGCGGCGTTATTTCGAAGTTCTTTATATATGCGACAGGGGAGAGGAAGGATATGTCGCCGAACCAGAGAGGAATCGCGTAATCGGCAGTGAGTTTCAGATGGTCGTAAGACAAATTCCTGATGACATACTCTGCGCTGGAATTCTCGAAACCTCGTGGAGCCACTGAAATGGCATTTTCACGCCTTAACTCCGCCCTGAACTGGTGCTGATACCTTGCGGTGAGTTTAAGACCCTGTGTAAGAGTGATTCCCGGGAGATAGCCGTATACATAACAATATGCAGAAGCCGAATACAGGTCATCCATCATTATCCTGGTGGAATAACCGGCCTCCGCACCGATGCCGAAGCGTGGAAATGTACCGGATGCCGGCGCACAGGACGCAGGGCATATCCCCTCACGGAAGCACGCAGCGTCTGCATGTAGACATTCTTTCCCTTATGATACTCCTCGGATTTGTCCGGAACTGAGAAAATGCCGTTTTTGCTCAGGTCCAACAGGGATTTGTTGAACAAATCATTGCTTCCGGCATAGCTGATTTGCGGAATGAAGCCACGGGACCAGCCGCCTGAAGAGAAATTGAAAGGAATATAGACCTTGACGGAACCTTGGAACGACGGCTTGTCCAGAAGAAGTCCCACGACTTGTTCCTTGACATGGCCGCGGGTCTCGGTAAGCAACCGGGAATACTGAATGGCGGCATTGTCATTGAAATCGGCGGAAAACTCGAATACGGGATATAATCCGCTGTAAGTGAACAGGATATGGCCTGAATGGCGGTACTTGTGGCTGCCGTCCTTGTAAACGCCCGCAAACGGGTCCTTATGGAAAGAATATCCGACAGAGCCCCAGGCTGTTCCCAGACTGTTCTGGAACAATGCCGTCGCGCCGGCTGAAGCAGTCTCATATGTAAGGTCACCGCTCAGGTTGCGGACTCTGTCATAATTGAAATACAGCGGAGCCCATGAATGGAACCTCAATATATTCAGAGGTTTGCGATAACGTTCCGGCTTGCTGAAGGTGGTCTTGTAATCTTTCGCGGAATCTGCCCACGGAATACACTTCTGTGCGGCAGAAGCCCTTTCCTGCATTGTCAATTTATCGGCTACGCGGTATTGATGTATGTCATTGAAATCCACTTCCTTTCCTGATATCTCCAGCGCCGGAGCCTTGTGCAGCAGCCTTCCGTCCTTCGTCAGCATTGAGAAAACCACATCCTGACCGATGAAGCAGAATTCGTCTCCGCCATAGGGGAGGGAAGTGTGCTGAAATACCTTTCCGCTTTCTATATCAATACTATACAGTTCTTGTGTGCCGTCTCTGTCAGAAGAAAAATACACCTTGTCATTGGCGGAAACAAGATTCCTTATGCTGACTTTCACGGGCCCGAGCAGACATTCCGGCTCGCCGTCCAAACCAGCATTGATGCGATATATTGCGGAACCGCCTTCTGATATAGCATTGAAAATGAGAGCATTGCTCATGAAGCGCGGCTCTACGGCCTGGAGGCTGTCCGACATTTGCCTGCGGCGAAGCACTTTTCCTGTGGCTGGGTTCAATATGACTATTGCCGAACCGCCGGTGACAGGGTATTCCACGGCCGCCAGCATTGTCCCGTCAGGGGAAACCGAAGGATTGAACAGGCGTCCTTTTCGGGTGAGGGTGCCGGTGCGTCCGGTGGCGAGGTCGTAGCTGCGTATTCTGGAGGTCATTTCCAGCGACCAGCGGGCGTCGGGCACGGATTCGCTCCACCACAGCTTGCCATTGGCGTAGGACAGCCCGTCTGCGGTCGAGGAGAATGTGCGCAGATTCCTGCGCTTGCCGGTCTCGGGGTCGAACTCCGTGAGCGTTGCGGATTCCGCCAGACCTGACACTATGGAATAAACCTTGCCGTTCGCGGAAACATTGCCATGAACCGTCTTGTACCATTTTCCGCCGGTCTGGAGCTGCTCCGCTTTGGTGAACGGGCGTCTTGCCTCCGCCTCTTCCTTCCAAATATCATGAAATGAGGACATTATGTCGCTGAATGACTTGCGGAAACTCTTTCCGGAAGCCTGGCGGACGGTCTTCTGCGCATTGGAAAAACGGAACGGATTGGCAGCCAGCCTGGAGAAGTAACGCTCGGTGAAAAGCGGGTCGTCGAAGCAGTACCGCGTGCCTGCAATTGTCAGATAACCAAGCGCATAGTGGTCCGGCGCATAGTGCCTGTAAGAACCGTATCTCCATCTGTACCAGTTCCTCCAGTCGCCGTTGTCGAACGCCATCATGTAATAGTCCAGAAAATCCGCCGTGCGGCCCCTGCCGGTGCTGGTCAATGCCGTTTCGGCGGTCACTGCGTCGCCTTCGAGAAACCAGGTGTTCGGCCACAATGCCGAATATGCGCCGGGCGCCATGTCTCCGACAATGAATGTCAATGGTTTAAGCCAGCCCTTGTACCCGAATTGCATCTGCGCCAGGTGACGGCTTTCGTGTACGGCCAATGTCTTTGTCCATGGAACAGGCTCGGGGTCGTAGGCGTCGGGCAATGTGTATATGTCAATGCGTTTAGGTGCCCATGTCACGGCTGCGTTCGAGATTCCGTGATGAGTGTGGAGAATTATCGGCGTCTTTCTCCGGTAGCCCTCTCCGGGGACAAGTCCTGAACTGATGCTCTCGGAAAGGCGGAAGCGTTCAAGTTCATTGCCGTAACTCATTGCGAGAGAATCACATCCTGCCGGATAGATTAGCCGGTAGGCCGGGGTGTCCATGCGGAACCATCTGAGTCTTCCGGGGTCGTCCCCATTGCTGGAAAACTGCGCTTTCGCCGGGTTCGAAATCATTGAAAACAGCAGAATCAGGGAAGATAAAGTTATGTGACGCAATGAATTCATGGTATTTTTTAATTTTAAGCCGCCTTGTGAAAGGCAAATCTAACTATTTTTTATAATTTTGCGAGGATTTATAAACTTCAATGCCGCACGTATATGCAGATGATGTTTCAATTGCTGACCCTGGTAGGTGCAGTAACTCTATTTTTGTTTGGACTTAGCCTACTTAGTGTCGGGCTTCAGAAAGTTGCCGGAGACGGTCTCCGGTCTTTCCTGGCATCCATGACTTCCAATGGCTTCAAACGTCTTTTGACAGGTGTCGGAGTGACTGCGGCCATCCAATCTTCCACAGCGACGACTATCATGGTCGTCAGTTTCGTGAATGCCGGACTTCTTACATTGGCACAAGCCATCGGCGTCATCATGGGCGCCAATATCGGAACTACGGTCACGTCATGGATTATGGCGATTTTCGGGTTCTCGTATGATATTTCCACGATTTCCTTCCCGCTCATAGCCCTGGGATTCATCATGATGATGAACCAGAAGAACAAGAAAATGAGAGACTTGGGAGAAATCATCATCGGTTTCGCATTGTTCTTTGTGGGCTTTGCCAAACTGAAGGAGACATCCGGAATATTGCTCGACAACATTGACCTGAGCGGTTTGCATGCATTGACGAACCTTCATCTCGGGCCTGTGAACCTGTCGGTATTGCTCTTCCTGCTTATCGGAACGGTGCTTACCATCTGTTTCCAGTCTTCGGCCGCTACGATGGCGATCATCATGCTTCTCATCACGACCGGCGTGATACCGTTCAAACTGGCTGCCGCAATGATTCTGGGAGAAAATATCGGTACCACCATCGCGGCCAATATCGCTGCTTCCGTGGGAAATACCACGTCCAAGAGGGCGGCCATGGCCCATACCGTTTTCAATGTCTTCGGAGTCATCTGGGTGCTCTGCATCTTCCCTTGGTTCCTGAAACTCATCGGATTCATAATCGGTTCCTGCGGACTGCCTGATCCTAACACCGCAGACCTGACCGACGTCGCCAATGCTGATACGATAAAGGCTTCGCTGCTGTACAGCGTAACCACGATGCATACATTGTTCAATGTTACCAATACATTGATACTCATATGGTTCATTCCGCAGATTGAGAAGATTGTCTCCTGGATTATTCCGCAGAAAGCGGAGAAGGAGGTCTTCAGGCTCAAGTATATTCAGGGCGGTCCTCTTTCCACGGCCGAGCTTTCATTGGATGAGGCAGAGCAGGAAATCGTGCATTTCTCCGAGATTTGCTACAATGATTTCTTGTACATGCGTCAGGCGATTGCCGAGAATTCTGCTGACAAATTCAGCGAGTTGCGTGAGAAACTTATCAAATATGAGGCGATTACAGACCGTATCGAGTATGAAATTGCGGACTATCTCAATCAGGTGGCGAAGGGCGAAATTTCCGAATCTTCAGCCAAGCGGATTAACGGTATGTACAAGATTATCGGCGAGCTGGAAAGTATCGGAGACTCCGGCGATGCTGTGGGACGTATTCTTGCACGCCGTAATGAGCACGGCCTGTCTTTCGATGAAGAGCAGCTGAAGCGTCTCGGACGCATGTGCGATGTCGTCGACGATGCGTTCAAAGCAATGACGGCGAACCTGAAAGTCGCCTATACCAGCCTGAAGGACATTACCAATGCCCAGGATGCCGAGTATAATATCAATGAGTGTCGCAACACTCTCCGCGAGGAGCATATCATCAACATTGAGGAGAATCCTGACTACAATTATCAGGTCGGCGTGTTCTACATGGATATTGTCGCCGAACTTGAGAAGATAGGTGATTTCATCATCAATATTTCCGAGGCTAAAATTGCTGAAAATGGTTAAAATGCTGCATATCGTCGGGTTGGCTGTATTGGCGGCCATGATGGTGGCCTGCGGACAGCGGAAGAATACTTCGTCGGCAGGCGAGGCGGTCAAGTCTGTTCCTTTTCCGGAAGTGAAGATTCCGAATATGATAACGGAGCCTTCCGAGAGGATGACATACGTACTGGACCATTTCTGGGATGGGATGATGTCCGCTTCATTGTCCGGAAAATGTGATTCTCTGCATGTGAAAGGCATTTTGAAGGATGACGTGGAGCAGAAGTTCGGATTGTACACCACCATTCTGTGGAGTGCTCCCCTGGATGAGGCATGCAAGTCCGTGTCCAGGCTTTTTTCTGTCGCCGAGGCTTGCGAGAAGCGCGATACTTCTTCCAATGTCTTCGAAACGATTACCAAGTTCGCGGAAAAATATTTCTATGACCCTAATTCTCCGCTTCGCAATGAAGAGTTCTATCTTCCTTATGTAGAGGGTCTTGCGAAGTCGGAATGCGTGTCCGAGGCCATGCGTCCGGCATATTCCTACGACGCGTCGATGTGCGCATTGAACCGTATCGGGACGAAGGCAGCAGATTTTTCCTTCAAGGATCTACGCGGCAAGGTCCATACTCTTTATGGAGTGAAAGCAGACTATACATTGCTTTTCTTCTCGAATCCTGGCTGTCCTAACTGTCGGGAAATCACGGAGATGATAGAGTCCAGCCCTGAAATATCGGCATTGGAAAAATCCGGCCGTCTGGCCGTGGTGAATGTCTATATCGACCAGGAGATTGACAAGTGGAAATCTTTCGCGGCAGATTATCCGTCGGAGTGGATTTGCGGCTATGACCACAATTATATCATCCGCACGGATGTCACCTACAATGTCCGCGCGATTCCGTCGCTCTATCTCCTTGACAGCCAGAAGCGTGTTCTTCTGAAAGACGCGCCGCAGGACAAAGTCTTCGAGCGCCTGACGGAGATAGCTACGGCGCAAAACCCTTGATATAATGATATAAATATTATAAATTTGAAGGATGTAGGATATATGACTACGTCCTTTTTTATTGGTTTTTTTTGAATCTGTTTGAATATGAAGATTGAAAGCAAAGTCTGGGGCAAGACTCCTGAAGGAAAGGAGATTGTCCTTTATACGATGACCAATGCCTCCGGTGCATCCGTTTCACTTTCCAGCGTCGGTGCCGGAATAGTTTCTGTCAATGTTCCTGACAAGGATGGAAAACTTGCTGATGTCGTAATCGGTTATGATGATCCGATGTCATATTTCGGAGACGGACCTTGTGCAGGAAAATGCCCTGGAAGATATGCGAACCGAATTGCAAAAGGACATTTCACTCTCGACGGAAAAGAATATACATTGCCGATTAACAATGCTTGTAATCATCTTCACGGAGGTCCTGACGGATTCCAGAATCAGGTGTGGGACAGCAGAATAGAGGGGGATGCCGTGGAATTCATGTATTTCTCGGAAGATGGTGAGGCTGGATATCCCGGAAACCTGAAAGTCGTCGCACATTATGAGTGGTCGGAAGAGAATGAACTGGCATTGACCTTTACCGCAGAGACCGATGCGCCTACCGTGGTGAATCTTACGAACCATGCTTATTTCAATCTCAACGGCGAGGGGTCCGGCACTGTACTGAATCATGTTCTCAAACTGAATGCTTCGGAGTTCCTGCCTACAGATGATACATTGATTCCTGTGGGAACTGCGGAAGATGTAGCAGGTACGCCGATGGATTTCGTAAATGCCAAACCTCTTGGACGTGACATCAAGGCTGATTTCCCGGCATTGAACTACGGCAAGGGTTATGACAACTGTTATGTGATCGACGGCGCCGAGCCTGGACAGATTCAGTCCGCAGCCGAGCTTTATTCTCCTGAAAGCGGGCGAGTATTGGAGGTCCTGACTACTCAGCCTGGTGTGCAGATTTATACGGGAAACTGGCTGGAGGGCTGTCCTGTGGGCAAGAACGGCCATATCTACCATGATTATGATGCCGTGGCCATCGAGTGTCAGCATTATCCTGATTCACCTAATGAGCCGGAGTTCCCTACCACTGTCCTCCGTCCTGGTGAAGTGTTCCAGCAGGCCATTATCTTCGCATTCTCTGTAAGAGCGTAATTGCTTATGAAACAATATCTTGACCTGCTTCGCCATATACGGAAAGACGGAGTTGTCAAACATGACCGCACGGGTGTCGGCACCCAGAGCGTTTTCGGATATCAGATGAGGTTCGACCTTTCTGAGGGGTTTCCGTTGCTGACCACCAAGAAGGTTCATCTGAAGTCCATCATATACGAATTGTTGTGGTTCATTGCCGGTGATACGAACATCAAGTACTTGAAAGAGCATGGCGTGTCCATCTGGGACGAATGGGCTGACGAAAATGGCGATCTGGGTCCTGTATACGGCCATCAGTGGCGCAGTTGGCCGGCTCCTGACGGAAGAAGCATTGACCAGCTGTCGCAGGTGGTGGATATGATAAAGAATAATCCGGATTCCCGCAGGATGATTATCTCAGCATGGAATCCCGGCGAGGTGGATCAGATGGCGCTTCCTCCATGCCATTGCCTCTTCCAGTTCTACGTGGCCGAGGGAAAATTGTCTTGCCAGCTGTACCAGCGCAGTGCAGATACTTTCCTGGGAGTTCCGTTCAATATTGCGTCCTATGCGCTTCTGACAATGATGATTGCGCAGGTTTGCGGTTTGGAGCCGGGCGAGTTCATCCACACCACAGGCGATACGCATATCTATCTCAATCATTTCGAGCAGGTGGATCTCCAGCTTTCCCGTGAGCCGCGCAAACTCCCCGTGATGAAGATTAACCCCGAGGTGAAGAGCATTTTCGATTTCAAGTACGAGGACTTCACACTAGAGGGCTACGACCCATGGCCGGCGATCAAGGCCCCGGTGGCGGTGTAAGATCGGCCATAATTCGCAAGTTGTCAAACTTGCTGAACGTTAGTGCGAATTTGAGGGTTGTCAATAGTTGGAAGGCTGTAAGCCCAACGCGCTTTTTTGTACGTTACCCTCACCCTAAATCCCTCCCCTCGGGGAAGGGACTTACCATCGCCCTCGTGGGCTCTAGTTATTTTATTAATGTTGATGACAATGCAGAAGAATATCATAGCGGCGGTTGCCGACAATATGGCGATAGGCCGCAATAATGAATTGTTATGGCATATTTCTGCGGACATGAAGTATTTCCGCAGGGTTACCATGGGTTGCCCCATCATAATGGGGTATAAGACATGGCTTTCCATCGGTCGACCTCTTCCCGGACGCAAGAACATTGTCATAACCAAAAGTAATTTCGATGCCCCGGAAAACGTGGTGCAGGTGTCTGACGTGGCCGCTGCTTTAGCTGCCGCCGCCATCCCGCCCGCCGATGCCCCGGCTCCCGAGAAATGTTTCATCATCGGTGGCGCGAAAACTTATGAGCGCACAATTGCATCTGCCGACAAGCTCTACATCACGCATGTCCGCACCTCCGTTCCCGATGCCGACGCCTTCTTCCCGGCCATTGACCCAGCAGTCTGGCACAAAGAATCCGAAACGTCCCTGGAAACCGACCCGGAAAACGGCCTTCAATACTCCTTCGCGGTGTACGTCAGAAAATAAGCAAAATCATTAAACAATTAAGTTGAACCAATATGAAAAAAGTATTGAAAAGAGCATTGCTCTCAATTGCCGCTTTTGTGGCACTTGCATTCACAATGAATGCTCAGCAGTATCAAGACATCGTTTATCTGAAGAACGGAAGCGTCATTCATGGCATTATAATTGAGCAGATTCCGAATCAAAGCCTGAAAATTGAGACGAAAGACGGAAGTGTGTTTATCTGCGATATGAATGATGTGGCGAAGATTACGAAGGATTTTCAAGTCAATGAGAAAAAGAATCAAGGGAGAGAATACGGATGGGTGTCAGCTCCACGTTATCGTGGTTTCGTAGGTGAATCTCTTGTATTTGGTGTTGAAGATACAGAAGATACCAGAAGTCAGGTTTTCACATCGCACGGATGCCAAATCAATCCTTATCTTTATGTAGGAGGTGGACTTGCTTTCAATTACTGGATTGAGGACGAGTTATTTAACATCCCAGTTTTCGCACATATACGCAGTGAAATACATAAGGCATATAATAAAAGAGTGTCTCCGTACCTTGAAACGAGAATAGGATATAGTGTCGGGGATATAGAGGGCTTCTTCTGTGCACCGGCAGCTGGATGTCACATATATTTTGGAAAGTCGAAGATGGGACTCAGTATAGGTATCGGCTATAATGCGCAAATTACCAAAGTATATTACAATTCAGGATACCCGGTTAACGAAAATATAGGAGGTGTATCAATCTCGGCAGCATTCGATTTCTAATCGCAACGGAATTTGAAAATTATTTAGCGGGACGCGGCCACGCCCTGTTTTAGGAGTCACTGATTTTCAATTAGTTATAAATTACGGCGTGGAAACGTAGCCAAAAAAAGGCCGCGTTTCCACGCCACTATTTAAACGCTTTCTGATTATCAATAAATTACAAAATCGACCGTGGCCGCGTCCCGCTTGAAAGACTTGAGATTCTCCGAGGTTACCGCAGTTCCGCATGGCAGACTCGTGGGTTACATCCTCTGTAGATATCTGGTAAGCCAGAAACGAAGTACAGGGTCAGAAACATAGAGCTTTCCGCCTTGCTTATCAATGAGTTCTTTCTCAATCAGCGCCGATCGGATTCTCGAAACGTTTGATTTGCTGCCTAGATTCCATTTTTTCAAGACGTTTTCCGAAGTGAAACCTGAATTTACGCCGGCACAAATAGCTCGAAGAAAATTTAATTGGAATGAGGACAAATTCTCGATTTTTGCGATATAGAGGGGCTCATTCTGGGAAAGCAAGTACTCTAGTCCATTTTCAATGTCAATATCAGTAACTATAGAATCGGCATTGACCATAACATTCCACGCAAGTTGCTGAACATACGAAGAATAACAATCAACTCTGCGGCAAATATCCTCAGCGTGTCCTTTTGAAATGGTGACGCCTGCTTTATTGAATCTGGAGCATATATATGACACCCAGTCAGCCTCCGGGATTGTTCCGAGGTGAATGGTGTCTCCGAACATATAGAACGGCATCCTTTTGCTATGGAATATCTTTTCCATCATGTGTTTTTTGCTTCCAAACAGGCAATACGACGTTCTTTGCTGGTGCTGCCATACTCCTCGAAGCCTCTTTTGAAAGGTCAATGAATCCGAAAACTCACCTATTTGTTGGAATTCATCGATACACACCACAATATGAAGACCTTTTTTTTCGGCAATTCGCTCAGGAAGATTCAGGATTTCTTCAGGATCAATGTCTTTAGGCGTTACGCCTATTGACAATGAATATTCAGATGTCAAATCAGGGTTGATCGATATGCGAGGTGCCAGTCTGCCCAAGAACTCTTTAGCATTCTCCATGAGTCTTTCTGCAGTGGAGGACAATGCTTTCAGGATAGATTGTGAGTATCGTAAATAAAAATCGTGCGCGCTCCGGCAGTCATAAATATCCATGAATACGATAACAGGGCCTTTTCCATCAAGTTCTGAAATCACTTTCTTCACCAATGACGTTTTTCCTAGTCTACGTGGCGAGATAAGTATAGTGTTTATACCGGAAGAAAAATTCTTCTTGATTCTAGTGGTTTCATTGACCCTATCAGTGAAATTTTCTCCTGAAACCGAAGTTCCATAAACAAAAGGCTTATACATAACATTCTGATTTGATGGCGAATATAAGCATTTTTCCGCAAAGTTCACAATATTGTGGACCACAAGTTTGTAAACTTTGAGGATTTTCATGGCAAACGGATAGCCGGACAGAAAAAAGAACTAACTTTGCGGGTGAGAAAAATATAGGCGAAAATGCAGAAAACATGGAAGAAGGCCCTGGTGTATGCGGGCATTGTTTTGTTCTTTTTGGTGCTTGCATACGGATTCGTGCCGCAAGTGCTTGGTGGCAAGATAGTTAACCAAAGCGACATATCGGGTTATGTGGGCATGGCCCGGGAAGCAAACCAGTGGGACAAGGCACATCCTGATGACCCTACGGCATGGACCAACTCCATGTTCGGAGGTATGCCTACCACCATGATCACGGGAAACCATGAAGGCGACTGGACTCAGAAAATCTATGACGCATTCCTGACGGGAAGACGCCCGGCGACATACCTCTTCATCACCCTCCTCGGAGCATTCCTTCTGCTGCTGTCCCTCGGCATTGACAAGATACTTGCCATCGGCGGGGCCGTCGCTGTCGCCTTCTGCTCATACAACATGCAGATAATCCAGGTCGGGCACAATACCAAGATGATGGCCATCGCATGGCTTCCTTGGGTGCTTGCCGCCGTGATATTTACCTATCGCTCGGCACTTGGAATATACCGGAAGCCGGATAATGATGATGCCGGAAAGTGCTGGAAATCATGGCTCCCGCAGGCTGTTCTCGGAGCTGCGCTCTTCGGAATGGCATTGAACTTCCAGATAAAAGCGAACCATATCCAGATTTCCTACTATCTGGCAATCATCATATTCTGCTATGCCATAGGACTTTTCATCTGGCTCATCTCCGACAAGGAACGCCGCCGCGGCATCGGCAAATTCTTCGTTGCGTCATTCCTTCTGTTTTTCCTCGGTATCGTCGGAATCGGCGCCAATGCCAACAAGCTCATCCCGATGTACCGCTATTCGCACCAGACCATGCGAGGCGGATCCGAACTGACGGTCGAAGGCAATGCCGACAAGTCGAAAGGCCTTGACATTGAATATGCTACATCCTGGTCTTACGGATGGCAGGAACTGCCTAACCTGATGATTCCGAACTTCAACGGAGGCTCATCGGCAGGTGCTGTCAATCCTTCCAAGTCCGAAACTGTAAAACTGCTCAAGAGATACGGCCAGGCCAATGTCAGGGAAGTGGCCAAGACATTGCCTCTCTACTGGGGACCGCAGCCTTTCACGGCCGGACCTATGTATGTCGGTGCAATAACCGTTTTCCTGTTCCTTCTCGGACTTTTCCTGTGCGACGGAAAGGACAAATGGTGGATTTTCGCCGCGACAATCATTGCCATACTCCTCGGAGTCGGCAGCCATTTCATGCCGTTCACCAAGTTCTGGTATGAATACATGCCGTTCTACAGCAAGTTCAGGACCGTGTCCATGGCATTGATAATCTTGCAAGTAACATTGCCGATGCTCGGATTCATTGTCCTGGACAAGATACTGAAAGGCGGGTACACCGCTGAACAATTCCGGAAACCGGGCTTTGCCGCACTGGCATTGACCGCAGGCTTCTGCTTGCTGTGCTGGATATTCCCGGGCATTGCCGGCGATTTTTCCTCCGCGTCCGACGCGCAGATGCATCCTGAGCTCGTGGCGGCGCTCCAGCAGGACAGGGCGAGCCTCCTCTCCCATGACGCCATGATATCATTCTGGCTTATCATCTTCGCGTATGTCCTGATTTTGTGGGCGTACGGCAAGCCGAAAGACGTTCCCGGAGATGATGCCTATGTAGGTAACAGAGGATATGCCGCAGCCGCCGCAATCTCCGCATTGGTGCTGCTGAACATGTTCGCAGTCGGAAAGCGCTATCTGAACTCCGACCACTTCATCACGCCTAAGAATTTCCACGGACAATTTACGGAAAGGCCTGTGGACAAGGCGATTCTGGCCGATCCGGCTCTCGACTACCGCGTCCTCGACCTGACGGTCAATGTTTTCAATGATTCCCATCCGAGCTATTGGCACAAGAACATCGGCGGCTACAGCCCGGTGAAGATGCAGCGCTATCAGGACCTCATTGAATACCACCTGACCGGCGAAATAAATTCCATAATAAAGGCTGTCAATGCTGCCGGGACGATTGAGGAACTTACGGACACGTTCCCGCGCGTGCCGGTGCTGTCAATGCTGAATGACAAGTACGTGATTCTCGACGGCAACAGCGCGCCGGTCGTCAATCCGCGTGCGATGGGCAATGCGTGGTTCGTCGATTCCGCTGCGCGTGCGGCTTCCGCCAATGAGGAAATATCAATGCTGAAAAACATTGACCTTCATACTACTGCCGTCATCGGGCCTGATTTTGCGTGGGCTGCCGATGCGGTGGATCAATGCGCCAAGTCATCTTCTGATTTGGAGTCCAGGCTTGCTGCCGGTGCAGACACAATCTACATGACATCGTATGCTCCGAATGAACTTCGTTACCATTATCGGGCGGCATCAGACAGAGCAGTGATATTCAGCGAGATATATTATCCGGACGGATGGGCATTGACCTTGGCCGGAAAGGAGGATGCTACGGATGGCATCAAACTTTTCCGTGCTGACTGGACACTTCGCGGAGCCGTTCTTCCTGCCGGAGAACATGATATTGTAATGCGCTTTGCTCCGGCATCTTATCGTGTCAGCTCGAATATCGCCCGTGCTTCATCCATCCTGCTGATTCTGCTTATTCTCCTTTCAGCGGGAGGAATGTTCCTTTCGACGAAAAAGTAGGCAGTCCGATTACTCCGTGATGGAATTGAGAAGGTCCGCCATGCGGGCTGTCAATGCCTTTCTGGAGAATTGGCGGATGGCATCTGACTTGTCATTGTCAGCCAGAACTTCCTTGAGCTCGGTCTCTCCGGAGTGCTCGACTTGGATATCCTCATCATCGTCAGCCGCGTTGAAACGCTTCCAGCACAGGTTCAGATATGCGGTGACGGAGGCCTTGTCTTCCCATCCGAACACCACGCCTGCGCCGGTCTGGTTCACTATGCGGGCCATGGCTCCGTCTGTCTGGCCAATCCCGAGAATCGGATTCATGGAAGCCAGGTACTCGAACAATTTTCCGGGCAATGTCGCCCTGTATTCAGGCTCTTTACGTAAAGGCAGAATGAGCAAAGAAGCATTTTTCTGCTCACGTACGGCTATATTGTGGTCCTGATAACCCAAATTTATCAAGTGTTTGCCAAGCCCGGCAGCATTGATCGAATCAATGATTTCCTTGTCGGTCTTGCCGACGAGGCGGACGCGCAGCAATTTGTCGAAATCAGGGTCGGACTGGCACTTTTCCGCGAGCGCCTGCCAGAGGACCTCCGGGTTGCCGTCAGATGCGAAAAGTCCCGTGTGGGTGATGTTGAAATATCCGTCCGGCTCTACGACCTGGTCGAAATCATCATTATCGAAACCATTGGTGATCAGTTCGACAGGTGTGTCCGTCATAGTCTGGAACTCTTCCTGGACCAGAGGCGAAACAGCCACCACGACAGTAGCGTCATCCAGAACCTCCTGCTCCAGGCGATGATGCTTTTTCTCCGCCCATTTGCACAGGCACAGGTGCTTGAAATAAAACATCTTGGTCCACGGGTCACGGAAATCAGCCACCCAAGGAATGTTGGTAGCCTTGGACAACTGCCTGGCTATCAGATGCATTGACTGAGGCGGGCCGGTACTTACGATAGCGTCCACCGGATGTTCCTTCAGGTATTTCTTCAGGAAACGCACGGACGGCCTTACCCATGTCACGCGCGGATCCGGAATGAACAGATTGCCGCGCAGGAAAAGCATGAGTTTCTGCTTGAAAGTCTTCTTCTGATTGTTTATCGGATTCACCTCCTGTCCGGTCGCGCTCTTTCCGCCCGTCAGTTTCCGGTACAATGAATAAAATTCCGTGATATGTCTCTTGATGACGACAGCCTCATTCGGCACATCCTCTTCCAAAGTCTTGTCAATGCTGGTCATCTCCGGATTTTCAGGAGTGTAGATGACGGGCTGCCATCCGAATTGAGGCAGATACTTGCTGAATTTCACCCATCTCTGCACGCCGGAACCTCCAGTTGGAGGCCAGTAATATGTTATGATAAGTACTTTTTTCATGATCGTTTCCGAGAACTTTCTCAAATATAGCTAAATTTTCAATCGAGGTGTTGAATTGTGGGCCGAAAATAAGTAAATTTGTTAGTTCTAGCGCAATGCGCGTTTAGCGTTTAGACAGACGATATAATTAGTAGCGAACGATATGGCGAAGAAACAGGCGGAAGACACCCCGATGCTCAAACAATATTTTGCTGTCAAGGCCCAGCATCCTGAAGCAGTCCTGCTTTACAGGGTGGGAGACTTCTACGAGACATACTCTGACGATGCGGTTCTCGTGAGCAAGGTTCTCGGACTGGTGCAGACCAAGCGGTCTAATGGCGACAAAGAGGCCGTTCCGATGGCAGGATTTCCGCATCACGCCATAGAACAATATCTTACGCGCCTCATCCGTGCCGGCTACAAGGTCGCGGTCTGTGACCAATTGGAAGACCCTAAACTTGTGGGCAACAGGACATTGGTAAAACGGGGCGTAACGGAAATGGTTACCCCTGGAATTGCATTCGGCGAAAACATGCTGGAACAGAAGGAACACAACTTCCTGACCGGACTGACGTTCTCCAAAGACCAGTGCGGTGCGGCATTTCTGGATGTGTCCACGGGAACATTTCAGGTGGCGCAGGGCAGCACCGGCTATATCGGAACGCTCATTGCCTCGCTCTCTCCTAAGGAAATCGTGGTGCAACGCGGATTTGAAAAGACAGTAAAAGAACTGTATGGGGAGAACTTGTATGTATCTACGATGGATGAGTGGGCTTTCGTCCACGATGCCGCTGTAGAGAAACTCAAGAAACAGCTCCATGTGGAATCGCTGAAAGGCTATGCCATTGACACATACCCGCTTGGCGTATGCTCTGCCGGCGCGCTGGTAGTCTATCTGGAACAGACGCAGCATGCGGGGCTTGCCAACATCTGCTCGATTTCCCGCATTGACGAAGACAAATTCGTGTGGATGGACAGGTTTACACTCCGCAATCTCGAAGTCTTCAATGCCTCTGCCGGCGGCGAAGGTGTGTCTCTTGTCAATGTTGTCGACAAATGCTGCTCTCCGATGGGGTCCCGCCTCCTGAGAAGCTGGCTTGCAATGCCTTCGATGGACTTGAAAGAACTCGGCGACCGTTTCGACATAGTGGAATATTTCACGAAAAACGAGGAACTCCTGACCGGAATCCAGGAAAGGATAAGCAATATCGGCGATTTGGACAGAATCATGTCCAGAGTAGCTACGGGCAAGATCATGCCGCGTGAAGTCCTGCAGCTCGGAAGGGGACTTTCGCAGCTCGGCCCTATAAAATCACTTTGCTCGGGAGAAAACGGCTGTGCCCCTCTGGAAGAATTGGTAAGCTCAATCGACGGATGTTCGGAGCTTTATGACAGAATCGCCAGGACATTGACCCCGGACGCTGCTGCTGCGATAGGCAAGGGTGACGTCATCGCCAAAGGCGTGGACCCTGAACTTGACAGGCTGCGCGACATCTCACATGGGGGAAAGGAATATCTCCTCATGATGCAGCAGCGGGAAACAGAACGCACCGGAATCAGCTCATTGAAAATAGGTTACAATAATGTTTTCGGCTACTATATCGAGGTCCGCAATGCCCATAAGGACAAGGTTCCGGAGGATTGGATACGCAAGCAGACATTGGTTAATGCCGAGAGGTATATCACGCAGGAATTGAAAGACTATGAGGAGCAGATTCTTTCCGCCGAGGACAAGATTTATGCTCTTGAATCTTCGATATATGGTGCCCTGATTGCTGAAATCCAGAAATCTATCCGCACTATCCAGAGGAATTCAATGGTGATTGCCAAGCTGGACATACTCGTCGGGTTTGCCGAACTGGCATTGGAAAACCATTATTGCCGCCCGGAAGTCGGTGACGGACTGGAACTTGAAATCAAGGCAGGCAGACATCCTGTCATCGAAACATTGATGAAGCCGGGTGAAGAATATGTGCCGAACGACATTTATCTGGACAGGCACAAACAGCAGATCATAATACTTACCGGGCCGAATATGTCCGGCAAATCGGCATTGCTCCGCCAGACGGCACTGATAGTGCTGCTGGCCCAGATCGGGTCTTTCGTGCCGGCGACATCTGCGAAAATCGGCTACTTCGACAAGATTTTCACGCGCGTAGGTGCGTCTGACAATATCTCCAGAGGAGAATCCACGTTCATGGTGGAAATGTTGGAAACGTCAATGATCCTTCACAATCTTTCCGAACGTTCATTGGTCCTGCTGGATGAAATCGGCCGCGGAACATCGACCTATGACGGCATGTCCATTGCGAGGGCCATCGTGGAATACATCCATGAATATGGAAAGGGCGCCAAAACATTGTTCGCTACGCATTATCACGAGCTGAATGATTTGGAAGGGATATATCCGAGGGTGAAGAATTTCCACGTGACCGTGAAGGAGGTGGGCAAGGAAGTGGTGTTCCTGCGAAAAATCAAGGAAGGCGGCACGGCGCACAGTTTCGGTATCCACGTGGCGCGCATGGCCGGAATGCCTAGGGAAGTGCTGATGTCTGCTGAAAAGACATTGTCTGCATTGGAAGCCGGAAACGCCGGTTTCATAAGTAAAGGCGAGGAAAATCGTGAAGCGGGAATAAACAAGCCTTATAACACAAAGGAGGGCAGGGTAGAGAGTGACGGCTCGATACAGTTGTCGCTTTTTCAGCTGGATGATCCTACATTGTCCTCAATGAGAGATACTTTGAAGGCTGCGGATCTCAACAATATGACCCCGATGCAGGCTTTCGATCTTCTCCGTGATATGAAAAAGGAACTTGGAATATAATAACGGGAACTTATAACTTGAATTAATTGAAATTATCATGACACTAAAAACTTTTATGGCGACCGCGGCATTGACATTGGCCTTGCCTTTGATGGCTGCCGCTGGTGACGGGTCCTATCGGGTGGTTTCTCCGGACGGACATTTGAGTGCTGCCGTTGTGGTAGGCAAGGAAATTTCCTACACGGTGGCGATGGATGAAATGCAGATTCTGAACCCTTCAAGGGTGTCTATGACAATGTCGGACGGTACGGTTTTCGGAGCGGATGACAAGGTGAGGAAAGTCCGCAGGGCGAGCGTCGACCAGATTCTGAATCCTGTGCTGTACAAGAAATCCGAAGTTCGGGACAATTATAATGAAATGACTCTCGATTTCAAGGAGTTCTCATTGGTTTTCCGCGCTTATGACGACGGTGTCGCATACAGGTTCGTGAGCAAGCTCAAAGGAGACTTCATCGTTTCCGGTGAACAGGCTGAATTCGCTTTCTGCAAGGATTGGAATGCTTTCGTCCCTTATGTGAAGCAGCATACGCAAACGCTTGAAAGTCAGTATTATAACTCATTTGAAAATACTTATGAGCATCATGCCGTCTCCAAGTGGAACAAGGAACGCCTTGCATTTTTGCCGGTGGCCGTGGAGGCTGACAACGGTGTGAAAGTCCTCGTGACGGAGTCTGATTTGAGGCACTATCCTGGAATGTTTCTTTACAATGAGGGAGATGCTTCTACGCTCAACGGCCGTTTCGCTCCTTATCCTAAGGAAATCGAGCAGGGCGATCACAATATGTTGCAGGGTGTAGTCAAGACAAGAGAAGATTATATCGCGAAATGTTCTGACAATGAGGCGTTTCCGTGGAGAATCATCATGGTGACCGACAATGATGCCCATTTGGCTGTCAATGACCTCGTGTGGCTTCTCGGAAAGCCTGCCGATCCGGCAGAAGACTACAGCTGGGTGCGTCCGGGCAAGGTGGCTTGGGACTGGTGGAACGACTGGAACCTCTATGGCGTGGATTTCCGTGCGGGCATCAACAACGACACATACAAGTACTACATTGACTTCGCGGCTTCCCATGGAATCGAATATGTCATTCTCGATGAGGGGTGGGCTGTGAACAAGAAGGCCGATCTTATGCAGGTTATCCCGGAAATTGACCTCCCGATGCTTTGCGGATATGCAAGAGAGCGTGGTGTGGGTCTGATTCTGTGGGCAGGATATTGGGCTTTCGACAGAGATATGGAAAACGTATGCCGCCATTATTCAGAGATGGGCATCAAAGGTTTCAAGGTGGACTTCATGGACAGAGATGATCAGATGATGGTCGATTTCCATAGACGTGCAGCTGAAATGACAGCCAAATATCACTTGATGATAGACTTTCACGGTACATATAAGCCTGCCGGATTGAACAGGACCTGGCCGAACGTCGTGAACTATGAGGGAGTACATGGCCTGGAGCAGATGAAATGGAGCCCTAACACTGTCGATCAGGTTACATACGACGTGACTGTTCCTTTTATCCGTATGGCTGCCGGCCCGATGGACTACACCCAAGGTGCAATGCGCAATTCCACCAAGAAAAATTATCGTCCGGTCAATACCGAGGCTATGAGTCAGGGGACGCGTTGTCGCCAACTTGCTGAATATGTGGTATTTGAGTCGCCGCTCAACATGCTTTGCGACTCTCCGTCGAACTATATGGCAGAACCGCTCTGCACCAAGTATATCGCTGACTGTCCGGTAGTTTGGGACGAAAGCATTGCCGTAAACGGCGAAGTCAGCAAATACATTACGCTGGCGCGCAGAAGCGGAGATGTGTGGTATGTCGGTTCAATGACTGACTGGAATGCCCGTGACCTCGACATTGACCTCAGCTTCCTCGGCGACGGACATTGGACGATGGAAATTTTCTGCGACGGCATCAATGCTGATCGTGCGGCGCGCGACTTCAGGCATGAGATTCAGACCGTTCCGGAGAACCGTCAGGTGAAGATCCATATGGCTCCGGGAGGTGGCTGGGCTGCCCGTGTAACGAAGGAATAGATGAACGCGAGGGAACAGGCTATATTCGGACGGACGGAACTGCTTCTGGGTGAGGATGTCATGCAGGCGCTTTCGCGGATGAAGGTCATTATCTTCGGCGTGGGCGGTGTCGGCAGCTGGTGCGCGGAAGGGCTGGTCAGAAGCGGAATCAAGCATCTGACGATAGTGGACTCGGACAGGGTAAGCATTACCAATGTCAACCGGCAGCTTATGGCGACGGTGAAGACTGTGGGCCAGGTTAAGGTTGAGGCTTTGAAGGCGCGGTTACTGGAGATAAATCCTGATGCTGAGATAGAAGCTGTTCAGGCGATATATTGTGAGGAAACTGCGGATTCTTTCGACCTGGACAGTTATGACTATGTTATAGATGCTGTGGATTCGTTGAAAAACAAGGCTTTGCTCATTTTGAGGGCTGCTGCCAGCAGGGCGAAGTTCTTCTGCTCGCTCGGGGCGGCATTGAAGACGAATCCGCAGAAAATCCGGGTGGCGGAGTTCTGGGATGTGAAGGGATGTCCTCTGGGGGCGGCTCTCCGGAAGAAGATGAAACGCGCCAAGACATTGCCTGCCAGCAGGTTCCTTTGTGTGTATGATGATGAGGTCCTGCTGAACAGGGGTGGTAGCTATTCTCTTGGGCTGCAAGCATTTGTGGAAGGTCAGGAAGGTGTTGCCGCCGGTGATCCTGCGTTGGCTGACCATGAATGGGATTCGTCGAAGGCTCAGATCAACGGCACGACGGCTTATGTAACGGCGATATTCGGAATGACGCTTTCCGGGCTGGTGATAGATGATGTTTATCATAGTGTTATAAGGGAAATGAAACGGTAAGATTTCTTATCGTTTTGGAAATTTTCATTATCTTTGAATTTTGAATTAGAAATGAAATTAAATAAAACAAATTCTTAATATTTTATGGCAACGGTCGAAGAATTGAAAAGAATCGCATCTCAGGTAAGACGTGACATCGTCAGAATGGTCACGGACGCCAAATCCGGTCATCCGGGCGGCTCCCTGAGTAGTGCAGATGTGCTAACTGCTCTTTATTTCAACGAAATGAAGATTGATCCTGAGAACTGGAAACGCGACGGCAAGAATGAGGACGTGTTCATCCTTTCTGCCGGCCACATGACCCCGGTTTATTATTCCATTCTTTCTCGTCGTGGTTATTTCCCGGTCAAGGAACTTGCTACCTTCAGGAAATTCGGCACCCGTCTTCAGGGGCATCCATGTGTGGAGAAGGGACTTCCAGGCATTGCACAGGCTTCCGGATCTCTCGGACAGGGACTTTCTGCTGCGGCCGGAATTGCTCTCGGAAAGAAACTTGACGGTGAGGACCGTTTCGTGTATGTGCTTTGCGGTGACGGCGAGAGCGAGGAAGGACAGATTTGGGAAGCCGGCATGTTTGCTGCACACCATAAGCTGGACAACCTCATTGCCATGACAGACTGGAACGGACAGCAGATTGACGGTACTGTCGAAGCTGTTGCCCGGCGAGGGCGATCTCGAAGCCATGTGGAAATCATTCGGATGGAATGTCATTGTCGCTGACGGACATGATTTCGAGTCGATTCTTCCTGCATTCGCGAAAGCTCGTGAGAACAAAGGCGCTCCTACGATGATTTTGTTCAAGACGGAAATGGGACATGGAGTGGATTTCATGGCCGGAACATGCAAATGGCATGGCAAGGCACCGTCTCCGGAGCAGTGCCAGGATGCTCTCACTCAGTTGGAGGAAACATTGGGCGATTATTAATTGATAAAGAAATATCGATATGACGAAATATACTGATACGGGAAAGAAAGATACCCGAAGCGGATTCGGTGCCGGTCTCTATAAAGCCGGCAAGGCTGATTCCAGAGTCGTAGCTCTTACTGCCGACTTGAAGGGCTCTTTGAAGATGGATGCATTTGCCAATGATTTTCCTGAAAGATTCATCCAGTGCGGCATTGCCGAGTCCAATATGATAGGCGTGGCTGCCGGATTGGCGATTACCGGAAAGATTCCTTTTGCAGGCTCTTTCGCAGAGTTCGTTACCGGTCGTGTCTATGACCAGATCCGTCAGGAAGTGGCTTACGGCCAGACCAATGTGAAGATTGCTGCTTCTCATGCGGGAATCACTCTCGGAGAGGACGGAGCGACTCACCAGACCATGGAGGATATCGCTCTCATGCGGGCATTGCCGGGCATGGTGGTGATCAATCCTTGCGACTATAACCAGACCAAAGCCGCGACCATCGCAGCTGCCAAATATGACGGTCCTGTCTATTTGCGTTTCGGCCGTCCTTCGGTGCCTAACTTCACACCTGAAGACCAGACTTTCGAAATCGGCAAGGCTTATGTCATGAACGAGGGCAAGGATGTTACAATCATCGCTACGGGACATCTCGTATGGGAAGCCCTCAAGGCTGCCGAGATACTTGAAAGCGAGGGCATCTGCGCGGAAGTCATTGATATCGCGACAATCAAGCCGCTCGACGAGGCTGCTGTCGTAGCTTCCGCAATGAAGACCAAGGCTGTAGTCGTGACTGAAGAGCACAACATGGCAGGCGGTCTCGGAGAACTCGTAGCCGGTGTGCTTGCAGCTAAAATGCCGGTTCCTATGGAGTATGTCAATGGTGGTGACCGTTTCGGTGAGTCCGGAACTCCTGCTGAGCTGATGGCTGCATACGGACTGGACGGCGAACATATCGCCGAAGCTGCGAGAAAAGCTATATTCCGCAAGTAAACGGTAATCGCCGGCCTTATGCAAGACGGGGAAATCATCCGTCTTTACCGTAGCGGTGAAGAAGAAAGGGCATTTTCAGAAATAGTCAGATCTTATAGCGAGAGACTTTACTGGCATGTCCGCCGCTTCGTGTGCTGTCATGAAGATGCCGACGACCTGGTTCAGGAAATATTCGTGAAAATATGGGCTGCACTTCCTTCTTTCCGGGAGGAGGCGCAGCTCTTTACATGGATATACCGCATCGCCACCAACGAGACATTGAACTTTCTGCGGAAACAGAAGGTCCGGGCGGCGCTTTCTTTCAGGAGCATTGGCGCGGAAATGGAGCGGATGATTGACGACGACCCTTATTTCAACGGCGATGCCGCGCAGCGAAAACTGATGAAACTTATACAGAAACTACCTCAGAAACAGCGGGTTGTGTTTTCTTTGCGGTATTTTGATGATATGAAATATGAGGATATCGCGCAGATAACAGGAACGACTGTCGGAGCGCTGAAAGCCTCGTATCATATCGCTTACGAAAAAATTAAGAAAGAATTGATTTGACTTTTCGGGTCAATGCGTGTCTAATAATTCGGTTGGAGGAAATAATATGAAAACTACTGACAGAAAAATGCCATACGTGGTGCCTGAAGGGTATTTCTCCGAATTGGAGGAACGCCTCGGGGCTATTCCGCGCCGGAATGTGGCAGTGTCGCGTTTTGATAAATTGAAACCATACGTGGCGCTGGCGGCCGCATTTCTCATCATTGTCACCTGCGGAACTGCATTGCTCCGGTTTACATCCGGTCAGGCAGCCGACAGCAATCTTTCAATGTTCGACGAAATTGCGCTCGCTGACTTGATACCGGTTACTGATCCGTATATGATCTACGCCGCCAAGGAAAATGACGAAACACAGGATGCTTTCGCATCATATCTCATAGATTCAGGAATAACATTAGACTACATCGGATATTATGAAGACAACAGGTAGGCACATCATTGCGGCTATAGCCGTATTCTTTTCAATATCAATGTCTTTCAATGCTTCTGCCGGATGTCACGGTGACAATGGCTGGCAGGAACGGATGAAGGCTGAACGCGTGGCGTATCTTACTGCTGCCATGAATCTTACTCCTGCAGAAGCCGAGAAATTCTGGCCTTTGTACAACAGTATGGAAAATGAACGTCGTGCTTCCTTCGGTAAAGTAATGAAGGCGTACAAGGCTCTGGATGAGGGAATCAAGGCCGGCAAAACTGAGAAAGAAATATCAGTTTTGCTTAACAATTATGTGAATGCCATGAAGGATTCCCGCAGTGTCGAGGCCAAATATGTTCCGATGTTCACCAAGATTCTTTCCGTAGAGAAAGTTGCGAAACTTTTTATCGGAGAGGAAGAGTTCAGAAGACAGAAGATAGGACATTGGAATGCCGGCAAGCCGTCTCAGGAACCGCGCGGGAAATAGCGGCTGTCAGGCGAACAAGTAGAATTCTTTTACGAGGGAAATGTACTGCGATGTATATTTCCCTTTTTCCATAATAGTGAGTGCCTGTTCCTGCGGGACGGATTTTTCTCTAGTGAAAGAAACTATGATCCTGCTCGGCCGCTTACGTTCCACTGTCTTGACTTTCAATATATTGCAAATGTGTAATCCGCACATTCTCCCGTATCTTGCCAATGCCGCCTCTTGGTCTGCCGGCAACACTATGGAGACGCGCCCTCCTTCTTTCAGGTGTCCGGATGCGAATGTCAGGACCTCTCTGAATGACAGGCCGCATGTCGATTCTCCGGTTGCGCCGGTGTGCCGCGCGGTGGTCTTGCGGGCATCGGGATTGGTCAATGACGCATCATAATACGGAGGATTCGATACGATGAGGTCGAATTTTCTGTCACCGGTTTCCGTGGAAAAATCTTCCAGGCTTATATTCTTGGCTGTCAATGAATCCGCCCATGGAGAATTGCTGAAATTGATCCCGGCTTCTTCAGCCGCCGGGGCGTCGATGTCGATTCCGGTGATGCTGACATTGTTTGTTATACCGCAAGTGTCGTGAAGACGCTGGGCAAGTATCAATGCTATCGTTCCTGTTCCTGTTCCGATGTCGAGAATATCTGAGTCTGAGTTGTTTACGGGTGCCGCAATCCCAAGGAGAACCCCGTCGGTATTCACCTTCATTGCCGATTTCTCGTTCCTTACCTCGAATTTCTTGAACCGGAAAACGCTCATTGCTCTACAAAAACTCCGTCTTTCATGAACAATGACCTGTCGCACATTCCGGCAAGTTCCGGATCATGTGTGACGATTACGATGGTCTGGCCGAACTCGTCTCTCAGTTTGAAAAACAGTTTGTGCAACTCTGTTTTCGTGACGCTGTCGAGGTTTCCTGACGGCTCGTCGGCGAACAATACGGCCGGCCGGTTTATCAATGCCCTGGCAATGGCGACCCTCTGCTGTTCTCCTCCTGAAAGTTCGGACGGCTTATGTGTGGTTCTCTCCGAAAGTCCCAGAGTGTCAAGCAGTTTCAATGCCTCTTCCTTGGCCTCTCTTTCTTTCTTTCCGGCAATCAACGCCGGTATCATCACGTTCTCGACGGATGTAAACTCCGGCAGGAGGTGGTGGAACTGGAACACGAATCCGATACGCCTGTTCCGGAATTCGCTTATCTGTTTTCTGCCGAGTGAAAGGACATCGGTTCCGTCTATGCGCAATGTTCCATTGTCCGGTGATGACAGAGTTCCGAGAATCTGGAGCAATGTCGACTTTCCGGCGCCGGATGCTCCCATTATGGAGACCACCTCTGATTTTTCCGCGCGGAAATCAATGCCTTTCAGCACTTTGAGGTTGCCGAATGACTTCTTGATATTCAAGGCTTCTATCATCATGTCCAATGTCTTTTTCGCAAAGATAGTCAATAATTGGATAGATTTTTAAGAAAAATTTTGCAAATCAGAAAAAGAGCCGTATATTTGCAGTCCCATTTGGGAAGTGCGTCTTCCGCAAGCGGGACCTAAGGAGAAAATCCGAAGGTTTGTTCATCGGGGTGTGGCGCAGTTGGCTAGCGCATCTGGTTTGGGACCAGAGGGTCCTGTGTTCGAGTCACAGTACCCCGACAGAATTTCAAGAGCGACATGGTTTCATGCCGCTCTTTTCATATTCCCGCCTTTTCTCCGTCTAAAATTTCCTATTGTCGCAGGGATTGTATAAATTTCGCAGATTATAGAGATTATTAAGTGTGTACTTTGTTGTGAGAAGAAGAATTGACATATATGTGATTCTTACAGTCTTTCTGGCGCTCCTGTTTGCGTTGCCTATGACAGCACAGACCACCAAGGTAAAAGGCAGGGTGACGGATTCGGCGAGCGGAGAGGGAATCCCTTTTGTTGCCATATATTTTTATGGCACAACCATCGGCGTATCCACCGACATGGACGGATATTATTCCATGGAAACACGCGACACTACTGCCAACATCCTGTGCGCAGCATTGCTGGGCTATGAAACCCAGATGATCAGAATCAGCCGAGGCGCGTTCAGCGAGGTCGATTTCCGGCTGCATTCCGTAAACTCATCGCTCAATGCTGCCGTGGTAAAGCCGGACAACAGATATATGAAATGGATTTTGGGTCAGATCGATGCCCATAAGAAATTCAATGATCCGGAACGTCGTGACGCCTATGTCTGTGATATCTACACCAAGATGGAACTGGACCTTGTCAATGCTGACAAAAATCTGCGTAACAGACTGATACGTAAGAACTTCGGTTTTATATTCGACTACATGGACACATCCGTCGTCTCCGGACAGCCATACCTTCCGGTGATGATTTCCGAGACGCGGGCCAAGCGGTATCACAGCATTGCACCGGACATCAGCAAGGAAGCCATCGAAGCTACCAGGATATCCGGACTCAATGAGGACAATGCCGTCTCACAGTTCACCGGCAGCATGCACCTGAAGACGAATTTCTACAACAATTTCATCAATGCCTTCAATGTGCAGATTCCATCTCCGCTGTCGTCGAACGGCAACATCTACTATAATTATTATCTGGTGGACAGCCTTGACATTGACGGAAGAAAGACATGGAAAATAAGATTCCATCCCGGCAGAGGCGTGTCTTCCACGGTCTTCGACGGAGAAATGAGCATTGATACCAAAACCTTCGCTCTCAGGGAGATACATGCCAAAATGATGAAGGGAGCGAACGTGAATTGGATACGTGACATGGTCATTGACCGCACCGACCAGCTGGTCGGGGACTCGCTGTGGTTCTACAAGCAGGATAAATTGTATGTGGACTTCTCCGTGACGATGAACGACTCCTCCAAGTTCGTCTCCTTCCTGGGAAACCGGCAGATCGACTATATGAATCCGCAGTTCGGGAAAGAAGCCAGGGAACAGGCCCGGCAGGTGCAGTCGTCTTCTGTCCAGGTCATGAAAAATGCCGGAAGAAAGGATGAGGCGTGGTGGAACGAGGCCCGGCCTTACAAGCTTTCAGAGAAGGAACAGAATATTTACAATATGGTGGACTCCATAAAGAACGTCCCGATGTACAATACCATATACAATATCATAAATACCGCCGTTTCAGGTTATCTGGAGACCAAATATGTGGCATTCGGACCATATTCGCGACTGTACAGTTTCAACAACATTGAAGGCAACAGAGTCTCTTTCGGAGTACGGACCACGTCGGAATTGAGCCGGAAGTTCAGGCTGGAGGGCTATTTGGGCTATGGCTTCAAGGATAAGGAGTTCAAAGGCGGCGGCTCGTTTGAGTGGATGTTCAGCACTCAGCCTACCATGAAACTTACCCTGAACGGAAAGCACGACATGCTTCAGCTCGGGAAAGGTAAAAAAGCATTCAATGAGACGAGTCTCCTGTCGTCGCTTTTAAGTAAGAGGGGCAGTGAGAAGAGAAGTCTTGTCAATGAATATTCAATGACGTTTGATTGGGAAATCCGACCGTGGCTGAACACCTCGACGTCATTGGAGTCCCGGAGGATATTCTCCAACGTGTTCGTTCCGATGAAACGGGTGCACCTGCATAGCGATGGCGCGAGAGATACGGTAATGGTCAATTCCGTGGGCTCCAATGACTTGCGTACCGTGCTGCGCTTTTCCAAAGACGAAACTGTAGCACGAGGCGCTTTCCAGAAGTCATATCTCCATTCGGATTATCCTGTCTTCACTCTGGATTTGCTTGGGTCATTGAAAGGCATCGGAAAGAACGAGTACAGTTATTTCCGGAGCGAGTTCACGATAGATTACAAGCTCAAGATTCCGCCTCTCGGTATGTCGAAAATCAAGTTGACTGCCGGCAATATTGTCGGCACCGTGCCGTATCCGCTTCTGAAACTGCACGAGGGCAATGGTACTTATATCCTGGACCAGAGCTCTTTCTCTTGCATGGAGTTCTATGAATTCGCTTCCGATACCTGGGCCACATTGTTCTGGGAACACAATTTCGGCGGCTTCTTCCTGGGGAAGATTCCACTCATAAAGAAGATGAAGATGCGTGAGGTATTCACGCTCAAAGCAGCTTACGGCACCCTCTCACGGAAGAACAACGGCATCATCGGCAACCCGAATTCCGCCAATGCTCCTATGCTTTTCCCTGCCGGCATGGACATGCTCAACAAGCCGTATGTGGAGATGGGCGTAGGTCTGACCAATATTTTCCGCATTCTCCGTGTCGATGCCGTATGGCGCATGACCCACCGCTACAAGGACACCCCGGCCGGTAAGGTGAAGACTCCTAACTGCTTTGACATCAACATTGGCCTTGAACTTCGCTTCTAGCGCGGTCTTTCATTGTAGATGCCGAGTTCGGAGATGGCGACGGTGCTGCCGGACCCGTAGACGCCGTCGGGCGCCGAGGTCTTGCGGGAGGAAAGGACTGTGAGACGGATGGCATCGGCATAGGTGGCGCCGAAACGCAGAACGGTAACTCGACCGCTTTTCTTCGCGGAAACCGGGCCGGACAGCAATGAACCGGCATTGGCGGACGCGGACCGGACATCAGCATTGACCGTCATCAGCTCGTGCCACAGGCCGTTCACGCGTGCATCCAGGCGATAACCGAGAATCTCGGAACCTACCTCTTCCGTGAACGCTATCATATTGAACTGCTGCTCTTTATCGAGGAAAATCTTCAGGTGCGGGTGCTCCGGTCCCAAGGCATTTGCCACCCACGCGGTCTTGAAATTGTCATCCACCGCGAAATCTGAAATCTCCATGTCGTAGCTCCAGCTGCTGTCAGCCTTACGCCCCTTCGCCAGGTTTGAAGCGATTATCGGCGCCGGACACTCCGAAAATCGCGCGTCCGATGCCGCATAATGCGGGTCAATCGCTGCCGTCGCCTTTTCTGCGGCTCCAGGTTCAGCTTTCGCCCAGATTTTTCCTATTTGTGCCAATGCCTTTATCGCATTGTCATCCATCAGTCCGTCCCTGTTCGGCGCCACGTTCAGGATGAAATTGCAATGCGCTTTTCCCATCGGGACAATGTTCTCCTTCACGAGCATTTTCGCGTCCTTCACAGGCGTCTGCGGGAAGTAAGACTTCCAGAACCACGTTTTCTGGATAGGGAGGCAGGACAATGCCGGAAGAGCATTGCTTTCCTTGTCAATGTGCTGACCTGCACCCTGTTCGTAGGACTTGATGTCGGTGTAGAACAATGCGTCGGCAGGGTATTTGGCGGCATTCAAGTCCATCACCAGGCACTCCGGCTGGATGGATTTTATCAATGCGTAGATTTCCTCGAACGGAATCTGGTCGTATGAGATTCTGCTCCACGGGGCATCCCAGCCGTCGATTATTATAGCTGTAATCTTGCCGTAATTCGTCAGGAGCTCACGCAACTGTTTCTTGACCATGTCTTTATGCTCGGGAACAATCCATCCCGGGCGCAGGCGTGCATGCGTGTCCAGAATCGAATAATACAGCATGACGTCCAGTCCTTCTGCACGGAATGCATCTGCATATTCTTTTACGACATCATGCTTGAACGGACTGCTCATCACCGAGTATCCCGTCGTTTTCGTGTCCCAGATGCAGAACCCGCTATGATGTTTGGCAGTAAGGCAGCCATAGGTCATTCCGGCCGATTTTGCGGCCTTGGCCCATTGACGGCAGTCGAGTTTTGCCGGATTGAAGAGGTCCGGAGATGCATCCGGGTCAGGCCAATCCTCGTCCACATACGTCGGCATATTGAAATGTATGAACATGCCGAAGCGCAAATCCACGAAGCGACGTTGCAAGACGTCAAGGGCTGCACCCTGTCCGAAGCAGAAACCTGCCCCAAAACAAAGTACGGCCAATGTCGCAAGTATTTTCTTCATATCAGTTATTCACGGATCAGGTCACGGATTTCGTCCCATGGAACCGAAACATGGATTGCTCCCATGGAGTACGGAGCTATCTCATATTGGTTGTAGATGTATGTCACACCATGCTCCGAGACATTGAAATTGCCGTTAGGCTTGATTTCATGGGTGAACATGGTGTCGTAGGACTCCTGGTCAGGCACGGCTTCACGAAGATGGGCCGTAAGCGCCTCTGCCAGTTTCTCCTCATAGCCAGGCTTGAAGAATTCGGCCTCGGTAATCACCTTGCCGCTCTCCAGGTCGAAGTTCAGGGCAGTCTCCACAGTCGAGCCGTGTGCGCCACCCTCGTAGAAATACTCTTCGTAAGTGTACGAAGCGATGTTCTTGTACGTTTCTGTAAAATAGCCTGTCTTGTAGCGTTCCCTGTTGAGCTCGCTGGACATAGGAATATCTCCGTTTCCTTCATACAGTTTCAGGGTTTCTTCACATTCATTGTGATATGTCCTGACGTAATCGGCTGACCATTTCCCGGCAACTTCCTTGAGGTCGAGACCGGCATAATCCTGCCCGAAAGCAATCACCGAAATCGAATTGCAGATCGCTTTCCTGGCCTCATCTGAGATGTTGGCGACAGGGTATTCCAGAGATATGACCACGTGCAGGGAATCCTCCCTTCCGGCCATAAGTGCTTCATTGACAGCAGTATCGAGAGTATTGACTTTCATACTGGTCTCTCCGCAGGACGCGAGCATCATCGCCGCTCCCGCGAAAACTAACATTGAATTGAAAATCCTTTTCATATCAGTCATTATTCATTTCTTTTATGTCGACTTCGTGACGCTCGCTTGCGCCCATCAGCCATTCACAATAATAATCGGCCATTCTCCAGAAGAAATACTCGTTCATGTCCCCGAAGCCATGGCGCTGTCCAGGCAAGATGAGCATGTCGAAACGCTTGTTCGCGCGGATGAGAGCATTGACCACGCGGATGGTGTTCGCAGGATGCACGTTGTTGTCAATGTCGCCGTGCACAAGCATGAGGTGGCCTTTCAAGTTCTTGGCAATCTGAGGATTGGTCTCGATGGAATATACGAATGTAGTATCTCCGGCCTCGATTTTCTCCTGAATGCCATGGTGCTGTTCGCTCCACCAGCGGTTGTAAATGTTGTTGTCATGGTTACCTGCGCAGGAAACGGCGGCCTTGAAGAAATCAGGGTACTTCAATATCGCCGCAGTGGACATGAATCCGCCGCCTGAATGTCCGTGTATGCCGACACGTCCCAGGTCAATCCAAGGATATTTGGCACCAAGTTGCTGGATTGCATATTTCTGATCCTCAAGACCATAGTCGCGGAGGTTGCCATAACCGTAATTATGATACCATTTCGACCTGTCCGGATGACCGCCCCTGTTGCCCACGGTTATGACAATGAATCCGAGCTGGGCCAGCCTGTCGGTTCTGGTAAATCCTCTGCTCCACTCGATGTTGTTGGCTTCCACCTGAGGGCCCGGATAAACGTAATCGCATATAGGATAGACCTTTGTGGAGTCGAAATCGAATGGCTTGTAGATGGCGCCATACAAATCGGTGATGCCGTCGGCAGCCTTGACGGTGAAACGCTCAGGGAATTTGTATCCGGCAGCGAAAAGCAGTGAGAAATCAGCCTCGCCGAGGTCACAGACCTTGCGTCCCTTAGCATCATAAAGTGCGGATGCCGGTTTGTAATCCACGCGTGAGTAATTGGCAATGAAGTATTTGCCGTCTTCTGTCGCTATGGCGTCAATGTTCATGTCAGGCATGTCGAGCAGCTTCGGTTCACCGCCCTGGAGACTGACGCTGTACACGTGCATCTGGTAAGGGTTTTCGCCTTTTTCCTTGCCGCAGGCGCGGAACAGCACGTAGCCCTCTTTCTCATTGACAGCCAGCACGTCGTCCACATGATAAGCGCCTTCGGTCAGGTTTCTTATCAATGTTCCGTCGGCATTGTAAAGATAAAGGTTCGCCCAGCCGTTCCGCTCTGACCAATGAATCATTTTCCTGCCGTTGTCGATAATTCTGAGCGGACGGCTCTCCACATAGGTGTTCATGCGCTCCGAAAGCACTGTTTTCGTGCTGTCGCTGCCAATGCCTACGTAGCAGATGTCCAGGCGTTTGAGGTCGCGGCTCAATCTGTTCAGATAGAAACCTGAATTGTCGCCGAGCCATGTATAATTGTCGAATTCATTGAACGACGTTTTCACTGTCCCCGGTGCGGTCTGCAGGGACAGGTCCTGATCCTTGAATGCATTGATTCTCACCTGGTGAGAAGACCAGTCATTCGCGTTGAAGATATACAGGTGTCCCAGCGGTCCCGGCTCTCCCGGCATCTGGTATTTGTATGTTTCCAATGTCGGGCGCGGTGAACTGAGGGAGTTGATTACCCAGAAATCCTTTACGGGTCTCATGTCCCAGCGCATCACGGCGAAATGTTTCGAATCGGGTGACCATGCCAGGTCGAACGGGAACACGCGCTTGGTGGTGTCCGCTTCCGTATTGCCGGCATAGTTTCCGCTGGCGTATGAAAAATCCTTGAATCCGTCGCTTGTAATGCGATGTTCCACAAGTGTGCTGTCTTTCGGGTCCTTGGCTGCCTTGCGCATGTTGAGGGTGTCCATATAGAACAGGTTGGAGTTCTTCATATAGACTCCTACAAGTCCGTCAGGGGACACATTCGCCCATTCAGGGTATTTGGCATCCTCGTCTTTCGTGCTGAACGTCAGCTTCTTGCTGGTGATGTCATATTTAAAATGATATGTGAGCTTTTCCGTCTTGGCATTTTTCGATGTGTCCTTTTTCTCCTGGGAACTCTGGATATCGAACTTCAGGACATTGTCATTTTCCGGGTCAATGCTGAGGTTGCGTATCGGCAGATGTCGCGCTTCGAACGGATCTTTCACGATTTCCGTTATCTGCATCGCCAATTTTTCCATGTCAAATACCGGTTTGACGGTACCTGTGGCGGGTTCTGCAATGTAATAGTTCGTCCCTTCAGATGTCTTCCATGTGTACAGGAAACGGTTTCCGTTCCTGAACCACTCCGGTTTCACGGTCGTGGAGAATACCATCTGTCCCACACGCTTGGCCGAAAATCTCTCTGCCAGAGCATAATTCGGGGTCTTGACCATCTTGTCTTCGCGCGTCTGCGCCTTGATGCCGGAGGCAAGTAGTGTCAATGCCGCCAAGCATACTGCTACTTTTCTAGTAACTATCATTTCAACATTGTTTTAGTAATTCTTTACAAATCTTTACCAACTTATTTTTTCATGCTCACCAATCCCAGACATAACATCGTCCGGAAGTCATTCTCTCAAAGTTAACAAGAAATAAGCAATAACTCGCGTTATCTCGTTGAAATTCTTTTTTATACGTTGACGGAACTTTTTTTTGGGGGGGGGGCTGTCGGGACGCGGCCACGGGCGGTTTTGTAACTTGTTGGTAGTCAGATATGTTTCTGGCGAGGGCGTGGAAACGTCGACATTTTTTGGCCGCGTTTCCACGCTGTATTTTGCAACTGATTGATAATCAATGTTTCTGAAAACGGAGCGTGGCCGCGTCCCGCCGGATAAAAATCAAATCCCTCCTAATCGATGATCAAGAGGGATTTTCTGTGCCCAAAGCCGGGATCGAACCGGCACGTCTTTTAAAGGACATTGGATTTTGAGTCCAACGCGTCTACCAATTCCGCCATTCGGGCATTTCCGGGAATCGGAATGGCAAAGTTAGGTATTTTTGGCGAAATACCAAATATTTCGGCAAGTGTCGGCATAATGTAACGTCGATTTTTCCGGAAATAATGATATTTTGCTAAATTCGCATGGAAAGGGGAGGGATTTAAGGTGAGGGTAACGTGCACATAAAAAAGATTATGAAATGCAATATATTTAACGGACAGACGATTGCGGACGTGGCAGGGTATCTCGAAAGGTACCCTGTCATTTACATCGTTGCAGATAGACATGTGGCACATTTTGCTGAGAAAGTCGTGAAATCGTTGACTGGCGGGGGAGCGGACTGTGAATGTGAAGATCCGATCTCACCAGAACTGCTTCTGCTGGACACCTCGGAAGAAGACAAGTCAATGCAGACCGTAATGGAGATATGCAAATGGCTGTTGGATAACGGGGCCGACAGGAATGCCCTGTTGCTGGCCATAGGTGGCGGGATAACTACGGACATGGCGGGGTTTGCGGCATCCATATATAAGAGAGGAATCCGGTTCGCATATATCCCTACCACATTCCTCTCGCAAGTCGATGCCGCAATCGGCGGAAAAACGGGGGTCAATTTCGAAAACTACAAGAATATCCTGGGCGTAATCCAGCAGCCGGAATTTACATATATCTGTCCGGAAGTGCTTGAGACATTGCCATATAGAGACTTTCTTTCAGGAGCTGCGGAACTCATCAAGACCTTCATCATTGACAATGCCGGTAACAACTACGAAAAGGCGGTCGAAGTCCTTTCCGAAATACACGAAAGCATTGACCGAAAACAGGCGATAGCCTCGCATTTGGCTGAGCTTGAAGAATTTGCGGGCGCGGCTGCGAGAATCAAGGCCGGTGTGGTCGAGCGGGATGAATTCGAGCAGGGCGAGAGGCGGAAGCTGAATCTCGGGCACACTTTCGCGCATGCGATCGAGTGGGAGGCCCGGGCCGCGAAGAAAGACATTTCCCACGGTGAGGCGGTTGCGATGGGAATCATCCTGGCGGCGAAGGCATCCGAGCGGTACTATTGTCGGGAAAGCATTGAGGGACAGGAAGTTGCAGATGAGTCTCTAAGTGCAAGGTTTACGCGCGATTTCAGACGCTGCGGCCTGCCTACCGAGTGCCCGTTCCCGCTGGAATCCCTGTCCGGGGCAATGCGGAAAGACAAGAAAGCCGAAAACGGCATTGTGCATTTCGTCCTGATCCGCACCCTGGGCGACGTCCGCATCGAGGATCTGGCGGTAGAACGCGCGATTAATAATTAGTATTTGAAAAATACATTTTTCAGCCAATACTCAAACAGCGGGTCTTCAAATGAGTACTGTTTTCCGAAATCGTCCAGAATATCATTGGTTATCAATGCTTTTCTGGCTCGTGACACTTCGGTGCTGGATTTGAGATTGTACTCTTTCAATACTTTCTGTGAAGAAAGATTCTTCTCTCCCGCTGACATTGCATGAAGAAGATTCTGCTGAGAAATCGAGAGTGAAAGAGTCAATGCCCTGTTGAGCTCGCCCTGCTGTCTCAAAATGTCATCGAACGCATCAGTTATGTCCGAATCGGCGCACGAATCACTCTGGCAATGTAGCCACGTGGTTTGGGCAAGTTGTTGCACATAATACGGATTATTGTCTGCAAGTTGCACGATTCTTTCACATTGTTCCGCTGTAATGATTTTTCCAGTGCTTCGGAACTCTCTGGAAATATAGTCAGGCCAGAAAGCCCGGTCTATCTTCTCGAGAAAATAGATTGCGCCGAATTTATAGAAAGGCATGGATACCTTGCCGAACACCTCCATCATCATGTGCCTTCTGCTGCCGTACAAACAGTATGAAACGTGCTGTTGAAGTTGCCATTTGCTCCTAAGTGTCGCCTGGAATTCTTTTGGAGAACTGAACATGCCGATTTGCTGGAATTCATCGATGCAGATGACAATTTTCATCTTTCTGTCGGCCGCAATCTTTTCCGGAAGATCCAGAATCTCGTCAATGCTCATCTTGGGCTCCTTTATCTGGAATTGAATGGAAGTCGGAGCAGCGGCATCTCCGAAACTGAGACCGGAAACAATCGCAGAGGCATATTTTTTTACGGCAGTCAGAATGTTGTCCACGGATGAGGCTGTCTGTTTAAGCACTTCTGACGCAAATTTGCTGAAAAACTCTTCCTCTGTTCTGACATTGAAAATGTCTATGAACACGATTTTAAGATTTGAATCTTTAGACATCGCCTCTGTTCCAGCCTTATGGACAAGAGAACTTTTACCCCATCTCCTTGGTGAAATGAGGATTGTATTTGTGAGGCTCATGAAATTCTCAGCAAGTCTCTTGGTGTCTTTCTCTCTGTCAATGAAGTTGTTACCTTCTGCGATTTTTCCGAAAACAAATGGAGCTGCCATAATGTTCAAATTTTGATACAAAAATATGTACATTTTTTGATATATCAAAATTTGTACATCGCAAAACCCCCGCTCGGCCACGAATTCCTGCGGCCAGGTGTGATGAATAAAATATCGGTGAAAAAATCATTATATTTGTAGGTTTGGTAATCACTAAAAACAAGATAATGCAGGTTGTTTTTGATGATGGCCGGGTAAGCAAAACAAGCAGATAATGATTTGTACGACTATACAGAACAAGACACTTGAGGAAATATATGCGATTCTGGAAAGCGGGAACGTGGAAATGGCCGAAATCCGGCTGGACCGGTGCCCGCTGACTACGGACGAAATCTCCGAACTCTTCTCCACATCGGACGTGCCGCTGGTGGCCACATGCCGGATAAGTGAGATGAGGGAAAAGCTTGTCAATGAGGCTGATACGGAAGAAAAACAGCACTCGGAAGACAGGAAGCTCGACACGAAAGCCGTTCAGGAAGCCGAAGCCAGGCTCATCACGGCAATTCACTCGGGAGCAGCATTCGCGGACTTGGAAATAGAAGCGCCGCCGATGATGTCCAAGCGGTTGCGCCGCGAAACACGCGAGAACGGAACGGTATTCGTCCGCTCATATCACGACTTCCGGGGCACGGACTCCATCGAAGCACTTAAAGCGCTGACAGAGAAATGCTTCGCCATCGGGGCCGACATCGCCAAAATCGTCACCACCGCGGTACCCGACGACAGTCAGGACAATGCTTCCGTCGCCAGAGTCCTGTCGCTGTATGACTCGTTCGATCCCGCAAAACTCATCGCTTTCGCAATGGGTGAGCAAGGTCAATGCTCTCGTATCCAATGCCTTGCCAAAGGTGCTCCATATACTTATGCCGCTTTGGATGAGAGTGAAGCAGCCGCACCGGGACAGATGTCTACGGCGGAAATGATGCGCCAGGTCTACGCAGGACATGCGGCAGGATGTGCCGATGGCCATGCAGCGGAATCCGACGGCATGGAAATCATCCCGATGCCATCATCGAAAAGCTTTGCACAGCGGGCAATAATTGCAGCTGCATTGGCAGACGGAACCACCACATTGAAAGGATATTCGCCATGTGGCGACAACGAAGCAGCCATCTCCGTGGCACGCTCACTTGGAGCGGAAGTCACTGTGGGACTGACATATAAGGACGGTAAAGTCCTCAAAGACACATCAGCATTGACCATAAAAGGCCGGGGAACGGCAGCATTGGACCTGGACAGCCTCCATACCGGCGAATCCGGACTCCTCACGCGACTGATGATACCGGTTCTGGCTGCATTGGGCCGAGGCGAAATTGCAGTGACCGGCGAAAAGACATTGACCCGCAGACCTTTGAAAGGCGCGCGCGAAATCATGGCGGCCTTCGGGGTGAAACTGGAGAATCTTCCGCAGGAAGAGAAACCGGAAGAAGTTTTCGTCCCGCTCAAAATTTCGGGAAAACTCTCTGGCGGGAAGATAACCGTCTCAGGTTCAGGAGGTTCGCAAATCATCTCCGGACTGCTCATGGCATTGCCGCTGCTGGAAGAAGACTCTGTCGTGCGGCTTACCGAGCCGAAAAGCATCCCATATCTTTTCATAACGATGGATGTGCTCAAAGCTTTCGGCGTGAAAATCTGGTGTGACATGGAAGGCGGGCAGGACTTCGCCGAATCGCAAGACTGGAACGACTGCACGGAAATCGTGCTCCACATAAAAGGCGGGCAGAAATACAAGGCTGCCGACATGGATATCGAAGGGGATTGGAGCACCGCGGCCAACTTCCTGGTAGCTGGCGCCGTATTCGGCAAGGCCGAGGTATCCGGACTGGACACCAAATCCCTGCAGGCCGACCTCTCCATAATGGACATCCTCATGGAAGCCGGCGCGAGCCTCTCCCAGATGGGTGAGGACGAATCCCGCGGCCCAATCCACGTCCAGAAAGCCCCGCTCAATGCATTCGAAGTGGACGCCAACAACTGCCCGGACCTGTTTCCGATAATATCGGTGCTCGCGGCATTCTGCCAGGGGACCAGCCGGATTGCGGGCGTCGGACGACTCGCCAACAAAGAAAGCGACAGAGGCAAGGCGATATTGTCAATGCTTCTGCAGCTTGGCGTAAAAGCCAGGATATCAGGCGACAAGATGATTATTGAAGGTCACTCCCTGGCGCAGAGATGCCTTACCGGGCACCTGCTGAAAGGCGGAAACTATACCTCCAGCCACGATCACAGGATGGTCATGGCTCTGAAAGTGGCGGAACTCGGAGCGGACAGTCCGATAGAAATCGACGACGTCGAGTGCGTGGCGAAATCATGTCCGACATTCATGGAACTTTTCGAAAAATTACTGAAAAATGGATACGTTCGGTAGAAAATTCAGAATCTCCATCTTCGGAGAATCACACGGCGAAGCCATCGGTGTTGTGCTGGATGGCGTACGTCCTGGACTGCATATCACGGCAGAAGACTTCATGCCGGACATTCTGCGCCGAAAGAGCGGTCCGAAAGGAACCACTCCACGTGTGGAAACCGATGAACCTGAGATACTTAGCGGAGTGTACAACGGCTACACCACAGGCGCGCCCATGGCGATAATCTTCAGGAACCGGAACACCAGATCCGGCGACTACAAGCTTTTCAACGACGTCCCGCGTCCGGGCCACGCAGATTACACCGCCAGCGTCAAGTGGCTGGATTTCAATGACCCTCGGGGCGGCGGACACTTCTCCGGCAGACTTACATTGCCGATAGTGGCAGCCGGTGTCGTGGCGAAGAAAATGTGCTCCTGCGACATTCAGGCGCAGCTGGTCGAGGTCGGCGGCGTCACCAGAGAAGAAGCATTGAAAACCGCTGTCAATGAGTCTGTTGCAGATTCTGAAATTTGGCGCGACGTTCTCGACGAGGCCATCCGGGAGAAAGACTCCGTCGGAGGTATCGTGGAATGCGTCACCACGGGATTGCCCGCAGGCATCGGCGAACCGTTCTTCGATTCGGTCGAAGCCCTCGTCTCCCACGCAATCTTCTCAATACCAGGCGTCCGCGGCATCGAATTCGGCGACGGATTCGCGTCGGCGCGCATGAAAGGCTCCGAGCACAATGACCCGTTCGACAGCATCGGAGGGGACAATGTCATTGCATGCTGGATGAAAGACCCTGTAGTCTGCCACCCGTCCAAGAACGGTGCGGGAGGGGTCAATGGCGGTATAACGAACGGTAATCCGCTGGTATTCAGAGTGGCATTCAAGCCGACATCCAGCATCGGAAAAGCACAGAAGACATTCAATTTCGCTACTGGACAGATGACAGAACTGGAGATTCCGGGACGGCATGACGCATGTTTCGCCCTGCGTACTCCACCGGTTGTCGAGGCGATGACCGCCATCGTTCTGGCTGACCTCATGTCGCTTTAGTAACGATATCGGCCGAAAAGTTGTAACTTTACGCGGCAATAATTTCAGAAGGAGATTATATGGATATAAATGAAGAGAAGGAACTTCTCCAAGACATAACGAAGAAAGAATATAAGGAAGGCTTCGTCACGGACGTGGACCAGGACTTTATACCCAAAGGCCTGAACGAAGACATTGTCCGGATGATATCCGAGAGGAAAGGCGAGCCTCAATGGCTGCTGGACTTCCGTCTGGACGCTTTCCGCAAATGGCAGAAGATGGAGATGCCCGACTGGGGACATCTGGATATGCCGCACATTGACTATCAAGACATTATATACTATGCTGCCCCGAAGAAGGACTCCGACAGGCCGAAGGAAATCGACCCGAAACTTGCGGAAACCTTCGACAAGCTGGGAATTCCTCTGAAGGAACGCGAAATCCTCGCGGGCGTTGCTGCGGTAGATGCCGTATTCGACTCAGTATCAGTGGCTACCACCTTCCGTAAGGAACTCGCCGAACGCGGAATCATATTCTGCTCATTCAGCGAAGCCGTGAAGGAGCACCCTGACCTGGTACGCAAATATCTAGCGACCGTGGTGCCGTCCGGCGACAATTATTTCGCAGCATTGAACTCAGCCGTATTCAGCGACGGATCATTCTGTTACATCCCGAAAGGCGTACGCTGCCCGATGGAACTTTCCAGCTATTTCCGTATCAATGCCAAGGGAACGGGACAGTTCGAGAGGACGCTCATCGTGGCCGACGAAGGCTCGACGGTAAGCTACATGGAAGGCTGCACGGCGCCGATGCGCGATGAAAACCAGCTCCATGCGGCAGTCGTGGAAATCGTGGCGCTCAAAGACGCCGATGTGAAATACAGCACGGTGCAGAACTGGTATCCGGGCGATGAAAACGGTCGTGGAGGAATCCTTAACCTCGTGACCAAGAGGGGAATATGTATGGAAGGCGCGCATCTTTCCTGGACGCAGGTCGAAACAGGTTCAGCCATCACTTGGAAATATCCGAGCACCATCCTCAAGGGCGACTACTCCTCATCCGAGTTCTATTCCGTAGCCGTCACGAACAACTATCAGCAGGCCGACACGGGCACCAAGATGATACATGTCGGAAAAGGCACGCGAAGCCGAATCGTCAGCAAGGGAATCTCTGCCGGACACAGCCAGAACAGCTATCGCGGTCTCGTCAGAATGCTGCCGGGAGCCGCAGGAGCGCGCAATTTCTCACAATGTGACAGCCTTCTCATCGGTTCGCTCTGCGGAGCCCACACCTTCCCTGACGTGCGTAGTGACAATGCCACCGCAGTCGTGGAGCACGAGGCTACCACATCCAAGATCAATGAGGACCAGCTCTTCTACTGCAACCAGCGCGGAATCGGCCCCGAGGACGCGGTAGGACTTATCGTCAATGGCTATGCACGTGAAGTGTTGAGCAAACTCCCTATGGAATTCGCCGTCGAGGCGCAGAAACTCCTCCAGGTATCACTCGAAGGCTCAGTGGGTTAGCAGGCGTAAATAATTGAAAATCTAACAATGGACTTTATAAACTACACTTTGTTCACGATAGGGGGAGACACTCCTGTCCTTCTTATTGATTTGCTCACATCCGTGGTCGGTCTTACATGCGTATTCCTTGCCGGCCGCAACAGTAAATATAATTTCTGGGTAGGCTATCTGTATTCCCTCCTCTTGCTCCTCATGTTCTGGAACAAGAACCTTTACGCAAACTTGTTGTTGCAGCCTATTTCATTGGGAATCAATGTTCTGGGGCATTACAGGTGGACTCATCCGCGTAAGGAAGAGCAGAGTTCGGAAGACAGCAGCGCCCTGAAAGTGACCATGCTCGGATGGAAACAGCGCATCCTCGCCATAGCATCCGTATTCGTCATTGCTGCCGGATGGGGTTGGTTCATCAGTCTTGCGGGCAATGCCATTTTCCCCGGCAAGATCCCGTCTGACCCTATACCGTATCTCGATGCCTGTGTGACCGTGCTCATCCTCGTGGCGCAATTCCTGTCAGCCCTCAAGAAATGGGATTGCTGGATTGCCTGGCTTCTGGTCAATGTCTTCCAGCTGGCGATGCATATCTCTGTGGGACATGTGTTTATGCCGATTGTCTGCGGCCTCTATCTCGTGAACGGAATCTGGTCGCTCATCACCTGGTCAGGACTCTACAAGAAAAAAGCATAGAGGCGATTCCATAAGGAACCGCCCCTGCGAAACTTATTTTACTACGATTATGTTCGGTACGCGACGCATGCCTGCATGGTCGAACTTCTTGTTGTCTGTCGGATGGTTCAGAACACCGTCTTCGGCAGTCCAGATTGTGGTGGAACCGCCTCCGTCCAGATTCAGCGCATCACTCATGCCTGCCCAGAGAGCTATCAAAGCACTTTCGGTCAATGTCGCGCCGTCAGCATGATTCTTCGCACGGCCGTCGATGGTCACGAAATAATAATATCCGCGGTTGTCCTTTCCTATCAATGTCCTCGGATGACGTGCATTGCTGAACTTCTTGTCCGTAGCGAACACAGGTATGTTGCCATCCTTGACAAGCAGCGGACCTGAAGCCAATGCCGCATGGTAATGCTTCGTATAATGCTCATAAAGCGTCGTGTCACACAGCATTATATCCATCTTGCGGCCCTTCTTGTCCTTGAACGCCACCAAAGCATTGGACCTGAACAAGAACTCGGTCTTGGGCGTGCGGCTTATCTCATTGTGATTCAGCGCTAAATAGGTGTGAGGCTGGAGCGTATGGACATTGAAATAACTGCCGTTTATCGCTGCGAGCGCGTGCGTCCTGGCCGCCAGCGAATCGGTGGTGACGCACAAATCTCCCGCGGACTCCTCGATGCCGGTGCGGAATTTCTTGGCCGGATATTTCACGATGGAAACCGTCTGGTCGCCTCCGAACATGGAAATGTGCGCGGAACCTGCCACGGCGCCTTTCCCGAGGTCTTTCCAATTCCATTCAGCATTGACGAAAGCCGTGGAATCAGCAGCACGGGTCTGCTTCTCCTGGCCGTAAACTGCAGCCGACATTGCCATGAGCAATATCGCAGCGGATGTGATTTTCTTGATTGTCATGATTGTGTTATTTTATATTAATACGCACGAAACGCATTTTGCACGTAATCAACTATGCATTTTCCAATGCTTTAAGGTATTTTGCGGGCGATTCGGCCTGCCAGAGCGCGCCCAGGACAGCAGCCCCGCCGAAGCCCAGTGACCGTATCTCCGGAATATGCTCCAGACTCACCCCTCCCAGTGCAAACACTTGATTGTCAATGATTTCCTCTTCCGCTGCGCGTTTCAGTTCAATGCGGGAGAACGCGGCGCCATATCCCTCTTTCGAGATGCTGTCATAAATTGGGCTGAGAAACAGATAGTCGCACTCGGACTTGTGCTGAATGACCTCCCGGATGCTGTGGCAAGAACGTGAAACCGTCATGCCGTGAACGCCATGCGGCGCCTCCGGATTACGCGAATTCAGATGCACCCCGCCCAGCGCGAATTTCTTCGCCAGCGGAAAGCAATCATGCAGGACAATGCGTCCGTAGTATTGACTGTCAATGTCTTGCAGCCATGCGGCAAGTTCATCTTCCGATGCTCCGGGCTTGCGCAGATGGAGACGCTCCATGCCTTCGCGGAAAAGACTGTTCACCAGGTCGGTTTCCCCGTCGAAGAATGCGGGGCGCGTTATGACGATGGTTTTCATGGCAGGTCAATGATATAAGATTCCATGGTCCGCAGGTCGATGCTCCATAGCTTTCCTATAAGCGGCTCGCCGAAACCCGCCGCCAGCTGGAGCACTTGATTCGCTTCCACGCTTCCTGTCACGGCCGGAGTGATACCCAGGACAGCCTTGCTCGGCGCTTCCATGGAAAGAAGCTCGCTCTCATCGTATAAGTCCCTGTATGAATGGACTTTACCGGAAGCGTCAGGCACTCCGAAAACAGAAACCTGTCCGTTCAGCCCCTGAATGCTTCCATAAATGTAAGGTTTGCCTGCGGCAATGCAGATGTCATTGATAATGAATCGTGTGGCAAAGTTGTCGCAGCCGTCCACCACCATGTCGTAACCGGCAATGATTTCCGCAGCATTGTCCTTGGTCAGGAAACAGTCGTAAGTGCGTATGCTGACCTCGTGGTTCAGACCGTGGAGACGCTTGTATGCGCACTCCACCTTGCTCTGTCCGACCTCGTCTTCCGTGTACAATGTCTGGCGTTGGAGATTGGAAACGCTGACCTTGTCCGCATCGATGATGCCCAATGTCCCGATTCCGGCGGCCGTGAGGTAAGTGGCTATGGGTGAGCCGAGTCCGCCTGCTCCTACGAGCAGAATCCTAGTGGCGGAGAGCCTTTTCTGACCCTCCGCCCCAAGTTCCGGCAGCATTGTCTGCCTTGAGTATCTTTCCGCAGAATCCATGTTATTTCCTAAAATTCATCATGTCGAAACTGGAATCCCAGTCCTTCCAGACAGGTTCCCTGCCAAGCTCTTTCAGGCGGCGCTCTATCTCGGCGGCCGTTCTGTCATCGCTTACGTGGAACTGCTCAAGTGACTGAGGATAAGTATGATATCCGCCCGGATCAGTCTTGCTCTCCGCACTCATTGTGGTAACGCCGAGAGTAGCCATATTGTCCCTGATTTTCGCCGGCTCACGTGTCGAATAGGAAATGTCCACATCGTGGTCGAAGATTCTCATGGCGAATGTAACCTGCGCCAGCTGCTTGTCTGTCATGACGCAGTTAGGCTCGAAACCGCCGTTCTCCGCCGGACGCATGCGAGGGAAATTGACACTGTATTTGGTGCGCCAGTAATGCTTCTGCAGGTAGCGGAGATGGTAAGCCATCATCGTTATATCCGTGCGCCATTCCTTCTCCAGACCGATGAGCACGCCCATTCCGATGGAGTGGACGCCAGCCTGACCCATGCGGTCGAACCCGTTGCATCTCCAGTCGAAATTCGCCTTCATTCCGCGTGGGTGGTAGATGTTGTAATGCGCTCTGTTATAAGTCTCCTGGAAGCAGATCACGCCGTTCATTCCATGGTGCGTGAGCTCCGCATAATCCTCGGCGCTCAGAGGCATGACCTCGATTTTCAGGTTGGAGAAATATTTTTTCGCTATATCCAGCGCCTTCGCCAGGTAAGGAACACCTGCTTTCACAGGGTTTTCTCCCGTGACTATCAGCAAGTTCTCGAAAGGAGCCAGCTTCTTGATGGCCTTGTACTCATCCTCGCATTGCTCCGGAGTCAGTATGACCCTCTTCATCGGATTGCTTGCGTGGAATCCGCAATAAACGCAGGAATTGATGCATGAGTTGGTGATATACAGCGGAATGAACATTGACATGGTCTTTCCGAACCTTTCCTCCGTATATTTACGGCTGAGCGCCGCCATCGTCTCCAGATACGGCTCTGCTGCCGGCGAAATGAGCGCCATGAAATCTTCCACGTCGCAATGCGCCTTTCCCAGTGCCCTGCGCACGTCATTGTTAGTTTTCGCTGCAATGCGCGCCGTCGTTTCGTCCCAATCTATCTTGGCAAGTTCATCTGTAAACATTTCGCCCTCCTGTTATTCGTCAAGGAATGCGGTCAGCGGAGAGCTGGCCTCGGCGACGAAACTGTCGCTCTGTGCTCCCAGTCCGGCCTCATAAGCCATTCTACCAGCCTCGACGGCATTCTTGAATGCCACGGCCATTGCCTCAGGGTCACCTGCCACAGCGATTGCCGTGTTCACGAGACATGCGGATGCTCCCAATTCCATGGCTTCCGCTGCGTGGCTTGGCGCTCCGATACCTGCGTCCACTACGACAGGAACGGTAGCCTGCTCAATGATGATGCGCAGGAAGTCCCTGGTCTGCAATCCTTTATTCGTTCCGATAGGTGCGCCTAGCGGCATGACGGTAGCGGCTCCGGCCTCTTCCAGATGTTTGCACAATGTCGGGTCGGCCTGGCAATAAGGCAGTACCACGAAGCCGAGTTTGACGAGCTGTTCAGTCGCCTTCAATGTCTCTACGGAGTCAGGCAGCAGGTAGCGCGGGTCCGGATGAATCTCCAGTTTCAGCCAATTGGTACCGAAAGCCTCGCGTGCCATCTGTGCCGCGAACACCGCCTCTTCAGCGTTTCTTACGCCGGACGTGTTCGGAAGCAGCTGTATACCTGGATGATTGATATGCTTGAGCATGTCGTCATCCTTGTCTTCAAGCTCTATACGTTTCATTGCAAGAGTCACCATTTCGGTGCCTGATGCGAGGATGGCTTTCTCCATCAGTGTGTTGGAATTGAATTTTCCAGTTCCAAGGAACAGGCGGGAATTGAATTCTCTTCCTGCAATAACTAATTTTTCCATATTTATCTGTTATCTATTGTTTCAATTATTCTTGCTGTCATTTCCACGGGGTTCGGGGCGCCGAGAATTGCTCCGCTCAATGCGATGCCGCTCACGCCGGTTCCCATGACCGCCGGTATGTCCTCCACCGTTATTCCTCCGATGGCGACAATCGGTAAATTTATTCCTGACTCTTTCATTTTCAGGACAATGCTTTTGTATCCGTCCAGCCCGAGTATCGGTGAAAGGTTCTTCTTGGTGGTGGTGAACCTGAACGGACCGCAGCCGATATAGTCGGCTCCCTGTTTATGGAGCCGTATTACATCATCTATCGTATTGGCTGTGCCGCCTATAATGATGTCCGGTCCGAGGATTTTCCTGGCCTCATCCACCGGCATGTCATTTTTTCCAAGGTGCACGCCGTCCGCGCCAAGTTGTCTGACCAGTTCCACATGGTCGTCCAGAAGGAATTTCGCCCCGTAGCGGCGGCATAGCGGTATGACTTCTTCTGCACATGCTACGATTTCCTCAGAGGAAGCATCCTTCATGCGCAACTGTATCCACCGGCAGCCACCTTCCAGCGCCATTCTTATTCCTTCCGCATAGCTTATCTGCGGCGTGAAATGTGAAATGTATTGAAGCATAACTCTTTAACCTCCGCAAGATGCTCTTATGACGATGATGTTGTCCCCGTCTGCTATGGTACATTCCGCCCACTCATTACGTGGAATCATCTTGCTGCCGACTGCTACGGCCACGCCTTTTTCCGGCAATTCCAGCTGCTCCGCCAGTTCTTTCAATGTGGAAGCCGCCGTCTCTACCGGTTTGTTGTTAACCTTGATATTCATCTTTCCAAAGTTAAAAAAACTTGTAAAAATGTTTCACCGGGCCGAATCCATGTCCGATCTCGTATTCAGCCCCGGCGATAATTGCCTCATTTATATAGTCTTTCGCTGCTGCGGCCGCATCCGGAAGGCTCATGCCCTTCGCAAGCATTGACGCGAAAGCGGACGAAAGCGTACAGCCTGTGCCGTGGGTGTTCCTGGTATGGATGCGCGCGGACGGAAGCTCATAAACCTTGCCGTCTTCCACATCGCAGAAGATATCCACGAGTTTTTCCTCGGTCAGGTGCCCCGCTTTCAGCAGGACGCTGGCCCCGCATTTGTCCGCCAGCCTGCGTGCCGCATCAGGAAGGTCCTTCTGCAATGCCAGTTGTTCTCCGCCGAGCAGGATTTCCGCCTCCGGAATGTTCGGCGTGATGACTCTTGCTCTCGGAAGCAGGTCGGAAACCAGTGATGCGATGGCCTCCTCTTCGATGAGCCTGTGGCCTGACGTCGATACCATGACAGGGTCCAGAACCACATTTTTCACATTGTACTTGTCGAGCATCTTGCGCACGCAGCGCACTACTTCCGAAGAATGCAACATGCCGATTTTCACGGCATCTGCTCCGATGTCGGAAAGCACGGCGTCGATCTGTCCTTCCAGAATATCCACGGGAACGGCGCTTACCGCATTGACTCCCAATGTGTTCTGAACTGTGACTGCCGTTATTGCCGATGCCGCATAGCATCCGCATGCGGAAATTGTCTTGATGTCCGCCTGTACTCCTGCGCCTCCTCCAGAGTCGCTTCCGGCGATTGTGAGAACTATGTTATAATGTTTCATTTTCATCCGTGTATGCCTGGTTCCAGAACATGAGTTCGTACCGGGTCGATTTTACAAATGCCGCAGTCATTTCCTTGCGGCGGTCTTCGGTCTCGCTGTCGGCCAGGGAATCCGTCATCTCCACGCTGTGCCGTGCCCCGTCATCCATCATTTCGGAAGAATAGCACTCTATCCAGCTGCGGTACGGGTTGTTTTCCAGTTTAGCGATGCTCAGGATATATTTGCCGACCTCGTTGTAGACCCACATGCAGGGCAGCATTGCCGCCATCGAAAGGGGAAGGTCGCCTCCGGCAATGATTCCCGACGTGTACCGCGTGTAGGCCAATGTTATCGGAAGCGGCTCTGTATCAGCTGGTTCGTACCTCATTTTGCTCAGTTCTGCATGGAGATCGTTCTCCGCTGCCATGCTGTCTTCTGCGAAACGACGGTAGAGATCGCCGAGTTCCCCGTCCGGCAACATTGCCGCGAGAGCCTTCATTTCCCTGCCGTAGTTCGCGAGGTACAGTTTGTCCTGGGCGAGATATTTCGCGAATTTCGCTGGAGAAAGCGTCCCGTCCGCCATCTCCGTTATAAAAGGATGCCTGCGGATTTCGTCGAGAATCGGGTCAATGCTTTTCCAAGCCTGTTCGCTCCAGTTCATGATTTTACTTCTTGTATCCGATTATAGCGACGTAAGAGCCTCTGTCATAGCCGTCTATCGGGTCTTCGACAGCGGTGTATGAGTAATGGGGGTCGAGCGTCAATGTCTGTTTATATTCCAAGTCGCCGAAGCCGTTGGCAGCCATGATGTCGGATTTTTCTTTCGTGGTGCGCCATGAAGCCTGTTTCACCAGTTCGATCGGATATGGATCTTTCGGTTTGCAGCCTTCGAGCAGCGGATGGTCCCATGTGCCGACAGCGAGTGCCAGATTATATATGAGTCCGTATGCGCTTTCTTTCGGTACGTCGATTACCACCGCCTTGCCGCCTTTTCGCAATGCCCTGTGTGCTTTCCTGAGGGCGAGACCGAGGTCCTGCATGTAGCAAGGGCAGCCGTTGAAGAGCACCGTATCGTAAAGTTCCTCACCGTAATCCGTATCTTCCGCCGTGTTTATTTCCACGTCGAAGCCGCGCTTTCTCGCGATTGCCGCCATGCCTTCGGCCGGTTCAATGCCGTGTTCAATGCGGATGTCGTATTTGTCTGCGAGCAGTTTTTCGAACAATGCGCTGCCGCATCCGATGGAAAGGATCTTGCCTGAATCTTTCAGACATGCAGCCACGAGCCGCAGTTCCGTTTCGAGTACGTTAGTGTTTTCCAGAAACCAAGCATCGTATTCTGATGCGTATTGGTCAAATGCCTGATAACCCATTACTTAGATGTTTTAATTGTTATTGGTCAGACATCATTGGGAGAAGTTTTTCCGCGGTCTGCGGACAAGATTGTTTTCAATCCCTGCGGCAGCATTACCTGCGTCAGGTTTTGAGGGTGTAATCTCAGCCGTGCTATAGCACAGCACCCCTTTGATGTTCTTGCGACAAATATAATAAACAAACTCAAGTTTCGCAAGATGTTCAAATCGTTGAGCATTTGCGCGAATTCGAGGGATGTAACCCCTCGCACTTTTTGTACGTTACCCTCACCCTAAATCCCTCCCCTCGGGGAAGGGACTTACCATCGCCCTTACGGGCTTTAAATTCGGTGTTTCGCTTTTGCGAAACTTAAGTAAATATGTAAATTAATTGTATCTTTGCATGATGAAAAAGCGTTAAAATTATGGCAAACGATATATTGTTGGAAATCAAGGGGCTGCATGCTTCCGTGGGTGACAAGGAAATTCTGAAAGGCATCGACCTTGTCATCAGGAAAGGCGAAATCCACGCAGTCATGGGACCTAACGGGGCAGGTAAAAGTACATTGTCCAGTGTGCTGACAGGCAAACCTTTATACACTGTTACCGAAGGCAGCATCACATTCATGGGCAAGGACCTGCTGGCGATGTCTCCGGAGGAGCGTTCCTGGGCTGGAATCTTCATGTCATTCCAGTATCCGATAGAGATTCCGGGTGTGACCATCACGAATTTCATGAAGACCGCCGTCAATGCGAAACGTGCTGCGGAAGGTCTCGAACCGATGAAAGCCGGTGATTTCCTGAAACTTATGAAGGAAAAGATGGCATTCGTGCAGATGCGTCCGGAATTCGCCAAGAGAGAGGTCAATGTGGGCTTCTCCGGCGGCGAGAAGAAACGCAACGAGATTTTCCAGATGGCAATGCTGGATCCGACTCTTTCCATTCTGGATGAGACCGACAGCGGTCTGGACGTGGATGCCCTCAGGATTGTGGCAGAAGGCGTACGCTCCCTGCACACCCCTGAAAAATCAGCCATTGTCATAACTCACTACAAGAGATTGCTTGACTACATTGTCCCGGATATCGTTCATGTGCTGAAGGACGGCAAGATCGTCACTACTGCGGGACGTGAGCTCGTGGACGAAATCGAGGAAAAAGGTTACGATATTTTCTAGAGGAATGAGTATGGAAGATAGCAACAAAGCTCTGGAACAATGCCTTCAGGAATCGGAGATGAGCATCTCCGAGCGTCTGGACCCGTCACCCAAACATGATGCGGGACACTATGTGGACCTTCCTTTGGTGCGGAATGAAAAGACATTGGAAATAGCTGACGGCGAGACCTTTGAGAAAGTGTATGTGCTTGGCGGGGACACGGGGGCATTGTCAGAACTTCCTTTCGCGAACGTCATTGTCGGAGCCGGGGCGAAGGTGAACATTGTCGTGGTCATCATGCCCGGAACGAGCATTGACCTGCCTCTGGCGGTCGATATCGTAGGCGAGGACGCTGATGTGAATGTGTCCGGGCTGTATCTTTGCGGCGGGGACGAGAAGGTCGGTATCCGCACGGAGGTGCGCCACAGGGTGCCTTCCTGTACGTCGAACCAGTTGTTCAACGGTATTGCGGCGGGTCATGCAGTCGTGAAGTTCTACGGAAAAATCGTCGTGGCACCGGATGCGCAGAAGACGGAGGCATATCAGACGAACCATAACCTGGTCGTGTCGGACGGTGCGAAAGCGGAAGCCAAGCCGCAGCTGGAAATTTATGCGGATGACGTGAAGTGTTCACACGGCGCTACGGTGGGACAGCTTAATGAGGATGAGCAGTTCTATATGCGTTCACGCGGTATTCCGGAAGATGAGGCGCAGGTGCTCCAGATGATTTCGTTCATGGCACCGGTGTTGGCAAACATCACGGAAGAGGCTCAGCGTGAGGAGATTGGATCTGCTGTGGAATCTGCCCTGAGGGCAAGCATGCTCGGTTAAAAAATATTAAAAATACAGACGATGATAGAATATCCAGGAATATTCTGGAAAGACTACGAACTTGTCGATTCCGGAGATGGCGAGAAATTGGAAAGGTTCGGCAATTATTACATGATAAGGCCCGAGCCCAAGGCTCTGTGGGGTAGGACAATGCCGGCGGGCGAATGGGAGCGCATGGCGCATACACGTTTCCGCCCGGGTGCCGGTTTCGCGAAGGCGGGCAAGGAAGACAGCGGTACATGGGAACGTCTGAAACGTACTGATGACCAATGGTATATAAAGTATCATGGAGCGCAGAAGGGACTTGATTTCTCGTTGAGGCTGGGACTTACTTCCTTCAAGCATGTCGGCGTTTTCCCGGAACAGTCATCGAACTGGGAATATATCTATAGGGAAACATCCAAATTGGTGGAGAATGCCCGGAAGAATCCTTCTGCATCCGGAGTGGCGGCAGACGGAAGGCCGAAGGTGCTGAATCTGTTCGCCTACACCGGTGGGGCATCACTTGCAGCAAAGGCTGCCGGGGCAGATGTGACACATCTGGACTCTGTGCGTCAGGTAGTTACATGGGCTCATGGAAACCAGGATGCAAGCAGACTCGATGGAATCCGCTGGGTAGTGGAGGATGCCATGAAATTCGCCAAAAGGGAGGCCAAGAGGGGCAATGTGTATCAGGGGATTATCCTTGATCCGCCTGCTTACGGACATGGTACCGACGGCGAAAAGTGGAAGCTTGACGAGTGCCTTTTCGAAATGATGAAGACCGTCAATACTATTCTTGCTCCGGAAAACAGCTTCCTAGTATTGAACCTTTATTCCAATGGCTTTTCGCCGGTGCTCGGTGAGACTGTGGTACGTGAAGCATTTGGACTTCAGGAGCCTGGCGCTACGGCTGGACTTGCCGGTTATGAGCTGGAATCCGGAGAACTTGCATTGAGGGACCGTTTCGGTAAAGTGCTGCCTCTCAGCATTGTAATAAGACTCAAGCGTTAAGATATGCCTAAGAAAGAAAACATCCAGGACATGTTCGACAGCATTGCTCCCGAATATGACAAGTTGAATCACATCATGTCGTTTGACATTGACAAGACTTGGCGGAAAAGAGCATTGAACCAAATCTTCAGGCCGAATGGCTCGGAGAGGGCGATGGCTGCGGCCGGGGATAGCGAAACCGGCGGGCTGCATGTACTCGACATCGCTTGCGGAACGGGCGATTTCTCGATTGCGATAGCGAAGGAGATGCTGCGGAGAGCGGCCGGCAATAGGGATGCGGTTCAGTCTCAGGAAGATACGGATGCCGGAGACTTTTTGCGTACCGGCGGATATTGGCCGGGGAAAGTCATTGGCGTGGACCTGTCGGAGGGGATGTTGAAAATCATGGGCGAGAAGGTGAAGGCCGAGGGACTGGAGAAATTGATTTCGTACGAGACCGGCGATTGCGAGAACCTGCGTTTCGAGGACGGGACGTTCGACCGCGTGACCGTGGCGTTCGGCGTGCGGAATTTTGAGAACAGGGAGAAGGGGCTGAAGGAGATGCTTCGCGTGTTGAGGCCGGGAGGAGAGCTGGTGATTCTGGAACTTTCCGTTCCTTCCAATGCTGTGATGAGATGGCTGTATAAACTGTATTTCCTTCATATTCTGCCGGTTATAGGCGGGAAGGTGTCGGGTGACAAGGCTGCATACAAATATCTTCCGGCGTCGGTGCTGAATTTTCCGGGCAAAAAGGGGTTCATGCAGACGCTCAGGGACTGCGGCTATCGCAATGTCCGTCATAAGTCGTTCACATTCGGTATCTGCCGGATGTACTGCGGTGAAAAATAACGGTACGGAATTTGCCGGAATTTACTAACTTTGCAGGCTGGTGTGATGGTCCTGCGGGAGATTATCAGAAGAAAGTTATAACAAAATAATATTATTTAGTATGGCATCTAACATTAATTCTTACGACTTCAAAGGTAAGAAAGCTATTGTGAGAGTGGACTTCAACGTTCCTATCCAGGACGGAAAGATTACAGATGACACCCGTATCCGCGGTGCTCTCCCTACACTCAAACTCATTCTTGAAAAAGGCGGTTCCCTCATCATCATGTCCCACATGGGCAAGCCAAAGGGAAAAGTTAAACCAGAACTCTCTCTTTCTCAGATAGTTGACACGGTAAGCGAGGAACTTGGCGTTCCTGTACAGTTCGCTTCTGACTGCCAGAAGGCTGACGAGCAGGCTGCTGCGCTCAAACCGGGCGAGGTGCTTCTGCTTGAGAACCTCCGTTTCTATCCTGAAGAGGAAGGCAAGCCTGTAGGAATCGACAAGGAAGATCCTGCTTATGATGAGGCCAAGAAAGCTATGAAGGCTTCACAGAAGGAGTTCGCGAAGAAGCTCGCTTCTTATGCTGACTGCTGGGTTATGGATGCGTTCGGAACAGCTCACCGCAAGCACGCTTCCACAGCTGTCATCGCTGAGTTCTTCAAACCGGAGGACCGTATGCTCGGCCTTCTCATGGAGAAAGAGGTAAAGGCAGTGAACAATGTCCTCAGCGACATCAAGCGTCCTTTCATCGCCATCATGGGCGGTTCCAAGGTTTCTACCAAGATCGGTATCATCGAGAACCTTCTCGGAAAGGTTGACAAGCTCATCCTTTGCGGAGGTATGACATATACATTTGCAAAGGCTCACGGCGGAGAGATCGGCGATTCTATCGTAGAGATGGACAAGCTCGACGTGGCTCTCGACGTGGAGAAGAAGGCTAAAGAGAATGGTGTTGAGCTCATTATGGCTCCTGATGCAGTCGTTACCAACGGTCTCGATTTCGCTACGATGTCTCTCAAACCAGGTGCAGAGTACAAGGTTGCTCAGGCATCAGCCATCCCTGCCGGTTTCGAGGGTGTGGACGCAGGTCCTGAGGCTCAGAAGAAATTCGCCGAGGCTATCAAGGGTTGCAAGACCATCCTCTGGAACGGTCCTGCAGGCGTATTCGAGTGCGACGAGTTCTGCGCAGGTTCAAGGGCTATCGGCAATGCTATCGCCGAGGCTACTGCAGAGGGTGCATTCTCACTCATCGGCGGCGGTGACTCTGTAGCATGCTGCACCAAGTTCGGTCTTACCGACAAGGTTTCCTACATCTCTACCGGTGGCGGCGCCCTTCTCGAAGCAATCGAGGGCAAGGTGCTCCCAGGCGTAGCAGCTGTAAATGAATAATTTGAATTCAATGCCCTGGTGGCGGAGATTTTAAAATCATAGAGGGGCAGTCTGTTTTTCAGGCTGCCTTCTTTGTTTGGTAATGATGTTTTGGATGTCCATATCCCGCGAAGCGCTATTTTCTGACGCTTGTCTTGTCTTGATTGTTGCCGGGCTGGTTTGTGCAGTCGTGCGGTGGTTTCACATGTGCTCGCCATATTCTGACAATGAAAAGGTGTATTATCCAGCCAGAAGACAGATGTCGCTTTTCTTTGCGCTGCCTGTCCTGTTGGTGCCGTATGTGCTGATGCCGTCCGGACCGGCGGTAATGACCTATGCCTTATCTGTTTGGATTATATACATTTCCCTGGCAGTGTCGGTTTTGTACAGGATTTATTTCAGATGGGAACTTACCGGCAAGTTCTTGTGGAGAAAGATAGTCAACCTGTGCGAATTGCTATGGATGGCTGCACTTTTGCTCGTCCTTGTCTTTTGCCCGCATTTTTTCTCTTCCCATGAGAGGTTGATTTACAATGGCTCTGCCGTTGCGGGAATGTTGTCGACGGTAGTGGCATGATTCACGGTTTCCAGACTGAAAAAAGACATTGACCTGTACGTGAATGACAACTATTCCAATCCGGAGGATTTCCCGTTGAAGTTTGCCCGCAAGGTCCTGTGGTTGCCGTTTGTTTTTATATTGCTGGGCTGGGTGCTGTTTCTGACGAAGGACCCTTGGCTCTTCTTTGCGAACAATCTCTTATATTCTGTCGTGTTCGTATGGCTTCTTTGTGTGATTCTGAAGCCTCAGGAAGGCAGGTCCCTGCCTGAGTTGCAGCCTGTGGAGAGTGTTCCTCAGGAATTGTGCTGCACGGCAGGCAGTATCGAAGATGAGGTCCTCACCATAATCGGGCGTCATTTCAAGGAGCCTCATCTCCTGAAGACCGAGGTTCTGGCAGCTGTTAGTCGTGGCAATGCACAGAGGGCAGATAAGTTCATCGCCCTTCATGGCTATTATCGTCTCGTGAATATGTTCAGGCTTGAATATGCGCGTCTATATAAGTTGAAGAATCCGGATGCTATCCAGGACGTGGTAGCTGCTGAGTCCGGTTTTACCTCCAGGGTTACTTTTTACAAGGCAAGAAAGTCTGTGTCAGACGTTTATGAAGAGGTTTCCTCTCGTGTGGAAAAGTTGTTTCAGTAACGTTTTACCTCTTAAAGCAACATAATTCCCTTTAGGGTTTCACATGGAGCTTGTATTCGTGTGTTAGGAGTGTCGGCTTGTTGTAACGAGCTGGCACTTAATCGTTTATCCGTTAAAGTAACATTTCTTTACAAAGAATTTTTGGCGTGAGAGTCTCTCGGATATACTTTTGTCGGTCGAAAAAACAAGTACGATAGCGGCGCTATCATAATAAACAGTGAAGAGATGAATATTTACAAAACAGATTTAGGGAAGGCAGTGTGCTATGAAGCACCATCAGTGACTGTCTTCAATGTTGTTGCAGAAAATGGATTTTGCGACAGTGGTTCGAAGCCGTCCAATGTAAATTCGGATGACCCGGAGGATTTCGAATTTGGTGGGATGTTTTAGTTTTATTAATAGTGAGGAGAACTTATGAAAAGAGTATATTATTCTGTCCTTTGTCTTGCCGCACTTGCCGTTGCGGCTTGCAATAAAGAAGGAGTTCAGACGGCAGGAGAGTCTTTGTGTGCCAATGCTTATATATCATCGTCTGCGACCAAGACCGTGTATGAGATTGGAAACTATGGCGAAAAAGCGGGTACGAAGGTTTCGTGGAGCGATGCAGAGTCTTTCAATGCATATTATGATGGCGGGGCGTCTCCTGTCATCTTCAGCAAAACGGCTGCAGGCACGTCGTTCACTGCAGAGTCCGTTCCGGATGGAGTTTCCGTATCGACCTTGTTTACAGGCTTGTACGGCTCTGCTGCCACATTGAACTCCGAAGGGAAAATTGACATTGACTTCAGCAAGCAGAATGGCGAAGTGGATAACCTTTCCGCCTACGACGTCATGACCGCGACGTCTGAACTGAAAGAGGGTGCCCTCTCGTTCGCTTTCAAGCATAACTGTGCTATACTTCGTCTGAAGTGTGTGAATCATACGATAAAGCCGGTGAGCAAGGTGAAGTTATGTTTTTGGAAGGCTCAAGTGAGTGAAAAATTTGCCAGTACTGGCCTTGTGAAAAATCCGAAGGATCCTTATTATTCGCTTTCAATTGACCTTAAAACTCCTTCAGAAAAAGGCTCTGCCGTTAAAGGACAGGGATATGTAACTTATAGATATGTTATTGTTCCGGCTATGAGCTATCTCCAACCTGCTGCGGCTGGAAAGGAAATTATTCCGACAGATAACTTAGACGCTTTTTTGAAGCAAATTGATTTTTCCGAGTCAAAATGCATAGAGGCCGGCAAAGTTTATGATGTCCTGTGTGAATGTGGTTTAGAGGAAGACGAAGGCGGCGGTTTTTGGGGTGACTAAGCAAGTTTTGAAATCACGCGTCGCGCATGGCTGGTTGCGTGGCTATGAACTGCGGCAGGTTTGGACGCTGTGAAGTGTGATGTGTGACGTGTTCGTGTGACGTGTTCGTGTGAGGTATCCGTGCTTGTGGTTTTGTGTGTATGATGTGAAGAGGGATACATGAGGCGTGGCGCGTAATAACCTAGTGTTTAGTGCGTTAAGCATTTTCAGAGTTGAAGGTTCTGTAACTCTGAAAATGCTTAATCTGTTTATAGTCAATCAGTAACGCTCCACACCCAAAATACCATCTGTCAATCCATTCAACCCAGATTCAAACCAGAATCAAACCCATATTCACCCCACGCCAAGATGAATACTTGAGTGAAATAAATAGAAATCCATACCGCCATTACTGCAGTTCGGAAAATATACGTAACTTTGTATGACAGTAATGGTTATACGTATATGTTCGAAATGTTATTCGTCCACTGGCATGTGGACCCGGTTCTTTTTCATATAGGCTCATTCGGGCTCAGATGGTATTCGCTTCTGTTCGTGGCGGGATTCATATTGGGCTGGTTTATATTCCGATGGTTCTTCAGAAGAGAAGGAATCTCCGAAAATCTGCTGGACTCATTGCTCTATACATTGTTGATAGGCACCATTGTGGGCGCCAGACTCGGACATTGCATTTTCTATCAGCCTGAATACTATTTCGGCAGCTTGCATGGATTCCTGGAAATATTCATGCCTTGGAAAGGAGGACTTGCAAGCCATGGCGGCACCATTGTACTGTTCTTTGCAATGCTCTGGTACGCACACCATTACGGCAGGAAAAACAACTTCGACTTCGTGTGGCTCATGGATCACCTCTGCATTGCGGTAGCATTTGCCGGAGCATTCATCCGTCTTGGAAACCTCATGAACTCAGAGATTTACGGAGACGTGACCACTCTTCCTTGGGGCTTCATCTTCGACCTGAGGGGCGAAACAGAACCTAAACATCCGACCCAGATTTACGAGGCATTGAGCTACCTCATTCTCGGAATCGTGCTCCTGAGCATGTATAAGTTTAATCTGAAGAAGATATATCGCGGAACATTCATCGGCATATTCTTCATCGTATGTTTCGGCATGCGCTTCCTCATAGAGTTCATCAAGGAACCTCAGGTAGCATTCGAGGACAACATGGCTCTCAACATGGGACAGATTCTCAGCATTCCGTTCATCCTCATCGGCATCGGATTCCTGGTTTATGCATTCGTCAGAAAACAGCCGGCAGAGGCTGTCATGCCGGAGACTAATCGAAAAAAACCTGCCACGCATTACGCAAAACCTCTGGCATAGCAGTATTCTTGTAACGTTTAGAACATGCTTTATTGTCTAAAAAAGCTCTAAAAGTGGAGTTTTAGACAATAACATGTATACTTATTGTCATTTTTTGAACATTTTTCGGCTTGGTATTTGCACCATGCCGCGCCGTTGGTTATTGATAGGTAGAATATAAAATTTATTAGAGTTAAATGATGAATAGAATCTTTCCGAGATTACTGCTGGCAGCAGCCTCGGTGATGATGTCCCTGAATGCCGTGGCGCAGGAAGCGGACAGTTCGCAGACCAAGACGGTCATCACATTGGATGAAGCACTGAAGATAGCGTTGAGCGAAAACGCGTCTGTGCAGGTGGCAGACAAAGAAATAGAACGCTCCGGATATGCCAAGAAGGGAACTTACGCATCTCTTTTCCCGCAGATTGATCTTACAGGATCATTCCAGAGAACAATCAAGAAACAGGTGATGTATATGGATATGGACATGAGCAGCATCATGGGCGGCGGGTCATCAGACGGTGACGGCAGCACAGGAGGCACTACCGACTCAGGCTCCACGGATTCCGGCTCTACTGACAGCTCGAAGCCAAGCTTCCCGACCGGCGGCGGCATCGAAGTGGGCAGATGGAACACATGGAACGCGGGAATCTCCGCCAACATGCCGATTATCAATGCCCAGCTTTGGAAAAGCCTGAAAATTTCAGGGCAGAACGTGGAACTTGCTGTGGAAAAGGCGCGCTCGTCACGTCTGGACATGGTTACACAGGTAAAGCAGTCATTCTACGCCGTGCTTCTCGCCAAGGAAGCCCTCGACGTATACAAGAGCGTCTATGACAATGCCGTAAAGAACTTCGAGCAGACCCGGATGCGTTACAATGCGCAGAAGGCATCTGAACTTGACTTCACCAGAGCCAAATCTACCGTGGCCAATGCCATTCCTAACGTATATAACGCGGAAAGCTCCGTAATCCTCGCATTGTGGCAACTGAAAGCCGTCATGGGCGTGGATCTGGACCAGGACATCGACGTGGCAGGCGAACTCGCTGACTACTCCGACGCTATGATGACGGACAGCTACGGTTCAGAATCATTGAAACTTGACTACAATACGACAATGCGTCAGCTTGCAATCCAGGCCGAACAGCTTGCCGAGACAGTCAGACTTCAGAAATATGCGTACATCCCGACATTGGGCCTCGGATTCTCGTTCAGCATGAACGCCATGACCAATGACTTCAAGTTCAGCGACTACAAATGGACCCCGTATTCTTACGTAGGTCTCAGCCTCAATATTCCTATCTTCTCCGGCGGCAAGCGCTACAACGACGTCCGCCAGGCGAAAGTCCAGGCTTCGGAACTGGCCATCCAGATCAATGATACCGAACGTCAGCTCAAGATAGCTATCCGTCAGTATCTCAATACGATGGAGACCAAGATGAAGAGCTATGCGGCAGCACAGGAAGCTGTGGAAACCGCACAGAAAGCATACGATATCGCCACCCAGTCCTACAATGTAGGCCGCAGCACCATCACTGAACTCAATGATGCGCAGCTGGCGCTTACACAGGCCAAGCTCGGCGTATCGCAGAGCGTATATGAATATGTCGTAGCGAAATCCAACCTTGAGAAGATTCTCGGCCATGATTTTATCGACGAGGACGGAAATGTAGACCTTGACAACAGATAATAAGAAATGAAAAATATGAACGTTAGAACTATCATTTACGTAGCTGCTGCTGTGATGGCAGTAAGCTGCGGAAACAACAACTCCAAGACGGCAGAGCAGCCGCAGGCAGCAGAAGTAAGACTGCCTAATGTTACAATTATGGCTGCATCTTATAAGGATGTCCCTCAGTCAGATGTATACACAGCCAATGTAGAGGCATACGCGAAGAACAACATTGCACCGCAGAGCCCTTCCAGAATCCAGAAAATTTATGTTGAGGTAGGCGATTTCGTGCGTGCAGGACAGATTGTAGCGAAGATGGACGAGGTCAGCCTCAACCAGTCAAAGCTTTCCATGGCCAATGATTCATTGGAATACAGCCGTATCAAGAAACTGTACGAGCAGGGCGGCGTTTCCAAGTCGGATTTCGATGCTATGGAGCTGAAATACAATGTTACCCGCAGCCAGTATCAGAACCTTTTGGAGAACACCATTCTCCGTTCACCTGTGTCAGGCGTCATTACGGCGAGAAATTATGACCAGGGCGACATGTACGGCGGATCACCTATATATGTAGTGGAGCAGATTACTCCGGTCAAGCTTTACGTCGGAATCTCCGAGATGGACTATACCAGGGTAAAGAAAAATGATACAGTAACATTGACAGCAGACGCTCTCCCGGGAAAGACCTTCACCGGCCGCATTGCCAGGATTTATCCTACCATTGATGCTGCTACCCATACATTTACGGCAGAGGTCAATGTTGCCAACAGCGACCGTCTCCTCAGGCCGGGCATGTATGCCCGCGTAACCGTGAACTTCGGCAGCAACCACAGCATTGTCGTACCTGACGACTGCGTCGTGAAGCAGCAGGGTTCAGGCGTGAGGTCGGTATTCGTTCTCCAGAACGACAACACCGTGAAAGAGGTTGTAGTAACTCTCGGCCGTCATTTCGGAACAGAGTATGAAATTCTTTCAGGTATCGCAGAAGGAGACAAGGTTGTCGTGAAGGGACAGGCCAGCCTCAAGAACGGTTCCAAGGTCAATGTCCAGGAATAATCTCCCCGTGGGATAACTTTTTAACAGGAATTATCTATGAGCATATATAGAACAGCGGTGAATAAACCGGTAACGACTGCATTGCTCTTCGTGGCATTTGCAATCTTCGGTATATTCTCGTTTACGAAAACATCCATAGCCCTGTATCCGGACTTCGATGCGAACGTCATCCTCGTGATGTCGTCCTATCCGGGTGCCAGTGCGGCTGATATTGAGACGAACCTCACCAAGGTCCTGGAGAACGGACTGAATGGAGTGGCAGACCTTAAGGATATGACCTCCAAATCCAAGGAGAACATTTCCATCATTACTCTTGAATTCAACTACGGCGTTGAAATTGAGGAAGCTACGAACAATGTCCGGGACAAGCTGGATATGATCAGTTCCTCATTGCCGGACCAGGCTTCCACGCCTATCATCTTCAAGTTCAGTGCGGATGATATGCCTATCCTCATTCTTTCAGCGACTGCGGATGAGAGCCTTCCGGGACTGGACAAGATTCTGGATGATAAGGTGACGACACCTCTTTCCAGAGTCAAGGGTGTAGGTACTGTATCAGTTACAGGTGCACCTACCCGTGAAATTCAGGTGTATTGCGATCCGAACAAGCTCCAGGCTTACGGCTTGTCAATATCCACCGTTTCCAGCATCATTGCTTATGAGAACAGGAATATCCCTTCGGGAAGCATTGATGTCGGTTCTGACACTTATTCTTTGCGTATCCAGAAGGAGTTCAAGGACCCTTCCGAGTTGCTGGACATTGTTCTTGCCTACAAGAATGGTGATGCTGTGTATCTGAGAGATGTCGCTACCGTAAGGGATGGGCAGGAAGAGAAAGAGCAGCAGGCAGTTACCAATGGCAGACGCTCTGCGCAGATTGTAATCCAGAAACAGACCGGAGCCAATACTGTAAATGTTATCGACGGTGTCAAGAAAGCGCTCACCACTATCGAAGAAACGCTTCCTACGGATATCAAGATTGAGACGGTCATCGACTCTTCAAGCAACATCAAGAACAGTATCAACTCATTGAAGGAGACCATCATAATCACTTTCTTGGTCGTTATGCTGGTGGTATATGTCTTCCTGGGAAGATGGAGAGCCACGTTCATCATCATACTTTCCATCCCTATATCCCTGATGGCATCGCTCGTATATCTGTTCGCCACGGGCAACACATTGAATGTCATATCGATGTCGGCATTGTCCATCGCGATCGGTATGGTGGTCGACGACTCCATTGTGGCGCTTGAGAACATCACGACGCACATTGAACGAGGCGAGAAACCTAAGGAGGCTGCTGTTCATGGTACGGAGGAAGTGGGTATTTCCATTATTGCATCTACATTGACAATGCTCTGCGTGTTCCTGCCGTTGACCCTCATTTCGGGTATGTCAGGTATCATGTTCCGCCAGCTCGGATGGATCGTCAGCATCATCATGATAGTTTCCGCTCTGGTTTCGCTCTGTCTGGTACCGATGCTTTGTTCAAGAATGCTCCGTGCTGGCAAGAAGAAGAGCAAACTCCACGATGTGTTGTTTACGCCTATCGACAAGGGTCTCAATGCTATTTCCGATGGTTACGCCAAGGTTATCAACTGGGCTGTCCGTAACAGAAAGACCGTTATTTTCGGTGCGTTCGGTATTTTCGTGGCCGTACTGCTTCTCATCGGACCACATATCAAGAATGAGTATTTCCCTCATGCCGACCAGGGCCGTCTGTCAGTATCCATCGAGCTCAATGCCGGTACATCGCAGGAGGTTACAGGTGAGTTCGCAAGGAAACTGTATGACAGAATCTGTTCAGAAGTTCCTGAAATTCAGATATGTAGCTACACCTTCGGTCAGGCAGACTCTGACAACTCGTTCGCAAGTATGCAGACCAACGGCTCCAATATCATTTCGATGAGCATCAACCTCGGAAGTATGGAAAACCGTGAACGCTCTGCCAGTGAGATTGCCGACATTATCCGTGCTGACCTGCGCGATTACCCTGAAATACATAAGGGTACCGTAACGGAAGGTTCGGGCGGTATGGGTGGCGCTGCTACCGTGGACGTGGAGATTTACGGATACGACTTCCAGACCACCGACATGATTGCCAATGAACTTCGTGAGAAGATGCTCGCTAATCCTGCATTCGCGCAGGTTACCCTCAGCCGTGACCAGTATACTCCTGAGTATCAGGTAGATTTCGACAGGGTGAAACTTGCTGCCAATGGCCTTAACACCACTGCTGCCGCTGCTGCCGTAAGTGCTGCAATGAGCGGAACCGTAGGCTCTTACTATAGAGAGGATGGTGAAGAATATGATATCAGAGTCCGTTATGCTCCGGGATTCAGAACCAGCATCGAAGACATTGAAAATATCATCATTTACAATGGTGTCGGCAATGGAATCCGCATCAAGGACCTCGGCAAGGTAATCGAGACTGAGGTGCCACCTACCATCGAGCGAAAGAACAGACAGCGTATGATCAAGGTGTCCGGTGTCATCGACGGCTCGCATGCGATGAGTGATGGTGTGGCTGCTGCAGGACAGGCTATCAAGGATACGGATATACCGTCAGAACTTGACGTGGTGATTGCCGGAGACTATGAGGACCAGAAGGATATGTTCACGGACCTTATAACCCTCATGATATTGATTATCATATTGGTATACATGGTGATGGCTTCTCAGTTCGAGTCGTTCATGAGTCCGTTCGTGATTATGTTCTCCGTGCCGTTTGCATTTGTCGGTGTGATTCTCGGTCTGTGGCTGTCCAATACGGCTCTCGGTGTGATGGCGATGATCGGTATATTGATTCTTATCGGTATCGTGGTGAAGAACGGTATCGTGCTCATCGACTACCTCATCCTCCTGCGTGAGAGGGGAATGGGAATCCTGGATGCTGCTGTAGCTGCTGCCCGTAGCCGTCTGCGTCCTATCCTCATGACCACCCTTACTACCGTGCTCGGTATGATTCCTATGGCAATCGGTACAGGTGAAGGATCAGAGATGTGGCGTTCACTCGGTATCACCGTCGCTTGGGGTCTTTCCATCTCCACAGTGGTTACATTGGTGCTGATTCCTACTATCTACTGCGTCTTCGCAACAAGACAGGAGAAACGCAAGCAGAAGAAACTTGCCAAGAAGGCAGCTGCACTTAACGCATAAAATATACAGTTACGATGAAAGCAATATTCATATCATATAACCAGGCATACAACGAGGAAATCGTGGAAGTGCTTGATGCTCATGAGCAGAGAGGTTTCACACGCTGGGAAAACATTGACGGACGCGGTTCTGTGAACGGTGAGCCTCATTATGGAAACCATGCGTGGCCGGTACAGAATCATGCTCTCCTGACATTTGTGCAGGATGACAAGGTCCAGCCTATTCTGGCAGACCTCAAAGCGAAAGATGAAGAGACCCCGGATCTGGGGCTCAGGGCTTTCGTCTGGGGTGCGGAGCAAGCATTCTAGACGCTGTAAATAGCTGAGTTGTATAGGATTAGCCTTCGAGGTGGGGTATTGCCCTACTTCGGAGGCTGATCTCATTTTCCGGAGGACACGGGAACTGTTCCTGAAAATCAGGAAAACTGGCGCGTTTATTGTCAATAAAATTTTGTAAGTTTGTAAACTGATTAAATAGTATTTAGATTATGGCAAAAGTAGTTACCAACGAAAATTTTTCTGATATCATTTCCGGCTCGGTTCCGGTAGTTGTGGATTTCTGGGCTACATGGTGCGGACCATGTCGTGCGCTTGCTCCGGTAGTGGAAGAAGTCGCTTCGGAATATGAAGGCAAAGCTGAAATTGTCAAATGCAATGTTGATGACTGTGAGGAGATTGCAGCTCAGTACAGCATCAGAAGCATTCCGACTCTTATTTTCTTTAAGGACGGCAAAGCTGTCGACAGACTGGTGGGCGCTGTTCCTAAATCCGAGATTACTGCTAAAATAGACGCATTACTCTAAACAATCATGTTCAGGAAATTGTTTTTAACGGCAGCAGCTGTCATCTCAGCCCTGTCCTTGTCGGTCAATGCTTATGCAGGTGGCTATGGAAAGGCTCGCGCAGGTTTGATGGCCGGTGTTACTTCATCTTCTTCCAACGCGAAGAATGTGGATGCAAAATCAATAGGAAGATATCACATCGGACTTACAGCGGAACTTCCTATCGCATTCGGATTTGCAGTCCAGCCGTCTTTGTTGTTCCAGACCAAGGGAACCAAATTGAGCGATGTCGGTCCTGAAAAGTTCCGTCTTGATGCCAGGGCTGCATATCTCGAAATCCCTGTCCAGATACAGTGGGGACCCGATCTCATGGCTTTCAGGCCTTATGTGTTCGCGGAACCGTTCGTAGGTTACGGATTGTTCGCCAAGGCTAAAAAGTACGAAGGCGACAAGGCTCCTGTCAAGTCCAATTCTTTCGACGGAGCCGGTATGGCAAGATGGGAATACGGACTGGGACTCGGTGCCGGTGTAGACATCTGGAAAATCCAGTTCTCGGTCAAATATTTCTGGAACTTCGGTTCATTGTATTCGGAAAGCGGGAAAATGAACGATGTCGGCCAGACGGTGAAGAACGCGTTCAAGGATGGACGTAACTTCAACGGCGTGACATTCTCATTGGCATTCATGTTCTGATATGAAGAAAATAGTGGTTTTTTGCTCGGCGAGCAACGACATTGCCCCTGAATATAACGCTGCTGCCGGACAGTTTGTCCGTGCGGCTGTGGGAAAAGGATTCGCGATTGTTTCCGGAGGCACGGTCAAGGGCACGATGGGAGTCGTTTCCGACACCGTGGCAGAGTGCGGCGGTTGCCATATCGGGATTATCCCGCGTTTCATGAACGAATATGTGTACGGCTCGCTATCAGAGGTCGTATGGACAGACACGATGTCAGAGCGGAAGGAAAAGATGCGTGAAGGGACATGCGCTGCGATTGCATTGCCCGGCGGCATCGGGACGCTTGACGAAGTCGTGGAGACATTGACATTGGCGAAGCTGCATAAATATGACGGCAAAGTGCTGGCGCTGAATATCGGAGGCTTTTATGACAAATTCATTGACCTTCTCGATTTATGTGCAGACCGGCATGTTGGACGAGGCGTCACGCGCATTGATAAGTTTTCCGCGCACGGTCGAGGAATTGGTTTCAATGCTGCCGTCAGCGAATGACTAGAACTAGGTAAAGCATGGATTATAAGGGCATTAAAGAATATCTGAAACAGGATTTGGAGGGGGTGAATGCGCTCATGGGCAAGTCCCTCTCCAGCGACATCGCATTGCTGGACAAGACCAACAAGTCGGTATTGGCACATTCGGGGAAACAGATTCGTCCCGAGCTGTGTCTGCTGGCTGCCAGGGCATGTTCGGGCGGTTTCGTGACGGAAGATACTCTGCTTTATGCTTCTGCGGTCGAACTGCTGCACAATGCCACGCTTCTGCATGATGACGTGGCTGACGACAGTCCGATGCGTCGCGGAGTGCCTACGGTAATGTCTCTTCTCGGCGGCAGGGCATCGGTGTTGCTCGGCGATTATTGGCTTGTGAAAGGCATGGAAAATATCCTCGCAAGTGCCAATTCCTCTGCGAAAGTGATACGCATTTTCGCCGCTACGCTTTCCGATCTCGCTGAGGGTGAGTTGCTTCAGCTCCAGAAAGCCGATACCGGGGACACGCTGGAACAGGATTACTACAAGATAATCTACAACAAGACGTCGTCGCTGTTCGTCGCTGCCGCGACTTCCGGGGCAATGTCCGTGGGCGCTTCTGAAGAAAAGATGAAGGCTGTCCCGGACTTACGCGAAGTGCCTGGGCCAGGCTTTCCAGATCAAGGATGACATTTTCGACTATCTGGACAACCAGCAGACCGGCAAGCCGGCCGGCGGGATTGGACCTCAAGGAGAGAAAGATTACCCTTCCGTTGCTCGGGGCATTGAAAAATGTCAGTGAGGAGAGGGCCAAGGAAGTCAGGAGAATGGTCTGCAACATTGACGACCATCCTGATTATCAGAAAGATATAGTTTCATTTGTAAAGTCTGAAGGCGGAATGGAGTATGCGAAGATGCGTCTCCAGGAGTTCGTGGACAATGCCAAGATAGCGCTTCGCCCGCTGGGCGATGTCCGTGAAGTCGGGATGCTTTCAGATATTGCGGAATATACAGCGGTAAGGAAGTCGTGAAGTTCTCGGACGTCATAGGAAATGCAGAAGTGAAGGCAGCTCTGGTCAGGATGGCTGACAGCGGCCGCATTCCTCATGCAATGATGTTCCATGAAAACGATGGCTGCGGGGCATTGGCATTGATAGTCGCCTTCATGCAGTATCTCAACTGCCGCAGCAGGCATGACAATGATTCATGCGGCGTCTGCCCTTCATGTAACCAGACCGGGAAGCTTATCTATCCGGACCTCCATTTCGTGTTCCCCGTGGCGGGAGAGAAAGTGACCTCATCTGATTTCATACAGAAGTGGAGAGACCTTTTCGTGCGGAATCCGTTCTTCATGGAGAATGAGCTCTATGAGGCGCTGGAGATAGAGAAAAAGGCTTCGTCAATATCCGTGGCGGACGCGAAAAATATTCTCAATGAATTGTCATTGTCTTCATTTTCAGATGGTTATAGGGCTGTCGTAATATGGCTGCCGGAGAAAATGAACCAGGAGTCGGCGAACAGGCTGCTTAAAATCGTCGAAGAACCGTCCGAGAAGACATTGTTCCTTTTCGTGACACATCAGCCGGAAAGGGTGTTGAAGACGATACGTTCGAGGTGTCAGCTGATCAGGGTGATGCCTGCGACGCGGGAAGAAATCGCCGGGGCGCTGCCACGATGGGCCGGCATTGACCCGGAAACCGCCGGGTATGCGGCGGAGTTTGCGTCCGGCAGCATCGGAAATGCCATCCGGAGTCTGGCGGAGAGGGATGACAATGTCGGCATGATGGATATGTTCATGCAGCTCATGGACGGCATCATCGACCGGAATTATCTTGCGGTGCTGGAGACCGGGGAGGCGATAGCGGCGCTGGATTCGCGTGAGAAACAGAAAGCTTTTTGTAAATTTGCAGGCGATTGTGTCAGAAAGATATACATGCTTCAGCAGAATATGACCGACATTGCCGGAATTCGTCCGGAGGATAAGGATTTTTATGCCGAGGCGGCGCGCAAATGCGGTCCTGAGTTTTGCCAGAGGGCGCTGATGATCATAACCAAGGCGCATTCGCTGGTAGTGCGCAACGTAAATCAGAAAATTGTTTTCACGAACATGGTGAACCGCCTGTTCGTTAATATATAGGTGATTTGGAGCCGTAAGGCGATAGTAAGTCCCTACCCCGAGGGGAGGGATTTAGGGTGGGGGTAACGAATATAAAAGCGCGAGGGCCATGCTGTTATATTTGTATTTGTAGAATTTAAGTAAGAACACTCGCGTATTGCGGGCAATATATAGAAGTAGGATGGACAACAACGAAAATATACAATTTGACTGCCTTCGGGGCTGCACGGTAACGCGTGACGAAAACGATGAGTTGAACTGCACGTACAGACGCGGCTGCTGCAAGCTCGAAGACTATAACTGGCTGAAAGGCATTGCCCAGGGGCAATACTCCGACCTGTTCGAAGTCAGGTTCAAGAATACCCGTAAAGGCATCTATACCAATGCCTCCGGACAGAGCGTCAAGATGGGCGACCTTGTGATCGTCGAAGCGCAGAGCGGCCATGACCTGGGAATCGTGACCTTGGAAGGCCCGATAGTCGGAAGGCAGATGAAATGCAAAGGCATTGACCCTGCAAATACGGAATTCAAGAAAATCTACAGGAAGGCGAAGTCGCTGGATATTGAAAAATGGCAGGAAGCCATCGCGCGCGAGCAGGAAACGATGATTCGCGCCCGCCAGATTGCCGTGGAACTTGGTCTCGACATGAAAATCGGTGATGTGGAGTTCCAGGGCGACGGCACCAAGGCAATTTTCTATTATATCGCGGACGGACGTGTCGACTTCAGGCAGCTCATCAAGGTGTTCGCCGAGGAATTCCGTATCCGTATCGAAATGAAGCAGATTGGAGCGCGCCAGGAAGCCGGACTCATCGGCGGACTCGGTATCTGCGGAAGAGAACTTTGCTGTGCGAACTATATCACCAATTTCAAGTCGATAACCACAGCCGCGGCGCGTTGCCAGGACCTCTCGCTGAATCCGCAAAAGCTTGCAGGCCAATGCGGTAAGCTTAAATGCTGCTTGAATTATGAGGTGGCGACATATCTCGATGCCCAGTCCAGGATACCACGTGTGTCGGAGCCGCTTGAGTTCCAGGACGGACTGGCATATCTGATGAAGACGGATATCCTGAAGGAAGTGATGTACTTCTCCTATGACAAGGGCTCGTTGGCGAATCTGTTCCCTCTGGCTGCTTCAGAGGTGCGTGAAATCATCAAGATGAACAGGAACGGTGTCAAGCCGGAGTCCCTCAAGACGGAGCCGGAACCGGAGATGCCGGAATTCATCACGGCAGTAGGTGACGACAGCATCACGCGTTTTGATGCACCTGCGCGGAAGAAACGTCGCAGTCAGGGAAACAAGCCTAGACGTGATGACAACAGGCCGCGCGGAAATCAGCGTGAGCGTGACAGGCGTCCGGGAAAAGGACAGGGACGTCCCCGTCAGGAAAATCCTACGAAAAAGAATGACAAATAAGCAGTTATATCTGCTTGTCATGGCGGTGCTCATGGCGCTGCCGTCCTGCTCAAGGCCTGTAAGCTCTGAGCAGTTTGTCCGCAATGCGTCGCGTGATGCGTACGGGCGCTATGTCTTCGACGTGGATATGCAGGACTCGCTGTCATGCTACGACATCTCCCTGATTTCTGCATTCTCATGCATCGACAGGCAGTTTTCAAGGTTCAGTTCAATGCCTCTGGACCTTCTTTGGGAGTCTCCTGACGGGCAGGTCTATGAAAACGAACTGCTTGCGGGAAGAGCCTCCATCGCCGATTCTTCATATTATGACAAGGCATTGATAATCAAGGCTGGAGAACGTCTCGAACCGGTGCGTCACGGGATGTGGAAGCTATATGTGAAGATTCCCGAAGATACTGTGAAATTGTATGGAGTGACGGGAATGGGAATTAAAGTTACAAGGAAGACCAGATAGGATATGGGACACGGAAAATTAAAGAAATTCAGTGAGAACGAGACATTTGCATGCCTGCTTCAGCCGGCATCAGGTGAAGTGCTTGACAGGCAGGCGGGAGAATTTTGGTCGCCGCTGAACCTCAAGAACCACCCGATGAAAGGACATTGGAACGAAAAAATGTTCCACGGACGGAATTATCCCATTGTACTGGAACTCGGATGCGGAAAGGGGGAGTACACGACTTCGCTCGCGGAGCGGAATCCGGACGTGAACTATATCGGTGTGGATATCAAGGGCGCAAGACTCTGGAAGGGAGCCAAATATGCGACCGAAACCGGATTGCCGAATGTCGCTTTCCTGCGCACCCGCATTGAATTTATCGAAGCATTTTTCGCTCCCGGCGAGATTTCGGAGATATGGCTGACTTTTTCCGATCCGCAGATGAAGAGCGAAAACAGCCGTCTTACCAGCCCGATGTTCCTGGAGCGCTACCGCCGTTTCCTCAAGCCGGGCGGTATCATTCATCTGAAGACCGACAGCACGTTCCTCTATGAATATACGAAAGCGGTGTGTGAAGCGAACAGCCTTCATGTACTTGCTTCTACATCAGATCTTTACGGTGCGTCTGACGTGAATGGCGATGCCGCGTCGGGGCGTGAATCGCTGTACTCTTCGGAGTTCTCGTCCGTGTGCGGAAAAGCTGCCGTGGATGCATTGTTCGAAGTCCAGACTTTCTATGAGCAGAACTTCCTTTCTCAAGGTTTCAAGATAAATTACACCGCATTTACGATAGACCACGAAGGTCCGTACACGTACCCTGAATTCGATGCCGTCTATTGGCGCGCCGCCGAAGCTCCACGCTTCCTGCCGGGCCATTGTGCACATCCGGCATCAGGTTCTGGCGAATAGGGCTACGGCTCGACCCAATGGATGCGGATGCCCTTGCGCTCCATGCCGCGGAACCAAGTCATCTGCCGTTTGGCGAACTGATGAATCGCATTTCCCAGGAGAGTTTTCATCTCATCCAGCGTCAGCACACCTAGAACGTGCTGCGTAACGAACTTGTATTCAAGCCCGTAGTAAGTCAGATTCTCTGCCGGGATGCCGCTCTCCAGAAGCCGGCGGACCTCATCCACCATGCCCTCCGTGATTCTGGCATCCAGCCTCGCGTCGATACGCCTGTTCCTTTCCTCACGTGACACGAGCGTACCTATGTAATATGTGTTCTTCGGCAGGTAGCTCGTATTCTCCACCGGATGATTCTTCTGATAAATCGCGATTTCCAATGCCCTTATCAGTCTCTGCCTGGTATCGATGTCCGTCTTGTTGTGCAACGGCTTCATTGACGCCAGCATTGACACCAGCTCGTCAGTCGTTTTTTCCTCCAGCTCTGCCCTCAGCTCCGGACTCGGCGGAACATCCGGAATCGAATATCCGCAGGTCGCCGCTTCGAGGTAAAGTCCTGAGCCTCCGCATAATATAGGGATGCCTCCACGGCTGCGGATATCCTTGTACGCCCGCTCGAACGCCCGCTGATATTGATACAGGTCGAACTTTGTCCCCGCATCCACGATGTCGATGAGATGATACGGAATCTCCCCGTACTCGCTCAAATCCTTCCCCGTGCCGATGTCCATTCCGCGATAAACCTGCCGCGAATCGCCCGAAAGAATCTCCGCTCCGGCCCTGTCCGGGCCAATGTTTCCCTCCCGTGCTGCCCTCAGGCGGTTCAGTTCGCGCGCCAGTTCCACCGCATACCGCGTCTTCCCCGAAGCCGTCGGCCCAAGTACGCAAATAAGGTCAATGCTTTTATTTTCAATGAGTTCTAGCAGTTCTTCCGCGCGGATTGTTTCCGGCTCCGGCAGATCTGCGATCATCATGTTTCCGTATGGATTCTTCGTCGGCATTTTGATGTCAATGTTAGTGATTGCAGCCGGCCGCCCTGAAAAATTACACGGCGGCTTGCTGTTTTCTGCAAAATTAACGATAAATTTGCAGTTCCGCACAATGAAGCTGTAACGGCTTGTAAAAGAAAGATTGTCATGGCGAAAGAGAAGAAAAGCAGAGTGAACATAAACAACAAGAGGGCTTCGTTCGACTACGAATTCCTGGAGAACTACACTGCAGGCATTGTCCTTTATGGAACGGAAATCAAATCAATCCGTGCCGGAAGGGCCTCTATGTCAGATGCTTTCTGCTATTTCGAGAAGGGACAGCTCTATGTGCGCGGCATCAATATCGCGCTTTATGCGTGGGGCTCATGGGGACAACATGCTCCTCTGCGTGACCATAAACTGCTGCTTCAGAAACGTGAATTGATACACTTGCAGCAGAAGGTAAAAGAAAAGGGCCTCACCATCGTAGCGGTAAGGCTCTTCATATCGGAAAACGGCTATGCCAAGCTGAACATTGCACTCGCACGAGGCAAGAAGCAGTATGACAAACGTCAGTCTATCAAGGAGAAAGACCTCCGTCGCGAAATGGAACGCGGTGAATGACCGGCAAACCCTTACAGGTCGTCGTTCTTTTCTGTCGGCGGAAGGACTACAGGCCGAAGGACTCTTTGACTTTCGGTACGGAGTCAAGCAGCTCCCAGCCGAAGAACTGGAGGACCTTGTTCACTTCTTTACCATCACGGATGACCTTTACAGACTTCGTGTAAGGCTTGCGGCCCACGTGGCCATAGCTTGCCGTCGGCTCATAGATAGGGTTCTTCAGCTGGAACTTCTCTATGATTTTTGCCGGACGAAGGTCGAAAATCTCTCCTACCTTCTCAGCGATAGCTGCATCGGAAAGACCGTGAGTAGCTGTGCCATAAGTGTTTACGAAGATGCTGACAGGCTTTGCCACACCGATTGCGTAGGCGAGCTGCACCAGGACTTCGTCAGCCACGCCGGCTGCCACCAGGTTCTTGGCGATATATCTTGCCGCATAAGCTGCCGAGCGGTCTACCTTTGACGGGTCTTTTCCTGAGAATGCTCCGCCGCCATGAGCGCCGCGTCCGCCATAGGTGTCCACGATAATCTTACGTCCGGTAAGACCTGTGTCGCCATGAGGGCCTCCGATGACGAATTTTCCGGTCGGGTTCACATGAAGGATGAAATTGCCGTCGAAAAGAGCCGCAGTCTGTGCCGGCAATGCCGCAATTACCTTAGGCAGAAGGATTTCCCTTACGTCTTTCTCGATTTTGTCGTGCATTGCCTTGTCCACTCTCTCCTGACCGAACTGGCTTACGGCTTCATTGTACCCCATTTTTCCGAGCTCCGGAGCGACGAACTCGTCGTGCTGGGTGGAAACGACAATGGTGTGTACGCGTACCGGGTGGTTGTTCTCATCGTACTCGATTGTGAACTGGGATTTCGCGTCCGGTCTGAGGTATGGCATGAGGTCGATGCTGTTCTTCCTGATGTCTGCCAGCACCTGGAGCGTAAGGTGTGAAAGCGCGAGCGGCAGCGGCATGAATTCTTCGGTGTCGCGGCAAGCGTAGCCGAACATCATTCCCTGGTCTCCGGCGCCCTGCTCTTCAGGGTCCGTGCGTACGACACCTCTGTTGATGTCGGCGCTCTGCTCGTGGATTGCCGAAAGCACGCCGCATGAATTGCCGTCGAACATGTAGTCGGCCTTGTTGTAGCCGATACGGTTGATGACATTGCGCACGGTCGACTGAATGTCTACGTATGCGTGTTCTGCGCGGACTTCGCCGCCTACTACCACGAGACCGGTGCTGCAGAATGTCTCGCAGGCTACCTTGGATTCCTGGTCTTGTCTGAGGAATTCATCCAGAATTGCGTCTGAAATCTGATCGGCCACCTTGTCCGGATGTCCTTCAGAAACAGATTCTGATGTAAATAAGTAATTCATATCCAATGTTATTAAAAACAACTTCTAACCACGTACTTTTTAGTACATTACACCCACCCCCGAATCCTGGGTCTCGGGAAAGGGACTTGCCTTCACCCTGACGGGCTCTAATTGCAATGTTTCGCAACACGAAACAAAAAAACGTCCCACTGATGTGGAGACGTCACAAAAACACAAAACATTGATATGAAAAGTGGCTTCCGCGCCACGCGGTCACCGTTTGTCAACATTTTAGCATTTTTTAACGTGGTTGCAAGCAGGCAAATCTCTCCACATCGGTCTTGCAAAGGTACAATGTTTATCCATATCTGCAAAATATTTTTACACGAGTTTCGCAAGCAGTGGCAGGAGTGGGGTTTCGGAACTATTGGGTAACAGGTGTGTGGTTTCTGAACTATTGGGTGCCAGGAGTGGGTTTTCTGAACAAGTTGGCAGGCTAATTTTTCTCTAAATAAAAGATAATCAATGCTTTGTGAAAATGAGCCCCTGCCAAGTCTCATGAAAAAACATGGGACTTGGCATGACTTTTCGTCTTCAATAATCCTCGTAATAGTCTGATAGTTAGGAGGTTAAGAGATAATTGACAACTCTTGCCGTATGCCAACTTGTTCAAAACTGGAAAAAGCGCCGCCTGACCTCAAAATTAACATCATTGAAACAAAAACATTGAACTTTAATGGTTTTAGTCTTTTATATTTGTAAGTAAAGACCTAAATTTGCATACAAAGTATAATAACAATTATTACCTCTATGAATTATTCATTAAAGCATTTGTTACTTGCCGGCATCGCAATGTTGGCAGGTACGCTAGCCTATGCACAGGTGACAACGTCTTCAATGAACGGACGCGTTGCTGATGAAAAAGGAGAACCGGTAGTCGGAGCAGCTGTGGTAGCTACTCACGAGCCTTCCGGTACTGTTTACGGAGCTATTGTTAACCAGAATGGTCAGTATACCATCAATGGTATGCGTGCCGGAGGACCTTACAAGGTAGAGGTTTCCTCAGTCGGTTACAATTCTCTTCTCTTCAAGGATGTAACTCTCCAGCTTGCTGAGACTTACAACCTTAGCGCAACACTTAAGGAGTCAACAGAATTCCTTGAGCAGGTTGTTGTCATTGGTACCGCGAAATCCAAGTTCAGCAATGAGCGTACAGGTGCAGCTACCAACATTGACAACTCTCAGATTGCTTCACTTCCTACTGTTTCAAGAAGCATTACTGATGTGACAAGACTTTCTCCTTATGGAGGAAACGGAATGTCATTCGCCGGAGCTGACGGACGTACCGCAAACTTCACTGTGGACGGTGCCAACTTTAACAATAACTTCGGTCTCAGCGAAAAGCTTCCTGGAGGCGGCAGTCCTATCTCAATCGACGCAATCGAAGAAATGCAGGTGGTTATTTCACCATTTGACGTTCGTCAGACAAACTTCATCGGTGGAGGAATCAATGCCATCACTAAATCAGGAACCAACACATTCAAGGGAACCGCTTATGTATATCATAAGAATGAGAATCTTCGTGGTGATGCAATATGTGGAGAGCAGATTACAGGCGCACGCGCCAAAGACCGCACCACCACTTATGGATTCACACTCGGTGGCCCGATTGTCAAGAACAAACTCTTCTTCTTCGTGAACTACGAGTATGTGAAAACCCCTACTATCGCAAACAGGTGGAGAGGTTCCGAGGACGGCAAGGATGATGCCAATAACTATATTTCCCGTACAAAACTCTCTGATTTGCAGAAAGTTTCAGATTTCGTAAAAGATAAATATGGTTATGATACCGGCTCTTATACAAATTTCCCTGCTGACGAGAGCAACCAGAAGATTCTTGCCCGCATCGACTGGAACATCAATGACAAGAACCACCTCGCAGTTCGTTACAACTACACATTGAACAGAGGTTGGAATGCGCCTAACAAGACATCTATGGACGGTGGTACCCGTGCTTCAGGCGCCCGTACATCACAGTACTCCATGTCATTTGCAAACTCAATGTATGCAATCGACAACTCAGTACATTCTATTTCCCTCGACTTGAACAGCCGCATAACTGACAACCTTTCAAATCAGTTCCTCGCTACATTCTCCAAATTGGACGATACACGTAGCACAGGCTCAAGCGAGTTCCCGTTCATCGACATCTTGGACGGTTCAGGACAGAACTACATGGCTCTCGGATACGAGCTCTTCTCTTGGAACAATGCGGTGCACAATACCATTGCCAACGTAAGAGATGACCTTACCTGGTATCTTGGGAAACCACAAGGTTACAGGAGGTCTCCGTTATGAATATCAGATGGCTGACAACGCTTATATGAGAAACGGTACCGGTTATTACCGTTACAGCAGCCTTGATGATTTCCTCAATGGCGCCGCTCCTGAAATCGTGAACCTTACCTATGGTTACAATGGAGAGAAAAACCCTGCTGCACGTGTGCGTTTCAGCCAGGCAAGTATCTATGCTCAGGACGAATGGTCTGTACGCGAGAACTTCAAACTCACATACGGTGTTCGTTTCGACGGTTTGTTCTTCAACAACAAGGATGTCGTTACCAACAATGCCATCCTGAAACTCAACTACTATCCGAAAGCTAAAGATTTCAAGGAGACCCACATTGACACGGGCAAATGGCCTGGCGCTCAGCTGGCAATTTCTCCAAGAGTCGGCTTCAACTGGGATGTGTTTAACAACAAGAGCCTGAAGGTTCGTGGTGGTACCGGTCTCTTCTCAGGCCGTCTGCCTCTCGTGTTCTTCACCAATATGCCTACCAATAGCGGTTCAGTGCAGTATCAGGCTCAGATCAATGCCAAGAATGCTGCAAAGAAAGGCTTCACTATGGCAGAGTTTGCAGGCGGATTGGTTAAAGATGCCAACGGCAAGGTGACAACCAATGCACTTTACCAGAAACTTCTCGGACTCGGATATCCAGCCAACTACAAGCCGGAGGACGGAACAGTTCCTTCTTCAATCAGTGCGGTGGACAATAAGTTCAAGATGCCTCAGGTATGGAAGACTTCATTGGCCGTAGATTATGCTATTCCTACATCATTCCCATTCTCGGTTTCAGTTGAGGGAATCTTCAACAAGACTATCAATGGCGTTATGATTTCCGACTGGAGCATGAAAGACGCTGGTTCATATGCTAAATTCAATGGCGTGGACAATCGTCCTATCTATCCTGATTCATTCCGTAACGGAACGAGCGCATTCGTCCTTGAAAATACTAACAAGGGATATGGATATTCTGCAAGCGCAACCGTCAATATGACCCCTATTCCTGAGGTCAATATCATGGCTGCCTACACTCATACCGCTTCCAAGGAAATCACCAGTATGCCTGGTTCCAATGCAGAGTCTGCATTTACCTATGTGCCTACAGTAGCTGGTCCTAACTACATTGATCTGCACAATGCAATCAATGTCATTCCAGACAGATTCATCGCTTCTGTAACTCACAATGACCATTGCGGTAACCACTTCAGCCTCATATATGAGACTTGGCGCGGCTCAAGCAACTACTCATATATGCTGTCAAACGATATGAATGGTGACGGTTATGCTTACGACGCAGTGTACATCCCTACTGACGCTCAGGTCAAGAACGGTGACTTCCGTTTCGTTTCCGATGACGACAGAGACAGGTTCATGGCATTCGTCCACAAGGACAAATACCTCAGCAAGCATCAGGGCCAGTACGCTGAAGCATATAGCGTATATTCTCCATGGGTGCACAGAGTAGATTTCAGCTACAAGCACGACTTCAAGGTTAAAGCAGGAAAGACCACCAATATCCTTCAGCTTGGTTTCGATATCAAGAATCTCTTGAATCTCTTCAATTCAAACTGGGGCGTGATGAAGATCCTCAATCCTGCTATCGGTACAGAGGCCAAGATTCTCAAGTATGAAGGTGCTGACGCTGACGGATATGCGAAATTCTCTACTCCTAAGGGCGTTACCGGTAACACCAAGACCTTCACCCCGAACCATGCTATCGGTCAGTGCTGGTATGCTTCTATCGGTATCAAATATATGTTCAACTAATTCATTCGGGAACTTATATGAAACTTAAATATATAATACCGGCAGCAATCGCTGCTATGACAATGCTGGCAAGCTGTTCTGAAAATGACACGCTTGAGCTTGACAACATTAAAGTCTCCCAGTCATATATCACGCTTCCTGAAAAGGGTGGAGATGTAACTGTAGAGATAACTGCATCGGAAGATTGGACATTCGACATTGATTTCGATGTTGAAGAGAAAAAACTCGATGATGAGAAGGGTGTAGTGAAATACTATGTCCCTACCAAACAGCTGGACTTGAAGGACAATTCATGGTTCACGGTATCTGCAAGAAGCGGTTCCAAAGGAAAAACCAAGGTAACTTTCCACGCAGATGCGACAACAGACAGCAGATCTTCTGCTCTTCAGATCAAAGCAGGCGACAAGATTCAGAACGTCATCGTAGCCCAGACAGCTGGTGCGCCGGAGGTGAAGGCCGTTTCCGTAAAAGATGTAATCGACGGCACTGACGGCAAGACATATCGTGTAAAGGGTTTTTGTACAGCTATTTCCAACACTAATTATGGAAACTGGGATATGTCCGACAGCGAAGGCAATAGCATTATGATCTACGGTACGGTAGATGCTACTGGCTCATATAACTGGAACTCATTCAACATCGCTGTAGGTGATGAAGTTGTGGTCGAGGGCCCGAGAGTTACTTTCGGTTCTACCATCGAACTCAAAGATGCTTCATTTATTTCCGTAAAGAAAGCTCTTCTTGCTTGCGACGATGTGAACAAATTCCTTGCAAAAGAGGCTACATCTTTCGAACTTAAAGTGGTTCAGAAAGGCGACGGCCTTTCATTCGAGACAGATTCAGATTGGCTGACTATCGAAGGCAACGGTTACACTTCTGACGGCAAGGGCAACCTTACTTTCAAGGTCAATGTTAAAGAAAACACAACAGGTGCAGATAGAACAGGTACTATAGTTATAAAGAGTACCAAAAAGGAGGATGAGACTGAGGATGAGACTATACTTCCTGTCAGCATTACCCAGTTAGGATCTTCAACTGTTGCTGAAGGCGGAATTGCGGCTATCAACACTGTTCTCAAGACGTCGACAAGCAAGCAGAACCCAGCCAAATTTGACCACGTTCTCAAAGGTGCAAAGGTAACATATAAGAATCGCAGCAACACCTTCATCGAGGATGAAACTGGCGGACTCCTTGTGTATGACAATAGTGTTACTCTCAAGGTCGGTCAGGTAGTCGACGGACGTGTATGGGGTAAAGGTTATGCTTATAATAATCTTCCTGAGGCTACTGCATTTAATCTTCAGTTGGCTACTGTCACGACTCCTGAAGATAGCAAGGTAGAACCGAAGGCTGTTACTCTTGCTGAGTTGAACGCTAATTTTGATTATTATATCAACCGTTACGTGAAAATCTCAGATGTTAAGGTGGAAACCGAAATCGACGCCAAATATTCTAAGGTAAAGAGTAACGGAAAGATTACCGATGGCACCAATACATTCGCGCTGAGGATTCAGGATACTGGAACGTTCGGTAAAGATGAGAATGGTAAAGACAAGAAAATCTACATGTATATTCAGGCGGCTAAAGATGCCAAAGTAGATGTAGTATGTATTCCTTCGGTATTCAAGTCTGATAAGCAGCTTCTTATCTACGAGCAGAAATGGGTTGAGATTAAAAAATAATCTCCCATTCTAAATATAAATGCGGGCGACCCCTAACCGGGCCGCCCGTTTTCTGTTCCGGAAAAAGCGGACAAAATAGTGTGTTGTGGCGCGTAATTCCCTGTGTTATAATTGTTTAGCTATTTTCAGAGTTGCTGTTTCGTTAACTCTGAAAACGGTTAACTATCTAATAAACAACCGTTTATGCTCCACACATCCTGTATCGTCCCGGTATTTGTGCAGCCAAAAACTGCACAAATGCAGATTGCAAGCAGCACGCACGGTTGAGTGTTTATCCTTTCAGAAGTCTCTCACATGTGGCGGCGATTTCTTCGATGATTTCCTGGCAGCGGGACTCCGGTATTTTAATGTCAGTGCCGGCATTGACCAGGTCTGCCTTGGTGGGGAGGCCGTTGCCCATTACTGATGTCGCATGCTCGCCTCGGTAGCCTTCGCGACAGAGCGTCAGGTCGTATGCCGGGCTTATGCGCCAGGCGCCGGCTTCGCAAATGAAACTGAAGTTTTTCGGATGGTCGTCCTTGTTTTCGGCTATGACATTGAAAACCATTCTTCTGAACTGCTGCTCGACCTGGGCAGGGTCTTGCGTCAGGAAGCCCGTCAGATGCAGCAGATTCCGGTAATCCATCGTAAGCTCATTCAATGACAGCCCAAGCAATGCTCCGGCAGTTGCGACATGAAGGCGTTTTCCGTCTCGGACGTCGAATCGTTTGGATGCAAAATATTTATTGTCAATGAGTTTGAATTCCGGAACTTCTATCCCGCAAGCAGCGGCCGCCACATTGTAATCGTACTCCATCTTGCCGAAATCAGCAGGATCATAAACGTGCCGGAACTTTACCAGCCACTCTCCTTCATCATCTTTCATCAGGCATTTTGGACGGCACCCACCGGAATTTCCGCTATTGAAGTATAAAACATCTTCATCCTTGTCCGACTTCTCCGACAGGACATTGAAAGCTAAATCTTGAAGCTCATCCAGTTCAGGCAACGCCTTGTCTTCGCCCACAAAAGTTTCAGGCAGGTAGGCCAATGCTCCCATACCGGATTCGCCCACGATGCTCAGCATCTGCACCGGGGTCAATGTCGAAGCGTCAATGCCTTGTTTCCGTAGAAGCCGGCTAAGCAGGTAGCGGCCGTATCCGTCCGGGATGCTGTCGTCAAATATTCCGAAATTGCCTGCAAATGAATCTTTCTGTGCAATGAAAAGGTCCTGGCGCAGAGGTAATTCCAGAGGTGAAACGGAAAATCCGTCAGCCAGCCATTCTCTTGAATATTGAAATACGCAATGCCTGTTGTCGGGAGCCATTGCAAGTTCACCGACTTTGCGGCCTTCCATATGTACGCTAAGTTTATTTATGATTTTCACGTTGACCTCTCTTTCTGTTTTTGTTGTTGTTGATGGTGTCGAGCTCCTTCATTGTGGTGAAGATGGCTTCGGACATGAGCTTTTTCATGTCGGATGAATAGCCCAGGGCCTTGGCTATGGCTACATAGGACGCCAGGGAAATCGTGTGGAGGCTCTCGAATTTCGCTATGGTGGAAACAGGGACATCGGACCTCTCGCAAAGATATTTGCGGGTCCAGCCTTTTTCGAGACGACGTTTTTTCGCATTGGCCGCCATTACCTTCAAAATGTCGTCAATGCTCTCCGGGTTATATTCGTAATACATATAATGGTATCTGTTATCTGCAAAAATAACAATAAAAATCAATATGGTAGTAATTATTTTTGTAAATTAGATAGGCATGAAATAAATAGGTTGGTAACGATTTGTAACGTATTTTCGAGGATAGATTTCTTTTCGAAGAAGGAGTGTACTGGGTGTACACGACTGATGAGGCAGGAATATAGACCGAAAAGACGAGCGGAATATTTAACGATTTAATTTGCGAAATTCGTAACTGCGAACTATATTTGTAAACTTGTTTTGATTAATATTCATCTAAAATAGCAACAATATGAAACTTAAAAATTTGTTTTTAGGTTCATTCGCATTGACAGCAATGCTTTTCGCGCAGAGCTGCGATGATAAAAATGATGGACCTACAGGCGCTCCTTCAATAGAGCTTTCTACACAGACCCTTGATTTCGAGAAAGATGGCGGTTCACAGACCATCAAACTGACTGCTACCAGGGACTGGAATGTTACCAATGTTCCTGACTGGATTGCAGTAGACCCTACGTCCGGAAAACCTGCTGAAAACAAAGAGGTGACCGTTACTGTTCTGGAGAATACCGGAATGGACCGTTCACAAGACATCAAGTTTACCATCGGATTCGATGGCAAGACTCTGACCGTCAATCAGAAAGGTACAGGTTCTGCTTCTGAAATGATTGTTTATCACAATGATTTCGATAAAGAAAAAGCAACTAAAACAGGTACAAAATGGCCGTTCCTCGACAGCTTTGAGGGCTGGAAAAACGCTAAAGGTTCAGGAGCAGGTAGTGAAACGTATGCTTATAACGCAGTAACTGTTCGTTCGAATTCCACATCTGGCAGTAGTTATTCCGATTATAGCGGTTCTGATGCTAATAACCTTTTCTTCGGTTCTGATGCGTATTTCTCAGTTCAAGGAATCAAACTTTCCTCAGAAGTTAATTATACATTGTCATTTGGTGCTGAAAAATACAATCAGGATAATGGTAGTCTTTTCAAACATGATGAGTTCCATGTATATATCAGCAACGATGCCAAGAAATGGGTTGAACTTGAATATGCATTCCCTAACGGGGATAAGGAAGGAAGATGGGATCTTGCGAAATCCAACTTCACTGTTCCAGAAGGAACATCCTCTCTCAGCATCTATATCAAGGCGGATATTGCGAGCTCATATCGTCTGGATGACCTCGACCTTAGCGTAGCAGCTTCAGCTGGTACCGCTATCGACTTCTCCAAGGGCATTGACCTCGGAACCGGCGGCGGAGAAACTCCAGGCCCGGGCGAAGATTACACCAAGGCTGAGTCCAAGACTGTAGCGGAATTCATTGCCGCTGCCAATAAGAGCACATATTATAAACTGAAAGGTACTGTAAGCAAGTTTAATCCGACATATTGCAGTTTTGATCTTACTGATGAAACCGGAACAATCTACGTTTATAGTGTAGCAGACAAATCGGCATGGTCTGCAGTTAAGGATGGCGGTATAGTCGAAATAGCAGGTCTTTACGATTATTTTGCTACCAGCAGCAAGCACGAAGTCGTAAAAGCTCAGTTCCTTTCATTTACAGAGGCTACAGCTCCGGTAGAAATCGTCAATGCGACTGTTGCAGAATTTATTGCAGCCGAAAAAAGTGTAACAAAAAAATATAGAGTTTCAGGAACAATTACCGAAATCCAGAATCCTACTTATGGAAATCTTAAACTTAAAGATGATACTGGCGAAGTGTTGATTTATGGTGTTAAGAAAGACAAGGATGCTGCGAATACATCCTTCTCGGAACTCGGTGCTGAAGTTGGTGATAAACTCACCGTGGTCGGATTTAGGGATGAATATAGCGGAACCATTGAGATGACCAGCGGTTACTGCGAGAAACTTGAGAAGGATACCACAACTCCTAGGCTTTCCGTAAGCACTACCACGCTCACAGCAAAAGCTGGTGATACTTCTGCTTCTTTCGATGTAAAGGGCAATGTGAAGTGGACGGTTTCTTCTAGCAATGCTGCATATACAGTATCTCCTGCTTCGGGTGCTGGTGCAGGAACAGTGACTGTCAAGTTTGCTGCCAATGAAACTGAAAAGGATGTGACCGTGGAACTTACTGTTTCTACAACAGAAGAGGTCGCTACGAAATCTTATACTGTAGTTCTGACACATAGCGGAAAATCTGCTGCTGTAACGGGCAAATTTACGAGCAATGTGAAATGGACACTTGGAGCTAATTCGTATGATGCTACATCGGCTGGTAACAGCAAGCAGTCGGCTGTGGTAAATGAAGAGGAAGTAAGCCAAGTTCTGAAATTGGGTAAAAAAGATGAGGTTGGTAAAGCTACTCTTACTCTTCCTGCCGGAACAACGAAGGTTACATTCTATGGCTTTAGTTGGAAAGGTACTAAAGCGACGTTAGTTGCTTCAATTGGTGAAACCAAAGTTGCTTCTAAAGAGCTTACTGCTAATACAGGTGTTGCTGGTAACTCTCCATATAAAATCACTGTAACAAGTGCAGATCTTCTGACGATTGAACTTCCTTCTAAACTTGCAACTGATACTGATGTAGAGATTACTACAGCTGCGGCTGCAAGGGTTGTATTGTTCGCAATCAACGCGGAATAATAATAGGACTATACTTTTGGTATTAAAAGGGTGCCCGGAAAACCGGGCTGCCCTTTGTCCGTCTAAAAGAGCCGGCATCGGCGCGAGCTGGTTGTGTGGCTGTAAAACATTGATTTCTAGTGAAAAAAGCATTGAATCAAATAGCTAAATGGGCATTGGCACTTCTGGTGTCAGTGCCTTTTGTGTGTTCTTGTAACAATAAAACTGACAGCTCCGTCCCTCCGGAACTTGCGGTCGTGACTAATCCGATGGGACCTGGGGTGAATAGCCAGTTTCTTCATGTGCAGGCGTCCGGCGATTGGTCGATAACGATAGAATACCCCGAGGACCAGCCGGCGGAATGGGCTTCCGTGACACCTTCAACGGGTACTGGCAACAAGTCGGTTCCGCTTAAAGTCAAAGCGAATACCAGTGAGATGGCCCGCACGGCTGTTCTTACATTGACATCGGCGTCGGGGAAAGCAGAATTGACACTCACCCAGAGCGGTCAAGAAATTGGAGGCGGCGGCACCGGCGGCAATACTGGTGGCAATACCGGGGCACAATCGGGAGGAAATCTTGCTTCTACGACAGGGTGGATGGAATTGCCGGCGATGCCGAAGGATTCCAGATATGGACACTTTACCCATAGTATGACTATTGGTTCTGTGAAAACCAGAAATTATTCATTTGCGTGGGACTATGACAATCTTGTAGCGCCGTGGGTAGCATATCATCTCAATTCATGGGCTATCGGCTCGGGAAAACGTACCGATGCCTGGGGATTGGACCCTCTCATTCCCAAGAAGTACCAGCCAGTCCTATACAAAGGCTTTGGCGGCGGTTATGACAGAGGGCATCAGCTGCCGTCTGCGGACAGATTGAATTACGCAGCAAACGTAACGACGTTCTATGGCACGAATATGACTCCGCAGCGTTCTGAGCTTAACCAGCATTCCTGGGCGAATCTCGAAAGCAAGGTCCGTTCGTGGGCCAACAGGGCCGATACATGCTATGTGGTAACCGGATGTATTACGAAAGGCAGCACAAAGAGCGCAAGGGATAATGAAGGAAAGAGAATTACTGTTCCGACTCATTACTACAAGGCGATTCTGCGATACAGCAGAAACTCTACAATCGGCCATTCAGGTTATTCAGCCTGCGCGATTCTTTTGGAGCACAAAGGATATGGCGACAATAATAACTTCAAGCCTTATTCGATGTCTATCAGTGACTTGGAGAAAGTAACAGGAATCACCTATTTCGCAAACCTTCCTGCCAAAATCGGTGAGGATGCGGCGGCGCAGGTCAAGTCCGAAGACCCTAAGACCATCAACTGGTGGTGGAACTAGAACGCAATAACACAAAAACATTGATAATGAAAAGAATACTTTACGTGATCCTGACGCTTGTGCTGATGTCTGTGGCGACAACGGCAGGTGCAGGCGGCCCGAAACGCTATGTATTGGGCTTCTATAATGTCGAGAACCTTTTCGACACTTACCATGACGACGGGAAGAACGACTACGAATTTCTTCCGGACGGCAAGAACAAGTGGACCGAGCCGAAATACGAGAAGAAACTCCATAATATCGCTACCGTCATCAGAACTATGGCTGATGAGAACAAGGCATATCATGCAGTGCTCGGACTCAGCGAGGTGGAGAACCGCCACGTTCTGGAGAACCTGGTGAACCAGCCGGAAATCGAGGCTGCGAACTACCAGATAGTGCATTACGACGGACCGGACAGACGAGGCGTCGATGTGGCATTGCTCTACAGACCGGAATATTTCACGGTGGAAGAAAGCAAATCCATACCTTTCGACTTCAACTCCAAGACCATCAAGTTCACCATGGACAAGGAAGGCCAGGACTATTTCCGCACACGTGACATCCTGATGGTCAGGGGATTGCTTGACGGCGAGATGTTCGCATTCTTCGTGGCCCATCTTCCGTCACGTATCGGCGGCAAGGGACAGGACCTCAGAAGCCGCGGCGCTGAAATCATCTATGAACACTCATTGGAACTGATGAAACAGTACCCGGGAATCAAGATCATGGTGATGGGCGACATGAACGACAACCCTACCGATGAGAGCATGGTCAAGTACATGCACGGCAAGGAGACCATCGCCGAGGTCGGCAAATACGACTTCTTTTCCCCGTTCCTGTCAATGCTGAAGGCGGGCTACGGCTCACTCGCATACAGGGGAACCTGGAACATCTACGATATCATCCTGGTCAATGAAGCAATGGCCAATGCCCCTAAGGGAACATTGAAAATCCAGCCTATCGTGAAGAAGAAATATTACGGACGAGTGTTCAGCCAGCCGTTCATGACACAGCAGGAAGGCCAGTACAAGGGAACGCCTTTCCGCACATTCTCGAACGGAACATTCATCGGCGGCTACAGCGACCACTATCCGACATATATAATCGTAAGTAACAAATAATCAACAATATGAATACTAAACAGCTTTTGGCTATACCGGCATTGTTCCTGGCCATGGTGATGTCTGCGCAGACTTACACCGGCGGCGTGAAGGGAACAATCGTGGACAGGTCCTCCAAGGCAGCGGTGGACGGCGCAGTCCTGAAACTTTATTCAGGTTCGACCGAGATAGCTACGGTTAAGACTGCCCCGGACGGCACATTCATGATTCCTTCCCTGAAGGACGGCATGTATGACCTCGTGATCCAGACCCCGGACTACATGGAGTCCAGAGTCAATGTTACCGTCAATGACGGTTATGTGAAGAACATGTTCAAACTGTCATTGACCCCTGCCCGCAAGGTGGGAGAAGTGGACGATGCCAGCTTCACCGAATTCGATCTGGACGACTCCGGATATCAGGACAGCCCGACCATCCTCTTCGGTCAGAATGACGTGTTCAACAACATTGCAGGATACAATTTCAGCTCGGTACGTTTCCGCGTACGTGGCTATTCCAGTGAGTCCCAGGATGTTTACATGGCAGGCGTAAGAATGAACGACGCCATTACCGGCTACACTCCTTACTCTCTGTGGAGCGGTCTGAATGAGGCGGTCCGCAGCAAGGAAAGTGTAAACGGTTCAGAGATTTCCGACTATGGTTTCGGTGGCTACAACGGACTCACCAACATTGACCCGATGGCATCGAAGGTCCGCACCGGCTGGAGAGGTAGCGTGCTGACCAACAGTGCATTGTACCGACTCCGTCTCATGATGACTTATTCTTCCGGTGAGCTGGACAACGGCTGGTCCTACGCATTCAGCGCATCTGCGCGTCTCGGCGGCAATGACTGGATCAAGGGCGTTTACTATCGTTCATTCGGCTACTACGGTTCCGTGGAGAAGAAATTCGGCGAGGAGCACAAACTTGGATTGACCTTCATGGCGGCTCCTGGTCAGAGGGGTGCGCAGAACGGTTCCACCCAGGAGGTTTACGACCTTATGGGCGACAACATGTACAACTCCAACTGGGGTTATTACAACGGCAAGGTGCGCAATGCCCGCGTGAAGAAGACTCACGAGCCTATCGCCATCCTGAAATACGACTTTACACCGGAGTCCAAGAAGCTCAAGGTTTCAGCTACAATGCTTTACCGCTTCGGAAAGAATGGTTATACCGCATTGGACTGGTATGACGCACCGGACCCGAGGCCTGATTACTACAGGAATCTTCCTAGTTATTTCTTCATGGAGAACTCCGACTACAACCGCGTGAACTTCATGAAGTATGCATGGGCCAAGGAGGCTTGGACAATGGACATTCCTTCCATCACCCATATCAATTGGGACAGGCTCTATGCTGTCAATACCCTGAATACCACTGAGGCGGGCAAGCGCTCCAAATATGTCATCGAAGAGCGTCGTACCGACCAGCAGGATCTCAACTTCGCTGCCAATGCCAAGTGGTCACCATTGAAATATTTCACATTGACCGGAGGTCTTTCATACAAGTGGAACCGTACCGAGTATTACAAGATTCTGGACGATCTCCTCGGCGGCGACTATTACGTGAACATTGACCAGTTCGCTGAACGCGATTATGCGGCTTATCCTACTATGATTCAGAACGATCTGGATTATTATCTGCAGAACGGCAAGGCCCAGACATTGAAGAAGGGCGACAAATACGGCTATGATTATTATGCCAATGTCCGTCGTGCAGAGGCTTGGGCAGCAGGACGTTTCACTTTCGCAGGACTCGATGCTTCCATCGCCGGACGTATCGGCTATACCAAGTTCTGGAGAGAGGGTCTCGTGAGAAAGGGATTGTTCCCGGGACTTGATGCCAATGGTGCTCCTATGGAGTTCGAGGGTGCGGAAATCACGACTTATGACCCTATTACCAAGGAGGCCATCACTTCTCTCGGCAAGTCCGATGTGAAGGATTTCCTTACTGGCGGTGTCAAGCTGAACCTCAGCTATGTCATCAGAGGCGGTCACAGAGTTTATGCTGATGCTTCGTATGTTGCTGATGCTCCGAGGTTTAACCAGGCGTTCGTGTCTCCTAGAACCCGAAACAGCATCGTTCCGGACCTGAAGACCAGCAAGACTTTCGCTGCTGACCTGAACTATGCGTACAGCAATTCCGGTTATGATGTCCGTGTGACGGGTTATTATACGACCATCAAGGACCAGTCCAAGGTGATGAGCTTCTATGATGATGCGCAGAACTCGTTCACAAACTTCGCGATGAGCGGCATGGATGAGCGTCATGTGGGCGTCGAGCTCGGTTTCAAGGTTCCTCTTCCGGTTCCGAACCTTTCTCTCCAGGGAGTGCTTTCTTATGGTCAGTATGTCTACACGTCCAACCCTGTGATGTACCAGACTTATGACAACAGTGCGGCTATCGTCGAGGAAACTTATGGTGTGACCATCCCTTACTGGAAGAGTCATCCGACTGCTGAAGGCAAGACTGTAAAACATTATGTGTCAGGTACTCCGCAGTTCGCCACGAGCCTCGGTCTCGCTTGGAACAAGAACTATTGGTTCGTGGATGCCGACGTGGATTGGTTCGACAAGGCATATCTCGACATGAACCCTCTCTACAGGACTGATATGGCTACCGCCGGCCCTGACAAGACCGTTACTCCTCAGGAAATCGAGTATATGGCCGCTCAGGAGAAGTTCAAGGGTGCTCTTATGGTCAATGCCAGTGTGGGCAAGTCCTGGTACATCAAGAGAAACTACCAGCTGGGCTTCTCGCTTCAGGTCAAGAATATCCTGAACAACAGGAATGTCCGTACGGGCGGATATGAGCAGACCCGTCTCGTGGACAAGACTGTCAGCAAGGAGCGTTACTACAGATTCGATTCCAAGTATTTCTATATGAGCGGAATCAACTACATGTTGAACATTTATTTCAGATTCTAGCATGAACAAGATATTTAACATAATCGGCGCAGCATTCGCCTCGTTGGCATTGCTCGCATCCTGCGACGAGTGGGAGCCGGTTTTTACTGGAAATTATGGCGAGGCTGACATTTACGAGCCTGTCACGATGACTCCGAATACTACGATTCTGGAGCTCAAGAAGATGTACACTGAAGGTACGCCTCTTACCATTGAAAAGGACATTATCATCGGCGGTCAGGTTATTTCCGAGGACAAGTCCGGCAATATCTACAAGAGTTTGTACATCCAGGACGCAACCGCGGGTATCGAGCTGAAGCTCGGCAAGAATGGCTTGTACAATGACTACAAGCTCGGCCAGTGGGTGTATGTGAAGTGCAGCGGTCTTACTCTCGGCGCTTACAACGGCATGATCCAGCTCGGCTGCGAGGATCCGACCAAGGCTTATGAGACTTCTTACATGGAGGCGCAGTATCTGATTGATACTCACGTGTTCAGAGGGAAGATCGGCACGCCGCTGACGGCGAAGAAAGTGGCCGAGACTGATTTGACCAAAGAGGAAAATCTCGGCTGCTACGTGGAACTTGACGGCCTGACCTACGGAAATGAGATCTTCCTGCTTGTCTATATTGATCCTAACAAGGACACGAAGGATAACGATAACCGTATCTTCTTCTCTGACAAGACTTGGGGCGTCACCACTTGGGCAATGTCGAAGCAGGGCTTCATCAAGTATTTGGAGTCAGGCGTGTTTGACAGCGGTTCTACCAATACCGGACGCAAGGTCACTGACGTGAAGCCGATATTGATAAAAAATGCATCCGCTTATTCTGTGAGCCAGTATTTCAAGATGGGTTCTTCTGACGTTCAGGTCCGCACCAGCGGTTATGCGCGTTTTGCAGATACCCAGATTGATCCGGCTATTCTTGGCGGAGCGAAGGTGAACATGAAAGGAATCTTGTCCATTTATAAGGGCAAGGCACAGTTCACTCTCATTGACCTCAAAGATGGTGTCGAAATCGTTAAGTAATTGATTATGAAAAAGATATTTATATTTGGAGCAGCTGTTATGATGCTATCGGCATGTGGCGGAAATCCGTTTCTTACGGAGTGGAAAGGCGAGGACCAGTTCCCGCCGTTCGACAAGATCAAATTAGAACATTATGTCCCTGCGGTCAAGGCTGGAATCCAGCAGCAGGCTGACGAGGTCAATGCTATCGTGACCAATGCGGAGGCTCCGACGTTCGCGAATACTATCGCAGCGTATGAGCTTTCAGGCCAGATACTTGCGAAGACTCTCGGAGTTCTTTACAATGTTTCCGAGTCGGATGCGACTCCGCAGATGCAGGAGGTGATGGACGAGGTTACTCCTCTCGTTACCGCCGCTTCCGATGAGATTTTCATGAATGCAGGTTTCTTCTCACGTGTAAAAGCCGTGTTGGAAGATTCTTCCGCACTTGACAGGGAGCAGTACGTTGTCACGAAAAAGCTTTATGACAGGTTCGTGAAAAACGGCGTGGCTCTCGGCGAGGCTGAGCAGGCCCGTTTCAAGGAAATCAGTTCCGAACTGGCTGTGCTTCAGCAGAAGTTCGGCAACAACCTTCTCGCGGAGAGCAATGCTTTCAAGTCCGAGATAGGTATTCCGGTGTCCAGCTATCCTGTGTTCATGACGACCTGCGAGGACAGGGCCAAGCGCGAGGCTGCTTTCAAGGCTTATTCTTCCCGAGGCAATCATGACAATGCCAATGACAACAAGCAGGTTATCCTGGATATCATGCGTCTGCGTACAGAGAAGGCCCAGCTTCTCGGATATGATTGTTCCGCTGACCAGATTTTGAGCGACAAGATGGCTCACGATCATGAGACTGTGGATGCTTTCCTCGGCAAGATTATGGCGAAAGCTGTGGCGAAGGCCAAGGAGGAAGTCATTGAAATGCAGAAATTTATGGACAAGGACATTGAGGCCGGCATCCTTCCTGCGGGTACGAAGATTCAGCCTTGGGACTGGTGGTATTATGCGGAGAAGGTGCGCAAGGCGCAGTATGATCTGGACGAGAATATCACGAAGCCGTATTTCCAGTTGGACAATGTCCGCAAGGGTGTGTTCGCTGCAGCTGAAAAGCTCTATGGAATCAAGATCGTGCCTGAAGAGGACCTTCCTGTATATAATCCTGAGGTGAAGGTGTACAGAGTCCTGGATGCGGACGGCTCACAGCTCAGCCTCTTCCTTACTGACTACCTTCCGCGCAGCACCAAGCGTGGCGGTGCATGGATGTCCAACTTCCGTGAGCAGTATGTGGATGCTACCGGCAAGGACATGCGTCCTATCGTCATCAATGTCTGCAACTTCGGCCAGCCGGAGGATACCGTGACAATGCTTACCATCGACGAGGTTCAGACCGCGTTCCATGAGTTCGGTCATGCATTGCACGGAATGCTCACGAAATGCCGTTACGTGGATGTGAGCGGTACCAATGTGACCCGCGATTTCGTGGAGACTTTCTCGCAGTTCAATGAGAATTGGGCGTTCCAGCCTGAGATTCTTGCCGAGTATGCCCATCACTATCAGACCGGCGAGGTGATTCCGGATTCATTGGTTGCCAAGATCACCAATTCCCTGAAGTTCAACCAGGGTTTCATGACCACCGAGCTTTGCGCCGCTTCAATTCTGGATATGAAATGGCATGAACTTGGCCCTGATACCGACTGGAACAGCTTGGATATCACTGCTTTCGAGAAAGAGGTATGCAAGGATATGGGGCTCATCGGCGAGATTATCCCACGTTACCGCAGCACGTATTTCAACCATACTTTCGGCGGCGGTTACAGTGCCGGCTACTACGGCTACCTCTGGGCAGAGGTCCTGGACAAGGATGCCTTCGAGTTCTGGCAGAGCAATGGTCTCTGGAATCCGGAGATGGCAAACAAGTTCCGTTCTCTCTTCCTGGAGAAGGGCGGCAGTGAAGAGCCGATGATCCTCTACCACGAGTTCCGCGGTGCCGATCCCGACCCTGATGCCCTCATCCGCGCCCGCGGTCTGGAGTAGGGCGATTTTTCGCCCGGCAAACCGTCTCCTCACGTATTGATGCGGTCGGGACGCGGCGGCCACGGTGCCGTATAGCAAAGTGCTGATATATAACATCTTACAAAACCAGAGCGTGGAAACGTAGCCAAAAAAAGGCTGCGTTTCCACGCTCTATCTTAAATAGTATCTGATTATCAACGAGTTACAGAATCACCCGTGGCCGCGTCCCGCCGGGAGTAAAAATCTTCCGCATTATTCAAATAACGCATCCATCGTTACCTGGTTTGTGACGTTACCAGAATATAAGTTTCTGTGTATTCCATAAGGAGAAATCATTACCAAGTGAATTGCCTTCCTAGTCCCGGATTCGGAACGGAAAGCCTCAATGCGGTTACGCAGTTTTTCATTTTCGGCTTTGGTTATTGAATATTCTGCTGAGGCGTACTTCATTTCACACACGTCCACTACTCTGTCCTCCCTGTCTATCAGCATATCTATTTGTGCAGCAGGTTTGGAGACATGACTTCGCCAGGCGTATGTTCTGGTCAATATTCCGGAGATGCCGAGGCTTTTCTTTATTTGCTCCAGATGTGAAAAGCAAATTCTTTCAAAAGAAAAACCACACCAAGAGTTGTGGGCAGGAGTATTGGTTATTTTAGACCAATAGTGCTTCTCATAGAAATCATTGTTCTTCACAAAGTTGAGGTAGAAAAGACAGTAGTAGTCAACCAACTTATATATTTTATCTTTAGCCTTTCTTCCATTCGATATACCTTCAATAAAACCGCACTTGTCCAGATTATCAATCATCTGTGAGAGACCTCCTCCAGAAGATACCCCCAGTTTTTGTGCGATTTCATTTCTGGTAAGTCCTGCCTTGTTCTTATATAATTGCTCTATTGTCCGGATATAATCCTTCGAATTGTCAAATAATGCGTTGAAAAGATTTTCGAATTCATTTGCCAGAATTGCGTCCTTTGAAAAGAACAGTCTGTCTATGTTTTGTGTCAGGCTTTCTTCCTTATGAAGTAAGGACAGGTAATAGGGAACTCCGCCAAATACCATATAGGCTTGCAACTGCTCATATCTGTCCCATACGATTCCTCGGCTTGCATAGAACTGTTCCGATTCCTTCAGATCAAATGGTGATAGGAAAATCTTGCCGGACAGTCTGTTATGCAGGCCTCCTCTACTGTTTATTATTTTGTTTACAATCCATGATGTGGCAGAGCCGCATACTATCAGCATCAGGTTTCGGCAGTTTGATCCCCAACTGTTCCAAAACCATTCGAATGCTGTCAGAAAGCCGGAATAAGGGGTGTCCATCCATGGAAGTTCATCTATGAATACGACTTGGCGTTTTTTCTTTTTTCCGGTTTCAAGATATTCTATCAGTTGCCTGAAGGCCTCCATCCAATTTGACGGAGCTGGAAATACTTTGCCGGAATGATGGTTCAATGCGAGATTGAAGTTCGCAAGCTGGATATGGGTCAACTGTTTTCGTTCGTATTCTGCAGGCGATACGCCTGTGACTTTGAATGCGAAGTCGTTTTTGAAGCATTCGTTGACAAGAAATGTCTTGCCTATGCGACGTCGGCCATATACGGCAATGAACACAGCATTGTCCTGATTATAGTAGCGTTCAAGTTCCGCTAACTCTTTTTTCCTTCCGATGAGTGGCATAACTTGTTAAATGTTTCGCCAAAACTAAGTAAAAATTTGCGATTTGGCAAAACATTAAGCAAATGTTTCGCCAAATGTCGATAAAATCATGAAGTTTGGCGAAACATTTGGCTGATTTCTGAACAAAGAAATGCGGGAATCGAGTTTTAAACGCCCTGCCGGGGAGTGTCTTATCCGATGTAGCTGGTGATTAGCTTCATGCCGGACGACGGGGTGAAGGTGACACCTTTCGAGGTGGCGGGGATCAGGACGGTCTCGCCCTGGTGGAGGGTGATGGTGTGGTCCTGTTCCTCGTGGTCGGTCAGGGTGCCGCGGCCTTCGATGCACATCACTACCAGGAATGAATCGAGGTCGGAAAGATCCTTCGTGAAAGGCTTGTCGAGATCGTACTGGCTGGTAGTGAAGTACTTGCACTCTACCAGGACATTCTCGTCATCTTTCTTCTCCGTGTAAGTCGTCTTGTACTCCGGATAGACATTGTAGTCGATGGCATCCTTGGCGAGCTCGGTGTGAAGCTCACGTGGCTTGCCGTCGAGACCCAGACGACCGTAGTCATAGATGCGGTAGGTGATGTCAGATGTCTGCTGAATCTCTGCGATGAAGCAACCTGTGCCGATGGCATGAATACGACCGGCAGGAAGGAAGAATACATCACCGGCCTTTACTTTGAAATCGGTGAGGACATCCGTGATAGTGTTGTTCTCCACTCTCTCCACATACTCTTCCGGAGTGATTTTCTCCGAGAGGCCTGAAAGCAGGTGGGCGCCTTCATCTGCGCCTACCACGTACCACATTTCGGTCTTTCCCTTGGAATTGTGGCGTTTGGCAGCCAGTTCGTCGTCAGGATGAACCTGAATGGAAAGGTCGCTTTTCGCGTCAATGAACTTGATGAGGAGAGGGAACTCATTGCCCGTATTGGCATATACTTTCTCTCCTACGAGCTTGCCTTTGAACTGTTCTACCAGTTCGGTGATGGTCTTGCCCTCGAATTCTCCGTTGGCAATGACGGATTCATGGCCCTTTACGCCGGAGAGTTCCCAGCTTTCGCCGATATTGTGCTGATCTGTAACGACTTCCTTATATGGGGCGATTTTCTCGCCGCCCCACACAACTGTCTTCAGTATTGGTCTGAATTTTAATGGATACATTGTTTGGTTTATATTTTTTATTATTTATCGAGCTGGCTCAGTGCGAATGTGTAGGCGCCGAGCGAGATGGCCTTGCTGGCACCGATCTTTGAACGCATTACGCCGATACGCTTCTGCGGGTCGTAGGTCGCGGTCTTCTCCGTTCCGTACACCTTGATCTGGCGCGCGTCACCCTTCGCGAATGCAGCGAACTCCTCAGGGGCATCCAGGTTGTAAACCTTAGGCTGAACCTTTCCGATAGTATCACCCGACATTGTCTTGACAGTCGAACGCATTGAATTCAGGATGCCCGGCATGATGTACTCGTGGTTATTCATGAGGCCGCCGCCGATGCAGATGATACCGTCGAACAATGATGCTGCGATAGCCATTCCGTCGCCGGCAGCCTCGCCGAGGTCATTGAACGCCTTGACGGCAGCTTCCCTGTTGCCCTCGCGCTCTCCGTGGCAGATTTCCGCGATTTCCTTCGGGGTGAGACCATGATTCAGGTTGCCGCTTGCCTCACCGTAGACTCTGGTCACGGCGCGGATTGATGCGCTGTCCTCCAGAATGTAGCCCGGCATCTTGAAATTAGGCAGGCAGAATGTCTCCACACATGAATTGTCGCCACGGTTAAGCTCGCCGTTCATGACGAAACCGATACCGAGACCTGTACCGAAAGTATATCCGATGAGGTTGTGGAACCTCTTGTCGCTGCCTGCTGCCTCCAGACGCGCATTGACCTCAGGAAGCGCTCCGCCGAGAGCCTCGCCGTAAGCATAGAGGTCGCCGTCATTGTTTATATATACAGGGATGCCGAACTTGTCCTCAAGGAACGGTCCGAGAGCCACGCCGTCGCGGAAAGACGGGAAATTCGGAAGATAACCGCCGATGATTCCGTGCGGATAATCGGCAGGCCCGGGGAATGCGAAGCTGATTGCCACCGGCTTCTCTTCCAGTTTGTCAATCACCGTGCTGAAGCCCAGGACCAGGGTCTGGAGGCACAGGTCGAGGTTCTTCGCATTGGAAGGAAGAGTGATAGGGTCAATGATGTATTCGCCTCCGCGCATTGCGCTGAATACCATATTGGTACCGCCAGCGTCGAGCGTAAGGACAATTCGTGAGTCTGTTTTATAGTTTGCCATAATCAATTATGTTTTAATACCATACTGTTTGTTCCGGTCCCATCTTGAAGACGAGGTCTCCGCCTCTGAAGATGTCTACGTATTCGATATACGGGAGTTTGTAGTCCTCGCCGTTCAGAGTAATGCTCTGGATATATCTGTTCTCTTCGCTAAGTCCCTCTGCAGTAACATTGAACGAGCCGCCCGGAACTTTCACGGAAGCTTTTTTGAATGCAGGCTTGCCGAACCAGAAACGTGGATTTGCAGGCTCTGACTGATAGAAGCCCAGGCTTGAAAGAATGTACCATGCCGACATCTGGCCGACATCCTCATTGCCCGCAAGGCCGTTAGGATCATTGAAATAGAACTCCTTGAAGATGCGCGAAGCGAGGTCGGCGGTCTTCCATGGCTGGCGGGCCATCGTGTAGAAGTAGATGATGTGGTGGCTAGGCTCGTTGCCATGAGCGTACTGGCCGATGAGGCCGGAAATGTCGCTGGACTTGTTATCGCCCACGATTTCGCTCTTCGCCGAGAACAGGCTGTCGAGCCTCTCCGTGAACTTGGCCTCTGAACCATAAAGCTTTACGAGACCGTCGAAGTCCTGCGGCGCGAGCCAGGTGTACTGCCATGCGTTGCCTTCGCAATACACGTCAGCGCGATGCTCCGAGCGGTAAGGATTGAACGGCTCAATGAACTTGCCGTCAGCGTTCTTGCCGCGGATGAACAAGGTTTTCTGGTCGAAATAGTTTCTGTATGAATGACTTCTGTCGATGAAGTAATTGTAGTCAGCCTCATTGTTCATGAACTTGGCAGCCTGTGCCATGGCACCGTCAGCAATGGCGTATTCCATGTCGTAAGCCACGGACTCGTCGAAGTTCTTGTCGGCAGGAATGAAACCGTATTTCATACGGATGTCCTGACCTCTGTCCGGACGCATCTCGGAATCTTTCAACGCCTTGTATGCCAGCTCTTTGTCGAAGCCATCGAAGCCCTTTACCAGGATGTCGGCCAATGCGATGACGCCAGGATTGCCCACCATGCAGTCAGTCTCATTGCCCCACAGATGCCATACCGGAAGCTTGCCCTGCTGCCGGTAGATGCCTATCATCGTGTTGGCGATGTCATTGATCTTCTCCGGATGGATGATTGTCATCAGCGGAATGGCTGCGCGGTAGGTGTCCCACAATGAGAATGTGGTGTAGTTCGTGAAGCCGTGTTCCGTGTGAATCTGGTCGTCAGCGCCTCTGTAATCGCGGTTCACGTCATTGAAAACGGACGGCTGGATCATGGTGTGATACATCGCGGTGTAGAAAACGGTGCGCGCCTCGGCATCGTCGGTGTCGACCTTGATCTTGGAAAGTTCCTCGTTCCATGCCTTCTCCGCAGCCTTCACCGTGCCTTCGAAATCCCAGCCCGGCATCTCCGCAGCCAAGTTCGCCTGCGCGCCCTCCATGCTTACAGGGGACAATGCCACTTTCACCATAATCTGCTCACCTTCAGTCGTATGGAATGCCATTCTGCTGTATGCGCCCATGTTGCTGAATCTGTCGAAAGGCTTGCTGAACTGCGCATAGAAGAACACCTTCTGGTTCTTCGCCCAGCCTGTGGAATATCTGTAGCCGCGGATGGTGACGCTGTCCACGGATTCTGTCAATGTCTCTGTAGCCTTGTCCCAGCATCCTCCGTTCTCAAGGTCGAAAACGATTGCTGCAGAATCACTTGCAGGGAACGTATAACGGTGCAAGCCGACACGTGAAGTCGCTGTCATCTCGGCATTGATACCGAAACGGGTGAGCGGCACGCTGTAATATCCCGGCTTGGTGACTTCCTTGGACCTGTCGGCGTAAGACCACAGTCCGGTCTTTATTGCCGCTTCGATTTCCTCAGGTGTGGCGCCTTCTGCCGGAGCCTCTCCGCGGGCGTATGTCACCTCTCCGATTACCGGCATTACCGTAACATCGAACAGGTCGCCGATGCCGGTACCCTCAAGATGCGTATGCGAGAATCCGATGACGGTGGTGTCGCTGTCGTGATAGCCTGAGCACCAGTCCCATGTCTGCGGGATGCTGGTAGGTCCCAGCTGCACCAGACCGAAAGGAACATTGGCCCCGACGAAAACGTGCCCGTGTCCGCCGCTGCCGATTTTAGGATTCACGAACTGCGTGTAGTCCGTGTCGTCTGCTGTCTTCGCGCATCCTGCCGCCAGAACCGCCGGCAACATCAGCGCCAAAAATCTATTGTTCATTTATATCAATGTTTATGTGTTTATTCCAATGTCTGTTCCCGTCGCGGAGTCGTTATTTCGCAGCACGGCAGCGGAATTCCAGTTCGCCGCCACGTGTAAGCTCCTCGTGGCTGATTCTGTAGCCTTTCAATGTCTTGCGTCCCAGAGTCATGCCGGAAATGCGGTCGTATGAGTCGCGTTTCGCCTCACGCCCGTTTTCGTTGCTGCCTGACTTGCTGATAACCAGCTCATTGTGCCCGTTGTACCATTTCGGGTCGAGGGTTATGGTGACCTTCTCGAAAGTAGGCGCGGTCAATGTATATGACGGCTCTCCCGGACAATCCGGATAGAATCCCATCATCGAGAAGACCGCCCACGCGGACATTGTACCTGTATCGTCATTGCCCGGGATGCCGTCAGGCTTGGTCGTGAAATACTCGCGAAGCAGCTGCGGAATCAATTTTTGCGTGCGCCACTCTTCGCCCTTGAAGCGGCTGAAGAGGTATGCGTATGCGATATCCGGCTCATTTGCAGGGTCATACAGTCCTTCGTCGAACACCATCTGCAACTTTTCCGTGAACACTTTCTGGCCGCCCATCAGCTGCGCGTAGCCTTCCACATCATGCGGCACGAAGAACGTGTAGTTCCATGCGCTGCCCTCGTGGAAGCCGGGAACCGCCTCGAAATTCTCACCCTGACGCGGGTTGAACGGTGTCAGGAAAGAGCCGTCCGCATTCAGAGGACGCAGCGTCCCGGACTCCGGACTATAATAATGTTTATAGTTCAATGACCTTTCCCTGAATGCTTTAGCCTCGTCTTCGTAGCCGAGGTCGGCAGCCAGGAGGGACAATGCGTTGTCGGCCACGTAATATTCCAATGCGTGCGAAACGGAGTTGTCGCCCGAGAAGTCCGCCGCGAAATATCCCAGCGGAATGAATCCGTCCTGAACATACGGGTCAATGTCGGGCCTCATCTTGTTCTCAGGTCCGCGTGTAACCGCCGACTTGATGAAAGCCTGGTATGCAGTATATATGTCAATGTCTTTCAGGCCTTTGAGCCATGTGTCGGTTATCACCGGAATGGCAGGATCGCCTTCCATGGTGAATGTCTCGCGGCCGTAAAGTTCCCACTTCGGCATCCAGCCCCACTCCTTGTACATCGAAATCATTGACCTGACCATGTCGAGCTGGCGCTCCGGATAGACCAGTGTCATGAGCTGATGCACGTTGCGGTAGGTGTCCCACAGCGAGAATACGGTGTAGCGGTTATGTCCCGGCTCCACCTTGCCGATGCCCGGTTTGCCGGTGTCGTAGCGTGCCGCCTTCGTGTTGCTCAATGTCTTGCCGTCGCCGGTGAATTCCATGACAGGGAACTCGCCGTTCACGTCATTTAGGATATTCGGGTGTATAAGTGCGTGATACATAGCGGTATAGAATACCTCTTTCTGGCGCAGGCTGCTGCCTTCCACCTTGATTCTGGACAAGTCGCTGTTCCATCTTGCTACGGCATTGGCCCTGACTTTGTCGAAATTGAAACCGGTCTGCTCGGCTTCGAGGTTCATTCTCGCGTTCTCGCAGCTTACAAAGGAGACGCCGACCTGGACCATAATCTGCTCGTTCTCATCGACATTGTCATAAGTGAACCAGAAGCCGATGTCGTCGCCGGAAATTTCGCGGGCGTAGCGGGTGTAGAGCTTGTATTTGCCCTGGTCGGGGTCCCAAGCGGCCTCCGCGGTCATCGGACGCTGTTTTTTCCAATAGCCGCAGCTTGACGGCACTTTGTTGACGCGCATCACGAAGTAGATCGGGAATACCGCCTGCGAGTTGTAGCAGAAGGTTCCCAGGAGTTTCGAGCCTTCGATTTCGGTGTCGCTGACCTTGCGGACCGTAGCTCCGGATTCGTTCGTGAGGCCCTCGCCGAGGTTTATCAGGATGTTCGCCTGTCCGGCGCGGAAGGTGTATCTTTCAATGCTTGTGCGCTCAGTAGCAGATACTTCCGTGCGGATTCCGTATCGGGTCAATGTGTTCGTATAATAGCCCGGGGTGGACCGCTCACCGGTGTATTCCGAGCCGTATTTATGGTAGTCCACATCGAGGGGACCGGAGGTGGCCATCGTCAGGAGAGAGCCGAGTTCCGGACATCCGACGCCGCTGAGGTTTACGTGAGAGAATCCCGTAAAGAACTTGTTTTCATAGCAATACGGGGTAGACCACCACCTGCTGTCCTTGTCCCAGACGTTCTCGTCCGAGCCCATGACATTGAACGGCGATACGCTCATCATTCCGTTCGGGCATACGGCTCCAGGATTCGTGGTTCCGAAGTTCGTGGTGCCGACGAACGGGTTCACGTAATCGGCAGGCTGTTTGATAGTGTTTTTCTTCGTCGGAGCCGAGTCTGTGGCGGCGGCAGAAAAAACTCCCCATCCCGACATGGCCGCCAGGACGAGGAGTGTATTAGCTAAACGTCTTGCAATCATGGACTTACAAGATATTTGTGCGTTTCGTAAATTCGATGATTTCTGGAATATATCCGAATGCGAGTCCGGTAACGGTGTCTGCGCATCCGTAGTAGATGGCTACGCGGCCGGTCTCCGGGTCGTGGAGTGATGCGCATGGGAATGTCACATCAGGAACGTCTCCGGTGAGCTCGTAGATTTCACGAGGAGAGATGAGGTATTGTCCGCTGCGTGCGATTACCTTCCATGGCTGTTCCAGGTCGAGGAGTGCTGAACCGAATGCGTAGACATATCCGTTGCAAGAGTGCAGTACGCCGTGGTAGAACAGCAGCCATCCTTCTGAAGTCTCGATAGGAACCGGCCCCGCGCCGATTTTCATGCACTGCCAGGCGCTTACCTCGAACGGTGCCGGTGCCATCACGTGGCGGTGGTGTCCCCAATATTCCATATCCGGAGATTCGGAGTAGAAAATGTCTCCGAATGCGGTGTGGCCTGTATCGCTAGGGCGTGAGAGCAATGCGAACTTGCCGTTAATCTTCTTAGGGAAGAGCACGCCGTTCCTGTTGTATGGAAGGAATGCGTTTTCCAGCTGGTGGAATGTCTTGAAGTCTGTGGTCCATGCTACTCCGATGGTAGGGCCGTGGTAGCCGTTGCACCATGTAACGTAGAATTTGTCCTCGATCTTGGCCACGCGCGGGTCATATCCGTATATCCATTCTCCGATCTCCGGATTAGCGCCTTCGAACTTGATGGTTTCCGGGTTGATGTCCCACTTGAAGCCGTCCTTGGAGAATCCTGCATGGAGTGTCATCCTGCGGTTCTTGTCGTCGCAGCGGAATACTCCTGCGAATCCGCCTTCGAACGGAACTACGGCAGAGTTGAAAATACTGTTGGAATCCGGCAGCAAGTCTCTAGGAATGACCGGGTTAGCAGAGTAGCGCCAAAGCGGGTCGTTACATCCTGCAGGGCGATCCTGCCAAGGCATATTTGGGAGAGCATTTCCCTGAATTTTTATAGAACTCATAAGTGATGTAATAATTTTGTCTGTTTAGTCGCACAAAGATACAAAATATATGACACAACAAGCGCTATGCCTGACCGTGAAGTGGTGTGGAATTTTGTAATTTTAATGACTTGAATTAAATTAGCAGCCTGGATTTTTGGACATTTTGCATGATAAAGGTGGACATATCGGAAACTGAGCTTTGGAAGAAGTTCGGAAGCGGGGACGTCAAGGCGTTCTCCGTCATCTATGACCATTATGCAGATGAGATGTTCCGGTATGGAATGAAGATCGCCGGCAGCAAGGAAATCGTGCTGGATTCCATTCATGACGTCTTCGTGAAAATCTTCGGGAGCCTAAGGCACGACGCTGACATCAGAAACCCCAAAGCATATCTGCTCAAGGCATTGCGAGGACAAATCTACGACAATATCAAACGCGAGAGAAAACTTCTGACGGTAGGAATTGACGGCCTTCCGTTCGAAGTGGAATGGAAACTTTCGGAGACTGCGGTGACGGATGATGAGGAGCGCGAAAAGATAGAAAGCCAATATCGTGAGGTGACGGCGTCAATGACCGCAAGGCAGAAAGAAGCCGTCTATCTGCACTACACCATGGGCCTTTCTTATGAAGAAACGGCTGTCCTTATGGATATGAACATCCAGTCATTGCGCAATCTGCTGTCCCGTGCAGTGCTGAAAATCAGAAAGATAATGCCGTTGGTCGTTTTTCTTCAATATTTTTTGTAAAATTTTTCGCTCCGAGTGAGTATAAAAACGAACTTATTTAAGTCTGTATTCCGGAAACCACATTTTGGTGCTGAAAAAGACTCGATGAACATGGAAACAAACTCGGAGAAAGAATTGTTCTCCCTCCTAGAACCGGTGGAGGCCTGCCTCAATGATTATGACAAGGCCAGACTCTGGACGAGAATCAAGAAAGATGCTTTGAGAATGCGCGCCCTCAGGAGGACGGCAATCATTGCCAGTACATTGGCTGCCGCAATGATTACAGGCGTGGTAATCTTTTTCTCAGGAGCGAAGCAAGACTCTGAACTTCAATATATTTCAGGCGTTATGCCGGAAGCCGGCGGCGACATCAGGATAATCACGCCCGAGGACGCTGTCGAAATCGGTTCCAATGCCGTCATCTCTTATGCCGACGGGTATTTTTCCGTCAGGGATTCCACGGAAACCAGGACATATGACATAAAGAGATCCGGTGACATCCACCAGATAACCGTCCCGTTCGGCAAGACTGCCAGCCTGAACTTGTCAGATGGCACGAAGATGCAGCTCAATTCCGGAACCAAGGTCATCTTCAAGGCCGGGATGAACGGCAGGAAAAGAGAAATCTTTCTCAACGGAGAAGCGTTCCTCGACGTGGCTCATGATGAAAACCGTCCGTTCAAGGTGAAGACGGACAGGCTGGATGTATCTGTTCTGGGAACTCGTTTAAATGTGAAGGCTTATCCTTCTGATGAGCAGCAGTCTGTGGTGCTCGTCTCCGGAAAAGTCTCAGTAACAGGCAATTTGCTTGACCACGACTATCTCATGAATCCGGCCCAGCGTTTCTGTTACAACAGCTCGAACTGCGATGTCTCCCTGGATGCTGTGGACACGGATGACTATACATGCTGGACCGAAGGCATCCTGAAATTCAACAGAACCAATATCAAGGATGTGCTCATGCAGCTGTCCAGGTATTACAATGCCAAGTTCTCTTACGGCAGCACTGTCACCGGCATTGCCATTACCGGCAAGCTGGATTTGCGGGATGGAATCGAGGCCGCTCTCGAAAGCATCAGCCTGGTATCCGGGATAAAATACAAGGGTCGTCACCTGGTGTACGAAATCACCAAGTAAACGACTGCTTCTCAAATCATTGACCATATAAAAAACACAATAATCGATAAATGAACGCTATAACACAGAGTATTAGAAGGCTCGTTCGTGTTCTTTGCCCGTTCTTCCTGGCGCTTCTGTCATTGACGGCAGCAGCACAGACCAAGGGCATTACATTGAATTTGAGCGATGTCCCCCTGAAGGAGGCTCTTGTAAAAATCGAGAAGGACTATGGCTATGTCTTTCTTTACAATGAGAAGGAAATCAAGCTCGACAAGAAAGTGAGTTGTAACTTCAAGAATGCTGACATTGAAGTGGTTATGACGAAGATTCTGGGAGCGGACTGTTCCTTTAAGGTCAAGAACCGTCAGGTAGTGATTCTGCCGAATCCGACAGGAACTTCACAGGATAAACAGAAACAGGACGCAGGAGCGCCCAAGAAACGCCAGATCAAAGGCACGGTTACGGATGCCAACGGCGAACCTCTTGCAGGCGTAGGTGTGTTCGAAAAAGGTACGACCAATGGAACCGTGACTGATGAAAACGGCCGGTACGTCATCACCTTGGGCGACGGCGTACTCGTATTCAACAGCTTGGGCTTTGATTCCCAGGAAAGAAAAGTTGCGGCAAGCAATGTGGTGGACGTGATTCTCAGCGAGACGCCTCTTACATTGTCCGATGTAGTCGTGGTCGGCTACGGAAAACAGAAGAAAGAGAGTGTCACAGGTGCTATCGCCACTATTTCCAAGGATGACCTCGTGCAGACTCCGCAGGCGAACTTGTCCAACATGCTTGTCGGCAGAATGCCAGGTCTCGTCGCTACGCAGCGAAGCGGTGCACCGGGTGAGGACTTTTCCAACCTGCTTATCCGTGGCGTGAGTACGTTTACCGAGAATTCGGAGCCGCTCATCATGGTGGACGGTGTGGAAAGATCCAACTTCAACGGCATTGACCCGAATGAAATCGAGTCATTGAACATCCTGAAAGATGCCTCTGCAACAGCAGTTTACGGTGTGAAGGGTGCGAACGGTGTGATTCTCATCACGACGAGAAAGGGTGATATCGGCGCGCCGCACATCAGCTATTCCGGCAATTTCGCCCTCCAGCAGTCCACGGCCCTGCCGAGCTATCTGAACAGTGCCCAGTATGCTGAACTGTATAACGAGGCGGGCGAGAATGACTCCCGTATCACAGGGTCTACTTACATTCCGCGATTCACGGCCGAGGACATTGCGCTCTACAAGAATCACGAGGACCCGCTGCTCCATCCGGACACCGACTGGATCGGCACGTTCCTCCGCAAGTTCTCCACAAGAACACAGCACAATGTCAATGTCTCCGGAGGTATCGATAAGGTAAAATACTTCATATCAGGAAGTTTCTTCGATCAGACAGGTATCTATAAGAATACGCAGATCGACCGTGACCATGATGTGAATCCTAGAGATACACGTTACAATTTCAGGTCGAACTTCGATTTCCAGATTACCCGTGACTTCACTGCGCAGGTTCAGCTTGCGGCCCAGATTGAGAACATCATTTCCCCGAGCGGCGGCAACAGCAGCATCTGGCAGGCAATTTCGTTTGCGAATCCATTGTCCTCTCCGGGCCTGGTGGATGGCAAGATCGTGAAAATCGAGAACGGCGTCGGAAGCGTGAACCCATGGCAGGTTCTGTTGAGCAACGGATATAACAAGCGCAGCAGCAACAACTTGAACTCTTCCGTAAGATTCGATTATGATTTTTCCAATGCCATTACCAAGGGTCTGTCGGCGCATGTGAGAGCAGCATATGACAGCTTCTATTACAGCAGCAGGAAATACTCGAAGAGTTTTCCATATTATCTTGCCAGAAGAGAGGCTGACGGGCAGGAATATCTGATTCCGCAGTCCGAGGCTTCCATCTGGAACACTTCGACGAGCTGGAGCAAGAACCGCAAGGTATACTTCGAAGGCGGAATCAATTATGACAGGACTTTCGGCGAACATCACGTTACCGCACTCGCCCTTTACAACCAGAGCAAATATTGGTCACCGACATTGGCCTTCTATGTGCCGAATGCTTATCAGGGACTTGTCGGAAGGCTCACTTACGAGTATGCGAAGCGTTATCTGCTCGAATTCGACATGGGTTACAACGGCACGGAGAACTTCGCCAAGGGACGTCGCTTCGGTTTCTTCCCGGCTGTTTCCGCAGGATGGATCATCACGGAAGAGCCTTGGCTGCCCAAGAACGACATCCTCACATATATGAAGATAAGAGCCAGCTACGGAGAGGTCGGAAATGACAAGATCGGCGGTTCCCGCTTCCTCTATCTGCCTTCATCTTACGGCGAGGCATCGGGAAGTGCCTACCAGTATTGGTTCGGCGTTTCATCCAACCCTAACCAGTCCACCGCCGTTGTCGAAGGAAAAATCGGCAACCCTGATCTGACATGGGAAAGGGCACGCAAGGCCAATGTCGGTCTGGACTTCAATATGTTCAAGGGCCGTCTGTCAGTTCAGTCCGATGCTTTCTACGAGTATCGTGACAATATTCTGGCGAACCGCTCCACCGAGCCTTTCATCATCGGTGCCGAGCTTCCTGCATACAACCTGGGTTCAATGAAGAACTTCGGATGCGAGTTCGACCTTACCTGGCGTGACAAAGTCAAGGATTTCAATTACTGGGTGCGCGGCAACTTCTCATTTGCCCGTAACCGCATAGTATTCAAGGACGAGGTCAACAAGCAATACAAGTATCAGGCTGAGACAGGCCGCCGCTATGGCCAGTTCTTCGGATTGATTTTCGACGGCTACTATAATTCCTGGGAGGAAATCAATGCCCTGGACCGTCCTGTCAGCGCATGGAACGGAAACCAGCTCCAGCCGGGAGATTGCCGTTATGTGGATGTGAACAAGGACGGAAAAATCGACAACTACGATATGGTTCCGCTCGGTTACTCCAACATTCCGGAAATCATCTATGGCGTTTCTTGCGGATTCTCCTGGAAAGGAATTGACTTTTCCGTGCTTTTCCAGGGAGCTACCAATGTCTCCATCAAGTATTTCGGACGTTCCCTCTGGCCGTTCGCCAAGAGTGAGGAGAGTGCCAAGTCGCTGATTCTCAAGCGCTGGACTCCAGAAAGATATGCAGCAGGTGAAGATATCGAATTCCCTCGTCTGTCATTGAACCCGAACAGCGAGTCCGACCATAACTACAGGCCTTCTTCCCTGTGGATCAGGGATGCAAGCTACCTGCGTCTGAAGAACATTGAAATCGGATATAATTTCGACCGCAGGGTTATTGAAAAACTTCATGTAGGCGGGTTGAGGCTGTTCCTGAACGGTTCCAACTTGTTCACGTGGTCCGATGTCATCGACCTGGACCCTGAGGTGCTGTCCACCACGGGCAATACGGAGCTCAACTCCTATCCTCTGCAGAAAGTCTACAACATCGGTCTTAACATAACTTTTTAGGCAATGAAGATACGTACACATATAATCGCAGTATTAGCGGCAATATTGTCATTCAGCGGATGTAATTTTCTGGAGGCACCTCCATCCACTGATTTGAATGAGGACAAGGTGTTCTCTGACAGGACATTGTGCGAAAGGTTCATAACCGGAATCTATGCAGAAGGAATGCCTCTGGGCTTCTCCATGAATTCCGACAACATCGACCGTGGACTTTGCGCGACATCTACACGTGCAGGTGCCTGCGACGAGGGCGAGGCCGGCGCTTCATGGGACAAGGCCAATGCTTCCTGGAATACGGACAACCATAACAACAACAGCATTGACTGGGATGAAGATCCTAGACACGACACCCGTTGGGCGACGATCAGGAAATGCAACACGCTTCTTGAGAGAATCGACGAGGTGCCTTATGACCCGGGTGATCCTGAGTTCAATTCCAGGGCCAAGGGTGAAGGATATTTCATGCGTGCCATCTCTTTCTGGGAAGGAGTATACCGCTATGGAGGACTTCCTATCGTGGACCACAGGATTACGGGAAGCGAGGATGCGAAATATCCGCGCAATACTTTCAGCGAATGTATTGATTTCATCGTGAAGGACTGTGACGAGGCTGCCAAGCTTCTTCCGGACAAATACACGAATCCGGCATTCGTCGGAAGGGCTACCAGAATCGCGGCTCTGGCCCTCAAGTCCAGGGTGCTGCTTTATGCTGCAAGTCCTCTGTTCAATACTGCCACGCCATATCTTTCACTCGGCGGAGAGAACAACAAGATCATCGGTTACGGCAACTACGATGCCGAGCGGTGGAAAAAGGCCGCTGATGCTGCCAAGGAGGCGATTGATGCCGCTGAGGCTGCCGGATATGCGCTCTACGACAAGGGAACGCCGGAAACCAATTACGAGTATGTCTGGACTACTCCTGACAACTGCGAGATTATTCTGGCGAACAAGAAATACAGGAATTTCAGCACGAATACCAAGCCGATTACCAGCAATATCCCTCAGTGGGCCGGCAGTTCATGGTCTGACGGCGGATTGTTCGCACCGCTGAACTTCGTCAAGAAATATGAAAAGAAGGACGGCACCGAACAGGAATGGCTCATGTCAGGCGGCGATGACCTTCTGAAAAAGTACAGCGAACTCGATCCTCGTTTCGCACAGACCATTGCCTATCAGGGCGCCGTGTGGAATGATGAAATCGGAAAGCTTGATTTCCTGGAGGGAGGTGCGCATCAGGTCGCTTACGACAAGACCCGTCACCTCGTCCGCAAATGGGTACCCAGGACACTCAAGGCCACATATCCGCACAACAGCGTGAATATGGACTGGATTGTTTTCCGTATGGCTGAACTTTACCTGAACTATGCTGAGGCTGTCAATGAGTTCCAGGGCCCTACTGCAGAGGCTGTCGCAGCCGTAAGCAAGGTAAGGAACCGCTCCGGCATGCCGGCATTCCCTTCCACTCTCACCAAGAGTCAGTTCAGGGAGAAACTCAGAAATGAAAGAGCTGTCGAGCTGGCTTATGAGGACCACAGGTTCTGGGATATCCGCAGGTGGATGATCGCCGAGAATGAGGGAGTCATGCAGGGCAAATTCTATGGTCTCCAGATTTCCAAGATAGAAGGTTCATCAGAAGTGCACTACAAGCCGTACGTGTTCGAGAACCGTCTCTGGAGCCGCAGATCTTACCTCCATCCTATCAAGCAGCTGGAAGTAGACAAGGGATATCTGATCCAAAATCCGGGATGGGAATAGAAGACCACATAAGTAGATAATTGATATGCAAAGATATTTGAAGATAGCAGTCTTGGCTGCATTGGCCGTAATGGCGCAGCCGGCTTTCGCGACGGCGGACAGGGATTCCGCTGAAGTAAGGATTGCCTACGGGAGCCAGCATGACAGGATGGTTACCTCTGCCGTGTCGACCGTCAGCGGTGACGAATTGGTCAATGTCAACAGCGCGAGCGTGGGAAATGCTCTCACCGGAAAATTGGCAGGATTGACATTGCTCCAGCAGAGCGGGCAGCCCGGATATGATTTTTCCATCTCGAACCTTTATATGAGAGGACGTACCACGTATGCTTCCGGGCAGAACATGCTGGTATTCGTCGATGGTTTCGAGTCCACGATAGACAATCTCACAGCCGCTGAAATCGAATCAGTCAGCTTGCTGAAAGATGCGTCCGCACTTGCGATTTATGGTGCCCGCGGCGCCAACGGCGTGCTTCTCGTGACCACGAAAAGAGGTATGGACAGCAAGCCGGACATCAAGGTGAGGCTCCAGACAGGTCTGCAGACCATGCTGAAGACGGCCGGTCCGGTAGATTCATACACTTATGCTTCTCTCTATAACCAGGCATGCAAGAATGACGGCGTGGCTGAAGTCTATGGAGAAAAGGCATTGACAGCATACAAGAACGGAACTGACGGGTATCTTTATCCGAATGTAAACTGGAAGAAGGAGATGCTCCGCAAGGTCGCTCCGATTTCTGTGGCAGACCTCTCTTTCCGCGGCGGCAACAAGATCGTGAAATATTACGTCCTGCTGTCAGCTGCGAACAATTCCGGATTCTTCAAGGGTACGGATTTCAAGAAGGATGAAAGCGCCAATGCTTCCTACACGACCATCAATGTCCGTTCGAACATTGACATCAATATCGGAAGGCGTTTCTCCACCGCGTTCAGTTTCGGCGGCCAGATCGGAAGCCGGGCTTTTCCGGGCGGAGGCACCTCGGCTTACAAGCTGTTCAATTCAATGTATGCCACGGCTCCGAATGCATTCCCGGTATACAACCCGGACGGCAGTTTCGGCGGAAACGCTTCTCAGACCAACCCTGTCGGCGAATTGCTCTACAGGGGAGTCTACAAGGAGAACAACAGGACTTTCCAGCTGGTGTTCACTCCGAAACTTGAACTTGATTTCATAACCGAGGGCCTGAGCGTAAGCGCCTCAGTGGCTTACAGCAACAATATGTGTGAATCTTCCACGAAGACACGCAATTACACGAGATATAGCCTGACCAAGACGGCTGACGGATATGAATATACGCCGTATGGTACGGATGAGCCTCTCGAAGCCGGCGAAGGATTCAAGGATGACTGGAGCCGTGTGAATGCCAAGGGTTCGATGGACTATTCCCGCAGATTCGGCAAGCACTCCGTAGATGCTACAGTTTTCGCTCTCGTGGACAACTACAGGCAGTATTCCGTCAGGGCAAATACCAGATACGTGAATTTTGCCGGACGTGTAACCTACTCGTATGCAGGCAAATACATTGTAGAGTTCTCTGCTTCCGATACAGGATGCGATGACTATGCAAAAGGCCACAGATTCGGGATTCTTCCCTGCCGGTTCGGCCGGATGGGTCATTTCCGAAGAGCCTTGGCTCAAGAATTCCCGCAATGTCAATTACCTGAAACTCAGGGCTTCAGCAGGTCTTGTGGGCAACAACCAGAATGCCGCAGGACGTTATCTTTACGACGAGTCCTACGCATGGACAGGTTCATATTTGCTCGGCACCGGCAGCTCCGCTTCATCATCATTCGGCGTGACCACGATTCCGAACATTGACCTGAGCTGGGAGAAAGAGACCATTTACAATGTCGGCATCGACGCTGAACTCTTCGGAGCCCTCACGGTCAATGCTGATGTGTTCACACAGATGCGTACCGGCATTGTGGATCAGGCGACCGGAACCATTCCGGGCTTTGTGGGCGCTTCTTTCGGCGGCATGTTGCCTTACATGAACGTCGGCAAGGTCAGGAACAGCGGTTTCGAGCTGACAGCCGACTGGCATCAGAGGAAGTCTGATGACCTGCAGTGGCATGTCGGCGCAGGCGTATGGTTCGCCAGAAATGAAATCAAGGAAATGGGCGAACCGACCAGGGTGTATGAGTATCAATACAGAAGAGGCCACGCTGTGGGCACTCCGTTCGTGCTCGAAGCCGACGGATATTGGAAACAGGAAGATTTCAATGCTGACGGCACCATTGCCGAAGGCCTTCCTGTTCCGCAGTACGGCACGGTCCGTCCGGGTGACATCAAATATGTTGACCAGAACAATGACGGCATCATCGACAGCAATGACGGCGTGCCTGTCGGATATTCATACATCCCTGAGTGGAACTTCACATTGAGCGGCGGACTGAAATGGAAACGCTTCGAACTTGAGGCGATGTTCCAGGGCGTTGCCGGCAGAGACATCTACCTCAGCGGCAACACTGCATACTCTTTCCAGGACAATGCTTCCGCTTCGCAGCTGGCCAAGGACAGCTGGACACCGGAGAACACGGATGCTTCCTATCCTAGACTGTCACTGAGCAATTTCAGCAACAACTACAGGACATCCACTTTCTGGAAAAGGAACGGCAGCTATCTCAGGCTGAGGAACTTGTATTTTGCATATAATCTTCCTACGCGTGCGGCGGGACATGCCATGTGCCTGTACCTCAACGGTACCAACCTGTTCAATATCAATGCTTCAGGCATCATCTCAGACCCTGAGAGCAGTTCACTCATCACATATCCTCTTACGAGAACTGTAAGTGTGGGAATGAAATTCACTTTCTAAAATACTCCGAAAATGAAGAGAATCATATATATACTACTTCCTGTAATGACAGCGCTCAATGTGTGCGGCTGCAACAGGTTTCTGGATAGGGAGCAGGAATCGTTCATCGACATTGACAAGACTTACACCTCGTACGAGAGGACCAGTCAGGCTCTGGTCAATGTTTACCGCTTCCTTCCTGACGGATTGAACCGTATCGGCGCCGCCATGTATGATGCGGCTACGGATGATGGCGAAAACACCATCGAAACGTGCAATATCCAGAAATTCAACAATGGTTCCTGGGGTCCTCAGGACAATCCTGACGATCTTTGGGACCAACTTTATACCGGCATCAGACTGAGCAATGAATTCATTGCCAATGTCCATAGGGTGGATCTGGAAAACTACAAGTTGGATCCGGATAACCAGACGGAGTACAAGAACAGGCTCAAGGATCTGGAAATCTGGAAGAACGAGGCGATTTTCCTCCGTGCATTCTTCCATTTCGAGCTCGTAAAGAGGTATGGCCCTGTGCCTTACATCGACAAGGTCCTGCCTGTCGCTGAAAACCACAGCGGGGTGAAAAGACCGGAAATGGATGAGGTTGTGAACCGCATTGTCGCTGATTGCGATGCTGCGGCTGCTGGACTTGAGCTTACGCCGTGGAGGGACAATGCTTCCGCTTACGGCAGGGCTACGAAGGGTGCTGCACTGGCATTGAAGAGCCGCGTTCTCCTGTATGCCGCCAGTCCGCTCTGGCTGGATTGGAAGAACAGCGATGAAAGCTATCTGCCAAGCGTGAAGGAGAAATGGGAGAAGGCTGCGGCTGCTGCGAAGGAAGTCATTGACCTTGACCAATATATGCTCTACGGAAGCTATGGCGACCTTTTCCAGAACAATATCGACAACAAGGAGTTCATTTTCCAGAAGAGATATGCGAACAGCGTGTCTTTCGAGACAGTCAACTCGCCTGTAAGCTATGGCGGTACGGGCGGAACTACCCCGACATTGAACCTGATGGAGGCTTATGAGCTGAAGGACGGTTCGAAGTTCGCGTGGGACGGCTCCGAAAGCGCCAGACATCCGTTCGTATGGCGTGACAAGAGACTTGCGGCCACGTTCATTTTTAATGGCGATACTTGGAAGGAATCCGGCGTGGAGACATTTGACGGAGGCAAAGATGCTTCCTCCAAGACAAACGGCTCCAAGACAGGCTTCTATCTGCGTAAATTCATGAATGAATCTGCCAATGTGCAGACCGGCGGAGGGGCATCCGGACATGTATGGCCATATTTCAGATTTGCTGAAATCTATCTGAACTACGTGGAGGCTCTCAATGAGTGCGACCCAGGGAATTCCGACATTGAAGCTTACCTGAACAAGGTCCGCAACAGGGCAGGACAGCCTTCTGTACATGGACTTGGCCAGGAGGAAATGAGGGAACTCATCAGGAATGAGCGCAGGGTCGAGCTTGCCTTCGAGGAGCATCGCGCATGGGATGTAAGGAGATGGAAAATCGCAAGCAAGACATTGGGTGCGGATGTCCGCGGACTTGGAATCGTCAAGGACGCCACGAAGTCATCTGCAGCCACCAGGTCTGCCTCGATTCCTTCTTCCGAAGTTCCTGACGGATGGTATTACTACGATGGCGACGAGTTCGGCGGTTCTGTCATAGATAATTCATACTGGGGACTTTACGGAGCTGACAGCCCTGTCGGAAACCAGTGGTATGGTCAGCCTAACGGCAATGTCCAGACATATCGCGGCAAGCAGGTGTCCATCTGCAAGGATGGTGATTTGAGTGTCTGCCGTGTTTCTGCCACGAGGGAGGACAATCCTCCTGCACCGCAGTCCGCTTATGGAAACGGCAACAGGCCGGGCTGGTGGTCAGGCGCATTGTCCAGCCGCGACACGGACAAATATGGAAATGCACAGAAGCTTTATCCGCTGTTCTCGAGATTCGAAATCAGGATGAAAGTTCCGTATATCTATGGTATCTGGATGGCTCCGTGGTGCCGCTATTATGCAGGTGCCCAGTATGCCGAGCTCGATATCGAGGAGTTCTTCATCAAGACATGGCTGGACAATCCTTCTCTTGGAAGGGCCGACAAGTATGTCCTCAGCCAGGCTCTCCATCTTCATGACAATGACAAGGGCGCGGCTGTAAACGAGTCTACTCTCGGTGTCAATGTGAACGGATACGGCCGTCATGTGGACATGCCGTTCAACCCTTATGACGAGTATCATACCTATGGTGTCCAGGTGGACCCGGATCCTGCATCTCCGACAGAGCATGCCATCATCTCCTACCTGCTTGACGGCAAGATTACAAATACCTTCAAGACAAGAGATTACGGCAACCGCTACAATACCTTCATCACGAAGGCCATCAAGGAGGGACACGAGAAGACTGCGTGGGATTTCGCGATTACCGGCCAGATCGGCGGCCGTGATTCCAACGGCATCGGATATCCGGAAGACAAGAATCCTGACCTCAGGGAGACAAGCCTCTACGTGGATTGGGTTCGCGTATACACCAGGGAACAGTCTCATCCTGAAGAAATTGAAAAGCCGAATTGGCCTGAAAAGGAAGGATTTGCTTATAGCAGCAGAACAGTAGAGAAGAGGACCTTCGAACCGAAGATGTATTGGTATCCTGTTCCTGAATCTGAAATCCTTCGTACAGGCTGGGAGCAGAATCCGAAATGGAATTAGTAACTATGAAAAAGTTCGCTCTCATATCATTTTTTTGCGGCCTTGTGTCTGGAGTGTCTGGCTGTGGTGCCGCACTCCGTCAAGGCTGCCAAAGGCTGGCTCTTTTATGAAAGCGGAGCGGCATCGGCCCCTGTGGTCTGCAGGGTTGAAACTGAAATGCCGTCTTCCGCTGCCGGCCAGATTGTTCTCGAAAACGGGGACTCTTCCATCAAACTTAAATTCGGAAAGGTAAAGGAGGGACGTCATGTCCTGGTTCTTCAGGCCGTGCAGGACAACCGTCACGAGGACAAGCTCGTCATTTCATTGTTCGACAATGGCCGGATGGTGGGAGAACCTTACTCCTGCAGGAAGCCGTCCGGAAATTGGACAATCAATGTCTCCGGAAAAGTCAATCCGTTGAATCTCAATGTGTTTATCCCTGATCCTAACCATGAGATCGTGGTTCCGAAACTGGATTTCAGCGAGAAGGCCGACAAATTCATCGGCGACCTGATGGGCCGGATGACTCTGGATGAAAAGATCGGCCAGCTGTCGCAGTATGTCGGCAGCTCCCTCATGACGGGACCGGAATCAGAGCAATTCTCGGATTCATTGGTCCGCCGCGACATGATGGGCTCGGTCCTCAACGCCACCGGTTCGAAGGCATTGAGACAGATTCAGGAAAAATACATGGCGGAATCGCGGTTGAAGATTCCTCTGCTGTTCGGCATGGACGTGATCCACGGTTATCGGACATTGACCCCGGTACCGCTTGCGGAAGCTTGCAGCTGGGATATGGAGGCGATCGGGGAGTCGGCAAGGATGGCGGCCGTGGAGGCTTCTGCGGCAGGCGTGCATTGGACTTTCGCGCCGATGGTCGATATCGGCCGTGACGCGCGCTGGGGCAGAGTCGTCGAAGGTGCAGGCGAGGACCCGTTCCTGTGCAGCAAGATTGCCGCCGCCCGCGTGAACGGCTTCCAGTGGAATCTCTGGGGCAATGATGCCGTGGTCGCATGCGCGAAACATTGGATCGGCTACGGTCTTCCGCAGGCCGGACGCGACTACGCTCCGGTGGACATGTCTGAAAGGACATTGTACGACGTGTATCTGCCGCCGTTCAAGGCTGCTTCGAATGCCGGAGTGCTGACTTATATGTCTGCGTTCCATGACCTTAACGGCATACCGGCTTCCGGCGACAAGGAAATGCTGCGTAAATTCCTTCAGAACGAGTGGGGTTTCGAAGGATTCGTGGTGAGCGACTGGCAGTCCGTGATACAGCTCATCGCGCAGGGCGTCGCTGAGGGCGGCAAGGACGCAGCGCAGATTGCTTTCAATGCCGGTGTCGACATGGATATGATCGACGGACTCTACAATGCTCATTTGCATGAGCTTGTGGATGAAAGGCCTTGTACGTGAAAGCGATATCGACGATGCTTGCCGGAGAATTCTCAGGGTGAAATATTCTCTCGGCCTGTTCGATGACCCGTATAAATTCTTCGACGAGGAGAGGGAAGAAAAGACATTGCTCAATGATGAATTCGTCGCGAGCGCCAGGAAATTGGCCTGCAAGTCAATGGTTCTGCTTCGCAATGAGAACAGGCTTCTGCCGCTTTCCAAGAATGTAGGCAGCATCGCTCTCATCGGCCCGCTTGCGGACAACAAGCATGAAATCAATGGCTCATGGCGTTGCCGTGCGGAGGATTCCGATGCGGTGACAGTGCTGGCGGGACTTCGTAACAAGTTGGGTGACAATGTCCTGATAAATTATGTGAAGGGTTGTGATTTCGACGGGGAGGACCGTTCAGGGTTCGATGCGGCTGTGGCTGCTGCGGAAAAGAGTGATGTGGTAATCGCCGTAGTCGGTGAGAAAGCGCTGTTCAGCGGTGAGTCCAGAAGCCGTTGTCATCTCGGTCTGCCGGGAGTGCAGGAAGAACTTGTGGAGCGTCTTGTGGCTACCGGGAAACCGGTCGTGGCAGTGCTGATGAACGGACGACCTCTCTGCATTGAGAATCTGAACAATACCGTTCCTGCAATTCTTGAGGCGTGGTTCCCGGGAACTACTACCGGTGATGCTGTGGCGGATGTGCTTTTCGGAGATTATAATCCTTCTGGCCGTCTGGCGATTACATTCCCGCGTGCCGAAGGACAGATTCCGGCTTACTATAATTACAAGCGTTCGGGCCGTCCGGGTGACATGGAGCATTCTTCGACGGTTAGGCATATCGACGTGCCGAATGCCCCGCTTTATCCGTTCGGATATGGCTTGAGCTATTCATCGTTCTCTTATGGCAAACCGTTCACTGACAAGGAGTCATATACGAGAAGGGATATTGTCAATGTCTATGTCGATGTTACCAACACCAGCAAGACGGACGGCGAGGAGACCGTTCAGGTGTATGTCAGTGACTTGGTGGCTTCTGTCGTAAGACCGGTGATGGAACTGAAGGGCTTTGCCAAGGTTTATCTTCGTGCGGGAGAGACCCGCAGGGTGAAAGTCAGCATTGATCCTCTGTCATTGGGCTTTTATAATGCGGACATGGATTATGTGGTCGAGGATGGTTTGTTCGACATTCATGTCGGTCATGACAGTGCGGATTATGGCACTACGCGGATAAAAATTGAAAATTAACAGTATATGAAAAATATCAATATAGCGGCTGTTATGGTCGTGGCTGCCGTTTCTTTGGCGGCAGGATGTACGAAGGGGACGGATTGGGATCCGCAATTCAATGTCCCTGAAGGAATCTACATTAGCGGTGACGCGACGAAGTTCTCGGTGGAGACCACGTACGGCGCGTTTTCCCAGTTTGATGATGCCCGTTTGTATGGGATTTCCACATGGTTGGACGCTGATGGAACTTTCGAATTGTCCATGGTAGGTGATGACAACCAGCCGGTTTCCTATGGCGGAGACCTGGCGGGAGAGTCGGACGGCGTGTGCGTCTATTCGTTGAGGCGCGGCGCTTCCGGAATGTCTGCGCCCAAGGATGGATTCTATCGTGTCATATATAGCCAGTCCGTCGGCAAGGTCACGTTGGTCCCGTATGATTTCAGGATGTGCAGCGAGACTGCCCTTACGGAATCCGGAGAGAAGGAAATCGTTTTCGACGCTCCTGTGTATGACAATGTGAATCATATAGTTACGTGGAAGAGTTCGGCTGAGCCGAAGACCATTCTTTCCGGTGATTACATGTTCCGTTATACGGAAAGCGGCAAGCAGGAAGTTCCGCTGACTGCATCGTATGACTGTACCCTCTCCACATGCCTGACAGGCAAGGAGGCCAGCGTGAAGACCAATGTCCTTTCGGATGCCAATTCCGAGTTGACTTCTGGTTCACCGGTCAGTCTCCGTCTGAAGAAGAAAGGCTCTTATGTGCTGACTGTCAGCTATGATGTGAAAAATGCGGTGTTCTACGGTTCCATCAACGGCACTGAGTTCATTATTCCTGAACCGACCGGAATGCCGGAAAAACTGTACATGAGCATTGCCGGAGGCGAATGGACTCCTATGGCTGCTTGCGGCGTGGCCGGCAACGGTGTGTTCTGGACTCTTGCTTATTTCTCTGAGGGTCAGGGCGCCAAGTGGTCGGTTTCCGGCTCTGACGCTGACAGTTTCTGCAGCGGTACGACCAACGACGGGTTCAAGGTTTCCGGAAATCAGGCATTGCCGGAAAAGAGCGGCACCCGCATGGTGTTCGTCGACCTTTACAACAAGATTGTTTCATTTGAAGATCCTGCGCTTTTCGCAATGGGCGACTGCTTCGGAGGCGAAGATGTGGAATTGGCGAAGAGCGGCGAGAAGTATTCTGCGACGACTACGGCTGACGGCAATATCAGGATGTATGCTACCTGTTCATACAATGACCGTGACTGGGACAGCATGGAATTCGGCATTTCAGGCACCAAGTTGTGCTATCGCGGTGTCGGTCCTGAACTTGCCCCGACTCCTGTCGCTGCCGGCGTGCCGGTGGAGATCGATCTTGAGCATGGCAAGGCACTGTTCCGTGTTTCTGTTTCTCCTGACGATATACCGTTCAAAGGCAAGGTTTATATGATTACCGATGAATACGGCAACATGAACTGGGGCGCACCTGAGGATGTAATCGCTCTGAACAAGGTTTGGAATGATGATTCCAGATGGATTTATGTCAGGTATTTCCACAAGGGAGCGCGAATCCGCTTCTCTACAGAGGCGAGCCCTGTCTTCGGACGTGGCGAGTTTGTCGGGCTCGGAACTGATGCCGGATATGAAACGGAAGATGGCTATATCATTGTCCCTGAAGATGGTGTATATGGAATTTGCGTGAATCTCGGCGGCCGTAAGGTTGCTGTGCAGCCGGCTACGATATATACTTATGGAACGGCATCTGCCGATACATGGGGAACCAAGCTGGATGATCCGTTCGTACTTGCTGCTGACGGGGTTACATTGACTTATACCGTGCCGAATACCGGCCGTCTGCGTCTCAATCCTGTTATCGAAGGCTTTGATTTCTCGTCATGGCAGAGAGAGTTCTTCGTGGATCTCGAAACCATGGACATCAAGCAGCGTCTTAGCGGCATGGATGAGCCGAATGCCAAATATTCATGGCAGGCCGGCACCGTAATCGACCTGGATTTCAGGACACTTAAAGCGAAAATACATTAATAATCATGAATAGAAAAGCAATGATCTTGCTGTCGGCAGCGTTGATGACTGTCGCAGTATCATGCGAAGAGACGGAGAAGCAGGAGGAGGAAAAGCTCAAGGCTCCCGAGCTCAAGGCAAATGTGGCAGAAGTGGAAATCGTAGCACTCAACGATGAGAAAGCATTGGAACTTACATGGACGGCTGCTGCTGAAAGCGGCGTCAGCTACATGCTTCAATACGGGCTTGAGGGCAGCAAGGAAACCAAGGCCGTAAGCTGCGGAACTGAAATGTCCAAAGAGTTTACTGTCAATGAGCTGGATGCAATCCGTGCTGATCTTGGCGTGGCAGAAGAGACGAATTTCAAGCTCTCTTTCCTGGTGGAGGCCAAATCTTCTACCGTAGTTCTTCCTGTTCAGTCTGAACTGGTGACTGTCAATGTCGTATACAATATTCCTGTTCCGGAACCGCTGGAGCTTTACGGCATCGGTGACGCTTTCACATGGGCATGGGATAGAAGCAAGGCCGAAAAGATGGCGACCGAGGACCATATCCATTTCACATGGTCAGGCAAGATGGAAGCCGGCGAGGGCAAGATGTTCAAGTTCCTCACGAACGAGTCCATTGCCAATGAAAGCTGGCTGCCTAGCTATGTCAGAAATGCAGAAAGCGAGAATTACTGGGCATTGTCTCTGCGCAGCACTGAGGCAGTCGGCGACACGCAGTTCAAGGTGGACAAGACCGGCAATTATCTTCTTACCGTGGATGTTGAGAACATGGTCATGACGGCAGAGTTCAAAGGTGACGGCAAGCAGCATTTCTACGGAATCGGAGAAACTTTTGCTTGGGCATGGAAACTTTCAGATGCTGAGGAGTTCAGCTCCAGCGACCAGAAGACCTGGACTTGGACCGGTGATGTCAATAAGGGCGGTTTCAAGATCATGCTTTCGCAGACGGACTGGTCGAAAGGTTACAACTGGAACAAGGCTGCTGATGACAATACCGAGCCTACGGGAGATGTTACGGAGTGGACGGCATTCCTCAGGGACGAGACCGTAAGCAAGGACAATGATGATTACTTCAAGTTCCCGAAGGACGGTAACTACACTGTTACATTTGATCTTGAAGCGCTCAAGGTGACCATCAAATACAACGGCAAGCGTACTGACTGGAAACCTGATACAAATTATGATATGGATGGTTTGTATATGTATGGACCATGGGGATGGGGGCAGACAGATGACAAGCCGATGACAACGAAAGACAATGATACTTATACCTTTGAAGGAAACCTTAAGAAGGGAGACACTTTTAAACTTAGGTGTAAAAATGGTAAATGGTGGCCAGGATTCATACCGGATCCATCTGACTCATCGAAGATGGAATATCATAAGGATGGTGGTAATGGTGACGGAAACTGGACAATTGACGAAGACGGTCACTACACCGTAACGGCAGTTGTAAGCACACTCAGCATTTCCATCGTCAGAAACGGCGATATGAAATAACCGGTTCATTCAAGTGTTTGACGCGGGCGGCAGAATTTCTGCTGCCCGTTATTTTTCAACTTTTTTCGGGGTTTAAAGTGTATAACTTCCAATTATGGCCGTTGAAGGTCTTATTTTTGTCTGATTTTGGGAAAATTTGAGAAATTTTGTAAAAAAATTGGAAAATCGGCTAATAATGTCGTATCTTTGCAAACCCAAAACCAATGTGCTATGTTCGTTGAATTCGCCACTCACAATTTCCTGTCATTCAAAAATGAGGTAGCATTTAGCATGCTTGCAGCAAAATCCGTAAAAGAAGGGGAAGCATTTCCTGACGGAGCATCAAATGTTTTTGAAATTGAAGATACTGGTAATAAGTTTGTTCGTATTGCATCTATCTATGGTGCGAATGGCTCTGGAAAAAGTAGTTTGATTAAGGCAATGTCTTTCTTTAGAAATATGATTTTGGGGTCAGTAGCCGATGATCATATTCTTTCGGGGTTTTCGCAGAACCAGTTTCGTCTTGATGCTGAATCATCTAAAGAACCGAGTGGTTTCCAGATGATATTCATCATCAACAAAGTTAAGTATAGATATGGCTTTGAAGTATTTGATGAAAGGGTAGATAGCGAATGGCTATTTCAGCAAGAGTATAGTAGTCAGAAAGAAAGCTATTGTTTCAAGAGAGCCGATAGGGAGATTCAAATTAACCCTAAGACTTTTAAAGAAGCAAAAGCGATTGAAAATATGACCCGAGACAATGCTTTGTTCTTGAGCACAGCAGCTCAGTTCAATGTTCCGACAGCATTACTAATCAAAAACTGGATTGCGAAAAGGTTCAACATTCTTTCGGGTATCAATGATAATACTCTCAACTTTACCGCTCTTCAGTATTTGCAGAACGAAACCATGAGGGAGAGGATACTGAACTTCATTAAGATTATTGATCTTGGGATACAAGATATTGCCGTTAAAGAAAATTTCATCGATAACCTATCAGATAGTACAACTATCCCCAACGACCCTCTCTTGAAAAAGATAGTAGGAGGAATCAGCGAGGCGATGAATCCTTCTGGAAATAAGATTCGCGAACTTAACATTCTCGCCATGCATAACAAATATGAAGGTGATAATGTGGTTGACAAAGTAAACCTTCCTTTCCAGAATGAATCAATCGGTACCGTTAAGATATTTGCTTTGTTGGGGCCATGGCTTGACACTCTTGCAAACGGTGGTATTCTTATCGTCGATGAGTTTGGCGCTAGTATACATACAAAGCTTGCCCTTGAATTAATCCGTCTTTTCCAGAGTAAACTCAACAATGGTGATGCTCAGCTTATTGTAGCTACGCATGACACGAATTTGCTTCGCAAGGATCTTTTACGCAGGGATCAGATATGGTTTGCGGAGAAAGACGAGCGCGGTATTTCTGATCTGTACTCACTTGTTGAATATAAGATTAACCAAGCTACAAGTGTCAGGAATGACGCTACTTTTAGCAAGGATTACTTACATGGTAAATATGGAGCCATTCCGTATTTTGGGAATATTGAGAAGTTTATTGCTGATTATAGCGTAGAGAATCATGAGTAGCAGATTTGGCAATAACAAGTTTAAAGCGCGTTTAGGGCTTGAAGAACGTCCCCAGAATACACGTACAGAGAAAAAAGTAAAGGGAGAAATTCCGCTTCTGGCCTTTAGCTTCAAAGATTTTGACTCAAATCAGTGTCCCCCTGGACAAACTTTTCAAGAGTGGGAGAAAAGCGAGCTTCTGGCTCCTCTGATGACTAAATTAGTGGCGTTGAGTAATAAGAATCGTGTAATAGCATCTCAAGAAGGGAGCCTTTCTACCTATGATTCATTTCCCACAGATAGTGATTTCAAGAAACCAAAGTTTATTGAGGGAGATGTTCAGTGGGCTACAATAAAGGATGTTGGAGGACAACTACATAGAGTTGCTGGATATATCGAAGATAATGTCTTTTACATTGTTTTCCTCGATAAAGATCACAAGTTTTATAAGATGAAGAACAAATAAGTTCCATAGTTCTTATTCTGAACCTCGGCATTCCTGACGGTCGTTCCCACGATGCGCATACCTTATCCATGTGCTCAATTTCTGAACAAGTTGGCAGGCGTCAATGATTTGCATTATCTGTGTTATTCTCTGATTATCAGAGTATTATAAGCAACTAAAGTAACGGAACGCCATGCCAAGTCCCATGTTTTTTCATGAGACTTGGCACGGACACATCTTCGTAACTCATTGGCATACCATTATTTAGCTAAAAACTGGGCTGCCAACTTGTTCAGAAACTGAGAAAGTGGAAATATATAGTGTTATTTGTTTAAGCGGTGCGGTTTGATTATCTTTGCGCCCGATTATGACACAGACACTAATATATCGTCAACACATATAGAATACATAAACATTCGTTAACACTAAAAGTCATGAGTAAAAAACTAATTGTCGCATTATCTGCGGTGTTGTTGTTCGTTGCAGCTGCCTGTCAGAAAGCGGAAGAAAAAATCGGAGGCTATGAATTCAATACGCCTGAGCTCAAGGCAAGTGCTCCGGAAGTGAACATTTTTTCAATTCGCGACGGAGAAGCCTTGAAGGTTTCTTGGGCGGCAGCAGAGGAGAAAGGAGTTGTCTATCATCTGAATTACAGCCTTGAAGGAGCCGGTGAGGACGGAATCAAAAGCTTGAACTGCTACGGCAACAAGGGTGTCTCTTATTCTTACAAGGAACTCGATGCGTTGCGCGCGGAATTGGGCGTTGCGGAAGGAACAGACTTCAAACTGACATTCCAGGTAAAGGCCAAATCTGCATTCGAAGACCTTCCTAAGATTTCCGAGCCGCTGGTGGTCAATATCAAATATGATATCAAGCCGCTGGAACTTTATGGAATCGGAACTGCTTTCAAATGGGGAGACAACAAGGCGGAAGCTGAAAAGATGACCACTGAGGACCATGTCGTCTTTACTTGGGAAGGTTGGCTTGAAGCCGGTAAGGACAAGACTTTTAAATTCCTTACCAATGAGGCTATGGATGCCGAAAGCGACATTCCTTGCTATGTGAAGGATCCTGATGACAGATGGGGTGACGGAGACATGTTGTTCATCGTTTCCAGTTCACAGAAAGAGGCTCTCTTTACCGTAGAAAAGTCTGGTATATACCGTCTTACTGTGGATACCGGGAGACTGAATATCAAGACCAAGTATCTTGGAGACGGCAAAACTCATTTCTATGGTTGCGGCGATGTGTTCAAATGGGGCTGGGAGTATTCAGCCGCTGAAGAATTTACGACTACGGACCAAAAAATTTGGACTTGGACCGGTGATTTGAACAAGGAAGAATTTATCATTTTGTCATCCAATAGAGATTATTATGATGGTTATGTGTGGGATAAAAGTGCAGATGGAGATTACCCTACCGGCGAGGAAACCGTTTGGTCAATGAAGAAATCTGACAGAGCTGCCTATGGTCCTAGTTTCGTGATTTCCCAGAACGGCAATTACACTTTGACCATCAACTCTGAAACCATGAAACTCACCATCAAGTGTAATCAGGTTTTCAAAGAGGAGCTCCATTTCTATGGCTTCGGCGATGCGTTCAGTTGGGGATGGAATACCACCAAAATGGAAGAATTTACCACTTCTGACGACAAGACTTGGACTTGGACCGGTGATTTGAAACAAGAAGATTTCGTCATTTTGGCATCCAGGACAGATGAGGGTGGTTATGTGTGGGATAAATCCGCAGATGGCAATGCTGCTCCTGTGGGACCAGAGACCGTCTGGACAATGAAGGCCATGAATGATGTGTTCGATAGAAATGCATATAGCTTTACGATTTCCAAGGCCGGCAATTATACTTTGACCATTAATGGCGAGACTCTCAAGTTGACCATCAAGTGCAATGACCCATGGGAATAGCGCAGGAATAAAACGCATTTATAATCATAACCCGGGGCGGGTGGCAGAACCGAAAACTGTCACCCGTTCTCGTATAATATTATGCTCCACGGACACGGGATTGAAGAAAAAAAATTTGTAATTCGCGCCACTTTCATTATATTCGCGCCGTAATTATGACGAACGGTTACTATATTTTCTTTATGACAGTCATGTCAATGCGAATGCATCGCTAAGATGCGTCCGTGTTTTTTCTATTCATAAGATTTAATGAAACAACATACTTACCGGATTGACGGCGGTTTCTCCTTTGAAGCGGGAGGAAGCGTCTCCACATTACAAGTGGGTTATCATACATCCCCGTACGAATACAAGAAGGGGATGAAAGTTATATGGATCTGTCATGCGTTGACAGCTGACTCGAATGCCGAAGATTGGTGGTCTGCACTCGTCGGACCCGGAAAACTCTTCGACACGGACAAATATTTCATCGTATGCGGAAACATGCTCGGCTCATGCTACGGCTCCAGCGGCCCGTCCAGCATTGACCCTGAAACCGGGAAACCGTATTATTTCTCTTTCCCGAAAGTAACGGTCAGGGACATTGTCAGAGCACTGGACGCGGTACGCGAACATATTGGCATTGAACATATTGACCTGCTGGTCGGCGCCAGCATCGGCGGCTTTCAGGCGTTGGAATGGTCGGTGATGAAACCGGAACTTTTCACGCGCTCGGTCTATATCGCGACCACTTCCCGCATCTCGCCTTGGGTCACGGCCTTCGAGGAATCGCAGAGAATGGCATTGGAAGCGGACCAGACTTTCCGCGCATGCGAGAGCCTGGACGGCGGGCGGAAGGGCCTGGAATGCGCCCGGACCATCGCATTGATTTCATACCGGTGCGAAGACGGGTATATCAGGAAGCAGCAGGAAGCGGATGCGGATACGTTGTTTGCCGACAGGGCGGCCTCTTATCAGCGTTATCAGGGCAAGAAACTGGCTGACAGGTTCGATGCCTACTCGTATTACTATCTGTCCTACAGTGTCGACAGCAATAACCTCGGACGCGGTCGCGGCGGCGAAGAGGCGGCACTCGGCATGATACGCGCACAAGCCACGCTCATAGCCATCGACACGGACCTCATCTTCCCTGCACACAAGATGAAAGATATGGCGAAATATATAAAAGGTTCTGAATATCATGAAATTACATCCCACTTCGGGCATGACGGCTTCCTGTTGGAAACAGATCAGCTGGACCGGATAATCCGCCCGATTGTGGAGAAAATATAAAGGAGGCATTATGCAGGTACTGAAATTCGGCGGATCGTCATTGGCGGACGCGAAAAACATGCTCAAGGCGGCGGACATCATCGCCAAGGCTACTGACCGGGACAGGACGATCGTCGTGGCATCGGCGATCTACAAATGTACGGACACATTGATCCGGATAGGCAATCTGGCAGCGGCACACGACAGCTCATATCTGGGACTCCTGGATGAACTTCAGGAGAAGCACCATCAAATCATCAGGGAACTCCTCCCGATCGAGAAATATGAGGAATCCACGGAGGTCTGCGACGACACATTCGCGTCGATCAGGGGCATTGCCCAAGGCGTTTTCCTGCTCGGAGAACTGAGTCCGGCGAGCCTGGACGCGATCCAGGGCTGCGGCGAACTGCTGTCCAGCCGGATTCTCGCTACGAAAATGGCTTCGGTGGGCATCCCGACCAAATGGGTGGACTCCAGGGAGATAATCCGCACCCGCGTCGAGGCCGGCAAGCACGTCGTCGACACTGCCGTGACTTATGCCAATGTCGAGGCAATGATCGAGTCCAATCCTATCATGTCATTGTTCATCGTACCTGGATTCATCGCGTCTGATGACAAGGGGCGCATGGTGACGCTCGGCCGCGGCGGTTCTGACTATTCCGCATCGCTTTATGCGGTCGGCAGCAAGGCCAGGGCGCTGGAAACGTGGAAGGATGTGCCCGGAATGATGACGGCGGACCCTAAGGTCGTGCCGCAGGCAATGCTTATCCGCCATATCTCCTACCGCGCCGCGCTGGAACTTTCGCATTTCGGAGCCAAGGTCATCTATCCTCCTACCATTCAGCCGGTTGTCTCTGAACGCATCCCGATTTTCGTGAAATGCACTTTCGACCCGGACGGTGAGGGAACGGAGATAGAGCAGAACCCTCCGCGCGGAAAGAATAAGATTATAGGCATTTCCAATTCGGACAACATTGCCCTGCTCTCATTGGAAGGCAGCGGCATGGTCGGTGTGCCGGGGTTCTCGTACCGCCTTTTCCAGACATTGAGCGAGAACAATATCAGCATCATCCTGATTACGCAGGCCTCTTCGGTCAATACCATGTGCGTGGCTGTGGCGGAGAAGGATGCTGCCAAGGCCAAGGCAGCCGCGGACAAATGCTTCGCTTATGAAATTTCACTTGGCAAGCTGAATCCGCTGAAGGTGGAAACCGGCTTCTCGATTGTCTGCCTGGTGGGCGATGACATTATAAATCAACGCGGTACGACGGGGCGCATGCTTGCTGCCCTGGGACGTAGAAGCGTCGGTGTCCGTGCCGTGGCGCAGGGATCTTCGGAAAGAAACATTTCTGTTATCGTGGCTTCCGAGGACGTGCAGTCGGCGATAAAATATATCCACAAGGAGTTCTTCGAGACATCATCTTATAAGGACATCAATTTGTTCATCGCCGCCGGTTACGGCACTGTGGGAAAGGCACTTGTGGACATCATTGCCCGAAATCGCGACAAGATCGCGGAGCGCACGGGCAAACGCCTCCATATCGCCGGCATCTCGAACAGCCGCAAGTTCATCCTCGACAAGGAAGGGCTCGACATCGCCTCCATCGGGACAATGCTGGCGGACGGCAAGTCTGCGGCCAATGATGCTTTCTTCGAGGCTCTGGCCAATGTCTCATTGCAGAATTCCATCTTCGTGGATTGCACGGCGTCGTCCGACATCTCTTATAAGTATCTGAATCTCTTCGAGAAAGGCTATTCTGTAGTGGCGAGCAACAAGATTACGTTTGCCGCTCCTTATGTGCAGTATCATAAACTCAAGACTTCTGCCGTAGAGAACGGCGTTTCGCTCCGTTACGAGACGACAGTGGGTGCGGCGCTTCCGATTCTGGAATCGATTGCACGCAGCGTGAACAGCGGCGATGACATAGCACGTGTCGATGCAGTCCTTTCAGGGACATTGAATTACATATTCAGCACCTATAAGGGTGGCGAGGACGGAAAGACTTTCGCTGATGTGGTGAGGCAGGCGCAGGAGGCAGGTTATTCCGAGCCTGATCCGAGGCTGGATTTGAGCGGCAGGGATGTGCTCCGCAAGTTGCTGATTCTGTCGCGTGAGGCTGGTGCTGCAATCGACGAGGCCGACGTGGAAATCGACCCGATTCTCGGTCCGGAGTTCTTCAGCGGAAAGGTCCCGGCGTTCTACGAGATGCTTGCGGCCAATGAATCTTCATTCGCTGCCGCTTATCGCGCTGCTGCCGATAAGGGCTTGAGACAGAGGTTTGTAGCTTCGCTCGTGGCAGTGCCGGAAGAAGGCGGCGTCCATTATAAGGCATCGATGGGATTGCAATGCGTCGGTCCGGAGAATCCGCTTTTCAACCTTTGTGGCACGGACAATGCAGCATTGATAAAAACCGCTTTTTATCCTTCACCTCTCGTGGTGCAGGGAGCCGGTGCCGGTGCTTATCAGACCGCATCCGGCGTGTTGAATGATATATTGTTGTAAATTATAAGGTTATGAAAGTAGCAGTTGTGGGTGTCACCGGGCTGGTGGGCACGAGAATGATGGAAGTGCTGGCAGAGAGGAATTTCCCTGTGACGGAATTTCTTCCGGTCGCATCTGAGCGCTCCGTGGGGCGCAAGGTTACATTCAAGGGCAAGGAATACACTGTGATCAGCGCTGAAGATGCGATTGCGGCGAAACCGGACCTGGCGATTTTCTCGGCAGGCGGCGGCCCGTCCAGAGAACTTGCTCCGAAATTTGCGGCTGTGGGATGCCGTGTCGTGGATAATTCGTCATGCTGGCGTATGGATCCTGACAAGAAACTCGTGGTTCCGGAAGTGAACGCGGATGTGCTCACCAAGGACGACTATATCATTGCCAATCCGAATTGCTCGACTATCCAGATGCTTCTGCCGCTGGCTCCGTTGCACAAGGCCTACCGCATCAAGAGGGTGGTGGTTTCGACATATCAGAGCGTGACCGGCGCCGGAAACAAGGCAGTGGCGCAGATGGAGGCGGAGCGTGGCGGTGCCAAGTGGGGCGAATATGCAGCGAAGTTCCCTTATCCTATCGACCAGAACATAATTCCTCATATTGATGATTTTACCGAGAACGGCTACACCAAGGAGGAGATGAAGATGGTGAATGAGACTCATAAGATTCTGGGTGACAATACGATAGGCGTTACGGCTACTACCGCGCGTGTCCCTGTCATCGGAGGTCATTCCGAGTCTGTGAACCTGGAGTTCGAGAAGGAGTTCGAGCTGGATGATGTCCGCAGGATTCTGGAAAACACGCCGGGCGTCACTGTCCAGGATAATCCTGCCAAGAAGGTTTACCCGATGCCGCTCTACTCGCTGGGCCATGATGATGTTTTCGTGGGACGCATCCGTCGTGATTTTTCCGTCAAGTCCGGACTCAATTTCTGGTGCGTTTCCGACAATATCCGCAAGGGTGCCGCGACCAATGCCATCCAGATTGCCGAGGTCCTGCTCCAGAAAGGTTTCCTCCCGAAGGAGTAGTGTGGCGGTTTACGTGTCGGGACGCGGCCACGGGCGATTTTGTAACTCGTTGATAATCAGATATCATTTTAGATAGAGCGTGGAAACGCGGCCAAAAAAAAGCTACGTTTCCACGCTCCGTTTTGTAAATCATTGTAAATCAGTTTGTTGGGAAACAAGGCGTGGCCGCGTCCCGCCGGCGCGCGGTAAGGGACGCTTTCATGGCGCGGGGGTACATTCGTCCCGCCACGGTGTGCTGCCATGGCATTTTCCACGCGCGTGACTCAGAAACAGGCGATAAACAGGAAAAGTGAAACGGGGAGGGCCGCCCTGAGTTCCTTCAGTGCGAGGTTGAGGTGGTTCTCCACCGTTTTCTTTTTGATGTTCAGCAATGACGCGATCTCGTCATTGGAACGATTCTCGAAGCGGCTCATTATGAACACTTTGCGCCGCTGCTCCGGCATGCGCTCCACCACGGACGCGATGAAGGCCTCTTTCCCTTTCATGTCAATGACTTCCTCCACCATCTGGTCGTATGGAATATCCGCCAGTGCCACACCGTTGTGGAGCCGGTTCTTCTTGATGTAGTTGATGGTCTGGTTCAGACTCATCCGGTATAGATAGAAACGGAGGGAAGTGATGTCGGGAAGTGCCGCACGCATGAGCCAAAGCTTGATGAAAACCTCTTGCGCCACATCCGATGCGTCCTCTTCCGTATGCAGCAGGCTCTTCATAAAACCATATACCACAGGATAATAGGCATCGAAAAGCGACCTGAACGCGCGTCTGTCACCGGCAGCTGTGCGTTCCATCAATATTCTTTCTTCGCTATCCGTAATCATCTGTGTGATTTATGGCTTTGATTCCATTTGTCCGCCACCACAAAGATATAATAAAATTCCACGAAATGCTGCGCCGACAATAAATTTTAAAAAATCGAAATTTCCATTGGGTGCAAATCGCGGTTTCGTTGTCTTATATATGTTTTGACCACCAGACAACACTCAGAATATGACTGATAACGACATACGAAACGAATGGGAACGGCATTTCGCCGACACATTACCGGAAAATGAATTGGACAAGGCATTCACGAAAGTGATGTCCGCGGCAGACAGGCGCGAAAAAGCCCAGTCTGAAATCATGCGCAGAGGAATCAGGCAGAAGATACGCAAAATTGCATTGACATGCGCATCCGCTGCCGCAATGCTGGTATTCGTCCCTTGGGCGACATTGAAAATCAACGACAAAATCACTGACAACCAATCGATTGCCGAAGCAGGCGCGAAGCTGTGCGAAGTCTCTACGCGCAACGGCGAAACCCGCGAAGTCATATTGCCGGACAACTCCAGAATCACGCTCAATGCAGGGTCGGTGCTGATTTATCCGGAAAAATTCAGCGCTGCCGAGCGCACTGTTTTCCTTTCCGGTGAAGCCATCTTCGAAGTGACTCATAATGAGGAACTTCCATTTGTAGTAAATACTGCCGACCTCGCCATACAGGTTCATGGAACGACATTCAATGTGGATGCATATCCGGAATCGCGCACCACTGCCGCGACATTGTGCGAAGGCAGCATTTCGGCGACATTGAAAGAAAGCGGCGAAAGCATTCTCATGGTCCCGAACGAGCGGTTCTCTTACGACCGCGAGACAGGGAAATCCACAATATCGCGCGTGAACCCGGCTGAAGACACGGCATGGAAACGCGGCGACATGTGTTTCCGCTCCGAAAACATCCACGCTATTGCCAAGGCGATTGAGCGCAAATACGGCATGAACACTTATGTTACCTCGGGAAAATACGACGATATGATATTGACAGCCAAGTTCGTACAGGGTGAGACATTGGAACAGATGCTCGGCGCCATATGCAAGCTCGTCCCTGGAATGCGGTACAGCATCGTGAACGGCTGCGTATATATAAGGTAGGTCTGCAAGACCACGCAGCCCGACCACGCAGCCCCACCCGACCACAACGGAAAACAACTAAACTAATAATAACAGTCTATGAAGCAGATTAAACATTATCTGATTACGCTTCTCCTGGCCATAATGCCGGTCATCGGACTTCACGCCCAGAACAAGGTGGTGAACTTCCCGTCCGGTACAATGACGGTCAGGCAGGCGTTCGAAGTTATTGAGCATCAGCTAGGTATGACAATAGCTTACAACGAGAGCCTTCTCGACGTGAACAGGCAGGTCACTCCGCCATCCGGAAAACCTGTGCTGGAAACGATGACTGCAATCCTCGACGGAACGGGAATGCAGGCCAGCATTGACGGAAAAATGATACTCATCGTGCAAGCGGACCGGAAGGCCGCCGCTCCGGTGGAGTACAAAGGAAAAATCGTCGACGCGTCAGGACCGGTTCCCGGCGCAATGATCATGCTCGACGGCAAGAAGGACAATGTCGCCATGACCGATATCGACGGCCAGTTCTCCATCCAGGCTACACCGGGCCGCACTTTCGTAGTGTCAATGATGGGCTACAAGGATTACACGTCCAGGTTCGGCAGCCAGACCGCCGGCATTGTCATAAACCTGGAAGAAGACATTGACCTTCTCGAAGAATCGGTCGTGGTCGGCTATGGTGTCCAGAAGAAAGTGAACCTCACCGGAGCAGTAGGTGTTATCAGTGGTAAAGACTTGAACAACAGGCCGGTAACCAATGCTGCGCAGGCTCTCCAGGGCGCGGATCCGTCACTTCTCATGAGCATGAGCAGCGGTTCCATCGAGGGCAAGCAGTACAATGTGAAAATCCGCGGACAGGTGTCATTGAACTCAGGCAGCCCGCTGATTCTTGTGGATGGTATCGAGTCCTCATTGACACAAGTGAATCCTAATGACATCGAATCTGTGTCGGTGCTCAAGGATGCTTCGTCTTGCGCCATCTACGGTGCTACGGCATCTGCCGGTGTGGTCCTGATTACCACCAAGAGCGGCAAGTCCGGAGACCTGAAAGTGACTTACAACGGACGCGGCGGCGTGGCATTCAACACCACCCGCACCGATTTCGTGACTACGGGTTATGACTATGTGACCCTCTCCAATGAATTTACCAAGAACTCGCCAAAGGGCTACAACGCATGGAATTACACCGATGAGGAAATGCAGATGCTCTATGACCGCAGATTCGACAAGACGGAAAACGCTGACAGGCCTTGGGTCTATACCAATGAAAAAGGCAAATATCGCTATTTGGGAAACTTCGACTGGTACGGCTACGTGCTCAAGAGGACAAGGCCGGAAACAGAACACAATGTCACCATCAACGGTGGAAATGACAAGATAAACTACTATGTCAGCGGCCGTTACCTCTATCGCGAGGGCGTATTCAACAATGCCAGCGAGGATATCCTGAACGGGTATTCTTTCCGCGCGAAGGTAAACGCGAAGGTAAAACCATGGCTCCGCTACACCGGAAACTTAAGCTATGAAGGATCTGCCTACAACTACGGCGGATTCTGGGAGCAGGACGGCTCCGAGGACCTGAAGTCAGAGGGTATTCTCTGGAACATTACTCAGAACATCAGCCCGACCATCGTCCCGGTAAACCCTGACGGCACTACCACAATGTACACCAACGGCATCCAGTTCGCCGATTCTCCTATCGCATCCGGACGTGGCGGCGTGTTCACGGACGGCAGGAACAAGAACTCCAGAAAGGTCGGCTACTGGGTGGTCACCAACAGACTCGTGTTCGACCTTACCAAGTGGCTGAATATCACCGCAGACTACACTTACAGAAGACGTGACAACCTGAACAGCTACCGTTCTTATCCTACCGCCAACACCTGGGACAAGAACATGAAGAAGATTACGGAAATGACAAACGGTTCCATCTACGACTTCTATCAGGAGGGCCGTTCCTACCTCAACGGGCATGTCGCCAATGCTTATCTCAATGTGAACAAGTCATGGGGACAGCATAATCTCACGGCAGTAGCCGGAGCACAGCTTCAGGACTACAGGTCATCCACATCGACCATCCGCCAGAAAGGCTCCATCTCCGACAAGCTTGCATTCATCAACATGGCGCAGGGCACCATCGAGAGAGCCGACGAAAGCAACACCGCTTACAGGACATTGGGCTTCTTCGCCAGAGTGAACTATGACTATGCGGGCAAATACCTGTTCGAAATTTCCGGCAGGCAGGACGGTTCTTCCCGTTTCGCAAGAGGAAACAGATGGGCATTCTACCCGTCCGCGTCAGCCGGCTGGCGTATCTCCGAAGAAAAATTCTGGGGTAACCTGAAAAGCTGGTGGGACAATGCCAAGATCCGTGTCTCCTACGGTTCCCTCGGCAACCAGCAGGTAAGCAACTACTCGTATATCAGCACATTGTCCACATCAATGATGAACTACACCTTCGACAGCACCAATCTTGCCGGCAAGGTCAGCACACCTGGTGCCATCACTGAAGGCCTCACATGGGAAACGGTCATCACCTACAACCTCGGATTCGATCTCGGTTTCCTCAGCAACAGATTGACGGCCAGTGCAGATTTCTATATCAGGGACACCAAGGATATGCTTACATCATCGCAGGAACTGCCGGCAGTGTTCGGAACAAGTTCCCCGAAGATCAATGGAGCGGACCTCCGTACCAAGGGATATGAAATTACATTGACCTGGAAAGACCAGGTGAAACTGGCGGGCCGTCCGTTCTATTACTCGGTTTCCGGTTCCCTCGGCGACTATGTGACGACCATCACGAAATTTGACAACCCTACCAAGTCCCTCAGCCAGCACTATGTCGGCAAGAGACTCGGAGAAATCTGGGGATACCAGGTGGAAGGACTGTTCAAGACGGATGCGGAAGCTGCTGAGTATCAGGCTAGAATCAATGACAGGGCGGTCAACAACTCCGTCCACACCTGCGGCGTGGCTGCGCTTGCCAAACTGAAGGCCGGCGATGTCAAGTTCGTGGACAGGAACGGTGACGGCGTCATCAACACCGGCGACAACACGGTGGACAAGCCGGGAGACCGCTACATCATCGGAAACAGCCTTCCGCGATACACCTATTCATTCAGAGGAGACATCGACTGGTATGGCTTCAACCTCTCGGTATTCTTCCAGGGAGTAGGACACTGCGACTGGATGCCTCCTACCAAATGTTCATATTTCTGGAGCCTCTACGGCTTCCCTGCATCCTCGTTCGTGCCGACGGACTTCGAATCGAAAACATGGACTGAGGACCGTAGAAACGCATATTTTCCTAGAAGACGTGGTTATACCACATATTCAGGCTCCGCACTCGGCGTAAATACCGACAGGTATCTCCAGAATGCCGCCTACATCCGCCTGAAGAACATAACGCTGGGCTATACCCTCCCTATCAAGCAGAACAAGGCTGTGGAGAAAGTCCGCATCTATGCTACCGGAGAAAACCTCTGGTACTGGTCTCCGATGAAGAGACACTCCAAATACATCGACCCTGAGGTGGCTACGGCATCTTCCAACCAGGATGCCGACTGTATCTATCCATTCTCAAGGACCGTATCTCTCGGAATTGACATAACCTTCTAAAACAGAGAATGAACATGAAAAAGATATATGCTGTTTTTATTTCAGGGCTGTCAGTGCTCGCGTTCTCGTCATGCGAGGGCTTTCTGGACAAATTCCCTGAAACGAGCCTCTCTCCGGAGACGTTCTACACCAGCGAGAAAGAGCTCGAACTGGCCACCAACGGCTTCTACACGATGCTGCCTTCCCCGGACGACAAGACCGACGGCGCACTTCAGGACAATGACCTCGAATACCATATCTCCTTGAGCAGCTTGCAGATGGGCAACCGCTCCGCTGAAAACGAATCTTGGAGTTCAGGCACATGGTCCAATCTGAGGGCATTGAACTACTATCTCGAACATTCGGTGAACTGCACGAGCGAGGACATCCGCAAGAAATACGACGGCGTTGCCTATTTCTTCAGGGCAATGTTCTATTATGAAAAAGTCCGCAAATATGGCGACATCCCTTGGTATGACCATGTGATTTCCGCCAATGACAAGGCTTCGCTCTACCGCGCACGCGACAGCAGGGGCTTCGTGATGCAGAAAATCATGGAAGACCTGGACAAAGCCATTGACGGACTGCCTGTTACATTGACGGAAGGCGTCTACAGGATAAACAAATATGCTGCATATGCATTCAAATCCCGCGTAGCCCTCTTCGAAGGAACATGGAGAAAATACCATGACGTTCCGGACGAGGCCTACACGAAGGACGACGGCACGCAGCTGACATTGTCATCAGAATATTTCCTCCGCCAGTCGGCAGACGCCGCGAAGGCCGTCATTGACTACGGAAAATACAAGATGTACAAGGGCGAGACCATCGTCAAGGGCCAGCCTTACAGGGACTTCTTCGTGCTGGAAGATGCCGAGACCGGTGAGACGATCCTGTCCAGAAGGTATCTCTATACCGATGAGATGAGCATCCGCCACGGAGTGCAGTTTACATACAAGAACCAGAGGCACTCCCTCACCAGAGCGCTTGCCTATCACTATCTTATGGCAGACGGCACGCCGTTCCAGAGCCAGGAAGGATGGCAGACGATGCAGTATAACCAGGAGTTCAAGAACCGTGACCCACGTATGGCCCAGACCATCGCGGCACCTGACTATGTGGCCGTGGGCACTGATGCTTCCACCAAATATTATCCGAACTGCAAGGACTATGACAGAAGCGGCTACAGGCCTATCAAGTACTTCTCTGACGATACTCATGACGGCGCGACCACATCGACTACCGACTATGCCATATTCAGATATGGCGAGGTCCTCCTGAACTACGCCGAAGCCAAGGCCGAACTCGGAGAAGCCGACCAGACCGTCATTGACCAGACTGTCAATGTCATACGCGCCCGCGTAGGCATGCCTTCCCTTGACGTGACGAAGGCGAACGGCACTCCTGACGCATTCCTCAGCTCATACTACACCGACAAGCATCTGGACGGACCGGACAAGGGCCTCATCCTGGAAATCAGGCGTGAGCGCACTGTGGAACTGGTGAATGAAGGTTTCCGACTCTGGGACATGTTGCGCTGGCACGAAGGTCAGCAGCTCTGTCCGGCTTCCAACACATTGGGACCTGGCTTCATCGGCTGCTGGTTCCCGGGACTCGGCGAATATGACATGAACAATGACGGTACTCCTGACCTCTGCATCTACACCGGCACCAAGCCGTCTACGGACTGCGAGAACACATTGGACGTATCAGAAGGCAAGGAAAACACTCTTTCAGAAGGTACGAGCGGATATCTCATCCAGTTCAAGGACCAGTCTTACAAGTGGGAGGAGAAGGACTATCTCTATCCTATTCCTGTGAAACAGATACAGATATACCCTAAGGACGAGGCGACAGGAGAGAGCGTATTGACACAGAATCCGGGATATTAACAGACATTGACAACATGAATAGTTCTAGAATATTATTATCAGTATTTGCCGCAGCTCTGGTAATGGGCTGCAGCGAGTACGACGATTCCGCCCTTTGGAAAAAGGTGGATGAGGCCCAGAAGCAGCTGGCGGAACTTTCCGCTTCTCTGACGCAGTTGGAGGGCCAGGTGGCTCTCCTCACCGCTGCCAAGACCGGAGGAGTCATCACGGACATCAAGGAAAATCCGGATGGCGGCGTGACCGTTACCTACACCACGGCTGACGGCAATACCGCCACGGCATCGGTTGCCTCCAAGGCAGACCTTTTGGATATCGACATCATCGGCACGAAAGAAGAGAACGGTGTCCTCTACTGGACCATTACCGTCAAGGGAAAGACCACCGTCCTGACAGACAAGGACGGGGCGAAGATTCCTGTTTCCGGACGCGAGCCGTCTTTCACCACCGACAAGGAAGGATATTGGATGGTCAACGGCAGCTATATCCTCGACAGCAAGGGAGAGAAGATAAAATCAGAAGGAAAGAAGGCTTCATTGCTCACCGGCGTTGCGAAAAACGATGACGGCACCGTCACACTCACATTGGCAGACGGCTCTACGGTTACAGTGGAGACGAGCGAAAGCTTCTCACTTACAGTTTATTACGAAGGTTCTCCGGTGAAAGGCGAGATTAAAAGTGGCTGACGGAGTGAAGAGCCTGGAGCTTACATATAAGCTGACCGGCAAGGCTGCGGAGAAAGCTTCCGTAAGGGTAACCAGAGCGGAAGGAGTCGAGGTAAGCATTGACCTGAAAGCTGAAAAGTTGGGCATTGCCGTTCCGGACGACCTCCGCAAGGCGCGGTTCACGCTCATTGCCGCAGGCGAGGACGGCCGCATGGCTGCACGCACCATTTGTCTGCGCGGAACGTTCTCGGTCGAGACGGAGAACGATCTCTGGAGCACGGTCGAGGAGAAGCTTCTGGCCCCGGGCTGCAACTATTACAGCATGGAGTTCAAGAAGATAGCCAGGAAAATGCACGTGCTGGAAATCGACCTCACGAACCCTGCCATCGAAGTCACCACGTCTTATGCGGACGACATTGTCCCGAACCCGAACGGCAACAAGAACGGCAACAACGGGTTCAACCTCCGCGAGACACTGTCGCAGCTTTGCGCGCGTAAAACCGCTGAAGGTGAGGATGTTATCGCCGGTATCAATACCGGGTTCTTCGATTCCAACGATGGTTTCACCAGAGGTCCGCACATCGAAAACGGCGAGCTCGTCTACATGAACAACCCTGCGGTCGCGAGCAACCTCGGCAACCACGCCTGGGCGTTCACCATCTTCAAGGACAATACCGCATCCTGCGGAAAGAAGGTGTTCTCCGGCAAGGTCAAAATCGCCGACAAGGAGTACAAGTTCTATTCTGTCAATGATACCCTCGTCCGCGGGAACAATGCTTCCCAGATGAGGTCTTATCCGATAAATCTCTACACTTCCAAGTATGTGAAGACCCCTCATGCGGAACGTCCTGACCTGGTCAACAAGCTGAGCACCAACGCTCTGTATGTTACAGCCAAGTATACTGCGGCCAACATGACTGTTAACGACGGCTGGTTCACGGCTACTGTTACGGCATTGGCTGACGGCAGGACTACGGCTCTGGAAGAGGCTCCGTATCTTACTGACAAGAAGGAAGTCGGAATCCAGATTACCGGAGATACTGCCGAGGAAATCTCCAAGACGGTGAAGGTAGGTGATGAAATCCAGCTCTGCGCAGAAATGGCAGTGAACGGAGAGGTGAAACCTATCTTCACACAGAACTCCACCATGTGGCAGTTCGTCACGGACGGACAGAATACCCTCAACACCGTGCCTGCAAACCATTCTTTCAGGACATTGTCAGACCCGATGACCTTCGCTTGCGTCGACAAGAGCGGTTCCAGAATCATGCTTGTCGAAATCGACGGCCGTCAGGGAGGCTTCTCGATAGGCGTCAATGCTGAAGAAGTCACGGATATTTCCCTGCGTCTCGGGGCATGGAACGCAACCCGTTTCGACGGCGGCGGTTCTTCTGCGATGTGGGCGAAGAAAGACGGCGTGTCCGGCCTCGTGAGCCGTCCGAGTGACAAGAAAGGCGAGCGCAGCTGTATGAACTACATGTATGTACGTATTAAGAAATAGGACGATATGAAAAAGATAAATATAATATTGTCAATGTTCCTGGCGGCTGCCGTTCTGGGATCTTGCTCCTACGATTCTTCGGAAATCGAGGGCAGCATCACGGAACTTGAACAGCAGATCGCTGCATTGGAACAGAAGGCGGGAGCTCTGGAGACGCAGCTCAAGTCCGTTTCCGATTTCACCTCCGGCAATTTCATCTCACGTGTGGGAACCGACGAGAAGGGGAACTACGTAATCACTTACAAGACAGCAGGCGGCGAGAAGAAGACCGTCACGCTGGCCAAGGCTTCCGACCTGAGCAAGGCTCCTATGATCGGAGTAGCGGAAGACGGCGGGACACTGTATTGGCGTCTGACCAAAGACAATGGCGCTTCATGGGAGTGGATTCTCGGAAAAGACGGCAACAAAATGCCTGTCGCCACATCAGCCCCGGAAGTAGGCATTGACAAGAACGGTGTCTGGACAGTGAACGGCAAGAGCACTGGCGTGCTGGCGAGCGACACTACGAACAGCTTGTTCAAATCCGTGGAAATCGACGCTGAGACAGGTCTGGCAGTGTTCACATTGACCGACGGAAGCAGCTTTTCGGTTACATACAGGGAAGCCCTCGGCATCACGTTCTCCACACCGTCGTTCCTCGCCATAGAGGATTACGGTACTGCCGTGATGGTAAACTACACTCTTACCGGCACACTGGCGAAAGACGCTGTGGTAGACTATCTTACAGCCTATAATGTGAATGTGGAAGTCAGCGAAAACCTGAAAAGAATCTCCGTGACCATGGAGAACGGCGCTGAAGAAGGCAATACCGTCATCATGGTGACGGCAGGGGACGAGGTGGTCTACAAACCGCTGTTCTTCACCTACGGCAAGACCGTCATTGATTTCGAAAGCTATATCAAGAACAATGAACTGATCACCCCGATGGGCGAGCCTGTCATCAACCTTGGAGGCGACATGACGCCGTTCACCATCAGGGTTTCCCACAACATCGACGTGGAACCGTCAGTGGCCACAGAAAGCGCTTCGTGGCTCAAAGTCGTGGGAACCAAGGCATTGACCACTTCGGAATTCAATTTCGTGGCCGAGTATTTCGAGAGCAAGACCAATACCCCGCGCGAAGGCCGTATCATATTGAAAAACAGCCTGTACGACGTATCTACCTCCATCGTGGTGAAGCAGTCTCCTGTAGTGATCGGAGGCGGTGGTGGTGACACCCCGTCGGAGGACAAGGGAATCGCTGATGTCGGCACCTTCATGGAATTCGTCAGAAGCGTCAATGCCGGCGCATCCACATCCCGCTGGGAGAATGCTGACGGGGAAGTCTGTCTGCTCGCGGACATTGACCTGACAGGCATCGAGTGGACGCCGATCGGAAGCGCGACAGGCGTAGGCTCAGGTGCCCCTACATATGAATTCAGCAATGCATTTACCGGTAAATTCAACGGCAAAGGCCACAGTATCACCGGAATAAGCTGGACTTGCGACATGAGCAAGAACAATGTTTACGGCCTCTTCGGTGCTGCCGACGGTGCCAAGATCAGCAACCTTGTCATCGGTGCCGAAGGCGATGCCATCACATTGACCGGAACCCCTGACATCACACCTTCAGTCGCAGGCGTCGTCGGATATGCGGAGAACACGACCATCGCGAACGTGACGAACAATGTCAGCATCATCCTCGAAGGCGAATGCCCTCAGGCAATGCCGACCAGCCTCGCCGGAATCGTCGGCAGCGGTTTCAATGTTACTGTCGGCGGCAAGTCCAAGGACAATGCTGTGGTGAACAACGGCGATGTTCTCGTCAAGTCCAAGGTTGCCAATGCGCAGGCGGGCGGTACGGGATTGCAGGTGGCAGGTATCATGGCCTATGTGAAGCAAGGCACCGGCAGCCAGTTCATCAACTGTACGAACAATGCCCATATCACCGGTCCTAACGGACGTGGCGGCGGTATCCTTGCGTCGATTTACGGATCTGAAAAAGCCGGCAACAAGGTGACTGTCAGCAAGTGCGTCAACAACGGACTGCTCGAAGACAACTATCTCGACCATGAAGGTTATTCCAATGCCAAGAGAATGGGCGGCATCATCGGCGGCTCCGAGGCGGCGAATGTCTCCGTGGAATCCTGCACGAACAACGGAAACATCTTCTCGCATACGGGATGCCGTGCGGGCGGTTTCGTAGGACATTTCAAGGGCGGCATCATAGCAGGATGTGCCAATACCGGTATCATCCTCAGTAAGGTGACCCCGCAGAATGAAGACCACAGCGGCGGAGACGGTCCGGGCTGGGCAGCAGGTTACTGCAACATAAAGATTACCGGCTGCACACGTGGAGGAAAAGTAGGCGAATGGGCTGAATACAAGGACAAGCCTGAACAGGCTCCGGACGCTACCGTCTACAATGCTTACGGATACCAGAATTCCAAGTATTTCAATGCTGCTGACAACCAATAATTTGAAGACAATGAAACGTATAACTTACATATTGCTTACCTTTATCATGGCGGTCTGCGCCGTTTCCTGCTCGTTCGACGACAGCGGGCTGGACAGCAGACTGGATGCCGTGAAAGAAAGGATCGAGGCGCTTCAGTCAAGGATTGATGAGGCGAACGGTCAGGTGGAGTCTCTCGGACTTCTCACCTCCGGCAATGTCGTGACTTCCGTCGAGAAGAACAGTGACGGAAGCTACGTGCTGACTTATCTTGACAGCAAGAATGAAAGCAAGACCATGGTGCTCGCTGCCATGGACCAGATGATAAATGTCCCTGTAATCGGAGTCCGCAAGGATGAGAACGGACTGTATTACTGGACTGTCACCACCGGTGGCGAAACCACGGACATCACCGTGGACGGCAAGCCTGTTCCGGCAGCCGGAAAGACACCTGTCATTTCAGTGGATGAGCAGGGCTTCTGGACTGTGGACGGAGAGCGCATTCTCAATGAGAACGGGGCTCCCGTTGAGGCCAAAGACGGCAACTCTGCCATATTCAAGAGCATTGCCACGGATGCCGACGGTAATCTTTCGGTTACTCTCGGAAACGGGACCGCGCTCACGATTCCTGTGCAGAACTCATTGAACCTCAGCGTGTCATCAGCATTGAACCTGACGATTTCGAATCTCGGGCAGGCCCTCAAAATCGGGTATGACGTCACCGGAAGCAAGGCTGACGGTGCGATTGTGGCGATTGCGGAAGCGAAATCTGTGACGGCGTCTCTGGACAAGACGGCGAAGGAAGTGTCCGTGTCATTCGGAAGCACTTTCGAGTCGGGACATCTCATCCTGATGGCGACCGACCTGGACAAGGTGACGGTGCTGCGCCCGATTTTCTTCGACAAGGCCAAAGAGACCAAGATTCTCATAAGTACGGCGGAGGATCTCATGAACTTCGCCAAGGGCGTCAATGCCCAGGACGGCACGGAAAACATGGAGGTTTACCTGGAGAAGGACATCGACATGTCATCCGTAAGCAACTGGACCCCTATAGGAAACGGAACTTTCTCGGGCACGGCGGTAAGCGGTGCTGCATTCAAGGGTACTTTCTACGGCAAGAACCACACTATCAAGGGATTGAAGATGGTCGTGCCTGCTGATGCCCCTGCCGGAACGACATGCGGTTTGTTCGGCGTCATTTCCGGCGCGACCGTGAAGGACGTGAACATCGGCGAGGGCTCTACCCTTACATCTTCTTCTGCGACAATGACTTGCGGCGGAGCTGTGGCAGGTGCCGCGGTGAACTCCACCATAGACCATTGTTCTTCACTGGCTTCGTTCGACATTTCGGGCGGTGCGGATAATGTCGGCCAGAGGTTCGGCGGCGTGGCCGGGTCCGTCTATTCGGCAGGCGAAATCGTCGCTCAGGTTGTGAATTGTACCAATTTCGGCGCGTTCAAGTCCGTCAACACGACAAACAGCAAGAACGGCGGCACCGCATTCTCCATCGGAGGGGTCGTCGGCTTCGCTGAATCAGCATCTACCGCTCTGCGGACGATGGTCAAGTCTTGCGACAACTATGGTGCAATGAATGTGCAGGCTTCCCGTAATGCGGGAGTCGTGGCGACATTGAACAAGAACGCGACCGTGGAGGGCTGCAAGAACTATGGTGAAATTACCAATACCGACACGAAGGCATCCAACACCCGTGTGGCAGGTATCGTGTCAGCATTGAACATCCAGACTTCCGCAATCAACTGCGTGAACAAGGGCAATGTGACATTTGCCGTAGCCGGAAATACCACTCAGGGCTATGCTGCCGGCATCGTCGGCCAGACCAATGACAAGTCTTGCGTGGTGGATGGCTGCGAAAACTATGGAACTGTACGTTCCGACATTTTCAATGCTGCAGATCCTCTGAAGAAGTTCATTGCCATAATCGTAGCCAATACGAACAACAAGACCTGCACCGTCACGAACAACAAGGTCGGCGGCAAGATCGGTCCTTATTCTGATGAAAGCAAGGTCGTTGCCATTACGGCCGAGAATTACTCCGATCATATTTTCTTCACAGCCAAGACCCAGCCGGCCGTAACTACCGGCAATGTCTTCGCGGGTGAGGTCCTGACCAAGGGTATTGCGTCCGCGCAGGACTTCATGGATTTCGCTGCCGCTGTCAATGCCGGTGAATCCCTGGAAAAGTGGCAGGATGAGGCAGGCGGAATCAACCTGCTCAATGACATCGACATGTCATCCGTCAAGGATTGGACACCTATCGGGAACGCGACGTTCGTAAACAGCAAGAATGTGCTTACAGTCACCGGCCCGATGTTTACCGGGAAGTTCAACGGGCAGGGTTACAAGATCCGCAACTTCAAGATGCACAGCACTGTAGCTACGAAAGGCGGTGTATTCGGATTGTTCGGTGTCATCGGACCGGGAGCAGTGGTGGAGAACTTTACTTTCGAATCCACATGCTCGCTTCTGGTGGAGGCTCCGGGTATAGAGACTTCACATGGCGTGATTGCCGGACTGGTTTACGACGGTACTGTCCGCGACGTGCACAGCTATGCGCCGATGACATTCCGCAGCAAGACAGGCGTAAAGAACAAGGCGCAGTTCATGTCGCTGATAGGTTACGCCTTTACAGAGAACCAGGACATCATCATCGACAGTGTGGACAATTTCGGCGAAATCGTAGCGGAAAACTCGGATGGCAATGATCAGGGTGGTGCCGGAGCTTTCCACATCGCCGGCATCCTCGGATTCGGTACGGCGACAGTCGACACACAGCATTTCATTACGGTCTCCGACTGTACCAATGCGGGTAACATGACATCTGCAACTTGCCGTACAGCAGGTATTTGTGCCGCTGCCAACCGCAGGACGAAACTGGTGAACTGCGTGAATCGTGGAAATCAGTTCAACACCTGTCCCGGACCGGACAAGGGACGTATTGCCAATATTGTCTGCAATGTGGCCTACGTGTCTTCGCTTACCGGCTGTATCAACTATGGCGACATCATTTCCACTTCAAGCGCCAGGACCGGCGGCATTGCCAATCTTGCGAACAACTGCGAGTTCAGCCGTTGCGCGAACTATGGCAAGGTGCAGACTGACAATCAGTATCGCGGTCTTTTCTGGGGGTATAACAATGGTGAAGCTTCCTGGAGCAACTGCATTGCCGGAGGCACTGTAGGAACTTACAATGGCGGCGAGGGTGTCGATGACGAGTACACTGATGAAACCAAGGAGAATTATCTCGGCAAACAGGGCGCGAGCAAATCGACATTGACCGACATCACCTACCTTATCGGTACGAAAGATCCTGAGCTGCCTGCCGAGTCCAATGCGAAACTGAAGATTCTCTTCATCGGCAACAGCTTTACCAAGGATGCCGTGGAGCATCTTCCGGGAATGCTTGCCGCTGCCGGCATCAAGGATATCAAGCTTTATCACATGTATTACGGCGGCCGTCGCATTTTCGAGTACACGAACGGTTACACGACTTCCGTAGATTATCATTGCTACAGATGCGAGAACGGTGCGACTACGTGGACGGATGTCACAGGTCATAGCCTGCATGAAATCGTTTCGAGCGACAAGTGGGATATCGTGACTATCCAGGAGCATACCGGACGTGCTGTGGCATGGGATTGGACTGCGAGTCAGAAGGCTGCTGTCCAGGGACTTGTGGACAAGGTGAAGGCTGACTGCCCGGAGAAGACTCCTGATTTCTACTTCATCATGTCCCAGGCTTATCACAATATGAACAAGATTGCCACTGCGGACCGGGGCCAGAAGAATTTCACCACCACGGAGGAGATGTACAATGTCATCGTTTCCATGACGAAGAAACTCATGGCGGATGTTCCGTTCAAGGATGTCATCGCTACGGGTACATGTCTGCAGAATCTGAGGACTTCTTCGCTGAACAACTCCATGTGCCTGACCCGTGACGGCTATCACATGGATTATGGCATCAGCCGCTATGCCGCTGCCTGCATGATGTTCGAGAAGCTGATTTCTCCGTCTTTCGACAATGTGAAGCTGGATGGCAATGCTTACAGATATAATGTTTCCGATACGAGCGACGGCTCGTATACTACGCCTGTGACGGATGCCAATGCACCGATTGCGCTCCAGGCGGCCAGGTATGCGCTCGAAACGCCGTATGCAGTAACTGATATGAAATGAAAAGAAAATCATTGACCTTTATCTTTTCGGTCCTCGTCCTGATGCTGGCGCTTCCGGCTTCGGGGCGGGACCTGAAAGTTCTCTATTGGAACATCCAGAACGGGATGTGGGCTGACCAGGAGAACAATTATGACAATTTCGTGGAGTATGTGAAGTCGCAGGACCCGGATATCTGCGTGTGGTGCGAGGCGGAATCGCGGTATCGTACCGGCACCAATGTGAAGATGACGGAGTACGACGAGTTCTATCTTCCATGGAACTGGGATTTCCTTGCGAGGCGTTACGGACATCAATATGTGCTAGTCTGCGGCAAGCGTGACACGTTTCCCCAGGTAATCACTTCCAAGTACCCGGTACGTATCGTGAAGAGGGTGAACGGAAACGGGGATGATATCATCGTGGTGCATGGAGCCGGTTGGGCTCAGGTGGAAGTCGGCGGCAAGGAGATAAACATTGTCACGCTGCACACGTGGCCTCAGAGGTATGCTTACAAGGCTGAAAATCAAGCAGAAAGCGGCAAGAAACAGGAGGGTGACGTATTCCGTGCGAAGGAAATGAAGTACATTTGCGACCAGACCATCGGTACGGTTCCGGATGCGGCTTCCCAGTTTTGGATGATGCTTGGTGACTTCAATGCCGTTTCCCGTGTGGATAACAGCATTTACGGTTTCGATGAGGACAACAAGGCGTTCCTGGTGCATGATTACGTAAGTGGAAACACTCCTTACATAGATATTGTGGACCGTCTGCATCCTGGTGATTTCCAGAAGAGTACGTTCTCCGGAAGGCGAATTGACTTCATCTATATGACGGAGCCTCTTTTCCGGAAGGTGCGTTCAGCCGAGATTATCCATGACGGATATCCGACGTCGTGCCGTGACCCGCGCGGCGTGACCAAGTTCTGTTACCCGTCAGATCATTATCCGATAATCGTCAATCTGAAGTTTTAGAAATTTTAGCTGTATCTTTGTGCGTAAATTGCATTGTAGATATGGCAGACAATTATTTGGAAAAGCGATATGAAGAGGTGTTCGGTGCAGGCGCTGCGAAGAAGAGTCCGGTGAGACATGGCACGCCTTCATTGAACACGTTGTTGGTGAAAAACCGTACCGTGAGGCGTTACAAGCAGGATGCACACGTCATGGCGGAGCAGTTGATGTCCATTGTCGAAGTGAATACGAAAATCGCTTCGGCAATGAACCGTCAGGCTCTGCGTTACCGGCTTGTTCTCGGCGATGACGTCCCTCCGTTGCGCGAAATCCTTTTCCGTGAACCTGCGCGGTCCGAATCGGCGACCGCATTCATTGTCGTCTATACTGCCATTCCGGAAGACAGGTATATTGACATTGACCTCGGAATTTCCCTGCAGAGCATGTCGCTGAAAGCCGTTGAGCTCGGGCTTAACTGCCTGATTAAGGGCAATATAAACAGGGAACTCATCAAGGACCTTTTCCATGACACCGTTAACGAGCCGCTTGCTGTACTGTGCATCGGCAAGGCCGCGGAGAGCGTTTTTCTCAAACCGGTCGAGGGTTCTTCGGACCTTACGCCATATACAAAAGACGGAGTCCACTATGTGCCGAAACTCCGTCTTGATGATATTGTAATTTAAGTCTTACCTGATCTCGTCGAACAGTTTCCCGTAGAACTCCTTGAATGCACTCCATGGATAGAACGATGGAGCCGCCTCAGGGAGGGGCAACATGGCCTCGTGACCATTGTACAGCACCTTGACCAGGATTTCCGGATTCTTCTTGCTGCGGAAGAAAATCAGCTGCAGGTTCGATGCCATCGGAATCTGGTCGCTGCGCCAATAATTCTTCACTTCGTCAGGGTCATTGACCACGGCGCCGAAATTGTTCAGCCTCATGAATGAAACGAGCGGCAACACCGCCGTGTCGTGAGTGAACCGCAGATCCATCTGGATTTCACCGGAAGCGAAATTCTTCTCCGCTTTCTCCATAATGTCCTTCAGGATGGCGGCATTGTTGGTCACGCTGCGATTGTCCGTGAGCGGCGAGAATCCCCAGAAGAGATAGCCGTTGTAATTCCTCACTTCCCAGAGATTAAACAACTCCTCAGGCGTGAAAATATCCAGCATATTGTCCTTTGCCGAAGCGTCATCCAGGCACTGGATATCCATGACAATGCTCCTCATATTGTCTTCGAACGTGAACATTCCGTAATTCCTTTCCAGGGAGTCGACATCATTGAAATACCTTGAGCAGAAGCCTTTTGCGTCGATTCGCGAAGCCTTCATAGCGGCAGCTGATTCCTTGGACTCCTTGGTCGTCGGAACAGCTGTGCGGTATGGATTTTTCGACCCGTTAGGTTCCAGCACGGGGAGGTATTTGCGCCCGGTGTCGACCGTAAATCCGAAGTCGTCGTCCAGTGTCCGGATCTCGTCCAGGAAGCAGACCATGGTCAGCAATACGCGTGGTACCGGGGTCGAGAGGACTTCGGCGCGTGTGCGTCCCTTGAAAACTTCCGGGAAGTTGTGGTACAATGTGTTGGCGATGAAGTGGAGCTGTTCCTGTCCTTTGCCGGTCAGGTCGCCGCCACGGTATGCCACGTTCGGATAGAATACCTCATATCTGTGATACAGGTCTTCCCCCGCCTCGGTCAGCTTGCCGGCCTCATGGGAATTGCGCAGCAGTTCCAGCACCTTCTCATAAACCTCATCCTTGATTGCATATCTGGCCCCGTGCCGTCCCGTGTAGCTGATATAAAATGGCTTGTACCCCTTCGGCGCCGCCGTCATCTCAGGACGCTCCATCGGATACATAAAATACTCTGCCCCAGTACGATACGGCTCCTTCATCATGTCCGCCCGCGTGTCATACCGCACCACCGCGTCCTTCACACCGTACCGCGCCTCCATCTCCGCCCTCTTCTCCAACGCCGTCTGTGCCGACGCCGGTGCCAATGCCGGTGAAACCAATGCTCCCAGCACCATAGCCGCTGCAATAAAATTTCCGTTTTTCATGTTTACGTTTGTTTCAATGATTGTCGACCCGGTCCGCTACGAAATCCTGTATTTGTACATGATTTTCACAGGTTTGGTGCAAATGCCTTCGTATTTCTTTACCAGGCTGTCGTCCGAGAACTGGTAGATGTAGACGCTGCCCTTGTTCTCGCCGGTTCTGTCCGGATTCCAGGTCGCCACGTAAAGCAAAGTCTCGAAAGTGCCGGCTGCCCCCTGGAAACTGCCCATGAAGTTCGTGCACATGGACATGATCTGCTCGCCTTCCGGGAGAGTAATCTTCGGTGAGGTCGGTGGCAGGGTCGTAGGCGTCCAGCGGTAGATGGCATTGTCATACGAATAGTAGATGAAATCAGGAGCATTGATGGATGTGACCATCTTCGAATTGCGGTCCATCTTGACGCCGCCCTCTACGATGAAATCCGCCATGACATTTTTGGCAGCTCCAAGTGAACCTGTAGTGGACTTGATGCAATAAATATTATCCTCGCCTTCTTTCTGAAGCAGGACATAGACCAGATTCTTATCCGCTTTTGCGCTGAAATTCACGATTTTATAGCCGCTGAAAATAAGCTTGTTCACTTTCGCATTGTCAGGCTGGATGAACGTATTATCATTGTAGAGAACTTGTTTTATATTCGCTTTGCCGGTTGCGGAAGTGCGGTACAGTATCCTGCCCGCCCTGTCAGCATTGATAGTGGCGGATGCGTCGGTCCTTTCAGCTATGAAATCACCGAAAAGGTCATATCTGTATGTCTTTCCGTCAGCTCCTGCCATCAGGGTATAATATGCTGCAGATGAAGCCGTTTCCCCGGCGAATTCTATGCAGTGCGAACCTCCGTTGTCCTTCATGCCGGCCTTGTTGTAATACTCGAAAGTCTTAGGTTCCAACTTGAAAATGTTACCTGATTCGTCGGCCGTGGAAATCAGCAGCGAACGATATTGAACCCCTTTCGATGTGTAAGCTGAAATGAACATGTCGGTAGGTTTCTTGAGCTCCTGTCCCGGATTGATCAGGCTGAACACGTCCGGGAAAATCTCCTGCTCGTCCGCGCCGGCATTCTCCGGCAATTTCTTTATGAAGGTCAATGTTCCCTTATCCTCCTTGTTGCACAATATGAGAACACCCTCGTCCATTCCGGAGTTTACGTTCAATGTGAAGTACTTGAACTTGATATCTTCCCCATTGTCGGCCTTGAGGCGGAGAATGTAAGTACCGACCCTGTTGAAAGTGTATCGGATATCCTCCCTGTCGGAAATTTTCGTAATGCTGGCCATGTCTTCAGGGGAGCCGGTCTGTTTCCTCTGGCCGTAGCTCCACTCGTAAGTTACAGGCAGACTGCTGGTTACCTTCAAGTCTGTGTAAACAAGTTCCTCACCGATATTGACATCGATGATATCTGACACTTCACTGAACGTGATAGCTGAAAGCTCAGGGAAGTCCTCGTCCTTTATGCCGTAGCATGCGGTCATGCCGAATATGGCAGCCAATGCAAATAATCTATATAGTTTCATGATATTGCCCTCCTATTAACGCAGCAGTGCAATCGGGTCTCTCCAATACTTCCCGACAGTACCTGATTTTACCTGTATTGGTTCCACATTCGGATCGTCCGGATGTTTTTCATACCAATCCTTATAATACTCACAGAGAGGAATCAAGACGTATGATGCCCATGCAGCAGGATTTTCGGACGCGAAAAAACTTTTAGTAATGCCTTCATTGTCAATGTTTTCGCCATATTTATTCAGGCAATCCTCGTAGAAAATCGGATTCTTGATTTTCATCTTATGGTAGAACTCAAGCATTTTCCTGTATTTGGCAGGATAATACTTGCCAAGATACATGGTCCACCCCCTCAGGTCGTCTCCTGACCCTGTCGTCGCATCCCACCAATCCGGACAAAGCGGCTCACCGTCGGAAACCTTGATATCGAAAACAGGTGTAAGGATTTTCGAAATACTCGTACTGTCTGCCTTCAGAGGCAGAAAGTCCTCATTTTCGGCAATGCTGAACCTTATATCGTGAATCGAGGTCTTCATGCTCTCGGTCCTGTTTATCGTAAAGACAATGTTTCCACGCACTTCTCCGGCAGGGATTACGAGGTCCGAAACCTTGAAGTCAGTACCTTCCACAGCCTTTACAATGCTTGTTCCATCCTCTGTCTCAGATTTTTCAGGGTCAAGCCAGGTCAGAGTTATCACTCTCTCGTAATCCCTCGGCATGCCCATCATCTTCACAGGAATGGTCTGTGTTATCGTCTTGGCATCTGTCAATGAAAATGAAACGTTCGTAGCAGAAGTCACCTCGAAATACAAGTGATCCTTCTGGTCCTGATCGTACATTATCCATGTTCCCTTGCATCCTGCAGCCATTGTTATCAATGCTGTCAGACTCAATACTTTACATATTTTCAATGTCTTCATGGCTGTCATTTGTTAGAATTCAACTTATCTCTCGTTTCATCCTCTCTGATAGGATAAGGAATCTTGTAAGTGCTTACGTCTGAACCGGAAAGCGTATTGCCTGCTGAAACTTCGATGTCTTTTCCGAGACGTTTCATGTCATGCCACAGGAAACCTTCACCGAAAAATTCCTTTCTTCTTTCATTGAAAAGCATGTCTTCGGTTACGTTGATGCCTTCCAGCGGCTCCAGGCCACGTGACGATATCACGATATTGAAATACTCCGTAGCCTTGCCCGGGTCGGAAGTCAGCAGCGATTCCGCCATGATGTAATACATCTCCGGAATCCTCAGGATATTGTTTCCGAGAATCGATTTGCCGGTATAGGTGGAACCTTCGGCACTATAATAAATAGGGTTCACAAGCTTGTCCAGCAGCTGTTGTCCGTCATCAAACCATGCCGTGAATCTGTAATCGGTCGAAGTCGCACCTTCATTGGTCTCATACAATTTCCTATAGTCGGTCAGCTGGAATGTGCTGGAAGAGGAACTTCCGGTCAGACCGTACATCCTCGCATTCTCCTCCTCATATTTCTTCGAATAGATTCCGAAAATGGTTTCGCGCAAATCCAATGTGCCGTTGTCCGGCTGGTTGAACGCCTCCACGCTGCGCATGCCGAATTTCTTGCTGTCAATGACTTTCTTTGCATAGATTGCGGCATTGGCAAGATCATTTCTGGACCAATATACGCGGGCGATAAGCGCCTCCACGGCATAGAGGTTCATGTGGATGATACGGCAGGCTGTAAATCCGCCGCTCCTGCTGTTCGTGCGTGTTTCGCCTACCAATGTCTCATCCTCCGCAAGATACTTCTCGGCTTCCTTCAAGTCTTTCAGTATCAGTTCATAAGCCTCGTCAAGAGAGCTGAACTTGGTGATATCGAAGGAATATTGGGTCACGTAAGGAATCGCCCTCGCCTTTTCGCTGTCCGGAGCCCATATCGGCGCGCCGTAAAGCCTGAGCAGTTCGAAATGGATCAATGCCCTGAGGGCCAGAGCCTCGCCCTTGTACAGCGGTGTATGCCTGAACTCGTCGTCTCCACCTTTTTCAATGTGCTGGATGATGTTGTTCAGCTGGTTTATGATCTTATAGGAATTGGCCCAGATGCCCTTCCTTATCTGGGTGGCGCTGAGCTTGTTCCACACTGCGTATGACATGCTCTGGAGCCCGTCATCAGTAGTCCGGACATTGACGGCAAGCACTTCCGGTAACCAGTGCAGGTAGTTCTTGTAGAGATAGTCGCTGGTTCCGAGTTGCGCGTATATGCCGTACAAAGCATCTTCATAGCCTTCTGCCGACTCATACATGTCGGCATCGAATACTTCGCCCTTTGGATTGACATCCAGGAAGTCGGCACATGAGGCCAGGCCTTGGAGCATCAGGACAGGTATCAGTAATTTATATAATATATGCTTCATTGTATACAGTCGTTTAGAATGTTGGACGGAATGTCAGATTTATGGCGCGGCAGTACGGATATGAGGTTCCTCTCTCGAATTTGACACTTGAAAGATATCCCAGATCCGACAGGCCGAATCCCACGCTCAGTTTCTTGAGGCCTATCTTGCTCATGAACTTGGTGTTGAATTCATACGCCACATTGATGCTTGAGAAGTAGAGCTCGTTTCGTTTCTCCACGAACCTCTCGGAATTCACGGTCTCCCTGGTGGAATTTATGGCCAGGTATCTCACCAGGTCTCCCGGCTTCTTCCATCTGTCCGTGTAGGCACGTGCATCCACATTCTGCTTTGGATTGATGTTCTCTACCTTGCCCTGGAGGGTACTGTTGTAGAAATCTCCTCCGAAGGTATAGGTTGTGGTAAGGCTCAACGAGAATCCCTTGTATCTCCATGTGTTGATCCATGAGCCCTGGAGGATAGGATTCGTATTGCCCACGGCGACCCTGTCGTCAGAATTGTAGTTGTAGGTGTAGCTGCCGTCCTTCTTTATGAAGATTTCCTGTCCCGTAGCCGGGTCAATGCCTGCTGAACGCATTGCATAAATGTCGAACTGCGAGCCTCCTTCCGTGAAGAGGATTTTCGGCTTGATGGCGTCAGAAGCATCTGCCACCTCGGTTCCTTTCAATGCCGTGGAAATATTCTTGATCTTGTCCATCACATGGCCGCCGGTCAGGACCATGACCCAGGACCAATCCCTTGTATTGAGGATTCTTCCGGAAAGTGACAGGTCGATACCGGAATTGTTTATCTGGCCGAAGTTCACGTTCATTGATGAAACACCCACTGAGTAAGGCAGGTTGATAGGCATCAGCAGGTCGTAGGTGGTATTGTTGTACCAGTTGAACTCGACATTGATCCTGTTGTCCAGCATTGCCGCGGTGATACCGATGTTGCGCGACAGCTTCTTCTGCCATTTGAGGTCAGGGTTGCCCATCGTTCTGGTGCCTGCGCCGATGCCCGTATAGTAGTCATAATCAGACTTGTACTCGTAGATGGTCTTCGCCTGATAATAGTCGAAGGACACTGTTCCCGTGTAACCCAGGCTGAAACGTGGTACCAGGCTGTTTATCCACTTGACATCTTTCAGGAACGGCTCGTTGTGGATGTTCCATGCCAGACCGACAGACCAGAACGGCGCGAAACTGTTGTCCGCTCCGAACCTTGAAGATCCGGAAGTCCTGAATGATCCGTCGAGGATGTATCTGTTGAGGAATCCCAGGTTGCCGTTCACGAAGAAACCGACCTCGGTGGCGATTCTTTCCCTTCCCGTAGGCTTGCCGTTAGGAGCATATCCGAGCGCGAATGACAGGTCGGACAGGCCGTCTTTCAGGAAGCCCCGGCCCTCGCCTCGTGAAGTGTTGGAAGAGGTCCTCTTGATATTGCTTCCGCCGCTGATTCTGAACAATGACCCTTTCTTGTCCAACGGAAGGCCGTATGAAATCACGAGTTTGCCGCTGGTGGTGAATCCCTTGTTCGAACCGAAGGCGTAACTGCCTTTCTGTGAGACATCCGAGAGACCTACATACTGTGCGGCATCCGGAGAAACATACTTGTCGCTGGTACCGGAACTGATGGTCATGTTCGCCTGTCCGCTGATATCCAAGTGCTTGGTGATGTTCCACTTGCCGGTCAATGAACTCGTCAGGTTCTGGGTCCTGGCCTTGCTGAAACTTGACAACGTCGCATCATAGAGCGGATTCGCCATCCTTTCGGAGTTGGTGTTGAACGGATCGAAGTAGTAATTCTTTATGTAGTTTCCATCTTCGTCGTAGACCTTCTCGTAAGGGTTCAGCTTGGAGTATGACGAGAAGTCTCCATAAGGGGAGTCCTTCGAGTCTGTCAATGTGTAAGTGGTTCTGAATGAGACGGTCAGCTTGTCACGAGTGTGATAATTGACATTGAAACCGATGCTGTAGTTCCTTCGGCGGTCGCCTCTCATTACACCGTAGTTGTCGGCGAAACGGACATTGGCACGATAGTCCACGCTCTGGCCTTTGGCGCTGAACATGAGCGAGTGCTGGTGGCTGAATGGAACGCGCAGAGGAGCATGGATCCAGTCGGTGTTCACGCCTTGGCGCACGTTCTTCAGTTTATAGGCATAAGCCTTGTCCATGGAACCGTCAGCTGTGTCATAAAGCCCTGCAAGTCTTTCAAGTTCAAGCTTCTGGCTTGCATCGGTAAGATTGAACGAGCTGAGGTCCGGGACGCTGAACTGCGGCACGAAGTTGTAGCTCAGCCTTGCCTTTGCGTTTTCGATGCGCTTGCGTTCCACGACAATGACGCCGTTGGCACCCTTCTCTCCGTAGAGAATGGTCGCGGAAGCATCTTTCAGGACATCCACACGCTCTATGTCGAAGATGTCCAGGTCGTAGAGTTCTTCCATGGAAATCTCCACGCCGTCCAGGATGATGAGCGGATTGTTCACGCCTTCCTCGCTCTCATTGGTGATAAGCGACGATGCGCCTCGGATGAGGAGCGATGGAATCGCATTCGGGTTGGAACCGGCCGCGTTGTTCTCCACCAGCACCATGCCCGGAGTCATTGCGGCAATGCCGGCAAGCAGGTTGGTCGGCGATAATTCCACCAATGTCTCACCCTTGATGGTGGTGGCTGCACCGGTAAATGTGCTCTTCTTCTGCGTATAGAATCCGTTCACGACGACTTGGTCGAGCTCGGAATCCAAACTCTTGAGTATCACGTCGTTCTGAACGGAAGCCTTGGCATTGAAAGTCTGTTCTTCCATGCCGATGAAGCTGTATACGATGATGTTTTCCTGATCTTTTCTCGGCAGGAACCGTATTGTGTAGTTTCCGTCCGCATCAGTGCTGACACCGATTTTGGTACCCTGAAGCATGACGGACACTCCGGCCAGAGGCTCGCCGGATTCATCTGAGACATTACCGATCACGGTGATCATTCTGGACGTCGGCTTCTGTGCATAAGCCTGCGACCCGAAATGAATCATCGAAACCAGTAACAGCAACATGCATAGGCATGCTTTTCCCGGTTTTCCTTTCATAGTGTATAAGTGTTTAAAATTGAATAAGTTATATGTTTGTTATGTTCGTCAGATGGAGCTTTCTATCTGCTTCAGCAGGGACCTGTAATGAGCCTTGGTCTCGCCCTTCGCTCCGGAAATGTTGGCTTTCAGGAATTTGGCGATTCTCGTAAGGTCTTCATGGAACAGAGCCTTGGACTCATCCAGTGTTCTGGTATTGACCCTGTACTGCCAGTTGTAACCGGACTCGCCGAAATTGGTATCCAGCATACTTGCAGCTACAGAACCCTTCCCGTATTCAGCCTCGTAATCCTTGAGGATGCCGAGATATTTTTCGGCCATTCCGGAAGGATCCAGACCATAAAGGGCGAGCTGCTCCACTGACGGCAGGTATGGGTCATCGGCGAAAGCGATGCTCTTGGCTTTCACGAGAGTGGTGCTCTTCGTGGCGCCCCTCAATGCCGCTGAAATGTAGAGGTTCTGGAGAATGCGCTCTCCGCGTGTCAGATTTTTCCTGTTCTCCGTGCCTTTCCACACCCATTCATAGATGTCGTCAAGCCAGTTCTGCATCGTGTAGGACTCGCCGTTCGCGTCTTTCACATGCGCCGACAGAATCACGTTTGCATAGGTGCTGAACAGATCCAATGCCGTGTAATACTGGAAGATAGGCTCCAGGTCCACTCTCAACGGGAATATGTCGGTGAGGCTCCTGTCGTTCACCCAGCCGCAATCCTTCAACTGGTCGATCACCCATTTCAATGATTTCCTCTGGACGTCCACAGGCACTGCCAATGCATTTTTGCCCGGAGTGCCAGGTTTTACGACATTGAGATAAATGCCTCCGATGTTCATTATCACATTGTTGAGGTATCTGTTGTACTGCTTGGCGAGTGCCTCATATCTGCTCTCTCTGAGGCTGCCGTCCGGATCCATCTCGTCGGTAACCCATTCGTTGAGATGGGACATTATATACTTGATGTTGGCAGCTCCGTATTGGCCTGATTTCACAGGGTCGTCGCCGAGGTCTTCCTCGATGGCTGACGGGTCATATCTGTGTATGACCTGCTGTCTGCCGTATCTGTATAGAGGGTCGCCTGCGTGGCTGTCCACCCATCCTTCAAGTGTGGCTTTTTCGCCTTCCATGCTGTCTGCATCCAGAAGCGGAGTGTAGGCATATTTCACCAGGAATTCGTCATAAACGCCGAGGAAAGGAGGTGTGAGACGTGCTCCCTTGTCTTCCGGCTGTGCTACGTAATTGAATCTGGCATAGTCCATTATGGATGGCGTTGTACCGTATTTCTCCGTGAAAGTGCGGCTTCTGAGGGAATCTGTCGGGAACGCTGCCGATGCTGACATGTTGTGCATGAATCCGAGGCAATGTCCTGCTTCGTGAGCGATGATATATTCAATGCTTTCCTCCAGCACGTCCTTCGGCAATCTCTTTCCGCGGACACGCTCGTCCACCTGCGCAGTCTGGCAGAATCTCCAGTTTTCCGCAAGCTTGATGACATCATTGTATACGATGATGGATGCGTTGATGATTTCGCCGGTTGACGGGTCTACCCATGATGGTCCCATCGCATTGGAAATCATTGCCGGAACGTATCTTATGCAAGAATATTTGAGGTTGTCCGGATCGAATTCCGGATCCTCTTCAGGAGTAGGGAAGTCTTTGATCTGGATGACATTTTTCAGGCCGATTTTCTCGAATGCCGTGTTCCATCTGAGGATGCCTTTCTTGGCCGGCTCTCTCCATTCTGCAGGGAATGCGTCATCCATATAGAATACGATATGCTTGGTAGGCTCCACGAGTTCACCTCTTCTGTAAGCGGCTGAATCTGAAGGCTGTACATCCCATTTGTGGATAACCGAGTAGGTATCTACGCCGGCCTTCTCGGAGATGAGCGTGCTTCTGGTAGACAGGAAGATGCCCACGCGGCTGTCAGCGATTCTAGGCTGCATCTTCTTTTCAGGGAGCAGCAGGATGGTTCTCGTCACGCAAACGGAGAACGGATCCTTGTTCTTCAGCGCCACGAGTCCCAGAAGGTTCGCAGATACGGTATAAGACAATGTAGATTTGATGGAGACATTGTCCTTGAATGCCTTGATGTCACCAAGGGTGGAAGCACCGGCATTGAAAGTTGCGGTCATGTTCACTCCGCCGCTTGAGCCTGATCTTACAGGCGCGAGCCTGTCGTCATTTCCGGTGAACAATTTGGTCATCTCGAACACTATTCCGGAATTGTCAGGTGTCTCGCAGAAAACAGCGCAAGTACCGATGATAGGGGCCATTCCGTTCAGTTCCACGGCCTTGGCCATGTGGATGTCTTCCGTGTTGAAGTCCGGAAGCTGGCTGACTTCCTCCATATAGACGGTCGTGCTGTCACCGAGTTCGAATTTCACGTGCATAGGTGCCTGCGGCTTGTATCCCGTGGAGCCTAGGTTAGGGTCGCTGACCTGCGAAATGGTGGAAGCGATGAGCATCTCCTTCCCGAGATATGATTTCGGAAGTTCAATGTACAGTTTCTTGTTGACCTTGTGCAATGTCATGAATCCGTCATCGCACTTCGCTGTCACGCAGCTCTTGTCCTTGATGAAGGTTTTCTGATACAGGTTCTTGTCTTTCTTCGAAGTCGAGGAGGAATCTGTTTTCTCCTTCTTCGCTTCATCATTGATTCCCATCGCTGTCGTCGCGAGCGGAAGTGCGGCAACGGTCATTGCCAGCAGCACTGTAATGAACTTTTTCATATTTGTATTATTGGTCCGGTTATGTTTGTTCTGATTATTGCAGTTTTCCGTTGGTCTTGGCCATGAATTTCGCTTCATCTATGATGAAACGCTCGTGGTCGCCCTCGCCGATGAGTCCTACTGTGTCATAGCATTCCACATGGAAGACCAGACGTCTGCGGTCGATGTCCACCAGCTCTGTCTTGCAGGTGATGGTCATGCCGACAGGAGAAGCGGACAAATGCTTGACGTTCACCAGAGTACCGACGGTGCTCTGTCCCTCTTCCAGATACGGGGCCACGCTCAGCCTTGCCGTCTTTTCCATCAATGCAATCATCGCCGGTGTGGCGAAAACTGCCAATGAACCGCTGCCCAGAGCTTCCGCTGTATTGTTTTCGTTGACAGTGATTTCTTCCTGTCCTTTGATTCCTTTTTCCAACATGTTCCCAAAAATAAAGCATTAATTTCCGTAAGATAGCATTTACTTTCGACATTGACAATTCCGCGAGCCGGAAAAGTGCTTTTTGTTTTCGGAAAATCCTACATGTAAACTATTATCTTCCAGAGCATAAGACCGGAGACTATCAGTTTCATGCCTGTGCCGAAGATGAAACCGGCGAAGGCACCCAATGCGGACTTCATGGATGTCCATACGGAACTGCCGGCGAAGATGATTTCTGCGAGGAAAGCTCCTGCAATCGAACCGAGGATGATTCCGACAGGAGGGATGAACATGCCCAGCAACAGGCCTGTCGTCGCGCCCCAGCCGGCATATTTGCTGCCGCCGCTTATCTTCGTCATCCAGCTCGGGACAATGTAGTCCAGCACGGTGACCAGTATGGTGATGCCGAGCCAGATCAACAATGCTGTGCTGCTGAACGAATCCCCCACGGCGTAAAAATGGCTGCGGAGAAACATGAGCAGCAGCCCGAACCAACTTAAAGGAGGTCCCGGAAGTGCCGGAATAATGCTTCCGACAATTCCCAGGACCCCTAGAATTACTGCGAAAATTGCTAATGCAATGCTCATGTCGCTATTTTGCCATTGCAGCTTCTACATCGTCAGGTGAGATAGGCAGGCGCTCTTTTCCGAGTCTCCTTGCTCCATCTGCCGTCACGAGGACATCATCCTCAAGTCTGATACCGCCGAAGTCATAGTAAGACTCCAGCTTCTGATAATTGACGAATCCATGGTCTGTCTTCTCTGACTTCCATTTTTCAATGAGTGCAGGAATGAAGTAAATGCCTGGTTCATCGGTGATTACATTGCCGGGCACAAGCTTGCGCGCCATTCTGAGGCTGCCGAGACCAAGCTGAGGAGAACGACTCTGGTCATCATCGTAGCCCACATAATTTTCTCCGTAATCTTCCATGTCATGCACATCCAGACCCATGTTGTGGCCCAATCCGTGTGGCATGAACAGACCTGCAATGCCTGCTTCCACCATATCCTGAACGTCGCCGCGGACGATATCCAGTGCGCGGAGTTCTTCCAGCATCAGATGCATTGTCTTCAGATGCACCTCGCGGTAGCTTATGCCCGGACGTGTCATGCTGAAGGCGAACTCATTGCAATCGCATACTATCTGATATATTTCACGCTGCTTTGCAGTGAATTTGCCGCTGGTAGGGTATGTTCTGGTGAAGTCGGACGCATAGTGCACATTGCTCTCCGCGCCGGCATCGATAACCATAAGTTTGCCAGGCTCTATAATCTTGTCATGCAGATGGTTATGCAATGTCTCGCCATGCTGCGTGAGGATGGTCGGGAATGAAACGCCCCAACCTTTCGAGAGTGTCACGCCGTCCATCTTGCCGACAATCTCCTGTTCGATGATTCCCGGAACAATGCTGTTTCTCGCCACGGTGTGCATCTCGTATCCGAGGTTGCAGGCATCGTCAATCGCCTCGATTTCGCAATCCTCCTTGACCAGACGCATGGAAATTATCGCTTTTGTCAATGCCAATGAAAATCTTCCTGCCACCTCATCTGTCCCGCAGCCGAGCAGCGAAGCGATTTTCATGGTGTTGTAATATCTCGAAGGCTTTACGAAATGAACAGGCCTCCCTTCTGCAAGAACCTTGGCGACTGCTGCGTTCAGATCCGTGTAAGGCGCTGATTTCTCGACACCTACGGAAGCTGCTACGGAAGCCACGCTCGGCTGGGGACCCATCCATATTATGTCTCCGATTTCCACATCGTTTGAGAAAACGGTCTCATTTCCGTTGTCCAGGTCGATTATTGCTGCATACAACGGCTGGTCTATTCCGAAGAAATAAAGCCATGTGCTGTCCTGGCGGAACTTGTAGCAGTTATCTTTATACTGGGCAGGAGCCTCAGTGTTCCCGATAAACAGAGCGATGCCCCTCTTGCCCTCGGCTGCACTATCGGCCATCTTGGCCACCAGTGTCTGCCGCCTTCTTGCATAAACTTCCTTGCTAAACATATCGTATCTCCTTAAATGTTAGATATTTATATTTCTTGTCAATGTCCTCCGTAAAGATACTTGCTCTGTTCCGGAGTCAGTTTGTCGATGCTGATTCCCCAGTCGGCAAGTTTGCGGTTGGCCACCTCATTGTCTATTTCACGAGGTACGGCATTCAGCATCTGACCTTTCTCTCGGCAGATGGTTTTCTCATTGTCCACCAAGTATTTGGCGCTGAGGGCCTGAATTGCGAATGACATATCCATGATTTCTGCCGGATGTCCGTCGCCAGCTGCCAGATTTACCAGACGGCCTTCGGCAATGATATAGATTGTCTTGCCGTTTTCCAGTTTGTAAGCTTCGATATTGTTCCTTGCCGGAGCGTGGCTCACTGCCATCTTCTTCAGCGCGGCAACTGCCACTTCGACATCGAAATGTCCTGCATTGCAGCAGATTGCGCCATCTTTCATTTTCATGAAATGGTCAGCCGTGATGACATCATTGCATCCGGTCACGGTTACGAAGATATCGCCGACAGCCGCAGCCTCCGACATTGACATGACCTTGAAGCCGTCCATTACCGCCTCCATTGCGCGGATAGGGTCGATTTCGGTGACAATGACATCTGCGCCGAGACCTTTCGCTCTCATTGATACTCCCTTGCCGCACCAGCCGTAACCTGCGATGACGACATTCTTGCCGGCCACGATGAGATTGGTCGTCCTGTTGATGCCGTCCCAGACTGATTGTCCTGTGCCGTAACGGTTGTCGAACAGGTGCTTGCAGTCGGCATTGTTCACGAGCATCATCGGGAATTCGAGTTCCTTCGCCTTGTTCATGGCCTCAAGTCGGAGAATACCTGTCGTGGTCTCTTCGCATCCGCCTATGACATTGGGAATCAGCTCTCTATATTCAGTGTGTATCATGTTTACGAGGTCGCCGCCGTCGTCAATGATGATGTTCGGGCCTACTTCAATGACTTTCCTTATCCCGCGGAAATACTCTTCTTCGGTAGCGCCGTGGACAGCAAATACGTTCAGTCCCTCATGTACGAGCGCTGCCGCAATGTCATCCTGTGTGGAAAGCGGGTTGCTTCCTGTGATATACATCTCGGCGCCGCCCTCTGCCAATATCTCACACAGATGCGCGGTCTTCGCTTCCAGATGTACGGATAATGCTATCTTCTTGCCTTTGAACGGCTTGCTCTCCTTGAATTCTTTCTCAAGTCCTGCCAGAAGCGGCATGTGTCTTCTAACCCATTCGATTTTCAGTTCGCCCTCTCTCCAGAGCTCCGGATTTCTGATCTCACTAGTCATTTCGTATAGTTGTTTTTTAAATCAGTACAATGTACGAAAAAATCCCATAACATTGTCAAATGTGCCGGATTTTTTCTTCTACCCGTTGTTCACGAAGCCCAGGGTGGCGCAGCTTATGCGGACTTCCGGGCCGAAGAATGGTTGTAGGACAGAGAGGCATGCGGCCATGGTGGCCCCGGTAGTGAACACGTCATCAATGAGAAGGATGTGGTATATACCTTTGATTGCCAATGTCTTGTGCTTGCCGAGCGCGAAAGCCCCATGGACATTGCCGCTTTTCGCGTCCACGTCCAGTTTCGTCTGAGTCCGTGTGCGTCGGCTGCGCACGAGAATATCCGTCCGCACCGGAACGTCCCCGAGTTTCTGCGCTATCGCACGCGCCACGACTTCCGCCTGATTATAACCGCGGCTCCACCGTCTCGACCAATGCAGCGGCACCGGAATTATCATGTCAATGTCTCTGAACAATGCCGATTCATGCAGATATTCACCGAGCATTCCGGAAAAGAACCGCCCCTCTTCTATGTCTCCTAAATATTTGAGTCTCTGAGGAATACGTTTATAGCGGTTCTCTCCGTGATAGAAGAACAATGCTGCCGCGTATGAAAACTTCACCGGATGATTGTCAGGCGGTTTTCCGGTGTTTTCCTCTGACAGGATTTCTTCCGTTATCCGTTTCTGTATCAGCGCATTGACCCTATCTGCCATCGGATTCCGTCTTCTGTCCCAATAATAGGTCAGCGGCAGGTCGGCTTCGCAATACAGGCATAAATGCCGCTCATATAGTTTCAATGTCCTTCCGCATACGATGCATTCCCGTGGAATTACCAGGTCCACTGCCGCCCTGGCATCTTCCATCAGCACTCCGCCGATTCCTTTAATAAACGCATAAGTCCTGTTCCTCATAATAGTCTTTTCACCGATTGTACTGCGTCTAAAGGTATGTAGAAAAATGACACATTGTATCAGAAGGTGACTGAAGTGGGCATTAAATGTATGATTTTTATGTGTTTAAGCGAAATATGACCGAATTTTGCAACCCGGTTGCATGGCTATTGACCTATCTTTGCAGAGGAAATTCCCTAAAAATCATTATTTTTGTGCTGTTATGAAGACGAGGGTCTCGAAAATATTGATGTGTGTGGCTGCATTCATGATGCTGCTCATGTCGTCTGTCCCTCATCATCACCATTGCGGCCAGATGGATGGCCATCATCATCTGGACTTCATCTGTTTCGCAAGTCAGGGCGTAGATTCGGGTTGTACTGCCGACAAAGATTGCGGGCATTGTCATGATGGAGACCATGGCTCGGAGTCCTGCAGGATACATTCGATCGTCACGCTTCTGGAAAGAGTCCAGAATATTCCGTCATATCAGCCGGCATTGGAATTCATTGTTCCTCAGGTGATTGTGCTGGAAGCAGCTGAATTTGACGCAGCGGATTCTCCGCGCATCGTCATAAAGGAAAAACTGTCATCATTCTATCTGGTCCGTTCCAAGGGTCTTCGTGCGCCACCTTTCCTTGCGGCGTAATTATCCGTAAGTGCTTGATTGTTAAAGTAAAGCATTTGACGTGCACTAGAAAGGTGCGCGAATGATCAGTATTTAAAAAGACCACAAATGAAACATATACCATATTATATTATGATAGCCAGCCTGGCTATTTTGTCCGGCTGCGGACACAACGGCGGAACCGGCCACAATAACGATCACGAAACACATGAGGTTCACGAACATAGCCATGACCATGACGGACACGGCCACGAAGGTCATGACCACGATGCTCACGGAAAGGAAGCCCATAATCACGGCAAGGATGTAATCGAATTCTCTCAGGCACGTGCGGAAGCCGCCGGACTGAAAACGGAGACCGTCAAGCCCGGAAAATTCAACGCTGCAATTCGCACGAGCGGAGAAATCCTTCCGGCACAGGGCACTGAACGTACCATTGTTGCCACCACGTCAGGTGTCATCTCGCTCGGTGGAAAAACCGGCCGCCTTCTCCCTGGAATCAAAGTCGGCAAAGGAGCCTCCGTGGCAGAAATTTCTGCGCGCGAAATGGCTGAAGGTGACCCGATTATGAAATCCAGAGCAGCATACGAATCTGCGCAGAAAGAATTCGAAAGGGCGGAAGGACTGCTGAAAGTCAATGCCATTTCACAGAAAGCTTACGAGCAGGCGAAGAAGGAATACGAGACAGCGAAAGCTGAATATGATGCCTATAACGGAAAGACTGGAGAAAAGGGTCTCCAGGTGACAGCTCCAATGAATGGTTATATAACACAAGTCCTTGTAAATGAGGGCGATTATGTAACGGCCGGACAGCCCGTCGCAGTAGTAAGCCAGAACGGAAGACTGCAGCTCCGCGCCGATCTCCAGGAGAAATATTGGAGCAGTGCCAAGTCTTTTACCGGAGCTAATTTCAAGCCGTCATATTCCGATGCCACATATAGCATCAAGGACCTTGGCGGACGTCTGGTGTCAGTGGGCAATGCGGTGGCCCAGGGCTCGTTCTACCTTCCTGTGATTTTCGAATTCAACAATGCCGGAAACTTTATCCCGGGCGCGTTCTGTGAAATATATCTCATTGAGAATCAGAGAGAAAATGTAATATCTGTTCCTGAGACCTCATTGACCGAAGAGCAGGGTGTCTATTTCGTATACCTGAAAGTCTGCAAGGAAGAATACCGTAAACAGGAAGTGAAGATCGGTGAAAGCGACGGCCTCCGCAGAGAGATTCTGAAAGGCCTGAAGGAAGGCGACGTCGTAGTGACCGAAGGCGCATATCAGGTAAAACTCGCCACCGCTACCGGTGCCATCCCAGGACATTCCCATAACCATTAGAATTCAGGACAATGCTAGATAAGATAATACGATTCTCATTGCAGAACCGTCTGTTCGTTCTTATGGCGGCAGTTCTGCTGATGGTCGGAGGACTCTATACCACGAAACACATGGACGTGGATGTCTTTCCTGACCTCAATGCCCCTACGGTAGTCGTCATGACCGAAGCTACCGGAATGGCTCCGGAAGAAGTCGAAAGATTGGTTACGTTTCCTGTCGAAACGGCGGTGAACGGTGCCACGGACGTAAGAAGGGTCCGTTCTTCATCGACCACTGGATTTTCAGTAGTCTGGGTGGAATTCGATTGGGGTACAGATATTTACAGAGACAGGCAGATTGTCTCCGAGAAACTTGCCGAGGTCAGTGAATCATTGCCTCCGACTTGCGGAAAACCGACATTGGGCCCGCAGTCATCGATTCTGGGCGAGGTCTTCATCATCGGTCTGACCTCGGACGAGACCTCCATGCAGGACTTGAGGACGATCGCCGACTGGACCATCCGTCCGCGTCTGCTTTCGCTCGGCGGAGTTGCGCAGGTTACGGTACTCGGCGGCGATATCAAGGAATATCAGATATTGCTCTCTCCGGAGAAAATGCGTCACTACGGCATTAGTCTCCAGGAAGTTATGAGTGCTGCCGGCGATATGAACCGGAACTCTGCCGGCGGTGTCCTGTACGAATATGGCAACGAATACATCATCCGCGGAGTCCTTTCTACCGACAATGTGGATGCATTCGGAAGGACCGTCGTGAAAATGGACGGCGATGCCCCGATAACATTGGGAGACATTGCTGAAATCAAGGCCGGGGCGAAGTCGCCGAAACTCGGAACTGCCTCACACAGAGGGAAACCGGCCGTACTTATGACTGTCACCAAGCAGCCGAATTCCAGCACGATAGACCTTACCGCGAAATTGGATCATGCGGTGGAGGACCTCAAGACGCAGCTGCCTTCCGACATCAACATCGCCACGGATATTTTCCGTCAGCAGAAATTCATCGACAGCTCTATCGACAATATCAAGAAGTCGCTTTATGAAGGTGCCTTGTTCGTCATAATCGTGCTGTTCTTCTTCCTGATGAACGTCCGCACCACGCTGATTTCACTCGTCACCATCCCGTTGTCACTGCTCGTGTCTATATTGACATTGAAGTTTATGGGATTGACTATCAATACGATGAGTATCGGAGGTATGGCGATTGCCATCGGCTCGCTGGTGGATGACGCCATCGTCGACGTGGAAAATGTATTCAAGCATCTGCGCCAGAACCGGAAACTTCCGGAGTCGGAGCGCCAATCCATTATCCAGGTGGTTTTCAATGCTTCCCGCGAGGTGCGTCTTCCGATTCTCAACTCGACCTTCATCATCGTGGTCAGCTTCATCCCGCTTTTCTTCCTGACAGGAATGGAAGGCCGTATGCTCAGACCGCTCGGAATCGCCTTTATCACAGCACTTTTCGCCTCCACATTGGTCGCATTGACATTGACCCCGGTGCTCTGCAGCTTCCTTCTCGGCAGCGAAAGCAGCGACAAGGCCGGCAAGGATCCGGTGCTGGTGAGATGGCTTCAGAAGTGGTACGGCGTTGCGCTGGAATGGGTGCTCAGGCATAAAAAAATTACATTGGGAAGCGTCCTGGCTCTGTTTGCCGTCGCTCTCGGCGTGTTCTTCAGCCTCGGAAGCAGCTTCCTCCCGGCGTTCAACGAAGGCTCGTTCACCATCAACGTCAGCACTCTCCCGGGCGTGTCGCTGGAGGAGTCGGACAATGTCGGCAGGCACGCAGAGGCATTGCTGATGACCGTACCGGAAATCCAGACCGTAGCCCGCAAGACCGGCCGCGCCGAACTCGACGAGCATGCCCTCGGTGTCAATGTTTCTGAAATCGAAGCGCCTTTCGAACTGGGCAAGCGTTCCAAGAGGGAAGTCGTGAACGAAATCAGGACCAAGCTGAATACCATACCGGGTGTCAATGTGGAAATAGGCCAGCCGATTTCCCATCGTATCGATGCCATGCTCTCGGGAACGCAGGCTAACATTGCCATAAAACTTTTCGGAACTGACTTGAACAAGATGTTCGAGCTTGGAAACAAAATCAAATCGGAGGTTTCGGAGATTCCGGGAGTCGTGGACCTTAATGTGGAACAGCAGATTGAACGTCCTCAGCTTCAGATAATTCCGAAACGTGAGATGCTTGCGAAATATGGCATTGCGCCAGCTGAATTTACCGAAATGGTAGAGGTTTATCTGGCAGGTTCGGTCGTGTCGCAGGTTTATGAGGGGAACCAGGTCTTCGATCTGACGGTGAAGGCGGCGGACGGCAGCCGCAGCAATATCGAGGAAATCAGAAACATTCCCGTGGATGCCGCGGGCGGCAAGGTGCCGTTCGGACAGATTGCGGAAATCCGTTCAGCAGCAGGCCCTAACACCATCAATCGCGAGAATGTCTCCCGCAAGATTGTCATTTCCGCCAATGTCTCTGACGGTGACCTCCAAGGTGCAGTGAACCAGATCCGCAAGAAGATTGATGACAATGTGGAACTGCCTGAGGGCTACCATGTCGAGTACGGCGGACAGTTCGAAAGCGCACAATCCGCTTCCAGGACATTGCTGTTCACGTCATTGATGGCGATTATCGTGATATTCCTCCTTCTTTACGGGCAGTTCAAGGATGTCAGGCAGGCTTCGGCAGTGCTTCTGAATCTGCCGTTGGCGCTTATCGGCGGCGTATTCGCGATTTTCTTCGCGGACAAGATCATCAGCATTCCTGCCATCATCGGATTCATATCCCTATTCGGAATCGCGACCAGGAATGGTATGCTCCTGATTGACAGGTACAATGAACTCCGCCATGAGGGGCTTTCTCTCCATGATGCCGTCATGCATGGTTCATTGGACAGGCTGAATCCGATATTGATGACCGCATTGACCTCGGCCTTGGCGCTCATTCCGCTTGCTCTCGGAGGGGAACTTCCGGGCAACGAAATCCAGAGTCCTATGGCGAAGGTGCTGCTCGGCGGACTGCTTACTTCCACGATGCTGAACGGCTTCATCATACCGGTGGTTTATATTTTTATAAGTAAAAGCCGGAAAGAGGCATAATTTAACGGAATTATATGAAAATCAATAAATTACTTATTGTCTGCCTGACTATGGCAATGTCTGTTCCAGGGTTTGCCCAGGAGAATGCCGGCACTGTCCTGTCGCAGATCGAAAAGAACAACACCGCGCTTCAGGCTCTGCGGAAACGCACTGAGGCTGACCAATATGGCTATAAGGCGGAGCGTGCCCTGGATGCTCCGGAAGTGGGATTTGACTATTTGTGGAGCAGTCCGGCCGATGTCGGCACCAGAAAGGACATATCCGTGACACAGAGCATTGATGTGGCAGCATTGGCCGGAGCCCGCGGAAAGCTGGCGAATTCCAGGACGGAACTTTCGGATATTCAGTACAATATTGAGCGTCAGAAGATTCTGCTGGAGGCTAAACAGCTGTATATCAGGATTGTATATTGCAATGCCGTGAACGCCGAACTGTCTTCACGCATTGCCCGTTCCGAACAGATTGAGGCTGCTTACAGGGATATGCAGGCGAGGGGCGAGACGGATATGATCGAGGTGAACAAGGCGCATCTGGCCTATCTTTCACAGAAGAATGCATTGGCCAGGAACATGGTCGAGCGCGAGTCGCTTCTGTATGAGCTTCAGGGCCTTAACGGCGGAGAGCCGGTTGAGGTCAATGCTTCCGTGATTTCGACTGATGAGGTGCTGCCCGCAGATTTCGGCGCATGGTATGCCGAAGCGTCGCAGCAGATTCCGGAGCTTGCATACATGAAGAAAAATGTGGATGTCAATGCGGCCGAGGCACGGACTGCAAAAATGGCTAATTATCCGTCACTTACGGCCGGATATATGGCGGAATTGGTAAAGGGAAGCAATTTCCGTGGCCTTACTCTAGGGCTTTCCATCCCTATATGGTCAGTCCGCAGCAAGGTACGCCAGGCCAATGCTTCATGTGAAGCTGCGAAACTTGAGGAGCGTGATGCCGTGACCAAGACGTACAACAGTTTCAAGGCGTTGTATGACCGTGCGAAAGGTCTCCAGGAAATCAGTGCCGAATTGTCTTCTTCCCTGGCGGTGTCCACGGAAGCGATGGCGTTGACGGAGCACAAACTGAAGGCCGGCGATATCTCGCTCATTGACAATATCATGGAGCTTTCGCTCTACTATTCCCTTGCAGATGAGGTGCTTGCCACATCATGTGACTACGCTCTCGCTCTCGCGGAACTCTATGCGTGGAATTTATAGGAAGTAGTTAACTTTGTCGAATAAACTTGACAAGTGGACGACAATATGAAGAATTTGAAGAAATATTTTGCAGTTACCGTGGCATTGCTGGAAGTTATTTCGGTGAATGCCGCGGCTTCTCGTGGAACCGGTGCATCAGCATTGACCCAAACCCCTGATACTACGGGGATTTATGACGGCAGGGCGGACAGCCTGAATGCGACGGTGTTCGTCGGCCGGCAGAGCGGGAATTATCTTTCGAAGGGCAAAGAACTCCGTACCGAGGTGATTTCCTCTGCAGGATTGAAAAAGATGGCGTGCTGCAACCTTGCGGAAAGTTTCGAGAATTCGGCGAGCGTCACGGTCGGCTATTCGGATGCCGTTACCGGTGCCAGGCAGATCAAGCTCCTGGGCCTCAGCGGAATATATACGCAGATGCTGGATGAGAACCGCCCTTCGATGCGTGGACTTGCCGCTCCGTTCGGACTATCCTACGTGCCGGGCCAATGGCTTGAAAGCATACAGGTCTCCAAGGGCCTTTCATCGGTGAACAACGGCGCGGAATCCATTACTGGTCAGATAAATATGGAATACCGCAAGCCGACGGACGAGAAACCGCTTTTCCTGAACGCCTCAGTTATGAATGACACGAAGACTGATTTCAATATCGCGTCGTCCTTGCAGATGGGGGAGAAATGGAGCACGGTTTTGCTGGGACATGTGTCCGGAAATTTCCGCACATTTGACCATAACCATGACGGCTTCATGGATGACCCCGAGATGTTCCAGGTCAATGTTGCCAACCGCTGGCTCTATTATGGACCGACCGGCGTGCAGGTCCGCTTCGGTCTGCGCGCTCTCCAGGATATGCGAAAAGGCGGACAATCCGGATACGACCACAAGAAATATACATTGTCCTCCACCTCTCCTTGGGGTTCGGATATCGTTAACCGTCAGCTGAATACGTATGTGAAGGTCGGTGTGCCGATCAGTGCGGACAATGCGAAAAACATCGCTTTCGTGGCCGACTATACGCTTACGGACATGAACCTCCGGGCCGGTGCGTCCAAGTATCTGGCTACGCAGAATTCAGGATTCTTCAATGTCCTCTTCCAGGATGAAATCAATGATTCCCACAAGTTTACATTGGCGCTGGGAGGTGCGGCGGATTGGTTTTCGGAAGATTTCATGCGCAAGGTTGCGGCCCAGAAACTGGATCCCGGCAAGACGTCCAAGGCTTTTTACAATGCTGGCGTTTCCGGAGAATACACGTTTCATGCGGGCGAAAAATTTTCCTCGATTCTGGGTTTCCGTGGTGATTGGTTCAATGGCGAAGGATTCAAGGCCGTGCCTCGTCTGACATTGAAATACAGTCCGTTGGAGCAGATTGTCCTGCGGGCCAACGGCGGACGCGGCCTCAGGCGGGCATTGCCGGTCATTGACAATATCGGCGTCCTTTCTACCGGCAAGGCATTTACCGGAGCGTATTCCGACCATCTTTTGGAGGATGCGTGGACTTTCGGGGGCAATGCCACATTTTATTTGCCTTTCGGGGCTTCTGATGACACATATTTGAGCTTTGACTATTTCGGGACGCGTTTTGCGGAGCAGATGGTAGTAGATTATGAGCATGGACTCAACGCCATTGATTTTTATGCTCTTGGCGGAAAGCGCTCATATTCAAATAATTATCAGGTTGATTTCAATGTTGAGGCTTTCAGGAGATTTACTGTTTCCGCCACTTTCCGTTATACGGATGCCAAGGTGGAACTCGAGGGGAGGGGGCTTGTGGAGCGTCCGATGACGAGCCGCTACAAAGGTGTGCTGAATCTCCAATATGCCACGAATCTGAACAAGTGGATTTTCGATTTCACCGCTTCTGTCAATGGCAAGTCGCGTGTCTATGAGTTTATGAAGGGGCTGCGTGGAGAGGATGGCGAGCTTCTCTACAAGGATGGTTATACGCCAGTCTATCCGCTTCTTTATCTGCAAGTTACCAAGCGTTTCAAGGGTGTGGACCTGTATCTTGGGGCGGAAAATCTTACTAACTTCAGACAGAAAAACCTGGTAATCGGCACGGCTATTGAAGGCATGTCGGGTCATGTGGATGCGTCGCGTCCGGACTTCGATGCCAGTGCTGTCTGGGGTCCGATTATGGGAACCAAGTTCTATCTCGGCGCCCGGTTTACGCTTTGGAAATAATGTTTGTTATGAAAAAAATCATTTATACTGCTGCGATTGCAGCATTGCTTCCGCTCTCGATGATGATTGCGGAGCCGGTTATGGCCAATGCTTCCGTCATGGAGGCCGCTCCGAAGAAGGAGGTGAAGACCGTCGTGTTCAATGTCGGTCTGCATTGTCAGAATTGTGTGAAGAAGGTGCGTGAGAACATTTCTTTCGAGAAGGGTGTCAAGTCATTGGAAATCAATCTGGAAAAGAAAACGGTAACCATTTCTTACGATCCGGCGAAGACGAATGAGGCGACATTGAAGAAGGCTATCGAGAAGCTCGGCTACACCTGCGGAAAACCGGAATAGTTTATGGCTGATTCAATGTTTCCGTTCCGGGTGGGGAATGGTTTCGATGTCCACCAGATAGCTCCAGGGCTGCCGATGTGGCTGGGAGGAGTCAAGATTGATTCGGATTGCGGTTTCGTGGCGCATTCCGACGGGGATGTGGCTATCCATGCCCTGTGTGATGCATTGCTGGGATGCCTGGCGCTAGGCGACATCGGGCATCATTTTCCCGATACGTCCGACGAGTGGAAGGGCGCGGACAGCAAGATGCTGCTGGCCAAGGTAGTGGAGCTTATTTTCAATGCCGGTTATGCTGTCGGCAATGTGGATATTACCATCGCTCTCCAGCGTCCGAAGATAGGAGCGTATGTTCGGCAGATGCGTGAGACCCTGGCAGAAATCATGGCTGTGGACGTGAATTGCGTATCCGTCAAGGCGACCACTACCGAGAAACTGGGTTTCGTGGGTCGCTGCGAAGGTTGCGAAGTATGGGCCACGGCACTGATTTATCACCGGGAAAAGTAGGATTATGATATTTTTCCGTGCAAAAACGTGAAAAATATTTGTAGAATCCGAAAAGTGTTGTAAATTTGCAGTCCCGTTCTGAAAATAGCGGGAATGACATTGAGATATGGTGTAATGGTAGCACTACAGATTCTGGCTCTGTCAGTGAGGGTTCGAATCCTTCTATCTCAACTTAAAATCTGGTCTCCGACCAGTCATGGCGGGTTAGCTCAGCTGGTTAGAGCGCATGATTCATAATCATGAGGTCCGCAGTTCAATCCTGCGACCCGCTACGAAAGACAAGCACTTGCGATTCTCCGCAGGTGCTTGTTTCGATTTGTTCCAGTAGGATATGTTGGGTCAGGGGAAAAACGGGTCAGGGGAAAAACCGGGATTTTCACAGTCTCGTGCGTGCTAAAACGTTTTCCACGCACGTCGTGTCCGAAATTCGTCATGTCGTGAGTAAAACAGGTGTTTTTACGCACGTCACCACGTCGGCGGGAAGAAACGGCCTGACGAAGTAGTCCCCACCACGCGGATGGCGGGACGCGGCCACGCTTCGTTTCTGGGGACGTTGATTTTCAATAAGTTATAAAATGGGGCGTGAAAACGTGGCCAAAAAATGTCTGCGTTTCCACGCTACTGTTAAATTGTTATCTGATTATCAGTTAGTTACAAATTGCCCCGTGGCCGCGTCCCGACATGGATCGGCGCAGTCTTGGGTAATCCTGATGCCGGGTTTCATTAGAAGACAAGAGAGTAAGCGGTTATCCTCGTCGGGCCGAGGAGAGCCCTTTCCTACAGCTCCCCGCAGGCCCGGCGGGAGATAACCGCGCGTTCAATTTTGGTGTGGCACTTAAATCGTTGGATATTAGGTAATACGCTATTTTCAGAGTTATTGTTTCGTCAACTCTAGAAGTAGCTAATTTATTATAAAACAAAGACTTATGCGCCACGACGCTTTTTTGCGCGCCCCGGCGGGGGTGAAACCTCTGGAGGTTCGCTTCGCTCATCCCGTCAGGCTGTCGCCTGCCACCCGTTCACAAGGTAAGGCCGCTGAAAAAGTCCTCTTGATAGCATAGGAAGCACACTCAAATAATTCGTAAACTATTTGGTCTTTTACGGATTATTTCGTATCTTTAATGTGTTGAAAAACAAATTGTTATGCTTCCAATACAAGGTACTATACGCTTCTCTGAATACTCGTCTCTGTATGACCTCATTGTCCCAAAAGACAACAAACTACGTCTGATCAATGACCTTGTTGATTTTTCTTTCATCTATGATGAATTAAACGGGAAGTATTGCCAGGATAATGGCCGTATGGCTGAAGACCCTGTGAGGATGTTCAAGTACCTCATGATTAAAAGCATCTCCGGTCTATCCGATGTTGATCTCGTTGACAAATGCATGTACGACATGTCCTACAAATACTTCTTGGGACTCGCCCCGGAAGACAAGGTCATTGAATCCAGCACATTGAGCAAATTTCGCAGAATGCGGCTCAAGGATATGGATCTTCTGGATATGCTCATCAACAAATCAATAGACATCGCAAAGGAGAAAGGGATAGAAATCAGCAAGAGGATAATCGTTGACTCCACGCACACGTCGTCCCGTTCAAATCCGGTTCTTCCTTCCGGGGCATTGCAGAAGCAGGCGAAGATACTCCGCAAGTCAGTATATGAAGCCGATGCAAACATGAAAGAAAGGATGCCTCAAAAATATGAGGGCGGCGACTTGGAAAAGCAAATGGATTATGTAGCAAGACTGCTTGCATTCTTGAAGGGGCAAAAAGTTGCCGTTCTTCCTGCCGTGTCGGAAAAGATCAACCTTTTGGCGGAGATGAGGGATGACATAAAAGACCATTATACGATATCCGTGGACCCGGACGCCCGTGTAGGGCATAAGGCGGCCGATTCCGAGTTCTTTGGCTACAAGGGACATTTGGCTGTAGTGCCCGAACGCCTGGTGGTGGCCGCCACGATGACTTCCGGAGAGAAAGGAGACGGGCCAGAGTTGCCGACCCTGATCAGCAAAGCGAAAGTCAATATTCCAGATTTGAAAGAGGTGGTTGGAGATAGCGCTTATTCCGGACAGAACAATCTGGAAAATGCTTGTAAAGAGGAAGTGGAACTTGTCGCAAAACTCAATCCGATTCTTACTACTTGCCACCAGAGCGAAAGAAACGGTTTTGTTTTTAACAAAGATGCGGGTATGATGGTGTGTCCCGCCGGACATATGGCAATCCGCAAGCGCATGAGAATTCCGAGATCAAAGACAAAGCGAAAGAATTTACAATGCCGTTATATTTTTGACGTGCATAAATGCAGAGTATGTAATCGAGCGGAAGAATGCGGATATAAGGGTGGAGAATCTAGAGAATATTGCATAACGATCTTGACGGAACAACAGGAAGAGTTAAAGCGACGACAAGAGACAAGCGAATTCAAAGAAAAATATCGTGAACGATATATTGTTGAAGCTAAGAACTCTGAGCTAAAACATCCTTACCATCTTGACAGGGCTATCAGTTACGGACTCGAATCATTCACAATGCAGAGCGCCGTAGCTATCTTCACGTCAAATCTTGTGAGAATAAACAGGATATTGTCCGATAAAAGCGAGAAGTAGAGCAGATATCCGCTCTATCTGTAGAAATAACTCTCCGAGAATCGATTATTCAACCGAAATGTGAAAAATGTAGAATCGTGTTCAAATACTCGATTCTCACGGTCTTTCAATTCCAATTTCTTTTTCAGCGGCCTTCACAAGGTCATGGGCGGCCATGCCTCCAGAGGCTCCACCCCCGCCAGAGCTTCTGCCGCCACGTGGATTTCCCCGGTGCCCATTCTCACAGCATGAGTCACGAGAAACTCCATTCCGTTAAAAAATCGCGGCAATTTTTAACCAAATCTGTTTTGAAGGCCATTTTGTTAAAAAATCGTGTCTTTTTTTAACAAAACGCAGGGCGATGTTTTCTGAAGTCATAATTATTGCTAACTTTGCGGCCGCATTACTTCAGGGCAGGGTGAGAATCCCGATCGGCGGTTAGAGTCCGCGAGCCGAAAGGCAGGAGCCGTTGGAACTACGGCACCGACAGTGTTCCAGGTGATTAATCTGGTAAGTCTGGATGGAAGAAGAACCAAGCGATCCATAGAGGGTCGCTGTGCCTTGAATTGTATGCCATGAGTAACAATTTAAGGTTTTTTTGTATGAAGAAAAACATTCTGCTCATGGGCATCACAATTCATGTGGCTGCACTGGTTATGTGCGCCGCTGATGCCCATGCTGCCGCCGGAAACGGCAAGGACAACACCACGGACGACACTCCTGTCGAAACTCTGACCCTTCGGGAATCCGTGGTCAATGCTCATTTCGCGAACCAGAACCGGACGGCATTGCGCCTGGCTGTCATTGACGAAAAACAACTCCGTGACCGAGGGGCAATGCGAACCTATCCGGAACTTCTCAAGGGATTGCCGAGCCTTTATGCTACCTCGGAATCAGGCAGTTACGGCGATGCGAAGCTGAATATACGCGGCTTCGGACAGGAAAACATTGCCATACTCCTGAACGGCATTCCCATCAGCGGACTCGTCAGCGGCGGAATGTATTGGAACAACTGGATGGGTCTGGCGGATGCCACGTGGGCGGTGCAGGTCCAGAAAGGAGTGGGCGCGTCAATGCTGTCCGACGGGTCTGTAGGCGGTTCGATCAACATCATCACGGAATCACCATCGGACATGTTTGCGGTCGAAATAGGCTCATACGCAAACGTTTACGGGAAAAATGACCATGGCGTCGGAGGAGGACCGTTCAAGGAATATATAAAAATCAGCAGCGGGAAACTGCCGCACGGATGGGCATTGAACCTGATGGCATCCTATGTCGGCGGCAAGGGATTTGTCGAGTCGACATCCGTCAATTCTTACGCGTATATGCTGAATGTCGCGAAAGACTTCGGGACTGAACACCATCTGATATTCACTGCATTGGGCTCGCCTGAACGCCATGAGCAGCGGTCCTCCCGACTCAGCGCAGAAGAAATCGGAAAATATGGACGCGGCTACAGCAAGAATTGGGGATACCGCGACGGAAAGCCGTTCAATCTCAGCCTGAATGACTACTTCAAGCCATACTTCACACTCCAGCACATCTGGGACGGCGGACGCATTTCAATGAAAAACTCCATTTACCTGGCTGTCGGCAATGGCGGCGGAAGGTGGACCGAAACGAAGGGCAAGGCAATCTCCTCATACAGAACGGCTGACGGACATGTGGACTGGGATGCCGCCATCGCAGCGAACCGGAATGCGGACGGGTCGGCCAACAATATCCTCAGCCAATACATGGCTGGAAACACGCAGCTGGGAGTGATCGCAAGCATGGAATACCGCCTCGGACATGGGTGGAAGATCGGCGGGGGAGTGAACGCCCAACTGTACCGGACTTGGGAAAAGGAAAAAATCATTGACCTTCTCGGAGCGGACTGGTGGTATGAAGATTATGCGTCGAAGTCGCTGGCGGGGATTGCCGGGAGGGATTGCATCAAGAAAGTCGGGGACTATGTGCGCACGCGCAACGGCAAGCGCATCTATCACGGAACTGCCTATCTGACAATGTCTTACGAATCATCTAAAATCAATGCGGACCTGGGCGTTTCCGTGTTCGGAAGCTCGAACCGGCGCTGGGATACGTACAATTATGTGGGGAAAGACATTGACAGCGACATTGCCCATGGCGCAGGTGCGAGCATGAAAGGCGGGATCTTGTATCGCGTCGGCCGCGGCCATAGCCTGTACGCGAACGGCGGTTGGTACAGCCGTCTGCCTTACAGCAATGTCTGGTTTTCTTCCGGGAACAATGAAATTACGCGCGGCGTGAAAAACGAGAAGAACATTCTCGGCGAGCTCGGCTGGAAATATGTGTGGAACAGCGGAAAACTGGACCTTACCGGTTATGCGGCATATTGGAAAAACCGCTCGTTGATGTCCGGAAAGTACCGCCAGCTGGATGCCGACGACGCGCGCTATATGGTCACCGGACTTGACGCATTCCACTGCGGAGTGGAAGCAAGCCTGTTTCAACGGGTTAGTAAATGGTTGGAGGCCAATGCTTTCGCTTCCATCGGAAACTGGCGTTGGATGAAAGACGTGTCTGCGATAATCTACGATGACTATTCCGGAACGGAGGTGGGACGGGTCAATGTCTATTGCGACGGGCTCCCGGTCGCCGATGCCCCGCAGACGCAAATCGGCGCTTCCGCGAAATTCATCCTCCCGGCAGGCTTTTCCGCCAGCGCGGATTGGCAGTTCAATGACAGGATGTATGCTGATTTCGACCCGCTTACGAGAAACAATCCGGATGACAGGCAGCATTCATACCGCATCCCCGGATATCATCTGGTCGGCGCTTCCGTTTCTTGGGGTTCTGAATGGAAATATGGTGCCCGGTCTACGAAAAAAATCGGTCTGAATGTGTTTGTCCGAGGCGATAATCTGCTCAATACCATCTATATAGAAAGGGGAAAGGATGGGGCGGCCCATGACCTGGCATCCTTCCGCGGGTATTGGGGTTTCGGAAGAATGTTCTCGTTCGGTGTCCGTGTCCGACTTTAATTGTCGATTATCTGCCGAAAAAATGTTAAATTTGCTAGAATAACTCAAGTTCTGCGAAGGCGGAACTCAACAGCGGAAAATTATGGCAAATTTTGGATGGTTCGGCGAAAGCGAACACCGGGTTTTCGATTACAAACCCAGATATTACGATAAGGAAAAGGACGAGTTGAAGCAGAAATTCGGCAAGGTTGACGGCTCGCTGGAACATAAGGACGCCCCTTATGTCCCTGGCTCATACCTCAATGGCGCATTCCGTGGAGGACACAAGAAGCGCTCGTCGAACAAGGCCCAGAAAATCATTACCCTCATCGGCCTCATACTTTTCGTCGTAGTGATGATATATATCACCAAGTTCTATTCGCTGCTGTAGGATAGGGGACGGACAACATGGATATAAGAATATTACCAAGCAATATCGCCAACATGATAGCTGCGGGAGAGGTCGTGCAAAGACCTTCTTCTGTAGTCAAGGAGTTGATGGAGAATGCGGTAGATGCAGGAGCCGGACAGATAACAGTGATATTGAAAGATGCCGGCCGGACACTCATACAAGTCATTGACAACGGATGCGGCATGTCACCGGACGAGGCTGTAGTCTGCTTCGAACGCCATGCGACCTCCAAGATCGCCACGGCGGAAGACCTCATGGACATAACCACGTTCGGTTTCCGAGGCGAGGCATTGGCCTCCATCGCCGCCGTTTCAGAAGTGACATTGAAGACACGAAGGGCGGAAGACGAGGTTGGATGCCAGGTGCAATTCGCTGATTCAAAGCATGTTTCTACGGATGAAGTCTCTGCCCCTGTCGGATCCAGCTTCTCCGTGAGGAACCTTTTTTACAATGTTCCTGCGCGCCGCAAGTTCCTCAAATCGGACAATGTGGAGCTGAAACATGTCATCGAGGAGTTCACGCATGTCGCCCTCACGAGACCGGAAATCGGCTTCACGCTCATCCACAACGATAAGGACGTATATGTCCTGAAACCTGCCAAGTCATTGAAATACAGGATACAGGACCTTCTCGGCACCAACGTTGTGAGCCAGGTCGTGGACCTGAATGTGGACACATCTATCGTAAATGTCCATGGCTACGTAGGCCGTCCGGACCTCGCAAAAAAGACATTGGGAAACCAGTTCTTCTTCGTGAACGGAAGATATTTCAGAAGCCCGTATTTGCACAAGGCGGTTATGAATGCCTATGAAAATCTGCTTCCGCAGGGCGCCACGCCATCATATTTCATCTATCTGGAAATGGATCCGCACAGGCTGGACGTAAACATCAGTCCTACCAAGACCGAGGTGAAATTCGAAGATGACAGCGTTATCTTCCAGACGATGTATGCCTGCGTGAAAGAAGCGCTCGGCCGCAACTCATTCGGAGCCAGCATTGATTTCGACCTGGCGGACACGCCGGAAATGCCGATGTTCAGCAATGACTTCGAGAAGTTCAGGCCCGAGACGCACCAGCCGGACGTCAATATCGACCCCGACTACAACCCGTTCGACGCCCCGGCTGCCGGCGGCAGAACCTTCGGCGGCAATGCCGGATTCGATGGCGGTTTCAATGAAATGCCGGATTTTCCTGCCACATTCCCGGAAGTCCCTGATACTGAGACGAAACAGCAGACATTCGGCAGCGGAACATCCCGTTTTGTGGAGCCGCGTGAAGACTACGGAAAACTGTTCGAGGAAAGGGTAGCGTCACAGCCTTCCGTAATCGTCATTCAGAAAAAATTCATTGCCTCGGTAGTTAAAGGCGGAATGCTGATTGTCAATATACGTCGCGCACGTGAACGAGTTCTGTATGAGCGCTTTCTGAAAGCATTGAGCGGCGGTGAACATGTATGCCAGAGTGCTCTTTTCCCTGTGCAGGTGGAAGTGGGCGCGGACAACCGCCTGGTATTCGACGAACACGCTGACCTGCTCAAGTCGCTTGGCTTCGACATAACTCCGTTCGGCAACGACACCATCGTCGTGAACGGTATGCCGGAAGGCTTCCAGGTGGACAGGAACAGTGTGGAAGCAGCTATGGCAGATGTACTTATAGTATTGACAGACAATCATACGGCATTGCCTGGAATGATGGAGTCCTCTATGGCGGAAAAATTTGCCAAAATGGGCGCTTCCGAGGGGAAACCGGTCGAATCTCCGGTCGAGGCAAGGTCTTTGATGGATGCCCTGTTCGCCTGCTCGAACTCGGAATATACCAGCAACGGCAGGAAGATTATGACAGTCATGTCGCCTGAAGACATTGACAAGATGTTCTAGATTATGAGCTATTATTATGACAATTATGGCGGTGGACGAGGCGGTTTCCTTGCTTCGATACCGCCTGCCACCAAAAATATCGTCGCGATAAACATCCTTCTGTTCATCGCGACGTTGATCAACCAGCAGTTCATGGTGGGGACATTCGCGATGTTCTATCCGGCGTCGCCGCTCTTCCGTCCATGGCAGATTCTCACACACATGTTCATGCACGGAGGCTTCTGGCACATATTCTTCAATATGTACACCCTCCTGATGTTCGGAATCGTGTTGGAACGGGCTCTGGGCACCAAGCGCTTCCTGATATTCTACTTCGTTACCGGCCTGGGCGCCGCAGCATTGCATACAGGCGTGGAATGGATTCAGGATCAGGTGTTTATCGCCAACGGAGCGCACATTGCCCATCAGATCCTTATGAATACGCCGACACTCGGTGCTTCCGGAGCGATCTATGGTGTGCTCATCGGCTATGCAATGTGCTATCCGAACTCCAGACTGACATTACTGTTCCCTCCTGTCACATTGACAGCCAAGTGGTTCGTGATAATATTCGCCATCATTGAACTCGGCACCGGCGTCTCCGGAATCCAGGACGGCGTGGCACATTTCGCCCATCTCGGAGGTATGCTGTTCGGCTGGCTGCTTATCAGATGGTGGCGCAAGAAGGGTAGAATCTATTGATTTTGACGAGCAAGAGAAAACATAGCCTGTTCTTCGGCATCACTTCGCGGACATTGATGATAATATCCGCAGGGCTGCTGATAATCAGTTATTTGTCTATCTATGTCAATCCGGCGAAGGCATGGTTCATGACCATATTCGGGCTGTTGTTCTACCCGCTTCTGCTTGTCAATGTCCTGCTGCTCGTATGGGCGCTTCTCCGCCGTTCCAAGGCCGTGGTGATACCGCTTGTAGCATTGATCCCGACGCTGCTGATTTTCGGGAAATTCTTCCGGTTCTCCACCAGCAGGGACGATACCTCCAAGGGCCTGAAAATCGTCTCCTACAATGTCGGCCGTTTCGCGCTGCCGCAAGGAGTAACGTTCTCATCCAGAAAGGAATGCGCCGACTCCATAATGGCGTTCCTGCGCGCCGAGGACGCGGACATCATCTGCCTCCAGGAAGTCTACGTGCAGAACAAGGAGCGCGTGCTCAGCTACCTCTCCCGCCAGATGAAAGGCTACGACATACAATATTATGTCAATGTGAACAAATATGGAAGCTGCGGCAATGTTACTTTCAGCCGTTATCCGGCATTGTCCAAAGGGCACATTGATTTCGAACATAGCTCGAACATGGCTCTGTATTCCGACTATTGCATCGGCGGTGACACATTGCGGGTATATAACTGTCATTTCGAGAGTTACAATATATCATTGTCCCGACTCGCGACGGGGCTGGAGAAGGATTACAAGAAGGCAGTGAAGGATACGGAGGAGAAGATGAGACGGTCGATCGTGCGTCGGCCGAGGCAGGTGGAGCAGGTGCTGAAAGATATTGAAAATTGTCGGGAAAATGTGATTGTGACGGGTGATTTCAATGACACGCCGATGTCCTATACCTATTGGCGCCTCAGCCGGAAACGCAAGGATTCCTTCGAGGAGGCCGGTTCGGGGGCGGGTGCGACATTCTCCAAGCTCCGTCCGTTACTGCGTATAGACTACATCCTGTTCCCGGAAAGCTATAACGCATTGTCCCATAAAGTGATAAACAAACGCTTCTCGGATCATTATCCGGTGGAAGCAATAATTGCCAGATGATATGAAAGACATGAAAATGATTGTGGATGAGACGCTTAAAGTCCTTAAAGAGGGCGGAATCATCCTTTATCCTACCGATACCATATGGGGACTTGGCTGCGATGCCACGAATCCTGAGGCGGTAGCCAAGATTTATGAAATCAAGCATCGTTCAGACAGCAAGGCGCTGGTGCTGCTCGCTTCCGATATGGATATGATTTGCCGTTTCGTAAAAGTCATTCCGGATATCGCGGTGCAGCTTGTCGAGGTCAATGACAGGCCGATGACGTTGATTTATCCTGGTGCCATACATGGCAAGGCCCCTGCAGAGGGAGAAAAGGCTGTGGCTGACAGACATTTCCTGGCGTATAATGCTGTGGCTGAGGATGAAAGCGTCGGTATCCGCATCCCTTCCATGGAGTTCTGCCAGAATTTGATTTACAAGCTGGGACGTCCGATCGTCTCCACGTCAGCCAATATTTCAGGTGAACCTTCACCGCATAAATTCGCTGACATACCGGAGTCCATCAAATCGGCCGTGGACTACATCGTGGAGCCTAAACTGGAAAAAGGTTCGACCGGCCAGGCTTCGCAGATCATGAAGGTCGATGTGGACGGCGGCATTCAGATAATCAGGGAGTAGAGCGATGGAAATTTTCTGGACGGAAGACATTGCCGGAGGCATTTGCCGACTCGGAGAAGAGGAATCCGCGCATTGCGTCAGGGTCCTCAGGCACCGTGCCGGCGACCGTATCAATATCATTGACGGCCATGGAACTATGTACGAGTGCACTCTGGTGGTGGATTCGCCGAAAGGGGCGGAGGCCAGGATTGAGCAGGCACATCAGAACTGGGGCGGGCATCCTTATGATTTGACCATGGCAGTGTGTCCGACCAAGAACATTGACCGTTACGAATGGTTCGCGGAGAAGGCGACCGAGTTCGGGGTGGACAGAATCGTGCCGGTAATCGGCGAACATTCCGAAAGGAAGATTCTTAAACCGGAGAGAATGAACCGTATTCTCCTGTCTGCTGCCAAACAGTCCCTAAAGGCTTCTATACCAGAGCTTTCTGATACGATATCGGTGCGGGAATTCATTGAAAGCACTGCCGAGAAGGACGCGTTGAAAATGATTGCATATTGCTTCGAGGACGGACAGGAGAGGACTTCCATAAGGGAGGTTCTGGAAAAGAATGACGCGAAAGAGGTGATTGTCCTGATCGGGCCGGAGGGGAGATTTTTCCAGAGAAGAGGCTGATGCGGCAGTGGCGGCCGGCTATGTCCCCGTACATGTCGGAGAGTCTAGACTCCGCACTGAGACGGCGGCACTCGCTTCTGTATCAATGGTTTATTATCGTAATTTAGTGTAATGTTCATCGGAATTATATCTGATACGCACGGCGTGTTCAGCCCGGAATTCCAGGAGTTTCTGGAGCCTGTGGATGAGGTGTGGCATGCCGGAGATTTCGGCGGAAGTGTCAATTTCGCAGACACGATTGCCGCATTCAAGCCGCTGAAAGGCGTCTACGGAAATTGCGACGGGCAGGATATCCGTCTGGTGTATCCTGAATATCAATGCTTTGAATGTGAGGGAAAGCGGGTTCTCATGATGCATATCGGAGGCCGTCCCGGACATTACGATTATAAAGCAAGGGCATTGATCACCCGTTATGCTCCAGATATTTTCGTGTGCGGTCATTCTCATATTCTCATGGTGAAAAACGACCCTGCGGCCGGCGTGCTCTATATCAATCCGGGTGCATGCGGCATCCAGGGATGGCACGTGGAGCGGACTGCCTTACGATTTCATATTGACGACGGAAATATTCACGGAATGGAGGTTTTTCATGAGCCTAGAACGTTACAAAAGCACTAATTTCTAGATAATTACGTTTTTTAACTAAAAAATTTTAAATTTTTGTTTGTAGTTTTCCAAAATAAGTGTACTTTTGCCGCGTTATAAAATTTTAGTTTAACTAGTTAAAGTTTTAAAGCCATGAAGAAGGTATTTATGTCTTTGGCAGTTGTAGCCATGATGGTTGCTGCTGCATCTTGCGGAAACAATGCTTCTAAGAAAGCTGCTGCTGAAGCTGAGGCTGCTCAGGCTGACAGCACCTGCTGTGTAGCAGATAGCTGCGCTGCTTGCGCTGATTCAAGCTCCTGCGCTGCTGCTGATAGCGTTGTTGCTGAATAATTAGGCAAAACCCAATTGAGCCCATATTCGGGCTCAGGAAAAATTGCGGTACCTTGAGGTAACTCAGGATGCTGCTTTTTTTGTATTATATTTGCAGGAAGAAACGCTTATATTATGGCAACGAAGGAAAAGACCGTGTGGTTCTGCAAGAATTGCGGAAACGAAAGCCCCAAATGGATGGGGCGTTGTCCGGCATGCGGGGAGTGGAATACCATGGTGGAACAGACCGTGGCGACAGGAAAGCCGTCACGTAACGTGTCACAGGCAGCTGCCGCGCCGAATCACAGGCCATTGCATCTGAAAGAAATCGAAGCATCTGCAGAGAACAGGATTTCACTTGGATTGGCAGAAGTCGACCGGCTGCTCGGCGGAGGCATTGTCAGAGGTTCATTGGTCCTTATAGGCGGCGAGCCCGGCATCGGCAAATCCACATTGTCCCTTCAGATTCCGTTGGGCGCGCCTGCGCTGAAGACATTGTACGTGTCGGGCGAGGAGAGCGCGAGGCAGGTGAAAATGCGTGCCGACAGGCTTGGAGGAGATAACTCCAACTGCTTCATTTACAGCGAGACAGATATAAGCAACATCATTGCGCAAGCGGATGCGCTGAAGCCGGACCTGATGGTCGTGGACTCGGTTCAGACCATGTTTTCCTCCAATGTCGATTCTTCCGCCGGCTCGGTTTCGCAGATAAAGGAAGTGACGGCAATGCTGCTCCACTATGCGAAAATGTCCGGCGTGCCGGTGATTCTCATCGGTCATATTACCAAGGACGGCTACATCGCAGGACCTAAGATTCTGGAACATATCGTGGACGTGGTGCTCCAGTTCGAGGGTGACAACAAGGGGGCCTACCGCCTGTTGCGGAGCATAAAGAACCGTTTCGGCTCCACGTCGGAACTGGCTGTTTTCGAGATGACCGGCAAGGGGTTGCGTGAGGTGACCAACCCGTCGGAAATGCTGATGCCGATGCATGAGGAGGGGCTCAGCGGTACGGCCGTCTGTGCAATGCTGGATGGCATGCGTCCGTTCCTTTTCGAGGTTCAGGCACTTGTAAGTTCTGCCGCATACGGTACACCGCAGCGTTCCGCGACCGGTTTCGATGTCCGCAGATTGAACATGCTTCTGGCCGTGCTGGAAAAGCGTGCGGGATTCAAGCTCAATATGAAGGACGTGTTCCTGAATATGGCTGGAGGACTGAGAGTTACAGATCCGGCATGCGATCTGGCGGTGGTCTGCGCAGTCCTTTCTTCGAATTTCGATTTCGCGATTCCTGCCAATATCTGTTTCGCTGGAGAAATAGGCTTGAGCGGCGAAATACGTCCGGTGAACCAGCCGGAACGTCGCGTTATCGAGGCCGCGAAACTAGGCTTCCGCAAGATATTCATTTCTTCATTCACGTCCATTGACAATGCTGCCGCGAAGGGTATCGAAGTGGTGAAAGTGGCTGATATTCCGGCACTTGTAAGGAATTTATTCAGACAATAATATGAAATTGCCGCAGGGATTTTCTCCGGAAGAACGGAGTGAGAAAGCGCAGTCGCTTTTCAAACAGGGATTCAATTGTACACAGTCCGTGATACTTGCATTTGCCGATGTCCTGGAGGCATCCGGTATTGCTGATGAGAAATTGCTGAAGATAATAGGTTCCGGTTTCGGCGGCGGTATGGGACGGCTTCGTGAGGTATGTGGCGCTTTCAGCGGCTGTACCATGATGGCGGGTTTCATTTCTCCTGCCGATGTCCCTGCCGATATGGAGGCCCGCAAGACGAATTATGCTATCGTTCAGGAGTTTGCGGAGAAATTCAAGGCGGCAAACGGCGGCAGTATCGTGTGCCGCGAATTGCTTGGTCTGGACAAGTCAGGACAGCGCGAAACCCCTATGCCGTCGCAGCGCACGGCGGAGTATTACAAGAAACGGCCGTGTGTGCAGATAATCGGGGAGGCGGCGCGGATAGTCGCGGAAAAATTAATTGAAACCAATAAATAAAAAAGCGGAACGCTCAATTTCGAACGTTCCGCTTATTGCATCTTGGCGAGATGCCTGATTACATAGCCTGAGCGACAGCCACAGCTACTGCAACAGTTGCACCTACCATAGGGTTGTTACCCATTCCGAGGAAGCCCATCATCTCGACGTGAGCAGGAACTGAAGATGAACCTGCGAACTGAGCGTCAGAGTGCATACGGCCGAGGGTGTCAGTCATACCATAGGATGCTGGACCTGCAGCCATGTTGTCCGGGTGAAGTGTACGTCCGGTACCGCCGCCTGATGCTACTGAGAAGTATGGCTTGCCTGCGAGCACGCGCTCCTTCTTGTATGTACCTGCTACAGGGTGCTGGAAACGTGTAGGGTTGGTAGAGTTTCCGGTGATGGAAATGTCCACGTTCTCCTTCCACATGATGGCAACACCTTCGCGTACATCATCAGCGCCATAGCAACGTACGCCGCCACGTACACCCTCAGAGTACTTGGTCTCAGAAATGACTTTTACCTCACCTGAGTAGTAGTCGAACTGTGTCTGTACGTATGTGAAGCCGTTGATACGGGAAATGATCTTGGCAGCGTCCTTTCCGAGACCGTTGAGGATGACGCGGAGAGGTTTCTGACGAACCTTGTTGGCCATCTCTGCGATCTTGATAGCGCCTTCAGCGGCAGCATAAGACTCGTGACCTGCGAGGAATGCGAAGCACTCCGTGTTCTCGCTGAGGAGACGGGCTGCGAGGTTACCATGTCCGAGACCTACTTTACGGTCATCAGCAACTGAACCAGGGATGCAGAATGCCTGAAGACCTTCACCGATAGCCTCGGCAGCTTCAGCAGCAGACTTTACGCCTTTCTTTATAGCGATGGCTGCACCTACGACATAAGCCCACTTCGCATTCTCGAAGCAGATTTTCTGGGTGTCTTCGCACATCTTGTAAGGGTCGATACCCTTGGCATCGCAGATTGCCTTAGCATCGTCGATGTCTTTGATTCCATATTTGTTGAGAGTTGCATTGATCTTATCAATACGACGCTCGTAGCTTTCAAAAAGTGCCATGTTCTCTTACTCTTTACGTGGGTCAATATACTTAACAGCGTCCTTGAAACGGCCGTATGTTCCTTTGGCCTTCTCGATAGCCTCCGGGCCTGTAGCGCCACCCTTGAGAGCATCCATAAGCTTGCCGAGGTTTACGAACTCGTAACCGATAACTTCATTGTTCTCATCGAGAGCCATCTTGGTGCAGTATCCCTCGGTCATTTCGAGGTAACGGCTTCCCTTGGCTTTGGTACCGAACATTGTACCTACCTGGCTGCGGAGGTTCTTTCCGAGGTCCTCAAGTGAACCGCCTACAGGAAGACCGCCCTCTGAGAAAGCAGACTGGGTACGTCCGTAAACGATCTGAAGGAAAAGCTCACGCATCGCAGTGTTGATGGCATCGCAAACGAGGTCTGTGTTGAGAGCCTCAAGGAGTGTCTTGCCAGGAAGGATTTCAGAAGCCATGGCAGCTGAGTGGGTCATACCGGAGCAGCCGATAGTCTCTACGAGAGCCTCTTCGATGATACCGTCCTTGACGTTGAGTGTCAATTTGCAGGCACCCTGCTGAGGAGCACACCAACCGATACCGTGTGTAAGGCCGGAAATGTCCTTGATCTCTTTTGAATGCACCCATTTTCCCTCTTCAGGAATAGGAGCATTGGCGTGATTCGCGCCTTTTGCAACGCAGCACATGTGCTGCACTTCTTGTGTGTAAATCATATTCTAGAATAATGAATTTATGTTCATTTCGCAAAGATAGTAAAATTTTTCGGCATTTATTTTCCTGCGAGATGCTTCTCCCAGGCCCAAGCTGCCTCAAGTGTCTGTTCTACAGTACGTTCTGCCTTCCAGCCGAGCTTTTTGTTGGCAAGTGAAGGGTCTGCCCAGATGGCTGTAACGTCACCTGCGCGACGTGGAGCGAACTTGTAGTTCAGTTTGACGCCGTTCACCTTCTCGAAAGCATTGACAAGTTCGAGGACGGAAACCGGGCGGCCTGTGCCGATATTGAAAATCTCGTAGTCCTTTTCCATCTTGCCGTCGAGCATTCTTGCGACAGCGTAAACGTGTGCCTTGGCGAGGTCGACGATGTCGATGTAGTCTCTCTGGCATGTTCCGTCCGGGGTAGGATAGTCATTGCCGAAGATGCTCAGGCACTCGCGCTTGCCGATTGCGGTCTGGGTGATGAACGGTACGAGGTTGTTAGGCACGCCTCTCGGGAGTTCGCCGATGAGTGCTGACGGGTGAGCGCCGATAGGGTTGAAATATCTGAGCGCGATACCCTTGATGCAGCCCTCTTTATGTACGCCCGGAGTAACTTCCGTGCCATATCTTGCGTAAGCTTTCACTGAATCGCGGAGAATGTCTTCGCAGATCTGCTTCGTGTTGCCGTAAGGGGATGTTGCAGGCTGACGTGGGGACTCCTCGGTTACAGGAAGCTTGTCCGGCTCGCCGTAAACTGTTGCAGATGAGGAGAACAGCACGTTGCATCCGCCGTGGGTGCGGGCAGCCTCGATAACGTTCAGGAATGATGTAAGGTTGTTGGTGTAGTATTTTACCGGCTCGGCTACAGATTCGCCGACTGCCTTGAACGCAGCGAAATGGATGACTGCGTCGATCTGGAATTCGGAGAACAGCTTGTTTACTGCTTCCAAGTCACAGAAATCCATCTTGATGAACGGGATATCTTCCCTACCGGTGATTTCTTTTACACCTTCGAAACAGGTCATGTCGCAGTTTGACATATCGTCGGCTACAACGACATCGTAGCCAGCCTGAATCAATTCGACTGTCACGTGGCTGCCGATGAATCCGGCACCGCCTGACACGAGAACTCTTTTGCTCATACTTTGTTTTATTATAAGTTTCGTGAACTGCAAATGTACGCAAAAATGATAAGAATCGGTGCAGAACTTTCCGTAACTTTGCGGATATTTGTGACGGATATGAAATTGATTTTTACTATAATATTGTCAATGTCGATCGGAAGTTTGACACTTTAAAATCCGAAAATAGTTAAAAATATTTGATAGAGTTCGTTCAGAACTCTTTTTTTTGTCAAATTTATTTTCTATCTTTGTAATGCCTTTGTGATGCTTATTAGGTTTTACAGATATGATTCTAAAGACTCTGTCAATGGGCAAGCAGCCCGTCTACTATGTTCAGAAGAGTTACCGCAACGAAAACGGTAAGCCTTCCACCAAATACGTAGAGCGCCTCGGCACTCTTGAGGACCTGGAGAAGCGCTTCGGGGAGAAGATCCCATCGGAGAAGCCAAAAGTACGTTGCCGAGCTCACCGCTCAGGAAAAAGAGAACAGGAAGAAGATAATACTGGAGTGCAATCCCGCCGCACTCATTGACAAGAACGCCCAGCGCTGTTACAATGGCGGATATCTCTTTCTCCAGAAAGTGTATCACGAACTGGGTCTGGACAAGATATGCAGAAAGATAGAGAAGCGCCACAGGAACAAGTACGACCTGGACGAAATACTTCAGATGCTGCTCTTCACAAGGATACTTTATCCTGGTTCCAAGCTGTCGTCGCTGGAGGATGCAAAGCGCTTTATAGAACAACCGAAAGTCGACATTCATCAAGTATACAGGGCGTTGTCCATCCTCGCGGAGGAAAGCGACGACATCCAGGCGGACGTATACAGGCGCAGTCTGAAACTTGGCAAGCGACGCGACAAGGTCATCTATTACGACTGCACCAACTATTACTTCGAATCGGAAGAGGAAAACGGCCTCCGCCAATACGGCCACTCAAAAGAGAACAGGCCGAACCCTATAGTCCAGATGGGGCTGTTTACCGACATGGACGGCATTCCACTTGCGTTCTGTGTCAATCCCGGGAACACGGCCGAGACCATCACACTCAAGCCTTTGGAGGAGAAGCTCAAGGAGAAATTCGGTCTGTCAAAAGTAGTCGTCTGCACTGACGGAGGTCTGTCGTCGTACGACAACAGGAAGCACGACAGTGTCGGAGAACGCTCTTTCATTACCGTCCAGTCGCTCAAGAAGCTTGAAGGACACCTGCAGGACTGGGCCACACAGACGACAGGATGGAGACTGGTTGACTTCAGCACCAAGAATGGCCCGATGCTGTCAAAGGAGGAATACGACCTGACCAAGTTGAATCCTGACGAATATGCGGACAGGCTCTTCTGTCGGGAACGCTGGATAAATACAAAACTCAGCAAGACGGGTGAAGAACTGGAGCAGAGACTGATCGTGACCTTCTCGTTCAAGTACCGCGACTATCTGCAGCATATACGAGAAAAACAGATAGCGAGAGCCGAACAGAGCATAAAAAACGGCACCGCTTAAGCAAACTCGGCAAGGGCCAGAATGACCCCAAGCGCTTCATCAAATGCGAGAAGTGCACCGTTGACGGCGAGGTCGCCCAGTACAGCAGCTACTCCCTAAATCAGGAGATGATAGATCAGGAATCCTGTTTCGATGGCTTCTACGGCATCTGCACCGACCTTTGGGACGACGCTCCGGAAATCATTAAAGTGAATGGCGGACGCTGGATAATCGAGGACTGCTTCAGACTTACCAAAACCGAATTCGAGGCTCGTCCCGTCTTCCTCCAACGCGACGACCGCATTACCGCACACTTCCTCACCTGCTTCCTTGCGCTCATCATATACAAGTACCTTGCGAAGAAGGTCAACCGTGCCGGAGAGAAGTTCAGCCCCGACCAGATAATCGGAACCCTACAGGACATGAACTTTCTTAAAGTAACGGGAGAAGGATACATCCCGACCTACACAAGGACCGACCTCACTAATCACCTGCATGGTTCAGCCGGCTTTAGAACCGACACCCAGATAGTCACAAAGAAGGCCATGAAGAGCATCATAGCCTCCATCAAGACTTCAAAGGATGAAAAGGACAATGACGAGGTGTAGCCCGACAGGCGGTCAGCCACGGCGGACGTGGCCAGCCCACGGCCTCGGGAAGTGGGAGGTGCCTGCCGGATACAAGTTCTCGCGATAGCGAGGACGCAGGAGACGGTAGGAGGGCCGAACGAAGCAGCGCGGAGTGAGTTCCGCCGTGACTGACTGACTGACTGTAAGTAGGCGTGAAATCACCATCAATGCATTACATACTTGCATAATTGCAAAAGCCCCAGAATCGCCATTACAGCGCTCTGGGGCCTTTATATCTTAAAATCAAAGTGTCAAAGATGGGATTATAAGTTTCGTGAACTGCAAATGTACGCAAAAATGATAAGAATCGGTGCAGAACTTTCCGTAACTTTGCGGATATTTGTGACGGATATGAAATTGATTTTTACTATAATATTGTCAATGTCGATGTTTTTCGGCATTGAATCCGGAATTCGCGGGGCTGAAACCGGGGATTCATTGGCCCGCAGGGCTGATTCGTCCCGTTTTTCGCCGGCGCAGAAATTCATTGACCTGAAAATGGCGGAGGAGCCTTTCCGCTCGGGCGTCTGCGGCATTCTGGCGGTGAGCATGAACGGGGACACTCTCGCGGAGTACGGCAGTATGCGGAAGCTGATACCTGCGTCGAATACCAAGCTGGTTACCACTGGTTTAGCTCTCAATTCCCTCGGTCCGGGCTTCCGTTTCACGACGCGGCTCGGCTATACCGGACATGTCAGCAACGGGACCCTCCACGGGGACCTCTACATAGTGGGCGGCGGTGACCCGACCATCGCTTCCGGCGATATGATGGCACCATCACGCGACACCCTTTTCGCGACGTGGAAAAGGGCATTGACCCGCGCCGGAATTCATCGGATTTCCGGCCTCGTCATCGGCGACGGGCGCTTCTTCGACGGCCCGATCGAGAACGAAAACTGGGCGTACAACGACCTCGGGACTGATTTCGGTGCCGGCGGGAACGGCCTCTGCTTCGCCCGTAACACCCTGACTGTCAATGTCGAGCCGACCGCGCTGAAGTCGAAGGTCAATGTCGTTTCAATGTCGCCTTCCCTCCCGTGGCTCCGGTTTCGTGTCAATGCTTTCACTTCCCCGTCTGGCTCCGGGGACAACCTGTATCTGTTCAACACGGACCTGGCTCCCGTGGCGGAGCTGCGTGGTTCGCTGGCCATCGACAAGGGAAAGCGTAAAGAACAGTGCAGCAACAAGTTCGGGGCAATGACCTGCGCCTGGTCCTTCAGCGAGTTCCTTCGCGGTGCCGGCATTTCCAACGGCGGTGCTGCAGATATCGATTCTTATGGCAATGTCCGTGAGGCGGAGAAGTTTTCCCGTGAGGTGTCTTCGCGTCCTGCTGCGTCGCCTGCCTCGATACGCACTGTCGCTTCCTTCCGTTCGCCTTCGCTTCTGGAAATCGCCAAGGTGACGAATGACCGGAGCGACAATTTTTATGCGGAGACATTGATCCGTATGATTTCGAAAACGCGGACGGGTTCGGCATCGTACGACTCTTGCGGGGTGGTGATTCTCAGGGAGTTGGACAGTCTTGGCGTGGACGGCGGATGCGGTATGAGGATGGTGGACGGCAGCGGTCTGGCGCGGCACAACTACATTTCGCCGGACTTTTTCTGCCGCTTCCTGAAGGCGATGTCGCAGTCGCGTTCTTCTGCGCAGTATCTTTCAACTCTTTCTGTGGCAGGTGGTTCGCGCATGAAGAATTGTCCGGATTCGCTCCGCCGCCGTGTCCGCATGAAGAGCGGTTCCATGAACGGGGTCCTGTGCTATTCCGGCTACATACTTCCTGCCGGCGGTAAGGGTGACACCATTGTCTTTTCAATAATGACCAACAATATCGTCGAGGATTCCTCCGCGGTACGCAATTTCATCGATGCCCTTCTGGTGAAGCTCTGCAACGGGTGAGATCTTGCTGCCTGGTAATGAAAAAGGCTGACTATCGCATTGATAATCAGCCCTTATCTTCTTCTGGTGGAGAAAATTATTCGCCTTCCTTTGCTGTAACTACAGCGCTGAGTTTCTCGTAGAGAGCATCTGTTCTTTCGAACATCTCTTTATGGAGATTTGCGAACCATGCCTTTCTCTGCTTAGGCTCAACCTTGGCATTAGCCTTGTCCTTCATGTCATTGTACAGGTCCACTGCCTCGCTGATGATCTCGGCAATTTTCTCTGAACTCTTGTGAGGGTTGAGGGTAATGAAGAGAGAACAATCATCGACGAATTCGCCGACAATGTATTCAACGTCTTTTTTTGAAATCTCTAAGATTCATAGTATTACGAACTGTTTTAATAAGTAATCCTTAAAAAATAACTTGGTAATCTTTGCTCGTCTTTTCGGTCTATATTCCTTTTCTCATCAGTCGTGTACGTCCAGTACACTCCTTCTTCGAAAAGAAATCTATCCTCGAAAATACTTCTCAAATCTTTACCAACTTATTTTTTAACGCTTACTAAATTGCTTTATCGGTGCCGTGTTTCGTGCATGGTCTGCATGCGTTTGCACGGATTCCGCAAAGTTAGTCAAAATTTTTGAAAATAGTAAGGACTTGCGGTAATCTTCACTGATGTGTACGGGGTTCCGTCCGCATCACACATCCGGCTTGCCCGCAGGAGCCTTGTCGCGCCGCTGTAATAGTCCGGTTCCGATGGGTTCAACGAGTTGATTCTGACTTCGTGTGAAGAGTGGATTATCCTGCCTCCCCCTATATACATTGCCACATGGGTGATTCTTTCCGGTTTTTCTTCCGTGGCACGTTTCCCGAAGAACAGCAGGTCGCCCGGTTTCAGGTCGCCTTCACTTTTTCCCGGGATGAATCCTTCCAATGAAACCGCCCTGCCTTCGTTTACTTGCTGCGACGCGTTTCTATGCAGGAGTACGCCGTTCAGGAAGAATGCGGTCCGGGTCAATCCGCTGCAATCCAGGCCTTTAGGCGAGGTGCCTCCCCACATGTAAGGTGTGCCGAGGAATTTTTTTGCTGTGGTGACCACGTTTTCCGGCGTGGCTTTTCGGGATGCGGCCCATGATGAGAACTCCGCCACGTCCTGGCATTTCACATATCCGGTACGCCCGTCAGGCATTGTCACGGCTAGAAACAGTTTGTGTTTCAATGGTTTGTCGCCGGCATTGAATTTTATCCTCAGCAGGTCGCCTGCAACGAGGTCGCTGATGCGTTGTGAACTGGCGTCGGGCGCTTCGTAGACTTCCGTCCAGAGTGAGGTGCAGATGTATTTCGGCGCTGCGATGTATTGCCTGAGTTGTGTGTTGTCCATCGGGATGATGCCCATGTCCGATGCCCATGCCGTGTACGGTTCCGGAGTCTTGATTTTCAGCCAATATCCTTCACTGCCAATGATTTCCACCGGCGTTCCCATCAATGCTTGTGTTTCCAGTCCGGATTCGTAGTCGGGAAGCGTGCGCATGAAGTCCGCCGAGTATTTGACGATGCCGTATTTCTGTTGTCCGGCCGCGTTGAGGCTCAATGCCAATGCGACCAGGACGGGTATTATTGATTTTCTCATTTTCCGCTGTTGTTTGATGCCTGTTTTGCGAAGATAAGTACTTTTTAATAGATTTGCAGCCGAAAATCCGATATTATGGAAAGTGTCTCAATGGTGATGCCGGATTGTTTTCCGGATGGTAAGAGGTACAATACCTTCGTGGGGTATTACAAGCGTGTCTATGGCGAGCGTCTCCAGAAGCTTGTCATTGATGCCGGTTTCACTTGTCCGAACCGTGACGGCACCGTCGGCTACGGCGGTTGTTCCTTTTGTGACAATGCTGCTTTCCATCCGTCTTACAGCACTGCCGGCAAGTCCATTGCCGCGCAGATAGACGAGGGCATTGAATTTCATCAGGTGCGTTATCGCAACACCAGACATTATCTGGCGTATTTTCAGTCATATTCAAATACTTACGCTCCGCTTCCAAGGTTGAAGGAACTGTATTTGGAGGCATTGTCCCATCCGCATATCGTCGGCATTGTCATAGGCACGAGGCCGGATTGCATTGACGAGGAAAAGTTGGATTGGCTGGCGGAGCTGAAGGCCGGCAGGGCATTGCCGGATTGGCGTCGGGACGGGTTCGGGTCTCCGGTGGTGAAGGTGGAGTACGGGATCGAGTCGTGTTATGATGCGACGCTTCTGCGTGTCGGGCGTGGTCATGATGTGGCTGCTGCCGAGCGTGCCGTGAGGCTTTCTGCCGAGCGTGGTCTTGACCCCGGGGCGCATTTTATCCTGGGTCTTCCGGGGGAGTCCCGGTCAATGCTTGTGGATCAGTGTTCGTTCATCAGTTCCCTTCCGCTTCATTCCGTGAAGTTCCATCAGTTGCAATTGGTCAAGGGGACGCGCATCGAGAAGGAGTACGCGGCTGTCCCTGATGATTTCCTGCGTCTGGATTTGCCTGAGTATCTGGATCTTGTGGTAGATATTCTGGAGCGTCTCCGCCCGGATTTGTACATAGAGCGTGTCGCCGGCGAGGTGCCTCCGCGTTTCGTCAATGAGACCCAGTGGGGTCTGATCCGCAATTTCCAGATTCTTCATCTCCTGGATGATTGTTTATCTGGTCGTGATACGTGGCAGGGCCGGCTGTTCTGTCCGTGAGCGAGTTTTCACGGATAAATATTGTGTTTCTGGTCAGGTGTCTCGGCGGGGCTTCTCTGCCACAGGGTCTTTACTGATGTTCATTTCCATGCTTTGTAGCCTTTCGTGCGCATTAAAACGTTTTCCACGCACGTCGAGTTGAAAAATGGTCATGTCGTGAGTAAATCCGGCCTTTTTGCGCACGAGAGGTAAGCGATTTCAGTGTTGTCCCAAGTCTGGCAGGTGCGCATTTCATAACATTGAAATTCGGCGGCGGGATGCGGCCACGCTTCGTTTTTGGAAGCGTTGATTTTCAATGTGTTATAAAACGGGGCGTGGAAACGTGGCCAAAAAATGCCTGCGTTTCCACGCCACTGTTAAAATGGTGTTTGATTGTCAGCCAGTTACAGCATACCCCGTGGCCGCGTCCCGACGTTGCAAGCGCCCTGGCGAAGGTGTGGCCGTGTCCCGCCTGAGAAGAAACACTTCAGTTCTATGGCGCATTTTGATTGTGGCTTTAGTTACGCTTCGCTCTGTAGTTTGGTAATTTCTTCGGCTGAGAGACCTGTGAATTCACATATCGACTCAATAGGAACATTCTTTCTCAACATGTTCGCAGCAATTTCTCTTGAGCGCTTCTCAATGCCTTCTTCGCGCCCCTTTTTCTTCGCGTACTCCAATTGGTTGTATGTGTCCCTTGCCGTCTGCATATAATTGATGTAATTCTTCTTGTCTTCATCATCAAGGCTGGAAATTTCAGCTACATCGAAGATCCGTTTGAAGATCTTGTCTCGCAGTGCCGCCGGTCTTTCAAGCAGATCCGACAGGTTCTTCAGCATGTACAGCCATTTGTCCAGGTCGGTGGTCAGTTCGTCCTCGGTCTTGTTGAACTTCGCGACTTCGACGAAGACGAATTTCAGTTTGTCGGTCATGGTCTCGCCGGTCGTCCCTTCGCGCAGCCAGTAACGGTGCTCTATCCGGTCGTCGTCCAAGTGCTTGTAGTTCAGCACTCCCAGGAAGAACACACCGTCAAGCCTGAAGTTCCAGGGTTTCTTCGGCTCGCCCTCCTCTCTCTCCATTGCTTTCTTGCCCTGTTTCAGGATCGGGAAGGATGTGTAATACAATGCCCTCTCGAAGAAGTGTTCCTGTGCGCCCCGCTGCACTTCGACCAAGAATTCCTTGCCGTCCGATGCCCTGCAGATGACGTCGAATACTGCCCTGCGGTCCTTTTCCATGATTCCCAACTGTTCGGACGGAAGGTATGTGATGTCCTTGATGTCGAATTCCGGGAAAATGACTTTCAGGAATTCTATGAGGATGTCCTTGTTTACTTCCGAGCCGAATAGTCTTTTGAAACTCCAGTCGATCATTGGATCGATGTACCTTGCCTTGAATGTTTCTTCCATAAAGTTAATGTTTTTAATTTATTTAACAATGATTTGACATGATGATGTTTAGCGATTACGGTGGCATCATCGTGTTTCAAGGCTGCAATAGTATGCAAAAAATTTCCGAAAACATTGGAAATGTGGGTACAGGAATGCAGATTTTTATGATTTTTATGTCCTGTGGAAGATTTTTATGTGTTTCGTGGTTTTTTCTGGAAATTAATTTATGATTTTTATCTGTCTAAAACCACAGTACAAAATTGTAATTTGTCGGGACGCGGCCACGCCTTGTTTCTGGGAGCATTGATTTTCAATAAGTTATAAAACGGGGCGTGGAAACGTGGCCAAAAAAGCCTGCGTTTCCACGCCACTGTTAAAATGGTATTTGATTATCAATCAGTTACAAAATATACCGTGGCCGCGTCCCGACAGCTTGCTCCGGAGGTAATCATGGTGATGTTTGTGTCGACCTTGGACGCGCCCCGGCGGGGGTGAAACCTCTGGAGGTTCGCTGCGCTCATCCCGTCAGGCTGTCGCCTGCCACCCGTTCACAAGGTAAGGCCGCTGAAAAAGTCCTCTTGATAGCATAGGAAGCACACTCAAATAATTCGTAAACTATTTGGTCTTTTACGGATTATTTCGTATCTTTAATGTGTTGAAAAACAAATTGTTATGCTTCCAATACAAGGTACTATACGCTTCTCTGAATACTCGTCTCTGTATGACCTCATTGTCCCAAAAGACAACAAACTACGTCTGATCAATGACCTTGTTGATTTTTCTTTCATCTATGATGAATTAAACGGGAAGTATTGCCAGGATAATGGCCGTATGGCTGAAGACCCTGTGAGGATGTTCAAGTACCTCATGATTAAAAGCATCTCCGGTCTATCCGATGTTGATCTCGTTGACAAATGCATGTACGACATGTCCTACAAATACTTCTTGGGACTCGCCCCGGAAGACAAGGTCATTGAATCCAGCACATTGAGCAAATTTCGCAGAATGCGGCTCAAGGATATGGATCTTCTGGATATGCTCATCAACAAATCAATAGACATCGCAAAGGAGAAAGGGATAGAAATCAGCAAGAGGATAATCGTTGACTCCACGCACACGTCGTCCCGTTCAAATCCGGTTCTTCCTTCCGGGGCATTGCAGAAGCAGGCGAAGATACTCCGCAAGTCAGTATATGAAGCCGATGCAAACATGAAAGAAAGGATGCCTCAAAAAATATGAGGGCGGCGACTTGGAAAAGCAAATGGATTATGTAGCAAGACTGCTTGCATTCTTGAAGGGGCAAAAAGTTGCCGTTCTTCCTGCCGTGTCGGAAAAGATCAACCTTTTGGCGGAGATGAGGGATGACATAAAAGACCATTATACGATATCCGTGGACCCGGACGCCCGTGTAGGGCATAAGGCGGCCGATTCCGAGTTCTTTGGCTACAAGGGACATTTGGCTGTAGTGCCCGAACGCCTGGTGGTGGCCGCCACGATGACTTCCGGAGAGAAAGGAGACGGGCCAGAGTTGCCGACCCTGATCAGCAAAGCGAAAGTCAATATTCCAGATTTGAAAGAGGTGGTTGGAGATAGCGCTTATTCCGGACAGAACAATCTGGAAAATGCTTGTAAAGAGGAAGTGGAACTTGTCGCAAAACTCAATCCGATTCTTACTACTTGACACCAGAGCGAAAGAAACGGTTTTGTTTTTTAACAAAGATGCGGGTATGATGGTGTGTCCCGCCGGACATATGGCAATCCGCAAGCGCATGAGAATTCCGAGATCAAAGACAAAGCGAAAGAATTTACAATGCCGTTATATTTTTTGACGTGCATAAATGCAGAGTATGTAATCGAGCGGAAGAATGCGGATATAAGGGTGGAGAATCTAGAGAATATTGCATAACGATCTTGACGGAACAACAGGAAGAGTTAAAGCGACGACAAGAGACAAGCGAATTCAAAGAAAAATATCGTGAACGATATATTGTTGAAGCTAAGAACTCTGAGCTAAAACATCCTTACCATCTTGACAGGGCTATCAGTTACGGACTCGAATCATTCACAATGCAGAGCGCCGTAGCTATCTTCACGTCAAATCTTGTGAGAATAAACAGGATATTGTCCGATAAAAGCGAGAAGTAGAGCAGATATCCGCTCTATCTGTAGAAATAACTCTCCGAGAATCGATTATTCAACCGAAATGTGAAAAATGTAGAATCGTGTTCAAATACTCGATTCTCACGGTCTTTCAATTCCAATTTCTTTTTCAGCGGCCTTCACAAGGCCATGGGCGGCCATGCCTCCAGAGGCATCACCCCCGCTGGGGCTTTTGCCTGTACATGGATTATCGGTAAACGTTTTTCAGGACGATACATTTGACGTGGCGCGTAAATAGCTGTATGTTAGATATTTCGTTATTTTCAGAGTTGGCAAAACAATAACTCTGAAAATAGCTAATCTATTATGAAACAAAGACTTATGCGCCACGCATTCTGTGTCATGTCTTCGGCTGCGCCTTGTGCGGTGTGTAAAGGTTATTGTAGAGAATCTATGCGTAATACACAGAATTTTCCTTCTGATCCAACCTATTGAGGAGTGCGCTTCCGATTAAGTATCTCCGTTTTTTCTGAACCACTTGGCAGGTAGGGATGCTTGTGGGTAATCGTTTAATCTATTGAGTGATAATAATATAGCTCTACTTTATGTGTAATCGACGCATGCCAAGTCCTGTGTTTTTTTATGGGACTTGGCATGCGTGGGTTTGCGTAAGTTATTGATACATTGTTGTTTAGTTAAATACTGGGCTGCCAACTTGTTCAGTTTGCCGAAAGTGTTATCGGGGAGCGTCTCTGTGGTGCCTGGAGTGGTTGTACATCCGAAAGCATATCCAGGGAATCATCGCCTCGATTTTCGTTGTATTGTGGATCCGCCTCGGTGGGAGGTTATACACTTCAGTATTAGTTGGATTCTACTTGTGTTTATATGTTTTCGTTATTGATGCGCCCCGGCGGGGCTTTTGCCTGCAGATGGATTGTCGTAAACTATTTTCAGGACGATACAGGGGGATTTACTAAGAGGGGAGAATGTGTGGCGACTTGTATGTTTTTGTTCGAAACGTTATCCCCTACAGCGAAGAAGGAGATGGTTCCTCTTTGGGCCGTCGTGTCCAGGAATTTAACTTTATCGCGCAATCCGCATTGGGTCAGGACTGAAAGACTTCTTCCGTTCGGACTATCGTGCAGCAATGTCCGCAATGCGACTGCGATATCCATTGCGACGCACATTCCGTTATCGTATGATTTGCACAGGTCGTGTAATCTGTGGAGTTGCTCTATGAGTGCTGTCTGAGGTGTTCGTTCGGGTTTCATATAAAGTGATAGTATATGAGTTTCAGCTGAATTGTTCAGTTTGTCGTATGAGATGAATGCGGCTGCCCCAATGCGGTGGAGTCGGGTGAAGTTCAATGAATTTATCTTGATGTTCCTGAACTCGGAGAGAGACTAATTGTCCGTGGGGAGCTTGTTCTTAATCTTGTTTTTGATTGTTCTTCCCTTTGCCCTTGTAATAGTACCATAGCAGATGGTCGAAGCCGTTGCGACTGACCGGGTTAGGGTCATTGGCGGCTTTGGCGGCGTCATCACGAATCTTATCGATAAAGGTCTGATAATTTCGGTACTTTTCTACAAAATACTGCTTATCATTCGAACCTTTTTCATCTGGTTTTATATCATTAAACCCGTAGTACGATGTCAATGCGCTTGATACGATGTAATCGTAGATTGAATAGGAATCCCGGTATTCGACATCCTTGTTTTCGAATATGTAGAAGCAAGCATAGTGACAGAATTTGGTCGCGAAAGAAAAGTTCTTGCGTGCAGGGTTTGTATTTCCAGCCTCGTATTTCGGATGGGTCTCTTCGCTAAGTGTTCCGATTAGAGGGTAATTCTTTGTGTTTTTCAACAGTTCCAATAAATTGTCTCTGTTTTCGACAATCCTGTCTGTGAGATCTTTTCGTCCGACTTTGTCAGCGTTGATATGGGTGCTATTCTCGGCATCGACAGCGCATACGGCATTGTAAATGCTGAATCTGTAATACCAAGGGTAGTCTTTTACTGAGTCAAATCCATTAAATTCATTCCCGTAATTATAACCGTAGTATTCGCCAAGCCGATGCATCCAGAATGCGGATGATCCGCGATATCCATTAAAATTATATTCAAGAAGAGCAGGAGAGTTTTGTCCAAGAGGTTCGTGCGCTTCAGGTGTTTTGTCAAATTTGTCCTTAAGCTCCTTTAACCATTTCTTGTCCGGAACTGAACGAGGGTCTCCAGTTCTGGTGTATTTCGAATCATAGGAAATCATCGCTTCGATTATCGCTACATTTTCAAAGGTAATTTTTACTAAAGTCGCCGATGATGTAGATTCTTCTTCAATGATTCCGCTAGAACGCATGGCTTCTCTTTCGATTTGGTCATCAATGTTTTTTACTCCATTGAGTGCTTTCAACACTCTCATTCCCAAATATCTTGTGTTCCATGATGGATCGTAACGGATGCCTTGAGCGTCAGCGATTTCGCGCAATCCGGCTTTTACGGATGGGAATATGGTGGGGTGTATCTGGATGGAGTCGTCGTCGCGGCGGGTTATGGTTATTGCTTGGCCTTTCCATTCGAGGCTTGCGGTGGTGTACATGATTGTGTGGGGTTTGGTTAAAAAAGTCGGAGGAAAACACTCGTTTCCCTCCGACAATAATAAGGTTATTTTATTTCTCGAAAGTGATTACAACTTTTTCTGTTGTTCCCAACTTTGCTCCTACAGAGATTTTGAAATATCCACCGTCATCGACATTCTTTGTGGGTTCTTGTGATGTCCCTATTATCTGGGAGAACGTTCCTGATTTTGAAGGTATTTGAATATTGATAATTTTCCCAAGATTGGTTATGTTATGTAATGAACCCTTAGATTTCTGCCATTGCATTGCGTTATTACGTTGCATGATCTGATTTGATTTCCAAGTGACATCAATGGTGCTACCATCAGTCGCAAACGCTTTTGTCGTTCTTTCTTTATTATTATCAGCATAGCTATCTGTGCTAAAATCTGTAGCGCTGATTGTTAATGTATAAGTCTTTGGTCCTGCGCCACCATCCCCATTCTGTGTGACTTTAATAGCCAAAGAGGTAGTGCCGTCTGCGTTGCTTGCTGATAGAATGATGTATGCAGTTCGGGCTGCACCTGTGGTGTTAGCTTCTGCCATGTACGATAATTTGCCATCCTTGTCAGTGTAGTTGGCGGTCAGCCAAGCTGGCGCTTCGCCAGTGCCGTCAGCATTTTCAGCTACTTTGCAAGTGATGCCGTCAGCTTCTGCTCCTGTGATGGTAACTATCATGTAGTGGTCAGTCTCATCGTCGTGATTGAGAGAAACCGATGTGCTTTCTGCCTTGATTATCGGCATTACCGGCGGAGTCGGTACGGAACCAGTTCCTTTTCCGTCGCTAAAAATAGCAATATCATTTTGGCCTTTTTGATAGCAAGAGAATAATAGTTTAGAGCTATTACTATTATTATATTTTAGCAAGTTATGTGTATTTTTTCCACTAGCTTTAATAGTTGCGACGCCCTTTGCTGTGCAAGAAATCGTCCAAGAACCATTGTCGTTGTTTGTTGTTTGCGTTTTCAATTGGTTGTCACTACTAGATGCCGCATAAATATATCCAGAGCCGGTATTGAATGCATAAGTGTTGGAGTCGGTTCCAGCTTCCAAAGTAAACACCTGTACGTCTTTTCCCGGATTAACGATAGTATTATTCTTTTTTGTTACAGCTGCTGCGGGGCGATTGCTAGTGTTTTGCGTTGAACCTATAGCAAAATCAGCATTGGCAGCAGCGATTATTACCTTGTCGCCCATCTTGAGTGTGGAAGCGTCTGTAACGAGGGTATAGATCTCGTCAGATTCTTTCTTCGCAAATCCAGTTACAGTAAACTTGGAGATTTTGCCTGATTCAAACTTCAGTGTTTTGCCAGTCAAGTCAATTGACTTTTCGTATGTTCCGTTCTCTGTCGTCACTGTGATGTCGAGTTTGCCGTCTGACAGGTCAGCAGGAGCACAAGCGAAGAAAATATCCGTCACCTTGCTGGTGAGCAATGATATTGTGGACGATGCACTATTTTCGGAGAGAGATCCATTGAAATCGAAATAAAACATTCCTGCTATATTTTGGCTGCCGGTCAAAGATATTCTAGAAACGGTACCAGCCTCTTCCGGCAAAACGATTGACAAATTACCGTAAGCTGTAACGTGTGAAAAAACAAGATTGATCTGAGTGTCAAATGTCTCTGATTTGTGACTAGCAGCAATGACCTGTGCTGCAGGATCACAAGTGCCCTCGCCTGGGGTTTGAGATGCGTTTATTTGGATGTTCCCTTTTTCGCCATCTTTAGTCATGCCTAAGAAAGCGTCTGCTGGACTTATGACATAGAAGTTATGGTTCGTGGCGTTCGCGTCTTGTGCGAAGGCGATTTCAAAAGACGCACTTTTCCCATCCGTGGAGGAGGTTATATTTTCCTTGTTGACAGAACCACCGTTATAAGCGACTCCAACTTTTTCGTCTCCAGTCCACAATGTGGGGTATTTGCCTTCAGCAGTCTTATCTCCGAATGCGGTTTTTGTCTGTATTTCGGATGTGGAGAATGAAACAACTGTCAAATCATCCGAATTGGTGACATTCTGTTCTTTTTGGCAAGATGCCATCGCCAAAACAGAGGTTGCAATGGCTATGATATATGTTAATTTCTTCATGGCAATTCTTATTTTAGAATGTTCCGTAATCCATTTCATCAGCGTCGTCAATTTGATTTCCTGTCGCGGTAATAGGTGACCCTGCAGCCATCACACTTTCCGTCTCTACGAAAAGCACCTGGAGGGTCGGGCGCTCGTAGGTCTTCTGATTGTTTTTCGTCATGATAAATTGTTAGTTTAATGCGTTTATAATTTATTGTTTATTAGTCCTTTCCGAAGGCGGCATCGTGCCGCGCACACTATAATTTTACAAAGGTACATAAACATTCCGGAATTCCTTATATTTATATTGAAAATCTTGTAATTGCGCTGTCGGCGCATCTGCTGTCATATCATCGTCCCGCTTGCTGGGCAAAGATTTGCCCGAAGGGCTGTACGTAATCAAAAAATTCGTATATTTGCCAAAATATATTTATTCACAATGCAGTTCGTAAATACAGAAATCCCAGAAGGACTTACCTTCGATGACGTTTTGCTCGTTCCTGCACGCTCCGAGGTCTTGCCGAGAGCTGTAGATGTTTCCACTAAGTTCACTAGAGATATTTCTCTCTGCACTCCTATCGTGTCTTCAGCAATGGACACTGTTACAGAGGCTGAACTCGCTATTGCAATGGCTCGTGCCGGCGGTATCGGTGTCATTCACAAGAACATGACCATCGACCAGCAGTGTGAGCAGGTCCGCCGTGTGAAAAGGGCGGAGAACGGTATGATTTACGACCCGGTCACCATCAGTCCTGAAGCTACTGTCGGTGACGCATTGGCATTGATGGCCAAGCACCATATCGGAGGCATCCCTGTCGTGGACAATGCCGGAAGGCTTATCGGAATCGTCACGAACCGTGACCTCCGTTTCCAGGACAACAAGAGATTGCCAATCTCCGAAATCATGACCCGCGAGAACCTCGTTACCGCGAAAAAGGGCATCAGCCTGCAGGAGGCCACCGGAATCCTGCGCAAGAGCAAGGTCGAGAAACTCCCTGTAGTGGACGATGACAACAAGCTTGTCGGACTCATCACCTACAAGGACCTCATGAAAATCAAGGACAATCCTATCGCTTCCAAAGATTCGAAGGGCCGTCTTCTCGTGGCAGCTGCAGTCGGCGTGAAGTCAGATACCCTCGACAGAATCGAGATGCTCGTGAGTGCAGGTGCTGACGCTGTGGTAATCGACACGGCACACGGACATTCAGTCGGCGTGCTCGAAGTCATTGCCAAGGCTTGTGAAGCATTCAAGAACAGAGATATACAGATCGTTGCCGGCAACGTCGCTACCGGAGAAGGTGCAAAGGCATTGGCAGATGCCCGGTGTAAGTGCCGTGAAGGTAGGCATTGGCCCTGGCTCGATTTGTACTACGCGAATCATCGCGGGCGTCGGTATGCCGCAGTTGACAGCGGTGATGCTGGCGTCGAAAGCGCTTGAGGGAACGGGCGTTCCTGTCATTGCCGATGGTGGTATCCGCTACTCAGGCGATATCGCGAAGGCATTGGCCGCAGGCGCAAGCACCATTATGGCGGGCTCGCTTTTTGCCGGCACGGAGGAGTCTCCTGGCGAGACTATCATCCTGAATGGCAGGAAGTTCAAGGCGTACAGAGGCATGGGTTCGCTCGAAGCGATGGAGCATGGCTCGAAGGACAGATATTTCCAGGATATGGAAGAGGATGTGAAGAAACTCGTGCCGGAGGGAATCGTGGCGCAGGTGCCTTTCAAGGGTACTGTATCCGAGGTGGTATATCAGCTTGTGGGCGGTTTGCGTGCAGGTATGGGCTATGTCGGAGCGAAGGATATCGCATCGTTGCGTAACGCCAAGTTCGTCCGCATCACTAATGCAGGTTACCTGGAGAGCCATCCGCATGATGTGACAATCACCAAGGAATCACCTAATTATTCAAGATAGAATTGACCGGAAACAGACTTCTGAATATTTTCGGCGTTTGCCTTTTAGTAATCGTCTTGCCGTGGCTGAATTCGTGCAAGACGATTACGTCGTTTGTTCATGACGGGCGCGTGGTGGCCAAAATCGGCAATCACAAGCTGTATGCGTCGGACCTGAATGCGTATATTCCGGATTCGGCGAGCCCGGAGGACAGTACGCGGCTGGCGCTCCAATACATCAATTCGTGGGCGTCGGACATGGCGTTCATTGATGTGGCCGAGAAGGAATTGTCTAAAAGCGAGAAGAACGTGGACAAGGAACTGGAGGACTACAGGCGGTCGCTGCTGAAGTACCGTTATGAGCAGAAGTATGTGAACCAGAGGCTTGACACGGCTGTGACGGATGCGCAGATAGAGAAATACTACGAGGCGCATATCGAGACTTTCAAGCTGTCGCTGCCGATAGCGAAGGCGCGTTTCCTGTCGATTTCCTCGGATTCCCCGAATCTGGAGATCATCAAGAAGAAAATGAAGTCGGACAAGCCGGAGGACCAGATGGAGGCGGACAGTGTCGCGTCCTATTCGGCGTTCCGGTACACGGATTTCGGCGGGAAGTGGATAGACCTCGTGCAGCTGTCCCGGGAGTTCGGAACTGACTATGGTACAGTGTTTTCAATGCTGAAGGACGGGGTGGTGGAGATTCCGGATGACAACGGGAACCTGAACATCGCCTATATCGGGAGCTTGAAGAAGGCCGGCGAGACCGGTCCGGTGGAATATTATCGCGAAAGAATCAAGGACATCATACTCAGCACCAGAAAACAGGCGTTGCTGAACGGTTTGGAACGGGACTTGATAGAGAATGCGCGCAATCAGGAAAATTTCATCATCTATTGATGGGGTTGGACCAATAATGAATATCGAAGAAACATGAAAAATATTCTGAAACTGACAGTATCTGTAATGGCGCTCGTCCTGCCGGTATGCGGCTTTGCGCAGACGTACCCTAACGGGCTCATTGACAAGACTATAGCTGTGGTCGGTAACGAGATGATCTCGCTGTCCCAGCTGGAACAGGAGATATTGTATATGCGTATGCAGGGCATGTATTCCGACAAGAACATGCGTTGCGAGCAGCTGGAGCACATGATGGATTCCAAACTGTTCCTCATGCAGGCGAGAATCGACTCCCTTTCGGTGAACCAGGAGATGGTGAACAGCTCCCTGGACCAGAGGATGGCGCAGATTCAGACGAATTTCGGTGGCGATGACGAGGTGGAGAAGTTCTATGGCAAGCCGATTTACAAGCTTCGTCAGGAATGGAGGCAGCAGCTGGAGGATATGACGCTTACCCAGCAGATGCAGCAGCAGATCGCATCGTCGATTCCGGAGCTTACGCCTCATGATGTGAAGAAGTATATTTCCGAGACGGATCCTGAGGACCTGCCGATGGTGCCGGTCAAGTACCAGCTCAGCCAGATCAGCATCTATCCGGACCGTGAGAATGCGAATCTCGCTGTGAAAGAGAAGCTTCTGAGCATCCGTGAGAGAATTATCAACGGCGAGAAATTCTCGACATTGGCCCGTATCTATTCCGAGGACCCGGGTAGCGCGAGAAAGGGCGGCGAGCTCGGAATGGCGTCCAAGTCCATTTTCTGGCCGGCGTTTTCCGATGCGGCAATGGCGCTGAAACCTGGTGTCATTTCGCAGATTGTCGAGACTCCTGACGGATTCCATATTATCGAGGTGCTGGAGAAGAAAGGTGACATGTTCAATGCTCGTCACATCCTCATAAAGCCTTCATACACAGACCAGGACAGGCAGAAAGCATTCGCTACTCTCGATTCGTTGAAGACGGAGATTCAGAATGACGCTGTGACGTTCGAGCTTGCTGCGAAGTTCTATTCTCAGGACGCGCAGACGAAGACCAACGGCGGTCAGATGGCTGACCCTAATACCGGTTCTTCGTATTTCGAGATTGACCAGCTGAAGCCTCAGGACTATGCTGCGATCAAGGACCTGAAGGAGGGCGAGATTTCGGAGCCGGTGGAGTCCAAGGACAATGAGGGCCGCGACGGCAATACCGTATATAAGATTATCCGCGTCGACAAGATCATCCCGGCGCATACCGCTTCTTTCGACAATGATTACAGCGACTTGCTCGAAGAGGCACGTGCCAAGGAGCAGAATGCAGCCATCGACGAATTCATTGACGGTAAGATAAAAACTACATATATAGTCATTGACCCTCTCTTCAAGAATTGCGAGTTCTCACGCGACGGCTGGAACAAGGTCGCAAAAGAGGGCACATCTGAGAAATAATTATGACTTTTCGCAGAAGTCTCATAGCGGGATTGATATTTCTGTCAATGTTTTTCCGCCTGTCTGCCCAGGAAAAAGGCAGTCAGGTGGATTCTCTTGTACGCCTGTTGAGCGCGCAGTCCATGGAATTGATAGAAAAGGACGGGGTAGATTACCGTAAGGTTACTGGTCCGGCGCGTTTCCTGCACAATGACACTTTTCTCATTTGCGATACTGCGCTCTGGAATGTGCGGACCAATGAAATTTTCGCTATCAGCAATGTGAAGATCCTTCAGGATCAGACGGTTCTGACCGGTGACAAGCTCACCTATTATGTGGACCGTGACCTGGCCGAGTTCCGCGGTTCGCTGGTGCAGCTGGAGGACAAGGACCACAATGTTCTCCGTACGGAATTCCTTGACTACAATACGCGTGACAGTGTCGCGATATTTTTCAACGGCGGTTCCATGAAGGATGCCGAAGGTCAGGTAATCGAAAGTCGCACAGGTACTTACGATTCGAAGGCGAAGACGTTCACATTTTCCGACAATGTCAATATGTTCACGGATTCCGTGTTCGTGAAGACGACGAATCTCGTATATGATTCTGCCCGGAACAAGGCATCTTTCGGTTTCGGTACCGATGCCTGGAGCGAGGACAACATGTTGTCTTCCAATGCCGGATGGTATGACCGCAACAGGGAGATTTTCCTTTTCCGCCGGGATGTCCATGGTATGAGCGACACGCAGGAGGGATGGGCGGATTCATTGTTCTACTATCGTTCTACCGGCGACATTGAACTTCTTGGCAATGCGCAGGTTACGGACACGACGCGGGACATGTCGGCCGTTGCCGGGAGGATGCTGTATACGGATTCATTGTCCCGACTCGTCATGACGCGCGAGCCGGCTGTCATCGGGGTGGTGAAATCGGAAACTGCTCCGCCTGATTCGGTGTATTTCGGCGCGGATTCGATTGTGGCTCAGTCTCTTATGATGTTCCAGATAGAGGATGCCGTGAAGAGTGCAGCCAAGTCTCGTCTTGAGGACTTGTCTGTGGATGCTGTCCAGAATTATCGCCAGAAAGCGGCGAAGGAGGCGGCTGAGGCTGCGGCAAAGGCTGCGGAGAATGATCCGAACAGGCCTAAAGGTGGCAAGAAAGGTGGTGCGGACAAGGTGGAGGGTGATGTGAAGGCGCCGAAAGTAGGTGCAGTGGACAAGGACATTGACCCGAATCCTGCGGCCGCAGGGCTGGACTCGAAGCCGGTGGGGACGGATTCATCGGCAACGGGCCTGGATTCATTGGCTGTCGGGTTGGATTCTCTTGCGGTCGGGGCTGATTCTCTGGCGTCAGCAACGGATTCGCTTGCTGTTCAGAAGGATAGTATTCCGGAGCCGCTGGATTCCACGAAAATCAGTTTCATCACCGCTGTAAAGAACGTAAAGCTTTATAAATCAGATATTCAGATTGCCTGCGATTCGCTGGCTTACAATGACTTGGATTCATTGGTGAGGATGTATGAGAGGCCGGTCGTGTGGAATGAATCGAACAGGCAGTATTCGGCGGACAGTCTTTTCGCTGTGCTGAAAAACCAGTCGCTGCAGAAGGCGAGTCTGATGTCCAATGCGTTCATTATCATCAAGGAAGATACGTTGTGCTACGACCAGATCCGCGCTACGGAGATGCTCGCTTATTTCGACACTACCGGTGCGTTGTCGCGTTTCGATGCGATGGGTGATGCCAATGCGATTTTCTATTTGCAGGAGGATAGTGTTTACGCGACCGTGAACAAGAGCGAGGCGAAGATGCTGAGTGCGTATTTCAAAAACGGGGATATTGACCGGGTTTATTATTTCGAGTCTGCGAAGAATGACGGTTATCCGGTGGCACAGATGACGAGTGAGGAGCGTGTGCTGAAGGGTTTCTCGTGGCAGCCCGAGCTTCGTCCTTCCGGCAGGCAGGATGTGACGCCATATTCCATAAGGCCTTCAGAGCGTTCGCGTTACGCGGCTCGTCCGAGGACGTCGTTTGAGTATACCGACAAGTTTTATCCGGGTTATATGCCGGGCGTGATGAAGAAGATTGCGGACGGGAAGCTGGCGAAGGAACGTGCTGAGGTTCAGAGAAGGTCTGCTGCGAAGTCAATGCCGATGGATTCTGTTTCGGTTTCGTCGCCGGATTCTCTCGCCAATGTTCCGCCTAAGGATTCGCTCAATGCTGCAGTTCCGGCTATAGCCGATTCTACCAAGGCGGCAACTGATTCATTGTCAATGTCTTCGGATTCTTCTTCCGTCAATGCTGCCGTACTTGATGCCGCTGCATTGAAGAAGGCGCAGCGTGATTCGCTTCGTGCCGCGAAGGATGCTGCACGTGAGGCGAAGTGGGCGCGTCTGGACAGCCTGGATGCTGCCAAGGCCAAGTTGGCTGCGGATAAGAAGGCGGCCAAGTTGCGTGCCAAGAAACTGAAGCAGCTCAAGGCCATCAAAGCGCGTGAGGCGAAGGAAAATGCCCGCCTGGAGAAGTACAAGGCAGTTTTTGCCAAGAAAAAGGAGAAGGAAGACCGCAAGGCGGCCGAGCGTGCAGCCCGCGAGGCGGTGAAAGCAGCCCGTGAGGCGGAGAAGTCTGCCGAGAATGCTGTGGAGGTGCCTGTGGAGGAGGAGAAGTCATAAGTGTTTCCGCGGTTATCCTGACACGGCGCACCGTCGGGACGCATCCACGCCGTATTTTTAGAGTCGCTGATTATCAACAAGTTATAAAACAGAGCGTGGAAACGTAGGCTTTTTTTGGCCGCGTTTCCACGCTTTTATTCGAATGATATTTGATTATCAATAAGTTACAAATTTAGGCGTGGCCGCGTCCCGCTTGTCTTGCCGGGAAAGTTGCTACCGCCTGCGGTTGGCTATGCCTTTCCTCCCGCCGCGCAGACTATTCCGCGTAGAGCTTGATGATGTTCAGGACTACTTCGGAGGCCTTTTCGATGTTCTCTAGAGGGGCGAACTCCATCTTGCCGTGGAAATTCATGCCGCCGGCGAAGATGTTCGGGCATGGGAGACCTTTGAATGAAAGATTCGCTCCGTCAGTGCCGCCTCGGATAGGCTGAATCTTCGGTTTGATGCCTGCCATTTCCATGGCTTTGACAGCCTTTTCCACTATGAAATAATATGGCTCCACCTGCTCACGCATGTTGTAGTACTGATCCTTGACCTCCAGAGTGGCAGTGCCTTCACCGTATTTGACATTGATGAAATTGACACATTGACCTATAAGCTCCTTCTTCTCCTCGAACTTCTTGCGGTCGTGGTCGCGGATGATGTAGCCGAAATCGGCCTCCTCGACGGAACCCTTGAAACTGATGATGTGGAAGAAGCCGTCATAGCCTTCCGTCAGCTCAGGGCGCTGGCCGATAGGAAGCAAGTCATTGAATTCCATGCCGATAAGGATGGCGTTCTTCATCTTGTCTTTCGCGTAGCCCGGGTGGACATTGCGCCCCTGGATATGAATCTTGGCGGAAGCGGCATTGAAATTCTCGAACTCCAGCTCACCGATTTCGCCGCCGTCCATCGTGTAGGCGTAGTCGGCACCGAAGCGCTTCACGTCGAACTTCACGACACCGCGGCCGATTTCCTCATCCGGAGTGAAGCCAATCTTTATGTCACCATGCTTGAACTCAGGGTGCTCTACAATATATTGTACTGCGTCCATAATCTCTGCAACACCCGCCTTGTCGTCAGCTCCTAGCAGCGTAGTGCCGTCAGTGGTGATGATGGTCTCGCCCTTGTGAGCCAGCAGCTCAGGGAATTCGGACGGCTTCAGGAACAGTCCCGGCACTCCCTTCAGCTCGATGTCGCCGCCGTCGTAGTCCTTGATAATCTGCGGTTTGACGTCTTTTCCGGAAGCATCAGGCGACGTATCCACGTGAGCGATGAAACCTATTGCGGGAACTTTCTTGTCAATGTTTGACGGTATGGAGCCCATCACGTAGCCGTACTCGTCGAGCGTGGCCTCTACTCCCATGTCGTTCAGCTCCTTGCAGAGCAATTTCAATAAATCCAGTTCCTTGGCCGCACTTGGCTGTGACTCCGAATTTTCATCAGACTGAGTGTCGATAGCGACATATCTCAGGAATCTGTCCAATATCTTTTCCATAAATTATTGTAGTTGTTTTTTATCATTCACTTTCATTGCCACCCCTATCATGAAGACTATCAATGCGATATAAGGGATGATGGCGATAGCTTCACCGTACATTGCCTGCCAGTCGGTCAAGTAAACATTGACATTGGCAAACTTGAGGATTGCGCTGACGACACCCATCAGAGCCCCGCCGGCGATGAATCCGGAGGCGATGAGCGTGCCTTTTTCCTGTCTCTCGGCATTGACCTTGGCGTCCTTGCTGCGGGAGCCGACGAACCAGGAGATTCCGCCGCCGACGAGCAACGGCAGGTTCAGGTCGATAGGGATGAACATTCCGAGCGCGAACGGAAGAGCAGGTATCTTGCACATTGTCAGGATGATAGCGATGAGGGCGCCGATGCCGTAGAGGACCCATGGAGCGCCGCCGCCGTTCATAAGCGGCTGGATCACAGCTGCCATGGCATTGGCCTGAGGCGCGACGAGAGCATTGTCCCCGGTGAAACCGAAGGTCTTGTTCAGCACGAGCATCACGCCGCAGACGGTTGCAGCAGCGACGGCGACACCCGCGAACTTCCAGATTTCCTGCTTCTTAGGCGTCGTGCCGATCCAATATCCGATTTTCAGGTCGGTCACGAACGAGCCTGCGACGGACAGCGCGGTGCAGACGACTCCGCCGATGACCAGCGCCGCCGCCATACCGGCATTGCCCTTCAGGCCGACGGCCACGAGGATCAATGACGCGATTATCAATGTCATGAGGGTCATGCCGCTGACCGGATTCGAGCCCACGATAGCAATCGCGTTCGCAGCCACGGTCGTGAACAGGAAGGAAATGATGCCGACGATGAGCACGCCGACCAGCGCCTGCCAGATGTTTTCCACGACTCCGCCCAATGCGAAGAATGCGAAAATCGCCAGGAGGGCTATGACAATGCCGAATACGATGCTTTTCATCGGCATGTCTTCATCGGTGCGGTCGCAGGCTTCGGCTTTGGCGCCCGGCTTTTTGGTGAACTCGCCGGCTGCAAGTCCGACTGCAGATTTTATGACGCCGAAAGATTTGATGATGCCTATGATGCCGGCTGTCGCAATGCCGCCGATACCGATGTGTCGCGCGTATTCCTTGAAAATCTGGTCTGCGGACATGTCTCCGATGGTCTGTGTGATGCCGGAGTTCATGAGGTCAATGACCTGTCCGCCCCAGATGAGGTTCATTAGCGGGATGATGACAAGCCAGACGAGGAAGCTGCCGCAGCAGATTATGAATGCGTATTTCAGTCCGACGATGTAGCCCAGTCCGAGGACTGCCGCTCCAGTGTTCAGCTTGAGCACCACCTTGGCCTTGTCGGCAATGTGCTGGCCCACGGATGTGACGGTGGTGGTGATGGTTTCGCTCCATGCGCCGAACGTGGCGATGATGAAATCGTAGAGTCCGCCGACCAGACCGCTGAGTATCAATGTCTTGGCATTGTTTCCTCCGCCTTCGCCGCTTACCAGTACTTGTGTGGTGGCCGTGGCTTCAGGGAAAGGATACTTGCCGTGCATCTCCTTGACGAAGTATTTTCTGAACGGAATCAGGAAGAGGATGCCGAGAATGCCGCCGAGAAGGGAGGACAGGAACATCTGCATAAAGTTTACCTCTACACCTAATATATATATGGCGGGGAGGGTGAAAATCGCACCGGCCACTACCGCGCCGGAGCAACCGCCGATGGACTGTATGATGACGTTCTGTCCGAGACCGCTGTTCTTGCCCAATGCGCTTGTGAGGCCTACGGCAATGATTGCGATCGGGATTGCCGCTTCGAATACCTGTCCGACCTTCAGTCCGAGATATGCCGCGGCTGCGGGAAAAGATGATGACCATCACCAGTCCGACGCAAACGGAATAAGGTGTGACTTCAGGATAGTTTTTTTGTGGGCTCAGAAGCGGTT